>OKCD01000001.1_pt1 | contig 991952 bp, 875 predicted proteins | sample 1611611 | NCBI WGS metagenome assembly OKCD01 (sample SAMN04436756, study PRJEB24849) | human gut metagenome | biome: human gut; feature: NICU; material: stool | host: Homo sapiens | place: USA: Saint Louis, MO | collected 2011-02-15 | reverse complement strand
CGCCACGCACCCCTCAACGGCCTCATCATCGGAGCCATCATCGGGGTTGCCTGGGCACTAGCGATCTTCGGATACCAAGTATCCTCAATATTAGCAGGTGCAGACAGTAAACTCAGCTCACCTAGATTATTCATGTCATTTATTTTTCCTGCAGTTGGGTGGCTCACTGGGCTGTGGGAAAAGGCCGCAGTTTCCCGAGACAATGTGACAAAACAAAAACGCAGAGTTAAGGCCATCACTGCCGTCATGTCGAGCCTTGCTGGCGTGCTCATGGGCTCCATGGAATATTTTCTTACAAGCCTCAGGTTTGCTAGCAGCAAGGAAAAGCTCATACACTACCTTATTTTGATTGTGGTGTTCTCGCTAACAGGTTGGATTCTTGGTACGATAGGCACCATCATCAAAGATGATGGCCATCGTTTTCTTATAAAGATGAGTATCGCCACAGCGGTCGCACTGTTCACGTCTGTTGCGGTTTGGTTTTTTGTATTCAGTTTCATAAGAGTGGCATTTTTCTTCGAGTTTTGATGGACGTAAGTTACGTAGGCACAGCTCTTAGCAACAACAGTAATCTTGGGGAATCGCCCCAGCCGCGGGAGGCTACAGTGTTCCCAGTTACCACGCGGCGCCACCTCCACTGCTGTTACAGAACCAGACCCCCACTGACGCGAGGCAGCAATAAATATTCACACTAATACAGACGAGGAGCAATACCGCCGCGCACCCCTAACCACCGACACCATCGCCGAAGCCCTCTAGGTGGTTATGTTTTTGCCGCCTTTCTTATTTCCGATAGGCAACTACTCACGTAACCCCTGTTCGATCGGCTGTCGTGATCGTCCCGAATACTCTGGTGGGCACGCCACCCACTCTCCCCATACCCTTGACTCCATGAATGATGCCGTGCGCAGTGATTCCTCCCCAGTCCTCGCCGTCGACGCCGGACAGTCCAGTACCCGCGTGCGGTGCGAGCCAGGGCCATGGGGGCCGGGCTGGATCGTCACCTCGTCAGGGGTGCGCACCGCACTCCCGCTAGCCCAGCAGTTTGCGACCATCATGCACGACGTCGCGACGGCTCACCCGGAGATCACCCAGTCCGAATGCACAGTAGCTATCGGATCATCGGGGGCCCGCGACGACGAGGACCCCATTCCCGTCTTGCACGCTCTCAAACCCTTCGGCGTCAGTCGAGTACTGCTCGCCCACGACTCCATCACCTCTTACCTCGGTGCTCTCGGTGACCAACTGGGCGTCGTTACAGCGTCGGGCACCGGAGTCATCACTCTGGCCGTAGGCCGCCACAACGTGGCCCGAGTCGACGGCTGGGGGTACATCATCGGCGATGCCGGATCAGCCTTCTGGCTGGGCCGTCATGGCCTGGATGCTGTCATGCGCGCCCACGATGGTCGCGGCGAGCCGACAGTCCTTAGCCACACCATCGGCAACGACTTTGACGACATCGAGGCTGCCTACCTGGAACTCCATGCCGACCCGCTCATGGTCTCACGGATCGCGGCCTACTCAGCCACAGTCACCGCCGCAGCCGAAGAAGGGGACCACGTCTCCCGTGATATCTGCGTGCGCGCAGCCCATGAGCTAGCCCACTCCACCGTTACCGGTCTGCGCCAGACCGAACTCACCGACGCCGACAGCCCCGCCGTCGGTCTACTGGGCGGGGTTATGAAGTCTCAGCTCATCCATACCGCGATTACCAGGGAAATCTCTGCGGCGATGCCGGGAGCGCGAATCGTCGAGCCTCTCGGCGAGGGACTCGACGGCGCCGCTGCCCTACCAACCGTCAGTCCCGAGTCCCCGCTCGGCCAGCGCATCCACGTCGCCCAGTGAGCCACAACACCGCAGAATTCTGACGGCGGGGTGGACCATGAGGACCACCCCGCCGTACGTCTCCAGGACGAACACCGCTACAGCTGGGCGGACAAGAATGTCATCAACGATCGAAAGAATCCCAGCCCGTCGGTCCCGGCGCCGGTGAGCTCCTCTACAGAATGCTCCGGGTGCGGCATGAGCCCGACCACGTTGCCCGCCTCATTAGTGATGCCAGCGATGTCGTGGACCGATCCATTCGGATTAGCGGTGTAGCGGAAGACGACCCGATTATTGGCCTCCAGCGCAGCTACGGTTGCAGCGTCCGCCACGTAGTTACCCTCGCCGTGCTTAGCAGCAATATGAATGCGCTCGCTGGGACGGAAGTCGCAGGTCCACACGGTGTCCACGCTGGCAACTTGAAGCTGCTGCACCGAACAGTGGAAGCGTCGTTTCTCGTTACGCATCAGGGTGCCAGGCAGCAGATGGGATTCGCACAGTACCTGAAACCCGTTGCAGATACCGAGCACTGGCAGGCCCCCATCGACAGCTCTGCGAATAGACGACATCACTGGCGAGGCAGCAGCCAAAGCTCCTGCACGCAGGTAATCACCATAAGAGAAGCCTCCCGGAAGGATGACGGCGTCGACCCCAGCCAGATCGGTCGAGGCGTACCACAACGACACAGGCTCAGCCCCGGCCAGGCGAACGGCCCGCGCTGCATCCTGGTCGTCGAGAGTGCCAGGGAAGGTGACGACTCCAATGCGCACCATCGTCAGTCCTCCACGTGCACGTCGAAGGATTCAATGACGGTGTTGGCCAACAGCTCAGAGGCCACCTGACGGATCTCGTCGAGACGATCTTCCAAACCCTCACCAGTGATCTCGAAACGCTTACCCTGGCGCACCGTCAAGCCGTCATGGCCAAGCCGAGCGAGCACCGACGTGATGGCCTTGCCCTGGGGATCCAAGATTTCGGGTTTCGGCATGACCTCCACCACTACACGTGACATAGCCCCGATCTTATCGGCACTACAGGACTCCGACTCGCCAGGAACGTCGAGGGCCACCGGTGCAGCGTCCCCGGACTCCCCGGAAACGCTATCCCGCGAAGCCCTCGCGTGCTTGTCATCGTCGGCCTCATTGTGAGGCGTCTCATCGCTGACCTCATCAGACACGTGCCCGCCAGTCAGACGTGCCCAGGCCTCCTCATAACGCCGACTGGTGGCCTTGACGACCTCCTCTGGGAGGGCAGGCGGCTCCTGGTCACTAGCGCGATCCCAACCGGACTCATTCGTGAGCCAATCGCGCACATATTGCTTATCGAAGGAATCTGCCCCCTTGCCGGGCTGCCACGTCTCAGCGTCCCAGAATCGCGAAGAATCAGGGGTAAGCACCTCGTCAGCTAGCACGATGGTGCCGTCGACACGACGCCCGAATTCAAGCTTGGTATCGGCCAGGAGGATGCCTCGCTTCCGAGCGATCTCCTCTGCACGCTGGTAGACCCGCAGCGAAAGGTCATGCAGCTGCGCTGCAACATCGGGACCGACGAGTTCTACCAGGCGTAGATAGTCGATGTTCTCGTCATGTTCTCCCTGCGGGGCCTTAATTGCCGGGGTGAAAATGGGCTCTTCGAGCCGGGACCCATTCTGCAGCCCCTCGGGAAGGCGGATTCCGCACACGGCCTGGTTGCGCTGATATTCGGCCCACCCTGAACCGGTGAGGTAGCCCCGCACGACGCATTCGACCGGGAACATGTCGAGTTCCTCAACGACCATGGCGCGCCCTGCGACCTCGGCGGGGACATCCACGCTCACGAGATGGTTATCGACGATGTCGGCCAATTGGTCGAACCACCACAAGGACATATTCGTCAAGATGGCTCCCTTGCCGGGAACATCGGGGGTCAGGACGTGGTCGTAGGCGCTAATCCGGTCCGTAGCGACCATAAGCAGGCGGCCCGGCTGATCGGGAAGACGATAGAGGCGTCGGACCTTGCCCTCAGCCAGCAATGGAAGATTGAGGTGCGAAGTGACCATGGGGGCATCATGCCACGGGTGCGGGCCCTGGCGACACAGAGAGTCCCGAGTTCACGATCTTTATAGTTATTGGCTATAGATACTAGTTTAGTGATAGTCTTGATCTATCACATCGTCGACGAGAGAGGACACCCATGAGTCTCATCAACACCAAGATCCTTCCGTTCAAGGCCAACGCTTTCCGCAACGGGGACTTCATCGAGGTCTCCGATTCCGACATCAACGGCAAGTGGGCCGTGTTCTTCTTTTACCCCGGTGACTTCACCTTCGTCTGCCCCACCGAGTTGGGCGACCTCGCCGACCACTATGAGGAACTGCAGGCCATGGGGGTCGAGGTGTTCTCGGTGTCCACCGATTCGCACTTCGTGCACAAAGCGTGGCATGCCGACTCCGACACCGTCGGCAAGGTGAACTACACGATGATCGGCGACCCGAACCTGCAGCTGACCCGCAACTTCGACGTCGAGCGCGAGGGTGCCGGACAGGCCGATCGCGCCACCTTCCTCGTCGACCCTGACGGCATCATTCAGTTCTACGAGCTCACCGCTGAAGGAATTGGACGTAATGCCACCGAGCTAGTCCGCAAGGTTAAGGCCGCCCAATACATCTACACCCACCCAGGCGAGGTGTGCCCCGCCAAGTGGGAAGAAGGCGATGAGACCCTCGCCCCGTCGATCGACCTCGTCGGCAAGATTTGAGTTCCGACCCGAGCATCTGCTGCAGGGGCGCTCGTCCCTGCGGCGGATCCCCAGACCGGTACCCTTCCCTCCCCCTCCTCACCCCTTCAGGAGAACCATGCTTGATAACGCCCTGACCACTCAGCTCAAGACCTACCTCGAGATGGTGCGCGAGCCGATCGTCCTGGTGCCTTCCCCATACCGGGGTGACGACGCCGCAAAATCGTCAAAGTCGGCTCACATGGACGAGCTTTTATCCGAGATCGCCGCCTTGTCTGACAAAGTGAGCGTCGGTAAGCCCGTCGACAATGAGCGCACCCCCTCCTTTGCCATCACCCGCCCCGGTAGCCCCATCGACATCCGCTTTGCGGGCCTGCCGATGGGCCACGAATTCACCTCACTCGTGCTGGCCCTGCTGCAGGTAGGTGGACACCCCGTCAAGGAGGAGCAGTCCCTCATCGACGCCGTGCGCGCGGTCAAGGGTGAGCACCACTTCGTCACCTACATGTCACTAACCTGCCAAAATTGCCCGACGGTAGTGCAGGACCTCAACGCAATGGCCGTCCTCAACCCGAATATTCACCACACCGCCGTTGACGGTGGCACCCACACCGATGAGGTAGAAGCCAAAGGAATCGCCTCGGTGCCGGCCATCTACCTGGACGGCGAGGACTGGGGCTCCGGGCGCATGGACATGGCCGAAATCCTCGAGCGTCTCGACGCCGACGCCGCCCAGGGAGCCAAGGAAGACCTCTCGCAGCGCGACCCCTACGACGTGCTCGTCGTAGGGGCGGGTCCCGCCGGTGCCGCGGCCGCCGTGTACGCGGCTCGTAAGGGCATTCGCACCGCCATGGTCGGGTCTCGAATCGGCGGCCAGGTACTCGATACCGAGGCCATCGACAACCTCATCTCGGTGCCGCACACCACCGGTCCGCGTCTGGCCGACGCCCTCCGCAGCCACGTCAACGACTACAACATTGACGTTATTGAGCGTCAGACCGCCAGCGCCATAGAGACCACCGGCGGTATGACCACCGTGCATCTGACCGACGGCGACCTGCGGGCGCGCTCAGTCATCGTGGCCACCGGTGCCCGCTGGCGCAACCTTGGCGTGCCTGGCGAGAAGGAATACCGCACCAAGGGTGTGACCTACTGCCCGCACTGCGATGGCCCGCTATTCACAGGCAAAAAGGTGGCCGTCGTCGGAGGTGGAAACTCCGGCATTGAGGCCGCTATCGACCTTGCCGGCGTCGTCGACCACGTCACCGTCGTGGAGTTCCTCGACGCCCTCAAGGCTGACGACGTACTACTACGCACCCTGAACTCACTGCCGAACGTCGACGTCATCACCTCGGCCCGCACCACCCAGATCCTCGGCGACGGATCCAAGGTGACCGGTCTGGAGTACGAGGACCGCACCAGCGGCGACGTTAAGACCATCGAGCTAGCAGGTGTGTTTGTCCAAATCGGTCTGCTGCCCAACACCGAATGGCTCGAAGGTGCCCTGGAGCGCAACCAGCGGGGAGAAATCGTCATCGACGAGCGTGGCACCACCTCAGCCCCCGGAATCTTCGCCGCCGGTGACTGCACCACTCAGCCGTACAAGCAGATCATCATCTCGATGGGGGCCGGCGCCACCGCTGCTCTAGGCGCCTTCGACCACCTCATCCGTCAAAATCCGACACAGAACTGAGGCCGTGTGAACCTTCATGATCTGCGGTATTTCGTCGCCCTGGCCGAAGAACACCACTTCGGCCGGGCTGCGGCGTCATGCGGTGTCAGCCAGCCCACCCTCTCAACTCAAATCCACCGGCTCGAGAACGAGCTCGGCGTGGTGCTGGCCGTGAGGGTGGGACGACGCATCGAGATCACCCCAGTGGGGGAACGCATCGCCCAAGCTGCCCGTGACATGTTGGTGCTATCCGACGACATCCGGACCATGGCGCGGGAGGAAGCCGACCGGATGACCCTCCAGCTGAGGGTCGGGGTATTCCCCACCTTAGGGCCGTTCGTGTTGCCTCAGGTGATCGCCCGATGTGACCAGCACGAGCCTGGCGTGAACATCCATATCGTCGAGAAGCGCACGGCAGAGCTGTTGGAGGCAATCCGCAACGGACAGTTAGACGTCGCCGCAGTGGCAGCCCCCGTTAATGATGACTCTTTGGTGACTATTCCCGTTTTTCGGGAGGAGTTCTTGCTCGTGACGGGGGCTGACGATGAGTTGGCCCGTGAGGAACGACCAATCAATCCGCACGACGTTCCCACCGAAGGGCTCATCCTCATGTCGGAGGGACACTGTCTAAGAGACCAGGTGCTTGAGGTGTGCAGCCCGTCTCATCCGCTGCCTCCCGACACCCTCACGGCGGGATCCCTCGAGACGCTCCGCGAACTCGTATCGGTGGGCGCCGGTCGAACCCTCATGCCGCGCAGTGCGATCTCGGCACCACTTCATGCGGACCCGCGCATCGTGGTGCGGGAGTTCACCCACCCCAGACCCCACCGCGACATCGTGGTGGCTGGCAGACCGGCCACAATGCACCGTCCGGCGGTGCAGACCCTGACCACCATCCTGCGGCAGCTACCAGGTGACGTCGTCGAGCCTCTCGGCGTTGCCGGAGCATCGTTGTGCTCTCACGGGATGTGATGACAACGTGGTGCGTGCCCCGGCACGATCACCTCACAACACCAGACCAGGCAGGTAGTTGGCAGCCTTCGGGTATTCCCGAACAATGTCCTCCACCTTGGCGCACAGCGCCTCGACCTGATCCTGGGCGCCACCAGTGAGATCCAGCGGAGAGGACACCAAACCACGTAGCTGCTCCTTGGTGAGCGGGATGCGCGGATCGGCGGCCAGACGGGCGAAAAGGTCGTTACCAGTGCGACCGGTTTCGCGCATGTCGAGGGCCACGGCTACGGCGTGTTCCTTGATGGCCTCATGGGCGTCCTCCCGACCGACGCCAGCACGCACACAAGCCATAAGGACCTTAGTAGTCGTCAGGAAGGGCAGGTAGCGCTCAAGCTCAGCCTCAATGACAGCGGGGAACGCCCCGAAGTCGCCAAGGATCGTCAAAAAGGTCTCAAAAGCACCATCAATGGCATAGAAGGAATCGGGCAGCGCCACACGACGCACCACCGAACAGGACACGTCACCCTCGTTCCACTGCACTCCCGCCAGACCGGTGGCCATAGTCAAATAGCCACGTAACACAACAAGGAAGCCGTTGACCCGCTCGCAGGAACGAGCATTCATCTTGTGCGGCATCGCCGAGGAACCCACCTGGCCGGGCTTGAACCCCTCGGTGACAAGTTCGTTACCGGCCATAAGGCGGATAGACGTCGCCAGGTTAGACGGGCCTGACAGCACCTGCACCAGAGTTGACATGACCTCAAAGTCCAAGGACCTCGGGTAAATCTGACCGGTCGAAGTGAGTACCTGGTTAAACCCCAGATGATCAGCAACGCGATGCTCAAGATCGTCAAGCTTGGACTCATCACCGCCAAGCAGGTCAAGCATGTCCTGGGCAGTTCCCATCGGGCCCTTGATACCACGAGCCGGGTAGCGCTCAATGAGCTCGTTGACGTGATCCCATGCCACCAGCATCTCATCGATAGCGGTGGCGAACCGCTTGCCCAGGGTCGTCACCTGGGCGGCAACATTGTGAGAGCGTCCAGCAATGGCTTGATCGGAGAACTGAGCGGCCAGGCGCGACAGCTGGTTGAGCGTGGCAACCATTTTGTCGCGCACTAGCCGCAGCGACTCCAGCACCTGCATCTGCTCAATGTTTTCGGTGAGGTCACGGCTCGTCATGCCCTTGTGAATGTGCTCATGACCGGCCAGGGCGTTGAACTCCTCAATCCTGGCCTTGACGTCATGACGAGTAATCGCCTCCCGCTCGGCGATCGAGTCAAGGTCAACGTCGTCGAGAACCGCCTGGTAGTCGGCCAACACCTGTTCGGGATCGTCGCCACCAAAGCTCACACCGAGATCGGCTTGAGCTTCCATGACGGTCAGCCAGAGTCTGCGCTCAGCACGGATTTTGTTTTCCGGCGTCCAGATGGAACGCATGGCCGCGGAGGCATAACGGGTGGCAAGGATATTGGGTACGCTCATGAAGACTCCCCGTCGGTCAGGTTGGTGGAATTCTCGGACTGCGGTGCGCGTCCGTCAGCCATTTCGTCAACGGCCTCGAGCTCGGCTGCATGGCGGGCAATGTCCGTGCGGTGGAACCCGTCACTAACCTCCAACTGGTCGATCCTGCGGTAGGCGTCAGCGCGGGCTCCGGCCAGAGTTTCGCCGTGGCCGAGCACGACGAGAACGCGGCCACCACTGGTAACGAGGCCGTCCCCTTCGATACGAGTCCCAGCGTGCAAAACGTCCTCGTCGTCAACCGGGGCGACGACCCGGCGCCCTTTCGCCGGGCAAGCGGGATAACCCTCGCTGGCCATCACGACGCCGACGGCTGCGCCACAACGGAAGCGAAGACCGTCAACACCGGACAGGTCTCCACGAGCCGCGGCAGCCATGATCTGGGCCATAGGTGACTCCACCATACTCAGTAGTGGCTCAGTCTCGGGATCGCCGAATCGCACGTTGAACTCAACGACTTTGGGACCAGCAGAAGTGAGCGCCAACCCCACGTAAAGCAGGCCGACGAATGGGGTACCGCGATCCGCCATGGCCCTCAGGGTTGGCGAGATGATGGTAGTCGACACCGTCTCGACGAGATCGTCTGGGGCCCACGGCAACGGGGTGTAGGCACCCATGCCACCGGTGTTCGGACCAACTCCCCCATTCCCGACCCGCTTAAAGTCCTGGGCCGGCTGCATCGGAAGGGCACGGGTGCCATCACAGATAGCAAAAAGACTTACCTCCGGGCCGTCAAGGTACTCCTCAACGACCACCCGGTGATCGGACTCGAAACACCGTTTGGCATGAGCGAGAGCCTCGGCGCGATCGTGTGTGACGACGACTCCCTTGCCCCCGGCCAGACCATCGTCCTTGACCACGTATGGTGGCCCGAACTCGTCAAGGGCAGCCGAGACGGAATTGGCATCGTCGCAAGAACGGGAGGCTGCCGTCGGCACACGGGCAGCAGCCATCACTTCCTTGGCGAAAGCCTTCGACCCTTCCAACTGGGCGGCCTCGGCACTTGGACCGAAGCAGTCGATCCCGGACTCGCGCAGAGCATCGGCCACCCCGGCAACCAGCGGCGCCTCCGGGCCGACGACGACGAGGTCAGCTTCCAGGCCACGCGCCAAGGAGACAACGGCATCACAATCGCACGGATCCAACGGATGATTCGTGGCGAAGGATGCCGTCCCCGGGTTACCGGGAGCGACGTGGACGGCGGCAACCTCTGGGTCACGATGGCAGGCCAAGGCAAGGGCATGCTCGCGGCCACCGGACCCAAGGACGAGAACAGTCATGCTGGACACGGGGACTAGCCTAGAACCTACAGCGTCTATTCCCGTCAGCCGGGAGGAATCAGTCAATGAGGTCGTTGATCACGACTGACTCGTCGCGTCCGGCCCCCACGCCGATCCCGGAGACCCGAGTACCCACAAGCTCCTCTAGACGACGCACGTAAGCCTGACAGTTGCGCGGCAGATCATCGAAGGAACGTGCCGTAGAAATGTCTTCACTCCAGCCATCCAGGAACTCATAGACCGGCTTGGCGTGGTGCAAATCGGACTGGGTGACGGGCATAATGTCGGTACGCTCACCGTCAATGTCGTAGCCCACGCAGACCGGGATCCTCTCCCAGCCTGTCAGCACGTCAAGCTTGGTGAGGAACAGGTCAGTCACCGAATTGATCATGACCGCCTGCTGCACCACCAGCGCGTCAAACCAGCCACAGCGACGCGGACGCTTAGTCGTGACACCGTACTCACCACCTTCACTGCGCAGCCGCTCACCATCATCGTCACAGAGCTCGGTCGGGAACGGACCTTCACCAACGCGAGTGGTGTACGCCTTAGCGATGCCAACAATGCGGTCGATGCGAGTCGGTCCGACGCCTGAGCCAGTACACGCGCCCGCAGCGATCGGGTTGGACGAGGTGACATACGGATACGTGCCGAAGTCAACGTCAAGATGATGGGCCTGGGCGCCCTCAAAAAGTACGACCTTGCCCTCGTCAAGGCCCTTGTTGAGAACTCGAGCCACGTCAACGACGTAGGGGCGGATGCGCTCGGCGTGGGCCAGCAGACCGTCGGCAACCTCGCCTGGATCGATAGCGCGACGGTTGTAGATCTTCACCAGGATCTGGTTCTTTTGGTCTAGAGAGGCCTCGACCTTCTGACGCAGGATCGATTCGTCGAAAAGATCCTGGACGCGAATGCCCATCCGATTGATCTTGTCGGAGTAGGTCGGCCCGATGCCACGACCCGTGGTGCCGATACGTCGACTGCCAAGAAAACGCTCAGTGACCTTGTCGAGAGTCTGATGGTACGGGGTGATGAGGTGCGCATTGGCGCTGATGAGCGGGTGCGGAATGTCTACGCCGCGGCCGCGCAAGGCGTCGATCTCATCGGCCAGCACGTCAAGGTTGAGCACGACTCCGTTGCCGAGCACGACCGTGGAGTTCGGGTTAAGGACCCCAGACGGAAGCAGGTGCATGAAGAACTTCTCGTCATCGACGACGACAGTGTGTCCAGCGTTATTGCCTCCCGAATACCGCACGCAATAGTCGACGCGTTCGGACATGAGATCGGTGGCCTTGCCCTTGCCCTCGTCACCCCATTGGGTACCCATGACGACGATTCCAGGCATGTGTTCCTCCATTTCCTCGCACCACTGTGCGGGTTGCCTCTGGTTGCATCGGCACATGCCGCTGTGCAACCAAGGACACTTTACGTGCCCATAACGACAATGGGCGCGCCGGCCCAGGCCGATCCGTTCCGCCCGCACCAGCCCAGGCCTTTTCGCCAGTGACGTCTCTAAGCGACGGTTGCGCCACCATCCGCCGGATCACCAGCGTCGTCAGCAGGCAGGACCGAAATCTCCATGAGATTCAGGCTGGCCCCCTCCAGCGGAAGGCGAGACGCGAGCGGGCCGAAGTGTGGGTCGCTGCGGTGACCGTCAAAATTGATGCGCTTGTAGCCGGCATCTTCGGCCCAGGTGATCACCGATGACATTGCTGAGGCGACGGCGTTGTCTCCAGCGGGGGTACCAGCCTGCACGGTTTCTGCCACCACGGTCGGGTTCTCGTCCACAAAAACGAAGGCCACCGCCGCGGGTTGACCATCAACAAGCGCTACTCGAGTGGCTTCGGAGTCGAGGTCTTCCAGCTCCTGACGCAGCGCCTCGTGGGCCGCCTCGCTGTCGTCGACCGGGGACCATGATGCGTGCATCCACACGTACATCTGCTCCCACAACGTCTCGAGCACGCCGGGGGCCAGGGTTGCGCCCGAGATGGCTCCGCCCGGGCCAAGGCTGACCCCCTCCAGCACCTCAACCGCTCGTCCAAAATGACGGCGAGGCAGCTCGAAGGGCGGACACGATGCGTAGACCTCTCCACCCAAGGAAAGAATGAAGCTCTCAGCGTCAGAACCAGCAATGGCCTTGGTCGCCAATGGTCGATCTACCCTCTGCTGGATCTGACGCACCAGCCGCGTACCGATCCGATGGCCCCGAGAGTCAGGATGGACCTCAACGTCGATAAATCGACGAGTACGGTGAACTACCGCCAACCACGAAACCGCATATCCGACGATTCGATTCTCGTACAGCGCAACCCTGGCGACGACATCCGGACGGTCGACGCGATCAATCAGAGAACCGGGTTCTCCAAAGGTGATCACCTTGACGTCCTCTGGCCGCATATCGCGGAAAACAACGTGCCCACTCATGTCGCCCTCCTGGGTCTGGCGACGCCTCTGACGTCGCTGTGTCTCCATTCTTCCGCCTTTTGCCACCTCACGTCACCCAAGCTGATTTTCTAGTGTCGTCATCATGACGTCCATGCCATGATTAACGGCATGTCAGATACGAACGATGCCGTCCACCTAGCCGATAACCTCAATCCGGCAGCTGAGCGGATGTTCAAGTGGATTCTCTCCTCAGACCTTGCCCCCGGGGACCCCATCCCGATCGAACAGGACCTCGCGACCCAGTTCGGGATGGCCCGTGGCACAGTTCGTGAAGCGGTGCGCGAATTACGCGCCCTAGGAATCCTTGAGGTGCGGCGTGGACTGGGGACCTACCTGTCTACGGCATCTGCTTCGACGATTCGGCCCAGTCTCGTCTACCGGAGCGTCAAACAGATCACCACTGACGAGAGCGGCACCAGGGATTTCATCGGTCTGCGAGAAATGGTAGAGGTGCGGGCCCTTATGGAGTGCTCACTGGTCACCGAAGTCACCGGCCGCATCAGCGCCGAGACCGGACGGGCCCTGCACGCCCTGGCAGCCCGGATGGACGACCCTAAGGACTCCGCCGCTGCGGACCGCCAGTTCCACCGACTGTTGTACGCGGACATGGGCAATCAACTCGCCCGCGAACTGATCGACGTCTTTTGGGACTCCCTCAATCTCGCTGGGCTGATGCTTCCACCAACTAATACAATGCCGGCCACCCGTCACGCCCACGACCTCATCGCCGACTGCGTTATCGGCCATGATCCACAGGCCAGTCGCGAGGCTATGTGGGACCACTTCGCCGCCATTCGGGAGAGGTTGGGAGGGGCACCCCGCACCTCCTGAAGAATGCACGCCACGCAACTTTGAAACAGTCAGCCTGACCTGACTAGCGGAGGATACGCGCCGGTGTGACATACCGAGAAACGTCCCGGCTTCGGCCTGGGAAAGGTGCTCGTCACGGGCAAGGTCACCTCAGCGCGTCACGGAACCATCCAGTGATCGAGGTCGGATGGGTGATCGCGGTCCCTACCACAACGGCGTGGGCTCCCAGGTCCATCGCACGGCGCGCTTGATCCGGGGTGTGGATACGTCCCTCAGCGATGACGGGACGGTCACCATCGAGCTTCTTGACAAGGGCTTCAATAACCTCATAGTCGGGCCCGTCGGTTTTGGGGCGCTCCCCGGTGTAGCCGCACAGCGTCGTCCCGATGAGGTCGGCTCCCGCTTCAGCAGCGAACAATCCGTCATCAACCGAGCCACAATCGGCCATGACGACGACGTCGTATTCACGCTTGAGGCGTTCGATCGTCTCGGCCAGGCTCAACCCGTCGGCACGTTCGCGTCGGGTGCCGTCGAGGGCGACGACGTCAGCCCCGGCAGCTGACACGCAGCGTGCATGGCGCAGGGTCGGGGTGATGTAGATGCCCTCATCACCCTCCTTCCAGATACCAACCACTGGGACGCTCACGCGCCCCTTGACGGCGGAGACATCGGAGAGTCCCTGGGCACGCACCGCCACTGCTCCCCCGGCTTCGACCGCAGCCGCCATCTGGGCCATCGTCTCGGGGTGGCGCAGCGGCTCGCCCGGGTAAGCCTGGCAGGAAACCACAAGCCCTCCTGCCATAGAGGCGATGATCCGGTCGGTGAATCCGCTCATACTTGAATCCTCCTCACATCGATGCTTGTCATTCACGCGAGCTGGCCAACACGACGCAGCACTTCGGCAACTCTCTCCACGTTGTCCCCAGTGAGGGTTGGCAGTGGCACACTCATAGTGTTGGTTTCGATAATGCCGAGAAGCTGCATGGCCGTCTTGAAAGCGCCCACACCAGCGGCCGGACCGACGACACCCTGCGGTGCGAACGCGATCTCCATCAGCTCGGCAGCCTTGTCTTGTTCAATGCGGACCGTCTCCCAATCCCCCTCACGGTAGGCCTTGTACATGGCGACGTAGCTGGTCGCATCAACGTTAGCCAGCCCAGGCACGACGCCGTCAGCACCCGACATAAAGGCCCCGTCGACGACAACCTCGTGGCCGGTGAACAGGGACAGCGGGGAGCCGGCAGCACGGTTTGCCAAGGCGAGACGGCGGAAGGACACGTCGTCAGCCGAGGAGTCCTTGCAGCCTGCGATGACCCCCTCGCGCCCCAACTTCATCATGAGGTCGACGGGCACCTTGACGTGCACACACACCGGGATGTCGTAGACGAACAACGGCAGATCGGTGGCCTCGTGCAAAGCGCGGAAGTGGTTCTCGATCTCGGTCGGCCCGGTGATGGCGTAGAACGGCGCGGTGGCGACAACGGCGTCCACCCCAATCTCCTCGGCCTGACCGATGTGACGGATGACGCGCAAGGTCTCTGTGTCAATGACGCCAGCCAGCAGCGGAACCCGACCGTCGATGATCCGCTTGGCCTCGGACAGGACACGTCCACGCATCTCGTCGTCGAAGAAGGCCACCTCGGACGTGGAACCGAGGACGAACAGACCGTCCACCCCTTGCCCGATGAGGCGGTTGATGAGCTTTTCGTAGGAGGCGACGTCCAGGTCACCGTTGGGGGTTAGTGGGGTGACGACCGGGGGAATGACGCCGTGGAACTTCGTGGTCATGGTGTTGTCCTTCGTGTTGTTCGTGGATGTCGTGTCGTTGATGGGTGTCATGCCGTCGCCATGACGTCATGAATGGAGGTGATCATGGCCAACCGCCGCTCGACGGTGGCATCAGCGGGGGTCTGGATCTTGGTGCCTTGGTAGGCCTGAAGGCCTCGGGCCGCATCCAGGAAGGAGCCGACGAGATCCGTAGTCAGGAGGCTGGTGGGTTCGTCGTTTCGCAGCGGAAGGTGAGCGTCTCCCCAGGCCGGGCCATATTGGGTGGCGTCCGGACCAGCACCCGAGAGCATCACCCCGCCGAGCACACCGGCATCAGCCAGCCGGGCGACCTGACGCGCAGGGAGCTCGGGGTCATGGGACTCGACAACGCTGCGGCCCCAGTTGATCGTCAGGTGCACCCTCGTACCGACCACCGCGGTGATCTCGTCGTCCAGACTGAGGAACTCCTTCTCGCCCGGTCCGACGCCACCAGCCGCGTCACAGTGCTCGACGACGATGGCAAGTCCAGCGTCCTCGAAGAGACCGGAGAGCTCAACCAGCGAAGAAGCAAATGCTTTCGCGTCGGCCTTACGACTCGGGGCGGAATGGACCTCGACCCACCTGACGACGGGGTGTCCGACCATCTCGTGCAGGGTTCGCACGTCGTCAACGAGGTTGGTGAACCACTTGAGTGCTCGTTGACGCCCCTGCTCGTCGGAGGACGCCAGACCGAAGTCCGGATCACCGGCCAGCTGACCCATGGTTCCCGGAATGGCCGTCACGACGCAGTGGGCGAACCGGTCGCGCAGTTGATCGGCGAGCCATCGGGGATCGGCGTCGAGGCCGTCCCGGTACGGGATCTCGATACCGTCGACCCAACCGGTCTCGGCCAGGCTCCGGTACAAGCACTCCCGCTCAGCGATGGCCCGTGGCATCGCGGCGTATGCGCCAACGATGGTCGGAGCAGTCATGATACGTCCTCCTTCTCGCTCGCATCACGAGGCGACGATAGTGTCAGGGTTCCGGGAAACAGCAAGCTCTTCATCGACGTGATCCATCCGGTCAGCGGGACGCACGTGGTCGGGGCGCAACAGCTTCTGCATCCGGAGCGGGAAATTGATGGCGATAAGAACGATGATCACCGCGGTGAATACGAAGGACAAGATGAACAGGGTCCATCCGAGGCCCCAGCTGGAGGGCAGCACACCGCCAACACCGGTAGCTGGATCACCTGCCAGGGCAATGCCGAGGACCGGGGCGATAGCCCCACCAAGAGCTCCGACGTTATAAGAGAAACCCAAACCAGCAGCGCGCTTCTCGACCGGAAAGTAGTTCGAAATGAACTTCGGTAGCAGACCAGAGATACCTTGTCCGAACATCTGCTGGACAAAGATGAAAACTCCAAGAAGCACGACCCATATCACCGAGGAATGCACCATGCCTCGGCTGACGAGGAAGACCGGCAGGACGAGGAACTCCGAGATGAGCAGGGAGACCCAATAGGCCTTGCGGGTTCCGAATCTGTCACCGATAAATCCGGCCATGATGCAGCCCGCTGCCGCGCCAAAAGAAGTGGCGGTCACGAGATTGGAAGCGGTGTCGCTCGCCAGGCCCAGGGTTTGGCGATAGTAGGTAGGCAACAGAGCCTGCAAAGGCCAGGAGTAGAGGAAGGCGACAAACACCGTGATCATAACGGCCACACCTGTCGGCCAACGCGGTCCCTCGAACTGGACCATGAAGCTCACCATGACGGCCGCGACAACGACCCACAGCAATGCCAACACGAGCCCCGGGACGCCGCTCTTGAACAGGTAAATGACGATTAGGCATCCGAAAGTTGTGAGGGCCAGAACAATGTTAATGATGCTTCGCTTCGGGTTACGTGCGAAGAGCATGGTGAACATGTCAGTCTTCTTGACAGTCTCGCCGACAGCGGCGCGAGCGGCCTCCTCCTCGCGCATTTTTACAAAGTCGGCGGCCTCAGGAAGGGCACGACGCAGCCACAGGGCCAAGGCGATCGGAATAATGCCAAGCGCGAAGAGTATTCGCCAGGTATGAGGCTCAGCGGAGGTACCACGGGTAAGGTACTCGATGAGGGCATACACCTGAGCCGTCACACCGGCGCCAAGGGAAAATCCGGAAATAAGGAACCCGGAGGCCTTATTCCGCAGACGCGCTGGCCAGGACTCAATGACGTAGGTGGCTGAAGAGCCGTACTCACCGGCCATACCCATGCCGATGCAGACACGGGCGACGAAGATAACCCAGAAAGCCGGGGCAATGGCACAGACGACCGATCCACCCGCATAAAGCAGAATTGAGATGACCATAGCCTCCTTGCGGCCGATCCGGTCACCGATAGCTCCCAGCAGCAGTCCGCCGAACCATCGCGCAATAAAAGCAGCGGACACCAGGGTCGCAGTCGCCGCTGGTCCGACGTGAAAGGTCCTGCCGATCTCGGTGAGGACCAGCGTGATCATGACGAAGTCGAATCCGTCCAGCAGATAACCGATCCATGCTGCCCAGAAGGATTTCCACTGCGTGCCAGTCAACTCGTCACGCCATGATTTCCTGGCTGCTATGGCCTCGACGTTGCTCATACGCCCATCTCCATTGATTGGTCGGGTTAACCCGTCGCATTACATTGGACCTTGGATATCCTATCTCAAGGATGAATCACCAGAATCATGTTGTCAACCTGCCGACGTCTACGTGACGATAACCCCATCACTCCTGATGATCGGACTCCTGCTCATCAGCGAGCTCTTCATCCACGTCGACGTCTACAGCATTATCAGACGGCACATCATCTCCACGCAATGCCTGCCAGGCCTCGTTGCTCAACTCCCGCAAAAGGGTGTCGGCATCGTCGGACTCATCCCCAAATCCAAGCCGCTCGGCCGCCATGGCCAACGCATGGAGGCAACGAAACACACCTTGGTTAGGCAGATAGCCCCAATCCACTGGCCCTTCGCCGTCCCACCCAGCGTCCCGGAGCTGCTCAAGGCCAAGGTCACGACCCGTACGGGCATAGGCGTACGCGGCGACATCAGCGGCATCTGTATCGCTCAACAGCGACCCTTCAGCCAGGAGGGCCCAGCACAGGGATGAGGAAGGGTGCTCCTTGACGACCGTCATGAACTCCCCACGTCCACGCTTAGCAAGTTTGCGAATGGCCGGGTCGGGCGGCAACCGCACGCCGTGATCCTGTCCCTCGATCTCAGTGGTCAGATCGGTGTTTTGCTCCTCAGCCATGATCCCAAGCCTAGGGCGAAATGCGCCGCGGCGCTTATTCGGGCCGCCAATAAAGCCCTACGACAATAAACTTGTTTCAGCCAAGGAGAGGATTATCACCATGTGCCGACCCGTCAGATGTGGCATTTGTGGCAAGACGACTTGGGCCGGATGTGGCGAGCACATCGCCCACGTCAAGGCCCAGGTGCCACCCTCGCAGTGGTGCGATGGAACCCACACGACTGCTGAGAAAACTGCGGCCCAGTCACCACATTCGCGCTCCTGAAGGTGGCGCTGACTCGCTCATTCGTGGCGCAACCCTGCCCTGACCTACACTTCACTGTGGTGTGTTTGCACCCACCAACCACCCGCGGCCCCGTCGCGGTATCTCCATCCTCGATCTGAACCGGAGTTCTGCATGCCCGTACGCAAGGATCTGCGCAACATTGCCATCGTGGCCCACGTTGACCACGGAAAGACCACTTTGGTCGACGCTATGTTGTGGCAGTCGGGAGCCTTCCGCGAGGGTGCCGAAGTCGAGAAACGCGTTATGGACTCGATGGATCTTGAGCGCGAGAAGGGGATCACGATCCTCGCCAAGAACACCGCCGTCAAGCACGTCATGAGTGACGGCGAGGAAATCACCCTCAACATTATCGACACCCCCGGCCACGCCGACTTTGGCGGCGAGGTGGAACGCGGCCTAGAGATGGTCGATGGCGTCATTCTGCTCGTCGACGCCTCCGAGGGGCCACTGCCGCAGACCCGCTTCGTGCTGCGCAAAGCACTAGCCAAGAAGCTGCCTCTCATCTTGGTGCTCAACAAGGTTGACCGTTCCGACGCCCGTATCGACGAGGTTGTCGAAGAAACCTACGACCTCTTCATGGACCTTTCCGACGACGACGATGCCTCCCTGCTTGACGTCCCGGTGGTCTATGCCTCCGCGAAAGCCGGACGCGCATCCCTCAACAAACCCGGGGATGGCGAGTTACCCGATTCCCCCGACCTACAGCCGCTGTTCGATTGCATCCTCGAGAACATCCCAGCCCCCACCTACGACGAGGGCGGGGTGCTACAGGCTCACGTCACCAACCTCGACGCCTCCCCCTATCTTGGCCGTCTAGCCCTGTGCCGTGTCGTCTCCGGTGAACTCACCAAGGGACAGACGGTGGCCTGGTGCAAGCGCGACGGCTCGGTCCAAAACGTCAAGCTCTCCGAACTACTCATGACCGAGGCCCTGGAACGCGTCCCCGCTGAGAAAGCTGGCCCCGGTGACATCGTCGCTATCGCTGGTATCCCCGAGATCACCATCGGCGAGACCCTCTCAGATCCCGAGAACCCGGTCCCTTTGCCGCTCATCCACGTCGATGAACCGTCGATGTCGATGACGATCGGTATCAATACCTCACCGCTGTCAGGTCGGTCCGGTGACAAGCTCACCGCTCGTCTTCTCAAGGCTCGTCTCGATCAAGAACTCATCGGAAACGTGTCGATCAAAGTGGCTGACACCGACCGCCCCGACATGTGGGAAGTGCAAGGCCGCGGCGAATTGCAGCTGGCCGTCCTCGTCGAGCAGATGCGCCGCGAGGGATTCGAACTCACCGTTGGCAAACCGCAGGTCGTCACCAAAACCATTGACGGCAAGCTGCACGAACCTTTCGAGCGCGTCACCATTGATGCCCCAGAAGAGTTCATGGGCCCCGTCACCCAGATGATGGGCCTACGCAAGGGCCAGATGATGCACATGGTCAACCACGGCTCCGGCTGGGTGCGCATGGAGTTCGTCGTCCCAGCCCGTGGCCTTATCGGCTTCCGCACCGAGTTCCTCACCCAGACCCGCGGTCAGGGCATCATGAACCAGATCTTCGAGAACTTCCAGCCCTGGGTAGGCGAATTGCGCACCCGTCAGAGTGGCTCGATGGTCGCCGACCGTCAGGGGGTCGTCACCTCCTACGCCTTGTTCAACTTGCAGGAGCGCGGCACGATGTTCGTCTCGCCGGGCGAGGACACCTACGAGGGCATGGTCGTCGGCGAAAACTCGCGCCCCGACGACATGGACGTCAACCCCACCAAAGAAAAGCACCTCACCAACGTGCGCTCTTCCACCGGCGACGAGTTGGAGCGCCTGATCCCGGCGACGAAGCTCTCGATGGAGCAGCAGCTTGAGTTCTGCCGCGAAGACGAGTGCCTGGAGGTCACCCCAGACGTTGTGCGCATCCGCAAGACCGAACTCAATGCCCACGAGCGGGCCAAAGCCCGCACCCGCGCAAAACATAGCTGATAGACGCCTCAGTGCTGCAGCTCCCCCTAACTAGGGGTGCTGCAGCATCATCGTCATATCACGGCGAAACACCCTGCCACCGCGGGCCCGGGGGGAGAGAGCAGAAACCAGGTCAAAAAATGCGAGCTACCAGGCGTAGCATTTTCATGTCCACGTCCCGAAAGGTTGTGATCAATGCGATCCCCCCGCGCTGCCAGTCTGGCTGCCGCGCTGGTGATGTCACTGTCTGCTGGGGTCGTCGGCGTCGCGAACGCAGAACCAACGGCTTCGCCCGAACCAAGACAGTCTTCGCCCGCTGTCGCTTCTCCAGCCACCCTGCCAATCTCGAATACCGGTGCTCACCTAGACCGTCGCTGCATGAAGGGAACCGTTATCTGCGCCTCCAAGAAGCAGCGCAAGCTCTGGATGGTGCACAACGGGCGCATCCTCATCACCCTTGACGCCCGCTTCGGTCGGGCCAGTGAGCCCACTGCCGAGGGCGTCCATACCATCTACTGGAAAGATAAGAACCACGTCTCCAGTGTCTACGGCTCCCCGATGCCATACTCGATGTTCTTTTACAGGGGCCAGGCCATTCATTACTCTTCGGACTTCTCCCGTCGTGGCTGGAATGGGGCCTCCCATGGCTGCATCAACATCCGCAATATGTCTGGTCTGAAGTGGCTGTGGAACCGCACTCCAACTGGCCGCAAGGTCATCGTATTCAAGTGATGTGACGACGCATGGCCCGGCTCCCATCAGGGAAGCGGACCATCTCGTCTCCTAGGCCACGACCGACAATGTCACAGGGGGGACTCGTAGCCCCTAGACATGGCACCGGCGCCCCACCACCACGGTGAGACGCCGGTGTGTTTCTTGGTTCGAGGATCAGCCCAGAGCCACCAGGCCCTGACCACCCTGGACGGCGTCACCGACAGCCACCAGGATCCCCTTGACGGTTCCGTCCGCCGGGGCATTGATCTCGGTCTCCATCTTCATGGCCTCGAGGGTCAGGAGCACCTGACCGGCCTTGACGGCATCTCCTTCGGCCACCAGGATCTTGGCAACAGTCCCAGCTAGCGGTGCGGGAACCTCGCCCTCACCGGCCTTACCGGCGCCGCCACCGGATGCCTTCATCGGGCCGCCGGCACCGCCACCAAAGAGGATCGGCGCCATCGGCGCATTGGCGGTCTTATCAACGTCAACGTCAACGTCGTATGCGACGTCATTGACAGTCACCTTGAGCTTCATGTCAGTTTCTCCAGGTCAACGAATCGAATGGTTCTGCTGAGCCCTGCGGCCCTGACGGACCCAGGTCTCACTCGGGGCGAAACGGACGGCCTGAACCTTTCCGTCGTTGCCCAGGTAAGCCGAAACGGCGGCGCAGATGGCGGCGAGCACGTCCTCAGGAACGCCCTTGCTCGTCTTCTTGAGCCGGGAAACCTCGGCTTCCAGCGCCGCGAGTCGCTTGTTCAGCGTCTCGATGACGAGTTCATTGTTCTCACTCATCTTGTCCTCCCATCAGCCTTCTTCGCTCAGCAAGGCATGACGCCGTGCTTCTTGGCCGGACGGGACTGACGCTTAGTGGCGTAGGTCTCCAGAGCGGCGGTGATCTTGCGACGGGTGTCCGCGGGATCGATCACGTCGTCAACCTGTCCACGGGCGGCAGCCACGTAAGGCGTGTTGAAGGCGTTGCGGTACTCCTCGATCTTCGCGGCACGGGTGGCTGCGGGATCCTCAGAGTCCTTGATCTGGCGACGGAAAATGACGTTGGCAGCGCCATCGGCACCCATCACCGCAATCTCCGCGCTCGGCCAGGCATAGACGGCGTCAGCACCCAGGTCACGGTTGCACATGGCCAGGTAGGAGCCGCCGTAAGCCTTACGCAGCACCACGGTGATCTTCGGGACGGTGGCCTCGGAGTAGGCATACAGCATCTTCGCGCCGTGGCGGATGATGCCGCCGTACTCCTGCTGGACACCAGGCAGGAAGCCAGGAACGTCAACCAACTGCACCAACGGAATATTGAACGAGTCGCAGAAGGTAATGAACTCGGCAGCCTTGTCCGAAGCATTGATGTCAAGGCAACCCGACATCACCTTCGGCTGGTTGGCCACGATGCCGACGGTACGACCATTGACCCGGGCAAAGGCGGTGACGATGTTGGTCGCCCAACCGGCCTTGACCTCTAGGTAGTCGCCCCAGTCGACGATCTTGGAGATGACGTCGCGGACGTCGTAGCCCTTCTTACCATCCAGCGGAACGATGTCGCGCAGCTCAGGCTGCGGGGAGACATCGTCATTGGGGTTGGAGATCTGGGCGTCCTCAGTGTTGTTTTGCGGCAGGAAGCTCAGCAACTTCTGCGCGATGAGCACTGCGGCGTCGTCATCTTCGGCCACGAAGTGGATATTGCCCGAGGTGGACATGTGCGCATCCGCACCACCCAGGTCGTCAGCAGTCACCTCCTCACCGGTAACCGACTTGATGACTCCGGGGCCCGTAATGAACATGTGGGCCTTCTTCGTCATGATGATGAAGTCGGTCAGGGCCGGGGAATAGGAGGCGCCGCCGGCGCAGGGGCCAGCAATGATGGCGATCTGCGGCACGACGCCCGACAGCTTGACGTTCGCGTAGAACATCTTGCCGTACCCGGACAGCGAGTCGATGCCTTCTTGAATTCGGGCGCCGCCCGAGTCATAGAAGAACAGAAACGGAGTGCCGGTCAGCAGGGACTGTTCCATCGTCTCGACGACCTTCGTCGACTGGGTCTCGCCAGCCGACCCACCCATGACGGTGAAGTCCTGAGACGCGATGTGGACCGGGCGACCATGGATGGTCGCACGACCGGTGACTACGCCGTCGGCGGGAACTTCGGCCTTGTCCATGCCGAAAAGGGTGGTGCGGTGCTTACGGAACGCACCCACCTCATCGAAGGAATAAGCATCAACGAGGTTGTCGATCCGTTCACGGGCTGTCTGCTTGCCCCTGTCACGCTGCTTTTGCAGGCGATCCTCGCCCCCGCCAAGCTCCACAGCGTGGCGCTCGTCGGCGAGCTGCTCGATCCGGCCGGCCATGGTATCGGCCAGCTTGATTGGTTTCTTCTCAGCCATAGTTGGCGATCATCCTCACGCAGGCTCGACGGTCACCTGGTGGCTGTTGCCACCGACCGTCACGTTGTAGTTGACCGGTCCGGCGATGCCGGCAGCGCCGGTGCCTTCCTTCTCGGCCTTCAGCTGTGCCTCGGTCATCGCGACGCTCTTCGGGCCCTGTGCGCGTTCCTTGAGGAACTTCGGGGCAACTCCCGGGAACAGGGCGTTGGTAAGAACGTCCTCGTCGGAGCCGTCGAAGCCCTCAAGACTCTTGGCCTGCTCGACCAGCTGGTCCCACTCAGGCTCGAGCAGGTCGGCGGGACGGCAGTCGATCGGCTCCTTGCCGGTCTGCTTCTTGGCCATCTCAACGATCTCGGGATTGAGCTCGCCAATGGGCTTGCCGTAGTAGCCAAGCATGAGGTCGGCAAACTCGGCAGTGAGGTTCTTGTACGAACCATTGCCCATCAGGACGTTGAACACCGCCTGGGTTCCCACGATCTGGGAGGACGGGGTGACCAGCGGCGGGTAGCCGGCATCCTTACGAACGCGCGGCACCTCCTTCATGACCTCATCCATGCGGTCTCCAGCACCCTGGGCCTCGAGCTGGGACTCCATGTTGGAGAGCATTCCGCCCGGGATCTGGGACTGGAAGATGTTGGTGTTGACCAGCGTCTTCGACTCGAACTTCTTGTACTTCGGACGCACCTTCTTGAAGTGGTCGCGGATCTTGAGCAGGCGATCCATGTCGAGGCCGGTGGTGTACTCGGTGCCCTCGAGCATCTCGACCAAAGACTCGGTTGGGTTGTGCCCCGGGCCGAGCGACATCGACGAGATAGCGGTGTCGACGACGTCGACACCAGCCTCGATGGCCTTCTGCAGGGTGACCAGGGTGACGCCCGTGGTGGAGTGGCAGTGCAGGTTGATCTGCACGTCCGGATGGTTCTCCTTAATGCCCTTGATGATGTCGTAGGCAGGCTGCGGCTTGAGCAAAGCAGCCATGTCCTTGAAGGCGATCGAGTCGGCACCCATGTCGATGAGACGATCGGCCTGCTTGACGAAGCTCTCTGGGGTGTGAATCGGGGAAGTGGTGTAGCAGATGGTGCCCTGGGCGTGCTTGCCGGTCTTCTTGACGGCTGCCATCGCGTGCTCAAGGTTGCGAGGATCGTTCAGAGCGTCGAACACCCGGAACACGTCCATGCCGTTCTCGGCCGACTTCTCGACAAACTTGTCGACGACCTCGTCGTTGTAGTGGCGGTAGCCCAGAAGGTTTTGGCCACGCAGCAGCATCTGCAACCGGGAGTTCGGCAGCAGCTTGCGGAAAGTACGCAGACGCTCCCATGGGTCTTCGTTGAGGAATCGGATGCAAGAATCGAAGGTAGCTCCGCCCCAGCATTCAACGGACCAGAAGCCTGCCGCATCAATGTCGGCACAGGCATCAACCATGTCCTCCATGGCCATGCGAGTGGCAAGCAGGCTCTGATGCGCGTCGCGGAGCACGAGCTCGGTAACGCCAATCTTTCGTGGACTCATGAATCTAATCTTTGCACCTTCCCCGAAGCTTTCACCGACTTGGGGTCAAAGTTCCACACCCTAACAGTGTTCAGCCACGAAGGCGTTCACCTGAGGACACCGAGAAGAGGTACCCGGACGGCGCCACGAGCCTGCCGCCACGGGATCGCCTACGCGGATTCACTGACGCCATTTCCCGTCGGAGCCCGACTCCTTCAAGGCGGCCCGAATCGGCACTTTCGCACCGAACGGGACCGCCGTTTTATCCGAGGAAAAACGCATATGTCGAGAGCGTTGCTGCTGATAGTCCGACCCAACCATGGGCCGGACTCCGGCGTGGTTCAGCGTCCGGCCGCCACCTCGGCCCCGAGACGACGGATCTCAGCCAGCACCGAGACGTCCAATTCCTCGTTCGAGGCGTCTGCGAGTTTGTGCAGCCCAGCAACGACGTCGGTCAGCTCAGCGGCCATCGCCTGGCTGGCGCCGATCTGCTCCTCCACCCGCGGAACGAGATCAGCCACCCCGGCCGATAGCTCCCGTTGGCTGGCCATCTGCTGCCAACTGGTGAGCAGGGCGGTCGGCATCGCCATCAGATCAGCTAGCTCCTGGGTGCGGGACGCGGCGCGATCGGCCAAGTCGCGCACCTCGTCGAGGCGACGGTTCGCCTCCGACATGGCTTCCTCCACAGCCCGAGAAAGGTCATCGATGGCGGGGAGGGCACGTTGCCAACCGTCCACCTCGGCCCACAGCTCGGAAACAAAGCTGCGGGTCGACTCGACCTGGATGTGGGCCACCGCCAGGCCGAAACTCGTGAGATCCGCGCTGGTAGCCATGGCGTCGAGGTCGGCGACTACCCCGTTGACCAGCGGCGCTATCTCGGCGTCCATCCGGCTCCACAGGGTGAGGACAGTCACCAAGGGCCGCAACGACGCCTCAGTAGCTTCACGGGAATCAGTAATGACGTCAGCAGTGCGCTGCGATTCGGTCATCGCCTTACTCAGGGTGCGCGCGGTCCGACCGGCTTTGGACGAGAGGTCGCTTAGCCCGTCGAAGGTCTCCAGCCAGGTCTCGACCAGCTGTCGAGCCCGGTTGACCTGGCTCGACAGCTGTCCCAAAGTCGTCTCGTCAACCATGCCACGGCAGGCACGGTGCTGCCGCCGACGTACCGACACCTCCTGAACCAACGCCTTGCGCATGAACGTCCCGTAGTCGGGGTATCCGGCCTGTTCGAGGGCCGTCTTGACGGCATCAAGACCACGGCGGGCTCGTTCAGGAGCACCGCATCCCTGTTCACCGGCAATCCACTCGGCGTCACGACCCGCCTGGTAGACGGTCTCGGCCGCCTGAAGCATCTCGGGCACCTGCGGGGTGACGCGCACCGACAGGTAGCCCTCCCCCAACGGCACGACGGTGGCCAGCACCGTGTAGGTGGCACCATCAGCAGCGAGGTTGTGGACGTAGGCGCAAAAAGGTTCCCCGGTTTTGATTGTCGTCCACATGGCGAGGAATGCCGCACCGGGCATCATCGGGTGACGAATAATGTTATGAGGCGCTCCGATGAGGTCATCCCAGGAGTACCGGGAGATGTCTACGAAAACCGAGTTGGCTTTCTCTATGACCCCTTTGGCATCGGTAGTCGAGAAGAAGATCTCTTCCGGCTCGACGATACGGTTCTCTCCGGTCGGTTCAGGTCGAGACATGGCCCTCCTTGGTCAGTATGTGTATGTGTGGTTCAAGGAAGTCCTCGTCATCTCACCATGTACATAGTCGCCGCCGCCACCGCCCAACGGCCAGAGGATTTCCCCGTCAGGCGCATAGTGGTCTAAACGGAACCTGCGGTCAACTCCAACCCATTAACACGTCGACCGCAACGAATCTCTCCTGCACGATGGCGGTGTCGGCCGCGAGCGCAAGGCCAGCCGCAAGCGATATGGAAGGCGTAGCACCCCTCGACGCTCCCCGGCCCTTCTTCCGCGCCCCCGAGTCACAGGCAAAGAGCGTGAATTCAATAGGGTAGAGCGAAGCACTTGGGACGAACTACATGGGCACTTCACTTGACATGAAACCGATTACCACCAAGGAACAGCAATCAGAACCAAAATGACTATAAAATACCCGTATGCGTCATGCTATCCGCTGCTGTCGGAATTGGCGGCACACTCCTAGTACAGCACCGTGATGACGAACTCCAGGTAAGCACTGTCGGCATGGCGACCTATTTCGCCGAAGCCTGGGGCCACGCCATTTTCAAGGCCTACAACGACGACAAAGCCGGACTGAACGAAGGAATCCTTATTTCCGATGGACCCCTTCCTACGCGATCGTCCCGTTCGACCGGAGAACCGATCATGACGGTCGTCATGGTCCCCGTCAACGGAAAATTGCTCGTCGACTGGAACGCCACGGTGCGAGCCAACAATTCCCCGCTCCCACCACTACCATCACACCGATGACGTGAAAAATCCCAGCCAATCCTCACAACAGAACTGGCCGGGATTCTTCACAAAACAACTCAGGCGCTGACCGAAGTACCCTTCGAACCCAGCTGCTCACAAGCCTCAACAATCCGGGCGGCCATACCAGCCTCAGCCTTCTTGCCCCACGAACGCGGGTCGTACATCTTCTTGTTGCCGACCTCACCGTCAATCTTGAGCATGCCGTCGTAGTTCTTGAACATGTGCTCAACAACCGGACGCGAGAACGCGTACTGAGTATCGGTATCGATGTTCATCTTGATAACGCCATAGGACACCGCGTCGGCGATCTCCTGGGCAGTCGATCCCGACCCACCATGGAAGACCAGATCGAACGGCTTCTCCTTGCCGTACTTCTTGCCGCACTCGTCCTGGATCTCCTTGAGGATTCCCGGGCGCAGCTTGACGTAACCCGGCTTGTACGCACCATGGACGTTCCCGAAGGTCAGAGCGGTGGTGTAGCGGCCCTTCTCACCCAGGCCCAGCACCTCGAGGGTACGCATGCCGTCAGCAACGGTGGTGTACAACTTCTCGTTGATCTCGCCGGTCACACCGTCTTCCTCGCCACCAACAGCGCCGACCTCGATCTCGAGGATGAGCTTGGCCTTCGCGGTGCGCGACAGTAGCTCCTCGGCAATCTGCAGGTTCTCCTCAACCTCGATGGCCGAGCCGTCCCACATATGAGAGTTGAATAGCGGGTCCTGGCCCTTGTCGACGCGCTCCTGCGAGATGGCAATAAGCGGGTTGACGTACTTATCTAGCTTCTCCTTCTGGCAGTGGTCAGTGTGCAAGGCCACGTTGATCGGATAATTCTTAGCAACGACGTGGGCGTACTCCGCGAGAGCAACCGCACCGGTCACCATGTCCTTCACCGTCTGGCCGGAGGCGTACTCGGCGCCACCGGTGGAGATCTGGACGATGCCGTCGGAACCGGCCTCAGTGAACCCCTGCAGAGCAGCATTGAGGGTCTGGGAGGAGGTCACGTTGATGGCCGGGTACGCGAAGCCTTGTTCCTTCGCGCGGTCAATCATCTCGCCGTAGACCTCAGGTGTTGCGATGGGCATGTTAGGCCTTTCCTATATGAACTCGCGTTGACAAGAGCTATTCTTCCGCAGGCACCCTCCCGATGTCAGTTCCGGCACCCGGCACGCTCATAGGTGCTGCGCAGCGCACATTAGTCGGCGATGCCGGCACCATCCTGTTCCACCCGAACGTGACCACCTGAGGCCGTGGAAATCGCCGCATCAATGTCAGCTAGCCGACTATCAAGCCAGGACAGTGGAACCTCCCACTGCCTGCCGTCATCGGCATAGACAACCAGACCGGGACCAGACCCAATCGACGAGCCCCCCACCTTGACCGCAGATAAATCATCCCAGTGAACCTCGTCCATAGACGTCGCCACAGGCCCTTCAGACTCGCAGCGCAATGCTCGTCGCAAGAGCAAGCCACGCGAACAGACGATGAGCGCGGGCCCCTCCCCGACGTCGAGAAGATCCTTGCGAGCGGCGTGCAGCCGCAGATTCTGGATGACGAAAAGCACGAGGAATAGCACCACCCATGCCCCGAGCATCCACATCACCGTCGATAACTGGAAGGCGTCGGCCGTCAACGCCCACAACAAACCACCAATGACGACGACAATAAAGGCCTGCACCGCCAGGCGAAATCTCGTCGCATGATGATGAGCAACCCGGGAGGCACTAGGCACTGGATTGAATGCCACAACTAGTCGGAGTGGTTCCTCGGTGGGTTGCGTGCTCATGACACGAGCCTAGAGGGTGACGGTTCTCCCCGATCAGCTAGTGCGTGGCTTTGGACACCACTGCGTCGTCCAGGCGTACATAGCAATCGCGGCAGCCGCACCAGCATTCATGGAACGCGTTGACCCGTACTGGGTGATAGCCACCAACTGCTCGCATCCTTTGACGACCTCGTCGGTCAACCCGGGACCTTCCGATCCAAAGACCAAGCAACAGTCCTGCGGCAGCTGGACCGTCTCCAGTGGCACCGATCCAGGCAGATTATCCACTCCGACGGGAGTGACGCCGTGCTCGTCAAGCCAGTGTAGGAAGGAGGGGACGTCAGAGTGATGGTAAACGTGCAAATACCGGTCAGTCACCATTGCGCCACGTCTATTCCAACGACGCCGCCCCAAGATATGAACGGCCGCGACATTAAAAGCGTTGGCGGTACGCACCACCGACCCGATATTGAAATCGTGTTCCCAGTTCTGAATAGCCACATGCAACCGGGAGCGCTGGGCGTCAAGGTCGGCGACGATGGCCTCCATCGTCCAGTAGCGGTACCGATCAATAACATTGCGTCGATCGCCTGAGGCCAACAGCTCAGGATCGAGTCTCGGGTCATCAGGCCACGGTTTGGGCATCGGCCCAACACCTACGACTGTAGTCCCTAACTGGCTGGGAGTCTGCAGTGAAGGGGCATCAGCGAGTTCATCAGCGGACGAGGCACACACGGACCAAAGATAGTCTTGACCCTATGTCGAGTCTCCTCATGACCCTCCCAGCCCTGCTCACCCCAACCTGGATGGACCCTCAGGCCATCATCCAGGGCACCGGTGCTGCTGCTCTGTGGATCGTCGCGCTGATCGCCTTCGCCGAATGCGGCCTTGCCGTGTTCTTCATGCCCGGAGACTCTTTGCTTTTTGCTCTGGGAATGTTTGCCGCCGTGGGCGTTAACTCAACCGTCCCTTTGGTCCATTACGGATCTGTGACGACGACCCTCATCATCGTCAACGTGGTCCTCATCATCTGCGCTATCGCAGGAAATATCTGCGGTTACTGGATCGGCTACCTGGTTGGCCCGAAGCTTTTCCGAGAGCGAGAAGGATTCATGGGTAAGGTGTTCTCCCCTAAACATGTGGACACCACCCATGAGTTCTTCCGCAAGCATGGTTCCGTAGCGCTCATCCTGGCCCGTTTCGTACCGATCGTGCGCACCTTCGTCACCATGATTGCCGGCGTGGGACGGATGACGTTTCAGAAATTCATCACCTATACCGCTATCGGCGGCATACTCTGGGTGCTCATCGCTGTCCAGGCTGGTTATTTCCTCGGCCAAATCCCCGTCGTTCGGAACAATTTCGAGGCGGCTCTGCTCCTCATCATCGTGGTGTCAGTGCTGCCGATGGGTGTCGAATGGCTCAAGGCCCGACGCAAGGGTCAGGTCAGCCAGCCACAATCAGCTCGGCGGTCCCGCGTCGAGTGAAGGCCGAGCTGAACGTGCCGTAGGTGAGGGAATCGACTCACCTACGACGGGAGTTCGCTTGCCACGGCTGGACCTGCCCCGGCGCTAGCCATCCTTCCTCTGGCGGATTTGCGATCACCTTGTCGCGTTCGGCGACAGCCTTAATCCACGTGTTAACTGGTGCGCTCCAAACGATAACCAACACCACCGCGACGGCCATGACCCCGATGACGTCAAACCCTCCTATAAACTCTGCGCCACGAGAAAGCCACCACATCCAACCCAGTGAGAGCACCGTGAAGAGATAGCGGTCGATGGCGTGGCCTCGACCCATCGTCACCGTCAAGACGCAACCCGCCAGTGGAGTGAGCAGATAACCGGTCCAGCCTCCCGAGTCCATGCCCAAGGCGAACGACGTCAGGATCGGGCCGAGGGTCGATTGGCTCTCGCTACGCCCAGCCACCCACAACCCACAGATGATGAGAGCCCACATGGTCGACAAACCGATCACAATGACCCGTGCCACAACGATCAGTTTGGGCATCCCTGGCAACGACGGCAGATAGCCATACCTGACTGTTCCCTCAGAGGTCGTATGGGTCATGGTGACATCATGTCACTTAGCGACAACCCGAACGAGAACCGTCATCGCCGCGATGTCTCACCAGGTCGCTACCCAGGACAACACCGCTGACCAGATGAGCACTCAGGAGAAGAAGGTCGCTCCGCCAGGCGGCCCCGGCGAGGATTCGGTGTCGCCATCGTGGAAAGGACGAGCATCTGCCAACAGCTTCGCCAGTGCATCACCAGCGATAAACCGGAACGGGACAGCCGCGCCGCTACAGCGTCGAGTCAGGTCCTCCTCGTGCAGCGGTCCGTTCGAGGCGGCCAGGACAATATTTCCGTAGCGACGCCCCTTGAGGGTCGCTGGCTCCGCCGCCATACAGACGTTGGAAAACACTTCTTTAACGGACCTCACGACTCGCTTAGTCCACACAAGGGGTGCGGAGTCAGCTAAGTTCGCTACCCCGATACCGTCGGAGTGCAGGATGCGGGATACATCGGCAAAGAACTCGACAGTGACGAGGTCGCCAGGAACCCGAGCGCCGTCGAAGGCATCGAGGATGACGACGTCAGCGAAATCCTCCCGCATGGCCGCGACCCCCGATCGTCCGTCTACCGGACGCACCTTGATCCCTGAACGCACCGGTAGCGGAGCCTTGAGACGGACCTCAGCCGTCAACTCGGCGTCGGGCTCACAGACGATCTGCGGGCTGGTCGGACGGGTCGCCGCGACATACCGCGCGAGGCACATCCCTGCCCCACCGAGATGGATGACGCGCATCCTCTCCCCCGCTGGACGGTGAACATCGAGATGATCGGCGATGCGTTGCATATAGTCGAACTCCAGACGGGTGGGATCGTCGGGATCGATCCACGACTGATCCGCGTCACCGACGCGCACCATCCACGCTCCCGCCACGTCCGGGTCGGGCAGAAGTCGGCTCATCGAGACCCCAGCCTTCCGGCCAGCCAATCGTGCACCCAGTCCGAATTATCGGCCATCCACCTCGAGATCGCAGTGTCCTCCTGGCCACCACGCTTAGTGGTATCGACCATGAGGTGCTCCAGACTAGACAGGTGGGCGTCGTCGATTGCGAGGTTCCGGATGAGCTGAGCGGCCTTGGGATGGTCCTTCTCAAATCCGGGGCGACCGAAACTGTAAATGAGCTCCGCGTTGGAGATGGCGTTCTTGGGATCATCGAGATCGCGTACCGGGTAAGCATCATAAGCCCAGTGCGGCCGCCAGAGAGTGACCGCGACGTTATTCCCTGCCTTGGTGGCTTTCTGGAGCTGGGCCAGCATCGCCGGCGTCGACGAGGTCTTGAGGGTAATGTTCGACAACCCGTACATCGGCAACGTCTGATGAGCGATGGTCTTCGTCATCTCGGCACCCGGTTCAATGCTGTAAATGACGTTCCCGTAAGCGCTACCAGTTTTCTTGAGATCGGCGATGGAATGTGCCGGTGAGTTTTTATTCACGGCAATAGTGAGTTTCGCATTGTCGTACCAGCACCCGAGATTCTCCAACTTCGGGCCGTACTTGCGGATGTAGCCAGCCTGGGTCACCGGAAGCCAGGAATCAGTGATGATGTCGATGTCACCGCCAGCAGTCGCCTGATACCCGACCCCGGCGTCAAATCCTTTAATGGTGACGGTGTAGCCGTCCTTCTTGAGGACTTGCTTGATGAGACCAGCTGTCGCCCAGGACTCATCCCATCCGTTGAACGCACCGATCGTCAGGGAGGTGTTGGTATCGGGCTTCATTGCGGTGATGTCCTTGGAACGAGCTCCTGGGGTGCAATGGGTCCACTTCTGGTCAGGCGTAGCACCTGCATGGGCCTCGGGGGTCGCCTCAACTCCCGAACGTGATCCGTTGGCCGCCTCGTCACCACTGTTGTAGACCCCGGCTGTCCCGGAACACCCCGCAAGTCCCAACCCGATCAGGCCTGCCAAGAACGCCATGGCTGCCACACCGTGCGACATCATCCATCTCCCATCCATCCAGCGCCCGATGTGGCGCAAGCCTTCAGAATCTCGTCGGAGGGCCGGTGCCGACTGTAGTCCGCGCCGGGCGACACCCAGCCTGGGATGCTTAAACCATGACCTTATTGTGTCCCTGCGGATCAGGACGGAACCTCGACCAGTGCTGCGGACCAATCCTCGACGACCCGCGTCACGCCGAAACCGCCGAAGCACTCATGCGGTCGCGCTACACCGCGAACACCCTGGGACGGTGGAATCACCTGTGGGCAACCTGGCACCCCCGTACCCGTCCCGATGTTGTCGATTCGCAGGGCGTGGAATGGACGGGTTTACAGATCCTTGCCACCAAGGATGGCCAACCGGGCGACATCACGGGAATGGTGGAATTTCGCGCCTCGTACCGGGCCGGGAAGCGCCACAACGTCCTCCATGAGGTGTCCCGTTTCCAGCGTCGCGCAGGCCGGTGGATGTATGTCGACGGGGACGTCGACTAAGCACTTAGTTCTTGCCAGACTCCGCCGCGGCCGAAGAGACGACGCTATCGAGCCATGTGCCGTGCGCACCGGACGTGGCATGACAACCACCGGGCACTGCGCGTTGCGTCTGATGTCTCAGATCCCAACACCGCACAACGGAGTGGGCTTGATAGTGCTGGCCGTCGTAGTCGTCTCCTCCTGGCTCACTCCGCTTGACGGGCGGCGGACTTCTTGGCACGGTCACGGCTGAGCGGATCAGTGATGGCCTCCAGACCCTTGCCCTCGGCGTCAACGCCCATGAACAAAGCGACGAGACCACCGGTAAGCATGATGCCGGCACCGATGAAGTAACCGCCGACAAGGGGGCCGCGCGAGGAACCGTCACCGATGAGGTTACCGAAGATGAATGGAGCGATAGCACCGGAAATCTGGGCGATCGAGAAAAAGTAGCTAATAGCCTGGCCACGAACTTCCAGCGGGAAAATCTCAGACACTGTCAGATAGGCCGAGGAAGCTCCGGCACTAGCAAAAAAGAAAGCGACGCACCAGAAGATAGTGTGGGTGGTCGGCGTCAGGGCGTCACGCTGGAACAGTATCGCACTGATAGCCAGCACTAGAGCAGCTATTCCGTAGGTGGCGAAAATCATCTTACGTCGACCAACAGTGTCGAAGAATCGTCCCAGTAGAATTGGGCCGAGTAGGTTTCCGACCGCGAATGGGATCATATACAAGCCGACGTCAGATTTAGACACTGAATAGAACTGCGACAGCACGATCTCATAGGTGAAAAAGATGGCGTTGTACAGGAAGGACTGGGTCACCATAAGGGTGACACCCAGCACAGTGCGCTTCCAATAGCGACGCAGGAACACCTCGACCAGCTCAGCACCAGACTCCTTAAACTCTGCCCAACGCTGGGAGAAGTTGCGGCGACCTTGACGCCTCACCTCGGGTTCCAAGGTGATGGCCTGGTCGTCGCTAACCGGCTCAAGTTCATGCCCCGACTCCCGAACATCCTGCTCGATCCCGGCAACGATCTCTTCGGCCTGCTCACCGTAACCGTGCGTCAGCATCCACCGAGGCGACTCCGGAATGTGCTTACGAATAAGGATGACAACAATGCCGAGAACCGGACCAATAAAGAAGCCAATACGCCAGCCCCAAAACTCCGCGACCTTCGTCGGGTCAAGGAGGTAAATAGTGGCGACCGAACCGAGCATGACGCCAGCCCAGTAGGTGCCATTGACAGACAAGTCCACCCGACCGCGATACTGGGCTGGAATGAGCTCATCGATGGCCGAGTTGATCGCTGAATATTCACCACCAATACCAGATCCAGCAATAAACCGGCACACATAGAGGAACCACGTCGAGAAGGACAAACCTGCAATACCCGAACCAAGAAGGTAAACCAGGAGAGTCAGAGTGAAGAGTTTCTTTCGACCAATACGGTCGGTAAGTTTGCCGAAGAAGAGAGCACCAAGTACTTGGCCAAGCAGGTAGAAGGTTGCTGCCGCGGTAACCTCGGTGGTGGACATGTGCAGCGGTTTTGCAAAGCCATTTGCTGCGACGATCTGCACCTCAATACCGTCGAGGATCCACGCTGTTCCTAGACCGACGATAACCATGGTGTGAAATGTCGACCACGGCAGCCGGTCGATACGGGCCGGTATCAGTGATGTGATCGTTCGCTCAGTGGCTTGGGCGTCTGACACAGCGGTCCTCCTCCATGTGGGGATGGCGTGAGCAGGGTATACCCACACACTCCACCAAATAGTGAGAAACATCACAGCAGGGGCGTTGGTTCAACTGACCCAACGCCCCTACGAACTGTCACAACGCCGTCACACGGCAAGCGTTCGCCATCAGAGAATCACCAAACCGTCACCGGCCTCGTTGATGTCAAAGGTCGCCGTATCGCCCTCCTGCACTTGCCCAGACAACACCTTGCGAGCCAGCTGATCATCGATGGTGGTCTGCATCAGGCGACGCAGTGGTCGGGCACCGTAGATCGGGTCGAAACCCGCCATGGCCAGCCAGTCCTTACCGGCGTCGGTCACGGCAATGGTGATGCGCCGCTCGGCCAGCCGTGAATTGAGCTTAGCCAGGTTCGTCTCGACGATCCGTCCCAGATCGGCCATCGACAACGGGTCGAACATGACCACATCGTCGAGTCGATTCAGGAACTCGGGTCGAAACGCCTGACGCACCGCCCCCATGACGGCCTCACGCTTAGCATGGTCATCAAGGCTCGCGTCTGACAGGAATTGGCTACCCAGATTGCTCGTCAAGACCAAAATGGTGTTGCGGAAATCCACCGTGCGTCCTTGGCCGTCAGTCAGACGACCGTCGTCGAGCACCTGCAACAAAATGTTAAAGACGTCGGAATGAGCCTTTTCCACCTCGTCGAGCAAGATAACCGAGTAGGGGCGACGCCGCACAGCTTCGGTAAGCTGACCGCCCTCTTCGTAACCGATGTAACCCGGAGGGGCACCGACCAGACGTGAGACGGAGTGCTTCTCCATGTACTCACTCATGTCAATACGCACCAGAGCGGTCTCGTCGTCGAAGAGGAACTCCGCCAGGGACTTGGCCAACTCGGTCTTGCCGACGCCCGTGGGGCCCAGGAAGAGGAACGAGCCAGTCGGACGGTTCGGGTCGCTGATTCCGGCCCGGGAGCGACGCACCGCATCCGAGACGGTCTTGACAGCTCGATCCTGACCAATAAGACGTTCGTGCAGCCGCTCCTCCATATGGAGCAGCTTCTCCTGCTCGCCTTGCATCATCCGCCCCACGGGGATGCCGGTCCACGAGGAAACAACCTCGGCAATGTCGGAGGTACCGACCTCCTCGGACACCATCCGTGGGGTCTCCTCCTCAGCCTTGGCAGCAGCCTCCATCTCCTTCTCAAGGCCGGGAATCTGACCGTAGAGGATCTCGGACGCTCGCCCGAAGTCGCCCTCGCGCTGGTACTTGTCGGCCGCAGTCCGCAACTCGTCAATCCTTGTCTTGAGCTCACCGACCTTGTTGAGACCAGCCTTCTCAGCCTCCCAGCGCGACTCCAGGCCGCGCAGGGTCTCCTCCTTGTCAGCCATGTCAGCGCGCAACCTCGTTAGGCGCTGCTGGCTGGCCGGGTCGTCCTCCTTCTCGACGGCGAAGATCTCCATCTTCATGCGGTCGACTTCACGGCGCAGGGTGTCGATCTCCTCCGGAGAGGAGTCAATCTCCATGCGCAGCCGAGACGCAGCCTCGTCGATAAGGTCAATGGCCTTGTCAGGAAGCTGACGGGCGGTGATGTACCGGTGAGACAAGCTGGCGGCCGCGACAAGGGCTCCGTCAGTAATACGCACCTTGTGGTGGGCCTCGTAGCGCTCTCGCAAGCCGCGCAGGATGGCAATAGTGTCCTCAACCGACGGTTCACCGACAAAGACCTGCTGGAAACGACGCTCCAGAGCTGGGTCCTTCTCAATATGCTCGCGGTACTCGTCGAGGGTAGTGGCACCGATCATTCGCAGCTCGCCACGGGCCAGCATCGGCTTGAGCATATTGCCAGCGTCCATTGCTCCCTCTCCGGAAGCCCCGGCGCCGACGACGGTGTGCAGCTCATCGATAAAGGTAATGATCTGCCCCTCGGCCTCCTTGATCTCGTTGAGGACGGCCTTGAGGCGCTCCTCAAACTCGCCGCGGTATTTAGCCCCGGCAACCATGGAGGACAGATCCAAAGAGACGACGCGACGCCCTTTGAGAGAGTCGGGAACGTCCCCGGCGACGACGCGCTGAGCCAACCCCTCGACGACGGCAGTCTTGCCGACCCCCGGTTCACCGATAAGGACCGGGTTGTTCTTAGTGCGTCGCGCCAACACCTGGACGACGCGGCGAATCTCCTGGTCACGACCAATGACGGGGTCGAGCTTGCCGGCACGGGCGCGCTCGGTGAGATCGACGGAGTACTTGGCGAGAGCCGATTCGCCTCCCTCGGACTCCTCGGAGGTGACACGACGGTCTCCACGACCTTCATTGAAGGCCGCCGCGAGGGAGTCGGGCTTGAGGCCGAGCCCTGCCAGGCCGTTCTGGACGTCGGAGGGAACCGCCGTCAGCGAAATAAGAAGATGCTCGGTAGCGACGAAGGAATCGCCCATGGCCTCGGCACGGTTCTGCGCGTCGGCGATGACTCGGGCGAAGGCCCCGGACAGCTGCGGCTGAGCTACTGAGGCGCCGGTACTTGACGGAAGGGAGCGCATCGCTGCGGTAGCGACGGCGTCGACCTGCTGAGGATCAATCCCCAAGCCAGCTACCAACGGACTGACAGTGTTGTCTGGGATCGTGAACAGTGCGTGAAGAAGATGCGAGGGCTCCACGGATGGGTTCCCGTGGGCCAACGCATGCCGAGTAGCGGCGGTGACCGCGTCACGGCTCATCGTGGTGAGATTGGTGTCCATTACGTGCCTCACTGAAGTTGAGTTGCTATGACTCAAGTATGACTCCTGACGGGACACAATCAAGTGAAGTTGAGCGTATATGACTCAACTAGCCCAAGGGAGTCGCTCCCCTACCACCTCGGAACCACTGTGAGGTCCAGCCGCTCCGCGTCGTCACGGTCAGAATGACTGGAAGAGGACGGCCTCCCGTCCCAATTGTCAGATGACACGAACGACCCTCAGATGAACGCTCGTTCTCACCTATAGGAAAAGCGGAAGCTACCGCCACCACCCTGGCAAGATATTCCCATGTCCGATCTGCGAACCGTCCCCAAGCACACCGCCCTCCTCATCGGGCTCATGATATTTGGGCTATTTTTCGGCGCCGGAAACCTCATCTTCCCGGTCGAACTAGGGCGCCTCGCCGGCCACAGCGCCCCCGTAACCGCCGCAGGATTTCTCGTCACCGCAGTCGGGATCCCCATCGTGGCCATCATCTCTTCCGCCGTGTCGGGATGCTCCAGCGTCCACGGCATGACCTCGCGGGTGTCCTCTCAATACGCCACGATCTTCACCTGCCTGCTGTACCTGACCATCGGCCCAGCCTTCGCCATCCCGAGAACGGCGACCGTCTCCTACGAAGTCGGCGTGGCGCCCTTTATCCAAGGCCACGGCCCGGCACTGCCGATCTTCACCATCGTGTTCTTCGCGATGACTCTGGTCGCAGCCCTCAAACCCGGAAAGCTCATGGACTGGGTAGGGCGATATCTGACCCCACTGTTCCTTGCCCTGCTAGCCATCCTCATCGTGGCAACCCTCATCCATCCCATGCCCACCGTCGCGAATCGTCCCCCGCAGCCCCCGTACGATCACCAGCCCTTCATGCACGGCTTCCTCGACGGCTACAACACCATGGACGCGCTGGCGTCCCTCGCCTTCGCCATCGTCATCATTGAAGCAATCAATCAACGCGGCTCGACGGGCCGTCGCGATGTCACCCATATCACAATCCGCGCCGGGCTGGTTGCCACCATCCCGCTGACCCTCGTCTACGTATCCCTGGCATGGCTCGGGCGCACGTCCACCCTCGTCGTCCCTAACGCTGCCAATGGCGGCATCGTCCTGGCTGGGGTTTCACGCCACTACTACGGCACGGCCGGTCAGGTGTTGATAGCCGCCATCGTGCTGGTAGCCTGCCTCAAAACAGCGATCGGTTTGGTCGTGGCCTGTGCCGAGATCTTTCGTCGCATGTTCCCGGCGGGGCCGTCAGTGCGAAGCTGGGTCGTCATCTTCAGCGTGGCGTCAGCCATCATCGCCAACGCCGGTCTGACGACGATCATCGCCTGGTCGACCCCCGTCCTCATGTTCCTCTACCCGTTGGCAATCACGGCGATCATTTTGGGGCTGCTTGACCCGTGGCTGGGTGCCAGCCGCCTCGCCCACCGCATCATGACCGGATGCGTCGTCCTGGCTGCCCTGCCAGACCTGGTGCGCGCCCTGCCGATCCAAGGGTCAGGAACCCGCGCTATCACCCACGTGGCCGACATGGTCCTACCCTGGGCGTCCGACGGTCTCGGTTGGGGGCTTCCCGCCATTATCGGTCTGGCCGCCGGTTGGGGAGCCAGTCTCATCTTGGGTCGCCCCCGTCGTTGGGGCACGAGTAGCTGAGTGGCTTTACGCTTGCGAGAGCAAGTCTTCGAGCTTGACCAGGGTGTCGTGCCAGTCGTCGACCGCGACGCACGGAATACCCATCGCCTTGACAGGATAGTCGTTGCCGTGTTCGTCAAGACGATCACCGTAAAACAGCACATCCGCCTTGGATAGGCCCGTCATCTCAAGCAACTTGGCTATACCGAAGGACTTGTCTCGACCAACTCGAGTGATATCCACGGAGGTAGACCCCCCAGCGCGCACCTCAAGATCAAGGAGCTTCCCAGCAACCGCCTCACGCAGTTTAAGCTTCTTGTCGCCGCTGGGATCCCACGCTTTCTTCGCGTCGACGGGGGCCTGCTGACCCAGTGCGGAAAAAGTGATCTGCGACTCGCGGTCTTCCAGTACCGGACCCCAGGTGTGTTCCTCCCACAGCCCGAGGTCACGGGCGCAGGTTTCGACAGCTTCCATAGCACGGGACTTCTCGTCGTCGGTCAAAGCCTCGACGTAAATACGCTGCCACTCACCGTCAACACAGCGGTAGTACTGAGTACCGCAGGCGGGCAGCAGGTGGAGCCGATCCAGCCGGGGTGCGTCGACGAGAGCCTCGACGACCTGAGTCCGGAACTGACCGAACTGGCCACCAGAGATGACGCATACACTCGTGCGATCAAGCAAACGAACAATGATGCGGGCCATCTCCTGGGGAAGGCGAGTTTTCGAGGGGGCCAACGTGTCGTCTAGATCAAACGCGACAAGTTCAGGAATCACCCTCGAACTGTACAAGGCCGACGAATGCTCACGCACGACAACGGGCCCGCACGTTTCCCAGCGGGCCCGTCTGTCGAAGGGTCAGGACACCGATGCGGCGTAAATCGAGTCGATAGAGGCACGCAGAGTCTGATCGAACTCCTGCTGCGACTGTGCGACGTTTAGCCCCTCGGCCAAAGCACGAGAGAAGCTCGCGATGAGTCCCCTGTTGCGGGCCAGCTTCTTGTTGGCCTCCTCACGGGAGTACCCACCAGACAGGGCGACAACGCGCAGGACCTTCGGATCCGCAATGAGGTCGGCATACAGGTCTTCGGAACTCGGGATCGTCAGCTTCAACATGATTTTGGCATCGAGCGGCAGAGAGTCGATGTGGGCGCGGATGAGGTTGTGCAGCCTTTCCTCAGCCTTCTCCTTATGTAGAGCGTGGATGTCGACCTCGGGTTCGAGGATCGGCACAAGACCCGCAGCGCGCACCTGTTCGGCCAGTTCGAACTGCTGGTCGACAATCTTTTCAATGCCAGCTTTGTCATCATCCAGGATAACAGAGCGCTCTTTGGTACCGAAGATGTGCTTGTCCTCGACGGCGCGATGCAGCAACTCGTCGAGGCCGGGAATCGGCTTCATGAGACGAACGTGGCGGTCTTCGTCAGCCAGGCCCTTATCAATCTTGAGAATGGGAACAATGCCCTTCTTCTCCCACAGGTAATCACCGGTGGGGATTCCCTCGATCTTGCGATCCATCGTCATCTCGAACAGGATCGCCGCGAGAATATGGTCGCTAGTAAAAGACGGGCTGGTGATGATCCTGGTCCGCATCTCGTGGACGAGATCGAACATCTTGTCCTGATCGTCTCCATAAACCTCAGGTTCTACCCCATATGCCTTGAGGGCCTTCGGGGTAGAACCGCCGGACTGGTCCAAGGCCGCAATGAATCCGGGCGCAGTACCCATGCGTTCAGTCTGCTGAGCGCGCGCATTAGTGGCTGTCATGGCGACATCTCCTTCGACTTCGATGACGTCTTCCAACGTACCCGAAAACGTGGGTCACGAAAGGTTTAGCGAGGGATCTCGTGCCACTCCCGAGCCATCCTCACCAACCCCGGGGCATGACAATTCCCAGCTTCGATCCGATCAATCGTTACCGCGATGAGTGTGGCCGATCCGGTATCAGTCATTGACTGAACGAAACCATGCAAAATGGGCCCCTGCATCTCTAACCGGGGTGCTCCCTCAGCGCTCGGCGCCCACTCGGTGCCGGCAAAGTGATCGGCCCCTGGCACAGCGAAGTCATCAGCGAGGTCCGCGCGATCTGCATCAAGCATGTGGACGATGACGCGGGACTCCTCCGTCAGGGTGGCCAGGGTCGTCGAACCATTACCCAACGACACCGACACAACAGCCGGGACGACTGACACCGACGCCAGGGAGGAGACCGTCAAGCCCTCGGGCCCAGCCGCTCCCATCGTCGTGAGGATCGCCACTCCAGCAGGGTACCCGCGAAATGCAGTGGCCAAATCGTTGGCTAGCTCGTGGGCAGAGGTCGGTGCGGGGTTCGGCGTCGTCACCCGCTTGAGTTTGTCACTCATTTTCACGATTGTCGCCAGAAAACTGCCCTCAAGGATCATGCACCCATGACCGTCTCGACGACGAGAACCACGTTGAGAGCCGAGACTGCTGCCACGACGATCCACGCGATGGCGGCCATGACACGCCCATTCGTCCATTGGCCCATCAGCCGCCGATCGCCGGTGAACCGAGCCAACGGCACCAACACGAGCGGCAACCCCATGCTCAACAGCACCTGGCTCCAGACGAGGGCCTGAGTCGGATTGGCTCCGGATGCCAGAATGATTAGCGCCGGGATGATCGTCACAAGTCGCCGGACCAGCATCGGCACCCTCATATGGAGAAGCCCGGCCATGATCTCAGCTCCGGCATACGCGCCAACGGAGGTTGAAGCCAGACCTGACGCGAACAGCCCCACCGCGAAAATAAGCCCCACTACCGGCCCCATTGAGTTACTCATGGCTGCATGAGCCTCAGATATGCCGTCGATACCCTTAACACCTTGCAGGCTCGCCGCAGCCAACAGCAGCATCGCAATATTCACCGATCCTGCCAGCACCAGAGAGACCGCGACATCCCATCGGGTTGCTCGCAACAGCGTGGTGATCCGTTTTGGCCTGTCGTCGGTCCCGTGGCGATCACGCACCAGGGAAGAGTGCATGTATACCGCGTGAGGCATGACTGTAGCGCCCAGCATCGACGTGGCGAGCATGACGGTTTCAGTACCTTCAAACCGGGGCACTAGGCCTGACGCGACCCCACCCCATGACAGCGGGGAAAAAGCAAGACCGGCGGTGAACCCGATGGCGATGACGACGAGCATCCCGATAATGACGATCTCGAAGGTGCGCTGGCCATGACGCGACGGGATCGCCAAAATCGCCAGCGACAACGCCCCGGTCATAAGTCCACCTACGATCAGTGGGAGCCCGAACAGAAGCTGCAGGGCCACCGCCCCACCGATGACCTCCGCCAGATCAGTGGCGGCAGCGACAAGCTCGGCCTGAAACCAATAGGCCAGACGACTACCACGACGCGGCAGTGCCCCTCCGACAAGTTCGGGCAAGGAATGTCCGGTAACCAATCCGAGCTTGGCGGACAAATACTGCACCAACATCGCTACGACGTTGGCGACGACGAGCACCCATACCAGCAAGTAGCCGTAGCCGGCTCCGGCTGCCAGGTTCGCGGCGACGTTTCCCGGGTCGACGTACGCCACGGCGGCGACGAAAGCTGGCCCCATAAGGCGTATCACTCGGTTGCTCACATCGCCATCATGTCCCCTCAGGCAAGGAGCCCCAAAACGCCACAACTGTCACCCGTCAGGCGGCGAGCTGAATCGTCATGAAATCCACCGACGGAAGGATGTCACACGCGTCTGGTAGCCGTAGGGTCAGGAAAGTGAGCAGCGCTTCGATACCCCCACGACGCCCCCCGGGACGTTTGCGTCGTGGTTACCGATGGCTGCACGCCCACCCCATGATCCTCGATTCAGTAATGGCCTTCCTCGTCCTCATCGCCGCATTCGCGACGTGGGGACACGACACCAACCACAACACCGCTTACCGCGCATGGATGGCGCTGTGGGTACTGACTGTCTGTGCGTCCTGGGTGTGGGCCCGCACCAAGCCGGAAGTGACCGCTTCGGTGCTAGTCGCCTCACACATCCTTCAGCTAGCGGTCTACCCGTTCCCGTCACCGCAAAACACCCTAGTCCCCCTCATCCTCTATCAGGTGTCACTGAAGACCGACCCGCCCCGGCGCAGATTCTGGCTGGCCATGTGCGTCGTCGGCCCGGTTTCCGCCGGGGTGAGCTGGGGATTCGCCCCGACGACCTCCGAACCCATCAGCTATAACACTCACCTCATCCGCTTCTCCGTCATCATCATCGCGTGCATGGCCAGTTGTTTGGCAGCGTGGTTTGCCGGCAGCGCCACGAGAGACCGACGTCAAACCATGGCAGCGTTGCGCCAACGTGCCATCGACCTGGAGCGCGAGCGCGACCAAAGCATCAGGCTAGCCACCCAGGAGGAGCGGGCCAAGATCGCCCGGGACATGCACGACATTGTCGCCCACTCCTTGTCGGTCATCGTGGTGCAGGCAGACGGTGGCGCCTACCTGGCTCACCATGAAGAGGCCGGCGATATCGAGACCCGACTGTCAGCCAGTGGGCAGGCCCTCGACACGATCGCTACGACGGCCCGTCACGCCCTTGACGAGACTCGACGTCTCGTCGGTGTGCTGCGTGACAACGATGCTGGCCCGCAGCTGTCCCCCACTCAGGGCCTTGACGACATCCCCAACCTCATCAGGGAGATGAAGGGAGCTCTCGCCATCACTCTGACGATCAAAGGCCGCTCGGAATGTCACGAACCGTTGTCCCAAGGCGCCGAACTCGCCTGCTACCGCGTCGTCCAAGAAGCCCTCACCAATGTCCTTAAACACGGCGGCCCGACGGCAACCGCCCACGTCACCATCAGCCACCACCCCGATGATGTCACCTTGGACATTCTCGACGATGGCCGCGGTACTAGCGTCACGGGTATCGAGCGCGCCGACGGGGCCGGACATGGCCTGGTGGGGATGCGAGAACGAATGTCCGCTTGGGGTGGCACCCTTGAGGTAGGGAGTCGCCCGGGCCACGGGTTCCGAGTCCGTGCCGTCATCCCTACCCGTTGATCGTCAGTTTGAGCCCCGAAGGACCACGCCATGACCGACCCGATCCGACTCCTCCTGGCCGACGACCAGCAGATGGTGCGCGCCGGGTTCCGCCTAGTCCTTGACGCCCAGCCGGATATGTCCGTCGTCGGGGAGGCTAATGACGGAGCTGAGGCCTTACAGCTCGTCGACGAGTTGGCCCCCGATGTTGTCCTTATGGATATCCGGATGCCTGTCCTTGATGGTTTGGGCGCCACCGAGAAGATCATGACAAGCCACCCTGAGGCCAAGATCCTCGTGCTGACGACCTTCGACCTTGACGAGTACGTCCACTCTGCGCTGCGAGCAGGGGCGTCCGGATTCATGCTCAAAGACGCTGGGCCCACCGAACTACTAGCCGCCATCCGCGCTGTCCGCGACGGTGACTCTGTCGTCGCCCCGTCGGCCACTCGCCGCCTCATAGAGAGGTTCATCCCCCGTCAGGGCGAAGGGGCTGCGACCATAACCGACCCGAAGCTCGTCGAGACTCTCTCAGACCGGGAGCGCGAGGTGCTTACCTGCGTCGGCGAAGGACTCACGAACGCCGAGATCGCCGAACGGCTCTACCTGGCCGAGACGACCGTCAAAACCCACATTGGCCACATCCTGTCAAAGCTGGGGCTGCGCGACCGCGTCTCCATGGTCATCACGGCCTATGATGCCGGTCTGGTGCGTCCGGGTCGCTGACCTTTCAGTTGACTACGGCGCTGCCGAAAATGGGCACATCCTCCTGCGGTAGGAGAGCCGAAACCACTCCCGGGACCGATGTGTGACGAGGGAAAACACCCTTAGCGTCAAAGGTGTTGTTAAACCTCTGACACAGGAGTTTCCATGTCTGCCTCAGTGACGGCCGCAACCACCATGACGTCTCGCACGGCCTCAGCGGTCCGCACTCTCGACCTCACTAAAACATACGGGTCCGGGACGACCCTTGTGAGAGCCCTGCGGTCGGTGACCCTCGACATACCTTCCGGACGGTTCACCGCAATCATGGGAGCGTCAGGTTCGGGCAAGTCGACCCTGCTGCACTGCATCACCGGGCTCGACTCCCCTACTTCGGGCCGGGTGTGGATTGGCGATACCGAGATCACCCATCTCGACGACGACGCCCTCACCAAGCTACGTCGCCAGCACGTCGGGTTCGTGTTTCAATCTTTCAACCTCATGCCCACTCTCAGCGCTGCTGACAACATCACCCTGCCGCTGCGTCTGTCGCACACCAAGGTCGACAAGGAATGGTTTGACCACATCACCGGAATGCTCGGCATTACCGAGCGTCTTGGCCATAAGCCGTCGCAGATGTCTGGCGGACAGCAGCAGCGCGTCGCCGTCGCCCGCGCCCTGGTGACCCGCCCCGACGTCATCGTCGCCGACGAGCCGACCGGCGCCCTCGATTCGGAGGCCAGCGGCGATCTGCTCACCTTCCTGCGTCACTGCGTCGACGATCTTGGTCAGACCGTCGTCATGGTCACCCATGATCACGACGCCGCTGCCAGGGCCGACGACATCGTCACCGTAACCGACGGCCAGGTCTCGACCGCTCGCAGCCAGGAGGCCCTGGCATGATCCACGAACGTCGTCGTCTTATACCCACGATGATCGCCGTCATCATTGGTGTGGCCTTCGTAGCCAGCACGCTGATGTTGATGGACTCGATCAAGGCCTACACGCTACGTATCCAGGCAGCAGCTGTCGGGGACGCCACCGCAGTGGTGACCGCTAAGGAGCCCTCGAAGCCTATGTCCTCGATAACTGTCGACAAGGTTGCCGCAGTGCCCGGCGTGACCTCAGTGGAGCAGACCCGTAACGCCTTCCTCCAGCGCACCGACAACGGGCAGGCCTCCTTCGTCAACGGTCACCTGGTCCCGGCCCATCCCCACTTGGTCAAGGGCCGAGCACCAGCCAAGCTGGACGAGGTAGCCGTCAACCAATCCACTGCCGGCAACAACGCCGGGATCGGATCGAAGATCATCGTCAACGACCCCTCCCGAAACGGTGCGAAGCCCATTATCCTCACCGTGGTTGGTGTGCTCGACCCGGACGCCCGCACCACGACCACCCCGACTTCCCCGGAAATTTACCTATCGGCCGCCAATCTGGGACGCATCAGCGGTCATTCCGGTGCCAATACCGTGTACGTAAACTCCGACCGCCCTGCCTCGCAGATCGCGCAGGAGGTTTCGAAGGTTGTCGGCACCACAGCAACGGTCCGCACCGCCGACGACGAGCGAGCCTATGAGGCCAACCAAGCCTCCCAGGGATTCGCCGCCATGACGACCTTCATGGGAGCCTTTGCCGTGATCGCCCTGGTTGTAGCCGCGATCGTTATCGTCAACACCTTTACGATCCTCGTCGTACAACGCACTCGCACCCTCGCCCTGGCGCGCTGCGTCGGTGCCACCCGAAAACAGGTGCGACGCTCGGTTCTCGGGGAAGCGCTCATCGCCGGTCTCATCGGGTCGGTTGTCGGAACTGCCCTGGGTATCGGCGTCACCCAGCTCATGCTTATGGGCCTCAAGGCTGCTGGATCCCCGATCGACACCTCAGTGAGCGTCACCGTGACGTCCTGCATCATCCCAATCCTTGTAGGTGTGGTCGTCACAACTCTGGCTGCCTTGCCTCCGGCACGACGCGCCACCAAGGTCACTCCAGTGGTGGCACTCCAGCCGGTGACTGAGACGCCCTCTCGCAAGATTGGACGGGTCCGCGTCGGGTTCGGAACGCTGCTCTTCCTCGCTGGTACTGCCCTTGTCATCACCTGCGCAACGAGCGATATGGAGACGAAGAACGCCGTGATGTGCGGGGTCGCCGGCGGGTTCATCAGCTTTGCCGGAGTGCTCGTGTTAGCTCCTGTCCTCATCGGAAGCCTAGGCCGAGCCATCGGTGTCGCTCGTCCTGGCGGGATTCCCGGGGAGCTGGCTATCGAGAACACCCAGCGCAACCCACGCCGCACTGCCACAACGGCGTCGGCTTTGCTTATCGGCGTCACCCTCATCGCCACCGTTGCGACGGGTGCCGCCACCGGTCGGGCCTCCATTGGCAACATGATGAACGGGCATTTCCCCGTTGACGCTACTGTGAGAGCCCAGGGCCCGCTCAACAACGCCACCATTGGCGACGTCAAGAGGTCCGACGGTGTCTGTCAGGTCGCCACTGTGACGACGGTCCCCGGCACGGTTGAGGCCGGTGGCAAGGCCACAAAGGTCGCTGTCCAGGCAGCGTCTCCGGAGTTCCCCAAGGTCGTCCGTGACGAGTCCGCTGCCAAGGGACTCGACGACAGCCACGCTGTGGGAGCGCTGCCTGGGGTCGCCGATGGCAGCAAGATCACCGTCACCGTTAATGGGAAGAAAGCCAATCTGACCCTGGTACGACATGGCAAGGACAACGAGGGACTCATCGTCACCCAAGGCATCCTCACCAAGCTGGCGCCCCATGCCCAACCCACTGAAATCCAGGTGCGTTATCAGGACGGCACCGATCAGTCCAAGGCCACCCAGGCCCTGTCCAAGTCGATGTCGACCCACCCAGGGGTGACGGTCACGTCATCGGCCGATCAGAAAGCCCAGATGGACAAGATCATCAACATCATGCTTGGGATGGTCGTCGGGTTGCTGGTGATTTCGGTCATCATTGCCATAGTCGGCGTCGCGAACACCTTGGGTCTATCGGTGGTAGAGCGCACCCGTGAGATCGGACTGTTACGCGCCCTCGGCCTGACTCGCGCACAGGTCCGATCGATGTTCGGCAAAGAAGCGCTCATGCTCTCGGGCATCGCAGCGATCCTGGGCATTGCCCTGGGGATCGGGTACGGCATCGCCGGATCCCACGCCCTTTTTGGCTCCCTCATGACCGTCGAGACATCCGTGCCATGGTTGCAGCTGCTCATCGTCGCCCTCGTTGCCGTGCTGGCCGGATGGCTGGCATCGGTGATCCCAGGCCGTCGAGGAGCCACGATCAAGCCGGCCGTCGCACTAGCTGAGGAGTGAGCAGACCTAGCGCCCTCGTGGCGACTGAGTGAGGTTTACAGCAAGCCCTGCTGCTGTAAAGCCGGGATAACCCGGTCACACAGCAGCGGGGCCTGACGCACGTCGTCATAGCAGTGGTCGAGGTCAGTCCACTCGTACTCGACGATCTCGGAGTCTGGGACGGGCTCAGGCCAGATCTCACGCCAGTTGCACACGTAGACCACACACCGGATGCCGTCAGCGTCATGGTTAGCTGCGGGGGCGTCAAAGGTGCCGAGGTGCGTGAGGTCGGCCGGATCAAGAACCAGACGGGTTTCTTCTCGGGCCTCACGAATGGCGGCCTCCAGCGGGGTCTCCCCCAGCTCAATCTTGCCTCCCGGCAAGATGACGTGATCGGCCCCCTTCTTGCGGACGTTGAGGCAAGTCCGGCCTCGCATCAGGCACACGGCGGCTAAGTTGAATATCACGCGGTCAGGGTATCGGCCGGAACCATCCCGCCAGGTCACCACACACTGGACGGACGGCGCCACGTCGCGCCCACCCTTCGATCAACACCGGTTCCCATCGACACCCGCCTCTAAACTCACAGACCGTGACCGAACCCGACCAGCAACTGCATCGCAGTCTGCGCAACCGACACATCCAACTCATCGCCTTGGGTGGCGCAATCGGAACCGGTCTGTTCTACGGAGCAGCCGACTCTATCGCGGCCGCCGGACCGGCGGTCATCGTCAGTTACCTCGTTGGTGGCGTAGTGATCTATCTCATCATGCGAGCTCTTGGCGAAATGAGCGTCCACAACCCGACTTCGGGTGCCTTCAGTGAGTACGCGCACCAGTGGTGGGGAGATCTCCCCGGGTTCATCTCCGGCTGGAACTACTGGTTCAACTACATCTTCGTGTCGATGGCCGAGCTCTCGGTGGTCGGGATCTACATCAACTATTGGTTCCCTGTCGTCCCCCGGTGGGTGTCAGCGGCGGTACTGCTTGCCATCGTCACAACCGTCAATCTCCTCCACGTCCGCGCCTACGGAGAAGTGGAGTTCTGGTTCGCCATCATCAAGGTCGTCGCGATTATTGCCATGATCGTCCTGGGCCTGTGGATTATATTCTTCGGCACCGGCTCCACCCCGGCGACTGGCATCGGCAATCTGTGGCGCAATGGCGGATTTTTGCCTCACGGCGTCACCGGGATGCTCGCCGGGATCATCGTCGTCATGTTCTCCTTTGGCGGCACCGAGCTCATCGGCATCACCGCCGGTGAGGCCGAAGATCCGCAGCGCTCCATCCCCAGGGCCATTAACCGAGTCGTCGGGCGCATCCTGCTGTTCTACGTCGGTGCGCTCATCGTCATGGTGGCGATTGTCCCGTGGACGAAGATCGACGGAAATGCCAGCCCCTTCGTCCAGATTTTCGACCTCGTCGGGATCCCGGGAGCGGCAGCCATCCTCAACCTCGTCGTTCTCACCGCAGCGATCTCGGCGTATAACTCTGGTCTGTACGCCAATGGACGCATGCTCCACGCCCTGGCCCATCAAGGGGATGCCCCCGCCTTCCTCGGCAAGGTAAATAAGGCCGGGTCGCCGTGGGCCGGGGTACTTCTGTCTAGCGCCGTAACAGCTATTGCAGTGGTCGTCGTCGGGCTGCTACCGGAACAGGCGTTCGTGTACATCATGTCGATCGCCATGATCGCCGCAATCATCAACTGGGCGACGATCATCATCACCCAGATGCTCTTTCGTCGCCGTCTCGATCCTGAATCCCGCTCCGAGCTGCGTTTCACGATGCCGGGAGCCCCCGTCACCAACTGGATCGTGCTGGCCTTCCTGGTACTCATGGTCGTCGTCATGACAACCATGCCGCCCTACCGGATCGCGGTGGCTATCGGCCCCATCTGGCTGGCTGTCCTGGGCCTAGGGTGGCGGGTGTCACGGCGCCGTCAGACTTTGTAAACGATCGGGTAACAACGGCCGATCGGCGGTGCCGAAGCCATTCAGACCAGCACAATCACCTGTACCAGCAGGATTTTGACGACGGTTCCCAACGCGAAAAGGGCACCGTAGGCCGACTCGATCCGTTCGTCATTAACGAGAGAGTTGGCGTAGCTAAGGATGGCGGGCTGACCAACGAAGCCTGCAAAAGCACCCGTAGCGCGCTGGGCCGAAAGCTTCATACACCAGGCTGCTGCGATGACGATCGCACCACCAAGGACCAGGGTCACAGCCGAGACGGCAATAACCGCCAGACCCGTCCCGCTCACCGCCTGGGACAAGAATGCTGGCCCGGACGCCAGCCCGACGCAGGCCAGGAAGATCATGAGCCCGAGCTGACGCAGAATCGCGTTCGTCGCGTGCGGCAATTGCCACCGCAGCGGCCCCGTGCGGTGAATCGATCCTAAGATCATGCCCATGACCAGCGGCCCAGCAGCGGTTCCCAGCTCGAACTGCAACCCCCTGGGCAGGGCCACCATGAGGGCACCGAGCAATAAGCCAAGAGCGGCACCCAATCCCAAAGACAGAGCATCCACTTGGGAGACGCGAGCCTCAGAGTCGCCAAAGAGGTCCGCAGCGTCGGAAAGGCGATGAGCTGGCACAACACACAGCACCCGATCTCCTGGCTGCAGGACGATGTCGCTGCGAGCCAACATATCGAGGTCACCGCGACGTACTCGCGTCACCTTGCCACTGGTACGTCCGCGCACATCGATGCTGCCTAAGGTGCGGCCCACCAAGGCCGGGTTGGACACCACAAAGCGCCGGAAATCGAGCTCGTTGCGCTCGTTGGTGAGGGTACGCTCGGAGACGTGCCCGAGGTGCTCGACAGCACGATTGACGTCGTCAGGGTTTCCGACCACCAGCACCTGATCACCGACGTGGAGATCGTCGTCGGGGGTAGCCAATCGCATCTCGCCATCGCGCAGCAGATAGGACATCCGAACCTGGTCGTCATTAAAGCCAGGGGTCTGCCGGATCGATGTCTCCCGGTCGACGACTGTCGACACCGCGGTAAGCCCAGCCTCAGCCATTGAGGTGTTGTCTTTGCTGGCCGGCCAGCATCTCTTAGCAATGATTGCGACCATAATGAGCCCGACGACGACGCCCACGGGATAAGACAGCGCATACCCCACAAGAGTATCTGCGGCTCCATGGGTAGCCATCGATGCGGCGTCAATGGCTGGTGAGGTGAGGACACCGGCGTACAGACCCGCAACGTGAGCCGGGGTTAAACCGAAGAGTCGCCCCAGGCCGAGTCCAGCTGCGGCCATCACTGCCAACCCGACGACACCGGCGAGCATGAGGCCCCACTGACGTTTGAGGTCAGATAAGAAGGTCGATCCAGCAGCCAGGCCCACGGTGTAGCAGAACAGCACGACGCCTAGGCCTTTGATCATCCCCAGGTTTTGACCGAAGCGAGGATCAAGGGCCCCGACGACCAGCCCCATAAACAGGGCTCCAGCGGCACCAAATCTCAGCGGGCCAAACTTGATTTGGCCTAGCAAGGCGCCGGAGGCCAGGACGATCAGGATCGTCAGCAGTTGATGCGTGGCAAGAAAGTCGGTCAGTACTGTCATGAAGCTCCTGGCATCGTGCCGACGTTCCCGCCGCGACGGCAGGATGCGCCGTCGCAGCAATCCCGGTCGATCCGGGACTTAACCCTTGAATTGTAGGCCTTCGCTCAGACACAGAGGTTGCACACAGCTGCATGGATTGATGCCGCCCAACGCGAAGGTGCCGCCACAACGAATCGCGACGGCACCCGTGATGCGCTCCATCAGGGCTTGACCAGGATACGGATCGGGTTGCCCTGGTGGGACTCGAGCTCCGCGATGCCGCTCTCGACATCCTTCAACGGGATGACCTTTGAGATGGACTCCGTGAGGTCCAGGCGGTGATAGGACAACATCTCGGCGAGCAGGGCGATGTCCTGAGACTTGTAACCAAGGTGGCCAAGGACCTGCTTGCGTTGCAGGTTGAAGTTGAGGAATGGACCAGCGTCGATGTCCTGGGCGGACAGCCCAACCGAAACCGCCTTGCCATCAACGTCGAGGGAGTCGACGCAGGCACGCAGCGTCGGCTTGATGCCGACGGCGTCGAAGGCAACGTCGATCATGCGGCCATGAGTGATGTCCTCGATTTTCTGCATGAGCTCGGGGTCGTCGCTACGCAGAGTGTGGTCGGCGCCGACTCGCTTAGCGCGCTCGAGGACAGCGTCATTGAGATCAATAGCAATGACGGGGACGCCGCCGGCAAGCTTGGCTAGTTGGACGAGGTGGGTTCCGACACCGCCGACGCCCCACACGGCCACGGCATTGCCCATGTGGACCTTGCCGGTACGCACGACGGCAGCATACGGGGTAGATACGGCGTCTGCGAGCAGAGCGGCCTGGTCCAGTGGGACGTTGTCAGGGATCTTCGTCATACCGGAGGCCTGCGCAATGTGGTACTCAGCCCATGCGCCGTCGTAGGCAAAAGCCATGAGGTTCAGATCCAGACAGTCCGTGAAGGCACCGCGGCGGCACTTGCGACACTTGAGACAAGGGCGACCGGCGGATGGGATGACGCGGTCACCCTCCTTCCAACCGATGACGCCCGCACCGAGCTCGACGATGGTTCCGGATGCCTCATGGCCCTGAGTCACTACTGGCAGAGCTGCAGGGAACGCACCGCTAATGAGACTCAGGTCAGAATGGCAAATACCGCAGTAAGCGACCTTGACAAGCACCTCACCGGGTCCCGGGTGCGGGATCGGGATATCTTCGAGGGTGATAGACCGATCTGCGGCGTGGAAACGTTCAGCAAGCATGGTTTCTGTCATCGTTGATCCCCTCTGTGAGCGCGCCGACCCCATTGCCAACTGCCAACGCTATTGATGCCGAGGTTAATACGCCATCCTGCGGTTTGCTCGCTACTTCAGCCGATCAGGACAGTGCGGCCTCGACAGCCTCCGCTAGCACCTTGTGCCCTTGCTCGGATGGATGATCCCCGTCGTCAGTGAGCAGTGCTGTGTCATCACGCGTGCCATCTGCTCCCCTAAACGGGGTACGGAAGTCGACGTAGACCGCTCCGACCTCGTGGGCGATCTTCTTGACGTTGGCGTTGAAGGCCTCGGTGATCATATCGGTCACCTTGACGTAGTCGGGCCCGTTCTCGCGGCCCGCCTTGCCGTCCAGCCCCACGTCCCAATACCCGGTGACGACAACAGTCGCTCTCGGCGTCTTCATCGCGGCCTTGACGCGTTCCAGGATCGTCCGCACTCGATCAGTCACACCGTTAACATCATCAGCTATACATGACGCATCAGAATGAGCACACTGACCCACCATTGTGTCGAGGTCGAAGTCGTTCGCACCGATCGTCACTATCGCTAGATCAGACGTTGCCAGCAGAGCCTTCGCGTTATTGGACTCAAGCTGGGTCAATAGGTCAGCGGTCTTGTATCCCGATACCGACTCGTTATGCACAGCAGCCTTCACCCCGGCTTTACGTGCCATATCGGTGCCGACTCTCTCGATGAACGTCGTGCAGCCGGTACATGTGCCGCCCTGCGGCACCGAATCACCCAGGCCGAGGGTCGCCAAAGTTCCGCCATGCTCTGTCACCTGCCCAGCTGCGTACGCCGCAGGTGTTGGAGCTTGTAACGGCGTGACCGTCGACGAGACAGCAGAGAACGCGCTCGTTGCCGGGCCCGGCGCGCTCGCGGCGCTAGACCTGTAGCGATTCTGAAACACCGACCCGAAGGCATGGGTATAAGGTCGCAACCCGATCGCTATTCCCGCCACGATGACCACAGCGACCACAACACTGAGAATCTTAAGAATTCTCTTCATACTCTCATCCTGCCTTACCAAGCCTCACCTGCATACCTCTCGCAGCAGGAGTCCAATCTGCATTCAGCAGATTCACAGCAGGCCACACCATCGTGGTCTGAAGTCAACCACGATGAGAAGGCAGTGCCAACTGGGCATGAACGACCGTCCGACCCATATGCACCCGGCCGGTCGACTCAGCAGTAAAGACTCTCGGATCTTCACTGCCCTGGTAACGCGCCACTTGCATCCCACGCACGGTGTCGGTGAGCTCGTCCACCTGCTCCGACAACTGTTCGATCCTACGTTCCATCTGAAGGATCCTTCGGATGCCGTTGAGGTTAATCCCCTCTTCCTGGGACAGATGCTGGACCATCCGCAACGCAGCAACGTCACGCATCGAGTAGCGACGCCCCCGCCCCCGAGTGCGTTCGGGCACTACAAGCCCGAGCCGATCGTAAGTGCGCAGGGTCTGAGGGTGCATTCCGGCGAGCTCTGCCGCCACTGAGATGGCGAAGATGGCAGCGTCCTTGTCGATCACCGCAAGATCAACAGCGTCGGATAGATTCCTGCTGCGCCTCACCATCTCACTTCACCTCCCATGGTCGCGGAGTGGCCTGGGGGAGGGAGTCACGAAGTCTCTCCACGACATGCCGGGCGTCGTCGTCAAGACTCTCCGGGACAGCAATCTCAACGGTGGCGAGTAGATCCCCCCTGCTGCCGTCGGAACGCGGCACTCCACGCCCCCGCACCCGGAAGGTACGGCCATTCGGTGTCCCAGCCGGAATACGCAGTCGAACGGTCGTTCCCGCTAGAGTCGGCACCTCCACCTCGGCGCCCAGAGTGGCCTCTGGAAAGGTCACTGGCACGGTGACGGTGAGGTTGTGGCCGTCACGACCAAAGATCTCGTGTGGACGCACCGTCACCTTGACGTAAAGGTCACCCGCTTTCCCGCCATTCTCGCCAGGAGACCCCTTGCCCTTAATGCGAATGCGCTGACCATCCTCCACCCCGGCAGGGATGCGGATCTGCATAGACTTGGTGGACTTAGCCCGACCCGATCCGTGGCAGACCTGACAGGGGTCCTCAACGATCATGCCTCGACCGTGACAATCCGGGCAGGGCTCGGTCATCTCGAACACCCCACCAGCCGAGCTAGCATGCATACCCGACCCTTGACAGGTCGAGCACACTCGCGGAACGGTACCAGCCCGAGCTCCAGTCCCCCGACATGCCTGGCAGGGTGCCTGAGAGACCATGTCCATAGTGACGGTGGTCCCAGACACGGCATCGTCGAAGGAAATCGTCGTCTCCCCCTCAACGTCAGCTCCCCGACGTGGCGACCGGGACGCTGTGCGACGTCCCCCGCTAGCCCCAAAGAGATTGCCGAACAGGTCACCGAACCCGTCCCCGTTGGAGGCAGTACGTAGAAAATCCTCCACGTTGACGCTGGTCTGCGCTCCACCACGCGGGAACCGGAATCCACCTGCTGATCCGAACAGGCTACGAGCCTGGTCGTACTCCTTGCGCTTCTTGACGTTCGACAGCACGTCGTTGGCCTCCGAGGCCTCCTTGAAACGAGCCTCAGCGGCTTTATCACCAGGGTGGGAGTCGGGATGGTTGTCCCGGGCGATCTTGCGGAACGCCTTCTTAATTTCTTCGGGCTTCGCGTCCTTGGAGACACCGAGGATCTTGTAGTAATCCTTCTCAGCCCAGTCCTTGGTACTCATCTAATTCCTCCCTCCCTGGCCATCGTCGGATTTGCGGTCATGGTGGCCTCATCGTAGTCGGCCAAGATCGCCGTCACTCGTTACGCGGCGTCTCGTCATCCTCGTCAGCCTGAGCGGACTCGCCATCAGCCTGGCTGGATTCATCGGCTGAGGTCGCGTTGGGATCCGGGTCCGAGACGGCCACACGTGCCGGACGCAGGACGCGATCGCCAAGCTTGTAGCCGGGCTGCATTACCTGGCTGACGGAGGTGACGGAGACCCCCTCCATCGGCATCTGCATGAGTGCCTCGTGGAGGTTCGGGTCAAAGACGTCACCCACCTCGCCGAAACTGGTCAGGCCGTGATTATTGGCGACCTTCTCCAGCTCGTCGACGACGAGCTTGAAACCGCCCTCAACCTCACCGTGCTGACGAGCCATGGCGATTGAGTCGAGCACCGGCATAAGGTCGGTGATGACCTTGTCCACACCGGACTGACGCGACAGCGCGCGGTCACGGTCAACACGCCTCTTGTAGTTGACGTATTCGGCCTGTAGACGCTGCAGGTCCTCGGTACGCTCGGCCAGCAGAGCCTCGAGTTGGGACTCACGGGACAGTTCCTCCGGAGCCGGCGAGTCAGTGGCCGACTGATCAGCGTCGATGTCGACGTCACCAACAATGTCGGCAAAACGCTCGTCGACGTTGTCGTCGCGGTTCTCGTCGGCCTGGTCGTCGTCGGGATTGACGTTCTTATCAGTCATCTGTGTTCCTTCACGTGAGTGCCGGCCGCCGGGCCATCGCGATGGCGACCCGGCGGCGGGGCTGGGGTCAGGCCGTGGCCCCGGTCACTTTTTCTCGTCCTCGTCGTCGACGATTTCCGCATCCACGACGGTGTCATCACCAGACTCCGAGCTGGCCGACTCTGCGTCTTGGCCCTGCGGGTTCTCGGCCTGAGCCTGCTGAGCGGCAGCGTAGATCGCCTGGCCCATGGCGGACGCCTTCTGGTTGAGGTCGTCCATGGCGGCCTTAACCTCGTCGTCGTTGTCGGTGCCCTTCAGGGTCTCCTTCAATGTGGCGATGGCCTCAGTCACCGGAGTCTTGGTGTCCTCGGGGATCTTGTCGGAGTTCTCGTCGAGCAGCTTCTCGGTACGGAACGCCAGGGCATCGGCCTCGTTACGCATCTCAACGGCCTCGCGACGCTTCTTGTCAGCCTCGGCGTTGGCCTCAGCCTCCTTGACCATGCGGTCGATCTCGTCCTTGCCCAGGGCGGATCCGCCGGTGACAGTCATGGACTGCTCCTTCCCGGTGGCCATGTCCTTGGCGTGGACGTGGACGATGCCATTGGCGTCGATGTCGAAAGACACCTCGATCTGCGGGATGCCGCGCGGGGCCGGCATAAGACCGGTCAGCTCAAAGTTGCCCAGCGACTTGTTATCGCGGACGAACTCACGCTCACCCTGGAACACCTGGATCATCACCGACGGCTGATTGTCCTCAGCAGTAGTGAACACCTCCGAACGCTTGGTCGGGATGGTGGTGTTGCGCTCGATGATCTTGGTCATCACGCCGCCCTTGGTCTCAATGCCGAGGCTCAGCGGGGTGACGTCGAGGAGCAGTACATCTTTGACCTCACCCTTCAGCACACCGGCTTGCAGGGAGGCGCCGAGGGCCACAACCTCATCGGGGTTGACGCCCTTGTGCGGATCCTTACCAGCGAGTTCCTTGACGAGCTCGGCGACAGCGGGCATACGGGTCGAACCACCAACGAGGATGACCTCGTCGATCTGCGAGACGTTGAGTCCGGCATCCTTCATGACGGCGTTGAACGGGGTGCGGCAGCGCTCGAGGAGGTCGGAGGTCATGCGCTGGAACTCAGCGCGGGTCAGCTTCTCGTCAAGGTGGAGAGGCCCAGCAGCACCAGCGGTGATGTACGGCAGATTGATATGGGTTTCAGAAGCCTGCGACAACTCAATCTTGGCGCGCTCGGCGGCCTCCTGCAGACGCTGCTTGGCCATCTTGTCGGCAGCCAGGTCAATGCCGTTAGCGTTCTTGAACTGGGTGACGAGCCAGTCGACGATGCGCTGGTCCCAGTCGTCACCGCCGAGGTGGTTATCGCCGTTGGTGGCCTTCACCTCGAAAACGCCGTCGGAGATGTCGAGCAGGGAGACGTCGAAGGTGCCACCACCGAGGTCAAAGACCAGGACGGTCTGGTCCTTGTCGGTCTTGTCGAGGCCATATGCCAAGGCGGCTGCGGTGGGCTCGTTGACGATACGGTCGACGGCCAGACCGGCGATCTCACCGGCCTCCTTGGTGGCCTGACGCTGGGCGTCAGAGAAGTAAGCCGGGACGGTGATGACGGCGTTCGTCACCGGCTCACCGAGGTAAGCCTCGGCATCCCTCTTGAGTTTCTGCAGGATGAACGCACTGATCTGCTGAGGCTTGTAAGTCTTGTCGTCAACACCCATGGTCCACGCTTCACCCATATGGCGCTTGACGGAGCGGACAGTGCGGTCAACGTTGGTGACGGCCTGGCGCTTGGCGACTTCGCCGACGAGGGTCTCGCCGGAGTTAGTGAATGCGACCACCGACGGGGTGGTACGAGCACCCTCAGCGTTCGGGATGACAGTGGGCTCGCCGCCCTCAAGGACGGCGACGCACGAGTTGGTGGTTCCGAGGTCGATACCGACTGAACGGGCCATAGTTGGTTTCCTCCTGATGGACGAATGTTCTGGGACTACATCCCCTTGAGCGACTTCGACTCAACTCTAGCCCCTGAGTCACGAGCACTCAAGTTGACGTTGGCTGATTTTTCATGAAGTTGAGTTCGCTACACTCAACCGACGATCCGGCGGGAGTATTCCCACCCACCGAAAGTCTCGTCAGGACATCCTCAGACGGCCCCTTCCGACCATGAAAAATGCCGGACGGCGAACCGTCCGGCAGCTTCCGCACTTCACGTCAGTGAAAATACGGGATAAGCAGGTATAACCCATACAAGACGATGAGGCCTGCGACGCCAATCGCCGTCCAGCCCAGAGCCACCAACCCGGCGGCACCGTCGCTGCCAGCCTCCGCGCGCGCATGCGCCCGATCGAGCATTAGTGCCCCACCCGAAACGACGGAGACAATGAGAACGGTGGCCACGACGGTGACGACGGACACCAGCCCTAGCGAAGTCCAATCAATATTCATGCTGCAGTCCCTCCGGCTACGGCGGAGCCCTTACGGACGCCCACCTGGGTGGAGTCATTAACGTTCCTATGGTCAACCTTGTGCTGGTTGGCCTGACGGACAATCAGTGCGGCCATGACAGCCAGCAAGCCGAGGTCGACAATGACGCCCCAAGTGCCGGCACCGGCGACGGCTGAGGTGACGGCACCAACGAGAGCGGCCGCCGGCAGCGTGACGAGCCACGCGATAACCATCTTTCCAGCGGTGGCCCAGCGAACCTCAGTGTGACGGCCGATACCCGAGCCCAGAATCGATCCCGAACAGACATGGGTGGTCGACAGGGCGAAGCCCAGGTGCGAAGAGGCCAGAATCGCGGCAGTGGAGGCCGTCTCAGCCGCAAAACCCTGCGGAGACTCGATATCACATAGACCTTTGCCCATGGTCCGCATGATGCGCCAACCACCCGAGTAGGTACCTAGACCGATGGCGCACCCCGCAGCCAGGATGACCCACCACTCTGGGCCAGTGCCGGAGGCCTGGTATCCAGCGGAAATGAGGACCAGGGTAATGATGCCCATCGTCTTTTGGCCATCAGAGGTGCCATGCGCGAGAGCGACCATGGAAGCTGAGACCCGCTGGCCGTTAAGGAACATCCGCGAAGAGTGGTGGGCAGTGTGGTTGGTGATGCGGTAAGCCAGCCACGTGGCCACTAAGGCCGCGATACCCGCAACAAAAGGGGCAACCAAGGCCGGTAGAACGATCTTGCTCATGATCTTGCCAGCGTCGATGCCACTCATACCAGCCTCAACCAACACAGCACCGATAAGGCCACCAAAGAGAGCATGGGAGGAGCTGGATGGCAGACCGAACAGCCACGTTGCCAGATTCCAAATGATGGCACCGATAAGTCCAGCAAAGACCATAGGAGCGGTCACCAGGTGATCGTTGACGATACCGCCCGAGATCGTCTTGGCGACCTCAGTCGACAGGCACGCGCCAATGACGTTGAGCACAGCCGCGATGATGACGGCCACCTTGGGCTTGAGTGCCCCGGTTGCCACCGACGTTGCCATAGCGTTGGCTGAGTCGTGGAAGCCGTTAGTGAAGTCGAATGCCAACGCCGTCACGACGACGATGACCACGATTAACAGAGTCGAACTCATGCAAGATCCTTCGTGCGGGCCGTAACGCCCCCGGACGGCAAGCTGGGATCCCCCGCCCCTTACCGGAGCGGGGAGGACGGTCAGCCAGAACCCGGGAGCAGCTCCAGCCGGCTGACACGTTACGCCCAGTTGGCCTATCTTCGCGCGGCGGGATCACCTCAGATGACATCAAGGTAAACGATTTTCACCCGACACGCTGCCGTCCGACACAAAACTCCGCCGTGTAAACCCGACTTCACGCGGTGTTTGACAGCGCAGCTCCAACTATCGCACCGCTCCGCTAGCGCTGTTGTTAGCCAAGAGTTCACCATGACTTCACATCAGCCCCGGCCGCAGCAGGCGTTACACCGTTGCCCATCTTCACAGGAAGATAACAGGAGACCCATAAGGCAAAACGGACTTTCCACGTGAAACCCTTAATCCATGGCATTCCCCACGCAACCTTCCAGATTCACCCGCGCTGACGGGTCCCCCATCCGCGTCCTGGTCGTTGAGGACGAACCGAGCCTCACTGGGTTGCTCTCCATGGCCATGCGTTACGAGGGATGGGACGTCACCACCGCTAATTCCGGTGCTCATGCCGTCCACGAAGCACAGGCCACCCGCCCTGACGTCATCGTCCTCGACATGAGGCTGTCTGATTTCGACGGTCTCGAAGTCATGAGGCAGATCCGAATAAACCAGCCCACTGTTCGGGCGGTTTTCCTTACTGCCAAAGACGCCGCTAGTGGCCGTATCGCTGGCCTCACCGCCGGCGGAGATGACTACGTCACCAAACCTTTCTCCCTCGAAGAGGTCATCGCCCGGTTACGCGCCCTCCTGCGCCGTTCGGGGGCCACCGAACCCAAGCCCGACTCCATGTTGACGGTTGGAGACCTCACCCTTGACGAGGACTCCCGGGAGGTACGCCGAGCAGGCGAAGAAATCCACCTGACGACCACCGAGTTCGAGCTGCTGCGCTACTTCATGCGCAACCCCAAGCGAGTGCTCTCCAAAGCCCAGATCCTTGACCGAGTGTGGAATTACGATTTCAGAGGTCAAGCCAATGTCGTCGAGTTGTACATCTCTTACCTGCGCAAGAAGATCGACAGGGGACACAAACCGATGATCCACACCATGCGTGGGGCAGGTTACGTTCTCAAACCTGCAGAATGAGAGCGTCCAAGCGATTTCTCTCCTAGCCCGCCTATAGGCGATCACCCGCTCGCCTCGCGCTGGAACGAATCCCCCAAAGCACAGGTCCGCATGACATCTGGATCTATGACCTCTCGGATCCTCCCCAATGACCTCAAGTTAGCATCACGTCTATAAAACTTCTATCCCCTTCGTGAGGCAATATGCCCCCAAGATTGGGATGACGATAAGACGAATAAATGTAATAACGGTATACGCTGTCGTCATTAATAACAGCGTATACATTAACCCCGAAGACCTCAACGACTGGAACAGTCTCACAGGGCAAGAGAGAATCTTGCCGGTGAGACGCCGTGGTGAGCGCAAGAATACTATGACAGAAAGCCACTTGACTACCATCTAGCTATTAGCATGGGTCTTGCAGGGGCATGAATTACCTCCATGAAGGATAATGCCGTATGTGTCAAAAGGATGCCCACGAGCTGATTGACATGGCCACCGACTTCATGAATCGGCGTCCCCAGCTTTCACGTGGCGGCCATTTTGAAATCCTTGAACATGATGGCATTAGCCGCCTTTTCTATCACAGGGCTTCCTGCTGCCACTGGTATGATGTTCCTCATTCGGGGAAGCATTGCACGTGGTGTAGCAGGCTCAGCGTCGAAGAGCGCAGACGCCGCCTGATGGGACTGCTGGAACAGGAGACCACTAACGACAAGCCAGTAGGCTGGAGGCACTTACCCAAGACAAGGAGCTGGCATGTCCTCTGCCCCACTGTCTGCCACCGAGTTGGCCGGCATGATCGATCACACCCTGCTGACCCCTGAGGCCACCCACAACGACGTCGCCAAGCTGGTCGCCGATGCCAAAAAATATGGGACGTGGTCGGTGTGCGTATCGCCATCGATGCTGCCGTTGAACCTCGACATGGGTGACGTGCATCTGGCCGTCGTGTGCGGGTTTCCGTCAGGCAAGCACACCAGCGCAGTAAAGGCTGCTGAGGCTCGTGAGGCCATCGCCGCAGGGGCCGAGGAGGTCGACATGGTGATCAACCTTGGTCTGGTAAAGGAGGGACGCTGGGAGGACGTCACCGCCGATATCGCTGCCGTCAAGCAGGCCGTCCCGGATCCGAAGATCCTTAAGGTCATTATCGAGTCGGCGGTGCTGACCGACGACGAGATCGTGCGGGCATGCCAGGCTGCCGAGAAGGCCGGCGCCGACTTCGTCAAGACGTCGACGGGATTCCACCCACGTGGCGGCGCAAGCGTCGAGGCCGTCAAGGTCATGGCTGACACTGTTGGTGGACGTCTGGGCGTCAAAGCGTCCGGCGGCATCCGCGACTACCAGACGGCATGCGCGATGGTCGAGGCCGGGGCGACGCGTCTAGGAGTTTCCTCGACCGCCAAGATCCTTGCCGGAGCTCCCACGGAGTGACGCCGTGCGTAGCGTTGACGCTGTCAAAGCACGGGCTGAGTCGACGACGGATTAACCTCAGCCGCGCCCTTGGCGGCAGCCTCGCGACGTTTCCAGTTAAGCAGCCACGAGACCTCGTTGCACAATAGCTGGCGTCGCGACGCCGAGTAGTACGAGCGCGGCGAATGGCCCAGACCGTCATATACGACGCTATTGCCCATCACCCAGCACATCGGGTGGAATTCCTCTCCGGTCTCGTGGAACAGCAGCGGGGTCGCGAGCGGGTTGATGTCCAGGTCGGAGTAGCGCTCGTCATAGACCACTACCTGCTCAACACCACGCAGAATCGGGTGATCTGCCGCTTCCGGCATGGGCTCAAAGACGGCGTAGGACCTCTCAGGATGTCCGCTCACTCCTAGCACCCACTTACCGCCAAGAATGGACGACCACAGGTCCCAGTCACAGAAGGTGTTGCACGCAGTGTGTAGTCCGAGGATTGGCTTGCCAGCCTCGTGATGTTCCAGGATCTTGCTGTGGGCGCGCGACCACTCCGGGATGTAGTCCCACTCTTCCTCCGGGTCGCCACCCCCGGTATTAACGATGAGCAGATCCGCGCCGGCGAGGTGATCCAAGGCCTCCGGATACGATCGCCTCACCTCCACCTGATGGCCCCGCTCAGTCAAGACCTGGGAGACAGCCTCGGAGGTTGCGTCAAAATCGTGGATGTTGTCCGCATAACGCCCAGCTCCCGACAACACGAGAATGTGTCCCATCGGACTTCCTTCCTGATTCTGGGTAAACCCAAGGAATCACACTAGGAGACTAACTCGCAAAGGGCGAACCGGTGACGTTACAGCTTGGTGTCGAAATCTCCTCCCGAAACGAGGGCAGCGTCGTTCCAGGACATCCACGCCCAGAGTCAGCCTTGATAAGCCTCGATAGTGATGACAACTCCGTCACCTAGATCGACCGAATCACCGATGGACAGGTCGACCGTCTGGCCGCTCTCCAACTGCAACGGCTCCTGGCCGATGCGGCAAACGACGGTGCCGTTCGTCGAATGCATGTCAGTGACCTCGATCCCCCACTGGCCAGGAGCGACCTTGACGTGGGTACGGCTAATGTCCTGCCCCGGCGACGGCACCCGCATGATGTCCTCGCCATTATCGCCTCGCGGAGCCCGCCCAATAAGAACAGGACCGTAGAGGTGGGTCACCTCTCCGGTGCTCGAGACGAGGGTGGCAGCCGCAGCGTCCGACTGCGAAGACAGACGGTCGCTCGTCGAGATCGACGCAAAGCGCCAGTCGCCATGGGAATCATCCTGAGAGCGAACTGGGGCAACAGCATCCTCACCGCCAGACTCCCGGGCCTCGTCACTTGTGGCGGACTCGGTGACAGACGCAGGCCCGACGGCGGTCTCAGGAACCTCGCCCGGGGCCGGAACCTCCACGAATCCGGGAGCGCGGTCCTCATCATCGGGTGCCTCGCCTGACCCGGCGTCCTCACCCGTCTCATCAGAGCCCTCAGACTCGTCAGCCTTGTGAGCCTCGTCCGACTCTGATGTCCACGGCTTGAGCGCATCGTCACCTAACACGCGTGGACGATGGACTTCGTCGGTCTGCGGTACGACGAAGGGCTCAACATTGCCGGTGGCATCGATGATGAGTTTGCTCGCCTGGGCAACACCCAGCAGCAATGGCATCGATAGTCCCTGCCCAGCCTGCTCCATTTCGACGACGATGGTCGCCGGGTTCAGTTTCTTCTCGCTCCACGTCAACAGACCGTCACCGTGGTTGACGATCTCGCCGGTGGAGGCGTCCTTGACGACGATCTGGCCACGCGCCAGGGAATACATCTCCCCATCCACCCAAAAGAACGCCCCCAAGCTGGGCATCTTGGCCAGCCCGATGATCGAGAGGGTTTCAACAAGCGACTCGGGATCCTTGGCCTCGGCTACGTGCCGCCAGATGGACGACACCAGGCCGGAGTGGCGCGGGGCAGCTGGCTGCATGACGACGAGACTGCTCGGCCCAGCCAGCACCACCCAGGAACCAGGGATGTAGGTGGCACGCCAAGCACCGAAAGTCTGGGACATTGATCCTCCAGAAGTCGAGGCACGATTAATGCCATTATTCCGCGACTATGGACCCGAGTCGACGAACCCCCTCCAATCGGATGCGAAGTAGCCGGTACATACCGGCGTGTATGCGGCCTCTCCACCACGATGGAGAGGCCGCAGAATCACACATCAATAATGCGATGGCAGATCACTTCTCCTGCTGGCAGATGACTGCCTGGGCCGCAGCGAACCGCGCGATCGGTACACGGAACGGCGAGCAGGACACGTAATCGAGCCCAGTCTTGTTGAAGAAGTGGATCGAGTCCGGATCGCCACCGTGCTCACCGCAGACCCCGACAGACAGCTCTGGATTAGTCTTGCGGCCCTTTTCAACGGCTCCGGCAACGAGCTGGCCGACGCCCTCTTGGTCGATCGAGGCGAACGGGTTGTCCTTGAGGACCTTAGTGCGCAGGTACTCAGTGAGGAAGCCATTCTCGGCGTCGTCACGGCTGATGCCCAGCGTGGTCTGGGTCAGGTCGTTGGTACCGAAGCTGAAGAAGTCAGCAACTTCGGCAATCTTGTCGGCAACCAGGGCGGCACGCGGCAACTCGATCATGGTCCCGATCTTGACGTCGACCTTGGTACCGGCAGACTCGAACTCTTCATCGATGGCCTGCTGAACGATCCGACGATGGGTCTCAAGCTCGATTGGGGTGAAGACCAACGGGATCATGATGTGGATCTGGACGGTCTCACCCTCCTTCTTGAGCACCGACAGGACAGCGCGAATAATCGCGCGGGCCTGCATGTCAGGAATCTCCGGGTAGAGCATGCCAAGACGGCAACCACGGGTACCGAGCATCGGGTTCTGCTCGTGCAGCTTCTTCACCTGGGCCAACAGACGACGTTCCTTGTCGAGCTCACCAGCGTCAGCACCCTGGTTCTCCATCTTCTGAACCTTGAGGGACTGCTCAACGAGGTTCGGCAGGAACTCGTGAAGAGGCGGGTCAAGCAACCGGACAGTGACGGGCAGGCCCTTCATCGCGGTGAAGATACCCTCAAAGTCATCCTGCTGCATAGGCAGGATCTTGTCGACGGCTGCCTGACGCTCCTCCGGAGTGTCCGCAGTGATCATCTCGTGCATGGCCGGCAGACGATCAGCACCGAAGAACATGTGCTCGGTGCGGCACAACCCGATGCCCTCGGCACCCAGCTCGCGAGCCTTAACAGCGTCGGTGGCATTGTCGGCGTTGGCCTCAACACCTAGGCGACGGATCTCGTCGGCCCAGGAGAGCACCTCCTGGAAGTCCGCGTTGATCTGCGGTGGAATGAGCTTGAGGCCGCTGGCGAAGACCTCACCAGTGGATCCGTCAAGGGTGATCATGTCCCCCTCGTGGATGACGGTGTCACCAATGGTCAGGGTGGCGGCCTTAGCGTCAATCTTGATGCCACGAGCGCCGGCAACGCAGGGCTTGCCCATGCCACGGGCGACAACGGCCGCGTGGGAAGTCATGCCACCGTGGGCAGTCAGAACGCCCTGGCTGACGATGACGCCGTGAATGTCGTCAGGGGTGGTCTCAAAGCGAATGAGGACAACCTTCTCGCCCTTAGCGCCACGCTCAGCAGCAACGTCAGCGTCGAAGACAGCCTCACCAACAGCAGCACCCGGGGAGGCCGGCAAGCCCTCGGCAACTGGCTGCTCGCTGTGGTCCGGGTCGATCGCCTCGTGCAAGAGCTGATCAAGCTGAGCCGGCTCGATCCGCATGAGGGCTTCTTCCTTGGTGATGACCCCCTCGTCAACGAGGTCACGAGCCACCTTGAGGGCCGCAGCAGCAGTGCGCTTACCGTTACGGGTCTGCAGCAGGTAGAGCTTGCCATTCTCGACGGTGAACTCCATGTCCTGCATGTCGCGGTAGTGCGACTCCATCTTCTTCATGGTGTCGATGAGGTCGTGGTAGGCCTCCGGAAGCACTTCCTCCATCTCGGCGAGGGAACGCGGGGTGCGGATACCAGCAACGACGTCCTCGCCCTGAGCATTAACGAGGAACTCACCATAGAGCTCCTTCTCACCGGTGGCAGGGTTACGGGTGAAGCAGACACCGGTAGCGGACGTGTCGCCACGGTTGCCGAAGACCATCTGCATGACATTGACGGCGGTACCCAAGTCGTCGGGAATCTTGTTGGCTTTGCGGTAGACGAAGGCACGCGGGTTGAGCCAGGAACGGAAAACGGCGTCAACGGCACGCATCAGTTGCTCACGCGGATCGGTTGTCCAGTTCCCACCGAGCTGCTCGTTCGACAGCTTCTTGAAGGTGTCAACGAGACCCTTGAGGTCATCGGCACTCAGATCGGTGTCGGACTCGACGCCTTTCTTCTCTTTAAGGGCGGTCAGGGCATCCTCGTAAATGTGAGCGTCGATACCCTCGACGACCTCGCCGTACATTTGGATGAAGCGGCGGTAGCAGTCCCACGCAAACCGCTCATTGCCAGCTTCCTTAGCGATGGCCTCAACGGTGTCGTCAGAGATGCCGAGGTTGAGGATGGTGTCCATCATGCCGGGCATCGAGATCACGGCGCCAGATCGCACGGAGACCAGCAGCGGCTTCTTGTCGTCACCGAGGACGCGACCGGTGCGCTCCTCAAGTCGCTTAAGGCCGTCCCATACTTGGGACTCCAGATCTTCGGGCCACTCACCCTTCCTCGTCATGGTGTCCACGCAGGCTTCGGTGGTGACGGTAAACCCGTCGGGCACCGGGACGCCGAGACGCTTCATCTCGGCAACTCCTGCGCCCTTGCCGCCGAGCAGCGGTTTCATTTCCGCACTGCCCTCGGACAAGTCGTACACGTAACGGTCAGTCATGACTGATCTCCTTCGATCTGTGTCAGCCTGTTCAGCAAATCACGGCGATCGGGCCCGTGCGACTGCGTAGCGGACCCGAGGCCCAGCCCTCAGTTGGGCCGGATATGGTCATTCTTTCACGCTCGTGGGGCATTTTCACTAGCAGCAACCACCGAGAATGACGAATATCACCAAGTCATCGTCATATCGCGCGGTCTCCGGCAGCGGTGAGTACAGCGACGGTCCCTGATGCGCAGCTCTCATTCTTCCTCACAGCGCGTGAAAGCACGGACCACAGAATTACGACGAGCGCAAGCTCCGCCGCCATCACGCCTTCCGACCTCTGTGACTCTTCGCAGTCAGGGGCGCATGCGATACGACCCCGCAGGCTTGCGCAACCGGGTACCCGCCGTCTTGGCTCGCTGATCAACGACGTCAATGACCTTCGTCGCCGACTCCTCCAAGGCCAGGCCGGTCGTGTCAATGATGGGGCACCCCAGCCGACGCTGAATCTTGCCAACCTCGTCCAGCTCCTCGTAAATCGCGGCGAGGTCCGCGTACCCGTCCTCATTACCGAAACCGCCCAATCCACGCACTCGGCGACCACGGATTTCCAGCAGACGCTGAGCGTCAATCGTCAACCCAACAATGCGCCATCGGTCCACCGCAGCGAGCTCGGTCGGCGGAGCGATGCCAGGAACCAGCGGGACGTTAACCGTCTTGTAGCCTAAGTACCCCAGGTAGATCGATAACGGCGTCTTTCCTGATCGGCTCACACCTACCAGGCAAATATCAGCCTCGGTCAGGCGGTGGGGAATAGCGCCATCGTCGTTACGGACTGCGAATTCCATCGCGGAGATCCGGGTGAAATAGTCGGCCTCAACACCCACCGGACGGCGCGGTACCGCGTCGGCATCTAGGCCAGAGGCCTCCTCCATCGCCTCGAGCATCGGACCCATAAGGTCGAGCTCACGAATGCCCATCTCTTCACACGCATCGGAGACCATTCGGCGCATATCGGGCAGCACCAAGGTATGCACAACGCACACCCACTGCCCAGCCTCGTGAGCCTCTGAGACAGCCTCAAGGGCCGAAACCATTTCCGGGACGGTGCCGATCATGGGGTGGCGCACGATGTGCCAATGGACCCCCTCGAACTGACTGCGGGCGGCCCGAGCCAGACGAACGGCGGTCTCACCCGTCGAATCAGCGATGACGTGTATTTCCAGGGGCGACTCTGCCATGTCGCCATCTTAGGACTGCCACACCCTGACTCTATGCCGCCACTACCGCGCAACGACTATCCATAGCTGCGGGGAAACATCCCAACAAGACAATGTTAACGTTACCATCAGCGCTTACTGACAGCTCCGAACAGCATCGCCAAGTCGGCCCCCTCCCGATCTGGGAGACTGCCACCATGGATGCTGCCACCCGGGACCCCGTTGACGAGCTCATCGCCGCCGAATCGCCGCACGCCGACTCAGTGTGGGTGTTGGGGCGTCCTTCCTTGATGCATATGGCCGAGGGACGGGTTGCGGCGTGGGCTGATGACTGCCGCGATCTCGCCGACATCCCTGAAGCCATCCGCCTCAACCCCTTAACCGCAGGCGACGTTTCAGACAGCCCCGTGGTGTGGATGGGCCTGCCAGCCAGCCTCGACGAACTCGACGAACTGTTAGGAACGCTGTGGCGCATCCTTGGCCCCGATGCCCATATCGTCGCCGGTGGGCGCATCAAGCACATGAGCCGGTCGATGAATGACGTCGCCGCCCGCTGGTTTAACGAGGTCCACGCCAGCCTCGGGGTGCGCAAAGCCCGTGTGCTGCACTTCTCGTCACCTCGGCAGCGCCCCGCCATCACCGGTACATGGCCGCGCACCAACACCGTCAACGGATTGACGATCCGAGCCCACGGAGGTGTCTTCCACACCGCCGGAGTCGACGCCGGAACCTCCCTGCTACTCGACTACCTCGACGCCATCGCAGCCGACGTCCACTCCGACGCCGTCGATCTGGGGTGCGGGAATGGTGTCATCTCCGCCCATTTGGCGCGACTGCTCCCCCAGGCCACGATTCACGCTACCGACGTGTCATGGCAAGCCATTGATTCCACCCATCTCACCGCTCAGGCGAACCAGCTCGACATCGTCACTCATTGGTGCGATGGTCTAGTCGATATACCCAATGAGAGCGTCGACGCCGTTGTCACCAATCCGCCCTTCCACCGTGGCACCGCCCAGGATCACGCCCCGACCCTGGCCATGCTGGCTGACGCCGCACGCGTGCTACGCCCCGGCGGGACTCTGTGGTGTGTATACAACAACCACCTGCCGTGGGCGTCTCATGTCCAGCGCACTGTTGGGCCGACCCACCAAGTCGTGCGGAATCGTCGATACACCGTCATCCGAACAGTGCGTCGATAAGCCGAAAGCCCTCAAGCCCGCACCGCGCCAAAGGCCGTGACCTCGACCAAACCCGCCAAAACGCACCTACCGTAGTCTCATGAATTCTCGCGTCATCCTCGTCAGCGACGATCGCTCCAGCCTTCGCTCCCCCGACACCCTGCTATGGCCCGATGCGGCCTGTATGCGCGGCATTCACACCGGTGAGTGGACCGCCCATATTTTCGAATACGCCATGTCCTTCGAGGGCAATATGACGCAAGTGCGTGAGCTCGCTGCCGCCAACGGTGTCGGTGTGCTGCATCCCCACGGCGCCCTGGCCACCGATCCGCCTGGTCTCATCGTCTGCGACGTTGACTCGACCGTCACACGCACCGAGGCCATCGATCTACTCGCCGAGTGCGCCGGGAAAGCCGATGAGGTCCGCGAGATCACCGCCCGCGCCATGGTCGGAGAACTGGACTTCACACAGTCCCTGTACGCCCGAGTCAGGTGTCTGGAAGGGTTGCATATCGGGGCCCTCGAAGAGGCGTGGAAAGCCACCGTCATCACCCCTGGGACAGCCGAGCTAGTGGCCGCTGCACATGACGTTGGGGCTGCCGTCGGATTGGTATCTGGCGGGTTCACGGCCGTAGTCGATCCGTTGGCCGAACAGATCGGGGCTGATTTCGCAGCCTCCAATGAGCTCGAGATCGTCGATAATCACCTCACCGGACGAGTGGTTGGTGACATCATCGACCGGGCTGCAAAGGCAACCTGGCTACGTCGCTGGGCCTCGGAACGTGGGGTCGCTCTTGAGCGAACAATCGCCCTAGGGGATGGAGCTAACGATCTTGACATGTTCGCTATCGCTGGGCTGCCGATTGCCTTCTGCGCTAAGCCGGTCGCCGTCGAGGCTGCACGAAACACCATCAGGTGTGAGCGGATAGACACAGTCCGCGCCGTGTGGGCCCACTGACCATGATCATAAAGAGCATGAGTACCCTTCCTGGAACCCTTCATTCGGCCCATAATGGCACTTGGCAGGTAGCAGAGCATGGCTGCCAAGTGTTGGCCTGGCAAGCCGACGACAAGCCCGTCATCTGGTTCGACGCCGAGCATGCTGACGAGTCCGAGGCCGTGATCCGGGGAGGAATCCCGCTGTGTGCCCCGTGGTTTGGTCACGGCCCCAACAATGATCAGGACCCCCAGCATGGTCTAGCCCGTCGCACCGACTTCGAAGTAACGGTCGCTGATCCCTTCCGCGTTGTCGGGGTTGCTGAGACCGCGTCCATCGGAATCCGTCACGAGGTTGTCATGACGAACACAGCCTTAGAAATGACGCTTACTCTCACCAACCATGATCAGAAACCACGCGTCGTCGAGGGGATGTGGCACACCTACCTGCGCGTCGCAGATGCCGCACAGGCACGGGTCAGGGGCGTTCGCGGCGCCAGCTGGCACAACTTCGCGACCGGCGACAAGGGGTCCTTCGACGCCAACGAGCTTGCCGTAGCTCCTGATACTGACACCGTCATCCAGGGAGTCGGGCCCGCCCTAGCCCTCCTCGATCCAGCGTGGGGACGCCAGATCCACGTGGAGACAACAGGGTGTCCCAGTGCCGTGGTCTGGAATCCACGCTCCTCGTCGACACATGCCGATAACCCGACAGCCCAGGCATGGCGCGATTTCGTATGCGTCGAGACCGGGGCCTGCAAGGACAATGCGGTCATTGTTGCCCCACACAGCGACCTCACCATGTCCACACGGATCAGCGTCGAAACGTTGTGATCATGGCCAAGATCGGACGCCGCGGAGACCACACTCGACCAGACATGTGGGGCAGTGTCACGAACATCCGTGCAAACACTTCACCTGTCCACGAGCAACAGTGCTCACCCGACTCCAAATAGCAGGGGTGGCTCATCCCGTTCTAAAGAACGCCATATACAGTGATGTCACGGTTTCGGACCGCCTTCACCGGGAACGAAACAGTGTTTCTTCGACGGTTCACAGGTAGTGCTGTGTGCCGTCACCGACAACCAGCCGCACGGCGGCAGGAGGACAGATGTCAGAGCGGATTGCCAACGCAGCCCTGCGTCAGAAAGTGATGAGCGCGGACGACGCGGCTGCCCTCATCCATGACGGCGACCAGATCGGATTCGGTGGATTCACTGGGTCGGGCTACCCCAAGGAACTTCCAGGCGCACTGGCCAAGCGCATCCAAGAGTCCCACGGCCGTGGTGAGAAGTTCACCGTCAACGTCTTCACCGGAGCCTCGACCGCTCCTGAACTCGACGGCGCCCTCGCCTCTGTCGACGGCATCGGCTGGCGTATGCCGTACCAGTCCGATCCCCAGATGCGAAGCAAGATCAACGACGGCACCTCCTTCTATACCGACATCCATCTGTCGGAGTCGGGCATGATGGTGCGTCAGGGCTTCTTTGGCAAGGTCGACTTCGCCGTCATCGAGGCCACACGAATCACCGCGGACGGGGATGTCGTCCTCACCTCGTCGGTTGGCAACAACGCGGTCTACTGTGACACCGCCGAGAAAGTCATCATCGAGGTAAATTCGTGGCAGTCCGAGGACCTCGAAGGAATGCACGACATCTACGGTGGTTTTGCGCTTCCTCCGAACCGGGTGCCGATCCCGATTACCCATCCCGGTGACCGGATCGGTGACAAGTTCCTCCACATCCCCCAGAACAAGATTGTGGCGATCATCGAGACCGCAGGCCCCGACCGCAACACCCCGTTCAAGCCGATCGACGACGACTCTCGCAAGATCGCCGGATTCCTGCTCGACTTTTATGACAACGAGGTCAAGCAGGGACGCATCCCCAAGAACCTGCTGCCGCTCCAGTCCGGCGTCGGCAACATCCCGAACGCCGTTCTTGACGGCCTGCTTCACTCCGACCTGGAGCATCTGACCTCGTACACCGAGGTGATCCAGGACGGCATGATCGACCTCATCGACGCCGGCAAGCTTGACGTCGCCTCCGCTACCGCCTTCTCGCTGTCGCCTGACTATGCGCACAAGATGAACGAGAATGCAGCCTTCTACCGCGATCACATCATTTTGCGCCCGCAGGAAATTTCGAACCACCCCGAGGTCATTCGCCGCCTCGGCGTCATCGGCGCTAACGGCATGATCGAGGCCGACATCTATGGCAATGTCAACTCGACCCATGTCATGGGCTCGCGGATGATGAACGGCATCGGTGGATCCGGCGACTTCACCCGCAATGCCTACATTTCGGCCTTCGTGTCCCCATCGACAGCCAAGGGTGGCGCCATCTCGGCGATCGTCCCGATGGTCTCCCACGTCGACCACACCGAGCACGACGGCATGGTTATCATCACCGAGCAAGGCATCGCTGATCTGCGTGGCCTGGCCCCACGCCAGCGCGCCCCGAAGATCATCGAGAACTGTGCCCACCCGGACTACCGTCCGATGCTGCTCGACTACTACGAGCGTGCGCTGCGCGACTGCAAGTTCAAGCACACCCCGCACCTGCTGGGTGAGGCGTACTCATGGCACACCCGGTTCCTCGAGACCGGCACCATGAAGAAGGACTGAGGTCTTACTTACAACCCTGACCCACAATCGCCCCAGGACCGTTTCGGTTCCGGGGCGATCATTATGTACGGCAGTCGCGACAAGTGACGATTTTCGTCACGTCACGTCATTGTGCGCGGCCGTGGCTGCGCACAGGTCGACATGCAAAAACTCCCGCCCGGACCCGTGGGCAGGCATGTCAGTGCTGTCACCGCAGGTGAGGCGGGAGTTTTGATCATCGGCAGCTGCGTTCGCAGTCCCGAGTATTTTCTAGGGCACATCCGAGTGCCAGCAGGGTGGCCTCGTCGTACAGCCGACCGCCAATCATGATGCCGATCGGCAGCTCGACACCATCGATCCTCGTGTTGTGCAGCGGCAGGCTCATCGCCGGGCACCCGGTGATATTCCACAAGCTGGTCCACGGTGTGAAGCGACACTGGGCGTCAAAATCGGCCGCCGGATCCTCATCGTCCCGCAAAGCCCCAACTGGCAAAGGAGGCTGAGCCAAGGTCGGGCTAACAATGACGTCGAACCGCCGCCAATGCTGCCCGACTTGACGGGCCACCATCTGGATACCGGCTAACGCCTCGGCCAGCTCGACTCCGCTGCGACGTCGGCCCCCGGCCCGCAGCCACCGAGACATGGGTGTGCAGAGCTCCTCGCGTTCGGGCAAGACCGGGATCGCGGCCGCCCCCACTTCCCACACGCACCGAAAAGAGTCCCACTCACGCGGGCCGAACGGAGCACTCGTCTGCTCGACGACGTGGCCCATGGACTCCAAGGTGGCGGCTGTCCGGTCCAGCGCGGCCAGGATGTCCGGATGGACCTGGGCGTCAGCGATAACCGGTTCGCGCAGAATTCCGATGCGCAGCCGTCCCGGATCACGGCCACAGGCCGACAAGAAGGTCTCGGTCGGTGTCGGGGCGTAGAAGGGGTCTCCCGGCCACGGCCCGGACAGCACGTCAAGAGCGGCTGCGGTGTCGCGCACCGTGCGGGTCAGCACCCCACCGCAGACCAGCCCGGGACCGTCGATCCCGTAAGGACCGGCCGAAACTCGCCCACGGCTGGGTTTGAGGCCGACGACACCGCAACATGACGCCGGGATGCGTATCGACCCGCCGCCGTCGGAGCCTTGAGCGATCGGCACCTGACCAGCCCCGACTGCGGCCGCAGCACCACCAGAGGACCCTCCCGCCATTCGGGTGTGGTCCCACGGAGTGACGGTCGCCGCCCGACCATCCGGCTCGGTGTAGCAGGGAAGCCCAAACTCGGGAGCGGCCGTCGTACCGATCGGGATGGCACCGGCGGCCTTGAGTCGAGTGACGATGCCGTCGTCGTGGTCCGAAGGCGTCCCGCCGACAGCTCGGCTACCGACGGCTCGGGGCGCCCCGGCTAAGGCGTTGAGGTCCTTGACCGGGCAGGGAACACCGAACAGCGGGCCGGGACGGGCTTGTCCGGCATCGAGTTGACGCTGGAGTTTTCGGGCGGTGTTCCGAGCCCCGGTGTCATCGATCCAGGTCCAAGCGTGACATTCGTCGGCATGTGCCGCCTCGAGGGCGGCGTCGACAATGTCAAGGATCCCGACGTCACCAGCGGCGATACGGGTGGAGGTTTCCAGGGCGGTCAGTGGATCCATAGTCATGGTCCTACCACGTTCGGTGTCTTTTCCTTCGAGGCCCAGTCATTACGCCCGCATATCCGTATAAAAAATGGACTCTGGCGCAGCAAGCTAACCCGCTAGCCATGCCAACTCATATTCACGAGATTGGCCACTACGTCTAGGCTGGAATAACCCGTCACCAGGAGGATCGTGACCGAGCAGTCCACGCACCCAAAGCCCCGCCATGCCGAGCCAGAGGACGTCTCCCCGAGCGCACCGCCACGTGCCAGCGCCGAGACGATTGCCACCCTTCCCCCACCCGAAGTCCCCGAAGCCCAAGCCGCGTCGTCGGCAAAGGTGGGACGGATCGCCGCCGGGCTCTACCTCGCCGCAGCAGTCGCTGCCGCCGCTGCGCTTTTAATCGCGTGGTGGCAGTCCATCCATATGCAGACCTTCATCCAGGCCACAAACCTCATGACGTGGACCCACCCTCGTCCCGGATCCCTAGCATCAGTGCTCCTGGCCACCGCCATGATGTCCATCGCCGCCGCGATGGTGGCCATGCCCGGGATCCTGGCCGTCAATACCTGGCTGGGACGCCGGTGGGTACGTTGGGGTGCCATCGGCGGCGTTGCCGTCGGGTGCGCGGCAGTGACCCTCAACTGGGTGTCATGGATCGGGATGCCGTTCCTCATAGCCGCCGGCGTCATGGTCTGGCTGCCGCCGGTGAGACGCTGGATGGACTCGCTGCGACCAGTCACCCACGAAGCCGAACGTCCGACCTTTCCAATGAGGTACGGCAGGGTTCCCCAACACTACTGAGGTATGCGGGTTCGCACAGCTCTGACGTGGTGCGCTAGGCTATCTCAAGTCTTCAGACATTGCGGGCGTAGCTCAATGGTAGAGCGCCAGCTTCCCAAGCTGGATACGCGGGTTCGATTCCCGTCGCCCGCTCCACAGCCACTCACCGGGGCCGCCCAATCACTGTACGAGGATCAACCAACGCACTGTCGCTGCCGAGCACCTAGACGGACAGCGAGTGGATTTCATCGAAACCGAAGATTCATTCTCGTTCGGTGAGCCGAAGGCACGGCTTATCCCTGATAAGCACGACCATGAACGCGCCAGGATCAAACCTCCATAGCCAACAGCGGAGGCGGGCTCGACGACGCGAAATGGAAGGTCAGAGGGATCATAGTAGTACCGAGGCGACGTTGCTGGGGCTAACGAGCAGCCCCCAATACTGGCCGAGAAAGTGGCTGAGCCACGATGCCCTCTTCGAGATCGTCCGGGCCATACATCGGCCACAGCACCTCATCGCACCGAACCCCCTCGTAGAAAAGGCGCACCAAGGTTTCAAAGGCGTCCATGCCTCCCACCCCGTCGTAGAAAGTCAGGAGTGCAGCGGGGCCTTCCTACCGTGGTGCGAACCATACGTCACTGGATGGCCGGATCCTACGCATGTGCGACAGCCACATGGTCATGTTGTGGGCACCACAGCGACATCGGGGGCTGCCACAGCCAGACGACGGTCACACGTCAACAGACACGCACCCAACAGACGCGCCAGCACCACGTACAGCGCGTCATAAGCAGACACGTTGTGCCGCATCTCCCACGCATCCACCATCAGTGGTTCCACCGGATACAACTCCACCTTGAATGCTCGGAAGTCCGACAATATCCGCATTGCCTCCGCATCGGTGATGAGATGCCCCAAGGAAAGGTTTCGTACGACATGGGCAATCTCTGCAGGCAGATGTTGGGGAGCAATGAACTCCTCGCCGCCCCATTGCTGCCATGCCGCACGCCCAACCGTGCTACCAACGAGCATTTCGGCGAGCACGGACGCATCGACGACGAGTGTCATCGTCCTTCCCGGCCTTCTTGCAACACCTCGACCATCGGTGGCAAATCCGTCCTAGCAGTCTGCGCCATGATGCGCTGCATCAACTGCTCGCGTGAGGGATTCTTGAGCGTGTTCTTTAGCACTTCCAGGGTGTATTCACTCAACGACTTGCCTTGCAAAGCCGCTCGCGCCTTGAGTTCCCTGCTGGTCTCCTCCGGGACGTTGCGAATCTGAATGGTCGCCATGCACTAAGCATAGCTGCCATGCACAGCGCATGCATATGGTTCTGTCGGCCTCGGCTACGACTGGCTCGGGTGTCCAGGACACCGGCATCAAGTTCAGACGATTCAACCCCAGCACTGAGATGCTTCAGTCACATAAGCTTGGACAGGAACTAGTTATTCAGTATCAGCTTTTGATGACGATCCTGGGATTCTGAGACGGATCAAGCCACCACAACGTGGCCTCCCACTCCGAATGAGAATTCACCCGCACACATCCGCCCGCGTGACTCCCAGCCGCACGAGGTTGAACAGCATGAGCTTGGTTGGCATGAGACCGAACTGGATGACCCGGCCGTGGCGCTGCCGCCACCGCGTCAACCGGAACCGCTAATTGCTTCTCGTCCCTGGTACATCCGGTCGCAGCTACGGCTGTCGCTGCCGCAAGAACGCAGGCAACTCCACGTCTCAGCCCAACCCCGTCCGCAACGTTGTCAAAAGATGCTCAATGAACCCCTCAGCATCAACTTCGCACAACAGGTCGACGTTGGGCTCTTTGCCCCAGCGCCCCAACTCGTCACCGACGGTCTGGCCACGGGTGAGCGTCCCGGTCAGCTCGACGTCGACGGCCAGTGGCCGCGTCGTCGCAAATCTCCCGGTCACCGCGTTGGCGACGACGAGCGGGTCGTGCAAGTACGCACACCATCCCAACCCGTCAGCCTCGTGGAACTCGAAGTAGAACCTCAGCGCGTCGGCCAAGACTTTCACAACCGGATGTTCCCCTAGCTCCTTCACAGCCCGACGATCCCTCTCGTCCAGCCTGATGACCTCAGTGGCCTGCAACGCCCCAAGCACGACCCGTTTGGACGCCTTCCCCCATGCCTCGAACACCTCATGGCCGGCCTCCGGGTCCACCGCGATGTTCCACTCGCTCGTCGGGCCGGTGTTGCCACGGTGGTTGATCGCTCCACCCATGACGTGCAGCCCCCGCAACAACTGCGGCAAGTCCGGTTCTTCCCGCAGCGCCAGCGCGAGGTTCGTCAGCGGCCCGGTGACGATGCCGACCAGCTCGCCGGGGTATTTCCGGGCAAGATCCACCCACAGTTGCGCACCGCTGCGCCCATCGGGGTGACGTCCGCAGTCCCCCAGCTGGGCATGCCCCAAACCGTGGGGTCCATGGGTCTCCTCGGCGGTCATCACCGGCTCGACGAGGGGCGCGTCCGCCCCACGCGCCACCGGGGCATCCATCCCGAGCAGCTCGGTCAGCCCCAGGGCATTGCGCAGCACGTCGTCCTGACCGACATTGCCAGCTGTCGTCACCACCCCGACGGTCTCGACATCGTCGCGGCTCGCCAGGTAGGCCAGCGCGAACGCGTCGTCAATCCCAGGGTCGCAATCGAGCAGAACCGGCAAGAAACGTGTGGGCATGGCGTCAGAATAGAGGCCCTCCACCGCACCACTGATCGTTGAGTCGTCCCACCTCACCTTCTGCTGAGGCTGTTCGGGCTGGTCAGAGCGCCTTTGCTCCAGGACTCGCACATCCGCGTGTCCTGCCCCCTCATTGTCCAACGGGTATGTGCCACACATTTCACTGTCCCCCGGTGCCGCCCTGCCCGAATCTTGGAAGGAATCATGCTCGACTGGGTGGACCTCATCATTCGTATCGGAGTCGGCGTCGGCCCCGGAACCCTCATCGAGATAGGAGCCGACGGATTCGGTGCAACTGATCCCCATACCCTCCATACGGACACGTCTCGTAGCATCCCCAGTCCGGCCTGGAGCCCCTCGGTTTGGTCGTGAGCCTTCCTGGAGGACACTTGGCCTTGTCAGAGCAGGTCGTCAGCCACGTGCGTGACGACGCTGGCGAGCGAGTGTGAGGAAGTCATGACCATCGAGGAGAAGGAACCGTCCCGCGCTGAGAGGATCCTTGCGGGCACCGTCGCGTTTACGATCTGCATGGCCGTGGTGTTCGCGATCGTGGCGATCTTCATCGGTTGGCGCTGGTCGCTGAGGATGTTCGTCGGAGTCCTGCTCATCGGAATCCCCGGCGAGATCCTGCTGGAACTGGTTGGCGAGAACCGAATGTCCCCCCGCGGCGGAGGCAAACCGGGCCAGACACGAGCTGCACGTTTGCTCATCCTGACGCTCATCCTCGCCGCGTGGGCTCTCATCGTCCTCGCCCTCACCGCCCTCATCCAACCGTGGTACGGCGCCGTCGGGGAAATAGCGTGGGTCATGGTGATCGGGATCCTCGCGATCCTCATCCAGGGGATCCGGGACACCCGGAAGAAGAAGTCCTAGCCCCTCGCCATGATCACAGCGCCGAGACTCCTCCCTGGCGGCCTTTTGTACCTCTCACGCCAGGTGCTCAGGACGTCGGAGACCGTCGGCTGCTTGTCCGCGGGAACGCCGGACTGGAACTCGTCGTCGTGGATCTCCATGTCGAAGTGGGCCGACACAGCACGTACTCTCCTCTAGAGAGGCCTAGACCCCTTGGAATTGTCGAACATGTCGTCAAGGTGGGTGGGCAGGATAGTCTGGCCACACTGGCTGGATCCATCGAGATTGTGGGGCAATGGCTGCCTTGCAGGTACCACTCCGATCGGCGCGACCGGTCACTGGCCCACACCCGCAGCACGAATCTCACCAGGAAAGGAAGCGTTGACCATGAAGATCAACGACAACGGCCCCAAACCGAACGCCTTCGACATCGAGACCGCAACGAAGGAGAACACGAACTACCGCACCACCGCCTGGACCGGTAAGTACCTGCAGGTGACGCTCATGTCCATCCCGGTGGGAGAGTCCATCGGCCTGGAGGCCCACCCCGACACCGATCAGTTCCTGCGCCTGGACTCCGGCAAGGGGCGCTGCGTCATGGGACCGGCTGAGGATCAGCTCGACTTCCAGCAGGACGTCAGCGACGGCTGGTCCGTCCAGGTCCCGGCCGGCACCTGGCACGACGTCATCAACACCGGTGACGAGCCGATGCAGGTCTACGCCATCTACGCCCCGGTCCACCACACCCCGGGCATCGTCCAGGAGACCGCTGCCAAGGCTGAGGAGGACGAAAAGTCCGGAGCCGACGTCCCACCGGAGTGGAGCGTCCAACCCGACAAGACCGCTGACGATCTGCACGCCTGAGGAATACCATCCGTCAGAGACCAGGCCGTCGCCAACGAGGGCGACGGCCTGGTCTCTGACGGAACGGCGTCATCACCGGTGTCACCGCCCCGACACATGGATCTCCCTCATCGACCGCGCGATCCTCGGATTCGCCGGGGCCTGCCTGGCCATGGCGTCGATCGGTGCCGTCACTGTCGTACTGACCGGCCGAGACCGTCAGCTCCCCCTGGCCTTCAACTCCGCAAGCTGGGCCGTCGTCGCCCTCGACTTGTGGAGGCGGGATCGCGGGATGGGGATGCTGCAGGAGGATTCGCGGTCTGGGAATGCGATCACTTCTGTGCGACCGAGCCGGGAAACAGCCCGAGCTCCATGCCGGCGATGATGAACTCAACCTTGAGATCGAGGTTGCCGCGCTCACCCATCGACTGCACCCCGAACACATCCGGATGCCCTGCCGTCATCTCCCCGATCCTCTCAACGCCGGTCCGTCCTCCTTCATCAGCGGTCAGATAAGGCTGGATCGACACAAAGGTCTCCAAGGTGGTGTCCCCGACAAAGTCGAAGGCGAAAGCAGCCCCTCGACCCCTCCGGGGACACCAAGCTCTGCCAGTCTCTGCACGATCGCCGCGATACGAGGCATCGCTGCCCCGAAGGCCTCTGGCTGAGCCATGAGCACCAGCGGAGCCTCTGGATACCGCTCGCACAACGCCCACTGGCGGTCGACAACCTGGCGCAGGGCGTCCTGCCAATTGGAGACGTCGGGATCCGGCTCGATGTCCACCGCGATCTCCGCAATTGCGGCCAACTGCAATTCCTGACGAGAACTGAACTCCCGGTACAGGGCGGTGGCCTTCACCCCGAGACGATCAGCAACAGCCCTCAGGGTGAAAGTCTCGATGCCCTCGGCCAGGGCCGCGTCAATCGCCTGACGTCGCGTGAACGCAGGCTTGCGCCCTGGCCGTTTGCTGATCATTCGCGGCCCACGAGCGACCACCCCTCGGCCCGCTCCCGGGCATGCCACAGATCGGCGTAGACACCGCCGCTGGCAATGAGGTCGTCATGGGTTCCCACCTGGCAAACCCTACCGTTGCGGTCGATGACGACGATGCGATCCGCCGAACGGATGGTGTCGAGCTTGTGGGCGATGACGAGGATTGTCGAGGACTCGCGCAGCTGGGCCAGGGCGGCCTCGACGTGGGCCTCGTCCTCGGGATCGAGTGCGGAGGTGGCCTCGTCGAACAGCAGGATCGGGGCGCGTTTCAGCAAGGCGCGAGCCACCGGAACCCGTTGCCGTTCACCGCCAGACAGACGACGACCACCCTCACCGACGCTGGCATCCCATCCACCGGGCAGACGAGCTGCGATCTCGTCGACCCCGGCCAGGGATCCTGCCTTCCATACCTGCTCGTCAGTGGCATCCGGGGCACCGATGCGAATGTTCTCCGCCAGGGTGGAGTCGTAGAGGTAGACGTCCTGGAAGACCATGGCGAGCTGACTCATGAGCTGCTCGGTCGTCTGGTCGCGCACGTCCAGTCCCCCGACACGCACCGTCCCCAAGTCGACGCCCCAGAACCGCGCCATAAGCCGGAACAGGGTCGTCTTGCCAGCCCCCGAGGGGCCGACAATGGCCGTCAAACCCCCCGCTGGAGCAGTGAACGTGACGTCATGGACGACCGGGTGCTCCTTGTCATAGCCGAAGGAGACGTCCTCGAGGGACACCTCACCGGGAGCTGTCATGTCGCTCGGGGCCTCGGGCTCGGGCAGCACCTCCGCCGAGAGGATCTCGTCGACCTCACTGACCGGCTTGCGCGCGGTCTCGACGGACAGAGCAGCCGAGACGACGTCCTCCAACACCTTGGCGTAGCGCAGCGAGACGCCGACGAAAGCGACCGTCGCGACCGGGGCGAGGGTGCCGTTGCTGCCCATGCGCGCGGCCAGCACGATGAGGACGACCGCGACCGCCTGGGCACCCAGACCCGAGAGGAAGTTCGCCGTCACGCCCAGCCCCAGACACTTACGAGCGGCGCGTTCATTGGCCCGGCGTGCATTCCGAAGCGGCTCGTAGCCCTCGGCTCGTCCGGCGGCCCTCAGCACTGGTTGGGTCTCACAGAACTCGACGATGCGGGCAGCCAGTTCCTGCTCGGTCGGCTGGACCACCGACTCACCGCGAAGCCACAAGGCCCGCGAGGCGATCATAATCAGACACATCGCAGGCATCGAGATGAGCAGGGACAACCCCAACTGCCACGACCAGAACCACGAGAGCACCATCACGACGACGGTGGTCGCGGCACCGCGCACGAGTGGGGCGGTGAAATGTGCCAACCCCTCGCCCAGGTGCATGAGTCCCTGAATGAGAAGGCGGGACAGGCGGCCGAGGAAACTCGAGCGGAACCATCCCAGTGGCAGGCTCGCCACCTGGTCGCCGATGCGCACGCTGAGTTTTCCCATGACATCCATCGCGGCGAGATAGCCGATCGTCGACTGGAAGTACGTCACGACGGCCCCGGCAACGGCCAAGGCGGCGAGCACCCACACCCAGCCCTGCCAGGTCAGTCCCATCGAGGATCCACCCTCGACGAATGCCGTGATCGTCGGGATGACGGCAAACAGGCCAACCCCCTCGAGGGTTCCCTGAAGACCTGCCAGCCACAGGGAGCGACGGAACTTGGCAGCCCCTTCCTCGGTGAGAAGGGGCCTGAAGGTGTTCAGGAGCAGGATGTCGCCCGCCCAGGAAAGGCGGGAGTTCATGGTCGTGGTCATCGGGTGGCTCCTTCCATCGCTCGCCCTGCCGACAGACGCGCCCAATAGGGCCGATCGGCCAATTCCTCGGACGAACCGCAAGCTGCGATGCCACCGTTCTCCATGACGCAGATGACGTCGGCTCCGGCCACCGACTCGGCGTGGTGACCGATGGCGAGCACGGTTCGGCCTCGGGCCAGTGCGGCCAGGGCCTGCTGGATCTCCGCCTCGCAGTCCGGATCGGTGGCGGCCGTCGCCTCGTCGAGCACGAGGATCGGGGCGTCGGCGAGCACGGCGCGAGCAATGGACAACCGCTGTTTCTGACCACCCGAGAAATCAGTGTCATCCCCCAAGACGGTGTCGAAACCCTTCGGCAGGGCGTCGATGTCGTCAAGGATGTGGGCGGCACGAGCAGCCTCGCGCACCTGATCGTCGGTGGCGTCGGGACGAGCCAAGGTGATGACGTCACGAATGGACCGACGCTGCATGTACGGATCCTGGAGGACGAAGGACACCAACCGGTAGAGGTCATTCTGGGCAACGTCCTTGAGGTCGACCCCACCGATGCGCACCACCCCGGAATCCGGGTCGCGAAAGCGAGCGAGCATCGTCGCCAAGGTCGACTTGCCCGACCCCGACGGCCCGACCAGAGCCGTGACAGTTCCTGGACGCAGTGTCAGGTTGACATGACTCAGCGCCGGAATGACGCCGTCAGGGGTGAGGTAGGAGGAGCTGACGTCGTCGAAGGTGACCGTCATGTCGTCAGGAATCCGCACGCTGACCTGTGGATGGCTGATCTGCTCGATGGACAGCACGTCCTGCAGACGCAGAGCCGCGTTGCCGGCCTGTTGGTAACCCCATGCCATGTTGCCCAGTACCTCGATGGTGCGCGGCAGGACCAGGGCGATGAGTGAACAGGTGAGGACGTCGGTGACGCCCACCCAGCCGGCCTTGGCCATGAGTAGACCGAATCTTAGATTGATCGCCATGAGAGCTGCCACCGAGATCACCGACAGAGACAGGGCCGACGCCTTGATGAGCGGGCCACACCAGTCCCAGTAGAACCGGGCGAACTCCTCGCACGCACGGGTGAAGCGACGATGGGCCTTGCCGGTCTGTCCGACGTTCTTGACGACGTGGATCCCCTCCGTCAGCTCGATCGACGAGGACGAGATGTCGGCGAGCTTGTCGTCCATCTCGGCGGTCTTGGTGGCCATGTCTCGCATCGTCACCCACTGCAGCAGGGCGTAGATTGGGAAGGTGGCGATGGAGAGAAATCCCAGCCGCCAGTCCACCACGAAGGCATAGACGAGCAGTACGAGCGGAACTCCCACGGCTGCGGTTTGCTCAACGGGCGCATGGGCGACGAGCATGTGGATCTGGACGGTGTCGTCCTGGATGGCCTTGCGCACCCGACCGGTTGACGACGAGCTGAACCAGGCCAGTGGGGCCTTCGAGATGCGGTCGATGATGCGGTCCTGGAGTATGTTGCGCAGCTTGATGTCGGCGATGTGAGTGATGACGAGGGCCAACACGTAGAGCAGGGCCTGGAGGCAGAAGGCCATCCACAGCACATTGGCGGTGCGGGTGAGCGCCTCGTGGTCGACGTGGTCACCTAGCAGGATCGCGCCGAGTCTCGTCAGGGCGACGTACGGGGCAAGGGCGACGATGCAGGACGCAATGACGAGGATCCGCGCGATCAGGACGTACTCGCGGATAGGTTTCATGATCGACGACAGGGCCTTGCCACCGGCACGGTGCTTGGTCTGGTAGTCGCGAATATCTTCCGGTGCGGCAGCGCCGGGGCACACCTGCGGGGACGTGGAGGTCTTGCTCACTTCGTCAGTCCTGCCCGCTGGAAGTGCTTGCGACCCACCTTGATGCCCAACCAGCCACCGGCCAGCCCCAGCAGGAAGACGATGACATAGAGGAACAGGGTGCGTGGGTCCACAGCGCCGTGGAACCCCCGAGTGCGGGGCCGATGGGTGGCGGTCAGCGCGCTTCCAGCCATGGCGCGGGCCATCGGGAGCGGGTGGATGTCACCTTGTCGGGCCACGGTCACCTCGTCACAATTCGTAAGGCAACCCTAACTCATTAGTTATCCTCGTTAATAAATAGGAGTCATTCACGTCCTGGCAAGGAGATACACTCACAGGCCAGACAGGCGGTCCTACTGGTGACGCCGGAGGGCACACCACGTTCGGAGGAATCGCGGCCTCGTGCAGGCGCGATCACCACGGGCATTGCCCGTCACCACCTCAACGCGAACACCACAGGACTCGCCCTGCCCCCACGGCTACCCTTGAAGTGAGTTGATCGAGAGGAGACCCTCGTGGGAATCGGAAGCAACATCGGCAAGGCCCTGCTGGCTCAGGCACCCGACATGGCACCCGGCGCGGCCGTCTCGATGCTGCGCAGCATCCTGGGATTCGCCATCGACGGTGCCTCGTCGCTGCCAGGAGCGCGTCAGGCCGCTGGCAAGACCCTCACCAAGCACGACGGTGACGTCGAACAGGCCATCAGCTCCCTCGTCAACCAGCACATCGCCATGGCCGGTGCACAGGGATTCGTCTCCAACCTCGGTGGCGTCGTCACCTTGGCCGTGACCATCCCCGCCAATATCTCGGGCGTCGCGATCGTCCAGGCCCGCATGGTGGCTGCCATCGCCCACCTGCGCGGCTACGACCTTGACGACCAGCGCGTCCGGACCGCCATCCTCGCCACCCTCATGGGTCAGCGTGAGGTCGACAGCCTCATTCACGAGGAGAAGCTTCCGACGACCCCGATGGGCATCGCCACCGCCCCGGTGGGGGACGCCGATCTGGAGAAGGTTGTCGCCCGTAACCTCGTCAACGTCCTCATGGGCCAGGTTGCGGGCAAGAAACTGCCGGTCTTCGTCTCCAAGCGCGTGCCCGTGTTAGGTGGTGGAGTCGGAGCCACCACCGACGGGTTCACCACCTGGAGCGTCGCTCGTTACGCCCGCAAGCAGTTCCCGACCCGCCGCCCGCGCGGCTGAGGCCAGGATCTGTGTTCGGCCCGGGAGGCGTCAGAAGGTTTGCCGACGGCGTGCCCCGGGCCGACGTGTGCGGCTGCGACGAAGCAGTCCGACAGCCCGCGCAGCCGTCGTGCCGATGAGCAGACCCAGCGCGATCGAGCCAATGATTCCCGTGGACTCCAACGCCGTCGCGCCAGCCACGGGGGTGCCCGCGCCCAGTTGGGTCAGGGACACCAGGCCCAGGGATCCCGGGACCAACAACCAGAAGCTCGGCAGGAAGAGCACCAGACGCGGTAGTCGCGGGCGATGCATCTCGATCACCGATGATCCGAAACTCGCCACGGTCGCTCCCAGCAGGCCGCCGCCCCAGGTGGCCCCGGCAACCGTCTGGCCGATGATCTGGAAGGTCAGGGTGGTGGCCAACATGAGGGCCACCCACGGGACGAGGTATCTGGGTATCGACTCCATGAGACTCATCCCGGCGGTCAGGAGCAGGACGCCGAGGAATGGCACCCACAACCCTCGCCAGGGAATGATCTGGTTGTTGAGCTGGTCGACGGGGACCTTTGTCAGCCACGCCGCACCGAGAACACCCGCTGTGAACATGGCCAACTGGGCGGTCCCGAACCCCAGACGCGACGCGCCCGCCATCATCGCCCCTGCCGCCAGTTCAGCCACCCCGGTAACGATGAGGGCACCGGGAAGCAGCACCGCGATGGGCGGCAGCAGGCTTCGCAGCGGCCCCTCGATGAGTCCGAGTCGCGCGACCCAGAAGGCACACAGTGCGACGACAAACGCGGCCAGGAACGGGGTGAGGACGGCCAGGGCCTTCCTCTTGCCGGACAACCATATGAATCCGGCGGTGACCTGACCGGCCAGCACGGAGAACAGCACGCTGGGCCACAACGGCTGCAGTACCAGGGCGATGCCCGAGGCGACGCACACCATGCCACCATGCAGACCCAGGCGCGGGTAACGTGGCGGGATGGAACGCAAGTCCCGCAGTTGCTCGAGGGCCTCGACCGGGCCGATGGTGCCGTCGAGGAGCTGCTGACGGATACGAGCTGTGGTGGCGCTCTGGTCCAGACGGATGGTTCCTTCCACCGATTCGAAGGTTGCGGGGGTGCCACCTCCCAGGCTCACCACGACCCCGGTGGGCCAACCCTGTACCTGGACGTCGGGGCATCCCAGGTACCGACCGACGCTGCGGGTGTCGGCCTCCACCTCGTGCACCGGCTGACCACCGGCGATACCGGCTGCGGCAACGTAAGCCAGCAGTCGGCGGACGCCATTTTCGTCGAGCTCGTCCACTCCAGGTCCCATCGTCGATACCGTCGCCAGGATCAATCGTCGCGCACCTTGGGCCCTTCGGCACGCCAGTGGCCGAAATCAATATACGGGTCAGGGACGTAGGGATTTCACTCCGCCCAGCCCTCGTGCATACCCGACAACCCCGAGGAGGGCACAGACGGCAGCACACACCACAGCCACAACAGACACCCCCCGCACACTTCCCTCGACGGCAGCTGTTTGTCCTAGATAGCCGCCGGGGAGAAATCGCAGGAAGGTGTTTGACTGCGCGACGACCATGATCAGGTAGGCAAGGGGGCCGCACAATGGCCCACTTTTGCGCGACAGCACCCCCGTGGCAAACAATGCGACACCGGTGCACAGCAGGCAGGTGACCGAGAACCCGATGAATGGAGACCACGGCAGCTGAAACCGCGCGGGCATTTCCGGTACTAACACGGAATCACCATCGGGTATTAATTCGACGGGAAGCGACCGCAGTATCCACCCCGTGAGCAGTGGAAGGGCAGCGGCGCACAGGCATATCCACAGCCCCATTGACCCATACCCAATTTCCAGGGAGCGAATCGAAGCTCTCTCGACCCACCCCATGCCCGACGAGACGCACCACATGATGGTGGCGCAACCGACCAGACTGGTCAGCTCGAGACCTGTCACAGGGCGATCCCACACGTCCCCCGATGCCACCGACAGACGCGTCTTCCACAGGAAAAAGGCCACGACAACGGCCGCAACCGGCACGGCAACAAGGGCTACGGCATGGCGCCCTTTCAAGAAAGTCACGATGCTCATCATCGGTGCAGATCGCTGGAGGTCAACGAGCACCCCTCGATCGCCTGACGATGGTGCGTGTACCACTGGCGAAATGCGGTGACATCCATGCCGTCAAGGTCATTTCGTTCCGAACTTGGCGCATCATCATACTGGAATCCAGCCAGCCGAAGAATGGTGCGTTCCACGGAATTAACGCCGTCGAAGGCCTCGATCTGCTGGGGTGTCATCTCTGTAGAGAAAGTACATGCGTCTTGACCGGAAAAAGACTGAGCCAGACCCTGAGCCGTCATATCCGATAATTGTTGCGCAGAATCATATACGGTCGCATGTCCGAGATCCATGACGAACTGCTTGCTGCGTGCGTGGTATCCAGGCTCAGCAAGTAGGACGTCGTGAGGTACCGCCGTAGGCGGCATGACGGACACGACGCGCTGAGCGGGTTGCGCGTAGGACAAGGCGAGACTGCGATGTGCCGGCATGACGCACACCCGTACGTCTTCGTGTGACGAACACCCGAAGGCCAGTGGCGCATCGCGGAACAACGGCACTGGCATGACGACCCCCAGGGCAGCGATGATGAGCGGTGGGGCGACCAGGGCCACACATGGCACCACCCGACGCCACGTAAAACCGCCGGAGCGAACCGTGGACCAACGGCTGGCAGCCAGGATGCACGAGACGGAGACGATGCAAAAGAAGATGGTGCGCATGGTCACGGCCGAGGCCGTGGCGGTGTGGTTGCCACTCGGCTCTGCCATGTCCATGGACCACGCGAAGGCCACCGAGCCATACCCGGTGTTGGCAAAGAGATTCTCGTTGACAAGGACCGGTATTCCGACCACAGCGATGCACACAACCGGCGCCACCACCCACACGATGGGGTGGGACACCATCGCGGCTACCAGGTGAGCAACGGCCACCAGAGCCGGGAAGGACAGCAGAACGACGATAAGGTCTGCGACCTCGGGGGCAGTCGGGGATGCGTTGATCCACGCCTTGACGACCAGGGGCGCCGCAACGACAACGGTCCCGATGAGCAGGGCAGCCGCCTGACGCCAGAACCAGTGCCAGTGGATGCTGAGAATGGACCTTGCCGGAGCAACCCCGACAATCATGTCCGACGGTGCCATGCGGGCCGCCGATCCTGCCCCGATGAGGCCGGCCACGATGGCCCACAACATACTGGACTCCCGGATGGTGACGGTGACGTCCTGCACCTGCCACACTCCCCAGGACCATGATCCTCGCAGCGCAATGAGACTGCAGACGGCACCGCTGGCCGTTACGAGAATCGCATACCATGATGGGAAGGGGAATGCCACGCGGTGGAGACCACGCAACGGGCGTATATCCCGGGGCGACACGGACATCAGGCTGCCTCCCCGAGGAGGGTGAGGTACCCAGCCTCAGCATCGTTGGCGTTACGGACTGGATGCTTTTGACCAACAGATTCCAGGTCAGAGTACGAGCCCTCGAAGATCAACTCTCCCTCGGAAAGGACGGCAAGCTGCGACACGAATTCCTGGAGGTCCTCAAGCAGGTGCGTCGAAACGATGACCGTCCGATCCTCGGCAAGTTCACCGAGGAGGGATCGCACCCCGATCCTGGATGCCGGGTCGAGGCCGACTGTCGGCTCATCGAGCAGCAGCACAGCCGGATCTCCGACAATTGCACACGCGATTCCAAGCCGCTGGCGCATTCCACCCGAAAGAGACTGGACGCGATCATCGGCGCGGTCGACAAGCCCCACACGATCAAGGGCCGCACCTGCCCGTACACAGCACTCCCTCGGTTCAACTCCTCGCGCCCATGCCGCATATTCCACGGCCCTCCGGATGCGAAAATGCAACGGGAGGGAAAACCGCTGGGGCAAGAATCCGACCATACTACGAATGGTATTGACGTCATCGCTGACATCGACACCATTCACCCGAAAATGACCGGACTCCGGTTCCCGTAGTGTTGCGAGAATACTGAGAAGTGTCGACTTTCCAGCCCCATTCGGGCCGAGCAACCCCCACAACCCAGAGTCAAACTCACAGGAAATATCGACGAGGCTACGCCGACGACGATACCGGTGCGATATGTGCTCGAGTTCGATCATTCATCCGACCCGAGTGTAACCCGATTTCGTCTGGGCTCCAGTGGAACTATCAACCCTGGTATAGACATCCCAGCCGTGCTTACCATGACCAGTAACGGTCAGGGATGCATTCTTTACATTAGTCCTGCGTGCGGATGCCATACGACTATCCGGCCAATGCGAGATCTGGTGATACTCAGCGACTGCCACGGATCCTACGGTGTCGGCGCAGCTCTGACGCCCACCAGTCCCGGACATCGTCGTGCCATGCTGGACAGGCTTATTTGCAAACAAAGAACAATGGCTTGCGTTAGCCTGCCCGGCGATCATCGTCATCCCAGCGCTCACCGTCATAACACCTAATACGATAGTAGAAACCAGCTCCTTGCGAGATCTCATCTCCATCACCATTTTCTCAACTAAAGATGCCACGCGGCTACATAGCCATAATCCATACCTTCAAGGCAGCGGTCATAATATCACGTATCCACCCCTGTGGCCAGTTAACCCGCTGCGACCTGTCGTACCAGTGAAGACACGAGGGCACAGCAGTAGCGCCATGGCGCGTGACGATCACACGCTAAAACAACCTCGTCCGCGGTGAAAACACCGCACTGACATCCTCGACCAGCGGCCAAGGTCGATCAGTACAGCATTGCCGAGGCCGGGTCCGAGAGAATCTCCGCAACGTCATGGAGGAAGGTCGAGCCCTCCTCGCCGTCAATGAGGCGATGGTCGAAGCCGAGGCTCATCGTCGTCACCCACCTGGGCACGACCTCCTCATCGTCACCGGTCCCGACGACCCACGGACGTCGAGCGATCGTCCCGAGAACGAGGATCGCCGATTCGGTGCGGTTGACGACCGGAGTCCCTGCGTCAAGGCCAAACACCCCAACATTGGTGATCGAGAAGGTGCCGTCGGTGTAGTCGGTGGGCTGGAGCTTTCCCTCCTTGGCGATGGCGACGATGCGGGTGATCTCCTCGGCCAGCTCGAGCATCGTCATGTCCTGGGCGTTGCGCACCACGGGCACCATGAGGCCGCGCGGGGTGGCCGCGGCGATGCCGAGGTTGATCTGGTCGCGGAAGACGATCTGGTCGGCGGCGTCGTCCCAGCGGGCGTTGACGACCGGGGTGCGTCCCATCGCCAGGCACACCGCCTTGCACCAGATGGTCAGCGGGGAGACGCGCAGTCCCTTGAACCTGCGGTCGGCACGCAGCCGGGCGACGAGGTCCATCGTCGGGGTGACGTCGCAGGTGAGGAAGGCCGTCACGAGGGCCTTGGTGTCCAGGGAATCCTTCATCGCCTTGGCAGTCACTTTGCGGACGCCGCGCACCGGGACCCTGCGAGTGTGGCCGTCAGGCTCGGTCGGGGCACCGCCGAGGAGACGACGAGACATCACCGACAGGGTCGCGAACTCAGCGTCGCCAGCAGAGGCACCGACGACAGGTGGTTCAGGCGCGGCTTGACGACCGGCCTCCGCTGCCGCCTTGACGTCGCTCCTCGTCACCGCCCCCTGCGGGCCGGTGCCCGTCACCGTCGAGAGGTCGATGCCGAGGTCGGCAGCCAGACGTCGGGCCGGGGGCTTGGCGAGGACATGCCCGGCGCGGTCCATGCGCGGCGGATCCTGGCGCCTGGGCTGTGTCGGCTGCACAGGTTCGGGAACGGGCTCGACATCAGTCTCTGGACCGGTCTTGAGGGTCGGCGTCTGGGGGGCCTTCTCGGGTGCCCTTTCAGCCGACACCGCAGCTCCCCTGCGACGACGGCGTCGACGTCCGGACTCCGCGGTCAGGTGACCGACGAGGAACTCCGGCTCCTCCTCGGGTTGGTCGTCGGAACCGTCGTCAATGGTCACCAGTGGCTCTCCCACAGCCACCGTCTCGCCGGGCTCGGCACACAGCTTCGCCACGGTCCCGGCGAAAGGGCTGGGGAGTTCGACGATCGACTTGGCCGTCTCGACCTCGCACAGCACGTCGTTGATCTTGACGGTGTCACCGGGAGACACCCGCCAGGAGACGACCTCTCCCTCGGTGAGCCCTTCGCCCGGGTCGGGCATGCAGTAGTTCTTCACGTGAATGCCTCTCAGAATCAGAAGGCCAGGGAGCGGTCTACGGCGTCGAGAATGCGGTCGACGTCCGGGATGTGTTCCCCCTCGGCCTTGGCCGGCGGGTAGGGGGTCGACCAGCCGGTGACTCGCAGTACCGGGGCCTCCATAACGTAATAAAGCTCCTCACCCAGCCGAGCCGCGATCTCCGCGCCGACACCCTGGGTGCGTGGCGCCTCCTGGACGACGATGGCCCTTGTCGTACGGCGCACCGATTCGTAGACAGTCGCCATGTCGAGCGGGGAGAGGCTACGCACGTCAATAACCTCGAGTTTTCGCCCCTCCTGGGACGCCTCCAAGCAGGTATCGACCATCGGGCCGTAGCAGATCAGGGTGACCTCCTCGCCGGAGCGCGCGATTCGGGCCTGGTGCAACCCCAGCGTCGGTGTCTGCGCAACGTGGCCACGGGTGTAGTACCGACGTTTCGGCTCAAAGAAGATCACCGGGTCGGGGCTGTCAATGGACTGACGCAGCATCCAGTAGGCGTCGTCAGGGTTGGAGCAGGTAACCACCTTGAGACCAGGCGTATTCGCATAGAAGCCTTCCGGCGACTCGGAGTGGTGTTCTGGCGAGCCGACACCGCCTCCGAAGGGGATGCGGATCGTCACCGGCAGGGACCACCGGCCACCGACGCGAGCCCGGTATCGGGCCAGCTGGGAAACGATCTGGTCAAAGGCTGGGGCACTGAAGCCGTCAAACTGGATTTCCACACACGGGCGGTACCCGCGCATGGCCATACCAATCGCTGTTCCGACGATGCCTGACTCTGCCAACGGCGTATCGATGACTCGACGGCCACCAAACTGGGCTTTGAGGCCGTCCGTGATGCGGAAGACACCACCGAGGGTCCCGACGTCCTCCCCCATGAGGACAACACGATCGTCGGCTGCCAGAGCATCGGATAAGCCAGCGTTAAGGGCCTTGGCAAGGGTGGTCTCCCCCTGCGGACGCGCACTGCGCAATACTTCCTCGCTCATCACTTATCCTCCTCCCACGACGCGATTTCCTCGGCGTCAGCCAGGACGTCGGGGGTCGGCTCGGCGTACACGTCCGCCATAAGGTCAGCCATCACAGGCGTGGCATTCTCGTGAACAGCAGCGCGAACCTCAGCACCGAAGGCGTCCTCACGCTCAGCGAGGCCGTCAAGCCACACCTGGTTGATAATCCCGCGGTTCTGCAAATACGTGCGCAGCCGGACGATGGGGTCGGTCTTACCCCACGTCGACTCCTCTTCTGCGGTGCGGTAGCGGGTGGGGTCGTCGGTGGTGGTGTGAGCACCCATCCGGTAGGTCCACGCCTCGACGAACACCGGCCCCTTTCCGCTACGGGCATATTCGAGGGCCGATCGCAGCACGGCCATCATGGCGATGACGTCGTTGCCGTCGACTTGCACGGCAGGGATGCCGAACCCGGTGGCGCGGCGGAAAAGAGACGTGGGCGACTGCACCGTGGTCGGCTCTGAAATCGCCCACTGGTTATTGACGCATACGAATACCACGGGGGCGTTCATCGAAGCCGCAAAAACATAAGCCTCGTTCGTGTCCCCCTCGCTCATCGCGCCGTCACCGTGGAAATCCAGCACGGCAGCCGGATCACCTCCAGCCTCGACGTCACGCTGGACACCCATGGCATAGCCGACGGCATGCAGGGTTCCCGACCCGATCATCACTGGATATGCGCTGAAGTGGGTCGCGACGGTATCCCAGCCGCAGTGAGAGGTCCCGTCCCAAGCTCCAAGGATGTCAGCCAGACTGACGCCCATGGCGTGGGCCAGGCCCTGCTCGCGGTAGGTGGGAAACACCTGGTCTCCCTCTCTCAGTGCCAACCAAGCGCCAGCCTGGGTGGCCTCCTGTCCCAATAGCGGCGGCCACAAACCCAATTCGCCGTGGCGCTGCAGGGCGGTAGCCTCGACGTCGAAGCGTCGCGTCATGACCATCATCTCGAGAGCCTTGACGAGGTCGTCGTCGACCAGGTCAACAGGAAAGTCGGGGTGTGTGGTGAGGCGTCCCTGCTCGTCGAGGATCCGCACCATTGCAGGATCAGGACGATTAACGGGGTGTTGCCGCGCCGGAAGGACGAACGGATCCGTGCCGCCTTCGTCGGCACAAATGGTCTCGGTCACATCTTCCTCCTGGTTAAGTGTTCCGTAACTCAATTCTGAACGCCAACAAGTCCCGTTTCCAAGCGAAACCTACCGTTCCGTAAAGAGACACCAAAGATGAGGTTACCGTTGCGTAGGTTGTTCCTGGTTCCTACCCCGGACTTCGATTGGTGCCAGAACGTGCGTACCCTCAAACGGTGAGCAAAACAGTGGCAGTCATCGGTGCCGGAATGACGGGCCTGGCAGCCGCACACCACCTACACAGCCACGGCTGTCGTCCCGTCGTCCTCGAAGCGGGGCAGGGCGTTGGCGGCCAGGTCAGGTCCCGTCGTCTTGGTTCTGATGTGGTCGACATGGGACCTGAAGCCGTGCCTCTTCGCGCCCCGGGCGTCGCCGCACTCGTTGCGGAGCTGGGACTAACGGACTCCATGCGTCATCCCGTTCCTGGGCGCGTCTTATTGTCGAGCCGGCGTGGAGTCGTCGAGATGCCGTCCGGCGTAACACCAGTAGGGCCCACGAAGTTCCTCCCCACTATTGCCTCGCGCATCCTCTCCCCTGCCGGACTGTTACGGGCCGGGCTCGAACCTTTCAACGCTCACCCGCACCTTGACGACGTCAGCGTCGGCCAATTCATCGCCGAAAGATTTGGTGACGAGGTGAGCCGCGCCGTCGTCGACCCGCTACTGGGGGGTATTCACGCCGCCGACCTCAACACGTTCTCGCTAGCAGTTGCCGCCCCCGCTTTGGAGCAGACGGTCAGGAACGGCGACTCCATCGTCGCCGGAACTCTCAAACGCAATGCTGCCGGACGGTGGTCGCAGCTCCGCCATCATTCACAGCGATCCGGTCCGCGCACCCCCGCCACCGCCACCTGGAAACACGGCCTGATGATGTTGCCGGAAGCATTGGCTAGGGAGCTCACCATTCATACGAATACCCGTGCCAGGGGAATCCGTCAGGTCGGCCACGAATGGGTAGTCGATGTCACTGGTCCGCATGGCGTTGGATCGGTTGCTGTTGATGACGTCATCATTGCCACCCCCGCCAGGGTTGCGGGTGCCCTGCTTGCTACCGCATGCCCGCGAGCTTCCGAGCTGCTGTCGCAGTGTGAAAGCACTACCGTTGCCACGCTGGTTATGCAGGCTGACCTTACTGACCACCCGATCGCTACGGCCCAAACGTGGTTCATTGGTTCGGCATGGTCTGCCCTGGTGCGTCAGGTGACCAATCTCTCGACGACGTGGCACCTCGCCAAACCCACCTTTCGGATCGCCATGGGTCGGCAGCGTGGAACCCCCATCGACGATCTATCTGACGACGACCTCGTCGCCATGAGCGTGGCAGAGTTGAGACGTCTCGGACTGGCTCTTGACCCCCACGACTACGTCATTGAGCGACACCGCGGCGCCATGCCGCAACCAGCTCCTGGCCACCGGGAGCGCATGGCCCAGCTCGCCGCGACCCTCAACGGCACCGGTCTCCATGTGGGAGGGGCCGGTATCGACGGTGCCGGAGTTGGCACCGCAATTGCTGCTGGACGCCGTCTCGCACGCCACATCACCTCGAAGGAGGAGAATTAGTGACCATCACTGAGCACCCTGACCACCTGACCCGGCCCGGCAGTGCGCCCACAGGACACCCCGGTGGCCATCCGGGAGGTCATCCAGGCCACAGCCCGCTCGTCCGCGAGATCAAGCACGACCTCAACAACAAGCCTTTCATCGTCATCTGGGAGGTTACCCGCGCCTGCGCCCTGGTCTGCCAGCATTGCCGCGCCGAGGCCCAGCACCATGCCGCCCCTGGCCAGCTCACCAACGCCCAAGGCCACGAACTCATCGATCAGCTGACCAGCTACGAGCGTCCCTACCCGATGCTCATCCTCACCGGCGGTGACTGTTTCGAGCGCCCTGACCTCGTCGACCTCATCGAGTACGCCGTCAGCAAGGGCCTGCACGTGTCGATCTCGCCATCAGTGACCCCGCTATTTACCCGCGACAGGGTCAGGGCGGTGCAGGAAGCTGGGGTGTCGATGATGTCGATGTCCTTGGATGGCGGCTCAGCCACGACCCACGACGCCTTCCGGGGTTTCCCTGGCACTTTCGACCACACCGTCGAGGCCTGCCACATGCTTCGCGAGCTAGGGATGAAGTTCCAGCTCAATACGGTGTTCACGGCTAAGAACATCCACGAGGCGCCACAGATGCTTAAGAACGCCATCGACCTCGGGGCGATGATGTTCTACACATTCATGTTGGTGCCGACCGGGCGTGGCGCCCAGCTCGATATGCTCTCGCCCCTGGAGCGCGAGGACGTCCTGTATTGGCTGCACGACAACTCCACCCGCATTGCCATCAAGACGACCGAAGCCCCTCAGTATCGGCGCATCGCTTTCCAGCGCGACGCCGTCCGCCAAGGCAAGGAGCGGCCGGTTCGCCACGGCGAGCTCTACGAGTGGCTGACCCGCGAAACCAACGAGCTGCTGAGCGAAACCATTACAGAACCGCGCCCGCCACGCACCCCACTGGCGATCAACTCTGGATCTGGGTTCGCGTTCATCGACCACACCGGTGATGTCTACCCGTCAGGGTTCCTACCGATCCACTGTGGGTCGATCAAGGAGACGCCCTTCCCTGAGATCTATTGCGGATCGCCGGTTTTCCAGGGGTTGCGCAATCCGAATGGGTTCTCCGGCAAGTGCGGAGCATGCAATTTCAACCACTTCTGCGGTGGGTCTCGTTCGACCGCCTACGCCTTGACCGGGGATTATCTCGCCTCTGATCCTTCGTGCGCCTATGTGCCGCCGGGGTATGACGGTGAACTACCCGAAGGGGTTCCTGCCGAGGGGATGCCGCAGATCTGAAACCTGGACGCCGTGACGGATTCGTCACGGCGTCTGCCGTATTCCGGGCATGGTCGACCAGTGCACATTGATCAGGGGCAGCGTCGGTCGTGGCTGAACGAAAGCAGATTTGCCTCAACTTTGGCCGCTTTCAGGTCAAGGTGCCGACACAGCGAATTCCTGGCGGTGAAGTTCGCCAGAACCATTGCCAGGACGGCCAAAAATAGGCGAAGCTAGCCTTGTACGCTTTTGGGCACACAGCATCATTCGGACGAATCCAGGGGGAGCCCATGAATCACCGACGCAGGGCTCGCATTATCGGCCTATCGGTACTGTGTATGGCCGCGGGCAGCTTCGTTGCCAAGCCTGCTTTCGCAGCACCGAGCACGAGTGGCACCTCGTCCGCGCCGGTCGCGTCGTGCAATGGCGACAAGAACGTCGACATTTTCAACTTCAACGACTTTCACGGCCGTATCGCTACCGGAGCCAACCTCTTCACCCCTGTCCTCGAGGCCCGCAACGCCAACGGAGCCGACAAGGTCCTGCTGCTCGACGCTGGCGACAATGTTGGTGGATCGACCTTCGAGTCTGGCTCCCTCAACGACGAGCCCACCATCGACGTGCTCAACGCCGCTGGTGTCGACGCCAATGCCGTCGGCAACCACGAGTTCGACAAGGGCTGGAAGGACCTAGCCGAGCGCATCGTGCCTCATCTCAACAGCCCCTACCTCGGCGCCAACGTCTACGAAAAGGGCACCACGAAAGTGGCGGCTCCCCTCAAAGCGTCGACGATCATCGTCAAGGATGGGGTGCGCATCGGTGTCGTCGGCGCTGTCACCCACGACCTGCCCTCCTTGGTCTCCCCTGCCGGCATTTCCAACCTCACCATTGGTGATCCGGTTAAGGCTGTGAATGCCGAGGCCAAGCGTCTCAAGAGCGAGGGCCTGGCCGACGTCGTCGTTGCCGAATACCACGAAGGCGCTGCCGACGGTTCCGGGGATGCCGCCAGCCAGGGCGGCAACTTCGCACCGGTCTACGCTGACACGTCCACCGATGTTGACGTCGTCTTCAACGGCCACACTCACCAGGTGTACTCGTGGAAGGACAAGGCCGGCGCCCCGCTCCTGCAGGCCGGCTCCTACGGCCAGCACCTGGCCAAGGTGAACGTGGCGTGGAATTCACAGCAGAAGAAACTGTGCTCTACCGGCGCCTCATTCATTGACCCGGCCACAACCCCGGCTGACGACCCAACGATCGCCAAGATTTCTTCGATCTACGACGACGCCAAGGCCAAGTCGGACAAGGCTGGCACTACCGTCATTGGGCATGAAACCGCACCGATCACCACGCCGTCGAACACATCCGATCAGTAGTTCGGCGCCGAGGTCCGCGACCGTGAATCGACGATGACCAATATGGTCGCCGACATGTTCAAGGACACCTTGGGCAAAGACGACCCGAACTTCATCGGCCTACAAAACCCCGGTGGAACCCGCGCCTCTCTGCTCGACAAGGACATCACCTACAAGCAGGCAGCCCAGGTACTCCCCTTCGCTAACACGTTGACGACCACCAGAATCACCGGCGCCCAGTTCAAGAAGGTGCTTGAGCAGCAGTGGCAACGCGCCGGGACGGCGAGGTCCCGTCACGTCACATACCTGCAGCTCGGCGTGTCCTCGAACGTCACCTACACCTACGATGAGTCCCGCAAGGAGGGCGAACGCATCACCTCCGTGTGGGTGAACGACAAGCCGATCGACCCCAAAGGCACTTACTCCGTGGGTTCCGGTTCCTTCCTAATCGCCGGTAGAGACAATTTCACGGAGCTAGCCAAGGGTTCTAAACCCGTCGATAGCGGCAAGATTAACCTATCCGCTTGGGTGGATTGGATCAAGGCCCGCAAGACCCTTAAGCCAGACTTCGCCAAACGCGCTGTCTCCCTGACAACCTCGCTCCACGAGGGCACGTCCAGGGACACCACCTTCACCCTCGGTAAACCTGCCGATAAGGCTGTTGCCCCCGACACCGTGGATTTCACCTCCAAGGATGCTGTAGTCAACACGATCATGAAGGCCCAGATCGTCCAGGACGACAAGACCGTCGACGTCGCCACCACTCCGGTTAAGGACGGCTGGTCCTCCGTGTCCGTCAAAGTACCGACCGCCAAGGGGCTGGTCAGCGGTGAGGCCACCACCGTTTTCACCTTCCCGGATTCCGGCACCACGGTGCGCTTCGCCGCCAAGCTGTCAGTACCGTCCGGCGATCATCCTGGTGGCGCTGTGATCCCGGCCCCGAAACCGGGCCAGTCTGGCACCCCGGGCCACGACGTCAATCTAGGAACCCCCGGATCTGACAAAGGCTCCAGCAACGGCAAACCCGGCCTGCCGAAAACTGGTGTCTGATCCGAGGATCGACACAACCTCATACTGAAAAACTCTGGCCTGAGGGGGTCCCGGGCCAGGGTTCTTGTGTGTCTGAGTTGGGGCAGCAAAGAGATGAAGTCTGCCGACGTGGTGGAAATGCCGGTCATGACCGTGAGTGCTGCCACTTGTCGCAGCAACAACCACCATTAGAATCGCGATTACCGCACCACGTGATGGTGGCGAGGACGGTATTCAATCCCGCCTCCGGGATTCAGGGTGTGCCTCGGATACGTCGCCGTCAGGCAGGTGACTCCTACCAGGCTTGTGAAGCCCGACATAGCGTCCTCCCTGGGCCTCCAGCTCGGCCGGGGATCCGTTCTCCAGGATCTGGCTGTGTTCCAGCACGAGCACCCAATCGGCAATCTCCACCGTCGACAGACGATGGGTAATGATGACGGCGGTCCGGTCGGCAGGGATCGTCCCCAAAGCCCGCTGCACCAAACGCTCCGAGGGAGCGTACAGGGACGAGGATGCCGACTGGAAGGTGTGTAGCTCGAAGAACTGACGAGGGTACAGCAGGAAGGTCGTCAGGACACCGACCGTCGTTCATCTGCGCAAGGCGAAGTAGCCGCCGGTGAGCAGCATGAGGCCGACGGTGATGTTGCCGATCAAGGTGATGCCCGGCATGAAGATCACGAAGAGCCGCATCGCCCGGACACTGATGCCGCGACACCGGTCAGCCAGCTAGGTGAAGATCTCCTGATTACGCGGCTCGCGATAGTAGGCCTGGACCGCCTCGATGCCGGTCATCGTCTCGGAGAGCTGGATGATGACCTGGGCCGAGGCGTTGCGGACCTTGCGGAATGTGCGGCTCGACTCCGCCGAAAACCACTTCACCAGCGGTGAGACGAAGAACAGCGACGCCAGCAGATGAGGCCCAGTCGCCAGTCCATGACAAGCAGCAGCATGGCACCGGTGGCGATGGGGTGAGGACGGCGGACATGCGGCCGTCGGACCCATGCCCCATAAGCTCGGCGATGCGCTGGTCCTCTGCTGCGCGCTTCTCCTCGGCGGTGGACATCTCGAAAGTGCTGTCGCGTTCAGCCTTCCCGTCGGTCGCGATCAACCTCCTCTCCCGGATTCTCCACGGACTCGCCGGACATCCCCCTGCTCAGCGTCGTAGGCGCTCAGCAGCTCTCGGTACTCCGGGACTGTCGCCAAGAGCTCCGAGTGCGTGCCGACGCGGATGATCGTCCCTTCCTGCGGCAAGGCGACCAACGAGGCGCCTGAGATGTACTAACCGGAGACGTTAGTTGAGCTGTTTGTCGAGTGAGCTCGCATGATCTGGGCGGCGAGGTCGTGGAACTGTTCGACCGCTTCAGCTGGGTTCAGAATGCGGATGTGGTCGCCGAGATAGAGGAGCTGTCGCACCGATTCGACATCGGGGTAGCGGACAGTGATCAGAGTCCACGCATCCTCGGTATAGGTGACGTTGGCCATGCGGGTTCCGAGAATTCGTTGGGCCAGGTCCAGGCGGGTTGAGCGCAGCAGCGCATGCACCTCGACGCCGGGGGTCGGCTCGAAGCTGGTCACCAGGTCGTGCCATACCGACCGCAGGTCTTAGTCTGGTCGGAGCACCGCGACATCCGTGAGGGGATCGCGCTCTTCGATACGGCTGGTGTTGAACATGCGGGGGGTGCCCATCGACGTCGGCCACGAGATACCAGGAGCCAGCCTTGTTCACGAGCCCGTACGGGTCCGCGGTGAGCCATTGCCCGCTGGTTTCTCCGCTCCGTCGGTAGCACAGGCGGATGCGACGTCGCTCTCTCGCTGCGGTCAGCAGGCCGAGTTCCTTTCCGGTCGTGAACCACCCTGATGGGTCGATGAGGAGTACCTCGGACAGGGGCGGGGTACCAAGCACCTGTCCTCGCGTGGCGACGGCCGTCATTTTCTCCTGGGCGCTGGCGTGGACTGCCTGCAGCCCGACCTGCTCAAGAAGGTCGGCGTCCAGCCCCGCGACAGTGAGCAGCTGAAGCTCTCCCGGATCGAGACGAGCGACGTCCAGCCGAGCCCGGCCGTCCAGCACGATCGCGCCACCGTGTGAATCGGAACGCCCGCAACTGGCAATGCTTCGACGTCACGCAGGATCGTGCGCGGTGAAATCTCGAATCGTCGGGTCAATTCTTGGCTCGTCATCCGCTCATGGGTCTGTAGGAGCAGCAGGATCGACAACAGCCTCGAGGACTTCATGGCCCCGATCCTCGCAGAAAACATGACATGAGTTGTCCTGTTTTGGTGATCGGCTAGTGCCAAATGATCCACTGACCCGAGAGACACCCATGTCGGCACCCAACCTGTTCCTGACCTACGTCAGCGACGCCAAACGGTCCACCGCCTTCTACAGCGACTTGTTCGACATCGAGCCCAACTTCACCAGCCCGCGCTACGTCGCCTTCGAGGTGACACCCGGGGTGCTGTTCGCCATCTGGACCGGGCAAAGGGGACACCACCCGCGACACGCCCCGCACGAGCGAGATCGGACTCATGGTCCCCCGGTCGTCCGCGGCGGTCGATGACGCCTACCGAGAGGGGGTCGCGAAGGGCGTACACGTCATCGAGGAACCGCACGACGACGTGTTCGGCCGCACCTTCGTGATCGCCAACCCCGACGGCAACCTCATCCGGGTCAGCCCCGTCGACTGACCCGACAACCGATCCCCACGTGGCGGCGAGCACCAGCGCGGCGTCACCGTGGAGCGGGTCCTGTCCGACAACGGCGGCGTCTACCGCTCACACCTGTGGCGCAACACCTGCAACGAGCTCGGCATCAAGCACAAGCGCACCCGCCCGTACCGGCCGCAGACCAACAGCAAGATCGAACTGTTCCACCGCACCCTGGCCGACGGCTGGGCCTACGCCCGCTGCTACACCTCCGAGGCGGAGCGCCGTGGCAAGCTCGGCGACTGGCTGCACTACTAGAACCACCACCGGCCCCACCCGGCACAAGGCAGGGACCGAGCTACTGTTCGTTGTCACCACAGTCGTGGTTGGTGGCCACGCCGCACGGCGCTGGAGAACCCTGACCTGCCACAGTTCATGCAGCATCCGTGGTGGATACGGGCAGAACCCGGGGCCGCCACGTGCAGGAGATCTCTCGTGGGTGGTTCGGATCGAGGGCGTTGAGCACCATCTGGTAGGCGACGGGATCATAGGGTAGGCGGCCGTGGCCATAGGCATCCAGAGGGCAGGCGTCCTGCACGGTCATGTTCTTGGCGCCCTTGAGAAAGGCTTGCGTGTAGGGCGTGACCGTCGTGTCGAGCCGGGTGGAGATGACGGTGTAGGCGATACCCGGGACGGTGTCGCCGTCACGGTAAACCTGTTGCATCAACGCTGATCCCTTGAGCTGCTGGCCGTAGGCCTCCATGTTGTGGTCGTAGCTCCACGTGCTAAGGAAATCCTTCACAGCCTCGGGCAGGCCGTCGACAAGCTTGTAGAGACCGACGGCGGTGGTGCCGTGGTTGGCGGCCACCAGTCCGATCAGCTTGTCGACCTTGGACGCTCCGCCATACATCTTGATGTAGGCGTTCGGCAGGATGCCGCCACCCTGCGAATGTCCGACGACGTCGACCTTCTCAGAGCCCGTCGCTTTCCGGACCCGATCCACAAAGGCACCCAGCGCCTGCGCGGAGGCGCGCACGTCACCGGTGAAGCCCCAGCCCTCGTCGAGGATCCCCACGGGGACATTGGTGGTGAAGGTGTAGACACAGTACCCCTCATGGGCCAGATGGGGTCCGTAGAAGGACCATGTGGCGAACGCATTGCCGCCAGTACCGGGAATCAGGATGACCGGTCGGTCGCCGGGCTTGACCTTGCAGGAGAAGTCGTTCACACCCCGCGGCGCCACACCCAGGTGCTTCTCGCTGTAGGAACGCGCCATCGACGACGTATGGAATTCCGGCCCGACGCCGTTACCGGGAATACCGTCGGGGCTGTGGGCTGCCTGGACCAAGGGATGGATATCCCCCGGCGAAGTAACAGCCTGCGCAGTCGGCGCGGCAGCCATCAGGACGGCCACACTCGCGGCCATGACGGCGAATCGTGCGTTGATCTTCATCAGTGACTCCTCAGCGGAACACGGGGCGAATTTCGTGAATCATATTGATTCAATTCGAAAAAGGTAGCCTACAAAAATTTCATCTCAAGGGGTAGCCTAAACGATACATCACATTGAGAATTCTCCTAACTCGGTCAGTGAGGTCAACGCCCCTAAGGTAACCCCCGAGAGATTCCATACGACTTGGCGGTGGGGATCAGCGGGGGCGCAACTCCCCGTAGGGTGTCCTGCTGCTTGCCCTCGGCGTTCCACGATATGACCTGCGGCAAGCCCCTTGGCCTTCTAGCCAGACAGGCGCCATACTAAGGCCAACTGAAGCTATCCACACAACCCAACCCCAGCTTAAGGCTCCATGCAAGAAATAATAACCGCACAACTGTGAACGAAAGTTATCTGATATGACCGAACGCTATACTTTCGTGAGCCCGCCGGTCATGCTAATTTCGCGGCTACTTGGCGCGCTATAGCTCCGTGTATCACGCTCGTCACCCCACCGAAGAGCCCTCTTCATATATGCTGGTACCTCGCCAGTCATCTCCAGCCCGATTCATCCTGGCGGCTGTTGGTAGTTGACATTAGAAGAAGGAATTGCCATGCGTCGAAAGTCTGCCCTCGGATTTGTAGCTTTGTCCCTGTTCGCCACAGGGATGGGCGTTGCCACAGCAGTGCCGGCAACTGCCTCGCCGGAGGATACGGCAGCGCCAGTTCGCGTCGACGCTTCACGGTGGACCACCCAGGGGCGTTGGGTGACCGACGCCCAGCACCGCGTGGTCATCACGCAGGGGATCAACGAGGTCGCCAAGAGCGCCCCCTACGCCCCCGATGCCGTCGGTTTCGGTGAAGACGACGCAGCCTTCCTCGAGGCGCAGGGGTTCACCAGCGTCCGGCTGGGGGTGCTGTGGGCCGGCGTCGAGCCTCGGCCGGGCGTCTACGACGACGCTTACCTGGCCCGGGTCGAACGCACCGTGCGGATCCTCAACGCCCACGGCATCGCCAGTGTCCTCGACTTCCATCAGGACATGGTCAACGAGAAGTATCAGGGGGAGGGGTGGCCTGCCTGGGCCGCGCTCGACCACGGCATGCCCAACATCGTCAAGACGGGCTTCCCCGGCAACTATTTCCTCAACGAGGCCGTCAAATACTCCTTCGACTCCTTCTACGACAACGCCAAGGCCTCCGACGGCATCGGTGTTGCCGACCACTACGCCAGCGCCTGGCGACATGTGGCCGAGCATTTCCGAAACGTGCCCGGCGTGCAGGGCTACGACCTGTTCAACGAGCCGTTCCCGGGCCACCGCTACACGCGGTGCCTCACGCAGCTCGGTTGCCGCGCTGCTGACGCGCGACTGTCGGCCGTCCAGCAGAAGACTGTCGACGCGATCCGCTCGGTCGACAAGGCCACCACTGTCTGGTACGAGCCGATGCAGTTCTTCAACATAGGTGTCGGGACCAACGTCCGGCTCACGGGATCCAACCTGGGGTTGAGCTTCCACGACTACTGCACCAGCCAGGCCACCCTCCACTCCTATGTCGGATGCACTGCGCCCGACAACCGGGTCTTCACTAACGCAGAGAAGCATTCACGTCAGACCGGGTCGGGGCTGATGCTCACCGAGTTCGGCGCCATCACGACCCCCGCGGTGATCACGTCCCAGATGGACCTGGCAGCTCGCAACCGGGTCGGCGTCCAGTGGTGGGCCTACACTGCCGGTGATCCCACCACAGCCGGCCCGGGCACCGAGCAAGCCCTCGTCGACGACCCAGCTCGGCCACCCCAGGGGACCAACGTCGAAAGCGCCAAGCTGGCGCTGATCGCCGTTCCCCACCCGGACCGTGTCGCGGGCACCCCATCCGCGTACCACCACGACCGGTCCCGACGCGTGTTCACCATGACCTGGACCGCCCAGCGGCCCGACGGGTCGAGCGCGGAGGAGTCGGACGAGACGACTGTGGTGGTCCCTGCCATCTCAGCGCCCCACGGGTACGACGTGCAGGCGTCCGGCGCCCACGTCACCTCCCACCCAGGCGACCGGGTGGCGCGGTTGCACCTCAACCAAGGCAGTACCACGGCGAAGGTCACGATCACCCTGCGCTAACCCTTCAAGCGTCTTCAGCACCGACCTATAAGTCTCCCAGACACTTTTACGACCGGCCCTCCCCCTTGGGGTGGGCCCGTCCTTTTCGTGTCGTGGGATGCACCTGGCAGCACCACCTCCGGCCCCCATGGAGAACAGTAGGTATCCTCGCAGGGTACTACGGCCAAGGCATATTTGACGTTCCACGCTTGCCACTGCCGTCTTAGGGCCATACTGCCGCCACGCAGCTGAGACGGTGACCAATCGGGTAAGGTGACTGGTTGCCGTAGCCCATGTGAGGCCGGTGATAGTTGTAGTGGCGTGCTCAGCCCCCTGAACTCACCCCGCCGTTCAGCCTCAGAGGTGTAGCAAGCGGACGTAAGCTCAGCTAATCGGTCAAGGCGTGGTGGAATCTCTCGGTCTTCCCATTGACATATACGCGATATATCCGAGTCCACTGGCGTGTGATACCCAGTATCAGCGCCACGAGGACGGTCAGCCACTCCAACGTCACCTGCAGCGCGTGGGCATGGGGAGTGAGCAGGGCGTTGAAACGCACGACCACCACAGCGAGGGAAACTGCCAGAATGAGGAATAGGCACGACGCCGCTACCCCGCCGACGAGAGTCAGCACGTTTGAGGCAGTGAGCAGGTATAACCCCATGGCAGATACAACTCCCGCAGTCGGCAGGTTCGTGACCGTGGGAGGTTTCGCGGACGGGGTGCCCGCGACACGGTCCGGGCGGGGAACGGCGATCAGCGCCAGCTTGACGCCTTCGACGTTAATCCCCTCTGTGATGACCACGCGGCGCTGTACGTCGGTCACCCAGCGTCACTGAGTGGTCCACCGTGAAGCGACAACGCAAACCGGCGCTGCCGTATCCGCCGGCGAGGCAGTTGCCGGTGTTGCTGCGGCAATGCCCATACCTGTGGCGAACAACAAATCCGAGGAATGAGTAGAGCTTCCGGTCAGATTGAATAACTTTCGTTCACAATCGTGGCGGGGAGGTTAGTAAGGGGTTCTGACGAGAGAAGGACTTTGATAGTCACTGATCGGCCCCAATGGCTGTTCCACATCCCTCGAGGAGGATTCCCATGAAGCGTTCGGCTCTTATCATCCCGATTTTGACCGGGGCAGTGCTTGCACCGGTGGCGCCCGCGGTCGCCGTGGCGGCGCCAGCTCCGGTGAGCCAGTCTGCTGCGCGCCAGCATGCCCAGGTCGACGCCGAGCAGGCACTCGCGCAGGTCAATGCCCGCATCGCCGAGCTGCATAAGATGCCCCAGGCGCAGGTTCCCGCAAGCGAGGCTCCGAAGGTCAACTACGGCGAGGAGATCCGCAAGCTCCTCGACACGGCCTTCGAACTGCGCACCGCGATCGAGTCGATCATTGCCGGCAAGGTGCCGCCGGTGGATCTGTCCACCATCCCGGCTCGTGTCGACCTGCTGACCACCAGCGTGAAGACCATCCAGCAGGCCAACCATAACCTGGTCAACAAGGTGGAGGCTGCTCACGTCGAGCTGGGCTTCTCAATCACACGCGCCCTGATCCGCACGATCAACCCAACCAGCACCGCAGCGCAGTTGGCCGAGAGCAAGGCCGACGTGCTGTCCACGTACGCGAAGGTCGCGGCCTACCGCGACCTCAAGCCCACCGACGCGGCGACCGTGTACGTCAAGAACGGCCTCAACACGAAGATCTGGCAGACACGGATCAACCGTGACAAGTACCTCCTCGGCAAGAACGCAGAGGGGTACAAAGCGATCAACAAGGCACTCACCCACGCAACCGGTGTGTGGTTCAATCCCGCCACCACCGTCAAGCAGGTCGACGACGAGGTGAAGGCTCTGGACCTCGCTTTCCAGGCCACTCTGGACCGGGGGCCGGCTGATGGGAAGCTGCGTACCAACTGACCCACCCTCCCGGGACTTCCGTAGAAGGAGACTGGCTCGCCTTGCCCGTGAGCCCGGTCTTCTTCTCCCCTATTGACGTGTCGTCCAGGGCTTGGTCCGCGACGGATTCGCCCCACGGGTCGTCCACTTGGTGGATCATTTGTGGCACACGAGAGTTCACAGCCGTGACCGTTCAGGAACGGTCACGGCTGTGAACGCGTCCAATCGGTGCAGCGTCGAGAGGCGTTCGGCGTCGTTGCCCAGAAGGGTTCGGGCGGTATTGGTTGTCGTGGTGGAGCCAGAGTCCAGCACGCTGCGTCGTTCGGTTTCCGAGGTGTAGCAGCGGGCGTTGACGAAGTGGCCACTGGCAGTGGCTTGGCGGGTGACGTCGAGTGCTCCGGTGCGCCAGGGTGCCGCCGCGTCGAAGCCGAGTTGCGTGGCCCAGTCCTGGGAGATGACCCCAACGGGCATGGCCAGCTGAGCCCCGCATTCGCGGTCGGTCGTGTCCATCTCGAGGGCGACGGGTGTGGGCTTTGTCACTGCGCCCATAGCCCCGCAGGTCGGGACGATCACCGTGAACCGTCGAGCCGCCGGGCAACGTGTCGCCTCATGTAGTACGTCTGGGGAAAACCGTGGAATAGGACCATTGCGGGGCCCTGTCCGCCGACGGCGACATTCAGGTGAGTCCCGTCGGTGCCCGGGGGAGTGATAGGTGAAGTCGTTGGTTGTGAAGGTGGTCCACCTGCGAATAGCGAAGTTGTGACGCTCCTTACTCAGGTTCAAGTCAAAAGACGTCGATATCTCTTGTCCGTCGTCCAAAGCTGCCAAGAAATCTCGCTGTTGACGTTCACATCGCCGAATCGGGGCATTTCTTGACAGCTCCGTGTAGTTCGCCGCAAGTATGAACCCTGGCAAGGCCCTCCCCACACCAGGCAGACTGGACCCACCGATCATGGGAGGAACCCCCTGTGAGCAACCAGAACACTTCCTCCGTTATTTTCGTGTGCTGGGGAAACATCTGTCGTTCCCCGATGGCCGAATTCGTCGCCAGGAAAGTCTTCTCCGACGAAGGCCTGGACGCCCGCATCACCAGCGCCGGTGTCAGCGATGAGGAGCACGGCGGCCCGATGGATTCGCGAGCCAGGTCCGTCCTGAAGTCCCACGGATACCCCTGCTCGGGCCACAACGCTCACCAGATCGACGAGTCCGAGATCATGTCCGCCGACCTCGTCATAGCCGCCGAGCCACGCCACATCCAGATGATGAAGCGGATGGCCCCCGACGCCGACAACCTCCGTCTCATCCGCGACTACGACCCCAAATGCACCCCTGGCACCTCCCTGCCGGACCCCTGGTATGGCTCGGCCGACGGGTTCGAGGACACCCTCGACGCCATCGAGGCCGCAATGCCCGGAATCGTTGACGAGGTGCGCTCACTGGCCTGATCAGTTCCCCGCCATGGCGCTGGTCCCCCGAGACCAATCGTTGCGGCACTATAGGCTGTTCCCATGAGTTTGTTCTTGGTCGGCGGAGGGTACGACGACTCACTGGTGGAGGCCTACGACAAGTTCGTCTCCCAGGCCCGCCATCACAATGCTGACGCTCCGATTGCGGTGGTCGTGGCCGGTCCGCCCTCCGAGTCCGCCGACCACGCCGCCGAATTGACGCGCATCGTCGCCTCCCGGTGGGTTGACGCGAACATCCTCACCATCTACCTAGACGGCCCGGGTACCGCCCCGATGATGGGCGCCCCGGCCACCCCGCTGTGGGCAGAGGACGAGTCCTTCCAGCTCCCCGACAATCTCGACGCCCTTGCCGGCATCATCGTCGGCGGCGGTGCCGTCCCCAGTTACATCAACGGTCTTGCACCGGCCGCCGAGCAGCTCTCGATGCTGGTGCGCGGCGGTGCTCCGTGGCTCGGCTTCTCGGCCGGTGCGATGGCCCCGTGTGTCACCGCTCTGGCAGGAGGATGGAAGCTGCAGGAACGCCAGGTCGGCCAGCAGACAGGTGCTGAGGGCTTCGACGAGGTCACCTTCGTCGAGGGCCTTGGCCTGGTCAGCCTGACCATCTCCACCCACAATGACACCCTTTCCGGCGACGGCCTCATCATCTCGGCCGTCGAGTCCGGCCTGCTTTCCAGTGCCGTTGCCGTCGACGAGGCCACCTGCCTGCGCATCGACGCCTCGACCGGCCGCACCGAGGTGATGGGACGTGGCCTGGTTCGCTGGTTCACCCGCGAGGTCAACGGAGTTCTCGTCCGCTCCCAGCGCTCCGTCACCCCGGAAACGGCTCCAGCCCCGCACAAGCCCCGCTTCGACGGTCTGGCAAAGGTGGCGGCGGCGACCCGTGCCGCCCACGACAAGGAGGAGCGCGCGAAGGCAGCCCGGCAGCGTGCCGAGGAGAGACGTCGCGCGCGGAAGTCCAAGTCTGCTGATGACGAGACCAAGACCTCCGAGGGCTCCGCCACCCCCGAGGACGCACCTGCCTCCGCAGCCAACCCCCAGGCTGCCGCGGATCCGACCCCGACGGCAGGCCCGGAACCCGATCCCCTCTCGGATGCCGATCCCACCGCACAGCCCCCGATGGAGGACGTCAAGCCATGAGCATGCACATTCTTGTCGTTGACGATGATCGCGCGGTACGAGAATCCCTCGCCCGATCCCTGCAGTACAGCGGCTACGAGGTCGATAGCGCCGCCGACGGCGTCGAGGCTCTCGCCCATCTATCCGGAACTCACCCCGACGCCGTCATTATGGACGTCATGATGCCGCGTCTAGATGGCTTGGAAGCCACCCGGATGTTGCGCAGCAACGGCAATGACGTGCCGATCCTCATCCTCACCGCTCGCGATGCTGTCGACGATCGCGTTGACGGCCTAGACGCTGGTGCCGACGATTATATGGTCAAACCGTTCGCCCTCGACGAACTCCTCGCCCGACTGCGTGCTCTCACGCGGCGTTCCCGCCCCGAGCCGGGTCCGGACGAAGCCCCTGAACACTTGTCCTTCGCTGACCTCACCCTTGATCCAGCCACCCGCGAGGTCACCCGCGGGAACCGTCGCATCAGTCTGACGCGTACCGAGTTCGCCTTGCTGACCGTCTTCCTACAAAACCCGGAGAGGGTGCTGGAACGGTCCTGGCTGCTCCATGAAGTGTGGGGATTCGACTTCCCGACCACTGCGAACTCCCTTGAGGTGTATATCGGATATTTGCGTCGCAAGACCGAGCACGACGGTGAGGCGCGTCTCATCCACACCGTCCGCGGCGTCGGGTACGTGCTGCGGGAAGCGAATCCGTGATCCGTCACTGGTGGCGGAGGTTACTCGATTGGCGTCCGCGTCCCTTGCGTATGACCATGGGGCGCCGAGTCAGCCTCCTGGTATCGGCGTCTGTCGTCGTCGCGGTAGCTCTGACCTCTTTGGCGGCATGGCTCATGACGCGCATCTCGCTGTATAGCGAGCTGGACGAGCAGCTCACCCGAATGGCGGCCACTATCTCGCCAAGTGTCGCCGCCGATCCTCAAAACCTCGGTGGTTTGGAAGCCAGCTCGTTGGCCGCCACCAACACCACCCTCATCCTGGTACGCGCCGACGGCCAAGTCACCACAGCCCCTGGAACTGAGGTCACCGTCACCGCAGGACCTCAAGAGCTAGCAGTCGCCCGCACCGGGATCGGGGTTAAAGCACACACCGTCATTGACTCCCGCGGTGTTCCGGTGCGTATCGTCGCGGTCCCCTTCACCTCAGATGGCGTCCACTACGCTCTCGTCACAGGCCAAGACCTCACCGGGACCAGGGCCACCCTAGGATCACTATGGATCGTCCTCGTAGGCACCGGATTCGTCGGCATCGTGCTCACCGCCATCGCTGGATACGTGGCAGGCAACTCTGCAACTAGCCCTTTGCGCGACCTCTCGCGAGCTGTTCATCACGTCACCACCACCGAAGACCTGACACCCATCCAGGTCCACTCCCATGATGAGCTAGGCGATCTTGCCGTGTCGTTCAACAACATGCTGTCCTCGTTGTCGAACTCCCGGGAGCGTCAGAAGCAGCTCATCGCTGACGCCTCCCACGAACTGCGAACCCCACTGACCTCGATGCGCACCAACGTCGAGTTGCTGATGGCCGATCAGAAGAGCCACATGCTCCCGGAGGAAGCACGCGGGGAGATCCTTGACGACGTCGCCGCCCAGCTCGGTGAGTTCTCCAGCCTCATTGGCGACCTCGTCCAGCTCTCGCGCGAGGACGCCCCTCCCCCGCGCCCGGAGTACTTCGACTTGTCAGATGCGGTATCCAAAGCGGTCGAGAGGGGACGACGACGCGGCCCGAACCTGGAATTCGACGTCCACCTGGAGTCCCATTTGGTGCTTGGTGACGAGGCCACCCTGGAGCGGGCTGTCACCAACCTGCTCGATAATGCGGTGAAGTTCTCCCCCGCCGGTGGAACTGTAACGGTGTCTATGGAGGGCGACACCGTCGTCGTCAGTGACGAAGGACCTGGCATCGCGGAGGCCGATCTGCCTTATATCTTCGATCGGTTTTACCGCTCTGATCGCGCCCGCAACACCCCCGGAACCGGCCTCGGCCTGTCAATTGTGGCTCATACCGTCACTAGCCATCAGGGTTGGATCAAAGCGTCGCGGGCCCCAAGCGGTGGCGCCATGTTCACGATGTACTTGCCGCGAGCAGAACCTCCGGTTGAGGAGCCCACGGTATTCTCATGATTGCGACCGCGGCTGGTGAGTTATCCACAGGAGACCGGTGGAAAACCGGCCCGGCTGGGGAAAACACATCAATGTCGTTCCCACAGGCGGGGTGAGAACCAGTGGATAAACCCTTAGTGACATCACCCCGTGACCAGCCTTACGATCCTGTTATGACCAGTCACGTCGTCGATCAGCCCGGCCCTACCCTCGTCATTCATGGTGGGGCCGGAAACGTCCCGTCACGTACTGGAGAGGAAGCCGAGAAGTTTCGTCGCTCCTTGCGTCAGGCCTTTGCAGCCGGGCAGCGAGCCCTCGACGTAAGTGCTTGTGACGCCGTCATCGCAGCCGTTACGGCGATGGAGGACGATCCACTGTTCAACGCCGGGCGAGGTGGGGTTCTCACCGCAAACGGAACCGTCGAAACCGACGCCGCCGTCATGACTGGAGACGGACACGCCGGGGCGGTGTGCTGCTCACGTCACGCCCGCAACCCGATTCAACTGGCGCATAAAGTTCTGACAGATTCACCCCATGTGCTGCTGTGCGACCCGCCCGAACGGGTCTGTCAAGACTGGGGTCTTGAGATCGCGCCGCCGGAGTACTTCGTCACCCAAGCGCGCCGCGAACAGTTAGAGCAGGTGCTAGCCAGACGACAGCACGCCCCGAAACACGGCACCGTCGGGGCGGTTGCCCGAGATCGTTATGGACACCTAGCTGCGGCCACCTCAACCGGTGGGATCGTCGCTTCGTCGCAGGGACGCATCGGGGACTCTCCGGTCATCGGGGCCGGCACTTTCGCGCGCGACGGAGTCGTGGCAGTCTCCTGCACCGGCGATGGTGAGGCCTTCCTCCAAGGGGTAGTAGCTCATGAGGTTGACGCGCAGATGAGACTGGCAGGACAACCCGTCGACCGGGCAGCTCTGGGAGCCCTCACCGACGAGGTCTCATCGCGCCTCACTGGCCACGCCCCAGCAACCGGTGGCCTCATCGCCGTCGACTCTTGTGAACAATTGGTAGTCTGTCACGTGTCAGCGTCGATGCTGGCTGCATGGCCAGACCACGGCGAGGTTCTCACCTCGGTGTAGTGAAGGTCAGCGCACCACGGGAAGATCGGGCCCAAACTCCAGCATCTGTTCGACGGCCCAGGGACTCAGCAGGGCCGGCATTGACCGGGCCAAGTCATACATGTCCTGCCAACCAACCCAGGCTACCTCCTCCACCTCGTCAGGGTCTGGGTTAAGTTCGACGAGCTCCTCTGGCAGGGACAATCGGGCAACAACAACCGGACAGAACTCGTCCTCCACGATGCCTCCGGAGTCGGTGGCGCGATAGGAGAAATCTGGTAGCACGACGCGCATCCGACGCGGATCAAGGTCGAGTCCGAGTTCCTGGTGAGTACGACGCACGGCGGCGTCAATAATCGTCTCCCCTACACGTGGATGCCCACAACAGGTGTTGGTCCACACCCCTGGCCACGCCACCTTCGTCAAAGCGCGCCGGGTCACAAGTACCCGACCGCCTACGTCAAGAACGTGGCACGAGAAGGCGAGATGCCTAGGGGTATGTTGACTGTGGACGGTCGCCCGGGGAGCGGTTCCAATGTGGTTGCCGTCGTCGTCAAGCAGGATAACGAAATCGTCATAACCGGAATCCGCGCTCGTCCCCTCGTTCTCGCCATCATGATGACTCATGACGTCAAGTTACCAATAACCGCGAGTCCCGCGAAGTCGAATACGCTGTAGCTTGACGATATTGGCCCAATGTCGCCTCCTAGGCACGATTGAGACGCTGCTGATCCGTCCACCCACCCCTGATGGGAGAGCCATGGTGCACATCCTCGACATCACCCTCGCGGTGATCCTCATCCTCCGCGCCCTGCGCGGATGGACCCGAGGAGCAATTTCTGGGATCGCCAGCCTCATCGGCTTGATTGGCGGAGTCTGGGTAGGGCTGTGGGCGTCGGGAGACATCGTGTCCCGGATCACCAACAACTCATCGTCCTGGCTTGCTACCGGACCACTACGCTTTGGCGTCGTCCTCGTCATCGTCGAAGTCATCCATGGCCTCTGTAATGGGCTCGCCCGCCGCATATGCCACGCCTCTGAGACAGCAGGGTTAGGGGCCCTTGACCGGATTGGCGGCGCATTGCTGTCTGCGACCGCCACGGCCTTGGTAGTGGCGGTGGGGGCAACGGCGTTGGCCCCACTTCTGCCTCCCCAATGGACTCAGGCTATTGACGAATCAGCCGTCATCAACACCACCAACCGCGCAATTCCACCCCAAATCAATCACGAAGCGGCACGGCTTATCGGCCAGATGGCCGATACCTTCCCGAAGGTCTTTACCGGTCAGGACCCTCGTCTGCCCGGAGATGCCCCCGACGACTCCGCCGCCAATAGCCCTGGAGTACGACAAGCGGCGAGGTCCATTGTCAAAGTGAGATCACTGTCGCATCAATGTGACCGGGCCTCGGAGGGCACCGGATGGGTCAGCTCACCGCACCGCGTCGTCACCAACGCCCATGTGGTCGCCGGATCTGACACAGTGACGGTGCAGGTTGGAGGCCAAGGCGCCCGCCTGCGAGCGCGTGTCGTCGCCTACGACCCCGACCTCGACCTTGCCGTGCTCGCTGTTCCTAAACTTAAGGCTCCTGCCCTAACAATGACCTCATCGGTAGACGCCGGGGACTCGACGGTCATCGCCGGATTCCCGCTGGACGGACCGTACACAGTCAACGCTGCGCGAGTGCGCGGGGCAATAACGGCTCGTGGCGAGAACATTTACGGTGACGACGATGTCGTCCGCGAGATCCTGTCTTTGCGCGGCACCGTGCAACCGGGCAACTCAGGCGGTCCATTACTGACCACCGACGGAAAGGTAGCGGGCACGATCTTCGCCAGGTCCACCTCGCAACCGCAAACCGGCTACGCCCTCACCAACCGAGAAACCCGGCAGCTCATCAGGTCTGGTACGTATGACTCCACCCCGGCATCGACCGGACGTTGCAGTGTCGCCTGAATCCGGAAAACCTTGGCCACCCAACCAACCAGGCGCCCCTTAGCGCTGCGCACATTTGCGGCTATCATCAACCCAAAACAACTCTGACAAGGTCTTTCGCACGTGTGGCAATCGGGTTCACGACTGCTGGCCATGCGACACGCGATGGCAACCCATTTCAGAGGCAACATGTCCGCCACGACATGGTCCTCGGACGCGATTAGGATGCCCTGCATGGCTGTTTTCATTGTCGAAACCCATTACGATCCCGCCCATTCCGAGGAGCGCATGGCTGCGCGCCCGGCCCATCTGGAGAACCTTGACGTCATGCGCGAGCGTGGCCAGCTCGCCAATGCCGGCCCGTTAGCCGACGGAAGCGGGGCGGTGCTCATCTATACCGTGCCTGACCGTGACGTCCTCAACCACTTACTGGAGGCTGACCCCTATCCCAAGACGGCCGTCCAAGTGACCTCCGTTCGCGAGTGGAAGCCGAATTACCACCATCACGTCTGAGGCCGGCGGCAGCAGAGGGCTCGGGGGTTGAAACACGTGATGTTATGGAGTCATGACGTCACCGCTGCTGTTCCAACCCCTCACCCTTCGTGGATTGACGGTTCGCAACCGCGCCTGGCTGCCGCCGATGTGCCAATATGCCGTGGATTCTCAAGACGGAATTCCCAGCACCTGGCACCTCATCCACTATGGATCTTTCGCTGTGGGAGGCTTCGGCCTCATCGTCGCAGAGGCCACTGCGGTCAGCCCTGAAGGCCGCATCAGCCCTTGTGACACCGGGTTGTGGGATGACGCCCAGGTGGCAGCGTGGCGCACCATCACTGACGCTGTCCACGAGCTTGGCGGCACGATTGCTGTCCAGTTGGGCCACGCCGGCCGGAAAGCCTCCACAGAGAAATGGTGGCCGGGTTTCCATGGCGGGGTGGTTCCTCCCGAAAAGGGCGGCTGGATTCCTGTCGGTCCAACTGCCGTACCCGCCGATGGCAAGCAGTACGCCGGGTCGCCCGTCACCGCCCTTAACGAGGACGGCATCTCGAAGATTATTGACGACTTCCGGGCTGCGGCATCGCGTGCCGTGGTAGCCGGATTCGACGCTGTCGAGATTCATAGCGCCCACGGCTACTTGCTACATCAGTTTTATTCGCCGCTGTCCAACACCCGCACTGACGGTTGGGGAGGCGATTATGACGGACGAGTCCGTCTGCCGTTGGCGGTCGCTGACGCGGTGCGTGGGGCTATTCCCGACGACATGCCTCTGCTGGCCCGCCTCTCGGTCACTGACTGGCGTGATGATGGCTGGTCAGTCGAGGACTCGATCGAGCTGTCGCGTCGATTCGCCTTGGCTGGCGTCGACCTTGTGGATGCCTCCTCAGGTGGTAATTCGTCAGCCCCCATCCCGGTAGCCCCGGGATACCAGGCCGATTTAGCGGCTCGGGTGCGCGCTGAGGCGGATGTTCCCACCGCCACGGTCGGGATGATCTGGACCGGCGAATTAGCCGAGGATCTACTCAACAAGGGGTGTGCCGACGCCGTCATGGTTGGCCGGGCAGCCCTGCGTGACACCAACTGGCCACTGCGCGCCGCCCACGAACTTGGCGTCCCCAACGAGGAGGCCCCGTGGCACCCGGCGCGATTCCGCGGCGCCTGGCGGTGACAGTCGGTTTCACCACCACGGTCGGCCGCGCGTGGCTGAGAATTAGTTCGTCACGTGACCCCAGGCACACGTACAGTGCTCGAATCGGCGATGTCGATGACGACTCCACGCCGATTGGCCGTGTCCGTCGGGACCTACCGCAATCGCCACGCCCGACGAGTTGATGCGGTCCCGCCAATGCCGGGGGGACGAGATGTCAGACGCACAGAGCACCAGGTCAGCATCAGTACGCAGCGAATCGGACGTGTACCGCGCAGTATGGAACACCGTCAAGGGGTCGATGGGCAACCTCGTCGAGTGGTTCGACGTGTACACGTACACGACGTTCGCAGCCTATTTCGAGGACCAGTTCTTCTCGCCTGACGACCCGCACAAGAGCATCTACATCTACGCGATTTTCTGGGCGACCTTCATCATGAGGCCGTTCGGATCGTGGTTCTTCGGTCGCTGGGCCGACCGTCACGGACGCCGGTCCGCCCTCATCATGGCAGTGACAATCATGGCCGTCGGCTCCCTCGTCATCTCCGTGTTGCCCACCCGAGGCACCATCGGAGTGGGGGCCCCGATCCTGTTGCTCATCTGTCGTATCGTGCAAGGATTCGCCACAGGAGGTGAGTACGGCACCTCGGCCACCTACATGTCAGAAGCCTCCACCAAGGGACACCGCGGTTTCTTCTTCTCGTTCCAGTACTTCACCCTCGTGGGTGGTTTAGTGACAGCCCAGGCCGTCCTACTCCTGCTGTCCTCCCTCATGAGTGAGGCCACGATCCATGCCTGGGGATGGCGCATCCCATTCTTCATCGGTGGCGTCGCAGCACTCATCGTTTTCTTCATGCAGAAGACGATGGATGAATCGCTGAGTACCGAACATCTTAAATCCGTGCGGTCGGGTGAGGACAGCTCGTCAGGAAGTCTGAAAGAACTCTTTGGAAACCATCTCGGTAACTTCCTCCTGGCTTTTACCATCGCCAGCGGCGGTACCCTGTGCTTCTATGTCTACACCGTCAATGCACCGAATATCGTCCATTCGACTTTCAGCAGCACTCCGATGGCGGCAACCGCGGTCAACCTCATCGCCCTATTCGTCCTCATGCTCGGGCAACCGCTGGGAGGCCTCATCGGTGACCGGATCGGACGCAAACCGGTGTTGCTCTTCTTTGCCGCCGGTGGAGTCGTTTATACCTGGGTTCTCGTGACCTGTCTGTCGCATGCCCGCAAGCCCGTAACTGCATTCCTCATGCTGCTCATGGGCTATATCTTCCTTACCGGATATACCTCGATCTCCGCAGTTGTGAAGTCCGACCTTTTCCCAACCGATGTCAGGGCGCTGGGTGTTGGGATGGCCCATGGTTTCGCGAATTCCCTGTTCGGCGGCACGGCTCCACTCATTTACGTGTGGGCGAAACAGGGTGACGCGATCCCCGCCTTCATCGGGTATGTGACGGCGCTGTCCGCGGTCACCTTCCTTACGATCCTCTTCGGGCTGACCACACGGACTGCGTCACACCTGGATGCGCCGACGGAGGGTAGGCACGACTAACAAAGCGGCAGTTACTCGCCCCGGTACGCGGTGATTTCTCCAACGTTTCAGGCGGTCGAACACGATGCTACGAAGCCAAACTGCCGACGGCGAGGCCCGGGAATATCCTCCGTTGACTCCCCTTGCTCGCCCTTCATATAGTGACGAATGCACGTGGTTCCCGTGTTCGCACGGGCCAAGAGGGAATCCGGTGTGAATCCGGAGCTGCCCCGCAGCGGTATATGAGAACGACCGCCGTCATGACGCACTGTGCTTTGGCATGGGAAGCGACGGCTAGTAGGAGTCCGATCAGGACGAGCTCATGAGCCCGAAGACCTGCCAGGTGTGGTCCCGCAACCGCGGGGCCCGGTTCGCGATCTCGCGGGAAGTATCGCAGCGTTCAGGGGGACCACTGTCCCTGCCGCATTCCGCCCGGTCGCGTGCCCACGGCATCGCACGGAGGAATTGCAATGAGCGCCGACCCCATTTCGACCATCCGCGTCCGCAAGCGTGACGGGTCTTTAGCCCCCTACGACGGCAACGAAGTCGCTGCCTCGATCATGGACTCGGCCCGCGGCCTTGACGACGCCGTCGCCCGGGCAACCCTGCTGCAGGCAGAGGTGGAGATCACCCTCTTTGACGGGATGACCACCGACGCCCTCGACGAAGCCGTCATTCAGGTGGCCCTAGGCAACGCTAAGGACGATCCGGCCTTTGACACTATCGCCAGCCGGATCGCCGTCAAGAAGCTCTACAAAGAGGTCTTTGGCGACACCCATGACGATCTAGGTGACGTCGACCCCGAGAGGGTGCAGGATCTGCACCGCAACTATTTCCCGCGCACGATCGCCAAGCTTGTCGCCGATGGTCACCTTGACGAGCGTCTGGGACGAGATTTCGACCTCGAGACGCTTGCAGCTGCCCTCGACCCCACTCGTGACGACCTCATCGGGTTCATGGGCGTGCGCACCATGATCAACCGTTATCTCTTGCGCACTCCCGATAAGCAGGCTTTGGAGGTACCGCAGTACTTCTGGATGCGCGTCGCGATGGGGCTGAGCCTCACTGAGGACGATCCCACTTCCTCGGCGCTGGCCCTTTACGACTCCATGAGCAACCTGCGCCACCTGGCCGCTGGATCCACCCTTGTCAATGCGGGGACGCCATCGGCTCAGCTATCTAACTGCTTCGTCATGCGCACTGAGGACAATCTGGAGCACATCGCCCAGACGATCCGCGACGTCATGTGGATCACCAAGGGCACCGGCGGCATTGGGTTGTCGATGTCGGATCTTCGCTGCGAGGGATCCCCGATCCGCTCGGATAACACTGCATCAACTGGGCCGATCCCTTTCATACACACCTTTGACTCCACACTGCGTGCGGTCTCTCGGGGAGGCAAGAAGCTCGGCGCCTTGTGCTTCTACCTGGAGAACTGGCACATGGACTTCCCGCAGTTCCTCGACCTGCGGCAGAACTCCGGTGACCCGTACCGACGCACCCGCACCGCCGACACTGCGGTGTGGATCTCCGACGAGTTCATGAAGCGTGTCGCCAAAGACGAGGACTGGTACCTCTTCGATCCCGCCGAAACCCCGGATCTCACCGAGCTTACCGGATCAGACTTCTCCAAGCGTTACGCCCAGTATGTCGAGCAGGCGGAAGCTGGCAAGATCAAGCGCTTTCGGCGCACTACTGCCCGCGAGCAATTCCGAGCCATCTTGGTGAGCCTACAGACGACGTCGCACCCATGGCTGACGTGGAAAGATAGCATCAATACTCGCGCGTTGAACAGCAATACCGGGACGATCCACTCGTCAAACCTATGCACCGAAATCTGCCTGCCACAGGACCGCGACCACACCGCGGTGTGCAACCTCGCCTCGGTGAACTTGGCGACGCACCTCGCCGGCCCGCGTGGCAAGCGTCGTCTGGATTGGGACCAGTTGGCCGCCACCACCCGGCTGGCGGTACGTCATCTCGACAACCTTGTCGACATCACCGCCTCTGCAGTACCACAGGCTCAGCGCTCCAACGAGGAAAACCGCGCAATTGGTCTAGGCGTCATGGGTCTGACGGATATGCTCGAGCAGATTCGAGTCCCCTACGACTCCCCGGATGCGTGCGAGATCGTCGACCGGGTCGTTGAGTTCATCAGTTGGCACGCTATCGACACCTCGGCCGACCTGGCCGCCGAACGTGGGGCGTACCCAATGTTCGAAGGGTCGGGGTGGTCACGCGGGATGGTTCCCGTGGACACTTTGGCCGTCCTCGAGCGCGACCGTGGCATCCCTGTCGACGTCGACCGGACAACGCGGATGGACTGGGACGCGCTGCGCGCCAAGGTGCGCACTGGGATGCGCAATGCCACCTTGATGGCGATCGCTCCGACGGCGTCGATCGGCCTCATCGCGGGCACAACGCCCGGCCTGGATCCGCAGTTCTCCCAGATGTTCTCCCGAACCACCTCGGCCGGGAAGTTCCTCGAGGTTAATCGCAATCTCGTGGCGGACCTCAAGGATCTGGGCCTGTGGGAGACGATCCGCGAGGAATTGCTGCGTCGTCAGGGTGATCCCAGCGAGATTGAGGCAATTCCGGCGCCCTTGCGTCGTCTTTACCGCACCTCCTTCACCCTGGACCCGATGGCCTACCTCAACGTGGCCGCTCGGGCGCAGAAGTGGGTGGATCAGGCCATTAGCCGCAACATCTACCTGGCCTCGCGGTCGGTCGGTGACATGGAGGACCTCTACACCGCAGCTTGGCGAATGGGTGTCAAAACGACGTACTACCTGCACATGCTGCCTCGCCACACCGCCGAGCAGTCGACGGTGGCCGTTAACAAGGCCGCCGGGCGTCGGAACGGCCCACGTCGCGGATTCGCCACTGCGGTGCGTCGGGCCTCAGGTGCCGCGACGATCAGGAAACCGGTTACCGAAACGCTCAATGCGAGCGTGGAGCCCGTCGTCTCCCTCGACCTTATCGACGGCGCCTCCTGCCCTGTTGACCCCCAGGAGCGCCAACAGTGCGAGTCCTGCCAGTGATTGACCATACTGCCCGCTGAAAGCGAGAACACCGATGATCCTTGGTTCTGGAATCCAAGAGGGGCTGCTACTCAAGCCCGTCACCTACTCCTGGGCGTACGACCTCTACAACCAGGCTGTGGCAAACACGTGGTTTCCCAACGAGATTCAGCTCGATGAGGACCTTGCCGACTTTGCCCGGATGACCCCAGACGAGCACCATGCCTTGACCCACCTCATGAGCTACTTCAACCCCAATGAGCTGCTCGTCAACAAAGCGCTGGCTTTTGGGGTCTACCCCTATGTCAACGCTGCCGAGTGCCACCTATACCTGGCCAAGCAGATGTGGGAGGAGGCCAACCACTGTATGGCCTTCGAGTATGTCCTCGAAACCTTCCCGATTGACCGCGACGAGGCCTACCGATCCCACATCCACGTCCCCTCAATGGCTCGCAAGGAAGCTTTCGAGGTGGCGTTCATCAAGCGGATGACCGAGCAGACTCTTGATATCACCACCGTCGAGGGTAAGCAGGACTTCGTGCGCAACCTGATTGCCTACAACATTATCCTCGAGGGGATTTGGTTCTACTCCGGCTTTATGGTCGCATTGTCGTTCCGTCAGCGGAACCTCCTTCGCAACTTCGGTTCCCTCATCGACTGGGTGGTCCGTGACGAATCCTTACATCTGAAATTCGGGATGAACCTCATTCTGACGGTGCTGGAGGAAAACCCCGAAATCGCCACCGACGAGTTCGCGGCCGAGATCCACGATATGATCGTTCAGGGAGTCGAGATGGAGGAGCAGTATAACCGTGACATGCTCCCGCGGGGGATCCTCGGAATGAACGCTGATTACGTTAATGACTATGTCAAATACCTGGCAGATCGTCGTCTCGAAGAACTCGGATTCGAGCCAGAATACCGCGTAGTTAACCCTGCCAAGTGGATGGCCACGGCCAATGACACCTTGCAGGTTGTGAACTTCTTCGAGGCCACCAATACCTCTTATGAGGTCAATGCCCACGCCACCGGCAGTCGGTGACGCGCGCCGCGACGAGTCGAACATTCGCTGCGGCGCGCGGTGAGCGTGCATGAAGTCGCCACAGCATGCACGCTGACGTGTCGGCCCCAAGTATGGTCTTGGGGCCGGCATCGTCCCTTGTTAGAGCCCACTAACGTGGACGAACTTTTAGCCCACCGGAGGCGTAATGGCATCCGGTCTCCAAAAACTACGTGACCGTCAAAAGGCTCATGGTCTGTCTGACCTGGAGCGCCCTCACGGTCGTCCTCGCCGTCGTGCTGGGAGTTTTCGTCACTTGATGGGCGGGGGTCGTCGCCATCACAGCCACCGGCGCCTCCATTGACGGGCTGCCATCCGAGGAGGCTCGTGCGTTACGCGACCGCATGACGGAACTGGCCGAAGGCAAGGACGCGGCGCTGTGATCGAACAGAGGGCCAGCGAAGCGCGGGGCGGCGAAGAGGTTGTTGAGCAACGTCCCCACTGGGCGACTCCACTCGTGCGAGGCTGGATGATTATTGCAGCCGCTGCTGTGGCGGCCGCTTGGGATGTCACGTATCAAGATGACGGTACTTGGCGGAATCAAGCTGCCCGAAGTCGAACAATCAACGGTACTGTTGCCGATCGGCGATGATGAGCAGGTACGCGCCGCCCTTGACGCCCTGTGGCCTAGGTTCCGACTAGACGCAGTGCCCCTCCATGGGATTCCGAAACGAGCGCGGTGGTTCCGGTGGTTTGATTAGAGAATCGTCGGCTGGGGGTTCAACGAGGAGGTCGTCGTGACGCGCAGGGGTTGTTTACCTGGACCGTCAGCGTCGTTCCTCATGCTCGGTCGCAGTCGGTAAGACTGTCCCAGGGGCCGATACAACGCAAACTCGGCTTGGCTGATATCGACGTGCATACCTCGTCTGGCCCAGTGACGGTCTCCTGTCCCCACCTCGACGCCATGGACGCCCAGGCCTTCGCCGTCGGTCAGATGGATCCGCCCGTGCCGCCCGTGGCCGGGAACTGTCACCCGAGTCTCCCCCGCACCAACCATCTACCGTTACGCTTGTCCACCATGAATAAGGTGCTGGGAATTGACGTTGGTGGTTCCGGGATCAAGGGAGCCCCGGTTGACCTCGAGGTCGGAGACTTTGCCGAACCGAGGCTTCGCATTCCCACCCCGGAGAAGTCGTCCCCCGAGAACATCGTTACCGTGCTGCGTGAGATCGTCGACAATTTCGCCCCCACCATCGGTGACGGGCCGGTTGGCATCTCTTTCCCCGCCCCGGCACGCCACGGCGTCATTCCCTTCATCGCTAACCTCGATCAGGGTTGGGCCGGCCTGCACGCCGAGAAATATATTAGTGACGCTCTCGGCCGCCCAGTGACCGTTCTTAACGACGCCGACGCCGCAGGTGTGGGCGAGGTCCACTACGGCGCTGCGAGGGGAGTACCTGGCGTTGTCGTTCTCACCACTCTGGGCACCGGCATCGGCTCTGCCGTCATCAATAACGGCATCCTGCTGCCGAACACCGAGCTTGGGCACCTCGAGATTGATGGTCACGACGCCGAGAAGCGCGCTGCCTCCTCGGTTAAGGATCGCAAGCACATGTCTTACAAGGACTGGGCGACCAAGCGTCTGCAGCGTTACTACGAGGTCGTCGAGATGCTCTTTTCCCCCGATCTCTTTGTCGTCGGTGGCGGTATCTCTAAGGACCATAAGAAGTTCTTCAAGTACCTCAAGCTCGAGACGCCGATGGTGCCCGCCCAGTTGTTGAATCGAGCTGGCATCATCGGTGCGGCCTGGCAGGCCCAGTGGCGTCTAGAGCATCCTGACGCCACCGAGGAAGAGGTCGTCAAAGCTGCCAAGAAGGCGAGGGACGCTGACTGAGGCCACGTGAGAACTAGGGATCGTTCGTCGGAGTAGAGGGGCGAATACCTGCGGGGTCCTGGTTAGTCACGCACTCAACCCCACGTATCACTCGGTTTTCGTGCCGCGGAACGATGCGCGACGACCTTCCGCCACGGCATGGTGGATGCCATGACCACGGATGAAAGGAACTCATGACCAAGCAAGAATTCATCCTTACCTTCATTTCGGTTGCGATCTTCTTAGTTCTTCTTGTTCCTACGCTTATCTACAAGATTCGCAGGGAGCGGAAACTCCCCACCGGCGAGCCGGTACCCGTGACTCAGGGGCAACGTTTCATGGCCTTGCTGGGTGATGCCATGTGGGTAGGCCTGCTTACGCTGGCAGGATGGGGCTTGTTCAGCGGCGCCACACTCGGGTATGAGTTCAACCACGTCGACCAAAAATCGGCCATTGAGCAGGCCATTCACCCCGCAGGCAGCGCACTCCTGCTAGGAATTAACGTCGGCTACGTACTGATATCGCTCGTGGGACGCCTTGGCGTCTCCCCTGGAACGAACTCCCGACAGCTTGCCTGGGTAGATTCGACGGGTCGCCCGGCTGGGCGCGGTCACACTTTCGTTATCGGCCTGGCTTTCATCTTGTCCATTCTCGGCAAGACGTCGGTCGGAGTCTTTGCGTCGATCGGTGGCACCATCCTCTTCATCGAGGCAGTCTCCGTACTCACGACTAAACGCGGCATTATCGGCAAACTCATGCATGTGAATCTCGTCGATGCCAGATGCATCACGCCGCAACCATGCTGACTTACGCATCGCCCGCCCAAAGAGGACGGGCGATCGTCACCTTCACCTGTTCAGCCCTGACGGGTCTTCAGCCGCGGGTTCTTCTTATTGATGACGTAGACGCGACCATGACGGCGCACCACCTGGGAGCCGGGCTGGTTCTTCAGAGATCGTAGCGAGTTCCTGACCTTCATAACCTTCTACGTCCTTGACGATACCATCTTATTGGTACTCGTTCTCACTATCAAACCAGCTCCATATCCTGAGACTCAGCCCAGTACATCCAGCGGTAGAGACCCGCCCTGTCAGCCATCGACTGCAAAGCCAACGCCGATTCTCGGCCGTCATCTGTTGACCATATCGCAGCAAGGATCCCCACCCCATCCAGTCAAAATTCTGGTTGCTTACCTCTCAAGATCCCTCAGGTTAGCGACGCAACGAAGACGACCTTGATGATGTGCATACGATTCTCGGCGTGCTCGCGCATCGTCAAAGCATCAGCGCACACCCAAGTCGGATGAAACTCGTCAGTCAAACCATTAAAACCGGAACATCGGCATACTCAGCCAGTCCCTCCACTACCGACCGATGACCCCCGGATACTCATATATATGACCCATCATCCGACCCGCATCTTTTACAGACTCCTTATGCCCCATATCGGATCCACTCGTCACATGCTCACCCTATCCGTAAGCCGCCACCTCGAGAGCACACCGAGTACGCGCCGACGCCTTCTTAAAAATCAGGGCATATTCTTCCTCGCAAGCATAGGATGCTCAGTTCCGCAGCACTTAGCATCCTTAAGCTGCGCAGCCAAACCGGCGATGGATTCAATTTCCTCAGCACCACAAGCATGTCAACGACAACGATCTTCACAGTAAAATCCGTGACATGATATTCCTTCTTCGACGTGCCCATCTCTATCCGACTAACACATATTAGCTGTTCTATTTACGAGGCCTATCAATAATCCATTGAATCACGAGCAATCGGGCACGTCATACAATAATTTCCATCAATCATGATGGCATGTAAAACCATCCAAGCCCAGCGAATTAACTACGCTTGCGGCGATAATTCTCTACACGGCATGAGCTGAGGACGTACCCCCCTTGCCAACGTCACCTCACGGTCGTACCGTGGTGATTAGCAGCTAGCCGAGGCGCTAGCCGCCATATAAGATTCCCAAATAAGAGGAGAAGCAATGCGTCGGTCAAGAATTGCTGTCGCTGCTGCGACGGCTACTGCGCTGGTCGGATCAATCGCAGCAATCACCCCCTCCCCCCAGGCAGAAGCTAGCTCCAATAGGCCACGCTCGGTAGCTCAAGCCGCTATCGCCACGGATGGAAAGGGGATAATCAACAAGGACTGCCGTGATGCAGTCATCAACGATGCAAAGCTGCGTGCCGCGATTGCCGGTGCGTTGGTTAAGGCTGGATTTAGTTCCGCCGACGCGGTGGCTCTAGCGCCGCGTATTGCCAGAGAAATGGCAAAAGAGGGCGTCCTCCTCATCAACCACCACAAGCTAAAGGCTCTCATCGGAGCCCAGGTGGGTCTGCTCACTGATGCGAAGATCCAGCGTGCTGCCGCTGCAGTGGACCTCGGCATCAAAGCCACTCTAGCTGCGACAATCATTCCCAACGCGCTGCATTCAGCGGCATTCAAGGATGCGGTGGTCGCAAATCTTGTCGCCGCCGGCGTTGACAAGAAGTTGGCAAAGGCTACGGCTGTCGCCATTGCCGCAACTGCGCTCAATCCCGCTCTCGGGCCGATCGCAAAGACTGAGGCCATTAAGGCTGAGATCGGTGCCCAGGCAGCTCTCCTAGTGAGCAGGGGTGTGCACCTCAAGAAGGCGGCCATCGAGCATATCATCGGTCGGAGTTTCGACGCTGCCGTTGCCACGGCAATCGTCAGTTCTCCCATCCTAAATGCGCGTATCGTCACCCACTTGGTTAGGGCTGGGATAGACAAGTCCCTTGCAGTCCAGATCGCACCTCGCATTATCGATCGGCTGGCCAAGGAGCCGCTTCTTGCGCTCAACACCGCCAAGCTCATGAAGAACATCACTCGACAGATTGTTGACGTTATCACCGCCGACAAAGCTATCAAGACTGCTGAGCAGCTCGAGAAAGAACTGCCGGCTCTGGACGACCTTGTGAAGAAGGCTTGCTCCTGCCCGAAGCCGACTCCTACTCCCACTCCAACACCAACCCCTACTCCCACTCCAACACCAACCCCTACTCCCACTCCAACACCAACCCCAACTCCAACACCAAAACCAACCCCAACACCCACTCCAACACCAACCCCAACACCGAAACCAAAGCCAACCCCGGCTCCGGCTCCGACTAGTGGGGCGGCCTCTGATGAATCGACCAGCCGCTCGGGAGGCCATTCGCAGGGTGGCTCCGGGACTCATTACATCCATCACGGTGTTGCCCCTGTGCTGACCCACTCAAGTGATCTTCCGTCAACGGGATTCTGATCACCATCGGCGATAACCCCTTGGGGTGGTTTATCAGCCAATCACAATGGCCATGGCTCACAGTTCTTGTGGGCCATGGCCATTGTTTTTCAGCCACGAAATCGGCAACCAGGATCTGTAACAAGTAATCCCACCCACCACCTCTGGGTTTTCACCACACCGTGTACGGCACCGATATGGTCAAGATATCGTCGATCCCGGGGGGCAGCTCGGGTAGATCATTCCCGTTCTGGACTCGACGGGTCACATCCGATCTGGGGCATCAATACCCAGCAGGTCAAGGCCTCGGCCAAGCACCCGACGAGTAGCCGCGCACAAGGCCAGACGCGATCCGCGAACCTCGCCGGTACTACGCAACACCGGGCACTGCTCATAAAACACCGAGTAAGCGCCAGCCAATTCGTAGAGGTAAGTGCACAGCTTGTGCGGAGTTAGGTCGGTAGCAACAACCTCGACGATCTCTCCGAACCTCGACAACAACAGGGCCAACTGTTGCTCGGCTGGCTCGTCGAGGACGCTGATGCGACCCCAATCCATCGCATCCAGGTCGGCCTCGGGATCGACGTTCGGGTTGGCCTCAGCGGCCGCTTTGCGCAAGATCTGTGAGACGCGGGCGTGAGCGTACTGCAGATACGGGCCAGTGTCACCGGTGGTCTGCACCATCCGCTCAGCGTCAAAAACATAGTCCTTCTGCAAGCCGTTGGACAGGTCGGCGTATTTAATGGCAGCCAAGGCGATATTCGGAGCCGCGTGCGTCTCGGCCTCGTCGAGCAGATCCGACAACGACACTGTGCCACCCTCACGAGTCTTGAAAGGACGGCCATCAGGGCCAAGCACCATGCCGTAGCCGACGTGCTCGGCCTCGACGTCGTCAGGCAGGAACCCGGCCATTCGGGCCACCTGGAAAAGCACTTCAAAGTGATGGCTCTGGCGCACGTCGGTGACGTAAATAATGCGGTCGGCCTTGAGTTTGCCCACGCGACGACGAATCGCAGCGAGATCGGTGGCGTCATATCCGAAGCCACCGTCCCTCTTACGCACGATCATTGGGGCATCCTGCCCCTCGACGAAAACGCACAGTGCGCCGTTGTCCTCGACGGCCAGGCCGTCAGCCACGAGCTCGTCCACAACCCGCGGCAGGTCGTCGTTGTAGCTGGACTCGCCGGCCACGTCCTCGTCCGTCAGCAGCACCGACAGACGGGCGTAGGTGGCGTTGAACCCCTCCAGGGAGATGTCAATGAGAGTACGCCAGATCCGCAGAGTCTCGGCGTCCCCACCCTGCAGTTTGACAACGCGACGGCGCGCACGGTCAGCAAACTGCGGGTCAGCATCGAAAGTCTTCTTGGAATCCTGGTAGAGCTGCTCGACACCGGACAGGTCGAAATCTTCGACGTCCATCCGTTTCTCGACGATGTACTCAATGAGCATGCCGAACTGGGTGCCCCAGTCACCGATGTGATTCTGTGGGATAACGGTGTGCCCTTGAGCGCTCAGGACACGGTTGAAGCAGTCGCCGATGATGGTGGAACGTAGGTGACCGACGTGCATCTGCTTGGCGACATTGGGGGCCGAATAGTCGATGACAACTCGCTCGGGTTTCTCAGCCTGGGCGATCCCGGCGTTGGGATCGGTGACGAGATCAGAGGCCACCCGAGCCAGAACGTCGGTACGCAGGCGCAGATTGATGAATCCGGGACCGGCGATCTCGGGGGTTTCGCACAGATCCTCGATATCTAGCTTGGCAACAATATCGGCGGCCACGTCGCGAGGTGGACGTTTCTCCTCCTTGGCCAGGCGCAGGGCGACGTTGGATTGGAAATGTCCGAACTGTGGCTTAGTGGCCGGGCGCAACTGCGGGTCAACTCCGATGGCGGACTCGATGCGGGCAGCAAGCTGAGAGGGAAGAGACGACATGGCGGCATTATCCCACGAGAGGGCCAGCTCGTCACAGTCGGAGGCGCCACAGGCCCCGTAGTGACGTTTTTGGAACAAACACCGCTGCAAAGACGTTTGCCTTAACGATAACGATGTTTCGACAGGGAGGATCTATGAGCGTTCCAACTATCACTCTCAACGACGGAGTTCCCATCCCCCAGCTCGGCTTCGGCACTTGGAAAGTTCCTGCCAACGAGGCCGAGAAGGCCGTCAGCGCCGCCCTGGAGGCAGGTTTCCGCCATATCGACACCGCAGCCATCTACGGCAACGAGGAGGGTGTGGGCCGTGCACTCGCCGACTCCGGTCTGGATCGCAAGGACCTTTTCGTCACCACCAAGCTGTGGAATGACTCCCATCATGCCGACGATGCTCGCAAGGCCATCGAGACCAGTCTGGCCAAGCTGGGCCTCGACCACGTCGACCTCTACCTCATCCATTGGCCAGCCCCGGTCAAGTACGGCGACGCCTACATCGAGGCGTGGAACGCCCTGCAGGACTTCAAGTCAGAGGGCCTGACGCGCTCCATCGGTGTGTCGAATTTCAAGACCGAGCATCTGGACGCCATCGAGGGGGCCGCTCCGAGCGTCGACCAAATCGAGATGCATCCCTCGTTCAACCAGGCGACCTTCCGAGCAGAGCTGGCTGAGCGCGGCATTAACCCGGAGGCCTGGAGCCCGCTGGGCCAGTCGAAGGATCTCGACAATCCCGTCCTCACCGATATTTCCAAGGCGACTGGAAAGACGCCCGCCCAGGTCGTCATTCGCTGGCACCTGCAGATCGGCAACATTGTTTTCCCGAAATCGGTCACCCCGTCGCGCATCGTCGAGAACTTCGATGTGTTCGATTTCGAGCTGTCTGACGAGCAGATCGCCGCAATTGATGGCCTGGATCACGGCAACAGGCTCGGTGGTGACCCTTCTACCGCCGACTTCTGATTCTGCGACAGTGACCGGTCATAGCTTGGCCCCGGCAACGCGGTTGTCGGGGCCAATCGTCTGTCCTTACGAGTTGAGCGCCTTGTGGACGCCATTGTCAGTCTGTCCCAAAGTCGGTTCTCGTCGACTGACGACATCCCAGATCATTTTAAGCCGAGACCCGAATTCGCGACCCCAGCCATACCACCACACGTTGTCGCGAGGCTGGGTGCGATCGGGGACCCCGACAGCGTCAAGCCCGGTCATCCGGCACGTCGCGACGGTACGAATCTCGTGGTAGTCCTGCGTCACCATGATGGCCCGGTCGACCCCGAAGATCCGTCGAGCCCGAACACAGGTGTCGTAGGTGTCGAGACCAGCGACGTCCTCGACGATCCTGGCCGCCGGAACTCCCTTGCTGACGAGGTACGTCTTCATCACCTTGGGCTCGTTGTAGTGAGTCTCTCGGTGGTCCCCCGACACCAAGATGACCTTGGCCTTGCCGCTGCGGTAGAGATCCGCGGCAACGTCGAGGCGTCCTCGCAGATAGGCCGACGGGGTACCCGAGGGCAGGACTTGGGCACCGAGGACAATGGCGACGTCGCGCGGTTCAGTGTCAGCGACGTCGTGAACCTTGCCATATGACAGTGCCCCAGCCAGCACCCAAGGCCCCAACAGTGCAACAAAGGCAGCAATGCATGTCGACACGACCACAGTGCGAATTGGGTGTCGGCGGCACGAACTCACACTCCCACTGTATAACCCGTGTTTCGGCATCCAGCGACTGCAATGGCATGTGGTAGCACAAAGAGGTCACCACGGCACCACGCCGCCTATCCAAAACTTTGTCGCTATCCCTACCGCTTATCGCCTTTGCGGAGATTAACCACTAGGAGACCAATAATGACCACAAGAATAACGACCGCGACGATCAGGATCGAGATAATCCAAGACTCACTCGACATCAATAATACATCCACGCGCTAGACCTTCCCTTCAGCTAGCAACCCAGCAGTAATTTTCATAAACTATGACAACCCAGCTTGCCCTAGTCTATAAGCTAGGCTGTTGCGTTAAAGTCCTTTACAGAGAGATCCAGAAACCTTGATCCAGAAAACACACCAGCATAACTAGTAATTGTGCCACCAAACCTCACATGAGAAGGAGATAGCCTTTCATAGTGAGCACCAGAAATACTTCCTCCCCGAAATTGAAGGTATGGACGGTATCCCTGCCGCCAAACACCACCCGCAGTGATCACCGACGGTGCTCGCGATACCACGTCACTAGCGAGGCCGTCGACGGATCCTGAGCCTTCAGGGCGTCATCGTCACCGGACACAGCCGGGGCGATCTGCAGCGCAAGCTTTTTACCTAATTCGACACCCCACTGGTCAAAAGAGTCGATACCCCAGACGGCACCCTGCACAAAAGTGATGTGCTCGTAAAGGGCAATGAGCTCACCAAGCACCTTCGGGGATAGTTCGGGAGCCATGATTGACGTCGTCGGACGGTCTCCGGCAAAAACCCGAGCGGGAACAATGGCCTCATCAGTGCCCTCGGCACGCACCTCGTCGGCGGTCTTACCGAACGCCAACGCGGCGGTCTGGGCGAAGAAGTTGCTGAGGAACAGCTCGTGGACGTCGGTACCGCCATCCTTGGTCGGATGGGCTGGATTAGCCACCGCGATGAAATCGGCCGGAATGACGCGAGTGCCTTGGTGGATGAGCTGATAGAAGGCGTGCTGACCGTTGGTGCCTGGCTCACCCCAGAAAATCTCGCCGGTGTCGGTGGTCACTGCTGAACCATCCCAGCGCACCGACTTGCCATTCGACTCCATAGTCAGCTGCTGCAAATAAGCCGGGAAACGGTGCAAATACTGTGAATATGGAAGCACCGCATGGGAATGAGCATCCCAGAAATTGGTGTACCAGACGTTGAGTAGACCCATGAACAACGGCACATTGCGCTCCGGCTCGGCAGTGGCGAAGTGCTCGTCGACGGCGTGAAATCCGGCCAGGAAGTCCTCGAAACTCTTCGGCCCGATCGCGACGGCAAGCGACGTACCGACGGCGGAATCCACCGAGTATCGGCCACCCACCCAGCTCCAGAACCCAAAGGCGTTCACTGGGTCGATGCCGAACTCCTCGACCTTGTCCAAGGCCGTCGAGACGGCGACAAAGTGCTTAGCGACGGCGTCACGTCGAGCCTGCTCGGTGTCGGCAATCGCACCGGCAGCGACCAAGCCGTCAAGCAGCCACGCACGCACGCACCGGGCATTGGTCAGAGTCTCCAAAGTGGTGAAGGTCTTAGAGGCAATGATGACCAGGGTCGTCTCAGGGTCAAGATCGGCGGTCTTGACAGCGGCATCGGTCGGGTCAATGTTGGAGATGAAGCGGCACTCCAGACCGTCCTTGACGTAGGGCTTGAGGGCCTCATAGGCCATCACGGGGCCAAGATCGGAGCCGCCAATGCCCACGTTGATGACAGTGCGAATCGGCTTGCCGGTGACTCCCTTCCACTCACCCGAACGCACCTTATCCGCAAAGGCGTAAATCTTGTCGAGCACCTCGTGAACATCGGCAACGGGATCCTGACCGTCAACATGCAGCTCGTCAGTGCGGGGACGACGCAGCGCGGTATGGAGGACGGCGCGGTCCTCGGTGACGTTGATGTGCTCACCGGCATACATCGCGTCACGACGCTCGGTGACGCGCATCTGCGCAGCCAGTTCGAGGAGAGCGTCACGAATCTCGTCGGTAAGGAGGTTCTTCGATAAATCGACGTGCAAATCCGCGACGTCAAAGGTGTAGCGCTCAGCGCGGTGAGGGTCGGCGTCGAACAAACGGCGCAGTTTATGTGGCCCGTCAGCGAAGCGGGACTTTAGGCCGGAGAGTGTGCCCCATGCGGGGGTGGAGGTAGCGTCGATGGGAGTCTGCATAACCCTAAGCCTAGGAGATGGGGCAGTGCTCGTGCGTCACACCATCACGTCGCTTCGCCTATCATATTCGCGATCGACTAAAGGAGGACGCGTGAGCGCGAAGTATCGTCGGGCTCTGGCCCTGACGTCGGTTCTCGTCATCTCGACGTCAATCCTGACCCCGCCGGTATGTCCTACCCCCACGCCTTGGTCGGTTTCGGCTGCCCATGCTGCGCCTCCGGGAGCCACGCCTCCTGGCAACCTGACGATGAACGCGTCCCTCGACCGGTCGGGCACCGTGCAGGTCAAAGGGGCATTACGAACCCACACCAAGCAACCGGTTTCAGGGGCCCTCATCAACCTGGCAGTAGATGGAAAGCCCCTTGCCGTCGGCGTGACACACGACAACGGATCGTGGTCTGGCACCTTCCGGTTGCCTCCCACTATGCAAGCTGGCGCCCACGAGTTGTCCGCCACCTTCGACGGCACCGAAGGGGTCGGGGCAGCCTCAGCAAGCGGCACTTTCTCAATCGCTGCCCAACCCACTGTCCTCACCGCAGCCGTGAAACCGACAACCGCCGCCCCGGGAGCATTACTCAATGTCAACGGGACAGTGACCCTTCCCACTCACCGTCGGGTCACCGACAGCCACGTAGCGATTCTGCTCGGTACTGACGGCCAGGCGGCATTAACGGCCCCCACCGACTCCCAGGGCAATTATCAAGCCGCGTTCCAGGTGCCGCTGGATGCCCCAAACGGCCCACTCACGGTCACGGTCAAATTGGTCGATTCCCGGTATGGAGTTTCGCAACAGGCGGTAACGGTGCAGGTGAAGTCAGCCAGCCCGACTCCTACTCCAACACTCACCCCCTCCCCTACGCCAACCAGCGTGACGCCCACCCCGTCGTCACCCAGCACCCCGGTCGCCACTCATGACAGTGAGGAATCCCCGGACGGCCGGATCCCTAAGACGTCGACTAGCCCTATTCCAACAGCGCGACGTAGCGTCGTGGACGCCTTCGGTGGGCGCAAACCGATTCTCATCCTCGCGGGAGTCATCGGGGTTCTGCTGCTCGGTGTCCTCCTCGGCTCCTTGACCCGCCGCCGCGGCGACAACGTCCATTCCAGCGACGAGGGGGATGGCAACTCCCTCTTCGACGAGTGGGATGGCCCTGACTCGCACTAAAGGCGTCACCCATTGACGCGTCACCCACTGACCACGTGCGATCAGGCGTCCGCGTCTGCAACAACCTGCAAGACCGAACGGCAGCGCTCACGCAGGGCCGAGACGATACCGTCCTCACAAGCATCCCCGACGAGGACGTCGTCAAGACAGACCGCAAGGGCACCTGCGGCTAGCCAGCGTCGCAGCGCATAGGAGCCAACGCCACCGCGCGGAATGAGGGCAGCTCCGGGAGCCATTCGGGTGAGGATATCGCCGTAGCTAGCCGAGCCCATGTCAGCCGGGGCAACTTGGACGGCGTCAGCACCAGCGCCCCAGGCAGCCCGTACCTCGTTAGGGGTCAGAGCGTCGGGGGCGGCGGGGATACCAGCCTGACGCAGAGCATCAAGAACCTCACGGTTTGCGGCCACCGGGAGGGCAAAAGAGACCTTATCGTCAACAAGCCCCTGAACGTCCTCGACAGTCATCACGCCATGGACACCAACGACGGCGCGGCGACGGTAAATCCTCAGCACAGCGCGACGACGCTCAGCATCAGCGACCGGGAGGGCAAAAACGCGCACCTTCTCCTGAATCATCGCTTCAACAGGAGCCATAAGGTCAGCTGCGGGAACGTCAGGAAGTACCGCGATGATCTTTCCCGCCACCACTTCGTCGGGAAAAGTCAGTCGATCATCAGTGCGGCCCAAATCGTCAACCTCTGCGCTCATAAGTCACATCATGCCCTATGAGGGGCATCTAGCCGACACAAAGAGCGACCAGCACTCGGCCGCCCACATTTTTCGTGTCTGGGATGGAATAACACACGTTCGGCCCGTGTTGCCCTATATGTACGCCGGTGGTCGGCTCTTGGCCACCCCGAACGAAGGAGATGTTGCATGGCTAACACCGTAAATGTTCCGAATCCTGCTGGACAGACGACTACTAAGCTCGAAAACGCTGAATCCGGTTTCAAGGCCTCCGAAACCCTTGCCGCGAACCTTCAAAAGGTTCTCGTTGACTTCATCGCCTTGGAGTTGGTCGGCAAACATGCCCACTGGAATATCGTCGGCCCCAACTTCCGTGACCTCCACCTCAACCTCGACGAGGTCGTCGAAATTGCCCGTGAGGGCGCTGACGAGATCGCTGAGCGTATGCGTGCCCTTCACGCCTCCCCAGACGGTCGTCCCGCAGTCGTAGCTGCGAGCACCACCCTGCCGGAATCCCCTCAGGGCGAGGTGCTGACCCACGACGCCATCAAGGTCGTCACCGCTTCAATCGAGTCCGTGACCGGCACTATGCGTGAGGTCCACGATCAGGTTGACGAAGAGGACCCCACCTCCGCTGACATCCTGCACGGCCTCATCCAGCAGCTTGAACAGCAGGCATGGTTCATCAGCGCTGAAACTCGCACTCCAACTGCTCACTGATTCACCAGTTCAGACGCAACCCATCGTTCACCATGCTGTGGGTCCCGAGATTATCTCGGGATCCACAGTGCGTATTCACCGACCGCCACACTCGTCGGAGGCCGCCACTACATTGGGCACAGCCCCTTCTGAATCGTCCGCCCCAAGGAGACACCGTGCGACTGGCCGAAGCCCTTGACGACATGGTTGACGGTCGTGCCCCCGTCACTACCGACCGCGGGGAACGTCAACCGGGCTGGGACTCTCCCGGTGCCCGCCCCCTCGACGCCGACATGGCGCTAGACCACATCGAGCGCGCCGTCGCCGCCGACGGCATCTCGATGTACGAGCACCAAGAAGAGGCAATACTGGAAATCCTGGCGGGGAATCACGTCATTGTCACTACCCCGACCGGATCCGGGAAATCCCTCATCGCTACCGCCGCCCACTTCGCGTGCGTCGCAGCCGGCGGGCGCTCCTACTACACCGCCCCCATCAAGGCTCTCGTCAGCGAGAAATTCTTCAGCCTGTGCGAGATCTTCGGAGCCGCCAACGTCGGCATGGTCACCGGGGATGCCTCGGTCAACGCAGACGCCCCCATCATCTGCTGCACCGCCGAGATCCTCGCTAACATCGCTCTGCGCGAGGGCCATCACGCCAGCATCGACCAGGTCGTCATGGATGAGTTCCACTTCGTCGGCGACCCCGACCGCGGCTGGGCCTGGCAAGTGCCACTGTCCGAGCTTCCCCAGGCCCAACAGATCATCATGAGCGCCACTCTCGGTGACGTCTCCGACCTCTCCGTCGGCCTGACGACCGCCACCGGGCGCCCCACCAGCGTCATCACCGGGGTCGTCCGCCCCGTCCCGCTGGAGTACTCGTGGTCTATGAAACCCGACCACGAAGCCATCGAGGAACTCGTGGCCGATCAGAAAGCCCCGGTTTACATCGTCCACCCCTCCCAGAAACAGGCCGTAGAACGTGCCCAATCCATGACGTCAATGAAGTTGGTGAGCACCGAAGAGCGACACGCCATCGCCGCTGAGATCGCCGGTTTCCGCTTCGCGAAGGGGTTCGGATCGACGGTGCGCAAGTTCATCACCGCCGGGATCGGCATCCACCATGCCGGAATGCTGCCGAAATACCGCCGCCTCATCGAAACTCTCGCCCAGCAGGGCAAACTCAAGGTCATCTGCGGCACCGACACCCTCGGCGTCGGGATCAACGTGCCAATTCGAACCGTCATGTTCACATCCCTGACGAAATTTGACGGCCGACGCACCCGCGTCCTCAAGTCCCGCGAGTTTCACCAGATCGCCGGGAGAGCTGGACGTGCCGGATTCGACACCGTCGGCTACGTCGTCGCGCAGGCACCCGAGCACGTCATCGCCAACCACAAAGCCCTTGCCAAGGCCGGTGACGACCCCAAGAAACGTCGCAAAGTACAGCGTCACAAGCCACCGGAAGGATTCGTCAACTACTCCGAGGAAACCTTCACTAAGCTCATCGAATCCACCCCGGAGACCCTCCATGCTCGCATGAGAATCACCGAGGCGATGCTGCTCAACCTGTTGCAGCGTGACGAGGACACCGCCCGGGCCGTCCAGCACCTTGTCGAGGCCGCCACCCCGGCCGTCGCTGAACGACGTCGTCTCTACCGCCGAGCAGTCCAAATTGGGCTGTCTTTGTTGCGCTCCGAGGTTGTCCATCGCCTCGAGGTACCCACACCTGGGGGCCGCCGATTTGCCATGAACGAGGCGCTGCAGGACGACTTTGCTCTCAACCAACCACATTCGGCCTTCGCCAGCGAGGCCGTTGCGACCCTCGACCCGGATTCCCCCAGCCACGCCCTTGACGTCGTCAGTGTTATCGAGGCCACCCTCGATAATCCGATGACCGTCCTCATCGCCCAACAGCACGCCGCCCGCGGTGAGGCCATCGCGCACATGAAAGAGGACGGCTACGACTACGAGGACCGGATGGCCGCCGTCGAGGAGATCGAGTGGCCCCGCCCCCTTGAAGACACTCTGAACGCCCTGTTCGATATTTTCGCCCCGAGCCACCCGTGGGTCCCCGCCGACGCCCTGCAACCCAAGTCGGTGGTACGCGACATGTACGAACGCGCCATGACCTTTGGCGAGTTCTGTGCCCACTACAAGGTGCAACGCAGTGAGGGGCTCGTGCTGCGCTATCTCACCGACGCCTACCGGGCGCTGCGCCAGACAGTGCCCGAGTCCGAGCGCACCGACGAACTGAGTGACGTCATTTCGTGGCTCGGCGAGGTTGTCCGCTCCACCGATTCCTCCCTCATCGACGAATGGGAGGACCTCACCCATCCCCTCGACGAGGAACCCGAGGAGGTCCGCCCGGCGCGGACGTTCACGTCCAACCAACGAGCCTTCACCGTCATGGTGCGCAATGCGATGTTCCGCAAGGTGATCCTGGCTGCCGACGACGACTTCGAAGCTTTGGGAGCCCTCGAACCCGAACGGTCGGCCATGACGACCACCGCTTGGGAGGACACTCTGGGCACCTACTGGGACGAGCACGACGAGATCAACGATGGGCCTGACGCCCGCGCTCCCGGTCTGTTCATGATCGAAAACGAATCGAGACGACGCGACAGCCGGATATGGCTAGTTCGTCAGATCATCGACGACCCAGCCGGTAACCACGACTGGTCAATCACCGCGACCGTTGACCTTGACGAGTGCGACGAGGCCGACGACCTAGTGCTGCGTACCAGAGCGTTCGCCCGGCTGGACTGACGTTCGTCACCAAGTCACCGTAGGTTCCCCGCCCGGTCCGCCCATTCCACTGCCCGTCCACCTCGCAAGGTGGCAGGCATGTCGATCACTCGCTGATTACTGCTCCCCCGCCACGGCAGGGTGAGGGTGCGGTGGACCAGCTGGAAGGGACCGTCAACCAAGACGTCAATCTGGCCCAGCATGTCGGCCAATTCAGCATCACGACGTGCCTGTCTCATCAACGCCTCGACGGTGTACCCGGACCATGACCACACGTCCCACCCCATCTCATGAGCGGCGCGGGCCAACCTTGCACATGCACGAGGTTGACGGCTCGCCTCTCCCCCCGACAAGGTCAGCCCACTGGCCAACACCGACGAGTTCATAGCGGCGATGACCTCCTCAACGTCGACCTCCTGACCACCGCAGGGATCCCACGTCGCCGGGTTATGGCACCCAGGACACTGCAGCGGACACCCTTGGGTAAAGACCGTGAAACGGATGCCGGGGCCGTCAACGATCGACTCCGGCTCGATCCCAGCGATCCTCACCCGTGCTTAACGCGGTCTCTGACTTCGGCGCGCTTGGCGTCGTTGAAACGATCCAAAGTGCCCACCAGATATCCAGTGATGCGACGGATCCGGTCGAAGGGGCCCGATTCTTCAGCCCGACCGCATCCGGGACACTCGTCGTCGATAATTCCGGTGTAGCCGCACTGTGGATCCCGGTCGACGGGATGGTTGATAGAGCCGTATCCGATGCCACTGGCTGCCATGTGTCGCACGATCGCTGCGAAGGCGTCAACATTGCGGGCTGGATCCCCCGACAACTCCACGTAGGAAATATGGCCACCATTGGTGAAGGCGTGGTAGGGAGCCTCGATGGCGATCTTGTCTGCGGCACCGATGTGGTACCAGACCGGCACGTGGAAGCTGTTCGTGTAGTACTCGCGGTCGGTCACTCCCGGGATCGACCCGTAGCGCTGCCGATCCATTCGGACGAACCGCCCCGACAGTCCCTCAGCCGGGGTGGCCAGGGCCGAGAAGTTCAGGCCGGTGCGCTCGGCAGCCTCGTCCATACGTTCCCGCAGGTGACCAACGATCCGCAGGCCAAGCTGTTGCGCTTCTTCCGACTCACCGTGGTGGACTCCGATCAACGCCGTAAGCGTCTCGGCAAGCCCGATGAACCCCACCGAGAGAGTCCCGTGTTTCAGCACCTCGGCGACGGAGTCATCGGCACGCAGCTCCTCAGAGTCGATCCATACCCCTTGGCCCATGAGGAAGGGAAAATTGCGCACCAGCTTGTGAGATTGGATCTTGAGACGGTCGAGGAGCTGGTCAATGACCAGATCAATCATCCGGTCGTACGAAGCGAAGAAGGCATCGACGTCGTGATGGGCTTCGATGGCCAATCTGGGCAGGTTGATCGACGTGAACGACAGGTTTCCACGTCCCCAGGTCTGGGCCCGGGACGGGTCATGCACGTTCGACATCACCCGAGTGCGGCAACCCATGTACGCGATTTCCGTCTCGGGGTGGCCAGGCCGGTAGAACTCGGCGTTGAAGGGGGCATCCTGGAAGGAGAAGTTCGGGAACAGCCGCTTGGCGCTCACCCGGCACGCCAGCCGGAACAGGTCGTAGTTGGGATCGCCCGGGTTGAGGTTGACCCCTTTCTGTACCCGGAAGATCTGGATCGGGAAGATCGCGGTCTCCCCGCCACCCAGCCCCGCCTCGGTGGCCTCCAACAGGCAGCGCATTACCATCCGCGCCTCCGGGCGTGTGTCGGTACCGTAGTTGATCGACGAGAATGGCGTCTGCGCTCCGGCCCGCGAGTTCATGGTGTTGAGGTTGGCGATGAGGGCCTCCATCGCCTGGTAGGTCTGGCGTCGGGTCTCTTCGAGGGCCTGACGACGAATCCGCTCGGCAAGGCGATCAGTGTCGCGGACGAGTCCAGCAAACAGCCGCCCGACCTGCTCGCGCTCGGCAGCAAGACCAGTCTCGTCAGGTTCCAACGTCCATTCCGAGGCCGCTTCCCGCACCTCGTCAACCTTGTCCTCGTCGCCCCCAAGAACCTCAAAGATTCGTGCCAGACCGGTCTGGGCGGCGCGCCTAAAGGTCTTGGCGACACCCGGTGCCATGTCACGATCAAAATTTGGCACGGCCTGACCACCGTGCTGGTCATTCTGGTTGGACTGGATGGCAATGCAAGCCAAGGCTGCGTATGACCCGATGGACTGCGGGGCACGCAGCACACCGTGGCCGGTGGAGAACCCGTGCTCGAACAAGTCGGTGAGGTTAATCTGGCAGCAGGTAGTTGTCAGAGTAAGAAAATCGAGGTCGTGGATATGGATGTCACCGTCACGGTGGGCGGCGGCGTGGGCAGGGTCGAGTACCTCCAGCAAGTTGAACTGTTTGGCTGACTCGGTGCCATAGCGCAGCATCGACCCCATAGCGGAGTTGCCGTCAACGTTGGCGTTCTCCCGCTTGGCATCAGCCTCCTCTGCGGACGCGAAAGTGATCTCGCGCAGGGTGCGCATCAATGCTGACTGCTGGTCACGGGCGACGGTGCGGCGCTGTCGGTACAGGATGTATGCCTTGGCGACGTCGTCATGCCCCTGGTCCATGAGCGTCTTCTCGACGAGATCCTGGATGGTCTCAACGTCCGGGGTCTCCTCGCCCATCTCGCTCAGCCGAGACATGACCTCCAAGGCAACCTCAGATGCATGCAACTCGGAGGTACCCATCCCGCATGCCACGAAAGCCTTACGGACAGCCTCGACGATCTTCGTCGAGTCGAAGCGGATCACCCTGCCGTCACGTTTGCGAATGGACGTCGGTACTGCGCGTTGCTGACTAATGGTCTGGTCGTCTGGTTGAACGATCGTCGACATGCTCACTCCTCGAAGCAGCGCACAGGTGGAGCATGGATAGCCCCGGGTCGTCCCGCGCGCCCGTTGTCGTACCGGGTCGTTGACCCGGGTACTGGCAGGTATTCGGACTTCAGGGCCCTCCGTCGTTAGACGGGTTCCTACCGAGCGACGCTTCCCAGCCAGCTGGCCAGTGCGTGATGTCGCCGTCGTTCCCTGTTACCGCTGCGGGGCAGTTCCGGTTTCCCACCGGATTCCCTCTTGCCTCCCATCACCGCCACACGAAGGGTTATCCCCTACATCTGGTGCCTGACAATGGGAACCAGCACAAGATAAAGGGTATACGCATTGGTGGCACACCTGCACGCGACCCCCCGAGTTGCCACGAAACAGCGCAGAGTCTGGCCTTACAAACCGGTTTTCCATCCTTGTAGCGGCGGCTGGCATGATGGACACACGCTCAGGGAAAGGACACTCCCATGAAGATCACCAGCACATCCATCACCGAGGGTCAGCCAATCGAACTGGCCTACGCCCACGCCGACGCGGGCGGCAAGAACATCAGCCCCCAGCTCAGTTGGACACCCGGCCCAGAGGGCACCAAGTCGTACGCCATCACCATCTACGACCCTGACGCCCCCACCGGATCAGGTTTCTGGCACTGGATTCTCGCCGATATCCCGGCCGACGTCACCTCTCTTGGCGAGGGCGGCCCGCTGCCCGCTGGGGTACGGGAGTGGACCAACGATTACCAGGAGGAGGGCTACTCCGGCGCCTGTCCGCCTCCCGGCCCCGCTCACCGTTACATCCACACTGTCCATGCCATGCCGACTGAACACCTCGACATCCCCGACGAGGCGGCAAACGTCCAAGTGCGCTTCGCCATCCACACCACCGAGTTGGACTCGGCGTCAATCACCGGAACCTTCCAGCAGTCCTGAGCCATCCTGTACCGATGAGGCAGGTGTCGCGGGTGTCCGCGGCACCTGCTTGACTGACATCGTGAAGGTTCGGCAGGCACTTCTCATCGTCCTTGTCCTTTTCGGCCTGGTTTCGGTGCCCCTTTCTGCCAGCGCCGCACCGCCAAGCCCTACTCCGACGACCACCAGTACCGCGTACGTCAGTGAGACCCCGACCTCACGGCCATCGGTTGACGGGGGCCCGGGAGCGGGTATGGGCTGGGATTCGACCCCGGTGTCCTCCGACATGGCCGCGAGAATGGACTGTGCTTCGGTCATGTTTGTAGGCGTGCGAGGGTCGGGGGAGACCCCGCCGTACGGCGACACGATTACGTCAATCCGTGACGCCCTAGCGCAAAAGTGGCGAGGCAAGGGGACCGTTCGTCAGGTGTACCTGAACTACCCGGCCGCTGACCCCCACACCTTGCAGAACACCCCGATGAGCTCTCTGCTCTTCGACTCCACGATGCCATCAACCGAATATTTCGATTCAGCAGCTCTGGGAGCCAAAAAACTCATCGCCTTGCTTAATACCGAGAAAAAGCAGTGCCCTAAGGAATGGGTGGTTCTCGCTGGTTTTTCCCAGGGGTCACAAGCCATCACGCAGGCCCTTGCTCAGACCGACACCCCACAGCGTCTAGCAGGTGCCATCCTGGTCGGAAACCCCGACCATTACCCCGGCCAGAACGTCCAGGAGGTCAGTGGAGACGCCGACCAGTCAGCAATTGGTATGGCCGCCATCCTCTACTACCTACGTGAGCGCGCGAATGCCACCCCGGGCGCTAATCGTGACGCCCAGATGCGGGCCATCATCGAAGCCACGCTTAGTCTGAGCCAAAACTCCATCAACCAGAAAGCCCTCGATGCCGACATGTCGAAGGCCGGAGCTGCAATTCCAGCGGAGGCATACCCGGAAACGTATTCGGTGTGCATGAAGGGTGATCCGGTCTGCGATACCGCACCGGCCCTCACACGCATCCTCACCTTGCAGTCGACTTGGCAGGACGAACTCAATCAAGGCCGTCCGATTCACATGGGCTACACCCGCACAGTCATGGAAGGGGCGTTGGACCGCATTGCTCAGCGTATTAACGCCATCGGTGCCGCCGAGGCAAAGGGGACTCCCCTGCCTCACGGGTCGACGGTGGCGGTAACGACTCGCGACTGGGGACCGCTTCAGATCGGCGTGGCTGTGGGTGCAGGTGTTGCTGGGCTAGGGGCGGGCTGGCTCTTGGGACGTGCCGGTCGACGTCGTCAGCGTCGCCGCCGTTGGCACTAAACGGGTTAAATCTCGAAGAACCACTGCCCCGTGGCCACAACGCCAATGACATCGGCCAGCAGAAGAATACCGAAGGCTGCCAGAAGAGCTGAGATACCGCGGCGGACTGCCACCGCGTGACTTTCTCGAATACCCGTCACCATGCTGGCGACACGATCTGGTCCGCCAATGAGATACGCGATCACCAGGACAATCAGCAGACTATGGCTACAGGCGACCCAAATTAGCGATTCGACGACAGCCCAGCTCTGATGCGGAAGATGAGCAGCGTGTACCAGCATCGCCCAGAACGCTGGGTCGATGAGGGACGACAGTCCTACGAAAAGACCGCTGACAGCCAGAGCTCGAGGCGCCGTCGAGCGTGGCGCTGCAGAAGTATCCCCCCCGAAATCCTTCGTCGGCGCACCCGGACGCGATCGCCACGCCGCCCAGGCAACAAACACCACACCAAGGACGGTCACGAGGCACACCCACACCACGTGGGGGACGTGGAACCCATGGACGCCCAACCGAGTAAGCAGCGCTCCCAGACCAAGCACCCCGGCAATCCCAAAACCAGCGGAGGTCCCTACCGAGGTGACGAGGAGAGTCACGACCCCGCGCCGCCTGACCCCGAGCCCGAGTGCTGCCAACAGCACCAGGGACCCCAACGGATCGAATCCGGCGATACCGAGGGCGAAAGCCGCAGCGAGGAAAGACAGCACAGGGAAAGGCTACTCGGTAGCCATTTTTCGAATGGCATGAACTGCCCCCGCGTCGCGCAACAGAGAAGCTCCCTCAATTTCACTTCCATGCCATCTTCGTGCTACCATCTTTGGGTTGGGTTTGCCAGGTGAGCCCGATGCGCGAGTGGCGGAATGGCAGACGCGCTGGCTTCAGGTGCCAGTGTCCCTTGGGACGTGGAGGTTCAACTCCTCTCTCGCGCACAACGAATAAGAAGCCTCGGATCGAAGTCCGGTTCGAGGTTTTATTACGCTTGTATTTCATCACACGTGTAGTGCACTCGCTCCCGCATTCGTCAGCTGAGGGGGCTCTCGAGGCGTTTTAATCGGCTTTTTTGCCCACCATGGTGGCCGTTCGGCTTCCGTTAACAGACGAAAGTGCACCAACCTCGCTACGAAGTGGACCTGAGAGAACCCTTATTCCTACTTTATGTGGTGTCCGCCGGACAAAGCCGGCGCGAGCACCTCATCGGGTGCCGACTCATGGACAAGAGAGGACACACCATGATCAAGAACCGCCTCGTCGCCGCTGGAGCAGCAGCTGCCCTCGCAACTGGTACCGCCCTCATGGCTGTGCCGGCCCACGCTGCCACTCCGGCCCCTGCCCCCACCCCTGCCCCCTCTGCTCCTGCCAAGCCGGGCATCAACGTCTCGAAGCTGCCGATCCACATCGATTTCGACTGCCTCAAGAAAAATGCCCAGGAGCGTCACCAGATCGAGCTCAAGATCGCCAAGATCCTCGTCAAGGACGGCACCGCCAAGTCCAAGGCTGTGGCCGTTGATTCCGCCAAGGAGATCATCGATACCGTTCTCAAGGACCCGAGCCTGCTGGCCAAACCGGGTGCCCTCGTGACCAAGATCGTCAAGATCATTACCGACAATGCTCTCAAGGCTTTCGGCGACACCACCGCCCTCGGCGATCTCAAGCAGCTCGCTCAGGACATCGTCAACAACCTTAAGGCCGCCAAGGCTTGCTTCGTCATTAACATCCCGGGGCAGCCCCCGAAGATCCAGCATGTCGGCCATCTCGGCGACCTCCAGTCCGCCGCTTGGCTTCCGGCCAGCCAGGTCCGCTGAGTATCGCTAACTCTCACGGTAACGCCATAAACCGAGCGACCATGTGACTCATGTTGCCCGACATGAATGGGGCTGCGGGTTTTCCCGCAGCCCTTTGTCACGTCCCCGCTTCACATGCGTAGGTGCAGCACTTATGTGCACATGACACTGACTGACATGCACGTCTAACCAAGTTCGTATGCGTACACGTCCCCAAGCCATCAGATGAGCCTCCATTCATCTAGTGTCAAGGCTACGGCCATTAAGGCACAAACATCACATGCAAAGGAGCGTGGGACATGACCTTCACCAAGAAGCTGAGCGCACTGGCCATTGCGGGCACTATGGCTATTACCGGAGCCTCTATAGCGACAGTTCCGGCTGTGGCTGCTGACAAAGCTCCAGCCCCGGCCACTGCCACCGTCCAGTCGAAACTCATCACCGGGTACACCACCAGCACTGATCAGTAGGGCACCAAGCTCTTCTTCCGCAAGAACATCGTCCCCAACGCTAAGGGTGCCGTCGTCATCGTCCACGGCGCAGCTGAACACTCCGGCCGCTATGACTACCTGGCTAAGCGTCTCAACGACGCCGGCTACTCAACCTACCGCTTCGATCACCGCGGGCATGGTCGTAGCGCGCGCCCATACGTCGACAACGCCATCCCACGTGGCCACATCGACGATTGGAGCAACCTCGTCAACGACGTGCACCAGTTCGTGCAAATCGCCCACCAGGAAAACGCCGGCAAAAAGGTGTTCCTCTTCGGGCACTCCATGGGTAGTTTCGCCGTCCAATCCTACGGCGCTAAGTACCCGGGAACCGTTGCCGGCATCGTGAGCAACGGTGGTGGCATTGCCGTCAACCCATGGGGCCGCGACACCGAAGGGCCGGAGAAGGTCACCGCACACGACCTCACCGACGCCGAGAAGAACGCCGCACCCACGATCAGCCAACTCCTGCCGATGGATAAGCTCACCAGCTTTAACGGCATCCTGCTGACCCAAGCGGTGCGCCATCCCAAGGCCATCCACCTGCCCTCGACCGCCGCCGAGGCCTTCATCCAGTTCAAGAACCCGCTGGCGAACGGCGTTTGCACCGACCCGGCCGTCATCGAGGACTACAAGAAGGATCCCCTCAACAACAAGTACATGAGCCTCGGCATGGTCAAGCAGATGGGCGTCGCACAGGTGTACAACACCTTTAACGCTCCATCCTTTAGCGAGCCGACCCTTATCATGCACGGCGCCAACGACGGCATCGTCCCCTCGTACTTCGACGTCAACTGGTACAACGCCATTGGCTCTAAGGACAAGAAGATCATCGAGTGGGAAGGCCTGATGCACGAGACCATCAACGAGCCCGTCAAAGATCAGGTCGACGATACGATCATCAACTGGATTAACGCTCACAACAAGTGAGCACTACTCAATGATGTCCTCATAGCGGCTGAGCCCAGGTATTCCCTGGGCTCAGCCGGTGCCGTTATACGATCACTAGGTAAGTGATAAATCACCATCACGTGGCATTACAGCGCGGCTTGAGCATCGTCACCACGACCCGCTCGTCATTGCTTCGGTGAGCCACACATACGAGGTAAGGTCTCCTCCATGTTGCCGAAACCTAACCTTCCTCTGCGGGTCACAGCCGTCGCACTCACGACCTGCCTAGCGCTCAGCGCCTGCTCCTCCCATAGCGATGTGAAGAACCCCAGCCAGTCCGGCAGTTCCTCCACTGCTGGCGTATCAAACGCCACCTTGGCGAAGATTCCAGCCGCTCAGGCCGGGGCAACGGACATCACCTTCAATGCCGCCCCCGAGAAGGTCAAGGCCATCTTCCCGCGCTTCGCAAAGGCGCGGAACCTCAGCACCGCAGTAGAGGTCGTCAAAGGGCGCATGCTGCGCGATTCCTGGCAGCAAAACGCTTCTGACGTCAACGTCACCTCCCAGATCATTGCCTCCAATGACGCCGCATTGGGCGTGCTGGTGACCAACCAGACCACTATCGCCGGTAAGAAGCAGACGATTCCGGCCACCATCTGGTACTCGACCGCAGCCCAGCAGTCATACTCCTCTCCCGCCCTCGTCAAGCCCGACAAATGGGCTGACCTGACGACAGCGCTGCAGGATGCTGGCAAGGATCAGTCCCTCGACGGCGGAAAAATTGCCGCGGCCGTCAAGGCGAAATCGGCCCCGTATGGCAGCGGCCCCGCCCTCGGTTTTAGCCACAACGGTGACCTCTTGGCCAGCTTTGCCTCGGGAGTCGTCACCGATAAGGCCGTCACCCTCGTCGTTCCCAGCGACAAAACGAAGGGAATGCTCAGCAACTTCGGCACCCAGGCTCAGAAAGCCTCAACAAATCCCGGCACGTTCACTGGAACTACCTCCCAGCCCGTAGATGAGTCCCTCAAAGCCACGGACACGAGTGGTCGCCCACCAACAGCCGTCGGCCCGGACTGTCGGGTACTGCACTGCGTCGCAGTCACCTATGACGATGGCCCCAGCGCCATGACCCCAGAACTTCTCAACACCATCAAGAAGTTCAAGTTGTCGATCACCTTCTTCGAGATGGGCAACAGCATCATGGCCTTCCCAAATACGGCCCAGAAGGTGGCTGCCGCCGGCATGGAGATCGGCAACCACACAGTCACCCACCCGAATCTTCCGGCGAAGACCCCGGATCGCATCCGTCGTGAACTGGAGCACAACTCGCAGCTCATTAAGCAGTTCACCGGGGCCACTCCGCTGTTGTTCCGCCCACCCTATGGCGCTCACAACGACACTGTTGACAAGGTCGCCAAGGACAATGGCATGGCAATCATTCAGTGGCAGATTGACAGCGAAGACTGGAAGAACCGCAACCCTGAGATGACGTATAAGAACGTCATGACCGCGCTGCCGTACACCGCACCTATCGTCCTTGAACACGACATCCAGAAGGCATCAATCGACGCCGCCCCGCAGATCTATAAGGATCTTGAAGCAAAGGGCAAGACCATCGTCAGCGTCAGTGAACTGTCCCTCAACACCGGGGGTTACCAGGCCGGTCACGCTTACTGCAATGGAACGGTCAAGCCACAAAGCGGCTATAACTGCAAAGGATGAGGATCCGACCGGGGGCGCGCACGGCTGTAGAAGGTCTCACTCTGCTGGCCTGTGCTGCGCTGGGGTTCTACCTGCTGCTCAGTGGCCGCGTTCACCTGTTCGTCGGCACCATCATCACGACCCTGCTGTGGGTTGCGTGTCCGGTCCTGACGGTCATGGGCTTGTGGACCCTGGCCCACGCGGTTCGTCACCCGAATACCACAGGGCATCATCGTGCTCGGATCGGACTACTTATCGTTGCCCCTGTCGCCCTGGGATTATTCGTCCCGCTAGAGCCACTAACCCTGCTCGGAGCGGCGAGTTACCGTCCCGCAGTGCGGGGCACCTCGTCATCTCCGGCTCACTCGAGCTCGTGGAATAACGGTTTACCGGCGGCTCCTACGTCGATATCCCCGGTAGCTATCGACCCCAAGACCGGAAAAACCGTCGGCGGATACGACAACGGCGGCGACAACATCGGGTCTGACCGCAACGGCCCTATGGGTCCACCACCGGCCCAATGGCCCGCTCTCAAAGGCAATCCGGCTGAACTCACCATCTACGACTACGTGCAACGGGCTGATGATCCCCGCGGTATCGCCACGCTTAAAGGCAGAAAATTGACGATGATCGGCTTCGTCAGTGCCGCCCCAGAAGACCCAGCTCATGCCTGGGTGCTGGCCCGACTCAAAATGTGGTGCTGCGTGGCCGACGCACTGCCGTTCATGACGACGATGGTGGGAGCCTCGTCTCGTCCCACCGGCGGTTCGTGGATGCGCGTCACCGGCACGTACCTGCCTAGTTCCCCCAACGGCGACACTCGCTTCAGGGTGGAACGCATCGACCAGATCCCGGTACCGGAGAACCCGTATATATGAGCGAGCTGCCTCCCCAGGTAAATGCCTGGCTCGTGATCTTCATCGGTATCTGGCTACAGGCCGTACCCTTCCTGCTCTTGGGAACGATCATCTCATCGACCCTAACAGCCTTCCTCAAACCGCAAGCTCTGGCCCGTTTCCTGCCACGTCAAACTGCCTTGGCCGTAGTGGTCGCGGGGCTTGCCGGCATCGCCCTTCCCGCCTGCGAGTGCGCCTCGGTGCCCACCACCAAGTCCTTGGTCAGGGCAGGCGTACCGACAGCCGCAGCCCTCACCTTTATGGTGGCTTCCCCGGCCATCAATCCGGTCGTCATAGCAGCCACCGCGGTTGCCTACACCGTCAATCCTCGGATGGCTGTAGCGCGGTTCATCGCCGGATTGTTGGCCGCCGTCCTCATTGGTTTGGGGTGGATCTGGCTAGGGCGTCCTCTCCGCGGGGTTGATGACGGCTCCCCGGGATCTGCCTGCGAGGAGGCCTGCGGACTACATGACCACCAACCGCGCACCATGTCCGCAATGGCCGAGACCTTCCGCAGCGAGCTAACTCACGATTTCATCCAATCCTGCGGCTTCCTCGTCATTGGTGCGGCGATCGCTGCCACCGTCAAGGTCTGTGTTCCGATCGCCTGGATGCAGGCTTTGACGATCAACGTTGTAGTGGAGGCAGCAGTATTGAGCCTGCTAGCCGTCATCGTCGCCCTGTGCTCAGAAGCCGACGCCTTCATGGCTGTTTCTCTGACGAGTTTCTCCCCCACCGCCCAGCTGGCCTTCCTGGCGATCGGACCGATCGTTGACGTCAAGCTGATGGCTATGGAGGGCGGGGCCTTTGGTGCTGGGTTCCTTAAACGGTTCGTCCCGCTGGCAACGTGCTGCTGCTTCGTCTCAGCAATCCTCATTGGTGCTCTCATCTTTTCCTCATAGCCAACCTGCACTGATGACCACAACTGGCACGAACCAGTGACAGAGTGTGCCCCAATATCGCCAGTCATCTGAGAATTCGAAGAACTCTCCCAGAATATCGGCGACGCTCGGCGTTGTGATTCTTCCCTACTTGAGCAGAGCCTTAATCTATAAATCGTGAGTGCCTCCCCGCGTCGCTCGATTCGAGCCCTGGCCATCGCCTTGGTTGCCCTGCTCTCACTTGGAGCCTGCTCTCACGACGACGGGGACCCCAACGCCTCGCCCTCAGACATCCGGTCAACCATGAAATCCACCTCCGTGGCCAGCGACCATGTCTCAGGGGCGTCGATGACATCAACGTCCTTCCGCAAGCCGTCAGACATTTCCATCAAGGTCCCAACTATCACCACCGCCCGTAATCTCAGCCAGGCCATCGAGGTCGTCCGTGAGCGCACCCTACGCGGCGCTGCATGGGATTCGGCTACGAAGGTCACTATGACCGGCCATTTCATCTCCTCGACAACTGACCTACTTGGGGTCGAGTTGCAGGCTGAAGTGACGAAGGGCAAAACAAGCTCTCAGTCCACAACGACGTTGTGGTACGACGCCACAATGAAACAAACCCTGTCAGCGAGCGCCCTCATCTCGTGGCCCGGTTGGCCAAAGTTCAGCCAGGAAGTTGTTAAATCTGCCCATGCCGATGGCCTCAACGGCAAGAAGGCTGAGGCGGCCCTCCAGCAACCGCAAGCCCCCTATGGCACCGGACCTGCACTGTCATTTGACTCCAAGGGGGACCTGCTTGTGAAGTTCCCGGCGGGAGCTATCGATAGCGTTCAACGTACTGTTCTCATCGATTCCAAGGCCGTCTCTCCGACGCTCAGTGGGCTCGGCCAGAAGGCCCTCGGCGCCTCACTACACCCGACGTCGTTCACCGGTACCCCGTCAACGGATGCGACATGGTTTACCAAACTCAAGACGAGCCCGAAACCAGCAGATTCTCCGAACACCAGGCCCCTCCCGGGCGACCCGGCCACCAAAACGAGCAGCACACCGACCCACCCCTCAACGGCAATTGGTGTCGACTGCATCGTCGAAAACTGTGTGGCCCTGACCTATGACGACGGACCCGCTGATACTACTGCGAAGGTCATTGATGGTTTCACTCACGCGAAAGCCGCCGCCACCTTCTTCCTGCTCGGGACCAACGTTGACAACCACCCAGACACCTCCACCTTGCTGGCCGGCTCCGGTTTCGAGGTTGGCAGTCACTCGGCCAGCAACCGAACTCTGACGACACTCGGGCCTCGGGGCCGCACAGCTGAGATCACCGATGCCGTCAATGCCCTAAGTAAGCTCACTGGACGACCGACGATGCTCTTCCGTCTGCCGTATGGTGCGCACAACGAGCAGATCGATGCCGCGATGGCCAAACAGAATCTGGCCATGGTCAACTGGACCGCCGATTCCAATGACTGGCAGAACCGTAACGCCGGCAAGATCACCAAGACGGTGACCGAGTACGCCACGACCTACACCCAGCCGATCATCGTGCTGCACGACACCTATTCGTCAACAGCCGACGCGACCAGCGGGATAATCGAAGCGCTCCGTCACAAGGGCATGACACTCGTCACCGTCTCTGAGTTGACCGTCAATACTGGTGGCCTCGAAACCGGCAAAGTTTACTGCCGTGGTACTGCCGTCAACCAGAATGGCTTCGGCTGTCACAACTGACACGATCTATCGGTCACAGATCGTCAGCCCTGCCTTAGCTCCGGCGCATCACCTTACGCAACATAGGATTCAGCAAGTCCAAGACCTCGACAATGCGCAATATCTTCGCCAGGACGAGGAATAGGGCAACGAACAGCACCCCGCCGATCAAGGTACCGCCAGCGTGACCGACCCACGCGCCATGACCCGCAGCGTCGATCCCATGAGCGACGAGGTATGTCGGAACCGCAGCAACGATCGAGGCCACAGCGAGCTTGGTCCACAGTCGGTTAACCTCTCCCATGCCAATACCGCCGAGCTGGCGAGAAGCCACCACCAGCCACGCCACCGCTCCAACAAGGTTGGCAATGGTCTGAGCAGCCGCCACGACGACAAGGGCATGCTGAGGCGGAAAGACGAACATCGTCACCAAGATGATGAGCTGGACGCCCGTAGTAACCGCCTGCATGATGAGGTTGAGCTTGCCGTCCTCGCGGGCGAAGCAGTAGCGCTGCTGCAGGGTAGCGATACCGAAGGGCAGCAGGCCCACCCCCATGACCGCCACGGCTCGTGCCAACGACCCGACCTGACCAGGTTCCAGCGAGAACACTGTCTGCACGCCGGGGCGGGCCAGCACGACCATCGCCAGCGAACATGGGATGATCGCTAGGGCTGGCATTTCCAATCCCTGACGCAGCAGCTTTTTCATGGCGGAATTGCTGCCGTCGGCATTAGCCCGGCTCATTCGTGGGAAGAGTGCAGTAAGAATTGACGTCGTGATGAAGCTCTGCGGCAGCATAAAGATCAGGAAGGCGTTGTCGTAGGCACTAATCGACGACGACACCTCCGGGTGCACCAGGCGTACGTGGGACAGCATCTTCTTCATGATGATGCCGGCGAACTGAGCGATGACCAGTGCGGTGAAGGTCCACACCGTGATACGCGCGGCAGCTCCCAGACCGTAGCCGCGGATTCCCCAGCGAGGACGCCACCGGAACCCGCCGCGATGCAACGGGATGATGAGGAACAAGCCCTGGATGATGATGCCCAAGGTCGTCGTTCCGGCCAATACCCACACCATCTCAGGGGTCCAGGTAGCGGGGTCAGGATGGGCTCCGAATTGCACCAGGAACCACACCAGTCCGGCAATCTGAATGACGTTCGCCAGCACCGGACTCCACATGAAAGCAGCAAATTGGTTGCGTGCGTTAAGTACCTGGCCGAGGATCGCGTAGAGACCGTAGAAGAAGATCTGCGGCATGCATATAAACCCGAAGAAAATGGTGAGGTGACGAGTCGCCCCACTCGATGAGAAATAGAGATCCAAGAGCCATGGCGAGGCCAACGTCGCCACAGTGGTAACGACGAGCACTGACGCGAACGACACCGTCAGCAATCGATCGACGAACTCTTGACCACCGTCTGGCTGCTTCATGGCCCTGGTGATCTGCGGAATAAGGATGGCATTGAGTACTCCCGCACTGAGCAGGATGAACACAACATTTGGCAGGGTGTTAGCGGCCTGGAAAGCGTCGAGGGTTAATGAAGTACCAGCCGCAATGACGGTGAGCAAGTATGTGCGGACGAATCCCAGAATCCTCGACACCATCGTGCCGGCAGCCATGACGATGCTGGCGCGACGCAACGACCCCTCAGCAGGAGCCTCGGGGGCAGCCGACGTTGCTGGGGAGGTGATGACCCCGGAGATAACCCGGGTGCGATCGAAGTCCTCGTCGGCGCCAAACCGCCTCAGGCTACGGCGAGAAACATCGGCACCGAAAGTGACGGCGTCAATGTCGAGGCTGTCATAAACGTCTACTGGCGGGGCAGCCTCCGGAAGACGGAGAAGGTCATAAACGTCGTCATCATGGGATTCAGGCATGGTCGCCTTAACGGCCGGTCCCGGCGTAGACGACGGCCTCGCCTTCAGCATCGAGCCCGAAGGCGGTATGAGCAACGCGAACGGCCTCGTCAACCTGATCGGCATCCACAACCACCGAGATGCGAATCTCGGAAGTCGAGATCATCTGCAAGTTAATGCCGCAGTCGGCCAAAGCACGGAAGAACGTCGAGGTGACCCCGGGGTGAGTCCTCATGCCCACGCCGACCACCGATACCTTGCCAATCTGGTCGTTGTACAGGATCTGCTCGTAGCCCAACTCGTCCTTGACGGCGGTCAGGGCGCGGACTGCCGTGGGTCCGTCATTCATCGGCAAGGTAAAGGAGAGGTCCGTACGCCCATTCATAACCCGCGAGGCATTCTGCACAATCATGTCGATATTGATGTCAGCGTGAGCGATGATCTCGAAGATCTGGGCAGCTCGACCCACCGCGTCAGGAAGACCGGCGATGGTGATCTTGGCCTCCGAGCGGTCATGGGCCACCCCGGAGATGATGGCCTCTTCCATGTCAGATCCCTTCGTGATGTCGGTAGGGTCCTTGACCCAGGTGCCGGGTTTGTCAGAGAACGAGGAACGTACGTGCACTGGCACGTCCTCACGGCGGGCGTATTCGACGCAACGCAGATGGAGGATTTTGGCACCGCAAGCGGCCATTTCGAGCATCTCCTCGTAGGAGATCTCAGGAATGCGTCGGGCACCCTTGACGATCCGTGGATCAGCAGTAAAGACACCGTCGACGTCAGAGTAGATCTCACAAAAATCAGCGCCCAGGGAGCTGGCCAGGGCGACCGCAGTGGTGTCAGACGCCCCCCGCCCTAGGGTGGTGACGTCCTTAGTTGTTTGGGAAACCCCCTGGAATCCCGCGACAATGACGAGGTCTCCGGCCTCCAAAGACTTCTCAATTCGCCCGGGGGTAATGTCAATAATGCGGGCATTGCCGTGGGCCGCGGTCGTAATAACTCCAGCCTGAGAACCGGTGTACGAGCGTGCCGGGATACCCACGTCAGACAGAGCCATCGCGAGCAGGGCAGCGGACTGCCGCTCACCCGTCGTCAGGAGCATGTCGAGTTCCCGGGGAGCGGGCTGTGGGGAAACCTCCAAGGCGAGGTCCATCAGGTCGTCAGTGGTGTCACCCATAGCCGAGATGACGACGACAATGTCATTGCCCGCCTGCTTTGTGGCGGCAATACGGCGCGCCACGCGCTTAATCGATGCGGCATCGGCCACTGAGGACCCGCCGAACTTCTGGACGACTCGCGTCATCAACCCTCCTGCCAGGTTCGGACACCAAAGTCTAACCGGCGACAGTACGGCGACCCCGCCGTACACGGGAGCGCCGCAGTCTATTGCGTGACGCCGTGACGCAAAGGCTGTCAGGCGCGATTGCCACGATAGTAGGAACAGGGAGTAAACCCAGGAAAGACTTGCCGCTGACCCAGGTAACTCGGGTATGTCTGAAGCCTCACGTATTCTTGGGTACATGCGCTCAGACAGGCACGGCAAGCTCTACCCCCTGGCCATGTTCGGAATCGTAAGTATCCTGACCGGACTGCTAATGGCTGGATTCGTTGTGCCCCTGGCGGCTTTAACCGGCGGAACGGCCAAGATGGTTGCCAGTAGCATGGAGGACCTACCTCCCGAATTGATGAGCACACCGCAGGCTCAAAAGTCCCACATTCTGATGGCCGATGGATCGGTACTAGCCACCTTCTACGACGAGAACCGCGAATACGTTCCGTTGTCAAAGATCTCCAAGCAGATGCAAACGGCCCAGGTCGCTATCGAGGACAACCGATTCTTCTCCCATGGTGCGATCGACCTCAAAGGCACCGCTCGCGCCCTAGCGACAAACATCGCCGGATCAGCCCGGCAGGGCGGATCAACTCTGACCCAGCAGTACGTCAAGCAGATCCGTATCGAGGCTGCCGTAGCTGCGGGCAATGAGGAGGGCGTGCAAGCCGCCCAGGAGCCGACGATCACCCGAAAGATACAAGAGTTGCGCTATGCGGTGGCTATGGAGAAGAAGCTCTCTAAGAAACAGATCCTGGAGCGCTACCTCAATATCGCCTATTTCGGTGACGGTGCCTACGGCGTCGAGTCTGCAGCTCATCACTACTTTGGGACCACAGCCGCCAACCTTGACCTCGCCCAGTCGGCGATGCTAGCTGGCCTGGTACAGAACCCGGTCGCCTACGACCCAGTAAACCACCCAGAGGCAGCCATGAACCGCCGCAATATCGTGCTGGCACGTATGGCCCAACTTAACCTCATCAGCGCTGACCAAGCTCGGAAGGCCGAGGCGACCGTCTTCGACAAGTCGAAGGTCTTTTATCCGAAAAACGGCTGCATCTCATCGAAGTACCCGTTCATCTGCGACTACGCGTATCGCAGCTTGTTGCAGATGCCGAGTCTGGGCAAGAACCCCGAGGAGCGGGCCAAGATGGTCAAGCGTGGTGGATTGACAATCCAGACGAGTATTGACCCAAAGGTTCAGGATGCCGCCCAGAACGCCGTCTCGAACGTCGTCGGGCCCAAGGACCCAGTTCTTGCCGGAACAGCCATCGTCCAGCCGGGCACCGGCTTGCTCATGGCGATGGCACAGTCTCGTCCCATCATGGGCGACAAGCCCGGGCAAACCTACTACAACTACATGGCACCGGCCTCAATGGGCGGAGCCACTGGTTTCCAGGCAGGGTCGACTTTCAAGGCCTTCACGACGGCTGCGGCCATTGCCAAGGGCATACCCATGAGCAAGCATTACACCGCATCCTCTCCCATGGACTTCACCGGCGAAAAGTTCACCAGCTGTAAGGGCACCTTTAAGTCGGGGCCGTTCCGGGTGCGCAACTCAACCGGACACTCGTGGAACATCGGCTTGCGTGAGGCGGCCGCGTGGTCGGTTAACACCTACTTTGTCCAGCTAGAGCAGGACGTCGGTATGTGCGGGGTCACCAAAATGGCTCAGGACAGTGGCGTGAAACTCTCTAGCGGTAAGGACATCGTCAAGACCTTCCAGAAGGTGCCATCGTTTACCCTCGGTACTGCTTATGTGTCCCCACTGTCCATGGCTTCGTCCTATGCGTCCTTCGCCTCACGTGGCATTCAGTGCGACCCCATTATTCTCACGTCGGTTAAGAATCGCGATGGTTCACCTCTTAAGGTCCCGACCGGCAATTGCAAGCGAGTCATGCCGCAGAAGGTTGCTGACGGCGTTAACTCGATGCTTTCAGGTGTCATGGACGCCACGGGTATGCCCGCGAGGATTCCAGGTGGTTATCCGCAGGCCGGCAAGACAGGTACCACCGACGCCCATGAGGCTGCCTGGTTCGACGGGTATACCCCGCAGGCTGCCGGTGTAGCGATGATCGCTGCCGATGGTGGAAACTCCTACTTCCGTGGCGATAAGTCCCGCTCGATCAAGGGCATCCGGACCTCTACCGGGGTCTACCTCAACGGTTCTGGTGGTAGCGACGCCGGCAAGATCTACCGTGCGGCGATGGCCGGCGCCCTCCAAGGCAAGCCCAAGACAGAGTTCGTAGCTCCCACCGACGAGGTGCGCTACGGCAAGCTCATCAAGATTCCCAGCACTGACGGGATGACCTATCCCCAGGCCAAAGCTGCCATTCTTAAGGCGGGATTCCGCACCAAAGTGTGGCATGTATGGGACGACTCAGAGCCCGGTACCTACCTCGGCACGGATCCCGAGGGGTCAGCCCACGCCGGAGCCGCCGTCACCCTCAAAATATCGAAGGGCCCGAAGCCAGCCCCTAAACCGACCTACGCTCCTCCGCAGCCGCCACAAAACCAGCCAAATAACCCCGGCAATGAGCAGCCCGGTGGCCAGCAGAACAACCCACCCGGCGATAATACCGCGGGTAATAATGGCGGCACCGAGGGTAATAATGGCGGCGATTACGGGGGTAACACCGGAGGTGGTCAACAGAACCCGCCCGGAACGACGGGACCTCGCTGACATGAGAGCCGCCATGAAGACGGGCTTCACAGCGGTCGCTAGCGTTATTGGGGTCGGCGTTGCAGGTCTGGCCTACGGTGTAATCGAAGCGCATCGATTTGTGGTGCGTCACGTCGAGGTGCCGGTATTAAAGCCCGGCAGCTCACCGTTGCGCATACTGCATATGTCAGACTTACATCTGCTAGCCCGCCAGGAGACCAAGCGGCGGTTCATTCGTCAACTCGACGCTCTCAATCCTGACCTTGTCATCAACACCGGCGACAACTTTTGCTCGGCCGACTCGCTCCAGCCACTTCTCGACGACATGTCGGGGCTGCTACAGCGGCCTGGGACATTCGTCTTTGGGTCCAATGACTACCTGGTACCAAAGTTCAAGAACCCGTTCTCGTACCTCCTATGGGGACGCTCTCAGCAAGCCACCGAACCAGTGCCAGAGCTTCCCCATGAGGAACTTCGTCAGGCTTTCACCTCTGCGGGATGGCTCGACCTCAACGACAAGTCCGAAACGCTGGAGGTGGCCGGTCACCGGTTGACTTTGCGCGGTACTGACGACGCCCATCACGACCGCGACCATTACGAGGAGGTGGCTGGCCCACCTGACGGCGAGGCGGACCTCAATATCGGCGTCACCCATGCCCCGTATCTCAAGATTATCGACGCCATGGTTAGCGATGGTATGGACATCGTTTTCGCGGGTCACACTCATGGCGGACAGGTATGCCTGCCCTTCACCGGAGCCATTATCACCAACTGTGATTTAGACACTGAACGCGCCAAAGGGCTGTCTCAGCACGGCCGCGGCGGACACACCGGGTGGCTGCACGTGTCGGCCGGATTGGGATGCTCCCCCTTCGCTCCGTACCGGACTTTCTGCCGGCCGGAGGCCACCCTGCTTACCCTCGTTCCCCGACCCTGACAGGGCCAGCTTGGCGCTTTCGACCAAGCTGGGTTAAAGTATGCGTCGGCCATTCCAATGGGAAAGATGACCGTGGTCGCGGGGTGTGGCGCAGTTTGGTAGCGCGCTTCGTTCGGGACGAAGAGGTCGCAGGTTCAAATCCTGTCACCCCGACCATCCATTCTTCAGTTGACAGATTTCGTCAGCTTTGGGGACTCACCCTGATCTTGTATCACCTCTCAAGGGGCCTATTCTGGCCGTGATCTCACACTGTGGGCCCTGCCGCGGCAACAGTGTGGTGGCCGGGGAGGCTCCACTGTGCCGAAATCGGAATATTTCAGCCTTTGGTCTTGTTCCACCACTGAAAGCGATTGAAGGAGGAACCACCGTGGCTGCACGCGCACTTATCGCCGTCACCGACTTCGGAGTCGAGGAGGCCGAGCTCGTCGAGCCCCTCAACGCCCTCAAGAAGGCCGGCATCGAGGTAACCGTCGCCTCCAACAGCGGCGAGTCCATTCAAACCGTCACCGGCGACAAGGATTGGGCGTCCAAGGTGAACGCTGATTCCAGGCTTGCCGACGCCAAGGCTTCCGATTACGACTTGCTCGTCATCCCCGGTGGCACCGTCAATGCGGATACCTTGCGTATTGACGAGGACGGACGCCGCCTGGTCAAGGAGTTCGCAACTGCTGGCAAGCCAGTCGGGGCTATCTGTCACGGACCGTGGGTACTGATTGACGCCGACGTTGCCAAAGGCAAGACGATGACCTCCTATATCTCCATTCGACCGGACCTTGAAAATGCCGGAGCTTCCTGGGTAGACAAGGAACTTTTCCGTTGCCCCGGCAACGGCTGGGTACTACTTACCTCGCGCAACCCCAACGATCTACCCGCCTTCGCTAAGGCTCTGGTCGACGAGATCTCCTGATTCACACAACTTCAGAAGAAAGGGACTCGCATCTGCAGGTGTGGGTCCCTTTGCGTATGTCCAAGGGCACGACGATCTGTGTTCCGAAACCCCTAAAGCCTGCGATGACGCGGTGGACTACCCCAGATATCTCCACATCGTGAGACTGACGTCCACCCAATCGAATAATTATACACATGTTTCAATATGGTCACGATCTTGTATCAGCCTTACGAAACGGCTGACGAATGACGCTTCGCGATGGCATGGTGTCCCGAAACCGTCGGTTGGATGCCGACGTGACGTGAGAAGGAGACACCATGCGTCACATGAGGCCACTCATTGCGCTGTCCCTCGCAGGTTTGATGACGCTGTCAGCCTGCGGCGAGGATGTCGCGGCCAAGGATGACTCGGCTGCCGGATCGTCAGCCGCCGGCGGCAGCAATGACAGCGCCCCGGCCAAAGACGGCGGATCAATCACCGTTCGCGGCTGTACCCCACAGAACCCGCTCATTCCGTCCAACACCAACGAGACCTGCGGCGGAAATGTCCTCGACGCCGTCACAGCCCGCCTTATCCATTACAACCCTGACACCGCCAAGCCGGAGATGGACATCGCCCAGTCCATCGAGACCAAGGACAACCAGAACTTCACCGTCAAGATCAAGCCGGGATACAAGTTCTCCGACGGCACCAAGGTCAAGGCTCAGAATTTCGTCGCCGGTTGGAACTGGGCCGCCTACGGCCCCAATGCCCAGCAGTCCGGCTACTTCTTCGAGCCGATCGAGGGGTACGCCGACGAACAGTGTGGTGACGAAGCTTGTAAAACCAAGCCCAAGGTCAAGACCATGAGCGGCCTCAAAGTCGTTGACGACCACACCTTCACCATCAAAACCACCGAAAAGGTCTCTAACCTCAAGGTACGTTTGGGCTACACCGCCTTCGCCCCACTGCCGGATGCCTTCCTCAAGGATCCGACCAACAAGAAGTGGGAGAAGATGCCAATCGGCGCCGGACCATACAAGGTCACCGACAACACCGCCACCGCGATCACCGTCGCCAAGAATGAGAACTACGCCGGGGCGTACCAAGGCCACGTCGACAAGGTCACCTTCAAGATCTACAACGACGCCAGTCCGGCCTACAACGACACGGTCGCCAACAACCTCGACATCAACGACCTCGTCCCGACCGACCAGCTCACCAACGACCAGTGGAAGAGTGACCTGTCTGGCCGCTGGGCCATCCGTCAGTCGGGCATCAACCAGACACTGACCTACTCCGGCAAGGACAAGCAGCTGGCCAGCAACAAGGACCTAGTTAAGGCCCTTGGCATGGACATCGACCGCGAGACCATCACGAAGCAGATTTTCGCTGGCTCCCGAACCCCCGCTGATGGCTGGGTCTCCCCCGTCGTCGACGGGTACAAGAAAGACCAATGTGGCCAGATGTGCAAGTACGACAAGGACAAAGCCGTCGAGCTGTACAAGAAGTCCGGTGGGTACAAGGGCACCCTGACCATTGCGGTCAACGGTGATGGCGACCACAAGGCATGGTCTCAGGCGATCTGCAACGGCTGGAAGAACGACCTTGGCCTCAAGTGCCAGCTCAAGGTCACCCCGGACTTCAAGACCCTGCGCGACATGATCACCAAGCGCCAGCTCCAGGGCTTCTTCCGCACCGGATGGCAGATGGATTACCCCTCCATCGAGAACTTCTTGACCCCGATGTACGCCACCGGCGCCTCAAGCAACGACAACGACTACTCGAACAAGGCCTTCGACGCCAAGCTCGCAGACGCCGCTGCCGCTACCAACACTGGGAAAGCCAACAAGCTGTACCAGGAGGCCGAGAAGATGCTGGTGGAGGACCCACCCAACATCCCGCTGTGGACGACCTCGACCCCATTCGCGTGGTCAAACAAGGTCGCCAATGTCAAGCTCACTCCATTCGGCACGATTGATTTCCAGTCGGTCAGCGTGAAGTGATTCATCCGTGATGACGCACCCGTCGGTCTGCCGAATTAGTCTCGACGGACCGACGGTGTCGTGAGGAACACCATGTCCAGATACATCGTCAGACGCATCCTCCAGATGATTCCGGTGCTCATCGGGACGACGTTCATCATTTTCTGTTTGGTCTTTGCCTTGCCCGGTGACCCTACGGCCGGACGATGCGGTGAACGCCCTTGCCCGCCCTCCTACGTCGCGGCATTCCGGGCCGAATACAACCTCGACAAACCACTACTCGTCCAGTACGGCCTGTACTTGGAGAAACTGTTGCACGGAAACCTCGGCGTCGACTATTACGGCAACACCGTCGTCTCAGAGCTCGGTGCCCGCTACCCCGTGACGATCAAGCTGGCGATCATCGCCCTGCTCGTTGAGATCGTCATTGGCATCCTCGCCGGTGCGTGGGCGGGTGTGCGACGCGGCAAATTCATCGACTATTTCGTCCTGGTGTCCTCGCTCATCGTCATTTCAATCCCGATCTTCGTCATCGGTTCGCTGGCACAGCTTGTCTTCGGTCTGCGGCTGGGCTGGTTCCCAGTGACAGCCGGGGACGGCTCATGGGGAGCACTCGTCCTGCCAGGACTCGTGCTGGGAGCGCTGTCAGTGGCCTACGTGGCCCGCCTGACAAGGTCGAACCTGCTGGAAAACCAGCGAGCCGACTACGTGCGCACCGCCAAGGCTAAGGGCATGTCGCCGTCACGGATCGTGACTGTGCACACCCTGCGCAACTCCCTCATCCCCGTGATCACCTTCATCGGGTATGACTTCGGTGCCCTTATGGGTGGTGCCATCGTCACCGAGCGCATCTTCAACATCAACGGGATCGGCAATTACGTCTACCGGTCGATCAACCAACGCGACGGTGTCTCGGTGGTCGGTGCGGTGACCTGCCTCGTGTTGGTATATCTGCTCGCAAACCTCCTCGTCGACCTGCTGTACGGGGTACTCGACCCGAGGATTAGCCATGACTGAATCACGTACGAACCTTTCCCCGCTCGGCTCTAGCGGTCCTGAGGCCATGGCCGATCCCACGCCCGGCGAGAACGATGTACTGGGCAACTCCAAGCCGCGCTCGGTGTGGAATGACGCCTGGGATTCCCTTGAACGCAACCCCCTGTTCTGGATATCGGTGACTCTTATCGTCGTCTTTCTGGTCATGGCGGCCGTCCCGGCTATCTTCACCTCGAAGGACCCCACCGACTGCAACCTGTCAGCGGCCCGGCACATCCCTTCGGCGGTACACTGGTTTGGTACCGATATCCAGGGGTGTGACGTGTACTCCCGGACGGTGTACGGGGCCAGATCGTCGATCCTTGTCGGCGTTCTCGCCACCTTGGGAACGACCATTCTCGGTGCCTTCATCGGTCTGGTTGCGGGCTTCCGCGGCGGCTGGCTCGACACCCTGCTGAGCCGAACCGGCGACGTTTTCTACGCCATCCCGCTGCTGCTCGGCGGCATCATCACCTTGTACACCTTTCCCAACGAGCCTGGCACCCCGTATCTCGTCATGGTGCTCAAAGTGGTGGGGGCGATCATCATCCTCGGTTGGCCGTCCATCGCACGACTTATGAGGTCGTCGGTGCTTCAGGTACTACCACACGACTACGTACAGGCAGCTCGCGCGCTCGGGGCGTCGTCGTGGCGAATCATCCGCTCGCACATCCTGCCCAATGCCGTCGCCCCGGTAATCGTAGTGGCCACCATCAATCTGGGTGCTTACATCGCCATCGAGGCGACACTGAGCTATCTGGGCATCGGCCTGCAAGAACCAGCCATCTCGTGGGGTGTGTCGATTTCTGACGCCTCCGGGTTGGGATACGTCCGGTCGGCACCGTTCATGCTGCTGTTCCCGTCACTATTCCTGTCTCTGGCGGTGCTGGCGTTCATCTTCCTTGGCGAGGCGGCACAGGACGCCTTCGACCCCAAACAGCACTGAGGTTTCGACATGGCACGAAAGACACTCACGCGCGCTCGTCTTCACATGGAACCGGTTGACGGGCTGCTCCTTAAAGTCGACGACCTGCACGTGGAGTTCCGCACCCGTGACGGGGTAGCCAAGGCCATCAACGGGACGAGCTTCACCTTGTCTGAACGCGAAACCCTCGCCATTCTCGGTGAATCAGGGTCGGGTAAATCGGTGACTGCACAGGCAATTATGGGCATCCTCGAATCCCCTCCAGCCCAGATCACTGGCGGGCGGATTGAGTACTGCGGGGTAGACCTGCTGACGGTGCCGGAAAAGAAACGTCGTCAGATCCGTGGCGAGCACATCTCGATGATCTTCCAGGACGCGTTGTCGTCGCTGAACCCGGTATTCCCGGTCGGATGGCAGATCGCCGAAATGTTCCGTGTTCACCGCGGTATGAACCGCTCTGATTCGATGTCCGAGGCGATCCGCCTCATGGAGAGGGTTCATATTCCCGCCGCCAAGGAGCGTGCCAACAACTACCCACACCAGTTCTCTGGCGGTATGCGTCAGCGCATCATGATTGCGATAGCGATCGCACTCAACCCGTGGGTGCTCATCGCCGACGAGCCGACGACGGCCCTCGACGTCACTGTTCAAGCCCAGATCATGACCCTGCTCAAAGAGCTCCAGGAGGAGTCCGGCATGGGGTTGATCCTCATCACCCATGATCTTGGGGTGGTAGCCGACGTGGCCGACGACATCGCGGTCATGTACTGCGGTCGGTTCGTCGAGCACGCTGACGTCCGCCGTCTCTACGACAACCCCGCCCACCCGTATACCGTCGGTCTGCTGGATTCCATCCCGCGCCTGGACCAAAAGGGACACGAGCTATACGCCATCGGCGGTCTGCCGCCATCCCTAACGAACCTGCCATCAGGGTGCTCCTTCCACCCGCGCTGCCGCTGGGCTACCGAGGAATGCCGCGTCGGCGGCGCTCCCCAGTTCGTCGAAGTCGAGCCCGGACGCTGGGCCGCCTGCCACCACACCGAGGAGGTCCTCCGTCGTGACCGTTAAGACCACAGCCGACAAAGCTAAACCCATTTTGTCGGTACGTGACCTCACCAAGCATTACCCGCTCAAATCCGGCGTGGTGCGCCATACCGTCGGCTACGTCAAGGCTGTCGACGGGGTCAGTTTCAACCTCTATCCTGGCGAGACACTCGGTGTCGTCGGAGAGTCTGGGTGCGGCAAGTCCACGCTGGGGCGTCTGCTGGTAAACCTCGAGCCGCCGACGTCGGGCACGATCACCTTCGAGGGACGCGACGTGACGAATCTCACGGGATCGGCGATGCGCAAACTGCGTCGTGACATTCAGATCGTCTTTCAAGACCCGTATACCTCGTTGGATCCGCGTATGACGGTGGGGGACATCGTCGGTGAAGCGTTCCGAATCCATCCTGACGCTGTACCGCGTCGCAAGCGAACCGAGCGGGTCAAAGAGTTGCTCGACCTCGTCGGGCTTAACCCGGAGCACATCAACCGCTACCCGCACGAGTTCTCCGGCGGCCAGCGCCAGCGCATCGGAATCGCCCGCGGCATTGCCCTGAATCCCAAGGTGCTGGTGTGCGATGAGCCGGTGTCAGCGCTGGATGTTTCGGTGCAGGCTCAGGTCGTCAACCTGCTACAGAAATTGCAGCGGGAACTGGGGATGGCGTACATCTTCATCGCCCACGACCTGTCGGTGGTGCGCCACATCTCCGATCGTGTGGCCGTCATGTACCTCGGGAGGATCATGGAGATTGGTGACGAGGAGCAGATCTACGAACGTTCCACTCACCCGTATACCCAGGCCCTGCTCTCGGCGGTGCCGGTGTCCGATCCCTCGGCGCGAGGTATGCGTCACCAGATCCTGCTACATGGCGATGTGCCCTCCCCGGCAAATCCGCCCTCCGGGTGTCGCTTTCACACCAGGTGCTGGCGGGCGCAACCGTTGTGCTCGGAAAAGGAGACCACCCTGACGATGCACGCCGACGGTCACGGCGAACATGCTTGCCGGTGTCACTTTGCCGAGATCTTCGAGAAGGCCTCGGACGACATCAGCCCCGTCTCTCGCAAGGAGAGCTGACATCGGTACCAACGCCTCACTGAGAACACAAGCACCCGCCACAGTCCACGTGGCGGGTGCTGCATCCAGGGACTGGACGATGCCAGGGATCAGTCGGCATGTCGATCGACAACGGCACACTCTTCATTGTCAATCGAGTCCAGGTCTTCCTGCGTCGTCACCACGTCAATAAATCACCCCCTCAGCCCGTCGTATCCAACGAGAGACGCGTATGCCATCCCGATGTCTCATTTCTTGCCGTAACGCCGGTTGAACTTCTCAACTCGTCCGGCGGTGTCGACAATCTTGGCCTTGCCTGTATAGAACGGGTGGCTGGCCGAGGTGATGTCGACGTCGATGACGGGGTAAGTATTGCCGTCCTGCCACTTGATCTCGGTGGAACTGGTGACCGTTGACCTCGTCAGAAAAGCCGTGTCCGCCGAGATGTCTCTGAAGACCACCGGGTGGTAGTCGGGGTGGATGCCTTGCTTCATCAGTGTCCCTCCAGCTGTGCGTACGACGAGTTCGCATCTCGTCGTCGTCAGTATATGGTAATGATTCTCATATGCAACCCATGGTAGGAGATACCCATGTCACGACGCTGTCAGGTCCGCGGCACCAAGCCAGAATTCGGCAACAACGTCTCGCACTCCCAACGTCACACCAAACGCCGCTGGAACCCTAATATCCAAAAGAAGCGCTACTGGGTGCCCTCGTTGGGTAGAAAAGTCACCCTGACTCTGACCCCCAAAGCAATCAAGGAGATCGATCGCCGCGGCGTAGATATTGTCGTCGCCGAGATGCTCACACGAGGAGAGAAAATCTAATGGCCAAAAAGACCACACAGCTGCGCCCAATCATCAAGCTACGGTCGACAGCTGGAACCGGTTACACCTACGTCACCCGTAAAAACCGACGCAATACCCCGGATCGTCTCGTCCTCAAAAAATTCGATCCCATCGTGCGTCGTCACGTTGAGTTCAAGGAGGCCCGCTAATGGCCAAAAAGTCCAAGATTGTCGCCCAGAAGAAACGTGAGAAGCTCGTAGCCCAATACGCCGAAAGGCGCGCCGAACTCAAGGCCATCATGAAGTGCCCAACTGCCTCATTGGACGAACGCATGGAGGCATCGCGTAAACTGTCTCGCCTGCCGCGCGATTCATCCCCCGTGCGGTTACGTAACCGTGACCAAGTCGACGGGCGTCCCCGCGGCTACGTTGGCAAGGCCGGTGTGTCCCGTGCCCGTTTCCGTGAGATGGCCCACCGCGGCGAACTCCCCGGAATCACGAAGTCAAACTGGTGAAGCCATGGCAGTACCGAAGCGAAAGAAGTCCCGTTCGACCACGCGTCATAGGCGGGCCCAGTGGAAGACCACGCCAACACAGTTGGTTGAGATCCGCGTTGAGGGCAAGGTCCTGCGCGTCCCGCGAAATCTGGTCAAGGCCTACCACTCTGGGCTGATCGACGTCGAGGACTGAACCCTGGGAGCCTGGGCGGTCCAGCATGACTGCTCAGGCTCATTACCAAAACGCGTCGATCCCGTAGGGTTGTCGTCATGAGCAAGCCCGAAGTGACCCTGCCCGATTCCGCCCCCGACGACCTCGTCGTTGAGGACATCACCATCGGCGACGGCCCTGAAGCGTCCGCTGGCAACCTCGTCGAAGTGCACTACGTCGGCGTGGCCTTAAGCAATGGTCGTGAGTTCGATTCTTCCTGGAACCGCGGTGAGCCGCTGACCTTCCAACTAGGGGCTGGCCAGGTGATCCCCGGGTGGGATGAAGGTGTCCAAGGTATGAAGGTCGGTGGACGACGCAAACTCGTCATCCCCCACCACCTTGCTTACGGTCCGCAAGGAATCTCCGGTGTGATCGCTGGCGGTGAGACGCTGGTCTTCGTCTGCGACCTTGTCAACGTCATCTGACGTGACCCCCGCTCAAGCAGTCTTCGCGCCCGGGCCCTCATAGGGTCCGGGCGTCGCGCGGTAGCTGAGCCCGAAACCGCGCGGAAAAGCTGTGCCTCCGTTCGGGTCGGGCACCCGTACCGGAAGTCGCCCCACCGGGTTTCGTCCAGCCATCATCGCGACAGCCGCAACCATGCTCACCTTGCGGTTGGAGTAGACAGCTAGTGCGGCATGCGGGCGATGAGTCATCGCCACGTCGTACGGGGTCCCTGTCATAATCTCCACGACCGGATTCCCGGTCCGCGCCAGAGCCTTAACCATGGCGTCCTGGGCATCTCCACGTTTCAACCCGTGCGTGACCACGATGACGGCATCAACACCGACAGTCACCGCTTTCTCGACATCGGCTGTCGTCGGTTCCTGTCCGGTTGACGGAACAAGAATCGGGGTGAATCCGGCCAAGCGCAACGGCTCGACGAGGTACTCCGGATTACCCCGACGTGTTCCGGTGACGAGCACCCGTGACGGCTTGAGCGGCAGAGTGCCGTCATTGACCAGCATCGTCACCGACCTGGCAGCGATGTCGTCAGCAACCTTGCGGCCAGATCGTACCTCACGATCGGCCGCCGCGAGGTCAACCGGCCTGCCCGTAATGCAGCGACGCCGCTTCCAAGAGAGGATGCGCAGCACCGATTCGTCGAGACGCCGCTCGCTAACCCGACCGTCCGCGATAGCCCTCCGCATCGCTGTGACGACGGCATCAGCGTCATGGGGGTTCAGCAAAATGTCGGATCCGGCTTCGAAAGCCTGCACCGCAACACGCCCCCGGATCGGTTTCATAAAGGCGTTGAACTCGGCACTCGCATGCCCCTCATCGGCCGCCGTGGGGTCATTGCCCTCGGCGTCGGCAGCAGCCTTGAGCCTGGTATACGTGCCCTTCTCGTCCTCGGTCATGACCGCAAGCTGGGCGCCCTCCATGTCCAGGGCGTCGGTGGTGATGATGCCGCGATACCCCATCTGTTCGCGCAGCAGGCCAGTAAGCACTTTCTTCGACAGGGTGGCCGGCATCGTCGGGTCCAAGGTCTTAACGATGATGTGGGCTGTCATGATCATGTCCACTTCCGCGCTGATCGCCATGCGGAAGGGCACCAGGTGACGCTCCAGGGTAGTGCGACCGTACTCCACGACCGGAAGACCAAGATGGGAGTCGATCTGGGTATCACCATGACCTGGGAAATGCTTGGCGGTGGCCGCAACCCCTCTGGATTGAATGCCGCGAATCTGCTCGACGCCGAGTACCCCGACGCGCACCGGATCGTCCCCCATGGACCTCACCCCGATTACGGGATTGGCTGGGTTAGTGTTGACGTCAACGTCCGGGGCGAAGTCCACGTTAATGCCCAGGGCAGCCAGCTCGCGACCGAGCACCGCGCCTTGGGCACGCGCAGCGCGCGGGTCATTGACAGCACCCAGCGCCATATTCCCTGGAAATTCGGTGGCCGGGGAGGTAATCCGCGCGACGATACCGCCCTCCTGATCGACAGCGATGGCCAACGGCGCCGTCGACGACGTCCTCGCCGCCTCTTGCAGGCCGTTGGAAAGGTGGGCGACGGCGGCCGGATTCGTGGGCGTCGAGATGTTACCGGACCAGTTGAAGTACAGCACCCCGCCAAGGTGGTACTTCTGCACGGCCTGGGCCGGAGTGCGGACGTCATCGCCAAAGGCCAGCTGATTCTTCCTCGCCATTGAAGCGTCGTCAGCGCTGGCACCGAAGACATGGGTCCATAGCACTTGACCGATCTTCTGGTCCAAGGTCATGGAGGCGAGCTGAGACCGGGTGTCATCCGCTGCCGCTCGCGACAGCGGAAGGGCTGATGCCGCAAAGGCTCCAGCCGCGGCGGCCATGACAGTGCGTCGTTTCACGGTACTTCTCCTCATGTTGTGTTCTCGTCTGGAGTTGTGCCAACGGCTGAGGCTGACCAGTCTAAGCAGGTCGGTTCGCATGACATCTCCACCCGTAGTGATACGGTCAATGGTGTCTCCCTGACGAGACAACCTCCGGCGATCACACCGACGCGATTCGCCCATGGCAATTGTGTGTGCGACCTCGCCAGGATCGTCACGCCACAACGACACCAAGAATGTATTGGGGGAAGCAAACGATGTACGACAACAGCAGCACTACCGCAGCTATGACGATCAAACTCGACGCCGAGTTCCCCCCTGACCCGGTTTTCGAACCCGGTATCCGTCGAGCCCCATCGCGTGGATTCCACCTCACCCCCGATCAGACCAAGATCGCGCTGCGCAATGCTCTGCGTTATCTACCCCCGGAGTTGCACGAGAAGGCTGTTCCGGAGTTCCTCGAGGAATTGCGTACGTATGGCCGCATCTACGCTTACCGGTGGCGTCCAGCCGGGCATATCAAGGGACGCCCAATCGACGATTACGAGGGTCGTTGTACCGAGGGCAAGGCCTTCCAGGTGCAGATTGACAATAACCTCGACTTCGACGTCGCCCTCTATCCCTACGAACTCGTCACCTATGGCGAGACCGGTAGCGTCTGCCAGAATTGGCTGCAGTACCGGCTCATCAAGAAATACCTCTCCCAGCTCACCGAGGACACCACCTTGGTCGTCATGAGCGGTCACCCGCTGGGGCTTTTCCCGTCGCGCCCAGAATCCCCGCGTGTCATCATCACCAACTCCCTCATGGTCGGCCATTTCGACAACCAGAAGGACTGGGAGATCTGTGAGGAGATGGGGGTGGCGAACTATGGACAGATGACCGCCGGCGGCTGGATGTATATTGGCCCGCAGGGCATCGTCCATGGCACCTTCAACACCATTCTCAACGCCGGAAGAATCCGGCTGGGAATTCCCGCTGACGGGGATCTCTCCGGGGTGCTTTTTGTCTCGTCAGGTCTCGGTGGCATGTCCGGGGCCCAGCCCAAGGCCGCCGAGATCGCCCACGCCGTCGGGATCATTGCCGAGGTCGACATGTCGCGCATCCAGACCCGACTGGATCAGGGTTGGGTGGGTCACGTCTCTGACGACCTTGACGAAGTTTTCGCGCTAGCCAAAAAACACATTGACGAACACACCCCAATCTCCATCGCCTACCACGGCAACATCGTCGATCTGTTGAAGTACGCCGTCGACAACAACATCAACATCCCGCTGCTATCGGACCAGACCTCCTGTCATGCCGCTTATGACGGCGGTTACTGCCCGCAGGGGCTGACCTTCGAGCAGCGCACCGAACTGTTGGCCCGCGATCGTGACGAATACGCCCGCCGCGTCAACGAATCCTTGCGCACGCACTACGAGCTCATCCGCACCCTCACCGACCGCGGCACCTATTTCTTCGATTACGGCAACGCCTTCATGGCCACCGTCTTTGAGTCCGGGGTGACCGAGATCGCCAAGGACGGGGACGCCCGCAACGGGTTCATCTGGCCGTCCTACGTTGAGGACATCATGGGCCCGGAACTCTTCGACTACGGCTACGGGCCGTTCCGGTGGGTGTGCCTGTCCGGCAAGCGCGAGGACCTCATTGCCACCGACCATGCCGCGATGGATTGCATCGACCCGAATCGCCGCGGCCAGAATCGCGATAACTACATCTGGATCCGTGACGCCGAGGCTAACAACCTGGTCGTGGGCACCCAGGCGCGCATCCTCTACCAAGATGCTCAAGGCCGTATGGACATCGCCTTGCGATTCAACAAGATGGTCCGCGATGGCGAGATCGGACCGGTCATGCTGGGACGTGATCACCACGATGTCTCCGGGACTGACTCTCCCTTCCGTGAGACCGCCAACATCAAGGACGGCTCTAACGTCATGGCTGATATGGCTACCCAGTGCTTCGCCGGCAATGCCGCCCGCGGCATGAGTCTGGTGACCCTACATAACGGCGGCGGAACCGGCATTGGTAACGCCATCAACGGCGGGTTCGGGCTCGTCCTGGACGGCTCTGAGCGGGTCGACAACGTCATTCGCAGTTCTCTGCTGTGGGATGTCATGTGCGGGGTGGCGCGACGCGGCTGGGCCCGCAACGCTCACTCCATCGAGACGGCCACCGAGTTCAACCACGAGCACAACGACGCCCAAATCACCCTGCCCTACCTGGTAGATGACGCCCTTATTGACGGATTGGTGAAGTGATGACGACCTGGACTGCTGCCAGTCTGCTGGCTGAAATCGCCGCGATTGGACGCAACGAGGACGGCTCTTATTCGCGGTTTTGCCTACGTCCCGAGGAGGTGGCGCTGCGGGAATGGTTCGTCGCAAAGGCCACCGAGTTGGGGCTGGCGATCGTCACGGACGCGAACGCTAACATCTGGGCGTGGTGGGGAACTCCGGGTCCCGACGCCGTCCTGACGGGGTCCCACCTGGATTCTGTGCCCGGCGGTGGAGCCTACGACGGGCCTCTCGGCGTCGTCTCGTCATTGGTGGCTGTGGCGAAGATGCAAGAAGCCGGGATCATGCCGGCGAAACCTTTCGCAGTCGTCGCCATGGCTGACGAAGAGGGCGCCCGGTTCGGAATGCCCTGTTTGGGGTCGCGGCTGGCGTCGGGCAAGCTCAGCAAAGCTGAGGCCCACACGCTCGTCGCTCGAGATGGGCAGTCCTTGCCGGACGCGTGGCGAGAGGCCGGCTTGAACCCCGATCTCATGGGTCCCGACGACGTTCTGCTTGAGGCATCCTGCTTTGTTGAATTGCACGTTGAGCAAGGGCGAGGTCTGGCGGATGTGGGACACCCGGTCGCAATTGCCACCGCGGTACGACCACATGGACGTTGGCGTGCCGAGTTCACCGGCCAGGGAAACCACGCCGGAACGACCCTCATACCCGATCGTCATGACCCGGTCGTCCCGATGGCGCAGACCATACTGGCAGCCCGGGAGGCAGCAGAACGCGAGGGTTGCGTGACGACGGTCGGGCGGATCAACGTCGAGCCAGGTGGTACCAACGTCATTGCCTCGGCCGCGACGATGTGGCTGGACTGCCGAGCCGAGGAATCACAGACCGTCACCAAAGTCGTCGAGGACATCCAGCAGGCCTCAGAAACTGCCGCTGACAAGCAGGGGTGCCAGGTTGTCTGGACCCGCGAGTCGTGGACCGATCGCACCGCATTCGACCTGCGCGCGCGGATGCTACAGATCCTCGGCGAGGACATCCCCCAGCTATCCACCGGGGCTGGCCATGACGCCGCAACGTTAGCGACGACGATGCCTACCGGGATGCTCTTCGTCCGCAATCCCACCGGGGCTTCTCACTGCCCCGCAGAATCAGCGAGTGACGCCGACTGCGAAGCCGGGGCCGAAGCGCTGCAAACCGTGCTAGAGGAGCTCGTCAAATGAGCACATGGTTTTTCCCGAGCGCCCTGGTAGAGGGGCGGATTGCGCACAACGTGCGCGTCCAAAGCCAGAACGGCGTCATCACTGCGGTGACGATAGGGGCCGAACCTCATCGACACACCTTCGATGGGGTCGCTGTGCCGGGATTCGCCAATACTCACTCCCATATTTTCCACCGCGGGCTGCGCGGGGCCGGGGAGGGCGAAGATTTCTGGTCCTGGCGCACCGAAATGTATCGACTAGCCAACCGTCTCGACCCAGACTCCTACTACCGACTGGCGCGAGCTGCCTTTGCTGAGATGGTGGCGGCCGGATACACCAGCGTCGGTGAGTTCCACTACGTCCATCACCAGCCTGACGGGACGCCCTATCGCGATCATGCGATGGAATTAGCCCTTGTCAACGCCGCCATTGAAGCCGGGATTCGCATCACTGTCCTCGACACCTGCTACCTGCACGCCGGACCGGGAGCGTCCCTTGGCGTAGACCAGAAGAGGTTTGGTGACGGTAGCGTCGAGGGGTGGTTGGAGCGTTGGCGCGCGCTGCGTGATGCTCTGCCCGACTCCCCCTTGGTGACGGTGGGCGCAGCTCTACATTCGGTGCGGGCCGTCAGCCCCGACGAGATGGCCACAGCTGTAAGTGGACTACCGGAACGTGTACCCATTCACATCCACGTCTCCGAGCAGCCCCGCGAGAACACCGAATGCTTGGCTGCACATGGCCTGACGCCGACAGCAGTGCTGGACCGAGCTGGGGTGCTCTCCGACCGCACTACCATCATCCATGCCACCCATCTGACCGGCGGCGACATCGCCATGATCGCGGCTTCGGATACCGTCGTCTCACTGTGTCCAACCACCGAGGCCGATCTGGGTGACGGCATCGCGCGGGTCAAGGACCTGCAGGATGCCGGGGTGCGCATGGCAATTGGGACTGACGAGGACGTCATTACCGACCCCTTTACCGAATTGCGGATGCTGGAATCCACTGCTCGCTTGGTCACCGGGACGCGCGGTGTCATTGGTTGTGAGGCGCTGTGGAAAATCGGTACACGAAACGGGGTTGAGAGTCTCCGTCCGGCAGCTGAGCCGCTTCCACGCCAGACTTCCACACCCGGGCCTGGATCCGCTGGGCTGGCCGCCGGGGACCCCGCCGATATTGTCGTCGTCGAGCCGTCATCAGCACGCCTGGCCGGGGTGGACCCGACGCGCTGGCCCCTAGTGGCAACAGCCAATGACGTAGCGGCCACTATCGTCGCTGGGGAGTGGAACCGGCTTGATGCCGCAGTCGCCGAGGACCTGCGCCACGTATTAGACGAACTGAGAGGCCGTGACTCGTGAGCATCGTCATCAATAACATCGGTCTGCTTGTTACCAACGATCCATCTGTCGGTACTGACGAGCTCGGACAAATCCGCAATGCAGCCGTCGTGATCTGCGGGGATCGGATCGCTTGGGTAGGTCCGTCAGCACAGGCTCCGGCGGCCGATCACCAGTCCGATATGGCCGGAGCCTGCGTCATACCAGGTTTCGTCGACTCTCACAGCCACCCGGTTTTCGCCGGTGACCGGAGCGATGAGTTCGACGCGCGGATGAACGGGCAGAGGTACGAGGCTGGCGGGATTTTGCGCACTGTTCGGCGCACTCGGGAGGCTCCCATGGGGTTCCTCGACGCCGTCATGACCGGGATCCTCGACGAAATGGCACGCAGCGGGACGACGACCGTTGAGGCCAAGACGGGGTACGGGCTCGATGTCGAGACGGAGGTCAAGCTGGCGCGTGTGGCCAGTTCTCACACTGACGAGGTCACCTTCTTGGGCGCTCACGTCGTCGCACCTGAGTGCCAGCCTGATGAGTATGTCCGTCTGGTGTGTGGCGAGATGCTGCACGCCGTGCGCCCCTATGTGCGCTGGATTGATGTGTTCTGCGAGACCGGCGCCTTCGACCCCGACCAGACTCTCGAGATCCTGCGCGCTGGCACGGATGCCGGGCTGGGCTTGCGCCTCCATGCAGCCCAGCTAGGCCCCTCCGAGGTCATCCCACAAGCTTGCGAGTTGGGTCTGGCAGCCGTCGATCACTGCACCTTCTTGTCCGATGAAGACATTGACGCTCTCAAGGCCACCGGAACTGTGGCGACCCTGCTTCCGGCCGCAGAGTTCAGCACCAAACAGCCCTACCCTGACGCCCGTCGCCTCTTTGACGCAGGTGTGACGGTCGCGTTGGCTACCGACTGTAATCCCGGCACCGCATTCACCTCGTCGATACCATTCTGCCTTGCCATCGCGGTACGCGAGATGGGTATGACGCCAGAGCAGGCCCTCTGGTCAGCGACTGCAGGCGGTGCCGCGGCACTTCACCGCGATGACGTGGGCGTGGTGAAACCTGGCGCCCGCGCCGATCTGGTGAGCTTGGCCGCCCCGTCGTGGCTGCACCTCATGTATCGCCCAGGTGTCCCCCTCATCGACCGGGTTTGCAAAGCGGGCCGGTTCCTTAGGCTGGACCAACCAAGGCTACGACTCGACGGCTGACATCAGAATCGTCGCTTACCCTCGGCCCGGCGCTGTTCGGCAGCGGATCGGCCACGTTGGTTGCATCGGAGACGACGGGCCCTGACCATCACAGACACAATCGCCACGACGACGTGGCTCCAAGAAAGGATGACCATGAACCCAACCACCGTTGACGCCGGTGCCCCGCTCACTCCCCGCGACGTCGTCGCAGTCGCTCGGCTGGGAGCCCAAGTGACCGTGGGAGAGGACGCGATAGAGCGGGTCAAACGGGCCTCTGACCTCGTCGAGAGCCTGGCCGACGACCCCACCCCTCATTACGGCATCTCCACCGGCTTCGGTGCGCTGGCCTCGACCCGGGTGCCGCGTGACTACCGCGTGGCTCTGCAGCATTCACTCATCCGTTCTCACGCCGCGTCGACCGGACCGCGGGTCGAGAGCGAGGTCATCCGCGCCATGATGACCCTGCGCCTCAAGACGATGGCATCTGGCCACACCGGCGTACGTCCGAAGGTCGTCACTGCCTACGCCGATCTGCTTAACTCCGGGCTCGTCCCAGTCGTGGGGGAATATGGGTCTCTTGGCTGTTCGGGCGACCTCGCCCCGCTAGCCCACTGTGCCCTCGTCCTGACCGGCGAAGGGACCGTCCTCACCCCTGACGGTGACGAAGTCGATGCGGCTACCGGCCTGGCCCAGGCCGGGCTGAAGCCTGTGTCCCTGCGCGAGAAGGAGGGGCTGGCCCTCATTAACGGCACTGACGGCATGCTCAGCCAGCTCATCATGGCCCTAGCTGACCTCGACGTTCTCGTTCCGACGGCTGATCTGGCGACCGCAATGACCGTCCAGGCGCTGTGCGGCATTGATCGGGTCTTCGCCCCTGACCTTCAGGCCCTGCGGCCCCATCCAGGCCAGGCCACCTCGGCCGCCAACATTCTCGCTTTGCTAGAAGGTTCTGACCTCATCCAGGCCGGTCGTGAAGGTGCCGCCAAGCGAGTCCAAGACGCCTACTCCTTGCGCTGTGCCCCACAGGTCCACGGCGCCGTCCGCGACACGATGGCCCATGCCCTGCAGGTAGCGAAGGTCGAGTTGGCCTCGGCTGTCGACAACCCAGTCATCACCGACGACATGAGGGTAGAGTCCAATGGCAACTTCCACGGCGCCCCCGTGGCGTATGTGCTTGACTTCTTGGCGATTGCTGCAGCCGACCTCGCGTCGATGAGTGAGCGCCGCACCGACCGCATGCTCGACCCGGCCCGCAACCGTGACCTACATCCCTTCCTGGCCGACGATCCCGGCGTCGACTCCGGGCATATGATCGCTCAGTACACTCAGGCCGGCATCGTCTCGGACATGAAGCGACTGGCCGTACCGGCCTCAGTGGACTCCATTCTAACCTCAGCCATGCAGGAAGACCACGTCTCGATGGGATGGTCGGCTGCCCGCAAACTGCGCCGCGCCATCGACGGTATGGGAGCAGTCATTGGTATCGAGATCCTGACCGCCGCCAAAGCCATCCAAATGCGCGGTTTGGAGCCCTCGAAGCCGGTGGCCGACGTCATCGAACGAATGCGCCAGACCATTCCTGGCCCCGGGCCAGACCGCTTCCTCGCCCCCGAAATCGACGAAGCCCACCGCCTGGTGGCCTCCGGCGAGCTCCTCGAGGTCGCCCGTCAGAGCGTGGAAGTGAGTTAACCACGCACGATTCGTGTACATGGCTCCGGTAGCCTGGGGCGTGCTCTGCCCATGCAGAGGTGAGCCAGTTGAGTTGCGTGTCGTCCGCATCTCGAGTGTCCTCCCCGCCGCTGCGGGGGTCGGCGGCGAGCTGTGATTCATCTACATCGAGCACTGCATTGTCAACCGGGATTCCAATGCCATCACGGCATCAAACCAGCGGGGGGACGGTACATGTCCCGGCGTCGATCATCGGAGCGCTGCTACTCGGCCCAGGAACCAATGTCACCCATCGGGCGATGGTACTCCTGACCGAGTCAGGTGCGGCGACTGGCGACATCGATGACCTTGCTGGGGTCACTCGACGAGCCATGCGCGATGCCTTCCACGAGTCGAAACTACTGACCAAGTGTGTGCAGGACATCCACGTCCTCCTGGACGCCCCCGGTGATCCTGACGAGGGATACGGCTGGGACATCGTCGACTTGTGGGACGACCGGGAAGGCGTAGTGGCCGGTGGAAGGTCCTGGGGCTAATCATGACCGTACTTGTCCTCACCGCATGTCCAGCGGGTCTACGCGGACATCTCACCCGATGGCTGCTCGAGATCAGCCCAGGAGTTTTCGTCGGTCACGTTCCGGCTCGCGTCAGGGATGCACTGTGGGACAGGGGCATCGAGATGCGCCGGGATGGCCGCGCGATCTTGGTGTATACGGTTCGCGGTGAACAACACTTCGAGTTCCGGGTGCACCGCCATGACTGGGAAGTGGTCGACTTCGACGGGCTGAAGCTCATGCGGAGGCCAAACAATCGAGGTCAGACCTCAACACTCCGGCCACGGTGGAGTTCAGCTGCGCGGCGCCGCAGAGCTTCGACACGTTAGACCGAGTACACTCGTATCTGGTAACTGCTCCTGCATCAGTCGTAGTCGGCTGGTGTATTCCCCGCCTATGCGGGGGTAGGCCGAAGCCACACACGAGGGCCACCCGTCAGGGCATCACGGCACGCTAAACCGCAGACAACGTCTTACCTAAGCCATCGTGGATGACAAGGTCGGCGGCCCGGTCGTAGCCGGTGGCCTCACGGTTAATAAGAACCAGGTGCCGGCCGCGGAAGAACCTCAACAAGGCTGCGGCCGGGTAAACGTTGAGCGAAGTGCCTCCAACGATAAGCAGATCGGCAGTACTGATCGCGGTAGTGGCGTTGTCGAGATCCTGGCTCCGCAGGGATTCCTCATAAAGAACGACCTCGGGACGCACCATCCCCCCACACGAGCACCGCGGGACTCCAGGAGCGTCCATGATCACCGAAAGTGGATGGGCCCGCCCACAAGCCAGGCAGCGGTTGCGGTGTACCGACCCGTGCAACTCGATCACCTGACGAGACCCAGCTTCTTGGTGTAGACCGTCGATATTCTGGGTGATGATTGTTGAGACTTGCCCGGCTCGTTCCAGGGCAGCCAGGGCACGGTGACCAGCATTGGGCCTGGCCTGAGGATGGACGAGGTAGGTGCGGTAGAAGTCGAAGAACTCCGCGGGATGCTCAACTAAACAGCTGTGACTGAGCATGTACTCCGCGGGGAAGGGCAGGTCATGCTGAGCGGTGTAAAGCCCGCGAGCCGAGCGAAAGTCCGGAATACCTGATTCGGTGGACATTCCGGCGCCGCCGAAAAACACTGTCGACGTCGACTCCTCGATCCAATGCGCGAGCTGTTCCCCGGTCATTGTTGGGCTTGCCTCAGCAGGGTACGGACGAGGTCGGGCTCGCTAACCATGTCAAGGCTGGCAAAGACGTTGGAGACATCGACCTCAGGGCGCTGCCAGCCGATGGTCGCGGCATGGGCGGCCAGAGCGACACAGATCTCCTGACAGCCGTCAATGAGCCACTCGGGGTCGACGTCAGGATTGACGTGGCGGGAGAACTCGGCGGCGTCATGACGCTGGGCTGCGAGGATTGCCGACAAGCCGCTGCGCAATTGTTCGACGGCCTCCTCCCCCATGGTGGAGACGACAACCGGGTCAGCCAAGTCACGACGTACTCGCTCGACAAGCAGCCCAGGAACGTCGGCAGCAGTGAGGTTGTCGTGGTCAAAAAGCCAGTCTGGTAGATAAGCCTCCACCGCATCCTCGTCGACCTGCTCAACCCGCTTGGCGACGGCCTCTAGCAAGCTGACGCCGAGCATGACGGCACCCTCAAGCTGACATAGCGGGGTCAAGGCAATGGTGATCGCGGCTCGTCCGGACTCCAACGGGTTGAGCTGCTCACCTCGCTCTTGCGCTCGCAGCTCCTCCTCGCTGGCGCGACGCAACACTTCGAAGGACTCTGCGGGCGGTATCTGCACGGTCTGCGGATCAGCCTCCACCTCGTCGGTCTCGGGGAGCGGGGCACCGACATCGTCGGGGTCACACCAAGTGGTAGGAGCCTGTGGAATGTCGTTCATGGTCATTCATCTTTCCTGTCGTAGGCCGAGGTTGATGGAGTATGCCGGATCGCCGCCGACCCCACCAGCCAACCCGATCTCACCTCACGATCTCACCCTTCGCGAGCTTAATGAGACGGTCAAGCACCGCCCCACCTGAGGCGTTCGACCCGTTATGCTCGTATTCGGTCGTCACCCAGGCGTGCATCTGCGGCAGCAGGGCTGCCGTCTCGAGAGAGAACTTGCGCGGCACATATGCATCGTCGTGGTACACCGCCGCAGCACACGGCACCTCAGCAGTCCGGAGCACGTCGGGGTCGTACAACTTCGGCCACGGATGATTCGCAATGAGGTCAGCTACCTCCTTCCAAGGCCGCAACTCCTGATCAGTGTCAAACCATTCCGGCATGACGTGTTCACCCGTCAGCAGGGTAGGGTCCTCCCGGAAGTCATCAGGTAGCGTCCGGGCAGCCGACCAATCGGTGACCACACCGTCGGCATAGGACGATTCATGAATGACGGCATATAGCGGGTTACGTCCGCCGTAGGGCAGCAGCTCGGCCAGGTCATGACGGAACGCCCGCGAAGTGTGCGGGTACTCCAGCAGGTAGTGCAGCTTTTCTGCCCCGCCCGAAGCGCCCAACACATGCCCCAGCGACCGCAGTCGTGATGGACACACGACGTCACCGCTCGGGGTGGCGATCTCGCCTTTCTTCGCCAACGCCGCCAACTCAGCGAACCGCACCCTGTCCCCGGGGAAGCGCTTGTAATACTCCAGCGACTTGGCACGCAGCTGCTCGTAGCAGGCTGCGTAGATATCGTCAGCGGATCGCCCGACCGCCGACAGACCACCAGTGAAGTACCCAGCCGACAACGACTCCGGGTAGGTAGACAAATACCTGAGCAACGTGAATCCACCGAAGGACTGGCCCAGAGCCGCCCACTTCTGGATCCCGAGGTGTCGACGAATATCCTCACAGTCCTCAACGATCTCGTCGGCACGAAGATGGGTGAGGTACTCGGCCTGACTAGGCGCATCCCCCACTGGCTCACTCACCGGAGACGACAATCCCGTGCCGCGCTGATCGAGCAAAACAAGCTGGTAGTCCTCCAACGCGCGCGACAGCCAACCGGGAAACCCGGGGTCACGCAAAGTCGGGCGGGGAGACTCACACCCCGGACCGCCTTGCAGGAAGACCAGGTAGGGCTTGTCGGTTCCGTTGGGGGTGGCCACCAGACGCGCGTACACCTCAATAGTGCGCAAATCGTCAGGATTGCTGCGATTCAGCGGGACCCTCAGACGAACGTCATCGGTCAGCAGGCCAGGAATGTTGCGGTTCCACGTCATGGGATCAGCCTATGAGGTCCCGACGCCCTCACGTCGGTTCTAGCGTTCGTTCCCTCTCCCAAGGCCATCGTCGTCACTATCGCGGAGTTGAAGGAGCGAGACCGTCCCTTCAGTATTTTCTCAGTTTTCTGCCCTAGTCCAGTCTTGCTCCACCTACCATCGCGCCTTGTCGCAAGGGCTCAGCGGCGTCTTCACTTGAAACTACCGCGTGACACCCACTCACCTATACTGAGCAAATTTTGAGAATCTCTCAGGAACACGTACAGTTCATCAAGCCCTTTAAACCTGCGGCAACGCTCGGAAGGAACATCACATGACCAACACCTCGACCAACGCCGGGACGACTCTCAAGCGCACCGTCGCTCTGGCCGCTGCGGCGAGTCTCGCCGTCATGGGCACCATCGCCGAGGAGGCTCACGCCGCCCCTGCCGGCAACCTTGGGGCTCATGCCGAGAAGGCTCCCACCCAGCACACCAAGAAGGCACCGGCTGAACAGGCCAAACGCGCCACGACGTACACCGCTCGGTTCGCGCTTACTCGCGTCCACCTCAACGTCCGTTCTGGACACAGCACTGAGTATCGACGCTACGGGCTCCTCCGTCCCGGCGACAAGCTCCTTATTATCGGCGAGGATGTCCGGGGCTGGACTCCTGTCAACTACCGCGGCAAGACTGCCTGGGTGGCCACCCGTTACATCACTAAGGTGAACCGTCCGGTCGGTATCTACGCCCAGCGTGGCGATCACAATGCCCGCTCGAAGGCTGTCCAGCGCGACCTATCGACCCTCAACTACTTCCCGGCCAAGTGGGTCGGCTTGCCCTATGGCCCGATCACTACCAACGCCGTCAAGGTGTTCCAGAGGGCCAACGCTCTCAAGCAGACTGGCGTGACCGACGCCGTCACCCTGGGACTGCTCAAATCGAAGGCCGACTACCAGCGAGCCGCAGCGGCCGAGAAGAGCTCCACGTACAAGCACGCGGAGCATCACTCCGAGCACTCCTCGAGCACCTCCCGCTCGACTGCCCGTCCAGCGCGCAACACGTCCCCCGACGTTTCCACGAGTGGTATAGCTGGAAGCTGCCAGGCTTCCTTCTACGACGATTCCCAGACCGCCTCCGGTGAATCCTTCAGCTCGTCAGCCCTGACGGCTGCCTCCAAGACCTACTCTTTCGGCACTCGCCTCAAGGTCACTAACAAAGCCAATGGACAATCAGTCGTGGTGCGCGTCAACGACCGTGGACCCTACGTCTCTGGTCGCTGCCTAGACCTCTCCTCGGCCGCCTTCTCTCGGATCTCGTCGCTCAGCGCTGGCGTTGCCGACGTGACCTATGCGAAGGTCTCCTGACCGAATACCATCGCAGCAGATTGTGACAGCGTCGGCCCCCGATCCCTGGTGGATCGGGGGCCGACGCTAGTTTCAATACTTCTAAGACATCAACCAGCCGGAGCCTCCGGGCCGTCGTTGAACCACCAGGTCGCTTGACCCGGAACCCCAGCCCTCTTAGCTTCCTCGGGCGCCTCAACCTTGTCGAAGTCGTGGATATTGCCCTCGGAATCCTCCCAGCACACCACCTCACGGCGCACCGGAATCTGCACGGTCACCAGGTCTGTGACGACGTAGCGACGCAGCTTGGCACCGGCAGGCAGCCCCACAGCCGGGGCGGAATCGACGGTGTGAGCTTCCTCGTCACCGTGATCGTCGCTGAGCACCTTGGGACGGTTCTCTTCGTCGTCATCGGTATCCTCAGCGTCAGAGCCGGCCTCGGAGACGACGATCGGGGTGACGACAGTGTTCTGACCAGCCTCGTCGGCATCAGGCTCAGAGTCGTCAACCACATCGGCCTCGACAATGTCAGACTCGCTGACGGCACCACGTCCGGGATGGGCAATGGCTATGTCGTCGTCATCGCTAATCTCCAAGCCAGAACGACGAGCAGGTTCCATGCCGTAATGCCCGTAAACCTCGGCCTCGCGGTCGCGCGAGAGATCGTCTTCCTCGGACGCCTCGGGAGCCGTTTCGATGAGGTCTCGACTAAACGGGACGTTGACCTGGCTGGTGGAGTATTCGGCGCCTCGCACCGGAATGAAGTACTCATGGCCCTGCGAAAGCACGGTCACAAAGGTCGCAGCTCCGGTGACCTCGTCGGCAAAGATCTGCTGGATCGTCCCGACCTTCTCGCCGTCCGGTCCGACGACTTCGGCGTCGAACAGTCCGGGGATGTCCTTGGGATCCATGGCACTGATGTCCATGTATCGACCTCTCGCTAGGGGGTTGGAACGTACGCGCATACGCGTACTCTTTATTCAGCTTGTCATACCGTGCTGTGCAACTGACACAACGTCGCCGGGCGCGTCTCGAAGTAAGACGCACCCAACGGTGATCGAAGTGCTTTATCCGAGACCCGACATCAGCATGCGTTGATCGCACTGACCATCCTGTTTAAGGCTGTTTTGTTGGCTGCCAACCCGAACGTAGTGACACCCTCAGCATCCAGTGGGTGTATTTCTCAGCCTGTCGCATGCTCCCGTGGGCCCATCTGCCAGGATCACAAGGAGCTTGTAGGATCGTTCTGTGATCTTCAAACGTGTCGGTGACTCCCGTCCATACCCTAGCCACGGGTACACGCAGAAGAAGTGGTCCCAATTGGCGCCCGTTCAGGTGCGTCTGGACCAGCTCGTCACGACGAAGAGCACCCTGAACTTGGCGAATCTCCTCGAAGATGACTCCACCTTTTATGGAGACCTCTTCGCCCACGTCGTAGCTTGGCATGGCGACCTCTACTTAGAGGACGGCCTGCATCGCGCTCTGCGTGCCGCACTGCAACAGCGTCAGACCCTGCACGCTCGTGTCCTTGACCTGAATGGCCGTCATGACTTCCGATGAACGTCGCCACTATCTGAGGATGGCGGGGACCCCGTTAACCCTGCTAGCCCTCGTCCTCCTCATCGCAGTGGCCATCCGCGCCGGATGGAAGGCCGTGAGTGCCCCCATCCCGCCGCCGCCTCTTATTCCCTGCGTCGATCAGGACGTCAACGGCGAACTGACGACCCAAGACGTCACGGTTTCGGTGTACAACTCGGGACACACCCGTGGACTGGCCGGGAGCGTATCCAAGCAGCTCACCAACGTAGGGTTCGTCATCGACTCGGTGTCTAACCGTCAGCCGAGCGTCAAGAAAGTCACCATCATCGGTCAGGACGCCAAAAACCCCGAGGTGGGGCTAGTTGCCGGTTATTTCCCGGGGGCGGTCGTGAAGTCAGATCCCAAGCGCGTCGACCATGAGGTCGAGGTGGTACTCAGCGATCGCGACCCAAACTTCAAGACGACTGCGCCGAAGTCAGTGAAAGTCAACGGGTCGGTGTGTCTGCCATCTCCCTCCCCGACTCCGTCCATACTCGCGTCGCCGGGGGAACAGCCCTCCTAGGGCTTACCGGAACTCTTGCGCAGCGGCTCCTCAGTCAGCAGTCTGCACCCGCAGGCCGTGCCAGCGTGCCAAACGACCGCCCCGACTGATCTCGATAAGCCTCTCAGCGACGGTCCGACGCTTCCCCTGGGGCACGACGATTAGCAACTCGTCACCTTGTTCCAGCACTGTTCCGGCGTGCGGGGTAAAGGATCTGTCACCGCGAATGATAAGGGAAACGACGCAGTTGCGTGGAAGTCTCAGTTCGCGGATTGTCACCCCAGCCAGACGCGACCCTTTGGGCACGTCGGCCTGCAGTAAGTCAGCAGCGATCTCGTCGAGGGGCGCAACCTCGATGGAGACATCTTTAGCCATCTGGGGATCGACGACGCCGAGAATATCCGCGGCGGCAGGCAGAGTTGGGGCTTGGATGCAGGTGAAGACAACAACGAGAACCAGGATAACGTCGAAGAACTTGTCCGCACGATCCATATTCGACGCCATTGGGATGGTTGCCAGAATGATGGGCACGGCGCCGCGCAGGCCAGCCCACGACATGAAGAGCCGTTCGTTGCGTTCGAACCCGAACCATATCGTGCAGGCGGCCACAGCCACTGGGCGCGCAACGAGGGTGAGCAGCAGACCGGCAGCGATGCCTACCCCGACCGAACCCCAGGTGAGGCGATCGGGGTTGGCTAACAGACCGAGCATGACGAATAGGCCGATCTGGCAGATCCAGGCGATGCCTTCTGAGAAGGACCTGGTGGTGTGTTGGTAGGGAAGATCGCCGTTGCCGATGATGACGGCGGCGATGTAGACGGCCGAAAACCCGGAGACGCCAATCCACGCTCCTGTGCCATAGGCAGTGACGGCCCATGCCATCGCGGCGATAGCGTACAGGTTGCCCGATGGCAGGGTGATACGCCGACTGACCTTGCCGGCTACCCACCCCACGAGCAGACCGACGAGGATGCCGCCGATGAGTTGGACGGCGATCGATCCGAGTAGCGGAAGGACACCGGCGTTCGACTCCCCGGTGGCCACTCCCGTCAGGGCAATGACGACGAGAACGGTTGGGGCGTCATTGAGGCCCGACTCGGCCTCCAACACAGACCTCAGGTGATTCGGCAACGAGACCCCGCGCAGTACCGAAAAGACTGCGGCAGAGTCAGTGGGTGCAGTGGCTGCACCGAGCAAGGCGGCGACGCTCCAATGCAAACCGACCACATAGTGGCCGAGCAGCGTCATGACACCAAAACAGACCCCGACGCCAACGGTTGCAAGCAGGGCAGCCGGGGCCAAGGCTGGTCGGATGTCCTTCCAGTTCGTTGAGAGTCCGCCCTCGGCAAGGATGAGCACGAGAGCAGCAAAACCAATAGCGTGTGCGCCAGCTAAATCGTTGAAGTTAATACCGAACCCGATCGGGCCGAGCAGCATGCCAACCAGCAAGAACAGCAATAGTGCCGGCAGTCCCAGACGAGTGCCAATCCGGGCTGCGAAAGCGGCGAGCAACACGACGACAGCGCCGAGGAATAGAGCGAGATCGGCTGGCTGCATGACTTCCATTATTGCAACCGAGCAAACGGGTTCTTCGCAGCTGAGGACGCAGATCAGTGATCGGAGCCAGGTGATGATAGGGATGGCGGTCCCGCGATGCTCTGATTTGACCGATCAAACCTCTGCTGGAGCGAGCATCGGCGTCCTGGGCCCTAAGACTGGCTGGTGGCGTGCTTCTGTCGTTGCAGAGCCCTATCAAGGATGGGTTCGGTGACGGCGGTAACGATCGTCACCACAACGCTGGCGCCAAAGGCGTAGCTGACCGGCTGCATGAGAGTGGAGTAAAACCACCAGAGCACAAGAAACTCAAGGCTTTCCTTGGTGACTTTATTGACCACCAGATGGCCCAACGGGGCGATAACTCTTGCCAACACCCCCATGAGCAAGGAAACACCTATTCCTAGGGCAAATAGCACCAGTCCCCCCACAATGACGGTCTGCCAGGTCCACGGTGAGTCCAGAGAGCACCCGGGAAATACCAAGGCGAAAACCGCTGGAACTATGAGGAACGGGGCCATGACAAAGACAACGACGCCGATGAAGAACGCACCCGCACCCAAAATCCCCAGCAGATTATCGAATTTTTGAGATAACGCCATGTCAAGCCTCATCCTAGAACGACAACGATCCACAGCCGCCTTGACTAGATCATACGGAAACCTCGCTTTATCCACAACGAAGATAAGGGGCCTTTTCCCATACTTCTGTGCATTACAGCAACCTTGCACGTGTGAACCAACCGCTCCTCCGCAACAGGAACGGGGCGCACCCTGAGGGCGACGGGCGGCACCACATAACGAAGTCCCGGGGATGCATATCCCCGGGACCCAGCTGGCGGTGACGGAGGGATTTGAACCCTCGGTAGCTCTCGCTACACCCGCTTTCGAGGCGGGCACTTTCGGCCGCTCAGACACGTCACCGTAAATAAGGGTAGCGAATCCGTCGCCACACACCAAAATCCGAATGTCAGGAACGCATCGGGTAGGCGTCGAGAGTGTCAGGGACGGTTGCACTCGTCCTCACTTGTGACCTCAGCCTCCTGCGCAGCCTCGACCTCGCCGTCCAACTTCACATTCTTCTGGTCAAACCTCTTTGCCACCACAAGCGCCAGCCCGATGTAGAACACCAGGAGTCCGGCCATGATGAAGGACATCTGATAGATCGTACCGACGATCGACAGGTGACTAAGGTTCAGGTAGGTCAGCGGTACCGCCGCATACACGATCGCGAAAACCAGCGCGATGCCATTGTTTCGGGTCACGATGAACATATTTGAGATCGGCGAGGTGACAAAATTGACGAAGAGCCACGGCACCAGCGCCACCGCAATGTCCGCCGATTGGTGAAATTTCGCACCCAGCAGCCACGGAAGCACCGGTGGGATGAGTAAGTACAGCAACCCGAACGGCACAATGCCGATGAGTAAGGACCTCACGACCGACTTTTTGACGGTTTGGTAAAACCTCCCGGCATCAGAAACCGACAATTTCTGGAAGAACACCTGGGATAGTGCCTGGTTGATGACGGACGCTGGCATCTGCATGAGGGTCCACGCGATCGAGAACCGTCCATATCCCGACGTCGAAAACCTCACCATGATGATCATGTTGACGCCCTGCTGACGAATAGCGTCGACGATGACATTGGGCGCCGTCAACAACGGCAACTGACGATACTTACGCATCAGGGTGCGTAGCGGAACCTCTGCCTCCTTGATGCCACGCAGGTCCGAGCCCAACTGACGCCGGAAGTTGTTAAGAGCCAGACACTTGCCCAAGAAGGTGGCGATCACCTGGCCGAACGCCCCCAGACAGACCGCACACGACCCGATTCTTCCCGCCGCCGTCGTCGACTGGCACCACACCGCATTGGTCCCGATGACACCGAAACGTTTACGCCGATTAGCCCAGAAGTTCACAACGTTCACCTGAGCATGCGTGAAGGTGATCGGGCCCACCGCCAACAACCACCACCTGGCCTGGGGCTTGCCCAGCAGACCGCTGAGGTAGGGACCGAGCGGAACCATCGCTGCCATCGCGACCCCAGAAACGATGGCATTGATGCGGGTCGCCAGTCGGAATACCCGCTTGGCCTCCGAATCGTCACGAGGCAGCACGATGGCCATGTCGTAGCGCAGCGCGGCAGCGGGGATGACGAACTGGGATACCGCCATGATGGCGCCGTAGATACCCCAATCAGCTGGGTCAATATGGTGGGTGACGTAGAGGGTGGCCAGAGCTGCAATCAGCTGAGCCAGGCCAGTGCCACTAATAACCTTCGTCACTGAAGCGAGGAACTCATGGCGCTGGATGTATGCCCAAGTACGGGGGAACCGGACGCGTTTCTCCCCGGGCTCTGGTGTCGCCCCGGATCTTGCGGGTGTCGGTTCCGTCGTCGTGTTGGTCACCCGTCCACGGTACAGGCCCGATGTCCGTCAAAGAATTCGCGCAACAGAGCAGACGACTCCTCGGCCATCACACCTGTGACCACTTTCGGCCGGTGTGGCAACCTCGGATCGCGCATGACATCGAAGAGGGAACTGACGGCACCGGCCTTCGGATCAAAGGCTCCAAAAACCACTCTCGGGATCCTCGCAGCAACAATGGTTCCGGCGCACATGGTGCATGGTTCCAAGGTGACGACGAGGGTGCAATCACCGAGACGCCAGCCGTCACGGGCTTCCGCAGCACGACGGATGGCCAGCACCTCCGCGTGGGCCGTCGGGTCGCCGGTGCGCTCCCGTTCGTTGCCGGCTTCGGAAAGGACTTCGCCGTTAGCGCCGAGAATCACCGCGCCAATGGGAACGTCACCCCACGTGGCGGCGCGGCGCGCCACGTCAAGGGCCTGGGTCATGGCCTGACGCCAACCCGGCACCGGACCGGCCACAGGTCAGCGCGCCGAAGCGTTAGCGGCCCGCTCGAACTGCGGCCCGAAATGAACGCGGGCAGCAATGTCGGACAGGATCTCGTCAGAGTCCTCGTCAGCGTCAGCGAAAGCCTCCATGTCAAACTCCCCCAACCCAGCATCAGCAAGCATGTCGCCGTCACCCATGGTCTCGGGATCGTCATCGGGATCAGGAATGTCCTCACCGAGGAAATCAGCGACATCGCGGGCTATCGGCCAATCGTTGGCCTGGGTCGCGTCGGACAGAAAGACCTGTACATTTCGGCCACGCACCCGGACGATGACGTAAAACTGGTGGTCGATGGACACCATACTGACAGCCCCAGCATCACCGGGCAAACGCCTCAGCTGGGTGATGAGCTCATCGAAGTCATTAGCGAGCATCGGTTCCATAGGAACTGCGACGCGCTCACCGTCATCGTTGTAGAGGGCTACTACAAAGTCGATCTCATCCTCGCTGGCGTCCTCGAGATCGTCGTCATAGTCATCATCGTCGTAATCGTCGTCCCCGTCATCGCCGTAGTCGTCGTCATCAGACAACTCGTCGTAATCGTCGAGATCATCGTAGTCATCGACGTCATCGTCGGGGACGAACTCGTTATCGTTGAACCGGGACATGACGACCTCCTTGGGGCGGCGAACGTCTCCATCGTTGCAGACATTTCGCCGGGTAAACAGTCGCAAGGCCGATTTACCCGCCACATTCTCAGGAAGCACCACGCTCCCCTACCCGGCCCCACTGTCCGTTCCTGCCAATACTTAAGGCCCACCCACCAGACGGGGAGCCGAATGCTACCAACGCGCCCCCATGTGCCAAGGTTGGACTCGTGGAACTCAACGTCATGGATCATCCGCTCGTCTCCCATAAGTTGACCTTGTTGCGCTCGGTAGACACCCCCAGCCCGGTTTTCCGCCAGCTTGTCGAGGAACTTGTCACCCTCATGGCTTATGAGGGCACCCGCGAGGTGCGCATCGAGCCAACCACCGTCACCACCCCACTCACCGCCACCGAGGGCGTCGCCCTGACCCGCCCTAAGCCCCTCGTGGTTCCGATTCTGCGCGCCGGCCTGGGAATGCTCGAGGGCATGATGCGCCTCATCCCGTCAGCTGAGGTCGGCTTCGTGGGCATGGCCCGTGATGAGGAAACCCTCCAACCGATGACCTACGCTGAGCGTCTCCCCAAGGATCTCTCTGGCCGTCAGTGCTACGTCCTCGACCCGATGCTGGCTACCGGCGGTTCCTTAGGCGGCACTGTCGAGTTCCTGGTCCGCCGCGGCGCCGACCACATCACCTGCCTGTGCATCCTGGCTGCCCCTGAAGGCATTGAGAATTTCCGCAAGCTCGTCAGGGACCTTGACGTCCCCTGTCACCTCATCGTCGCCGGCCTGGACGATCATCTCGACGAACACGGCTACATCGTCCCTGGCCTGGGTGACGCCGGCGACCGTCTGTACGGCCTGGCGGAATGACTATCCTGCGCCCAGCCGACCTGCGTGGCTTAGCGGCTTTACTCGGCTCCCAAGAACCCCGCGCAGTCGTCCCGCCGTGCTGGCATTGGGTGCTCCTCCTCGACCCAGTCGTCCCCGGCAACCTCGACGAGGACGGTTACGTGATCGGCTCACCGATCACCCCAGAACCGGGCATGATGAGGATGTTCGCGGGCGGACGCGTGCGCACCATCTCCCCACTGGCTCTCAACAGCGAGACCTCGCGCACTACTAAAGTGGCCTCAATCACCGACAAGGAGGGTCGTCGCGGCCTGCTCCACTTCGTGACAATGAGGTCCACGTGGTCCCAGGGCGGCCGGGAGTGCCTTGTCGACGAGCAGGACTACGTCTTTATGCCGACTCGCTCCGCAGGTCCATCGCCGGAGGGCGCCGGTTACACCGGCAGCAACGGCTTCCTGGTAACCGAGCCCCTGTTAGTGACCTTTTCAGCCTTGACAGCGAACCCGTATCGGATCCACTGGGACCGCGACTTCTGTCGCCGCGCCGGACATGACGGCCTGGTGATCCACGGACCATTACAAGCCCTGCTTATGGCTCAGGCGTTTGCGGACACGGGCGCAGACTTCACTGGTAAGCAGTTTTCTTACCGGTTCCGCGCCGCCGTGACGGCCCCGACTCGACTCACCGTCGGCATCGAGGAAGACGAGGCCAAGGTTCGTCGCCCCGATGGCACCGTGACCGCTACGGCAACCCTAGGATGAGCGGTGTCGAGAGCGGCGCGTTAGTCCCAAGTAACCTCAGTTCGCCAACCCCGCGACGACCTCAGCGCCGGGCAGGGAGAGTACATCGCCTCCACTGACGATGAGCTTCGAGCTGCGCAGCCCTGATCCAATGCACACCGCTTCAGCCTCGGCTACCCGCGGATCGATCCAGATCGGCCATTCAGCGGGCAGCCCTACCGGGGTGATACCGCCGTATTCCATCCCGGACATGCCAACAGCCTCATCTATCGGCGCGAAGGATGCTTTACGGACGTCGAGCTTTTTGCGCACTACTTTGTTGACGTCGACCCTTGTCGTCGCCAAAACCAGACATGCAACATACTTTTCGATGTCACCACGCTTCCCCCTGACGATGACGCAGTTGGCGCAGGTCTCCGGGCCCTCACCGAACGCCTCGCACAGCGCCTCGGTATCAGCAATCTCAGGGTCAATGCTGAAGACGACTGCCGACGGCAACTCGGCAACTCGACCGGCGACCGTCGCCGCCAGCAGCTCGGGATGGTCGGCAGCGGGCAGGTGTTCAACGGAGTCGTACATGTGACCCACCGTAGCCACCGTCGATCCATCGACGAGGCCATCTCTCATGCCTCTTATGGAGTTCGCCGGCGACTACTCATGGGGCTACGACCCTGCCCACATCTTCGCCGTCGAGAGCGCCTATGGTGGCTATCCAGCCTCTGCGACCCTCGTCCTACCGCCCTACAGCGCCATTATTACGTCGCGAGCGTGACGGCGTCGCTGCATCTGAAGTGTGACGAAAACAGCATCACAGAGGACCTCACGATCACTTTTCCCGCCCATGCGCTACGTCTGATTCGCCGATCAATTTGCAGGTGAGGCGATGAGGTCCATACTTTCTTGAGTGATTCGCAGCCATGAACGGCAGGCGGTGGCCAAAGCCACCCAGCCGATCGTTGATCGTGAACCGATCCGATCCATGAAACCTGGACTAGCCCTAGCCGCATTAGGAATCGTCTTCGGCGATATCGGCACCTCAGTCCTTTACTCTCTCCAAACGGTGTTCTCAATGGAGAACCATGCCGTGCGCCCAACCCACGGTGACGTCATGGGGATCATCTCGATGATCTTCTGGTCGATCCTGCTCGTGGTGTGTGTCAAATACGTCATATTCGTTATGCGCGCTGACAACGACGGCGAAGGGGGCATCCTCGCCCTGATGGCCTTGGTACGTCGACTCATGGCTAGCCACAAGGGCACTGGCATGACGGCGCTCCTACTCGGCATCGTTGGCGCCGGCCTATTTTACGGAGATTCCTTTATCACCCCAGCGATTTCCGTGATGAGCGCTGTGGAAGGCCTCACGGTAGCCAACCCGGATGCAGAAAAGATCGTCCTGCCAGCCTCGGTCGTCATCCTTACCCTCTTATTCATCGTGCAGAGACGGGGAACGGAGGTCATTGGCAAGGCCTTCGGACCGGTAATGGCGACCTGGTTCCTCACCCTGGCGGCCTTGGGCATTCCGTGGATCATCCACCACCCGGTCATCATTACGGCCTTGTCTCCGCACTGGGCAATCCTGTTTTCCATCGAGCGTCCAGCGATGGCTTTCATTGCGATGGGCGCGGTCGTCTTGACGATTACCGGTGCCGAGGCGCTATACGCCGACATGGGCCACGTCGGGGCTCCATCGATCCGACTTGCCTGGTTCGGCCTTGTGCTCCCCTGTTTGCTCATCAACTACCTGGGCCAGGGGGCCATGATCCTGTCGCACCCCGACTGGATCGATAACCCGTTCTTTAGGATGGCTCCCGACTGGGCGACTATTCCGCTTGTCACCATCGCCACAATGGCCACCGTCATCGCTTCTCAGGCAGTCATCTCGGGGGCGTTCTCGATGAGTTCAGAGGCCGCCCGCCTGGGGTTACTGCCGCGCCTCGGCGTGCGTCATACCTCGAAGTCCGAAGGCGGCCAAATCTATATCCCAGAGGTCAACTGGACCCTCTTTATCGGCGTGCTAGCCCTCATCCTCATCTTCCAGACCTCGTCGAAACTAGCCACGGCTTATGGTTTGGCCGTGACCGGCACCTTCCTCCTGACGACGAGCCTGTTTCTGGTGCTGGCTCACCGGGCATGGCATTGGCCGATGTGGGCTCTCATCTTTTTTGGTGTCATTGTCGGCGGCGTCGAGTTGTCGATTTTCTCCGCCAATCTGTTGAAGATCGCCTCTGGCGGCTGGATCCCGCTGTTGTTCGCAACCATCGTCGTCATCATCATGACGACGTGGCGACGCGGCACCGCCTACATCGCCAAGCAGCGACAAGATGATGAGGGGCCGCTGGACGACTTCCTCAACTGGATGCACGAAACCAAGCCAACCCGCGTCCCTGGCCTGGCCGTTTACCCGCATCCTGGGCGGGCAACAACCCCGTTGGCCCTGCTTAATAACCTCAGGTTTAACCATGTGCTGCATGAGCACAACATCATCATCTCGATAGTGGTGGAGAACGTGCCGCACGTGCGGCACGTCAACCGTATTGAGAAAGTAGACCTCGGCAGACCCACCGACGGCATCACTTATATCGCGTGTCACGTCGGGTTCACCGATTCCCAGGACGTCCCCAAGGCGCTAGCTCTGGCGGCGGCCAAGTGTCCTTGGCTCAAGGATCATCTCGACGAGGCGATCTACTACCTCTCCCTAGTAGACGTGAAGCGGGACGAACCACAACAGGGTGCGCACATGGCCGGCTGGCGCAAGATGCTTTACATCACTATGTCGCGCAACCAGGCCGATCGCACTCGGGTGTTCCGGATACCGCGCACTCGCGCGGTGGTTATGGGTGAGGCCGTCGCCTTGTGACGGTCTGTCGCTGATACTCACAACTGATTCCCGAGGCCTACTGAGCCTCGGGAATCACCTTTTCTCAGGGTCTATAAGTTCCTGGAATCGCGCCGCGAAAGCCTCTTCGGCATTGACGGTGTCGATGTCGCGACGCACCGTCTCTGCTGCCGTGACGGCCTCTGACCAAGGAAGACGCTGCTGCCATTCTTTCTCACCGTGGCCGATAGTCCAGGCATCGAAGATTTCGGGAGTGCACTCGGGATGAAACTGTACCCCCCATGCACGCTCAGCGAACCTGACGGCCTCGATCTGACCGGTGGGATCGCGCGCCAGCAGAACGGCGTCCTCGGGCAGGACGACCGCAACATCGTTGTTGAAATGAATACCGCGATGTCCGTCGTAGACCGACAGCAGCGGGTCCTTCTTTCCCTCCGGGGTGAGGTGCATCTCGGCCGCTCCAAGGCAGAAATGGTCGGAGGTGCAGACCTGTCCTCCCAGCGCGACGGTGGCGAGTTGGTGACCCAGGCAGATGCCGAGGAAGGGCGTACCTGCCCTCACTGTCCGGGAGATGAGCTGGCGGGTAGGCGCGAGCCACGGAGCCTCAGCATCGTCCTGGCAGCTCATAGAGCCGCCCAGCACCACGAGTGCGTCAGCGTCCACAATCGGCGGCACCGGATGGTTCCAGGCGTTGATCTCGACGACGTCTGCCCCGGCGTTGCGCCAAAGTTGCCCGAGTCTGCCTGGGCTGCAGGACGGCTCGTGAACGATGACCAAGATCCGCGTCATGGGGAAACACTACGAGCTTTCTGTCACGGCCGTATGCCAGAACTGCTGCAACCGGAGTACAGATTTCGCCCGACCGAACGCCAGTTGCTGCTACTAAGTGACGGGCAGGTGGTGCTGCTGTCAATTTTCGCCCATGATCTGCCGCTCTTGGCCATCACCGTTCCGATTATCGTGTTCGCCTTTGCTCTTTTGTCGATTCTCAGGTCGGACCGCTTGACGGGCACGAGAAAGGTGATCTGGATCGTCGTCTGCTTCCCACTTGTCGGACCGATCGTGTGGTTTATCGCAGGTAAGAGTTGAGACGCGGATATTTCTGTCTGCTTCCGGAGAGAGCCTCCTCGAGACGACGAAACCCCGCCACAAAGGCGGGGTTTCCATCTGCGCGCCCGGAGGGATTCGAACCCCCAACCTTCTGATCCGTAGTCAGATGCTCTATCCGTTGAGCCACGGGCGCATTGCGCTGTGCACGTTGCTAAACATTACAGCCTTCAATTCCGTAATGCAAATTCGCGTAATTCAGTCCCCGGAAATCCGCCTGGCAAGCGGGTTTGCGGAACACCAGATGCGAGACACCAGGCCGCCGAGGGGTATCGTCGATCCCAACTCCAGGACCTTCATCCGAGGCACAACCAGCCCCACCATGCACAAAGCCCGGCGCCCCCTATAGGAGTCACCGGGCATCCGCGGAGGTGGCGGGATTTGAACCCGCGATGGGATTACCTCCCAAACCCGCTTAGCAGGCGGGCGCCATAGACCTGACTAGGCGACACCTCCAAGTGCCGTGTCAGCCTACTCTCTCAACCCCAAACCCTCCAATTCCGGGCCGCGACAACGCGCCCCATCGACCCCGACACGCCCCCGACAAGGGACGTCTGCGCTGCGCAGGCCACTGAGGCAGTCACGATCGCCGCCCGCCAGCCAGGCGGTACCGCCCCGTATTGGGTGCAGCGGTTAACATGGGGTCCGCCCCATCGACATTTACGGAAAGGGATGTGCATGGCTGACGCGTCGCGCGGCGCCAACTCGCCGTCTCCACGTCACGCCGCTCAACCGGATTGGATGAACGATCCGGAGGCCAATGAGGACACACATGTCCTGCGGCGGGCGGATCTCAGGGCAGCCGCCCGGCCACCGACGCGTTCCCCGCGTCCACGCCGGTCCGCTGCTGAGCCCCCTGTTAACGCCCCACAGCCCCTCAACGAGCCGAAATCCCGCCCTACCCCAGCCCGACGAGCCGCAACCGCCAAGGCTTCACCAGCTAGTCGCAGCCGCCGCAGACCATCGCGGTGGAACGAGGAGGCCAGACGCAACCATGCCTTCAACACCTGCCTGGGATGGACGGTACTTGGGGCCATCGTCCCCGGCTTAACCCTGTCTCGTAGTCGTGCCCCGCGTCGCCGCGTCGCAGGTCTGACGATCATCGGTCTTCTCCTCATTGGGCTGACCATTGCTGTTTTCTTTATCCTGGCTAACCCGACAGTTGCAGCGTCGATCGTCGTGCGACCCAAGTTGCTCACCGCTCTGACCTGGGGCTTGCCGAGTCTTGCCGTCGCCTTGGTGGCATTGCTGACCTTCTCCCACCTCGACCTTCGACCTCAGGGCATCACCCGCGGACAACGCTGGGTCTCGACCATCCTTGTCACCGCATTGTGTACCACTATCGCAACCCCGCTAGCTGTCGCTGGCCGGTATGCCTACGATCAGGACCACATGCTCGGCCGGATCTTCACCGATAAGCGGTCCGGCACCCGCCCATCCATCAACTACAACCAGGACGTCAAGGCGATTTGGGCGGCCAAGCCGCGAGTCAACGTCCTGCTCGTCGGCGCCGACGACAGCAAGGTGCGCAACTATCGCGCCGAGAACTCCATGAACACTGACACGATCATGGTGGCGTCGATTAATACCTCCAACGGTGATACCTCGATCTTCCAGATCCCCCGCAACACCGCGAGAATGCCATTCCCGTCTGATTCGCCGCTGCACAGGGACTTCCCCAACGGTTTCGTCGGGAAAGACGGTGACGGTAACAACCCCGATTACATGGCTAACGAGATCTGGTCGACGGTAAAGGCCCACTACGTCGATCGCATGGGCGCGACCGACTACCCCGGAGCCGACGCCCTCAAGCTGGCCACCGGAGAGGCCCTCGGCCTCAAGATCGACTACTTCGTCATGCTCGACATTGACGGCCTTCAGAAGCTCATTGACGCGCTCGGCGGAGTGTCGGTGAACATCAACGAGCGCCTGCCCATCGCAGGCAATACCGAGGGCAAGAGGCCGGACGGTTACCTCGAGATTGGCGCCAACCAACACCTCGACGGCTACCACGCCATGTGGTACGCACGGTCGCGCTCAGCGAGCACCGACTACGACCGGATGGGACGCCAGTCTTGCCTTATCAAGGCCGTTCTTGACCAAACCAGCCCGCAGACTGTGTTGACCCGCTTCGAATCGATCGCTGATGCTTCCGGGCAGATGGTGGTCTCTGACATACCGCAGGGAATGCTGCCGGCCTTCGTCGACCTCGCCATCAACATGCGTGACGCCAACATCAACCGCGTCGTTTTCACCAATGGCAAGCACGGATTCTTCTCTTCCCACCCGGATTACGATCTCATCCGCAAACAGGTGGAGGCCGCCATCCATGGCGTCTCTGCGTCAAAAAACAAGAACAAGCCGGTAACGGGGGCTTCGTCTGCTAACACCCACAAGACCGCCATGGCGCCGCCGAGCCACAGCGGGTTAAAGAAGTCCCCGCAGACCCCCGCTCCACGCCCGTCACCCGATAACCACGACGTCTCCCAATCTGTGACTGACGCCTGCGCCTATAACCCGCAGCAGCCCTGACGCCTCTCCTGGGGCCGCGCCTGTGCGGTTCGTAGGTGTCGCTCGGGGTCAATGTCGCGGGGGTGCGGTACTCTCCCGAATCACCAGCGGGGCCGGAACCATGACCGACTTCCTCGGAGCACCCTGCAACTGGGCTAGGAGCTCCTCGGCGAGGCGTTGACCGACCGCCGCGAAGTCCTGTCGCACCGTCGTCATCGTCGGCCACACCGTATTTCCCAGGACGTCGTCGAATCCCACCACAGACATATCGTCCGGGATCCTGACACCCATATCGAGCAGACCGATGACGGCTCCTGCCGCCATTTCGTCATTGCTGGCTAACACGGCTGTTGCTCCGGCGTCCTTGAGGTAGCGTGCCGCATCGCGTCCTGACGAGGCCGTCCAGTCCCCGATGATGACATCGGGGATCTCGCGGTCGTTGGTCTCCAAGCACTCTTGCCAGGCCTGGCGGCGTACCACAGCCTGGCGGGAATAGTCCGGGCCGCTGACGAGGTGGACTGTGCGATGCCCCAATGCCAAGAGATAGTTAACGGCGGTACGCACACCGGAGGCCTGGTCACATCCGACGGTCGAGAAACGGCTGCACGGAGAGCCAGCCATCACGACTGGGATTCCCGGCGGTACCTCAAGGTCCTCGGGATGGTCAAGCTCAAGCCCCTCAATGATGAAGCCGTCGACTCGCCCCGCCATCCGCTTCATCGCGTGCCGGTACGACCTGACGGAGTCGTCAGCAGGCTCAAGACGATCAAGGACGACGGCAAGCTCGCTGCGGCGGGTGGCATCGACAATGGCTTGAACGGTCCGCAGCTCTCCGGTGCGTGAAAGGTCGGTAGCAAGGACGCCGATGGCACTCGTGCGGCCCGAGCGCAGGCTGCGAGCAGCCACATTGGGCGAATAGCCGACTTCGGTCATGGCCTTGAGAACCTTGTCGACAGTTTTCTTGCGAACGGCGTCGGAGTTGTTGACGACCCGCGAGACGGTCTGTTGGGATACCCCGGCAGCCGCGGCGACATCACCCATTGAGGGGCGAGACGGTCCTCGACGCTGCCGCTCGGTCATATCACTGCACCCGCAAGGCAGCAGGGCCAGGGGTAACGACGTAGAACTCGGGGTGGGCGAAACCGGCCTCCCGGAAGGAGTCCGCGACCTGCGTGGCAACCTTGTTACGAACGTCGCGATCGACCAGAGCGATGGCGCAACCGCCGAATCCGCCGCCAGTCATCCGCGCGCCAAGAGCACCAGCAGCGCGGGCCGCGTCGACAGCGGTGTCCAGTTCGGGACAGGTGACCTCGTAGTCGTCACGCAGGGAGTCGTGGGAGGCATTCATAAGCGGCCCCACTTCGCGGATTTGGCCGGCATCGAGGAGCTTAACGAACTGGGTAACGCGGTCGTTCTCAGTGACGACGTGGCGGACGCGGCTAGCCATCCTTTCGTCATCAAGGGCGGCCACGGCGGCCCCCAAGTCACCGACTTCACGCAGGCTACTAACTCCGAGGATGCGTGCGGCATTCTCGCAGGCCCGCCGTCGTGCCTCATACTGGCCGTCGACCAGCCGGTGGGGAGCGCAGGTGTCGATGACAAGCAGTTCTAGGTCGGCGGTGTCAAGGTTGAAGGGGACTTGACGAACCGACCAGTCGTCACAGTCGATGAGGAGGGCGTGACCTTCGGTAGTGCGCAGCGAAGCGGTTTGATCGAGCCCTCCAGTGGGAGCCTCAGCAACCTCGTTCTCCGCAGCGCGGGCAGCATTGACGAGGCCAATACGGCCGGAGTCAGAGTCGGTGAGATCAAGGTCGTAGAGGTCGGCGAGGGCCAGACCGACGCCACACTCGACGGCTGCCGACGACGACAGTCCCGCACCCGGGGGGACGCACGTGACCAGTGCAGCCTCGAATCCCCCGAGGCCATGCCCGGCCTGACGCAGCGCCCACGCGACACCACCGGTATAGGCCTTCCAACCAGCAACCGACCCAGGAGCGATCTCGTCGAGGGTTCCCTCCCAGGTGAGAACGCTGTCGTCAAGCTGGGAGACGAGGATGACCTTGTCGTCATCACGGCGTCGAGCAGCGACGTAGGTGCGATGGGGAAGGGCGATTGGCAGGCAGAAACCGTTGTTGTAGTCGGTGTGCTCGCCGATGATGTTGACACGTCCGGGGGCCGCCCAGACGCCATCGGGGCTACCACCAATGTGCCCGCCAAAGAGGTGCCGGGCGCGAGTGGCACCCTCCTCTACCGACCATGCTGTGCCGATCGTCGGGGTCTGGTGGTCTGCCGCAATGGCGTGGGGTGTCTGCGACATAAATGGCTCCTTTGCCGGTCAAAATCCCGTGACAACGAGGCTGAGCGTACGACGATGCCAGTGGCGCTGCGTCGACTTCGCTCACTCAAAATGTTTACGTACTCAAAACTACCGGGTGCAGATGCGCTCATGCCGCACCGGGGTCTATGGTTCCCCACGGGGCGACGCCAACGAGGCCGTTCCTCCCCCGCACCAACCGAAAGGACCACTCCGCACCATGCCGTTGGAGACACTCATCAACGCAGGGTTCGTTGATTACCTGATACTGCTCATTTACTTCGTGTTCGTCCTGGGAATCGGACTGGCCGCCAGACATCAGGTGTCCGACTCCCTCGACTTCTTCTTGTCCGGACGCAGCCTGCCCGGATGGGTGACAGGGCTGGCATTCGTGTCGGCGAACCTCGGCGCCGTCGAGATCATGGGAATGTCGGCTAATGGAGCCCAGATCGGCATCCCGACGGTCCATTACTTTTGGATCGGCGCTATACCCGCGATGGTGTTCCTTGGCATCGTCATGATGCCCTTCTACTACGGCTCCGGTGTGCGCTCCGTGCCAGAGTTCATGCTCAAACGGTTCGGCCCAGCAGCGCACCTCGTTAACGCGATCTCCTTCGCGCTAGCCCAGCTTCTTATCGCCGGTATCAACCTGTACCTGCTTGGAACCATCGTCCATGCCCTGCTGGGATGGCCGCTATGGGTTGCCCTCATCGTTGCCGCGATGATCGTGCTCGCTTACATCAGCCTTGGTGGCTTGTCGGCGGCTATTTATAACGAGGTGCTGCAATTCTTCGTCATCGTCGCTTCCCTCCTACCCCTTGTCATCATCGGTTTGCATCGGGTAGGTGGCTGGAGTGGCCTCAAGGCCAAGATCACTGCTGCCGCCGAGGCTCATCCTGACGTCGTGACGCCGGCTGCCCAGCAGCTTCATTCCTGGCCTGGCCAAGCATTGTCCGGATTCGGCAGTCCAGTGATGTCTGTCATTGGCATCACGCTCGGACTCGGATTCGTGCTGTCTTTTGGCTACTGGACGACGAATTTCGTCGAGGTGCAGCGGGCAATGGCATCCGATTCTCTGTCGTCTGCACGCAAGACGCCGATTATCGGGGCCTTCCCGAAGATGCTCGTGCCCTTCCTCACCGTTTTGCCAGGCATGCTCGCTGCGGTCCTCGTCCCTGAAATTGCCCGCATGAAGGCTGGTGAGAAGGTTGCTGGTGGCGCGTCAGGTAGTTTCGTCCAGTACAACGATTCTGTGCTGTTTCTCATCCGCAACCTGTTGCCGACCGGTCTGACGGGCGTGGCGATCACAGGTCTGCTAGCTGCGTTCATGGCTGGTATGGCGGCGAATATTTCGGCGTTCAACACCGTTTTCAGCGTGGACATCTGGCAGCACTACGTCATTAAGGACAAGCCCGACGACTACTACGTCAAGGTGGGACGCATTGCCACAGTCATCGCGACCGTCGTCGCCATTGGAACGGCGTTTATGGCGTCCGGGTTCTCCAACATCATGGACTACTTGCAGACGTTGTTCGGATTCTTCAACGCTCCGTTGTTTGCAACGTTTATCCTCGGCATGTTCTGGAAGCGCTCAACCCCGCATGCAGGCTGGTCGGGCCTGGTCGTCGGCACGCTAAGTGCGGTGACGGTGTGGGTTATGAGCCTAGCGGGAGTTTTTACCTTGCCAGGCCAGGGGACGGCATTCCTTGCCGCTACGGTCGGATTCGTCGCAGATATCATCGTCAGCATTGTGGTGTCCTTGTTTACCGAGCCTAAGCCTGCAGCAGAGCTGGTCAGGTTGGTGTACTCGGAGACCCCGAAGGAGCACCTCGTCGACCCACTGGAGAAGGATCTCCCGTGGTATCGCCGTACGGTCCCGCTCGGCATGACCGTGCTCGCCATCACCGTCGTTCTCAACATCATTTTCTGAGGAGCTTGCCATGTCCAACGGAACTGCTACGGCTCGTCGCAATCGCAGTAAGGTCGCTCGCGCGATGGACATTCGGACCGTCATAGGTGTGCTGCTCGGCCTCTACGGAATCATCTTGACGATTACTGGGTTGGTAAAGGGGTCTGACGCTCACGCCGACCTGGTGTCTGGAATGTGCCTGCTCGTCGCAGGGGCAGTATTCCTCGTGTGGGTGAGGCTCCGCCCGGTCAAGGTGCCGGAAGTAGCCGAGGAGGCCAGCGAGTCGGCTGCAGGAAGGGGCTGAGCCGCCGCGATGTGGCCCGCAGCGATATAAGCCATACACGTCAGACAACAGCAGTGGCGTTCCAGAGTATTTCTGGAACGCCACTGCCGGGTTAGATGGTAGGTCAAATATTTTGGCGGTATCCGCGTGATTCGTCAAGGCGGTGTGCGACGTCGACGGCGAGGTCGTCCATCTCTTTGGGGTCTCCGATTCCGGGACGGACGATGTGGGTACGCCCAACTTGGCCATGGTAAAGAGTGAGGCGAGACCGTGACTCGGTGAGCGCGGCTTTCGTGACCTTGTCCCAGGTTCCGCGGCGGTCCTGTCCGGCGCCGTGGATGTGGTAGCCCTTATCGTCCAAATCGACGTAGAGCTTCATGTGAACCATGGACCATGCTGCAGTGACAGCCAAAGCGATACCGCAGGCGAGGACGGCGATGAAGATGATGGTCACCACCTCGTGCCAGCTCTTGGCGATGCTGATGATCATGAGGACGGCACCAACGATGGACAAGACGCCGGCAATGATGAAACCACGGATAGGAGGTTCCGGCGACATGACGTGCCTGGTCGTGCCGGGTGGAAGATCCGTCACGTCCATCCTGGGCATCCCCATCTCCCATCATTGCAAGGCTGACATGCGAGAGCCTGGCCCTCGGGTGCCGCACCTGGGGACAGGCTCCGTGGCGGCGAGAGTGGGATTCGAACCCACGGAGGTTGCCCTCGGCCGCTTTCAAGGCGGCTGCACTCGTCCACTATGCGATCTCGCCAACCGGGCACGACCCGGTGGCCCCATCTTAGCCATAATTCATCGGGCATATTCATCGTCCCGGACCTAGACCCGCTCATACCTCGCCTAGACGTTGACGAATCCGAGCGCGGGCATCGTCCGGTGACGCTAATATCCGACCCCTGGACGACGGCAATTACGAGGTTCGCCCTGTCCCGGCAGCATCTGTCAGCCATCACCGTCTTCCGGGTTGTGTGAGCACGCCAATGAGTTCGTTGACCTTCAGCGGCTTAGAGGACGACCGCCTCGTAACGATCTGGCCAGACTGATCACCTGAACGCCATCTCACCTGCCACACCTCAGTCATGCGCACGGTGTAATTTCCTGGGTGCTGGTAGATGTAACCGCAGTCCGGAGATTGGGCTCGCGGATCGGCATTTTTCGGGCGTGGGGTTGAATGAGCGCAGCGGACGGTTTTCTCGCCGGTGTTGTAGATGGTCTCGACTCGTGTGGCGTCAAGGGAAACGATAATTCCGCGCGAGGAATCGCTAGAGGTGTGACGTTCTGACCCGGGATTGTGGAACCATAACGGCTGCCCCACTGCAGTGATGTTCCACTTGTTGACCGAAGGTCGCGGCTCAACGTAGACAACTGGCTTAGCAAGGTGAATATTCGTCGCAAGATCGACAGACCAGTGACGGGCTTCTTCCCGAGTTGACACTTTGGGCCTTACGGGAGATGGAGATAGCGTCGTACGGTTAGGCTTCGGTTCCATTAGACTCAAGTTGAGTCCAAGCAGGTACGGAATCCTAGAACTGGCCAATGACAATATAGATGAGGCGATATAAGCGTCGCTCTCTCGCCGATCCACTGACTTTGACAGCTTGGGGGACGTCGGGGGTTGACGCTTACCTGCATGGGGGTTACTCCGCTTGTGATGAGAGCCGCCATGCCCAGGCGTACCGCGCTTAGCGCCCTCCCGTATTTTAATCCCCGACTTGTGATGGGAACCATGCAAATGTTTTTCAATACTTATAACGCCACTCTCTTCGTTATCTATGATCCCTCTAGAATGAGAGCTTCCATCGGCTTGTTGTAGGCCTATTCCTTGCACAGCAATTAGCGCCGCTATCCCAAGCGTCAAGCCTTGCATTTGTCAACCCTTTCTGAAAGCCCATCTACAATCACCATTCGGCCAGAAATGCGGTCAAAAAACATTTGATTGCGCTTAAGAGTTCCACGAGAAACCACATTTCCTCCAGAGTCAATGAACTCCCAGCTTCTTTGATCAACACAGGAGTCGATCGCAATCACATGCCCCTCACTCCCCTCATGATGAGCAATACTCACCAGGCCATAGCCGGCAGATTCGTGTCGTACGAAATGTCCACGCTTTTTTACCTTCGCGTAGTACTCCTCAATCGCCTCTCTCCAATCCCTATCGACGACTTTTTCTAGGTCTGGCGGAAGAGTTTCACCCCCGCCTTCTTGCTCAAAAAGCAGAGTCTGTTCCAAATACGTCTCATAGACCTTCTTCGCCTCCAAGAACAACGCATCCTGCTTCGTCCCTGGAGCCGGAGTTGCCGTCACCTTCACAAACTTCGGCGCCTCCACACTCGGCGTTAGGGTCGGACTTTGTGCCGGGGCCACGCTCGCAACTGGAGTTATCCCGCCCGTCGCACCAGTGGAATCCTCATCAGCGCCACATGCCGCTGTCCCTAGACCGACCATGACAAGGGCCATCATCAAGCACCAATAGCGTCGCCCGGCGCGATCCTGTCTCATCACCATGACGGAATCATGAGGGGTACCACTACCCGTTGAGAACCCTCATGTGTGGCATCTGTGGATAACGCCAGGAAACTGGGGAAAACTTCGTCTGCTAGCGTGAAGGATTTGGGAGCGCTCACCCCTGTGGCAGGCTTAACACATGCATGCGATCACCGTCCGCCCGACCGACAAGACAGACTCCAAGGGGCGCCATCGTCCCGGCCCTGAATGCATTGAATGGACCGAGGTCCCCACACCGAAACCTGGCCCTGGGGAAGTCCTCGTCAAGGTGAAGGCGGCCGGCATTAACCGCGGCGACCTGCTGCAGCGCCAAGGCCTCTACCCGCCGCCGAAGGGCGTCTCGGAAACCATGGGCCTGGAGGTTACCGGCGTCATTTCCTCCCTCGGTCAAGACGTCACAGGCTGGTCCGAGGATGATGAGGTCATTGCGCTGCTAGCCGGCGGTGGTTACGCCGAGTACGTCATCGTCCCGGCAGGCCAACTCCTGCCCATCCCTGAGGGCATCGACCCGGTAACCGCGTCAACACTCATTGAGGTTACTGCCACTGTCATCTCCAACATGGACCACGTCGGCCTAGCCAGGGGTGAAACCTTCCTCGTGCACGGCGGCGCCGGCGGCATCGGCCAGTTCGCTATCCAATACGCCAAGTCGCTCGAATGCACGGTCATCACCACCTGTGGCACCGCCGAGAAGCAGGAGTTCTGCCGCACTCTCGGTGCCGACGTCGCCCTCGACTATCACGAGGACTGGGTTGCCGGCGTCAAAGACGCTACGGGGGGTCGTGGTGCCGACATCATCCTCGACGTCATGGGCGCTAAGTACCTCGACCTCAACGTCGATGCTCTCGCTATTGGCGGGCGTCTCGACATCATTGGAATGCAGGGCGGCATCAAGGGAGAGCTCAATATTGCAAAGCTTCTCAACAAGCGCGCCCTCGTCACCGCTACTAGCCTGCGGCCTCGCCCCCTTGAAGAAAAAGCCAAGATTTGCCAGCGGGTCCGTGAGGTTGCATGGCCGCTCTACACCAATGGCAGCATCAAACCCGCCCCAGTTGAGTCCTTCCCCATGTCCGAGGCAGGCAGGGCCCACGAACGGCTCGAATCCGGTGAGGTGCTCGGCAAGGTTGCACTGACCCTCTGACGCCCTAAAACCCACAACGACCTGTCATGGCTGGCCCATGGCAGGTCGTTTTATGTTCTAGGCGTAGCCCCGATAGCTTCCCGGTCCAGCTATTCGCATCCCGCCCGCCAGCTGATAGCCCATACCTCATCATCTCCATCAATTTTCAGCTTAGCCAACCGCATATCCATTTGGGACGCTGCATATATATGCGCTAGAGTGGTTGCCGTGTCCAAGGTCATCACTCAGCTTCCCGTCGGCGAGCGCGTCGGCATCGCATTCTCCGGAGGACTCGACACCTCCGTCGCTGTCGCGTGGATGCGCGAAAATGGCGCGGTTCCGTGCACCTACACCGCCGACATTGGTCAGTACGACGAGCCCGACATCGCGTCAGTGCCGGGTCGCGCCCTCGACTACGGCGCTGAGATCTCCCGACTTGTCGACTGCAAGGCAGCGCTCGTCGAGGAGGGACTGAGCGCTATCGCGTGCGGCGCGTTCAACGTTCGCTCCGCCGGGCGCCCCTACTTCAACACCACCCCAATCGGTCGCGCCGTCACCGGCACTCTGTTGGTACGCGCTATGCATACCGACGACGTCTCCATTTGGGGCGACGGCTCCACCTATAAGGGCAACGACATCGAGCGGTTCTACCGCTACGGCTTACTCGCCAACCCGCAGCTGCGCATCTATAAGCCGTGGCTCGACGAAAACTTCGTCGCTGAACTCGGTGGCCGTGACGAGATGAGCGCCTGGCTTACCGCCCACAACCTGCCTTATCGCGACTCCAAGGAAAAGGCCTATTCCACCGACGCCAACATCTGGGGCGCCACCCACGAGGCCAAGAAACTTGAATCCCTGCACGTCTCCATCGAGTCCGTCAACCCGATCATGGGCGTCAAGTTCTGGGACCCAGACGTCAAGATCGATACTGAGGAGGTGACGATCTCCTTCGAGCAGGGCCTGCCCGTCGCCATCAATGGCAAAGAATACGACGATAAAGTCGCCCTCGTTCTGGAGGCCAACGCCATCGGCGGTCGTCACGGCCTCGGCATGAGCGACCAGATCGAAAATCGCATTATTGAGGCGAAATCCCGCGGCATCTATGAGGCCCCGGGCATGGCTCTGCTCCACATCGCCTATGAACGTCTCGCCAACGCCATCCACAACGAAGACACCCTGGAGACCTATCACAACGAGGGGCGTCGCCTCGGGCGGCTGCTCTATGAGGGACGCTGGCTCGACCCGCAGTCCCTCATGATCCGTGAATCTCTCACCCACTGGGTCGCCAGCGCCGTTACCGGATCGGTCACGCTCAAACTGCGTCGTGGCTGGGACTACTCCATCCTTGACACCACCGGACCGAACTTCTCGTACCACTCTGAGAAGTTGTCGATGGAGCGCGTTGAGGGGGCTGCCTTCGGCCCGACCGATCGCATCGGCCAGCTCACGATGCGCAACCTCGATATCGCCGATACCCGCGAAAAGCTTGAGCTCTACTCCGCGCAAGGCCAGCTCGCCAGCCACGCCGACCTCGTTGGGCAGCTTGAGACCGGCGGCGCATCAGCTATCGCGTCCAACGGCGACGATGACGACGACAGCCAAAAGACTCTCGACGCTGCCGCAATGGAAGTTGGCGTCAACTGATCGCCACATGTTCGGGCCGCCCGGGATACCTGGTCGGCCCGAATGAGTTTTCTTGAGCCACCTCGCGCCATCAGAAAGGTGACTCATCACGTAACGCGCTACCGCTACGAGTAATAACCCGACGTCTCCCAGCCCTATCCATTATTTTCGCCGTCATCTTGTGGGCTGCTTTCAGCATCGCCTCATTAGCGTCAGATGATAAAGGCAGCACCCCGGTTGCCACCATGGCAATCATCTTCGGTTGGATTCCGTCATTTCTCTTCATTGCCATGACGAGGATGCAGACCGAATTTGTCATCGCACTCATCAGGACCAGCGAGAACTCAGCTTCTATCCGCAAAAGGTTGCGCTGACCGCACTATTGTGAGCGGGACTTCGTATCGTCTTGCGCAACCCCACTCAGACTTGGGTGGCGGCGAGGTAACTAATACGTCGAATTGTTATAGAGTGCTTGGGTGCACGGTTACCGGGATGTCATCGCTATTCGGGAGGTGTGGACGACCCTCCTGTTGGCAGCCCTTATCTGGATTCCGATTTTCAGCCTCGGAATCGTCATGAGCGTCCATGTCGTCAGCTCGCTTCATCTGGATTACGTGCGCGCCGGAGCGGTAACGACTGTGGTGACCGTCGCGACCATGATTTCTGGACCATGGCGCGGCAGTATGGTCGACCACCGCGGGCTGCGGCGCACGATGCTTCCCTCACTCATCACCACACTCATCACCACCACGATCGCGTGGGGACTGTGTCCCTGGCTAGGGTACTTCCCTCTTCTCGTGCTGTGCACGATCGGCGGGCTGTGGAATTACCCCATCTTCACCATCCCGCGTCAGGTCCTTATGGCGGCTGTGCCTGCGTCACGACGTCGCGCGGCATTGTCACTTGATTCTGTGACCGTGGAGATCTGCTACATGATCGGCCCTACAGTTGCCATCATCGCAGCGACGACAATCGGAACCCGGATCACCATCACGGCATGCGGGTTCGTTGCCGCCATCGGAGCCATCGGCCTGATGGTCCTCAATCCCGCAACAACAGAGCCTTCTGAGGACAGCCCAGCCCGGCCTGCTACTCCGGCCTCAGCCGCGCCGATCGTCCCGGCGCCACATAGCCGCAAGATGGCGTGGCTATCCCCCCGGTCAGCATCCATCCTCTTCGCAGTCGTTGCCACCGGATTTTGTCTTGGGGGACTTGAGTTGACGGCAGTCGCCGAGATGAGGTCAATGGGCCACCCCGAAATGATCGGTTGGGTGCTGGCCGCATCCGGGTTTGGGTCAGCCATCGGCGGCACACTTTACGGGGCCTTACCTCGAGGCGCATCGACCGCACTTCTCCTCGTCTTCCTAGGGACGCTAACCGCCTTACCAGCCTTGTCTCGCGGCCCAGCGTCAACAGCCATCCTGCTATTTGTGGGCGGGGTGTTCTGCGCTCCGACGATTACGTCCTCCATCGATGCGCTGACCGATCTAGTGCCCGCAGACTCACGAGGCACCATCATCGGATGGCAGGGATCATGTCTCAACGGCGGGACGGCCCTGGCAGCCCCGCTCATCGGCGCCATTATGGACGCCACCGGCTGGCAGTGGGGATTCCTAGTCGCTGGAATCGCAGGCGCCGTTATTGGAGCCACCGTGTGGACGGCGGAGAGAGTTGTCCGGAAGCGCCAGGCCGTGTGAGTGGAGCTGGGGACGGCACCAAGGGGAACGAACGTCCTCAGCTGTCCCTCACCACTCGCTCGGTGAGTCCGCAGAAACCGGCGACGGCCTTCCCAGGCTCAACTCATCGAATCGCGGCCGAACCGGATCCTCGACTCCCCCACTAGCCTCCGAGGTCTGCTCAGGCTTCTCACCCTTGTCACCATGGTCAACTGTGGTGTCAGCCGGATCACCAGCAGTCGCGCTAGCGGCCGCTTTATTCTTCCCTTCAGCCGCTCTGCGGTCGGCGTCAATGCGATCTCGCACCGCCTCTTCTGAAGATGGCACCGACATCGTCTGTCGCCTCGGCTGCTCCTCCTGAGCGGCAACAGGCTCCGGAGCGTCTTTCCACTCGTCACCTAGATAAATGATGGTGTCGTCCTCTTTGGGAGCACTCATCCCGTTGGTGGCAACGTTCACCGAAGAAGGCTTAACAACAAACATCACCACAGCGTCCGGCATGGCCTCCCGGAACATTTCCCAGTTGCGGTTTTCGTCCAGTTTGACCCGTCGTACCCGCTTGCCATTACGCCACATCTTGTCCATCGCTGAGTGCGAAGTCGGGGGGTCAAAGGCCGTCCTTGCTTTGAGGATCTGCGCCGTGCCGGTAGTGGCGTCACCGTCATCTCTCTCATCCATCCGCTCCAGCTGGAAGACGTTCGCCCGTCCCAACGCACGCCGATAATGCACGGACGCAATTGAATTGGTGTCGTCATCCGGCGTGCATGCCACCATCGAAGCGATTCCGGCAAGGTCCATATCTTCGGTGGCATATTCAGATAGAAAATCCGCAGCCTCGCATCTCAGACCAGCTTTACGTACCGCGTACAGGTCATACGCACGTCGGGTGACGATGAGAGTCGGCACATCGAGATCGCGTAGGGTCTTGGCGGTATCGATAGTCCAGGCAGGTGACCCCGCAAACATCACTCCACGCGGACTCGCAGAGGCCAGCCCGAGTTTCTCGGCGAGTCTTCCAATACCCAGACCGTAGATAGCGACAGTACAGACGATCACGAGGAAGACCAGCGGTACGAGTCGGTCGACTTGGCTGGCCATACCAGCGATCTGGTTAGCAAAGGAGAACAACCGCTTGGAATGTTCCGGATCAGATGCGGCGATCTGCTTCGCCTGCTCCCGCACGTGGTCGGCGGACTCACTGAACTGCATGGCAAAAATCGACGCCACCGACGCCGCCACGATTCCTCGCGGGGCCATGAACGACATCAAGGTGCGTTCTTGACGGGTCGTCTCGGTGCCGACCAACCCCAACAGCACCGAAGCGGGCCGAATGACGAGCACAAGCAGCGCAACGAAAATCAGGCCGGCAGACAGAATGTCGAGGATCTGAGAGGGGGTCACGCGTCCTGCAAGCATGATGAACAGGACGCCAACGAGGAGCACCTGCAGGTGTTCCTTGAACTCGATGACGGGCTCAAGCTCGAGGTTGCGCTGGTTCGCCAGGTAGATGCCGAGCATCGTAACGGCGACCAGGCCCGACTCCTCCCGAATAACGTTAGCGCCAACACACGTCCCAACGGCGCCCCCGACAAAAATCACGCCTTGTAGGAAGTCCGGGATGAGGTGCCGTCTCATCATCGCGGTGACGATCCACCCGATGGGGCCAGCGAAGAGCAGCCCGACCAATAGGGTGAGCCCCAGGTTCAAGACGCCTTGCCCGATGGAAGACCCGTCGATGCTGGTTATGGCCTGATACACCAGTAATGCCAGGATGGCGCCGAGCGGATCGACGACGATTCCTTCCCACCTCAACAGAGCACTCACTCGCCGGGTAGGACGCAACTGACGCAGGATCGGGTTAATCACCGTTGGGCCGGTGACGATGAGGATCGCGCCCAGCAGCAGGGAAACGCGGCCATCAAACCCCAATGCCATCGCCGCGCCGGTGATGAGAACCCACGCCAGCCCTGCGGTGACGGTGCACAGCTGAAAAATCGGTCGCCCGAGGTCACGGACTTCGCGCAGCTTGAGTCCAAGTGACCCCTCGAAGAGGATAATTGCTACTGAAAGGTTGACACCATCGAATAGCAGCTTCCTCCCGAAGATCTCATCGGGAGTGACCCACTGTCCGAGGGCGAAGCCGATCACGAGGAGGAACAGCAGCGCGGGAAGGCGTAACCGCCATCCGAGCCACTGGGCACCGACCGCGAGTACCAGTACAAGTGCCATGTATGTTGCCGCATCCACCTGAGCACTCTAACCGGGATAACGGCGGTTTTCCCACGCGGGATCCACTACGGAGCGGACACCGTAGGCATATAGACGAAAGTCGAACGTCCAAATAACATCCTATCCAAAAGTACACATTCAGCTGTTTTGAAAATCCCCCTTCTCATTCGCCTCTAGCAGCGAAAAACTCCGAATTGAATCTGTTTACATCGGCCTGACAAGCGCGTTTGGACATCCAATTTGATCACTGTCAACGTCAGATGAAGTTGCGAAAAGCGCTTGTAGCATCACTGGCAGTTGACGTCGAACAGCCGCCTTGGCCCATTGGAAAGGAGCCATCGTGAATCGGATGAACGATCGAACTCTTCCGTCCTGCGCCAACCTCAGAGCGGTCTTCCAACATCCCTTGCTCGAGGGCGATAGCACTGCCGCGACGCCCGACGACCAGCAACTGGAGCGCACTCTGCAGGCCCGCGCTCGCGCCGCTTGCTCTACCTGCCCTCTTTTCGAACAGTGCTTGGAGAACGCCATCCTCGATCACGACGTCGCTGGGTTCGCTGCTGGAACAACGCCGCGCCAACGCTCCCGCATCCGCTCCTACCTCGGCGTCAAGGTGCGCCCTGACGATTTGGAGTCTTTCGCCGGAATCATCGGTCGCGGCCATCAAGTTGCCACTCAGGACGTCATGAGGCTTCGCCGGGCTCACCCCGACCAGCCACTGAGCTTCATCGCAGACCGTCTCGGCTGCTCACTATCCACCGTGAAACGGCACCTGCGGCGGGCACGCGACACCTCGCTGGCTCCACGCCGCGAGAGGTCTTCGAGGGTCACTGCAACCCGTCTGGCTGCTGCCTACGAGTCAGTGACCGGTCGGCCCCACCCAGGTCGTGCAACGTTGGCTGCCTGAGAACGTCACGTTTTATTCACGCTTGATCATTGCATGGTGGCAAGCTGGCTGGCATGACATTTACTCCTCGCATGGTGGCCCTCGATATTGACGGGACCCTCGTCAATCATCAGGGGGAACTTCCGCACGCGGTCCGTGAGGCGGTCGCCAAGATTGATGTTCCCGTCGTCCTGGCGACCGGGCGAGGCCTGTTCGGCGCGGTCCCGATCCACGAAGCACTCGGTCTGCAAGGCGGACACGCGGTGGTGTCCAATGGCGCCGTCACCGCGACGATGTCCCCACTCAAGGTTCAAACCGAGATCACCTTTGACCCGCGTCCAATCATTGACCACGTCATGGAAGTCTATCCCCAGGCGCTCATCGCCGTCGAAGAAGTTGGCGTCGGGTATCGACTCAACCAGCTCTTCCCCGTCGGGGAGTTGCAGGGCGAGCTCCACATCGAATCGATTGAGGAGTTGGCATCACGCCCTGCCCCACGGGTGATCATCCGCGATCCCAACGGTTACGCCGACTCCTTCCAGGACCTGGCGCACAGCCTCGACCTCCACAGCGTGTCCTACGTCATCGGCTGGTCAGCTTGGCTCGACATCACCCCAGAGGGAGTCACCAAAGCTTCTGCCCTTGACGCTCTATGCCGCCTCAAAGGGATCGACCCGAAAGACGTCCTAGCCATTGGTGACGGCAACAACGACATTGAAATGCTGCAGTGGGCCGGGCGAGGCGTAGCCATCGGAGACGCCTCCGAACAGGTCCAAGCCGCCGCCGACGACATCGCGCCATGTTTTGAGGACGGCGGCACCGCCAACGAGCTCAATCGGTGGTTCGCCTGAAACCTCTACCGACGCGACCCTCAACCACCTGCCACGAGGGCTCCCCGGACCTCCGCTGAGTGGCAACACCAGCGATCATCTCCCGTGTGTTGCAGTTTCAACCGGAATAACTGCGCTGCCCACAAAGTGCAGTATCATGCACTGTATGGACACGGGCGCAGAGCCATTGGCACATGCGATCGGCGCACGGGTCAAGCAACAGCGCATGACCCGGAGATGGACGCTCGATCAGCTCGCCAGCTACGCCGGGGTGAGCCGCCGCGTGCTCGTAAACGTCGAGCAGGGCGCAGTGAATCCACGCGTAGGCACCCTGCTGCGACTCTCGGACGCGCTCGGCGTCGGGCTGCCAGCCCTCGTGGAACCCCCGGCTTCGCGCACCCCGAAACTCACCCGTAATGGGCAGGGCGCTGCCCTCTGGACTGGCGAAGCAGGCGGCAAGGGCATGCTGGTCGCGGGCACGGAGCCGCCGGATGTGGTCGAACTGTGGGACTGGACGCTCGCGCCCGGTGAGCGTCACGACAGCGAGGCGCACAGCGACGGCACCCGAGAACTCCTGCACGTGCAGGAGGGGACAGTCATAGTCGAGGTCGACGGAAACCGCTACGACCTTGCACCCGGCGATGCGTTGTCGTTCTACGGCGACGCCGCCCATGCCTACATAAACTCAACCGATAATTCTGCCCGGTTCTCACTGACGGTATTCGAGCCGGACGTGAGAACCGCACACTGAAAGGAAACCCCGATGCCTGACCCCATGACTCCCGAGACGTTCCTCGACGCCTGCACAGTGGACGAGGCCGTATTCGAACTGCGCCCAGACTACCGAGCCCTGCTGCTCGTGGTCGACGGCCTCACCCCGCCTGCATCCGGAGAGAGCAACAACATGGTCGACACACTCATCGCTCAGGCGGAGGCCCACGCGCGTAATCTCCTGGCAGATTCGCCAGTGAATGAGCTTGCGCATATCGCCTCGTGGCGGGAGGCATTTCGGGGTTTCGGGGCGAAGCCACAGCGCACGCGCAACTGTCTCGAAGCCCTCACCCGCCGCGCCGAGAAAGGTCTACCGCGGGTGAACGCGCTTACTGACGTCTACAACGCGATCTCGGTGCTGCACCAGATTCCCCTCGGCGGCGAGGACCTTCATCGCTACAACGGCCCGGCACGTCTGATCCGTGCCACGGGAGAAGAGTCGTTCGACACGACCGCGAACGGAGAGGCCGTGATCGAGCACCCTGAAATCGGTGAGGTCATCTGGTGCGACGACGCCGGGGTGACGTGCCGGCGGTGGAATTGGCGGCAGGGTCGACGCACCGGCCTCACCGATACCACTCGGACGGCGTTGTTCATCCTCGACGCCCTCGCCCCAGTTACCGACGAGGAACTGCACGCCATCAGCGACGCACTCATTGAGGCGCTGGCGAATCTAGGCGAAAACGTGCAGACCACAACACGGCTGATAGGCGCGCAACCCAGCGGGAACTGACGACGGGGCTACCACCGTCACGATTGATTTGTCCGGTCTCCTCACGGTCGCCGGGGTCATAAAGAACACCGACCCGAACAGGAGCAGTTATGACCAGCAGTATCTTCACCGGCCTCTCCACGTTCCCCATCACCCCGCTCCACGACGACAAGGTTGACGAAGAAGCGTTCGCGAGCCTGATCACACGCCTGGTCGTCGCTAACGTCGACTCAATCACCGTACTCGGCTCGACAGGCTCCTACGCCTACCTCACCCCGAGCGAATGTGCCCGCATTGCAGAGCTCGCCGTCGAACATGCGGGATCGACGCCCGTGTTCGTCGGTGTCGGAGATCTACGCACCTCGTACGTCCTCGCCTACGTCGAAGCCGCGGAGCGAGCAGGAGCGGCGGGGCTGTTGCTAGCTCCGATGTCCTATAAGGCGCTCATCGCGGACGACGTGTTCGAGCTGTACTGCACCGTTACTGAGCACACGGGGTTGCCGATAATCGTCTACGACAACCCCAACACCACCCATCTTTACGTTCACGATCGATCTTTACACCCGCGTCGCGGAACTGCCGGGGATCGCATCGATCAAGATCCCCGGCGTTCTTACCGACCCCAGCAAGGTGCGCGAACTTGTGAAGACGCTCCGTGCGGTGGTACCCAAACATGTCACAATCGGGGTTTCGGGTGATGAGTTCGCAGCAACCGGCCTGAACGCAGGGTGCGATGCTTGGTACTCCGTGATCGGCGGAACCTGTCCCGGCCTCGCCCTCACGATCACTCGCGCTTCACAGGAAGGACGCGCGACAGATGCAATGGCGAAGTCGGAGCGTCTGGCACCCCTGTGGGAGTTGTTTGTCGCGTTCGAGGGGAGCCTACGCGTGACCGCTGCAATCGCCGAGCACTCCAGCTCACACCCAATCGGTGCCTGCCGCTGCCGATCCAGAGACTCACCGAAGTGCAGCGTGCCCGCGTCGCACAGATAGTAAACGAGCTCGACCTTGCCTCACCAGAAATCACCCCGCGGCCGCGGCCTGCGAGAAGCCAGTGGACAAAGTGATGCTCCTTTTCTTTATAGCTGGACTCGTCACAACACCAGGGTCACCTCAACAGACGAGCCTCGCACTTTCACCAAACGTGCACACGGCCGTCTAGAAGATGGTTCGATTTCTCACCAAATTGCCTCGCTTGGTTACACGTCTGAGGTACGTCGCATGCAAGCTCCATCAGTATCGCTGACTAGATGCTTATCACCACGTTCAAAGTACGCGCATGTAATTCGTACACCTATGCAATGAAAGCAGCCGTGTGGGTTTTAGTGTGATTATTTTTGTTCGTGTCGGTAATCGACATATGCGAAAAAGGCGAGCTGTCTTAGTGGTAGCATTTCAGCTTGTTAACCGCAGGTTAGCTATCACCAAGTTTCCAACCCCTAGGAGAAACGATGCGTCGAACAAGGATCACTGTGGCAGCTGTGACAGCAACTGCCTTAATCGGCTCACTATCAGCTATCACCCCCCTCCCCGCGAATGCTGCTTCTAACGGGAACAGCTCCATAACCCAGTCAGCTGCCTTCAGCCCCCGCGCCACGACAAAGATCAGCGAGGACTGCCGCAAAGCCATCATCAACGACCTGAAACTGCGCGGCGCGATCGTCGGAGCACTCGTCAAGGCTGGACTCAGCGCAGCCGACGCAGCCGCCCTGGCCCCCCGTATCGCCGCCGAAATGGCAGCAGAGGGTACCCTTACCATCAACCATCACCGACTGAAGGTCCTCGTCGCTTCCCAGCTGGGCCTCGTAGCAGACGCTGCGGTCCAACACGCAGCTGCAGCCATCGACCTCAGCTTCAAGGCCATCCTAGGCGCGTCGATCATCCCCAACGCACTAGGATCAGCCGCGTTCAAGAACGCGGTCATCGCAAACCTCGTCGCTGCTGGTATCGACAAGCACCTGGCACGAGCCACCGCCGTGGCGATCGTCGCCACCGCACTGAACCCCGCCCTCGGGCCCATCGCGAAGTTCGAACTCATCAAAGCTGAGATCGCCGCCCAAGCAGCTCTTCTCATCCAAAGGGGCGTCCATCTCCAGAAGGCAGCCATCGAGCACGTCATCGGCCGCGCCTTCGACGCCGCTGTCGCGACCGCGATTATCAGCTCTCCGATCCTGAGTGCACGCATCGTCACTCACCTGGTCAGGGCTGGAATAGACAAGTCCATTGCCATCAGCCTTGCACCGCATATCGTCAAGCGCCTGGCCAAGGAGCCGCTACTGGCGTTCAACACCGCCAAGCTCGTCAAGGACATCGCCCGGCAAATCGTCGACATCCGCAACACCCAGGAAGCCGTAGCAGTCTACAAGCAACTCAAGGCTGAACTACCAACCCTGGATGGACTCGTGCAGAAGGCCTGCACCCCCGAGCCGACTCCTACGCCGACCCCGACACCGGCTCCGACCCCGACACCGGCTCCGACACCGACCCCGACACCGGCTCCGACCCCGGCTCCGACCCCAACCCCAACCCCAACCCACGGGGCCACAACCACCACGCCGATCAGCCGGACAACGGACCGCCACAGCCTCGGGTCTCATCACACCCACATCGCGGCCCCCGCACTGATCCACGCGAAGGCCCTCCCAGCAACAGGAACGGGAGCCTGACAGCCTCAGGAAACAACGCAAGGTTCCTCTCACAACTAACAATGGTCGTGGTCCCACAAGCCTGTGGACCACGACCATTTACATTCCCCCAAGCAAATGACTCGCATACGGGTGTTCTCCAGGAACAACCACAGCAAAATCACCAACCTACCGAGAAACAATGCTTGGATCCAGCTCCACATCCTTCGGATAGACTATCTCCAGGGGGTAATCAAACGCTCGTCTGCCAAGCGGAAAATATACCAACGCTGTAACAACAAGGCCCACGAGCCACGAGATGTCCGCTCCACCCATCGCTGCGGCGACCGGCCCCACATAAAAGGCTTGAGAGATGAACGGAATCTGCACAACGACGCCTAGCAAATAAACAACAATGGTCGGCCAGTGGAGCTTGCCATAACGGCCCCTCGGAGTGTACAGCGCAGGAATGTCAATACAGCGACGACATATAAGGTAATAGGTCAGCAAGTTGATCGCCGACCATGGCAGGAAAAACATCAGCAGAGTCAAGATGAAAGACTTGAAAACTTGCAGAAAATCCGACGACGCCGCGAGCGCCGTCAGGACAACCACAACATTGAAACCAATCACGAAACCGAAACGAGTCTTCGGAGAGACACTACTCTTACCGGTGAAACCCGAAAGAGCTGTCGACAACGCCATGACTCCGCCATACGCATTCAAGGTGTTGATGGTCAGCTTGCCAATCACAATGGAGATGAAAACCAAGATCGCCAAAACACGATTCTGGGCAAGGTTCCCCATAAACCCAACCTGATCGCCAATGAAAGCTTGACCACCAGCAGCAGCAATGAACACACCCAGCGTCATCGAAATCGTAGCTCCAAGTACTGATCCCGCGAAGGGACCGAACCACGCACTCCCAAACTTCGTGTCACGGGGAAGATAGCGTGAGTAATCACTGGCATACGGTGCGTAAGTCAACTGCCATCCTGCCGCTAAAGCAATCGACAGGAGGAAAGGTACCACCGAGAAGTGCACATCGGTCAGCTGCGGCCCAAAGGAACTCACTTGGAACAGACGAACCGCGACATAAAGCAGCCCCAGAAGGCCAATTGTCGATGACACCTTCCCCAGCTTGTGAATTAGGTCATACCCAAACACGGCAATAATTGCCGTCAGAGCTGCAAAAACCAGTATTCCGATCCACCTGGACTGGACACCAAATGCATTGTTGATAGCTGGTCCAGCCAAGACAGTTCCAGTAGCAGCGAAGCCAAAGTAGAGAAGCAGTACGAGAAACAGCGGAAGCGCAGCACCATAAACGCCGAACTGTGCCCGCGAACTGATCATTTGTGGGAGCCCCAGCGCGGGCCCCTGAGCGGAATGGAGCGCCATAACAGCGCCGCCGATGACTTGCCCAATAAAAAGGCCAATTATCGCCCATACAACATCGGCCCCGAAAACAATCGCCAAAGCACCATTCACGACAGCCGTAATCTGCATATTCACCCCGAACCACAGTGTGAACTGACTCTTCGGAGTGCCGTGCCTTTCGCCGTCAGGAACCATATCAATCGTTCGCTTCTCAACACCGCGACCAGCCCCAGAAGCGGTTGGAGCCGTATTTCCATGACGAATTTCATCCTGAGCACTATTTGGCGTGGACACCACAATTCCTCCTACCGAGCGACGGCCATGTCGCTTTACAGTCGCCCACAAGGACTTCATCCTTCTCTGAACGAGATACCCATTGCACCTGCGGGATAGTGCCATTCAAGCGAGCCTGGCGCAGCAACCGCCAGACAAGTGCCACACTCCAGACACGCTGCGTACTCCACGGAAATAGTGCCATCGGACTCCTCTGAATACACGTGCGCCGGACACACTCGCACCAATAGCTTTCCCGTACCTGTTCCGCGCGCAATGTCTTGGTTAACATGAATGTGGCTGTTATCCTCATCTACGTCATAATGATTTTTTGCAAGACGACAGGCTACAGACCCGAAACCATCACTTTTTGCTGTCATCACAATGCCCTCATTGCTCTGAACCCGATTGAGGCGATCTGGGAAAAACTCAGGTTCGATGATTTCACCGCAGAGGCTACCGTCGGAAGTAAGTGTTTTCGAGGGGTCATATCGAGACCATAAATCTTATACATCACGTCCGCCGCGAGCTGACCGACATCGTCGTACATTTCTGGAGATTCCAGGAATGCCGGGGCGTTCCGATAAGTATTCATGTCGCGACCCACGAAACTTTCATTGCAAGTGGAGATATAACCATCCAGAGTCCCATGACCGACATCATGGTTACGCAAGGCTAGATCAACCGATTTCGCAGCGGCGAGGGCGGAACCTGCAGCGAGGTCCATCCCCCGTACCGTAAACCCAGTGTTCAGCGTAAAGCCGGCAGCGTCGCCGACGATCAAGAGCCCTGGCGCAACCAGGTCGTGCTGCATACTGGCACCACCTTCAGCTACAAGATGACAGCCGTATTCCAGCAGCTCGCCACCAGCAAGGAGTGGCGCAACAACCGGGTGCGTCAAGAAGTGGTCGTGCAGCTGCGAGCTTGACTCCCCACTCCTTTCTAAATCATCCAACCGTAGGACGATCCCGGCTGACACGCTGTCAATATTCGTGTAAAGGAACCCACCTCCCCCAACACCTTTCGTGCAGTCACCGACAACCGCGTACGCTGCCCCCTCGCCGTTCTTAACTTGGAACCGTTCTTCGATGACTTTCGGGTCAAGGCCAATTACCGACTTCACGCCGACGGCAAGATTGTTCTTAGGCTCCGGTCCACGGAGCCCAGCGTCACGACTCAGAAATGAATTCACACCGTCGGCAGCAATGACCACACGCGAATACAACTCATCGTCACCAGCTCGAGCCCCGACGAACTGCCCATCACGCTCGATCAACGAGTCAACGCGAACACCTGACATCACAGTGACGCCAGCTTCCTCGCATTTTTCCGACAGCCACCGATCAAGTTTCGCCCGGAGGACGGTAACAGCGTTAACGGGGTCCATAAGTCGCGCATCTCGATAATCAACTGCAACAGATGAATCCCTATTCAGAAACATCAGTTGGTTGCGAGTGATCTTGCGCTCGACCGGAGCATCTCGAAGGAAGTTCGGAAATATCTCCTCAAGGACCCGACAGTACAGAACACCTCCTGAGAGATTTTTGCTTCCAGGTTCTTGGCCACGCTCGACAAGGAGTACTTCGTGGCCCTCACCAGCTAGCTCGTACGCCGCGACGGCACCAGCCACACCGCCCCCGACGACAATGACATCGAAATCAGGCTCAACGCCTGGGACATCCCACAACGGCGGCGGTGCCTCCGAAGGCTGGGCGCCCACACCCCGCAACAGTTCTGCGATCCCAGTCATCGCGCCAATGCCTTTGTCAGCTCGGGAAGCACTGCATAGAGGTCTCCGACGATTCCATAATCAGCCTGCTCAAAAATAGGCGCATCTGGATCCGAATTGATAGCAACGACAGTCTGGGACTTATTCATGCCGACAACATGCTGCAGCTGGCCAGAAATTCCCACCGCAATGTAGAGCTCGGGTGAAACCTGTGCTCCGGAGATTCCTACGTAGAGTTTCTTCTCAAACCAGCTCACCCCTTCAGCTAGAGGACGCGAGCACGCGAGCTCCGCACCTAACTGTGCAGCCAAGTCATGCGCAATATGAAGGTCTGCCTCCTCACGAAAACCGCGTCCACAAGCAACAATGCGTTTCGCAGCAGCCAGATTCGTGGCCTGGCTACCAGCCTTGTCACTGGAGACCACGGTGGCCCCATCTACGGTTGCGCTCACCTGCGTCAGCTCAGGGCATGGTCCCTCAGATGGCCCCCCAGGTTCGCACACGAACACGATCGGCGTGGAAAGCGAGAGCGTCTGCTCCAACACACCACCCAACTGCAGCACAGTAGCCTTGCCAGCTTCCAGCTCTTGCAGACCACGATAAATGGGTGCGTCAAGCTGGACAGCCACCGCAGCTGCAAGAACACGGTCCGCAGAAGAAGTGCCAGCAAGGACCACATCGCCGGGCTCAGCTGCGACCTGTTCCGCCGCGAATCCAGCCACCGCCTCGACCGGCACCGCTGCCGGAAGTTCAATCTGAACAACGCGATCGGCCCCGGAAAAACGATCGGCAGCCACACCAACAGCCACTACGACCGTGCTGTCACCTCTCTGGCCAGCCAACTCCAGCATATGAGAAATGTTTGGCTGCGCAGTGACAATCCAACTCGTCGACATCAAGACTCCCTTTCACGCCTGTTTAATTCTTGTCAAATGACCGATGCATCACGGAGTGCAGCAACAAGTTGGGCAGCAGCACCATCCCCACTGAACACTTGATGCTTCCGCTCCTTCACCGGAGCTGGCCCACGCGAGACAACATTCACCGTTGCCCGCGAAAGATCCAACTCGGAGCACTTCATATCCTCCATCGGCTTCTTCGCCGCCTTAAGAATGTCCTTCATTCCCGGCGCTTTCGGAGTCGTCGCATCTGGAGTGGTGGCAATAACCGCAGCACCATCCGTGCGGACAACACGGCTACCACCGTCGTAGTTTTGCGTAATTTGCCAACCCGTTCCAGAAGGCTCGACGTGCGTGACTTCCAGGAAAGTAGGAAGTCCGAGGCGAGCTCCAACAAGTGCAGGCATCAATTGCGCACCCTCGTCAACAGACGCATCTCCAGTAACGACTAAAGTGACACCCCCGATTCGTTGGATGAGAGCCGCGAGCGCGCCCGCAACCTGGACGCTCGACCATTCACTCGTCTTGTCGTCCCCCAAGGTCATAACTCGATCCAGACCACGAGCCAAGACGTTTTTCTTCTCCTTGGCAGCAGTCGCTGCGACCGTTCCAACACTGACACCCACAAGTTCGGTACCAGAAACATCGGCCGCCTCTCTGGCAACCTGAATCGCGGCCGGATCATAGTCACTGATGCCGAGTTTCCCGCGGGACCAATCGATCCTCCCATCTGGTTCTACACGTGCGTCCTGCGGATTAGCGGCTACTTTATATGCCACAGCAATTGACATGGGTTTTCCCTTCTGGCCGACAGATAATATCGGTCCGATTATGGTCATCAGTCACTTAGCGGATGGCAGACAGAACTCCCGCGAACTTCACGAACTCCGCGTCAGGAATTCATCTGTCGTCATTCGCCGATCGGCCCCACTCAGCGGCGACGGCTCCCGCTGTCTGTTCACCCAAACGAGGCGACGGTTCCGACGACACCTCCAGATCGCCGCACCCGAAGTCCGCCGGAAATCGTAGGTACGGCATCTTTCCGAGCTCCGGGTGTGTGAAGTGACCGAGCGAATGGCGCGCAACCACATGCTCACTTTCAAGCGCCTCTTTGAGATCCCAGATGGGTGCAGCAGGGACACCTGCTTCCTCGGTCTTCCGCAACAGTTCGGCAACGGTCATCGTCTGCGTCCACCCGGACACCAACTGCGTGAGCTCTTGTCGTTTATTCGCGCGGTTCATATCACCGAGATAGGCATCGTTGGCACCAAGGTCCGGCCTTCCCATGAGGTCGGCCAAGCGTGCCCAAATTCGATCGCTTGCCACTGCCAAGGCAACCAGTCCGTCCTTAGCAGGGTAGGTGTCGAATGGAACCGAAACCGGATGACGATTTCCGATTCGTCCCGGCAATTTTCCATCGGCAAGAAGGAGACTCAGATTAGTCACCTGCAACGCAAGCAAAGAGTTGAACATTGAAACGTCGACAGTACGACCGACCCCAGTACGCTCACGCTCATACAGTGCTGCACAAATCGCCCATCCGGCGAAAATCCCTGAAACGACGTCGCCCAGTGATTCACCAACGCGTGTCGGCTTTCCTCCTTCAGGACCCGTGGCAGCCATGATTCCGCTCATCGCCTGTACAATGAGATCATACGCCGGACGATTTCGGAACGGCCCCTCTTGACCGAAACCCGAAATGCTGGCGTATATTATTCGCGGATTGGTTTTGTGCACACTTTCTGCATCCACTCCCAAACGCTTCGTGACTCCAGGTCGAAAGTTTTCCAACACGACGTCTGCATGCTCAACGAGCTCCATGAAACGCTCATGATCCTTAGGATCTTTGAAATTCAGGACGACGCTCCGCTTACCATGGTTCAATTCAGCGAAGTATACGCTCTCCTCGCCCTTGAAAGGTCCCAAATGGCGCGCGTCATCACCATTCGGCGCCTCGACTTTGACCACATCAGCACCTAGATCTGCAAGGAAAGCACCGCAGTACGGGCCTGCCAGGACACGCGAGAGATCGAGAACTTTGACTCCCTCGAGCACACCTTTGGACACGATCAAGTTCCTTTCTTACTCATCCCGGAGACAGACGTCAGCGTGACCGGTTAAACAGCTGACGCGCGATAACGATCCGCTGGATCTGGTTCGTGCCCTCGTAGATCTGTGTCACCTTGGCGTCCCGGAACATCCGCTCGACAGCAGAATCCTTGGAATAGCCGATGCCACCGAGCAGCTGGACTGCATCTGTGCACACTGCCATCGCTGTGTCGGAAGCGAAACATTTGGCCGCCGCGCCGAAGTAACTCACATCGTCAGTCTGGCGCCCACTACGATCAGCTGCAGAGTATGTCAGCGCTCGCGCCGCCTCCAAACGCATTGCCATGTCTGCGAGCATGAACTGGATTCCCTCAAAATTGGACAGTGGCTGGCCAAACTGCTTGCGCTTCTGGACGTAATCCGTGGCAATGTCTAAAGCTCCTTGGGCAATTCCCACTGCTTGAGCAGCAATCGAGACACGAGAGTTGTCAAGCGTACCCAGAGCAACACTCAGACCGTGCCCTCGACGGCCAATTACTCGTTCCTTGGGGATACACGTATTCTTGAAAACCACTTCCCTGGTAACTGACCCGCGTATCCCCATTTTGTGCTCCGGAGCCCCGTAGCTAATGCCTGGGTCATCTGCATGGACCATCAACGCGCTGATTCTGTGGCGCGGATCGTCTGGGTCAGTAACCGCAAATACCACCAGGTACTTGGCCTCGCCAGCCTCCGTGACCCAAGCCTTAACACCGTTCAGGATGAAACTGTCCCCATCTTCGTCGGCTCGACACTTAAGTGCAGCTGGATCTGATCCAGCATCAGCCTCGGAGAGCGCATATCCGAAAAGCGCCTTACCCGACGCAACTTCAGAAAGATAACGTTTCCTCTGCTCCTCGCTACCGTATTTGAGAAGGGGGACGGTACCAAGCTCATTGGACGATATGACGGTGGACGACGACGCACAGACTCGAGCGACCTCTTCCATGATTATTGCGGACGCAATCGCATCCGCACCGTCGCCACCATACTGCTCTGGGATTCCAGGAGCCGCGAAACCCGCCTCAACGAGAGCATCATACTGCTGCTGCGCAAAAACTCCTTTATCGTCGACTTTTGCAGCGTTGGGAGCAAGCTGCGACTCGGCGAATTCTCGAACAAACTGGCGCAGCATTTCATGCTCTTCTGACAAGTGATACAGCATTCTGACTCCACATCATTATCGATCGCGCTTCCGGCTTCATTGCTTTCAGCAGTTCTCTTACAAAAAGCAAGATACTAAGCAGCATCGAAAGCACGCAATACTGTGACACCGTCAGCTGTTTCACATAAGAAATAGTCAGTTCCAGATGAGAAACACCGCCACAATTTAGTGACAAATCTGACGCAATTTCTTGTACAGTGTGATCTTTATATCAATTTCGGCAGCTCAGCGCGCACCCAGTCGATACTGGATCGCTCGAGCAGCCGCGAAGAGATGGCCAAGGAGCGCCTGATCGAGCTGGCTGCTCTCAAGCGCCGTTCTGTACGTCGTGGCAAGCGAAGCCAACGGATAGCCCGAGACATCTACAACTGGGACAGCCAGAGTCGACCATCCGACCGTCACCGAATCGATTTCGCGCGCCCACCCGCGTTTTCGTGTTTCAGCGAGCATCGCATGAAGCTCAGTAGTCGACGTCGGCGAATTTGAATGACCAGCCGACAATTCGGCCGAACTCGGATATAACGCATCCACTTGAGTCCATGACAGGCAGGACAGCATCGCCCTCCCACTCGCAGTAATTTCAGCCGGGAGTCGAACACCGACCTCAGTTATGAGTGAGGGGGTATGAATACCACGCTGCTCCACAACGTATATGACTTCAGATCCTCGAAGTAATGCAAGGTGAATACTCGAATGGGTTTCGTCCACAAGATGGTCGATAATCGGGAGACTCACGCGGCGCAACGGCTCCTGCCGTTGGTACGCAGCGGCCAACTCGTAGGCCGCTGGGCCAAGCGAATACCTACCCAACTCTGAATCATGGACGGCGTAGCCCTCGCTCACGAGCGCAGCAAGTATTCGGTACGTCGTAGTTCTCGGAATGCCCAGCCGCCGCGCCAAGGCACTTGCATATTGTGGCTCAACGTGCTCAGACAAAGCACCCAACACCTCAAGTGCCGTAATTGTTGACCGGCTGGGTTCCATGAACACAGGCTAGCTACTTCCCCACCTGGTCTCGATGTGGGTCCCATGATCACTGCGCGCAGTGCTAGTGATCCATGCACAATCGAGTATGAGCTCGGGCACTAAACTACGCCTACCTCTCACCTCTCCCGGGTCACGGCTAGCACTCCCCTGGGGATCTCGCATTCATCCCCCAAGTTCATCGCCGCGATTCGCCCAGCTGCCCGCGCCTCAAACAACTTCGGCAACAGCATGGCGGCCAACGTCGTCGGTGAGATGGTATTGACGTAAATCTTCGTCCCGCCCTCAAATCCGGCCAGGGTCGAGGTTCTCAGCTTAAGGATGATCCGCCACGGTACCGGCACTCCCGTACCCATCGGGCGGTAATGCCACTCCTCATTGGCAGGCACATCGTCGCTGACGGCTACGTGCGCGGCATGCAGGAGATCTGAAACGGCGTCGATTCCCTCATCGTCAACCCGCCAGGGCTGATCAACCCGGCTCGTCGACCACACCTCCACCGACGGGTAGCGATGCCCGAATCCAACCGTCATGACGGCGCCGTCATTGCAGGCCAGCACTAGACCATGCTCTACCGCAAAGTCGGGTCCCCACCGATTAAAAATGCCCGGGTCGAGGACAGCCTTCGGCAGCACCGACTCATTATCGGCACCGACCTCGTCAATTGCCACCACCTGCTTATGCAAGTGATCGAAAGAAGCCCCAGCCGGCTTAAGCCAGTTCTGGAAAACCACCACATATCGCACATGTTCGTTGTGACGATGCAGCTGAGCCATTGAATCGACGGTCAGCGCCATGAACGCCCGATGCTCGTTGACGGAAAGACTCGCCGATCCAGCAATGTCGGCGGTTGTCGTGCCCTCATCGGTGTAATGGCGACGAGCGACGATGACGTCATGTCCGCCGGCAAGAAGGCTGCGGAAGCCTCGCGTAGTTCTTGGGGACCGAGGTCCTCGGCGCGCCGGTCTGACCCCACCGCCTTGAACTTGGCGTTAAGGACCGACCTCACGTGAGCCTCCCCTGACGGGTTAGACAGGTATTCCTCCTGCCAGTCCCGCGCTGCCCGAGGCAAGCTCATCCCCCAGTTGAGCTGCCAATACCGCCACGACAGGATCTCGAAAAGATTGGGGACGCGTCGAAACTCCGGCACCGTCGCGTCGAGTCGGTCAGCCGGAACGCAACGGATGAGATCATGGCCGCGCACCAGGCCGCCCGCCCGCTTCACCAGCCGGGTCTTCTCCGGCGGCGTAGACAAATAATTATCGGGACAGAACACGCACGCGGCACGACGGTCATGGTCGGTCAATTCCCGAGTTTGCTCGGCTGGCTTACCCAGTGGCCGCGCACCGCGGCCCGGAACCGTCCACACTTTCGTTCCAGTAAACGGGTTAACCTGCTTAATCGTGCCGTCGGGCAGCTCCCGGTAGTACGGGTCGTCGTTCACTTCACAGGCTCAATGAACTCACGCCCACCCAGATAAGGACGCAGTGCCTCGGGTATGCGCACCGAGCCATCAGCCTGCTGGTGGTTCTCCAACAGCATGATGATGATGCGAGTCATCGCGCATAAGGTGCCATTGAGAGTGGCCAGGGGTTCAACGCCGTCAGGTCCGCGATGGCGAATAGACAGGCGCCGGGCCTGGAAGGTAGTGCAGTTCGACGTCGAGGTGATCTCACGATAGCGGTTCTGGGTTGGCAGCCAGCCATAACAATCGAACTTGCGGGCAGCAGACAGGCCCAAGTCACCGGAGGCAACGTCGAGCACCTGGAACGGGATTTGTAGCGCGGTAATGAAGTCCTTCTCGAAACTCAGCAACTTCTCATGCCAGGCCTCAGCCTCCTGCGGTAGGCAATAAACGAACATCTCGACTTTGTCGAACCAATGAACGCGAAAGATACCGCGGGTGTCCTTGCCATACGAGCCAGCCTCGCGTCGGTAGCATGGAGAAAAGGCGACGTAGCGTTTGGGCAACTCGGCATCGTCGAGAATCTCGTCAGAATGGAAAGCTGCTAGAGCCACCTCGGAAGTTCCGACAAGGTACTGGTCATCCTTGGGTAAGTAGTAAACGTCATCGGCAGCTTGACCGAGGAATCCGGTACCCTCCATAGCCGACGGCTTGACGAGGGCCGGCGGGATCATGGGTGTGAATCCCCACTGAGCCGCTTTAGACATCGCTAGGTTGAGCAGCGCGAATTCCAACTGAGCGCCAACGCCGGTGAGGACGTAGAACCGGGATCCAGAAATCTTTGTGCCGCGCTCCATATCGATAGCGCCGAGGGCTTCACCGATCTCGAGGTGATCCTTAGGCTCGAATCCTTCAGCGGCAAAATCGCGGGGTGTCCCGACGGTTTCCTTAATGACACCTTCATCCTCGCCACCAGCAGGAACCCCGTCAATAACGATATTGCCGAGAGTCTTGGCAAGCTCGGTGAACTTGGCGTCTGCCTCGTCCGCGGCCTTCTTGAGGTCAGCAACCTCACCGGAAATCGTTTTAGTACGGGACAGCAACTCCGCCTTCTCGTCACCGGATGCTTTAGCGATCCGTTTGCCGAGTCCCTTCTGTTCTGCACGCAGGTTCTCATGGGCAGCAATAGCCTCACGACGAGCCTCATCTGCGGCGACAACGTCGTCCACGACCGAGGGGTCCTCGCCGCGGGCGACCTGGGAGCGGCGAACGGCGTCCGGATCCGTTCGCAGGAGCTTGGGATCGATCATGTGACCGATCCTACCGGCCTAATGGCATCCCGACGCAGACAGAGGCCCAGGCCGTAGGAACCTGGGCCTCACCCGTCGTCAGTGCATCACTTGGTGTGCTTGGCGTTATCGATGTCGATCTGCTCCTTGGCAACCTTGCCGGACACGGTCTCGGTGTCCTGCACGGCCTCCTTACCAATCTTGATCTTCTCGACGCCGACAGTCTCCTTATTGACGACCGGGCGCTCCTCATGGGTCACGATGTCCTGGGTGCCATCGGAAAGCTTGGCATCGTCAGCGGCGACCTTTTCGTCAAGGGGAACGCGCTCGACGTGGATCTCCTCACGCTCAACCGGAACCTCCACGGTCTCAGTGTCGTGAACGACGTGCTTGCGGATACGCATGCGTCCACTCTCGACTCGCTCCTTGCCCACGTTGAGGCGCTCCTCGTGGCGGACGACTGAACCATCCCCGGCGACCGGGGATTTCTGATCAGCCGTGGTCTGCGTCTTAGTGTCAGCGGCAGACTCGGTGTCGGCAACCTTCTGACCAGCAACACCCTGGTCGGTGTTTGTATCGGCGGCCTTCGAGCCCGAAGCGAAAGTGTCGGAGTAGTAACGGTAAAGCTCGTCAGTCTCGTCCTCAGAGAGGTGACCGTCGGGGTCAACGTTCGGGGCATCCTTCACCTTGTCCTTGGTGTAGGGAGCGCGGATCTGGTCGCCTGAGGTCTCCAGGCCCTTGAAGGGGACGAAGGTCTCATTGCGTCCGAAAAGCCCAGTCTTGACAGTCACCCAAGCCGGCTGGCCTGAGGCGTCATCGAGGTAAACCTGACCGATCTCGCCGATCTTGTTACCGGACTGGTCAACAACACTGCGGTCGTAAAGAGCGTCGATAGTAGCGTTCCTAGGCGTCTTGTCGTTCGTCATTCTTATGTCCCTTCGTTTTGATTTCTACCAAATCCCGCCGGGGAACCGAACGGGCTCGGTTGATGTGTTCAACGATACGGACCAGGGAGTCACACACAAACCATCCTGACGACCGACTTCTACAGAATTCTCCAAACCCTTGTTCCGACAACCTAACCGTGGTAAGGTGCGCGACTCCCGGGAAGGCGAGACCGTCATTATTTTCCAGCGACCTGGGCAATCTACTCCTCGGCCGCGACATAGTCCTCATCACTGAAAGCACGGACCGCGCTAGGTCCTTCTAGCGAGGTAAAACCCCTTGTGAAGCCACTTTTGATAGAACCTAAGAAAGATCATCATTCGGCTGCTTCGATACAACCCTTTCAGCGCATCAGCTATCCTCTCGTCCTCGACGTGGCCGATGGCATCGATAGAGAAGCAGTACCCACCGAGGCGGTCCTTCGTAGGACGGAACGCAATTCTCGACATATTAATTTTCCGGAAAGTGAAATGTTGCAAGATTTCCAGCAAGGTACCCGGATGGTCACTCGAGGGAACGATGACAACAGCGGTTCGATCATCGCCGTTCGAGCCATCATCTGACCACCTCTTGCAACCAGAACGAATCGCGTTATGGGGTCACGATTATCGGCAACTTTCTGTGCCGCAGCTGTGAGCCCATATATCGTTTCCGCGACCTCTGTGCATACTGCAAGTTTCGAAACCGCGACTCCGCTAGTTGGTCATTTTTCGCAATCGCTCGAGTAGGTGACCGCCATTCCACGCTGGGTCATCTGGACTCGTCCACTGTGGGCTCGGACGCTCAAGGGCGTCGGAAAGAAGGGCAAGGTACTCAGCGCGGTCCACATCGATGACGCCAAGTCTGGCCAAATGTGGAGTGCTCCACTGCACGTCAAGGAGACCAGGGCCAAGTTCGCAGACCAACCTCATCAGAGCCGTCTTGGAGGCATCACGGCCATACTCCGGGTCGTGAAACATAGACTCACCACTGAAAAATCCCCCAACACTAACGCCGTAGAGGCCTCCTACCAGACGGCCTTGCGCGTTCCACGTCTCAACTGAATGGGCCCACCCGCGATCATGGAGGTACCGGTAAACTTCCATAACCCGATCGTCAATCCAGGCATAGGGGCGCGTCGGGTCTGCACACCGCGTGATGACCTCATCAAAGGCGCGGTCGACGGACGTCGTGTGGTGTTTGGTCGTTTTGCGCAGGCTGCGGGCGACCTTGAGCTGGCCGGGTAGCAGGATGCCGCGGCGCATGGGAGACCACCACGCCGTCGCACCTCGGAGTTCCCGCGACACCTCATCGCCGGTAATGGGCATAGGGAAGACACCTTCGTGGAGGGCCGCCAACACTAGGTGCGGACTGAGCACTCCCGTAATCGCGATAAGGTCGTCGTCAGGCCATTGATCCGGGGCTCCGAAAAGTTCTGGAACCGTCACTGGCCTGACCTCCTGAGTTCGCTGCCGGTCTATTGTCCACCCGGCGGCAACATATCAGCGCCTACGTGAGGTTTCCCCTCACGCCTCGCCTGCTCTCGTACCCCCTTTTCCACTCCCGACGAACACCGCTCTGCTACCCGGCGATTTTTGTCAGCCAACGTCACGGCCAGGCACTCCAGTGCCCTTTCCCCGGCTGTGCTGACATTTTTCGCACCACACCTCAGTCGGCGCCATCGCCGCCCCTATGGGGACTCAGGTAGCTGGATTCAGAAACGACATTGGTTGAAATTACATCCATGTGAGTTGTCCCCAGTTGGTGGATAACCCTGTGGATAACTCCTGAGGAGACTTGTTTCGGACCCTCGGGTACCCCTCCCCTAGCAAGGACCTCCGCCCATTTAAAAACTCAACCGTTTCGTAATTGCTGTAACCTGGCCCCCATGGCCAAAACCCAATGTCTCGCACGGATCCGCGAGGTCCGCCATGACACCCCCCATGTCATTTCGATCGACTTCGAGCCTTGCGGTATGCCATCCATCACCTCGGTCGACGATCACGTCAAAATCGTCCTGCCATCTGATGGCTCTGACTTGCGCCAACCCGTCCGTGACGATGCAGCACTGCCGCTTCTACGCACATACACCCGGCGCAGGTGGTTCGAGGATGGGTCGTGGGGCATTGACGTCCTGCAGTTTGGCCCTGAGTCCGGAACCGAAGCCCATCGTGGGCCCGGCACCCAGTGGTCCCAGGCCGTCCAGCCGGGAGATCAAGTCGCGGTTCGTGGACCGGGAGGTCACTGGCAGACGCCCGACGACATCTGCCACCTGCTCGCCGTCGCCGACGCGGTGGCCCTCCCCGCGGTCGCGAATACCCTTGCCACCCTACCGATATCGGCCCGAGCGACCATCGTTCGCGTCAACAGCCACCATGATTACCCCCTTCCCCTAACCGACCGCGTCACCGTCGTGACGGCGCCTCGCGACCCCGACGGGATCGTCGCCACCGTCCAAGGCCTAGACCTTCCCCAGAACACCCACGCCTTCGTTCACGGAGAGGCCGCCATGGTCCGTCCGATGCGCCGCCACCTGCGGCTAGAACGTGGGTTGCCCAGGGACCGCATTCACCTGTCGGCCTACTGGTTCGCTGGTCGCGACGCTGACGGTTGGCGCGCAATAAAGCAGGACTTCAACCGCTCCATGGACGCCGAGTCGGGAGACTAAAAACGGTCCACCTGGGGCATTCCCTGCTCACACCAAGCTTGTCGCATTTCAGGTCAGGCGGTGACGACGTTGGACAGAATCAGACCAATTATGATGAGCCCCACGACGACGCGGTACCACATGAACCCAGTGAACTTATTCGACGAGACGAACTTCAGCAGCCACGCGATGGAAACGTAGGCCACGATGAGGGAGACCACGGTCGCCAGAATCGTCGGCCCCCAACCGATCGCGACAGCACCACCTTGAGCGATGGAAATGTCACTAGCGGCGGAGACCGACTCGTAAATCCCGGCCGCAACCAGCGCCGGAATGCCCATGAAGAATGAGAGTCGGGTGGCTGTGGCACGGTCGAACTTGCGGAACAAACCGGCAGAAATCGTCGCACCCGAACGGGAGATACCAGGAAAGAGCGGGGCCAGAGCCTGGAAACACCCGATAACAATGGCGTCGACGATGCCAATCTCTTTCATGCCCCTGTTGAGGCCCAACTGACGATCGCCCAACCACATCACACCGCTCCAGAGGATAAGAGCAATGGCAACCACCCACAGAGAGCTCAGCGTGGTCTCGATGGCGTCCTTGAATACCAGCCCTACGACGCCCACCGGAATCGAGCCCAGGATGATTCCCCAGCCGAGGGTGTAGTCCGGGTCGTCACGGTCTTCTTTGTGGGCCAGACCCTTGCACCATGCGACGACGATGCGCACGATGTCAGACCAGAAATACAGAATGGCGGCAATGATCGCACCAACCTGAATGATCGCGGTGAAGGCAGTGATCCCGGCACCCTGGATGTCGTACCCCAGCAGCTTCTCCACGATACGCAGATGTCCGGTGCTGGAAACAGGCAGGAACTCGGTGATGCCCTCGACTATGCCGAGGATGATGGCGTGCAGCCAGTTCACGGATGAAAACCTCTCGATTGGGGGGCCGTGCGGATGGGGGTCAGTGCACCCGGGCTCACACACTAGACGCTGAGAGCGACAACGTCCGCATCCCTGTCACCTCATATTGGCAGCCGTGACCGGGACCGGGTTCCCGTTCGTTACGCGCGCCACAACCGCACAGCGACCATGGCGCAGGCCGCACATATCGTTTCCCGAAAGAGGTCTAACGTCACCCTTCGTTTTCGGTGGACTCCACGTTGCGGGAACCAAGCTCAGCGTCGAGACGGAGCAACCCCGGGCCGTCGTCCCCAATGAGTTCAATGCGACCGACGATTTCGTCAACAGTCGCCTCTTCCTCGATCTGCTCATTGATGAACCACTGCAACAGCGGAATCGCGTCGATATCACCAGCTGAGGTGCAGGCACGGTAGAGCTCGCGAATAGCCTCAGACACCTTTTCCTCGTGGGCCAGAGCAGCCTGGAAGATCTCGAGCGCAGAGAGGCCGGCTTCAACCTCAGGGGCCTCGATAGTGCCGATACGCGGATGGCTACCGCGATCGAGGGTGTGATCAATGAACTTGTTGGCGTGAACGATCTCCTCGTCAGCCTGATGGCGTAGCCATGCAGCCATCCCGGAAAGATCCTGTGCGTCGGCCTCGATAGCCAACTGGCGGTAGGTCATGTCGGCAGTGAGTTCGAGGGTGATCTGATCGTTGAAAGCTTTGAGGATGTCATCGGACATGTTCATGTTTCAATGTTATGTGGGCGATCCAAGCGCAGACCGGTGACCGGCGGATGGGTGTCGAAAAAAGTCACCTCGGGTCGCGCCGCATCATCTCAGTGACCCTTCTTTACTCGAGGCGACGTTTTTCGCATTTATTCACCCTCGCCCTGGCCACGAGTCCCCAGCTCGGCGCCGAAGGCCTTCAAGGCTGGGTCATCCGCACCCGCTTAATGATTACCCGCGGCCATGGATTCCTCACCGCCTAGGCCCGCACCCAGGCGGCGATGCCCGGGATAGCCCGCAGTGGCGAGGGAAATCTGACGGTACGTGAGATCAGCGATCTTCGCCGCCTAGTCAGGGCCACAGACGGTAGGCGTGGCCATCACCTACCCGCCAGACTGAGACCCCTGCCACCCCCACTTCCAAAGACCCCACGCCAGCGACAATTCTGACGGCTCGCCCTTGTAGTTCGGGCGGAACTTGATACCCCATCGTGACGTGGGGGTTCCACCACCTAGGGCCGTAATAGTTGAAAGCGATGACCCCCGCCGCAGCCAACCGCCGGTGCAGCAACTCATGAGGTCGCCGGAGGTCCTCCGGTAGACAGGTCAGCGCGCGAAAACTACCAACAGAGGGAGGTGCGGAACACAATTCCGGCTCCCCCTCGCTCGAGGTGTCAAAAATCGTCACGGGGTCAGAAGAGGTGGGGTCGTGAGGGCACAACCCGACGACGCCGTCGGAATTAGGAAGGCGACATGATTTCGTGAGCGTGATTCTCTCGGGCCACCCGACATCAACAAGATGAGAGTCGACTCCCTCCATGGTCGAAACCGCCGCGACCGTGATATGGGCTGGCTGGTGCAAGACAGGTACGCCAACTGCCATGAGCTGGTCCCGGATACCTTGAAGGATCTCTTGGGCCTTGTCGTCGAGGGTAAGGGACAAGGTGTGGGTGAACACAATACCGGGCTGCCAGTCGACGTCGTCTGTCACAACTCACCCCCTCACATGTGTTATAAAGCTGTGAACACTGTCACCTTTTCCTTCAAGGACGGGCCGCGTTCCAACCACGACGCTGAAGGAGGTGCCAACGGTGGCAAGTGAAACACAGCGCGAGGAGCACAGTGCCGGACGAGCTGCACTCAACACCATCGCTACCTGGGGTTGGTACATCATCTTTGGTATTGGCGGCCGCGCGCGAAACCCCTGAAGCACCGTAATGAGATTACTTCGTCATTTACTTTCGCCGGTGGTGACGGAGCAAAGGGAGGGCACCCAGTTGGATGCCCTCCCTTATGTCTGCGTGTACGTCAGATCACGCGGCGGGAACAGTCTCGACCGTGACGTGACCCTTAATAGCGTCATGCAGCTTGACGCCGACAGTGTGCTTGCCGATGGTCTTGATCGGCTTGGTGATCTCGATGGACCGCTTCTCGAGGGCGGGGCCACCGGCCTTCCTGACTGCCAGCGCAATATCGCCAGGAGTCACGGCCCCGAACAGACGACCGTTCTCGCCGACCTGGACAGTCACCTGGACGACCAGGTGCTCCAGCTGCGAGCGGATCTGCTCAGCCTCCTCCTTGGACTTGATCTCCTTAGCCTTACGGGCGCGAGTGATGTCCTTGATCTGGGCCTCAGCACCGCGCGTCCACTTGATGGCGTAATTCTGCGGCAGCAGGTAGTTACGGCCATAACCGTCCTTGACCTCGACGATGTCACCGGGGACACCGAGCTTGGCCACCGGAGCAGTGAGAATGAGCTTCATGTCTTCCCCCTTCTCAGCGAGCCGTCGAGGCGTACGGGAGCAGTGCGAGTTCGCGTGCGTTCTTAATCGCAATAGCGACCTTGCGCTGATCCTGGACAGACAGCCCGGTGACGCGACGTGCGCGAATCTTGCCTCGCTCAGAGATGAACTTGCGCAGCAGGGCGGTGTCCTTGTAGTCGACCGCGCCAATATGCACGGTCTTGATGGGGACGACCTTCTTCTTGTTCACAGACTTGCGCTGTGGACCGGCCATTGTGGTGCTCTCCTTCGTATGAAAGCCCGGCTCTTGCCGGAATGTGCCTTGTCCGCGACCCCGAATAGGGGCGCCGAACCTGATGTTTGTTGATGACGCCGCTTGTCAGCGGTGTAGCCCTACCGATCAGAACGGGGGCTCGTCGGTCTGGGCTGAGGCCCAGGGATCGACTCCACCACCACGGTTGGCGTCACCGTTGTTATAGGACCCCTGGTTCCCGGGGTTTCCACCCCAGTTACCACCCTGGCCACCATTGCCACCAGACCAACCGCCTTGGCCACCAGCGGAGTTTCCACCCCAGTTACCTCCGCCGGAGGACTGGTTACGCGAAACCTTCGCCGCAGCGAATTTCAGCGACGGGCCAATCTCGATGACGTCAATCTCATAGGAGGTGCGACGGTTGCCGTTGCGGTCCTCATAGGAGCGAGCCTTGAGGTTGCCGTTGACGATGACGCGCATTCCCTTGGACAGGGACTCAGCGACGTTCTCGGCGAACTGGCGCCACACCGAGCAGTTGAGGAACATGGCCTCACCGTCACGCCACTCATTAGTCTGTCGGTCAAAGGTTCGCGGGGTTGATGCCACCGTGAAGTTCGCGACAGGCACCCCGTTGGGGGTGAAGCGCAGCTCAGGATCGGCGGTTAAGTTGCCAATCACCGTGATGGGTGTTTCGCCAGCCATGTCAGTCTCCAGATCGCAGTAGTTCTAGTAGTTTGCAATCAATGGTTCCAGTGTGCCGTTCACCCTGGACAGTCTCCCATGTATCGCCTGGGAAACAGGGCAAACAGACTTGTGGGACCCGCGATCCTCAGTGGATCTCGGGACGCATGACCTTAGTGCGCATAATCTTCTCGTCGATGGCGAGAAGACGATCCAACTCCTGGATGGTCGCGGGCTCGCAGGTCGCGTTGACGACGACGTAGATGCCTTCCGACTTCTTCTGAATGTCGTAAGCGAGACGACGCTTGCCCCACACGTCGACATTGTCGACGGTGCCCTTCTCGTCAGTGATGACCTTCAGGTACTTCTCCATGAGGGAATCGACCTGACGCTCTTCGACGGTCGGATCAATGATGATCATGACCTCGTACTTACGCATACGCTGACTCCACCTCCTCTGGTCTCAGCGGCCACGGGTACATCCCGTGGCAGGAGGGCGAATGCCACCGATCGGGGTCTTCCCGATCGGCCAGCTGTCATGACAGGCAGCTAGTGAAGAAGGATACCGGGCGACCCGCCGTTCTCCGAATTCAACACATTGCTACGGCTATTGCAACATGGCGATCCCATCCGATCTCGCTCACTACCTGGCCACACCGACGGATCGAACCGTTCCGCAACCCCACACCGCCGCTACCAGCTGCCTTCCACCGGCGGTGATCCCGCGATCGGTCTACCCGGAATTGCCGGGATCGTCGGCCTGGGAGCAGTCATCACCACGACAGTCACGGCCACCCATAAGTCGCGCCGCTGACGCATGACGACGCATCTCCCTCTTACCGATCAGTAAGAGGGAGATGTTTTTGTGGGGATTGTTATGAAGTGCGCCGGGGTGGAACATAGCCTCTGTTAAGGAGGAAGTGCGGCGCAGACGCTGACACCCGTTTCGCGAGGTTAGCTTCAGCGACCTCGTGGCGGACCAGGAATAAGAATCTCCCCACCCGCGCGCCAAGCATGCAGCCCAGAGGCGAGAAAGTCGCAGTTGTAGCCCTTTTCCCGCACCGGAGCTACCAGATGACCGGACCGAAACCCCGTGTCACACACCAGGATGAAATGGGGGTTGGGTTCAGCCAGCGGGTCATCGCCATACACAGCGGTGAAGGGGTCAGCGAGCAACTCCTTAGGACTAACGAGCCGGGCCCCGGGCGCATGCCCGGCTTCATACTCACGAGCTGTCCGCACATCAACGAGTACCGCACCCTTAGCGAGAGCGTTCAGGACGTCCGGGAGATCAAGGCCGCCCTCGGCCATCCCATGATTCATCAGCAGGTCACGCAATCCCATGGCTGCACAGTTTAGGGAACCCTGCCGATCGGTGATTCACACCCCGTCCAACTCATCCGATGGCGAAAATTCCCGACACGGCGCAGCCTGGGGAACGGTGGTGCCCATCCCCCAGGCCAGCTGACAAAAATGGTCACTCCCGCCCGACTTCGTCAAACATCGTCGGGCTGGAATATGTCAGGCGCTGATGCCAGCCAGCACCTCGCGAACCTCCTGAGGAGTAGAGGCGGCCAGGAGCTGGTTACGGAAATCAGCCTTGACTAGGGAACGCGCCAACGAAGCGAGAATCCGCAAGTGTTCATTACCAGCGGCAGCCTCGGGAACAGCGATGAGGAAGACCAGGCTGGCCAAAGAACCGTCCGGGGCTCCCCACCTCACACCCTCGTCACTACGGGCAAAAGCCAGTGCCGGGCGGTCGACACCGTCGCACTTACCGTGCGGGATAGCGATGCCGTCGCCGAGTCCTGTGGTGCCTGCCTCCTCACGGGCGCGGACCGCTTTGATAAGCACGTCGCGGTCAAGCAAGGCGCCACTAGCATCGACGAGATCGACCATCCTCTCGATAGCGTCGTCCTTGTCTCCTGAGCTGAGGGATAGATCGATAGATCTCTCGTCAAGCAGATCTGCGATGGTAGCCATGTCATAACTCCTTTCGAGGTGACTCACGCGGTGACAGCGCGATCCTTCTTGCGGGCGGTAATTCTCTTGAGGGCCAGGGACATGAAAGCCGTCACCAAAGCGCCAATGAGGATCGCCGTAAAGAACCCAAGCAGAGGCTTGCACGCTCCGAGAACACCGACAATCGGACCGCCATGCATGACGACGTCATGAACGCCAAACATGCCAGCCAGCACAGCGGCAACGGCTCCACCCACCATGTTCGACGGGATCACGCGGGCTGGGTCAGCCGCGGCAAAGGGGATCGCACCTTCGGTGATGCCAAACAAGCCCATAAAGAGGGCAGCAATACCGGCGTCACGCTCTTGCTTGGTGAACAGACGACGATCGATGAGAGTGGCCAGGCCCATGCCGAGCGGGGCAACCGGGATGGCAGCCGCGGCCAGTCCCATGACCTTGCCCTGATCAACGGCAATCATGCCCCCGGCGAAGAGGAAGGCGACCTTATTGACTGGACCGCCCATATCGAAGCTGACCATGAGGCCAATGATGATAGCGAGGACGGTTATCGACGACGTTGTCATGCTGGCCAGGAAGTGGGTTAACCCGTTAAACAGGGCAGCTAGCGGACGGCCGAGCACATAGACGTACAGCAGCGAGACGATCGCAGTGCCGAAAATCGGGACGATCAGGATCGGCACGATCGGCTTGACGTACTCGTGCCACGGGATCTTCCTCATCCACTTGGCGACGTAGCCAGCGATGAAGCCGATAACGATGGCACCGATAAATCCGGTATTGAGGCCGGTCTTTGTGCCACCGGGGCCTGTTGTTGTCAGGTAGGGAAACTGTGCGCCGCTATTGGCGATGAAACCGGAGACCATACCGACGACAAGACCAGGACGGTCAGCAATGGCCTGGGCGATGAAACCGGCGAGTATCGGGATCATGAGGGAGAAGGCCAACGTGCCAACTTGCAGGATAGTCTGCCAGAAACTGTCCTCAGGAACGGCGACGCCACCAGCAGTGGGTTTACCACCGATGCCCAAAGCCAGAGCAATCATGATGCCGCCGCAGACCACAAACGGGATCATGTGGGACACGCCAGCCATGAGGGCGGTGTACAAGGTGTGACCAACGGACTCCTTGCCATCCTTACTGGCCGAGGTAGTTCCCGTTTCGGCGGCTGGCTCGTCGGAAGGTTCGGCAGCCCCAGCGCCCCCACGGGTCGGAGCGGTTAAGGCCTGTTCCAAAAGCTCGGCTGGGCGTGAAATACCGTCCTGAACGCCGGTTACCAGGACCCGCTTGCCGTCGAAGCGGGACAGATCGACCTCAGTGTCGGCGGCAACAACCACAGCATCAGCCTCGCGAATGTCATCAGCTGTGAGCTCATTCTCAACACCAATCGATCCCTGGGTCTCAACCTTGATCTGGTTACCGGTCTCCTTGGCGGTTTCCTCCAGCTTCTCGGCAGCCATGTAGGTGTGGGCAATACCGGTCGGACATGCTGTGATTCCGACGTATTTCTTCATCGTTCTCCTTGTTGAGGGGACGCGCTCGCCCGGCTGCCAGCGAGCGCTGGAATGGTTGCTGCCGACCTCCATGGCCGGCGTAGCCCCACCGGCACCGAGCCATCACACGGCGACGTGGGCGCCCGGAAAGCCACCTTGTTCAGCGGGGTCGGCACTCATCAAGATTCTACTACTGCCCTTGTCACCGGGGCCCATGACCTGGCGACGAAAAACCCCGGCCCAGGCGAGGGTGGAGCACGGTAGTGCTGCGACCGCCCTCGTGCTGACAAAAATTGACACGCTCCACGGGTACCACCCAGCAGATGGATCCGATCGTGGTGCACCGCACCGACGCACTGCGCCAACGGAACAACGCCGAGCGAACCCGCCCGCGCCCCCGAATCAGTGCTTGGAGTCTCTTTTACCAGCCCTTCGTCGGGCCGCAAGCCGCGCGTACATCTCTTCAACGATCTCGGTGAATCTCTTCTCCACCTCACGTCGGCGTACCTTGAGGGTTGGAGTGAGCAGTCCGTTGTCTGTGGTGAACTCGTCCCACAACACTCGCAGATCACGAATCTGCTCTTGATGAGGCAATTTCTCGGTGATCTCGGCCACCCGGCGACGAATTTCCTCCGCTAGCTCCTCGGAACGCAGCATTTCCGGGCCCGTCATTGAGGTGATATGCAACCTCTCGGCCAACTCTTCTACCTGAGGCAGCGACGGCTTAACGAGCAGAGTCAGGCACGGACGGTTATCGCCCAGCAGCACCGCGTGTTCGAAGAGGGGGTCCTTCATGAGCGAATTCTCGATCGGCTGAGGCGAAATATTCTTGCCGTTAAGGGTGACGATGATGTCTTTGAGGCGATCGGTAATGACGAGAAAACCATCTTCGTCGATGTGCCCAATATCCCCAGTGTGCAACCAGCCATCTTCGATTGCTGCGGCAGTGGCCTCAGGGGCCTTCCAATATCCTTTCATGACGTTGGGACCACGGTAGAGAATCTCCCCGTCCTCAGTCGTTGTCATCTGACTACCCACTAGCGGCCTGCCAGCAGTGCCGAACTTGTATCCGCCTGGAGAGTTGAAGCTCACCAGCGGGGAGGCCTCTGTCAGCCCGTATCCCTGGCACACCAACAGCCCGCAGGCGGCGAAGAACTCTTCGACCTCTTTGCGCAGTGGAGCTCCGCCGGCCGCAAGCACAGTCTTGGGTCCACCGATGGCGTCACGGATGGCCTTGAGGACGAGACGATCGGCAACCCCATGACGCGCTCGCAAAGATACGCTGGGGCGCCGTCCCTCCTGCTCGGCTTGCCACCACTCGCGGCCAATCCGTATTGACCACTCAAAGATTTTGAGCTTGGCCGGAGAATCAGAAACCTTCTCACGGGCCACGCTCATGACTTGTTCGTACAGTTTCGGCACTGAGACGAAAAGGGTTGGGCGGACCTCAGCCAACATTGCCGAGATCGTTTTCGGGTTGGGCACGAAGGTATTGAGGCAACCATGTCGAATCACCGCCATCGACCATCCCCACTCCAGGGCGTGCGAGAGCGGCAGGAAGCTCAGCGAGTGATCAGCTGGGGTGACGTCGAAGAAGGCGTCAAGTGCCTGCAGCTCAGCCAACGCGGCCCGATGGCTGATCATGACCCCCTTGGGCTCACCCGTGGTTCCCGAGGTGTAAATCAACGCGGCAACATCGTCGGGGCATGACTGCCCCATGCGCTCCTCGACGACCGCCTGTATCTCCTCCGAAACCCCAGCCTGACGCACCTGTTCCAGGGACAGCACCGTCAAACCGTCATGATCACCAACCTGATCTGCCGGATTTATCAGGATCACCGTCTCAAGGCCGGGCATCTGATCGCGGGCCTCGAGAATACGGTCGAGCTCCTTGGGGCCAGCCGTGACGATGACACGCACCCCAGCATCAGTGACGATGTGAACAATCTGATCAGGGGTCGACGTCGGGTAAATCGGCACCGGGATCACGCCAATCGTCATGCCCGCGAGATCAGCCTCGATCCACTCCGAGCAATTACCGGCGAACAGAGAAATACGATCCCCGCGCTGCAGGCCATCCTCGGTGAGCAGCCCGGGAGTGACAAAGGCCCGGGCGAGCCCGGCTACGCGACGCCCAGTCTCCGCATAGGTGCGGATAATCCACTGACCGCCCTGACGAACCCGAGTCGCGGGACGGAACCCGTGGTTGGCAACCGTGGCGCGGAACATGTGGGCGAGGTGGCTCTCAATGAAGTTCTCCCCCGGTACAGGTTTACCGAGAAGCTCCCCGGCCGGGTCAAGTTCAGCTCTACCGGGCTGATGTGTGCTCGCTGCCATGACCATTCTCCCTCACCGGTATCGACCTAACCCCCCATCGTAATGTGCTGCGATCACCCCGCGCAGGCGCCGGTCACAAGCGCTCACGCAGCCAGGCGATGTCGCGGGCCTGACCCTCAGCCTCCCCTGGGGTCTCGACGACGACCGGGGCCTCCGCAGCACGGATGACATCGACGAGGGTATCGGCCTCGCACTGACCTTCCCCCAGGTTGGCGTGGCGATCCCGTCCCGACCCGACAGCGCCCTGAGAATCATTAGCGTGCACCAGGTTGATCCGACCCGTAATGCCACGCACATCGTCGACCAGACTCGCCATGTCGAGACCGGCCGCGAAAGCGTGGCAGGTATCCAGACAGAACCCGACGTTCTCGTGCCCTGACGCGGCACCGATGGCCTCCCACGTACCCGACAACCTCTCCAGGAACCGCGCCATCGCATTGTCCCCACCGGCGGTGTTTTCGACAAATAGCGGCACCGACATTTCAAGGCCGTCAATAGCCTTGCGCCAGTTGTCCTGACCTTTCTCAATCGGCTCCCCGGCACGCACGTGGCCACCATGGACGACAACCCCCATCGCCCCAACTTCAGCAGCGGCATCAAGGGTCTGTTGCAACAGTTTGCGACTAGGAATGCGGATACGGTTATTGAGGGAAGCGACGTTGATAACGAAAGCAGAGTGCACAACCAGCGTCAGCCCAGCCTCCCCAGCGGCCTCCCGCAGCGCCAGCGAGCCGCCGGGAAAGTCACACACCGGCTTCTTCCAAGACTTCGGATCGCCCAGGCTGATCTGAGCGATGTCGGCTCCACGTGCTGCCGCCTGCGCTACGGCGTCAGCGGTGTCAACATGACCGCCAATGATCCACTTCGTCATGTCGATACTGTGCCATGAGGTAGCGACTGTCCGACGTTCGTTATGACGGAACGCTGACGAAAGTCGCTGCGATGATGGTGACCATCCCCGCAGTGCCGTAGATTGGACGGTATGGCAACGAGCATGGTCACGGGCGGAACATCAGGCATCGGCCGCGAATTCGTCACCCAACTGGCTGCCCGCGGCGACGACATCGTCATCGTCGCCCGCGATACCGAGCGCATGGCCGCGATCAAGGCGGACGTTGAGGCCCGTTACGGGGTTTCCGTCGAGACCATTGCAGCAGACCTATCGCGCCGCGAGGACGTCGACCAGATCACCACTCGGGTGGAGGACCCCAACCACCCCGTCGATCTATTGGTCAACAACGCCGGGTTCGCAGTGCACGCCAAGATCCTCGACCCTGAGGCCCTTGAACTACACGACCGCGCCGTCGAGGTCATGATGCGGGCAGTCCTGGTGCTCTCAGCAGCAGCAGGACGGGCAATGAAGGCCCGCGGACATGGGGCCATCCTCAACCTTTCCTCGTCAAGCGCTTGGATCAACACTGGCAATTACTCCGCCATCAAAGCGTGGGTACTCACCTTCACCGAGGGCCTGTCCAACGAGCTGGCCGGCACCGGCGTCAAGGCCATGGCGCTGTGCCCGGGATGGGTACACACCGAATTCCACTCACGCGCCAACGTCACCGCCAACCATCTGCCGGACTTTTTCTGGATCGACGCCGAAGTCCTGGTACGCGAGGCTCTCAACGACCTTGACCATGACAAGGTAGTATCCATTCCTACCCCGCTCTGGAAGTTCTTCATCGCAGTGGCCACACATACCCCACGTTCCGCTATGAGATTCCTGTCACGAACTCTGTCCTCGTCTCGAGACAAGGACGACCACCCTCGACACACTCCGGGAGGCGAGGCCTGAGATGGCCAGCGTCAAACCCACTAAGGACCGGGGCCGGTACACCAATGATCTGTCCGCCGCGACGCGGCAGGCAGCGAACATGCTTCTGCTGCGTCCTTTGGTGTGGAAAGTCGTCAAAGTGAGCGTCCACGGAGCCGACAACCTCGACGGGCTCGACGGTGCCTACGTCGCCGTCGCTAACCATTCCTCCCACCTCGACGCGCCGCTCGTTTTTGGGGCCCTTCCCAAGCGGCTGTCAAAGTACCTAGCTACCGGGGCCGCTGCTGACTATTTCTTCACCGCCTGGTGGAAGGCCATCGCTCCGGTGCTCTTCTTCAACGCGTTCCCGGTCGACCGAGGCAAAGGCAAAAGTAAGCAAGGTGCCCGTAGTCCCCGTTCCCACCGCGGTATGGCTGGGTCACTGCTGACAGATGGCGTCCCCCTGCTGATCTTTCCGGAGGGCACCCGGTCTCGCACCGGTGCAATGGGCACCTTCAAACCTGGGGCTGCCGCATTGGCTATTTCACGTGGGGTTCCGGTTATCCCGATTGCTTTAGTAGGAGCATGGGCGGCTATGCCGTCCGAGCAAGCCGGGTTACCAAAAGGACGCCCATCGGTCCACGTGGCTATTGGACACCCTATGGACCCTGTTCCCGGCGAGATCGCCCACCAATTCTCCGAACGGATTCGTCGCCAGGTCATTGAGTTGCACGACCAAACCGCCCGCGCCTACGGCATGCCAACCCTTGACGAATACGGACGCCACCGCGCGCTAAGCCAGGCCTCCGAGAGCGGCGACACCGCATCCACCAACCACTCGACGTGCACAAGCAAGGAGCCGGCTGAGCCACCTCGGCCAAACAGAGGTCAATAATGGATCGCCCGGTCAATATCAGGGAGGTCGAGGCCTGCCGGGTCATTTCGATGACCCGGGTGGTGTCCATTGATGAGCTCGGCCCCTTCATGGACGAAGCCTTTGGGATTCTTGAGCGCCTTGCCCCAGGTGATCCCACCCTCGGCAAAACCTCCCCGTTTGTCATTTACCACGATGGTCTCACTGCCGAACATGACGGAACCGTCGAGGTATGCCAGCCGATCCGAGGCACTATCGATGACGCTGTGCTCCCCCTTGACGTCGCTGTCCGCACCGTTGAGGCCCATCGGGAAGCGTGGGTCACCGTTACCAAAGCCGAACTGGAATACCCCGACATCGATGAAATCTACGATGCCTTTGACGCCTGGCTTGAAGAAGCTGGGCTAGTGCGCAGCGCCGCACCACGCGAGGCCTACTGGGCCGACTGGGACACCACCGGCATGGAGGAACCGGTCTGCGACGTGTGCTTTCCCATCGAATGAGGCGTCTCTTTGGTGCGAACGACTCAGGGCTGCCGCAGCAGCACACCAAGCGCCGTCAAACAGGCTGTAATCAGCTGTAGCGGACGGTCACCAGACCCTGTCCGGGAGCGATAGCGTTCATCGCGGCCGTTGAAAGATCAAGGCACCGTCCGCCGACGTAAGGACCGCGATCGTTAATGCGCACAGTCACAGTACGACCATTGCTGACGTTCGTGACGCGGATAGTCGATCCAAGCGGAAGGGTCTTCGACGCAGCAGTGAAGGCTGACGGGTCGAAGGTCTCACCGGAAGCAGTAGGGCCACCAGCAGTACCGTCACCCTCACCGTAGGTAGATGCCAAACAGGTAGTACCACTGGTCACCGGATCGGACGACTGAGATGCTGTCGAACGGTGCGAGGCGGAGGACGAACGCGTCGAAGGAGAACTCGACGACGCAGTCTTAGTGCCAACCTTGACGACCTGGGTCACAGGGGCGTTGACGACCTTGCTGGAAACCTTCTTCTCGGACACCTTCTTGCCGTCCTTAAAGACGACGGTCCAGGTTTCCTCGTTGATGCCGTTGACACCCTTAGTGATGACCTTGATCTCGCCCTTGGGCAGGCTGGAGTCCTCGACCTTCTTGGTGGAGAAGGGCACGGCGACACGACGCTTCTGAGACTTCTGGTCAACCATCGTCAGGGTAATCTTCATGCCATCGGACAGTGGCGTACCCAGACCCGGGTTAACGGCATCGCTCGAATCAACCTCGACCTTCGCCGCCTTGAGGGCGTCAGCAACGGTTCCAACCGCGGTAATCTTCTGAGTTTTGCCACCGATGGTGACCGTGACATCCTTAGCCGTCTGCATCGAGAAGGACAGCCCGGCACGCGAAATATCCAGTGAACGCGACACCGACACGAGGTTGTCAGGATCTGACTGGTTCAGCTGAGCCAAAACCTCGGCCACGTTCTTAGCCGTGGTCCAACGGACCACCTTCTTACCGTCAATAGTGACCACGACACGGCGACCGTAGTTAACGGTGATGACCTGGCCACCGTGAATCTCAGAATCCAGCGAGGGTTGCACATCGTCGTGCGGGCCAACTGTAATCCCCTGCTGGGCGAGAGCTTGCTTGACCGTGCCTGGCTTAACCTTGGCCTGCTGGGAGACTCCGTCCACGGAGAAGGTCACGGTATCTCGATCAAGTGCCTGGACCATCGTCAGGCCGCCAGCCGAGGTAAGGCTGAGGGCCCCGGCAATCGCGGAAGCTACAACTTTCGACATTCGACCATTTCAGTATCGGGGGCTCGAGGGCCCGGTACGGAGATCGGCGTCAGCCACACTGGCACGCGCCAACGTACCTCCGGTGGAAGGCACGGGCAACACCATAGAGCAGATCATCCGGAGAATCCAAAGATTTGCTGAGAAACTTAAGATTCGCTCGTTTTGAACGCATGCTCGGCGCGGATCACATCGACGTCGCCGAGGCCCCAGACTTCGTGGAAACCGTGCTATAAAGCCATTCTCCTGACGAGACCCCGGCGGTGGACCCATCCCAGGTTCTCAGTTTGAATCGCTCATCCCAGGATGCCAACGCACCAGCCTCATCGAGTTCGTGACAACGAAGATCGAGCTAAAGGCCATTGCCGCAGCCGCGATAACCGGGCTCAACAAGCCCACGGCGGCGACCGGAATAGCAATCACGTTATAAGCGAAGGCCCAGAACAAGTTCTGGCGAATCGTGCGATCCGTGGCGTGAGCAAGAGACAGGGCGTCAACCGCCAAACGCGGATCACCTCGGGTACAGATGATGTCGCTGGCAGCAATAGCGACATCGGTGCCAGTTCCCATAGCGATGCTCAAATCTGCCGTTTGGAGGGCAGCAGCGTCATTGACCCCATCCCCCATCATCGCGACGCGGGAGCCGTCCGAACGCAGCCGAGTGACAACGTCGACCTTGTCCGCGGGCATGACCTCACTCATGACCTCGTCAATGCCCAATTCTGACGCCACGTGAGCTGCAGCGCCGGAATTATCACCCGTCACCAGCACCGGGCGCACGCCAGCTTGAACCATCCGCTTCACCGCAACGACAGCTTCCGGCTTGATCTCGTCGCTCACCGCGATGGCACCGAGAATGTCGTCGCCTCGCCCCACCACAAGCACCGTACGGCCCTCAGCCTGGGCTCGCTCGACATTTTTCGACAACGTGTCAGGGATGGCGTCAAAAAGCGACACCCGCCCAGCCTTGGCCGGCAACCCGTTCACAGTCCCACTGACCCCAAGGCCAGGCAGAGCCCGAAAGTCCTCGGCGGGGGCCACACCTGGGCACGCCTCAACGATGGCCCGCGAAATCGGGTGCTCCGACCCCACTTCAAGCGCTGCTGTAACAGCAAGTGCAGGTGGGTTGTCAGAAATGTTCACCACACGTCCAGATTCATCCCACACCGCGACTACGGCCATCCGGCCAGTGGTAAGGGTGCCGGTCTTATCCATCGCCATAACGTCGATACCGCGGGCCCTTTCCAGGGACCCCGCACCTTTAATAACGATTCCCAACCTGGCACCGCGACCCGTGCCAGCAAGCAGGGCCATGGGGGTCGCCAAGCCCAGGGCACAGGGGCACGCAATGATGAGAACCGCCACCCCAGCGGTGAAAGCCGCCGTGACCCCCTGACCCAATACAGCCCACACAATCATCGTCAGGGCCGAGATGATCAAAACTGTCGGCACAAAAATCGACGAGACTTTGTCGGCGAGATCCTGGGTCTTAGAGCGACTGGTTTGAGCAGCCTCAACAAGGGTGGCGATGCGAGACAGCTCGGTATCTGAACCAACGGCGGTTGCCTCCACAACAAGCCGTCCAGAGGTGTTAACGGTGGCGCCGATCACCTCGTCACCGACCGCCACCTCGACCGGCAATGACTCCCCGGTAACAAGAGACGCGTCGATCGCTGAGCTTCCCTCAGCAACCCGACCATCGGTGGCGACCTTCTCCCCCGGCCGCACTACGAAGTGATCCCCCACCGTGAGGGCCTCGATCGGGACGGTGACCTCCTGCCCGTCACGGATCATCCGCACCGACTTGGCGCCCATCCGTAGCAACGCTTGCAAGGCCGATCCGGCCTCAGCGCGGTTACGGGCCTCAATCCACCGCCCAATGAGGATAAAGGTAATAACGCCGACTGATGCCTCCAGATATAGGGCAGAGGAAGGATCAGTGCGCTCCAGGGCCCATGTCATGCGGTGGCGCATACCGACATGTCCAGCACTGCCCCACATCAGCGCCCAGACAGACCACCCCAACGAGACCAAAGAGCCGAGGCTAATGAGAGTGTCCATTGAGGTTGCGCCATGCCGCAGGTTCGTCCAGGCGGCGCGATGGAAACCCTCCCCGCACCAAAAGACGACCGGGAGGCTAAGAGCCAGCGCCAGCCACTGCCATCCGTCAAACTGCAGGGCTGGAATCATCGAGAGCAGCATGACCGGCACCGCGAGAATGATGGCAACGATCAGTCTGGCGCGAATTTTCGCCGCGTGGTCCTCGGGTGGTGCGGCCGGCGTGGGGACACTAGCCCCGTAGCCAGCAGCCTCGACCACCCCGATGAGATCGTCGACCTCAATAGGCTTGGTGGTGAGGACATGGGCCTTGCTAGTCGCGTAGTTGACGGTGGCCTGGGCCCCATCAACCTTGTTGAGCTTCTTGGCGATGCGGGCGGCGCACGATGCGCAACTCATACCTGTGATGTCGAGGTTGATGGAGGTAAGTTCCGTCGCGTCCTTCAGCTCAGACTGCGCGTCGGGGTGAGTCGGGGTAGACATGTGTTTCCTTCGTGGACGACCCACCGGAATCCGGGATGTCGGGGGTTACCGGCTCTCTTACCGGCAGCCCCAGCGATCCAGGAGGCCGGTGGGTTGTAGGGAAAGTCAACGTCGGGGGTCGGGGTCTGACGGCGTCATGCGGTCCGAACCCGGGGCCCGACGTCAAGATCTCAACGGAGACTAATGGCTCAGGCTTGGTGACCGCCGCAGCCGCAGCCGCCTTTACTAGCGTGCTCGGCATGCTTAGCAGCAGCCTCCTCGGAGTGCTGGTGTCCGCCGCAGCCGCAACCCGATCCTTCAGCTTTCTTCCCGGCGTGGCCATGACCTCCACAGCCGCACTGACCACCGGGGTGACCGGCAGTATCAAGAGATGAGGCTTCGGCAACGGTGTACTCTCCGGCCTCATCAACGGCATCGGCGACCTTGCCAAAGGGGATCTCTTCAGCCGAGTCGATCGTCATTGAGCCTGATTCGAGGGAGACAGTGACGTTGTCGACGCCGTCAAGGGCCGAGACCTCTTCGGTGATCGCCTTGACGCAGTGCTCGCAGGTCATCCCATTGATGGTGTAGGTCTTGTGCATTGTTCCTCCAAGTGTGCTTGCCATCAGGCTTTGACGAGGCGGGCAATGGCCTGGTTAGCCTCGGCGATTTTATCCTCGGCCTCCTGCCCACCAGCTTGTGCCGCACGAGCAACGCAGTGGCTCATGTGCTCAGCGAGCAGTTCCAAGGAAACGGATTTGAGTGCTGAGGTGACTGCTGAGACCTGAGTCAAAATATCAATGCAGTACTTCTCCTCATCAACCATCCGCTCCAGGCCGCGCACCTGCCCTTCGATCCGCTTGAGACGGCGCAGGTGCATGTCCTTATGCCCGAGGTATCCATGCTGGGGGTGGTTACAACCACATGCCCCGCAGGTTTCCCCAGGCGCCGAAGATTCGACGTCATGATCCCCCGCGACATGGTCACCGCCAGGGGCACAACAGCCGTCACCCGAGTTGGTCATGCATCCTCCTCTGCACCAGAGAGTACCCCGAGGGGGTATCTCAGACAAGGGCGCAATCTCCCGGTGACCTCACGTCACACTCGCCGGGCCTGCCGATGGTTTGACGGACCATCTAACCCGCTCCGGAGGCCACCATCCATATCCACAGCCCCTGTGGATAACGTGTCGCTAGATGGCACTCACGTCGCATTCAAACCCTACTTGTACACATCCCAGCCGAACACCGTCTCCCCCGCGACACGCCGAAAATTTTCGTCCAATAACTCACACAGCGACTATAACCCCTAGTCAAAGGGTAGTTACTAGATAGTATTCCACGGCATATCCCCCGATCCACCGAGTTATCCACACGTTATCCCCAGGCGGTCCACATCCATCCAGGCATTACCCACAAGACCTGTGGATAACTCTTATCCGGGAGTACTTAAAAACGTGGCACACTAGCCCCCTGTCAGCCGTGAAGGAGCCGCCATGTCCAGCGCACCCGCCGAGCCGGGCCCGTCCTTGGACCGTAACCCTCCCCAGGACATTGACGCCGAAAAGTCCGTACTAGGTGCCATGTTGTCTTCCAAAGACGCCATCGCCGACGTCGTCGAAGAGATCAAGGGCGTCGATTTCTACCGCCCTGGACACGAGCTCATCTTCAACACCATCACCGATCTATACGGTCGCGGCGACCCTGCCGACACCGTCACCACCGCCGATGAACTAGATCGCCGCGGCGAACTCGAGCGAGCCGGCGGACGCCTGTACCTCGCAGAATTGCTAACCAATGTCACCGTCACCGCGAACGCGGCATACTACGCCAAGATTGTCGCCGAGAAAGCCGTTCTTCGTCGCCTCGTCGAAGCGTCAATCCGCATCGCTCAGATGGGCTACCAGGGACAAGGAGAGGTCGCCGACATCGTCGACGCCGCCCAGCAGACCCTCTACGACGTCTCCACCCGCAAAACCAGTGAGGAATACCACCCACTCTCGGAATTATTCGAGAGCACCTTTGACGAGCTTGAGGCCATTGAGGCTCGCGGCGACGCCATGGCCGGCATTCCTACTGGGTTCACCGACCTTGATGAGCTCACCAACGGGTTCATGCCCGGCCAGATGATCATCGTCGCCGCCCGTCCGGCCATGGGAAAATCCACTCTGGCCCTCGACTTTGCCCGCGCCGCCGCGATCAAGAACCATCTCGCAGCTGCAATCTTCAGCCTCGAGATGGGGCGCAACGAGATCGTCATGAGATTGCTATCTGCCGAGGCAGGGATCGAGCTGTCCCGGATGCGTGCGGGGCGCCTGTCCGAAGAGGATTGGCAGCGCATGGTCGACAAAACAACACAGATCTCGTCAGCACCGTTGTTCATCGATGACTCCCCTAACCTGACGATGATGGAAATCCGCGCCAAAGCAAGGCGGATGAAGCAAAAATTCGACCTCAAGCTCGTCATCATCGATTACATGCAGCTCATGACCTCCGGCAAAAAGGTGGAGTCGCGTCAGCTGGAAGTCTCGGAGTTTTCTCGCCAGATCAAACTGTTGGCTAAGGAGCTCGAGATCCCTGTCGTGGCCCTTTCCCAGCTCAACCGTGGCCCCGAGCAGCGCACCGACAAGAAACCCATGATGAGTGACCTGCGCGAGTCCGGGTCACTCGAGCAGGACGCTGACGTCGTCATCCTGTTGCACCGAGAGGACGTTTACGACAAAGAGTCCCCGCGCGCCGGCGAGGCCGATATCATCGTCGCCAAGCACCGCAACGGGCCGACACGGACCGTGCCAGTGGTGTTCCAAGGCCACTACTCGCGTTTCGTCGACATGCAGCGCTAACAGCGGTACCCAAGCAACCCGGTCGGCACTACCGTGGGGTCATGGAAAGCATGCACGCCGTCGCCATCACCGGGCCCCTGCCGGTCTCCGATCCCGAATGTTTCGTTGACGTTGACCTGCCAATACCGGAGCCGGGCCCGCACGACCTGCTCGTTGAGGTCCAAGCCGTCTCGGTCAACCCCATCGACATCAAGCTGCGTAAGGAGGCTGGAACGCTCTCGCATCCCCGCGTGCTGGGGTTTGACGCTGCATCCGTCGTGCGCGCAGCCGGATCGGAGGTCAACGGTTTCAGCGTCGGTGACGAGGTGTGGCATTCCGGAAACCGCGATCGTCCCGGCACCTACTCGCAATTCACCCTGGTTGACTCGCGGATCGTTTCGAAACGCCCGCCATCGTTATCTATCGCCGAGGCCGCATCCCTGCCACTCACTGCTCTGACATCATGGGAAGCCCTCATCGACCACATCCGTCTGGGTACCCCCGAAGAACGCAGTAACAAAGCCTTCCTCATGATCGGCGGCGCTGGTGGCGTCGGGTCGGCAGCCATCCAGCTAGCTCGTGCTATTACCAGCGGGCCGGTCGTTGCGACCTCCTCGCGCCCAGAGAGTGCACAATGGTGTCAGGATATGGGAGCCACCGGAATCATTAACCATCGTGAACCGCTCGCCCCGCAGGTCAACGACTTCGGCATCACCGGGTTCGACGGCATTCTCTCAGCTTATACGCCACCAGCATCGACTTTGGCTGAGATCATCGCACCGTTCGGACATCTGGTCATGATCGACGGAACCGACTCATTCGATCTCATGGCCTTCAAGTCAAAGTCATTAACGGTGACCAGCGAGTCGATGTTCAGCCGTCCACAGTTCGCGACGCCCGACGTCGCCGAACAAGGCCGGGCACTGGCCAGCATCGCCGACCTCGTCGAGAAGAGGCAGATCCGTCCGACGATGACCCGCCATATCGAGGGTCTGACAGCCCAGCATGTGCGTGAAGCCACCGCAGCCGTCGAGTCCGGTGCCATGATCGGAAAAGTCGTCATTACGCTGTGATCCTTCGATAACACACTCGCCCTCGGCTTACCGGGCACCAGTACGTCTAGAAGATGGGCGGTTCGCGACACCTTAAGGCGACTGACGATCTCGACCCGAATCGGGGTTTACCCGGGCGTCCTAAGCCGCCCAGCTAGACTCGGGGCATGAAGCTGAACAGGGCAGAAAACGTCAACACCGCCGAGGTGGCCGGCCTCGGACTCGTCGGAGGATGGCTCACTGCTCGCACTACCGGGGTCCGGCCACTGGGTGGAACCGTGCTCGCGGCTGCTGGCTGCTGGGCTGGCCGCACCTGGCTCGCTAAGAGCGGACCGACGATTGCTGGCCTGCTGGGCGCAACCTACCTGGCAGCTTTCGGAGCTTCTCACGGATTGGCAAAGAAGATCGGTGCTTGGCCAGCGGTCATCACCGTGACCGCCGCTACCTGCACTGCGTGCCACTTCCTGTGCGACACCAAAGCATGATCGACCTCTCGGCTCCCGCTATCGAGGTCGCCCCGCTCCTACTCGGGGCAACGATCTGGCGCGGCCCGGTGGGGATCCGTCTCACCGAAGTCGAGGCGTATATGGGACTCGACGACCCAGCATCCCATGCCTTTCGTGGGCCAACCCCGCGCGCCCGCGTGATGTTCGGGCCGCCTTCTCACATATACGTGTACTTGTCTTACGGCATGCATCGCTGCGTGAACCTCGTGTGTTCACCAGACGGGGAGGCATCTGCCGTGCTACTGCGTGGCGGGCAAGTCATAGCAGGCCACGATGATGCTCGTCGGCGTCGCGGGAACGTCGCCGAGAACCGCCTTGCCTGCGGACCAGGAAATATGGGGTCAGCTTTGGGTGCCAGTCTCGAAGAGTCTGGAAACCCGGTGAGCATCATCGGCAATGGTGCGATATCTGCCTTGGGCTGGCGCCTCGAACCCGCACCGGAGATTGCCGAATTCCGACGGGGCCCGCGAGTAGGGATCAGCCGCAACATTGACGCCCCTTGGCGGTGGTGGATTCCCCAGGACCCCACGGTCTCGGGCCCCCGAACATAAGCCACAACGGTCGCAAGGTCAGCACCCCCTGACCTGCCGTACCCTCCCACCCCCCCGGTGACAAAAAATCCCGACCCACAACAGGCCACATCACAGCAGTGATCGGGCCCACCTCGAACCGGTACTTTTTGACCAGCCACGGCAAGACGACCCTCGACGGCCAGCCGGCGACCCCAGCCGGAAGTTGCGCCCGACATCGCAGCAGCACGTGAAAGGGCCGGGGCCCGCCCCCACAGCAGGTCCCGGCCGACTCCGGATCACAGGAGGTCCGGCGAAGCTGAACCCTCACGCCATCGAAGAGCGGTAAGGTCCAGCAGGTTTCGATCAGTCGAGCAGGTTGTTCGACAGCCCGAGCGAGTGGTGCAGCAGCCACACCGGATGCACGATCTTGACACCCGAGGACTTGGAAATCTGCCAACGGCACGTCTCGGTATCGCACACTCCAACGCCCTCGTTGTGATCCTGCATGTGCTTGAACACACCCGCACCGATCCTCTGAGCGACCTCATAGCGCTCGGCCTTCAGACCGTAGGTACCGGCGATGCCACAGCACGGCTCGTTAGACTCCAGCACCTTGACACCCGGGATGAGCTCCATGAGCTGAACCGCTGGGAATCCCATGCCCTGGCTCTTGACCTGGCAGGGCTGGTGATAGGGAACCGTGATGTCGATCGAACGGAATTGCGAAGTGTCGAGTTCACCATTGCGGTACTCGTCCATGAGGAACTCTGAAAAGTCCCGGGAACGCACCGACACATCGTGCAGCCGAGGATCGTCAACACCCATAATCTCGTGAGCCTCGTGCTTCATCATGCCGACACAGGAGCCGGACGAGGACACGACTGTCAGACCCTTGCCGAGGCTGATGATCTTGTCGCACAGGCTGAGGATGTCCTTGGTGGCACCCTCGAACAGACCGTTCGACTGCTTAGCCAGACCGCAACAGCCCTGCTTCGGGACGAGCACTTCATAGCCCAGGTGCTCAAGCACCTCGATAGATTTCTTGGAGGTCTCGGTCTCGAAGTAACCGCCGGCGCAGCCTTGGAAGAAGACGATCGGACCCTTGGTAGCTGGCTTGGCGGGCTTGTGATGGCGCATCCACTTGCTGAGAGTCTCCGTTTGAGCGGTCGGCATCGGGGCATCACGATGGACCTTGATGATCTTCTCGACGGCGATGCGGATCGGCTTCTGATTGAGGCCCCAGTTAGCCAGCGGGGCGATCGGGGACAGCACACGTCCTTCAAGAGTGGTCAGCGGAATGAGGCGGTCACGCAACGGAACACCATTCTGGTGCTTCATCTTCGCAGCGGCCTGTTCGTTGAGCTCCGCGATCTTCACCCCTTGCGGGCAGTGCAAGGTGCAGATGCCGCAGAAGTTGCACCACTCGAGGGAGTGGTCAACGGAAGCCCCGTCACGGTAGCGTTCGCCTTGCGGGCCGTTGTACTTCGGACCGGTGTAGAGCGGGGTGGCCTTGGCGACCGGGCACATCGTCTCGCAGATAGTGCATTTGACGCAGGCGTCGAGCGACTGGCGCGAGACCTCGTGTCCGGCGAATGTCTCCTCGATAACACCCATGATCAGTTCCTTTCCTTGGTCGCGGCGCCTGCCCCGACCGACGACAGGATGGCATCGGCAGCCTTGATGGCCGAGCCGAGGGCGATACCCTCACCCGACTTCTCCTGCCACCTGGTAGCACCGGCGATCACGCCGCCGGCGGCGTAGACATTGGAATGGACGGGCTTACCCTGGTAGGTGACGAGCATGGTCTCATCGACCTCAACACCGCACAGGAAGAGCGGCTGTGGGGAACCCCAGTAATCACCGTGGATGAGATCCTCCTCCTTGACGCCTTCCGGCATGGTGACCGGCAGGTCGAGGATGGTCTCATGCAGGTGGCCGTGAGAGTCAAGCTTGAGGGCCCCGGACTCGAAGCCACCGCCAGCGAGGACGACGGCGTCAGCCTTGATCTCCTTGCCGGCACCAGCGGTTCCGACGGTCACGGAGACAACCTTGCCGTCGGCCACCGTGCAGCCGGTGACTTTCGAACCAAGCACGTAGTCAACACGCTCGTTCTTAGCGGTCGCAACAAGCTTGTTGTTGAGGCGCATGCCGGGCACGCAGGGTGGCAGGGATGCGATCTCGAACACCTCGGCGCCGAGGATCTTCTTGAAGTCAGCGAGGACCTCGCTGTGGTTATCGATGCCGAGCACGGCCGGCAAGGCGACAATCTCACCGGGATTGACGAATCCCCTAAGCCCCTCAGCCAGCATTCGACGGGTACGAGCATCGTCGAGGGAGCGAGCGATCGCCAAGCCGGTGGCGTCGTACTCGCCCTCGCGGGGCTCAAAGTCGACCACGACAGCGCGGGCGGAGGCATGGCCACCGCCAGGCAGCGTTGTGCGGTTGATGTTCTGAGCGATGAGACCAGCGTGGAAGTCTTTGTACTGGGCTAACCCAATGACAACGACCTTGTCACCGTCCTTAAGATTGCCGTTGATCATCGACGGCGGGACTAGGGCCGTGGGACGAATCGCACCGACGGCGGTCGGCACGTTGATCGTGGCCTCCCCGTCACCAAGCAGGTAGGAGTCACCGACAACCTCGCGCAGGAAGTCGATGCCCTCCTTCACGGCTTCAACGCCGATCTTGGCGTAGGGATGCGCAGGGTGTTGGGACGCGAATTCTTGGACAGCCTGGTAGGGCTTCTCGACGCGATCCGGGGTGTAGCCGAGGATGTCGATAGTGCCCTGACCCAACTGCAGGCCGCCGACGCCCTTGGTGACGAGGGTCACCCGGGCGCCACCGCGGCGCAGGCGCAGGGCGGTGGTTAGGCCGGCGAGGCCGGATCCGATGACGACGACGTGCTGAGCGCCGAAACGGTCGGCAGTAACCGACTTAGTGGGAACGGTTGCGGTGCTCACAGCTCAACCTCCTGCTGCGGGGTGGGAAGGTGCTCAACGTCGAAGGTGCCCTGGAAGATCCAATCGTCAAGGGCGGTCTGCCGAACCTGCTCGCCGTAGAGAATCGGCCACAATCCGATCCACCGGTTCTTGAGGAACAGACGCAGCAGACCGGTGGCGCGCTCGGCGTCAATGGTGCCCTCCTCAACAGCAATTCCGGTAGCGCGCATCGAGCAGAAGCCACCCTGGCAGGGACCCATACCCAAACGCAGCTGGCGGCGCAGGTCGTCGAAGGTAGCGTCGGGCTGCTCGGCTAGCAGATCGGTGAACATCTTGCGGCTCATGAGCTCGCATTCGCAGATGACCTGGTTGTCAATCTTCTTCGATGACGGCACGGTTTTCGGGTCGCCACCGCGGACCAGACCAGTCCCGGCACGACGCTCTTCGTTCTCGCCCAGACGGTGGGTGATGAGGTAGTTCTTGCCGACGGTCGATCCGGGCACAGCCTCGTCTGCGGTACGGCAGGGACGGTCGTCGCCAAGTTGCTCACACATGACGTCGACAACGTTCTTGGCCATCAGACGATAGGTGGTGAGCTTGCCGCCGATGATGGAAACGATGCCGTTAACACCGTCGCGAGAACCGTGGTCGAGAACGCTCATACCGCGGGACATGTGGCGGGTATCGGTGGCAGAGACTCGCTTGTCTTTGAATAGCGGGCGGGCACCGGCCCAGGCATGTACGGCACGGGCATCGCGGAATCCGGGGACAAGGGCCTCGCCGGAATCGAGCATCTGCTGCACTTCGTTGCGAGGAATGGCCAGCCGCTCCGGATCGTCAGCTTTGACGTCGGTGGTGCCGATGATCGACACGGTGTGCACCGGCACTAGGATGTCGCCGTCAGCAGGGTAGATACAGCGGTTGACTACCGTGTTCACCAGGCGGTGGTTCATCGCGATCATGATGCCGCGGCCTGGCACAACGTCAACGTCATAGCAACCGACAAGCTCAGCAATGCGTCCCGCCCACGGGCCAGCAGTGTTAATAACGAACTTGCAGTCGATGCGGATCTGCTCGTCGTGCTTAAGGTCGTGGGCGACCACGGCGGTGATCTGGTCTCCCTCGCGAATGATCTCGGTGACGGCAGTGTAGGTCATGACTTTGGCGCCGTATTCGATGGCGGAGTGGGCGGCGCCCCACACCATCTGCCAGCCATCGACCGAACCGTCCTGAACGGCGAAGGCGCGCTTAATACCGGGGTTCAGACGAGGCTCGCGACGCAGGGCCTGCGCGGTGGAGATTTCCTCGAAGGGAACCTTGGACTTCTTGGCTCCCTCAACCCACTGATCAGAGAACTCCAAGTCATCTTCTGGGGTCACCACGAACAAGCCGCCGGTCTTCTCAACGGCGTCAGCGTGGATCCGGGTGACGATCTCATTTTCCTCAGCGCATTCCGTCGCCGATCCGGGGTCAGAGACGACGTATCGTCCACCAGAGTGGAGCAGGCCGTGGTAACGACCGGTGGTTCCTTGGCCGAGGTCGGCCTTGTCCAACAGGACGGCGCGGTATCCACGCATCGCGACGTCCCGCACGACGCCCGCACCGGTGGCACCGCCACCGATGACAACGACGTCTGCGTCCATGGTCCTCATTGAATGCTCCCTTCGAAACCATCCGGCGTGTGGGGGGGTGGCTCAGGGATCTCGATGCCCCGCCACCGTTGCCAGGTACGTGACAAGGTTAGGGAAAGCGATGTGTAACAACCACCGAAAACGGCTTTCGTGCATGTTCGTGCACACCCCCTAGAACAGACGTGCAAACCGCGCTACAACGCGATTTTCGTGTCACAAGACCCCGTCTTCAACGCCATGATTTAGATAACTAATCGGTTGTTTAAATATAGAAAACAGGACTGCGGAAATAGCCACTTCCACACGCCTTGAGACAATTCTGACCGCGTCATTGCGTGCTTTCCTTCACGTCAAAGAACACAGCTGAGCCCGGCTCTCTGCGACGAAGTTCCGCCAACGAGAACCGGGCCTACCACATCAACGCTGTGAGCGAACGAATCACTCCACCGGGGTTTCAGCCGGCTTACCGTCAAGGACCTTGGCGATATTGCGAGCAGCCAGACGACTCATCGCTTCGCGGGTCGGCAGCGCAGCCGACCCAAGGTGGGGCAGCAGCACGACGTTCTCCATCGTCAGCAAGTCCGCAGTAATCGTCGGCTCCTCCTCGAAAACATCCAGACCTGCACCAGCAATCGCACCCGTTTTAAGAGCCTCCACCAGGGCAGCCTCGTCGACACAGGCGCCACGAGCGGTATTAACGAGGTAGGCGGTCTTCTTCATCGCAGCCAAGGCGTCAGCATCGACGAGATGACGGGTCTCATCAGTGAGTGGACAGTGCAAGGAGACAACGTCGGAGGTTGCGAACAGTTCGTCGAGCTCGACGCGACGAGTGGGCTGGGTATTGAGATTGACGGCGTCAATCGCCGCGACATCCTTCTCATGGCGGGCGTTGTAGATGACATTCATGCCGAAGGCTGCTCCGCGTCGAGCCATAGCCTCACCGATCTGTCCCAGACCGACAATGCCGAGGGTAGCCCCCTGTAAACCAGCGCCGAGCATGAAGGTGTGATCGTAGCGCCAAGCCCTGCCTGCACGCACCCAACGTTCAGCCTCGCCAGTACGACGAGTGACCTCAAGAAGCAACGTGAAGGCAAGGTCAGCAGTGGCCTCGTGGAGGACGCCTGGGGTCGATGTGACGACAACCCCAGCCTGCTTAGCGGCGTCAAGGTCGATGTTATTAAAACCAGCGGCGCACTGACCGATGACCTTCAGGTTCTTGCCTTGACCAATCATCTCGGCGTCGAGGGGATCGGACAAGCTCGTCAGTATGGCATCAGCGGTAGCGATCTGGCGCGACAGTTCCTGGCGGTCCATGAAGTGGTCGCCACCTACGACCTCGTGACCGGGGAGCTCCTCGTTAACGACGGACATGAGCTGCGGTGCGGTGACAATAATGCGGGCCATAGCATCACTGTAGGTGACCGCGCCACCGACACACAGCACGTCGCCAAAACTAATGCAGTGTGCAACAATTCCGCTGTGCAGATATCGCGGGATGCAACGAACGGGCTGACCCCCGATCACACTGATGTTGAAATCGCTTTGCAAGCATCGTGGGCCCTCATTGACGTGGCAGCCCGCTCCCTGGCGGAACTTGCCGAAGATGTCAGCGCGCCGCAATACCGACTCCTCGTCCTCATCGACGCCGGAGTGACGCGCGGAGTCGATCTGGCTCGTGACCTTGAAGTCCACTCCTCAACCATCGCGCGCATGGTTGAGCGTCTCGTCGCCAAAGGGTTCATTGACCGTTCTCCCGATCCTGACGATCGTCGGGCCAATGTGCTCTCCCTGACGAAACGAGGGGCCACACTCGTGCAGAACGTCAATGAGCACCGTCGTCGTCAACTCGTCGACTTACTCAGCCACCTCGAGCCCGGCGAGATCGACACTGTCGTCACCGGATTCACCTTATTTACCCGCGCAGCCGAGGCCAGCGGACACGGCACCCCCAACCGCCCTTGCGCAGAGGATTCCAACCAGCAATGACCGAGACTGCCATCCACCCCGAGGCCCGGGCCGCATGGGCCAAACAACTCAGGCGCCTGCGCCGTGCCCTCGTCCCGCACCGTCCCAAGGCCTTCCGAGACTCCCTAAACCGTTGGCTGCTTATGGGCACAGTCATCGGTATCGTCTCTGGCGTCGGTGCCATTATCTTCTTCTTCTGTCTGAAAACCGGCACGCATTGGCTACTCGAGACGTTGGGCGGCTATACCCCACCCGGCACCTTGGGGGAGGGCGGCGGTGTCGCCGGCACCAGGCTCACCCGCCCCTGGGCTATCCCGCTCATCGTCGCCGGAGGCGCCCTGGTTTCGGGAACCTTGGTGTACTTCGTCGCGCCTACCGCCAAAGGCCATGGCACTGACAACGCCATTCATGCCGTCCATCACGACCCGACAGCTCTCAAGGGAAAAGTCGCAGCGGTCAAGATCATCGCATCCTCCCTCGTAATAGGTTCCGGCGGTTCGGGTGGACGTGAGGGCCCCACTGCCCAGATCAGCGCGACCGTCATCTCCTCACTGTGTAAGAAGCTCAAAATCGCCACCCCAGACGCCCGGATTGCCGTCTCAGCAGCCACTGCCTCAGGCATCGGTGCCATCTTCCGCGCCCCGCTGGGCGGTGCGTTACTAGGTGCGGAGCTGCTCTACCGCGACGACATGGAATCCGACGCGATCATGCCTTCCCTGGTGTCGTCGATCGTCGCCTTCGTGGTCTTCGGGTCGGTATACGGATTCGAGCCAATCTTCGGATCGCTCAGTGGAGTGCAATTCTCCCAGCCTTTGCAACTCATCTGGTTCGTCCTACTGGGCCTCACTGCTGGCCTCATGGGCAAGCTTTATGTTGAGGTCTTCTACAGCGGCACCACGCTTTTTGACCGTCTCGACAAGGTTCCTGGCTGGCTCGTCCCGGCTATCGGTGGTCTGGGAGTCGGGCTGCTTGGACTCCTCATACCGGCAGCACTGGGCACCGGTTACGGCTCAGTGCAACAAGAGATGTTCGCCAACAACCTCGTGCGGATGCCGCTGCTCATGGTGCTGGCAATCCCCTTCGCCAAGATCCTCTCGACGACCCTGTCCATCGGATCGGGCGGTTCCGGCGGCGTCTTCGGCCCTGGCATGGTCATCGGCGGAGCCACTGGCGCGGCACTGTGGCGCCTCCTCGAGGGGCTGCCAGGTATCCCATCCTCACCGATGAGTTTCGTCATTGTCGGCATGATCGCCTGCTTCGGTGCGGTTGCCCATGCCCCACTCGGCGTGCTGCTCATGGTTGGCGAGATGACCGGAAACCTGTCGATGCTCGCTCCTGGCATGATCGCCGTCGCCGTCGCTGGCCGAGTTGTCGGGGACACTTCGATCTACACCTCTCAGCTCAAGGATCGCCTGGAGGGCCGACGCGTCCATGCCATGGGGCGCGTCACGAAACTATCAGAGCCTAAATCTGACGACGAGGTAGCTAGCCCGAAGCCCGCTATCAAGAAGCCATCCGGAAAGAATGCTTCCCTCTCGAAGCCTGCTGCTGAGCCGCTTGCCAAACCGCAAGCCAAGCCCGCAACAGTTCCCTCCCCCCATCCGACCACGGCTCCCACCCCAGCCACTCACCAACGTGATACGCCTCGGATCGTCCCGGAAATTATTCGGGCCAAAGACCGTAAACACGAGCTGCTCGCTCGGTCCCCCAAACCCCCGAACGACCCGGGACCGTCATCCGCTTGAGTTCAGTCGGTCGTGGGATGGAAGGGGCTGCGTCCGGCGTGATGGGACCATCCCACTCCAATGACATAGAGGATGACGACGAGCGCCCCCGTTGACATCAGTTGAGCTCGTACGTCGGGGGAAAACATGCCCAGTACAACGATGCCAATCAGCAGGATCATTGCTGCCCAGTTCACCACCGGAAACCCTTTCAACCGCATCGGCAGCGGGGCGCCCTCCTTCTCAGCGCGGCGACGCAGCACGTAGTGAGAGCAGATGGTGAAGAAGTAGGTAACGATGATGGTTGAACCGACGATATTAAGCAGAGTACCGAGTACGGCGTCGCCCCATTCGAAAGTAGCCAGCACACAACAGAATCCAAAGGCGACGCTGGCCAGCACCGCAACCGTCGGCACCGAGCGTCCCCTGGTTCGCATGGCGACGCGAGGGGCCATGCCGCGTTCCGCTAAAGAGCCAAGCATCCGGGCAGCCCCATAAAGATTGGCATTGAGGGAACTCAGCAAGGCCAACACAATGACCAAGGTCATGACCTCGGAGGCTGCTGGGATACCGGCCCGGTTAAGGACGGCCACGAAGGGGGAAGCGCCGAGTTCGGGGTCGTCCCAAGGCACCGCGATAACCATGATGGCTACTGAACCCATGTAGAACACCAGGATTCGCCAAACGATGGTGCGCACAGCCCGGGAGACATTGTGGGCAGGGTCTTCGGTCTCGGCGGCCGCCACCGCCATGATCTCGATGCCACCGAAGCTGAAGGCGACCAAAAGCAGGGCTGTCGCCACCCCAGACCACCCATTGGGCAGGAATCCGCCGTGGCCGACGAGGTTGGATGTTCCCGCCGCGGGAGCCGCCAAGACTCCGCAAATAAGCAGCACACCGATGGTAAGGAAGACGACGACGGCGACCACTTTAAGCAGGGCAAACCAGAACTCGAACTCTCCGAATCTGTCGGCTCCCAGCAGGTTGATTGCGGTGAGGACGACCAGGAAGATGAGGGTAAGCAGCCAGACAGGGGCTATTGGCCACATAGCAACAAGGGTCGACGCCGCCGCGATCGCCTCGGCCGCGACGACGACGACTAGTTCGATCCACCAGACCCACCCCATCGCAAAGCCAGCTGCTGAGCCCATGGCTCGGGATGTGTAGACCGAAAACGCCCCGGAGTCGGGATGGGCTGCAACCATCTCGCCGAGCATGTACATGATGGCGATGACGAGTAACCCGGCGACGATATACGCCACCAAGGTTGCTGGTCCAGCTGCAGCCACACCCTTGCCAGACCCTACGAAGAGTCCGGTTCCGATGGCCGAGCCAAGGCTCATCATCACCAGGTGACGACCCTTCATGCGGGGTTTGTCCATAGCGGGTTCGCCGGATTCCGCCGGGATGCCCGTGGCCGCTACTGCCATATGTGCTCCTCATCTGCGTCGGTGGGGCTGATGATAAAGCTGGTACGGTCCCGCGGATGTGACCGTTTCCCTAGGTGGGACAAGACGTGACGTGACACGGCGACGTGAAGTACCTTCAACTGTGGTCTGTGGGGTTGACCTTGCCTTCTTCAGCGAGACTCTGGCAGATTCGCGAGAGAATGGCTTCGAGGTCGTTGAGGTGGCCGCAATCAAGCCCACCAAAAACGACGCGTCGGATCAGAGCAGCGTGGCCCGGGACGGCCTGTTGTAATGCCGCCGTGCCCTGATCAGTGAGGTGAATGATGGCCCCTCTGCCGTCCGAACAGCAGACGCGACGTTCGATGAGGCCTCGCTTCTCCATACGCGTGAGGTGATGGGACAGTCGGGAGCGTTCCCATCCCATGTGCTCTGCAAGGGCCACAACTCTCATGTCGCCGCCGTCGGTCTCAGACAGACGCACAAGCACCTCAAAGTCCTGCACCGACAATTGCGAATCGCGGGACAACTGGCGGTTGAGCACGGCAGGCAAGGTAGTCGATACTTCCAGCCACAAGCGCCATACGCGCTGCTGGTGGTCGTCGAGCCAAACGGCGGAGTCCTCAGTCACCGTGCCTCCTTTGTCGCTGAGTATAAGGGGCGATAAGCACATCTTCTGTCACCGAAGCACTTTCTTTGTTGACACGTCCAACGTCTCCGTTGAGGTGACTGCCTAGACCGCGTCCCTGACCCCCTAACGCCGATCGCGACGCCCACGTGAAGTCCGCTAACTTCCTCGACGTCGAGACGCCCGACGACGACCTTCCGCTCCACCTCCGCCGCTACCAGCGCTATCAAGCAGAACTGAGCGTCGGATTATCGCTAAGACTGGCCCTGACAAGCCAGAACATTACCGGAACACGCGTACACAAATAGTATCGGAGCCATTTCCTATCATGCTGCCATGACGAGATTTCTCCACACCTCAGATTGGCAACTGGGGATGACTCGGCACTACCTGTCGAAGCGCGGCGACGACGACCCACAGGCACGGTTTACTGCCGATCGAATCGAGACGGTACGCAGGCTAGGCGACGTTGCCCGGCAAGAGGGCTGCGAGTTTGTCGTCGTCGCCGGAGATGTCTTCGAAACCCACAATGTCTCCACTCAGATCATTGCCCGCGCGTGTGAGGCGATAGCCTCCATTGATCTCCCCGTGTACCTGCTGCCCGGAAATCACGACAGCTTAGAGCCGGGGTGTCTCTGGGATGGGCCAGAATTCGCACAGCGCTGCCCGAGCAACGTCCAGGTGCTACGAGACCACGCAGAGACCCAGATCGCTGACGGCAACGGGGTCGTCATCGCTACGATCGTTGCCTCTCCGCTGACGACCCGCCACCCGTCAACTGACCCCCTCGCCGACCTTGTGAAGAACCTGGAGCCCGCCCAGACACCACGCATCCTGGTCGGCCATGGCCAGCTTGAGGGGCTATCGGGGGATGCTCGTGAAGCCCTCATCTCGCGAGCTCCTCTCGAGGACGCGATTGCCCGAGGTGCGCTGAGCTACGTCGCTTTGGGCGATCGTCATATCGCGTGGCCGACCAACGATAACCGCGCCGCCATCCGGTACAGCGGAACCCAGGAGACAACGAGCTTCAACGAGGAGAGCGTCGGCACTGCGGTAATCGTCGACCTCGGTGATCCTCTTACCTGCCAGACGATCAATGTTGGCACGTGGCTGCATGCCCGAGTGAGTCAGGAGGTAGCCAGCGAGGCAGATCTACAGGCTCTGCGCGATAGGTTCGACTCCTTCAACCGCCGAGATCGCACCATCATCCGCTACGACCTTCACGGACAGGTCACTATCTCTCAGAAGGCAAAGCTCGACGAGATCATCGCTGATTATGAAACTGTCTTCGCAAGCCTCGAACCGAGTGAAACCCGCCATGACCTCACCGTGGTGGGAGACGATATCAGCCTGACTGAGGCTGATGTGCCCGGTTGGGTACGAGATGCTGCCGAAGAATTGTCGGACATGTGCGCCACCAATGAAGACGCCGTCGCTGCGCTCACCCTGCTGCACCGTCTCGTCAGCGCTGAAGGAGCCAGTATCGCATCTACTGCACACACTGCGGAGGTGTCACGATGAAGCTGCACCGCATCCACGTCGAAAATTTCAAAGCGATTGACGAACGCACCCTCGAGTTGCCCGATTGTGGGGTTGTCATTGCAACCGGACGCAACGAGATCGGCAAGACCTCCATGGTGGAAGCCCTCGACCTGCTGCTCGATACCAGCACCAAAGCCTCATCGAAGTCTCGCAAAGTCCGAATCGCTCAGCCCTATGGCACATCTCTGCAGGTGGTCGTCGAAGCTGAGATGACGATCGGCGATCACCGCTTCGTTCATCGCAAGTGCTTTCTCAAAGACAAGGAATCTTCACTGAAGTTCCTTGCCGGGCCTCGTGCTGGCCAGACCATCACTGGCGACGAGGCTGTCGAGATGATGGAAACTCTGTTGTCCGGCACAGATATGACTCTGTGGAACGCGCTGCGTCTCATGCAGGCCAGCGGACTATCTCCGTTGCGGCTGGATTCTTCCCAGGCCCTTACCGCTGCCTTAGAACAAGCTGGCGGGCAGCAACCTGACGAGGGTTCCGGAGGCGGACTCATGGATCGGGCTCGAGCGGAATATGACAAGTACTTCACGCCCGGGGGATCAGAGCGTCGCAACGTCTTCGCAGATCGCGACGAGCTCGAGGAGATCCGCAGCAACCTTGCTAAAGGACAAGAGAGGCTCGCAGAGGTCGACGAAGTCGTCGACTCCCTCAGCAGAATCAACGAACAAATCAGCCACGATCAGACCGTGGTGGCATCCAAAAAGACCGACTGCCAGAAAGCTGAGGCTGCCCTTGCGAGCCTCACCGAACTCGAGAAGGAGGTCGAGACCACCAAACGTACTGCCAAGGAAGCAGCGCAGCGTCATGCCGAGGCCAAGAGGGCCCACGACATGAGGGCCAAGCTCATCGACGATCTCGCGACGGCCCAGGACAAATATGAACACTGCCAGCGCGTGGCCGCAGAACTATCGGAGCTGGGCCGAAGCGTCGCCGAGGAACGCGAGGAAGCCAAGACAGCTTTCGATGAGGCTCAGAGGAAAGTTACCCAGGCCGAGGAGGCCGAAACCCAGGCTCGGCAGACCCTTACAACAGCGCGTGTTGGTGAAGAATCGACCAAGGCTCGGCAACAGCTCGACCGGATCAATGAGCTCAAGACGCGCATAACGGCTGAACAGCAACGCCTCGACACCGAGAAAGTGACCGGCAAGGCACTATCCGCGCTAAGGGAAGCCGTCAAGGCCGACGACCTTGCCCGCGATAAGGCATTGATGGCTAGCCCCCAGTTAGCCATCGAACACCTCGCCGACGGGGTTTCGCTACGCATTGACGGCGCCGACCTCGATGTACCGATCGGTACGACGAATCAGCGCCGGGTACATGGCGAGCTCGTCATGGAGATGGGTGAGGCTTGGCGAGTGCGAATCTCCCCCACTTCTGAGGTCATGACCTTAGGGAACGATGCCGAGAAGGCCCACCAAACCGTGGTGTCACAACTCGAGGACTTAGGTGTGGCGAGTCTGGAGCAGGCAGAGTCTCGTCTAGCTGAACGCAGGGTCATGGAGACCCACATCTCTTCCTGGCGGGAACACCTCGAGGAAGAGCAGGGCGAAGTCACCATCCAAGAGCTTGAAGCCATGGCTGAGCGCACTACCGAAACCGTCAGCATCACGGCCGCCGAGGCTCAGAAGCTGGAAGAAGAGGCTGTCGCCGCAGCGAATGAAGCGCGTACCGCCCAACGTCAGGCTGACAACCGGTTAAGAACGGTGGAAGAGCGCCACGTCGAGGCTCATGAGAAGGTCTTCCGGGCAAATATCGACGCTGAAAAAACCGCCGAAACGGTCACCAGGCTTTCTACCGAACTGACGGCTGCACGCAAAATCACCAGCGATGAGGCCCTCACCGAGACGCTCACAACCGCCCAGGAGCAGGCTCGACTCACACAGGCCGAGGCCGACCGCGCCCAGGCCGCGCTAGCGGAACGCAACCCCGAGCAGGTCCACACCGAAGCTGAAGGAACACGGGTGGCACTGACGACCGCAAGGGACCGCCTCGAGAACAACATCCGTCGTCGGGCAGAACTCAACGGACAGCTGCAGGGGCTTGGCCGCCAGCAGCGTCAGACCGAGGTCGACTCCCTCACCATCAAGGAACACCAACTGGCTCGACGAGTGACTGGATTGGAGCAGCGTGCACGGTCAGCCAAGTTGCTGTACCAGACTCTGGCAGCCCACCTGGAACACGTGCGACAGTCTTACGTGGCACCTTTCACCACCCAAATCGACCGGATTGGACGCGGGGTCTTCGGCCAGGAGCTTCACGTCGAGATCGACTCCACCTTGTCGGTCGTGGCACGTCAGCTTAATGGCTCCCGGCTGGAATGGGACCAGCTGTCGTCAGGGGCCCGCGAACAGTTGGGACTGATCGTCCGGCTGGCCGCCGCTCGGCTCATTGACCCCGACGATGGAGTGCCGGTGATCCTCGACGACGCCCTGGTCTACTCCGATCCTGTGAGGGTCAGGCACGTCCTCGCCGAGGTAGCCCAAAGTGCTCAGACTAGCCAGATCGTGGTGTTTACTAGCGCCCCAGAGAGGTACGACTCCGTACCCGGAGCGCAGCGCGTGGACTTCGAGTGACTTTGGGATGGCCCGTCGACCACAGGCCGCTAACCCTCCTTCAAGCTCCCAAAACCCGCTCAGGCGCCCGTCCTCATCCAGGCGTCTCCGCGCGCACGCCATGCCAGGATTGCACACCGCACGATCATGAACCCGCTGAAGGCAACCCACAGCCACACCACTGCAGCGGCCGGGTCTGACGGCGCCAAGAGGTGCACAGCCCAGGCCATCGGTAGATACACCAGGAGCATGACAACCTGAGCACCCGACAACCATCGGCCGTCGCCAGCCCCAATGAGCACCCCATCGAGGACGAAAGCCGGGCCAGCAACGATCTGCTGAGCTGCCACGACAAGCAAACCAGCAGCGACCGCTCGGTGTACGGCGGGGTCGTCGGTGTACAGGGCAGGAACCACCTGATGAAAAGCCGCCAGCACGATGCCAATAACAACGCCCGCCACAAGCCCCCATCGCGTCATCGTGGCCGTCAGTGACCGGGTACGACGGACGTCACCAGCTCCCAGGCTCGCCCCGGTGAGGGCCTGGCCGGCAATACCCAGGGCGTCCATGGCCATGAGTAGCAAGTTCCACATCGTCATCGTCACCTGATATGACGCCATGGTGATCGCTCCAGACCGCGCGGCGACCCAGGTTGTCACGTAGAGAGCGGCACGCAACGCCAGGGTTCGAATGAGCAACGGGATACCATCACGCAAACTTGAAGCAATGCCGCTCAGGTGCGGCACCAAACTTAAGTCGAGGCCGCGAGTTCGTATCCGCAGCACCCACACCAGAGCCACCGCCATGGCTATCTGGCAGACGAGGGTGCCTATGGCGGACCCCTGGATGCCCCAACCCATACCAAGCACGAACCACAGATTGAGCACCAAGTTCGCACTAAAGGTGACGACCGTCACAACTAAGGGCGTGCGAGTGTCTTGAAACCCACGCAACACTCCTGTGATCGCCATGGTGGCGAGCATCGCGGGCACCCCAAATCCAGTGATGCGCAAATAGCGTCCCGCCTGTTCCGCAACCGCGCCGCTAGCTCCAAACCAACCAGCCACCGTCGTCGGAATAGCCACCAGCATGATCGCCACAAGTAGGCCAATGATGACAGACAGCCACAAGCCATCCACACCAGCCTGGGCAGCTCCCTGACGGTCCCCCGCCCCCATTCGACGTGACGATGTTGCCGTCGTCGCGTAGGCAAGGAAAACAAAAAGCCCTGTGAAGGTCGTCAAGGCCGCCGAAGCCACACCCAGGCCTGCCAACTCGGCGGTGCCCAGATGCCCGACCACTGCGGAGTCTGCAACGAGGAACAGCGGCTCAGCAATCAGGGACAAGAAAGCAGGCACTGCCAGATTCAGAATCTGACGGTATCCGGCCCCAACCTCGGAGCCCGGATCGCGACTCCCTCGAACCATCAAGCTCGTGCTATCGCACCGCGCAGGGACGCACGAATGACATCGAGAACCCGGTCAGCCCACTCCGGAGTTTTCTCACCACGCAGGGGACCAGAAGTCGACAGCGACGCAAAACCGTGAAGCACGGACCACAGAAGAATGACGAGGCTCCGGACGTCAACCCGGTCAGAAAGCGTGACCTCTCGATCTGAAAGGACATCTTGGATTACCGAATCGGGCAGATTCGGTGCTTTCGACCGGTCCACGTTAAGAGCGTCAAGCCCCGTATCCGAAATGCGATACGCCACGTCGAAGAGCCCCGGCTCAGTCAGAGCGAAATCAAGATATGCACGGCAGGCAGCCACGAGTTGGGAAACTGCCACGCTCTCATCGTCGATGGGCTGGGCCTCAGCCACCGCTTCACGCATGACGACACCGATCTGGTCGGCAGCCGCCAGACCCACCTCATCAAGAAGGGCCTCGCGATTCGCGAAGTGACGGTACGCGGCGTTAGGTGATACTCCTGCGCGGCGAGTAGCCTCACGCAGCACAACAGCCTCGGTACCACCGCTGCGAGCCATCTCCAGACCCTTCTTTACGAGGACTTCGTGAAGATGACCATGATGGTACGTCTGACGTGGTTGCGACGAGTGATGCGTCTCCGTCATTAATGATCCCCCGGTCCGTTAGTAGCATGGTGTCAACCTGACTGGCTGAACGCTGACGCCCAACAATACGTGACATCTGTGGCCCCGGCTGACAGCCCCTATGACCACTCAACCATCACTCAACTAGGCTGAACGCATGAATTCAAGTGTTCCATACTTGCTAGCCATCCTCGGTAAAGGGGTCGTGTCACCATCCACGATGGTGTGCCATGCAGACGATCTCGGGCTGGTGCGTGGGGATGGCGTCTTCGACACAACTCGTATCGTGACCGCGCAGGATGGAACATCGCGAATCGACCACCTCGACGAGCACCTGTCCCGGTTCGCCCGCTCTATCGCTGGAGTGAACGGCCCCACCCCCGATTTGGACTCCTGGAACCACCTCATCGAAGAAGCGGCACGCACCTGGCGTATCCCCGGCGAAGCTGCCCTCAAACTCGTCTACACCAATGGTCGTCAGGTCGTCCCCGGACCGCCTCGAGGTTTTCTCATCATCTCTCCCCTTTCCGAAACTGCAATCGAAGAACGGGAGGGAATCGACGTGCTGTGTCTATCCCGTGGGGTCACTAGCGACGCCTTCGCCGATGCTCCCTGGCTCCTCGGTGGGGTCAAGACCCTGTCCTATGCCGTCAACGTCGCAGCTCTGCGCTATGCCCGATCCCAGGGCGCCGACGACGCCATCTTCACCTCTACCGACGGTTACCTGCTCGAAGGACCAACCTCTGGGTTAGTCATCGCGGCTGACGACGGACTGTGGACAACCCCCACCGGTCCCACCGGCATCCTGAACTCCATTACCGTCAGTACCGTCTTCGAGGCCGCTGGTGAAGACGGGGTCCAGACATCTACCCGGCTCATGAAACACGGTGAGGTGTTGCGTGCCCAGGGGGCTTGGTTGTTGTCATCGGTGCGTGGCGTCGCCCCCATCCTCAGTATTGACGGCCACCCAGTTCCCCAAGACGAGGACATGACCCACCGGTTGCGGACTTGGGCGGGATTTGAGAACTGATGCCTGCGTCTGACTCTGCATCTGCGGCAACCAAAGCCCTTGCCAAGGCCAAGATCCCGCATGTCCTGCACAGCTACGACCACGATCCGTCCAACCATCATTTCGGCGATGAAGGGGCCGCGAAGCTTGGGTTCGACCCATCCATCATGCTCAAAACCCTGGTCGTCGAGTTGGTCCCCTCGGGCAAGCTTGCCGTCGCCGTCGTTCCGGTGAGCCGCCAGCTTGATCTTAAGGCTTTTGCCTCAGCCGTAGGTGCGAAAAAAGTCGCTATGGCTGACCCAGCGGCAGCAGAGCGCGCCACGGGGTACATCGTCGGGGGAATTTCTCCCTTGGGGCAGAAAAAGCGGCTACCCATCTGCATCGACGAGTCGGTGCTAGGGCAGCCGCGGGTGCTGGTTTCAGGCGGGCGTCGAGGTCTGTCGGTGGAATTGTCACCATCGGACCTGGTGACTGTCACCGGAGCGGTGACGGCAAAAATCTCCTGCTAACGCCAACCCCGGTCACTTACTGGAGTTCTTGCCGATCGACTGCGGTAGGACGAGCAGCCCGATCACAATGACGACACCAAGTACCACGTGAATCCACTTGATGGCGCCACCACTGCTCAGCTCACCGAGGACATACTGAACAAGGATTAGCACCGCCATACCGACGGCGTGACCGACGACCGCCGACGATCCACCACGGCGCTTCCACATGACGGCCAAAACGGCCGCGACGATAGCCGCCAGCAGGGTCACAATGCCGAAGCCCATGTGCACGTCGCCGAGACCGTGAACTCCGGAAAGCATGAAACAGGCCAAAACAGCCTGGACAATCACGGCCCCAACGGCAACCCAGGCGGAAATTGTGAGAGCCTTAGGAGCAGAGGGGATAGTCGAGGTGTGCTGCTGTGTCATGAGCCACACTCTAGGCCAGGGCTACAGCTTTATCGTGAACTTCGCCCCACCATCACCCATGGCCCCCACCAGCATCCCAATGCACTGGCTGTCACAACGGCTGGCCATGAGACCTCCACCACCGCAGACAAGTCCAAGATGAGGGCATAGAGACCAGCTGCTCCAACTAGAACCGTCACTGCCCCGACGACCCCACCAGCGATGCGTTGGCTCCTCCGCCGGACGAGGCGTCCGCCCAACAGAGCCGCCATGAGGACGACCGGGATGATGAGAATTACCGTTACTCCCATAGCGTAAAGCAGCCCGATCAAAAGGCAGCCAAACCATCCTTGTACCGGCATGCCCGCCCTGGTGCCGTCAGCTCCAGGGCTCGTCGCCCAGATCGCCAAAGTCAGCCCCCACACCAGTCCAGTTATGGCCATAGCAGTGGTGAACACACCAGCCGACCTACCTACCCGCGCTGACTCAGTGGTAGCACCCAAAATGTCCGAGTTGCGCTGATCGACGTTGTGACCTAGTCGCGCCCTCACATCGATGATGTTCTCCTCGCTGCGTCGACGGCTCACCGCACTTTCACCTTTGTGCCCTCATGAGCAAATCTGTAGAGGGCCTCAGAATCTTTGGGGGCCAGCCGAGCACAGCCGTGACTTGAATATCCGGGCAATCCCAAGGTGTAGACAGGCTGGGCAGGTTTCTTGGTCTTTTCGTCCCAGGGAATCTGGTGGAAACCGATAGTTCCCGTCGCGCCGGGGCGTTGATAAAAAGACAGGAAATTAGGTATATACCAGCGGATGCCATCCTCAGTAAAAGCCGCGTGCCGCGTCTTGTATTGAATCTTGTAGTTCCCAACAGGGGTCTTCCACGGCTCAGCAGTAGTGAGCATGACCCGTTTCACTAGACCGTGAGCTACGAGGTAAACGCGATTCTCCGCTTTGATCCACAGGACGTAGCTGCCAGGTCCAGCTGAGGATTTCGCACCGACGGTAAGAGATGCTGCCGGTGGGGTTGGGGTAGGAGTCACCGGGGCTGAGTCGTCAGCCTTCGGGCCCGTAGAATCTTCGGGATCATTGACGCCCTCATTGCTTGACGGCCCATCTGGATCCGGTTGTTTATGCGCAGCCTTAGCGGCCGATTTCGGGGACGCCGTAGGGCACGTCACCGGATATTGCTGACGGGAACGCATATCGCCCGCACCAGGGACGAAGTCGATACATGGCTCTGAGGCAGCGGGCATTGACGATCCGCAGCCAGCAACTAAGCAGACCATTGTCACTAGGGCAACAAGAAAACCGCCGCCACGCCACGGGCCTGAGCCGACGCGCGGTTCCGGGTTCGAGGTACGTCCGGGGGCATGCATCGGGTTAAGTTTAGAGGCCCCACCGTAACCGTACGAATACAACGTCGGTAGCAGAACTGCGAAACTCCCCTCAAAGCCCGACGACTCATGCCTCGGGAGAGACGTGTAGGGGCCGACAGGGAGGAGAGAACCATGCCGGGGGCACTTGTTATTGGGGAGTCATTGATTGATGTTGTCAATGATGGGGCGCAAGGGGTGAGCATCCTGGGGGTCCCCGATGAATGTCGCGATTACCGTCTCCCGCACCGGCGCGAACCCACCGCGCACCGCCGAATTAGGGTGACCGAAGATTCCTCACCCCCGCGTCAATGTCTGCGAGACTGGCATCATGAAGGGGAACTTCCACTCGACCTATGACCAAGGATTTGCGCGAGTCGCCGCCTGCACCACGACGGTGCATATCGGTGACCCCGCCTCGAACGTGGCGGGGATTCTCGACACCTGTCGGGAACTCAGCTCCCGAAGCGTCGCGATCGCCGTGTTCCCCGAGTTATGTCTGACGGGCTACGCCATCGACGACCTGCTGCTTCAAGACGTCGTGCTTGACGCCGTACTCGACGCCATCGAGACTGTGCGCCAAACTTCCCGTAGCCTCTTCCCGGTCATCATCGTCGGGGCGCCGTTGCAGCGTGGCAACCGGCTTTACAACTGTGCGGTCGTGATCCACCGCGGGCAAGTCCTCGGTGTGGTGCCAAAGAGTCACCTCCCCAACTATCGGGAGTTCTACGAAAAACGTCATTTCGCCGTCGGCGCGGGCACTACCGGGATGATTGACCTATCGGGGCGACAAAAATCTCACGCGGCTTCTACTGAGATCCCCTTCGGACCCGACCAGCTCTTCCGAGCCACCGATCTGCCTGACCTCACCTTCCATGTAGAGGTGTGCGAGGACCTCTGGGTGCCAGTCGCCCCGTCCTCCCAGGCCGCTCTGGCCGGGGCCGTCGTGGAGGTAAATCTCTCGGGCTCCCCCATTACCGTCGGAAAATCCCGCCAGCGCCACGAGCTGTGCAAAGTCACGTCTTCGCGCAACCTGCAGGCCTACGTCTATGCGGCCGCCGGTCCCGGAGAATCCAGCACAGATCTGTCCTGGGACGGCCAAACAATGATCTACGAAAACGGTTCCCTCCTTGCCGCCACCGACAGATTCTCCCCCGAACCGGGCTACTGCCTCGCCGATATCGACCTCGACCTGCTGCGGCAGGAGCGGTTGCGTCAGGGGTCCTTCGACGACAACGCCCTCGCCCAGCCCGCTCAAGCTCCATGGCGCACCACCATCTTCACTCTTGACCCGCCCCACGACGACATCGGCCTGGAACGCCCCGTTAATCGCTTCCCCTTCGTCCCCAACGACCCTGACCAGCTCGCCCAAGATTGCTACGAGGCCTACAACATCCAGGTCTACGGACTGCGTCGTCGACTCGAGTCAATGGGATCACCGAAAATCGTCATTGGGGTTTCCGGCGGTCTCGACTCCACCCACGCCCTGCTCGTCGCCGCCAAAGCCATGGACCAGATGGGCCGGCCGCGCACCGACATCCTTGCTTTCACAATGCCGGGGTTCGCTACCACCGACCACACCAAAAACAACGCCCTAGATATGTGTCGCGCCCTCGGCATTCCGTGCGAAGTGTTGGACATCCGGCCGGCTGCCACCCAGATGCTCAAGGGAATGAGCCATCCCGCCGGTGACGGCGCCGAAGTATACGACGTCACCTTCGAGAACGTCCAGGCGGGGCTGCGCTACGACTACCTCTTCCGGATAGCCAACCAGCGCGGCGGCATCGTGCTGGGCACCGGTGATTTGTCGGAACTAGCACTGGGCTGGTGCACCTTCGGGGTCGGCGATCAGATGAGCCACTACGGGGTCAATACCGGGGTACCCAAGACCCTCATTCAGCACCTCATTCGGTGGTGCATTTCGTCGGGCCAGTTCAACGAGGCCACTAATGTGGTGCTCGAGTCGGTGCTGGGAACAGAAATCTCCCCCGAGCTCGTCCCCGCTCGTCCCGGCGAGAAGATCCAGTCCACTCAAGCGAAGATAGGTCCCTACGAGCTGCAGGACTTCACCCTGTACCACCTGCTGCGCCACGGGATGCGCCCCAGCCGGATCATTTTCCTGTCGCACCATGCCTGGCGGGATGCATCGGTAGGCTCCTGGCCTCCCGGGTTCCGTGACGAGGACCGACACTCCTATGACCTGTCAGCAATCAAGGACTGGACGCGGCTGTTTCTGCGCCGGTTCGTCGGAAATCAGTTCAAGAGGTCGACTCTTCCCAACGGTCCCAAGGTCGTCGCAGGAGGTTCACTGAGTCCGCGCGGTGACTGGCGGATGCCCTCGGATGCCGTCGTCCGGGCCTGGCTTGACGACCTTGAGACAGTTCCCGACGAGCGGTTCTAAACCGTCACGGTCTGTTCGTTACGGTCTGCGCCCGGGGGATAATCCTCGCCCCGAGCCCCAGTTTTGGGCGCCTTCTGCGACCGGTGACGAAAAATCCCAGCAGCCAGGACGAGCAGTCACAATTCACCTGATACCCACCCGCGCGCGGCAATATTGATCTGTGCATGTTGATGACGAGATGAGGCTCACCCCCACTCTCCCCGACGGTCATGGTCTGCGCATTGGCATCCTGACCAGCGGTGGCGACGCTCAGGGCATGAACGCTGCTGTGCGGGCTGTGGTGCGCTCTGCGCTAAGTGTGGGAGCCGAGGTCTATGCGATATACGAGGGCTACCAGGGAATGATCGATGGTGGCGATGGCATCCGTAGGTTCGGGTGGGACGACGTCGGCTCGATCCTCAACCGTGGCGGCACCGTGATCGGAACCTTCCGTTGCAAGGGGATGCGCGAACGTCCGGGGCGCCTGAAGGCTGTCAGAAATCTCCTCGAACACGGGATCGATCGTCTCGTCGTCATCGGCGGTGACGGTTCGCTCACCGGCCTGGATGTGCTGCGCACCGAATGGACAGACCTGGTCGCTGAACTCGTCGACACCGGCCAGGTGAGCGCCGAGGTAGCCCGGGAACACCCCGCCCTCATGATCGCCGGGCTCGTCGGATCCATCGACAATGACCTCGTCGGATCCGATATGACCATCGGTGCCGATACTGCTCTGCACCGTATTGTCGATGCCATCGACGACCTCGCCTCCACCGCGGCCAGCCACCAGCGATCCTTCGTCGTTGAGGTGATGGGCCGCCACTGCGGCTATCTCGCCCTTATGGCAGCAGTTGCCGGCGGAGCTGACTATGTTCTTATTCCGGAACGGCCGCCCGAGGACGGTTGGGAGGACCGCATGTGCGCCGAGCTCAAACGTGGCCGTCAGGCGGGCCGACGCGACTCGATCGTCGTCGTCGCGGAGGGCGCCACCGATCGTTCCGGGAACCGGATCTCCTCGGAGTACGTCCGCCAGGTGCTTGAGGACAAACTCGGTGAGGACGCCCGGGTTACCATCCTGGGCCACGTCCAGCGCGGCGGACGACCGTCAGCCTATGACCGCTGGGCGTCGACCTGGTTGGGTTATCACGCGGTTCACGAGGTGCTCTCGACCACTCCAGAGGCCGAGGGGCGCGTTATCGGCACTGGGTCCAACCGCATACATCGCCTCCCCCTGGTCAAGGCCGTCGCTGACACGAAGTCGGTGCCCGGTCTCATTACGGAGGGCCGTTACAACGAGGCCATGCGGATGAGGGGACGTTCCTTTGTCGAGATGGACGCGATCTTCACCGAACTCAGTGAACCAGCTCGTACCACTTCCGACACCGCTGGTGACGCCGACCGCAAGCGCGTCGCGATCATGCACGCTGGCGGTCCGGCCCCGGGCATGAATACTGCTGCCCGTGCTGCAGTGCGACTGGCGATTTCCCGCGGTCATACCGTTGTGGGAATCCATAACGGGTTCATCGGACTAGCGACCGGGGACATGTCGGAATTGGCCTGGAGCGACGTCGAGGGCTGGGCCGGGGAAGGCGGCGCTGAGCTGGGTACCCGCCGCGAGATCCCTAGCACTCGCGACCTTTATGCTGTCAGCCGCGCTCTGGAGGATCATCACATCGACGCGTTGCTCGTCATTGGTGGCTACTCGGCCTACGAAGGTATCTACACCATGATGACTGAGCGGGACCGGTACCCGGCTTTCCGTATTCCGACGGTGTGCATTCCGGCTTCGATCGACAACAACCTCCCCGGTTCGGAACTGTCCATCGGCACCGACACCGCTCTCAACGTCATTGTCGAGGCGATGGACAAGATTAAAGAGTCGGGTATCGCGTCCAGACGCTGCTTCGTCGTCGAGACGATGGGTCGTGACTGCGGATACCTCGCGCTGATGTCGGGTATCGCAGCTGGCGCTGAGCGGATCTATACCAACGAGGACGGCATCTCCCTGGACGATCTAGCCAACGACGTCCATTGGTTGCGGGAGTCATTCGCCCACGGACGACGACTTTTCCTTGCCGTGCGCAACGAGAACGCATCGCACAATTACACCACCGACTTCATCGCGCGGCTGCTGGAGGAGGAATCACACGGCATGTATGACGTACGCCAGGTGGTACTAGGGCATATGCAGCAAGGCGGCTCACCCTCACCTTTCGACCGCTTGCTCGCCAACCGACTCGGGTATCGCGCTCTCAATCTCATTGACGACGAGTTGGCGGCGCATCAGGACGGTTCATGGTTCATTGGCGTCAACGAGTCGGGCATGCGGCCCTGTTCGATGGACACCATGCCCTCTCTCATTGACGCCGCTCATCGTCGTCCCCGCGAACAGTGGTGGCTGCAACTGAGGACTATTGCCAGGATGGTCTCGGACGAGGTGCGGTAAGTCGCGACGACCTCTCGCGAACTCTAGGTAGGTGGGGGTGGTGTGGTTTCACCCCCACCACCAACCTCACAACACCTCAGACACAGGCACAGCCTCAATACCCAACGCCTCACCCACCGGCGCACTCACCAACTTCCCACCACAAGTCGCCAAACCACGCCGCAAATCATCACGCGACCCACACGCACCCCTCCAACCCTCATCAGCCAACAACAACACATACCGCATCGTCGCATTCGTCAACGCATACGTCGACGTATGCGGCACCGCACCCGGCATATTCGCCACACAATAAAACACCGAACCCCCCACCACAAACGTCGGATCCGCATGCGTCGTCGGATGAGAATCCTCAAAACACCCACCCTGATCCACCGCAACATCCACCAACACCGACCCCGGCACCATCCCCAACACCATCTCATGATCCACCAAATGCGGAGTCCGAGCACCAGGCACCAACACCGACCCAATCACCACATCAGACTCACCACACGCCTCCCGAACCGCCAACGGACTCGAAAACCGCGTACCAATACGCCCACCCCACACCTCATCGATATAACGCATCCGCGCCACATCCACATCAAACACCGTCACATCAGCACCCATACCCGCAGCCACACGAGCCGCACACAACCCAGCCACACCACCACCAAGCACACTCACCCGACCACGACGCACACCCGAACCACCACCAAACAACACACCACGACCCCCAGCAGACTGCAACAAACAATTCGCACCCACCTGAGCAGCCAACCGACCCGCAATCTCCGACATCGGAGACAACAACGGCAACGAATGATCAGCCAACTCCACCGTCTCATACGCAATCGACGTCACCCCACGCCCCAAAAGCTCACGAGTCAACGCCTCATCAGCAGCCAAATGAAGATACGTAAAAAGAACCAAACCCTCATGCAACCGCCCATACTCCTCCGCAACAGGCTCCTTCACCTTCAACACCAAATCAGCATCACCCCACACCGACTCCACATCACCCACAACCCGCGCACCAGCACCCACAAAATCCGAATCCGGAATACCCGAACCCACACCAGCACCAGCCTGAACCAACACCTCATGACCACGACCAACCAACGCATGAACACCCGCCGGCGTCACAGCCACACGAAACTCACTATTCTTAACCTCAGTAGGAACACCAACACGCATCACACACACTCCTTACAACAACACCCACCAACAACAACGTCGGGGGGACCAGCATCGATGCTGATCCACAATCGATCTTACGCGTCGCCCTATGCCATTGTCTCGGTTATCCCATCACCAGTGACAGAGACTTATCCCTCATCCCACGTATTGTGATACCTGCCACATCCGAACATCTTTTTATCGACTACCGGCCCCAGTGAACCTATGCAACGTCTAAACTTGTGTTGGTTCTTTGTTCCGCAATGATGCGAGCAGGGGCACCGTTGATACCGGGAGGGTGTAGATGAGTCACATGGATAGCGCCACCCAGGCCACAACTCCAACTGAAGGGCCAACTGAAGAACCCCAGCTTCAGCGCGGCCTCAAGAACCGGCATCTCCAGCTCATTGCCATCGGAGGCGCCATTGGAACAGGCCTCTTTCTGGGATCCGGGAAGACCATCTCCCTAGCGGGTCCGTCTATTTTGCTGGTCTACCTCATCATCGGAGCAGTACTCTTCTTCGTCATGCGGGCCATGGGGGAGCTACTGCTGTCGAACCTGGCCTACAAGTCTTTCGCCGACTTCGCAACAGACCTCGTTGGCCCCGGCGCCGGGTTCTACATGGGGTGGACATATTGGATGTGTTGGGTCGTCATAGGTAACGCCGACACCATCGCGATGTGCGGATACTTGGCCGCTTGGTTCCCTCATCTCGATAAATGGATACCCGCCACATGCATCGTCTTACTATTGACATGTCTTAATATGGTAGCCGTAAAACTTTTTGGCGAGATGGAATTTTGGTTTGCGATGATTAAGATCGTCACCATCATCGCATTAATCCTTGTCGGCGGCTACCTTGCGATCACCGGGTTCCAGCCACCCCGCAGCGGGGTTCCGGCTGCGTCATTTTCTCATTTGTGGGACCGTGGCGGGTTCTTTCCCACCGGATTCATGGGATTCATAGCCGGCTTCCAAATTGCCATTTTCTCGTTCCAAGGTATTGAGATGGCAGGCACCGCAGCAGCGGAAACAGCAGACCCTGAACACAATCTTCCTAAGGCTATCAACTCAATCCCGGCTCGTGTCCTTATCTTCTATGTTCTGACCCTAGGCGTCATCATGGCAGTTCAGCCGTGGGATCTCATCAATCCGCAGGCAAGTCCTTTCGTCGAAATGTTTAGCTTTATTGGGATCCTTATTGCCTTCCATATCGTCAACTTTGTTGTGCTCACCTCCGCTGCATCTTCAGCGAACTCGGGAGTTTTCTCTACTTCCCGAATCCTCTACGGGCTAGCACGCGAGAAAGACGCCCCGCCAGTCTTCGCCAAGTTGTCCAGTCGTCACATTCCTCGCAATGCCCTCATCCTCACTGCGATGTGCATTGCGCCAGCCATCGTCCTCGTCACCCTTGAAGACTCAGTCATGGATGCTTTTTCCCTCGTTGCAGGAGTCTCCTCGGTGCTCTATCTGTCGGTGTGGGGACTCATTCTGGTCTGCTACCTCAAGTACTTAGGTAAGCATCCCCAACGCCATGCGGAATCAGCCTTCAAGATGCCTGCTGGCCGTGTGATGTCGTGGGTCGGCATCCTCTTCTTCATCACCATCCTCATCATGCTGGGCTTCTCGGCAGATTCTCGTCAGGCCCTTATCGCCGCTCCTGTCTGGGTGATATTTATGATGGTGCTATACCGCCTTTTGGCTTCCACCCGTGCCGATCACACTCGTATCGACTTCGACGCCGAGCGGATCCGTGCCCTCGAGGAGCTCCACCGCACGCAAGAGGATGAGCACCAAGCCTGACCGCAGCAATCTGGTCCACAGCCGCTTTCAGCCTCGCGACTCATGACCTCCTAGCTCTACGAGAATGACGGAGTTACTTCAAGTAGACCGGAGAGTGCCGTGACAAAAATCCCCACTACATATATGGGTCCGGGCTCTCGAGTGCCGCGGCCATCGCCACGACGCGAAAACTGCCCGATTCGAAGCGACGATGCCCCCGTATTCCCGCCACGTCGCATGGCACGTGCACGTCCGGTACTCCTCGCCGGGAGGACCTCAACGAGGAGATCGGCCCCGGCCGATCCTCGTGAGCCAGTGGCTTGACGATTTTTGTCAGGCCCATGAGGGAAGAGGCTGTTGTGAGACTCGCCGACCCTCTTCGTGACTTTTCGCAACCCTCTGTCGAACCCTGCGTGGCGTACGTGTCCGACCCATTACCTATGGCAGGGCCGGACGACCCCGTGCTCCTTAGCTTCGAGACCTCCGCGGATCGTTCCGACAACCCTCTTGGAGTCGTCGAGCCAGTAGGTGACTTTTACGCTCTAGCTAAGGGGCGGCCATTGCCTCTCCCCCAGACATTGCGATGTTCATGGAACCATCTATGCGATTCGTCGTCATCTTCTTCACGCCGTTAATCAAGGCGCTAGAAAAATCGTTCTTATTAGCCTTCACCTTGATAAAAAGCGTATTCAGATGGGGGTTAGGGGCAGCGCCAGCAGACACTCACCGCCTTACCAGCGGCATTCGCCCCGTCGGCGCGACCACCGCATGCCATCCAAAGACAGACTCGTCGCAGCAATCATGACGAGCGCTGCAACCTTCACGGGAATTCCTGGAACAAGTCGCATAAAAATCACAGCTCGGGACATACCATCCCTTTTTGGAGGAATACTACATATACTTGCAAGGTATGGTGGGCCTCAAGATTTGTATCGGACGATCCGCCGCTTCGTAAAGCTACCCCACTGATTCAGTTCAGCAGGCAGTACCACCAGAGGGCAATGATGGTGACACCGATGATCGTCACAACAACGACGATGAGCCACGTCAGCCAGTCAGGACGCTTACGCACCGCGAGCTGCTCGTCACTGTCATCACGCATAGGAAACCTCCGGGACCGGGTCGCATGAGGGGATGCAGATGCCAGAGTAGCGTCGCGTCACAACTCTCCCGATCCAGCCGGTTAGCGTTCAGTGAACGGCGCTCCAGATGACGTATCGACGTTTAGGGAGGCGCCAGCGCCGCGCTGTATCATGTATCCCGTTCATCTTCCCCTAAGAAATGAATCAGAGTTCTCATTTCGCGCACACAATCATGGAGGTACTGTGCCATCGAGACTGACCCGTCGTTCGGTTCTGGCTACAGGTGCCGTCGCTTTGCCAATGACAGCCGCTGCCTGCGCCAAGACCTCCGTTGGTAATGGTTTTGGCTCTAGTGGGAACTCTGCCACCCCGACGCCTACTCCGACCCCAACCCCCGCCACTCTGACAATCGCCGCAGACCACCCGATCACCGAGCTCCAGCCTGGTGATGCGCTGAAGTTTGCTGTCGCCAATGGAACCCTCAAGGACGTCAAGGTCACGGATTCCGAGGGCAGCGAAGTCACGGGCACTCTCAAGGACGCAGTGTGGACCCCGTCGAAACCTTGGAGTCTCAAGACCTCTTACACCGTCGCTGCGACCCTCTCGAATACCGACCCCCATGCTGGCTCGACAACGACGGTGACCAAAAACATCAAGAGCATCGATGGCGCCGTCAACGTCGTCGAGATGCTCTACAGCGACGCTTCGGTTGGCATCGGCATGCCGGTCATCATCAAGTTCGGGCACGAGGTCATCGACGCTGACATGCGCGCCAGGATTCAGAAGGCCATGCACATTGATGTCTCCCCACAGCAGGAGGGAGCGTGGGGATGGATCGACCATTCCCAGTTGATGTGGCGCCCCAAGGATTTTTGGAAGGCCGGCACGAAAGTCAACGTGAGCGGCAACCTCACCGGTCTCCCGACCTCCAGTCACCGCTGGATCACCCATGACGTCAAGGGTTCCTTCCAGGTTGGTCAAGCGCGAATCGTCAAGATTTACATCAACAAACACAAGATGGACGTCCTCCAGGACGGCAACGTTGTGCGCACGATCCCGGTGACCACCGGGAAGCCCGGTGCAAGCACCACTACTCGGTCTGGCACCAAGGTCATCATTGAACGCGATGCCACCAGAATCATGGACTCCTCGACGGTTGGCATCCCTAAGGGGAGCTCGGATTATTACCACCTCAAGGTCAAGTACGCCATGCGCGTCACCTACACCGGTGAGTTTATCCACGCCGCGCCGTGGTCCGAGCGCTCTCAGGGCAGCGCCAATGTCTCGCACGGTTGCGTCGGTTTGTCCACCGAGAACGCCAGATGGCTGTTTAACTTCTGCGCCGCCGGTGATCCCGTCATCAACTCAGGTTCAAACCGTATGTTCAAGCCGGACGAAGGTATCGGTTGCTGGTGCTACGACTGGAGCGGCTGGCAGAAACTCAGCGCAGTGTGAGTTAGTCCCCTCATACCTGCGAAACCCTCTACCTCGATGCAAGGTAGAGGGTTTCATCATGTCTAGGTGTCCTCACAGTTTGATGGCTTCTTTTCGGCTCCATGACGCGGTTTCAGCCCTCGTCGACGGTGGCCTATCACCGGTTGACGCGACACGCTCAAACCCTCAACGTCCTTGGGGCGACCGGTGGTGAATTCCTAATGTCCCACCCGTCCCGGAAACGCCGGGATCGAAGCCCCGATGCCTTTAATGGCGAGAGGAAGTCACACCGTGATCCGCCCCAAGCGCTCAGTCCGAGGTGCTGCCGCCACCATCGCCCTCACCTCCGGTATCAGCGTTGTTGCGCCGGCCGTCATTGGCTCGGTCGCACACGCAGCAAATACGCAGACGATGTACACGACCGCGGACGTCAACGTGCGGTCTGCCTCCTCCAACTCCGGCAGGGTGCTCACTGTCGCGGCACGCGGCCAGTCGGTGAAGGTCACCGGCGAGAAGGTGCGCGGGTGGGTCCCCGTTGCCGTCAATGGCACCAGCGGCTGGATCTACCAGCGCTACCTCACCGAGGAGAACGTCCACCCGGTGCACTTCGGCTCCGATCCTCTTCCCGACACCATGATCGCCGCTGTCCCGGTTAACGTTCGTAGCGACTCTGCTAATGCTGGCAAAGTCCTCACCGTTGCCGAGCGTGGTCAGCAGGTGCAGATCACCGGGCGTCCTGACGGCGGTTGGGTCCCGGTCTCCGTCAACGGCAAGTCCGGATGGATTTACGGCCGCTACCTCACCACGGGGAAGGCAGCTGCGGCCCCCGCCAAGCCAAAGACTGACGCTAAGAACGACTCTTCGACGAGCCGCGACCAGGGTCGTCCAGCCCTTGGCAACGCCGCCACCCGCACCACCAGCGGGCTCAACATGCGCACCGCCCCTTCGCCGTCCGGGCAGGTCATCAACCAGCTTGCCAGCGGTGCAGGAGTCCAAGTTACCGGCGAAGTCCACGGCAACTGGGTCCAAATCCGCGCCAACGGCTACACCGGCTGGGCATACCGCACCCACCTCACCGGCAACGTCCCAGCCACTAAGGTGGACACTCCCTCTCGTAACACGCACAGGGGGAGCGATACCAGCCGCGACAAAGCCCGTCCGCCGCGTCAGGATTCGAGCAACGACGATTCGGTCAAGGGTTCCGGTCGCATCGCCGGCCGCTGCATTGCCTCGTTTTACGACGAGCCGCAGACGACCGCCTCGGGCGAGCAGTTCAACCCGAACGCCATGACCGCGGCCAACAAGACTCTGCCGCTGGGCACCCGCATCCGCGTCACCAACGTCCGTAATGGCCGTTCGACCGTCGTCCGGATCAATGACCGTGGCCCGTACGTCGCCGGGCGTTGCGTCGACCTGTCGCGTGCTTCGTTCGCCAGGATTGCGGATATCGGTCAGGGCACAGCCCCGATCACCTACACCATCCTCGGCTGAGCTCAACGCCTCGTAGGGGCGGTTCGCTATTAAGCGGGCCGCCCCTACGCACATCTACCGGGTCTACGTTGGTCGCTCCAACCCAGTGACGAAAACTGTCAGCCGACGCCCGAACACATCTGAACCATGAGAAATATGCCGGTTTCTTGGTGATTTTCATTCGCTAGCCGTAGCCTTGGTTGTGCCATAGTTCACACCGTGGTGACGCTCGGGAACGAACCCGCAGTGCCACCCGTCCACGTATGTCCGGCCACCGGTGATTGTCCGGACGAGGCCGCCAGGAAGGAACGCACGATGGGTTCGAGTGCAAGGTTCGTCGACGAAGACACTCACCTCGATTTCAGCAAGGTTGTCGCTACTGACGGCCAGGTGGGTTACGACGTCGCGGGTCTGCTCAACAAGACCGGCAACGTCATGATCGACCCGGGATTCGTCAACACGGCATCCTGCGAGTCACAGATCACCTACATTGACGGTGAGCAGGGAGTTTTGCGTTACCGCGGCTACCCGATTGAGCAGCTCGCTGAACAGTCGACCTTCCTTGAGACCGCCTACCTTGTCCTCTATGGGGAACTGCCAAGCAAGGCCCAATTGGACGGCTTCGAGGAGCGTATTCGTCGCACTACCCTCATCGACGAGCGGATGCGTGACCTCTTCCGATGCTTCCCCCGTCGGTCCCACCCGATGCCTGTGTTGGCTGCGGGCATCATGGCCCTGTCGACCTTCTCACAGAAATCCTCCGGCACTGATCCCGACCAAATCGAGGCGGCCACCACTCGCCTCATCGCCAAGGTCCCCACCCTGGCCGCCTTCGGCTACAAGAACTCGATGGGCCAGCCGACCCTCTACCCCGATAACTCCCTGAGCTACGTCCAGAACTTCATCCGGATGAGCTTCGGCTTCCCGACTGAACCCTACGAGTTCAATGACGAAATCACCCGCGCTCTGGAAACCCTGCTCATCCTGCACGTTGATCACGAGCAGAACTGTTCAACCTCGACGGTCCGTATGGTCGCGTCGTCGGGTGCCAACATGTACGCGGCGGTTGCCGCAGGCGTCAACGCCCTGTCCGGCCCGAAGCACGGTGGCGCAAACCAGGCCGTCCTCGAAATGCTGCAATTTATTCGCGACTCCGGCATGACCACTAAGGAGTTCGTCCGTAAGGTCAAGGACAAAGAATCCGACATCAAGCTGATGGGCTTTGGCCACCGGATCTACAAGAACTACGATCCACGCGCCGCCATCATCAAGAAACATGCCGACCGCATTATGGAACTCCATACCGGTCGTGAGGACCTTCTCGAGATCGCCAAGGAACTTGAAGAGACCGCGCTAAACGATGACTACTTCAAGGAGCGCAAGCTCTACCCGAACGTTGATTTCTATACCGGCCTCATCTACGAGGCCATGGGCTTCCCGATGAATATGTTCACCGTGCTGTTCGCACTGGGACGTCTGCCCGGGTGGATCGCCCAGTACCGAGAGCAAGTTGCCAGCGGAGGCAACAAGATTTGGCGTCCGCGTCAGATCTTCACCGGGTCTGACAAGCGAGATTACGTACCACTCAACAAGCGTGCCTGACGTAAACCGGCCTGGGAGGAAACTCGACCTCCCAGGCCGGTGTGTCTAAGGACTCGTATGTGTCTCTGGCCCTCGCATACGCCCCGTACCGATATCCGATTCCCCTAACCATTTTTGTCGGCTCCGGGCGCCTCGGATCATCAGGGTGTCCCGACCACCCTTCGCTCGGGATTTTTGTTCACCAGACTTCGGGCTGCTCCGCGCTTCTCCCCGGTGCGACGCCGATAGACTCCGGCACATGGATTCGGCCGAAGCGATGAACCTCCCCAAAGTCGTGCTGCACGATCATCTGGATGGTGGGCTACGTCCGGCGACAGTTTTAGAACTCGCCGCGCAGCGAGGCCGGCCCGTGCCTGCACAAACCCCCGAGGACCTCGCAACCTGGTTTTTTGAGTCAGCCGATTCCGGCTCTTTGGCCCGTTATCTCGACGCCTTCACCGAAACTATCGCCCTCATGCAGGATGCTGATTCCCTCCGGCGCGTCGCACGGGAATTCGTGGTAGATATGGCCACTGACGGCGTTATTTACGCCGAAGCTCGATGGGCTCCCCAACAGCATTTAACAGGTGGGTTGTCCGCTGCGGAGGCCGTCGAGGCAGTCCAGGTTGGCTTAGTAGACGGGATGGAATCTGCATCGCTGTCGGGCACGACGATCATCGCCCGCCAAATTCTGTGCCTCATGAGGCATCTCGACGTCCCCGAGGACGTGGTAGATCTTGCCGTCAACCATGCTCCGGGGGTCGTTGGCGTCGACGTTGCTGGGCCAGAGGATGGTTTTCCGCTAGCTCCGTTTACCAACGCGCTCACGCGCGTCCAAGCGGCCGGAATCCACCTCACCGTTCATGCCGGCGAAGCTGCTGGGCCGGAGTCTATTCTCGACGCCCTTAATCATGGGGCAGAGCGTCTCGGACATGGGGTGCGGATCATTGAAGACCGCGACGAATCCGGGTGGGGTCCGACAGCCCAGCAGGTGTTGTCGAATCAGGTGCCGTTGGAGGTCTGCCCAACGTCGAACACCCAGACCGGCATCTGCCGCAAGGTTGCCGAGCATCCGCTATCGACGCTGTGGTCTACCGGATTTAACATCACGGTGAGCTGTGATAACCGCCTCATGAGCCGTACGACGACGTCTCGAGAGATATCGCTGGTCTCCCAGGCACTCTGCTGGAACCGCGACGACGCCCTGGCTGCCCAGCGCAATGCGCTGCAAGCAGCCTTCTGTTCCCAGGACGATAAGCAGTCTCTCGTTCCCCTGCTGGTCTGAGCGCACGGTAGGTGGGGGTGGTGTGGTTTCACCCCCACCACCAACCTCACAACACCTCAGACACAGGCACAGCCTCAATACCCAACGCCTCACCCACCGGCGCACTCACCAACTTCCCACCACAAGTCGCCAAACCACGCCGCAAATCATCACGCGACCCACACGCACCCCTCCAACCCTCATCAGCCAACAACAACACATACCGCATCGTCGCATTCGTCAACGCATACGTCGACGTATGCGGCACCGCACCCGGCATATTCGCCACACAATAAAACACCGAACCCCCCACCACAAACGTCGGATCCGCATGCGTCGTCGGATGAGAATCCTCAAAACACCCACCCTGATCCACCGCAACATCCACCAACACCGACCCCGGCACCATCCCCAACACCATCTCATGATCCACCAAATGCGGAGTCCGAGCACCAGGCACCAACACCGACCCAATCACCACATCAGACTCACCACACGCCTCCCGAACCGCCAACGGACTCGAAAACCGCGTACCAATACGCCCACCCCACACCTCATCGATATAACGCATCCGCGCCACATCCACATCAAACACCGTCACATCAGCACCCATACCCGCAGCCACACGAGCCGCACACAACCCAGCCACACCACCACCAAGCACACTCACCCGACCACGACGCACACCCGAACCACCACCAAACAACACACCACGACCCCCAGCAGACTGCAACAAACAATTCGCACCCACCTGAGCAGCCAACCGACCCGCAATCTCCGACATCGGAGACAACAACGGCAACGAATGATCAGCCAACTCCACCGTCTCATACGCAATCGACGTCACCCCACGCCCCAAAAGCTCACGAGTCAACGCCTCATCAGCAGCCAAATGAAGATACGTAAAAAGAACCAAACCCTCATGCAACCGCCCATACTCCTCCGCAACAGGCTCCTTCACCTTCAACACCAAATCAGCATCACCCCACACCGACTCCACATCACCCACAACCCGCGCACCAGCACCCACAAAATCCGAATCCGGAATACCCGAACCCACACCAGCACCAGCCTGAACCAACACCTCATGACCACGACCAACCAACGCATGAACACCCGCCGGCGTCACAGCCACACGAAACTCACTATTCTTAACCTCAGTAGGAACACCAACACGCATCACACACACTCCTTACAACAACACCCACCAACAACAACGTTGACCGGCTGCGACTAGTTACCACGAGAATAAGCATCGATACAGCCCCAATACCACGGCATGACAAAGGAACTTTCGACTTTTCCACATTGACCCCGTAAACCTCGGGATCCATCCATCTGAAACCGGCAGTGCTAGTGATCGGCCCTCTCGAATGCCCCAATGAGCGGCGGGCAGACAAACTCTCCGGTGGTGCGGCCGTCCCGGTCCAAAACCCACCCCATGGACTTGTGGCTGCGCATATACACAATCGTCTCCGCAGGAGCTAGACCCGGTATTGCCTCAGCAACCGCGGACTCGATCATGCCGATTCCGTTCTGACGCTCCACCCGAAAGTTGACCCGTAGGTTGTTACTACCCGTGATCCACATACATGAGCGCAATCCCGACTGCTGGCGCAACAGCTCCAGCACTCGAGTCTTGTGGTTAAGAGGGATGGTGGCGGTCCACGTGCACTCCAAACTCCACCCGCCCAGCTCCGGGGCGACGTCACACCGCAATTCGATCTGCCGATTGGTTAGCAACTTCTGCAGCCGACGATGCAGGGTGCTGGCGGGGACGTCGAGGGTACGGGCAAGTGAGGTGACGCTGGTACGTCCATCGACAGCGAGCGACTGAGCCAGCTCCCGGTCCAGGTCGTCAGGAGGAAGCATCCATAACTCTCCTGGTCGGGGGCCCCTGGCAAGGATTTTCTCCGTTTTACTCAACGCATCGATGCGCCAGGAATTCGAGCCGATAACGACCGATGTCACTAAGGCGCTGCGCGAGTCATGAACCCCACGCAGCCCTCCGATCCAGTCGATGACCATGTCTGAAAGGGTGGGAAGATCAGGCGCAACGACTGTCAAGAGAAGGTCACGGTCCCCCGTCGTCTCGTCAATGCTGACGATCATGGGGTTAGCGCATAGTGTCTTGATGACTTGGGGGAGACTCTCGGTATGGCAGTCGACCTCAACGATGGCCGTCATCTGCTGATTGAGGTTCGGGCACGCAGTTATCCATGCGATTCCGTCATCGACCAGGCGCTGCCAGCGGTGGGCGACAGTCGTCGGGGAGACACCCAAAACTTTGCCTACCTTGGCCCAGCTGGCACGCGGGTCGATCTGCAAGACGTTGACGAGTCGTCGGTCAAGCTCTTCGTACATGTGGCTCCTTCGCCGACGCTGGGAAGATCCTTAAAAGTGTCTCACTTCAATTGGAAATAATGTGCACCTACCCCGCCAATTGTGCGCACATCTGTCGCAGAGATCGCTGCACGAACTCCCAGTGCCAAGGTAGGGGCCACACGGATCAGCGAAGAGCCGTCGGCCTGCACAGCTGCAGGTCAGGGCAGGCCCCTTGGACTGCAGAAATGCCGCCAGCACAGCGCATGTGACTGACAGTGACGCCAAGGAAACCGGCTCTTCAGCATCAGACATCGTCGTCAGGAGGAACCACAGTGACCGCCACTAATCCCATCCGAGTCGTCCAGTGGGGCCTGGGAGCGATGGGCCAGGGCATGGCCAAACTCATCACGGCCAAAGACGGACTGGAGCTTGTCGGGGCTATCGACGTCAATCCGGCTCTGGACGGTAAGGATATCGGTGAGGTCCTCGGCATCGATCCTCTCGGAGCCAACGTCACAACCGATCCCACCTCCATCCTCGATTCCAACAAGGTCGACGTCGTCACCATCGCCACAACCTCGTGGGTCCACGACCAGATCGCCGATCTGCGCACCATCATCACCGCTGGCATCAACGTCGTGAGCATCGCCGAAGAGATGTCCTGTCCTGAGGCCCAGAACCCCGACATGGCCAAGGAACTCGACGAACTCGCCAAAAAGCACGGCGTCTCGGCTGTCGGTGTCGGTGTCAACCCCGGATTCGTGCTGGACCACCTCGTCGTCGCCCTCAGCTCCGGAAGCCAGGACGTCACCCATATCGAAGCCCGCCGCGTCAACGACCTCGCCCCCTATGGCCAGACTGTGCTGCGTACTCAGGGAGTCGGAACCACCCCCGAGGAGTTCAAGGCTGGAGTGGCGGACGGATCCATCGTTGGCCACGTGGGCTTCCCCGAGTCCATCCGGCTCATCAGCGACGCTCTCGGACTGGGAGTCGACTCGATCGAGCAACACATCGAGCCCATCATCGCCAAGGTCGCCCGTCCCGCCCGCGACCGCACCGTCGAGCCAGGCCAAGTGGCTGGCTGCAACCACACCGCCGTCGGCCGCAGGGAAGGCGAGGAGGTCATCCGACTCATCCATCCGCAGCAGGTCGCCCCAGAGGCCGAAGGCCAGGAAACCGGCGACTTCATCACCATCACTGGTGTTCCGGACATCTCCATGTCAACAGGCCCAGAAATTGCCGGCGGCAAAGCCACCGCGGGAATTTGCGTCAACACCATCCCGCGCATCGTCGCTGCCACCCCCGGCCTCAAGCGCATCATCGACCTGCCCTCGCCGTGTGCCCTCATGGGACCGTCGGCCTACGAGCGTCGCTGAGCGAGGTCACCATGGCAGATATATCTCACACCGCCCCGCTAGCGGACAGCCTCATTCCGAAGGGCACCTGGGTCGAGGTCCGTACCATCATCCTGCAACCTTCCGAACGGGCCGCTGCCGTACCGGAAGACACCGCCGCCACCCCTCTCGTGCAGTGGGTTAGCGGATTTCTCGACGAAGAAGCACACATCGGCGACGAGGTCACCATCACCTCGATAATCGGACGACGTCACACCGGCGTCCTCGACTGCGTCAATCCCAGTTACAGCCACAGCTTCGGCAACACCGTGCCCGAGCTACTGACCATCGGCACCACGCACGAACCCATCACATTTCACGGGCAGGAGGACCAGTCATGAGCAACTCATATGACGACGTCATGGCCCGCCGCAGCGACATCATGCGGCGCGCCCTCGCCCTGGACTATGACAGTTTTCAACACGGTGACCTCATCTTCGATTACGACGCCCTGATGTCCTCCACTGGCTACAGCCTCGATGACGTCGCACGCATCCAGGCCGAGACCAAAGTTGGCGACACCCCGCTGTACGAGTTGCACCGTCTCACCGAAGCCGTCCGTGAGATCGCCGGCCCTGGAAAGGGCGCCCGGATTCTCCTCAAGGACGAGGCTGCTAATGCGTCGGGCAGCTTCAAAGCTCGTCGTGCCTCCCTGAGCGCCCATGAGGCCCAAGCCAAGGGGTTCGCCGGCATGGTAACGGCAACCAGTGGAAACTACGGCGCTGGCGTCGCCTCCCAAGCCGCTCAGCGCGGGCTGGCCTGCATCGTCATCCAAGAAATCTACGACTCCCAACACGTCGGCCAACCCGAGATTGTCGAAAAATCCCGAGCCTGCGAGGCCTACGGCGCAGAAGTGATCAAGCTGACGGTTGGACCGGAACTTTTCTACGTGCTGCTGCGCACCCTGGAGGACACCGGATACTTCAACGCCAGCCTTTACACCCCCTACGGCATCGCCGGTATCGAAACTCTCGGCGCCGAGATCGGCCGCGAGGTGCAGCAACGCTACGGACGCCAGCCCGACGCCGTCGTCGTTACTCACGCCGGTGGCGGAAACATCACCGGGACCACCCGCGGCCTGCGCAAGATGGGCTGCGACCAGACCCAGGTCATCGCCGTATCGGTGGATCTCACTGGGCTGCACATGGCCTCCGACCACGACTTCAACAACAAGTCGTTTACGACCGGCCACACCGGCTTCGGCGTGCCTTTCGCAACCTGGCCGGACCGCGTCGACGTCCCGCGCAATGCCGCACGTCCGCTACGTTACATGGACGGCTACCAGCTAGTGTCCCAGGGCGAGGTCTTCTACATGACCGAGCTTCTCACCAAGATCGAAGGCCTAGAGCGCGGACCGGCCGGCAACACCAGCTTGACGGCCGCGGTTGCCATGGCTCGTCAGATGGATCGCGACCAGATCGTTGTCGTCCAAGAGACCGAGTACACCGGCGCTGGAAAACACCACAACAGCCAGCTGTCATTCGCACGGTCGCGCGGCATCGAGGTTCGGCGCGGGGATCCAGCCGGCAACGTCCCGGGCAAAACGATCGTCATTCCTGAACGCCTCGATCAAGTGAGCGTCCACCCACTCGACCTCGACAAGCTGCGTCACAGCTACTTGCGCCACGCCAGTCAGATCGTGGCACCAGAGCAATGGGGAGACGCCGAGTTGGAGTTCCTGGCGGCTGAGACCAACACCACCACTGACGACGTCCGCCTGATCGGCACTGAGCTGGCGACGCGCACGAAAGGAGCATGATGTCCAACCCGGATCAGGAACGCGTCGAACGCTACGAAGCTCTGCGCACCGAACTCGCCGATCTCGACGACGCCGCCCTCAAGGAACGCTTCTGGCAATTGTGCGAAGAGGTTATGACTCCGGTCGTTGACCTCGCCCGCACCCACACCACCCCGTCCATTGAACGGTCCGTCCTACTGCGCATGGGCATCGACTCGGTGACAACCCACGCCGTCGTGGAGAACGTGTTCGCAGCAGGCCTGGGTGGCAAAGGGGCTGGCCACGCCGTGCTGCGACTATCACGTCGTGACGGCATTGGTCTGCGTGACGCAGCTACCCGCATAGCCGAGGACCCCAAGGCCCTCGACGAACTATTCGACGGCAGCCCGCTGCCACCTGCAAAGACACCGACCACGGATTCCAAGGAAGGAGCCTCGGCATGACTATCCAAGACACGTGCCTGCACCACAAGCACACCCGCGAACGCGAGCAGCTCGGCCCGAATAACAAGTCCGCCGTGACGCCTTCAGAGCCCGTCGAGCCCCGCACCGAACAGGACCTCCCAGGCCCGAATACCAAACTCAATGTCGAGGAGATCCTCACCGACCTTGAGCACTACCACCCCCGTCGCAAGGGATGGACCTGGCGGAACGTGCCGGAAGAGGGAATCGACATGGGCGACTTCCACTACCGGAACATGTCCACCCCGTTGAAGCAGAGCATGCCTCTGCCCGCCGCAGAGTACTTCGAGAACGTTGATCCCCAGCCGGCACCCGTCGTCACGTCCGAGATCGCCTCCGGGCACTTCGAGGACGACCTGCGCCGTATGAGGATGGCGGCCTGGCACGGAGCTGACCACATCATGGTCATCCGCACCACCGGACAGAGCCACATCGACGGACTACTAGAGGGCACCCCGGAAGGTATCGGCGGCGTTCCGATCACCCGTAAACAGCTGCGCGCTAGCCGCAAGGCCTGCGACCTCATCGAGGACGAGGTAGGGCGCCCCATCAACTTCCACTCCTACGTGTCCGGAGTCGCCGGCCCTGAGGTGGCCGTCCTCTTCGCCGAAGAGGGGGTTAACGGTGCTCATCAAGACCCGCAATACAACCTGCTGTACCGCAACATCAACGCCTACCGCAGCTATGTTGACGCCGGTGAAGCCAAGAAGGTGATGGCGGGAGCTCAGATCTTCCAAATCGACGGTGCACACAACGCCAACGCCACTGCCCGGCACGGTTGGAAGGTCATGCCCGAGCTCATGGTCCAGCACGGCCTCAACTGCATGTACTCAGTGCTGGTAGGAATGCCGAAGGACCTCATCGGCCTGTCGACGGTTCCGCCCAGCGCTCCCCCGGCGCCGAAACTCTGGTACGACCTGCCGTACGCAGTGGCCCTGCGCGATCTGTTCAGCGAGTACAAAATGCGCGCCCAGCAGAACACCCGGTACATCGAGTCCGACCTCGCCGAGGCCATCCGCACCCACACCATCGACACTCTCATCTCAATGCTGACCAGCGCGGACACCCAGAGCACCATCACCCCCGATGAAGGCCGCAACCTGCCCTGGCACCACAACTCTGTCCGCGGCGTCCAGACGGTCAAACAGACCTGGGCCGCTCTCGATGGCATCAAGGAGATGGTGACCATCAACCGCGAGGGGCCACTCGGCCACATGGTGCGTGACCTCAAGGAGCGGGCGATCGGTTTCCTCACCGAGATGCTGCACGTGGGTGGCTACTTCGTCGCCGTTGAGGACGGATTCTTCGTCGACTCGGCAGAATTCCCGGAACGCAACCACGACGGCATCGCCCGTGACGGCCAAGGCGGAATCGCCGAGGGAACCGTCGTCGAGCGTGACCCCGACTACCTCGCCCCAGTCTGCGACCATTTCGGCAACAACAACCTGCCCGAGGGCCTTAACAAGCCGTGCGACCTCATCAACGGCTGCACCTTGTGCAAACCCGAGAAAATCGTCTACATCGATGAGCTCGACCCCAACGACTCGGCGCGACCCGCCTGGCCTGCACCCGCCCGTTCCGCGACGGCACAGCGCTACGGCCCGAGGCTGAATGGGCCGGTGACGGTGTCGTCCTGGTACAGATGAACATCCCCGGCTCCGAGGACATCGCCCGCGAGGCGGCCGTCGAGATGGCACGCAAGATGGGCATCACCGACCCACAGGTATGCAACCTGCAAGTGCTGCACCCCGCCGAAGGATGCTTCGTTGAGGTCAAAGGCCAGGCGACCCACGTCGACGTCAACCCATCCAAGCTGACGATCCCCGAGAAGATCGAACTGCTACCCGCCGACGAACTACGCCAATTCGTCACCGACCACGAGTTGTCGGTGGTGGCCGGCACTGTCGGTGAGGACGAGCACAGCGTCGGGCTGCGCGAGATCCTCGACATCAAGCACGGTGGCATCGAGAAGTACGGGGTGAAATATCGCTACCTTGGCACATCGGTGCCGGTGGAAAAGATGGTCGATGCCGCTATCGAGAGTGGCGCTGACGCCATCCTCATCTCCACGATCATCAGTCACAACGACATCCATCGCACCATGATGCGGAAGTTGGCTGATCTGGCCACCGAGAAGGGCATCCGCGACAAGGTCGTTCTCGTCGCCGGCGGCACCCAGGTGAACCGGGAGATGGCAGCAGAGACCGGCTTGGACGCCACCTTCGGGCGCGGCACCAAGGGCATCGACGTCCTTGACGCCATCGTGCGCACTATGCGGACCCGCGCGGAAGCCTGATCGATATGACCGTGCTCACGACTCTGGAGATCGGTTCCACCATCACCAAAGCCAACGCCTTCCGCATGGAGTCCGGGCTACTGCACCACATCGGGCAGGGATTCGCCCCCACCTCGGTGGCCGCCGGCGACGTGCGTATCGGCGCGGATGCCGCGATCGCTCAGATGCGTGAGCAATGCGCCTCACCTCCGGCCGCCGGGGAGATCTTCGTGAACTCCTCGGCGGCCGGTGGACTGCGTATGAGCGTCCATGGCCTCACTCGGTCCATGACGGCCAGGGCTGCCCGCGAAGCGGCTCTGGGCGCCGGGGCCATTGTCACTATGACCACCGTCGGGGCAATGGACGAGTTCGACCTGGAAGATCTCCAGGAGAATCGCCCCAGCATCATCTTGCTGGCCGGTGGAGTCGATGACGGAGAGAAACGCATCGTTGTCGAGAACGCGAAAGTCATTGCGTCCGCCCAGCTTGGGGTGCCAGTGGTCTATGCCGGAAATTCCCGAGTGAGGCGGCGGGTCGAGCACATTTTTGTCGATGCCGGCCAGCCGCTGACATGCGTTGACAATGTCTTCCCTGACGTCGACGTGCTGCGTGTCGAACCGGTGCGCGCCGTCATTCACGACGTCTTCAACGACCACATCACCGCTGCCCCAGGCATGCACGGCCTAGCCGAGCTAACCAACCACGAGATCCTGCCAACCCCAGGAGCCGTACTGCTCGCCACTGAGTTGTTCGCCGATGCTGTGGGCGATGCGGTGGTGGTCGACGTTGGCGGTGCCACAACTGACGTTCACAGCGTCACCGACGGGTCCTCGGAGTGGTCGGCTCGGGTGATCGACCCCGAACCACGTACCAAGAGAACCGTCGAGGGAGACCTCGGCGTCTTCGTTAACGCACGTCGCGTCGCGGCGATGACTGACGAGGGAGAGGACGAGGAGCGTCTGGAGTGGCTACGCGCCATTCCCAGCGACGAGCGGGAAGCCGAGGTGACTCGGTGGCTTGCCCGGGAGGCTGTCGAGGCCGGGGTGGGCCGTCACGCCGGGACGGTGACCGAGATCTTCACCCCGACCGGCAAGACCCAGGTGGTGCGTGGCAAAGACCTCAGCGCGGTCCGCTGGGTGGTGGGAACCGGTGGGGCCCTGACTCGAGTGCCGGGCGGTGCGGATATTCTCCGCCGAATCTGTACCGGAGCTGGCGCCCAACTGTTGCCCAGCCCTGAAGCCACCATTGTCATCGACCGCGACTATCGATTCTCCGCCCTCGGGACGGTAGCCCAGTGCTACCCCGACGAGGTCCGTCGTACCTTCGCGGCCTGGATCGAATCCCTCACTGGCAACACAAAACTGCCCAGCGACGAGGGGGTAGGTGTCAATGATGACGCTGCCCCACCCGACGTGACAAAAAACGACACCCCACACGGGTTGGAAAGCACATCATGAACCGCTCCACTCCCCGGTTGGAGATTTTCGCCGACCGTATCCGCGACAACGCGCGAGCAATCGTCACTCAATGCGCCAAACACGGCGTTCAGGTCGCAGCAGTCACCAAGGTGTTACATGCCCACCCAGTGCTCCTCCAGGCTCTGGAGGACACCGGCATCACGATGCTTGCTGATTCTCGACTTCAAAACCTGCGTCAGATCGCCGAATGTGGCACCTCGCTGCCAACCATGCTGTTGCGAGCCCCCGGGCGTCACGACATTGACGACACTGTTCAGCTCGCCGACATTTCTCTCAACTCCTCCCTCACGACGATGACCGCCTTATCGGAGGCTGCTGTCCGGGCCGGAACCCGCCACGGAGTCATCGTCATGGTCGATGTCGGTGATCTGCGTGAGGGAGTGTGGCCCGACCATCTCGTCGATGTTGTCTCCTCGGCAACCGCCCTGCCCGGCATCGACGTTAAGGGGGTCGGTACCAACCTGGCCTGCTACGGTGGAGTCCAACCGAGCGTCGAAAATATGACTCGCCTAGTCCAGCTACGCGACATGGCGCGCGCGGCCACCGGCCTTGAGCTGGGTCTTATCTCAGGCGGGAACTCGGCAAATCTTCCGCTCATGATGAGTGGTGCCATGCCGTCCAAAATCAACAATCTGCGCATTGGTGAAGCCATCATTCTGGGGCGCAACACCTTGGATCGGTCACCATGGCCGCAAACTCGTCAAGACACCGTCGAGGTCGTCGCCGAGATCATCGAACTCGAGCGCAAGCCGTCAATTCCGCTGGGACGCACCGGCGAGGACGCGTTCGGTCAACATGTCACCTTCACTGATCGCGGCATTCGACTGCGTGCCATCTGTAATCTCGGTCGTCAGGACGTCAATCCGTCCGATCTGGCGCCCGTCGACCCCGGCAACATCGTGCTGGGAGCCAGTTCGGATCACCTCATCGTTGATATGACTGATTCTTCCGAGTCCGTCGAGATCGGCACCGAAGTGAGATTCTGGCCTACCTATGCCGGTTTACTCGCCACCGCCACCTCCTCTGCTGTGTGGAAGGCAGCGGCCACTCCCCATCGCCTATGAGGCGACCATCATCACCTTCACCGAACAAAGGAGTTCCTGTGAGTGCACGAGAAACGCAATCCGTCGACACACCGCGCCGCAGCGCCTTGGCCAGACCCGTGAAGAAACCGCCAGCCACTCTCGACCTGGAAAGCCCCACAGAGGAGCGCGAGCTACAACGCGGGCTGACCAACCGTCACCTACAGCTCATTGCTTTGGGCGGTGCCATCGGCACCGGAATGTTCATGGGATCCAGCAGCACCATCCACCTTGCTGGCCCATCTAGTGCTCTCGTCTACGCTCTCATTGGGTTTTTCCTCTATTTCATGATGCGAGCCCTCGGTGAGATGCTGCTGTCCAATCTCAACTACAAGTCTTTCCGAGATATCGCTGAGGACCTACTTGGCCCAGCTGGTGGTTTTATCGCCGGCTGGACGTATTGGTTCTCGTGGATCGTGGCCGCCATGGGCGACATGGCCGCTATTACCGCCTACTTCCAATATTGGTGGCCGAATATCCCAAAGTGGCTACCCGCAACCGCCCTGGCCGCTGTCCTCCTCGCCCTCAACATCATTGCCGTGCAGTTCTTTGGTGAAGCCGAATTCTGGTTCGCCCTCATCAAGCTCATCGCGGTCGGCGCGCTGGTCATTGTCGCCATCGCGCTGTTGGCAAGCCGCTTCGTCTCCCCTGACGGTGACCCCGCTACTATCGCCAACCTGTGGAATGATGGCGGTTTCTTCCCCAACGGCCTGATGGGCTTCCTTGGTGGCTTCCAAATCGCGTTCTTCGCCTTCGTCGGCATCGAACTCGTTGGTACTGCTGCCGCTGAAACTAAGGATCCTTGCACCACTCTCCCAAAGGCGATCAATGCCATCCCGGTGCGGCTTGCCCTGTTCTACGTGTTCGCCCTGCTTGCTATTACCGCTGTCATTCCGTGGCGCAAAGTCGTGCCCGGGGTAAGCCCCTTCGTGTCGCTGTTCGGCTTGGCGGGCTTCGGCGCAGCTGCCAGTGTGATGAACTTCGTCCTGCTTACCGCTGCGGCGTCCTCGGATAACTCTGGTCTGTATTCGACCTCACGAATGATGTACGGCTTAGCTCTCGACGGTCAGGCTCCCTCGCGGTTCCGAAAACTGTCGAGTAACAACGTGCCACGCAACGCACTCGTCGCTTCGTGCCTGCTGCTGCTAAGCGGCATCACTTTCCTCTACACCTCGGATTCGATCATGCAGGCCTTCGCCCTGGTGACGACAGTTGCCGCCCTGCTGTTCCTTTTCACCTGGTCACTCATCGTTGTGTGCTACATCGTGTACCGCCGCAAGCGCCCACAGCTCCACGAAGAGTCCATCTACAAGATGCCTGGTGGCGTCCCCATGTGCTGGGTTGTGCTGGCCTTCTTCACCATCAGCCTGGTCATTCTTACCTTGGACCCAACCACTCGGATCGCAGTGCTCATCACCCCGATCTGGTTCGCGTTCATCGGATCGATGTACTTCGTGCACCACCGCCACGAACAGCGTAAAGAGGCGCTGCGCTAATTTTTACCGTCACCCCAGCGCCGCAGGCACGCCACATGCTCGCCAGGCCGGGGCTCGGGGATTTTTACGTGAACCGAGGTGACGCGGTTGACTGCGCACTGCAACATGCTGGCTCGACCACCTCAGTGCCCCGTTACACATCGGCCAACACCTGCGCGAAAATTTCATGGGCATGTTCGCACAGACAGCCGTGAATCCTCCTTGGATTACCATTATCCTGCCCTGACCATATATCAAATCCGTCGCACGTAAACCCACCGGTGTTACACTGCAATAAATCGCGTCGCGGCAAGTTGAGTCATCGTCGATTCAGCCTCATCGCGCGCCCCTGATCTTGGTGATCGTTTTTAGGAGACGATTGATATGACTGGTTTTAACCAGATTCCAGATAGGGAGCGGTACCCGCACGCATTGGCGTCAAACGAGCACCGCGGCTTGACTGCACAGGAACCTGAATCGTCGCCATCCAGCCCCCACCCAGAGGCCCATCTGCATCGCAACCTGAACAACCGTCACATTCAGCTCATCGCCATCGGTGGGGCTATCGGAACCGGACTGTTCCTAGGCTCTGGCAAAGCCATCCGCGCCGCCGGCCCTAGCATCATCGTGTCGTACCTCATCATCGGTACCATGCTTTATTTCGTCGTCAGGGCTATGGGCGAGTTGCTCATGTATAACCTCGACTACAAGAGTTTCCAAGACTTCGCAGCTGACCTGATCGGCCCTTGGGCTGGATTCTTTCTGGGGTGGACGTATTGGCTTTGTTGGATCGTCACCGGTATGGCTGAGCTCATTGGAATTACAACCTATTGGGACTTCTGGGTTAAGAATAGAGGGACTGCAGCTCTGCTCGCAGCCGCCACATTGTTTCTCCTACTCTGTTTAAATCTGCTCACCGTAAGGATGTTTGGAGAGTTAGAATTCTGGTTTGCGCTCATCAAGATCATCGCGATTATTTCCCTCATCGTCCTCGCCATCGTGCTGGCGGTCATGAAGTTCCAGTTTCCGTCGGGAAGCATGGCATCCGTGGCCAACCTGTGGAACCGTGGCGGCTTCATGCCCAACGGCTGGAGTGGGTTCTTCGCTGGTTTTCAGATGGCAGCATTCGCGTTTGTGGGAATCGAGCTCATCGGGACCACCGCCGCCGAGACACGGGATCCCGAGAAGACCCTGCCTCGGGCTATCAGCGCCGTCCCCGCTCGAATCCTCATCTTTTATGTCGGTGCCCTGCTCGCGATCATGACTGCCGTTCCGTGGGACGAGGTCCGGGCAGATTCCTCCCCGTTCGTGCAGGTTCTCGGGCTAGTTGGATTCGCTGGTGCAGCTAGCGTGATGAATTTCGTCGTCCTGACATCGGCAGCCTCGTCGTCTAACTCTGGGATTTACTCCATCTCAAGAATGCTTTTCGGACTCGCTCACAAGCGCATGGCGCCGAAGGTGTTCGGCGGACTCAGTAAGAACGGCGTCCCCCGCTGGGGCCTCGTCATCACTGTCCTGGTCCTGAGCACGGCACTACTCCTAGCCGCATCAGAGTCGTTTGTCGAGGCATTCACCCTCGTGACGACAATTTCGTCGGTACTATTCATCTTCGTCTGGAGCATGATCGTCATCAGCTACATGAAATACCGCAGGGTTGCTCCCGCAGCCCATGCTGCATCGAAGTACCCCATGCCTGGAGGTCGCGGCATGTGCTGGGCCGTGTTGGTGTTCTTCGTGTTCGTCCTCGTGTTGCTGGCCCAGGAAGCCGACACTGCGCGAGCTCTGGCCCTCACACCAATATGGTTTGTCATCCTCGGCGTCGGCTGGTTCTTCGACCGCCACCACGCTACCCATGACGACGTAGGCACCGACGAGGCCCATCCGAAGGGAGATAGCTAAGTGACGATAATCGTCAGGCACGGTTCCACCTGAACGCCGTGCCTGCGCCGCAGTTCTCTACTACCGACCCTCAATCCTCAGGTTTTACTTTTCTATCCCCTACTCGCCGCTTCTCAGCCAATGTCCCCAGCCTTTCTCCGAAGCGACCCGACCCTACTCAACCCGGCCCCGCACCGGGCCAACCCGGTGCTTCGCTATTTCTGACAGTTCACAGGAGTTATGACACATGCCACGTTGTCCATCGCCTTCTCACGCCATTATTGATCTGTCTGCCATCGCTGCGAACCTCGCCGTCGTGAGGAAACGCGCAGGCGACCGAAAGGTCCTCTTTGCCGTCAAGGCCGACGCCTATGGGCATGGGGCAGTGGAAGTCTCGCGCTATGTCGAAAAACACCGGTATGCCGACTGGCTCGCCGTCGCCACGGTCGCTGAAGGCCAAGAGCTGGTTGAAGCCGGCATCACCCTGCCCATACTCAAACTCTCCCCCGCCGATCCTTGCGACATGGATGCAGCCATTACGTCCGGGATTCGTCTCACCGTGGTGGATTTCGACACCCTGGAGGCGGTAAGCAAAGCCGCTGTACGACTAGGAATCACTGCCAAGATTCATATCGCTGTTGATAGCGGCATGGGACGCATCGGGCTGCGTCCTGAATGCCTTGCTGAACTCACTGCTGCCGCTGACCGCGCCAAAGGCGTCGAAGTCGAAGGCGTCTTCACTCACCTGCCCATTAGCGATGTGCCGGAAAGGGCGGAGTTCACCCGCCGCGAGATCGACACTTTCATGACTGCTGTCTCGCTGATAGAAACACATCGTGGGCCGTTCCCCCTTGTGCACCTGGCCAATTCCGGCGCCATCCTCGGGCACGATCTGGGGAAAACCTCCATGGTGCGCGCCGGCATCGTTGGGTACGGATACGATCCCAACCCTCACGCCGACCGTGCCGACCTACACCCTGCCCTGTCCTGGATCAGCCACGTCACCTTCGTTAAAACTGTCAGTGTGGGGGATACCATCGGCTACGGCAGAACATGGACAGCCAGCGAAACGACAAAAATCGCCACCGTCCCAGTCGGTTACGCCGACGGACTGTCCCGAGGACTGTCAAATAAAGGACACGTTCTCATTAGAGGGTCCGTTCATCCCATCGTCGGTCGGATCTGCATGGACCAATTCATGGTCGATCTTGGCCCCGATTCGAACGTCACGGTGGGAGATGAGGTGGTGCTCATTGGAACCCAGGAGGACGAAACTCTGACCGCTGATGACATGGCCGAACTCCTCGGAACCATTAGCTACGAGATCACTTGCGCCATTTCCAAACGCGTGGATCGGTACTGGGTCGGGCAGTGACGAGCCCAAGCTCGTCATCGCGCAATGGCTGGAAGAGAGTATTGCCCAACCTCGTATTACTAAATTCCCCGATTCGGTTGGGAACCGATCACGTGAGGGCCCGGACCATGCTCCGATCGGGAGAAATCGTCACCGGGTTGCTGCTCTCCCGAACCGGACAGGACGTGTGAGGAGAGCAGCGCTGGTTACTCACTCGAAGTGGTAGTGCTTCACGACCTTGTCGATGCATTCGCGAGCCATCTGCGCGACAGGCATCTCGCAAAAGACCCGCAGGAGAGGCTCGGTGCCAGAAAACCGAACAATGATCCACCCACCGTTGGCGAAATAGACCTTCACCCCGTCCATGTCGCTGATGTGATCGACCTCTAGGCCGAAGTCGGGCAGATCCTTGTCCTGGTAGATACGCCTCTTGAGGTACTCCTTGTCCTCAGGGGCGAAGGAGAAGTCGTCCTCCACCATCTCTAGCCGACCGTAACGCTCCTCGATGTCGGCGTAGATCTGCGAAAGCTTCTTACCCCGCTTGGCGATCATTTCCACCAGCAGGGTGCCAGCATAGACACCATCCTTGCCTGCAATATGCCCCTGGACGGTCAAACCACCGGAGGACTCACCACCGATGACGGCGTTGGTCTCGGCCATCTTGGACGACACCCACTTAAATCCGACCGGTACCTCGTAACAGGTCTGCCCGTGGGCCTCGGCGACACGGTCAAGCAGGTGGGTCGTCGCGAGGTTACGCACGCAGGGCCCCTGCCATCCCTTGTCCTCCAGAAGGTAGGTGTACAGCAATACGAGGATCTGGTTGGGATGCAAGAAATGCCCCTGGTCATCAATGATACCGAGGCGGTCTGCGTCACCATCAGTGGCAATGCCGATATCGGCTCCACGCTCGACAACCTCCTGGGCCAGAGTCTGGAGGGTTCGCGAATTCGGAGAAGGAAGGCGCCCACCAAAGAGGGTGTCGCGACGCTCGTGAATGGTATCGACGTCGCAACGGGCCGTCATAAGGATGGTCTGGAGGCAGGTGCGGGAAACGCCAAACATGGGGTCGAGGACGACCTTGAGGTGGGCGTGGCGGATGACCTCCAGATCGACATGATCAAGGATCGCGTCGATGTACCAGTTCATTGATGTCTGCACCTCAATTACACCGTCACGAAGGGCATCAGTGCGGTGCACGCGCCTAATGTCCTTTGGGCTGATGGAATTGGCGCGGTGCTGAATGGGTTCAGTGATCTCGACCTTGGCATCACGGCCACCCTCCGTGAACACCTTGAGACCGTTATAAGTGGCAGGGTTGTGGGAGGCGGTCACCGCCATACCGTAGGCACAGCCGAGGTCCCGAACGGTCCACATGATCATCGGGGTCGGAGCAGGCCGGTCGATGATTCTCACGACGATGTCGTTACCGGCGAGTACCTCCGCTGCCCACCAAGCGAATTCCGGGGAAAGGAAGCGCTGGTCGTATCCGATGACGACAGGGCGATGTTCCTGATTTTCGTCGTGTATACGGTCGGCAAGCGCCTGAGCGACCCGCTCAACATTTAAGCGAGTAAACGTGTCCGCGATGATGGCTCGCCAGCCGCCGGTGCCAAATTCAATTTCGTCCGCCATGGCTCACAGGTTAGGTCGAAAAAGCCTTCATGGTTCGTAAAACCCAGCCCCATGGCAACTGCGCTCATCGCTCCTGCGCGATAGCAGGAATACGATGAGCGGGCTGCCGAACGGAATCAGTCCAGGCGCCGGGCGGAGGGCCCCGGACGTGTGACCACGGTAACGGCCTGTCCAGCCTCCTCCGAGTACTCGTCGCGGTACTTACCGAGCCACGTACTAGCGAACTCCGGAGCCTCGGCATTAGGCACGAGAGCCCACACCGAGCCACCGAAACCTGCCCCGAACGAGGTGGCCCCAGTCGCTCCAAGTTCGCGAGCGATGCGCGCGAGAGCCGATGTCTGTGGCACTTGATTGCCAAGAAGGTCCTCGGCCGCGCGTTGCGACTCGTCAGCCATTCGACCGAATCTTTCAAGGTCACCACACGCCAGTGCTTTCGACGCCTCAGGAATGATGCTTTCAGACTCGGTAAGGAAGTGATCGAGGCGCCGAGTGAGATCGGCGCGATCGCTCACCACCTCGTGCAACTTCTCAGCATTAGGGTCGGCCACTAGGGCATCCCCGAGGACAGCGTCCTCACGACCTGTGGTCGAATTCCACCGTTCGATGATCTCGCGCGTCGCCAACGATGCCGCGTTGTAAAGATCACGAGCAGCTCCGGTCTTCTCGGCCGCGACCCCGGAAACGATGACGACAAAGGACATGTCTTCAGGGAATGGGACCCGTTGCTGCAATCGAATCGGGCAGAAGCGAAATTGACCGAGCTGCCCGTCCTTACTGCACACCATTGCGGTGTGGTCCTCTGAACCGCCAAAAGTGCCCACACCTGCGGCCCCTACCAGGTTCTTGAAAGTCATACCGTTCTCATGACAGGCCAGATACCCAGCCAGATCGGCATCGTCGGTGATGTTGTCCTGCCAGGTGCGGGTATCAGGCAGCCCATTGAAATCAGCCAGGCCCAACACGATCGCGCTGACGAGGGCAGAGGAAGAACTCATCCCACTGGCTAACGGCAGGTCAGAAGTGAGCCGAATCCTGGCGGGGGCCAAATCACCGAAATTTGCCGCCAAACGGTCAACAACGGCTTGTGCGTACCTACCCCAGTGACCAGCCGGCAATTTTGGATCATGACCCGCGGCTAAGGACAGCTCACCGGGAGCGGCGTCCGTCGACACCGTTATCCCACTGTCACCCGGCTCGATTGAAATCGTCACCCCGCGATCCACGGCGGCCACCAGTGTGGACCCGCCAGCGTAGTCAGTGTGCTTGCCGAGAACCTCTATCCGTCCCGGAACGAACCAGCGTGTCACAGTTTCACCTCACGGCTGCTGAGAGCCTCCACTACAGACGTAATGTCGCCGCGGTTCGACATGTCGAGAACTCCCGACTCGACCGGAACGACATCAAAATGCTCGCCATGCTCCACCATCCAGCGCACTGCATCGACAATCTCGTATTCCCCGCGCTCCGACTTGTCGATCGAGCGGCACGCCTCGAAGATTCTCGGGGTAAGAAGGAAACAGTTCATCGATACCAGCGCAGTCTCTCCGGCAGCATCAACGATGTGGGGGTCCGGCTTCTCGATGATATCCGTAAGTTGACCTGAATCATCAGAATCCAGCAGGGCGAAGGCACGAATGCGCTCAGGATCGATGTTGGACTGCGCGATCATGGCGCGCTTCGTGAAACCTAGGGTTCCTGAGGCGGGAACCTCGCGAAGTCTGGCGACCGCGTCCTCCGGGTAAAAATTGTCAGAGTTCACAACCAGCACACGGTCATCACCGGCAAATTCCTCGGCGGCTGCGACGGCGTCCGCAGTACCCAGAGGATGCTCCTGGACCGCATAGACAATCGATAACCGCGATTTTTCGCATGCGTCGTAGTAGTCCCGGATTACGTTGTGTTCAGGGCCGATCACCAGACAAAATTCGTCAAAGCCAGCGTCGGCTAGCGCTGAGATGACGTAGTCGAGAAATGGACGATCATCAAGACTGATCATTGCCTTGACGCCGGCTGAAGCAGCAGCTGCTTGGTCTGCTGTAAGGGAGACTCCCTCGACAGATTTGCGCATCCGCGTTCCCAAACCACGCGCCATGATGACGACCTTGTGAGGAGCCGTTTGTGCCACGGGATCGTGTGTCATGTGGGTAATCCTAGGAATCAGTTCGAGTCCGCGCGCAGATAGGGCAACATCCGGTCACCTAAGATGATCCTTTTCCATTTCTACCCGTCCGTCAGGGGACACATCAATCACGTATCCTAGCGACATGGTCACCGGTAGTAACGGCACCTCAGGCAAGAAATCGCAAGCTAGCACGCACACCTGGGCAATCCTCTTCTTCCTCGCCCTCATCGTCGTTATGCGGCATAGCGCCTTGGGTGCGCTCCTCAGCTTGGTGGTGGTCATGACGATCATCATGTGGGTCGTTCAAAGACAGAAGGCTCAGGCCAAACGAGTCAAAAACGGTGGGCACCACGAGTCCACCTCGGACAAGCAAAACCTGGGGAACCTGAACCCCAACCCCACAGACGACAAGAAGGTCATTGAACGCAGACCTCGATCATCAGCAAACAGGGCCGACAGCTTCTCCGCCTCTCCGGACAAGGGCCTGTTCGGTGGCTCCTTCGCTGCTCTGACCGATGCGTTGCCCGGCAACGTTGATGAGCCCGGTAAGCACATTGAACCCGCGCAACCTCAGCAACATCACCCAGCCCCGGAACGAGGGTCTTCGCAGCATCATGCTTATGCACCGCGCCCCTCCCATCAGCCTCCGGATTCCGTGAGTTTTCACGACCCCGAATCCCTTCGGCCTGAGATCTCTCGGCCCGGAGTCGAGCCAGCGACCAAGCCTGCCTCCCGTGTTCCGGCACCCGCCCCACCGATAAAAACCACAGCCCCGGCTCCTGCTGTCACCCAGAAAGCCGCCTCAACCGCTGCCCCGGCAAAAATCGCCCGCGGCAGCCGATTCGACGACAACCGAGGCGGATCGGCAGCTATTTCCATGACCCGTGAATCAGCTACGACAAGCCTGCACGAGGTCCCCGAATACAACGGTTCGTGCCTATCCACGTCTTCCCTCTTCGCGCAGCAATGACTGAATTAGCACAGCGGTAATCGGAAAACCCGCTCATTCGCGGTCCCGTCACGAGGAACAGCAAAATAAGTCTGACCTCCGGCGGACCGGGCATGATCCAGCCCCAACCCCCAGCGTGCTGACATTTTTCGCACTCGTGCAACGACCGGATCCGACAAGAAGACGGACCCCAACACAAGCAGCATGCACCTGGTCACAGACCCGACTTGCCGCTTCGTGCCGCTGCAACCACACCCCTATGGCGGCCCCAGAGCGCTGACCTGACGGTGTCGAGTACCAGCTCCGGGTTATCCCGAATCATATTCGGCGTGACCCGAATGACACGCAATCCAGCTCCAACCAACAGCGCATGGCGCCTGGCCGTCGCCTCGTAATCTGCCGGTCTCCCGTGAAAGGCGTAGCTATCGATCTCGACGACCACGTTCTCCTTCTTAAACCAGAGGTCCGGGAAGACGGCGTTCCCGTCAATCCACAACCTCTCGTTTGCCTTCCATCCACTGACCCGGTGGCGGCGGAACAACGCATGAATCTCCCGTTCAGCAACAGACCATGGACGGTCTAACAACTGCCGCAACACTCTTCTGACAACGCTGGATGGGGCCTTCCTTGCCAACTTAGGGCGAACTCCGCGAAGGTCTTCGGTAGCCACGTAGCCTTTCCGAAGGCATTCCGTGGCGGCCTCCCAGTCCCCACGCAACGCCAACCAAAAGCACGTGTAGGCACAGGTAGTACGCACACCGTACCGGTCCTCAATGACGGGCTCGCTCCCAGCGCGATGGAACCTTAACCATGGCCGACGCGAGCACCGGGGCATCGAATGTGGAACGATGACGTCAATCTCGGTCATCTTGAGGTCTCTCATCCCCGCCAGGTACAAAGCAGCTCTGCCAGTGAAGATCGCGCTCGGGCGCCACAACCTGACGGCTCGCATCCACGCCTCTGGGTGCCTAGCGGCCATAGCAGTCATGACGATTCTGGGCAGAGGTCTAATAACGTAACCTTCCCGTGCTGCCCGCCGCGCCTGCCGAGCGACTCGTCCCACTGAACTGATTTTGGCCACACCACCGTTGGCCTCCAGAATGTCAACTAACTCCATATCTTCAGTTGTCGTTTGAAGCCGGGTATTTTCGTCACCCAATTCGACATCTGTGGATAACTACCGCGGAAAATATTGGAGTTGTCCACAGGTTCCTTGAGGCGCCACCCGCATCTCGCAAGCCCAAGCTCCCAGCCTCATAGACCGAATCCCTGGCCGCACCCTCCCCCTATGTGTCCGCGACCTCCCTGACCAAAAATCCCACCACCCCGCCACCTGTGACATCCCCGTGCAAAGTAGGCTTGCGACATGGCAGAGATGCGCATTGAGAAAGACAGCATGGGCGAGGTCGAAGTACCCGCCGAGCATTACTGGGGAGCCCAGACACAGCGTTCCCTCCACAACTTCGAGATCGGCCGTGACACCTTCGTTTGGGGCCGAGACATGATCCGTGCTCTCGGAACTCTCAAGAAGTCCGCGGCACTAGCCAACAAGGAACTGGGTGAGTTGCCGGGCGACGTTGCCGACCTCATCGTCCAGGCCGCCGACGAGGTCATCGCCGGAAAACTCGATGACGAGTTCCCGCTGGTGGTCTTCCAGACCGGTTCGGGCACCCAGTCCAACATGAACACCAACGAGGTCATCAGCAACCGTGCGATTGAGTTGGCCGGTGGCGAACGCGGGTCGAAGAAACCCGTCCACCCCAACGACCACGTCAACCGTGGCCAATCCTCCAACGATACCTTCCCGACGGCCATGCACATCGCCGTTGTGTGTGCCCTCAATGAGCGCCTCTACCCCGCCGTCCAGCAGCTTCGCGACACTCTCGACGAGAAGGCCAAAAAGTACGACGACGTCGTGATGGTCGGCCGCACCCACCTGCAGGACGCAACGCCGATCCGCCTCGGCCAGGTCATTAGTGGCTGGGTCGCCCAAATCGATTTCGCCCTCGACGGCATCCGCTACGCCGATTCACGCGCCCGTGAACTAGCCATCGGCGGCACCGCCGTCGGCACCGGCCTCAACGCCCACCCTGATTTCGGCCCGACCGTCGCTAAGCACGCGACCGAGGAGACTGGCATTGAGTTCAAGCAGGCCGACAACCTTTTCGCCGCGCTGAGCGCCCACGACGCCCTAGTACAAGTTTCGGGGTCGCTGCGTGTCCTCGCCGACGCCCTCATGAAGATTGCCAATGACGTCCGCTGGTACGCGTCTGGCCCCCGCAACGGTATCGGCGAACTCCTGATCCCCGAAAACGAGCCCGGCTCTTCGATCATGCCTGGCAAAGTCAATCCGACCCAGTGCGAGGCCATGACGATGGTCGCCACCCGCGTGTTCGGTAACGACGCGACAGTCGGCTTTGCCGGTTCTCAAGGCAACTTCCAGCTCAACGTGTTCAAGCCCGTCATGGCCCATGCCTGCCTGGAGTCGATCCGCCTTATCGCCGATTCGTGCATCAGCTTCGACAAACATTGCGCCTACGGCATCGAGCCAAACCCCGACAAAATCAAGGAGAACCTCGACAAGAACCTCATGCAGGTCACGGCTCTCAACCGTCACATCGGTTACGACCTGGCTTCGAAGATCGCTAAGAACGCCCACCATAAGGGCATCAGCCTGCGGGAGTCCGCTCTGACGGTCGGCGGCATGAGCGAGGAGGATTTCGACAAGTGGGTCGTCCCCGCCGACATGACTCACCCCAGCGCCGCTGAATGATTTTCATCGCCACGACGACACGTCGGGCCGGTCACTGCATCGACAGTGACCGGCCCGACGTTTTTGTGCACGGAGAGGAGGAAAACCCGGGACACGGACCGTTTCGAGGGCACGATGTTCCGTCGGAATTGCACACCGAGCGCGACCACCGAAAATGGGGAAACCCGCCCCGACAAGGACCTACGTAGCGTGAGTCCATGCACACCTGATGTGTGGGGCATCACCCCTTGACAGCTCCAGCAGCAAGTCCGGACTGCCAGTAACGCTGGAGGACGAGGAACAAAATCACCAATGGGACCACTCCGATGACGGAAGCGAGCATCACGGCGCCCTTGTCCGGAGCGAAATAGGCCATCATGCCGTACAGTCCCTGAGTCACCGGCTGCAAGTTCTCATCAGTGATCATCATCAGCGGTAGCAAGAAGTTGTTCCACGTCGCAACAAAAATGAACAGAAAGATCGTCACCATGGCCGGGGCCAGCAGACGCAGCACCATAGTGGAGAAGATCCGGAGCTCTCCCGCCCCGTCAATACGGGCGGCTTCGAGGAGCTCCATTGGCACCGACGAATCGGCGTAGACATTGCCGAGGAACACCCCAAACGGGCTGACCATCGATGGGATGATCATTGCCCACATGGTGTTGACCAGGTGCATCTTGATAAATAGCAAGTACAACGGAACGGTAAGCAACGCCACCGGCATGAGCAGGCCAACCATGATGACGACGAGCAGCACTCGGCGCCCCGGGAACCGGAATTTTGATATCGCATATCCACAGGAGACAGAAATAAGCGTCCCAACGACTCCAGACACCGTTGAGTACAGCAATGAGTTGAGCACCCATCTCGGAAACATCCCCTTGGTCCAGGCCATGAGAGAGTGCCAGTTGGCGGCCCAGTTGAACTCGCCGAAGGCGAACCCAGAAGTGCTCACCAGATCGGTGTTGTTCTTGGTAGACGCGATGACCAGCCAGATGATAGGCAGCAAAAAGTAGCAAGCTACAACGGCCAAGATCACCCATGTGATTGTCCGGGCCGCCTTGGAGGGGGCAATCGATCGAGGCGGGAGACCATCCAATGAGGGGCGGTAAGGGATGCCATCCTTGGTGACGGCGGTCTTGCCGTGTGCCATGTCAGTCCGCCTTCCTCTGGACCAGGGCGTAGATCATTGCGAGCACCCCGGCGACCAAAGCCATCATGATGGACACCGCCGAGGCCGGACCGGCCCCGCTCGGGCTAATATTTCCGTTCATAGTGTTGTAAGCCATCATCATGGGCGTGTAATCACGCGGCATCCAAGTCGCGACGGTGGCCAAAACGGTCGGCTCGTTGAACAATTGCACAGTACCGATGATGGACAGCAGGACTGCCAACATAGCCGCGCCTCGAACCATTGGGATCTTAATTTTCGTCATGATCTCCCAACCGGAGGCGCCGTCGATACGTGCGGCCTCGTAGAGATCCGAGGGAATCGCCTGTAGGGCAGCTAAGAAGATCAACATGTTGTAGCCGGTAAAGGTCCACGTCGTCATATTGGCCATTGATGCGAGGATGACGTGAGAACTTAAGAGACTGAAGTTCAAATGTCCCGCGAAAGGGGAAATCTCGGGCACGTAGAGGTAGGCCCACATAATCGCGGCCACAAGCCCTGGGATCGCGTAGGGCAAGAAGTACGAAAGGCGCCAGAACCCGAGATGGCGCACCAAGTACGAGTCGATAACTAGAGCGAGGAACAGTGCAGCAAGGATCATGATCGGGATTTGGAAGACACCAAATAGCATGACGCGACCGATGCCGTGCCAGAAGGCTGGATTCGTGCATACGTCCTGGAAGTTCTCTAGACCGACAAATTTCTCCACTGTCCGGCCTCCGCCATAAAGGCCGCCTCCCTCGGCAACCTGCTTGTGGAACCCAGCCCGGATGCTCTCAATGATGGGAGCAACGAACACGATGATGAAGACGATGGTGAATGGCAGTGCGAATAACCAGCCAGTTAGCGCCTCGTGTCTGGCCTTGCGACTAGCCATCGTGGATGAGGACATGCCGACTCCTGTGAAGAATTGTCACGGTGCGGATCTTCCCGCACCGTTCGGCGACCATGGCGATCGCCGCGGACTGCGTCAATGACAGATCAAAACTGTCAGTCGAGGTGGGGTTTGGGGCCTCCTGAGCCATAGGAGACCCCAAACCGGCAAAAATGATCGGTCCGGACTGCGCACGCCGCTACCCTCGCCCAACCCGGAGCCGACCACCTTGCGTGAAAATCACCCGTTCACGGGGAGTCCAGCGTCCTTAAGCGCCTGGACCGAGGTGTCTTGCGCAGTCTGGAAGATGTCACCGACCTTGGCCTTGCCGGCAGCGGCACCAGCACCTTTCTCGTTCATCTTCGTGCCCACGACAGTGAAGCCAGGGATATACCCGAACTTCGGGGCGAGCCTCTCATTTGCCTTAGCAAGCTCGGCCATGACGTCTTGGCCACCAAACTGCTTCTTCATCTTCTCAGGAGTAGTCACCTGCCCCTTAGCGGCGGGGACCAAACCTTGGGTAGCGAGGTCGTTGACTTGAGTGTTGAACCAGTCGTTGAACTGCATCGCCTGAGCGGGGTACTTGCAGCCCTTGACGACGGCGACACCGGAGCCGCCGTCAGGTCCAGTCATGTCTGATCCTCCGAAAGATGGCAGCTGGACGACGCGCCACTGACCGTTGTAGCTGGTCTTATCGAGGGCGTCCAGCATGAAGCCAGTCTCCCAAGCAGCAACGATATTGCCGATGAGTTTCCCGCTGACAAGGTCTTTCGTGTACGCGTCGCTCCAACGGGCGTCAGTGACAGCGCTCTTGTCGTCGAGGGCTTTCTGCCAGAAATCGGCAACAACTTTGCTCTTGTCACCGTTGGTATCGACCTTCCACTTATCGCCTTCGGCGGAGTACCACACGGCGCCCGCAGCAGCAGCCTGAGCGGATAGCCAATTCTGGGCTTCATCGGGCTCAAATCCGAGGATGTACTTGCCCTTGGCGGCAGCCTTCTTGGCGGAGGAAAGCAACTCAGAAGAGGTCTTCGGAACCCCAATGCCAAGCTTCTTGAACTCGGCCTCGTTGTATACGTACACCAGTGGGCCAGTGTCTTGGGGCAGACCAACGACCTTGCCGCCAACAGACATCTGCCCGTAGGCACCCGAGAAATGGCCTTTATATTTCTCAGCCTCGTTGGTGACGTCCTGCACCAAGCCCTTGACGTACATGTCTGGGACCTCGGAATATCCCGACTGGACCAGACAGGGGGCAGTCCCAGCCTTCACGTCAGCCTCCAGCTTGGGCATGAGCTCATTGGCCTTGCCCGGGAATTTCGTGGCTTCAACCTTGATGTCAGGATGCTCCGAGTTCCACTTTTTGACGATGTCAGCGACCTTCGTCATCCCCTCCCCGTCGGGCAAACGGTGCAGGTACTTGATGGTGACCGGGCCAGAAGCTGCCGCGGACTGCGACGCAGCCTTACCGGGCGACCCGGATCCCCCCGAGGAACTGCCACAGGCGCCGAGCACGAGTGTTCCGGCGACGATCGCAGCAACAGAGGCCATCCGACGAGTACGGCGTGTGATCATGTCAACCCTCTTCCTTGAGTAAATGGGCCACGAGTGGACCCGTAGCCTGCCGACCGGCGTGTATTGGATACCGCCCTAGAATCCACCACATCGCTGTGTACACGTGTACATTACGACTCGTGGCCCACCTTCGACAAGTGGGGTCGCACAACCGAGCGTCACCGATGGTGGACCGGAATAATGAGGAGGATTGTCGATGAGTGCGGAAACAGGCCGACCCACTATGCACGAGGTAGCTCGGGTCGCCGGTGTCTCCCATGCCACAGTGTCACGGGTCCTCAACGGCCACACCAACGTTGCCCCCGCAACCGCACGAGCTGTCGCCGACGCGATCATTACCACCGGTTATGTACCCAATCGAGCAGCACGGTCGCTACGAGTCCAGTCCACCGACACTGTGGTCCTCGTAGCCCGCGAAAAAGCCGACGTTTTCTACAGTGAGCCAACTCTGTCGCCGATGGCATCGGGAGCGAATCTTCGCCTCTCTGAGCACGGGTACCAGATGCTGCTAGCCCTCGTCGATTCTTCCCGATCCGCTGAGCGGGTCGGGTCATTGATTGCCGGGGGATCTTTCGACGCGGCAATTTTGGTAGCGATGAGCAACGACGACCCGCTGATCGCGCGTCTTATGGCCACAAATACTCCCCTCGTAACCTCATCCACGCCGTTTCCGGGCTTTGACATCCCTTCAGCTGACACCGACAACGTCGGAGGTTCCCGGGCTATCACCGCGCGACTCGTAGCCACTGGTCGGTCAAAATTAGTCGCTATCGGAGGGCCATCGTGGGCCCCGGTCACCCAGCTGCGTCTCGACGGGTTCCACCAAGGTGCGAAAAATGCCGCCTTAGGGCACACCACCGTCAATGAATGGACCCTCACCGCCGGCAAGCGGGCAATGAGGGAACTCCTTGAGCTTCACCCGGACCTCGACGGTGTTGTCGCGGCCTCAGATCTGCTGGCAGCGGGAGCAACCCGAGCCCTCAACGAGGTCGGTCGGCGGGTCCCACAGGACGTCGGCGTCGTCGGGTTCGACGATGCACCAATCGCGGCTCTCAACGATCCTCCGCTGTCGACGGTGCGCAGCGATGCCAGGGCAACGGGAATTGCCTTAGCCGACATGGCTATCGCGCAGATTCGCGGCCAGGAGCTCCCCCAACCCCACCTCCTACTACCCAACGAAGTAGTTTGGCGAGAGTCGGCCTGACCGGTCCGTCAGACCACCGACGGGCGTTGCAGGTCGGTGTAGTTAACGGCCTTGGCATCAAGAAGTTCGACAAAAGCGTCGAACCCGTTGGCCTCCAGCCACTGACGCTCGGCCTCGGTGATCGGTACGCCAAGTAACCAGTGGACCTTCATGTCGCCAATGTCCACCTGGTCTAGCTGGGGGGTGGTGAAGGGATGGCACCACATGAGATGCGGGGTAGTGGAATTCGGCGCGTACATCGACACAACATCGCCGAAGACGATCCCGGGAGCCATCGACCAGTGATCACGGAGCACCGCGAAGGCGCACGATCCCAGGACCTTGCCCATGACGTCAGAACCGGGAGCGCCCACCACCATAAGCTCCGCGCGAATATCGCTGCTGGTGCCGTCAACGAGGGCGACGGCATTGGGTTCAGCGTGCAGACTCACCGTCGACCAGGTCGACCAACCCGGCGCGGGCGCATCAGCAAAAGCCAGAACATCGATGCGCACCTCTTCGGCGGCGTCTACCATGCCATCCGCACGGGGCGTACCACCGACCGCCTCGACTACGGCCTGAGCAACCTGAGGGCCGGTTGAAGGCATCTGCGTTGGCTCGGCCAGATGCTCAGGCAGGTCTTGTGGGTCCAGCGGTCGCTCAGCCGTTAGCTCATCACCGTCAGGAAGGCGTGCTGCTGGGGAGACGTTTTCGTCGCTCATACATCGATCCTGTCACGTTGATGGCTCTAGCGTGTCCGGGGCGGGGGTTTTCTTGCCCGACGTGGGAAGGTGGAAGTGTTACTGAGAGCACATCCACCGCCTGAACCCGACCGCGAAGGGAGACCATGCCTCCGCTGAAATCCGACGTGTGGACATGGGACACACTCATCCACATCGCCATCATCATCGCTGTAGCGATCATCGCCCGTTGGCTGCTCCGCAAGGGCGTTGATTGGACGATTCATCTCATGGTGTCGCGCTCCGAGAAACGCGAAGCGACGATGCCAGGCCGCACGCGTCGTATCCTCGCAGAGGCGACCGGCGCGAGCATCGATCGACAAAATCAGCGCACCGCAACCGTTGGCGGGCTTCTTTCGAATGTCGGTGTGACGATCATCATCATCGTCGCCCTGCTTTCGGGATTCAGCACCATCGGCTTCAAGATCACCCCCATCCTCACCTCCGCCGGAATTGTTGGCGTGGCGCTAGCCTTTGGCGCACAGACGCTCGTCAAAGACGTCCTGGCGGGACTTTTCATCATCTTCGAGGACCAGTACGGCGTCGGTGACGCGGTGAAAATCAATGAAGTGGAGGGGCTCGTTGAAGATGTCGGCCTACGTGTGACGCGGATCCGGGATTGGAATGGCGCAGCCTGGTATCTACGCAACGGTGAGATCACCAAGGTGGGCAATGTCACTCAGGGCTGGACGACCTCGTTTACTGACATCAACGTGCACGCCTTGGAAGATCCCAACCAGGTGATCCGCGTCATCCGTAAGGTTCTCGACAACCTCGAAGTCGAATTTGAAGGAACCCTACTCGACAAGCCGCTGGTGCTGGGCGTCGGCGACATCACCGGCGACACGATGACCTTCCAGGTCATGACGAAATGCATCGCCAACCAGCACAATAATGTTCTGCGCGCCCTGCGCCGCGAGTGTAAGGACGCCTTCGACGCGGCTCGGATCCGCAGGGTTTTCTGATCGACAGTCCGGTCTTCCTTTTCACCACGATCCCAAGTTTCCTCGGCCCCGGCCATCGCCAGATACCACGTGGTACACCTTTCGTGGGCAGAGAACTCGCCTCTCCCCCCACGACGTGACAGTTTTCGACGTCGCAGACGTCGGACGCTTTTCCGGCAGGTTCACCGGGTCAGCGACCGAGCTCCTCCCGCACTGCCTGCTCCACCGCCCGACTCAACAGCGGCCCAGCTTGGGCCATCGATGCCTCAACATCGGGCTCAATGTCGGACAAGCAGATGATGCGCTCGAAGACACGACGCTTCTCCTCAGGCAGGTCGCACCTCCCGCACACCGCCCATACCGGCACTCCTGCGTCGAGAGCAATCTTGCGGATCGTGTCAGGAAGCTTGCCTAGCAAGGTTTGCCTGTCAAGTCGACCCTCGCCAGTGACAACAAGTCCAGCCCCAGAGATTTTTGACACTGCTTTGGCCCATCCGAGCATTGCAGCTGCCCCCGGGCGGTATTTTGCTCCCAGACAGCGAAGCGCCCAACCAACTCCGCCGGCGGCACCGGATCCCGGATCGTCCCGGTAAGTACTACCGATGGCTGGTTCCATCAGGTCGGCAAGCCTGGTCAGACCGGCCTCAGCAATCGCGATGCCTTCGTGGTCCAAACCCTTCTGAGGACCAAACACGGCAGCCGCACCTTCTGGTCCGAGCAACGGCGAAGTGACGTCACACGCAACTGTCAGCTCTACCCCCGACAATTTTCGATTGAGTCCGGACAGGTCGAGGCGTGTGAGTTCCGTCAACCCTGCTGCCCCGGGAGAAATTGGCGCGAGATTTTTGTCGAGCAGACGCACACCTAAGGCTTCCAACATTCCTGCGCCGCCATCAGTGGATGCTGACCCACCGACCCCAACGGTGATGTCGGTCGCTCCTTTACGCAGGGCAGCTGCGATAACCTCACCAAGACCGCGGCTGGATGCCACGAGGCCACGCCGGGGCGTCGGCCGCCCGGATACCCGGTCGGCCCTCTCTAGACCACAACAGGTAGCCATTTCAATGACAGCATGGCGGTCACGCATTGCGTAGTCGACTTCCGCGAGGTCTCCTGTGGCGCCGTGACACTTGACGGTGACAGCATGACAACCGGCCGCTAGAACTGCCTCAACAGTCCCCTCCCCGCCATCAGCAACCGGGATCGTGATGACCTCACGATCCGGATCAGCCGCAGAAAACCCCCGCCGGACTGCTCGACAAGCCTTCCCAGAGCTCAGTGAGCCTTTAAACGAGTCAACGGCTACGACGACCGGCGCATTCGGATCGGGACGCATGGTCTCAGCATGGCACGCCACCATGTCGTGGCTCGAGACCGGCTCTCCCATCTTGATGACCATTTCTCCCGCCTCGAGTCCTGTATCCTCACTCCTTCGCCCCGACATGCATAATGTCGGCACTTTTCGTCACAACCCGTAAACTCGGGGTCATGGTAAATCGCGCCTACCTGTCCCTGAGCGTTCTTGCCCTCGTGCTGTGGGTGGCCGCGTACCGTCATTTACCCGGCTGGGCAGCTGGGATAACGCTGGCGTGCATCGTGCTGTTCTCACTGTTCTGCGAGTGGTCGCGGGTGCGTACCCTGGCACGCATCGGCAAATCTCGCGGTACCGCTGCCCAGAGCTCGCGCGGTCGTAAGCTGTCCTGATCAGGCCCTCAGCAGCCTTCATGACACGACCGATCCGAACAAGCCCTGTAGTGTTCCTACCGCCCACCAGCCTCGACGCCAATGTCGCGTAGGCTATTTGCCGCCATGCCTGAGAAAAACATCAACAGCACCACCATGCTGCCCGCCGCCCTGCGTCCTACCCCCGACGAATCCGGGATGACCGTGCCGCAGTTGCTCGAGCATCGCATCAATGCGCTCTTCGAGCAGATCCCGTTGGTGGCCGAACTAGGTGAGGCCTTCGCACAGGCTGGTCACGATTTGTATCTCGTTGGTGGATCTGTTCGCGACGCCCTTATGGGCCGACTGGGTCACGACCTCGACTTCACGACCGATGCCCGCCCTGATGACACTGAAGCGATCCTGCGCCAACACACCCACGCGACCTGGGATATCGGCCGAGCTTTCGGAACGATCGGCGCCCAGATTGACGATTGGGTGGTTGAGGTCACAACCTACCGCGCGGATGCTTACCATCCGGACTCACGCAAGCCCGAGATCGTCTACGGCGAGACCCTCAAGGACGACCTTATTCGCCGCGACTTCACTGTCAATGCGATGGCCCTTCATGCCGCTACCCGAACCTTCTCGGATCCTTACGCAGGCCTGACCGACATCGTGTCGGGAATTTTGCGCACCCCCTTCCCTCCGGAGCGGTCTTTCAGTGACGATCCTCTCCGGATGATGCGAGCGGCACGTTTCACCTCTCAGCTGGGTTTTACCGTCACGAACGAGGTACGTGCCGCCATGACCGACATGGCCTCTCGCATCGAGATCATCTCAGCCGAGCGTGTTCGCGATGAGCTCTCCAAGACTCTCCTCACTGACCACCCCCGTGAGGGACTGGACCTCCTCGTGACTACGAGGATTGCCGACTATGTACTTCCCGAACTCCCCGCACTGCGTCTCGAGCGCGACGAGCACCATCGTCACAAGGATGTCTATGAACACTCCTTAACGGTTTTGGACCAGTCGATCGACCTAGAGAAACGTCGCGGCCACGACCCGGACCTCACGGGTCGTCTGGCGGCCCTGCTGCACGACATCGGCAAGCCCTCGACGCGCAAGTTCGAGCCCGGCGGCAAGGTGAGCTTCCATCACCACGACATCGTCGGGGCGAAGATGGCACGCAAACGCCTTAAAGCCCTCACCTACCCCAGCCAGGTCGTCAAGGAGGTATCCAAGCTCGTCGAATTACACCTGCGCTTCCACGGCTACGGTGATCAAGGTTGGACTGACTCGGCGGTTCGTCGTTATGTTCGAGACGCCGGCGACCAACTGGAGCGCCTCCATATCCTCACCCGATCTGACTGCACGACTCGCAATCGGCGCAAAGCCGAGCGGCTGGAATTCGCCTATGACGATCTTGAGGCGCGCATCGCCAATTTGACCGCTAAGGAGGAGCTCGCCGCCATTCGACCCGACCTCGACGGCCAGCAAATTATGGCGACCTTAGGTATCAAGCCGGGACCGGAGGTTGGCAAGGCGTACAAATTCCTGCTCAACCTTCGCCTGGATGAAGGCCCGCATACTCCCGACGAGGCGAAAAACGCACTGCTGGCCTGGTGGGCCACGCAGGATCGCTAAACCTTTCTGATGGTCACAGCTGAAGCAGGTCGGCCAACTACCATGACAGACGTGCCTTCTCCTTCCCGCCTTCGCCCAGCCGCCTGGCTACTAGGCCTGTTGATGGTTTTGGCGACCGTTGTGACGGGATCATCCCCTGCCCAGGCGCGCACCGCTTCCGGGTTAGTCAAGGTGGCGATTACCTCCGTCACGCCACCGACGGGTGATCCCAAAACTCCCATCACCATTAAAGGGACGGTCACGAACACCTCCTCGGTGTCCATGACGTGGGTACAGGCGTCTTTTTGGCGTTCCCAGGACGAGATCAACGACACTCGGGACCTCTCTGACCTCCTCGCTTCCCCGGCTACCGTGCCAGTGGGGATGCGCTGGTTCCGCGAGCCGAAAGAGGCGTCAATTTTTAACATCACGGACCCCGAGGCCAACCAGACCTTTAAGCCAGGAGACATCGGGGCGTTCACCGTCACCGGTACACCCGCTCAGATGGGTCTGATGACGCCAAATGCTGTCTATGCAGTCGGGGTTCATGTACAGGCATCCCCGGGAAATCAACCGCGGAGAACCGTCGGACGAGCACGGGTACTCACGGTGCTCTCGGACGCTCACACCAGCGCGAATCTGGCCCCCGTTATCGTGCTGTCTGCCCCACCGTCGCGACGCATTGACGGTACCTTCACCGACGAATCCCTATCCGATGACATCACCCGCCGGTTGAAACCCCTCGCCGAGGCAGCACATACCCGCAATGCCACCGTGCTCGTTGATCCGAGTCTTATCGACGAAGTTCGTGCCATGGCGTCGGGTTATCTGGTAGCTGGCAAGGGCTCACACACTGTCGCCGGAACTGGCCAAGAGCAAGCCAAGGAGTGGCTCAATCTCGTCGAGCCTCTCTTATCGTCAGGCCGGGCGTATCGCCTGCCCTACGGAAATGCTGACGTCATCGGGGCCGCCCGGCAGGGACGCTCCAGTCTTTTACTGACGGTCAAGCACGCCGTCGGCCCTTCCAACCCCGCGGCGCATTTGCCCTTGGCTATCATCGATCCCGCCGCTGAACTCGACAATTCGTCGTTCAAAACCTTGGCTAAAGAGCTCTCCCCCTCCGTCATACTGACTTGCGCAGCATCAGCTCGTAAGGGGGTTCGCGAGGACTTTGGGGTGAAGATCGTCGGGTTGGCCGACACGGTCCGGACCGGCGGCCATCCCCAATCAAACAGTGATTCTCAGCGACGCGGAATGCTGCTGTCCCAAGCCCTCCTCATGACTCGTGAGTCGATCCCTGCTGTCACCCTCGTGACCACCGTGAACGACGTCCAGGCCACTGCTCCCGTCGGCTGGCTCCATCTGCAGAACCTGTCGACAATTCTCAACGGGGCTAAACCGGGGCTACACCTGCCGGAAAGTCATGCCGGAAACACGATCCTCAAAGATTCGTGGTGGCAAATCCAGCACGACGTGGGCGTTGATGCTGACGGCTGGTCAGATTTGGTCGGGGCCTCGCCAGAGACGGCTTCTTTGACCTCGGCGAAATTTGTCAGCCGGACACTGTCGGCGTCACTCAAGGATCGGGAGGCGTGGGCTACCGACGTTATGCGCCCGGCGTCGGAGGTCATTGCCGGTAACGGCTTGGTCCTGCACTCGGCTTCCCATTTTGTGATGTCGTCGTCACGTAACGAGTTCCCGCTCACGATCACGAACTCGCTAGCGCAGACGGTTCGTGTCAAGGTCGTAGTCACTTCAGAAAACCCGCAACGCATTGACATCCCGGACACCCAGGTTGTTGCGATACAGCCCAAAGAGACGCAAACCATCAAGTTTGCTCCGAAAGCGAGTTCAAACGGCGTCGTTGAGATGCAGGCTCACCTGTCGACTCCGTCGGGACGGCTCCTGGGTTCTCAGTCAACTTTCGTCGTCAAAGCTACCCAGATGGATGATGTGGGCTGGATCATCATCGTCGTGTCGGCATTGGTGCTCATCATCGCGACGGTGCTGAGAATCCGACAAGTGACGGCAAATTCCCAGCGCGACACCGAGACCGCAGCCCGAGATGCTAAGCAACCTGCAACGAAGCTTGATGACATTTCTGACAGCACGCCAGCCACCCCAGCACAACAGGATCAGGAAGCAGCCTCGAGTGACGATTCTGCACGGAGCTCTCACACCGACACTGGCGACCTCACCGCGTGACAATCCCAGAGTTCCGGGCCCGGATCGGTATCGTTGAGGATGCACAGTCGGATCGATCGGGTAGGAGGTGGCAGTGTCTTTCGAAGACCCCGCCGACCGCTACCGCGATCCATATGACTCGGGCTCCTATGGGATGGACAATCTTCCTCACCTCTCCGCGAGGTCCTTTTTGGGCGGGCGTTACCGTCTCGACCAAGAGATTTCACGTCCGGAGCCTTCGCTTACGTGGCGGGCCTTCGACACTAAGCTGCACCGCCCGGTTCTTATCTACGCCCTGGCCCCACATGGTCGTCGCACCCCTGCTGTCCTTGACGCTGCTAGGCGCGCCGCTGTCGCTACCGATTCGCGCTTCTTACGGGTCCTTGACGCTGTCGTCGCCGGGCCGGGAGAACCAGCTTCGTGGGTCGTCAGTGAATACGCACCTGGCAAGTCGATCGAAGAGCTGCTAGAAACCGGCCCGCTGTCAGCGCTGGAAGCGGCGTGGATCGCCCATGAGATCGCTGATGCTATGGCCCCGTTACACGCCCAGGGGGTCTTCCATGAACGCATCAGCCCCGGGACCGTCCTGGTCACCTCAACAGGGAATCTCAAGATCAGTGGTCTCCTCATTGAGGCCGCATTGCATCCCCGGCCGGGGGATATTTCTCGCTCTTGGCCGGACCGCGAAGTCGTCGACGTGACGGATATTGGTCGCGTTCTCTACGCCTGCCTAGTATCTCGATGGCCCAACGGACAGGGGCACCGACCTTTCGTGGAACCGGCGACGGCCATGTCGTGGGGGCTGCCACCGGCACCTACAGATGCTCATGGCTGGCTCACCCCGCGTGAGGTGCGGGCCGGGGTCTCCCCCACCCTCGACGTCCTTTGCGACCAAATCCTCTCGCGAGTTCCTCACTATGACGAGGTCCCATTGCGCACAGCCAACGAGATCGCACAGTCTCTGGGACGGACCCTAGGATCCGCCGATGCCGCCGCTGACTTGGAGCGCCGCATCCGTTTCCCCGTAGATCAAACGTCTCAGGCCGAAAAAGACCCGTGGTGGTCAGACGAATCCTCGGCGTCGGTGGCACCGCAGGACCCCGATGAACCTGAGCGAGCTGAAGAATACGGTCCCGATGAAGAAGGTTACTGGTCTCCGGAAGCTGCTGCCGGCGAATGGGGTCGTCGCTCAGGACCCTTACCATGGTCAGGTCGTAACGACCCTCACATCACTCAGCTACCCCCTCAGGACTGGCCCAACGACGCTGAAGACGAGCCGGTATTCACGAAGGCCCGTCCACATAACCGGCGCTGGCCACCGATCCTCGTGGCTGTAACGGCCGTGGTCATGGTTGTGTGTCTTATCGCTGTCGAGATGCGCCACTCCGACAGTGGCGCCTCACAAACGTCCAGTAATCCGACAACTGTCAAGCTGACGCATGTCCAGGAGTTTGATCCTTCCGAGGACGGTGGCGACGCCAAGGAGAACCATAACCAGGTGAAGTTCGCTATCGACGGTAACCCATCGACAGCGTGGCACACCGTCGTTTATCGCAACTCGGCGAAGCTCGGGAATCTTAAACCCGGGGTCGGACTCGTCGTCGACTTGGGCCGGGTCACGAAGGTCACCTCAGTCAAGGTACGGCTGGTGGGTTCCGGTACGGACATCTCGCTATGGGAGCCGACGCATGACGTGTCCTCGGATCAGCCGCCGATGAAGACGATCAAGGAGTGGACGCGCGTCGCGGCGGTGACGGGGGCTGGGAAGATCGTGACGTTGAAACCGTCGGAGAATACAAAGACCAGGCACCTTTTGGTGTACCTGACCGAGCTTCCTGCGAAATCAGCTACCCGGTTCCAGGGCGGGATCGCTGATATTACGGTCGTCGGCTCCTCATGAGGTAAGGCGTCCCGCCCCGGCTGACGCATCACGACGCGGCCACGTAGCCACAGCCGCGCCGGCCCATGCACTGGTCTGCAACACTGACCGCCTGCCGCCGCGTGCAAAAATTCCCACCTCACGAATACGTCCGGCTCAGGATTTCCCGACTCCTACCCGAATCGGCATTTTTCGTCACAGGTAGCTACCATGCTCGACTCATGACACAACGGGGCTCATGACGCAACCGATCGACACAGCGGGGCGGCCCAAGCGCCTGGCAATGGCACGAGGAACTGAACGCAGTGGTGCCCCGCGCTGGAAGGCACGGGGCACCACCTGTCAACAGTTCATCAGGATCAGAGCAAGATCACTCCTTGACGTCGTCGTCCACCCAGTCGAAGGTCTTAGTGACAGCCTTCTTCCAGTTGCGGAACAGACGTTCGCGCTCATTCTTGTCCATCTTGGGTTCCCAGCGCTTGTCCTCGGCCCAGTTGTCGGTGACGTCATTCTCGCCTTCCCAGAAACCGACAGCGATGCCAGCGGCGTAGGCGGCGCCCAGAGCGGTGGTTTCGGCGACCACGGGGCGAACCACCGGCACATTGACCTGGTCGGCCTGGAACTGCATGAGGGTTTCGTTGGCGGTCATGCCACCGTCGACGCGCAGCTCCGTCAGCGGCACACCGGAGTCGGCGTTCATAGCCTCAAGAACCTCGCGAGTCTGGAAGGCGGTTGACTCGAGCACGGCACGGGCAATGTGGCCACGGTTGACGTAGCGGGTCAGGCCCACGAGGGCACCACGGGCGTCTGGACGCCAGTACGGCGCGAACAGGCCAGAGAAGGCCGGCACAAAGTAGGCGCCACCATTGTCCTCGACGGTGTTAGCGAGAGCTTCGATTTGCGGGGCGGTCTCGAACATCTTGAGGTTGTCGCGCAGCCACTGTACCAGCGATCCAGCGACGGCAATCGAACCTTCCAGGGCATAGACGGTGGGCTGGTCACCGATCTTGTAGCAGACGGTGGTCAGCAGACCGTTCTCGGAGAAGATGGCCTCCTCGCCTGTGTTCATGAGCATGAAGCAGCCGGTGCCGTACGTGTTCTTCGCCATGCCCTTTTGGAAGCAAGCCTGGCCAAAAGTGGCGGCCTGCTGATCGCCAAGAATGCCGGAGATCGGGGTATCGATCAGCAGGCCGTTCTTGCGACCATAGCCGTAGATCTCGGAGGAGGACTTGATCTCAGGAAGCATGGACTTCGGAATCCCCATGACCTCGCACATCGAGTCGTCCCACTGCAGCTTTCGGACGTCCATGAGCATGGTTCGGGACGCGTTGGTCGGATCGGTGATGTGCACGCCACCGTTAGTACCGCCAGTCAGGTTCCACAGCACCCAAGTGTCCATGTTACCGAAGAGCAGATCGCCGGCCTCGGCCCTCGCACGGGCTCCCTCAACGTTGTCGAGAATCCATTTGACCTTCGGGCCAGAGAAATAGGTCGACAGGCCCAGACCACAGATCTCCTTGTAGCGGTCGGCGCCCTTGTCACCAGCTAGTTCGTTACAGATCTTTTGGGTGCGCGTGTCCTGCCACACGATGGCGTTATAAACCGGCTCACCGGTGTTCTTGTCCCACACCACTGCGGTCTCGCGCTGGTTGGTGATACCAGCAGCAGCTAGCTGGTGGCGGTTGATGTTGGCCTTGGTCAGGGCGAGCCCAACGACGTCGCGAACGGCCTCCCAGATCTCGATCGGGTCATGCTCAACCCATCCAGCACGCGGGAAGATCTGCTCGAACTCCTGCTGACCAACGGCCATGATCTGGCCGGCGTGGTTAAAGATGATGGCACGGGCGGAAGTAGTGCCCTCGTCAATGGCGAGTACAAACTTCTCATCGCTCATGTTGGTTGCCTTTCTTATCTGCATTGACGTGTCTGACACATTACGGCTGACGCGCAATCAGTGTGTCACGAGAGGTATTCCCACTCACCAGAAAATGGAGTAGGTGAGAGCGGCCAGGACAGCGCCGATCATCGGGCCAACGACCGGGACCCAGGCATATCCCCAATCGCTGTCACCCTTGCCCTTGATTGGCAAAACGGCGTGGGCGATACGGGGAGAGAGGTCACGGGCCGGGTTGATGGCATATCCGGTGGGGCCACCGAGGGAGGCACCGATGGAGACAATGAGCAAACCGACAGCCAGGGGGCCAATTTTCACTCCCTGGGTGAAGCCGGAGAGGATGACCCACAGCACAAGGACCCAGGTGCCGATGGCCTCAGTTATGGTGTTCCACAGCGGATTGCGAATCTCAGGACCGGTAGCGAAAGTGCCGAGCTTGAGGGCGGGGTCGCAATCCTCGTCATAGTGCTGTTTGTACGCCAGCCAGCACAGCACCGCACCGACAAAGGCACCGGCGAACTGGGCGAGGATGTAGATCGTGATGTTGCCAGCCGTAGCAGGGATACCAGGGGCCAGATCCTTGCCGGCGATGGCCAGACCGACGGTCACAGCCGGATTCAGATGCCCACCGGTCTTGTAAGCGGCGTAAACACCGAACATCACGCCGAAGCCCCATCCCCAGTTAATCTGGAGGGAACCGGGGGCGTTAGCGTGGCCCTTGCTCTTGGGAAGGAGGTTATTGGCGACGACGCCACAACCCAGGAGAATGAGGATCAAGGTGCCCAAGAACTCCGACCCGAAGATCGTTGCACCGGGCACCGCGGTTTCGAGAAGCATGAAGACTCCTTCGTCGTGGTGTCATCCGTTGACACCGGTTTACTCGCCGGTGGCAGTCGATCCCGTAGAATTTAGGAACGGGGACCGTCGTCCCGCCCCCCATCGGGGTCGGACGTAGCTCACAGTCAAACATCAAGGGCCCCACGGATTCGCGATTCTGCACTCATGTGCATGGCAAGGGGGGAGGCATGAACGAATTGTCCAATGATGTATGGACAGCTGCGTCCATGTATTACATGCAGGGCGAGACAATGGATGCCATCGCCAGCCATCTCGGTACATCTCGCTCGACCGTATCTCGACTTCTCAAGCAGGCACGTCTGTCCGGAGTTGTGCGCATCACTTTGTCCGAGCCAACGGGGCTACGAAGCGGACTGGATTCCACCCTGACGAGGATGTTCGGGGTAAATACCACGGTTGTGCCCGTGAAATCAGGAACCACCGAGATCCACCGCCTCGATCAAGTCGCCAGGATCGCGGGACAGATGGTGACAGATATGGTCGAGGACAATTCCGCCGTCGGTATCGCCTGGGGCACAACCCTTGATGCCGTCACCCACTACGTAGTGCCTAAAGACGTCAAAGGGGTCAGCGTCGTCCAGATGAATGGGTCGGCAAACCCCGCTAGTTCGGGAATCCCCTACGTCGGATCGATCCTGTCAAGAATGGCTGCTGCATTTGGTGGCGAGGTTATCCATTTCCCGGTCCCAACCTTCTTCGACAGTGCGTCAACAAAGGCCGCAATGTGGCAAGAACGTTCCGTTCAGGCCGTCCTTAAAGCACATCGAGAGCTCGATCTTGCTGTTTTTAGCGTCGGAGCCCTTGACAGCCCGGTCCCCTCCCACGTCTATTCAGCGGGTTACATGACCGATGAGGAAAAGGCGAATTTGGTACATGCTGGAGTCGTCGGTGACGTCAACACCGTCTTCCTCAAGGCTGACGGTGCTTACGACGTCGAGTTCAACAAGAGAGCAACCGGATTAGCCCCCTTCCAATTACAGCGCATACCGCGTCGGCTCTGCGTCGTCGCTGGGCGCGCCAAGGCCGTCGGACTGCTGGCTGCCCTGCGCGCCAGAGTTGCAACTGACCTCGTCGTTGATGACGCCACTGCCCGAGCGGTCCTCGACCTCATGTGAGAGCGCAGGTAGAAATTCAAACTCTCCGCAGCACATCGGCTGCGGAGAGTTGGCTGTGTTACTGCCAAAATCAAGCCTTCGCCGTGCCCATTGTCACGTCAACCGTCCCCTCCTGGGAACCACGGATATAACTGATTTTCGCCTTCTGCCCAGCTTTGAACGAACGAATAAGACCTACTAAAGACTCCCCCGAGGCGATATCAGTGTCGTCAATCCTGGTGATGACGTCGCCTCGGCGCAAACCGGCCTTGCCGGCAGCCGAACTCGGAATGACCGTCGCGATTCCGGCACCCCGAACCTTGACACCAGCCTTAACTGCAGCCGCGTCACGAACCGAGATGCCTAGGAAAGCGTGAGTGACCTTGCCGGTCCGGATGATCTGGTCGGCAACCGACTTGGCCAAATTCGATGGGATGGCGAACCCGATGCCGATATTGCCCGACTGGGAGCGGTCCGCCGACGGCAAACTGGCGATTGAGGAGTTGATGCCGACGAGTTCACCATTGGCATTGACCAGCGCACCCCCGGAATTGCCTGGGTTAATCGCGGCGCTGGTCTGGATGGCATTGGTGACGACGACCCCCGACGAGGAATCATATGACCCCAACACGTCATCTGAGTCATCGCGGCTCATGGTCGTGACCGGGCGGTTAAGAGCGCTAATGATGCCGGTCGTCACCGATCCGGACAGTCCTAGCGGGTTACCAACAGCCATGACCGGGGCACCGACGGTCAGCTTGCTGGAATTGGCGAACCTCATCGGCTTCATGGATTCGGGCGGATTCGTTACCCGGATGACAGCCAGGTCAGTTGATGGATCACTACCCACCACCTTGGCGTCATACGTCTTGTTGCCCATAGATACCGTCAGTTGACCGCCGGATGCGGCGTCAGAGACGACGTGATTGTTGGTGACGATGTCGCCGTTGGAATCGACGACGACACCGGACCCCTCGCCACCCCCATTGCCGGTCGTCACGGTGATAGAGACCACCGAGTTCGAGATGGCGGAGGCAGTGGCCGTCCAGTCCGGAGCAGATGACGATCCCTGAACAACCTTGGTAACGGTATTCGGGGCGGCAGACTTTGTGGCCACGGCAGGAGTGTCATTTTTTGTCAAGGAACGATCGACAAGACCACCTGAGACTCCACCCACGGCCGCGGCTAGCAGCGCAGCAAGGACAATAGTCCCGCCTCGGAAACCCTTGCGGCCCGATCGAGACGAGGGCTGCGGCGAGCCGGCATTTTTGTTACCAAGGTTCGGATCAATAGCAGTGGGCTGTTCAGATGATTCCCACGGCTGCCGTTGGGTAGTCGGCGAATCTCCCGAACTAGACCGGGTATCGTCACTGTGCGACCAATATGACTCCTGTGCCCAGCCCTGACGGGCATCCTCAGAGTGCGAGGAATATCCGCCCTCGGCGCTAGCACGCGGGAAAGAATTAGGTTCACGAGGCTCTTGGGGACCATTCGTCGACTCACTCATGACTTCCAGTGTCCACGATCCCATCAAGTGTTCACCCGATCGCCGAGGGAAACATGCTGTCGGCGGAGAGGGAACGACGCTGTAGTGGCACGCGACCGGCCAACCCCATCCGACCATGGTCAGGTAACTAACAGGAGAGATTAGTCCGGGGGTCCGAATCCCGGTGCACGACGATGCGGGTCCTGCCGACAGCAACCACGCCGAGACGGATGAAATCATCGTCGATCGGATTCGTAGTGGGCGTGGCCGACACCAGGTCCAGGCTGTCGAATGCGGCATCGGCGACGACGCGCTCCCGGCGCCCGAAGATGGGCATGGAGCGTCCCGAGGAACCACAGGTAGCCACAATGGGATTGTCGTCGAAGCGGTGGAAGGTGTTGGCCACCTCGGTCACGGCCCGGGCGTATTCCTCAGGTGTCTTGTGGCCCATCTGCCACGGCCCGTCCATCTCATTGCCGAGGCCCCATTGCTGACGCGCCAGGGATCCTCCCAACCGTAGCTTCTTGCAACGTTGCCATAGGTTATAACAACGATATAAAGAGAGGTGCAAAGCCCTCACAAGTCGTTCCCCTGACATTGCTGAACCCCCGTTGGAGATCATAAGATCCTGGCCATGACAGCGCGCCTTGTGGATGTTGCCAAAGCAGCCGGGGTGCCCGTCAACACTGTTTCTAACGTTGTACATGAGAGTCCCCACGTACACCCTGACACTCGTGCACGGGTAGAGCACCTCATCAAGATCGGCTGCCATCGAATTGCGGCAATCGGGGGCGGACCAACCAGGAATCGACGTCCCCATACCGTGGCACCTCGTCATGGGGGGGAGAGCACTGGAAGCCCCACGCCGGGCGTAAAACCCTCCGGGAATGCCGTAACAGCTTCATGCGCTAAATAGGTTGATCCCCGAACCAGTCACTAACCAGGAGACGCCATGACCACTCAGGCCCTTACACCCAACACCATCCTCGGCAACATTTCGCTGTCCGATCCCTCGGAAATCGACACCACCCAGCCCTTCCCTGAGACCGTCGGCGCCGACGTCCACGGTAATGACGAGCCGCGCGACGTCATCATCGTAGGGTCTGGGCCAGCCGGATACACCGCCGCTGTCTACACCGCCCGCGCCGGACTGAAGCCGCTGGTATTTGAAGGGTCAATGGATGCCGGCGGCGCCCTCATGCAGACCACCGAGGTCGAAAACTACCCGGGCTTCTCCGAAGGGATCATGGGCCCCGACCTCATGGCGCAGATGCGTGCCCAGGCCGAACGGTTCGGAGCCGAGCTCATCGCCGACGACGTCACCGATATCGACCTCACCGGTGAGATCAAGAAGCTCGTCGACACCGACGGAAACACCTACAAGGCGCACGTTGTTATCCTCGCCATGGGATCGGCCTACCGCAAACTCGGGCTTGAGGATGAGCCGCGGTTGTCCGGGCGCGGCGTGTCGTGGTGCGCCACCTGTGACGGGTTCTTCTTCACCGGCAAAGACATCGCCGTCGTTGGTGGCGGTGACTCCGCGGTTGAGGAAGCCACTTTCCTTACCCGGTTCGCCAACTCGGTGACCCTCGTGCATCGCCGCGACCAATTGCGCGCCTCTCAGATCATGGCCGACCGTGCCGCAGCCGACCCCAAGATCACCTTCGCGTGGAATAGTGAGGTCGTCGCCATGCAGGGCGAGTCGAAGCTCGAGTCGATCACCCTGCGGGACACCAAAACCGGCGAGGAGCGTCAACTCGAAGTTGCCGGCGTTTTTGAGGCCATCGGCCATGACCCGCGCTCCGAGCTGGTGCGCGGCCAGGTCGATCTGGACGATGCTGGCTACGTCGTGTGCGCCGAGCCATCCACCCGCACCAACGTGCCGGGAGTTTTCGCCTGCGGCGACCTGGTCGACTCCCACTACCAACAAGCCGTCACCGCGGCCGGGTCCGGGTGCCGTGCTGCCCTAGATGCCGAAAGGTTCCTCACTGAACTAGGTCGCTGAGGTACTCGACAGTTTTCGCCGCACCACCCGCGCGCAAGGTGGTGCGGCGAAATGCTGTGCGGGCGCCATGGACGCGACGTGGTATAGGTAAGCGGCATGCGGCGCAGGTTTTTCTCGCTGTCTCTTCCCCCCTGACATTTTTCGTCAGCTCGCGACGGATCGGGGCATCGCTGAGCCCTCGACGATATTGAGCCATCCCTGAATCAACCCCATATCTTCACGTGACGATTTCTGTCAGCCCCCGAAGGTCTCAAGCACCCCAATGGCACCGCTCCCCACGTATCGGGAAAAATAACCACGGGTTGGCAGTTCACCCACGCTGAGCGAGACCCACTGCGGGGAGAATGGGTACAGTCGGCGGGAAATCAGGGCAGGCACATAGGCGGTGACAAGCCCGGTATGCGGGGCGGCGCTCCAAAACGGCCAAGACACAGGCAGACCCCATGTCCGGTTGGCATCACGTCAGGGGCATGACCTTGCCCTCACTGCCAAGCGGCCAACCGCAATCTCGAGGTGAAGGCTCTCGGGTCGCCGGTGACGGGGTCGGTGAATCCCATCCGCCACGCCTGCAGCTGCAAGGGATGGGTGAAATCATCGACTGGGGTGTCGAGAACTACCGGGTAAAAGGGGTCATTCACAATTGGAGCGCCCAAACGTTGCATGTGGAGACGAATTTGGTGGGTGCGACCAGTCCGAGGGCTCGCCTCGTACAGCCCCCACCCGCCGTGTTCACCGATCAGCGCAATATCGGTGACAGCATTCGGTACGCCGGGAACTTCACGGGCCTGCAAAATCCCCCGCTCCTTAATAATCCGGGACCTCACCTGCCAGCCGCTTTTTGTCGCGGTAACCCCCTCCCCAGCTGGATTGTGCACCACGGGTGCCACCAACCGATACCTTTTGACGACCTCACGACGCTCGAATATCTCTTGGTACGGGCGACGCCATTTTCGCTCCCGGGTCAGCAGTAACACTCCAGCGGTAACACGATCGAGGCGGTGAGCGACCGTTAGTTCTGGCAGCCCCAATTGGGTGCGCAGTCGAACAACAACCGATTCGAGGACATGGCGGCCCCGCGGGATCGAGGACAGGAAATGCGGCTTGTCGACCACAAGAATGCGTTCATCGGAATAGAGAATGCCGATCCCGGCCGGAACGGGAGTCTCTGTAGGCAGGTCTCGGTGGAAGAAAACGAAGGTCTGCGGAGTGAAAGGGGAATCCCGCCGGAAAGTACGCCCTGACTCGTCGACGAACCTCCCCTCATCAAGCATCTCGTCAACACGCTGCCCACCCATTCTCGGGAGCTTCTCGACCAGGTAGTCCCGCATCGTCGGCCAGGGCCAGCCATCGACTCCGCGCTCTGTTGCCAACCGACGGCACGCCCCATGATCGGGGGTGTGAACCCACGCTGACTCCAGACCGTGACGTTGGCGTAGCGGAGACCTGGGCACCTTATTAGCTTACGGACAACGACGCTTCCCTCCCCGGCGTCCTCACCCAGTGAACAAAAATCCCGCCTCGCAGAGAGTCAGGTCAAAGGGATGCTTGGCCCCTTCCGGAACGGGGTTCTTGGGCCCCGCAGCGTCCGATCGGCCCTATCGACCACCCCAGAGGGTCGTGTTCTACAATACCTAGTGCTACTAGGGTTTTGTTAAGGGCGGTCCGACCCGCACCCCACCGCAAAGGAGCAGACCCCATGACGACAACCCCACGAGAGGGTGCTCAGCCCCAGCACAGGCAGTGCGCTAGTACCGGTCGTCTCAGCGCAGTGATGTTCATCGGACAATTGGGATGGGCGGCGGTCGGAGCTGCCTGCGGCACGCTGCTGGCAGCACTTGCCGCTGAGGTCAAGCCCGAAGACAAGGTCGACTTACTCGCCCTACTCACGACCACCGGCGCCATTGCTGCTGTTAGCTGCATGATCCTGGCCGGGACGCTGTCGGACCGCACTCGGTCCAAGCTCGGCCCGCGCAATCCCTGGATTATCGGAGGTGCCATCGTCGGCACTCTGGCCTTCGCCTGCATCGGCTTAACCCGTAACCCCGCCCTCCTCGTCGTCGCACACATGGTGTACCAGGGCGGGCTCAACTGCATGCTTGGCGCTTTCAACGCCATCCCACCGGACTACGTCCCCAACTCCGTTCTCGGTAAGGTCTCAGCATTCGGTGGCGCGGGCTATCTCCTCGCCCAGATCATCGGGGCAGTTATCGCCGGGACCTTGGTAACCCACCCATCGCAAGGGTTCCTCATGGCGGCATGGATAATGCTGGTATCGAGCATCATCGTGGTGATCCTGCTTCCACCCCACCCATTGCGCAATCGGTCACCCCGTCCACCAGTCACCTGGCGCCAGTTCGGTGCTCAGATGAGGCCGCCCTCTGACGGCCAGTTTTGGTGGATCCTGGTAGGCCGATTTCTCTTTGTCATCTCTTTGTTCATGGTGATGCAATTCCAGCTGTACATCGCCACCGATGAGATGGGCATGACACGAGCAACTGCCGGAAGACTCATCGCAATGAATTCCGCAGTCCTCGCCGTCACGGCAGTCGTCCTTGACGTCATCACGGGTCCGTGGTCCGACAAGATCAAGCGCCGCAAGCCCTTCACAATGATTGCCCCGCTCGTGGCCGGGGTTGGAGTCATTCCCCTCTTCCTTATCAACGAGCCGTGGACGCTCACCATTTTCGCCGCGATGGGCGGGGCCGCGTTCGGCACCTATATGGCTGTCGACGGGGCTCTCATGGTCGAGGTACTGCCCGACCGCGACGATGCTGCCCGTGACCTAGGCTTCCTCAACGCCGCCAATTCTCTGCCGATCGTCTTCGCACCGGGCATTGGTGCGACCCTCGTAAAGACGGTGGGCTATCCCGGACTGTTCACTGCAGCGATCATCCTAGCCATCCTGGGGTCGTTGTGTATCACACGAGTGAGGAGGGTGAAGTGACATGAAACTGGATCCACGACTGGCAGAAATCCTGGGTCGTCAACCGAAGGAAGAACAAACGCTCGCCGAGAAGCGGGCGCGTCAGAATGACGTGGCCGCCCGCCTGCGGGGAAAAATAACGCCTGCGGTCCCTGATTCGGTGATTCTCGAGGACCGCACGGTCCCCGGACGGACTCACCCGATCCCGGTACTCATTCAGCGGCCGAAGGGGCTCCCAAACCCCGCTCCAGTACTGGTATGGGCCCACGGCGGGGCTTTTGTTCACGGTTCCCCACGCACCGTGCTCTCCCGCACAGCCAGCATCGCCCAGCGAGCGGGGGTATGTGTCGTCAGTGTCGATTACCGATTGCTGCCCGAGCACAACTACCCCGAGAACCTACATGATGTCGTTGACGTCGTGCGGTGGGTAGCCAAAACCGGACTTGACAAGGGGTTTGACACTTCACGCATCCTCGTAGGGGGCGATTCCGCGGGTGGAAACCTCGCCGCTGCGACGGGGATCATGTGCCGCGACGAGGGCAACCCCGCAATTCTTGGGCAAATCCTGGAGGTGCCGGTTCTCGACCTTTCTGACACCTCCGAAGCAATGGCCGAGGCTCGTCGTGACGCCCCTGACCTAGCGGCCGCGCTGCACCACAGCCACGTGCGTTATCTGTCTCACGGAGCAAGTCTCGACAACCCGCTGACTAACCCTGCCTGCCTGGAGAACGCGCACGGCCTTCCGCCGACATTTTTGCTCAACTGTGAGGTGGATCCGCTGCGTGACGACTCGATCGCGTGGCAGCACAAGCTCCAGGACGCCGGGGTGCCGGTAGAACTGACAACAGTCCGTGGCCTGGCTCATGGCACCCAAAGTTTCACCCTCGCCTTCCCCCAGGCCCGCGACGCCGAAGACAAAATCATCACCTGGCTGCGAGATCTCATCTCCTGATGCCGTAAAACGGCCGGGCCCGGGATTTTTCGTCACCGGGTCCGGCCGCCTCGGTTCCTGTGGAAGACCTTTCGTGAACACGCTCCGCGTAAAAACGCGGCGAGAACGACCCGCCAGGAAACCTCAGTCCAACGGCTCGCCGGCGATACTGAAAGCCACCGGAGTCTGGGCCTCGACGGTGCGCGAGACGGTGCAGTTTTTGTCGCGTGACATCGTAACGACCCGGTTCACCAGCCCGGCAGCCTCGCGTCCTTCCTCAGTGTCGGGGAAGCTCAACTGGAAGTCGACGGCGACGTCACCCAGGGATGCCCGTCCTTCCTCGTCGCTGCGTTTGGTGCCCGAGACGGAAACGGTGAACTGGGTAGGCTCGCCGCGACGGCTTGTCACGGTGTCGACATCAATGGATGAGCACCCGCCGATAGCGGCTAGCAGCAGCTCCACAGGGGTGAACTCGGCGTCCTTCCCTGCCCCAAACCGAATTTGCCCACCACGAGCATTGGTGGCGGTGTAGTGGCCTTCACTACGACGGACCAGGGAAACCTTCTTAGTGGCAGACGGCATGATCCCTCCTTAGGCGACAAACTCTTCGATGATTTTGACCAGCGCCTTCTTCGTCTTGCCGCCTTGCAGCGACTTGACGAGCTGGCCACCCTGCCAGACCTGGATGGTGGGCAGTGACATGATCCCCTGCTCCGCGGCAACCCGGGTGTTGGCGTTGGTGTCGACCTTAGCGAAGACCATCCGGTCGCCGTAGGTCCCAGCAAGCTCCTCGATGATCGGGGAGAGCTGTTTGCATGGGGCACACCAGTCGGCCCAGTAGTCGACGAGGACCGGCTTGGAGGCACCGAGAACCTCGGAAGCGAAGGTCGCATCAGTGACCTCGATGACGTTGTTCATGACAGCCTTTCTAAGACGACCAGACGAGTCTAAGTCGTGGCGGTTCGAACGGCACCTCTCGTTCACGAAAGCCAAGCGGACTCTCGGAGTGCTGCATGAGGCAGCCATCACCCGGTGCGAAAAATCCCGGTCGAAGGATGCATCACGCACCACAGTGCCCGGACCCCACCTAGGCCGGTATTTTTCGCACACACGCCGCTGAGGACATCTGAGTACCTCGACACGGTGTTCCGACTCCGGTCACCCAACGTCACTTTTCTCCGCCGAAGAACTTCTCCCAGGGCAAATCGAGGGGAGCATCGTGAGCAACGATGTCGTAGAGGGCGCGCACCATGGGTAATCGGTCTCAGCGATCACTCCGCGCCGAGTCAACTTCTCGATCGCCTCACCAACCACGCCGATGGCGGCGACCCCCTCCAGGGTGATGCCTTTCATCTTGACATTACGGATCTGCGAGAACGGCACTCCGGCACCGACGTAGGTTCTGGCACGCACATTGCGTCCGCCCATCGTGGTAACGAACATATCGCCGACACCGCCCAAGCCGGTCGCCACCTCCGGGTCACCACCCATGAAGGCAACCATCTGTTTGAGCTCGCGGGCACCCTCGCCAAACAGCGCCGCGGTGTAGTCGTACATGACGTACTTAGCGTCGGTCTGCCCGGCCTTGTCCAGCATGCCGGCGGCGAAACCTCCACCGAAGGCGAAGATGTTTTCATGCACGCACCGACCTCATGACCGACGAAGTCGGTAGACGTCCAGACGTGGTAGTAGTCGGTGCGGTATGCCGCAACCAAGCGGTCGAGGACCTCCTGCTCCTCGCCGCAGAATACGACGCGGGTGTCACGATGCACCGCCAGTTCACCGGCATTGGACGGTCCAACAATGGCCGCCCAGTGGGCCTCGTCGGCAAGGTTCCCCATGTGCTTCTTCAATACCTCGGGCAGGATGTGAAGGGTGCCGTCCTCATCGGCCTGCATGCCCTTTGTTACGCACAGGATGATCTGCCCGGGTTTGGCTAGCTTGGCCAGCTGTCTACCCACCCAGTCGACTCCGAACGAGTTGACGCCGCTCATGATGACGTCAGCCCCCTCGATAGCCTCGGCGGCGTTAGCAAAATGGTACGCCTTGACGCGCTCGTCAACCTTAAGTTCAAGAACCGGGTGCTGCCGGGTGGCCTGAATGGAATCGATGATGTCGTCATCGAGGTGGGTGCCAATGAAGCGGACTTCGTTGCCGTTTTCGACAGCGGGGAAGGTCAATGCGGTGGCCATGACACCCGCACCGAGCACTGCAATCCTGAGCATCTTCGTACCTCCGAAGATGGGTTGAGGCCCGGCTGTGGGCCCGACGCAATTCACGCTAGCCCTGGGCCGCGCGCGATTCCCACCTTCGTCGAGAGCCTGCACTTGCGTGCATGACGGCTGCGGCTCCTCCTTCACCCAAGGGCGAGCTCCGCAACGCTGGCATCGACAACCAGGTCAGTACACAAACCACCGCGCAGGGCTACCCCCAGAGCCTCTGCTTTTTCGGCTCCGGATGCGACGACCAGTACGCTCCGAGCCCAGGGGCGACCGTGGCCCCGTCATCCCTGACCTTCACACAGTCCAGGTCTACCGAGATCGTGCGAGCATCCAATTCTTCATCGACAACGCGGCCATGGGCGTCAACATAGTGACTCATGATGTCTGCGCTAGCCCCTTTGCTTCGCAGCTGGTCAATACCGTTGGTTGTCACATGACCAGCCGTCACCAAAATCGAGTCGGCGCTCACCGTTCCTGGCGAATACACCACGAGATCCGCGTTTTGGGCAGCCTCCAGGGGACGCGAAACGGACACGTCCTAACGCAGCATCTCCCCGAAATCTGCTGATCCCACGACGGTCGGGGCTTGCAAGGTGAGGATTCCAACCCGACCCCAAGTGTTGGGCCACATGGGCCGTCGTTCGACCCCAGCTCACCGCGACCACCCGCGGTCGTGGCCGCCACTCGGATAACCGCTGCGCTGCCATCCGAGTGACGAACTCCATCGTCAGTTCGTCATTGGCTTGAACGGGCACGACGACGGCCGACTGCAACCCGAAGGTGTCAACTAACTCGGTTTCGAACCGGTGATACCGGGCGAGGGGATGATCAATTGTGATCTTGACCATCCCCGTACGGCGAGCCTCCTCGAGGATCCTGCCGACGGTCCAACGACTTATTGAGAGTCGCTGGGCGATGGCGGCATGGGTCATCTGCTCGAAGTAGTACATCTCCGCGACGTGGAGCATCTCCTTGTCTTGATTTGCCCGGCGTCGGTTCGACATCGGTATGCCTCACTCCATGTCACAACACGGTGTGAGCGACCTCCGCGACGTGGTCAGCGGTGAATCCGAACTTCTCGAACAGCAGCGCCCCAGAGGCCGAGGCGCCGAAGTGCTCGAGGGACACCGAGGCGCCCTTGCAGCCGACATACTTTGCCCAGCCCATGGCGATGCCGGCCTCGACGCTCACTCGGGCAGTCACTGAGCTGGGTAGCACCGACTCACGGTACTCCTCGTCCTGCTCGTCGAACCACTCTTGGCACGGCATCGAGACGACGCGGGTCGCGATCCCGTCGGCCTCAAGCTTCTCGCGTGCTTCGAGGGCCACCGACAGCTCGGACCCAGTACCGATGAGGATGACTTTGGGCTCGGCGCTAGCCTCGCAAACCACGTAGGCACCCCTGGCGACGCCTTCGGCAGAGGCGTATTTGCTGCGGTCAATCGTCGGCAGGTCCTGACGCGACAGCACTAGGCCGGCGGGACGGTCGGTGTGCTCCACGATGGTGCGCCATGCCACGGCGGTCTCGTTGGCGTCGGCGGGACGGACGATGTCGAGTCCCGGGATGGCTCGGTAGGAGGCTAGGTGCTCGACTGGCTGGTGGGTGGGTCCATCTTCACCAACGCCGATAGAATCGTGGGTCCACACGAAGATCGACGGGATCTTCATGAGGGCCGCAAGACGCACCGACGGACGCATGTAATCGGAGAAGACAAAGAAGGTTCCGCCGTAGCAGCGGGTCAGGCCCGCCAAGGTGATGCCGTTGAGGATGCCACCCATGGCGTGCTCGCGAACACCGAAGTGGATAGTACGCCCGTAAGGACCACCTGGATCTTTCTCGGAGCAGCGATCTTCAGGCAGGAAGGAGTCGGCCCCCTTCATGGTCGTGTTGTTCGACCCGGCGAGGTCGGCCGATCCGCCCCACAGCTCGGGAAGCTGCGGACCCAGAGCGCTCAGGACCGCTCCCGAAGCCTTACGGGTGCTCATCTTGCCCGGCTCAAAAGTGGGAATGTCGAGGTCGTCGGGCAGCTTGTGGGCGAGCATCCGCTCGAGCAGGGCAGCGCCGTCTGGGTTGGCGTCATGCCAGGCGGCGAACTTCTCGTCCCAGACCTCGCGCAGACCCTTGCCGCGCTCAGCGAAAGCAGCGCGGACCTGTTGCACCATCTCAAGGTCGATGGCAAACGGCTTGTCTTCAAAGCCAAGCTTCTCCTTGAGGGCACTGACCCCCTCAGCGCCAATCTTCGCACCGTGTACCTGGGCCAGACCGGCGAGCTTCGGAATCGGCCAACCAATGACGGTGGTGAGACGGATGAAAGACGGCTTGTCGGTAACAGTCTTGGCGTTGTCGATGGCCTCCATGAGGGCTTCGACATTCTCCTCGTAGGTCGTTCCGCCGTTGGTGAAATCGACGTGCTGGACATGCCAACCGTAGGCCTCATAGCGGGCCTCGACGTTCTCAGAGAAGGCGATGGCGGTATCACCTTCGATGGTGATCCGGTTGTCGTCGTAGAACATGATGAGGTTGCCCAGCTCCTGGGTCCCTGCCAGAGACGAAGCCTCAGATGCAATGCCTTCCTGCATACAGCCGTCACCGGCAATGGCGTAAATGTAGTGGTCGAAGGGGCTCGTACCGGGAGCGGCGTCCGGGTCGAGCAGGCCGCGTTCACGACGAGCTGCCATGGCCATGCCGACGGCGTTGGCAACACCGGCGCCGAGCGGGCCGGTGGTGGTCTCGACGAACTTCGTCAAGCCATATTCGGGGTGGCCGGGGGTCAGGGATCCCCAGGTACGCAGGGACTCCAGGTCGGACAGCTCGAGTCCCAGCCCTGCTAGGTATAACTGGGTGTACTGGGTCAGCGAGGAATGTCCTGCCGACATGATGAAGCGATCGCGTCCGAGCCAATTCGGGTCCGACGGATCGATAGACATGACCTTGTGGTAAAGCAGGTAGCCCAGCGGCGCTAGGGAAATAGCGGTGCCGGGGTGACCGTTACCAGTCTTCTCGACGGCATCGGCCGCCAGCACTCGAGCGGTGTCGACAGCGAGCCTATCGGTGTCGGTCCACGTCAGTTCGGTTGCCACGATATTCCTCTCGTATTGGCTTATAGGCCTGATGTGTGTGATGTGTTTTCGCTCGTCAGGGCGGTGGGTGGGGGTCAGGTCATCATCACAACCCTATTCGTACCCCGGAGGTCATGTACGTGTGGCGTTATAGCTGTCACAAATGTGCACCGTTGCCGCCATTCGACGTTTCCGTCGATTCCCGCGCCCGCAAATGGGCCTGACGTCGAATCTCCTTAAGACGGTGCATCACTTGGTTGCCACCGCGGCCGAAGTAATCGTGGAGCCGAGCGTACTCGGCGTACAGGGCGTCGTACTGCTCGGCGCGTTGCTCGTCGATCTGGTAGACCCCCGCCTTCTTCGCCCCCATCGCAGCAGAGGCAGCCTTAACGTCGGGGTACAGATCGGCGGCGACGGCCGCGAACACCGCAGATCCGTGCGCGCCTGGCTGTTTGATAGTCCCAACGCTCAGAGGAACTCGGCAGATATCGCAGAACAACTGCATAAGGAATGTGTTCTTCGTCAGTCCGCCGGCCACCACCAACTCGTTGATCTCAACCCCGGAATCCCGGAACGACTCGATGATGGTGCGCGCCCCGAAAGCTGTCGACTCCAGCAGGGCCCGGTACTGGTCCTCGGGGGTAGTCGTGAGAGTCTGACCCAAGATCATTCCCGACAAGTTGGCATCCGCGAGCACCGACCGGTTGCCGTTGTGCCAGTCCAGGGCAATGAGACCATGGGCACCGACCTCCTGCCTCGCACATTTTTCGGTAAGCAGGTCATAGACACCGATGCCCCTGTGGTCAGCCTCGTCGAAATACGAGCCCGGGACGCAGTTGTCGATAAACCAGGCGAAGATGTCGCCCACCGCCGTCTGCCCAGCCTCGAATCCCCACGAACCATCGACGATCCCACCGTCGACGACGCCAAACATTCCGGGGACTTCCTTGAGCTGGGGCCCGGGAACGACGTAGCACGCCGAAGTACCCATGATCGCAGTCATCTGGCCGTTCTCCACTGCTTGCACGGCGGCCGCAGTGACGTGGGCGTCAATGTTGCCGCTGGCCACCGTGGTGCCGACTGGTAATCCCAGACGCTCGGAGAACTCCGGCGTCAGGCCACCAACCCGGGCTCCCAGGGGAAGTACCGGGGCGTTCATCTTCTCGGCGAAAACGTCGGCGAACTCTGGGTTGAGGTTCATCAAGTAGTCGCGGGACGGATACTTCCCGTCCTGGTACATACGTTTGTACCCCGAATCGCCCGTCGAGAACGCCAGCACCCCGGTCAGCCTCCACGTCAGCCAATCCAATACGTTGCAGAACACATCGGTAGCCCGGTACACCTGCGGGGCTCGTTCCAGGGTCTCCAATACCTTGGGCATGAGCATCTCGGAGGACAGGATTCCTCCATACCGTGTCAGCCACGGTTCCCGACGCACCTGGGCCAACTTGACGATGCGGTCAGCCTGGTCCTGAGCACCGTGGTGCTTCCAGAGCTTGACCCAGGCGTGAGGCTCGTTTCGGAACTCGGGTAGTTGACACAGTGGAGTGCCGTCCTTCGTCGCAGCGACGACGGTGGCAGAGGTGACGTCTAACCCGATACCGACGATGTGGTCGGGATCAACCCCGGCGTCCTTCACGGCCCCGCGGACGATCGTCTCGAGGGTCTCCAGATAATCGACAGGATCCTGGAGGGCGAAGTCCGGCGGAAGTTTACGGCCGTCGGCAGCGCTCAAGGTGCGGTCCATGACCCCATGGGGATACTCATGGACGGCGGCCCCCATCTCGGCGCCATCGTTGGCCCGTACGACGACAGCGCGTCCGGACAGCGTGCCGAAATCCAGTCCCACCACATAGTTATTGTTCATGGTGTCCTCCTCGCGAGGAAGTCGGGTGGCGCCGGGGCGAGTGGTCGGCCCCACCCGACGTCGTCCTGGTACTCAGTCCTGCGGCCAGGGGCGCCGGCCCCAGAATCCGTCAGGCTCAAACAGCGACTCGACGAGATCGCCGATGGTTCCGGTCTCGACGAGCAGGTCAAGAAGGGTGTAGCGCGACCGAATCATCTGGCACCGGTAGTAGGTGTCGTGGAAGCGCTCCCGAGTCAGGCCGATCTGCGCCGGGTGGTAAATGCCACCAACAGTCTTGATGATCTCCTCGACCTTGGCAGCCGGCATGACCTGGGAGCGGCAGCGTTCTCGGACGGTCGGCCACGTTGACTTGACGAGTTCCAGACGCTCTCGCAGCGCATCGGCGTCGAGGTACTTGTCCATGGTCTGCCTGACAGCAGGCTCGAGCATGTCGCCCGTGAAGTTGGCGCGAACCTTGGCCTCCATTTCCTCGGCCGACGGCCACTTGGCGACAGCGGCGTCGACGTCGAGGGTGCTGAAATCGTGGTTGAGCGTTCTCTCCCACAGAGCGAGCACTGAGATCGTGCCGAGTCCCACCTTGAACCCGTGGGTCAGTGGCGGGTCTTGGTCCATACCGAGATGCTCCATCTCCCACAGGTGGGAGAATTGGTGACCGGCGCCCGAGGCCGGGCGCGACGAGATGCGGTACTTCTGCATCGCTAGACCGGACATCACGAGGCCTTCGATGAGGCCATCAAATGCCTCCGGTTTACCGTTGGCCAGCCCCTCTGGATCGCTGATGGCACTGGTGAGCGGGCCCTGGACGAGATCCCACACCTCGTCGTCGATCGGCTCGATGCCCAGTTCGTCGGCGACGATCCAATCGGCACCGGCCGGGACCTTTTCAATGAGATCGCCCAGGCCGGTAGCGGTGCAGCGTTGCGGAGCCCCGGCCATCGTCGGCAGGTCGGCGATGAGGGCTTGCGGGGCGCGGCAGCTCATGGTGTGCTTGAAACCGTTTTCGGTAATCGAGGCACCGAAGGCGGCGTAGCCGTCCATTGAGGCGGCGGTACATACGTTCATGTAGCGCCGACCCAGTTCGTCGCTGGCTCGTTTGGTGATGTCGTTGAGGGTGCCCGAGCCGATTGAGCAAGCGATCACCCCGTCAAGGTCGCGCATGTGATCACGGATCTTCTCAACGTTCGCGTAGCAGGCGTAAACGGCTGGACGCCCCGGGAAGATCATCGGTTCGACAGTCTCGACTCCGGCGCCCTCGAGGGATGCCTTGGTCTGTTCACCAGCGACGGCCCAGGTGTTCTCGTCGGCGATAATGATGACCTTCGCATCACCGAAGAGTTCCTTGAAGACGCGCCCGGTTTCCTCGAGCACGTTGCGGCCCATGACCACGACGTCCGTGTCGCCGCAATCGGCCAACGCTTTGTCAATCAATTCGGACATTGCTTCTCCTCTGATCAGTGTGATCGTCAGTTTTGTCGGCCTCGTGATCGACCATGTCATGAATCATGGGGCACAGTTGCGGGTAGGTGTCGCAGTACTTGTCTACGTAATATTGATATTCCTCGTGACGCTCCTGGTCCGGCTCAATGAAGTCAATCTCGTGGACCATCTGTGTGGCCGCCTCGGGGAGATCCTTGAACAAGCCAGCGCCGACAGCAGCTACCATGCAGGTACCGAGCACCACAGCGTCCCCGACCTCAGTGAGCACGATCGGCACACCAGGTACATCGGCGTGCATCTGTATCCAATCACGGCTCTTCGTGGCGCCACCACAGGCGACCATGCGGTCTACCTCAAATCCAGCGGCCTTCATGGCGCGCAGGTTGTGGGCCGTGCCATAGCAGACCGATTCCTGAATAGCGTGGTAGAAATGCGCCGGAGTGTGCATAAGGGATAGACCCCAGATAATGCCGCGAGCTTTCGAGTCAGTGTACGGAGTGCGGTTGCCCTGAAAATACTCATCAATAATAAGGCCGTCGGAACCCGGTCTGATGTTTCGCGACTGCTCGTTAAGGACGTCGTACGGATTGAGGCCGATTTTCTCGGCAGCAGCGGTGTAGTCAGCTGCAAAATTGTCCTTGAACCACTTGAGCACTGAACCGGTCGAGACCTGGCTGCCTTCGACGGTGTACTGGCCGGGCATGACGGCGTCGGAGTAGGCACCGAAGAATCCCTCACCGTGGATCTCGGTGTCGGACTGGCCGGTGAGCACGTGCGAGGAGCCGGTGATGAGAGCCATCGAACCGGGCGCGAGCACGCCGAGACCGATCTGACCGGCCCAGGCATCACCAAGTCCTTGGGCAACCGGGATGCCGGGACGTAGACCCAATAACTGGGCCGGGATAGTACCGAGGGTACCGACCGGTGTGCCCAGGTCGAGGACTCTTCCCGGGATCTTGTCGAAGACGTCGTCGCAGCCGATGGTCTCATAGAAATCCTCCGGCCAACCGCCCTTGTCTCGGTTGTAGTACATCCGGATGGCGGCCGAGTTGATGTTGGTAGTCCATTCTCCGGTGAGCTTGAACGTCACCCAGTCAGGAGCATCGACGAGGTGGGCGGCTCTGCGATAAGTTTCCGGCTCGTGCTCTCGTAACCACGCGGCCTTGAAGGGGTACCACTCGGCGGTAGCCGGAGAAACGCCAGCACCGTTGTAGAGGCGGGCGACCGAATCCGAGTTCTCAGCGCGTGCAGCCTGCTCGGTGGCACGGACATCCATCCACATCATGGCGGGACGTAACTCGTTGCCGCGCTCGTCCATGGCAACCATCGTTAACGTCGTAGCGTCATACGAGATACCGGCGATAGCTGCCGGGGAAATTCCAGCAGCCGCAATAGCGCGATGGCAGGACGCCTGCAGCGCCTTCCACCACTCTTCGGGGTCCTGCTCGGCCCAACCGGGACGAGGGTGAGTGGTCTTGTACGGGGTTGCCGCGAAAGTAAGCGGACGTCCCGCAAGGTCAAAGATCGCGACTCGGCACGACTCGGTGCCATAGTCGATGCCTAAGAGGTAGGGGCCGTTGTTCAACATCGTTGTCTCCTGCGAAGTGTCTCTGCGGCAGCGGTGCACGCAGCTCGGTCGTCTTGTCAGTCATCGTTGTCTTCGGTCCAGCCGAGTTCGCGCCATGCCGAGGCTGGGATAAGTCGGTCGATGCGATCCAGAGTCCAGGTGGGACGATGCTCAACGTCGAGAGCTGCAACGTCGTCAGCAGTGGCCTCGCCAGTCAACACACAGGCCGACTTCATTCCGGTATCGAGGGCCATCTGGATGTCGGTTTGCAGCCGGTCACCGACCATAACGCAGTCTGTCGGGTCAACGTCGAGGCCGGACAGGGCTTCGGTAAGCATCACCGGCGACGGCTTGCCCAAGCTGACCTTGCACTGCTGTCCCGTGCATGCCTCGATAGCTGCGGTTACGGCAGCGCAGTCGGGCTCGCCACGGCCGCCAGGGAAGGGGCAGAACCGATCTGGGTTGGTCTGGATGAGGAATGCCCGCTTATGGAACCAGATGGCGTCGAAGGCGATCTGAAGCTTGCGGTAGTCGAAGGTGCGGTCATACGAAGCGATGACGATGTCTATCTTCTCGGGGTCCTCACACAGCTCGATCCCGGCCTCACGTAGGCTCCGCTTGAGGGGCTCCTCAGCGATCGCGAAAACTTTAGCGTCGGGGTGGTTGTTGACCAGCCAGCGCGTTGTCGTCACGACCGTGTTGGAGATGTCCTCGATGGCCGTGGGCAGACCCAATCTCGTGAGCTTGTCGACGTACTGGTCCGGGTCCTTGGTCGGGTTGTTCGACAAAAACCTCACTGGGATCTCACGACGGCGCAATTCCTCGATCATGCGGCGAGCACCCGGCAGTAGGTGCTCACCGAGGTAGATAGTGCCGTCCATGTCGAACACGTAGGCCCGGGCGAAATCAGTAGGTATGTCGATGACGTCATGCATGGTTGCTACTCCTGAAGCGAGATCACGAGAACAGGGTGGCGAGCGAGACGACCACGGTGTTACCGAGCCAGATGGCAGCGGCGGGCGGATCGATATGGCTGGTGCCGCGGTTGTACCAAAGGCGGGCACAGAACTCGCCGAGGCCAGCGGTGAAGACACCGAAGAATGCGGCAATGACCAGGGCAACCGTGGCCATACCCCACGTGTGGGAATCCCACGAGGACGTGTACGTCCAGTGGTAAGTGGTGAGGGTCTTGCCCATAAGCAGCGGGAAGAACTGCACCGCAGCCAAGCCGGCGATGTTCGTCACGTGATGCTGGACCGGCATGTTCCGATTAGTGATGAGGAACAGGATAATGACAGCTGAAATGCCGAAGCAAAAGCTGTTGGCGTTGGCAGCAGCCAGATTGTTGGCGAGTCCCCGTGTGGTCAGGTAGGCGCCAACGTTGGCGGCCAGGAAAAGAGAAGCGCCACCGGCGAAGATGCCGAACAGTGAACCGATGGTAAGGAGCTGACTGGGTTTTTCCTGCCATTCCAACCACCGTCCGTTGGGGCCCGGTTTGATCTTGGCCGGGAAACTGGTGGCGTTCTCGTGGAAAAGCTCTGGGTTGTGCAGGGAGCCGTGGAACAGTCCTTTGCCGGGTACTCCACCAAAGATGAGACGGGCCAACAGTCCGGACAGCAGCACCGTCAGGGCGACTGGGTCGGTGTGCTTGCCGAACCACGGAATGTTTGAGATGCCGATCTGGCACAAGTAGCCGAAAATGCCGAAGGCGGCACCGACGCAGAGGATGTCGGGGTGACCGATGCCGGCAAGCGGGGTGTTGACGTCTTTGCCGTCACCCAGATGCCCTCGGTACCGAGCATAGATGGCGGCCGCAACGCCACCAGCAAAGGCGATGTGCGGGCCCATGAAGGGACCAAAGGCCAGATAGTCCAAGCCGAAGGTGTTTCCGGTTGCGGCAAACACTCCCCAGGAGGCCAGCACACAGAAGCCGGTGAGGACGAAGGCGTAGTTGCCGCCGATGGCAGCTCCGACAGCACCGCCGGCGATGGTGGCAAGGAGTCCGAAGACGAAGACTCCGACAGAGGTGGTGAACATCGATGTTCCTTTGTGAGGGCGGGTGTCCCGCGATCTGTCATCCGCACGCAGCGACGGGTGCGGCATTTCTGGGCAACCCTAGGCGTTGGCCCAGGGGTGGGGTGGTTCAAGCGTGCGCCGGTGCACGTCTGAACCACCCGGTATCAGCAGTTGCCAGGGGCGGATTCCCCAGCACCTGACTCATATGCGTCGATGAGATCGATGTTGGCCTTGGAGTGGGAACTCGGGTCGAAGGTGTACCCGATGAACTCGTGGGCTAAGCGACGGGCAAGTTCGCGACCGATGACGCGTTGGCCGAGGCATAGCACGTGGGCGTCGTTGGACATGATGAGCCGCTCTACGGAGAAGGAGTCGTGGGCGGTACAGGCGCGAATGCCTGGCACCTTGTTGGCCGTGATGGCCATGCCCATCCCGGTGCCGCAGAAGAAGATTCCTCGATCGGCCTTTCCATCTTTGATGACGTGAGCTCCTTTGATGCCGATGTGCGGGTAGAGGGTGTCGTCACCAGCCTGAACACCGACGTCGATAACGTCATCGACTCGCGAATCCGCTTCCAGGTCAGCCTTGACGACATCCTTGTACTCGACTGCCGCCGGATCAGCGGCGACAACGATCCTTAGTCCCATGGTTCCTCCATGTCTCGCTGCCGTGTAGTGGGGAGTCCCACTCGCAACTGCGAGCAACAACGACTCATGACGTTCATATTAACATCGGTTATGTGAAAAGTGATGGATTTAAATGTGAATTGTGCCACCTTGCACCTATCCGTGACGCGCGAAGGATCCTCCTCGCAACCCTTGGCGCTGTGACACTTCGACCATAAGGAATCGCGACTGAGGCGATCAGGAGGTCACCCCGGTGGACGCAGTCGCTGTGCCGTAACGGTTGATGTAGCGATCATGGTTGGCGTCGATCTCAGACTGCGGCAGCGACGAAATGTCACCGATCATCGTCGCGTAGGCCAGAGTTCGTGCGACGTCCTCCACCATGACGGCCGCCTTGAGGGCTTTCTCGATGGAGGCCCCGACGGTAAAGACACCGTGCTTCCTCAAAAGCACTGCCGGGCACTGGTCGATGAACCTCATGACCTGCTCCCCGATCTGCTCGGTGCCAATGTGGGCATAACCAGCACAAGGTACGGGCCCACCGAACTCGTCAGCAACGGCCGCCAGGGAATACGGGATGTCCTGACCGGTGGCGGCCCACGCGGTAGCAAAGGTGGAGTGAGTGTGGACGATGCTGCGAATGTCATCACGCCGGCGATACACATAAAGGTGAGAGGCCGTGTCCGAGGACGGTCCCCGGTCCCCTTCGATGATCTTGCCCTCACTGTCGACGACGACCATGTCATCGGGAGTCATACCATCCAGACGTCAGATCAAGGGCCTAAACCGATCTTGCGTCCGTTCGGGTCAGGATCTCGATGCAGACGTCTCGACCACCATGAGGTGGACACCCAGATCGCTAAGCTGACTGAGGATCCCGCGCGGAGTGTGTGCGTCGACGACGACATGGTCGAACTCAGTGAGATCTGCGAACTTGAACAGAGCACGGCGTCCAAACTTGGTGTGGTCGAGCAGCAGGACGCGTGTCTCGGCTGATTCCAGCATGGCCCGTTTCACCTCGACAACCTCTTGGTACGGGTGATAGCAACCTGCCTCGAAGATCCCCGACGCCGACAGGAAGCACAGGTCAGCGTGCATGCTGCGGATCATGCGCACGGCGGCGGGTCCCATGAGGGACTGCGCCCAAGACTGATACTCGCCTCCGGTGACGACGAGCTTGTCAGAGCTGGTCGTGATGACCTCCTTGGCAACTAGCAGGGAGTTCGTCACCACCGTCAAAGGGGTGTGCTCAGGTAGGGAACGCAAGACCCACACCCCGGAAGTGGAGTCATCGAGCATGATCGAGCTGCCTGGAGCGATGAGGTCGCTCGCCAGCTCGGCGACGGCCTGCTTATCGGAAGAGCTCTGCTCCAGACGGAAAGCAGCATCGGCCTCGTGCAGACCGTTAGCCACGGCCACAACTCGCCCCCGGTGACGTTGCAGCACGCCGCTGCTTTCGAGGATTGCCAGGTCACGGTAGATCGTCATAGCGGAGACGCCGGTTGACTCGACGAGGTCCTCGACGCTCACCGACCCGGCCCGGACGACCGCTTCCGCGATGGCGAACTGACGCGCCCGAGGCCCACCTCGGGGGGCACCTTCCTTCTTGCTCACCCACTTCTCCCGTCGTCACGGCGGCCGGTAATAGCCCGCCATCCCGGAACCGATCCTAGTGACAGGGATCCGAACGTGGAGGCCGCAGGGTTTTAGATGCCCAGACGAGAGGAAACCCGACGGCTAGGACTCAACCCGCGACCAGCGCCACAGCACCCAACGACATAGCCTCACCGTCAGCAGGCGACCGAACTTGCCCTCGTCAACGGCCTTCATCCCACAAATGCGGCACGACCGCGGAGGACATCCGGTCATCTCCCGTGGTGCTCAGGCTCAATACGCGGAAGCTTTCTCGATAGCCTCCCACAGGCCATTGAGATAGGTGATTCCCAAAGCACGGTCATATAGCGGGTAACCAGGACGACCCGTTTCACCCCAGATCATCCGACCGTGGTCGGGACGAATATAAGAATTCGAGCAATGATCGTGAATAGACTTCATGATCGCATACATATCGAGGGACCCGTCGCTGGAAAGATGCGAGGCCTCCTTGAATTTTTTCGACCCCAGAAACTTCACATTTCTGACATGAGCGGCAGCAACCCGTCCCATATCTCCATATTTCGCGAGGATGGCCGGCACGTCATTGTCGGGATTCGAACCTAGCGATCCAGCGCACACGCACAGTGAGTTGGCCGGGGAATTCACCAGATCAACGATCCTCTGCAGGTCAGAATCACTGTGCACGATACGCGGAATTCCGAAAATGCCCCAGGCAGGATCATCAGGGTGGACGGCCATCCGAATACCGACCTTCTCACAGGTCGGCACGATTCCCTCAAGGAAGTAGCGGTAGTTATTGCGCAGCTGATCCCGGGGCATGTCGGTGTACTGGGCCATAACCTCATCGAGATCGGCCAGCCGCTCGGGCTCCCATCCGGGTAGTGGGAAGGCCGACGAATCCAGAGTGGCCTTGACGATGTCTTGCGGAGTTAGACCCACAAGCTCCTCGTGGTCGTAGTACAAGCAGGTTGAGCCGTCCTCGTTACGATGGAAGAGTTCGGTGCGTAGCCAGTCAAATACCGGCATGAAATTGTAGACAACGACCTTAATACCATGGGCGGCAAGATTCTCTAGGGTCTTGCAATAGTTGGCGATGTAAATGTCACGAGACGGCTTACCAAGCTTGATGTCTTCGTGGACGTTCACCGATTCAATGACTTCACATTCCAAACCAGCGTCATTGACTTTCCGGACGTAAGAAGAAATCTCCTCATCAGACCACATCTCACCGACCGGAATCCAGTCCATCGCGCCCATGATTCCGCTGACTCCTGGAATCTGACGGATATTCTCCAACGTGATGGGGTCGGTTTCTGCACCATACCATCGAAACGTCATCTTCATGATTACGCAAACTCCTCATCCAGAACCGACCTTACGGCACCTGGACCGGCTGTTAGGCGGATAAAAAATCGTTCAACGACGTCAGATAAAGGTGTCATCGTCAGGTCTACGCCGAAGATATCTCCACGACTAAGGATGGGGGAGATGACCTTGGAATCATCATCGCCAAAACGAACACCTGACACAACAGATTCCAGCTGCCCAAGCAGCGGATCGGAGGACAGCTCTACCGGTTCTCCATCGTCAGCAATGCCCATAAGGTACCGACACCAGGCGGCGAAAACGAACGGGATCGCCCGCAATGACGCAACCTTAAGGGAGTCATCAGCGAGATACGACTTCACGGTCTCACCAAATCGGATCGGAATCTTCTGCGAGGTGTCGGTGGCAATACGACTCGGGGTATCACCAAGGAATGGGTTCGGGAAACGCTCTTCTTCGACTTCGCGCAAGAATTCCTTGGGGTCAATAATCCCCGGATCGCTGACGACGGGGAGCCCTTCCTGCCACCCCAAACAGTGTACTAAACCCGCTAAACCCGGGTCTTTCATCGCCTCGTCAATAGTGGGCTTGCGTAGCAGCACCCCGGTAATGGCTAGAGCAGTGTGGAGCGGGTTAAGGCAGGTCGTCACCTTCATTCGCTCGAACCGGTAGCAGGTATCGCGATCCGTGAAGTAAACCCCGGCTTTCTCTAATTCCGGACGCCCATTCGGGAAACGATCTTCAATAACGAGGTACTCAGCCGGCTCGGTGTTGACAAACCCCGCCACCTCGACGTCGGGGTCGATCCCCATGTCCTCAAGCCCCATTGCCGCTAACTGCTCGGCAACCTTCTGGGACGGGGCCGGGGTGATTTTGTCGATCACGGAGATCGGGAACTCAACCTTTTCTGCAATCCACTCGACAACCCTGTGGTCGATGACGCCTCGTTTCTCCCACTCCGCAGCGATCGTCAGCACCGAGGTGCGCAACATGTCACCGTTGTGGGAGAAATTGTCACAGGACACCACGGCCACCGGCGTCGCCCCAGCGTGGAAACGTCGCACCAGCAGAGCGGTGACAAGACCCATTGCCGTCGACATACGATCAGACTCGGGGTCGCGCCCCAGATCCTCAACAACAGCGTCTTGGTAGGAACCGTCGTAGCCGTTGAGCTGATACCCCTTCTCGGTGATCGTCAGGGTGATTAACTGCAGGGACTCGGCGCAGGCAATCTCGGTGATGCGACGAAAATCGTCATCTCGTCGGTAGGCCAGCCCCTCGCTGATCGACGCTATGACCCCGAAGTCGGTGTGACCATCGGCGTGGGAGGTCACACCAAGGGTCAGCAAATCGTGGTCCGTGAGGCCGCGATCGAGGCGCTGTGGATTGCGGGGCGCGATAGCGGCAATGCCGCACTGCTCAGCCCCGGAGTTCATAATGTCCTGGGCTAACCGAGCGATGTGGACACGGAACAGATTTCCTGGCCCAATATGCATCCATCGCGGCCGATCATGGGCCTGGCTACGCATCTCCCCCACGTCAAAGAGGGGTAAGGCGAGCCCAGCGTCCGCCAACGCGGGCCCATGAAGTGCATCGAGATCAAGCTTCATGACATCCTCTTCGGATCACAGACCAAACACCTGAGTGGGCTGCTCCACAACAAGCCGATGAGCTATCTCAACCGCCTCATCCAGGTCAAGCCTGCCCAAAACCACCAGCTCGGCGAGGTGAGCGGCATCAAGGCGCCGACTCATATCGTGACGCGCCGGAATTGAGCAAAAAGCACGAGTGTCGTCAATCATGCCGCTCACCCGACTGAACCCAGCCATCTCAGTAACGGCGTGTTTGAACCTCATCACCGACTCGGGTGCGTCGATGAACCACCAGGGCACACCGATATAGAGGCTGCGATACCACCCGGACAAGGGAGCGATTTCGCGTGAATAAAGGGTCTCATCGATCGTGAAAACGACCAGCTTGAGGTCCGTGTTGCCAAATTTGTCGAGTAAGGGGTGAAGGGAGTCGACAACTTCCAGCGTCACCGGAACGTCGGAACCAATATCGGCGCCAAATCGATGGAACGCGGCGGTGTCGTGATTGCGGTGCACCGCTGGATGGACGGTCATCGTCAAGCCGTCCTCGCTGGCCATCCTCGCCTGATCGGTGAAAAGATGCCGACGAAGGAGGGCCATCTCCTCGACAGTGGCCCGACCTGCCACCGAGGCGTCAAAAATCGACGCCGCACGATCGTGGTCAAGGATGATGGTGCCTAAGTCGCGGTGGCTGTGGTCACTGGACACCGCGCCGTGCTGTCTAAAGTAAGCGCGCCGGTCCTCCATTGCCTCGGTAAACCCGTCCAGCGTCGTCGCATCGCAACCACTTACCTCAGACAACCTCGCAAGCAAGCCCGTCCAGCCTCCGGCAGCCGGTTCCAGGTACTTATCTGGGCGGAAGGTGGGGGCAACGCGACGGGTGAATGTCTCGTCGGCAGCCAGTCGAGCGTGCCCGTCGAGATCGTCGCAAGGATCATCGGTGGTTGCGATGAAGGCAATGTCGAAGGAGTCCATGAGAGCGCGGGGCAGGAAATCCGGCTGGGCGATTCTTTCAGCGATGGTGTCGTAGATGCGATCAGCGTTCTCAGGGCTGGGTCGTTCGGTGATGCCAAAAATGCCGACAAGCTGGTCAACGAGCCAATAACGCATCGCTGTTCCAGCAAAATCACGCCAGTGCTCGCATAGGATCCGGAAGGCCCTTCGGTTGTCCTCCTCGCTCATCGTCTTGCGCCCAACACCCAGGTCCTCAAGATCGACGCCATTAGCATGCAGCAGCCGATTCACGTAGTGGTCGGGGGTAATGAGCAGGCTCGTCGGGTCAGAGAAAGCCATGTCGTCGGCGATCCATGACACCGGAACGTGTCCATGAGGAGAAATAATGGGCAGACCCTTCGTGGATCGGTAAATTTCGCGCGCAGCAGCCAAAGCGGAGGACTCGCGGGGCAGCAGACGATCCTCGGAGAGGGTGAGAGTCGGCGTTGACATGACGTTCACTGTGCCCCTTTGCAGGGTTTACCCGGAACGAGTTGCCGTCACTTGCCCCGCTTAGCTATCCAGATTCCCGCACCATAAAGGACACCGGGACAACGTCCTCGCTGGGTGCCTGGCGCTCATGATGACTCGGCTTCTCAACCATGTCGAGAAGCCGATTGACGGCCACAACCCCCATTTGGAACTGATTGACGCGAACCGTTGACAACGCCGGCGAAACCAAGGCTGAGAACGGGATGTCGTCGAACCCAATGACGGCGACGTCGTTAGGAATTCTGAGGCCACAGGCCATTGCTCGACGCATGAATCCGATCGCGATGAGATCGTTGTAGGCGATGACAGCGGAGGTCGGATGGGCCCGCCACATATCGAACGCTTCTATGCCGCCCCTGATAGTGGGTGTCGGGCAGGCAAGCTGATGCACTGTGACTTTGCCGTCGCGGCGAGCACGCTCAAGCAAACTGCGCCACCTCACCCCCGATTGCCAAGACGCTGTCGGCCCGGCGAGATACGTCACTGTGGACCGTCCTTCGCTTACTAAATGGGTGAGAGCATCCCCGAGTCCTTCATCGGATGCTGGTGTCACCGATGACACACCTGGAACCTTACGGTTGACCGTCATGACCGGCTTGATCCCGGCCAGGTGCCGCAAACCGGCGTCCGACATGCGCGAACCGACAAAAATGAAACCGTCGACAGTAGCCAAGGATCGTTTCGTGGTTTCAGACTCAATCTCGGATGACTCGTTGGAGTCAATGAGGACGACCATGTAACCGCGTTTGCGGGCACCTGCGAAAATCCCTTTGACGGTAGCCCCGAACACCGGATTCATGACGTCGGCAACGCACACTGCGACGAGGTGATACGTCCTACTCGTCGAAACTCTCGGCACCTCATCCTGACGGTAACCAAGCTTCCGAGCGGCCTGAAAGATCCGTTCTGACGTCTTGACACTCACCCGCCCCGGACGAGAAAAGGCCCGAGAGACAGTTGACGGAGCAACACCGGCAGCCCGCGCGACGTCGCTAATGGTAACCGGTGCGGTGGACTCCTCGCCTACACCCATGGTCTGATTCTATCGCCAACCTACCTGATCCAGGCCCGTAATACACAGGGTGCAAACCATGGCAAAACATCGCAATCCTTGACACTCCGGTGCGAATCTCTAGACAAGGCGATGCTGCCTGTCCACAATGCTGTGACGATAATCGTCGCAGCCTTGAATAGCATAGAGGGTTGTCAATGTCGACCATCACAACGAAAGGCCAGAAGGCTAAGGCGGTGAATGCTCGCGATTTCGATATTCGCGACATGATTGGCTACGCGCTTGGCGATGTGGGCAACAATTTCACCTTCAACTTGGTGAATTCGTTCCTCATGATTTTCTACACCAATGTTTTCGGTCTTGCCGCGGCGCTGGTGGGAGCATTGTTTATGGCTGCCCGTCTCGTTGACGCCTTCGTCGACATCATGGTCGGCCGCCTTATCGACAACTCGAAGATGACCAAACGCGGACGCTTCACCCCGTGGGTCATGCGCATGAAGTTTCCGCTTGCTGCCTCCGCCATTCTCCTCTTTCTGCCAGCTGCCGGCCACCTTCCCATGACGACACGTGTGGTCTACGCCTTCGTCACCTACCTGGCCTGGGGCATCTTCTACTCCTTTGTCAATATCCCCTATGGATCCATGGCTTCAGCGATCTCCGGGAAGCCGCGCGACAAGACCTCGCTATCCACCGCACGGAGCATTGGCTCGGCTTCAGGCGCCGCCATCGTTAGCTATGTCGTGCCGCTTATTATGTACGGCAGCAACTCTCATCAGATCAACCCGCATCGATTCTTTACGGGAGCGGCTATTTTCGCCGTCCTTGGCTTGTTCTGCTACATCGGTCTGACGATGCTGACCGTCGAGCGTATTCGAATTGACAAGACGGAGCGCGTCCCACTGGGCAAGATGTTCTCTGAAATGGCACACAATAAAGCCCTCGTCATGCTGGTCCTTATTGATATCGTTGTCGTCATCAACCAGAATCTTTCTGGTATCACGCTGACCTATCTTTTCAATGATTATTTCCAGAATAAGACTGCGATGTCTATTGCTCTAGTATTCAATTTCACAACTGTTATTCTAGTAGCTCCTTTCGCGCAGACCCTGGTTCGGAATTTCGGTCGAAAAGAATCGGCAGCAGTGGCATTATTCTTCGGCGCCGCCATGTACGGTCTGATGCTCATCATCCACACCCACAGCCCCTGGATTTTCCTTGTTGACCTCTTCTTCGGCTCACTTGGCGCCGGCGTGTTCAACCTCATGGTGTGGGCCTTCATTACCGACGTCATCGATGCCCAGGAGGTCATGTCCGGGGAGCGTGAAGACGGTGTCATCTATGGCGTGAACTCCTTCGCCCGCAAGCTTGCCCAGGCCATTGCCGGTGGAATCGGCGGAGCCATGCTGACGATGATCGGCTACCAGTCCTCCTCCCAAGGTGGTGCCGTTCAGTCGGAGTCCGTCGTCAATCACCTGTACACGCTCGCCACCGCCATCCCGACGATCTGCTGCCTCGGCGCTGCCCTGCTCATGCTGGGCTACCCGCTCACCCGCGACAAGGTGGTCGCCAACGCCGACGAGTTGGCTCGTCGCCACGCAGTACAGGCCGAGCAAAACTCCTGACCCATAACGGAGGCACATCATGGACACGCTCATGCGGATCACCGACCACTTGACAACCTCGCCGGGTATCCAATTGAAAATTGACAAGCGATGGGGTGCCTCCGTCACATTTGTGACGCGTTCCATCGCCCACGTGCGAATTTTCGACGCCGCCGATCCGCAGCTCGACCGGACCTGGAGCATCAGCCTCGGTTCCAACGCCACCCCGCGGACCGGACTGGGGCCCCGTGACCTCCTCGACCATTCCCCTGCCCCGGCATGGGCGGGCAATTCTCGCGATGTCGCGCCCGTCGAGGACATGGAGGTGACGACAACTGTCACCGCCAGCGCCGAAGACACTGCTAGTCACCCGGAGTTTTCCGGGGTTTACGCTGACGAACCGGTCGATTCCCCTGACCCAGACGAGAAGTCCTTCATCGTTGGCACCGATTCGCTGCGAGTCATCATCCGCGACTGCCCATTACGGATGACCTGGCAGCGCCGGGCTGACGACTGGGTCACCGCCAGCGAAGATCGCCCCACCGGGGCCTATGAAATCGGGACTCACACCGGGCGGGTCGCCCACCACAGAGTCCGCAACATCGACGACCGTTACTACGGCCTCGGTGAGAAATCGGGCGACCTGGAGCGCACCGGACGTATCTTCGACATGAGGTGCCTGGACGCCCTGGGATATGACGCCGGCAGCACCGACCCCCTGTACAAACACGTGCCTTTCCTCATGACCCGCACCGCCAACGGTGCCTTCGGGATCTTCTATGACAACCTGTCGGCATCGCGATTCAATCTGGGAGCCGAAGTCGACAACTACCACCGTCCTTTCACCTCGTGGCAAGCCGACCACGGCGACATCGACTATTGGGTCATGACAGCCGACCACCTCTGCGACCTCACCCCGCAGATCTTGCGTCTCACCGGCAACCCGGCCTTTCTACCGCGCTGGGCGCTGGGCTACTCGGGCTCGACAATGCACTACACCGACGCCCCCGACGCCTCCTGCCAGTTGCTGAAGTTCATCGACCTGTTGCGCGAGCATGCGATCCCGTGCGACTCCTTTCAACTCTCGTCGGGCTACACCACCATCGGCTCGCGCCGTTACGTCTTTACCTGGGACCGTGACAAATTTTCCCAGCCCACCGACACTACGAGGCACTTTCGTGACGCCGGCCTCCACCTGGCGGCAAATATCAAACCAGCCCTACTGACGACGCACCCCTATTACCGCGATGTGGCAGAGGCGGGGATTTTTGTCACCAACTCCCGGACTGGGGAACCGGCGACGTCGATGTTCTGGGGCGGTCACGGCGGCAACGTCGACTTCATCAACCCGCGCGGAGTGCAATGGTGGAAAGACAACGTCCGCCACCAGCTCATCGACATGGGCATCGAATCCACCTGGAACGACAACAACGAGTACGAATTGTGGTCAGAGGACGCCATTTGTGACGGTTTTGGTCACCCTGTCGAGCTGGACCGCATTCGCCCAGTGCAGGCCCTTCTCATGAGCCGCGCCTCCTTTGAAGCCCAACGCGAGGCTGCCCCTGTCGAACGCCCCTTCCTTATTTCTCGGTCTGGGCCGCTAGGTCTGCAGCGCTACGTCCAGACCTGGAGTGGTGACAATTCCACCTCTTGGCGCACCCTGAAGTACAACACCCGGATGGGTGTAGGGATGAGCATGTCTGGGCTAGTGAATTTCGGCCACGACGTCGGCGGATTCGCCGGTACCGCCCGACCCGGCCCGGAGCTTTTTGCCCGCTGGGTGGCCAACGGCGTAATGCATCCGCGCTTCACGATCCATTCCTGGCACAACGATGGTTCGGTCAATGAACCCTGGATGTACCCCGAGATCACCGACATCGTCCGGGAGATGATCCGGCTGCGCTACCGCCTCATCCCATTCCTGTACACCCTGTCATATCTGGCGGCGGAGCGACGCGAACCCATCGTCAACCCGGTGTTCAGCCTCGACGACACGCTTCATGAGGAGTCCGATGATTTCCTACTCGGCCACGACCTGTTGGTGGCATCCGTCGTCGAAAAGGGCCAAACCACTCGAACCGTCACCCTCCCTCACGTCTCCGACGGCTGGTTTGAGTTCGACACCGGCGTCCATCATGACCCAGGCACCGTCACCCTCGAGGCCCCACTAGACCGCCTGCCACTGCTGGTGCGCGCTGGGGCAGGGATCCCACAGTGTGAGTTGCCCGCGCCTTCGGGGGAAATCATCACCACGCGGACGGTCGAAAACTCCCCACACAGGATCGTTCTCTACCTTCCTGACGGTAACGGCCATTCGCAGGGATTTTTCTTCGACGACGATGGCCATACCAATGGTTACCGCCAGGGCCATGGGTACTGGCTCACCTGGTCCGCCGATCACACCGACACCACGGTGATAGTTCATACTCATGTCGAAGGTGACTACCAACCGTCATGGGGAACTATGGCTTTCGCTCTTCGCCCAGGAGATGAGCGCGCCATCAAGGTCGTAGCCGACGCCGCCCAGGACTAGAAACCAAACGCCACAACCGGAAGGAGATCATGATGCTGCGACCACAGGACACCGCCACCCGGGACACGAAGTGTCTGTCGGGGATGTGGGACTTTGCCTTCGACGCCGAGGACCGCGGCCAGACAGAGAAATGGTTCACTCGACCGTTGCCCACGTGCACCGAGATGGCAGTTCCGGCGTCGTACCAGGATCTCTCCACTGATCCCGCCGCCCGCGATCACGTTGGCCCAGTCTGGTACCAACGTGAGGTTCGCATTCCGCGCGGTTGGACCGATGATCGCGTCGTCGTCCATTTCGAGTCTGCGACTCATGCCGCCACCGTCTGGGTCAACGACGTCGAGGTCGTCAGACATGTTGGCGGGTACCTCCCTTTCGAAGCCGATATCACCGATCATGTCTGCGCGGGCAAAAAATGTCGGCTCACGGTTCGTGTCGATAATCGGTTGTCCTTCCAGACCATTCCGCCGGGGATTATCGTCGACTCTCCCGAGGGCCCGAAGCAGAAGTACTGGCACGACTTCTTCAATTACGCCGGCATCCACCGCGACGTGTGGCTGTGTCGCCGCCCCCAGGCCCACATTGAGGACGTCACCATCACCACTGACATTGACGGAAATGACGGAATCGTCACCTGGTCGGTTCTTTTGCACGATGCTGAACCTTTAACGACTCGGGTGACAATTTTCGACACCGAGGGCAACGTGGTCGCTGGGGGAACCAGTGCGAACGCCCATGCGCGCATCCCGTCGGTCCATCTCTGGCAGCCAGGCCACGGGTATCTTTACGAGGCCGAAATCTCCCTAGTCGACGGTGATCAGGTAATCGATACTTACCAGCAGGTCTTCGGCGTCCGAACTATCCGTGTCGACGGCGCCCGCCTCCTCGTCAACGGCGAGCCCGTGCACTTGACCGGATTCGGCATGCACGAGGATCACCAGACCATCGGCAAGGCCCACAACGATGCCCTCATGCTGCGCGACGCCGCCTGTCTAGAGTGGATCGGGGCGAATTCGCTGCGCACGTCCCATTACCCCTACTCCGAGCGTATCCTCGACTACGCCGACCGTCATGGTCTGCTCGTTATCGACGAAACCCCTGCTGTCGGCATAAACATGGGTCTGGGTGGCGGCATTTTTGGCGCCCAGGGCTACCCGACTTTCTCCGCGGAGACCATCAATGACAAGACCCAAAAGGTTCATGCCCAGGTCATCCGAGACCTTATCGCTCGAGATAAAAACCACCCCAGCGTCATCATCTGGTCCATCGCCAATGAGCCAGAGTCTGAGACTGAAGCCGCCGAAAACTACTTCCTCCCCCTCTTCGACGTGGCACGCGCAGCCGACCCCACCCGTCCGGTGAGTTTCGTCAACGTCATGCTCGCTCCGTTCGGAAAGTGTCGCGTATCGCAGTACTCCGACGTTTTGCTGCTCAACCGCTATTATGGCTGGTACGTCGACACTGGCGACCTGGCCGCCGCTGAGCGTCACTGGCGAGAAGAGATGGCAGGTTGGGCCAGCGAGAACAAGCCGATCATCATCACCGAATACGGCGCCGACACCATGCCCGGTCTGCACCAAATCCCCGCCCAGCCATGGAGCGAGGAGTACCAGGTCGAAGTGCTCAAGATGAACGAGCGGGTCTTCGACTCTTTCGACGCCATCGTCGGTGAGCACATCTGGAACTTCGCGGACTTCGCGACCACCAGTGGCACGATGCGCGTCGGAGGCAACCGAAAGGGCATCTTCACCCGGGATCGCCAGCCCAAGTCGGCCGCCTTCCACCTGCGCAAGAGGTGGCGTGGCGTCGCGCAGTAACGTCCGCACAAGTAGACCCGGTGGGCGTGAGAGCGAGCGCCCTTACGCCCACCCCCGCCCGGACCGCTTGCCCGTCTGGCCACTCCTCCATGGGAACCACTCGATGGCAGGCACAATTGGTTCTATGGTCACTCAAGCTCACATGGATTCCGTGAATCTAAGACTGGCGCTCAACGGTCTGCCACTGCCGACGGCTGCGCGCGCTTCCTACATTGACGTTGTCGCCCCAGTCTTGGCCCGGCAGCGTGAGCTGAGGAGGGAACTCCCCGAGCTCCTCTGCCCGGCCGACCGCCGTATTCAGGCATTCATCGACCGCTACCTGGGCGAGGACTCTTCCGTCCACCCCCGACTGCCCGACACCACCTTGACCCTTGACGAGCCCGGCCTCGCACGGGCCCTCTCGCTACCCGTCGACGGCGACGATTTCAGTTCCGACCTTGTCTCGAGTTACCGAGTGGCCAACGGCGTCCTACACAATCCCCGCAATGACCGTCGCACCACTGCTGGTGTATTCCACGTCGCCGAGGGCGGACTGGCAATCCCCGACGACAAGAAGGCCGTGCCGATCGACGTCTTCGCCCGTCTGCTCGACCTTGCCTTCCAGGCCCCACCCGAGCACACCCTGCTGCCTTACACTTCTACCCAACCGGTCGACCGCCAGGCCCACACCTGGGTTTCCTTGTTGCTGAGGCCCCTGGTGGTGCCCGAAGTGCCCGGTTTCGTCTCCGAGCGCCGCATGGAGATTCGGTTCTTCGCCCCCGGCGGGCTGGTCTCCAACCTGGACTTCGTGGAGGGGATCTTTGGTAACAGTGGCGATCCCCTTCTGCCCGTGAACGACTCGGCCCTCGCCCCGTCGGGTTGGACTGGCCACAGCGGCTGCATCATCCTCGCCCCGCATCTCAACCTCATCCGTAAGGTAGACCTCGGTCTGCCCCATGTCGACCAGGCAACCGACCGTCAGCGTCGCGACGGGATGTGCTGGTCTGACGAGTCTGAGCTCTACAACGAGGGCAAGCCATTCAAGCTGTGTGCCCGTGACGAGTCCGGGGTCATCCTCACTATCGTCGCCGACAACTACTTCGGCTATTGCAAGAAGGAGGTTAAGACCCAGATCTCCTACTCAGCTAACTTGTTCGGGCTGGCCGAGGAGGAGCATTCCGGCGGCGCCCGCGCCTACATCTCCCACAACGAGGGCCAGGAATACGCCACCCCAGTCTGCGACCAGACGGTTTCCGACGTCGTTATGGCCAATCCGGACCACTTCGAGATGCTTAGCGACGGCCAGGCCCGGGTACTCGATATCGACGACGTCGTCCTGGTGCCGGGTGGGACCAAGTTCAGCCTGCGTGACGGCACTGTCAGCTGGGATAACGGTGACCACTCGATCCGAATGCGCGCTGACACCGAGTACATCTCCCCCGCCGGCTACCGGATTCACATGGTCCACAACGATGCTGACGACCAGTGGTACCTCGAGGGCACTTACGGCGATTCGACGACTCTACATAAGTGCTGCACGGTATCCGGTGGTGGGAAGTCGGAGATTTCCAAGGCCATATCGGACACCTTCCTGTGGGGCAATGCCTACTCTCCGGATTTCGAGGCCGACATGGATGCCGTCGATGACATCTTGCATCGGGACTACTCGACGCGGTTCGCCGATCCCAAGCTTAACGGCATCGACCATCGTCCGGTCCTCTCGACGGAGCGTTCGGTGGGTTCGGTCATCAAGCTCCTCACCCCATCCTCGGACTTCACCGACTGGTACAACGATTGGATCAACTCGATTCCGGCCTTCCGCAAGGAGCTGGTCTTCACCATCAAGCGCTACTACAAGCCGGAATGGGGTGATGACTGGCGCTCCCACTTCAGCGTCGCCCCCACAAATGGTCGCCACGGCAACATGGTCCGTCTCGACGGCCAGAAGGTGCTGGTGAGTATGGCGCGCGTGGGATTCCAGCCCGACGGCTCGTGGCGGCTGTTCACCCTGCGCCACGATTACGCTCCGGCCGTTAAGGTGCAAACCGAGGATGACATGACAGCGTCAATCGTCACATCTCCGGGCGTAGTTACCGGCCCTGAAGGTCTGTCGCGCAAAGTCGTCGCCAACTGCGAAGCGTTGCTCTTCCAGCGCCCTGACGACGCCATTTACCGTGGGTACGACACCCAAACCGAGCGTGATATGAGCGGGACGGACTTGTTCATCTCGAACTACCAGCCGCTGACCCGCGAGGACGTCAGGGCAATGCGTGACGACGTGGTGGCCTTCTCGAAGTTCACCCCACCGATGCGCACCTTCCTGTCGAACTTCGCTGATTCCGACCCTTCGGAGCAGCCAAAATTCGTCGTCTCCAGCGCCGATCCTCGTCTTATCGACGGGGTGCGTTCGCGCAACCCACGCTACTTGCAGGTGCGTCCAGACATTGCCAAGCCGCGCGAAACCGCAATCGCCAATCTTGCCAGCCACCTGTATCACGGACTGCCGATCGACGAACCGCTGCCCCTGCCGGTCGACGTGGTCGCCGCCGGGCGTCGCAACAACCCGCCCGAGGGCAAAATCCCGGCCTTGTGTGCGTACAACCCACTGCACTACATGGAGCTGCCGGAATTATTCATGGAGTTCATCTCCTCGATGACTGGTAAAAGTCCTTCGACGACGGGAGCCGGTTCGGAGGGAGCCCTGACGAAGGCACCGTTCAATGCCTTGCCAGCGGTCTTCGACCTCAACTCGTCCTTCCTGTCCTTCGTGCTATCGGGGTATGATGGTTGGTTATCCTCGGCCGGATTCATCGGCCCGAAGGTTGAGGTCGCCCACGACATTTCCCTGCTCGTCCCGGAAATCTTCTGCCGGATGTCCCCAGCCGAGAGGGATGCCAAGACCCTTATCGAGGGTGGCTATCTGGAGAAGCTGGAAGATTACGATAAAGATGGCGAACTCATTCTCGCCTCCCGTCTGGGCTACCGCATGACGGAAAAGTTCATGCGCGCCTATTTCGGGCGTATCTTCTTGCACCCCGACACCGTCTTCACCCCTGAGATGCTGCGTCCGGAACTTCAGGACGCCGACATCTTCGCTGACTCGGTGCGAACGATCTCGACTACTCACGCTCGAGTAGCTAAAGCCTATTTCGACGACGGGACGGTCTCGCTGGCGGTACCGCCCATCCGGGCTCTGCTGGAAATCATGGTCAATGGAGTTTGCTCGGAGGGTTGGACTCTTGACGATCCCGAGTTGCGGGAGATGTTCACCCGCGAGTCAGTACTTGCCTCCGACTGGTACGCCGAGCGTATCGACGCCAAGCAGGCCGAAGCCGTGCGGCGCGCCGAGCGAGGAATCGCGCACCTTGAGCAGTTCATGGCTGATCCGCGTAACGCGTCCGCCTGCGAGGAAATTGACGTCCAGGCCCGTCTGGATCAAGTCCGCAAGTTCCACGATCGCGCCGTGACGGCTGAGTACCGCCAACAGTTGGTGGGCACTCTTGGTCGGCAGGTCAACTTCCGCTGAGGTTGGTCGGCCCCGCGTGTCATCACCTGGGGCCGATCGTCTGTTACCCAGGTCCCTGGTTCCCGGTATCCCGGGCCGTTCGTGACGTATCCGGGATCTCTAAACCCTGAACACAATCTGGGCGCCGGATCCTTGTGACGAAAAATCCCGCCTCGGGTGGGGTCACAACACTTGAGTGCCTCGCCCCTCACCGTGGCGGGATTTTTCGCACCTCATCCCTTGTCACTGGACTCGCGAAGCAGCATGAGAGGCAGCACTATGGGGGTGTGGACGTCATTGATCTCACTACAGCCGGTTTCGACGAGTGGGTCTGTGTCGAAAATCACCGGCCGAGCGATCTCCCCGCTGGTTCCTGGCTTCCGGCGATTCAGCTCATCGCTCCCGAAACCCTCATCCGCCGTGTCAACCATACCCACGAGGCTCTCCTGACCCAGCGCCATGAGGGAAAGGCGGGCCATGGTCACGAGGTCCCTGCCGCAGATGGCCCGGTTGCCTATCGTGTCGCACTGTCGGCAACCCAACTGGGAATTGTCGCCAGGTTGGTGGTTCCGGTCGTCGCAGCCCGGACCCTCGGCAACGATGTTGATTTCCCCAGGCTCGCGGACCTCTGGTTCCGTGATGTGCCTCTTGCTCCGGTTCCCGTGTCGGTAGCTTGGCAACCGGGACCAGCGAAAATCACCGGTTCAGCGGTTGAAGAGATCACTCGTGCCTTCATCGCCGCCGGGTTGAGCAAAATTGTCGCCTGGGACAACCTAGCCTCAGCAGTGAGCACTTCGGTCATCATGGTGACTCGCTGTCGCCCAGATTTACGCCAGGCAGCCATCGACGTCGCCACAGAGATATTGGCTATGGTCGACCCACGCCCCGGTATCACTGCCGGACCGGGCTTTCACCGCCGCAGCTGTTGCCTCTATTACCAGGTCAGTGGCTCTCGCATAGCTTGCTGTGGGGACTGCGTGCTGGTCTGAACCACGGTCGCCGGGGCATCGTAATCATGGCGGGCCAAACTCATCGGCCATCGCAATCGTCCAACATCAGCTGGAACTAACCCGTTGCCGCGCAACCACCCAAACCAGCGCTCTATCCAGCTCTCTTCCGTTTTAACTGACCGCCGCAGGTCTAACCTCATGCGACGAATCGCTCCGGCGCTCATAGGGTCAACCTCCTGGAATCCCCACGATTCCAACCAGGTGACGGGTGCGATACGAGGATCGGTGCATGGTCCAATAACGCCACCAGCCTCAATGACCGGCACGGATCCGTGTAGGCGAGCTGCCAGGAAGGATGTCCGCACTCTCCCCCAAGAAGCGTCACTCCGATGAGGAAGAAAGCCCACTAGAACCGCTGCCCCAGGTGTGCGGGGAATTTTCGACATCGGATGGTCTGGCGGAAGACAGGTTTCAGTAGCGACGAGCAGGATGCCCTCGATCTCGTCCCCGTGACGACTTGCGACCCCAAAGAATCCCCACCGCTGACAAGCTTCATCAGCCCACTCTGGCAAAGCCTTGTCAGGGTCAATTTTCCATTGCCGCAGTCGGGGGGCGGGTCCCAGAATTCGGGTGTCCTCCCGCTTCAGCGTTGTCAAATGCCTGACTCGCACAATGTCTCCTCCCGATGCGCCCTGCAGCGGATCGACGACGGCTCCTCACCGCGCCCCGCTGTGACGTCCGATGGGTGAAATAGACCACACCTGGGTGAGTGTCATTCTAGATTTCCGGGTCTGCGGTGGGGCACAGTGGGAGGGTGAGCAGCACAAACCACATCACCAGGCAACCTGTTCCTCCGACCGATAGCGTGCGCGTCAAAGCCGCCGTTGCTGCTCACGAGGCCGCTGACGCTGCTACCGACCGCCGAGTCGACACCACCTTTGACAAGTTCCACGATCGGTATTCCACCCGCTCCCTGGGATTGAAAACCTCTCCCGTCCGTGCCCTGTTCGCGGTAGCGAATCGCCCCGAGGTCGTTTCCTTAGCCGGTGGTATGCCTAACATTGCCGACCTCCCTCTTGACGTCGTCAGTGAGTCGTTGAAGGAGCTCGTTGATACTCGCGGCACTGTCGTTATGCAATACGGGTCGGGGCAGGGTGAACCTGAGATGCGCAAGCACATCTGCGAGGTGATGGCCGTTGAGGGGCTCGTCGCAGACCCTGATGACGTCACTGTCACGTGTGGTTCTCAGCAGGGCCTGGATCTCGTCACGCGCATTTTTTGCAACCCAAGCGACGTCATTATGGCCGAGTCGCCGGCTTATGTCGGGGCGCTCAATACCTTCGCCTCGTACCAAACTGAGGTCATTCACGTCGACATGGACGACAGCGGGTTGGTTCCGGAATCCCTGCGTGAGAAAGTGACTGCAGCGCGTCAAGACGGCAAGTCGGTGAAGTTCCTTTACACGGTTCCTAACTACTCGAACCCGTCGGGAATCTCGCAATCCACCGAGCGTCGCCGGGAGATCCTAGCGGTGGCTGACGAGCTGGATCTGTTGGTGGTTGAGGACAACCCGTACGGGTTACTCAACCTCGATGGTGATCCACTGCCGACGTTGAAGTCGATGGATCCCGACAACGTCGTGTACTTGGGGTCCTTCTCCAAGACATTCGCGCCAGGCTTCCGCATCGGTTGGGTTCTGTCGCCGTCGTTCGTACGCGACAAACTGGTTCTTGCCCAGGAGTCGGCGACCTTGTGCCCGCCGGTCTTTTCCCAGTTTGCTGTCTCGAGCTACCTGGCCCATTGGGATTGGCGTGCCCAGGTGGATAGCTTCATCAATATGTACCGCATCCGTCGTGACACTATGCTGGCCTCGTTGGCTGAGACTATGCCTGAGGGGACGACGTGGTCTCACCCATCTGGCGGGTTCTTTGTCTGGTTGACGATGCCGGGAGCGATCGATTCTGCCGCCATGCTTCCTCGAGCTGTGACGAAGTTTGTCGCTTATACGCCGGGGACGGCGTTCTACGCGGATGGTCGTGGTCAGCGCAATATTCGCCTGTCGTTCTGTTACCCGACTCCTGAGCGCATCAAAGTCGGTGTCGAGAGACTGGCTGGTGTGATGCGTGAAGAGCTGGAAATCGCCGAGACGTTCGGGCTGGCTGACGAGCGGCGTCATTCCCGCGATTTGGGGCCTGGTCCGAACTTGGCGTGATTCTGACAGGGATCAAACCCTGCAGCGATGCGACTCCAATTCGCGTTCTATAGATATAACGTTATGTCGACTTAGCTATATATGGAAGAAGGAGCTGCCGGGAGCGACTTTGAGCTCGCCCCGTAGCGGGTTTGTTTCAAACAATTGTCGTTTATTGCTCACTTCTATGGCGGGCGCAGTTTGATAACTATGTGAGCATCGGCCCGGCGTGCTTCAACCACGCCTCAGGCGGACGCTTTCCCAAGCTGCTCCCACGTTGCTGCCATTGTCTTATAGATACGGGGAGGGTCGGTTATGCCATCATTGTCTTGGCACTGGTTGAATGGGGGCATGTTGCAACCAGTCGTCGTCCTTGCCGGAGGACTCAGCCACCAGCGCGATATCTCTCTGAAGTCGGGTCGCACCGTTGCACAAGCGCTGCGGCGGGTCGGACACGAAGTCGTGGAAGCCGATATTGACTCCGCACTCATTGAGACCTTGCGTGCCAACGACGGTGCCGTCGTGTTTCCCATGTTGCACGGTGGTCTTGGCGAAAATGGTGCCCTTCTTGAAGTACTTCAGCTCATGGGCATCCCCTATGTGGGCTCCAGTCCAGCAACCTGCCGTATCTCTTTCGATAAGTCCATCGCATCTCGCGCCGTGGCCGCAGCCGGGATCGTCACACCACAGCAGGTCGCGTTACCCCATGACGTCTTCCGTGAGCTTGGCGCTCAGACGGTCATGCGTTCGATCGCCGAAAAGTTTGGCCTTCCGGTCATCGTTAAGCCGGCACGTGGGGGCTCAAGCCTCGGCGTCACAAAAGTCGATGGCGTCGACGATCTTCCTCAGGCCGTCGCGAACGCCTATGCCTATGACGACATGGTTGTAGTCGAGGAATTCATTGTGGGCACTGAGCTCGCAATAGGCATGATCACGACGTCTGAAGGCACGCGTGTGCTGCCAGCCGTCGAGATTCGCCCTGTCGGTGGTGTTTATGATTATTCAGCGATGTACACCGGTGGTGAGACACGACTAACAGCTCCTGCAGACATTAGCGATACAGCGGCCCAAACCGCGACGGCGATGGCCCGAGTCGTGCAAAAGGAGCTCGATTTCTCCGGGATATCTCGTGTCGATGCGATCGTGGACGAGTCCGGTCGCCCAGTTTTCTTGGAGGCCGGTGCTGCTCCCGGGATGACAGCTACTTCGCTCGTACCCGTGGCTATGAAAGCTGCCGGTCTAGACCTTGGCGAGGTGTGCTCTCGACTCGTCGATGACGTCGCTCGCAACCATGGCTGACAGTGTGCACATGAAGGGCTCCCGCCACGCCGTGCGCGTCAAGCAGGCATCTGTCGTCTTGCTCGGCGTCGTCCTTGCCAGTGTGATGGTCTTCCTCGGACTGTGGCAGATGAACGTTTTTGAGTCCCAACGTGACGACTCGACGCAGGCGCGTATCAACGGTCCAGTAATCACCTGGAATGAGGCTCCTAAGAAGGCCGATGTCATGGCCCAGTACGGACGCCGGGTGACGGTGACGGGCACGTTCCAACGGTCGACCACAACCTTGATAGGCACATCGTGGCCAGTACGCGTCGTAACGGGAATCAAATTGACCTCCGGGGAAACGATGGCCATAGTTCGCGGCAAGCTCTCGAAGGGCGAGAGAGTCCCTGCTGCGCCCACGGGCGTTATAACAGTGACGGGTGTGCTCGCGGCATCTGAAGCCGATGACGGTCGCCGAAATTCACAGATGCCGGCTGCCGTGCTCCCCTCCTTGCGGCTGGAAGTGTTGACCCAGACGTGGCCCCAACCCTTGGTACCAGCAACCCTGACCCTCGATAAGAAAAATGCGCTCGCTCAGGGGCTCGCCCCAGCACAACCAGTACTCCCGAAGGGTGACGGTGGCGAACGTAATCGCGGCTACGCATTGCAATGGTGGGTTTTTGCGATCTTTACTGTTGCCATGTCTCTCGCCTTCGCCCGCGCAGCGGGCAAGCATAAGGAATGACGGCCTGCTCGATGCAGCGTCAGTTGACGTGCTTCAGTACTCTGTTTCACGTGAAACACAGCGACGACGTGACCAGTGACGACTTTTATATGACACCTGACAACATCTCTGACGACACTCGCGCTGGCGATGCGGCCCACGACCACTCGACGGACTCCCGTCACTCTGAGACTACCGCCGAGACTGAAACAGAGCCATGGATCGAGCCTGATGACATCTCAGGGGTTCGCAAAGCCCTGCTCTGCTACCGCGTTATGGCGTACATTGTGGGAACACTCTTGATTGTTCTCGTGTGTGTAGCGATGCCACTCAAGTACGCGGCGGGCAGGCCGACGATGGTCAACGTGGTTGGAATCTCCCACGGATGGCTCTACCCCGTACTACTCATCACCGCCTATTTGTTGGGACGCAAGGCAGGCTGGCCACTAACCCGCCTGCTCATCATCGCTTTGGCCGGAACGATTCCGTTCCTGTCCTTCGTCGCGGAGTATTTCGCTCGTAAGGATGTCAACTGTCGTATTGATGACGCGAAAGACTATTGGGCTCATCATGGCGCACCAACTGAGTGACGGGTTGTATGTACTCTCCCGCTACCTACTCCGGTACTGTGCTCCAGGCATCACCTCATTGCAGCAAACCTTTGACGTGTAGCAGCGTGCTCACACAACGCACTGTTTTTCGCAAACTAGCGACCGCTGCGAGCTACTCCCGTCCTTAACGCACGTATCCATTGCGAGCAACATCGGTCCGACCGCGACCAGGGTTCGGCGTGACGCCTTTGGCCACGCTCTCTTCCGTGGCCGAACGCGTTCAGTGTCTTACCTCATCAGTCAGAAAATATGTCGATAAGTCGCTCTAGCTCTTCATTATCATTGAATGGGAAGGTTATGGTGCCTCTCCCATTACGGCGCCGCACTTTGACTGCGGTACGGAACCGCTGGGATAGCTGTTCTCCCAGCTTCACGGCCTCAGTATCCCGACCGGGTTTTTTCCGCTGATGCGGCTTAACCTCTGTCGTATCGTCCAAAGTCTGACGAACCAGCTCTTCAGTCGCGCGTACAGATAAACCTTCGTCTACGACGCGATTCGCTGTGCCGACTTGTACCTCAGGATTATCAATCGCCAAAAGGCATCTAGCGTGACCAGCGGTGATCTCACCATCAAGAAGTCGTTTCTGCACGTCCGCGCTAAGTTTGAGCAACCGGATGGTGTTCGCAATCTGTGACCGGGAACGCTGGATCTTCTCAGAGAGCTCATCCTGAGTGCATCCAAAATCGTTGAGCATCTGCTCATAAGCGGCTGCTTCTTCAAGAGGATTTAACTGCACGCGATGGAGGTTCTCAAGTAACGCATCTCGCAGCATGTCCTCGCTCGCCGTGGTGCGCACGATCGCAGGAACCGTTGCGAGGCCGGCCTTGCGAGCAGCACGCCACCGACGCTCACCCATAACGAGTTCGTAGCCGTTGTCGGCTGGGGTCACAACTACAGGCTGCAGAACTCCGACCGCCCGGATAGACTCAGAGAGTTCGGTCAGTTCTTCCTCGTTAAACATTTTACGCGGTTGGCGCGCGTTCGGAGAGATCTCATCCACGGAGATGAGCTCGAGCCGAGAGCCTCCAACACGTTCGTTTATCGCGTCGCCGTCAGTACTAGCGTCATCAACGCGCTCTTCGTCATCATCATCGAGATCCGTGCGTTGAAACAACTCTCCGAAACCCCGCCCTAAACCGCTGTGCTTGGCTGCCACTGTCATCCCTTCTTAGTGTCAGAAGCATCGGGGTGCTTCACACCGCTGGTGTTTGTACTGTGCTCATCGCACGCGTGCCGCTTTACAAACTCAGCAGCAGCTTCGCGATACGCAACTGCCCCCGCTGATGTCGGCTCGTAAGTCAAAACGCTACGGCTATAGCTCGGTGCTTCCGAAACTCGGACAGACCGCGGTATGCGCGTTGACATCGTTTCACGTGCGAAGTGGGTACGAACCTCTTCATCCACTTGGGTAGAGAGGCGTGTTCGACCATCGAACATTGTCATGAGGATCGATCCCAGACGGAGCTCTTTATTCATCGCATGCCGAACCGCTTCGATCGTTCGCATCAGCTGCGTGACGCCTTCAAGGGCATAGTACTCACATTGAATTGGCAACAACACTTCGTCGGCAGCCACCAGCGCGTTGAGGGTCAAAAGCCCAAGTGATGGGGGACAGTCGAGAATCACGTAGTCCACGTCATGATTCTTCAAATACTTCCGCAACGCCTTCCGCAGGCGGCGTTCACGCCCCTTCACGTCTACAAGTTGAAGCTCAGCGCCGGAAAGGTCGATCGTGGCTGGGACCACTTCAAGACCCGGAGCTTCCGGGCTTGGCTTCGCGACAAGACCAATGTCCTCCTCATCTAGGAGAACTTCGTACGTTCCTGGCGTTCCCGCTTCGTGGTCGATCCCAAGCGCCGTCGAAGCATTACCCTGTGGATCGGTATCAATTACGAGCACCTTGAGTCCACTCATAGCCAGCGCAACCGCGAAGTTAATTGCAGTAGTCGTCTTGCCAACGCCGCCCTTCTGATTGGCCACCACAACAGTTCTCGGCGACGCTGGACGTGGGAGAGTCAAGGGCACGGTTGGTGCCGCCGGGCCATCGATACTATCGGCAGAAGATTCCGCGACCTCGAGCACATCGGGACTATCGAATGCCGCGCGCTTGGGCGCTCCGTCATAGATGGGGACCTCGTTGGTCATGCGCATCCTTTCAGTCGCGAGCGGAGTGACGTTTCACGTGAAACACTGACACTCGGTCACTTTACCGGCCACATCCTTCAGCGCCAGAGTCATCCGGCAGCTGTGGATAACTACCTATGTTGATAGCAGTAGCCTGTGGATAACCGCTTCCCACCGGTGGACAGCCCAGATTTCCATACCTGCGCGCTGATCCTCCGTTCATCGACACAACGTTGCAGCCATCAACGTCACGTTCATAGAACCGCCACGCCATTATCCACGTGCCTGAGTCAAAACGAAACACAGCCGCCCCGTTAAGCCCCAGTCCTACGGTTACCTGCAGCCAACATACCGGCCGGGCTGGCCCGCTGAAATAGCTCGTGGGCAGGCAGCAGCATCAAGCGCGCGTGACCGCTTCATGCGACTGGTCCCACACCAATCCCACACGAGTCTTTAGTCTGGAGCTCACGTCAGTCACCAAGCGTGTTCACGGCGTCGCCAACCGCACGCACCCACAAAGGGGAAACGGGTCACATCTTGGCCTCGTCTGTCCAACCAGTTCAGTAGAAGCATGTTACGGCTCCTGGTATCCACCTACGCGCCTAGCTCCTCCACGAGCTCTGTCACCAGGCCGCTAACGCGTTGACCGAACGTGTTGGACACAATTCTTGGACGATATTTCGGTGAATTCACCTCAACTCGACCGACCATACCGCCGATTTAATCATGATAGTATGACATTCGGCCCCTGCTTCAACCAAGGCTGCTGCACCGAGCCGTCGACATCCTACGACCGTATAACTGAACGCATGACCGAGTGAAGCCCCATTGCCTCGGGGTCGGGTTGAACACCATTGGAGGCGGGGTCGTGTCTTGCTCCTGACCGGGGTTCGTCGTCAGCTCAGACATGCTAAGCCTCCCATGATCAGCTCACTCCGCGCATCATGCCAATTGCACGTCCTTACCTAGTTGCAGATCGTTACCCCCTGTCCTGCGACCGGACGAGCACAGACGTTCGAACTCGGATGCTTCACTTAAAACCGCGACGCCGCCAGTCGGGCCACCAGTTCAGGTCAATTGCTAGCTTGAGCACGCCAACCGACGGGCTGCTATATACGTAACCGGCAACCTATCAGCACACCTTCGCCTGGATGTAATGGCCAGATCACTCCGTATGTCTGCTCGAAGGTACACACGGCGGTGTGTCGTCCCACGCTAGGAACTGATGTCTCGCTGTTCTTTCGCTCAGGCTTCCACTGATGACGCGTCTGTTGCCTGTCATCCCGCGCAGTTCTTGGACATCGTAAAACTCTTATCCCGCAGTGCTGAACTGGCGAGACGTACCACGCTGTTTCACGTGAAACACCACATTCTCCTACGCGCGGTCTGTCATCCAAGTGCCATGCCTTCGACGAGCGTCCGTACCCATATGATCGGTACGGACGCTCGTCCTAGCTCACCCAAGCTCACGCACACCGCTGGTGTCGCTACGATCACCTGCCGCCATCCTTGCTGGTGCCCTGCCCGCGTGTTGATGGTAGCCGCACCACTCGCCGGGACCTCAACTCACAAGCAACGACTACAGCATTGACATCATCTATCACAAACGCCGGGGCCAATATCCGACTTATCGATCGGTATCACCAGCGGGTTCACCAAGTTTCGGCCTTACAGACGTCGATGCACCTCGCCTTGGACACCACGCCCGGCCGATATTCATGTTCAACATGCGTTGATGCCGCCTCGGTCACTTACTTCGACGACATGCTGCAAGCTCCGTCCGGAACCATCACCGAGACCATGATGCAAGCGATTTGACCTAGCGCCTACAGCAACATCTCACATTTTTACTTACCCGCACGACGTACTCGAACTGCGCGCGTCACGTCGGCGGCCGGATCAGCTCGGATCAGCAGTACTTCAGCAGACAGACGTCGCTTTGAAAGCTCTTTCTTCGCCTTGACGACCTCGTCATCAGCCGATTGCCCCTTCAGAGCCAGAAGACTGCCCGACTCCACGATCAGATCTGCCGTCCAGTTAATCAACGTAGCTAACTTTGCCACGGCACGTGATACAACGACATCAACGTGCAGATCAGCATCCTCGGCTCGGCCACGGACGACGGTCACCCTATCGTCCAAGCCCAACTCGTCAAGTGCTTCAGTCAGAAAATTCGAACGGCGCAGCATCGGCTCAATGAGGGTCATCTCGAGGTCAGGTCGCAGGATAGCTAAAGGAATACCCGGCAATCCGGCTCCGCTTCCAACGTCGGCTACGCGGCAACCCTCAGGTATCAAACTCTCAAGAGCAATACTGTTCAGGATGTGACGCTCCCACAGTCGGCCAATCTCCCGAGGGCCAATTAGACCCCAATCGACCCCGCGTGATACCAATATATCGACATATTGCCGAATCGTTTTATAATTATCCCGATACAGCCTGTCGGCAATAGCATCGTCACTCACCAAGGTCATACCGAACATCCTGCCATGCTTGGCGCCTCACTCCGCCTTTCCTACGTGTATTCACCAGAACTACAGCAGCTAGTCAGCCCCACACACGTCTTCCGAACCATACAGCAGACAGGCCATATCGGGGCACAGGCGCGTGAAATTAAGGGGCGTCTCCCGGCTTACACAGCGGATAGGCTCGAACCACTAGCTTGAGCTCAACTCGAAACAGCCCGGCATTCATCTCAACAGTCCCTTACCACGAGCACCTGGGCGGCACGCTCGCGCCTTCTCGACGCACCAACCATCACAGCCTGACCATGCTCACTTTCCCACGACCGACCAATGCAGGCATTGCCTTACCAACGCACCAGTCGATTCACAACAACCAGAACGCCGAGAGATCTTTTCCCGAACTCAGCACCGTGATCACAACAGCGTCCATCTGGAAGTTCAAGTCAGCTGAACATCAACCGCACGAGTCCAGCGCCGAACATCGGCGCCCGTCCAACATGTCCGTCATCTTGAGGTAGGCGTGCAACAAGACGTCACTATCGACGACGAACGACAGAAGACCGTTAGCGTGATCCGTAGAAGTCTGGTCAGGAGTCGCACCAGGCGTCACCTGGTTGGCAATTTCCCGATAGCCCCGCCAGCCCTGACTTGCCACGGCTGTTGCCTAGCTCCAGTTTGAACCATGCGAACCCCAAGAACATACGAACTCAAGACACAGAATGCGGATCCACGGGAGGAGACATGACCCTCGACAAGAGAGGTCAAACGCAGTCCATAGATTTAGGGATTATCGCCTCATCCAGGAAGTACCGTCCACCATCGAGATACCACCGGTATTCAACTAGTTGTACACACGGGAATTTCAGCAACGTAGTTCTGCGGCGAGACTCCATCGATCTCGCGACATGGCTGAGAACTGGGTTCGCTTTCTCGCGCTCTCAGCAACGCTGCCCGTCTAATATGAGTGAAGAAGACTCAACTTCCTCGCTAGCTCAACTCGACCACGACGACATTCTTCGCATCGCGTTGGGGGACTACCTTCACTGACCTAACCCCCTTCACTGACCTAATCCGATTAACTGATCGCTGACCAGGTTCCATACAAGAGCACCACTACTCCAGCCCGATCCTCAGCCACGGCGCACCAGTTCACAGGATGACTCCTCATGAGAAGCGTTCTTGGTAACCATGAGCTGTCCACCACCGACCACTGGAGTGCTTTCACTGTGGCGGCTCAGTAGGGTCGGTGGGTAAAGCTGGCGGAGGTTCAACGAGTTAGCTCACACGAATCAACGGGTCTAAGGGCAGTCTCTACTGGGATTTGCTGATGATTCTCAACGGCACACCGTCATATGCCTTGACATCACACACGTCCTTTGACGTCATAGGAATACAACAGCTCCCGCGCCACGAGCAATCATTATCACGTCGCCGTTATCACGTCCGATATCACGTCGCCGCACTCACACAACGTGCGAGCTCAACAATCTCAAACGTTAACAGTACTTGCGTACACACAGGATTTCGCCAACTCTACCCGCCTCCGCCAGCACAGAAATTCACAGCGACGGACATCCCTAGTCTACGAAACAACCTCATTACCGACCCTTCACACCATGTACCCACATGCTTCAGGCCTAGTCAGACCGAACTTTCACATGACCCGGTCAGCCCCAACTTCACGTTCCACGTGAAACACATCTTCATCGATTTCTCGTTTTGTCGACATATAGTCCAATATCTATATCCTCCCGTTCAACCGTGACACAGCTCCGAAACCACACTTGCCCAACACATCTCATCCTCGAGGCAACTCACCCAACAGCGGGAGAAGGCAAACATAGGGGTAGGAGACACACAGTCACAGGCTTACACTCCTGCCCGCCAGCCCTACTGACAGACAAACACAGGGATAAGACACACAATCACGGGGAAGAAACATATCGGGCCCTCGAAACCGTCACAAGGCTCGACAGCCACCTCATTTTCCAACTTCACACCAGCGAAATCTCGTCAAAGGTCGCCGTTGTCATGCGTACATTCACCGGCACTTCGTCGCCAACGTGAGTTGGTTCCCCAGGTCCACCCACGAAAATCAAAGACGAATGCATATGCGGTGGTTCAGCGAATACTGCCTTCTTCCCCGCGATAGTAAACGGGCTAATAACCCGTCCCACCATTTGCTGCAGGGCCTCGGCCCCAGGAATCAACCACTGGCGTAGGGACCGAGCTGAGATCGGTGCAGATAACGCGACCCCGTGCGCAGTTCCTCCAGACACTACAACGATGTATCCGTCCGCATGAGTCTTGACACGGTGATAACCCACTGGAGTCCGCTTCGGTAGCCAGCGGACGTCAAGGACAGTCCCTGTTACACGGTAAGCATTGGCATCACCCAACCACAGGCGAGTACCGACCCTCATCCGCACTGGAACATCCAGTTTTTTCGATAACGCGATGTAATCGTCACAGCTGAGATGGGAAAACCAGATACCTCGTGAAGCCAGCGGATGTTGCTTAACAATCCGAGCCATCTCACGGCCCTCGTCCAGAGATGCCCCCGACGGCAAGTGGATAGTCCAGCCTCGCAGGTCAAAACCGTCGAGATCTAAAGCCGCCACCTCGTCGGCCGGAACACCATGTCGATGCATCGACGTCTCGACTTCGACCAAAATCGACGCGCTCGGCGCGAGGTCACGCAACGCAGCAATGTCCTCACGCCGCGAAATCGTCGTAATGACCTTGGGATCATTCAACAGGCCGGCGGCTACTTCGTCGCCAGGGCGCCACGGATTAAGGACGATGACATCTTTGTCCCAACCGTACTGACGGACCGACGCCACCTCTTGGGCTACCCCGACGGCAAGAATGTCGATTCCTAGTCGTTGGGACTCCTGAACCAGCAACTCATGCCCGAAGCCGTATCCGTTCCCCTTCGTAACTGGCACGATTCCGGGGCAGGACTTCGCAAAGGCCGTCAGGTGGTTGCGCCACCGTTGAGCGTCGATAGTGAGTTTAAGCATGTCAGCGTCGTTTCATGTAGAGGTCAAAAGCCTTATAGAGGATCGGGTTGATGGGCTTATCCCACTCACCCGGGAAGGCCACTGCCTGGCCACCGCTACCAACCTTAAACTGGATGAGGCCAATCTCGGGGTCGTTAGCACCCACGCCAGCGACGATGCCACGCATGTCGTAAACCGCACATCTAGCCTCATTGGCGGTGCGAATCATGGCCCACTGGATGGCGTTTGAGCCACGCACTTCCCGCTTGGCCGTGGTCGATGCGCCATAGGAATACCAGGCGTGCTCACCGACGGTAACAAAGGTAGTTGCAGCAACAACGTCGCCTTCGTGTTCAGCGAGAAAGACCTTCATACGGCCTTCTTCCTCAGCATTGAGAACATCCCACATATGCTCGAAATATTCCAGCGGGCGACCGGTAAATCCGTCGCGCTCAGCAGTCTCCAGGTAGACCTTATGGAAACGCGCCAGGTCGTCACGGGTGCCAAGTTTCACTTCAACGCCAAATTTGGCAGCTTTTTTGATATTGCGCCGCCACAGCTGATTCATGCCCTTGAGGAGCTCGTCCTCGGATTTCTGAGTGCCGTCCTCGTGGCGCAACGAAAGCTGAAAGTTGAACTGCGGCTGACCAGCAGCAAACCCGTGACCGGTTTCGTCAGTGATCCATCCGCCCTGCTTGAGTACCGACACGACGTGTTCCCCTTCGGGAGTTACGATGTCCGGCTCAACCTCGGTTAACGAGGTGATGTTGTCGTCAGCAATAGCGGTTTTGATGGTTTTGGTTCCCCATATACGGTGCACGACGGCCGGTCCGATACGTACCGCGAAAGCTTGACGCTTCTTGACGTGGGTCACCAGCGCGTCGAAGTGCTCGGCTATATCGTCGCGAGACCAGTCGAGAACCGGCCCCTCCGGCAGATAAGCCAAGTAACGGGGCAGTTTGGGAAGCTTTCGGTAGAGGATCAGTCCAACGCCGGTGAGCTCGTCACCGTCATAGAAACCTACTCGTTCACCCCGCCATTCTGACTTCACCCGTGCCCATGCGGGGGTCTGCAGGAAGGAGGCTGACCCTCGAGCCGCAATGAACTCAAGCATCGTGGAGACGGAAATAGAGCGAGCAGAGATCGGCACTCTTCAAACTATAACGCCGTGATTATCTCGTCTCCAACGAAAACCGCCTCACGTCTAACGACGTTGTCAGCCCAACTTTGCCACTTCTCAACACACCTTGCGGTCGCCATCCGTTGGGCATACGGACGGGGACAGCTAACACCAGACGCGAAGAAGACTGGCACAAAGAGGAGGGCCCGGTTACTCACCGGGCCCTCCTCAATCACTCATCACTGCTCCTGGGTGATAACCACATGGCGCTTAGGCTCGACACCCTCAGATTCACTGACGAGCCCAGCTGCGGCGACCGCATCATGGACGATCTTGCGTTCGAAGGGATTCATCGGGGCAAGATGAGCCGGTTCGCCGGTCTCTTTAACCGATTGAATCGCCTCGGTCGCCAAGACCACGAGATCCTTGCGACGTGACTCCCGATACCCGGCGATGTCAAGCATGAGGCGGGAACGGTGCCCGACCTCAGTCATAACGGCCAGCCGCGACAACTCTTGCAAAGCCTCCAGAACCTTGCCATCTTTGCCAACTAGGGTCTGCGAATCCGTGACGATGGAAACGTGGGCTCGGCCACTTTCCACATAGGTATCGATGTCGCCGTCTAGGTCTGCGATGTCGAGGAGTTCCTCAAGGTAATCGGCTGCGATGTCACCCTCCTCATCTAGAGGGTCGCCGGTCTCCTCGTCATCGTTTTCAGCGCCGTCGCTGTCATTGTCATCGGAATCTTCCGACTCGACGTCGTCAGCCTCAATCTCCTCAGGATCGAGGTTGCAGCAATCCTCGACTTGATCGACGTCGAGCTCCTCACTGCGCTCGCTGCTTTCGCTCATCTGTTACCTCTCAAAAGATCAACTCATGGTTCGGGACAGGCCCCAGGGGTCTTTACTTCTTACGTTGGGCTCGCGTCTGTTTAGCAGGCTGCTGGCGACGGACCACCTGACGACCACCACTGGCATCCTTGCGGACCGTTTGACGGGTCACTCCTTGGCGGGCCACCATCGGCTTCTCACTATCTTCGATAGTGGCTACCGGGGTGGGGGCAACAACTTTGCGACGCCGCTTCTCGCGACGAGCACGCTCGATTTCGTCGGGATCCTTGCCTTTGGCGATCATGCGCTCGCGCCAATCGATGTAGGCCGGGGTATTTGGTGTCGGGTTGTTACGGATAAGGATTTCCTGCTGGCCTAGCGTCCATAGGTTCGAGGTACACCAGTAGAGCATGACGCCGATCGGGAAGCTCACACCACTGAACAGGTACATCAGTGGGAAGAGGTAGATCATCATCTTTTGCTGCTGGGCCATGGGGCCGGTTAGCGATTCCGGAGGCATGTTCTTCCGCATCAGCTGAAGCTGGGTGTAGAACAGCGTCGCCACCATGATGATGATGAGAACAAGAGCGACGACCTGGGTGCCACCGAATCCGTTGTTCATGGGGAGGAACCGACCAGCCAACTCAGCGCCAAAGAACTTGGCATGTTGCAGGGATTCCATCAGGCCAGGGTTTTTAGCGAAGAAGTGACCTCGGGGGATACCACGGGAAGCGCCGTCCAGCACACGAAACAACGCTAGAAAGATTGGCATCTGCAACAACACAGGCAGACAGGACGCCGCCGGGTTGACCCCTTCCTCGCGGTAGAGGTTCATCATCTCCTGGCCGGCACGTTCCCTGTCGTCGCCGTACTTTTCCTGGATGGCTTTCATCTTCGGCTGGATAAGCTGCATCGATCGCGCAGAGTTGATCTGCTTAACGAACAACGGCACCAGCAGCAAACGAATGAAAATCGTCAGACAGACGATGGCTAACGTCCACGAGATACCGGAGTCGCGGCCGAACAGCGGCGACCACAGGTAATGGAAGAGGACGAGCAGGCCGGACACTGCCCAGTACAACGGCACCATGATGGCGTGACCCATCGTGTGCAGGGCGCCGCCCAGGCTAAGTATGACCAGCGGGTTGAGCATCAGTTCTCACCTCGGGTGTGGGAAGGGGTACCCGTGTGGGTACTCCCCGGATCGGTGTATCCGGGGATGGATTTTCGTAGGGCCGGTTCGTGATCCCTGGGATTATCGTCCGTCAGATCGTGAATCGGTTCATTCTTTGAGCGCGCAGTTTCCGGATGGAGTTCACGCCATTGCCTTGCCTCGGGGGTGCCCGGCACTGGGTCGTACCCACCGTGGGACCATGGATTACATCGCAGAATCCGCCAGATGATCATCGGCGTCGCGCGAAAGACCCCGTGCACCTGTAACGCCCGCAGGCCGTACGTCGAACAACTGGGTTGGTACTTACAGACATCCCCGTAGAGCGGCGAGATGAGGGCTCGCCACCCTTTGACAAATCCAATAGCTAGCCAGGTAAGGGGACGAAAACGCCGCACCGTTGCCCATACGCCACCGTCGTCGTTCGGGTGCCGTGAGGGAATCGCCGCAGCTATCATCGCAGTTTCCGCAATGCCTGGTGCCATGCCCCGTCGAGATCCTTGGCAACCCGATCAGGTTGGGTCGCTGCAGCCGGTAGAGCTCGCACGACGACCACGGTGCCATCCTCGAGCTCATCCACGAGAGGACGGCAGAGGTGACGCAGTCGACGTTTGACCCGATTACGTGTCACGGCATTGCCCACGGTCTTGGACACGACAAAACCGACCCGCGGCGTAACGTCAAGGTCAGATCGGGAAGTCGTCGTTGACACTAATGGTTCACCAGAACCACAGTTACCCACAGGTGCTGTGGATAACTCGGTCTTATCAGCTGAGTCGAACCTGAATTGCGCGTGTCGTCCGGCGTGAACGACAAGAGTAGGACGACCCGACCTGACGCCTCCGCGGACCGCGGCACGATAGTCACCGGGACGGTGCATCCGCGACCGGGCAGGCAGCATAAAAACTCAGGCCGACAGGTTGACGCGACCCTTGCGGCGGCGAGCAGCGAGGATGCTGCGACCAGCGCGAGTGCTCATGCGGGAACGGAAGCCGTGGTTACGGGCACGACGACGATTGCTGGGCTGGAAAGTGCGCTTCACGGGGATGTTCTCCCTTGTGTCTTGGGGATCACCCGGGGGATCGACGCGAGCCGGTCCCTCCGGGGCGCCCGGATGGGCGCAGGGGAAGTAGACGCTGAAGACAGCGACTTAACAACTCTACGTTGTCGGAGTCGCTATCGGCAAACTGATGACCCTGCGCCGCCAGACCATCAAGTGACACCCATGAAACCACATTTGTGTAGTCATTTGACCCGCTTGGCAAGCCACTCAAACCGGTTGCGGATGAGCCAAGGACTCACTAGCGTTCAGGGGAGTGGTACATCGTGGGTAGCTTGTCACACCGACTGTGGAAAACTGTGTGGACAACTCTCGACAACTTCTAGAGAACAGGTGGTGGAATGTCCGACACACCGTTCGGCGACGCCGACCACCCTCGTCCCGCGCCGATCCATCCGGATGCTGTATTGCCCCCGCCGATGAGTTCACAGTCGGCTGATAATGATCCCACTGAGGCCCTCAATGAAGCTTGGACCAACATCCTTACGAAGGTTTCGAAACCTAATCGCGCGTGGTTATCCAACACTACCCCGGTGACGATGCACTCTTCTACGGCGATGGTTGCCGTTCCCAACGAATTTGCCCGTGACCGTCTTGAATCAAAGATGCGTTACGAACTAGAAGAACTCCTCTCTGACCATTTTCACAAAGCCATCCACCTAGCCATCACCATCGATCCCGATCTGGAATTGGCTCTTGGTGCTCCTGACCATGAGGACGAGGAAGAAGAGGTTCCACCTGCCCAGTTCGTCCCCAAGGTCACCGTCGGAGTCACTGAACCCTCTGCTCGGCCCACCACCACTATCGACGATGACGAAGGCAACCGACTCAACCCGAAGTACACCTTCGATTCCTTCGTCATCGGTGCATCTAATCGGTTTGCTCACGCCGCCGCAGTCGCGGTTGCCGAGGCCCCTGGAAAGTCGTACAACCCGCTGCTTATCTATGGCGGCTCTGGGCTAGGGAAAACCCACCTGCTGCATGCCATCGGGCGTTACGTCATGTCGTATTACGACAACGTCAAAGTGAAGTACGTCTCTACCGAGGAACTCACCAACGACTTCATCAACGCCATCGGCACCAACCGCACCACGGAGTTCCGTCGCTCTTACCGCGATGTTGACGTCCTGCTAGTTGACGACATCCAGTTTTTGCAGTCGAAGATCCAAACCCAGGAAGAGTTCTTCCACACCTTCAATACTCTTCACAACGCCCAGAAGCAGATCGTCATGACCTCTGACCGGCCGCCTAAGCTGTTGGAGGCCCTTGAGCCGCGTCTGCGCAGCCGGTTTGAATGGGGTCTGCTTACTGACATCCAGCCTCCAGATCTAGAGACTCGCATCGCCATCCTGCGGCGCAAGGTTGCGGCCGAGAAGATCACCGTCGAGCCGGACGTGCTGGAGTTCATCGCTAGCCGTATCCAAACCAATATCCGTGAGCTCGAGGGAGCCCTCATCCGGGTGACGGCTTTTGCCAGCCTCAATCAGCAACCGGTGGATATCTCTCTGGCTGAAGTCGTCCTCAAGGACCTCATCCCGGAAGGTCGCGAGACCCCGGTGACACCAGAGCGCATTATCGCGGAGACCGCCGACTACTTCGACATCTCTGCGGACGATCTTTTAGGCACCTCCCGCGCTCAGACCCTTGTCACAGCCCGACAAATTGCGATGTACCTGTGCCGCGAGCTCACTGACCTCTCGTTGCCCAAGATCGGCGCCGAGTTTGGCGGCAAGGACCACACCACCGTCATGCATGCTGACCGCAAGATTCGCGCCCTCATGGGGGAGCAGCGTCAGATCTTCAATCAGGTCTCTGAGATCACCAACCGCATCAAGCAGTACTGAGCTGAACCGCAGCCTACGGTGACAGCTATACCTGTGTCGTTGAGCTAGGCACAAGCCCGCCCCGTGACACCTATCCCCACACCCATATGTGGAAAACCAGTGGACAGCCAGGGGATAACGGTGGGACAACTTCCTAGTATCCACAGCCACCCCACCAGCACGCACATCTAGTCCACGTCGTCGTCCACTGCCACAAAACGTTGCTGACAAGGGAGTTTGGCAGTTATCCACAAGTTCCACAGGGGTTACGAGTACGAAGAAAAGACATACATCTCCATCTCTCACAAGTCTGTGGGTGTGGATTTGGGGACAAGGCCTCGCTGCCGCACACCGCTCTAACACGGGAAGAAGATCCACTACCAAGAGAACTCTTGACGTCGACATCACCATGGGCGTGCCAACGGTCGGCAAGCATGGATATGATCAGCATGCAGGCACCATGGAGTGCGAGACGCCAAATCAAGGGGACGCAGTGGAAATCCGTCTGGAACGCGATGTCATGGCCGAAGCTGTCGCCTGGGCTGCTCGCAGTCTGCCGAACCGGCCGACAGTGCCGATTTTGGCTGGACTGCTCGTGCGAGCTGAGGGCGACTCGGTGGTGATGTCGGCCTCCGACAATGAGACCAGCGCACAAATTACCCTTTCCGCTCAGGTTGACGAGCCGGGGGAATCTCTTGTCTCTGGCAAGCTGCTTGCTGATATTGCTCGTAGCTTGCCTAACAAGCCGGTTCAGATCACGACGGACCCCGCCAAGATGGATCTGGTGTGCGGATCTGCTCGCTTTACCCTTCAGGCCCTACCTGTTGATGAGTATCCTGATCTGCCGCAAATGCCTGCAGCAACGGGCACTGTTGACGCCAGTGTTTTCTCCAGGGCTGTCGCTCAGGTCGTCGTGGCTGCTGGTCGTGATGAGCTATTGCCGGTCTTTACGGGTGTGCGCGTCGAAATCAACGGGGAGACCCTCTCGCTGCTGGCTACAGACCGTTACCGGATGGCTCTCAAGGAAATCACCTGGAATCCCAGCGCCACCGACGCTGAGGCTACTGCTTTGGTGCCGGCTAAGGTCATCAATGAAACCGCGCGCTCGATGACCTCTGGCGAGCACGTCACCATGAACCTTTCTTCGGGCGACAGTGGTGAAGGTCTTGTCGGTTTTGAAGGTGACGGGGCCAACGGTGTGCGTCGCATGACCACTCGCTTGCTAAGTGGGGAATTCCCTAAAGTGCGTCACCTCATGGACATCAAGGCCACTCGTTCGGTGCGGGCTCGTACCGATGAGCTCATCAACTCGGTGCGTCGCGTTTCCCTCGTTGCTGAGCGCAACACTCCGCTGCGGATGGTCATTAATGACGACTCGGTCGCCTTGTCAGCGGCCACGGGCGACCAGGCTCAAGCTTCTGAGGCCATTGAGGCTGTTGTTACAAACCACGTTGACGGGGAGCCCACTATTACCGCGGCAGGGTTCAACCCGCATTATCTGTCTGACGCCCTTGGTGCCCTGGATACCCCCTACGTCCACTTCTCTTTCACCGCTCCTGGCAAGCCTTGCCTGGTGACTGGTCTCAATGACTTCGACGGCAAGCCGGAGACGGATTACCGTCACGTCATCATGCTGATGAGATTGCCCTCCTGAGGTAGCTTCGCGTCACGAAGAGTCTTGCTCGATAGCCCCATAAAGCATACTTGTATTGGGCTATAGCACTGCCCTTGATAGGCAAGTGCCATGGGGTGCCAAATGGCCTTGCTAGGGGGATTGCCACACTGGTCCCATGACAACCATCGCTGACGTCAGGACTGGGGTTAACCGCGTCTTCGATGCCCTCGGTGCGCCTTCCTGGTCGAATCCGCACGCTGATCATTCCGTTGCTGCCGAGGAGGAGTACAGCAGGGTCACTAACCCTGAGAGGTACCACGTCCTCATGCTGCGCTTGCAGGCGTGGCAGACGGTTCTTGCGAAACTGTGTGACGTTGACGTCGACACCATGGCCAAAGGTCGGGGCCGGTTGCAGCAGCGGTGGTCAAGCCCTCACAGCGACACGTTGCCTCTGTACGTGTCGGTGGTGACTTTTGACCAGGTTCCTTTTGTCGGGCTGTCCGCCACCTCGGATGCCGATCCCTTCGACATCATCCCGGATTGCGCTTGTGATGCCTGCGACCATGGTTCGGAAGATCTTTTGCGGGTTCTTGACGCGGACTTGGCGGCCGTCGTTGACGGTAGCCTCGTCGTTGTCACTGGGCCGGTGGTCAATGGTGAGCCGACATTCCATCTCGTCGGTACCGGACAGGGCTGCGCGTCGACCTGGGGAGGGGATGAGGTTGGCCCATTAGCCGAGCCGGAAGCCGTTATTGACGCTATTCGCAGTGGGGATGACCCGTTGCTGCCACCTGGATGCACCGTCCTACATGGCAGACCGTGGCTGTGAACATGTCTGTCCGGTAACCTGGCTCGGACGGCCTGAATGTGGTCGGAGGGGGTCCGGATGTTCGTTGAGCGCCTCGAACTGGTTGATTTCCGTTCCTATGTCCGTGCCGATGTCCCCATGGCCGCAGGGGCGACGACCTTCATTGGCTCTAATGGCCAAGGGAAGACGAACCTCGTTGAGGCGGTGGAATACCTTTCAACGTTGTCGTCGCATCGCGTCAGCAATGACACCCCGCTGGTGAGGCTGGGAGCCGACCAGGCGGTCGTACGAGGCCGGGTCCGTGCCGGGACCGACGACGCCCGCAGCTTGCTGCTGGAGGTCGAGATTAATGCGCGACGTGCCAATCGGGCGCGTATTAATCGAGCTCCGTTAACCCGTCCGCGGGACATTCTCGGGGTGTTGAGGACTGTGGTGTTTTCGCCTAATGACCTGGCAGTGGTGCGCGGTGATCCGTCGGATCGTCGAGCGTTCCTCGATGGCCTAGTGGTGACGCGGTGGCCCAGGATGGCCGCGGTGAAGTCTGATTACGAGCGGGTCCTCAAGCAGCGCAACGCCTTACTCAAATCCCTGTCCGGGAAGGGGCGATCGGCGGGAGCTGAGATCGGTGCGACGATGGACATCTGGGACAACGAGCTGGCTACCATCGGTGCTGAACTACTTTCGGCTCGGCTCGATACTCTGTCGGCTGTCATGCCGTTGACTTCGGCCGCCTACCGCGAGATTGCCCCAGTGAATGACCTCACCACTGCGTCGTATAAGTCCACGATCGATCTTGAGGGTCTGTGGTCGCCTCCGCAAGAAAGGGAGAGTTCCACACCGATCGACCGCAAGGAGCTCGCAAACCGATTTCTGGACACTTTGGCGAAACGACGTGCTGACGAGCTCATCCGGGGCGTTACCCTCGTCGGCCCGCAACGTGACGACATCATCTTGCATATCGGAGAAATGCCGGCTAAAGGGTATGCCTCCCACGGCGAATCATGGTCGTTGGCTCTGGCTTTGAGATTGGGGTCTTTCCAGCTTCTGCGTGATGACGGTATTGAACCCGTTCTCGTGCTTGATGATGTTTTCGCTGAGCTTGACGCGACGCGTCGAGACCGACTGGCATCGTCGGTAGTGCAGGCTGATCAGGTGCTAGTGACGGCCGCGGTAGCCTCGGATGTTCCCGAGATTCTGCGCGGGGAGAGGTTCGACGTCGGGGGTGGTCAGGTGCTGGCCTATGAGGGGAATAACGATGACTGACGGCCTTGACGAAGGTCCGACCGAGGAAGATCGTCGCCTGGCGGCTGATCATGATGACGAGGGTGTCGACGTTGCCCTGGCTATTGCTCGAGCCGCTCGTGGTGAACCGGCAGGAACCCCGCGTCATGACGATGATGGCGAGGTTTTGCTGCCGCCATCTCGACGTTCCGCTGCGAGGAAACGTCGTCGTCGCCCCAGTACCCCATCATGGTCCGGTCCTAAGGCTGATGGTCGCGATCCGATGGCCCTTGGCGACGCTTTCACCCATCTAGTGCAATCTAAGGGATGGGGTCGTCAGGTCAATCTACATCTGGTGCTTTCGCGCTGGCCCGAACTGGTTGGTCCGACGAATGCGGAACATTCGCGCCCGGTTAAGTACCAGGGCACAGTGCTGACAGTTCGGACCGAGGCGACGGTGTGGGCGACGTCTTTGCGCACCATTGCGCCTCAGCTGGTGGCCGAGCTCAATCGTCGTCTGGGGGAGGGGACCGTTACTAGGGTCGTTATTGAGGGGCCAAGTGCTCCCAGTTGGAAGCATGGGCCTCGGTCGGTACCGGGAAGAGGGCCGCGAGATACCTACGGATGAGGTGGAAGTCCAGTCATGTTGACTGAGTAGTCACGGTCAACATGACTGGACTTCGTCCATGGTCTACTGCCTTTCCCAAAGTCTGTTGAAAACTCCATCATCGTTAACCAACTCTGCTAGTGGGCCACGTTCAGTAAGCTGTCCGGACTCCAAGACGATGATCTCGTCCGCCGTTGCCAACGTCTTCAACTTATGCGACACGATGATCAAGATGCTGTCTGACGCAACCTGTTGAATCACCGCCATGGACCGCTCCTCAGAAATGCTATCCATGGCGGACGTAGCCTCGTCTAAGATGATGAGCGGCTTAGGGTGAATGAGGATCCTGGCAATGGCGAGCTGCTGTCGCTCACCCCCAGATACCATGGAACCTCTTTCCCCGACCTCGCTATCGAGTCCTCTACCACGTTCTAAAAATTCACCGAGCCCAAGGGTGTTCAATACCTCTAGGGCACGTTTGTCGTCCTGGGTATCTTGCAGCAGCAGGTTTTCACGAATTGTGCCATCGAATACGGGTGGATCCTGGGATACGTACGCCACAGATTCGTAGAACTGGTTCAGGTCTAGATCGCGCGTGCTGATACCGTTGACGCGAACGTCTCCGATGGTCGGTCGCAAAAGCCCCAGCATCAGACGGCATGCCGCCCCCAGTAAGTCCCTCATCATTAGGCAAGAGAAGAAATTGCTCGAGCCGTTCCAGCGATACCCTGTCGAGCTTGTACTGTACGTAAAGGACATTCAGGATCGCGATTGGGTTGTATACCCGGTCCATATAAAGCAATAGAGCCACGAGACCACCGACGCTTAAACTCAACTTTCCGAACGAAAACAAAACAATGGTGGCAATTTTGGCTATGATTATGAGGAGTGCAAAGAAGGCGAAGAAAAATTCGTGAGTCGCCACTACTTTGGCGCTGCGGTTGGTGTTTTCGGAACATAAACGACGAGTCTTAGCCAGCTCTCGGCTACCCAGACCCAGGATCCTCACGGAGACGAACTCCATGATTATGCGGCTTATACTCCGGTTGATGAGCTCGTCGTCGACCACCGCGTTTCGCTTTAGTGCGTAGAGGCGGCGTAGCATGAGGTTAGTGGTAGCCAGCAGGACAACGTAACCCAGAAGAACCGCCAGAGCGATCCTGAAATCCATCCGTGAGATGAACCACAAGCCGAAAATGATATCTGGAAGCACTTCACGCAGCGCCCGCAGCCAGAAATCGCAGATCATCTGCCGCCCCGCGCTGGCCCCCGCCTCAATTCTCTGCAATAGAGCGCCGGTACCGTAGGATTTTGCAGATGAGAAGTCGACCAACGTGGCCTTCTTCATAGCTTCTAATTTGAAGTGATAATAAATCCCCTGTCTGAGTTTAGTCTTAGGGATCTCGTCCAAATATGCAATTACACAGGCGTCAACGGTCAAGCCGCCGTAGACTGCAACTGTCATGACGCTTACATGATTATGAGATACTTGGTCCAGCACGGCTTGGAACCTATTTAAACCGAGGTTCTCCATGAAGGACCTCATCACCCCCAGAACCATGCAGACGGTGAAGAGTCGCCCTGAAGCCGACACGGCGTTCGCCAAAGAGCCGGATAGGCTCTTCCCTATTACCTGCTTTCTCACGACTGTCGCACCAAGCCCAAGAATCGGTCAGCGAGCGGGTCCTCAAGCCCCTCCCTCGAAGGATCCTCAACGGACAGTCGCAAGAGTGCACGCACTCCTTCTTGGGCCGTCTCCCGGTCGGTCATCTTGTCATTTTTGTCATCCCTTGAAGGACACCTCTACCCGAGCCTTTCATCGTCATACATTAAAACCTGTTGCCTTAGGCTCAGGTTGAATCCGTAAGATTGTACGGCAGGTGCGATAGATCTCGCTCTATTGAGGAGAGTTGCCCCATCAATACCTTGGCATACCTGGGATTACGAGCCGAGGCTATGACGCGGCAGAGGTTGGGGTAATCGTGTGGACGTAGCCTTGTTATGGTCACAGGTATCTAGGTGGTAACTCGTGAGACCTAGGACCTCTGTGGCGAATGGCTTTTGGCAGTGTACAGAGTGTCTCATGGGGTGACGAGGATGCAGAATTCCGGTGGATGTGTCCTCTTGATCGAGGTGTGATCTACATCGATCAAAAATTGGAGTTGTCATGAGGAAGACAGTGTTTTTCGTCGGTTCCTTGGTTACTGTGTCAGTCTTGTTGATCCCATTAAGTACTTCGCGTCGTCGTGGAAGTCGTGGTACTCACAATCGTCGGGACTGTCCTCACCTAGGTGACTCGAGCCCAACCAACGTGATGAAATCTAACCATGCGTGCACTGACAGGACAGGTCCAGCATTACGACTGGGGATCCGCTGACGCCATTCCCGCCATCCTTGGGACTAGACCCGATGGCACCCCGTGGGCCGAGTACTGGCTGGGAGCCCACCCCAAAGCTCCATCGGCCCTACCGGACGGCACACCTCTGGATCAGTGGTTGACACATCACCCCGACGAGCTGGGAGCTGGGAGCCGCGAGGCCTTCGGTGACCGTCTGCCTTTTTTGCTGAAAATCCTGTCTGCCAATCATGCCCTGAGTATCCAGGCTCACCCTTCACGGGAACAGGCCGAGAAGGGGTTCGCCGCCGAGAACGAAGCAGGGGTTCCCCTTGATGCCCCCAACCGTATCTTTCGTGACGACTGGCCCAAGCCCGAGATGATCGTCGCCCTTACTGATTTCGATGCCCTGTGTGGGTTCCGCGATCCATCCTCGTCCCTGGTATTGCTATCGGGTCTGGGTGAAGTCGATGGACTGAACGAGGTGCTGACACCACTGAGCCAAAACGATGGCCTGGCCACGCTCGTGGCGGCAGTGCTGTCAGGTGACGACGATGTGACTCCGGTCGTCAAAAGGGTCGTGTCTGCCTCTCGCGCCTACCTCAATGACGGTGCAGATGAAGACGTCCGCAGCCTAGCCACCACCGCCGTCGAGCTGTGGGAGGACCATCCCGGAGACCCGTCCATTCTTGTCGCTCTGCTGATGAACCGGGTGCGATTGGCTCCCGGTCAGCAAATTCACCTGTGCGCCGGAAGTATGCACGCCTATCTTGGTGGCACTGGTGTGGAAATTATGGCTAATTCTGACAATGTTTTGCGTGGTGGTCTGACGAGCAAGTACATCGACGTCAAGGCCTTATTAGACCACGCCAACATGACTCCTGAGCCGTGCGTTGGTGAGTATGCTCAGCAAATATCTCCAGGAGTCGGCGTGTATCACACTACGTTCCCGGAATTCCGGCTTTGGGGGCTTGAAGGGCACAATGATGTCCTCGACCTTCCTGCTACCGAACTAGGGCGAATTCTTCTTGTAACAGAGGGCCAGTTAGTGGCCCACTGCGGTACTGACGATTGCGAATTAAGCCGTGGCCAATCCGTCTGGTTGCCTGCCGGGGACGAGGTGAAAGTGACTGGTCAAGGACGTGGATTCCTGGCAAGTGCTGGGGTAGGGGACTCCTGAATGGAAGGTGGCATAACGCTGCTGACGTCGTGACCCCCCACTCGGTACCGGTAGTCGGGTGAGGGGGTCGAATCGCTCACAGGCCCCCTCAACGTCCATCTCGCGGGTTCGGGTGTTCAGTGCCGCGCGGGCTTGCGGTAGTATCGGACCGTTGGGCTCCCCGCTAGTTCATGACATCCGACGGGGACGCCAGACCCGGAGGTCACCGTGACCTCTATAGAGACACAGGAGCGCATTGCCCGTGAGCCAGCCCGAGATGCCCGAGTCCGTGACCGACGGGGACACCCCCGAGGACCTTCTCATTGATGCTACCGATCATCCTGATGGTCTGGACTCAGAGCTTCCCCCGACGGCCGTCGACGGTTCCTACGATGCCGGTCAAATCACCGTCTTAGAAGGCTTGGAGGCCGTTCGTAAGCGTCCCGGCATGTATATCGGCTCTACTGGGGAGCGCGGGTTGCATCACTGCGTCTATGAGATTGTCGATAACTCCGTCGACGAGGCGATGGCCGGTTATTGCGACACCATCCAGGTTGAGTTACTCGACGATAACTGGTGCCAGGTTACCGATAACGGGCGAGGGATTCCCGTCAAGGAGCACCCCGTCGAACACATCCCTACCGTCACTTTGGTACTGACCAAGCTGCACGCCGGCGGTAAGTTCGGCAACGGCGGTTACAAGGTCTCCGGTGGTCTACACGGCGTCGGCTCCTCGGTTGTTAATGCTCTAGCGGCCCACTTCATCGTCGAGGTCCGACGAGACGGCTACCACTGGCGTCAGTCCTTCAGCCTCGGTGAGCCTGACGGTCCGCTGGAGCAGCTTGAGGCACTCGGCCCCGACGATCACGAAGGCACCACGGTGCGTTTCCAGCCCTCCGACGAGATCTTCGATGCCATCGTTTTCGACTACCAAACCTTGTCGAACCGTTTCCGTGAAATGGCCTTCCTTAATAAGGGTCTGCGTATCGTGCTCACCGACCGCCGTGCCGACCACGCTGATGAGGACGGCAACCCGGTTCACGAGGACTTCCTCTATAAGGAGGGGCTTAAGGACTACGTCCGATTCCTCACGGGGACCCGCGACGTCATCAACCCCACCATCATCTCCTTGGAGTCCCACCGTCCCGAGGAGGGTATGGGTTTGGAGATTGCGATGCAGTGGAACACCTCGTACGCCACCAGCGTCCACACTTTCGCCAACGCCATCAACACCATCGAGGGCGGAGCTCACGAGGAAGGCTTCCGTGCCGCTCTCACCAACACCGTTAATCGGTGGGGTGAGACTTGGGGACTCATCAAGAAGCGTGAGGATCGCGTTTCCGGTGACGACATCCGCGAGGGCCTGACAGCCGTCGTCTCCATCAAGCTCACCGAGCCGCAGTTCGAGGGCCAGACAAAGACCAAACTCGGCAACGCCGAGGCCAAATCTTTCGTCCAAAAAGCCCTTAATGAGAAGCTCTCGGACTGGTTCGAGGAGAATCCCAATGAGGGCAAGAGCATCGTCCGAAAGTCACAAGCCGCTGCCCAGGCTCGCGTAGCCGCTCGCAAGGCCCGCGATCTGGCCCGTAACCGGAAAGGCCTGCTGGGGTCGACGTCACTGCCCGGCAAACTCAAGGACTGCTCCTCAACCAGCCCGGAAGAGTGCGAGATCTTCATTGTGGAGGGCGACTCCGCTGGTGGTTCGGCCTCTCAGGGCCGTGATCCACGTATTCAGGCGATCCTGCCGTTGCGAGGAAAGATCCTCAATGTTGAAAAAGCCCGCCTCGACCGCGCGTTGGGTTCGGAAACTATTGAGTCGATCATTAACGCGTTAGGAACCGGCGTCCACGAGGACTTCGATCTGGACAAACTGCGTTACCACAAGATCATCCTCATGGCGGACGCCGACGTTGACGGCGCTCATATCCGCACCCTGCTACTGACCCTGCTGTTCCGGTTCATGCGTCCGGTCATTGACGCTGGCCACGTCTACCTGGCACAGCCCCCGCTGTTCCGACTGCGGTGGACGAACTCCCCGCACGAGCTCGCCTACTCCGACGAAGAGCGCGACCTGCTGCGCGAAGACGGTCTGACCCACGGCAAGAAGCTGCCCCAAGTTAACCCGATCCAGCGGTACAAAGGTCTGGGCGAGATGGACGCCGAAGACCTGTGGGACACCACCATGGACCCCGACAAGCGTCTGCTGCTCCAGGTGACCCTTGAAGACGCCGCGCTGGCCGACCAGATGTTCTCCATCCTCATGGGTGAGGACGTCGAACAGCGCCGATCGTTCATTCAGCGCAATGCCAAGGACGTCCGCTTCCTCGACATCTGAGCACCCATTCCCTCATCCCCTGATTATTCAAAGGACACTCCATGGCTGACGACGAGAAGCCCGACGAGCAGAACCAGGCCGACCGTCAAGGATTGGTGACCGGCCGTCACGTCGGAATCCAGCCGGTCGAGATTCGTGACGAGATCCAGAACGCGTACCTCGACTACGCGATGAGCGTCATCGTCGGGCGTGCCCTGCCCGATGTGCGCGACGGCCTCAAACCGGTACACCGTCGGGTCATCTACGCGATGTACGACGGCGGTTACCGCCCCGACCGCGGCTGGAACAAGTGCTCCCGCGTCGTCGGTGACGTCATGGGTAAGTACCACCCTCACGGCGACTCGGCCATTTACGACACCTTGGTGCGTCTGGCTCAGCCATGGGCCATGCGATACAAGCTTGTCCAGGGTCAGGGTAACTTCGGGTCCCAGGGCAACGACGGTGCGGCTGCCATGCGATACACCGAGTGCAAGATGGCGCCGCTGGCCATGGAGATGGTGCGCGACATCGACCAGGACACTGTCGATTTCCAGCCCAACTATGACAACAAGGAGACCGAACCGGTCGTCTTGCCGTCGAGGTTCCCCAACCTGCTTGTCAATGGTTCTTCAGGTATCGCGGTGGGCATGGCCACCAACATCCCGACCCATAATCTGCGCGAGGTCAACGAGGCCGTGCAGTGGTCTTTGGCTCACCCCAATGCTTCCCACGAGGAACTGCTCGAGGCGTGCATGGAGCGCATTAAGGGTCCGGATTTCCCCGGCGGCGCCCTCATTGTGGGTCGGCAGGGCATCGAGGACGCCTACCGCACCGGCCGCGGTTCGGTGACGATGCGTGCCGTCATCGACATGGAAGAGGACAAGAAGGGACGCCAGTGCCTGGTCGTCACCGAGTTGCCTTATATGTGCAACCCGGACAACCTCGCCACCAAGATCGCCGACCTGGTGAACTCCGGTCGCATCAACGGTATCGCCGACATCCGTGACGACTCCTCAGCCCGTACTGGTCAGCGTTTAGTCATCGTCCTCAAGCGTGACGCTCAGCCGCGTGTCGTCATGAACAACCTGTACAAGCACACGGCTTTGCAGGACACCTTCGGCTGCAACATGCTGGCTCTGGTGGACAACGTGCCGCGCACCTTGCGTCTGGACCAATTCATCAGCTACTGGATTGACCACCAGATGGAGGTCATCCGCAGGCGTACCGAGTACCGCCTGGCTCAGGCCGAAAAAGACGCCCACATCCAGCGGGCTCTCGTCAAGGCCCTCGATATGCTCGACGAGGTCATCGCGCTCATCCGTCGCTCCCCGAACACTGAGGCCGCCAGCACCGGCCTACAGGAACTGCTTGATATCGACGAGATTCAGGCTCGCGCCATCCTCGATATGCAGTTGCGTCGTCTGGCTGCCCTGGAGCGTCAAAAGATCATCGACCGACTTGAAGAACTCGAGCGCCTCATCGCTGATTACAAAGCAATTCTGGCTAGCGAGGACCGCCAGCGCGAGATCATCTCTACCGAGCTTGCCGAGATCGTCGATAAGTATGGTGACGAGCGTCGCACCCGCATTATCGCCGCCGATGGGGACTTTTCCGAGGAAGACTTCATCCCCGACGATGACGTCGTCGTCACCATTACCCGGGGCGGCTACGCCAAGCGCACCCGCACTGACCTGTACCGGGTCCAGAAACGCGGTGGCAAGGGTGTTCGCGGCGCCAGCCTGCGCGCTGACGACGAGGTGGCACAGCTATTCACTACCACGAACCACCAGTGGATCCTCTTCTTCACAAATATGGGTCGGGTGTATCGCACCAAGGTATGGCAGCTGCCGGAGGCTGGTCGTGACGCCAGGGGGGGTCACGTCGCTGGGTTGCTGAGCTTCCTGCCCGACGAGAAGATCGCCCAAGTCATGACCCTACGGTCCTACGACGGCGCCGAGTACCTCCTCCTGGCCACTCGTAAGGGTATGGTCAAGAAGACGGCGCTCAAGGCTTATGACTCGTCTCGTCAGGCCGGCGTTATCGCCGTTAATTTCCGTACCGAGGACGATGAGCTCATCGGCGCCGAGCAGTGCTCCGCCGCTGACGACGTGCTGCTTATCAGCCGTAAGGGGCAAGCGATCCGGTTCTCTGCCGGCGACGACCAGCTGCGCCCGATGGGGCGTGCGACTTCGGGCGTTACCGGCATGAAGTTCCGTGGTGATGACGAGTTGCTGTCAATGTCGATCATCCACTCCGACATGCCTGAGGATGATCGGTTCGTTTTCACAGCAACCGGTGGCGGCTACGCCAAGCGCACTGCTGTGTCGGAGTACCGTCAGCAGGGGCGTGGGGGAGTCGGCATCAAAGCGATGGCCCTCAGTGAGGAGCGCGGCTCCCTGGTTGGTGGCCTGGTGGTCAGCGAGGCTGACGAAATCATCGCGATTAAGACGTCAGGTCAGATCACCCGATCGGCCGTGTCTGAGGTGCCCGCCAAGGGACGCTCCACGATGGGGGTCAAGTTCGTCTCCGTACGAGGTGGCGACGCTGTCTCAATCATCGCTGTCAACCCCGAACATACCGTCGAGGAGGAAGTCGCTGACGAATCAGTGGAAACTGTTGAAGGCGATGCCACGCAGGCCCAATCGGGAGGTGTGGTTCGGCGAAGCGATACTGTGGACGACGACCGTGCCGTCGATACGGCGGGAAACGACATGAAGCCGGAGGACAACGGTGAGTGACGAGAAGAAGGTGACGCATCCCGGTCCCGACGACCCGGAGGCAATCCACTGGACCGCCGGTGATGCCCGCCGTACCTTCCACGAGAAGGGCGAGGAGCGCCCTGATCCGCGTCAGGAGTCTGATCGCAAACGGACGACGGCGTCTACCCCGTTGAGGCGTACTGATTCGCGTGGCGCCCAGGGGGAGAAAGCCCCGAACCAGCAGGAGCCGCATCGTTCGCCTCAGGCGCATCAGCCGGCACGCGCTCCGAGGCGCACACGTAAGGCTCGGTTGCGCTTGACTCGCGTCGATCCGTGGTCGGTCATGAAGACCTCTCTATTATTCGGTGTGGCTGGCGCGGTGATTTTCTTTATCGCGACCTGGATCATTTGGGGCATCATCGGTGCTTCGGGTGCCTTTGATTCCATGAATAAGGTCGTCAACGACCTCATCAGTTCACCGAGTTCGACGTCGAAGTTTGAGCTGTCTGACTACGTCAATACTGGGCGTGTATTGGGTTTGACTGCCCTTATCGGCGCCATTAATGCGGTGTTGTTTACGGCGATCTCGACCTTGTTTAGCTTCCTCTACAACTTGGCTGCCCAGATTATGGGTGGCTTGGAGGTCACTCTCGCCGAAGACTGAGTTCGGTGCCCGGAACTGCGCACCGAACTCGTCATCGAGGCCGACGTCACCCTGCTGTATGGGTGGGATGTAACGGGAAATGCCAGGAGTCGCGGCGCTCAGGCTGGACGCACCGACTCATAGACCTCTCGTACCGCCTTGGCCGAGACCAACAGTTTCTCTTGCTCCCACTCGTCCAAGACGATGTTGAGGTGATGTTCGACCCCGTGGCCACTGACCACCGTTGGCAGCGACAGGGATACCTCACTGTGGAATCCCAGCACCCCGTCGGCTAGCGTGCATACCGGATGGATGGACCGTTGGTCGAGCAGCATGGCCCGTGCCAAGCTCACCGCCGCCTTCGAGATACCCGAGGACGTCCAGCCCTTGCCCTCAAGGATATCGAAGGCCGACTGTACGACGCTGTTGCCCACCTGGTCGGGGGACAACGGTTGCAGCCCCAGGGCGGTCGTCGCCTCGGCGAGGGTCAGACCACCGATAGAGGCATGCGAGAGGTAGGGAAATGCTGTCGCCCCGTGCTCTCCCAACATGAAGGCTTGCACCGAGTCGGGACTGACGCCGGCCCAGTCGGCTAGGTGACGGCGCAGTCGGGCTGAGTCGAGGGCGGTTCCGGTGCCAACGACGAGGTTCGTCGGATAGTCGAACTCGGTTGCCGCGATATGGACGTTAACGTCTAGTGGGTTAGTAATGAGGATGATGGGTGCGCTGTGGGTGTATTGGCAGATGTTGCCCATCACCTCGCGGATGACCTTCGAGTTGACTTGGGCCAGCGAGTTACGTGAGTCATGGCCGCCGCCGTAGCTGTCAGGCAGGACGGAGGGACCAGCGGAGACGATGATGACGTCGGCGCTGCGACATGCGTCATAGTTGGCTGCCGTGATGGTGGTCGTCATGGCGGGGGCGACGGCGGTGGCCTGGTGGTTGTCGAGAGCTTGGCCGTCACGGACCTTTTTGTCGACATCAATGAGCGATATACGCGAGAAGAGTCCCAAGGCTGCGGCATTGGTGACGACGTCCGAGCCGACGTGGCCGATCCCGATAACGACGAGGTGCGGTGCAATTGACATGGGTGTGATCCTTCCGTTGACGTTCATCGTCTCACGTGGTACACCACCGTCTCTGACAGTGAGACGTGGTGGCGAGCTTGTCTGCTCCTGCTTAGCACGTACTGCAACGAACTGGAACAGAGTTGCAGTAGCTGGTAATGCGGCGAGTTTAGTGCTTCACGACAGTGTCTGACACGAAGCCGTGACAGTACGTTCCAGTGTGTTTGAGTGCGCATGACGTTGAGGCGGCCGAGAGCTGCGGTCTCGGTGTGGCAAATGTGTTCGTCGTTGGGTTAGTTGCCACTCCTCATGGCACGACCCTGTGTTGTGTGCAGGATTGCCACAGCTTTGATGAGGACATAGTTGATGAGGGACTGGCAGGGATAGCCGGGGACGTGGGGCGGATTCTGTAGTACCCCCTTGACACTCAATGCTGAATGTGGTTCCGTGTAAATCACACACTCATGGAAACGTTTCCATAAGGTGGACATGGGAAAACTCTTCGACACCTCACACTCGACGACGAGAGGAGGGAAAGATGACTCACAAACCGACGATCAAGGATGTCGCTCGGTTGGCAGGAGTGTCGCTGGGGACGGCATCGCGAGTTCTTAACGGCAGCTCCGCGACCTCCGAGGCGTCCCGCAGCGCGGTGCACAACGCAGCCCATGAGTTGGGATATCTGTCGAATGCTCACGCTAGGTCCTTGCGTTCATCCCACAGTGGCGTCATCGGGTTGGTCGTCCCAGATATCCGTAACCCGTATTTTGCTGAGTTGGCGTCGGTCGTTGAAAATGCGTGCCTCGCTTATGGTTGGGCAACTTTGCTGTGCAATGCCGACGAGTCTCCCGACCAGTTCAACCGGTACGTCAACACTCTGCGTCGTCAGAGAGTTGACGGGGCGATCGTGACGCCCACTGGCAGCGGCGGGCAGGCCGTCAAAGACTTAGTTGACGACGGCGTTCAGGTGGTGTGCGTGGACCGTGAAATCACGGGGTCGCCTCTGCCAGCCGTCACCTCTGATCCCTGGAATGGAATGAGACAGGCCGTCCACCACCTGGTGGATCACGGGCATCGCAGGATCGGTTTCATTACCGGACCACAACAAACTTCAACCGGTCTGGAGCGTTATCAGGCCTATCGTCAACTGTTGGCTGAACATGGACTGGAGGTTGACGAGGACCTCGTTGTCGAAGGCGACTTTCAGGAGGAGTCAGGACGCATGGGTGCCCGACGACTACTTGACGGTGGTGCAACTGCCATTTTTGCGTCCGACTCCCTCATGTCGATGGGGGCGCTGCGGACATGCATTGACCAGGGGGTTCGCATCGGTGACGAGATCGACCTGGTCGGTTTCGACGACCTGCCGGTATTCAGCCTCACCAATCCCGCCCTCACCGTCGTCGCCCAGGATATTGACGCCATGGGGAAGGTCGCCGTCGATCTACTTAACCGTGCCATGTCTGGGGAGCCCACCAGCTCCGCCCGCTTGGACACCCACCTCATCGTCAGGGCATCAACTCGAATGGTCAAGGAGAACCAGTGACAACAGTACTTCGACTCGACCACGTCACTAAGGCTTTCGGACCCGTCAAGGTCATCCAAGACGTATCGGTGGACGTCATTCCTGGCAGGGTGCGCGTCCTGCTCGGTGAAAACGGAGCCGGAAAGACCACCCTCATCAAGATGATGAGCGGCATTTATCACCCCGACTCTGGTTCGGTTGTCATTGACGACACACCCGTTGAACTGCCTACTGTTAAGGCTGCCGAAGCTCGGGGTATCGCGACGATCCACCAGGAACTTAATCTCGTTCCGCAGATGTCGGTGGCTGAGAACATCATGCTTGGACGCACCCCCAGCCGGGGCGGGCTGGTGAATTGGGGCTTGATGCGGGCTCAGGCCCGTGCTGCGCTGGAGCGGATTGGTTTAGACGTCTCCCCGGACCGCCTCGTCGGTTCGCTGAGTACTGCCCACCAACAGCTCGTGGAGATCGCGCGAGCTCTGTCGATGGATGCCAGGGTGCTCATCCTTGACGAGCCCACCGCTGCTCTGACGCGCAAGGAGTCTGGCCAGCTCTTCGAGGTGATGGATGACCTCAAGACTAAGGGCGTGGCGATGGTGTTCATCTCCCATCACCTCGACGAGATTCCCCGCGTCGGTGACGACGTTTCGGTGTTGCGCGACGGCACTCTCGTAGGGGAGGTACCGGCCCGTACCTCGGAACGTGAGCTGGTCACGATGATGGTCGGCCGCGACATTGACGACCAGTTCCCGCGCCATCGCGGTGAGGTCGGAGAGGTGTTGCTATCGGTTACGGGACTCAGCCGCGAAAGGGCATTTCAAGATGTCGGGTTCGACTTGCACGCCGGCGAAGTGTTGGGTCTGGCGGGTCTGGTGGGAGCCGGACGCACCGAGGTGCTGCGCGCCATCGCCGGAGCCGATAAATACGACTCAGGCACCGTGCGTGTGCGTGGTAAGGAGCTCCCGAAAGGAAAGATTTCGCGCGCAATCGTCGACGGTATCGGCCATGTGCCGGAGGAACGCAAATCGCAGGGATTAGTTCTCGATGCTTCGGTTAACGAGAATCTCGGTTACGCGACCATGAAATCGACCTCGCACGCGGGATTAGTTGATCGCTCTGGGCAACGTCGACGCGCTCAGAATGTTGCTGAGAAGCTGAGGGTCAGAATGGCTAGCTTGGATCAGCCGGTGCGCAATTTGTCTGGTGGTAATCAGCAGAAGGTTGTTATTGGACGCTGGATTCTCGCGGACTCGTCAATTCTGTTGCTTGATGAGCTAACCAGGGGTGTCGACGTCGGCGCCAAGGTCGAGATCTACCAGCTTATTAATGCTGTTACCGATGCCGGGGGCGCCGTCCTCATGGTTTCCAGCGAGCTTCCCGAGGTCATCGGGATGAGTGACCGGATCCTCGTCATGTCCCATGGCCGAGCGATGGGGATCCTCGACGCCAAGACGGCCACTGAAGACGCTGTCATGGAGCTAGCGGTGGCTTCCGTCGATCCTGTTGATGAAAAAACAGGATGAATCCCGTATTCATTCTTAATGCCGAAAAGTACTGAATGTCGTCTTCTCTCGATCGGTGATGATCTGGAAAGGAAAAATCATCGTGACTACTACATCAACCGCTACTACGCAAAGACCGTCAGTTGGCAGGAAAGTTGGTTCCTGGTCCCTTAATCATGGTGCTCTCGTAGGCCTTATTATTCTCTGTATTGCTCTGTTTATTGCGACTCCAGTATTCCTCACTGTGCCGAATATCATTAATATCGGAATCCAAGCCGCGGTGGTGGCGATTATGGCCTTCGGTATGACCTTCGTCATCGTTACCTCCGGCATTGATTTGTCTGTGGGTTCGGTCGCAGCTCTTTCAGCCATGGTCTCAGCATGGATGTTCTCTAACGCTGGTCTGCCAGGCTGGCTCACCCTTATCATCGGCCTGCTAATCGGACTGCTTGCTGGAGCTGTTTCCGGTCTGGCCATCGCCTATGGCAAGTTGCCTGCCTTTATCGCCACGCTGGCCATGATGAGCGTCGCACGCGGACTAACTCTTGTTATCTCTGGCGGCACCCCCGTCGCCACCTCTGACGCAGTGAACCAGCTGGGTGCTGATGTTGGGCCAATTCCGGTGCCTGTCATCATGCTCGCCCTAGCCGGTGTGGTGTGCTGGTTCATGCTGTCGCGTACGGTGCTGGGGCGTTCTCTCTATGCCATTGGTGGTAACGAAGAGGCTGCTCGTCTCTCCGGTATTCCGGTGCGTCGCATCCTCGTCACTGTCTACGCTCTGGCCGGTGTTTTTGCTGGCCTAGCTGGTCTGGTGTTGGCTGGTCGGCTCTCCTCAGCCCAGCCTCAGGCGGGGTTCGGGTATGAGCTTGATGCCATTGCAGCTGTCGTTATTGGTGGAGCCTCATTGTCAGGAGGTTCTGGAAAGGCAAGCGGCACTTTTATTGGTGCTGTTTTACTAGCCGTTATTCGTAACGGTCTTAATATTCTTAACGTTACCTCGTTCTGGCAGCAGGTTGTTATCGGCTGCGTTATCGCGCTGGCTGTCGGATTCGATGTCTTCAGGTCTAAGAAAGAATCCTGAATAAGCGCTCATGCACGAACTATTGTGTAACAAGAGAAAGGTAGAACAATGAAGTTCAAGTCTACTAAGGTGCTCGCGACGGCAGTCGCCGTGACGATAATAGCGACTGGTGTGGCCGGTTGTAACCGTGACGGTGGAGCTGGTTCATCTGCATCGGGCACGGTGGTGTTTGCCGTCTCCACGCAAACTAACCCGTTCTTCGTTCAGCTTGTGGATGGGGCAAAGAAGGAGGCTAAGGCCAAGGGAGTTAACCTTCAGGTGCAGGACGCGTCAGACGACGCCGCCACCCAGGCCAACCAGCTTGCTAACGCGGTATCTACCTCAGCCAAAGTAGTTATCGTCAATCCGACTGATTCTGACGCCGTTGCGCCGTCTGTGAAGGCCCTCAATAAGGCGAAAATCCCGGTGATTACGGTCGACCGCAGCTCCAGCAGCGGTGATGTTGCTTCCTTCATTGCATCTGACAACATTGCTGGTGGTATCGATGCCGCCAAGAAACTCGCTGAGATCATGGGAGACAAGGGTGAAGTCATCCACCTACAGGGAACCCCGGGTGCCTCGGCTTCCCGTGACCGTGGTAAGGGATTCAGCGAGGAAATCGCCAAACATCCAGGCATCAAAGTGGTCGCCAAGCAGACTGCCAATTTTGATCGCTCTAAGGCTCTCGACGTGACGACTAATCTCATGCAGGCTCACTCCAAAGCCACGGGTATTTTCGCCGAAAACGACGAGATGGCTATTGGTGCTATTTCCGCCCTGGGCTCGAAGGCTGGCCAAAGCGCCAAGGTTGTAGGTTTCGACGGTACTGCTGACGGTATCAAGGCCGTTAAGGCTGGAACCATGGGAGCGACGATTGCTCAGCAGCCTGCCTTGCTGGGCAAGACCGCGGTGGACCAGGCGGCCGACATATTGGCTGGCAAGCAGGTTTCTAAGACCACCCCAATCAAGGTTGTGCTGGTGACCAAGGACAACGCGAAGGACTACGAATGAGCGGCGCGACAGCGAAAGTCACCGTCGTCGGATCGATCAATGCCGACATGAGGGTCGGCGTGGAGAGATTTCCGGGCCCAGGGGAGACCCTGGCCGGAGGTGAGGCGACACTGACCCCCGGCGGTAAGGGAGCTAACCAGGCTCTTGCGGCGGCGCGATGTGGCGTTCAGGTGGCGATGGTCGGAGCTGTGGGGAAGGACCCGACGGCTGAAACCGCCCTATCCCTACTATCGGAAGGCGTTGGCCTTGATGGCGTGGTCCGTCGTGACGTATTGACGGGGACGGCCGTCGTCATGGTCGCGGATTCCGGAGAGAACTCAATTATCGTCATCGCGGCCGCTAATGGGACCGTTGATGCACAGACCGTCCGGGCTCAGGCCGAGCGCATCCAGGACGCTGACGTGGTGGTGTGTCAAGGTGAGATTCCGCCTGACGGGATTGCCGAAGCTGCTCGCGGCGCCAAACGATTCGTGTTCAATCTGGCACCGGTTGTTGACGTTGATCCAGAGGTCATTCGCATGGCCGACCCGCTGGTAGTTAACGAACATGAGGCGGCCTTGGTGGCTCTTGCTTTGGGATCGACGACTTCTCGTCTTGAGGATGATCCTGACGCAGCTTTGCGCGAGCTGTTGAACCTTGGGTGCCGCAGTGTTGTCATCACCTTGGGATCGGCAGGATGCATCGTCGGCGGGCCGGAAGGGTTCGACGCCGTGGCTGCGGCGACCGTGAAGGCTGTCGATACCGTCGGTGCGGGAGATGCTTTCGTTGGTGCGTTGGCTGCAGAACTGGCTCGTGGCCGTACTCTTGTCGAGGGTTGCCGTTTTGCTACCGCGGTGGCGACTTTGACGGTGACCAAGCCGGGGGCACAAGCCTCCTACCCCAGTGCTGACGAGGTGGAGAGCATTCGTCGAGGAGAACACGCATGAAGAAGAGCGGACTGCTTAATCCCCAATTGTGTGCGGCGGTGGCCAGGTTGGGGCACACCCAGACCTTCGTCGTTGCTGATGCTGGGTTGCCGATTCCTCATGAGGTCCCGGTGATTGACCTCGCTGTGGTGCTGGGAACTCCGAGGTTCCAGGAGGTTTTCGACGCCATCCTCGACGAAGTGGTCGTGGACGGAGCCACGATTGCTCACGAGGCTCTCGGGCATGAACCGGAATCTTGGGTGAGAGAACGGATTGAAGAGGTTCACACGGTCAGTCATGAGGACCTCAAAAAGGCGCTGCCCAACGTCTCTTTCGTCGTGCGGACGGGAGAGACGACGCCGTATTCCAACGTCATCGTGCGTTGTGGAGTACCGTTTTGATGGACGTGCGACACCTCGATCAGATCCCGATTTGGTTCTTCGGAGCGTGATCCAGTAGAGTTTTTACTCGCGGTCGGGAAGCCGGTCGAGGTTTGGGCCTATAGCTCAGTCGGTTAGAGCGCCGCCCTGATAAGGCGGAGGTCACTGGTTCAAGTCCAGTTAGGCCCACAGTGCGAACCCTCTTGGTGACAAGGGGGATTGTTACATTTAGGGGCGTCGCATCGGCAATGTGCTCCCGTTTGTGTGCCATGTCTGTCTGGGGGCCTTTGGAGTTCGGGCGTGGTTGGCAAAGGATTCGTACCGCGGTAGAGGCCGCGATGAAGGCGGACTACACCGACCAAGTGGTACGACCGGCTTTGGGAGAGTGGGTCGACGAATCGATGGCGACGACGAGGGGTTCGTCAGTGCTCTTGTTGTTCATTTTTCAGCCTTTCCAAAAACAACTTCTATGACGAAGCCGTCTTTGTAATCACCCTTGTATCTTGAAAAATCAAGACCAAGTGTTATTTATACAGCGCGACATCATAACCGGCACAAGCGCATTCTTTGCCGTAGTATGATGTCGCGCTGAGCAATCTTGAATTCAATTCAGTTCCGCTGTAGTCAGGAATCCTCTGTATCAGCGGGTATCAGCGGCCTGACGATAGAAACGACCTCTTCAGGTTTGGTAGCGCTTCTGATCGTTTGCATAAGATTGTCATCCTGAATGGATTTCACAATGTTTTGGAGCATATTCAGATGATCGTCCGCGTTCGATAAAGCCATGAGAATGACGACGGACACTGGAACCTCATCTTCTTCCGATCCTCCCATCTGACCGAAGAGGACCGGTGTATGCAGGGTTGTGACAGCCAAGGCATCCCTCGTGACATACTGCGGATCGGTATGAGGGATGGCGACACCGCAACTGATTGGCAGGCCGGTCGGATAGATCTCCTCCCGTTTCAACAAAGCATCCAGAAATCCCTCCTTGGCCACTCTGACTCCATTAAGTTTGTCAGCCATGACCGTCAGGACCTGATTGCGGTCGGGGGCCTCGATATTCACACTTATCAGATCGGTGTTCAGAAGTACGCTCATGTTGTTACTGCTTTCACGGGATCAGAAATGGCCATAAAATACTGCGCTGTTCCGGATCAGAACATCCGATGGATCGCCGAGATGATGATGTTGGGAAGGTTGTACCCGAAGAACGCATCAGTCACAGACCCGGAGACATGAACGCCGGTGGCATGCATCATCGCAGTAGCCTCCGGTGCGAAGAAGCTGGCACCCCACTCGACGAAGAACATGTAGATCGCCCCAATGATGAGAGAGCGAAACATGTTTCCGTTACAAGCCAGGCAGATCATCGGCATCATGTAGACGATCACGGTAAGCATGCCGACTGGGAAGTAGTTCATTCCGGGGATAATGAATGCGAAGGCAATGCACAGCGGGATCATGAGAACGGTGATGGTGATGGCCGCCGGGTCACCGAGTGCCAGAGCGACATCCATGCCGATGCTGAGCTCGCGTTCGCTGCCGTCCTTGTTCTTTCCGAGGTGACGCTTCATGAAGGTCTTCGCACCTTCACCGACCGTCGACAGGCCCTCCATCATGACCGAGACCATTCGAGGTAGGAGTACCAGAACGGTGGCGATTCCCATACCCATGACGAGGACACCCTGCCAAGGTTGACGGGTCATGAGTCCCAGGAAGATACCAACGATGAGGCCGATGAAGGCGGTGTCGCCGAAGAATCCGAGCCTGTCGCCGAATTTCTCCATGGAGATGTCGATCTTACGAACTCCGGGGATTTTGTCGATGACCCAGTTCAATCCGATCGCAATGGGCCATGCTGACGTGATGTAGGAAAGAGTCGAACATGTTGTCCCTGTGAGGCCGTAGTATTCTTGCCATTTTGGTGCGATATGCTGAGCGACGATGAGGTCAATGACCGAAAGCACCAAGACGACACCTAATCCGATCCATGCGTTGTTCGTTAGTGCATAGGCCAGCGTTCCTGGGACCAAGAAATGGATGAAGTTCCAGATGTCGACGTTGAGTACGTTCGTCATTTTCGCGAGGATCATGACAACATTTATGAGGACGACAAGGAGGATGGCAGGAGCGGCAAAGGGTACTCCGAATGAAGCCGCGCCGACTGCTGCCCAGCCGACATCAACAGTCGTGAATCCTCCGCCCATGTGCCGGTAGTAATCCACTGCCGACTGCACAGACGTCATCAGGAATCCGATGACGAGGGAAAGCCCGGAGAATCCGATACCGATCATCAGACCGGCCTTGAGGGACTTACCGAAAGGTATCCTGAAGATCAGGCAAAGAATCAGCATCACGATCGGCAGGATAACCACGGCGCCGACGTCAAGAATGCCTTTGATAATTGACATTATTGAGTGTTCCTAGAATATCATGACTGGTTCAAGATATCTCGACACGTGGAGATGATTTCTTCTGCCACCGCGTCTTCGTTGATGCCCGAAATGAGACCGAACACCTGGATGACGGGCTTGTTCAACGGCTTGCCGTAGCGGGTCGTCAGCATGATGACATCGACACCATTCTGGAGAACTGGCAGCTGTCCCACAGTCCCTTTGGTGATCTTTGCGGGAATTTTGGCATCCCGCAGGATCTCCTTGACCTTTTCCTGAGCGACCGTGGATGTTGCGATTCCTGAGCCACATGCGACGAGAACCTTGACTTCACTTGCCATGGTGTTCACTTTCCTTTCCATCGGGTACGAGGACCACCCTCAGTGCCTCGCCGGTACGGGTGAATTCGATAGCGTCGTTGATCCGACTCAGTGGCAAAACTTTGCTGATGACCTGCTCGGCGGGGAACTTGTCGTTAATGACTAGTTCGAATGCCTTTTGGACCTGAACACTTGTTGCGCCATAGTGGCCGTAGATGAAGGGGTAGTCGCCCTTCCGGGAGTCCGTCGTGAGATTGCGAATGTCTGAACCACACAGTCCCACGGCATCGACCCTCAGAACGAACCTTCCGGGAGGGCACGTGGGCTTCGGCATCTGCTTGACGCGAATGTCGCCAGGTCCATACATCAGTGCAGCGTTCATCATCTCGGCCATTAAGTAGCCTCCTGTCTTCGCCGCGGTGCGATGTGTTGGTGCCGGTTTCATCGTCGGTACGGGGCCAACGAGGACCCTTCGTGGAAGACAATGATGGTTGAGGTCGATGAGCATTTCATGCCCCATCGGTTCCAGGGGTGCGGATCAGATTAGTTGCCGTCCAGCGGGAAACACTCCGTTGCCAGTGCCGCGGCAAAACTCGAATTTCGCCGCACAAGAATCTGTGACATGATGTGTCGCTGATGGTACGTCGATGTCAGGTGTTCTCTGTTGATTCGTTTTTCACAGCGGCAGGCCCTGTTGCTACAGCTGCTCAGCGAGGTCGATCACCCTATCAAAGGGACCGACCTCGCAGGACTCCTTGGTGTCAGCACGAGGACGCTCAGATACGATATTGCGCGGATCAATGGGATTAGCCGAGATAATATTATTGAGTCAACGACGAACGGATACTCGGTGGAGCAGTCCGTGTACACCGGGGTCGTTGCAAGGAATTCAGAATTTTCAACTCAGCTCGAGCACCACGAACGGATACTTCTGTATCTGCTCGACACTCCCGACACCACGATCTATGACGTCATGCGTGATTGCTATCTCAGCGAGTCCGTCATAAAAGCGTCACTGAAACGTTTGAAGCCGCAATTCGAAGACCATTCATTGCACCTGTCGTTGAGGGGGTCATCGATTCATCTTGATGGAAACGAGATTTACTTCCGTAATTTCTTGGGAAGCCTCGTAAATACAGCCATGGATGCCGTTGTTGGCCAGAATGACAAAGTGAATAGGTATCTACCAGATGTCAGACTGGGTGATATCGAGAACTTGGTCGTCGAATCGTTGCGTGATTACTACTTGGAAATTGACGACATACGACTCAGCAATATGGTTGTGAACATCGCAATATGCGTACAGCGGTACAGCTTTCCGATCGGGGACAACGCGGCGACAGATCTGATGATGAGCAACCAATCTGAGATGTTGTGCGATCAGTTGCTGGTTGGATTGCGGAAGTTGTACCCCGAACGCCCACTGTCATCTGCTGATGACGCCTACTTGAGGTCCATCGTTGGTGCGACCCTCGGATTTGGGCATGGCGAACTTGATCATCACTCTGATTCCTGTGACATTTACTCGACGGTGAGCAGGTGTCTGGATGACACGGTTGAACACTTCGGTTTGGTCATCGCGAAGGAAGAGCTGTACGGCAGTGTTTCGAAACACGTTGGGCGACTCATGGCCCACGCTCCTTCAATGCCCTATTTTCGCAATACTCTGCGTGAGTCATTGAGATCACGGTCACCATTCCTCTATGACGCCGCTGTATACTTGACTGACAAGCTTTCAAGGCTGTTGGGAATTTTCTTCACGGATGACGAGATTGGGTTGTTGGCCGTCTATATTGGGCTGTACTCCGAACCTGCGCCGAATCCGAATTTGGTCACGGCAGTGGTGGTCTGTCCGCGTTACCAGGCACTCCGTGACGTTCTGCTAGCCGGACTGGTCGACCATTTCGCGAATCGGATGAGGATTGTGGACATCGTTTCATCTGTCGCGGAAGTGGATATGTGCGATGGCGACATCGTGATATCGACGACAGAAGAACCGTCGCACCACCATACCTGTGTTCCCATCAGCGCGTTGATGTCGGATCTCGATCTGTCGGCGATCGATTCTGCGCTCCTGAGGGCCAGTGAGAAGAAGTCGCGGATTGCCACTGCCAGCGCGATGAAACGTTTTCTCGATCCCACACTGTTCTTCACCGGAAGATCCTTCGACTCATGACGTGAAACTCTCGACTTCATGTGTGGATCGATGGAGAGGAATGGCATTGTTCCCGACGCCTTTAGAGAAAGTATTTTTCTGAGGGAAGGGTACTCATCCACGGTCTTCTTCCGGACGTTCGCAGTGCCACACGCAATGGATTTTCTGGCGTATGAAACAAAAATTGCGGTCCTCATACCTTCAACTCCAATCAACTGGGAAACGTCGGATGTGAGCTTGGTTTTCCTGCTTGCCATCAATGAGGGGGACTACGATGATTTTGTGAGGTTTTATCAGCCGCTTATCAGCGTTCTTTACGATCGGGAATTGTTCACAGAACTGCGGTCAATGTCGTCGTATCATGAATTTATGAAATTTCTCGATAAGCAAATATCCATGTGATGCTGTCGAGTGGGTAGACAATGGTTAAGGGAGTGCCGCTGAGGAAGAGCCAGCATCCGTAGTATTGCCAGAAGGGTTGAGGAAAGAACGTCCTGGTTATGTGACCGCTCTCATTGCCCTGGTGGCTGCTGGTCTGGCTTCATTCTACAGGAGCGGCGCTTCGTCCCGAAAGTGGTTCACCTTCGCACCGAGACGCAAGCCGCCCTCGATCATTGGTGCGATTCACGTAAGGCATTATTGTTTTGGTGGCCTTTTTAGCTATGGGGACCATCATTTCCCTTTATGATTTCCTTGGCTACCGTCTGACTACTGCTCCATTCCATTGTTCCCAATCGGGAGCCGGTGGCATCTTCCTTCTGTACTTTTTGAGACGGTTGTTTCGGCTTGTACGGGCACGGTCGTCACGCGTTAGGGACGCCCTCGGACGATCCTCAGCGGCGCGGTGTTCACCTATGGACTCTTTATCGCTTACTCCGTTGTGTCGGGTTGGGTGCCTCGGTGAACGCTGATCGCGCTGAAGCTTCAGGTACGTATCTAGCCTGTTATTACTTGGGATCGTCCATTGTCGGTTATCTAGTAGGCTTTGTCTTCCACTATTTCTGACGGTTTATCGTGACATTGTAGATAGAGCGAAGTTCTTCTGGCGATGACTTGATCGCTACACTGCCGGACCCATAGCATTTTGGCATCATGTGAGTTGTCCACTACGGCCATTGACCTCTCGTCAAAAATTCGTAGAGATAGCGGCACTTTGTCTCTGCGTGTCCAATAAGTGAACACGCATTCACCCTGCGGTCATGTTTAGGCAAGGTGAGAGACCTAACAGGGGGTGAGGAGGTGTGAGCCACATAGTCTTAGACCACCTTGGGAGATAGCCTTGTCGCATTGCGGCATGAGCTCCATGGCATGTCGGAGCCTGGTCTCAAGTGCCAGCTGCAGCTGAGTTTGTGCTGGCTCCCCAAACGATGGTCGCTCGACGGTTCGATGTCTTCGACCCCGTTGTCGTCGCCTCTGGACATGCCACTGTTGCGTCGACTCTGCGTGCTTGCCCTTCACAGGGCCGTTACCGACTTCTCAAACTCCTCTCGGAGGTCGCTGTGGGAGTAGCTTGCGCCCACGGCGTCACTGCCGAGTACATCTAGGTCACGGACTGCTTTCTGTGGGGCATCATGCGTGACCTGGAACAGGGCGACTTGATCTATCGCTCCCGGGTGCTGCACCAGAGACCAGCGAGTTCTAGCTGTTTGAACGAGGAACCACCTTCTATTGCTGACAGCACAACCCCTCAGGTGATCGCTAGAGTTCTCTCCCAGAAGAAGGGAGGTCCTCTTTCCCGTCACCTTGACGGACCCGCTTTTATCAGGACACGACGGCCTCTCGTGAGCAATGCGGTCGGGGCTACTGACTCTGCTTGTCACCCACCCCACTGGTTGCATCAAAGTAGTGCGGTCAGATCGCCCGCCCGAACGCGGCCGTGTGGCGGATGCGGGGGCGCATCGCCGTGGTAGTGGTTTCGTAGGTACACAGCGCTGCATCGGGGAAGGTCCATGTGGTCGGAGCGAGTTGTTGGTGGCTCCAGGCCACGAGATCTTTGGGGTGCTCGATGGGGCCGCGGAAGTGGAGCAGGGACACGTACCAGAGATCTCGGGGGCTGAGGATGCCTTCTCGGTAGGCGTTGGGTCCGAGCTCGTGGCCGAGCGTGTAGGTGCGGAACTCATCGGCGTCCGGGCTGGTGGGATGCAGGAGCGCAAGAACGCCGCCGGGGGTTATTAGGAGGCGCTCAAGTTTCATGAACAAGGGCGCGTGGTGAGCACAAGCTCGGTCAAGCGCGCTCGCGCAACTGACCGCGAATGGATCTTGTGGTGGTACTGGTCGCCGGTTCTCTAGCGCCCGGACGGTGACATGTGCACAGCCCACAGCCCCACTGTGCAAGTGGTCTGTCCCGGCGAGGTAGATAGCTTCCTGTGTTAGGCGGCCAGAACGCTCTCTGCAGGTGGTGGAGGCATCAGGACGATACTCAGCGGCCAGCGTCCCGCCCCGTCATGGACTGGCGGTTCGATGGTGTGGGCGCTGGTGGCTACCGCTCGCTCACCCTGAGTTTGCAAAGTTGTGACGTCCACGGTCTTCTGCTCTCTCGATCAGGCTACTTGGAACGTATCTGGACGAGTAGGCGGTGCAGGTCGACAAGGTCGTGACATACGACGTCGGCATCCCTGCGTCCTCCGACAGCCACGACTACGGTGCCGGCGCTGCGTGCTGCCGCGAGGCCGGACGCAGAGTCCTCCACGACCAACGCTCGGGTTGGCGCGACACCGCAGGAGCGGGCTCCATGGAGGTAACCGTCGGGTGCCGGCTTGCCATGCTCGACGTCCTCGAGGGTGACCAGGAGTGGTGGGTCGATGGTGGCTGCGCCGAGTCGGGCGAGCGCGAGTCGCCGCGGCGCGTTGGTGACGACGCCCCACGGGATGCGGTGGGCGTCGAGCCAGATGAGGAGTTCCCAGCCGCCGACCGCAGGCTTTACGCTGTCGAGCTGTGTGCACTCCTGGTCTAGCTGGGCACTCACCATGCTCTGGAGGGTTTCCGGGGTGATATGGGGCAGGAAATGGGTGATGGTCGCGGCCACGTTCCGGCCATGGCACCAGGCCAGGACATCAGCGGTGGGGATGCTGTTCCGTTCAGCCCAGGCCGACCAGACGGATTCGACGGCTACGGTGGAGTCCACCAGCGTCCCGTCCATGTCGAAGAGGACCGCCTGGAAGTCGGCCAGTCGTGGATCAGTGCGTGTCATTGTTATCTCCGTCCTGCCCGGCTAACTGGCGGCACACGCTTGCGGTGATGGCCAGGCCCTTGGTGCTGAGGACGGCCCAGATTCGCTGCCATATATGAGCCACGCCACTAGCGTGCATGATTAAATTATTTCGCCAGAAAATGATCATCAACTCTCTCGGGACCTCACCGACCTCGGTGGATACACTCGTGGAGCTCACCGGCGCCTCGCCGGCGACGATCCGCCGCGACCTCACCGACCTTGAAGGCCACGGACAGTTGCGCAAGGTACATGGCGGGGCAGTGGCGGTGAACCTGCGCGGCACGCCGATGCCTTACTCCCTGCGGTCGGCCGAGAATGCTGAAAGCAAGACTGCCTTAGCTCAGCTGGTCTCCCGCCTCGTGACTGACGACATGTCCGTGATCATCGACAACGGCTCGACCATGGTTGCCGTGGCGCAGGCCCTTCAGGAACGCCCCATCACGGCTTTGTGTCTCTCGTTGCGCGCCGCGCTGCCCCTGGGCGGAGGCGGCGTGGCTACCGTGAGCACGCCGGATGGAACGCTTATGCCCGAGAGCCTGCGCTACGAGGCTGCTTCATGTTTGCGTGCACTGGGTGAGTTCCGGGCTGATGTCGCCATCGTCGGCACATGTTCTGCCTCTCCTGCCATGGGTCTGACGGTCACGACGCATCAAGATGCCCAGGTGAAACGCGCCATCCTCGCGTCCTCGGCCCGGGTCGTTTTGGCTGCCACGGGTGACAAGCTCTCACGAACCTCAAGTTTTCGCTTCGGCGACATCGAGGACATCGACGATTTGGTCACCACGCGAGATGCGCCTCAGGTAACGCTTGACGCTTTCCGGGTTGCGGGAAGCAGGGTTTACGTCGCTGACTGACTAGCTCCGAGGAACGCACGACTCTCGGCTACCTAGAGAATCTCTTGCAGGATCCGGCGGCCATGTTGAGTCTTAGGTGCCCAAGACCGTCGCCTCCTATTCGGCTGCCCACTTCGGGGGGGTGAGGCTTTCATTTTGTTTGCGCGATCCTGGGCACTTCCGGATCGGTAGAGGCTCAAGAGAGGAATGTGCCACCCGAAGTAGCTATGCCTTCCTATGCTCACCATCAACGCCGAACGCAGGAGGGCAAGGATCAGTACCACTCTAGGTCCGGTCATGATCGGGATGGATCCCCACACACGCAGCATCACGATCGATGTCATGGATGGTCAGGAGACCGCAATCGCGGGCGGCCGGGTTACTACCGTCGCGCCCAGACCACCTTCGTGATTGAGGGGGTATCGATTGTTCAATCGTGTCCTGTTGGGGCGGGGAAACTTTTGTGGAGGCCGGGGGCACCTTTTCGTTCTCGAGTAGGTCATGCTGCTAGAAGGTTAATAGAGAGTATGACTCTCAAAGAGAGTGTTCCTATTCACCGTGTGAGGAGATGTGAGGTACTTGTGATCGTGCAGGTGATATTCGAGTTCCCTGATTTATATCTGTGTTTGTGATGGGTTCACCAGGGTCGGATTTTTTGTTCGTTTGGGGTGGCGTGGATGTGTTGTGGTGGTTGGCCTTGGAGGAGGGTGATGAGGTCGAATAGCCAGCCTAGCGCTGTGATGTCGTCGGGCATGTGCCAGGTGAGGGTTTCTTGGTGGGCTTGGGGTGTGTGTCCTAGCCAGGGGTATTCGAAGTCTGGTGGGAACCAGCGGTTGATGGTGTTTTGTGCTAGGTGAGGGTCGAGGTCGGGGTTGGTGGTGGCGGTGGTGTGCCAGGTGTGGGTGAGGTGAGGAGACATCCATCGGCAGACCTCGCGGCTGAGAGTACCGATCATATGTATGTGGTCCTCGGGGTCTGGGTTGAGGAGATCCCAGTCGCGGGGGTCGAAATAGACGCATTCGACGTCGATGCTTTGGGGGGTGGATAACCCTATGAGTCGGAGGGCGTCGGCGAGGACGAGCATGATTTTCATGCCGGGTCGTCCGAGGATGTGGCGTTCAGGATTGCAGTCTAGGCGTAGGGTGAGGTATTCGGGTTGGCTGGTGTCGGATACGACTACTCCGATGGGTCTTTCTATGAGGTATTCCCGGTTTTCTAGTGGGGGTGGGTCGAAGTAGCCGTGGGATTCGGCTGATTCCATGAGGATGCGTAGTTCATCGGTGTCGGTGAATGCTCCGATGTCGTTGGGTGCGAGGTGGAGCGTTGTGCTGATGGCTACGGTGCCGATGATGCATGGGCGTTGTTCTTTTACCATGGTTGACAGTTTAACTTTCTGTCTTGCGAGTTGGGTCGATTGGATGTGTCGATGGCGTCAATGATGTCTACATCAACTTGTCCGTGATACCAAGTAGGTTTGTGGCTACGACAGGATACTGATCCTGAGGCTCGTTTGCCGCCGCCTCCCCCGGCATAGACAGTCACCGGATTCTTCTTGGTAGGAATCTTGTTCACTTGGACCCACTGCGACCCTTTTTTGGCCCACAGATAAACCGTAACTCGGGCCTTCATTCCGCTGAAGTTGTTATACGTATCTAGCCACCATCCATGGACATTGACACTTCCAGCATGACTGGATGAATAGTGAGGATCGTCTATTTTAGATATGAAGGGAGCGGCTTTGGATGCGACTTTGGCGGAACCCTGTTCGGGTCTTAAGTCGCTATTGCCGCTAGCAGTGGGGGATGGAGATGTGGTTGGGGAGGCGGATGCGGTAGCAGGCACTGCTAAGGCAAGTGTCAGGGCCAGCAGGGCTACAGCGGGTTTTTGATACATAAATAACTCGTATCACCCGAGGGGGTCAGCCGAAGGATCGGAGTCAAGTACAGCGTGGCTGGTCCGTGCCAGATGTAGTAGAGCATCGCGACGACGACTGTCGGGGGAGTGTGAAAGAGTTCTAGCGAACGTTGAATGGGAGGATGACGTGAGTCAGGACCGACGCGATGTTGTTCGAGGACTACCGCTCTACAAGCAAGGGGCAAGTCACGGCGAGAACGCTGTGAAGCTGTCATCCAACGAGAACCCTTTCGAACCACTGCCGAGTGTGATTGAAGCCGTCACGCGCACCCTGCCGAGGTTCAACCGTTACCCGTCGATGAGTGCCGAGGAAGTACGCTCCAGTATCGCCGGTCACTTCGGCGTCGACGTGAGCCAGGTGGCGGTGGGGGCTGGATCGACGGAGGTAGCCAGCCAGCTCATGCATGCCTTCGCCGGCGCTGGTGACGAGATTATCTTTCCGTGGCGGTCCTTCGAGGCCTACCCAATCCTGACCCAGGTCGCCGGGGCCACCCCTGTCCCGGCGCCGTTGACGAAGGATCTGCGTCACGACCTCGACGCGATGTCCGCCGCGATCACCGACCGCACCCGCGTGATCTTCCTATGTACCCCCAACAACCCGACCGGAACAGTCCTGCACACCGATGAGGTGGTGGAGTTCTTAGCGAGGGTGCCGCAGAACGTGGTCGTCGTCATGGACGAGGCTTACTACCACTTCAACCGGGACGATGCCGCTGTGGACGGTCTCACTCTTCTCGAAGATCACCCCAACGTCGTCGTGCTGCGCACCTTCTCCAAGGCCTACGGGCTGGCCGGGCTGCGTATTGGTTTCGCCATCTCCACCCCCGAGATCAGCGACGACCTGCGACGTGTCGCCACTCCCTTCACGGTGACCACCCTGGCCCAGCAGGCCGCGATCGCCTCCTTGGCAGCCGAGGACGAGCTCAACGAGAGGGTTAACCGGATCGTCGCCGAGCGCACCCGTGTCTTTGACGAACTGACCCGCCAAGGCTGGAAGATCGTGCCGTCCCAGGCGAACTTCCTGTGGTTGGCCACGGGCGACGACACCGATCGGATCGACGAAGTGATGGTTTCCCACGGCGTTTTCGCACGCTGCTGGAGCGAGGAGGGGATTCGGCTGTCGATCGGGTTGGACGCAGAGAACGACCGAGCAATCGAGGCACTATCCCAGGCCGTCAAGGGCTGAGGCTCAGACCCCCAGGAAGTCCCGCCACTGCGGCAGCTCAGCGTTCACCTGGGCCATCCCAAGAGCGTAGGCCTGACGCAACTTTGTGACGTTTCTTTCCTTATTGGTCACGGGCATCACGCGTGGATAGAAGACGTAGGCCTTCCCGTCTGCCTCAAGGTCGCGCAGCAACTCACGGGTAGCGTTGTACTTGGCCGGTCGGGCAATGGCTGCCTCGGCGACGCTAGGACGGCGTCGGAACAACTGTCGAAGCACCTGAGGACGTTTGACCTCATTTTTGACGTAGTCGCGAGGCCGGGTACAGACGACGAAGAACCGGTCGTAGCCGTCGAGTTGAGCGCCGTCGATAGGAATGCCACCCGAGTCGCCTAAGGCTCCGTCGACGTACTCGACACCCTCGATCGTTACCGGCGGCATGAATCCCGGCATAGTTGATGAGGCCCGTACCCGCACCATGAGGTCGTCCATTGTTTTCATATCCTCGCGAGTGAACCACTCCTGCCCGCCGTCGCTGGTACGGGTCGCGCCGATGCGGAAAGCCTGACTTGACGCGCAGAAGGTGAGGAAATCAAAGGGGAGGGCTTGATGGGGCTCGGCGGTTCGCTGGTAGATGTACTCGCCGTCAAAATATCCACGCCCTGCCAGCCAGGTACCGAGGTTGCCGAATCGGGGGTCCGCAACGAAGTCAGTGAAGCTGAGACGGGTACGTTCAGGATCGCGGGAGATGTAGTTTGCGGTGAGGCTGGACCCAGCGGAGATACCGGAAACGTGCGGGAACTTCCAGCCTAGCCCGAGCATCTTGACGATGACGGCGCTGGTGTAGGCGGCACGCATGCCACCTCCCTCGAGGACCAGAGCTGTACCGTCTATAGAAGTCGTCATAGGTCCAGCCTGCCACGTGGTGAGTTGTCTTGGGCAGGCAATAATAGGGGCATGACTCGACCGCGCGACGTTCCCCCTTGTGACGGCCCTGCACAGGTCAGGAAGGTTGAGGTCTGTCCCCTCGTCGAGGAAGACCTGGAATGGTTGTGGCACTGGAACGTCGAGGTCGTCGACCCCCAGTGGAAACAGTGGGATGGTCCCTATTTTGGGCCCGACGACGATCGTAGTTTTGCGGAGTTTGCCGAGGAGTGGCGTTCGGGGCTGATGAGCGGTCACCGTGCCGTCGTCACTGTGGACGGGCGCCGGGCTGGGTTCGTCTCCCGGTTCGAGGAGCCGCCAACTGGAGGAGGCTGGTGGGAGGTCGGGATTGTCGTGTTTCGGCCGACCTTATGGGGACGCGGTGTAGGGCGTCGAGCGCTGCGGCTGTGGACCGAAGCAACCTTTGCTACCACCGACGCTCAGGTGGTGACTCTGACTACGTGGAGCGGCAATGGCAGAATGATCCATTGTGCTGGTGCTGTGGGATACCGAGAATGTGGCAGAATTCCGCAGGCACGATCGTGGCAGGGGCGTCGCTGGGATTTGGTGACAATGGCTCTGCTGCGTGACGACTTGTGACGGAGGTGAGGATATGCGCCGCGGCGTGGTCACGAGTGTCTTACTGGCCTGCACCCTGGTATCGGGGTGCAGCACTCTCAAACCTCTGACTGAGCCACAACCAACACCGACGGTTTCGGCAAGTAAAGTCCCGCAGGGCATTGACGCGCACCCGGCCTGGGCTGTTCCAGTGGCGCGATCCGGAAAGAAGCTGGGGCACTTTGGTGATGACCGTATTCGCATTGAAGTGGACCAAGCGGCAATAGCGAAGGCTCCCGAAGATTCCATCATGGTGAATCCGCAAGATGGCACTCCGGTGGTGAGCAAGGGCTCGTCAATTGTGTTGGTGCGCTACATCGTCACAAATGTGTCACAGGAACCAATCAATCTGGGTTTGGGGACGGTGACGATCACCGCACGCTACCCGGACTGGACTTGGCGTCAACCGTTGGTGTCAGTGCTGGCCCCCCGGGCTGATGCGGCTCACAAAATCGTGACGACCCCATTCGCCCCCGGGACCGCGCGGCCGCCGTACGTGCTGGGGCTGGGGGAATCCTTCATGGTCGGGGCGAACTATCCCTACGAGACCGCTGAGCAGCTCGATGTGACGGCCACCGTTGTGGTGTGTGACACTGCCGGGGCGGTGGATCCCGGGTTGGGGTGGACGATTACTGGCAAGGTTCATCTGGCGTAGCGGGGTCGAGATTCCGGCGGCCATATCGTGCGAGGAGCGATGGCCCCGAATATCATCCGCCTGATGCCTATCACGGGCGGGTCCTGAGCATGTCGAGATACCGCCATTATCCCCAGCGTTGTCCACAGGATTTGCGGGTAGCTGTGGACAGCATGCTGTGTGCGCGTGGCACCTGACACCCCGATTTCGGTGTCCACAGATCTTCTGTGCGTCTCTTGCCGCTGATTTCAGCTGACGCATAGTTTCGCGGCCATGTCCGTGACGACTACTCCGATATCTGCTCGCGCAACGACGCCATCTCCCCGGCTTCGACGCTCGCCGCGCCTCATCGTCATAGGGGTGCTATGTGCATGCCTAGGCGGCCTGGGGGAGCTGTTGCCTGGCACCGCGCCTCTCATGCCGACCAAGTTCTTGTCATGACGCGAGCTGTAGGGCAGGGAGATATCGTCCGCAATGCCGATATTGGGCTGACTTCAGTGGCCGTCGATCGGGCCGTCGCAACGATCCCAGCTTCCCAACTCGACAAAATCGTTGGTCGTCATGCTCTGGTCGACCTATCACCAGGACAACTTCTCGGGTCTCACTCGGTGGGAGAACTACGGGTGGCACCAGGGCGCGCACGGATAGGTCTCAAACTTGCTGCTGGACGCCTACCCACTGTCTCCCTACCCGCTGGCGCCCGCGTCACCGTGATAGAAACCAGCCCCGACAAGGACACGGGGACTGTTTCTAATCTGTCAACGGCCGACGCTGTGGTCGTCGCGGCACCCAAGGCGACGAATGATCATGGAAGCTGGTTGGTCGATGTCGAGGTCGATTCCGGCAATGCTGCCCGACTAGCCGACCTCGCTTCCCTGGACCGCATCGCCCTGGTCGAAAGGGGTCAGTGATGTCGATCATCCTGTTGACCAGCCCTGGGGGAGCCCCGGGCCTGACAACTACCGCTCTCGGCCTGGCTCTTACCTGGCCGCGAGACGTCGTTCTTGTCGACGCCGACCCGTGCCCGGGACACGTGATCGAATCGGGATACCTGACGGGACGCATCCCACCGCGCCCCGGACTCATTGGCTTGGCTACAGCATTCCGTGACGGTGCTGACCCAGTTCAGACGATGTGGGAGGAGACTATCCTGCTTCCCCACGACTCCGGAGACCGGATGGTGAGGTTACTCAGCGGGTACGGGCACCTCGGACAGGCCTTTCTCATGGGAGCAGCGTGGTCGAGCCTCGCCAGCGCCATGATCGATCTTGGTCAGGCAGGGGTTGACGTCATTGTTGACGCAGGCCGGTTGGGGCCGGAAACCCTGCCTGGCAGTCTCGTCTCCCGCGCATCCCTCATCGGAATCGTGACGGGATCTCGGCTGCGTCAGCTGGCCGGACTGTCTATGAGAGCTGAGGAAGTGGAGGCAATGTCCTCGGCGACCACCGGGACCGTGGGGCTCGTCATTGTTGGTCCCGGTCGCCCTTATAACTCGCGTGAGATCGGTCATCAGTTTGGTCTCCCAGTGTTCGGTGACGTCGTTTTTAACGCCCATGCCGCTGCAGTGCTGTCTGACGGGGAACCAGCGGGAAAGCGTTGGTCGCGAGGACGTTATGTCACGAGTATGCAAAGTATGGCGGAGTCGATGCGAGAGCGGATCCGTCGAGCAGATCAAGCCATCACCGGACCTGAAATTCTCAGCACGTCGGCAATGGGAGTGGCGTCATGACGATCGACCATGCAGTAAGCCGATATGCACAGGACGCTCCGGTAGTCCCGCTCGATGATGGGAAGGACCTTGCCGGTGTGCTTTCCCGCATCTCCCCATCGCCACACGTATCGCCGGCAGCTGTGTCTCCTCGTCCCAACCCACGACGATTCGAGGCGAAGGACATTGATTGGCGTACCGTCGTTTCATTGCGTCGGAAGGCATCTGAACGTATCTCGTCGGAACGGGCGTCCCATCGGGAACGTACCGGCGTCGACCTGAGCGGCGATGATGTGCGAATGCTTGGCCGGTCGATCGTGCGGCAGGCTGTCGAGTCCCACGCGGAGAAATTGACGGCTGAGGGGCAAGCCCTGTGGAGCGCGCAGACTAAAGACGCGTACGTCCGCGCGGTCATGGATGCCATCTTTGGGTACGGGCGGCTACAGCCTCTTTTCGAAATCCAAGACGCGGAGAATATTGAAATCAATGGCTGCGACCGGGTCTTTGTGCAGTACGGGGATGGACGACGCGAACCTGGCCCCGTAGTGGCCGACGATGACGCTGAGCTCGTCGAGGCGATTCGGTTCCTCGGGGAGTCGGCTAACCCGCCTCGGCCTTTTGACGACGCTCACCCCACTATGACAGTGGCGTTGGGATCCCAATATCGACTGCACGCTATCGGGTTTGGGCTGTCCTACCGGCCCTCGGTCGTCATTCGCCACCACACCCTGACGAGGGTGACGATCGACGACCTCGTCAATACCGCGATGATGCCCCACCACGTCGGGGTGTTGCTACGTGCGGCCGTCCTGGCGCGTCGGTCCATCGTCATCGCCGGAGACCAGGGTGCGGGCAAGACGACGCTGCTACGGGCTTTGGTTGACGCTATCCCACCTACCGAGCGGTTCGGAACCCTTGAAACTGACTATGAACTGCTCACTCACCTCAATCCAGATCGCGACAATATGGTCGCCTTCCAGGCCACCGTGGGGCTAGGAGAGAAAGTGGACGGGCATTGCGTGGGCGAGCTCACCGTCGCTGACCTTGTCCCGGAGGCACTGCGTCAAAACCTCTCGCGCTTAGTGGTGGGCGAGGTTCGTGGCGCCGAGGCGGCTGCCATGTTCGAGGCGATGCAGGCCGGTGCCGGAACGATGAGCACCACCCACTCCCACTCGGCCACCTCGACCATGGATCGGTTGGCTGGACGAGTCGCCATGGGAGGGGTCATGACGATTGAGGAGGCTTATCGGCAGATCGCGCACAACATCACGTTCCTCGTGCACGTCACCCTCGTCGATGACACCTGGCGAGGAGGCACCCGAACTCGTCACATCACCGAGATCCGCCAACTCACCGGGGCGTTAGAGAATGGGCGACCGGTCACCCACCTCACCTATGCTGCGCCAACGCCAACTAGTCCAGGCGTGTTCCACCCGGATCCCGCTCTCGTTGCTGAGTTGTCCCACTACGAGCCGGAAGTGACGAGATGGGTATGAACACCGCGATTGCCGCACTGCTCGGCGGACTTCTCGTCGGGGGAGTAGTCATGGTAGGCATCGGCATCGCCCCGATTCACCAGTTATCCACAGGGCAATCCACAAGCTTGTGGACAAGAGTGGACAATTGGTTCTCGCGGCTACCCCGCCGTAGTCGCGTTCATGGCCTCACTGGTCTGGGAATCGGTGTCGTGGGTTATGTGGTGACGGGGTGGGCGGTCTTACTGGTCATCGTGCCAGTCTTGGCGGTCGTCGTCCCTGCCTTGTTGGCTGATCCACCACGTCATGACCTCGACGTCATGCGTGCCCTGGAACGATGGGTGCGTCTTGTCAGCGGGTCAGCATCGACAGGTAAATCCGTCATTGATGCCATCCGGGCGACTCGTCGTCAAGCCCCCGAACTTCTGATAGAACCACTCACCCGGGTGGTAGCCCGCCTGGATTCGCGGTGGGACACCCGAGCTGCCTTGCAAGGTCTTGCCGATGACCTTGACAGCGCCGACGCTGACCAGGTCATTGCCGCGATCATGATGGCTGCCGAACGCGGCGGGACGGGGGCCACCGGTACCCTTGACGCTCTCGCGGCGTCCCTCCAGGAACGCATCCGGGCAGCTCGAGAAATACGAGTTGAGCGTGCTAAGCCGCGGGTCGTTGTGCGTCAGGTCAGTATCATCATCGGCGTCGTGTTGGCAGGTGCCCTCATTCTTGGCCGGGAATATCTGGTTCCGTATCGCACCGGCGTCGGCCAGCTGCTGTTGTGCTGCTACGCAGGTCTTTACCTCGCCGGTTTGATCGCCCTATCCCGGCGTAGCGAGCCGCGACGTCGTGCCCGGATCCTCCTTCGGCGTGCAGGGGAGGCCAACTATGGCTGAGTCCACCGTCATCCTCGCTGCTATCTGTGGGTCTTTGCTGGCATGCGCTCCAGTCTTTGTCGTTTCCGGACGACGCAATGCGCCTTTGAGATTGTCCGACGCCTTGGCGGGACTGTCCGATTATGGACGTCAGGACGCCGTCGTCGATCTCGCCGCGGAGGGCGGACGGCTGGAGCGGTGGGGAACGCGAGCAGCAATCCGCTGGCCGCGGGTAGTGAGCGAGCGATCTCGTCGCACTCTCATATTACAGGGGAGAACCCCTGGTGATCTGGTGATCGAGAAGGCCGTCATGGCTATGGGAGGGATGCTCGTCCCGGCCTTGGCACGGGCTGTGGCTGCTGCCTGCGGGGACACTCTGCCGGTGACTCCAGTTGGTTTGGCGGTGGTTCTTGCTGTCGTCGGGTGGTTTATTCCCGACACCCGGATCAGGTCACGGTCTAAAGCAGTGCGTCAGGATGCCGCCGAGGCCGTCTTGGTCTATGTCGATCTCGTCACCCTTGCTCGATTGGCTAACCAGTCAGCTCCGCGGGCCCTCGTCGAGGCGGCGCAGATGAGTGATCACCCTGTCTTGGCGCGCATTCGTATGACGCTGGAGCGCTCCCGGTTGGAGCAGCAGTCCCCATGGGCTGGTCTCGACGGGTTGTCAGATGAACTTGATCTGCCAGAACTTGCCGAACTCGTTGAGGTATTGCGACTCGACGACCAGGGAGCATCCCTCGCCGGAGCACTGCGCGCTCGAGTCCATGAGATGAGGGACGCTCACCTCAATCAGGAGAAGGTCGAGGCCCAGACGGCTTCGGAATCCCTGACGATTTGGATGGTCATCCCCGTCCTTGTTTTGGGCTTGGTGCTTATCACCCCACCGCTATTGATCATGGCGGGGGTCGCCTCATGACTACGTTTCGCACCCTCGAATCCCCGACCTGTTGCGGGGTACACGACGTCACCGGAAAGGCCGGTGCGAATGACCAAGGAGGTCGCCATGAAACACGTCAATACCGTTGCTTCGGTCGTTCTGCCGATGATCGCGGGGATACCCCCTCTCGTCGAGAAACGCGACGAGAGAGGACTCAGCCAGTCAACCGAAAACGCCATCTTGTTAGTGGGGGCGGTCTCGATAGCGACGGTGGTTGTCACCGTGATCAAGGGCTATGTGTCGTCAAACTTGCCGAAATGAGTCGGGGTCGATCGGAGCATCGACAGTGCCGGGAGCGTGGAGTTTCCGAATCCCTTCAGTGGTCGCTGGTGTGGCCCGTCGTCCTGCTGGTAGTTGTTGCGGTCATTCAGACCGCGGTCGTCCTTCAGGCACGGGCTACCGTCACCGAAGCGGCTCGAGCAGCAGTTCGCGTCCAAGCTTTACGAGGTTCGCACGCCGGTGAAGCCGAGGCTACCGCGCGCGATGTCGCCCAGACCTCGAAGGTGACCGACGTCACCGTCACGGTGAGTACGACTGATTCTCTCGTCAGAGTCGATGTTGAAGGACGAGCCGCAGCGCTCTTTGGTGCTGTTGTCGCGGTGAGAGGGCATGCGGTCGCCGTCGAGGAGGGGACATGATCCGGCCTTTCCATGGGCGAGCGCTGTTGCCTCAAGACCGCATCGACCAGATACGGTATCGACGCTGAAACGCCTGCCAGAACAGACGCCATTGGTGCTGCCGGGGAACGGTCGCGGTCGAAGCCGCACTGATCTTGCCCGCTCTGCTCATGATTGCCGCGGTGGCCACGGGAAGCTGGCGAATTTCTGAAGTAAAGGCCGACGCTCAATCGGCTGCCCAAGTCGCTGCACGGGCTGGGTCAGTAGCCTCGTCGGTTGGCGAGGGCATTGCGGTTGGGCAGCGCGTTGGTCTGGCTGAGTTGGCTGGCACCAGGTGCAGTAACCCCGCAATTGCTGTGGATTCATCTGACCTTACGCTTCCTGTCGGGTTCGCTGGCACCGCATCAGCACGAGTAAGTTGCACCATCAAACTGTCTGACCTTCTCGTCCCGGGAATGCCGGGGTCCTTCCACATCGAGTCGGTGGCCCACTCCACCCTCGACAGCCATCGGGAGCGATACTCATGAAGATCTCACCTGTCCGTGCCCGAATACACGGCGCCCTGGCCATGGTTGCCCTCCTCCTTCTGGTGGTGGGCTCCCCAGCCGCTCTCGTGGCATGGGGACACCTCGACGCCACCACCGTGTTGAGCCCAGCAGGATGGCTAGCCCCTGATGACGGGTCGATTTTCCTCACCGTTGTGACTGTGATCGGCTGGGCGGCTTGGACCGTATTCTGTGTCTGCGTCGTTGCCGAGGCCGTCGGAATGGCCACCAGCCAGCGTCATCACGTGAAGCTTCCTGGTCTAGGCGCGATCCAGGGGATTGCGGCAGGACTGCTGGTGGCAAGTCTGACCGTCCTGTCCCCGTTGACGCGATCAGCTGTCCCACCCGCTCCGGTATCGCTAGTGGCTACTGCGGCGGCTGCCCCGCAGCCTGCGCCTGAGGCTCAGGTGGACAGCGACTCTAGGCACGACGAGGACGTCATGACTGTCACAGTTGGCCCGCATGACGACCTGTGGACACTCGCCGAGACCTGGTATGGGGATGGCACTTCATGGCGACGCATCGTTGCTGCCAACCCCGATGTCGACGTTGATCATCTCGTCGTCGGTCAGCGACTCGCTCTTCCGGGAGCCACAGTGACCGTGCCCGCCGGGCACACTGGCGCCGGTCGCCCGATCGATACTGAGCAACTTAACCAGATCGCTCCCCCGTCGGAGATGTCGAAAATTCGGACCATCACGGTCGAGCAAGGAGACACCCTTAGCGGGATTGCTCAAACACAGTTGGGGGATGCATCGTCCTGGCCAGCAATCTGGCATCTCAACGAGGGGATCATCGCGGACCCCGACCACATCGAGCCAGGTTGGGAACTGGTCTTGCCGGACTCCCCAACTGTGGACAAGCGGGCATCTGACCAGCACACCAATGAGCAAGGCGGCAAGTGGGAAAAATCGACCCCTGCCGAGACTCCGACCACCGAGAGCACTCCGCCCGTGCTACCTGAAGGGGGTGGCGACACCACGGCCACCGTAAATGAGACGAAAGTCGAACCTCACACGGCTGCCGGGGCGGACCAGGAAGTGAGTGTGGCTGAGGTCGGGCAAAGCCCGGCCGAGATACTTCGGACCGCATTAGCTGGCCTGAGCTTGTTCCTGGCAGGTGGGGTCGCTGGAACAGTCACAACTCGACGCCGGCAGCAGCTTTTCACCCGGCCTCTCGGCAGACGCATACCGCCAGTATCTGGAGAGCCCCGGCGGGCCAAGCGTGTTCTTGACGCCGCCGCAGATCAGCTCGACGAGTCCGCGTCATCGCGGGACACCGCTGCTCTTGCCATGACGCCGACCACCGTCGTGTTGGGAACATGTGACCCTCAGACGCCGGTCGTGGTGGACCTAGCCGATGTTGGCGGGGTACTAGCGGTTAATGCCGCCAGAGACCTGGCTACGGCGATGGTTGCCTCGATCAGCCTGTCCCTTGTTGCGGCGCCGTGGAGCGGCGGAATTGACATCGTAGCGGTGGGTGAGGATCTTGCCTGGCTGGCACATACCGGCAGTGACGATGTCCAACTCGCTGATGAGGACGAGGTTGTCGAGGGGTTAGCTGGTCTTTCCAACGAAGCCAGCGAGTATCCCGCGACGATTACCAGGGTTGTCCTCTCCTTAAGCCCCCTCAACCTTCCGAGCCCGGCCTCCCTTGCTGCAGCGGGCATCGTCATCGTCATGCCCGGGGTAGGCGGCCAAAAGATTACCGTCACCGACTGCGATCATGCGGAGTTCCACGGCCAGTCGTTTACCCCACAGATCGTCACCTCTCCGATGCGTCGTGCTGTTGTGGAATTGCTTGAGACTACCGCTCGGTCTGATACGGAGCCCGCTCCGTGGTGGGAGCCGCGGCGAGGCGATGAGGAGGGATCCGATCCTCCGCCGGTGATGGACAAGCCCTGCGCTGTGCTGCCACCCAGTGATGCCCATCTGACCGTCGAGGAGGAAACCGTGCTGACGTCGACTATGACGAGTGATGTTGCCCACCTGCCTGCCACCGGTGGACAGGTGCCGTCGCCCATATTGCGGCTTCTCGGCCCGGTTGACCTGTTGGGGGCTCGGGGAAATCCGCCGACGAAGGCTCGACGTCAATGCTTGGAGTACTGCGCCTGGCTGCTGTGCCATCCAGGAGCTCGCTCGGTGCAGATGGCTGACGCACTCATGGTTGCCGAGCCGACCCGGCGCTCCAATGTCTCCCGGCTACGCCGTTGGCTCGGCACCGACGACGCCGGTCGCGCCTATCTTCCGGAGGGATACGACGGTTCATTGCGCCTCGCAGACGCAGTGACAAGTGACTGGGAAAGGCTCGAGCTGTTGGTTTCTGGGGGAGTATCGACGGCTCCGCTAGCCAATCTTGTGAGCGCCCTTGACCTCGTTCGTGGGGCTCCTTTGGCCGATGCCGCACCCGGCCAATGGCACTGGGCCGAGGAATGGCGGATCGACATGATCCAGATGGTTCGCGACATCGGGGTCGAGGTAGCCCGACGAGCTATGGAGATAAGAGACGTTGAGCTGGCATCTCGGGCCCTTGCCAGGGCCACCGTCGCCTGTCCCGAGGACGAGGTGTTGTTAGTGGCCCGCATCAAACTGGCTGACGAGCTCGACGATCGTGGTGAAGTCGAGAGGCTGGTCTACGTGCTGTCTCGTCAGGCCCGACGGCTTGGCGTGGACTTGTCAGAGGAAACCATCACCGTTTTACAGGAGGTGATGGAAGGTCACGCCCGAGCCAGGGTGGTCTGAGGGCATCTACTAACTATTAGTCGAGGAGCGACGCCCGTGCATGGCGTCATTCTTCGGGGTTAGCGGCGGGCAACCCACCGAGGGCACTACCTTTGTCGAAGACATCGTTACCATGGGCCCGGGTAGTTAGCGCGAAGACCACAGCCACCACGGCGTAGGCGATGGCCAGGCCGACTATGTGTGGGCCGGACAGTCCCTGGATAGGCAGCACCAATGCAGCCAAAGCTGAACCTGCCACGAACATCGCGTTGTACACCATGTCGTAAGCGATGAACACACGGCCCTTGTAACCGTCAGTGATGTGTGCCTGGCAAATGGTGTCGACACCGGCCTTGAGAGACTGGGCGAATAGCCCGACGAAAAAGCCAGCCACGAGCAGACCCCAACGGTTCGGGGTGGCGCCTGGGAAAGCCTGGATGACTGCGGTCGCGGTGAGGAGGGCCATAAGGGCACGACGCATTCCTAGCCGATGCACCAACACGGGCATGAAGCCTGCCGAGAGCACGAAGCCGGCCCCCATAGCTACGGCCCATACGGTCATGTCTGCCATGGCTCCGTTGATGTCAGACTGCACGTGGAATCGGTTACGGTACCCCAAGATCATCGCCACCGAATACACCCCGAACAGCACCCGCTGGGCGCCAATCAGCGTGAGGGAGTGCCCCACCAGTGGCACTTTCCCTAGGTAGCGGAACCCATCCACCACATCCCCAGCCACCGCTCTCATCGTCCGAGAACGATCCACCGGTGGCGGCCCAAGCTCCCGACGTGAAAACTGCAGCCCCAAGGCGACCGAAACTGCGAAGAGGGCTGCGGAAATACAGAAAATGATCGTATCGGCGTGGTGTACAGGGATATGGCGTCCGGCAATCATGCGCACTGCTGCTGCAACAACGGCACCAATCATGAGCCCGAGCGGGCCAATCGTCGGCATGATCGACGACGCCGTCAGGTAGTCGCGCTTGTCGATGGTGTACTCCAACCCAGCGACCAAGGCGGTGAGCAAGAACCGGTTCAGGCTCATCGCGATGAGTAACCCGATGAGCAAGGCCAGGTGGGAGGGTTTATCGCGCGCACCATTCCAGACCAAGATCCCCAGCCCGACCGCAATGAGGCAGCGCAGACCATCGGTATAGACGAGGATGCGCTGACGCGACCAACGGTCGAGTACAACGGAGACGAAGGGGCCAATGATGCTGAAGGGCAGCAAGGTGATAGCCAGCACCATGGCGATCGACCACGCGTCAGGCTGCTGCTCGGGGGAGAGCAAAACGTAGGAAGCCATCCCGACCTGAAGGGTGCCGTCAGCCGCCTGGGTAGCTACACGAACCCCGAGAATCTTCCGGAAGTCGCGGCGTCGCCACAGGTGGCGCAGGTTCTGCCAGAACACATGGTCTCCTTCGGGCTGGCCTCTATCGATCCTAAAGGGTGAACCGAAGAACACTCGCGGGGGATCCACCTTAGCGGCCCTGCAAGGTTGGCCTCATCAATGAGGCTGCAAGGACGACGCAGCAGGACCGGAAATACCCCTACCTGCGGGCGAAGTACCACGTGGACGGTTGCCATAGCTCGGGGCTCTCGGCGCTTTTGTTACGGAAGTTTGCTCGGCTCCTATGTCCGCGACCTCGAGGAGAAATCAGAATCTCGGTGACATGTGATGGCAGCGGAACGCTACGCTGCTGTGGCGTCAGGTGAGCGTTGGTAACGGTCCGGGCCGGCCATGATGCGCACAGGTATGCAAAGAGGTGTCCAACACGTCATGATTGGAGCTATGACAATGAAGTCGGATCTTGAAATTGCCCGCGAGGCCCACCTTGACCCCATCGAGAAGGTTGCAGCCCGGGCAGGCATTGATGAGAAATACCTGGAGCCCTATGGGCGCGGCGTCGCGAAGGTGGACCTCGATGTCGTCACACACAACAGGGATCATTCTTGCGGTAAATACGTCGTCGTCACGGCCATGACTCCCACGCCTCTTGGTGAGGGCAAAACGACCACCGCTGTTGGTCTAGCCCAGGGCCTAGAGAAGATCGGCAAACATAGCGTGCTGGCCCTACGCCAGCCGTCGATGGGCCCAACTTTCGGAATCAAGGGCGGTGCCGCTGGCGCTGGATACTCCCAGGTGCTGCCGATGGAGAAGCTCAATTTGCACCTGACTGGTGACTTCCATGCCATTGGAGCGGCCCACAACCTGCTTGCCGCCATGATCGACAACCATCTGCACCAGGGCAACGAGCTCGACATTGAACCTCACTCGATCTCGTGGCGTCGCGTCGTCGATATCAATGACCGTGCCCTGCGCAACACCATTGTTGGTCTTGGATCGAGGGTCGACGGCGTCCCCCGCGAGACCGGATTCGATATCACCGCGGCTAGCGAGGTTGGCGTCATCCTGTCCTTGGCCACCTCCTTGTCCGACCTGCGTGCTCGCCTGGGGCGTATCGTCATCGGCTATAACCGCTCCAAAGAGCCAGTCAGCGCCGAGGATCTGCACGCCGCCGGATCGATGGCCGTCATTCTTAAAGACGCCCTCAAGCCAAACCTATTACAAACTACCGAGAACAGCCCGGTGCTCGTTCACGCCGGCCCCTTTGGCAATATCGCCACCGGTAACTCCTCGGTCATCGCAGACCGCGTCGGTATCGGTTGCGGCGATTACTTGCTCACCGAGGCCGGATTCGGTGCTGACATGGGAGCTGAGCGGTTCTTCAACATCAAATGCCGCATCGGTGGGATGCGCCCCGACGCTGCCGTCCTCGTCGCCACCGTGCGTGCCCTCAAAACCCACGCCGGTCGCTACAAAGTCATCCCCGGAAAGCCCCTGCCCCCGGCAATGCTGGAGGACAACCCTGACGACGTGCTCGCTGGTGCTGCCAATCTGCGCAAACACATCGAGATTGTGCGTGAGTTCGGCGTCTCCCCGATTGTGGCTCTCAACGTTTTCCCGACCGATCATCCCGATGAGATCGATGCCGTCCGTAAAGTCGCTGAGGCCGCCGGAGCCCATTTCGCCTCTTCGACCCATGTCGTCGATGGCGGTGACGGTGCCGTCGACCTGGCTCACGCGGTCGTGGCAGCCTGTGACCACAAGGCCGACTTCCGCTACACCTACGACCTTGGGGACTCTCTAGTCGAGAAACTGACCAAGGTTGCTACCAAGGTTTATGGGGCTGACGGAATCGACATCGCCCCAGCGGCAGCCAAGGAGCTGGCCCACTTCGAGGATCTCGGCTACGGCACATTCCCGGTTGTCATCGCGAAGACCCACCTATCCCTGTCCCATGACCCATCCCTCAAGGGCGCCCCGACCGGATGGCGGTTGCCTGTGCGCGAGGTGAGGGCCGCCGTCGGAGCTGGATACATCTACGCGATCTGCGGCGACATGCGCACCATGCCGGGCTTGGGCCGTCACCCGGCCGCCGAGAGGATAGATATCGACGATAACGGCGAAACCATCGGACTGTTCTGACGTCAACGGTTCGGGGGCGCGCAGTGGTGCCGCGTCCCCGAGCTGGTTCCAACCATCGGCGTTGTGTAACGCCTCCGGACAACACAGTTCAGGCTTGTTGCGGGGATGCCGTACCCTCAACTCGTGACCAGCAAACGTGCCGAGGATGCCCGCCTCCGTATCGAGTTTGAGGAGAGAGCGCGCCGTCAGGAGGCTGTTCAGGCCCAGCGACTCATCGATGACTTCCTCGTCATGGCTCGCGCTCAGGGGATGACACCAGTGCCGCTGCGCGCTCAACTTATGGACGGCCACGAGGCGCGCACTGACAAACGAGGCTGGTACCTCAACGCCAAGCATTCCCTCGCCATCGGAGAAAACGGGGAGTACTACCACCTCGTCGTCACCGGTGGCTTCGCTGAGCGACTGCGCGGGGTCAAGCTTCACCCTTCCCTGCCCCCGATGCATATTGGCAGAGGCGGTCGCGACGGTGAGACTGGAGAACTTAAAGAGTTCCTGACGTGGCTGATTGACTCTCGTTAGGCTTCGACGGCGGCCGGGGCGTGACGCTGACCACCTAGTCGACGGCGTCTCTTGGACCTCAAGTAGTCACGTCCGAACCATGCCGTCATAATGACGGCGCTGGCGAGGAATCCCCAAGGAATGAGACGCAAGCCCAGGATGGTGTGGTCACGCACCGTCACGATGGCGTCATCCGGATGGTTCGGTGTGGCTCGGATCACTAGATCGACCTTCTGACCCACGTGGTATTTCTTGATGTCACGGTAGGGGTTCGACCAGACCGTATCCGTCGCCCCGTCGTAGGTGTACGAAATGAGCGCAACATTGCCGCCCTCGGCATGCATGAGGTACTTGGTAGCACCGGTACTGACGGAGCGGTGTGAGTAGACAGCTGTCACGGTTCCCTGGATGATCTGGCCATCATGGATGAAATTGTCGCTGCGGTCAGCTAGCACGAAGTACAAGCCTCCCACAGTCACGAGATAGATCACCCCGAGCAGAGCCATGACACGCTTGAACTTCGTCACAGCGAACAGCATACGTCGCACGCATCGCAACCTCATTCACGACGCGGCGAGCAACTCGTCACGATGCTGCCTCATGGCCCGGCTCGCCCGAGAGCATCGAGCTCGCACCGCTGTAGGGCTGGTGTTATGACGTTGTGCGGCGGTAGTGCAATCCAATGCCTCCACCCACACACTACGCAATACTGGCGCGCTTGTCGGAGTGATGATTCCGAGCTCCTCAGCTGCACTGAGCAAGTCCGACGCCACCTGCCCTGGTTCTTGCATCTCTGGTGCGCTGATGTCGATTGATTCGGCAGGGGTTTCTGGGCTGCTGTGCTGGCGTCGAGATGAAATGGCATGTAGACAGTCCAAGGCCACATTTGTGCACACCTTGTTAGTACGGGACAACGGGAAAGTGACGATAACTACCCAGGCCTCGCCGATGTAGTCATCGAGACAGGCCTGATGATCACGATTGGCGATCGTGACCAGGGTAGGAAGAATCGCCTGAATCAGCGCCATCCCGGCGAATTCGGATGTCTGACCGGCCCCGCTGCGGGCGGCGATAAGGGCGCGAAGTGCGGCAGCGTCGTCTTGACGCAGCCGTTGGGGAAGATCCTCTGGGTAGCACCCGCGGCAGATTAAGTCGGTGCGCCACGGGGCGCGGGGGTGGGAGCACAACTCTTGCCAGAGGGAACGGAGGCGGCGGGGTGTAGTGGACGTGAAGGTCATGGCAGCACCTTTCGGATGGGCGATGCCCTAAGCCCATCGAAGTGGTGTTGTCTGCGGTGTTGTCCGCATCCGTGTAGGTGTTGCCCTTTCCTACACCGGTGTTGCCTCTATCTCGTCTGGTGTTGTCCGATGAATCGCTGCGAAAACCGGCCGTGCCCCGAAGGACACGGCCGGTTCACGGCTTCCCGCACAAGGTCTCACTCGTCGGCGAGCGCCTCGGTTGGAATCGCTTTGGCGGCTCGTCTGCCCGGCAACACCGAGGCCAGGCATGCCGCCACCAGGCAGATCGCGATGAGACTGAGGGTCCATGGCCAATCGATCGAGAAGTGCACAGGGATGGTGTCCGAGGCGACGCGGAACACCGACCGAATGCCCAGCCAGGCGAAGTAGAACCCAGCAACTATTCCCACGATGACGCCGGCCATTCCGACCTGGATCGATTCGTACAGCAGCATCAACCTCAATCCACGCCGCTGCATGCCCATAGCCCGCAACAGCGCAGATTCCCGACGCCGCTCCAGCACGGACAGGCTCAAGGTATTGGCCACGCCGATGAGGGCGATGAGCACCGCCACACCGAGCAGGGCCGTCATCACCATCAGCAGGACCTTGAGGATCAGCTCGACGATTCCGCCGATGAGGGCGCCTCCACCGATGTCCATATGCTGCGAACTACTGCTCGACATGGACATCATCACCGTCAGAGTGGAGGCCAAATTGCTGCGGTCGTCCAGGTGGACCCAGATGGACTGGTCAGTCACGGAAGGCACGATCCTCTTCAAGTCCTCTTGATTGACCACGACGTCGCCTTCAGAAAGCCCGTGGACCTTCGTGACCTTGAGAGTCACTTTGCCTTTGGAAGAGGTGAAGGTCATAGTCTGCGGCGGGTTGTCTATGGAAGTTATCAGTGCGACCCCCGGCTTCATCTCCTTGGCGATGGAGGGTGCCACCTTGGCGATCTCGTCAGGGTTTCCGGACAACATATGGGCGTGAGGGGACAGATCACTCTCGGCGAACCCACCTTTGAGGACGATGGAGTCCTTGACGTTCGGCAGGTCCTGCACCGTCTTTAGGGCTGACGTGTCGAGCGTGCTCGCCGTCTCCTGGCCGGTATTTGGGTCGTAAGAGGGGCGGTTCGTGAGGGTGAGGTCGATCGGGAAGTGCTCGTTGATTTGGTCCATGACCGTCGTGCGCGTCGTCGAGATGCCCACCTGTAAGGTCACCGACAAACCGGTAGCCAACATAAGGGCCACCGCAGTCAGAGAAGTGCGAGTCGGGTTGCGGTTGGCGTTTGAGGTTGATAGCCGTGCTGTGGGCCCGAGAGGTCGCAGCAGGAATCCCATGGCACGGATCAACCACGGCACGTACAGCGGGGTCGCGATGAGCAAAGTTAGAGACAGACACATTGCTGACAGAATTGCCATCGTGATGATTGATGTACCGGTTCCGACGATGGCCCCCACAGATAGCGCAATTCCAGCCACTGCAAGCAGGGAGCAGACGACGATCCTCGCAATACCGATGCGACGTTTCTGTTCCACGGTCGGTACTGGGCGCAGTGCCTCCAATGGTGCCACTCGAGTTGCCCGCAGTGCCGGCAGGAAGGCCGCCAACACAGTGATGACGATGCCGATGAGGAACTCGACGATAATGTCACCCCACGGCCAGGCTAACCCGAAGGCTAAAGCCCCGGTATAAGCCGTGCCGGCAACGGTCAACAGGATGCCAAGCACGACCCCCAGCATCGATCCAAGGACGCCGAGCACGATCGCCTCGGCGAGGACTCGTCGTCTCACTTGGCCGCTCGACGCTCCAACAGCCCTCATGAGGCCGATCTGGCGACGTCGCTGAGCCAACAGAATGAGAAAGGTCGTCGTGATAATAATCGCTCCCACTAACAGGGCGATAGCACCAAAGACCATAAGCATGTACTTGGTGACATCGAAGTCCTCAGTCAGACTATTGATGGTTTTCTTCTGGAAAGAGTCAGCCGTCGAGATCGTGGCGCCGGCGTCGTCTTTATTGAACTGCGGTGCGTCCTTAATCTTCGGCAGGGTCTTCTCGAGGTTGGTGACGAGTTGTCCCGGCGCCGTCCCATCCTTGGCCTTGACGACCCAGGTATCGGGGGTTTGGCCGGGAAGTTGGCCCACATAAGCCGGAGCAGTTTGCAGAGCCGAGGGGTCGTCGGTGATGCCGACCACCTTGAGGTCATGACCGCTGAACGCAACGGTATCGCCGATGCTGGCCTGGAGTCGCTTGGCAGCATCTTCGGACAGAGCGACCTCGTCGGCCTTCGACGGCCAGAACCCGTCCTTGACCGTCGACCAGCGGAAGGGCTCTGCCGGAACCTGGTGGAGGTCGATCATCACCGAATCATGTCCGTGGGCTGCCGGCATGGACGTCGACAGCACGGTGTCAACAGCCGCGACCCCCTGGGTTTCTTTGATAGTTCGGGTGACCTCATCGGGGTCGGCAACCGCTCCGCCGGTGTCGACGACAACGTCGGCCTTCGAGGTGGCAACGGCCTGTTCCTTGCCCAGCGCCACACCCTGGGTACGTACGAACATCGAGATACCAACGAGGAACCCAACCGACACTGCAATGGCAATGAGGGTTGCGACCAACCGACCGGGATGGTGACGCAGCTCTCTGAGAGCCTCAGTGAACATCAGCCCTCCAATCCGGCCATTGCCTCGCTCACCGATTCGGCGGTGGGGGAGGCAATGTCGTCGACGATGCGACCGTCTAACAACATGAGGGCGCGGTCGGCATAGGATGCGGCCTTTGCGTCGTGAGTGACCATGATGATCGTCTGCCCTAGATCGTCGACGCAGTGGCGCAGATAACCCAGGAGGTTTGCGCCTGACTTTGAGTCCAACGCACCGGTAGGTTCGTCAGCAAAGACGACGTGCGGTTTGGTGATCATGGCTCGGGCGCAAGCGACACGCTGCTGCTGGCCGCCCGACAGCTCCGAGGGACGATGCTTAAGCCGGTCGCTAATGCCCAGGCCGGTGATCAACTGGTCCCACAGCGCCCTGTCAGGCTTGCGTCCGGCCAAGTCCAGAGGAAGCAGGATGTTTTCCTCAGCGGTGAGCATCGGCAGCAGGTTGAACGACTGGAAGATGAACCCGACATTGTCGCGGCGCAGAGTCGTCAGCTTGGCATCAGGAAGATTCGAAATCTCCATACCAGCCAGGAATACCTGCCCTGAGGTTATGCGATCCAAGCCAGCCAGGCAGTGCATGAGAGTTGACTTGCCAGATCCCGACGGTCCCATGATCGCGGTGAAGGTGCCGCGGGTGAAGCGAACGCTAATTGAATTCAGGGCGGTGACGCGGGTTTCCCCTTCTCCGAAGATCTTGGTGAGCTGCATGCCGGCTGCGGCGTCGGTCTCTATGGGAGTATTGAGGAGCCCAGGAGCGAGGCCACCGCGTTGGGCCGGGGTGGCGGTGTTAAAGGGGTGGGCAGGGAAAGGCTTGGCAGTGTGGGGCGGCTGAGGAGCCGGTGCCTGTAGTCCCCAGGGCTGACCTAGTTCCCGATCCTGCTCACCGATAGGTCGCAACGAGTCACCGCTCCACTCCGATGAGGTGCCATATCGGGGTGGCTCGAAAGATCCTGGCTCGCTCGGGATCGCATGGTCCAGCGAGTGCTGGGGTTCGTCAGATTCGTAAGGTCGGTCGTGGTCGCTCATGATGCCTTTCATGGTTCCCGAAGAGGGTATCGACTAGTAGCCGACACCCCCTCACGCCTTAGGTGACGTGAAAAAGACGGACGTTTATGATGCCCAGTATTGAGTACGGATTAGGTATCTCAAAGAAGGCCGACCTCATGGGCAAACAGCACGAGGCCAACCCGGTCGCGGCACTCTAATTTCGATAGTAGTCGGCCGATGTGAGTTTTCACAGTTCCTTCTGCCATGTAGAGGGTCTGCGCGATTTCGGCGTTCGTCGCTCCCTTTGCAATCTCCACCAGCACTTCCTTCTCGCGATCTGTCAAGACCGACAGTCTCTTATCTGCGGCCTTGGGATCGTTAGGCAGGGTGGGGACGACGTGGTCGAGCAAGCGGCGGGTGGCCGATGGTGCGACGACAGCGTCGCCGTCAGCAACATTGCGGATAGCGCTCAGCAGTTCCGTGGGGCGGGCATCCTTGAGCAGGAACCCCGAGGCGCCGGCCTTGAGAGCGGCGTACACATACTCGTCGAGGTCAAAGGTGGTCAGAATCAGCACCTTGGTATCCAGTGGGGACGCCGTGATGCGTCGAGTGGCCTCGACACCGTCCATCTGCGGCATCCGGATGTCCATGAGGGCGACGTCGACAGGCATTCGACGTAGCACGTCAAGGGCCTCGAGGCCGTTTGACGCCTCCGAGACGACCTCCATGTCATCCTCGGATTCGATGAGCATACGAAACCCCGAACGGACCAGGGACTGGTCGTCGACGAGGATGACGCGAATCGGATCGGGCATGGCACCTCCAGTTGCTCGTCAGTCGAAGCTTACCGATCGCGTGCCGTGCAGGAATGTGTCGATCTCTGGATTCGCTGGGTCGTAATGGTCGCCGCACCAGGTCTCGGCGAATTGCTCTAGACGCTGATCGGTCGAGTGAAGAAGGAGGAACAGCGTCGCGCCGTGGGCAATCATGGCGAGCAAGACGAATGAGCGTGGTAGGTATAGCAAGAACGCGAGAACGAACAGGATGAGCGCAGGCCAGGTCATTCCACAGAACGCCATGATCGTCTTCTTGGCGATGGCAGCCTCCATCGCGTTGGCGTCAACCTTGCCGGTTAGTTTGGTGGGAAACGGACGCAATATCAGGCCGAGGATCAATGCCACAAGCCACGATGCAGCAGGGATGCCTAATGACTTGACGAGCGGTGTGTGGGATTCCGGGAGGATTACCCACGCATCCAGTCCGAAAAACCCAAGTGCCACAGCCACGGTGAGGAGCAGGATGTCCAGTTTTCTCGTGATGCCATGAGTTAACACAGCGTAATAGTATTTCATATCTCGATCATCCAGCGTCACACCGCACATGAATCGTAGTTCTTGCTGCGAGGCTGTGAATGACCACAGGCACGTTCTGGCGAACCTCAGCAACGAGAACCCCTGGGCGCGATGCGGTTTCGATCGACAGCGCTGCCGCCGTGGTTGGCCTCTCCTCGATGCGGCTTAACTCTTGACTGCTCCCTCCGAGATACCGGCGATGAGTTGCTTGGCACCGATGACAAACACGACGAGCAGTGGGACGACAGCAATGAGCGAAGAAGCCATGAGCATGCCGTAGTCGGTGCCGTGTGCCGTCTTGAGTTGGCTCAAGGCTACCTGCAGGGTCAGTTTGCTGGGATCGTTGAGGACGATAAGGGGCCACATGAAGTCATTCCACGAGCCGATGAAGGTGAAGATCCCCAAGAATGCCATGGCAGGACGAATAATCGGTAGGCACACGTGCACGTACTGGTGCCAGAACCCGCACCCATCTAGCGTGGCAGCCTCCAGCAGTTCCTTCGGGATGGCATTCGTAGCGTACTGTCGCAGCCAAAACACCCCGAACGAGCTGGCTAGGGAGGGCACGATGACGGCCTTGAGGTCGCCTACCCACCCGATCTTGCTCATGAGGACGAACTGCGGGATCGTCGCGAGTTGGGTGGGAAGCAAGAATGTCGCCAGGACAATCACGAAGAGCACGTTCCTGCCGGGAAAATCGAACTTGGCGAAGGCGAAAGCTGCCAGCGACGAGATGAGTAACACAAGTACCGACACCGTGGTCGCCACGAGAGCCGTGTTGGCCATAGCCGCCCAAATGTTGACCTTATCGGTGATGGTATGAACGTTCTCGCCCAGACGGTTGCCGGGGGTAAGGACCGGAGGATACTTGTAGATCACTGAGGATGGCCGGCTGGCTAGCACGAACATCCAGTAGAACGGGAATAGCGAGATCAGCCCGCCCAGAATGAGGAACAGGTGTCGGAAGAACGCCCCGATGTGCACCCGCCGTCTCATCGTGCCACCTTGCGATCATGCTCGCGGGTAACGAGCCAGTTAATGATCGAGAAGAACAGCACAACGACGAATACTCCCCAGGCGATCGTCGCTCCATAGCCGTATCGGTTCTCCTGAAAGGCCACTGAGTAGAAGTAGAGCACCATCGTCAAACCGGAATTGTTCACCCCGCCTGCCGAGGCCGCCCCGGCGGACTGAGAACTCGTGAGCACCTGCGCCTCGGTGAAGCTCTGCAACGAACCGATCGTCGACATGAGGGTGATGAACAAGACGATGGCACGAAGTTGGGGCAAGGTGACATGGAAGAACGTCTGCCACCCGTTGGCCCCGTCAATGGCAGCCGCCTCATACTGCGTCTTGTCGATGGCTTGCAGACCGGCGAGGATGAGCAGTGCGTTATAGCCGACGAATGACCACACTGTCAGGGACGAGATGGCGATCTTGATGCCCCACTCGTTTTGCAACCAGGCGATATTTTCCTGACCTAGCAAGTTGCGCACGGCGTTGGCCAGGCCGAACTGGCTGGAGAAAATCGAGCTGAACAAGATTCCCATAGCCACCATGGACGTGATATTCGGGACCAAGTAAATGACCCGATAGGTCGTAGAGAACCGCATCGTCTTGTTCAGCATGAGGGCGACGATCGTGGCAATGATGAGTGTCGGGATCGTGCCCATCGCCCACAGAATAAGCGTGTTGCCCAGCGACTTGTAGAACAGGTGGTCGCTGATGAGATAGGTGAAATTCTCTAAACCGACGAAATGGGCACTCCCCAAGCCTGACCAGTCAGTGAAGGCTAGTAGCAGGGTAAAGATCATCGGTATAGCGGCGAAGACAAGGAAAAAGAAGAAATACGGACTCAAAGCGGCATAGATCGGCAAAGCCTTGCGCATTCGCCGACCCACGGACGGGTGATGCAGCTCGTCCGTGGGCGTGGCGGTGACGGTATGTGGTGAACTCATCTCGGTACAGACGCCTCACCTGACGGTGAGATGCAGTTGCCTGGCGATGCGCTTAGCCTCGGAGACGGCATCGTGCCAGGCAGTTTCCGGATTCTTTCCCGAGGATTCGACCCGCTCGAGCTGGGCCGCAAACGGGGCGGAGACGGCGCCGGAGTTCGAGTCCTCGAAGAGCGGACGTACCGACTCGGCAGCCTTGCCGAAGACCTTCGCCGCATGCTGACCGCCAAGGAAGTCCACTGGACCCGAGACTTTCGGATCGTCGTAGGCTTTCGGGGAGACGGGGAAGTTGCCATTGTGGACGTACTCGCGTATCTGGGACTTTACGCTGAGCAGCTCGCGGATCGCGGCAAAGGATGCCTTGGGATCCGAGGCGCCGGCCGGGATAGACAGGAATGAGCCTCCCTGGTTGATAGCCGGGCCAGGGTGGGCGCACACCCGCCACTTTCCTTTCGTTTGGGGGGCATCAACCATGAGGTCAGCCAGGTGCCAGGAGGCACCGAAATCGGCAGGCAAACGTCCCTCGTTGACAGCGGCTGCGGCGTCGGAGGTGTCGGACTGGATCGTAGCGATGATGCCGGCCTTGAGTGCCTTGACGGTGATGTCCCACGCGTTGCGAATGTGGTCCTGGTCACCGATGAAGGTCTTCTTCTCGTCAATGAATCCCTTGCCCGACTGCGGCCAGATCGTGCCGAACAAACCAGCGGCGTTGCGCACTAGGTAGGTCTTCTTCTTGGCGGCTAACAACTTGGTACCGAACTCGATGAAGGCATCCCAGGTGGTCATCTGGGCGGCAACCTGGTCAGGATCGCTGGGAAGTTTGGCCTGCTCGAAGATGTCAGCCCGATAGAACAGGGCTGTGGGACCGATGTCGGAGGGGATGCCCAGCTGCTTGCCGTCAGTGGTGGTCGCCTGGGCCCACTTCCAGCCCAGGTAGTCGGACTCGATGTCTTTGGCGCCGAGAGTATTGAGGTCAACAAAGTACCCAGCGTGGTCACGGAAGAACGCGATGTCCTCACCCTTGACGCCGGTAAGGTCGGGTAGCCCGGAGCCCGCAGTGAAGGTCGTTGTGAGCTTCTGCTTGAAATCGCCGCCGATGATGTCCTGACGCACGTTATAAGACGGCTGCGCTTTGGCGACGGTAGCTAACGTCTGCTTGTCGAAGCCTTCTGGCCACATCCATAGGACGAGCTTCTTAGCGTCACCGGCGCCCGTATCGGACTTGGGCTCGGTGGAGGTGGAGCATCCGGTCAACGCCGACACTCCCAACACGCCCAGCCCGGCGAAACCGCCGGAGAGCAGATGACGACGCGACAGATTCATGAGGTCCCTCCTTGGGTTGAACGGGAATCGTCACTGACAAAATCGCTCAATAATGTTCAGATGTCGGCGGGACGTGGGCCCGTCCCTTCGTGGTGCGAACGCCTTCTCGGGGAATATTTGGGGCTTGTGTACCCGCCAAGGATTCAGGGTGTCACGACTGTGTGCAACTGAGGTTAACTGTAGGTGATCTCCAGGCAACAACCTTGTCAATGCTTGATTCGAGTATGGTCAAACCAACCGACAAAGGTTGGTTTGTGAGATCACTGTAGCGGTCGGTGGGCGATGAGTTGCTGAAAAATGATTGAAATGACGAAATTGTGTAGACGGATGGTCATGGATCGGTACCATGGGGCACATGCTCAAGGCCGCTCGTCACGACGCGATCGTCGAACTGCTCCGGGACCGGCCTGCCATGCGAACCGTCGACGTCGCTCGGAATCTGAACGTGAGTATGGCCACGGCCCGACGCGATTGCATCGCCCTGGAAAATAAGGGCATCATCGAGCGTTCCTGGGGAGGTATCCAACTCGTTACGAGCGTGGACGACCACTTCGGCGACGTCATGAACCATCACGCTCAGGCCAAAGCTGCGATCGCCCGCAAGGCCACCGAGCTTATCCACGACGGCGACACGATCATCATGGACATCGGCACCACTGTCCACCACCTGTCCGGGCTGCTCACCGGGCGCTCCATCACCGTGCTTACTGCATCCCTGCCCGTCTTTGAGACTCTCAGAACCGCCTCGGACGTCACCGTTGTCGTGCTCGGGGGAGTGTGGTCGGAGCGGTACCAGTGCTTTGACGGTCAGTTCGTCGCTGACGCGCTGACCCGCCACCAAGCTGATCTGGCCTTCCTAGGCTGCTCAGGGGTGAGTGCTAACGGGCGAGTTCGAGATACGAGTCGTTCCCAGGCTTACATCAAGCAGGCGATCATCGCTGCCGCGAGTCGGAGCTACTTGCTCGTCGACTCCGAGAAATTCCCGGGCGTCGGAGCGCATTCCCCGTTCACCCTCGAGGAGGTCAGTGGCGTCATTACCACCGGGCCGCTGCCACCGGACTTCGACGCACACTGCGAATCAACAGTGGAGGTCATTACCGCATGAAGCTCACCATCCTCGGTGGCGGAGGATTCCGCGTTCCGCTGGTATTTAAGGCCCTTGCTCACGACACCTCGCCGCAACGAGTCACCGAACTGCGGCTCTACGACACCGACCCGCTCCGGCTAGGCGTCATCGAGACGGTGGTAGCCCAGCTGGCCCGCGCCCTGCCTCACGCGCCGTCAGTGGTAGCTACCACCGACCTGCCCACCGCTTTGGCGGGAACCGACTTCATCTTTTCGGCCATCCGCGTCGCCGGCACCCATGGACGTGCCCTCGATGAGTCGATGTGCCTGGCTCGCGGGGTCATCGGTCAAGAGACCGTAGGAGCTGGCGGTATTTCGTATGCTTTGCGGGGGATCCCGGTGGTACTCGACCTCGTCGAGCAGATCACGCGGTATGCCCCCGACGCCAAGGTCATCAACTTCACTAACCCGGCGGGGGTGATGACTGAGGTCATGCAGCGTCGCCTGGGAGACCAGGTAGTGGGCATCTGCGACTCTCCAGTGGGTCTGGCCCGTCGCATCCTCACCACCCTGCAGCGTGCCGGGCTGGCACCGGCCGACCTGGGGTCCCTATTCGACGGCGACGGGCGCATTCACATCGGCTACAGCGGACTCAACCACTTAGGTTGGCTTACCAGCCTAAACGTTGATGGGGTCGACGTCCTGCCGCGTCTGCTTGAGCGACCCGACCTCATTGAGAGCTTCGAGGAAGGTCGTCTCTTCGGTGCCGACCTGGTGCAAGCCTTGGGCGCCGTGCCTAACGAATACCTGCATTACTACTACTATTCCCGAGACGACCTCGCCGCCGATCGGAAGGCTGAAGCCCCGCGCGGAGCCTTCCTGGAGGCCCAGCAGAACCAGTTCTACACCCAGGCCCAACACACTGACGATGTCGCTGGCCTATGGGAAGCCACCCGTCTGGAGCGAGAGGAGACCTACATGGCCACCAATCGCGAGGTCTCGGGTGAATTCGAGCGCGATGAAGCCGACTTAGAGACCGGCGGATACGACAAGGTTGCGCTGGCGATCATGCACGCCATCGCCAACGACGTACCCGCCGAGCTCATCCTCAACGTCGCCAACCACGGGGCCCTTCCCGACCTGCCCGACGAGGCCGTCGTGGAGGTCCCGTGCCGGGTAGACGGTGCCGGGATTCACCGGCTGCCCACTCCCGCGCTGCCCGACCATGCCCGAGGACTTGTCGTTAACGCCAAGTACGTAGAACAACGCACCATCGACGCTGCTGTTAACCACAGCCGTACCGCCGCCCTGCTGGCCCTGAGCCACCACCCGCTTGTTGACTCCGTTCACGTCGCCGAACAGCTGCTTGACGACTTCGCTGACGCCTTCGACGGCCTGGAGTACCTCAAGGACGCCCATGCATGATCACACCGAACTCATCCAGGACCGGATTGGCCATCTCAAGGAACGTCTCGAACGAGAAATCACCGAGAAGATCTGTCCATTGCAGGTGACGGCCTGGCAGGTCCCCGGCGAGCCAGTGAGCTTCAAGGAGGCCGCTGCCGCCAATTACCAGCCATTTCCGCCCGGGACGTGGTGGGGTGCTCCATGGAGCACCTGGTGGCTGCACGTTACCGGCACCCTGCCTGCTAGCCACGCTGGTGAAGAGGTCGATCTCTCGATGGACCTTGGATTCGTTGGTGATTGGGCTGGTAACCAGTCCGAAGCGATGGTCTACACCGCGAACGGACGCCCTCTCAAGGCCCTCAACCCACGCAACCACCGGATCGGGCTTAACCATGGGGCGCTCGCTGCCCGATTCACCAAAGAGGGCGAGCCGCTCATTGGGGCCGACGGGGACGTCGAGTTGTGGGTAGAGGCCGCCGGCAACCCCGACATGACCCAGCACTTGGGAGGACCCACCGAGCTGGGGGATCGTCGCACTGCGGGACATGAGCCGCTGTGGCAGTTCAAAGGAGCGGAGCTTTCGGTGCGCCGCAATGAGGTGTGGGGCTTGTGGCTTGACATCGACGTTCTTGACGGGCTCATGCGCCAGCTACCAGCCGAGTCCACCCATCGCGCCAGACTTCTCCGCGGCTTGGAACAAGCTGCTGACGAGGTCGATCACCAGGGGATCGTCGCCGGTGCCGGACCGGCCCGGCAAATCCTTGCCGGGTACCTGGATTCGGGGGCAAACTCATCAGCCCAACAGATGACGGCCATCGGACATGCGCATATCGACTCGGCCTGGCTATGGCCGTTGCGTGAGACCCGCCGCAAGGTGGTGCGCACCTTCTCCAATGTTGTCGCCCTGGCGCAGGAGTACCCCGACTTCCACTTCGCTTGCACCAGTGCCCAGCACTATGCCTGGCTCCAAGAATCCTCACCAGAGCTCTTCGAACGCGTTCAGGAGGCCATCGAGCGTGGCCAGTGGCATCCGGTGGGTGGTATGTGGGTGGAGTCCGACGCTAACCTGCCCTCCGGGGAATCGCTGGTGAGACAGTTCACCAGCGGTCTGCGCTGGATGCGCGAACACCTCGGGGTGCGTCCGGACTGTTTATGGCTGCCGGATTCTTTTGGCTACACCGGTGCGCTGCCTCAGATTGCTCGACTTGCTGGCATGCGCTGGTTCTTTACTCAGAAACTCAGCTGGAACACGGCGAACACGCTTCCCCACCACACCTTCTGGTGGGAGGGCATCGACGGGACCCGGATCTGGACGCACTTCCCGCCAGTGGACTGCTACGACTGTGTTGTCAGCGCCCAAGAGGTCAAGAAAGCTGAGGCAAACTTCAAAGAGAAGGGCGTGGCCAGACGCTCAATCCTGCCATTCGGATACGGCGACGGCGGCGGTGGACCTACCGCCGAACAAGTGGAACGCGCCCGCAGGTTCGCCGACCTGGAGGACGCGCCGCAGGTGCGGCTGGGCTCTCCGGACGACTATTTCGACCAGGCGCAGGAGGACCATCCACAGGCGTCAGTGTGGCGCGGTGAGATGTACCTGGAGTTCCACCGGGGCGTCTACACCTCCGCCCACCCCCTCAAGAACGGCAACCGACGCGCCGAGGTTGGGCTCGCGGCTGCCGAGTGGCTCGCCGTTATGGCCGCCCGTACCGGCCACCCCTACCCCTACCAGCAGCTGGAACAACTGTGGCAGCGCACCCTGCTGCTGCAGTTCCACGACATCCTTCCTGGATCGTCGATCGCGTGGGTGAACCAAGAGGCCATCGCCGAGTTCACCGCCATTCGTGCCGAGTTGAATCAGCTCATGGACGACGCCTGGCAGGCACTATTGCAGGCGAGTGGCGGCGAGACTGTGGGGGTGAGCCTAGTTAATCCGTCCCAGGCGGACCGGCGCGAGGTCCTCACTGTCAGTGACCGACCCGTACTCGTGCAGGTGCCAGCAATGGCGGCGAAATCGCTGACCGATGCCGTGGTTGACCCCGAGCACCCGGTGCATGTGCAGCGAGGTCGCGACGCGATCCGGATGACGAACGGACTCGTCGACGTGTGTATTGACACTCGCGACGGGCTGGTGAACTCGATTGTTGACCTGGTATCTGACCGCGAACTCCTGCTGTCTGGACAGCGCGCCAACCGGCTCGTCCTGCACCCAGACTATCCCGACTGCTTCGATGCTTGGGAGCTGCAGCAGCAGTACCGTCACAGCGGCGATCCGGTGGACCGGGTCACTGATTTGCGCGTCACCGAAAGCCTGCTGCGCGCCCAGGTGCGCGTGGAGCGCCACGCCGATCAGTCCAGCTTCGTCCAGACCATCACCCTGGACGCCGACAGTCGGGCGGTGGAGTTCAGCGTCGACGTCGACTGGGCCGAACGGGCTCGCGTGCTCAAGGTGGACTTTCCTCTCGACGTGGCCGCCCGCTCCAGCCGTGACGAGATCCAGTTTGGCCACATCGGACGGCCAATCGAGGCCAATACCTCCTGGGACGATGCCCACTTCGAGAGCTGCGGGCAGCAGTGGATGTTGCTGGCTGAGCCAAGGTACGCGGTGGCGCTGGTTAACCAGTCCAGCTATGGTCACGACGTGAGCCCGGCCGGTGGGGACGAGCACACCCCCACTATGGGGGTCATGGCCCGACTCACCCTGTTGCGCTCACCGCAGAGCCCAGACCCTCACCCCGACCAGGGATGTCACCACCTTGTCTACAGCCTGCTTACCGACGCCCGGGTCGAGTCCGCGCACGTCGAGGCGGCACGGCTTAACCAGCCGCTCCAGGTGCGAAGCGGGACGGTGGAACTGCCCAGTACGGCCCGGATCGAGCCGGTGCACGGCACGGCTGTCATCGACGCCGTCAAGCAGGCCTTTGACGGGTCTGGGGATCTTGTCATACGCATACATGAAGCCGAGGGTGCTCGCAGTCGGGTGCGTCTACTGCTGGACCGGGACGGTTGTGTGAGCGAGGTGGATCTGCTTGAGGACCCGATTGACGAGCCGACCCAACAACTGCCGGCCAGCACCTGCAGCAGGGTGGAACTCACCCTGCGTCCCTTCCAGATTCTGACACTGAGAGTGAGCCAGCGATGAAACTTCTCCTGGTGTGCATCGACGGGTTGCGCCTCGACATCGCATTGCCTGAGGCATTGCAACGCGATCCGGGATTCACCCACCCCGATCACCCCGCCGATCCCCGATTCGTGCGGGGCGTGGGGCAGGGCGAGCCGGTCCCCGAGCATCCGGCGCCGGCCCTGGACCACACCCTGCCCGTCGATCGAGCCCCGAAGAACCTGGCTCCGACCCTCGCTCGCCTGGTGCGAGGGGATGACCGCTCCCAGGGCACGATCATCCCCATGTGGATGACCCCGCCCACCGACTCTGCCCCCGGCTGGACGACGATCCTCACCGGCGCCACCCACGAGCAGTGCAATGTGTGGTGGAACGAGTTCGTCGGCCACGATCTGGCACGTCACCCTGACATCCTCTCCCAGGTGTTCTTCGCCAACCCATCGGCGCGCACCCTCGCCGCAGCTACCTGGGACGCCTTCGTGAGCCCCTACGGGCCCGGCCCGATCATTCACCAGCGGGTGGACCAACAGCGCACCGGACAGCACCAGCTCTTCGGCCCCGACCTTTCCCAAGGCATCGACCGGGCTGATGAGCAAGTGTCGTCGTGGGCCGCCTGGCATCTGCTGCACGAGGGCCCGGACGCCGCCGTCGTCTACTTCGAGGGGGTCGACCACGCCGGACACAGTTTCGGGGCGGACTCCGAGCAGTACCAGCAGGCAGTGGGGCATGTCGACGAGCTCACCCGTCACCTTGTCAAGGCCGTCGCCGAGCGCCACGAGCAGCTCGGGGAGCAGTGGCTTGTCGCCGTCACCACCGATCACGGTCACAAACCCGAAGGGGGTCACGGGGAAGACGAGGTGGAGGTACGTCGCAGCTTCCTGGCAGCCCACCACATCGGTGGGACGCTTCCCGAGCCGTTGCTGCGTACCGCTGCCCTTCGCAGCCACGAGGTGACGCCGCTGCTACTGCAGGCAATGGGAGTGCACCCTGGCCATATGGACGCCAGCGACGTCGGCGTCTTGCGTGACGTGGAACCGATCGGCCCAAGTAGAGAGATGGATTTTGAATGGTGACGATGTACCCGCCGCAGCAAGTGGATGCCGTCCTCTTTGACATGGACGGAACCCTGCTCAACACCCTGTCGGCCTGGTGCGTGGCATCCGAGCATCTGTGGGGCACTTCTCTGGCTGACGCTGACAGCGCCAAGGTTGACGGGGGCACCGTCGACGACGTCGTTGAGCTGTATCTGCGAGACCACCCTCAGGCAGATCCCCAGGCCACCGTCGAGCGTTTCATGGACATCCTTGACGCCAACCTGGCTGGCAACACCGAGCCGATGCCCGGAGCTGACCGCCTCGTGAAGAGGCTGTCGGGTCATGTACCCATCGCTGTGGTGTCGAATTCCCCGACGCGTTTGGTGCGTGACGGATTGGCCTCACAAGGCTGGCTGGAACTGTTCGACACCGTCCTTGGGGTGGACGAGGTCGCTGCCGGCAAACCGGCCCCCGACCCCTACCTCACCGCAGCGAGGCGTCTAGGGGCCGACCCGAGCAGATGTGTCGTTATCGAGGATTCCGCTTTCGGATTGCGTGCCGGACGGGCTGCCGGAGCGTGGGTTCTCACGGTCGGACGCAGACTCAAGGGCCAGGGGGACATGTGGGTTTCCGGGCTGGACGATGAGCGGGTGACCTCCTGGGAACCCCATCGATGAGGGCGTGCGAGCTGACACCTGCCCTACGGCAGCGTCTAGACGAGATCGGTGCCAAGATCAGCCAGGGCGTAGGCAAGGGCCTTGACGAGGCGATGGGCCGGCAGGCTGCAAGCCGATTCGTGGCCTGGATGACGGACACGTGGACGCGCACTATGTCCCGCGACGAGCACGGCGTCTTCGTCGTCACTGGCGATATTCCGGCTATGTGGCTGCGCGACTCCTCGGCGCAGTTGTGGCCGTTCCTGATTATGTGCGACCTCCCCGAGGTGACTCGTCAGATCGGCGACGTTATCGCCCGCCAGTGGCACTGCATCGACGTTGACCCCTACGCCAACGCCTTCAATTCCGGCCCAACCGGGGCGCACTTCGACGCCGATGACCTCGATGTGGCCGACGAGCTATGGGAGCGCAAATACGAGGTGGACTCGCTGGCGTTCCCCGTCGACCTGGCATGGCGGTACTGGCAGGCCACCGGCAGCCCGGAGCATCTGAACGGTGCGGTCCACCAGGGGTGCATACGCATTATCGACGTCTGGAGCCTGGAGCAGGATCATGCGCGGTCTACCTACCGCCATGTGCGCCCCGCCGAGCCGTCCGACACCCTCGGCCGCGACGGTTCGGGCACTCCGGTGGGACACACCGGGATGACCTGGAGCGGGTTCCGCCCTTCCGACGACGCCTGCCGCTACGGCTACAACATTCCGGCTCAGTTCATGGCGATGCGTGCCCTGCGTCAAATTCGCGAGTTCTGTCGCGTCTGGGATGACGAGGATCTTGTCGAACGCGCCACGAAGCTGGCCGATGAGATCGATGCCGGGGTGAGGCAATTCGGCATCGTCGAGGACCACCTTGCCTACGAGGTGGACGGGCTTGGATCAGTGCTGGAAATGGACGACGCGAACATGCCTTCCCTGTTGTCTTTGCCTCTCACCAGTGACCTCGGTCGTGACGATCCGCTCTACCAGAGCACCCGCCGCTGGGTGCTCAGCGCGGCTAACCCGTACCTGTTCAGTGGCCCGGCAGCCCGGGGAATTGGTAGCCCGCACAGTCCAAAGGGCTATATCTGGCACATTGGTTTGGCGGTGCAGGGACTCACTGGGGACGATGCGGAGGCCCGCGACTGCCTGGAGACGATCCTCGCCACCGATGGTGGTACTGGCTGGACCCACGAGAGCTTCGATCCAACCGACCCTACTCGGTTCACCCGAGGGTGGTTCAGTTGGTCGAACTCGATGGCCTGCCTGCTCATGATGAACGTGGCCGGTATCGATGCCATTATCGGTGCCAATTGACCCCCATCGCGGTGAGACGGCGAGTTTGGGCCTCTAATTCCGACAGCGGTCGAGCCGGGTTGCCAGTCCACAACTGTTCGGCGATCGACGTGCCGCGCGGGAAGGCGGCATCCTCGACCTGAGCAGGGGTGCACAGATATTCGGTCCACAACTGGAACTGTCCACCCAGCAGGTGGGGTGAGTTCACCGCGGCCAGCACGTCGTGCAGCCCGGCGACATCGTTCATAGTCATCGGGGCGTCGATTGTCACCGGTGCCTGCGGGCCCGTCTCCATGCCGTGATCTAAGTAGGTATGCCGGGCGGGTGCGGCAATGACATCGTGACCTGCGGCAGCAGCGCGGGCGATGTCGTCGGCATCCCGCCACACCATCACGGTGACCTCCTCGGGCGCACCGGCTTCCAACACCTCGTCCCAGGCGATGACCTGACGCCCAGCAGCGACGACGTGGCCACAGATCTGGCGCTCGAACCACGCCTGAGTCTGGTGTGGGGTCGTGATGCCCAGCTCGGCTAGCCGGGTGCGGGTGGGCTTATGTCCAAACCACTCCTTGCCGGGGCACTCGTCGCCGCCGATGTGGATCGGCGAGTTCGGGAAGATCTCCATCACGGCATCCAGGACGTCGCGGCAAAAACCCAGCGCAGCATCGGTGAGGTTGATGTGGTGCTCCGACACCCCGAAGGCGGTGCGCGGATGGCTGATCGGTGCTCCACAGCCCAACTCGGGGTAGGCGGCCACCACCGACTCGGTGTGTCCCGGAAGATCGACTTCCGGGACGACCGTGATGCCCAACAGCTGAGCTCGCTCGTCGATGGCGCGCAGCTGGTCGACGGTGTAGGCACCACCGTGGGGTATGTGGTCGTGCTCAGCGACGTCGTCACAGCCGTTGTCGTCGGGTGGCGGTTGGTGCCCTCGTACCGTTCCTGGACGCCACGCGCCCACCGTGGTCAGCCGCGGCCAGCCCGGTACCGGCAGACGCCACCCCTGATCGTCAGTGAGATGTAGGTGCAGCCGATTGAGCTTGTGTACGGCCAGCACGTCCAAAAAGTTCATGATGAACGAGGTGGGCATGAAATGCCGCGAAACGTCTAGATGGGCCCCGCGCCAACTGTGGTGTGGCGCATCGACGATGACGCCTTTCGGAAGGCATAGGTGCTTCAGCGCTAGCGGTCCGGGCCCGTAAACCCACGGGGTGAGCAGCTGGAGCAGGGTTTGCACTGCCCAACGCGCTCCAGATGGACTGCCGACAGTGATGCGGACCTGCGCGTCGATGTCAATGCGATAGCCCTCCGCTTCTAAAGCGGGATCCACTATGACGGTGAGGGAGGCATCGTCGGTGTGTGATGTTGCTCGCACGACGTCGAGTGCTGGAGCCAGTCGCTCGGTGAGGATCGTAACGGCGTTGATGACCTCGTCGGGGCCAGTCCAGGTGAGCACCGACGGCAGGGGGAATTGTCCTTCGGTGAGTTGTACCTGGCGGGGCTGGGGGCACAAGCCCCGGATGAGGGTGTCGTTGGTGGGCATCTCTACTCCTCGGGGCATCGCCTGCCAATGGGGTGTTTCACAGGTTACCGGGGTTAGTAGCTGTCTATGCTGAAGGGCGACCAATCGCGCACAGGAGCCATGCCCATGTCCGTCAACCGTCATCCTCGGCTGCTTACCGCCGGTATCACCTTCCGCGACCTCGTCATCTCTGGAATCGACGAGTTGCCCGGTCTGGGTGAGGAGCGTTACGGCACCGACTTCGTCACCACCTGGGGTGGGGTCGCCAACACGGCACGGATCGGGGCAAGCCTGGGTGCTCGGGTCCAGTTACTGACAGGTCTAGGCGACGACCCCAACTCCGAGATGTGTCGTCGGGAATTGACCGAGTGGGGCATTGACCTGACCCCAAGCCCGATCAACCCTGGCTGGACTCTCCCGGTGACGATGAGCCAGGCGTGTGGCACCGAGCGGGCCATGACGACGGTGGAAACTGCGTTACCAGCCCCACTTCCCGCACCGAATCTTGACGGAGTTGACGTCATCGTCACCCATGTGTCGGTTCCCGCTGACGCCTGGCTACATGACGCCGCCGACGCAGGGATTCCGGTGATCGCAGACCACGGATTCGAGGAAGGATACGAACCCGGATTGCTTGACGCGGTGTCAGGATGCACCTGCTATACGCCCAACGCCGCTGAGGCGATGCACCTTACAGGCGCCGACGACCCTGTACGGGCAGCTCGAGCCCTCGCCGAGCGCGTTCCAGTGGTTGTCGTCACCTGTGGCGGTGACGGGATCGTCGGTGTGGATTCTCGTACTGGCGAGGAGGTTCACGTTCCGGCGGTGAACATAAACCCGGTCAACACCACGGGTGCCGGAGACGCCGCCTTGGCCGGTCTGGCTTGGTGCTGGGGGTGGCAGGTGCCGTTGGCCCGCAAGCTCGACGTCGCCGCCCTGGTGGGGGCTATTGTCACCTCGCGAGTGCACGGAACTGCCGGACCACTCACACCTGAGGATGTGCTCGCCTGGGTACCGCGGGCCCCGGAGCGGCTAGGGTTCCTCCCCGAACTGTTGGGGTAAGTGACGTCGGAGCCGAGTTCATCTCTGACGGGAGTCGGCTTGGACCGGCAGTTTCGCCATGACGCGGAACCCGCCCTCTTTGCGAGGTCCTGCCGACAGCTGTCCACCCATTGACGTGACGCGCTCTCGCATTCCCTGGAGGCCGTGTCCCCGACCGTCCCCCTGGACGGCAACCCCGTACCCGTCGTCGAGAATCTCCACGTAGATCGCGGTAGGTGAATAGGCCAGGGTCACAGTGGCGTGGGCGCTCGGGCCAGCGTGTTTGAGGACGTTGGTGAGGGCCTCCTGAACGACTCGGTAGATCACAAGCCCAAGAGCCTGGGAGACCACCGGCTCCTCCCCAGTCACCTTGAGTTCAACTTTCACCCCGGACTTGTCCACCAGGTCGGGAATTTCAGCCAGGCTAGGGGAGGGGGAGAACTCGGCGTCGGTGTCCTGACGCAACACCCCGACGATTCGCCTCATTTCAAGGAGGGCCTCACGTCCGGTCTCGGCGATCGTCTCAAGCACCTCGGGGGCCTTCTCCGGCTTCTTCGTCGCCAGTGCTTTGCCGCCTTCGGCCTGCACAATCATGACCGACAGCGAGTGGGCGACGATGTCGTGGAGCTCTCTGGCGATCTCGTTACGGGTGCGCTCCTCGGCCACCCTGGCCTGCTGTTCACGTTCGGCGAGGATCGCCCGGTACCGCTGGGCTTTGACGATGCGTTGCTGGGAGTCGATGAGGGCGGACTCCCGCAGTCGTCGACCTACCGCGTATGGGGTGAGGACGAGGCCCGCACACACCGTCATGGCCAGCACCAGTAGCACCCAGGGCGTTCCCGATGAGGGATCGTAACCGGCGGCAATGGTGGGGATCCACCTCATCGGTCCAATGACTGACCCCACGGCTCCCACCCACAGCACCCAGCGGGATTGGTGGCCGTCGACCCACCTCGCCACCGAGTAGGAGGCGATCGGGACGACGAAGATGCTCAACACCGGGAAAGGCACGAAGAAGAACTGGATCGCAGCCCCGATAGCGACCAAGGTCATCATGAGAAGAGGATGCTCGCGACGCATCGGCAGAGAGGCCACCATGACCATCGATGACAAGAGGGCGGCGATGTACTCCGGGCGCGGCCACTCCACCAGACTGACGAGGTAGGGGGCGATCGTCACTACGGCCATGATGAGGGTCAGGGTGACGTCTCCCCACCATGCCCGTTCGGTGTCAGCCGGGCGGCCGTCATCGAGCTTGGGGTCCAGCACCTCCTCCATACCGGGGATGTTGATTTGGGGAACGTTATTGCGGCTCGGATTGAACCGATTGAGACGGGCGCGTACCCCCGCCCCGCGGGAGCCGGTGGAACGGTTCTCCGTGGGCAAGGTCTGCGATCCGGTGTCCTCCATAACAGCAATTCTAGAAACCAGCTGTGGAAGATTGGTTGGGCACGCCAGTTAGCGACGCGTGGGCTGGCAACGCGCACCGTTCGTGACCAATTCACCACACGCAGCCCGTGCCCGCCATCGAGGCTGGCGAGCCGCACCTAGACTTGACGGCGACGAGATCGACGTTACGGAAGGTTCCCATGAAGATTCTCATCACCGGCGGGGCCGGTTACATCGGATCAACGGTTGGTTCGGCATGTGAGGAGGCCGGCCATGAGGTCGTCGTGCTGGACGACCTATCCGCGGGACGCCGCGAATTCGTTCGCGACCGCACGTTCTACGAGGGCGACATCGCTGATCAGGACCTGCTCGATCGCGTCTTCTCCGAGAACCAGATCGACGCCGTCGTCCACTGCGCAGCCAAGATCATCGTCCCCGAATCGGTTGATGAGCCGCTGACCTATTACGGCAACAATGTCGGCAAGACCGTTGCTCTGCTCAAGGGAATGGAGCGCAACGGCGTACACCGCATCTTGTTTTCGTCCTCGGCGTCGATCTATGCCACTGACGAGGAGTTCAAGGTCACTGAGGAATCCGCTCTGGACCCCGGTTCCCCCTATGCCACCACCAAGTTCATGGTGGAGTTCATCTTGCGTGACGCCGCGCACGCCTCTGATCTCAAGGCATTGAGCCTGCGGTACTTTAACCCGATCGGTTCAGACCCGAAGCTGCGTACTGGTCAGCAGATTGAGCATCCCACCCACGTGCTCGGCAAGATGATTGACGCCTGGATGGAGGGTTCCACTTTCACCGTCACTGGAGTGGACTGGCCGACTCGTGATGGGTCAGGTATTCGCGACTACATCCACGTTTGGGATCTGGCTCGCGCTCATGTTGCTGCTTTGGAGCATCTCGATGAGGTTACGACCGACGACCCGTACCAGGTATTCAATATCGGTACCGGAAGCGGCGTTACCGTTAAGGAGCTCGTTAAGGCCTTCGAAGAGGGTACGGGTAAATCCCTCAATGTCGTCTACGGCCCGCCGCGTCCCGGCGATGTCGCAGGTGCCTACACGGTGTCCCGCCGGGCCAAAGACCTGCTCGGTTGGAGCGCGGAGCTGACCCAGGCGGATGGAATCCGTGACGCCATTGCATGGTTGCCCGAGCGCAAGAAGATCCTGGGTTACTGATTCTTCCCTGTTGCCACACCACCGGCCCTGCACTTGTGCGGGGCCGGTGCTATGTCGGGGCCTGTCGCGGGATCACATGGGGTGGACGAAGGTCAGCACCATCATTGTCAGCTGGTTGGTCATGCGGTCGATGTCGGCCTGGCGTCCTGACGCCATTGCCGCCAGCACCCGAAAATCGAAGACGGCTTGGGTGACCTCGACGAGGTCGGAAACCGCGATGGTGGCGGTGGCGGCGTGTTCACGCAGAGCCTGCTCGACCATGTGGCACAAGGCAGGAGTGATAGCGTCCCCGACCTGCCGGTAGGCCTGACGCAATCGTGGATTCCGTGCTGCCTCGATGGTGATCTCCAGGATCGCCATGGCCGTCAAGGGATCGGAGCCGACGGTTGAGGCGAACAGGGCGATGATGCCGTGGATGCGGTCACGCAACGCTTCGTGACCGTCGTTGGGGAAGTCCAGAGAGGACCCCAGGGTCGCAAGATTCTTCTCGGCATAACGACGTAGCACCGTGGTGCACAGGTCGTCTTTCGAGGTGAAGTTGGAGTAAAAGGCGCCGCGGGTGAACCCAGCCTCCTCGCAAATCTCCTCGACGGTCGATCCCGGGACCCCCTTGCGGGCAAAAACAGCAACGGCGGCATCGGCCAGCCGAGCTTGGGTGGCGGCGCGGCGCGCCGAGATCGGAGGGGTGTCGCTGGTTGTAGTCATGAGGATCCCGAGGCAGTGGACGTGCAACCACTCATGGGGTGGATGTATCGGATACGATGCTACCTCGGATACATAAGTGTATCGAGTGGTGTTCGTGTGATTCCAACCGAGGGGTGATGATGTCCTCCTTGCTCCACGATCTCGGGGTGTGGTGTTTCCGGCGGGCCAAGACCGTTGTAGCACTGTGGCTGGTCCTGCTGGCTCTGCTTGGTGTGGGAGTTGCCGCTCTGCACGGTGACTACGACGATTTCTTCACCATCCCCGGGGCGCCTTCCCAGGTGGCCTACGACAAACTCCAGGTGGCCTTCCCGCAGGCCTCTGCGCTCAGCGCCAACGTCGTCGTCACCGTCCCTGACGGCACCAACATCTCGTCGAAGCTCATCCGCTCCCGGATCGAAAAGGGGGTGGACGAGCTCAAAGACCTCCCCCTCGTCACCGGGGCGACATCACCGTGGAACAAGTACGTTACCGGGATGGTCAACAAGGACCACACCGCGGCCGTCATCCAGGTAGAGCTGGGGCAGAACAACGCGGTGACCTTTCCTGATTCCGGACGTCACGACCTGATCAGGGTTGGCAACGAGATTCAATCGGACCTGCCATCAGGGTCCCATGTGTACGTAGGGGGACAAGCCTTCGAGGCGACGCTACCCTCCCTGTCGATCACCGAGGTCATCGGAGTCGGGGTGGCCCTCGTTGTCCTCTCCGTCACCCTGGGATCCCTGGTAGCAGCTGGAATGCCCATCGTTACAGCCGTGCTCGGGGTCGGGGTCACCTATTCAGGCATGGCGATTCTCACCAGATTCACCACGGTCAACTCCGTCACACCGATGCTGGCGGTCATGCTTGGGCTGGCCGTCGGGATCGACTACGCCCTGTTCATCCTGTCGCGCCACCGTGACCAGCTGCGTGACGGTGCCGAGGTGCAGGAATCGGCTGCCCGAGCCGTCGCGACCTCGGGTTCGGCGGTGGTCTTTGCCGGGGCGACGGTCGTCATCGCCCTCATCGGCCTGTCCATTGCCAGGATCCCCTTCCTCACCGTCATGGGTATCTTCGCAGCCATTGGTGTGGCCCTGGCCGTCGTCATCGCCCTGACGATGCTCCCTGCCTTCATGGGGCTCATGGGGGAGAGGTTGCGTCCGAGGAGATCCCGCGCGGACACGAAGGCCAGGACTGCCGGGGAAAAGGAACGTTCCGGGGGCATCTTCGGATGGTGGGTGCGCACTGTCACGCGGGTGCCGCTGGTAACCATTCTTGTCGTCGTAGTGGGGCTGGGGGCCTTGGCTGTCCCCATGAAGGACCTGCACCTTTCCCTGCCCACCGCTGCAGAACTGCCGGCCAGCAACACCGCTCGGCAGACCTATGACGTCCTGGAGCAGAAATTCGGGCCGGGGTTCAACGGGCCGGTCATCGTCACCGCCGACGTCGTCTCCTCGCACGACCCGATGAGAATAGTCAACGGGCTGAAGGCCGACATCGAGAAGATTCCGGGGGTTGACACCGTTGCCCTGGCGGTGCCGAACCGAAATGCCGACTCCGCGATGATCCAGGTGCTGCCGACCACCGGCCCGGCCGACGAGGCCACTAATAACCTGGTGCGTACCCTGCGTGACCACGAGACTCAGTGGCGCGATACGTACGGTGTCGACACCGCCGTCACCGGCTTGACAGCCATCAAGCTCGATGTCTCGCAACGTCTAGGTGCCGCCCTGTTACCCTTCGGGATCTTCGTCGTCGGGCTGTGCCTAGTGCTGCTGACCTTGGTGTTTCGCTCCATCGCAGTGCCCATCAAAGCCACCGTCGGGTACTTGTTATCGGTGTTGGCCGCTTTCGGGGTCTCCCAACTCGTCTTCAACCGGGGTATCGGGTTGCAGGTGGTGAACCTGGATCGTCTGGTGCCCATCATCTCCTTCATGCCTATCGTCGTCATGGGCATACTGTTCGGATTGGCGATGGACTACGAGGTGTTCCTGGTCTCGCGGATGCGTGAGGAATATGTACACACCGGTGATGCCAAAGGTGCTGTGACAAGGGGATTCATCGGTTCGGGCAAGGTCGTGACGGCAGCTGCCGTCATCATGATTTCGGTGTTCGTCTTCTTCATCCCCGAGGGCATGAACGCCATCAAGGAAATCGCCCTGGCCCTGGCCGTCGGGATCCTCACGGATGCCTTCTTGGTGCGGATGACCCTCGTTCCGGCCGTGATGGCTCTGCTAGGTGACAAGGCCTGGTGGCTGCCCGGGTGGCTGGATCGACGCCTACCCCGCCTCGACATCGAGGGAGAAGGGATCGCCCACGAGGAAAAGCTGGCCGCCTGGCCCACAGCGGATCACACCGAGGCCCTGCACGCCGAGGGGATCGGGGTGGAGGGGCTCTTCGAAGGCCTCGACCTGCACGTCGAACCGCGTCAGGTGCAAGCCGTCGTCGGATCGCAGAACAGTGTCTCGGCCGTCCTGCTGGCGATCGGGGGACGGCTGCCCTTGGATCACGGCCGGATGAGGTCGGGAGGATTGCTGCTACCCGAGCGGGCTTCCAGAGTGCGTCGGGTGACGTGGTTCCTCGACGCGTCCGCTCCGGATTTCGTTGACGAGCTGCGCTCAGCGATGACGGTACTCACCCATCTGCCCCGACGACCCAGTAAACGTCCCCGGCTGTTCCTCATTGACCACGCCGACCGGATCGTCGATCCCATTACTCGGGATCTGCTGGAATCCCTGGTTCGCGAAGCCGGCGAGGCTGCGGTGATCTTGGGTGCCCAGCGTCGCGGTCGCATCGATTGGCTCTCCCCACAGATCATCCACAACCTGGCCGAACACCATTTTGAGTCGTCCTCTGGAGGTACTCGATGATGACTGAACGTTCCCATTCCACGATCAGGTTAAGGTGGCCGGCGGTGGTGGTTCTCGTCCTCGTTCCGCTGCTGGTGGTCGCCGGATTGGTCGGGACGACCTGGCATACCACCGACCGGTTGGGCCGGGTGAAAGCGGCCGTCGTCAACGAGGACAAGGCCGTCAAGGTGCGTGGACAACTGGTTCCGATGGGCCGCCAACTCACCGCCGCCTTGATGGACTCTGGCTCGCACACCACTGATGGCCACACCGTCGACTGGACTCTCACCGACGCCCAGGGGGCTGCCGAGGGGCTGCGGGACGGCACTTACTCGGTGGTGGTGACGATTCCGGAGTCCTTCTCGGCTGATGCCACCTCCTTCTCCGCCAACGACGTCAACAAGGCCAAACAGGCCCTCATCGACGTGACGGCCTCCCAGAACTCCCCGGTCACCGACACCACGATCGCTGAGCTCACCGCCCAGGTGGCGCGCCGGTCCCTCAACACCACCCTGACTTCGAAATATCTGGAGAATGTCTACGTTGGTTTCAATCGGTTTGCCGAACAGATGGCCAGGATGGCCGGCGCTGCGGCGAAACTGGACGACGGGGCCACGAAACTCGCTGACGGCACTAAACGTTCTTCCGCCGGCGCAGCCACCCTTGCCTCCGGCATGACGAAGCTCAGCGGGGGAGCTCAGCGGTTGTCAGCTAACGGCGGCAAGCTCACCGACGGTGTCTCCCAGCTCTCCGGAGGGCTCACAACCTTGTCTCACAAGGGCCAGCAGCTCAGCCAAGGGGCCGATGGGCTGGCCAGCGGGGTGGCGACCTACACCGATGGCACGGGGAAGGTCGTCGACGGCATCGGGCAGCTGTCGGCTGGTTTGACGACGATGGATGAGAAGATCGCTGCGGCTACCGGGAAAATCGATCCCTCCCAGCTCGACAAACTCGCCGGTGGGGCCGGACAGCTTGCTGATGGCATCGACCAGTTCACCGGCAATCTGGTGGGTTACCGCACTGAGATCCGCCAGTACGCGTCGGGAAAGAAAACCGCGGAACTTAGTAAGGAAGCCCTGTCCCGGGGTGAGGCTGACTTCCTGCGTCGATGCATGCGAAGCCACACCGCGCAGGAATGCCACGACCTGGTACCCATCGTCCGCGACGCGATGACCGATGGGTACGCCCTGGGCGTGCGGGCTGGGTCGGGGGTGGCCGTCAAGGCGATGGCGATCAAGGATCCGAACTCTGGCAAGAGCATCGACGACGGCATCGACGAACTTGCTGACGGTTCCTCACGACTGTCTCGAGGGGTCAATGAGTTCACCACACAACTGCGCACTGGTTTGCCGAAGATGGTCAGGCAGGTCACCCGGCTACATGAGGGTATCCACCAGGCCGCTACCGGTGCCCAGGCCTTAGCCAGCCGGTCCCAACAGCTCAAGGCCGGCGGGGTGAAGTTATCGTCAGGGGCCGCGACTCTTGCCCACGGGGTCGACGCCTACACCGCTGGGGTGAGTAAGGCTGCTGGCTCGACGCCGAAACTTCAAAACGGCGTTAACCAGTACGTCGATGGGGTAGATCGTCTCTCCGACGGCCTGGCGAAAGCCGCCACGGGGGCTGGAACCTTCGCGTCGGGGATGACCAAGCTCGACTCAGGAGCCCGGAAACTCACCAAGGGCACCGGCGTGTTCTCCAGCCAGCTGGCAGCCGGAGCCAAGAAGGTGCCGACATACTCCCAGAACGACCGCACCAAGCTTGCCGACGTCGTCTCTGCACCTGTCAACGGGGACGGACCAGCTATCGCGACCTCGGTGGCTGTCGTCGCTGTGCTGCTCGTCCTGGGCGCCTGGATCGCTGCTCTGGCGACCTGGTTGGTGGCCCGGACGGTGCCCTCGGGGGCACTCACCTCCTCACGCTCAACCCTGGGGTTATTGGCCCGGACAATGTCGGTTGGGGCAGTGGTAAGCGTTGCGGTGAGCGGTGGCCTGGCCGTCATTGGTGGTACGGCTCTGGGGCTTTCGGTGCCGAGGTCAATCGGTTTGGGTAGCTTGTTGCTGCTTGTCGGGGTGATGTTCGGGCTGGTCAACCACTCCCTGGCGGCATGGCTGCACGGGCTGGGGCGTCTTATCAGTGTCGTGCTGGTCACCGCCACAGTGGCTGCTGGATTAGCCAGCACAGTTCCCGCTCCGGTGCGCTGGGCCGACGCCGTCTCCCCCCTCAACCCGGCCCTGCGGGTGGTGCAGGCCGTGGTGGCCGGCCAGAATCCCGCGTTTGGGTCCTTAGTGGCCGTCGTGGCTTGGGCCGTGGTGGCTCTGGTGGCCAGCATGGGGGCGGTGGGGCGGCGTCGCCAGACCAGCGCGAAGGCGCTGCTGGGCTCGGGGTAGCCGTCGACCTACAGTGGTGCCGTGAACAAACCTTTCCTTGTGGGCCTTGCCGTCGTGGCCAGTACCATTGCAGTGGTCAGCCGGATCAGCTCAGTGAGGAGGGGCTGGATCGACGAGGTTTGGCGATTCGGTATGGATGGGATCGACGAGCGCCCCGACGATGAGCAGCGACGCTGACCCTTTTCCTATTCAGTCCGGGCTAGCCCATCGTCGATGACCCGGCGCAGAGTCGGGCGGGTAGCCCACAGACCCAGCCGAACCATGCCCGCTCCCGCCACAATGGTGGCGACCGTTACGAGGACCGTTGCTGGCCGGGTGATGAGAGCAATTCCGGTCGCCGGGACGAGCAGCAGCCCGGTGGCAATAATGCCGGTGACCATGGCGAACCGCATCGGTGAGATGACAGTGATGCGTCGCACCTTGTCCTGGGTTTGCAGATCCATCCCGACGACGTCCAACCCCACTTCGACAGATCGACGGTCGAGGATCGCGGAAGCTTGATTGACTCCCACCGAGCAGGCAACGGTGGCGAACGCGAAGATGATGAGGAGGATCACCCCGGTCTGTAGGTCTCCTCCGACGATGCGGGCGGATTTCGTGGCCGGGGGATCGTTGTTGATGGTTTGCATCATTGCGGCTCCGGTGCCTCCCAGCATTCCGACCACGCACACCGCTCCTAGCGAGGCTACCTGGGTCCAGGCGGCGCGCGGGTTCTCCAGCACCTGGCGGGCTGCCACGAGATCGGTGGCATCTTTGGCCCGTTGTAGACGGTGCTGGAAGTACATAGCCAGTAGCTTCGGCCCAATGATGTTGGCGAGCTCGACGACGGCAGCCAGAATGACGGCGATAAACACGTACACGCCGACCATGCCTGTTTGGTGACCGAGAAATCCCAACACGGCCTTAGAAAAGACGATGAGCAGGACTATGGCACCACCGATTGCCAGCCGAACCCACGAGACTGACCGAGGTTGGCTGCGCATTCGCACTCCAAGCGGGGAGACGTCGACCTTACGCAGGCCGATCGCAGAGCTGACAAGGGCTAGTAGCACGAGAGTGAGGATGACTCCGGCCACGGGGATAGGCCTGAGCAGGATTGAATCTGCGCCGACCTTTCCGCCGTTGAAGGAGAGCTGTCCTAGCAGAGGCAGGCACAGTACGTATCCGGTGATGCCCAGGATGGAACCTACAAGGGCTTGTAGCCCGGCCTCGGTCAGGGCCACTACCCGCAACAGGTGGGACGAAGCGCCCACAAGTCGTAGAGAGGACAACCGGTCGTCCCGGCGTCGCGCCGATAATCGTGCCGCCGAAGCTGCCAGGGTCATCAAGGGCAGCACCAGCAGGATGACGGCAATTGTCGAGGTCAGCTTGTAGAAGCCAGAGTTGTCTCCCGGTAGATGCCACATCATGACGGCACCGCCAGTGACGTCGAGGATGATGGTTGCAATGACAGCGAAAGCAACTACCGGCAGCCGCCAGGTGGAGTGGTCAGCGGCTGAGGCACGGAGGGTCATGCTGAGGATCGCAGCAGTGGTAAGACGTCCGGGCGTAGCTCCCAGTGGCTCGGGGACGGTGAGGGACGGGATCCTTTGATCGGCGGTTCCCGGTTCGATAGGTGGCGTCATAGTCATGATCACCACCTCCCATCGGAATGACGTACGTCGTCAGAGACGATCCGACCGTCGTGCAGATGAAGGATGCGCTGGCAGCGGCGGGCGACGTCCTCATCATGGGTGACGACGACGAGGGTGCGTCCCCGCCCGGTCGTCGCCGAAAGCAGAATGGCCATCACTTCGATGGCGGTGGCCGAGTCGAGGGCTCCGGTGGGTTCGTCAGCGAAGACAATCGACGGATCGATTACCTGGGACCGGGCAATAGCGACGCGTTGAGCTTGGCCCCCGGAGAGCTGACCAATCCGACGATCCTCCATGCCGCCTAACCCCATCGATTCAAGCCATTGGGTGGCATACCTGACCGCATCGGTTCGGGATACGCCGTTAAGCATGAGGGGTAGGGCGGTGTTCTCGACAGCAGTGAGCTCGGGTACGAGCATTCCTTGTTGGAAGACGAAACCAAGGGATTGACGGCGTAGCTTTGCTCGGCCTTCGTTAGAGAGGTTTTCGACGTTGACGGTGCGGTCCGGCAGAGCCAGTTCGATACTGCCAGAGTCAGGCGAGAGGATCCCCGACAAGCAGTGCAGCAGGGTGGTCTTGCCTGACCCGGACGGCCCCATGACGGCGACCGACTGGCCAGCTGGGATGGCGATGTCGATGTGATCGAGGGCACGTGTCATCCCGTAGGTTTTCGTCAGTCCGAGGGCGCGCAGGTGAGCACCACGGATGGTTGTGTCAGCGGCGCGGGGATGTGGGCGAGTTGTCGTCAACATGGCATCCACTGTGTTGCTGGAACCCCTCGTCACGCATCGTGCTGGCGAGCGAATTAGCTGGTCCTTCTGTGGTATGAGCGTGTTTGCGGCCGGTTATGCGCAAACCAGATCGGGTCCGGGCAGTCGGGCTCAGCGGGTGCTGTGTCAATCTTGTTCGTGATGAGGGTCAACACCACCCACAGTGGCAGCACCCCGGGTTACGAACGTGATTGCCATGGGTGCGGGTGGGTACATCGGTCATAGGGGCCGGTACCGTTTACGGGGCCAGGCCATGCAGGGAGGCGGGATGGAGATCATTGATTACTTCGGGCTGTGGGAGCATGACAGGAGCTGTGATCCCCAACGCAGGACTCTGGAAGAGGAACGGGAATTCTGGCGTTGTTATGCCCGGGTCTATGACCAGCACGCCGGGGAGACGGGTGGCTCGTTGGCGCAGATCGCAGCCGTAACCGAGATCGTGGAGCCGGGATCTTCGGTCCTCGACGTTGGTGGAGGAACGGGAAGGTTTGCGATTCCGCTGGCACAGCGCGGGTGCCGGGTGACCGTGCTGGATCGATCCGAGGACATGCTAAGTGTCTTGGAAAGTTCTGCCGAGGAGAAAGACGTCGAGATCGATGTCGTTCATCAGGAATGGCCAGCGGACCTCGGTTGCCAGTTTGACAGCGTTATGGCAGCGTGGTCGTTGTACTGGAACCTCGACCTACAGGCATCGCTCCAGGCCATGGTGCGGCAGACAAAGAAGCATCTCATCATCATTGACACCACTGGGTCGCCGACCGTGTGGGATCACGCGCTTGCGGTGGCTAGAGGGGGAGGAATCGTAGCGTCTCAAGCCAGGCATCTGTTGTTTGCCGGGGGTTTGGCACAACTTGGCATACCCGCGGAAATTCGGGTGCTAGAAGAGTATCGAGTTATCGGTGAGACCGAACTGGAGCGCGAGATCGATGCCCACGGTGGCAGCAAGGTAGCTGCAATGGAGTACCTGGACACTCACGCTGTGAGGATTCGAAGCGGTTGGCGTTACAAGCGGACCGTTGGTCTGATCCATGCGCAGGGAAAGAACATTCCAGCACGGAATTTGTGACATATTGCATATAGAGATGCCACTGACTGGCGCGATTGGAAGCTGAAGATGGAGTGGCACGTCCTGCCATGAGTGCACGCTGGTGATCGCGAATTCTATTAATTGGACCATTGCTATGCTTTCCCTGTTGGCGCATTCAAGCGAGCGCGAAGAAACTCTTGTTGGACGTGTGTCCTGTGGGCAAGGTCGTCGATGGGCGCGCGGTTGAAAGGATAATTTGATGGTGCGAAAACGCGTGCGAATGACCGCGCTTATTGCCGCGATGGCGATGCCTATATTCAGTCTTGTTGGTTGTGGAAGTGCTGTCACTGATCCCAGTATTTCGAAAGCATCGACTGCAACGTTGCCGGTGATGCAGGGGCACACTTCGTATCCTCTGACTGTCACCAGTTGTGGTGTCAGTCAGGTATTCGAATCTGCTCCTAAGCGTGCCGTAACCTTGACCTCCACCGCGACCGAGACGATGCTCGAACTGGGTCTCGAAAAGCGGATGGTTGGAACGGCATATCAACGTAATCGTCCTATTGGATCGCAGTACAAGAAGGCATACGATTCCATTCCGATTCTCGCCTCCGGGCAACCGTCTATGGAAAAGCTCCTCTCTGTTAACCCAGATTTCGTTTATTCGGGATATCCGGATGGATTCTCGAAGAGTAATGGACACACTAGAGAGGATCTCAAAAAGCTTGGAATTAAGACCCATCTGAGTCCGGTGGGGTGCTCTGACCAGGTGAAGAACCTTGAAGATGAAACCAAAGAGATTAGGACGATTGGTCAAATCTTCGATGTCAACGATAAGGCGGAAAAGGCTGTTCGCAGGTTCAATTCCAAGGTTAGTAGTGTCAAGAACTCTGTAAAGGGTAAGGATCGCCCCAAAGTATTCCTGTATAATTCAGGCATAGAAGCTCCGATCACTGTAGGTGGATGGGCCTACGCATCAGTGATGATCGATGCGGCAGGGGGAGAGAATATTTTTGCCCATGAGCCGCTGAGATGGGGAAAGATGTCGTGGGAGCAAGTAGCCAAAGCTGATCCAGACATGATTCTCATCTACGACTATAAGACGCCCAGTGTGGATCAGAAGATTAAGACGCTAAAGTCCATTCCTGCTCTTAAGGATACTAAGGCTGTTAAGAACAACGCCTTCCCTGTCATTAGCCTGTCTTTAGCCCAGCCAGGTCCCCGGTCCGCCGAGGGTATTGAACAACTTGCTAAACAGTTCCATAGCTGATGCTAGGTGCGCACAGTGAGGGTGACGATACGTCCGTCAGGTCCGTGAGCGACCAGGGTGATCTCGTTGCTATCTTAAATCGCGTTCCGGCTCGGTCCTTGGAGGACGTGACGAGTTACCAATCCGATTTACGTCGGGGGCGTTCGGTGGTTCTCATTCTGGTCTTCGTGACGGTTCTACTTTTCGTTTTGGGTACCGCGCTGTCCATTGGATCGGTCCAGGTTCCATTCACTATGGTGTGGAAGGTTGTGGCTCACCGGGTGTTTCCAGAAGGCGTTATATCGGTCGAATGGACCCCAGCTATCGATCGAATCGTCGCTGATACGCGTCTACCACGGGTGCTCCTGGCTGCTGTGGCAGGTATGGCATTGACCACTGTTGGTACGGTTGTGCAGGCGCTTTTGCGTAATCCTCTGGCCAACCCGACTATCCTGGGTGTTTCATCGGGAGCGGCAACGGGAGCCATTGCGGTAATGCGGTTCGGGTTACTCATCGGAGGCACTGTGTCGCTGGGGTTGGCGGCATTCGGTGGCGCATTTTTGACGCTTCTTCTCGTAATCATGGTTGCACGCCAACGACAGACCATGACCGCAGGAACTTTGATACTCACTGGAACGGCTGTCTCGGCTCTGCTGTCGGCGGTTAACAACTTTATGGTGCTGACATCACCCGACCCACAATTGGCCTCACAGGTGTTGTTCTGGAGTCTAGGCGGTTTTGGGGCGGCCAAATGGGAGAATCTTTTGTTTCCTTCCGGCGTCCTGGCGATCGGGATAATTCTGTGCCTGGCGCAAGCCTCGAACCTCAATATCCTGCTCGCTGGTGAAGAAAGTGCGGGTTCCCTCGGTCTGAACGTAAATCGATTTCGAACATGGATGTTTGCCGTCGCCGCCGCTATCGTCGGCGTGACCGTTGCAGTATGCGGAGTTGTTGGTTTCATAGGGCTGGTCATGCCGCACATTACGAGGTTGTGTGTGGGGGGCGGATCACCGTAGAACTCTTCCCATCGGGCTATTGCTGGGTGCGATCTTCACTGTACTAGCAGACCTTGGCGCCCGAATGGTTATCAGGCCACAGGAATTGCCGGTTGGTATAGTCACCGCCTTAGTCGGCGCCCCATTCTTTCTTTTTCTCTTGCGTCGCAACGGCGGGAGGCGGAAAAATGATTAAAGGTGCAAAGCTTGTTGTCGATAACTTGGGTGTAAACATCGATGGACATTGCATTGTCGACGGCGTCAATTTTTGTGCCCGACCAGGCGATGTTGTGGGAATTCTTGGTCCGAATGGGAGTGGTAAATCGACGATATTGCGGTCGATCTTTCACTCGAGGAAACCCGCGAGGGGATCTGTAACCTTAGATGGAGTAGACGTCTGGTCACGGGACGCAAAGTGGTCGGCGCAACATATCTGTGTGGTCCTGCAGGAAACACCTGCGGAGTTTCCGCTAACCTGTGGTGAAATTGTTCGGATGGGGAGAGCTCCTCACAAAAGGTCGTGGCAGTCGCTGGGAGCTGGTGATCTCGAACTGTGCCACGCGGCGATGGAGGTTATGGAAGTCGACAATCTTGCAGGATCGTCTTTTTCGAGGATTTCTGGGGGTGAGAGACAGCGAGTGACGATCGCGAGGGCGCTTGCTCAGCAAACCGGCATGATCGTCATGGATGAGCCGACTAATCATCTCGACATCCATCATCAACTCAAGCTGATGCACCTACTCCGTCGTCTCAATGCGACGACGGTAATCGCACTCCACGACATCAACTTGGCGGGTCGCTTTTGTGACACGTTGGTTTTGATGTCAGGGGGAAGCTGCGTTGCCTGCGGTGCTCCGTCGACTGTGCTGTCTCCGAACGTCCTCGACGATGTTTACCACGTGAAGACTGATGTCGTTCGGCAGCCTAACGGAACGGTCCATGTGACCATCCTGTGAGTGATTCGATTATGGGAAGTGTTCTCCCCACGTGAACGTCGAACCCTGCCATAGCGTCGACACCCCGTCGTAGGGTTGTTTCATGATGACCAACGACCGTTCGCTCCCCTCCGATCTTCCCACCCAGTTGCTCATTGACGGAGAATGGGTGGACGCCGAGGCGTCCCGCACCTTCGACGTCATCAATCCCGCCACCGAGAAGCCCCTCGTCGCCATCGCCGATGCCTCTGTTGACCAGGGCACCGATGCCCTTGACGCTGCTGTTCGCGCCCAGCACTCTTGGGCCGACACCGCCCCGCGGGAGCGTGCCGAAATCCTGCGCAAGACTTTTAACCTCGTCACCGAGCGCAAGGATGACTTCGCCCGCCTCATGACCCTCGAGATGGGCAAGCCGCTCGCGGAGTCCTACGGCGAGGTCACGTATGGCTCCGAATTCCTGCGCTGGTTCTCGGAGGAGGCGGTACGCATCCGCGGTGACTACGGCTTGCTGCCGGAGGGCAACATCCGTCAGTTGGTCACCAAGCGTCCCGTCGGTCCGTGCCTATTCATCACCCCATGGAACTTCCCGTTGGCGATGGCTACCCGCAAGATCGCCCCGGCTCTGGCTGCTGGGTGCACTGTGGTGATTCGCCCGGCCTCGGCTACCCCGTTGACCACCTTGCTGCTTGCCAAGACGTTCCTCGAAGCTGGTCTGCCAGCCGGTGTTCTCAATGTCATCACTGGTCTGGATCACGCTGTCACTGACGCCATCCTGGAGGATCCGCGACTGCGCAAATTGTCCTTCACCGGGTCTACCGGGGTGGGTGCAAATCTGCTGGGCAAGGCTGCCAAGCACGTATTGCGCACCTCGATGGAACTTGGTGGCAACGCTCCCTTCATCGTCTTCGACGACGCCGACCTGGACCAGGCCATCATCGGGGCCAAGGGCGCCAAGATGCGCAATATGGGCGAGGTATGCATCGCTGCGAACCGCTTTATCGTCCACGAGTCGGTGGCCGAGGAATTCACCGACAAGATGATCGAGATGATGTCCGGTTTGGTCGTCGGGGACGGGTTGGACGAAAAATCCGAGGTCGGGCCCATGATCACCGAGCGTGACCGCGAAAAAGTTGACGGCCTGGTGCGTTCAGCTATCGAGGCCGGTGCCACCCTGCGTTGCGGTGGTGAGATTCCCGAGGATAAGGGCTGGTTCTATCCACCGACGGTGCTCTCTGGCGTTCCCGCTGACGCTGAGATCATGCAAACCGAGATTTTCGGGCCAGTCGCCCCGATAACGACCTTCCGCACCGAAGAGGAAGCGTTAGCCCTCGCCAACTCGGTTCCGGTGGGACTGGCCGGGTACGTGTTCACCAGTGACACAGCTCGCATCCTACGGATGGGACAGAAGCTGGAGACCGGCATGATCGGTGCGAACCTAGGGGTGTTCTCTAACGCGGCTGCCCCATTTGGTGGCGTCAAGGAATCCGGGCTGGGACGCGAGGGTTCCTACCAGGGTATTGAAGAATTCCTGGAGACGATCTACGTCGCCCTTCCAGCGTGATTCATAGGCCGTGCTCTTAAGGTTGTGGCGGTAGCGTCTGACTCGTGGTCACCTCACGGATCCGATTCGTTGCCGCCGTCGTACTGACGGGGTTGGCGTCGGGACTCATCGGTGGCCTTACAAGCGAACTGTCCCACCTCATTGAGGTCTGCGCCTTCGGTGTGCCCTTCTCCTCGTCGACGACGGGTGTTGGGGAAGTCGTTATGTGGCGACGCCTCGTCGCGCCGATTATGGGTGCTCTCATTGCGGGCTTGACGTGGCGGTGGCTGCGTCCGTTCCCATCGGGGTCGATTACCTCGGTGCGACAGGCCATCGACTCTCCGACGCGGCTACGCCCAGTCGAGACCATCGTTGACGCCCTCGCCCAGCTCGTCGTCGTCGGGTCAGGAAGCTCCCTAGGCCGAGAGGCGGCACCGCGTCAGATGGCTGCCCTGGCTGCCCAAGGGCTATCCGACACTTTCCGAGTCGACGTCGCCACCCGGCGGGTTGTGCTGGCCAGCGCCGCCGGTGCCGGCCTGGCATCGGTCTATAACGTGCCCGTCGCTGGAGCGCTGTACGCCCTAGAACTGACGGTGCGCCCTGATCTTCGCACCAAACGTGGCTGGGGACAGGTGGGAATAGCCGGCGTCATCTCCGTCCTATCAACGGTGACGGCATGGTTGTTGAACCATGACCGCCCCATCTATCGTTCACCAGCCGCCACAGTGACAGGTCCCGGCCTTGGCTGGATGGTTCTTGTCGTTGCGGTTTCCACCGTTGTAGGAGCCGGGATGGGAGTGCTCTTTGGGGAGATGAAACGGCGAGTCCCGGTTACCTCCAGGCTGTGGTGGACGGTTCCGTTGGGATCGGCCGGAGTGACCGCCATCGCTCTGGCGGCACCTCAAGTGGTCGGAAATGGCCAGGTCATCGTCAATCTGGTGCTGGCCCATCCTGTGGCTCCAGCTAGTTTGGTGATCCTGCTCGTCGGCAAGATTCTCGCCACGACGGTGGCATTACGCTCCGGTGCTGCCGGCGGTCTACTCACCCCGTCCCTATCCGCAGGCGCCCTGGTCGGAGCTCTGGTAGCCGTGGTGGCAGGGATCGACGCACCCTCCCAGATCGCCATGATGGTGATCGTCGGTGCTGGATGCGTGTTGTCTATGACCCAGCGTGCCCCGCTCTTCGCCGCCGCCTTCGCGCTAGAACTGACTCGTGCTGGAGCGCTAGGGATCCCGGTCGTTGTCGCAGCGGTGATGCTCGGTTGGACAGGGTTCGTTCTCGTTAGTAGGCGTGGTCTGGGACTCCACGGACGGATTGGTCGGGCTCCGGGCCATACGTCTGATCCGCGGTAGTGTGAACGCAATGTACCAGCCGCGGTGCGGCGCACCCATATCCAAGGAAGGCACATGACTCAGGACCTGGCTTCAGCAATCGCATTCCAGGTGCGATCGACCTCAGGACGTTCCGTTACTGCGTCGACCCCCATGGAGGTGTGGCAGGGATTATCGGCCTGTGTCGTGGGCCGTATCGCAGATGACTGGCAGGCCACCGACGCTGCGTACAAAGCCGAGCGCCAGGAGCACTACTTCTCCGCTGAATTCCTCATGGGACGAGCCCTGCTCAATAACTTGTCGAACCTCGGACTCGTCAACGAGACCCGCGAGGCCCTCGCCAGTTTCGGTATCGATCTGTCCGAGGTGCTCGAACAAGAACCCGACGCTGCTCTAGGTAACGGTGGCCTAGGTCGTCTGGCCGCCTGCTTCCTCGATTCCTGCGCCACCCTGGAACTGCCTGTTACTGGTTACGGAATCCTCTACCGTTACGGCCTGTTCAAGCAGCTCTTCGACAACGGCTTCCAGACCGAACACCCAGACCCATGGATGGAGGAGGGCTACCCCTTCGTCATCCGTCGTGAAGAGCAACAGCGTATCGTTCGCTACGCCGACATGTGGGTGCGCGCCATCCCTCACGACATGCCGATCACCGGTTATGGGACCCGCAACGTCGGGACGCTGCGGCTGTGGAAAGCCGAGCCGATGGAACAGTTCGACTACCAGGCTTTCAACTCCCAGCGCTTCACTGACGCTATCGTCGAACGGGAGCGCACCTCCGACATTTCGCGCGTGCTCTACCCCAACGACACCACCTTCGAGGGCAAGGTGCTGCGGGTCCGTCAACAGTATTTCTTCTGCTCAGCCTCCCTGCAGGAGATCGTCGACAACTACATCGAGCACCACGGCGAGGACCTTACTGGCTTCGCTAAATACAACTCGATCCAGCTCAACGACACCCATCCGGTGCTGTCCATCCCTGAGCTCATGCGCATCCTCCTCGATGAGCACGGTATGGGTTGGGACGAGGCGTGGGAGGTCGTTACCCATACCTTCGCCTACACCAATCACACCGTGCTGGCCGAAGCTCTCGAGAAGTGGGAAATGCAGATCTTCGATCGCCTGTTCCCGCGCATTTCCGAGATCGTTCGCGAGATTGACCGTCGTTTTCGCGAGGACATGAACAAGCGCGGTGTGGACGGTCAGACCATCGAGTACATGGCCCCGGTGAGCGGCAACCAGGTACGGATGGCGTGGATCGCCTGTTACGCCTCCTACTCCATCAACGGTGTCGCCGCCTTGCACACCGAGATCATTAAGCGCGAGACCCTCAAAGAGTGGCACGCAATCTGGCCGCAGCGGTTCAACAACAAGACCAACGGCGTCACTCCGCGTCGCTGGCTTAACCAGTGCAATCCGCGTCTGGCGAGTTTGCTGTCCGAGGTCACCGGCTCTGACACCTGGGTCAAGGACCTTTCAGTGCTCGCTAACTACACTGATTCCGTGGACGAGTCGGTCTACGACCGCATCAACGAGATCAAACACGCTAACAAGGTCGACTTCGCGGCTTGGGTAGCCGAGCGTGAGGGCGTCAAGATTGATCCGGACGCTATTTTTGACGTCCAAATCAAGCGACTGCACGAGTACAAGCGTCAATTGCTCAACGCCTTCTACGTGCTTGACCTCTACTTCCGCATCAAAGACGACCCGAGCCTCAACGTTCCGAAGCGGGTTTTCGTCTTTGGCGCTAAGGCCGCTCCCGGCTACATCCGTGCTAAGGCGATCATCAAATTCATCAACGAGGTGGCTCGTCTGGTCAATAACGACGAGGACATCAACGGTCGGATCAAGGTCGTCTTTATTCACAACTACAACGTCTCCCCGGCCGAGCACATCATTCCGGCCGCTGACGTCTCCGAGCAGATTTCGATGGCCGGCAAGGAGGCCTCAGGTACTTCGAATATGAAGTTCATGATGAACGGCGCTCTCACCCTGGGCACCTTGGATGGGGCCAACGTCGAGATCCTCGACGCGGTAGGTGACGACAACGCCTACATTTTTGGTGCCACTGAGGAGCAGCTGCCTTCCCTCAAGCGGGACTACGATCCGCGTTGGCATTACGAAAATGTACCGGGCCTCAAGCGGGTTATTGATACGCTGACCGACGGCACCCTCGACGACAATGGTTCTGGCTGGTTCCACGATCTGCGTCAAAGCCTCATGGAGCCCGGCTGGGAGGTTCCCGACGTCTACTATGTGTTGGGCGACTTCGCGTCCTACCGGGATGTCAAGGACAAGATGGCCGCTGATCATGCTGACGCCCGTGGTTGGGCGCGCAAGGCATGGGTGAACGTCACCAAGTCTGGTCGGTTCTCCTCTGACCGCACCATTCGCGACTACGCCGAGCAAGTGTGGAAGCTGGAGCCGGTTAGGGCTGAGTGAGCTCCGGGGGCTGATAGCGCATCGTGGGGTCCGGGCTGGTCGCGGACCGCGTGTGTAGCTGTGGTCAGCCCCACAGGGCTTTAGCTGTCACCGTGAGCAGTACCGACCATAGAGCCGATGCCATCGTTCCGATGATGAATTGCTCGATAGCTGCGCTCGACTCCTTGTTGGCTTGCGCCGCGTCCGATCCCGGAGTCGGTTGCGACTTCAGCTCGGCGTAGCGGGCCAGAGTCTTGACGCCGAGGATGACAGCGATCCCGGCTGGGTAGCTGGTGAGGATGGCGATGACGATCCCGAGTCGCTCCAGGTAGCCGATTCACAGACCTCCGCGCAGCAGACCGGTATCCCCGCCGGCCCGGACCCCGGCGGCGCGAAAGATGAGGGAGACGACGTACTTGCCGCCCCACACTGCGGCGATTACGAGGAGGGCGGCCACGATCCTCATGGTGACGGCCATTGCGCCTCCTGAGCCAGGTCGACGGCGAGTTGCCGAATCCCGACGAGGTACTCCCAGCGAGCGCGGGTAAGTCGCTGACTGACGGCCGAGGTGCTGATTCCGAGGGCCCGTGCAGTCTCGTCGCTGCTCATAGACAGATCGTAGAACTTGGCGACATCGCGGGCGGCTGGGCGCAGCCGTCGGGCGAGATCGACGACGACCTGGGCCACTTGGGAGAACCGGCGCATTCCATCGGTGCCGTCGGCAAAGACGTGGATTGCTGCGCGACGTCGTCGGCACTCGTCGATTGCTTCTCGTGCCGATATATAAGCGGGTCCTCGTGCTGCGCGCGTGGAATCGGGCAGCGGAGTGTCGACCTCGCCATGGGAGACTCCGATACGCCATGGTCCCGAACCGGATGTCCACACGGCGTGGATGAGGCTGGCGGGGTCGGTGGTGAGCGCCTGGACTTCGTCACCAGAGGTCCGCTCTGGGGGGAGGACCCATTGTGGGGTGCCGACCGTGTAACCCGTGGGGCTCACCAGCAACCCGGGGGAGGTCAGGGCAGTGAGGAGATGGGGGACCTCGTCGTTGTGGCGTCGACTGTCGACTTGGTCGGCAAGAATGACCCAGGCGAGCATGGAGCGCTCCTTCCCGTGGTGCTTTGGTCTGCCGTCGTTGGTTTAGAGAATAACCTAAATTGTGCGCCGGTAAAGGGTAGAGCCTTATGTGGCTGCCTCGGGGCGAGCGTGTGGTGGCTGTCGAACGGACTTGCCCTGTTGTTGTCCGACCGTGAGGATTCCAAGGCTAAATTGAGCCTTGGAGGGTTCAGCCTGGGATGTCCAGGGGGTGAAGTTCGAGGTCGAACCACAGGTGCCCTGCGGCTTCCATGTGCACTTCGCGGACCGTCGTAGGGGTCGACACGGTGGTGGTCACCTGGTCCAAGGAGTTGTTGATCACCAGCAGTCGGTCACTGTGCGGATAGACGGCGACTTCTGCACGCACGTCGCTGCTGGTCCACGTGGTGAAGGCGTCCTCACGGTGTCCGGCCCAGGCGAGGGCTCGGTGCAGCAACCGGGCATTCTGCGACGAGTATGGGAGTCCGGCCAGGTAAACGGCACGGCCGCAGCCGAACTGGTTGACTGCGAGGTCTACTTGCTCGTGGTGAGCTGCCAGGACAGTGGTGGTGGCGCTGGCGCAGAACACGTCGGGAGTGCCTTCTCCCACGTCCAAGCGGCTCGACAAATCGAGGGTGACGAAGTGATGATCGCTGGTGTGCATGGGGCGGTGCGTGCTCAGGCCCCACCCGAGTTCGCGGTCGACACCAAGGACATCGCTGAGCTGGTAGACCGCTCCGCGGGCGGGGTGGGCGGTGGGGTCACCGACGCCGACCAGACCGCCTCCGGCTGCGACAAATCTGCGCACTGCCGAGGTGACACGCTCGTCGGCCCATTCGGATCCACCACTGAACGCAGTGCCGGCGGCACCGACGTTGATCAGCACCTCAACTCCCTCGGGCACGCCGTTGCGGATGTCGTCGAAGCTGAGAAAGTCCACCTGTAGCGGCAGCCCACTGAGCGACTCAAGGACGCCGAGGTACGAGTAGGCCTGTCGGTAGTGCAGGGCATGGGCGACCATGTGGGTCTGCCAGCTGCGCAGCGCCCCCCAGCAGTTCACGATGGCAACCCGGGGGCCGGTAGCGATGGGTCGCTGACCGGCAGCAGCCGCATGGATAGCGCGGAACTCGTTGACGATCTCTTCCATGCGGTCTACGAATTCGGGGTGCTGGACGGCCAGGCTCAGGTATCCGCCGTAGCCGATCCGGTCCAGGGGAGAGCGCACGATGGCGCGACGTGCAGCTAGCCACGAGGCATTGGCCTCGGTCACCGGATCTCCACCTGGATAGAAGACGTCGGGGAAGAAGTATGGCAGTAGGCGTCCCTCCGTGTAGCGGACGCCGGGGATGTCGGAGATCATTCGGCAGGTAGCCCCACTGCCCACGGATCCGACTACCGCGTCTATTCCAGTGTGCGCGAAATGGGGCCCATAGGGTTCAGTGCCGATCCAGTTGTCGCCTAGGAACATCATGGCCTCGCGGCCGGCGGCATGGACCTGTTCCACCAGCTCGGCCATGCGGGATGTCACGAACTCGTGTTGGAAAGAGACCCAGTCCCGGAAGGACTTGCGGGGTACCCGGAAAGGCGAGTTGTACCAGCCCTCGTCGATGAAGTCCTCGGCCTGCAATGGGTAGCCGAAGCGTTTCTCAAAAGCTTCCATTGCAGGTACCGAGACGGAGGCGGAGTAGCCGAACCAGTCGACGAAGCGCTCGGTTCCATCGGAGCCGTAGACGAGGGTGAAGTGGTAGAAGAAGGTCGTGAAGCGTACTACGTCGACCTGGGGGTTATCGGCCAGCCACTGGTCCAAGGCGTGGCGTACGTGCTGCCAGGTCTGGGGATAGCGGATGTCGTAGGGCGATTCTTTGATCCGTTGTGGATCGTCGGCCCAACCGTTGGTGAGATAGTTATACATCTGGGTGGGGTCCCAGCGCTGCACAGCCAGGAAACCGACGGTGTAGACGTGTCCGGCCTGGGCCTGGTCCATCGTCACGCTCAAGTCGGCTGGGTCAACATGCCATGCGCCGGGGGCGATGACATCCCCGGTGGTGCGATCGATCACCTGCCACCACCGCTCGACATCGCAGTCGGTGTCGGGATACACCTGGTCAACGAACCAATTCGTCATCAGGTCGATCGATAGCTCACCGTCTGCTAGCGCTGGGGTCCGTTCGCTCATCAGGTAGATCCGGGTCAGCTCCCGGGGGTGGGTTTGGGCCCAGTCCTGGTCTCCGCGCCCTACGAAGTAGGTTTGGTAGATCTTCGTGGCGAGCTTATTAACGATCTCCGGTAGTTCGGTGCCGTCGCTGTTGCGCACAGCATCGGCTTGGAGTCGCTCGAGCAGCTCTGCGACCTGCGCATCCATGCCCTTCTCCACGGGCAGGGTCAACCGCCCGGCCCGGCTGGTGGTCTGAGACGTGCTGCTAGACATCGGGCTCCCTCAGCTTAAATGTTCATGTTCTGCCGAAAATATGACATGCGGCCGCGCGACTGTCAATGCTCTCCGGGCCGTCGGTCCCGGATTGGGTGCCTGGTGCTTGAGGAAGAGGAGGTGATGGCGTCAACATTGAGGAACTGATAAAGGGTTGACGAATACACTGTCCAGGGCCGTCAGGGCAGCCCCATGAGCGGAAGAGACCATGCCGAGTTGTGCACCGGCGAGCAGCGCACCCGCGCCTGGATCCAGTCGGCGGGCGGTCAGATCGGCCGCTATCGGCGGAATGAGGAAGTCAGTGAACCAGCTGAAGTAGCCGCCCAGGACGACCACACGGGGATTGAGCATGTCGATGACCACGCTGAGGCCCTCGGCCAGGCTGGTAGCCAGGTCATCGAGGGCATTGAGGACCTGCTGGTCCCCACGGGTTGCACGATCCTGAATTTGGGTGAGTAACCGGTCGATAGGTTGGGCGCCCAGTCGGTCCCCGGTATGCGCCAGGAACTCGGGTAGGCCGACGCGCGCCTCCCAACAGCCTGTGCGGCCACAGTGGCAGGGTAGGTTGCGGGGGTCGAGGTGCAGGTGCCCGACTTCTCCAGAAAATCCCGACCAGCCGCGCATCAGCTGGCCAGCCGCGATGATACCAGCGCCGACACCGATGTCCCCGGATAGGTAGACCAGGTCCCGCACGTCGGAGTCCTCATATCTGCGGTACTCGGCGACCGCTGCGAGTTTCGCATCGTTCTCCACCTGCAAGCTGATGTCGGCGTCCAGTCGCTGGAGCAGCTGAGAACGCAAAGGGACGTCGCGCCAACCGAGGTTCGAAGCCAGGTGGACGGTACCTGCGGGTTGCTTGATCACACCCGGGGCGGACACCATGACCTGGGCCACGTGCCGTCGTGCGCTATGGAGTTGTTCCAAGGTATCCCGCATGATCCCGGCAACTTCGTCGAGGACATCGGAGATGGGTAGCGAAGCCACGTCGAATGGCTGAGCCCGGTCGTATAGCACTGTCCCGCACAGGTCTACAACGCACACGGCGAGGTACTCGGCGTTGATCTCCAGCCCGACACCGCACACACGCGCACCTTCCAGCGTAAGCATGGTGCCGGGGCGCCCCACCGTGCCGTTGCGGTCCGGGCTTCCCTCGCGCACGAGCCCCCTCGCCGCCAGCTCGGCGGCCAGGCTGGTGATGCTGGCTTTGGATAGATGGGTCCGTCGGGATAACTCCGCGCGGGAGATCGGTCCTGATCGCAGGGTTCCAAGCAGGAGGGCAAGATTAATCGTCCTCATCGTGCCATGATCGATGCGTTCCGCACCCACTACTGCTGAATGCATGTCCCCCTCCCCTCTGCCGTCCTATCTCGATAGGGTACCTGCCGGAGTGACTGACAAAACGCTTAGCTCGACTGGCGCTTCCTGTCGGACGTGGCACGTTGATAGATCGTTGAGGTGATGCCATCACTGCCACGCACAATCTTGCGGTCCGGAATGGTCTCAAAGCTTTCACCGATGGCGGCCGCGTCACCTCTCACCGGAGAGGGGGGTAGAACAGCATCAATGCCATAATCTCGGCAATCTCTGAGAACTCATGACATCGATAACATTTCGTGCCAAACTACTGATGACAGGGAGCGCAGGGTCACAGCGGGGTGACCCCGAGCACTCGTTACGCCCTCATGTCCGCGCGAGAGGACTTCCCATGCAACTCACTAGACGAGCCTTTATGGTCGGCCTGGCTGCCTCCGCGGCTACTGTCCCCTTAGTCGCCTGCTCTCCGGGTTCGAGAACCACGGCGTCTACCTCGGGTGGTGCGGGGAAGGCCAGCGGGGTTATCAAGGTCGCCGCTTTCGAGAATGCTTACGGCGCAGCCATCTACAAGCAGGTCGCCGAAGCCTTCGAGAAGGCCACTGGTGCCAAAGTCGAGCTCACCGTCAGTAAGACCATCGATCAGGAGTTGACGCCGCAGGTGGCGGCAGGCAATTTCCCGGATGTCGTGTTTATGGGGGTGGGTGGCAAAACTGGTTTCACTGACAAATTTGTGCAGAACAAGTCGCTGGAACCACTCAATGACATTCTCAAGATCACTAACAAAGGCGAGACCACGACCATCGGCGACAAACTCCTGCCGGGTATGGTGGGCAACCTCACCACCAATCCTTATGATGACGACCGGCTGATGCTGGCGCCGACGTTCATGGCCCCGGCTGGACTGGTTTACAACAAGACCCTCTTCACAAAGAATGGTTGGACGTTACCGGCTACCTGGGACGAGTTCTTCGCTCTGGGTGACGAAGTTAAGGCGAAGGGCGTATCGCTGTTCACTTACCCGACGGCCGGATATTTTGACACCTTCTTCTTTGCGCTGCTGTCGAGCATCGGCGGTGATGACTACTTCAAGAAGGTGATGAGCTACGAGAAGAACATCTGGACAGGCAGTGAGGCCACCCAAGCGCTCAACCTCGTCGGCAAGCTCCTGACGCAGTACACCCTGCCGCAGACGGTCGGTTACGCGAACAACCAGGATTACACCAAGAACCAGGCGGCCCTCATGGCGGACAAGGCTCTCTTCTGCCCTGACGGTTCCTGGGTGGCGGGGGAGATGAAAGACGCTCCGCGCAGCGCCGGCTTCGCGTGGGGGCTCACGACAGTGCCGGCCATGAAGAAGGAAGACCGGCACCTCACCAGCTTCATCGAGAGCGTGTGGATCCCCAGTGGCGCGAAGAATAAGGCCTCGGCGAAAACCTTCATCGCCTGGCTCTACTCCGACAAGGCCACTGGCTTATTCGCCAAGGCTGGTGCAGCAATGCCTACCAAGACCGGAACAAAGGGCCTGCCGGCCGAAGTGGCACCCTTCTATACCGTCTACGATGAGCCAGGCCTCAAGTCGACTATCGGTGGATTCAAGTCCGCCAAGGCCGTACCCGGCATCGACATGAAAACCGCGCTGCTCGACTCGGTGGACTCCGTGGCTAGCGGAAAACTGTCGGTCAAGGACTGGCAGGCGAAGGTCAACGAGGCCAGCAACAAGCTGGGCGGTTACTGACCCCTGATCCCTCTGTGCTGATCATGGATGAATCGAGGCTGTCTTGACTCTTCCCATAGCGACTGTTCCAGCCGGCCGCCGGGCCCGCCGCCGCACGCCTATGGGTGGTGGTGGCCCCTTTGCTGCATTGTGCATTCTGCCGGCGCTGGTCCTTTATGTACTTTTCCTCGTCTATCCGACGCTCAACGTATTCCATATGTCGTTGTTCGACTGGAATGGGCTGGGAAATGCCCCTAGCTTCATCGGGCTAGACAACTTCGCCGCCCTCATCCACGATCCCGCTTTCGTCCGGGCGTTTGAGAACACATTGTTTATCCTCGTCGTAGTGACGATTGTGACCATTTGCAGTTCCATCTTTATCGCGGCGGTCCTCACTCGGGAGACCTTGGTGGGAGCTGGCTGGTACCGGTTTGTGCTTTACCTGCCGTCGGTGCTGTCCATCGTCGTCGTGGCAGCCATCTTCTCGGCAGTTTTCGATCAAAACAACGGACTGGTGAACGGCCTCCTGCAAGCGCTGGGACTGGGACACGGGCCAGTCTGGCTCGGCGATCAGAACGTGGTTATGTACTCCGTTGCCATCGCCATGGTCTGGCAATCGCTCGGCTACTACGTGGTGCTCTACATGGCCGGCATGTCGTCGGTGCCAGTCGAGATCTACGAATCGGCCTCGCTGGATGGTGCCGGGCGGATGACTCAGTTGGGATCGATCACCATTCCCCTAATTTGGAGCAACATCCGTACCACCCTCACCTTCTTCGTGCTGAGTTCGGTGAATCTCGCCTTCGTGCTGGTTAAGGCTCTGACTGATGGTGGGCCCAACGGTAGCTTGGAGGTGCTGCTCAATTACATGTATAAGCAGGCGTTCACTAACTCAGCTTATGGTTACGGTATGGCGATTGGCGTGGTGACCTTCCTGTTCTCGTTCCTCGTCGCGATGCTGATCAGCCACGTGACTCGCAGAGAAGTTCTTCAGTACTAATGAGCGCCGTCCCGACCCCCTCGCGTGCCGACCGGCGCTACCGACTGGCCGCCCACGCCCTTCTAGTGATCATCAGCATTCTCATCATCGTCCCGGTGGCCTGGGTCGTCATGGCCGCCTTCAAGACGAAGCCCGAATTCTTCGGCAGTCCGTGGCGGCTGCCCGACGGACTGCACTGGCAGAACTTCGTCGACGCCTTCGTCACCGCCAAGATGGGCATCTACTTCACGGATTCACTATTCGTGACCGTGCTTGGTCTGGTCTTCTCACTGAGCGTCGCAATCCCTGCAGCCTATGCCATCGCTCGTGTCCCCTTCCGAGGACGGGCGCTGGTAGAGGGCTTCCTCATGGCCGGCCTGTTCATCAACGTCAACTACATCGTCGTCCCGATCTTCCTCATGTTGTTGGGCTGGGATCAGGCGCTGGCATCCTGGCTACCGAACGGTTTCTTCATCGACAACCTCGCGGTGCTGGCTCTGGTCTACGCTGCCACCAGCCTGCCGTTCACTGTTTACCTGCTAGTCTCGTTTTTCCGCACCATCCCTGCGATCTACGAGGAGGCCGCAGCACTGGATGGGTCGAGCAGACTGCGCACAATGCTGTCGATCATGGTGCCGATAGCACGCCCAGCCATCTCCACGGTGATCCTGTTCAACTTCCTGAGCTTCTGGAACGACTTCATCATCTCTCTCACCCTCATCCCCGGAGAGCATAAGACCTTGCAAGTGGGTCTGCTGAACCTGTTCCAGGCTCAGCGGGCGGCCGCCGACTATGGTCGCCTCTACGCCGGCATGGTCATCGTGATGGTTCCAGTGCTTTTGCTCTATGCCACCATCCAAAAGCGGCTAGTCACTGGCATCGGTGGCGGCGGACTCAAGTGAGAGGAATTGGTAATCCGTGTCTGACAAGATGTCTCAAGTGTTCGGGTGGCTGGCGTTTGCGCTGGTACTGGGCGCATGCGTCGTCGTCATGGTGGCGATGCGCACTACGGGATGGGTCCAGGCAGGAATCATGGCTCTTGCCCTGGGCGTCGTCATCGCCGTGCTCGGTGTCTACAACCGCCGATACGTGTGACATGTCCGCGAGCGGCTTCTCCCCGCCTCTGACCGGTCGGGCACCGACAATGGCCGACGTGGCCAAGAGGGCTGCCGTGTCGCCCCAAACGGTGTCGCGGGTGGTTCGAGGCCAAACGAACGTATCCGAGGTAACCCGACTCAAGGTGGAATTGGCGATCGACGAATTGGGCTACCGGCGCACTGGCATCGCTCGAGCGCTGGTGACCGGGCACACGATGACGCTAGGGGTCCTGACCCAGGGCTCGGTCGCTTACTCCCGTGCTGCCTACGTGGACGCTATGACGTCGGCCGCCCGCCGCCACGGATATTACGTGGCCGCAGCGTCGGTGACGTCGACTGCCCCCGAAGCGGTGTGTCAGAGCATCGAACACCTGCGTCAGCAGGGAGTCGACGGTATCGTCGTGGCGGTCCCGGTTTATGACGTCGATGCTCTCGCGCAAGCGGCAAGGGGGCTACCTGCTGTCGTATTTGGTGGCTCGTCGAGCGAGGCGGTGCCGGATGGCTTCTCGGACGGCACTGGGCACCACGCGGTGTGCATCGACCAGGAGCGGATAGGCGTACTGGCCACGGAGCACCTGCTAGGACTTGGGCACGACACCGTATGGCATGTTGCCGGACCCAGCACTTGGGCCGACGCGTCGGGCCGTCAGGCGGGCTGGGCGGCGACGCTGGCCAAACACGGGCGTCCCGAGCCGCCGGTGCTCATCGGTGACTGGAGTGCCGAGTCCGGCTGGAGGCTCGGGACCCTGCTGGCTCGGATGGAGGAGGTAACGGCTATCTTCGCGGCGAGCGACGACATGGCTTTCGGGATTCTGCGCGCTCTGGTTGACCGAGGCCGACGTGTACCCGAAGATGTGTCGGTGGTCGGCGCCGACGATGTGCCGCTGGCTGCCTTCGCTCCGGTTGCACTGACCACGGTGCGCCAGTCCTTCCAGGATCTCGGAACCGCCGCTATCGATCTGCTTGTCGACATGGTCGAACGACCCGACCGAGAGCACCACGGCGTGCTGATGGAGCCGGAACTGGTGCTGAGATCATCGACTGCGCCGCGTCATGCTGGCTGAGTCATGGCGTCTGCACTACCGCTCACCTGCAGCGAAGTGGGAGGCTCACGGGCTGCCGATCGGCAACGGCCGTCTCGGGGCCGTCCTACGGGGGGAAATCGCACGTGACGTGGTGCAGTTCAACGAGAACAGTTTGTGGGCGGGGTCCAACAACTACGCTAACGGCCTGTGCGGTGTCGCTGACGACGTTTTCGACACTTCGATGCACGGTTTCGGGCGTTACCTCGACTTCGGTCGAGTGACGATCAGCTTCGCCGATCTCGATGAGTCGACCGTTAGTGGCTACGAGCGCGCACTGGACCTGCGCCATGCCGTGGCATATGCCTGTTTCGATGCTGGTGGCGTGCGGCACCAGCGTTCGGCCTTCGCGAGTCGTGAGGCAGACGTCATCGTTTTGCGGTATTCGGCATCGGCACCTTTCGGGTGCACGGTGAGACTCGAATCGGCGCAGGGGGTGCCTTCGCGCGTAGCTGGCGACACATCCGTTGTCTTCGATGGCGTACTGGGCAACGGGCTGCGCTACTGCGCGAGCTTGGTCCTCCTGGAGTGCGATGGCCGGTCGATAGCCCATGGCGATCGAATCGTCGTCGAGGACGCGACGACATTGGCGCTCGTCCTTGACGCCGGTACCGACTACGCGTTGAGTGCCGTAGCCGGGTGGCGTGGCGTTAACCCACGGCCGGTCGTCGACGAACGAATCTGCTCGGCCACGGCCCTGGGATGGGAGCGGCTGCACGACGCTCATGTCACTAAGTTCTCAGCGGTGATGGACCGGTGTCGCCTGCGCTGGGGTCGTCCCGTCCCAGAACTCGACGCGCAGCCCACTGACGTACGGCTGCGACGCTATCGTGACGGGGCCGCCGACGTGGGCTTGGAGCAGCTCGCTGTCGTGCTGGGTCGCTACCTGCTCGTGTCCTCGTCGCGGGCGGAGGGGTTGCCGGCCAATCTGCAAGGCCTGTGGAATGACAGCAACGATCCTGCGTGGGGTAGTGACTACCACACGAACATCAATGTTCAGATGAACTACTGGGGCGCGGAGGTCACCGGCCTGAGCGAGGAGCACATTGCCTTGCTGAACTTCATGGAGGAGGTAGCTGTCCCTAGCCGTTCCGCTACCCGGGCGATGTGTGGCCCCGATGTCCCCGGCTGGACGGCGCGCACGTCCCAGAGCCCGCTGGGGGGCAATGGGTGGCAACCCAATACCGTGGCAAGCGCCTGGTACGCCCACCACGTCTACGAGCACTGGGCCTTTACTCGCGATGACGAGTGGCTACGTACTCGGGGTCTGCCGATGCTAGCTGAGATCTGTCGTTTCTGGGAGCACCAGTTAGTGGAACGTGACGACGGGATGATCGTCGCGCCGGCAGGATGGTCGCCCGAACACGGCCCACGCGAGGACGGGGTAGCCTACGACCAGCAGATCGTATGGGATCTGTTCACCAACCTGCTGGAATGCTCGCGGGCCTTGGGCGTCGAGGACGACCTCTACTATCGGGTGGAGCGCCTGCGAGACCGGCTGGCGCCCAACCAGGTGGGCTGCTGGGGCCAACTGCAGGAGTGGCAGGACGACCGGGATGATCCCACCGAGCTGCATCGCCACACCTCGCATCTCTTCGCCGTCTATCCCGGGCGCCAGATAACCACAGACACACCCGAGCTGCAGGCGGCTGCGCTGGTGTCCCTGAAGGCGCGCTGTGGGGAACCTCCGCCGGTGGCGGGTGCACCTACCGTGGCACCATTTCGCGCTGAGATGGTAGTAGGCGACAGCCGACGCTCATGGACGTGGCCCTGGCGTGCCGCGCTCTTTGCCCGCCTCGGGGACGGATACCGGGCCGGTGAGATGGTACGCGGGTTGCTGACCTACAACATGCTGCCGAACCTGTGGACCACCCATCCGCCCTTTCAAGTGGACGGCAACCTAGGGCTGGTAGGGGCCGTCGCGGAGATGCTGTTGCAGAGCCACGACGGTCGGATTCGCTTGCTTCCCGCTCTGCCACCGGCATGGGAGGCGGAGGGCGAGGCGATCGGTCTGCGGGCTCGCGGCGGCTATCGCGTCTCAATGCAGTGGCGCGACGGCCAGGTTATCTGGTTCGAGATCGTGGCAGACCGCGGCCATGCCGAAGACGTCATCGTCGTGGTCAACGGGCGCGAACACCGGATCCGCCCTGATAAACGCTGATAGAGGTGTCTATAACTGTGCGGTCGCAGCGACGGAACCATCCATCAATGGCCTATGCAGCAGGGTATGTCACGCGGGAGTGAGGCTCCCATCAGTGACCATCAGATCGAGGCCGCCACTCATGCGCTCCACCTTATCGGTACTCCGTAAGCCGACGACGAGTGGCTCCTCCACCCAGCGGGTTATCTGACCGAGGCCCCGTCCCACCGGCGCTGTGGCAATCCTGCCGGGGAGGACGCCAGCTGCCACGACGAATGGCAGTCGTCACAGTGACGCACATGATTGCCACAATGGACCGCAGTGTTGTCGGCGCCATCCATGGAAGGATGGGTACCACCCGACACAGATCAGGAGTCGTCATGTCCAAAAAGAAGAAGGTCGGCATCCTCACCGCAGGCGGTGATTGCCCCGGGCTCAACGCCGCTATCCGCGGATTTGGCAAGGCTGCCATCCGCCAGCACGACATGGAGCTCATCGGTATTCAGGACGGCTTTCTTGGATTGGCAGGGAACCGCACCATCTCCCTTGACCCGCGTGCCCTCTCAGGCATCTTGACGGTCGGCGGGACCATCCTGGGAACTAGCCGTGACAAGGTCAATCACATGATTATCGACGGCGAGGAACGGGATATGGTCCCCACCATCGTCGAGAATTACGAGAAGCTGGGACTTGACGCTTTGGTGACTTTGGGTGGCGGTGGCACCGCCAAGAACGCGTACAAGCTCGCTAAGGCCGGGCTGAACGTCCTGCATCTGCCCAAGACGATTGACAACGACATCGTCGGAACCGACGACTCCTTCGGGTTCTCGACAGCACTGGAGATTGCCACGGAGGCCATCGACCGGCTGCACTCCACCGCCCATTCCCACCACCGCATCATCCTCGCTGAGATCATGGGCCACCGTGCCGGCTGGCTGGCCCTCGGCTCGGGCATCGCTGGTGGCGCTGACGTCATCCTGCTGCCCGAGGTGCCCTACAAGCTGGACTCCATCGTCCAGGCGGTGGAAAACCGGCAAAAGCAGGGGTTGAATTTCTCGGTCATCGCGGTGGCTGAGGGAGCTCGCGATGAGGCTGATTCGGCCGCGATGGCTGGAGCTCAGGCCCTCGTTGACGCTTCCAAGACCTCCGAGACAAAGGCGGCTGCCAAGAAGGCCAAGAAGGACCTTGAGCATTCCATGCGTGACAACACCCTCAAATTGGCTACTCAGCTTGAGGAGGCCACCGGGCTGGAATCGCGAGTCTCGATCCTCGGCTATGTGCAGCGCGGTGGTATCCCGTGCGCCCACGACCGTCTGCTCGCGACCCGGCTGGGAACCGTGGGTGCCAAGCTCGTTGACGACGGCGAGTTCGGCATCATGGTCGCCGCTCAGGGCGGAGACGCCACGACCGTTCCGTTGAAAGATGTCGCTGGCAAGGTTAAATACGTACCTGCCGACCACCCATGGGTTAAGGCGGCCCGTCAGGTCGGAACCGGTCTAGGCGACTGAGGTTCTGCCCCTAGCCCCTCTCAAGGGCATCCGTCACTCAGGTGTGTATCACACACCGGACTCCGGGGTTAGCGTCGATAGTCGCGGCTTGCCCCGTCACACCCTCGACGACCCCACAGTGTAGGGAACACACCACCTGGGGGTGATCGCGGGCCAGGTCGAGAAAGGGACAGTGGCGCAGCACGATGCCGCCCTCTTCTGCGGCCGGGGAGAAGCCCATGTCATCGAGCACTGCGATGAGGTCGCCGCGGCGATGCCGACCCCAACGCTGACCAATGCGCATGGCCATAGCTGTCGGGTTGTTACTGATGGCGACCTCGTCGACGAGCATCTGAGCTAGCAACCGATAGGCCCGCGGCCCTTCATCGCTGACGAGGGTAAAGACGGTGTGCGGGCGCCCCCGGGTCGCCCGATGTCGACGTGTTGCCTCCACTCGTCCCTGCTCGACGAGACGGTCGAGGTGAAATCGCGCCGTCGAGGGATGAATCCCCAGGTCGGAGGCCAGTTCGGCGCTCGTCGCTGAACCGCCACGTCGTCTCAGGGCGTCGGCGACCTCGTCGATACGCTTCTGTGACCCCGGATCGACCAGGCTCGCGGTGTCATCGTGCCGAGTGCTCATGTCGTCACCTCAATGAATCCTTTAGCGCCACGCTCCATCTCCACGAAGGAATGGTTAACAAAGGTGTAGCGTCCTGGCTCCTCAAAGACCATCTCGACAAAACCGCCCTGGGCGCTGGCCAGGTCGAGGGCTTGGCAGCCGCCACCTTCCGGATTGCCACGTTTAAGGGTGTAGGCGCCCTCCTTAAAAACAGTGTCGAACTGGGTTCCGACGACGTGGAAGGAACACCCCCGGCTTGGACCAGCCGCGAGCACCCAGATGCGCACTCGCTCACCGACCCGGGCTTTGAGGGGCTCAAAGACGTACTGGTTGGCGTGACCGTTGAACATCGTCAGATCAGGGGTCTCGTTGGCAATCTTGGCAGTATTAACTTCCGCCCCATTGTGCTCACTGAGGTAAGTCTCCGACTGCACCAGGTAAAACTCCCGATCAGCCCGAGGCAGGTCGTGGGGCGGCACGATGACGGCACCGAACATGCCTGCTGCAATATGGGCCGACATTGGGGCGGTGGAGCAATGGTAGAGCCAGATCCCGGCGCGATGCAGGGTGAAGTTGTAGTCCAACTCCTGCCCCGGAGCGATGGTGCGCATGACCCTGGTGGGGGAGACAGTACCGGCGTGAAAGTCCAAAGAGTGACCCATAGTGCCCCTGTTGACCAGATGGACCCTCATCTCGTCGCCGATGCGCGCGTGGATAACCGGAGCCATGTAACGGCCGTTGTAGGTCATCGCGTCGATGGTGGTTTCGGGGGCGATCTCCTGCACCGACTCCTGGGCGATGAGCGTCATCCGGTGAACACGTCCGGTCATCAGTGGTGGTAGCACTGCATCTCGGGTCCTGAAATCCTTGCCTGGGGCCTTGGCCAAGTCGATCCTGCGACGGGGATCGGCGGTATCGACGTGGTCGTCCCGGTCGTGTACACCGGACATGCCGGCGACCTGTACGTCGAGTACCATTCCCATCGATTTGTGTCCGACGATGGTGCACCAGCCCTCGGTTGGCCCGGCGATGACCCCGACTTTGACGGTGGCGTGGTCTCCGGGGGCGAGGCGTGGTGAGTGAGCCCCGTTGGCGAATTGAAGGTCGTGGACCTGGTTGGGGTCTTTGTTGGTGATCTCGACGACGAGCTGGTCACCAGCTGGAACGGTGATGGTGCTGGGGTGGTATTTCATCCCCTTGGCAGTGATGTTGACTGTCGTGGTGTGACCGGTGGGGGCGACGTGCCCGACGACCGCTGCCGAACCATTGGTGTCGTCGGTGGGTGTGGTCTGGTCGAGATGGTGACCGACCGCGGCCGCCGTCAGGGCAGTGGCCAGACCGGCGAAAGCCCCGACGAAGGAGCGGCGATTTGGGGGAGCGGTGGGCGCAGGCTCGACGGGTTTGCTGGTGGCAGAGCGATCTAGGGAGGCGACGGGCGCAGCCTGGGCCGGTCCATTGTCGGGATCGGGGGCTTCGCCTATCTCCGAAGCAGCCTTTCGAGCCGCCATCTGGCGTCCCTTCTCTTTGAGCATGGGCACTCCGGTGCGCACCATCGCCGCAGTCGCCGGCAGGAAGGTGGCCAATCCGACGACGGTCAGCACCATGCCGATGCGACGGGTCCAAGTGCCCATCGCGAGCACCCACAGCAACAGGCCGGCGTTGGTGATCGTGGCGCGCAGTGCTCCGTAGGCGTGCATCTTGGCGTTGGTGGCTCGGACGATCTTCGGCCCGCCGCCCATGACCATCGGCATGAGGTAGCTCATCGCGCCGATGAGGAGTTGGAGCAGGAATCCGACGATGACGGGTACCGACAGGGTGAAGATGTCGTCAGCGAGCAGCCTGGTGCCGTTGGAGGCTAACTTCCATGCCAGCCAGGCGAGCCACACCAGCATCCAGCAGATAGCGGCCCCCATGGTGAACCCGGGGAAGTCGCGCGGCGGTTCGTGGGCAGCGCAGGCCACCAGGTCGCCCAGCACGATACAGATTCCGACGATGTGGGCCGTCACGCCGAGGGCAGCCAGCCACCACAACCCGCACAGGGCGCCGGTGGTTGTCGCCGCCACCGCAACGAACATGACGCACAGGGAGATTTTCCCGTGGCGATCTTGGGCGGGCTGCATCTTGGTGCGCAGCACCGTCGGCCACAAAGTGATGAGGGTGCCGACGACGGTCAGACCGACGAAGCCGAGCAGGTTGAGCGCCTGGTGGGCCACCAATAGACGAGTTCGCCACGGCTCGGTGGGGGAGAAGGCCATGATCGCGCCGAGGGTCGCCCCCAGTGGCAGTAGACATGCGGCCGCGCAGTAAAACCACACCGTCGAGTCGAACCGCCCCGGCAGAGCGTGGCGGACTTGGTGGCCTAGAGCGAAGGCGTACCAGGTCAGCGTCGATCCTATGACGGCGGCGCCGGTGACGGTTATCCATGGCCAGGTCACCACCATGCCGATACAGGTGATGACGATGCCGACTGCGAGCAGTCTGATACGTAATACCTGACGACTACGGTCAGTATCGGTGAGGTTGTTGTGCAGGATCGCCTCGGTGAAGTATTGGCCCCACACCATGATCGAGGTAGTCGCTACGCCGAGTGTGACCATGTGCACCAGCAGCCAGCGTGACTGCGGAATCCACGGGTTCGCAACCGCCACGATGAGCAGGGCTACCAGCCACCCTGATACCGGACGTGACGCTTTACGGTGCCAACTGCGCTTATTCGTGTCGGGTTTGCGACCGACGGGCGCGGATGTGATCTCAGGCATGGTCCTCTCCTGACCGGGAGCGTGGAGTAGATTTCAGGTGCGTTCTGGCCCTGGTGCGGGGCTGGATATGGGTGGCGATGACAGCTACCAGGGTCAATAGGCTGAGTACGTTGACGGTCCCGCCCGCCTGCACCGCGGCGGAACGGTCCAAACCGTCGCCGATACCGATGCGCACCAGCAGGGAGGCCTCCAACAGGAAGGCTGGGAGCCAGAACCACGTCGTCCATTCCAGCCGGACCTGCAACACGGCGGGCAGGATGATGGGGGCGTGGCCGAGGATCATCCCCATGGTGAATCCGAGGAAGAGCGAGTGGACGACGGCGTCATACCCATTTCGGGAAGTGGGTGGTCCTTGAATCGTGCAGACGATACCGGCTGTTGCGAGCCACAGGTAGCCGATCATGAGCAGGGTGCCAATGTAAGCGGCCTGGCCGCCGCGTCTCAGGCCGCCACGGGCAACGTCATGGCGGCATAACCACACCGCCAGTCCGATGAGTACCACACCGAGTACTCGCCATCCGATCGCCGGGCTGACCACCGAGACGAGTAGGGCTGCTACCACCGCCAGGCACAAAGCTGACAAGGCGCGATTACGCGCCATCGTCAGTCGTGACAGCTCCAGCCTCTCCCCGCAGATCGTCAGGATCATGTAACAGGCCAGCCATCCGACGATCTGGGAGACGTGTGCCCCGGTTGTCAGGAGGGCAGCGGCCCCGGCGGCGCAGAAGGCTCCAGCGCCCTGGATGACGACGGCGTCGTCGTGACTGCGCCGCCATAGGGGGACGTAGATGGTCAGCAGCCCCAATTGGGCAAGAGTGAGCAGAGCAAGCCCGGCGCGGGCGGAGTCGAAGGGCAGAGGCGCCAGCAGGACGATGACGCCAAACCCGGACATGGCCGGGACGAGGTAGGCGAGGCGATGGCCGAGGGCCACCGCACGTTCCAGACAGATGACGGTCCCAACGAACCCGAGCACCATGAGGGGTCCATGCCACTTGGATAGTCGCGTCGACATCACCGGTGACCACACTCCGAGTAGTAGCAGGGCGCCGTCGAGGCCGGCAAGTAGAGAGATACCGGCTCCGACCATGAGCCAGGCGCGGTGCGATCCGGCGGAGGAAGTAGGCACAGGAGAATCCTTTTTCGGCTATCGTATCCTCAAAATACTATGTGCGCCGAGGCCCTTTCTACCTATTCCACCTGGGATGGCAGGAGTAAGTAGGGTCCTTGGTTGATGTGGTTCAGAGTGTGCAGGCATGGGTTGATCTTGCCCGTCAGGGGTCAGGTTGTCCATCATGTAGAGGCGTGCTAGCATTCCTAGATACGTGGTGTCCATAAGGAGGTGGGCTTATCGCCATTCATTCCGTGCCAATCTTGTAGTTTACGGTTGTGCTATATTCGGAATGATGGCTATCTTCTGGTATCTATGGAGCGCCATTTATTGGCTTACATGAAACCTCTGTTTCTTCGCCTTTAATGACCCTATTGTTACGTATGTGGTCAAAGACGGGTGTGCGAGTTTAGATGACAAAACAACATATATTGGTTAGGAGTAAAGTTGACTGAGATCCGGATCGAAGAAGATCTTCTTGGGAAACGGGAAATCTCGAATGAGCACTACTATGGAATTCATACTTTGCGGGCTTTAGAGAACTTCCAAATATCACGCGGATGTATGAATGACGAGCCTGACTTCATTCGTGGAATGGTTCAGGTAAAGAAGGCAACAGCTCTGACGAATAAGCAGTTGAAGGTTCTCCCGAGTGATGTCGCTGACGCCATTGTCGCTGCATGCGATGCGATCTTGGATGATGGGCGCTGTATGGACCAATTCCCGACTGATTCCTTCCAAGGAGGAGCGGGAACCTCGATCAACATGAACACCAATGAGGTTGTCGCCAATTTGGCCCTCGAAATGTTGGGATACCCGAAAGGCGCCTATGACGTCATCCACCCCAACGATGATGTCAATAAGTCCCAGTCGACTAACGACGCTTACCCCACCGGGTTCCGGCTCGGGGTGTACGCTTTGCTAGAGGGGCTGAAGCGAGCCGTCGCCGACCTCGCAGACAGTTTCGATGCCAAGGCTGAGGAATTTGCCGATGTACTGAAGATGGGGCGTACCCAATTGCAGGATGCCGTCCCCATGACTTTGGGTGAGGAGTTTGACGGGTACGCACACAACATCCGTGCTGAACTGGACCGGCTTGATATTGGAAGCGATCTTCTCGTAGAGGTCAACCTGGGCGGCACCGCCATCGGAACTCGGATCAACACCCCAGACGGATATGCTGAACTTGCTGCTGAGAAACTGGCCGAGGTGACCGGATACCCGATTCGTCCCTCCACCAACCTCATGGAATCGTCTTACGACAACGGCGCCTACATTGCTGTCCATTCTATTATCAAACGCCTAGCAGCGAAGATCTCCAAGATCTGCAACGATTTACGATTGCTTTCATCTGGACCGAGGGCTGGGCTCAAGGAAATCAACCTTCCAGAGATGCAGGCGGGATCGTCCATCATGCCGGCGAAGGTGAATCCGGTCATTCCCGAGGTCGTCAATCAGATCTGCTTCAAAGTATTTGGAAACGATGTCACCGTCTGTTTCGCTGCCGAGGCCGGTCAGCTAGAACTTAATGTGATGGAACCGGCGCTGTCGCAAGCAATGTTCGAGTCCATCCACCTGCTGACCAATGCCTGCGACACGTTGCGTAGCAAGTGCATTGACGGGATCACCGCAAATGTGGAGCGGTGCCGGGAGTATGTCACCAATTCCATCGGTATCGTGACCTACTTGAATGATGTGATTGGACACCATCAAGGCGATCTCATTGGCGAGGAAGCTGCCCGTACCGGAAAGTCAGTTCGTGAGGTCGTCCTCGAACACGACCTCATCCCGGAGGAAAGGCTGGACGAGATCATGTCGACCCAGAACTTCCTGCACCCCCGGTATTCCGGACGTACCTACGAGCCGAGTGACCGCGGTCTCCCGGAGGATCCCAGGACATTCGTGTCCGAGCGTTGCTGACACGCGATGATGCTCTTCATTCAACTGGCCGTCGTCCTACTATTCATCTTCCTGGGGGCACGCAAGGGAGGACTTGGCATCGCCTATGCAGGGGGTGCCGGCGTCATCGTCCTGGGATTACTCGGCTGCAAGGTCGACCCAGGTACTGGTATTCCGTGGGACGTCATTGGGGTCATCATCTCAGTGATTTCTTGCGTGGCGGCGATGGAAGTAGCCGGCGGCCTAGAACTGCTGGTGATGCTCAGCGAACGGATATTGCGGCACAACCCGAAGAGAATCACCTTCCTGGCGCCCACCGTGACGTTCTTCATGACCGTGTTGTGTGGTACCGGACATGTCGCATTCGCCACTCTTCCCGTCATTGCGGAAGTGGCGAAGGAACAGAAGGTGAGACCCTCACGCCCACTATCCATCGCGGCGGTGGCCTCGCAGATCGGCATATGTGCCTCTCCGATTTCGGCGGCGATGGTGGCGATGGCGGCCATTGTTGGCCCCTTGGGGGTTTCGTATCCGAAACTGGTCCTGGTCTCGATCGTTGGGGGTTACGTTGGCTCGATGATTGGTGCGGTTGTTTCCTCAAAACTCGGATGCGAGTTGGAACTCGACCCGGTCTATCTACAGCGACTGGAAAAGGGCCAAATCTCGCATCGGGAGGCGGACAACTACAACATCAAGCCCTACGCAAGGCGTTCGCTGATAATCTTCGTGGTATCCCTGGTCGTGGTGATGGCTTATGCCGCTGCCATCACCGCCGTGGACAAGCCCCCGCTGCCGCGAGGCGCCGCCATCATGACGTTTATGATGACTGCCGCCCTCGTCATAGCCACCCTGTGTAAAGTCCCGCTTAACGAGATCACTTCCCAGGCAACCTATAAAAGTGGCACCTCTGCTGCCATCTGCGTGATGGGGGTCGCTTGGCTAGGCAACACCTTCGTGAGTTCAAACATCGACACCATCAAAGCTGCCGGATCGGGAGTCATCCACTCGGCACCGTGGCTGTTGTTCGTGGTGCTATTCCTGGCTGCATCGTTGCTCTACTCGCAGGCCGCAACCACGGTTACGTTCATGCCGGTTGCTGCGGCTCTTGGGCTTCCAGCGTCGGTCCTGGTCGGATGTTTCGCGGCGGCCTCGGCGCTGTTCCTGCTACCCACGTATCCCACCGTGGTGGCTGCGGTCGAGATGGACGATACCGGGACAACGAGGATCGGAAAATACATCTTCAACCATTCGTTCTTGATCCCCGGCATCGTCTCGATATCGGCTGCCTGTTTGGCTTCCTACGGGGTGATGCTCGTAGTCGGATGAATGCCGCCATTCGCACAATCCGTTGAAGTACCCAGTGTGAAAGCGCGTGGGTGGGGCTCAGCCTTGGAAAAGGCTCAGCCCCACCCACGCATTTGGGGGCTCAGATAACGTTCACCGGGTGGTCGGGGTGCTTGTCCAACCACCCTTTGATGAAGGTGCAGTCCGGACGCACCGACAAGTTCTGGCAAGCAATGTCGTCGAGGGCGAAGCGCGCCAGAGCGCTGCCGACACCTTTGCCACTGAAGGCTTCGAATGTTTCGGTATGGGGCATGACGATGACATCCCCCTCGCGTCGGAATTCGGCGAACCCGGCGAGTTCACCGCCGATATAAGCTTCGTAGCGTGACTGCTGGTCGTTTTTGGTGACGGTGGTTTCACTCATACACCCCATTGTCGGGTCATCGTCCCTGGGTTCTGCCTTTCTTGTACAGACTTTCTCCCGTGGCGTTATGAGCTTGGAGATGACCTTGTTGGGGGGCAATCTGGAAGAGAGCACTCAACTCATAAAGAGGAGTCGTCATGCCTATTGATCCCAGCAAGCCGTCAACGAACACCAACGGGTCGCCAGCGCCTAGCGACGAATACTCCCTGACCGTCGGCGCTGACGGCCCGGTAGTGCTCCACGACGCACATCTCATCGACACCCTGGCCCATTTCAACCGGGAAAACATCCCCGAACGCAAGCCTCACGCCAAGGGATCGGGGGCCTTCGGACATCTCGAGGTTACCGCTGACGTCTCGGAGTACACCAAGGCATCCTTCCTGCAGAAGGGGCGCGAAACCCCCATGCTGGCCCGATTCTCCACAGTCGCCGGTGAGCTCGGCAGCCCTGACACCTGGCGTGATGTGCGTGGATTCTCGTTGAAGTTCTACACCGACGAGGGCAACTTCGACATGGTCGGCAACAACACCCCGGTGTTCTTCATGCGTGACCCGATGAAGTTCCCGCATTTCATCCGCTCCCAGAAACGGTTACCGAATTCCGGACTGCGCAGTCCGAATATGATGTATGACTATTGGAGCCTGTCCCCCGAATCGGCCCATCAAGTGGCTTACCTCATGGGACCGCGCGGCATTCCGCTCAGCTATCGCACTATGAACGGCTACTCCTCGCACACCTACTCATGGGTTAACGCCGAAGGGAAGATCACCTGGGTGAAATACCACTTCATCAGTGACCAGGGTGTTCACAACATGACTGCTGACCGGGCCAAAGCGATCGTCGGTGATCACCCAGACATCCACCGCGAGGACCTCTTCAACCACATTGCCGACGGCGACTATCCGTCCTGGACCGTCAAGGTGCAGCTCATGCCCTATGACGAAGCCAAGGATTACCGGTTCAACCCGTTCGACATCACCAAGGTGTGGCCGCATAAGGATTACCCGCTGCACACCATCGGCAAGTTCACTCTGGACCGCAACCCGGAGAACTTCTTCGCCCAGATCGAGCAAGCGGCCTTCTCCCCGTCGAACACCGTTGAGGGCACTGGGTTGTCCCCAGACCGGATGCTGCTGGGTCGTGTCTTCGCCTACAACGATGCCGCCCGCAACCGTCTGGGGGTCAACTATGAACAACTCCCTGTGAACCGGCCAACGACGCCGACAAACCAGTACACCTTCGACGGCCAGATGGCCTTCGAACACTCCGGTTCGGCACCCACCTACGCCCCGAACTCCTACGGTCGCGATTTTGCCACCGGATACCGAACCGGTTCCGAAGCTACCTGGGAGGCTGACGGCGAACTCGTTCGTTCCGCCCAGACCCGGCACGCGGAAGATGACGACTTCGGTCAGGCCCACGCCCTGGTGCATGACGTCTTTTCCGACGCAGAGCGTGACGAGCTCGTCGATACTTTGGTGGACTTGATGACCAATTTCGACATGGAAGAGCCGGTCATCGGCAACGCGCTGTCCTACTGGCGCAACATCGACGCCGGTATTGCCGAGGCAACCGAGGGCAGAATCTGACGTGTTGATCGTTCCCAGCGCTGGGCTGTACTGCAGCTCAGTGCTGGTTTGACCACACCCGCCACAGCGCCGCAAATGGGCCATCGCTTTGACGCAGTTGCTCTGGTGCCCCGACTTCGACGATCCGGCCGTTGTCCATGACGGCGACCTCGTCGGCCATCGTCACCTGGGACAGTCGGTGGGCCACCACGAGGGCGGTCCGCCCCCTGACAGCCTCAGCTGCGGCACGGTCAAGAGCCGTGGCACCGGAGCTGCCGGCCTCCGCCGTCGCCTCATCAAGGATGATGACGGGCGGGTCTGCCAGCAATGCGCGCGCCAGGGCGACCTGTTGCGCCTGGGCAGGTGACAGGCGGATTCCCAACCGTCCCACCACGGTGTCGACGCCGTGAGGGAGCTGCTCGACCCAATCGGCCCCGACCCGTTCCAACGCGGCGAGGACGGCGTCGCGGACGCGCTCGTCAGGCCAGTCCTCGGCCTGCCCGGCTAGCCCCAATGCGACATCGTCGAAGAGGGTGCCGGAGAAGGTGTGGATTTCCTGGCTGATAAGCACCGTCCGGGCATGGCCCGATGTCATGGTGATGCTTCCCTGCCGGGGTTCCAGCAACCCCGCGACAAGGGCCGCCAAGGTCGACTTGCCTGCCCCCGACTCCCCGACGAGCACCACGGTGTGTCCGGCCGGAATGTCCAGACTCACCGTATGCAGCACATCGGGCCCGTCCTGATAGCCAAAGCTCACCTGATCCACGTGGATCGACGTCGGCCCGCGCTGGTACCGCTCGGAGACGGCCGGTTTGTCGTGGCGGGCCTGGATGACGCCCACCACTCGCTGCAGACATACCCATGCGGCCTGCAGGTTGTTGAGGAACATGAGCAGGAACCGCACAGGAGAGAACAACCTCAACAGCACCAGCACCGCTGTTGCAGCCGCGCCGACGCTCAGCCGGTCGGTGGTGACAAGCAGGTATCCCGTCCAGGCGACGCCGATAGTCGCCACCGCCTCGCCCGCTAGCAGCCGCACGACAAGGGTGTTGCCGAGGAATCGTCCGCGTAGGTTCCAGCGGATCGCCTGCCATGATCCGTTGGCCACCGCCCGGGTGCGCAGGTTTTCCAGGCCGAAGGCGCGCACGACGTCCACCCCGTGAATCGTCGAGAGAATGCGCTGGGACTGGGTCGTCGACGCGTTTCTTTCCGCCCGGTACACCGGTGGGGCCGTGCGCAGGAACTCCCGGATTGCGAGGCCGTAGAGCACCCCAGCAAGGAGGACGGGGACGAAGAAGAGCGGGTGCAAGCTGGCCAGCGCACCCACTGACACGATCACCATGATCATGGTGTTGACGAGACGGGGGAGGGCGCCATTGGCGGCGTCGCGCACAGCCGTGACATCGTCGGAGGCCCGTGAGACGAGATCGGCGGTACCGGCTTTCTCGACCCGCTGCTGGTCCAGCCCCAAGCCGACCGCGATCATGGATTCCCGCAACCGGGTGATGATGGTCGTGAAGAAGGACGGTGTGAGGGACTGTGCGGCACCGTTACAGATCCCCGACCCGATCACCGCGGCAGCCATTACCAACGCCGGGGTAAGCAGCGCCGAGGTCGGACGGTGAGCCTTGGCCGCGTCAATGATCCAGCCGGTGGCCACCGGCACCGTCAGATCAAGCAGAGACGCCGCCGTGATCACCACGATTGCCCCGATGAAGTAGCCGCGCACTCCGCGAGCTGCCCGGTGGACCTCCTGGCGAACCTGGGCGGCAGTGGCGAGTGGCAATGAACGCGGGGTACTCATGACAGCATCTCCCGGTAGTCGTCGCGGGCCAGCAGTTCGCGATGCGGGGCCCGTGCGATCTGACGGCCGTCGGCGTCGAGCAGCACCACCTCGTCCATCTGGTCCAACAAGGCCGGGGATGTCGTAGCGATGATGGTGGTGCGTCCGGCTCGCAACTGCCGCACCTTCCTGGCGATGGTGGCGGTGGTGACGGCGTCGATGCTCGTGGTGGGGTCAATGAGAACGAGGCCGTCAGGAGAGTGCAGCAGGGCACGCGCCAGGGCTAGGCGTTGACGCTGACCCCCGGATACGTGGCGACCGCCCTCTCCGACCTCGGTCTCCAACCCCCGTGGTAACACGGCGACGACAGTGTCCAAAGCGGCTGCGTCGACGACGGCATTCAGCCTGGCGACAGTCGTCTGGCTGTCAAGCACGATGTTCGCACGGGCAGTATCGTCGAACAGTTCGGGGGAGCGGGGAGCCACCAGCACCAGACGACGCCGTTGGGCAGGGTTGAGGCGACTGGCGGGAACCCCATTCAAGACGGTCTCGGAGCCGTGGTCTATCGCCTCGGCCAAGGCGTCACAGACCGATTGAGGCGCCATGACACCCACATGGGTGCCGCCGGCGACGTCAAGCTGGAAATCCCTGACCGGGATGTGCAACTCCACCGGGCCATCACCCGGTGTGGTGCGGGCACCGTCGTCGGGGTGGATCTGCCAGGCTGCCGGGCTATCACGCAACTCACAGAATCGGTCCCCGGAGGCGTGGGCGGTGGCCAACATCGTCGCGGTGTCGACGCCCAGTGCTCGCAGCGGAGGGCCGAGGGTTTGGGCCAGCCCGACCACGGTGACGAGTTCCCCGACACTGATACGCCCGGCTAGGGTGAGCCACCCAGCTAGCACCGTCAGCGCGGTGATGAATACTCCCACCGAGGCGTTAATCGTCCCGGTGTAGACCCCCTTGACGCGTCGGGTGCGTAGGGTGGCGTCGAGGCCTTGGCGGCTGGCGGTCCGGAACCTTGCGGTGGCTCGGCGTTGCGCCGATAGCCCCTGTATTATCCGCAACCCACTGGTGAGGTCGGCGGCCGACCCGGCGACGGCGGCCTCGGCGCGGCGCTCACGCCGGGTGCTGCGCTTGACCGGGGCGACCCCCTTCACCGACAACAGGATGAGCAGCGGCACGATGCACACCGTCGCCAATGCCAACCAGCCGTTGATGAGGGTCATCGAGATCAGGGCACCGAGCAGGGTGACAACGTTGCCAGGGATCGACGTCAACGCGATGAAGGCGCGCGACACCGCCCGCACATCAGTGACGACGACCGCGAGCAGATCACCGGGAAGCCGCGAGCGCCCACCGATCCCCTCCGGGGCAGTGATCCGTTCGAGGGCTTGAATCCGCAAGTCGTGTTCGGCCAAACCGGCTCCGACATTGGTCTGCATCCGGATCGTCTGGGCTATTGCGCGCACCAGGTATGCCAGCGCGACCAGGGCCAGCCATCCGGTCAAGGCAGCGGCATCGGCAGCCACCACTCCGTCGTCAATGGCACGCCCCAGAGCCATCGGCACGCCGATGTTCACCAGGCTGACGAAGGCCGAGGAGACTGACCCGGGCAGTAGCCAGCGCCGCCCATCGCGGGCCATCCGGCGCACCACTGCCCGCCCATCGTGGGCATGGGTGACGTCGATCAGAGGGGCGTCAATGGGCGGTGGGGTTTGCCGGGGGATGTGCGGAAGCCAGCCCAGTTTCGGATGCCAGTGTCGGCGTGGGGTGCGTATCACACTGCCCTACCAACTGACTCGAGTGGTTGTCGTCTCATCCGGTGCGGCAGGACGAGCCGGGCAGCTTGAGAGAGGTCCTCTGTGGTGATCTCGGTGCAACCGTTCCAGGCTGCCAGAGTGCGCGCCGCCCGGACCATCATGATGTCGGCGCGGTGACCGTCGACGTGTGCGTTGATGCAGGTACGAGCCGCCGTCGTGAGAGTTTCGTCGGAGATGACTACCTGGGTGACGAGCTCAGTAGCACGTTGGATCCGTTCGCTGAGCTTGTGGCCATCCTGTTCCCATGTGCGTGAGAAGCCACCAGGGTCGTCCTCAAAGGCCATTCGGCGCCGGATTACCTCGGTGCGCTTGTCCGGGTCGTCCTCCCCGCTGACGGTGACGCACAGCCCGAAGCGGTCGAGCAACTGGGGGCGCAGTTCGCCCTCCTCCGGATTCATGGTGCCGACCAGGGTGAACCGGGCTGGATGGGTGACGCTGACCCCCTCTCGCTCTACGGTGTTGACGCCCATGGCGGCTGAGTCCAGCAGCAGGTCAACGACGTGGTCGTCGAGGAGGTTGACCTCGTCGACGTAGAGGATCGCCCGGTGCGCGGCTGCTAGCAGACCCGGCTCGAAACGGCGTCGCCCCTCCCGCAGGGCTGTCTCCATGTCGAGAGTGCCGGTGACGCGATCCTCAGTGGCTCCCACCGGCAGCTCGACGACCGGCACCTGCACGGTGCGAGGCTCGGGCATGACCTCAGGCAGGTTGAGTGCGACCGCGTGGGTCGGGTACTCGTCGGGGGACAGGTGGTAGGGCCCGGGAATCTCCCGGTGTTGCGGCAGTAGGGCTGCTAGTCCGCGCACCGCGGTGGACTTGGCGGTGCCTTTCTCGCCGCGGATAAGTACCCCGGACAAATCGGGGCTGATGGTAGCGAGGATGAGAGCCAGCTTCATCTCCTCCTGACCGACGATGGCGCAGAAGGGATAGACGGGGCGTTGTGCCATGTCAGCGGTCCTTTCGGGGAGATTGGTGGGAGGGGTCAAGTCGAGAGACGACGTTGACGAGGTCGTCAGCCCGCAGGTCGTCGATGCGCAGACAAGGTCCACCCAAGGCTGTGGCAATGTCGCGGGCCCGAGACAGCTGGATACCTCGTGGGTCCTCGGTGTCGATGACGACCCAGCTGAGTCGTGTGTCGACGCCGAGCTTGGTTGCCACCCGAATCGCCTCATCGGTGGCCTGGGAGTTGGGACGGCCGTCCAGACTGACGTTGCCGCGCCCGTCGGTGACGAGGATGAGTAATGGTCGCAGCCCGGGGTCCTTGAGGAGCAGGGGCCGTACCACCTCGCAGGCCTTAATCAGTCCGGCCGACAGCGGGGTGCGCCCACCGACCGGTAGCTCTGCCAAACCGTGCTGGGCTACCTCCACCGAGGAGGTCACCGGCACCAGCACCTCGGCCCGGTCGCGGCGGAAACCGATAAGGCACACCCGATCACGCTTGACGTAGGCGTCCAAGAGGAGGGACAGCACGGCCCCCTTAGAGGCGGTCATTCGTCCTCGTGACCCCATCGACCCGGAAGCGTCGACTACGAAGATCACGCAGGAGGCGGCTCGTCCGGCCCGTACTTTGGCCCGCCAGTCGATCGGTTTGACGTGCACCGCCAGGTCTGGACGCTCGGTGGCCCGACGTGACTTCTGATGAACCGCCGCCGCGCGAAGGGTGGCGTCCAGGGCGAGGTCGTCAGGGCGGTCGGTGGGTCGGGCTGAGACGTAGCGGCCACGTCGATCGTTACTGCGGGTGCGCAGACGTCGTCCGCAGGCGCGACGGGCGAAGCGGTCCTGACTAGGTTCCAAGGGGCGGACGGCGAACGGGTCCCCCGCGGCAACCACCTGTTCACCGCTGCCCGAGGGTTGTTTCCGCGGGTCGTGCTGGCCGTCGTCTCGCTGGTTCTGGGGACCGTCGTGGTATTCGGGTTGTTGTTCGCCTGAACTGCTGGGCGGCGTGGCAAGACTCTCGCCCGCCTGCCATTTTTCCACGTCGGGGTCGGGTCGCTCGGGTTCCCGGGGACGTTGTTCGGGCTGGTCCGGCTGATCGTCGGGGTGCTGGTTGCGCGGCGGCGGAGACTCCGACGGGGTCTCGACGCGACGGCGGTGCCTCAGTACCATCTCGCTGATCGTTAACACGTCGTCCTCGGTGGCGACGCCGCGACCGACCAGGGCGGCATGAGCCCGCGTGGCTTCGGCCATGACGATGTCGGCGCGGTGCCCAGCAACGTGGTTCTGCCGACACAGGCAGGAGATGAGTTCGGTGACGACCTCGTCCAGTCGGACTCCGGCGACGATGTGCCGCGCCCTCTCGATGACTGCGGCCTGACGGTTCTGGTCGCTCTGCCAGCGGTGGTCGAACTCGGCCGGATCGGCGTCGTGGTCGAGACGCCGCCGGATGATCTCAGCCCGGACGGCCGGGTCGGACTCGCCGTGCACGTCGATGCACAGTCCGAACCGGTCCAACAACTGCGGACGCAGTGCCCCCTCCTCGGGGTTCATGGTTCCCACCAGCACGAATCGGCTCGGCAGGGAGGCCGTCAATCCCTCACGCTCCACCCGCACGGTCCCGGCGCAGGCGTCGATGACGAGATCGACGAGGTGGTCGTCGAGGAGGTTGACCTCGTCGATGTAGAGCACCCCTCCGTCGACCTCGCTAAGCAGACCCGGCTGGAGGACGGAGCGTCCCGCCACCAGGGTGGCTTCCAGGTCCAACCCGCCGACAAGACGATCCTCGGTGGTTCCCAGAGCCAGGGTGCGCATGATGTGACCGGGTAACAGCTCGACGAGACCACGAACCACTGTCGATTTGGCCGTTCCCTTCTCCCCACTAAGGATGACCCCACCGATACGCGGGTTGACCGCGCACAGCAGCAGAGCGAGTCTGGCTTCGTCCTGCCCGACGACGGCGGTGAACGGATAGGTCATTAGATCAACCCCAGCTCGGACAGGTCAAGTCCACCGGCAGGGTTCTGCGGAGGCGCACCCACCCGGGTGTTCGGGGCGATCGCGGGGTCGTCGGAGACCTCTTCGATGGTGCCCTCGATGTCAGCGTAGGTGTTCTCGAGTTCCTCGACGGTGCTCGGATTGGCCTCCCAGACGTGACGTTGGGCGGCGTCGAGCAGTTTGTCGACGATGTTGTGCAGGGCATGCGGGTTGACCTGCCGGAACCATTCCTGCATCGCCGGGTCGAGGGCGTAACGACGCGCAACTCGTTCCCATAGGCCGTCATCGACGACGTCGGCGGTGGCGTCCCAGCCGATGAGGATATCGAGTACTGCGGATAGGTCGCCGGCTCCTTTATATCCGTGACGTTGCAGTCCCTCGATCCACGATGGGTTGAGGATTCGTGAGCGCAAGATGAGTCGGGCTTCCTCGGTGGTGGTGCGCGTGGCGATGCGGGTCGGATCCGAAGAGTCTCCTACCAGCGACATCGGCGCCTCGCCTCGTACTGTCGTCGCCGCAGCGATAAGCCCGCCGTAGTAGTTGTAGAAGTCGGTGCAGCTGAGCATGTCGTATTCGCGGGTGTCCTCATTCTTGACGGTGACGTCCATGCGTTTCAGGCTCGCGGTGAACCGTTCGGTTTCCACCTGTCCGAGCACTCCCTCACCGTAGGCGTGGGACGAGGCGGCAATGTAGGCCCGGCCCAGGTCGGCCTTGTCCTGCCACGCTTTGGTCTCGATGAGCTCCTCCACCCCGGCACCGTATCCGCCGGGCGGGCATCCGAAGACCCGGAGGGTCGCCTTGCGGCGGGCTTGCTCGACGTCAATCCCGCGGGCAGTCATTTCGACGACGTCGGCCTCGACGTGGGCGCGCAGCATGTTGTCGTCGTCAGGTTCGGGGAGGGCTGCGACCATCCGCACCGCCCGGTCGATCATCTCGACGAGGTTGGGGAAGGCATCACGGAACAGGCCGGAGATGCGCGGGGAGACGTCGATACGGGGACGCCCCAGCTCGCAGGGCTCGATGATCTGCAACCCGCTGACGAGCCCGGAGGACTCCCAGACCGGGCGCACCCCCATGAGGTACAGAATCTCGGCGATGTCGGCCCCTCCACTGCGCATATTCGGGGTACCCCAGACCACCACCCCGACGGTGCGCGGCCACGGTTGGTCGGGGTGGGCCTCGGCATACCCTCGGAGGAGTTGGTCGGCCAGTTCGACCCCCTCACGCCATCCCGTCGGGGTGGGCATGGTCTGGGGATCCAGGGAAAAGAAGTTTCGGCCGGAGGGCAGGATGTGGGCGTTGCCACGGCTGGGCGCTCCCGACGGCCCAGGGGCCACGAACCCGCCGTCGAGGGCCGTCATGATGGCGTCGATCTCGTTGTTGGTGGCGTCCAGCCGGGGCATGAGGTCTGTGAGGACCCAGGTGAGGGTTTCGATGACGTCCCCACGTTCGGCACCGAGTTGCTCATGACACAACTGGGCCGCCAGATCGTGCGCTTCGGTGTCGTCGGGGTGCCGGTCGCGGTGGCGGACGACAACAGGGGTGAGCAGCTTCACGCAGCGACGATGAGCCTCGGACATAAGCTGGCGTCCGGTCAGACCGTCGGGCAGGTCGGCGGTGACGGGCACTGGCTCGCCGGCTCTAGCAGAGACCTCGTCAAGGCTGGTCCCCCAGGCATTCAGCACGGCTTCGCGTAGGGACGGTACCGGCCCGTTGGGCTGACGGGTGAGTTGGGCGACGTACTCCACCTTGGCGGCGATCGGGTCGTCGTGTCCGGCGACGACTTGGCCCAGCACGTGCAGACCGTCAGAGATTTCACGGTCCTGCAGGTCGAGCAGATGATGGTGGACCCTGTCGAGCACCTCGACGGGGTCGGCGTCGACGTCGGCACTCGTCAGACCCAGATCGGTGTCCAGGCCTGCTTTGGTGACGGCGTCCCATACCTGCTCGGCGACAAGTCGGGCGCGCTGGGGGCTTTGCGACTGCGCCCCGGCGTACTCGCGCAAGATGCGGTCGATCTCGGCGGTGGAGTCGTATAACTCGGCCTGACGCATCGGTGGGGTGAGGTGGTCGATGAGGGCTGCGGCACTGCGCCGCTTAGCCTGGGTGCCCTCCCCAGGGTTATTGATGATGTACGGGTAGATGTTGACCATCCGGTCCAAGGCAAGCTCCGGGTAGCACTCCTCGGACAGGCCCAGCCCTTTGCCGGGTAGCCATTCCAGGCTCCCGTGGGTGCCGACGTGGATCACAGCGTCAGCTTTGAACACGTCACGGATCCAGCGGTAGTGGGCTAGGTAGTGGTGGGGCGGGGGCAGGAGTGGGTCGTGGATGTCGGAATCAGTGACAGCTTCGAAATTTCCCCGCGGCGGCTGGATCGTCAACAACACGTTGCCGTCGAGGTGCCCGGCGAAGGAAAATTCGTCGTGGTGGACGAAGAGGGATCCCGGGTGCGGGCCCCAAGCGCGATCCATCGACTCGCGGACGGATGCGGGAAGTGCCCGGTACCAGGACCGGGAGGTGGCAAGGTCAGCATGGACCTCGGCGCGCTGATACATCTGCTCTGGGGTGAGCCAGCGCTGGTCGCAGGTCAACGATGACAACAGCACCTGAGCGAGGTCGTCGGCGCTGTCGAACTGTTCTGGGACGTCGTAGCCATCCTCGGCCATTCGGACGAGGAGCCGGCGTACCGACTCAAAGGTGTCCAGCCCGGTGGCGCAGCCGATCCGGTCATTACGCGGCGGATGGTGGTGGAAGACGATCGCCACTTTGCGTTGGTTGGCGGAGGTGCGGGCCAGCCGGGCCCACGAAAGGGCCAGTTCGGCCATCGCCTCGGGGCGGCCGGGGACTGGGACCATGTGTGGTACGACGGCTCCGGTGAGATCGTCGACCCGATCGACTTCTCGGGTGGCCAGGAATTTAGTGATGAGGGCACCGTCGAATTCCGGCTGGGCGGCCTGGGTGGCAACGTCCATCGCCCCCATACCCTGGGCCTTCCATGCCGCCAACGGGGCGTAGGAGGTCAAGGCGTGCAGCACGCTCACCCCAAGTTTCGGATAGGCGTCCGCGTTGGCAGGTACGCCGGCGGTCATGGACATGCCGTGGACGTCGATCAGGGTGTCGATGACGCGGTTGCCATCATCGTCGCGTAGCAGAGTTTCGAGGGTTTGGGCCATGCTGGGGTTACCGCGGCGGGCGTCAGGAAGACGCAAACAGAAGAACGGCACAGTGTTGGCGTCGAGTCCCTTGATGGCCTCGATCAGGGCTTCGATGTGCGCGGTGTTGTGCTCCAGCCAGTAGCTGCGCGGGAAGGTGATCCCAACGGTGGGCAGATCGGGGTCCAAATGGTGCCGGTACTCGGCCAGGTTGGTGAACAGGCCGTGACGTGGATGCCAGATCCCCTCGGTGGGGGCGGGGATGACGTCGGGGATGGGGGCTGACCCACCCCGCACCCGGTCGACGAGGATCCGTAGCGCCGCCTCGACGTTGTCCGGGCCGCCCATCTCCAGCAGCCCGATAAGACCCCTCCAGGTGCCGTCGTCGAGCCCGCTGGCCCAGTCCTGGGCGGCCAAGAGTCCGTCATCGTCACCGGAGGTGGGTTGGATGTGGATCCACGGCAGCGGCAGACCGGATTCGCGACGGTTTTTCCACGCCTCGACCAGAGCGGGCCATGCCGGGCAGGAAGTGGTACCGCCGTGGAAACTAAGCACGATGGCGTCACTGCGGGCGGCCGCCTGGGCGAAGGCGCGGGCTAGTTCCGGGTCGGTGATCTGATCCTTGGTGCGGCCGAAGAGGGTGATGTCGAGACCACGAGTGCGTAGCCGTGACAAGGCTTGGCTGACGAGGGTGAGTTCGCCGCCGGTGGCCGAGAAGAAGCTCAGGGTGGTCATGATGCACTTTCCAGACGGGCGAGAGTGCTGTCGATGAGGCAGGTGAGGGGAGTCCGGCGCTGTTCCGGGTCGGCAAGGGCATTGGCCTCTACTCGGGATGGGCAATCGCCGGGGCATCGTCCGGCCAAGGCGCAGCGGTGGCAGGGTCCGCGCAGGGTGTGGCGATCTTGCGAGAAACGCCGTCGCAAGCTTTCCCAGTCGATGCTATGGACGGTTCCCGCCCGGGAAGCCATATCTCCGACAGCTTGAGAACAGGGGTAGACGCTGCCATCGGGTGCGACCGCCATTGATTCCCCGACCGCCGCATGGCAGTAGGGGTGGTTCGCCACCGGGAGCAGAGTGCGGCCCGCGGGGTCGACGGCGCTGGTCGTGGGCACAGGACCACGGCGGAGAGCAGTCCTGACGGTCTCCAACTCCCGCCAGCGCAAGGGTGTGGCGCGCAGCGCGTTGATCTGTGCCAGCCGCCGGTGGAGCGTGGTGATTCCGTTGATGACGGCCTCGTCGCAGGGCACGAGTTCATCTCGCCCGGTTGCGCTCCCGATTGCCACAAGCGGGTCGAGTCCGAATCCGGTGACGTTGGGAAGCGCGGCGAGAGTGACGGCCAGCTCGTCTAGGTGCTCGACGTTGAGGGCTGACAGCACTGTTGTCACCCGCACCGGGATGTCTGCGTGAGCGAGGGCGAGCAGGCCCCGGAAAGTCTGCGCCGCCGAACCGCGCGTCTTTTCGTGCACTGGGGGTGGCCCGTCGACGCTCACCCCGACTCGGACGCTGTGGCGTTTCAGCATGGCGATGATGTCGCCGTCGAGGCGGGCAGCATTGGTCTGGATGCCGCAGGTGACCTTTTCCCACCGAATTTCCACAACACGCTTGGCGACGTGCTCAATGAGGGAGGGCACCAGAGTCGGCTCCCCGCCGGCCAGTTGGACGTGGGCGGGCCGCCCGGTGGTGCGTACATCCTCGGCGACGAGGTCCAAAGCGGTGTCTGCCACCTCAACGGGCATTCGGCCGCCTCGACGGTCGCGGCGGTAACAGTAGGGACAAGTGAGATCGCAGGCCGCGGTCGGCCACAAGACGAGATAACGCACGGTCATGACCGGGCACGCTCCCTGTGACGACCGATGAGATGCTCGTGGAGCTGGGAGAGGGTGGGTAGTACACAGTCGTCGACCGCCCAACCTTCATCGGTGACTCCGATCGTTAGTACCTCGTCACCCGGCTGCTCAACGACCCGGTACCCGGATCGGGTCAGAACGTGGTGAGCGAGGTCGGCGTCTACACCGTGACCGACGACCCGTGCGACCGGGCGCCCGGCATCGGATTGCCAGAAGGTGAGGGTGCGAAGGTCGAAGGTGATTCCCTCGGTACGGAAGGCTGCCTCAAGCGCACCGTTGCGGGCCAGGTCCTCCGGTGCCCCGATTACAACGTCGGTGTTGTGCCCGGCTACCCACAGAGTGTCGGCGTAACGCATCACCGGCTCGATGTCGTGGCTGCACACCACCACGGCGATGTTGCGCGCCGTGCATACCTTGCGCAGCATGCCGAGCAGGGCGATCCGTCCCGGTGGGTCGAGGAAAGAGGTCGGCTCGTCGAGCAGCAGTATGGACGGCTCCTGGGCCAGCGCCCGGGCCACCATCACCCGTTGACGCTGACCGTCCGACAGCTCACCGATGAAGGCGTCGGCCAGATCGGCAGCGCCCACCGCCGTCAGCGACTCGTCGATGACCGCATGGTCATGGGGCCGCAGCCGCCCACCGATGCCCGAATGTGGATGGCGCCCCAGCGAGACGACGTCGCGGCAGGTGAGCCGGGCCACCGACACCCGGTCGGTCAGCACGGTCGAGAGGGCCTGGGCGACCTGACGGCGCGACATCCGGGACGTCGGGGTGCCGTTGATCTGCACCTCGCCGGAAAGGCTCGGCTGCAGTCCAGCGACCGAGCGCAGCAGGGTGGACTTTCCGGCACCGTTGGGCCCCACGAGCCCAATCATCTGCCCGGCAACCACCGAACCCGTCACCCCCGACAGCACCCTCGTGACGTGGCGGCCCGAACGGTACCCGACCGTCAGGTTCGACAGTGCGAGACCGGTCATGTCGCCTCCGCCTCCCGGTACCAGCGGATGAGGATGACCATGACGACCGGCGCCCCGAAAACTGCGTTGACGGCGTTGACGGGCAGCACGTCGTCACCGGGCAGCTGTGCCAGGATGTCGGCCATCAATGCCAGGGAACTGCCGGTGAGGATGCATCCGGGCAGCAGATGACGATGATCGGCCGTCCCCAACACCCCACGCGTCAGGTGGGGAATGGCGATTCCCAGGAAGCCGATCGGCCCGCAGAACGCGGTGGCGGCACCGGCGAGGATGGCTGTGCTCGCCACCAGCAGGGTGCGCACCACCTTGAGGTTCATCCCCATCGTCTGAGCGTAACGTTCCCCCAGCAACAAGGCGTTAAGCGGCTTGGCGAGCAGCAGGCTGGCGAGGATCATGGCCACAATGATCGGCACCATGACTCGCAGGTTCTGCCACGTCACACCGTGGTAGCTGCCGAACTGCCAGCGGGTGTACTGGGCAATGAGCTCTGGGCTCGCCCGCGACAGCAGTACGGTGACCCCAGACGAGACGAAGTACCCGATCATGACGCCGAGCAGCAGCAGGATCGTCGAGGAGTGGATGAATCGTCCTGCCAGCATGACGATGAGCAGCACGACGGCTGCCCCCAGAGCGGCTGCCACCATGATCAATAGGTCCGGTCCGATGCCCAATCCGGAGGCGAAGGTCGCCGCACCCGCCGATGCCGAGGTGGACAGCACCACCAGGGCGACGCCGAGACTGGCACCCGACGAGATACCCAGTACGTACGGGTCGGCCAAGGGATTGCGGAAGAGAGTCTGCATCTCCAGCCCGGACATTCCCAGCGCCGCCCCGACGAGCAGGGCGGTGATGGTGCGAGGCTCTCGGACGTCATGGATGATCGTCATCGAGACGGGATCGACGTTGGTGCCACCGGTGACGACCGTCATGACGTCACCTAACGGGATGTTCACCGATCCCAACGCCAGGCCGGCCAGGGTGACGGCGACGAAGATCGCTGCGAGGATCGTGAAACGTACCGGCAACGGCAGTCCACGCCGCCCCTGCGTCTGCCGGCTTCGCACATCCCGGTGATCCCGCACGTCCTGGCCTGGTGCCTCTCGGCTCTGCGACGTCTCCTGGTGGCCGTGTCTCACTGGTTGCCCCTGATACGTCCGCGGTGTGCCTCGGGGCGTTCGCGCCTCTCGTGACGGCACTGCATCATGTACCGAGGTGCAGTCACTTCGCGGTGGCCTTGCGGTAGAAGTGGAACTGGTGATCGCGGTCCAGCTCGGGGTGCAGGATCGCCGTCAGGTCCGCCAGGACGAGGTCGGGACGTACGACTCCGGTCTGCCAGTAGTCGTTGCCGTGCTTCGGGTCGGCTCGCAGGGTGGCGTCCCACACATTGCCGTTGTCGAGGGCCTTGAGCGACTTCAGACGTGGGTCGGCCTTGAGGATCTGCGGGATGGACGACTTCTCCGGCCCGTCGATCCAGAAGTCGGCGTCGTGGGCCTGCTTGATGACGGCCTCGGTGTCCAGCTTCCTCGAGGCTACCCCGTGGAGGTCCTTGAACACGTACTCACCACCGGCGTCACGCAGGAACTGGATGGCGTAGTTCTCGTTGGGTTTGATGTACCAGACGCCCTTGTACTGTGATCCGTGGAGCACGGTCGGTCGTGTCTTGACCTTGGCGGTGCGTTTCGCGGTCGCGTGGTACTTCTCGGCGATCTCGTCATACTTCTGGTTCGCAGTTTTCTCGGCATTGACGAACAACGAGTCGTACTTGATCCACTCGGCACGTCCCAGCGGGGTGCTCTCGAGGAAGTTCGGCTCGGCAACGACCGGGATGCCCATCTCCTTGATCTTGTCGATCTTGCTGGTGTTGTCGCTGCCGCTGACGAGGTTGAAGATGAACAGGTCCGGGCGCAATGCCGCTAATTTCTCGGTGTTGATCTCGGTGGCGTTGTCGCCTGCCGCGAAACTGGCGACCTTGTGGTCCTTGAGGGCCTGACGGGTGTCCGGATTCCCGACTCTGTCGACGTTGACCATGCCAGCCACGGAGTCCAGCTTTCCCAACATCTGAAACTTCATTGGCAGGGTCGTCGAGCCCAACGCCACCTTGGTGGTGGGAATGGTGATCCGCTGCGCCTTGGCGAGCTCACCGTCCAGATGCGGGTCGGGGGCACCACACTGCACCAGGACGTACTGCACCGGTTTCGTCGCGGTGTTCGACGGGTGCTTGAGCGTCACGACCTTGTACGACTTGTGGTACGACACGGTGATGTCGCGAGCGTCGCCGAAGGTGGCCTTGTCGCCGAAGTAATCCTTCGAGGGGTCGAAGTCCTTGATGCAGCCCTGCCGGGAGGACCCGCTGGACGACGTGTTCGCCGAGGAACCCGACTGCTCGGAGTGTGAGCACCCGGTGAGGGTGGCGACGCACATGGTGGTGGCGGCCAGACCCGCCACCAGACGATTGATGGACATGTTTGCTCCAGAAAATGGTGAAGGGAGGGTGTGCGGCGAGCAACGCCGTCGAGGGATCAGCTGAGCTTGGTGTAGTAGTACGGGGTGTACCCCTTCATGAGGTCTGGGTGGAAGATGTAGGTGAGGTCAGCCAGTACGACGTCGGGCTGGACGATCCCGGACTGCCAGAAGTCGTTTCCGGTGTCTGGGGCAGTGCGTTTGCTGGGGTTCCAGACGTTGCCATGCTGAAAGGCCGACAGGTTCGCGTAGCGCGGGTTCTGTTTGAGGGCGTCATCCTTGCCGTGCCACGTCGTCATGGACATGTAGTTGCCGTTGAGCCAGAAGTCGGCCTTGGAACCGTACTTGAAGACGACCTCGGCGTCGGTTGGGGTGGCTCCGTTGCCCTTGACGGCCTGGGCCATGACGTCGGAAGCTCCGGCGTCGGTCATGAACTTGATCATGTAGGAGTCGGCCCCCGGGACGTACCACTGCCCCTTGGTCTCCTGACCGACGAGCACGCTGGGTTTGTCGGCAGCGTTCTTGGCCTTCTTCGCCACCTCGGCGTAACGCTCGGCGATGCTGTCGAAACTCTTCGTGGCGGCGCCCTCCTTGTTGAGAAGGATGCCGTAGGCCTTCATCCACTCGGCCCGAGCCAGCGGGGTGGACTCGAGGTAGTCGAGGTCTTGCAGCACCGGGATGCCGGCGGACTGCACCTGCTTGAACTCTCCCACCTCTGAGCTGGCAGCCAGCACGGCGTCGGGTTTGAGGGAGATGATCTTCTCTGTGTCGATCTGCATCCTGCTCGATCCGTAGCTTGGTATGTGGCGGGCCTCAAGGGCCTTACGTGCCGGTCCGCGATAGATCTGCTCGATCTGGTTGACGCCGACGATAGAGTCCAGGGCCCCCAAGGTGTGGAAGACCGGAATCTGGGTGGTGGAGGAGGCGACGACCCGTTTGACCGGGACGTCGATGATCGGGGCCTTGGCGAGGTCACCAGTGAGTGCCGGCTTGGGGGCACCGCACTGCAGCAGCACGAAGGTCTGTGCCGGCCTGTCCTGCTCACCGAGGGTGAGAACCTTGTAGGACTTGTGGTAGCTGACGTGGACGTTCCTGGCCCCGGTGAAGGTGGCCTTGTCGCCGAAGTAATCCTTGTCCTTGTCGAACTCCCCAGACTTGATGCACCCCGACATGTTGGCACCGGTGCCGACTGACGGGGTGGCTGTCGAGGTGTTCAGTGAGGTGGTTCTGTTGCTCGAACCCGAGCAGCCCGTCAGGGCCAGGGCGGGTGCGACGAAGAGGGTAATGAGGGCCGAGATCCTCCTCGGCATCGTTCTCGGAGTACTCACGCGGTTCTCCCTGCGGTCATGCCGCAGGTTTCGCTGAGGCGCACATAGTGTGCCCGGCAGACTCCTACGGCGAGAGTTAACAACTGCCACTCCTCAGAGAGTCGACCGGACTGAGCCTTGCAGGCATTACCGTTGCGCGACAGTGTCGGATTTGCACCGACTTCGCCCACTGCGGAGTGCCCCAAACCGAATCCGACTCGAGGCAATCGCACACTAACACCATGCATATGGGGTTCGTCGCGGGGGATGGAAAATGCTGCAGGTAGTTCCAGGTAGCGAATCGTCAGGAGCGCAGGTGCCCGATGACTGCCCACGGTCGTTCCGGATTGACCAGGGCGTGCAACTGCTCAAGATTGGTTTTGGCACAGGCCATGACGACGCATGTGGCCGGGCCGCCGGAGCGGGTTAGGTCGACGTCGGTGGGTTGGAATGCGACGCGCAGTCCCGCAGTGGAGGCCAGCTGTTTGGCCTCCCAGGCCACCCCATGAGACCCGACCGGGACGCAGTCGTGCACCTTCCCCGAAGCCATTAGTGCCTTAACCTCCGTGACGCCCACAATCTCGCGCCGACCAAGGGCGACGTCGTCGTTAGGGGCCGAGATCGGAGCGCCGACACACACCAAGACGTCTCCGTCTAGGGACTTCGGCACATCCTCGTGGTGCATGACGCCGATAATCGTCACCCCGACGCCGGTTTGGGTGGTGGCGACGTTGTCCTCCGTCGATCCGGTAACCGCATCTGGGTCGATCCCGGCGTCGAGCGCACAGCGTCGGAATTCGGCAATCATGGGCTGAGCAGATGCACTGTCCTGGCACAGTGTGTCGACGAGGACAAGCGGACGCGCACCGGCGCACAGCACCTCCAGCAGCGGCACTCGCGCTCCCAAGTGGGCGCACCACACCGGGTCGGCCGGATAGGAATCGTCGGGACGCGGCCCGATGCCGCCGATCGTGTCACAGGCGATGACCAGACGGGAGGCCGGGATATCGGCCAGCAGTAGGTCGCGTAGTCGGGTGATGGACAAGCACCGGGAGGGAACGCGGTTCGGGGCGGTCATGGTGTTATTCAACCGCCCCGAAACCGCATCGTCAGGACGTCACGGCAGGATGTCCTCGTAGTAGGTGTTCTTCAATAGCTTCGACAACAGCCAGCTACCGGGCAAGCGACCATTGTTGAGGGTTTTGGCGGAGGCCAGCAGGGAGCGGATGTCGTACTGGGTTGGCCAGATCGGCGGGATGTCACGGTCAAGGTCGAGCAGGCCGTAGACGGCCATCATTGCGGTGCGTGCCGAACCCTCGGTGGTGAAGACGCAGTCATCGGGGGTTTCGACGAACTGGCCTAGGCAAGCCAGGTTGACGCAGCCGTCCGGGATGACCTCCGGGCGATCGCCCTTGCCGCGGGGCATGAAGAAGGCCGTGATCCACGGCATCGTCGCGATTCGCACCTTGGTGTGGGCCTTGACCTCCTCGAACTGGTCGAGCAGTCCGAAGTGATAGCAGTACTGCTTTGAGCAGTTCCTCGCCGGTGCATTCCAGCATTGTCTTGTTGACGACGTCGCCCTTTTCGAACGGGTACAGCCCGTAGGCCCATGCCACGCCCCAGTCTTCAGGCTGGCCATGGAACTGTGGCTGACGATTCATCGTCAGCGAGATGCACCACGACGAGTCCTCGGCGGTGATGATGCCGCCGGTGACGGTGCGCCCGGACAACGGATCGTTGCCGGTCAGCTCCTTGATCTTCTTGAGGAACGGGTGGTCACGACCGATGAAGTTGAAGCTGATTGATTGCCACACCGTCTTGTCAGCGTCGCCGCAGAAGACATCGGGACGTCCGAACGCGGGGGAGCGGCGAACCAGGTTGCGCCACAGCTCCCAGCCGGCCTGCATGTCTTTGTGGTAAGGGGCAGGGGTGTCCATGTCGCCGTATCCGGTGCACTCGGTAAGTGAACCGTTGGTCACGAACACCAGGTCCTTGGCGGACATGTCGATGCGATGCTCGCCACCCTCCTTATCGCGCCACAGGATGCCGCGGGCGATCTTGCGGTGGGCGGTGATCTCTAGGTCGACGTCGTAGACGAGGGTGTCGTACTGGAAGTTCACGCCCTTTTCGGTGAGCCACTTCACCAACGGGACGACGAAGGAGTCGTGCTGGTTGTAGCGACTGAATCGCAGACAGGACAGATTCGAGAAACCGGGAAGATACTGCAGGAAGCGGTGCATGTACCGTTTGAGCTCGGTAAGGGACTGCCACTGCTCGAAGGCGAACATCGTCTTCCACAGCAGGTAGAAGGTGGACTGCAGGAAGTCCTCGTCGAACCAGTCCTCGATCGACTTGTAGTAGGTGTCCGACTCCTTGGCCAGCAAGAGCCTCACGATGTCGAGCTGGCCTTTCTTGTTGAGCCCCATCTTTGAGGCGTCGCGCTTGTGACCGCGATTATTGATAATCCGACACGGATTGATGTTGGGGTCGTTCTCGTTCACGATCCGGAATTCATCCAGAACGCTGTAGGGTTCGGGCATCTCCAAGGCTGGGATGTCTTTCATGATGTCCCAGAAACACTCGAAGTGTTGCCCCATCTCACGACCACCGCGAGCGATGAAGCCCTTCTCCGTATCCCCTGCTCCGTCGAACGCGCCGCCGGGTTCTGACATTTCCTCGAGGATGGTGATGTTCTCCCCAGGCATCTGGGCGTCGCGAATCAAGTAGGCAGCGGAAAGAAGCGAGGCGATGCCCGAGCCGACGAGGTATGCCTTGCGCTCAGCGACGTCATCGGGCGGTACAGGGTGGTTCTGGGTGTAGCGGCCGAGGTCGTTCTGCACGAAAGGGTTGCCATCCGGGCTCACAGGGTAGCTGCGTTGATAAATGTGTTGGAAGTTCGTCATGACTGCTCCTCACACGACTTCGTCGGAAGTTCTTCGGTGAACTTCGACCAGTTCCCACGATAGCGCTGTCACCGCCTAATGGACCCTTGCCAACGACTTTTGTAGGAGTTTTGCAGGTGTTCGGTCGGTTTTCAGCGGCGGAGCGCAAGTTGTGGTGGGGTGACATACTGGTCTTTGGACACGGGGTGCGCCTCGGTGGCGCTGAGATCACACCCGTGGAACCTGATCTAGTTCGTACTGGCGAAGGGATGTCCGAGATGACCACTAGTGATGCGCTTGCCGAGCGGGGAACAATTCCCCGCGTCCTGTCAATTGCGGGTACCGATCCGTCCGGTGGAGCTGGCACCGCAGCCGACACCAAATCAATCGTCGCGGCAGGTGGATATGCGATGGTTGTCGTCACCTCCTTGGTGGCCCAGAACACCGAAGGGGTGCGCGCCATCCACACCCCGCCGACCGACTTCCTGGTCCAGCAACTGGCCGCTGTCAGTGATGACGTGAGAATCGACGCCGTCAAAACCGGAATGCTCGGCACCGCTGAGATCGTCGACGCGGTTGCGACCTTCCTCGACGAGCATCGACCGCCGGTAGTCGTCGTCGATCCGGTAATGGTCGCCACTAGCGGGGACCGCCTTCTTGCCCCCGACGCAGAGGCTGCCATGCGCGAGTTTTGTCGCCGCGCAACCGTCATCACCCCGAATATTCCGGAGCTCGCGGTGCTGTGCCGGAGCGAGCCGGCGACGACCCCGGAGCAGGCCGTGGAGCAGGCTCGTCGGTGGGCGGCTGAGACGGGAGTGGCTGTCGTCGTCAAGACCGGGCATTTGAATTCGCAGCGGGTCGACAATATGTGGGTGACGCCGGAAGGAGCAATGCACACCGTCCCGGCGGCGCGGGTGAAGACGACCAACACCCACGGTACCGGGTGCTCACTGTCCTCAGCCTTGGCGACCCGGTTGGGTGCCGGTGACACCCCGGGGGATGCCCTGGCGTGGGTCACCGACTGGCTGCACGAAGCGATTCAGTACGGGTCGGCGCTGAACGTCGGTAAGGGCCACGGCCCGGTGGACCACTCCCATCGGGCACGTCGGCTGGCCAAGGACGCCTCGGCAGTGGCGTGGTTTGCGCCCATCGACCCCTTGGAATCCCCGCAAGGGTTGGTTGGATCGGCAGAGCCTGCACCGGACGCGGTGGTTGCCCCAGCCGGCCCATGGACGACGGCCCTGTGGCAAGCAAGTGGGGACATCGCTCGTCGCATTGAGGACTCGGATTTTGTTGCCGCTCTCGTCGACGGCACCCTGTCGAAGCCGGCCTTCGAGTTCTACCTGGGGCAGGACGCTCAGTACCTCACCTACTATTCACGAGCTTTGGCATCCTTGGCGGCTCGTGCTGTCGACCCGGAGGAGTCAGTGTGGTGGGCGCAGTCCTCTCAGGCGTGTCTTGTGGAGGAGGCAGAACTGCACCGCTCTTGGCTAGGGGATCACATCGACGTGGTTGCCGGGCCGGTGACCTTGGCCTACACGGACTTCCTGCTGGCCCGGGCATTGGGTGACGACTACGTCGTCGGTACGGCAGCGGTACTGCCTTGTTTCTGGCTTTATGCACACTTGGGTGCCAAGGTTCCGCACGTTCCCGACGACCACCCTTACGCCTCATGGTTGCAGACCTATGGGGATCCCGAGTTCGTCGAGGGGGCGTCACACACCATCGGTCTGGTGGAGAAAGCCTTCCAGAACGCCTCCGCCGTCACCAGGGCTCGCGCTGCCCACGCCTACCTGACGGCCTGCCGTCACGAATTGGAGTTCTTCGACCAAGCTTTGCGGGTCTGACCAGCTCGTCAGCACAAAGATTCACATGACCATACTTGTGTCTGTTGCGCGCCGGGCCTCGGCTGGAACGTCGATGCCCTCTGAGGGACGCGCTGCCCTGCGGGCGGGTGTCGTCGGGCCCCGATGGTCCATTGCCCTACCGCCACCGTTGCCGCGCGGCCCGAAGGAACCCCGTGGGTGCTCGACTCGACGACTATCGGGCTAGCCCCGGTACGTACCCGGATGGCTCGGGAATTCCTTGATGCTGGGCCTGACGTGGCCGGGGAGGTTGCAGCAGCGCGTGCTGGCGGACCCGGAAGTTTTCGGGTGCAGCTGCGTGACGCCCTTGACAAGGCGGCGAGAACCGCAAAATAGGAGATGAGATGACTTTAGACCTGCGGTGCTATTTGGTGACGTCGGGGATTGATCGGCACACCATCGAGACTGCGGCAGCGGCCGCTGGGGCGGGTGCCGGGATGGTGCAGGTACGGGCCAAGGAATTGTCCACTCGTGATCTGCTCAGCCTGGTTTTGCAGGTCGGCGAGGCGGTTCGTCGAGCGAACCCCGCGACGCGGGTGGTCGTGGATGACCGCGCCGATGTTGCCTGGGCGGCCATACGGGCGCGGGGGAACGTCCACGGGGTGCACGTCGGATTGACGGATTTGCCGGTGCGTGATGCGCGGGCGATGCTGGGCCCCGACGCGATCGTCGGTTACACCACGGGGACCTTGGACCTCGTGAGATCGGCCGAACCGTTCGCTGATGCGCTCGACTATGTGGGTGCCGGACCCTTCCGACCCACCCCGACCAAGGAATCGGGCCGCTCCCCGCTCGGCGTTCAGGGGTATCCGGCCTTAGTAGGGGCGAGCAGCCTGCCGGTTGTCGCTATCGGTGACGTCCAGGTGGCCGATGTCCCTGCTTTGGCGGCCACCGGTGTGGCCGGTGTCGCGATGGTGCGGGCCATCATGGCCTCCGATGACCCTGCCGCAGTGGTGCGGCAGGTTGTGCAGTCTTTCGATGAGGTGCGGGTTAGCTGATGCTCTGAGGCGGTTTGGTGGGCTGACGTTGTTTCCCCGTTGGCGTAGGCATTGAGGTTGTGACTTTATCCCGTGTTGACGCTTCTGCTCTGTTCCCCTCAGCTCCGTGTGGTGATACTTCACCATCATGGATGACCACCTCACCCACACACTTTCACCTCACCTCTGTGTGGCGATATGGGTCGTGATCGTTGGGGATGCCTGGTGGGGTTGCAGACCGTGGGTTCGTAACCCTGATTTCCACAACCGGACACAATCACCTGCCGTCTAGCTAGAGAAATCAGCAAGGTTTACGCCGGTACGGCGCCATTCATGATCTGGCGCAGGACCTGGTTGGTGAGCGTGGTCTTAGGGCGGTGACGTTTGTGCAAGTGATTGATGATCCAGTCCAGCACGAACTTCGGATCGCGCCGCAGCATCGTCGGGGTGGCGTGTAGGATTCTCCACCCGGCCTGCTCCAGATGGGCCGAACGCACCATCATCGCCTCGTACCCTTCCGGGGTGCCGTGGACCGAGCGGCCTTCCATTTCCACGCCCAGCATCTCAGCCTGGAACGCTTGATCCAGGACATAGCGATAATTCCCCTCACCAACCCACACTTGGTGGTTCGGCTTGTGACCAGTGATCCCGGTTGCCCGTAGGATTCGCGCTAATTCCAGCTCCGGGATCGACCAAGGATTTAGGTCGATGTCGGCTAGCGCACGGTCGACTTCGGCCTTCGAGTACCGGCCGGTGAGGGCTTTACGGGCCGCCCGGCATGAGGCCGGGGTCACTAGGCGTTGGCGCAGAGCCTGGCACACCCAGTCCCACTGTCCCTGGATTGCCAGGATGATCACCGATACTTCTGGGATCGCGACTCGTATTCCTTCTTCTTCGATGGTGAAATAGTGGGGCACGTGCCAGCGATGCACCCAGATACGGGGTCGCCTCAGACGGCGAGTGGGCGAGAACGCCTCGATGGCCTGGATGCCGGTGTAGTCCCAGCAGCGCTGAGTGACCGGATTCTTCAGTCCGAGCAACACCAAGGCGGCCATGCCGACCAGCGTCGCGTCGCGGTGCCACAACTTCAGTGCTTGGATCATCGTAGTGACGTGGCGGGCAGCGCCGGTGGCGGCCACCACTCCCGGCAGGATGCGTACCGTATCGCCCCGGGCGACGGACCGGTCAGCCTGGCCTCGCAATGGGCTGTCACGGACAATGCGCGCCATCCCGCCGTTGCTGCGCAGCTCTAGTTCAAAGTTTTCCCTCATGTCCACAGTTATCGACACAGGCCCGCGGATGCACCACGTTTTTTGAACCTGTGGACAACCCGGCCCAGATCAGCCGTACTGGCTGTGGATAAGTCGTCACCTACTCGCATCCCAGCCACGTGAGATGGCACCACGGGCAGCCACCACCCCAATCACCACACTCAGGGTGGAGGAGGTGAAGGGGCACCGTGGTGACGGGTCCATGGCGGGAAGAGGGTGATGTGGCGAGGAGAGCCGTAATGATGATGAGGCCAAGGAGGGGATGGTACGTGGAACTTGTGTGATGGGGTCGCCGGGGTGACTAGCGCTCCCAGAACGGTTTCGAACTGGGAGTGTTAGGAAAACGTCAGGATCCCGCACATCCCCATATGGGATCCGTAGGGAAGCGCGACAGCGGCCGGGTCACGCGGTTTCGATGGGTGGTGGTGCCACAACCGGCACCCCGGAAACCCCGGGTCGTCGTCAAGGAGCCCGTCATGCTCGACGTCATCTGGCTGCTCGGTGTCATCGCCTTGTTCATCCTGCTCGCCCTGTGCGTGAAGGGGGTCGATGCGCTATGACCATCCTTAATCTGGTGGCCGCCATCCTCGGTATCGCCGCCGTTGTGTATCTCGTGATTGCCCTTATCCGCCCGGAGCGTTTCTAATGACGTGGATCTGTTTCCTGGCGGGTCTGGCTCTGCTCGCCATCGCGCTCGGTATCGCTCAGCATCACCTGGGCACCTACATGGCCCGTGTCTTCACCTCTGACAAGGACACGAGGGTCGAGACCTGGTGTTACCGCGTCATGGGGGTCAATCCCCGTGCCGGTCAGACGTGGAAGTCTTATGCTCGCGCAGTACTGGCTTTCAGTTTCTGCGGAGTCGTCTTCCTCTACGCTCTGCAACGTCTCCAGCCATGGCTGCCATGGTCCCTGGGGAAGGGATCAGTAAATCCGGCGGTCTCCTTCAACACCGCGATCTCTTTCGTCACGAACACCAATTGGCAGGCCTACTCACCGGAGGCGACCCTCGGGCACTTCGTCCAGCTCGCTGGCCTGTGCGTGCAGAATTTCGTCTCCGCCGCTACCGGCATCGCGATTGCTGTTGCGCTGATTCGCGGATTCGTTGGCCACGGTGAGCACACCATCGGCAACTTCTGGGTGGATCTCACCCGCTGCACGTTGCGCATCCTCATGCCGATTGCCGCCGTAGCGGCTTTCCTGCTCATCGCTGGTGGCGCGGTCCAGAATTTCACCGGGTTCCTGCACGTGACCGGTGTGGCTGGCGGAAACCAGGTCATCCCGGGCGGTCCCGTCGCCTCTCAGGAGGCCATCAAGGAGCTTGGCACTAACGGTGGTGGTTTCTTTAACGGTAACTCGTCTCACCCCTTCGAGAATCCGCAACCGTGGACGAACATGCTCGAGATCTTCCTCATCCTGCTCATCCCGTTCTCGCTGCCTCGCACCTTCGGGAAGATGGTGGAAGATGTGCGGCAGGGCAGGGCGATACTCGCTGCGATGGTCGTCCTGTTCACCGTCAACCTATGTGCCATGGCCGCTGCCGAATTTTCTGGCCACGGTACTGCCGCACGCCTCGCGGGAGCCCCGATGGAGGGCAAGGAGCAGCGCTTCGGATTGGCTCAGTCGGTCCTCTTCGCTAACTCGACGACGATGACCTCCACCGGCGCAGTCGACTCGATGCACGACTCCTTCACCGCCATCGGAGGGATGTTCACCCTGCTCAACATGATGCTCGGCGAGATTAGCCCTGGCGGTGTGGGGAGCGGTCTCTATGGCATGCTCGTTATCGCCGTCATCGCGGTCTTCATCGCCGGCTTGCTGGTCGGTCGTACGCCGGAATACCTTGGCAAGAAGATCGGCCCGCGTGAGATGAAGCTATCGGACTTGTACATCCTCGTGATGCCGACTCTGGTGCTATGCGGCGTAGCCTTGAGCCTGGCCGTCCCGGGCCTACGCAGTAGTGTCAATACCTCGATCGCCAACCCGGGCGAGCACGGGCTGTCCGAGCTGGTATACGCCTTCACCTCAGCCGCCAACAACAATGGTTCGGCCTTCGCCGGTTTGGACGCCTCGACGAACTGGCTGTGTGCCGCCCTCGGTGCGGCCATGCTCCTCGGGCGCTTCGTACCGATCATCCTCATCCTTGCCCTGTCGGGTGCCTTGGTCGAACGTGAACCAGTGCCCGTCACCGCCGGCACCCTTCCCACGCACAATGCGTTGTTCACGACCCTGATCGTGTTCACCGCGATCCTCGTCACAGCGCTTGTCTTCTTTCCGGTCCTCACGCTCGGACCGCTGGCCGAAGGACTGATCTGATCATGACCGTCATCCCTTCGAATTCGCGTTCCCGCGGTCTCACCGGGACTCAGGCGCGTCAGGCCCTGCCCGGAGCCCTTCGTAAGCTTGATCCGCGTTTTCAGTGGCGCAACCCGGTTATGTTTTTGGTGTGGATTGGCGCAGTTCTGACAACCATCATCGCTGGCCTGGAACTGCTCACTGGTGTCACCGACGGCGGTGTTTCCGTCGGTTTTTCCATGGCCATTGCGGTGTGGCTGTGGCTGACCGTCATCTTCGCCAACCTTGCCGAGTCGATCGCTGAGGGTCGCGGCAAGGCCCAGGCCGAGTCATTGCGCAAGACCCGCACCGCCACCAGCGCGATTCGCGTCGACGGGTGGGACGAGCGGAACGATCCGTCCGCCGAGCACACCACGACAACCGAGGTCGTCTCCTCGGAGCTCAGGTATGGCGACGTCGTCGTCGTGGCGGCGGGCCAGACGATCCCTGGTGACGGCGACATCGTCTGGGGCATCGCTTCGGTCGACGAATCGGCCATCACCGGTGAGTCAGCCCCCGTGGTACGGGAGTCCGGCGGCGACCGTTCTGCCGTCACCGGTGGTACGACAGTGCTTTCGGACCGTATCGTCGTCAAAATCACCTCGAAGCCCGGGCAAAGTTTCGTCGACCGCATGATCGCCCTGGTTGAGGGGTCCGGACGTCAGAAGACCCCCAACGAGATTGCCCTCAATATTTTGCTGGCGAGCCTCTCGATTGTCTTTGTCCTCGTCACCCTGACCCTCAACCCGATTGCGTCCCTGGCCGCCAGGCCGGTGAGCGTCACGGTATTGGTGGCGCTGCTGGTCTGCCTCGTCCCGACGACGATCGGTGCTCTGCTGTCGGCCATCGGCATCGCGGGTATGGACCGCCTGGTGCAGCACAACGTGTTGGCAATGTCCGGACGCGCGGTGGAGGCCGCTGGCGACGTTACGACTCTTCTGCTCGACAAGACTGGCACCATCACCTACGGAAACCGTCGTGCCAGCGAATTCATACCGATGCCGGGTGTGAGCGACAAAGAGATTCGCGACGCGGCCGCCCGGTCTTCGCTGGCCGACCCCACTCCCGAGGGCACCTCCATCGTCGACCTGGCCCGCGAGCAGGGCTTCGTCCCCGATGCCTGCGGCGAACAGGGGAAAGTCGTCCCCTTTACCGCTCAGACCAGAATGTCGGGCATCGACCTTCCCGACGGCACCAAAATCCGTAAGGGTGCCGGATCTGCTGTACGCGCCTGGCTGACGGAGTCCCACATCAATATGGACATCGACACGCTGGCGCACATGGATCGCCGGGTCGACTCGGTGTCCCAGTCCGGTGGTACTCCGCTCGTCGTGGCGGTACGCACCCCCGACCACTCGGGCAAGGTGCTCGGCGTCGTTCACCTCAAGGACATCGTCAAGGAGGGTCTAACCGACCGGTTTGCTGAGCTGCGTCGAATGGGCATCCGCACTGTCATGGTGACCGGAGACAACCCGCTGACCGCAGCCGCCATTGCCAAGGAGGCTGGCGTGGACGATTTCCTCGCCGAGGCCACCCCGGAGGACAAGCTCGCCTACATCCGCAAGGAGCAGGAGGGTGGCCGGATGGTCGCGATGACCGGTGACGGCACCAACGATGCCCCGGCTCTGGCCCAGGCGGACGTCGGCGTCGCGATGAACACCGGCACCTCGGCTGCTAAGGAGGCCGGCAACATGGTGGACCTTGACTCCGACCCGACGAAGCTCATCAGCATTGTCGGAATCGGCAAGCAACTACTCATCACGCGCGGTGCCCTGACGACCTTCTCGATCGCCAACGATATTGCCAAGTATTTCGCGATCATCCCAGCGATCTTCATGGCGACCTACCCGGGTCTGTCGGCCCTCAATATTATGGGTTTGCATTCCCCAGCGTCGGCGGTGCTCTCGGCGATCATCTTTAACGCCATCATCATCGTTATTTTGGTTCCGCTGGCCCTCAAAGGCGTGGCATACAAGCCCGCCGGGGCGTCGAAAATCCTCGCACGGAACCTGCGCATCTACGGGTTGGGCGGTGTTGTTGCGCCGTTCATCGGCATCTGGCTTATCGACCTGATTATCCGTCTCATTCCCGGCTTCTGATCGGAGTTCATCATGATCATCTCCTCTAGGACTCGCACCGTCCTCGTCGGGTTGCGCTCGATGCTGCTGTTTACTGTTATCGTCGGCGTCGTGTACACCGGCCTTATGACTGGGCTGGGCCAGTTGATGCTCCATCATCAAGCCAACGGCTCGCAGTTGGAGGTCAACGGCAAGGTGGTCGGCTCGACCCTCATCGGCCAGTCCTTCACCGACAAGGGTGGAAGGCCGTTGCCGAAGTACTTCCAGCCGCGTCCCTCGGCTGCCGGTGACGACGGTTACGATGCCGGGTCCTCGGGCGGTTCCAACATGGGCCCGGAAAACCCGGACCTGGCGAAGGCCATCAAGGAGCGTCGCAGCCAGGTGGCGGCCTTCAACCACGTCGATGCTGACCGGGTACCCGCTGATGCTGTGACGGCGTCGTCGTCGGGTCTGGACCCACATATCAGCCCCGAATACGCCAATATCCAGATCGCTCGGGTGGCGAAGGCTCGTCATCTCGACAAGGCCGTCGTACGGCGGATCGTTGACGATAACACCACGGGACGCCAACTCGGGTTCCTCGGTGAGACTAAGGTCAACGTCGTGACGCTCAATGCCGAACTGGATCGCCAGCACTGACGGTGCTGACGGTCGGGTAATCATGGCCTAGGAGGACGCGGTGGCTGTTCGGGGAAGGTTGCGGGTGCTGCTGGGCGCGGCACCGGGCGTCGGCAAGACCTACGCCATGCTTGACGAGGGCAAGCACCTGCGCGCCGGGGGGTCTGATGTCGTTATCGCCGTTGTTGAGACTCACGGCCGGGCAGCTACTGCGGCAATGACCGAGGGGATGGAGGTCATCCCGCGGCACTACGTCGAGTGCCGTGGCATTGAGCTGCCGGAGATGGATCTTGACGGGGTGCTGGCCCAGCACCCTGACGTCGCCCTCGTCGACGAACTTGCCCACACCAACGCCCCCGGGTCCCGTAATGAGAAGCGTTGGCAGGACGTTGAGGAGCTTCTGGAGGCCGGGATTGACGTCATCTCGACGGTCAACATCCAGCACATCGAGTCTCTCAACGACGTCGTTGAGCAAATCACTGGGGTACCACAGCGCGAGACTGTCCCGGACACCGTGCTGCGCAGGGCCAGCCAGGTGGAGGTCGTCGACCTCGCCCCGCAGGCCCTGCGCGACCGATTGTCGAGCGGCAAGGTGTATCCGGCCGAGCGGATCGACGCGGCCTTGTCAAACTACTTCCGGCTCGGCAATCTCACCGCCCTGCGTGAGTTGGCCTTGTTGTGGGTGGCCGACGAGGTCGATCACGCGCTGGCCGACTACCGTAGCGAGCACGGTATCGACTCCCGTTGGGAAGCCCGTGAACGGGTAGTCGTCGCCCTGACAGGGGGTCGGGAAGGCGAAACCCTGTTGCGACGCGGTGCCCGGATCGCGGTTCGAGCCGGTGGCGGAGAGTTGCTGGCGGTGCACGTCACCACCGAGGACGGGCTGCGCTCCCCGCATCCGGGGGAACTAGCCCGGCAACGAGGGTTGGTGGACAAGCTAGGAGGATCCTTCCACCAGCTCGTTGGCGATGACATCCCCGAGACTCTCATCGAGTTCGCGAAGTCGGTCAACGCCACCCAGCTCGTCATCGGGGCTAGTCGGCGCGGCAAACTTTCGCGGCTGTTGACCGGACACGACGTCGAGGCAGACATTATCCGGGCTTCCGGTGCTATCGACGTTCACATCGTCAGTCATGACGCCCAGGCGAAGGCGCTGCGTTTGCCGCGGATGGGTGGGTCGTTGTCGACGCGGCGTCGGATCGCTGGTTTCGCTGTGCTGGCGGTGCTCGGGCCACTCTTGACGTTGCTGTTGGTGTCGTCGCGTAGCCCGGAGGCGCTGACGACCGATGTGCTGGCTTACGAGTTGCTGGCCGTCGTGGTGGCCTTGGTAGGTGGGGCATTTTCGTCGCTCATTGCGGCTCTGGCCTCGGGTTTTGCGCTGGACTATTTTTTCACCAAACCTTTCTACACCGTCACCGTCAACGAACCGTTACACCTGGTGGCACTGTTGCTGTACCTGCTCACCGCGGCCCTGGTGAGTGTTGTTGTCGATCGCGCTGCCCGTAAGACCAGGGTGGCTCGACGCGCCGCCGCTGAGTCGGGACTGTTGCAGTCGGTGGCCGGTTTGGTGCTGCGCGGCGAGGACGCCGTTGAGTCGTTGTTGTCCAGGGCGACTGAGGCTTTCGGGTTATCTGGGGCGCGATTGATGACCGACGGAAAGGTTGTGGCAAATTGGGGTACAACGAGTGATCAAGTCACGGAGCATCGCATCGACGACCATACCGTGGTGGAATTCCACGGCCCGGAGCCGGACGCCTCGGAGCGTCGGCTGATGTCGGTCATCGCCGCCCAGTTGGGGACAGCCTTGGAGCAGCATCAGCTGGAGGAGACGGCGAAGGCGGTGGAGCCGTTAGCGGCCACCGACCGGGTGCGCACGGCGTTGTTGTCAGCGGTCGGTCACGACCTGCGCCGCCCCCTGGCGGCTGCCACCGCCGCTGTGTCTGGGCTGCGCAGCGAGTGGTCGAAGCTTTCTGACCAAGATCGTGCCGATTTGTTGGAAACCGCTGATGAGGCGTTGTCGCAGTTGGCGAATTTGGTCACCGACCTTCTCGACGTCTCCCGGTTGCAGTCGGGGGTGCTGGGGGTCTCGGTGATGCCGGTAGACCCGGCTGAGGTCATCATGCCGGCGCTGGACGAGTTGTCCCTGGGGCCGGCCGACGTCGAGATCGACCTGGGTTCTGACGTTCCCGAGATGGTCGCCGACCCAGCCTTGCTGCAGCGAGTTGTCGTCAACCTGTTGTCGAATGCGCTGCGTTACGAGCCGGCGGGCAGCCGGGTGCGGTTGGCGGAGAGTAGCTTCGCCAACCAGGTGGAGATTCGAGTCATCGATCACGGCCCGGGGATTCCAGAGGACCGTCGCGACGATGTCATGGTGCCTTTCCAGCGGCTGGGTGATACGGATTCCAGCGTAGGGCTGGGGCTTGGCCTGGCGCTGTCGAAGGGGTTCGTCGAGGGAATGGACGGCACCCTGGCCTTAGAGGACACTCCCGGCGGGGGACTGACGATGGTGATCAGCTTGCCCCGGGTAGGGGTTGAGGAGGCAAGTGTTCAATGAGAATTCTTATCGCTGATGACGACCCGCAATTTTTGCGAGCCTTGCGGATCACTTTGGGCGCCAGGGGATACGAGGTCTTGTTGGCGCGTGATGGGCAGCACGCCTTGGAGATGGCCATCGATCACAAGCCGGACATCATTTTGCTGGATCTCGGGATGCCGCGTCTCGACGGGGTAAAGGTCATTGAGGCGGTGCGCGGCTGGTCGTCGGCGCCGATCCTGGTGATCTCGGGACGATCCGGGTCGGCCGAGAAGGTGGAAGCCCTTGACGCTGGGGCTGACGACTACGTCACCAAACCATTCTCGATGGATGAGTTGCTTGCCCGTATCCGCGTGTTGACAAGGCGTATTGGCCAGGACGAGGTAGATGAGGAACCAATCGTCGCTTTCGGGTCGGTGTGGGTGGATCTGGCTGCGCACACCGTGACCCGTGACGGGGCCAATGTCAGGCTGACGCCGACCGAGTGGCGGGTGCTGGAGCTGCTCATCCGTAATGAAGGTCGGCTGGTGACTCGTCAGACCATGCTGAGTCAGGTCTGGGGCTCCGAGCACGTCACCGACACCGGCTACCTGAGGCTCTACATTTCCCAGTTGCGCAAGAAGCTGGAGCCCGAGCCGAGTAGGCCGCGGTATCTCATCACTGATGCCGGAATGGGGTACCGGTTGGTGCTTGACCCCTGATATGTGCATATAATAATGCACATGCCCACTAGAAACGTGTATGTCTCCGACGAAGACCAAAACCTGTTCCAAGAAGCAGCCGAGCTTGCAGGAGGGTTTTCACCTGCAGTGAGCGAAGCTCTGCGCGAGTACGTGAAACGTCGCAAGCTGATGAGGGGAGGGGCCGAGCAGGTTGAGGTAGATCTGCGTACTGACGGGATCGATCACCGTGTCTCGTTCATGGGGCGTCGGTTGGTCAAGGTGCAACGAGACCACGAGCAGGGCTGTCGCATTGATACCGTCTACGCGACTGCCAGGAAGCAATTTGCCGTGGTGTCGAAGGTGCGTCGTGTTCTGCCAAGCTGGGCCGGAGGCAAGGAAGATCTTTGGTCGCATCCAGAAACGTGGGACAAGGAATTCTGGACGGTCGGAGATCGTACGCTTAAAGTTTTTGCGAATTTGGATGAGTTGCGAGCGGCCGATGGTGAACTTGCAGAACGGGTCGACTCAGCGCTGCACGTCGCACCCTATGAGGTTCTGGACATTTAACACGTAGGGGGCTTAAGCGGTGGCCTGAGAGGTAGTGGTCGTCCATCTGCCGGCTACCACGTTTGACTGTTTTCGCTCGTCAGAAGCGTTTCGTCACCGATCAGTGGACCTACTACGTAGAGAGTTTGACGGCTTTGGCTCGGCCGCACGAACTGTGTGTGCGTTGGTCGCGAGGGGTTTACCGGGCATTAAAGCGGCCACCGGAACCCTGTGTTGTGGACTTCCGGGGTCAGTCTGTCCGCTCACTTGAGATGGCTCAACATTTCTGACCGACGCCGAAGTCTACGAACGCTGCGAAACGTCAACCGACGCCTTTGCAACCAAGCCTTCTTCACCAAGATCACATCGACGAAGACGACCAACTCCGCGTCGAGAACAACCGACCCTTCGAAATGCACCCCGACCCTCAGATCAACGCCAACGCCCTCACCTGGGCCCAAGACAGCAACAAGGCCCGAATCGAAACCAAGGGTTCGAGCCTTGTGCGTGGGGTGGAGCATAGGGGACTCGAACCCCTGACCTACTGCTTGCAAAGCAGCCGCGCTACCAACTGCGCCAATGCCCCGTGGACCTCCATAGTGTAGAGGATGCGCGGTGGTTTGGGCGAGTCGAAGCCTCGCGCAATGCCGTCTGGTCCTGCCAAAAAGTCGAGATTGTGACGGTACCATCGCGTTTTCGGGGCAGTTTGCGACGCATCGGCCCGGTTACGACAACACCTCGGCGGGACTAACGATAACGGCCTCGAGTCCACGCTCAGCCAGTGCGGGAGCCAACTCTTCGGCCTGACCGCAGATAGCGATCCGCCAGCTGTCGGGGATCAGCAACTCCCGCCAGGCTCGGTTCACCGACCATTCCCCAGCACTCGCCCTCGCTGATGCCACGGCGGCGAGGTGATCGTCGACCCAGTTCGGTGCCAGTCCGGCCCCGACCAGAGCTGCCACTTGGTGGGCGACCGCACCGGCGGTGTCGTACTGCAATGGGGCGATGCCAACCGAGTGGTCGCGGGCGGCATCCACTTCGTCGGCCCTCAGGTCGTCGCTGGAGGTGAGAATGCGTAATGCCTCGGCCACGGCGTCGGCTCCAACCTCAGTGCGGAAGGACCCCGCAACGGTCGCCACTCCACCATCGGGGAGTGGGCGGCTCGACATTCCGACCCCGTAAGACCATCCCTTGTCTTCCCGCAGCACCTGGTTGAGACGCGACCCGAACGTTCCGCCGAGGGCTCCGCATGCGACCTTGAGGGCAGCCCAACCCGGGTGGGAGCGCCCCACAGTGGCCTGCTGGATACGCACGTCGGCCTGCACAGCGTCGGGGCGGTCGACAAGAATCACCCGTGGTCCGTCGAGGCGTGGCTGGAGTGGAGCAACCTGCGAGGGGGAACCGCTGGTCGTCCACTCCTTGAATATTGACAAGTCGAGGTCCTCGACTCCCTCTCCGGCAACCACCAGCACGGCATCGGAGATCGTCCAGTGCGCGGCCCAGAATTCTCGTGCGGCTGCAGCGTTGAGCTTTTCTACCGACGAGAGGGTACCGATCGTGGGCAGGGACGACCGTGACCCCACTGGCCATAGCGCCCGTGCTGCTGCCATCTCGGCTAGGGACGATCCGCGCTGGCTGGTCTGGGCCAGGGAGGCTCGCGCCGCGTCGATCTGACGAGCGATGTCCTCTTCGACCAGGCTCGTGGTGTTCAACAATTCGACGAAGAGTTCAGCCGCTGCATCGAACCTTGTCACGGGCACATCGACGCCGACGTGGCTTCCGGCTAACCCGGCCGAGCCGTCGTAGCTGGCCCCGATCGACTCCATGGCCTCAGCGAAAGCTGCGCCGGGATGGGGGCCGGTGGATTCGTCAGCTGTGCGGACGACGAGCCCAGCAAGGCCCTCGAGACCAGTAGGTTCGGCACACAGGGGCGCTTCCAACCCGATTTCCATAGTGACGATGCGCTGGCCAGGCATCGGAACGCGCACTACCGTGAGGCCGGTTGGCAGGGTCTCGACGAGGCACTGTGGAAAGGACCACGGCGAGCCAGGACGCACGGTGGGGCGACTGGTGAGAGGACGCTCATTACAGGTTTTCATCACGCCTCCTGGTGGACGACGGTTGACGCTTGATGGGGGGATAGCCACCGTCTTGCGGCTTCGGCAATGTGGTCCGCGGTGATAGCCCGGATGCGGTCGAGGTGAGTATTGACGAGGGCAGCGTCTCCTAGTAGCGACTCGTGCATATTGAGTAGGTCAGCCCGTTCATCAACGACGGCCAACGACTCCAACCAACTTCGTTCCACCTGGGCGCGCGCTCGCTCTAGCTCGGCCTGGCTCGGTCCGTTGGTGGCGAGTTCGGTGATGATCTCATCGACAGCCCCGGTCAGTTCTTTCTCGGAGACCCCGGGCTTGAGGTGTGCCGACACTAGAGCTGCCGACGCTCCTCGTGCCAGCCCAAAGTCGTTCATACCCACTCCATCGACGAGGTGACGTTCCCTTTCCAGGGTGCGAATGAGCCGTGAGCTCATCCCCGATCCGAGTATGTCGGTGGCCATGGCGACGGTGAGTATTGTCGGGGTTGGTGATGGGTGGAGTAGCCCATGCCCGGGTCACCGCAGTTCGCGGGAGGGGGCGCGTAACGACGACCCGAGGGTTGTCGTGGCGAACTCGTCCCTGAATGCGCTCGGGGAGGTCCCCGGTGGCAGCGGGAACCGCCCCGAGGTATTTATCGGCCAAGGTCAATCCTTCGTCGGCTTCAACACACCCGGAAATGACAAGAACGGCATTGTCGGGCCGGTACCAGGTGGAATGAAAGGCGGTGACGTCGTCGAGACAGGCGGCGTCGAGGTCGGGGACCGAACCGATGGTTGGATGACCGTAGGGATGCTCGCCGCCGAACCTTCCGTCAAGGAGCAGATCGAATAGGTCCCCATAGGGGGTGTTGTCGTAACGCTGCCGCTTCTCCTCCTTGACGACCTCGCGTTGGGTTGCCAGGTTTGCCTCGGTGACGGCCAAGTGCGCCAGCCGCTCAGCTTCTAGCCACAGTGCGAGTTCCAGCGCCCCGGCCGGTACTGTCTCGAAATAGTTGGTGCGATCGAAGCTGGTCGACGCATTCGCTGACCCACCCACCGACTCGATCGTTGCCAGATGTTCGCTTGATGCGATGCCGCTCGTCGTGCCCGAGAACATCAGGTGTTCGAAGAGGTGGGCGAACCCAAAATGGCCGGGTTCCTCGTCTGCCGACCCCACTCGATACCACATATTGACGGCAACTCCGGGAGAGGTGGTGTCGGGATTAACGACCACGCGCATCCCGTTGTCGAGTGTCGCGCGGTGTAACTGGAGGGCTTCGGACATAGGTCCGAGCATAGGGGTAGTGGCTCGGGCCCCTCCACGAGACCGGTGTGGTGAATGTGTTGGGGACGGGGTTTGATGTCAGTAGGGGTGGTAACTCTCACCTCTCCCACCCTGATTGCCACACGGGGCTCGAAGCACGTGCGGCGGATTCTTCGAGAACGCACCGTCGAACACTGGTGCTGCGAAGTCGTCTGAGCAGCGCCGTACTCTAGAGGGCATGCAGACGCAGCGAAACGTGGTTTCCCACGCTCTGCAACGCCGACACACCCTGGAGGCGTTGCGCAGCCCCCAGGTCGATCTCAGCGCCCCAACGGCGTGCGACGCCGACCCCATGCTGGTACGCGCCGCCATGCACCATGGCGAGCCCCTCAACCACGACTGTCCGGTCTGTGAGTCCCCGCGCTTAGCCCTGCTGCGCCATGCTTTCGGCCACCAGCTGGGCCAATATTCGGGTCGCATCCGTACCCTGGACGAACTAGAGGAGATGGAGCACCAGTTCGGCGAGTTTCACGTCTACGAGGTCGAGGTTTGCCCCGACTGTCTGTGGAATCACATCCTCGTCGACTACGTCCTAGGTGACGGTCGACGCCGCCGCCCACCTCGCCATCAGCCGACCGTGGAGGACATCTATGGCTGACCACAAACCCGCCAGAGCATCGAAGCGCCACGCCCCCGCGACTGGGGGCGGTGCCGGAAGGGCTCGTCGGGCCGCCGGGAGGCCCAGCCGTCATCCTAGGCTGGGCAAGTTTCTCCGGGGTTTGGTGATCGCAATCTTGTCTTTGGTGCTTATCGCCGTCGTTGGGGTCTTTGTCGCCTATGAGCGCACCGAGCTTCCCGACCCTAACCGCGACTTCCAGACGAACACCTCGTTTATCTACTACCGGGACGGCAGTCGCCTCGGGTCTTTCTCGGTACAGAACCGTCAATCGATCCCTTATGAGACGATGCCGAAGACTCTGCGTGACGCCGTCGTCTCGGCGGAGAATCGCACTTTCTGGTCCGATCCGGGTATCTCGGTCAAGGGCATGACGCGCGCCGCCTGGGCGATCGCTCGCGGTGGTGAGATGCAAGGCGGCTCGACGATCACCCAGCAGTACATCAAGGTGTTGTACCTGTCCCAGGAACGCACCATGGGTCGCAAATTCAAGGAGCTCCTCCTGGCCGTGAAGACGGGCAAGGAGGTCTCTAAAAAGGGCATTCTCGCTGGATATCTCAATACCATCTACTTTGGCCGGGGAGCTTATGGTGTTCAGGCTGCCGCTCGGGCTTTCTTCTACACCGATGCTTCGAAGCTCACCCTGTCTCAGTCGGCGGTGTTGGCTGCGGTGCTTAACAGCCCGTCAAATTTCGATCCCAGCGGTGGCGTAGGCGCTCGCGAGAGGTTACTCCAGCGATACCGGTACGTCCTCGACGGAATGCTGGAGGCCGGCAATATCACCCAGGCTCAGCACGACGAGGCTTATCGGCAGCTGCCGAAATTCCCGAAGGTCCCCGACTACAACCGATGGGCGGGAACCGACGGCTACCTCATGAAGTTGGTTTACGACGAGCTCATCGCCAGAGGGTTCTCCGATCAACAAATTAAGGGCGGTGGCCTCAAGGTGACGACCACCCTGGATCGTAAGGACCAGCAGGCTGCCGTGGCTGCAGGCCAGAAATATAAGAAAGTTGCTGGCCGCAACGCTGGTCCTGAGGGAGCCAAGAATCTACATCCTGCGCTTGCCTCAGTCGACGTCAGCTCCGGCGGTGTCCTGGCCCTTTACGGTGGCGATGACTATATTTCCAATACCCGCGATTGGGCGCTTACTGCGCGCCCGGCGGCATCCACCTTCAAGACCTACGCGGCCATAGCAGGGATGCGCCATGGATTCAGCTTGCGTTCCCGGTTGGAAGGTAACGCTTTCACACCTGACGGGGATAGCACCGAGGTTCACAACGAGAACGACCGGAACTACGGCACCGTCAGTTTGCGTCAGGCTATTGCGAAGTCGATCAACACCGCCTTCGTCGACATGGTCTCACGGATTAAGAATGGTCCGAGGGCTGTTGTTCAGGCCGCTACTGACGCCGGTTTGTCTCAGGGAACTGGGTGGGATCTGAATAACCGGATCGCTTTGGGCACTGCTGAGGTGAGTCCACTGGCTCAGGCGGGGGGCTATGCGACGATCGCCAATGACGGCAAAAGGGTTACCCCACACATTGTGGACAAGGTCGTTGACCAGTCAGGCAAGGTCCTCTATCAGGCTCCCACGCCGTCGAAGCAGACCATTGAGGCTGATATCAGCCATGACGTCAGCTACGCTCTGCAGTCAGTGGTTGAGGAAGGCACTGGACGGATTGTGGCCGGCTTTGACCATCACGTGGCCGGGAAAACGGGTACTTCGGGAGTCGGTCACGGGGTGACGTCGGCGTGGTTTGTCGCCTATACCAAGCAGATTACGACAGCTGTCATGTTTGTGGCGGGGGATAGCGGCAACGAAAATCTTGACCGCTACGCCCGTGAAGGGGCTACCGGTTTCCACGGTGGTGATTACCCGGCTCGCACCTGGCTCGACTATATGCAGACGGCGATGAAGGGGATACCCAATAAGTCCTTCGCTGCTCCAGACTGGGTGAATCTGTCAGGCAAGCATTATGGCTCCACCAACCGTCCGCAGGTGTCGGTCGAGGATGATTCCGATCGCGACCGGTCGAACCAGGATGATCCAGAGTCGCTGGGTGGGCCGTCTCCGACTCGTACGTCGGCCTCCAGCCCAGAGCCGTCATCGGCGCCTTCTCGGGAGCAATCCTCCGAGCCCTCAGCGACGAGAACGGCGTCGGCCCATACACACACCTCTAAACCCACACAAACGTCACAGCCTACGCACACCTCTAGACCGACTCATACCTCCACCCACACCTCTCGCCCGACCTCGGGCGAGACGACGCACGGTGGGAACCAGCTGAGTGGTCGGGCACAGAATGGGTAGCCTGACCACGTGACCATCCCTGATCCGAAAGACGACGCCATGGCAGCTAGGAGGTGTGCTGTCGCACACCCAAATGATGGATCCCCGGGTTACACGGCTCGCCGTGGCCTTGATGTTCCGCGCGGATCCCGTGTGTCTCAACTGGGACTGGACCGTCGCATCGGCGGGCGTATGGGCCGCCATGCCTGGCCGCGCGGCGTCTTCTTTGATCCGGGCCCCTGGGCCATCATGAGTGCCATCGTTGTCTGGTTATTGACGATCTATCGCGTTACCCCGTGTGTGCAGCACGATGTAGCTAAGGCCGTCGATCCATATCAGCGGCAGTGCTACTCGGATATCCCGACGCTGTATCGGTCGTCAGGGATGGGTCATGGCGGGTCGTTGTTCGCGAACCCTGATATTGCCCAGACCCCTCTGGTAACCGTTCTCATGGCATTTTGCCGTCGAGTGGTGTGGGCTTTTGGTGCAGAGGTCTCCCCGAAGGCCACGGATCAGCAAGTCCTGGACGCCGCCAATGCCTACTGGGGAGTGGCCCAGATAGTGCTCTTTGTGGCTTTTCTGGCCGTCGCGATCTCCGTCATGCTGCTGGGGCGCGGATCGGACACCAATCTTCCGGTCGATGATAAGGGCCGCCCGACCCAGGCGCGGAGGCGATCTTGGGATGTTTTCTGGGTGGTGCTGTGTCCGGCGGTGTACCTCGCGGGTCTCATCGACTTTTCCATGGTTCCGGTTGCCTTAGCGACGACGTCCATGCTGGCCTGGGCTCGTCGTCGCCCGTGGTTGGCCGGGATCCTGATGGGCCTGGCCTGCGCGGGGAGCCTCCAGGCGGCCGTGGTGGCTTTTGCCGTCTTGGTGTGCTGTTTGCGTGCGACGCGGTTGCCGGAGTTGGGACGGTACCTCCTGGCGGGATCCCTGGTGCTGGTGGTGTGCCACGTCATCGCGGTCTGTTTGGGCTTGCACACCTGGTGGGCCTATCTGCGTTCGACTTTCTGGTCGGGTACTGGCCTGGGAACGATTTGGTACGTCATTCAGGACTCTTCTGGTGGCACAATTCCGGGAATTGGTTGGATTACGGGCACCTTGACGGTGGGCGGTCTGCTTGGCCTGGCGTGGCTGTCGATGACGGTGCCGAGGCGTCCGCGCATCGCCCAGGTGGCCTGCGTGGCCCTGTTGATTTTGTTCATCACTAATAAGGTGTATTCGCCGCAGTGGATGCTCTTTCTGGTCCCGCTTGCTGCTTTGGCCCGTCCTGACCTGCGGGATTGGGCTGTGCTCATGGTGGGTGAGTGCTTCTACTCCTTGGCTGTGTGGGCTCATTTGGGTGGGCTTTCTCTGCCTGGTGGTTCTGACGCTGACGTCGTGTACTGGGCGTCGGTAGTGCTACGTCTGGCCTGCGAGATGTGGTTCGCGTGGGGTGTCCTGGATGACATCCGACGACCTTGGAACGACGTCGTCAGGGTGGGGTATGCCGACGATCCCACCGGCGGCGTCCTCGATTACGCCCCAGATCCGGCTCCTGAACCTGTTGAGGATTCCAGCGCGGAGGTTGCCCGATGACGCGTACCGGACGCGCGACGGCTAGGCGATTCGCTCCCACGGCTGACGGACGCCTGGTGGCCCAGACCTGGTTGGGGAGCCGTGCGATCTTGCTAGTCGTCGCTGTGGTTGTCATGACCGGGTACCACCGCACCTTTTCTCAGGTGACGGGGAATTGGGACGTGCAGCACTACATGTCGATCGCGCGCAATGGGTACGCCGATCCTCTCGAGATGGCGTTCTTTCCCGGACTTCCGGCATTGCTGAAAGGTGGCAGCTTCCTTGGTATTCCTATGGAAGTTACCGGGGTACTCCTCGGTCTGATCGGTTCGGCCTTAGCCGCATGGGCTCTCTTCCGGATTGGTGGGATGCTTCCCGCCTGTCTGTGGCTTATTGCCCCGGCAACCGTGTTTACCATGGTCGGATACACCGAGGCACCTTTCTGCGCTGCTGCCTTCTGGGCTTGGGAGCGTGCTCGTGCTGGGCGCTGGTGGGCGGCAGCTCTCCTCGCTGGTCTGGCATGCACGTTCCGAGTTTCTGGCCTCTTCCTGATAGGGGCGCTGGCAGTCTTGGCAGTCCTTGGCGATAGGGATGAGGGCCGTCCGACGAGCCAGGCTGCCCGACGTCGCCGCCTCATAGATGTCGTCAATCGATTATCCACTCTGCTGGTGCCCACTGCGGTGCTGGTGGCTTTCGTGGTGTGGCTACATCGGCTGACAGGGTCGTGGACTGCGTGGTCCCAGGCCCAGACGAATGGGTGGAGACGCGGTTTTACGACCCCGGCGGAGACCTTGCGGCATACTTTGCCCGCCACCCACGCCGACACCTGGCGGTCCCTCTACGGCGCTGGAGCTAGCGGTGTGGCCGTCGTATTTCGGCTTGAATTGGTTTCGGTGGCGCTGGGTGTCCTGGTGTTTGTCTACTGCCTTGTCGGACGACGTTGGGCTTCGGCGTCCTGGGTGGGCATCCAGGTGGTGGCCTTTTCGATCGGTTACTGGTACATGAGTGTCAACCGTGCCACCTTGTTATGGTTCCCGCTCTTTGTCGCCCTTGCTGAGGTAACTCGTGGCCCGTCTAAACCGCCCGGTCTGGTGCTGCTGTGGCGGGGGATCATGGGCATCGTTATCGCCATTGATCTTGCTGTCATGGTGTGGTGGGGTTGGCGATTTTTTACCGGGGGGTGGGCTAGTTGAGACGTACGGCCTTCATCGGGCCGGGACGCTACCAGCAGGCCATCGGTTCGCTGACCTCTTGGGGGTTAGTGGCACTCGTGGTCGTCGAAGCCTTCGCTGATTTTCGGCATGGACTCACCTCGCCGCCGTGGATCGTCAGTAGCTATCTCATTGTTGATGTGCTGATCATCCTGGCTTGTGGACCTGCGTTGTGGCTGCGTCGTCATGACCTTGGACGGGCCGGACGGTGGATGCTCGGCGGAGCCTTGGGTTTCATGGTGTGGGCTATCGTCTCGGCATCCTTCTGCCCGCTGCCTAATCTCGGACCGGGGCCGGTGGCCAGGCTCTTGTTAGTGATGGCTCCCGTCACTGCGGTTGCGACTCTGCTCGCCGGCCTGTCCGTGGCCGCGGGGCTGACGATCAGGTCCTCTGGACGGATGGTGATCGAACGATTGTGGTGGCCTGCTGCGGCCATGACGTGCGTGTCTTATCTCCAGTGGCCTCGCGCCATGAAGGTGCACGGATCCACCCGACTCGCGACCGGTATGGGTGGTTCTGCGGTGCTCCACGTCGCCTTATTGCTGGCTTGTGGTGTGTTGGTGGCGGCTGCGGTGGCCGGTTGCCGGCGCGTCGCCAGCGGGATACTGGCTACTGGCGCGCTTGTCGCTGTCATACTGACGGGTTCGCGAGCCGGGCTGGCCTGTGCGACCCTGTTCGTGCTCGGATGCGCGATTGGCTTGGTGGTATGGCGCCGCTCCCGGGTGGTGAGACGGGCGGGTCATAGACGAATGGTCTGGGGAGCGCTCGTAGCACTGGCTGTAGTCGTCATCGGTATGGTGATTGTGGTTCCTGGGCTTCGACGCATGCTGAACCCGTCTGATCCGATGAGGTCCCGCACGCTGCGCACCGGAATACAGGTGTGGTCGAGCGACCTTAACCATGTTTTCTTCGGGCTCGGATCGGGGCGTTTGTGGCCATGGTATTTGTACGACTGTCATGCCCGGCAGGAGCCGTGGCGCGAGTTAATGACGACGCAGTGGGGACCCACCCTCAGCAGCGCACACTCCACCGTGTTAGCGGTCCTTGTGGAGCTCGGTTTGCTGGGCTTTGTTCTGCTCCTGCCCGTTCTACTAGGCCCCGTGGTGGAGTTGGTTCGCCGTCTGTTTGACGGTACTGGCTCTCCTGCGGAGGTCGTGCTGCGCTGGGCGGTCGTCGCCACGTTGCCAGCTTTCCTCGTCGATACTTACTTGGTCAAAAACTTCGGCGTGAGTATGTGGTGGTGGGTGGTCACCCTGTCGAGCGTGGCGTGGACTGATCAGCGTCCGCCCAGCACCTCGCGACAGAATTCGGGGTAGACGACAGAGGCGCGGAACTTTTCTTCCCATACCTGGCGGGAGGCCTGACACACCTGCTGGTACTCGTCCTCAGACAGACGTGCCAGCTGCACTAACGCGTCAGATGCCTGGGCGTCGGTGAACTCGGCAGGCAATAGATGCCCGTTGTCAGACGAGACGATTTCTCCTACTCCGCCGACGCCAGTCGCGATAATGGGGATACCGAGGGAGGCAACCTCCATCATTGATACAGGAAGTCCTTCCGAGGAGGAGAGGTTGACGAATACTGACGGTTTGAGATCGCGCTGGGTCGCCATGACCTGGGTGTTGTCGACGTGTCCGAGCAGGGTGACAGCATCCGTGACGCGGTGAACGGTGACCTCCTCGCGCAGAGTGTCCATCTGTGGGCCGTCACCCAGATGAGTCCAGTGTGCGTCGATGCCGCTAGCTCGCACCCTGGCCAGGATCGCGGGCATCCGGATCATTCTCTTGACTGGGACAAGATGGGCACAGCTGACAATGGTGAATGGGTCACGTCGGCAGTGGGCCGTCGGTCCGGGGTCGGAAGTGCCCAGGTAACGAGTGTGTATCTTCCCGGCGTACTGGGGCCACGTTGTTTGCAGTTCCCGAGTCCCCTGCTCGGAGACCGGGCAGATCCCGTCAAGAGACTGCAATAGCAGGCGACGTTCTGGGATGTGGTGACGAGGGGCAACGCTGGGGTACAAGTCGTAGCGATGGGCACGGGAGATTACGCGATCCACCGTGACTCCTTGGGCGCGCAACTGCTCAGCTAGCAGGGTTGCGGTGCGGGCTGTGATATGGAGCCAGAAGGAATAGATTGTGACATGGGATTCCGAGGTCAGCCTGAGGTTCGGGAGTTTGGCAAGGATGCTGTCGAGGGCTGTTTGGGCGCAAGCCTCGAAGTGAGCGTCAGAGACGAGTAGGCGGGGCTGTCGTCGTGTCGCTGCCCAGTCCACTCCGCTGGGTGGCAGCCGAACTAGCCCTTTCACGGCGGCGAGGGCGCGATCGAGGCCCCGGGGTGAAGACCGGGCAATGTGCATGACCTGAGCGTTGCTCGGGATGGCTCGTGTCTGCACATCGGCGGGACCAGCCTGGATTGGGATGATCACCACCTGATCGAAGGCGCGCCCCACATGGTCGATCTCGTTCTCAAGGAACTCCTCCCCGCGTGACAGCGGGTAGGTGTTCGTCAGGAGGATCAACGTCGACTCTCGATGTGCCATGTGGTGATCCTAACGTGCCAGGGTCGTCATCCTCGCGGGGCGTGGGGTGGTCGCCTGGTCGACTACGTGTGGCAATACGGTTGGTGGAGGGAGCCCGTGCCATCCAAGATCGCTATGCGACGGTTCCCGAACGTGATTGCCACAGTGGTCGGGTATTGCGTGTGCGTTGCCGTCCCGACATGGTGTCTTGTGCTGTTACAGGTCTGATGCAGTCCTAGACCTCGGGTACCGTTGTGGTGAATTGTTCGGCGGATCGGAGGACAACCCATGCCACAGACCGGCGCTGATCGCGAGGTCCGACGCTGCATCTACCACGTCCCCTACCCACTGGACCCGAACACGACTTTCGGTGGGCAGAAGCGCGCTGTGGCGATGCTCAAAGCCTTGACGCAGTGGGGCGAAGTGTGGGTGGTTGCTGGTGACGCCCGTCAGCGGCGCCGCCAAATTCAGGTGGTCATGAACGCTATCCGTGCTGGCACCCGATTCGAGTTTTGCTATTCGGAGTCCTCGACGATGCCCACGACTCTTACCGAGCCCCATCACCTGCCCACCCACCCTTTGGAGGACTTCGCCTTCTTGACCCGCTTGCGTCGGCACGGCATTCCGGTAGGTCTGTTCTATCGGGACGTCTACTGGAAGTTCCCGCTCTACGGTGAGGGAGTCCCGAAGGCCAAACAGCTCGTGGCGCAGGCGATGTACCGCTACGACTTGCTCGCCTATCGGCAGTGCCTCGACGTCCTTTTCCTACCTTCACTGCGTATGGGGGAGTGGGTTGACGTCGGTGATCGAGTGAAAAAGGTTGCCCTGCCCCCCGGCCACGACATTGACGAGACCCCGACGGCCACCCCGCCATCGCCACTGTCGATGTTCTACGTCGGTGGACTGGGGTCCCTTTACGACCTGCGTGCCTTCTGCGAGGCAGTCGCCAGTGTCCCCGAGGCATCCCTGACGATTTGCACCCGGCCTAAGGAATGGGAACAGGCGCGCAAGGACTACGAGCCCCTTATGGGGAACAACATTAAGGTTGTCCATGCTAACGGCAAGAAGGAGTTGGAGCCCTACTTCGCGGCGGCCAATGTAGCCGTCTTGGCGATGGCTCCGCATGAGTACCGAGACTTTGCGGCTCCGCTCAAACTTTTCGAGTACATCGGCAACGGGAAGCCGATCATTGCCACCGAGGGCACCTTCGTCGGGGATGTCGTGACGCGCGACGAACTGGGGTGGACGGTGCAGGCTTCCGTGAACGAGTTCGCGGCCCTCCTGGAACAGCTCACCCAACATCCGGAGCGGGTTGATGAAGCTTGCGACCGGGTCATGGCCGCACGGGACCAGCACACCTGGGCAGCCCGGGTGGAGGAGCTGGTCACGGCCCTGGCTGCGGTGGATCAACGATGAGTGTCGCCGAACGAACGGCAGCACGGCCGTTAGACCGTCAGGAGATGGCGAGTCGGGCCACGTCAGGGGTGTGGCTGGGCGCGGTCGCTGCCGTGCTGGTAATGCGGCTGCCCATGGGATTCCTCCTCTTCCTGATCGTGCCGTGGGTCATCCTGGCGGTGCAGACACGGTTTGCTTCCAGCCTCAGGGTGACCCCTCTCGTTGCGGTCGAGGTGTGCTGCATGGTGGCTTCCGGGATGGCCGTGGTACTTTTCCACCCCGGACTCCTAACCGACACCGGGAACAGCGCCTTCATCATGCTCGCGGTTATAGGTGTGACCCTCGTGGTGTTCCGGTCAGCTGAGCCAGGTAGGACGGCTCGTCAGGTCCTTAGCGGCCTGTACTGGGGTGCAATCCTCGTTTGGCTTATTGGCATGGGAGAGATCGTGACCGGTGTCAAGCTGCTGCCACTGCTCTACCCGCGGGCCAACACGCTGGGTGCGGTGTCAAAGAATCGATGGGTTGTTACTGCAACCTACCCCAACTACAACGATTACGGTGTCGTCATGGCGATGCTTTTCACTGCTGTGCTGGCCCGGCTGTGGTTCAACCCGCGAAGAGGTGCGATTCGTCTCGGACGGTTGTTCGTCCTGGCGACGTGTCTGGTGATGATCCTCATTGGCGGGTCGCGAGGCGCCCTCTTTGGCTGCATCTGTGCCGTCATGCTGTTGTTTGTCCTCAACGTTCGCCGTCTCCATACAGCCGCTATAGGGGTGCGTGCCTTCGTCTGGGGTGGAGCGCTTGTCATCGTGCTGGGTACCGGGCTGTGGATGAGTCCCTACGTCCAGGATCACTCCACAGCGGAACGTGGCACTATCATGGCCAACGCATTGTCGATGACGTTGTCTAACCCGGCCGCCCTGCTCCTTGGATACGGCTCACTGTCGGAGTATCAAGCCCGGGCGTCGGCTCTGTACGGACACGTTCTCATGGATCCGCACAATCTGCTATTGGAGATCGTCCTCCGCTACGGAGCGATCGCGATGATCCTTTTCGTTGTCTGTTGGTTGTGGATTCTGGTCCGTGGTTTCTTGCCGCGTCGACCCGTGGCCGACTGGCAGGCGGCCTTCGGTCTCACCGTCGTAATGCTTTTCCCTGTGCTCGGCGTCGTTCCGTCATCAACCCTGCGGTATCACGTGACCTGGCTCTACCTTGTTGCGGCTAGCTCCATCACTGCAGAGACTGTCGCAGCAAACAGTGCCAGTGCCGGACGTCCGACACTAAGTCCGGAAGCGGTGACGCAAACCGAACGGTCAGCGGGAGGCCCTGGAGCGGCGTGAGGAGCGGTATTCCAGAACGCCCATGACGACCAGTCCGAGGATCAGGCCGGCAGCCACCCCCACCATCGGGGAGGAGAGCTTGGTGCTGTTCTTGTTGGTTGCTGGAGCGTTCGGGTTGGGGTCCGATGGGAAGGCCGGCTGGACGATCGTTAGCTTCGGCTGCGGGAGGCTAGCGAGAGAACTGGGAACCAGGTCGTTCGCCTTTTCGGCGAATGCGCGGGCGTAGGCGTTGGCGCGCTCGATGGCCTGGTTTTGGTTGGTTCCCATGGCGTAGACCGCAATGACAGTGCCGCCCCCACCCCAATACACCGAGGCGCCCGCCTTGAGGTCGTCTGCGGTTGTTCCGTCATGGAGATACTTTACGGCGGCGTTGACGATGGGGTCCGGGGTGGTGAGAGCGACGTAGTTGCTCATGATCTGGTCGACGGTAGCCGATTCGACGGTGGCCTGGGCCTCGGTGCGTGGCTCGGGCAACGTGACCATCACATGGGCGTGGGCGGCGACCGTTCCGACGGTGTTCCTGGGTGCCATGAGGAGGGAATAGCCGACGAGAAGCCCGGCGGCAACAATGAAGGTTATGAGGCCAGCGAGCCAGTGGTGCCCCAGTCCTTTAAGGAACCCGAGTAGATCGATCGGCTGTCCCGGGTTGCGCGGGCGCGGTGGCTGGGTAGAGGAATCGGTGGTGCCCTCGCGCTCAATAGCGGAGGATCCGGATTGTGCGACGGTGGGTTCAGAGGGAAGGCTGCTCACGTCAGTGCATGCTACACAGCTCAGCTAAGCAGACGGGTGATACCTGCGCGTTAAATCGGTTGGAAGGCGGGCCGCCACGCCGAATTTTCGGCGTCGCCGTGCAGGGGCGACGGGCCTGTCGGGCTAGCACGAGTAAGCTGGCCTTGATGTAACCGGCATGAAAGGCGTCCCACATGGGTGAACCACGGATCATCGACACCGCCGACTTGGACGACGGTGTGACCATCGGCGACGGTTCGTCGATCTGGCATCTTTCCCAAGTTCGCAGCGAGGCCGTCCTCGGGCAGAACGTCGTCGTGGGCCGCGGTGCCTACATCGGCGAGGGCGTCCACGTTGGCGACAACTGCAAGATCCAGAATTACGCGTTGGTTTACGAGCCCGCGAAGCTGGAAGACGGGGTATTCATCGGACCGGCAGTGGTGCTTACCAACGACCACTTTCCGCGGGCTATCAACCCCGACGGCTCCCTCAAATCTGCTGACGACTGGGAGCAGGTGGGTGTGACCTGCAAGCGTGGCTGCTCTGTTGGCGCCCGTTCGGTGTGCATTGCGCCTGTCACTATTGGTGAGTGGGCCACGGTGGCTGCCGGCTCGGTCGTCACCAAGGATGTCCCGGCATATGCCTTGGTGGCCGGCGTCCCGGCCCGTCGCATTAAGTGGGTGGGCCGTTCCGGATTCCCGCTAGATCCCGACGGTGAGAACAAGTGGATCGACTCGCGTACCGGAGACCGGTTCATCGAGGATCCTGCCACCGATACGCTGACCCTGGTTAGCGAGGGCGAGCAGGCCTAAGGCCGTCGTCCCCCAATACCCCCTCGTGGGTGCTACGGCGCCCACAAACCGGACCTTCCGTCCGAATAGTTAGGAGCTTTCACGTGACCGCCCAGTTCATTCCTCCCGCTAAGCCGATCCTCGGCGATGACGAGCGTAAGGCCGTCGACGAGGTTATTGCCTCCGGCATGGTCGCCCAGGGCCCCCAGGTCCACGCCTTCGAGGACGAGTTCTCCTCCCAGGTCGTCGACGGGGTTCACTGCGTCGCCGTCAACTCGGGAACCTCGGCCCTCCACATTGGCCTGCTGGCCTCTGGCATCGGTGAGGGCGACGAGGTCATCGTCCCTTCCTTCACTTTCGCCGCTACCGGCAACTCGGTAGCCCTGTCCGGCGCCAAGCCGGTGTTCGCTGACGTCGACCCGGTCACGTTTACCCTCGACCCGGCTTCCATCGAGGCCTCTATTACCGACAAGACCGCCGCGATCATGCCGGTGCACCTCTATGGTCTCCCGGCTAACATGGCCGAAATTGTCGCGATCGCCACAAAACACGGTCTCAAGATCTTCGAGGATTGTGCCCAAGCCCACGCTGCCAGCATCGACGGCAAGCATGTCGGTACTTTTGGCACCTTTGGAGCTTTCTCCTTCTACCCGACGAAGAACATGACCTCGGGCGAGGGTGGCATGATCACCACCTCTGACCCGGAAATCGCCCGTAAGGCTGCCATGCTCCGCAACCAGGGCATGGAGAAGCGTTACGCCAACGAGTACGTTGGTCTCAACAACCGCATGACTGACATCCACGCTTCCATCGGACGGGTGCAGTTGACCAAGCTGGCCGGCTGGACCAAGACCCGCCAGGAGAACGCGGCGTTCCTGTCGTCCAACATCACCGAGGCCATCACCCCCGCCGTGCCGGAGGGTTATGTGCACGTGTACCACCAGTACACGATTCGTCTTGAGGGAGCTACTGGTGAGGAGCGTGACCGTTTCGTCACCGCTCTCAAAGAGGAACACCAGGTTGGCTCGGGTGTCTACTACCCGATTCCGAACCACCGGCTGCCGTCGCTGGCCCCTTACGCCCCGGGCCTGGAGCTTCCGAACACCGAGAAGGTTGCCGCCGAGTGTGTCTCACTGCCGGTCCATCCCTCGCTGTCCCAGGCTGACCGTGAGCGCATCGTTGCCGCTGTCAATACCTGCGCGAAAGCAGGTGCCTGATGGCGAATCTGCGCGCCGGCATGGTCGGCATCGGTTCGATGGGCAAGAACCACGTCCGCAACCTGCGCGCCATCGACGGCGTCGATCTGGTCGCGATCGCGGATGCCTCCGGCAAGGACCCGTTTGGAGTCGCCGGTGACCTACCCGTTCTCCCCGACGTCGATGCGGTCATCGAGACTGGTATCGACTACTGTGTCGTCGCTGCCCCGACGAAGTTCCACGAGGAGATCGGTCTCAAGCTGGCTGAGGCGGGGGTCCACGCTCTCATCGAGAAGCCGCTGGCCTACGACACTGCGGCTGCGACTCGTCTGGCTGAGGCCTTTGAGAGCAAGGGTCTGGTGGGCGCGGTCGGCCATATCGAGCGATACAACCCGGCTTTGCAGTCGTTGCGTAAGCGTCTGGAGAACGGCGACCTCGGTGACCTCTACCAGGTGGCTACCCGCCGTCAGGGGCCATTCCCGGCCCGTATCGCTGACGTCGGCGTTGTCAAGGACCTCGCTAGCCACGACATTGACCTCACCGCGTGGGTTACCCAGCGTGAGTTCGAGTTGGTCGCCGCTCGCACCATGTTCAAGGCTGGCCGCGATTACGAGGATATGGTCTCGGCGACTTGCCAGCTCTCGGGCGGGCTCATGAGCAACCACCTCGTCAACTGGCTGACCCCGACTAAGGAGCGTCGCACCTTCGTGACCGGCGAGAAGGGTATGTTCGTCGCGGACACTCTGACCGCCGACCTCACCTTCTACTCCAACGCCAAGGTTGCGACGGTATGGGACGATATCGCTAACTTCCGTGGTGTTGCCGAGGGTGACGTGACCAGATTCGCGATCCCGAAGCCCGAACCACTACGCACCGAGCATGAAAACTTCCGTGACGCGGTGCTGGGCAAGGAATCCGACATCGTGACGATGACCCAGGGCGCCACGGTCGTCCAGGTGTGCGAGGCGATGATCACCTCCGCCGCGACCGGCGAGTTCGTCAAGATCTCCTGACGTAACAGTAGTCGGGCCGGGCCGCTAAGGTCCGGCCCGATTCTCACATCTCTGCTCGATTTTCCCTGCGCCCCGGAGCGGCCAGCTGCCCCACAGGTAGGATGACTCCCATCTTTCGTCTCCATGATTCCCCAGACGGCTCCTCGGCCGTAACATTATTGCGCTCGGTTGCCCCCATCCAATGGTTCAGCGGGGCAGCTGAGGTCATCGTCGCGTGTCTTTTCGTCACCTGCACCTTCGTAACGGTGGCCCAGCCTGTCTTTGATAATGGCGCATGCCAGTTGATGCTCCCGCTGTTTGCTGGAGCGGCCCTGGTACTCGAAGCGTTGTGCATCGTGCGGGATGTCCGAGGGGTGCCGTCGCCGCGCGAGTGGTCTCGTTCCCCCACTATCGTGACGTGCAGTTTCGTGGCGCTATTGGTATGGGCTGCGGTCTCAATCCCGTTTCACGAACATCTCATCTACGACGATTCCATGGGGGTTACCCGGGATCTTCCGCTATATGCCCTAGTGATGCCTCTGGCGGAGGCGATGGTTACCCTTCTCGTGGCTATTTTCGCGTGCCGGATGATCGCGGTGGGGAACCTTGAAGGCGCGCTGTGGCGGTTGTCGATGCTGATGGCCATCGCTAACCCAATTGACCTCGTTCGTGAGTACGTCGAAGGCAATACCACCGGATGGCGGGTTGCCACCAGACTCGGTGGGGCCGCCATCTGCCACGTCCTTCTCATCCTGGCCCTGGCCGTTGCTGTGGACGCCGTGATACGACACCGTCACCGGATTCTCTCCAGCGTGGCTGCCGTCAGCCATCTTGCGTGTTTGGCAGCATCCGGGTCTCGCGCCGGAACCATCAGCCTGGCACTATTCGTCATCGGGCTGGTATTTTTCGGACGTTCTTACCGGACGCGCAGCCGAAAACAGCGGATCGTCATCGCAGTGTTGGGAATCGTGGCATCAGGGGTAGCCATATGGCTAGTGACGACGGTCCGTTCTGGGTCTCTTGTCGATCCGGCGCGTGCGCGAACTTGGGCATTGGCGGGACGTGTTGTTGTGGATTCGCCGAGTCATTTCTTGGTGGGAACCGGGTACGGAACAATCTGGCCGTGGTTTGCTGTCGAGTCCACCTTTATGCCCGAATCATCCCACGGGATGCGCCGAACTCTTTATGGTTACAGCCTCCCACACGCCCACAGCCTCATCGTCCAGGTTGTCGGTGAGCTTGGTGTGATCGGGCTGGCCCTGATTTTGGTCTGCCTGGGAACTGTCATCGCGGTGTGTGTCAAGGGAATTCGCGGAGGCTATCCGCTTTTATCCTTGGGCGTGCTCGCAACAATGCCGGCTTTCCTCATGGACACCTACCTCATCAAGAACTTCCCAGTAGCTCTGTTCTGGTGGATCTTCACCTTGGCACTTTGCCGGTTAGTGACCACCGGTGATGCGGACGTCGAGGGTGGTTCAGGCTACCGCGAGGAGAAGTACGCCTGAGAATAAATAACTTTTGGTCGCGCGCGAGTAGTACTTTCGTACTAGCCTATCTTCGTCATTATTCACATTTGTGACGACGCTGTCGCGATGCGATGAACACAGGCACCACTGTCTAGGCACAGGTCGGTCATCCCCCTGGGGAGTTCCGAACCATCGTCTTGGAGGACCTCGTGGTGCCTCATAACATCGGAAAGGAAGGGAAAATGTCCCTCGAACCGCTTGATGTCGAAGCGGAAGGCGTCGCCGCCGCCACCAAAGCACGAGGTTTTCGGCCTAAGCATCTGGTGACAGGACCCTCGCGTGACGACAAGTCATTCTTGGGCCACCCCGGCGGTTTGCCGTGGATGCTCCAGGTAGAAATGTGGGAGCGGTTCTCGTGGTATGGCATGCGCGCCATCCTCGTTTACTTCATCACCGATACTTTGGCCCACGGCGGGCTAGGATTGCCGATCAACGCCGGCCAGGTTGTTATGGCTTCCTACGGCGCCGCAGTGTTGTTGATGACGATTCCTGGCGGTATTTTCGCTGACCGCATCCTCGGGCCGTGGATGTCCACCCTGTGCGGCGGTCTCATCATCATGACGGGTCACGTCATCCTGGCGATTCCACAGGTGGTGACGTCATGGATCGGCCTCATCTGCATCGCCATTGGCACGGGCTTTATCAAGCCGAACCTCTCCACGGTGGTAGGAGGTCTTTACGATGACGGTGACCCCCGCCGCGATCAGGGTTTCCTGTACTTCTACATGTCGATCAGTATTGGATCTCTCTTCGCGCCGATCGTCACCGGCCTCCTCAAGGACCATTACGGCTACCACGTAGGTTTCATTGCCGCTGCTATCGGTATGGCTCTGGGTCTGATCGCCTTCTTCCACGGTCGTTCCAAACTGCGTGAGTTCGCCTTCGACATCCCCAATCCGCTGGCCCCCGGCGAGGGTCGCCGGATGGTGCTCCGCGCGTTGGGCATTGCCGTCATCGGTGCCGTCCTTGCCATCGGGTTCAAAGCCCTGCTGGGCGAGTGGACCTCGGCCATCGCCTACGCCCTGTTCGCCTTTGCCTCGGTGACGGCACTGGGCTACTTCTTGACGATGTTCCGCTCCCCGAAGGTCTCTGATCGTGAGCGTGGCCATCTATGGGCATTTGTGCCGTTGTGGGTTGGCCAAGTGCTGTTCACCATGATCTTCGAGCAGGCGGCCGGCAAGATGGCTACTTTTGCTAAGGACAACACCGACGGACACATCGTCGGGTCGTGGTCGGTGGAGCCTGAGCAGTACCAAACCATCAACCCGGCCGCAGTCTTGATCCTGGCCGGCCTGCTAGGCATGTGGTTCCGGCGCAGGGAAGGGAAGTTCCCCAATACCCCGCAGAAGTTCGCCATTTCGGTGTTCATCATCGGTATAACCGCCCTCATCATGGGATTCGGTTTCCGGAGTTGGCCAGGTGGGAACAGACTCGCACCGTGGTGGTTCCTGGCGGTGGTGTTCGTCATTCAGACTGTTGCTGAGCTGTTCATGAACCCGATCGGTCTGTCGACCGCGACCAAGCTAGCCCCGAAAAAGTTCGCATCCCAGAACATGACCCTGTGGCTGCTCGCCTCAGCCTGTGGCCAGGGCCTCGCCTCGGTGACGATCGAGCGCACCAAGAACCTTGGTGATGTGGTGTTCTACTACAGCCTAGGTATCGTGACGATCCTTGTAGCGGTGGTGCTCTTCGTGATCGCCCCATGGACCCAGGCGAAGATGAAGGATGTCGACTCCGTTGCCGAGGAGGGTGACGCCTGACCTCGCTCCCAACCCATTGCGAGGTCCGTCCCGTCTGGGGCGGGCCTCGTGCCTTGTCAGGGGGTTTACGCGTGGTGTGGTAATCCGGTTTCTGGTGGCGACGGCTGCCACCCCTCGTGGCAAGACATGCCGTTGCGTGCCGATATGCCATACGAAGCTTGGCCTAGTGCGAAAAGCTCGCTGGAACCCTAGAAGAGGCAGGGGCGGCAGGTTACCGTGATCGGTGTACGCATCGTTTCGACGATGAACCCCATCCTGGGAGCAGATATGACGACGTACCAGTACCTCATTGTCGGTGGCGGGATGGCCGCTGATTCTGCCGCTCGCGGTATCCGCGACATCGACAAGAAAGGGTCGATCGCCATCCTCAGCGCTGACGTCGACGCCCCGTATCCTCGGCCAGCGCTGAGCAAGAAGCTGTGGACCGACCCTGAGTTCACCTGGGACCAGGCCGACCTCGCTACCGTTGCAGACACCGGCGCGGAATTGCGGCTCGGCACTGAGGTGCTCAGCATTGACCGTGACGGCAAGACCGTCCTGACCGCTTCCGGCCAGGTATTCGGCTACCAGAAGTTGTTGCTCGTTACCGGCCTCGCCCCGTCGCGCATTGACGATGACGGCGATGCCGTCCTCTACTTTCGGTCTGCTCGGGACTACCAGAAGCTGCGTGCGCTGGCCCAGCCCGGTCACCAGTTCATGGTCGTCGGCGGCGGATATATTGGTGCCGAGCTTGCTGCGGGCCTCGTCCAGCAGGGCTGCGAGGTCACCCTCGTCACCCCCGATCCGACGCTGGGTGGTTCGCAATTCCCGGCCCAGATTGCGTCTGAGTACCAGAAGCTTTTCGCCGATGCTGGGGTGCACCTCGTCACTGGGAAGCGCGTCTGTTCGGTGCGCAAACATGAAGTGGCCGAGGTCACCCTCGATGACGGCACTATCCTCCAGGCTGACGATGTTATTGCGGGTTTGGGGGCATCCCCGGTCACCAAACTGGCCGAGGAAGCAGGCCTTACCGTTAATGATGGGGTCGTCGTTGATGAGCAGTTGCGCACCAACGATCCGGCCATCTGGGCCGCCGGAGACATCGCCAATTACCCGGACCCGGTGTTGGGCCGCACCCGCGTCGAGCATGTGGACAATGCCACCGCGATGGGCAAGGCGGCCGGCCGCATCATGGCGGGATCAAAAGACTCCTACACCCATACCCCGATGATGTACTCACAAGTCTTTGGGGTGCGCTGGGAGGCAGTCGGCACCCTCGACTCCAGCCTCGCGACCACATCAGTGGAAGCTGGGGATGGGCAGGTCGTCTATTACCTGTCCGACGGCAAGCCTGTCGGTGTGCTGCTGTGGAACCTTCCCGGACGCACCGACAAGGCCGTCACAGTGCTTGCCGATCCGCCTGAGGACCTATCGACTGCCATCAGCTAACCACGAGGAGGAATCATGGATCTTGGACTCAACGGACGCACTGCGCTCATCACTGGCGCTGATTCGGGTATTGGCTGGTACACCGCGAAACTCCTCCTTGCCGAGGGAGCCAACGTTGCCATCACCGACCTCGACTCTGACGAACTCACCCAGGCTGCGCAGGCTCTCGACGTCGCTGATGACCGTCTCGTCGCCCTCCCGGCCGACGTCACTGACGCTGACTCTCTGGCGAAGCTGCACCAGCAAGTGAAGGACGCCCTCGGTCCGATCGACATCCTCGTCCAGTCGGCCGGCGTGACCGGGGCCCAGGGTAAGTTCCACGAGATCGATGAGGAGGGCTGGCGTTCCACCCTTGACATTGACCTCATGGGTCCGGTGCGGGTGCTGCGCGAGTTCCTCGATGACTTGCGCACGGGTGGCTGGGGGCGTGTCGTGCTGCTGGCCTCTGAGGACGGCGTCCAGCCCTACGACGACGAGATCCCCTACTGCGCTGCCAAGGCCGGAGTATTGGCTCTGGCTAAGGGTTTGTCGCGGACCTATGCCCGTGAAGAACTCCTCGTCAACGCCGTTTCTCCAGCCTTCATCCATACCCCGATGACTGACGCCATGATGAATAAGCGGTCCAAGGAGCTTGGCGTTAGCTTTGACGAGGCCATCGAGTCCTTCCTTGACCAGGAGCGCCCCTATATGGAGCTCAAACGGCGCGGCGAGCCTGAGGAGGTGGCTGCCGTCATCGCTTTCCTATGTTCGGACAAGGCTTCCTTCGTTAACGGATCGAACTACCGCGTCGACTCCGGATCGGTGGCCACTTTTTGAGGTTCGACATTGGTGCCTGTGGGGCCGAGTCACGATGACAGCGGCCCCATCGTGGAGGCTGGCTCAGGCGTCGAGGTTAGAGGCAACCAGGTCGGCAATGGTGTTGACGTCGTCCTCGTTATCGCCGGCGACTGTCACTGGGTCGCCTGCGCTGGCACCGAGGGTCATGATGAGCAGCACGGACTTGGCGTCAATTGGCTCGCCTCCCTCGGCAGCTAGGGTGACGGTTGAACTGAGCTTGGCAGCCTCCTGCGAGATGACGGCGGCGGGGCGGGCGTGGAGTCCGACAGAGGATCCGACCTTAACGGTTTTGCTGGCCATGATGGTGTTCCTTTCGGGGTTGTGGTGTGGAAATTTTACGCGGCAGCCGCGGCCTTGCGCTGAGCTGAGGCTTTGAGAGCGGTTACGAGCAAGGCTGCCACGAGGGTGCCGACGACAATGGCCAGGATGAAGGCCCAGACCCGATCAATGGCAAAGAAGACGAAGATTCCGCCATGGGGAGCTTTAGAAGCGGCCCCCAGAGCCATTGACAGGGCACCGGTGATTGCGCCTCCGACCATCATTGAGGGAATCACTCGTAGCGGATCCGCAGCTGCGAACGGGATAGCGCCCTCGGAGATGAAGGAGGCTCCCAGCAGCCAGGCAGCAGTGCCGTTTTCACGCTCGGCAGGCTGGTAGAGCTTCGGACGCAGGGTCGTCGATAGCGCCATGGCCAGCGGGGGAACCATCCCGGCAGCCATGACGGCGGCCATCACTTTGAGGGATCCGACGTTGGTGACCGCGAGGTTCGTTGTCGCGAAGAGGTAAGCCGCCTTGTTGATGGGGCCGCCCAGGTCAGAGCACATCATGAGTCCCAGGACGATTCCGAGGATGACGGCCGAGGCGCCGCTCATGCCGCCTAGCCAGTTGTTGAGAGCGTTCGTCAAGGCTGCCAGCGGACGTCCCAGTACGACGTACATCAACCCACCGGCGACCAGGGACCCGACGAGCGGGATGATGACGACCGGCATGAGGCCACGCAGCCAGCGCGGCGGGTTGAGACGGGTGAACCAGTAGGCGACGAAACCGCCGAGCAGACCACCGATGATGGCACCGATGAATCCCGCCCCGGTCACCCCAGCGACGGCACCCGCTACGAAACCGGGGGCGATGCCGGGGCGGTCTGCCAGGCCGAAGCCGATATACCCAGCGAGGGCAGGTAGCAAGAAGCCGAAAGCCGCTTGTCCGACCGCGAAAAGGACCGCGCCGATGTAGGTCATGGTGGCTGATCCGCCTAGAGCATGGGCGGTTGGCGTCGGCAGGTTGCTGAAGGTGTTGTGCAAGGCAATATCCATGCCGTCCTTGGCAATCTCATACCCGCCGAAGAGGAATCCCAGGGCGATGAGCAGACCACCTGCGGCGACGAACGGAATCATGTAGGACACGCCCGTCATGAGGGCCTGCTGGATGCGCTTGCCCCAGCCAATGTGAGATCCAGCCCGCTCGGGCTCCTGCTGTTCATCATGGCCAGCGGGGACCCGATGGGCGTGTGGGTCTTTGGAGGCGGCGACGGCCTCCGAAATCATCTTCTCAGGCTCGTCGACGGCCCGCTTCACCCCGGACTCAATGACTGGCTTTCCGGCGAAGCGCTCCCGGCCCTTGACACCAACGTCGGTGGCGAAAATGACAGCGTCAGCACCCTCGATGTCGTCGGTGCTGAGAGGCTCGGTGGCGGTGGACCCTTGGGGCTCGACCTTGACGTCAATACCCAGCTTCTTCCCAGCAGCCCTCAAATAGTCGGCTGCCATGTAAGTGTGGGCGATGCCGGTGGGACAGGCCGTAATGGCGACGATGCGGGGCGTATCGGAGGCGGCATTGGTCACCGCGGCGTGCCCAGGAGCGGGGAGGGCCGTTGCAGATGAGGTCGAGGCTTCTTCCTTCGGCTCGACGACCCCACCGATGAGGTCGACGACGGTTTGCGCGTCGGGGGCCTGACGCAACTGCTCGACGAACTCAGGATTGACGAGGGCGCGAGCCAGCTTGGTCAGAAGTTTCATATGGTCCGCGCCGCCGTCTTCGGAGGCCGCGATCATAAAGATGAGGTCGGCCGGGCCGCCAGGTCCATTGAAGTCGACAGCGGGCGATAGCCGGGCGAACCCCAGGGATACCTGAGATACCGCGGCTGAGCGGCAGTGGGGGATGGCGAATCCGCCGGGCATACCGGTCGGGCTTTTGGACTCGCGGTCCAGAGCGTCGTGGGCGAGACCGTCAGCATCGGCGCGTCCAGCGGCAGCAATGAGTCCGGCGACTGAGGTGATGACCTCGGTTTTGGTCGAGCCGAGGTTGGCGTCAAGAGATACTAATTCCGGGGTAATGAGAGGAGTGCTCATCGGTTCTCCTTACAGGTGGGTGAGGCTGACGTGAATGGCGTCGGCCTGTGACGGGGTCGGCATGGTTGACCCCGGTAGAGCGGCGGCTGCTGTGCCCCACGCCACGGCGGCGCGCAGACAGTTTTCGGGCTGGTCGCCGCGGGTGCGCGCCAGCAGGAATCCGGCCAGGGAGGAGTCTCCGGCGCCAACAGTCGACTTCACCTCGACCGGCTCTGGCCGGGCGTGCCAGGCGTCGTGTTCGGTGATGAGCAGAGCGCCGGTCCCGCCCAAGGTGACGATTACCTCGGCGATGCCGTGCAGACCTCGGGCGGCCACGACAACGTCGTCGAACTGTCCCCTTGTGGCAGCAGACTCGAGAGAGTCGCCGTCAATCCCGCATAGTTGGCCGAGCTCGACGGAGTTCGGCTTGACAAGGTCAGGGGCACAGTCGGGGAGGCGGACCGCCAGCTCTTGGAGGGGTTGATCGGAGGTGTCGACGGCGACTTTGACGCCGATCTCATGGAGGCGGTCGGTCATTGTGGCATACCAATGTGTGGGTACGCCCGGGGGTAAGGATCCTGACAGTACGACCCATTGCGCGCCGGAGGACTTCTCGACGATGGCCTCCTCAACTGCGGTCAGCTCCTCAGGACTGAGGTCGGCTCCGGGCTCATTGATCTTGGTTGTAGTGCCGTCAGGTTCGGTGATGGTGAGGTTGGTTCTCACCGCTGCCGCAACGGGTACAACTTGGTGCGGGATGTCGTCGTGGTTGAGGCCGAGGGTCAGGCGGCCCTTGGCTCCGGCTGGCACCACGGCGCAGGTTTCGATTCCAGCCCCACGAAGGACTCGTGAGATGTTGACCCCCTTACCGGCGGCGACCTCGGTGGAACTGCCGAGTCGGTTCACCTGCCCGCGCCGCAGCGGCCCAGCTATGGGCGCTGTGCGGTCAATGCTCGGGTTGAGCGTGACGGTGACGATCACGTGGACTCCTTCGGCTTTGGCCAACGGTTCCTCGGGCCCGAGAGAACCATCAATGTTGGGATGTGTGACACTCTAGTTCGTAAACACACTAATACGGACATTTGTTGTGTAGGTTTCTCGGAGCGAGGGCTGGCATAGGTGGTCCAAACATCGATGTGGCAATCCGGGTTACGACGTGGGGTACTGCCATGGGCGATGGTTGCTGACGCGATCATCACCCAGATTTCCACACCGCGCGGTGGAGCTTATCGAAGCGGTGTTCGTGGCGTCCGGTGTGATGCTCTCCAGCAGATAAGGGGGCTGTGTCGCTGGTTACCAGCAGCTGATGTCAGGCGATGACGATTTCGACGCCAGCTTTGTGCAGCATGTCGACTTGGTGAGGAGTCACCCCAGAGTCGGTGATGATGACGTCAACGTCGCCCAGCTCTGCGAACCTCATCGTCGATTCCGCACCCATCTTCCGAGAATCGGCGAGAACCACGACGTGATGGGCGCTCGCGACCATTGCTGCCTTAGTTGCGACTTCATCGGCGTCAGGAGTGGATAAGCCGTGCGTCGGGGAAATGCCGTTGGTGCCCATGAAGGCAACGTCGACGCGGAGTCGGGAAATGGCGTCAACGTTACCGACGGTGGCCTGAGTGGTGGGGCGCAGTCGTCCTCCCAGCAGGTGGACGTCACAGTTGCTGTGGGTAGCCACCGTACTGGCGATCGGGGATGAGTTCGTAAAGACGGTGAACCGCCTTGTGGAGGGCATGATCGACGCTAACCGACCGGTTGTCGATCCGGCGTCGAGGATGATCGACCCCTTGTCACTAGGTAGATGGGATAGTGCCGCCCGGGCGATTTGTTCCTTCTGCGTCACTGCCGAGGAGTCTCGGGTGGCGAGGGGCTGGTCGCCCAGCAGGTCGAACTCGATCGGGATAGCGCCACCGTGTACCCGCCGCAGCATTTTCTGATTGCACAACTGGTCGAGGTCACGGCGAATGGTCTCGGGGACAACTCCTAGTGCAGTGGAGGCTTCAGCAACCGATACTCGACCGGTCTCGCGGGCAGTATCGATCAGCCACTTGTGTCTTTCGGCGGGATACACGGGCTCTCCTTGGGAATACCACTCGACGCAACTGCGGATTGCGAAAGGCCTTGTCGGGGCCTGGTGCGAGCGTCTTTGCGACGGCGTGAGCATAACACGGACTCGTCGAGGTGCCGTACCCGGATAGACTGACGGAGTATTCGCGAATCCCAAGGAGTTCAGGAATGAAAATTGCCGTCGTCGCCATGGGCAAGATCGGGCTTCCCCTGGCCGTGCAGTTCGCCGAGAAGGGTCACGACGTCATCGGCGTCGACGTGCAGCAGCGCGTCGTGGACGAGATCAACAAGGGCAATGAGCCTTTTCCCGGTGAGGCCTTTCTTGACGAGAAGTTGAAGAAGCTTGTCCCGGCAGGCAAGCTCACCGCCACCACCGACTACTCCCAGGCCATCCCCGGCGCCGACGCGATAGTTCTCGTCGTCCCGCTCTTCGTTAACGACGAGACCTGGGAACCGGACTTCGGCTGGATGGAAAATGCCACCAAGTCGCTGGCCGAGCACCTCACCCCCGGCACCCTCATCTCCTACGAGACCACCCTGCCGGTCGGCACCACCCGCAATCGCTGGAAGCCCATGATCGAGGAGATCTCTGGTCTGAGTGAAGGCAAAGATTTCCACCTCGTCTTTTCCCCGGAGCGCGTTCTCACTGGTCGCGTCTTCGCTGACCTGCGTCGTTACCCGAAACTCGTCGGCGGCTTGAACGACGAGGGCACTGCCAAGGGCATCGACTTCTACCAGCAAGTTCTCGACTTCGACGACCGTGACGACCTTCCTCGCGCCAACGGCGTCTGGGACATGGGCACCGCTGAGGCCGCTGAGATGGCCAAACTTGCCGAGACCACCTACCGTGACGTCAACATTGGCCTGGCCAATCAGTTCGGCAAGTACGCTGCGGCCAACGGCATCGACGTCTACAAGGTCATTGACGCCTGCAACTCGCAGCCCTACTCCCACATTCACCGTCCCGGCATTGCCGTCGGAGGTCATTGCATCCCCGTCTACCCGCGCCTCTACCTATGGACCGACCCGGACGCCACCATCGTCCGCACTGCCCGCGAGGCCAACATGACGATGCCCCAGTACTGCGTCGACCAGGCCGCCTCGGTGCTCGGTGATCTGTCCGGTAAAAAGATTGTCGTCCTTGGCGCTTCCTATCGGGGCAAGGTCAAGGAAACTGCTTTCTCCGGGGTTTTCCCGACTGTTGACATCCTCGCCAAGGCTGGCGCTGACGTCAGCGTCCACGACCCGATGTTCACCGACGAGGAGCTCGGCAAGTTCGGCTTTAAGGCCTACCACATCGGCGATCCGGTTGACGGCGCTCTACTGCAGGCCGACCATCCCGAGTACGCCGAACTGACCCCGGCGGACCTGCCGGGTATCAAGGTGCTCGTCGACGGTCGTCACGTCGTCGATCCAGCCGTATGGGGAGACGTCGAGGTCATCGTCGTTGGTGACGGGGAGGCCTGAGTACTTCGGCAGCTTCCTCGACAAGATCGTCGAGGGGCTGTTGGTGCTGTTGCCTCCGGCAGCCCTCCTGGGGCCCTGGGCCGGCAGTGGAAGAGTGTTCGGCTACCGCATCTTGGTGGTGTTGCTAGTCGGGTGCGCAGTGACGGGATGGATTTATCCCATCTGGGTGCGACGATTCAGTCGCGCAGCTTGCGCCATCGTGGTCGTTGCGGTGGCGTGGGCCGTAACCGGTGTGGTAGGTGCTATGAGGCTGGGCCCGCGTCGGGACCTTTCGAGTCTGATGGGGGCCGGTCTTGCCCTGGCGGGGGCATGGTCAGTGGCGAGACTTATCTCGGATAGGCACATACGTCGTGAGCGTGCCTTACGCGATGTTGCGATCGGTTGGGCGGTCGCAGTCTGGGTGGGGGCACCGCTGGCCGTCTGGGAAATCCTTACCGCGCGACACTTGGGCACTTACGCCGACGGGGCATGGCGGAACCATCCAGGGCTTTATCGCCAGCCGGCGACGTGGCTCACCAACCCCAACCTTTACGCGGTTTTCCTGGCTGTAGGCTCCGTGTGGGTCGGTGTGGTTGGCGTGCGAAGCGCTACTCGGTGGGTGCGGATAGCTGTCATAGCCACGGCGGTGACCGGTTTAGGGCTGTTACTAGCGACGGACAGTCGCATAGTCTATGCGGCGCTGTTATTGGCCGTTATGGTGCGGTTGTGGGCGGTTCGACGGTGGCGCTGGGTGCTTCCCGGGGTGGTCATGGCCGTCGTCGTGGTAATCGTGGTGACGCACCTGCACCAAGCCGGGTTGGTATGGCACAGGTTCATCGGTGTACTGATTCACCACAACGATGAGGGCCCATCATCCTTCGCGGTGAGGACTACTTTGTTGGCTTGGGGTCTTGCGCTCGTGATGGAGTACCCCCTGCTTGGAGCGGGTCCGGGAGGATATCGGGCTAACATCCTCGCTGCGCCAAAGCGATGGTTTCCGCATGGCAAGTCCGATCCCCATAACGGGATCCTGGAGATTGCCTCCCAATACGGTTTGGTCGTTACCGCCCTAGTGGCAGTGTGTTGGTGTCTGGCCATTGGTCGATGTTGGCGGTCACGACGATGGTGGGGGGCTGCTCTCATCACTGCAATGCCGGTGCTCTCACTTGCCAACAGCACCTACTTGGTTCAGTCGGTGAACCAACTCGGGTGGCTGGTATGTGTTTTGGCGGCGAGTTCGTCCCGTCAGGAAACGCCGCAATGACGAGGTGACTGAATTCCACCGCATGTCGTGTCTGGACGTATGTAGGTCACGGTAGTGTGGGACCGCCGGTGCCTTAAAGGAGAGCGGGCATCGGCGTTGCAGTACGAGAGGGGAAGGTGTGCGGATACTTATTGTCGGTGCGGCATCGTCCATCCACACCGTTCGATGGGTCAATGGACTGGTCAAGCGAGGTCACGAGGTTCACCTGGCATCAGTCCATCCGGTGGGCCGTCACTCCATTGATTCCCGAGTCCGGATCCATCTGGCCCCACACGGTGGGAAGGCAAAATACGTCGTCAATGCCGGCTGGCTGCGATCAGTGGCGGCTGGGGTGCAACCTGACATCGTCAACGTCCACTATGCGACCGGTTATGGTCTGCTCGCTCGTCTTGCCCATATTGACGCCCCGACGCTGCTGTCGGTGTGGGGAAGTGACGTTTACGATTCCCCCCGGGCAAATCCCCTCATGCGTCACATGGTCCGATCCAACTTGGTCTCAGCTACTCGGATCGCATCGACAAGCCACTGCATGGCGCGTGTCACGCGTGACTTGGTGAACAAACCCATATCCATTACCCCCTTCGGCGTTGATACGGAAATACTCACGCCCCCTGACAGGCGGCGTGATGCGAACGACGGTGACGGGGTGGTGTGCATCGGGACTATCAAGGCTCTCCACTCCAAATATGGGATCGGTGAACTCATCCGTGCCTTCAGTCGGGTCCATGATGAGCGGCCTAATACCGTCCTTCATATCTGGGGCGGCGGCCCAGACGAGAATCCCCTCAAGGTCTTGGCTCGCCGTCTTGTCCCGGACGGTTCGGTGGAGTTTCGCGGTGCCATTGATCATTCTGAGGTCAGAGATGCCTTGGGTAGTTTGGACATCTTTGCCGCCCTATCGACCCTGGATTCGGAGTCTTTCGGAGTGGCGATCATCGAGGCGGGAGCCTGTGGACTGCCAGCGGTCGTCAGCGATGCGGATGGTCCGGCAGAGGTCGTCGAGGATGGTGTTACCGGCTTGATCGTCCCCCGTGGTGACGTTATTGCCAGCGCTACTGCCTTGATGCAGCTGGTTGATGACGTTGAGTTGCGTCGGCGTATGGGTGGGGCTGGTCGCCACCACGTCGTCGAGACGTATTCGTGGGAGCGTAGCCTCGATCTCATGGAGCTGGCGTATCGGGACACCATCGATGATGCAGCGCGCCAGCATTGTTCAGGTCGTCACGGTGGGTAGTGGAAGGTAGAGTGCCAGCATTGCGCCCAGTTCCCGATTCGGGCGCTGCCATGTGGCCTCGGGGAGAGGCTGACTATCTCATCGAGAGGATTGCGTCGTGCGCGTCGTGAGTATCGTCGGGGCTCGTCCCCAATTCGTGAAATTGGCCCCGGTGGCTAAGGCTTTCGCGGCCGAGGGGATCGACCACAAGATCATCCATACCGGGCAGCATTACGACGTCAACATGTCGGATTCCTTCTTCGTCGAGCTCGGGATCCCGAACCCGGACCTGCATCTTGGTGTAGGAGGCGGCTCCCACGGCGTCATGACCGGTCGGATGCTCGAGCAGCTTGATCCGGTGCTTGAGGACATGGACCCAGACTGGGTGCTCGTTTACGGCGACACAAATTCGACCATTGCCGGCACCCTCTCGGCGGTCAAGATGCACCTGCCGGTGGCTCACCTGGAAGCCGGGCTGCGTTCCTTCAACCGTCGCATGCCCGAGGAGCACAACCGAGTTCTCACCGACCACGCCGCAGACCTGTGCCTGGCCCCGACCGAGGTAGCCATGGGACATCTGGCCGATGAGGGGCTGGCCTCCCGTGCAGTTCTTGTCGGGGACGTCATGACCGACGTGTGCCTGCAGGTGCGCGATTCCGTCCTCGCCAACCCGCGCCCGGTACCCGGTGTCGAGGCGGGCGAGGAGTACGTCATGGCGACGATCCACCGTGCCGACAACACTGACGACCCCAAGCGTCTGGCCCACATTCTTGACGCCCTCGGCAGCCTAGATCGCAAGGTCATCCTGCCGGTACACCCGCGCCTGCGCGCCCGCGCCGAGTCCGACGGCTTTACTGTCGCCCGCGGCAACCTCACCACCATTGACCCGTTGGCTTACCCCGACATGGTTAACGCCGTCACCAACGCCGCTGGCGTCATCACCGACTCGGGTGGTTTGCAAAAAGAAGCCTTCCTGCTTGGCACTATCTGCACGACGGTGCGCACCGAGACCGAGTGGGTGGAGACCGTCGAGAACGGTTGGAACGTGCTCGATCCCGATGCCGAGCACCTGAGCGAGTACGCCACGCGCCCGCACCCCGAGAGTGATCCGGGGCATCCCTACGGTGACGGCAAGGCTGCTCGCAATGTCGCCACCGTGTTGTTGAAAGCCGGCGAGCGAGACCGTTCCTGATGGCGAATTCTTCCCGCCTCGGCAGGGTCGTCTCCCTCTCGACAGTTCATCACGGTCACGACAACCGGGTTTTCAACAAAGAAGCCAAGGCACTTGTCGCAGCTGGGCACGACTACCACCTCGTCATTTCCGCTGACCGTGACGGGATCGACCAAGGGGTCCCCGTCGTCGCCTTACACCGCGAGGAAGGCCGGGTCCGCCGACTCGTCGTCAGTCAGCGGGAAGCATGGCGCCACCTGCAAGCCCTCCAGCCCGAGGTGCTGCATATTCACGACCCGGAGCTCATTCCGCTGGCACTGGTGTGGCGTTGGCGCCATCACTGCAAAGTAATCTACGACGCTCACGAGGATCTCATCGGCCAGGTTGACACTAAGCCGTACCTAGGCGCGGTGACGCGGCCGCTGGCCAAGATGGCCGCTCGTGGACTTGTGGGGCTAGCCGAGCGCAGCGCCGACGCCGTCGTGGCGGCTACACCGACCGTGGGGGAAAGGTTCCGCCGCGCTTCAGTGACGGTAGTGCGAAATTACCCGTGGCTGGGTAACTACACGGTGCCACCCAAGCCGGTGCCGGGGCAGCTCGTATACGTCGGGGACTTGTCGGAGGAGCGCAAGCTTTCCTTCATGATCGAGGTGACGCGCACAGTCCGTAAGCAGGTGCCACAGGCGCATTTGGTGCTGGCCGGACGTGTGCTGCCACGCTGCCAGGAAACGGTGGAGCATGCCGTGGCAGAAGGGTTTGTGGAGCATCTCGGTCTGGTCGCCCCTACCGAGGTGCCGCAGGTGTTGGCCAGCGCGCAGGTCGGACTGGTCTTCCTCAAGCCGCTGCCGAACTATGTCGCGTCGTTGCCGACGAAACTGTTCGAGTACATGGCTTCCCGAGTGCCATTTGCGGCTTCGGACTTTCCGGCCTGGCGCGAGATGTTCGATGGTTACGGGGCTGGGATTTTTGTTGATACTGAGGATGCCGCAGCTACTGCAGATGCCCTGAGCGAGCTCTTGGCGGACCCGCAGCGGTGTCGGGAGATGGGCTGTGCTGGGCGTCGAGCGGTTGAGTCGGGGCTCAACTTCGAGTCCCAAGCCGAGGCCTTGATCGATCTGGTAGCCGGTTTGCTCGAGGGCTGATTCCCCGGTCCCGTGCCCGGCCAACAGTTGGTGGAGTCTCCGCCGCCCTTTCCAGCTTCCGTGTGGTGATTCGGGTAATGATCGGCCTCAAAGCCATCCCCGGTAGCAGGCGCTGGGGTCACGAGGCAGTTTTCCACAGGCTGCGTGAGTACCCCGGCCGGGGTTGTCCACAGAACCGAAAATGGTTGGAGGAAATCGGCTCCTCCGACGACAACTTTTAGTGTGAGGAATCTTGGAGAACGACTCGATCGACGCGGCGTTGCCCGTATTTACCGGCACAGCTATGTCCGAGGCCAGGCCGACCGGGCGGTAGCTCGAGGGGAGGCTGTCCGCATCCTGCCGGGGGTGGTCGCTGCGTCTGCTGTGGCCCGAGACCCGAGGATCATTATCCGGGCGTTGTTGTTGTGGCACCGTGACATTGTGTTGGTCGGAAAGGCTGCCCTTATCATGCTCGGGATGAAAGCCCCGGGTACAACCCGGCCCATGGACTTCTACGGCGTTAAGGATGTGGAGGCTTTCTCTACAACTCGTTGTCTCACCCGGCCGGGAATTCGAGTGCGTCGGTGGCATATACCTCACTGGTTTATAACCGAGCGAGAGCAAATTCGCATCGCTACTGCTGAAGTGTCGGTTCTCATACTGGCTATTCAGGGCGAGTGGGGATGGGTGTGTGAGGCCCTCCGGCAACGAGTCGTGACGCCCGAATCATGCCGGCAAGCTCGTAAGAGCCTGACAGGTCGGTATCCCAAGACCAAGGTTGATGCTGCTCTGGCCGACATCTGTCTGGCTGCGTGGTCGATTCCAGAACTAGAGATGGGCAGGGTACTGCGTGCTACTGGGATCACGGGGCACAAACCGAATCACAAGGTTCGTGTGGGCGACCGCTACTACTACTTGGACCGGGCCTTCGAGGCTGAGAAGGTGGCTTTGGAAATTGATGGCCGATCGGTACACGGGACGATTGACGGGTTTGAGGCGACCATGATGCGCTCAGCGCATTTAGACCGCCACGGCTGGAAGGTGCTTCACGTCACCCCAACCATGTTCCGCGAGGACCCGAGGTTTGTCCTAGACTGGCTCGCCTCCCACCTCCACCGGCGTCATCGGCCCAAAACTATGTTTACCGAGTTCGCTTTGCGACGAATTATGAGCGGCGCCGCCCCAGCTTGAGGCGCGGCTCGGTACATGGCTCACGTGCCGGAAACCAGGCCTAATGCCCTATCCTTCGCGGCCCCTCGGCTCTGCTGCGCTGTGGAAATCGGGGTGATGATCAACCCAGCTGCAATCTCACGCAGCATGACCGGTGCTTAGACACCCGATTGCCACACGACGGGAGAAGGACCCCTAGGGGAAAGCTCAAGGCTAGCCAGCTCAAACCAGGAAGCTTAGAGGTCTGGCATGGGAGCCCTGGTGAGTGACTCCACCGTAAATCGATGGGTAGTGCTGCTCCCGGTTCGCGTCTCACTACGATAGACGGAGGGGCGACACTCTCGCGTCACTCACACCGAATCGTCACTTGTAGGAGTAGAAGTCCGGGGCTGTTGAGACTCGCCCGGTGCCACCCATCGGGGTTGCATGACCATCAGCTCGAGGGTCGCGACGTTGGGTCACTCGCCCGCCGGAAGGCTTGCGCGTGGCGAGATTCTCGAACAAGGACGGGTCCTGGGAGCCCGTTTTCCTATCCTTAGGGCCTTTACGCATGGCTATCAGTGCGATCCCGATAACGGCGACAGCAGCCACCGCGACGGCAACGAGGGTGCCCTTGTTGATCTCTTCAGGGTTGACTTCGGGCTTACTCATCTTTTTCACTCTTTCCCATCAATGGGTTTGGCGCCCTTCTCATCATCGTCGCGAAGGGCATTCTTGTTCATGTTCTCCTTACCCTCCTCGCTGAGAACGTCACCGACGATGGCTCCGGCCTCGCGATGGAAGGCGATGTAGCGGGCGCCGAGGTTTATCATGGCTTGCAGACGGTTGCGGCCGCCCAGCAGGGTGAAGATATGCAGGGTGACCCACGTCAGCCATGCACCGATACCGGTGAACTTGAGCTTTTCGGACAGCTGCACGACGGCCGAATTGCGGCCGATCGTCGCCATCGTGCCTTTGTCGTTGTACTCGAACTTCTCCAGCGGCTCGCCGAGCTCGAGGTGAACGATCTGACGAGCAACGCACTCGCCTCCCTGGATGGCGGGTTGGGCGAGCTGGGGCTTGGGATCCTCGGTGTTGATGGCACCGTCGCCGACAGCAAAGATGCGATCCTGGCCTTCGACGAGGAGGGTGCCGTCGGTAGCAATGCGGCCACCTCGGCCCTGCTCAAATCCCCAATTCGTAACAGACTTGTGGGCACCGACGCCAGCGGCCCAAATGACCATGTCGGCCGGGAGAGTCTGGCCGTCCTTGAGGAGCACGGAATCCTCGCGCACCTCAGCGATGGCGGTATTGGTGCGCACATCCACGCCGCGCTTCTGCAGTTGGCGGCGGGTGTAGTGGCGCAGCGCTGGGTCGAAGGGCATGAGGAGGTGGTTGGCCATCTCGACGAGCGTCACGTGGACCCGGTCGGTGGACACATCCGGGAAGATCGCCGGGATGCCGATTGACTTCATCTCGGCGAGGGTGCCGGCCATTTCGACGCCGGTCGGGCCGCCGCCAACGATGATGACGTCGAAGGTCTTGTCACGTTGGGTGTCGAGATCCTCAAGGTAGGTGAAGATCGCGTCGCGAGCGCGCAGTGAGGATGCACGGGTGTAAATGGTGTACGAGTTTTCTGCGGCACCAGGGGTTCCGAAGAAGTTGGCCCCGACGCCCTGGGACAAGACGAGGTAGTCGTAGGAGATCGGGTCGCCGTTGTCGACCTCGACAATCCGGTTCTCGGTATCGATACCGGTCACACAAGCGCGACGGAAGTGGGTGTGAGGACCGTTGTTAGCGGCGAAGGAGCGAAGTCGGTAGGTGACATCGCCAGGGTTGAGACCGCCGGTTGCCACCTGATACAGCAGCGGCTGGAATGTGGTGTACGGGTTGCGGTCGATGAGGGTGACGTCGCATCCTGCCTCGGCAGTCTTTTCGGCAGCAGCCAAGCCGCCGAATCCGGCGCCGACGATGACAACTCGGGGCTTGGAGTCCGTCAGAACCGGTTTGCAGCCCAGACCCGGCAGGCCGATGTCTGACAACAGGTTATTGATGCCCATCTAATCCTCCGAATGATGTTGCAATGAGACGATACTCCCAAAAATGTGGTGTAACTCGCAATGAGTGAGGTCTCATTGAGAGGCGCGGAAGGGGCACTTCCGCTTCCAGCGTGACAGGCTGGGACCATGCCACATCTCCATACGCAGCCGCACGGACATGACGTGACGATCAGTGCGTGGATCCTCAGACAGTTTCCGTCTGACGGCGTTCGTCGTCGGCAGTGGAAGGCGCTGGTGCACAAACACCGCAAAATGAACCTGTGGATCCAGCCTGGCGGGCACGTCGAACATACCGAGAATCCCTGGCAGGCCCTGGCACACGAGCTTCATGAGGAGACGGGCTACAGCATCGACCAGTTGAGCGTTCTGCAGCCCTGGGACCGGTTGCCTGACGGCATACACGACCTCATGCATCCCACCCCGGTGCTCCTCAACACCCACAGCCCCTACCCGGGCCATTTCCACTCCGACATCGTCATGGCGATGGTTGCCCATGGCGATCCGGCGGAAAAACCGCGTCCGGGGGAGTCTCAAGAGCTGCAATGGGTCAGTCCTGACGAATTTGCCGCGTTGCCGGGGGCCGAGCCTGACGCAGTCATGATCATGACGATGATCGTTGAAAGGGTGGCTGATTCATGGCTGGCGATCCCCGCGACACGCTGGTCTCTGGCTGACGCTCCCGCTGAGGCGATGACCGATCGGTCTGTTGCTGAGGCCACTGCTCCTGATCCTCTCGACGACAGGGAGACGCTGGGGTGGGGGACCGCTCAGTGACGAGGAATTGTGGTCCAGACCTGGTGAGAGTTGGGGCTGGACTTCCGGTTGCCGCCTACCGTGACGAGATCACCACGGCTTTACATGGTGGGCGGGCCGTCATCGTGGCTCCACCGGGTACTGGTAAGACAACATTCGTCCCGCCCTTGGTGGCCTCGAGGTGTTCTGGTCGGGTTATCGTCACCCAGCCACGCCGGGTGGCAGCGAGGGCCGCTGCTCGCCGACTTGCCACGCTGACCGGGACCCGCCCCGGGGAGTTCGCGTCGCACACCGTGCACGGTGAGTCGACGACAACCCGCGACACCAAGGTGGAGTTCGTTACTACCGGGGTGTTGCTGCGCCGTCTACTCAGCGACCCCGACCTGACTGGGGTGGATGCCGTCGTCCTCGATGAGGTCCACGAACGTCACCTCGACGCTGACCTCGTCGTGGCAATGGTGTGTGAAGTTGCTCAATTGCGCGATGATCTGACCATTGTCGCGATGTCGGCGACTGTTGATAGTTCCGGGTGGGCAGCTTTTCTCGGCGGTGTTGAGCCGGCGCCGGTTGTCGAGGTGGCCTCCGCTCTGCATGAACTCGAGGTGGAGTGGGCACCGGCAGCTGGTGCTGCTGTGGAATCTCGGGGAGTGAGTCGCGAATTTCTCGGCCATCTTGGCACTGTGACCGTTGACGCGCTTGATCGCCACACTGAAGGGTCGGCACTTGTTTTTGTTCCGGGCGCCCGCGAGGTTGACCACGTCGTCGCGGATTTGCGTTCCCGGCTCGCCGGGATAGATGTGGTCGGGTTGTCTGGGGCGATGTCGGCACGTGAGCAGGATCATGCTCTGTCAGATCCAGGGAATGTGCGTCGCGTTATTGTCGCGACGGCTGTCGCAGAATCTTCCCTGACGGTGCCTGGTGTGAGGCTCGTTGTTGACTCCGGGTTGTCACGCGAACCGAGACTCGACCGTGGTCGAGGTATGACGGGCCTAGTGACGGTCCGGGAATCCCGCGCTTCAGCAGTGCAGCGCGCCGGACGCGCAGCTCGTCTGGGCCCGGGGGTAGCAGTGCGCTGCATGCGTGCCCAGGACTGGGCGGGCATGAATGCCGACCCTACCCCCGAGGTCGACCACGCCGACCTTGTGGCGTCCCTGTTGTCTTTGGCGGTGTGGGGATCCCCTCGTGGCGAAGGGATGGCACTGCCAACACCATTGCCACAGGATCGGGTAGCTGCGGCCGAAGAGGAACTGCGAGATCTGGGGGCCGTCGACGCGGAGGGGCGGATTACGGCGAGGGGGCGTCACCTTGCCACGTTTCCCCTTGACCCACGTCTGGCAAGGGCTTTGACCGACGGTGCCGCCATCATCGGATCGCGCCGCTGTGCTGAGATCGCCGCCATGCTTGGCCTGGAAGACGGCCAGGTCGACCTCGTTGGGCAATGGCGTCAACTGCGATCGGGGCGACACCCAGAGGCCGCGATGTGGCGCCGCGAAGCTGACCGGCTGGCCCGGCTCATCAACGACGTTCCCCCTACCGACATCACCGATGACGATGCCGTCGCCACCGTCGTTTCCCTTGCTCGCCCGGGGTGGATCGCTCGCAGCCGAGGGGTGGGTTCTACGTCGTATCTACTGGCCTGTGGCACGGGGGTTGACCTTCCTCGCAACTGCCCTCCAGGGCTGCTCGGGCAGCCGTGGCTGGCGGTGGCACGTACCTCGCGCATTACTAGTGGCGCCCTCATCCGGGCCGCTGTCCCGCTCTCGGAGTCGGCTGCGTTGGAGTCCGGTGAGGCGATGCTGACGAACGACACACCGGTGACTTGGGATGGCGGGAAAGTACGGGGCAGGCGGGTGTCGCGCCTCGGTGCGATCGAGTTGTCGTCGACCCCGGTCCGCCCAGATCCGGTACGGGCTCGCCACGTGGCGCTGGAAGCAGTGAGGTCTGGGGGACTTGACGTAGCGAGCCTGACGAAGAACGGTGAATCTTTGCGACGCCGTCTTGCCCTGGCCCATCGGGTGTTTGGTGATCCCTGGCCCGATGTCAGCGATGAGGCTCTGCTAGCCTGCGCCGAGGAGTGGCTTGACCTCGACGCGTTGGCGGCAGGGCGGGGAAGTGACGCAGCTTCGGGGTTGCGGGGGCTGCTGGGCTGGCAGGAATCCGCTCGTCTTGACGAGGTCGCCCCCGAGACCATCACCGTCCCCAGCAGATCGCGGATCCGCGTCGACTATCCCGAGCCTGGCAGTGACACCTCCCCGGTTCTTGCAGTCAAACTCCAGGAGTGTTTTGGCTGGACTGACGGCCCGACGGTTTGTGACGGCCGGGTGAGGGTGGTCCTCCACCTGCTATCCCCGGCGCGACGGCCCCTGGCCGTCACCGACGATCTGGCGAGTTTCTGGGCCAGTGTGTATCCCGCGGTGAGGGTTGAAAACCGGGGGCGCTACTCCAAACATCCCTGGCCGGAGGACCCCATGACAGCCACACCTACCAAGCGCACGAATCGCGCCCTGCGGGGGAACTGATGTGGCGTCCTCCAGGGGCAAGATACGTGTGGTGAATTGGTTTTCGATCCCGTGGGTAACCACTAGGAGTGGCTCCGGGGTGTTTCCCAACCATGATTGCCACGGGTGGTTTGCGGGCGTCGAGTGGCGTCGAGCGGTGGTGATCTCACGGCGTCATAGCTATGATCGAGAGCAACGACAGGGGAGCATCGTCGGATGCTGAGAGTGGGCACCGCCCAGACCCTCGAACCTGAACCGGTTAGGACCGGCGTAGGGAGTCGGGCTCTTCGCGCTTTCGCGCCCCTTCCGAATGAGCGGAAGGACTTCTATGACCAACGACAAACTCACCATGCGATACCGCACTATCGACATCGTGACCCCAGTGATGATTGCTGTGGCATTCGGCGTCATCTTCCTCGGCTATGGAGCGGTATATAGTCTCCTCAAGCCGGCCACGTCGGTGTATCTGCCCATTGAGGGCATCCTTTCTGGCATCTGGTTCCTGCCGGCACTTCTTGCTGGGCTCATCGTTCGTAAACCCGGTGCAGCCTTACTCTCCGAGGTTCTGGCGGCCGCCATTGAGGCTGCTCTCGGCGGCCCGTGGGGGGCTGGCACCCTCATTTCCGGTGTCGTCCAGGCCCTGCCGATGGAGCTGTGTTTGCTCGTCGTCGCCTACCGCAAGGCCGGTCCGAAGCTTGTCCTGGTGGCCGGGGCTCTTACCGGTTTCGCTGAGGCCATCTACGAGCGCATCTCTTACTACCCGATGTTCCGTTTCGGCGACACGATCGTCTACTTCGTTTTCATGATCGTTTCCGGGGCTCTGCTCGGCGGTCTGGTGGCATGGGGTATTGTCCGTGGCCTCGCGGCTGCCGGTGCGCTCAGCCCCTTCGCAGTTTCTCGTGAATTGCGTGGCGGGAAGTCACCCCGGAGCATAATCTCATCGCGAAACCTGTCATGACTGACGTCTTGACCCATGCTGACCACGTTGACGAGGTTTCCAGCCGCCGGGCGGTGCCGGTGGATGTCGAGGGGATGACGGTCGGCGTTCCCGATCGCGACGAGCCCATTCTTGGCCCCATCGACCTCCATTTGGGGGCAGGATCCCGGGTGCTTGTATCTGGGCCGTCGGGAGCTGGTAAGACCACCTTGCTGCACGCCATCGGCGGCTTACTGGAGGAAGAGAGCTACGACCTTACCGGGCGGGTGAACACGTGGTCCGGCGACGTGAATGTCGGACTGTTGCAGCAGGAACCGATCCACTCCGTCGTTGCTGCTACATGCGGACGAGACATCGCCTTTGGCCCGGAGAACCACCGTGTCCCGCGCGAGGACATCTGGCCGATCGTCGAGGATTCCCAACGACGAGCCCGGTTCACCATGCCCATGGACCACTCGACTACGAAGATGTCCGGAGGCCAGATGCAGCGCCTCGCCATCGCTGGGATCCTCGCCACCAATCCCGGGCTGTTGCTGCTTGATGAGCCCATTTCCATGCTCGACGAGGAGTCGGCTACGGCGATCCGTGACGAAATCGCCAGGATGGCCCACGACCGAACTGTGCTCGTCGTCGATCACCATCCCGACCAGTGGCGTGGCGTCCTTGACCAGGTCGTCGAATTGACCGACCACGGCACCCTCAAGAAGATCTGGGACTTTGAAGACTTCCTGGACTCGCGTGAGGCAACGTCATTGCCGCCACACACCTCCGTCGCGGGCGAGGTGGTTGCTTCTACCAGCTCCCTCGATGCCCACCGTCCCCAGTCCGACGACGTGCTGCTGCGTGGCGTCACCATGTCTGCCCGGCGTGGTCACATTACCGTTGTGTCGGGCCCGAGTGGGGTTGGCAAATCCACCCTGCTGAGGCTGCTCGCTGGCCTTGACGTTCCCGCGTCTGGCGAACTCACCCTGCCGGACCAGACCGCCTGGGTGCCGCAGAACCCGGAGAATTACCTGGTGGCTCGAACGGCTGCCGACGAGTTGTTTGCCTCGCCGATGGTCCCGGAGGACGCCGATCTTAGGGACTTGGTGCGGACCTTCGGGCTCAAATCGATCCTGGACTCCCACCCCATGACGTGCTCCGGGGGCGAGAAGCGGCGCCTCGCTATCGCGGCAGCCCTGGCCCAGCGCCCCGACCTTCTCCTTCTCGATGAGCCGACTGTCGGCCTCGACGACGACCGCGGCGCGAGCGTGCTGTCAGCGATTCGTGCTGCTGCTGACTCAGGTGTCGCCGTCGTCGTTTCCTCCCACGATCGTCAGGTCATCGCTATGGCCGACGAGGTCGTCGACGTCGCCTCTTACCGCGTCCCGGACCCCACTCCCAATGAGCGTCCGGGCGAAAAACCAGCCTTCCTGACGACGATCAACCCCCTCGTTGCTTTTCTCATTGCCATTGCTGGCATTTTCGGGTCTCTCTTTGTGCGCTCCCCCCTCGTGGGGGCTGTGGGACTTATCCCGGCTGCCGTGATGGCCCCGATGTGCTCCCGCCATGTCAAACCCTTGGTGGTGCGGACGGTGCCGGTTCTCATCGCTGCGGTGATGCTGGTCTGGACGACCCTGTTACTGCACAGCGGGTTCACTGACCCGTCCGCCTGGAGCGAGGCGACTCGTCAGGGTCTGAGGATCCTCGTCTTTGTCCTGCCAGGGGCGCTGGCCTCGGCGGCCATCGACCCTACTCGGTTGGGTGACGCCTTGGCCCAGCAGACCCACCTGCCGCAGCGTCCGGTGGTGGCTTCGATGGCCGGAGTGGTGCGGATGGGTCACCTAGGTGACCAGTGGCACATTCAGTCCGATGTACGTAACTTGCGCGGGTTGGGCCCCAAGCGGTCCCTGTCCTCGAGGATCACGTACCTGTCGTCAATGACCTTCGCGATGGTGCTGTATGCCATGAGGTCCTCGGAAGTCCTTAGCCGAGCGATGGATTCCCGCGGATTCGCGACGGCGACCCGCCGGACCTACGCGGTGGAGTCGCGCTGGCGTGCTCGTGATCTGTGGGGAGTGGTGCTTGCAGCGTTTGTTGTCGCGGTTCCGGCCCTGGCGGCGGTGTTGTTCGGCTGAACTGACGCGCGCTCAGCGATATAGCGCTTTCTCGAGCACCCTCGCCAGCTTGTCGACGGATGCCTGCAGGGAGTACTTGTTTGCCATGAGTTCACGGGCCCGCTCGTGCCAGCGCTTCATGGTGGCTTCGTCGGCGTCACGTACCCGCTCGATACCGGCTACCAGGTCAGTGGGGTCGACGCATGCGCCCACCTCGTCGTCGCTGATGACGTCGCGGATGGGCACCTTGGCGTTGGAGACGACGGCTAGCCCGGCAGCCATGTAGTCGTAGAGCTTGTTGGGGCTCATACCTTTGTCGAAGACCGACTGCGGGGATACCGTGTGCAGACCGACGTCGCAGGCCGACAGGATGCGCACCAATTCTGACTTCGGCACCTGGTCGTGGAAAGTGACGTTGGTTAGGCGGAGCTTGGCGACTTCGTCAATGGCCCACTGCTTACGCGCCCCGGCACCGACCAACAGAAAGTTGACGTCGGGCAGACGGCGGGCGGCATCGACGATGAGGTCCAGTCCGACGTAGTTGGCATGGGTTCCCGAGAACACCGCGGTGAACCCGGAGATGCCGTACTCCTTGCGCAACTCTTCGCGGGACTCCTTGACCTCGTATTCGGCCAGGTCGGCGCCATTAGGGACGACGGTGATCTTGTCGACGTTAATGCCGATTTCGCGGAAGTGGTCCTCCCAGCCCTTCGTTACGACGACGATCTGGCGAGCGTGGGCGTAGATGGTTTTTTCCAACCCTTGCAGCACCTTGTGCAGGGCTGACCCCTCCTTGAGGGCGCCGCCTGATACCAAGGATTCCGGCCATAGATCGCGGACTTCGACGACGAATGGCTTGCGACGAAGAGCGGCGACGACCATCCCGACTGCGGGGGACAAAATCTGTGGGGAGGAGGCGAAAATGACGTCGGCCGGGCGGGCTAGGGCTCGGGCTCCGGCGCCGGCGGCAAAGGCAACCCAGCCGAGGACCCGCTTGACTCCGTTGCCCTTGTACTGCGGGATCGGGACGAGGGTGTAGCGCGGGTCGTCAACCGTCATGCGCTCACCGGAGGTGTGGTTGATGTTGGCAGCATAAAAATGGGGCTGCCAGCCGCGCAGCCGGGAAAACATGTCAAAGTTCCGGGTGATGCCGCCTGATCCCGGTGGAAAGGCGTAGTGATTGATCACGCTGACCTTGCGTTGCGGCATCTTTCCTCCTGGGTTTGGGCGCACACTAACCCTACCGGGCATGGTCGCTGCCTGTGGACAGCGCCACGACCGGAGCCGTAGCCCTGGGTGTTAGTCCTCGCGGGTGCCTTCCAGAGCCAGGCCCACCAGGATGGGCTGGAAGAGCAAGCGAATTGCGCGCTTGCGGTCGTCGTCAAGGCCGAATCCATCCTTGTGCTCGACGAGTTGGCCGACGTTGCCAGGGAAAATTGCGGCGAAGAAGGCAGCTGCGCTGCGTCCCCAGAACTTCTTGTGACGGCCTGACAGTAAGGCGGCGCCGAGGATGATCTCGGCGGCTCCTGACAGCCAGACAACCGTGTCGTCATCGACCGGTACCCAATCGGGTACCTGAGCTTGGAACTCCTCGCGGACGAAGGTGAGGTGACCGACACCGGCGTAAGCCAGTAGACCGCCTACTCCGAGGCGGCTCAGGGTGCGTAAGGGGTGGCGCTTCGAGGGCGATGGGGCGGTGAAGTGTGATGGGTGGGACATTGATCCTCCTGACGACCGGAAGCGGTACTCAATCGATGATAACTCGTGGAAATTCTGGTTCTGTTTCGTCGTGGAGGCAGTCAAAGTAGCGCGGGGCCCTCTGCGGAACCCGTTTACCACGGCTGGCCCCAGGGTCCGGTGGCGGTCGTGTGGACCGATTCCGGCAGCGGCCGATCATGGCGCTCGGATCGGTTTCCTGAGCTTGTGGCTGGCACGTTCAAGATGACGTCGAGTCGTGGTGATCATGTGACGGCCTCGCGCACCAGCATTGCAGCTCAACCGGTGGGTTCGACACCGCGCCTTTGCGGTAGCGCCCTGGCCATTGGATACCGCTATTCGCCCGAGAGGTGGTGTGGTATTTCGGTTGGTGAGTAATGAGTGAGCAACCTGAGATGGCACCGGACATCATCATTACCCCGATTGCCACACGCGGCGGGAGAGCCGGGGAGAGGTGCGAGGTTGGGGAGAAGCGACTCTTTCGGACAAGGCGCATCCCCGTGCCCTTGTCAGCGATAGGTATCGGACATAGCAAAGGGCCGGTGACGATCGCCACCGGCCCTTCTGCACATTCGAGGGTCAGGATCCATAGGTTGTTTTGGCCTTCTCGAGGGCCGCAACGTAACCGTTGCGTTCGTACTCGGCGGTCGACGCATCGTTCGGGACAGCGAGCGTTCCGCGCAGCGTGTCAAGGTCGACTTCCTTGCGTTGCAGGTAGGATTCCAGTCCCTTCTGCAGCTCGGTCGCGTACCCGGCGCCGTGACGCACCAACGCTGAAGTGGTCATAACGACGTCGGCTCCAGCAAGCAGGTACTTGACGACGTCGTTGGCGCTCTCGACGCCTGAGGACGCAGCCAGCGAGGCGCCAATGCGGCCCGACAGTGCAGCAATCCACGTCAGTGGCAGGCGAGCGTCAGCCGGGGAAGACAGCCACACCCCGGGCTCTACTTGCATTGTCTCGACGTTGATGTCGGGCTGCAGGAACCGGTTGAACATCACTAGGGCGTCGGCACCAGCGGCATCCAGGCGGGTAGCCATATTGCCGAGGGCCGAGAAGAACGGCGAGAGCTTGACAGCAACCGGTACGCTCACGGCGTCTTTGACGGCCTGGACGATCTCGACGTGGCGGTCTTCGACTTCTTCGGCTGACTGTTCAAGGTCACCGGGCACCATGTAGATGTTGCACTCGATGCCTGCTGCGCCGGCGTTCTCCATCCGTTTGGCGGTGTCGACCCAGCCGCCGTTTGTGGCCCCGTTGAGGGACGCAATGACGGGGATGTCAACGGCATTGGCGCTGGCTTCCAGATGGGCGAGGTAGCGCTCGGTAATGCCGCCTTCGTTGCTGGCCACGGTCGGGAAGAAGCTCAGCGATTCGGCGAACGAGTCCATGTACTCTAGCTCGATTTCGGCTTGCCGAGCCTCCTCGTGCCTCACCTGTTCCTCGAATAGGGAGTACATGACGATAGCTCCGACCCCGGCGTCGGCGAGGGCCCTGACCCCGTCGACTTTCTGCTGGATGGGGCCGGCGGAGGCAACTAATGGCGACCTCAGGGTTAGCCCCATGTACTTGGTGTGAAGATCACTCATGACACGTCATTCCTTCGTGGCTGTCAGGCGCGGTTGGATGAAGCGGCGAACTCGGACATACGGGCATCGACGGCGAAGTCCTCGGCGGTGCGGGATGCCATTTCGGCATACTCGGCGTAGCGACGCTCTACCTGGCGCTGGCCCAGGTCCAGCATACGTTCGGCCTCTTCCGGATGGGCCTTCTGGAGCATCCGGTAACGCAGCTCGAGCTTGGTGTACTCCCGCCACGTCTCGTCGGGTTTGGGGGAGTCGAGCAGGAATGGGTTGCGTCCTTCGTCGGCTAGCACCGGGTTGTAACGCATCAGCGGCCAGTGTCCACAGTGGACCGCCTTGTACTGCTGGTCCAGGCCGTTGCGCAGGTCGTAGCCGTGGGCGATGCAGTGGCTGTAGGCGATGATGAGGCTCGGACCAGGGTAGGCCTCGGCCTCGCGGAAGGCCCTCAGGGTTTGCTGCGGATCGGCGCCCAGGGCCACGCGGGCGACGTACACCGACCCGTAGGCGATGGCTTGCAGGGCCATGTCTTTTTTGGCGGTGGGTTTGCCAGCCGAGGCGAATTTGGCAACTGCCCCTAGCGGGGTCGATTTCGATGCCTGACCACCGGTGTTGGAGTACACCTCGGTGTCGAGGACCAGGACGTTGACGTCGCGGCCGGAGGCAAGCACGTGGTCGACGCCACCGGAACCGATGTCGTAAGCCCATCCGTCACCGCCGATAATCCACACCGACCGGCGCAGTAAGTGGTCGGCGACGCTCATGAGGTCGCGCACTGCCGGGGTTTGTTCCATGTCGGCGAGCTTGGCTTGGAGCTCCTTGACGCGGTGCTGCTGGCTCTGGAGGTCGTGCTCGGTCAGCTGCGGGGCATGTAGCAGATCCTCGACGAACTCCGGGTCGAGTTGGCTGGACACCTCCTGGAGGCGGCGTCTGGCCAACTCGGTTTGGACGTTGGCGGCCATTCGCATGCCCAGGCCAAATTCGGCGTTGTCCTCGAATAGCGAGTTCGACCAAGCCGGGCCACGCCCTGATGCGTTCTTGCCCCACGGGGTCGTCGGCAAGTTACCGCCGTAGATGGAGGAGCAGCCAGTGGCGTTGGCAACCTCGGCGCGGTCACCGAAGAGCTGGGTGATGAGTTTGACGTAAGGTGTCTCGCCACATCCCGAGCAGGCTCCGGAGAACTCGAAGAGGGGCTCCAGGAACTGGGTGCCTCGTACGGTGGCGAAGTCGACACGGGAGCGATCATTAACCGGGATTGTCTCGAAGAACTTCACGTTCTCGCGCTGGACGGTCTTGTCGAGGTGCTCTTCAAGGTTGATGGCCTTGCGGTCGGGTTCTCCGACTGGGTGGGCCGGGCAGGCCTCGACGCACAGTCCGCAGCCGGTGCACTGGTCGGGGACGACCTGCAGGGTGTAGCAGGACTCCGGCAGACCGGCGGCATTGAGTTCTGCGGACTGGAAGGATTCCGGGGCACCCTCGAGCTGAGACTGCGGGTAGTACTTGGAGCGGATGACGCCGTGTGGGCAGACGAAGGCGCAGTTGCCGCACTGGATGCAGGCGTTGGGCTCCCAGGTGGCGATGACGTCCGATAGCGTCCGCTGCTCATATTTGGTGGTGCCGGCAGGGTAGGTGCCGTCATCGGGCAGGGCCGACACGGGCAGCAGGTCGCCGAATCCCTCGATCATTCGGGCGGTGACATTCTTGACGAACTTGGGGGAGTCCTCGCGCACAGCCGGGATGAGGCTGTGGTTGGCAGTCATCTGGTCGGGAACTTTGACCTGATGTAGGTGTTCCAGGGAGGCGTCGACGGCCGCATGATTCATCTCGACGATCTTCTGGGACTTTTTACCGTAGGTCTTTTGGATCGAATCCTTGATCTTCGCGATGGCCTCATCCTTGGGCAGCACGCCAGAGATCGCGAAGAAGCAGGTTTGCAGGATGGTGTTGGTGCGGTTACGCAGACCCACCTTGCGGGCTACGGACAGGGCGTCGATGGTCCACAGGTCGAGGTGCTTATCGAGGACCTGACGTTGCATGGTGTCGGGCAGCTTGTCCCACACCTCATCGGCTGAGTACGGAGAGTTGAGTAGGATGGTGGTTCCCTCGCGGGCCATTGTCAGCACATCCATCGACTCCAGGATCCCCCAGGCGTGGATACCGATGAATCCTGCCTGGCTGACCAGGTAGGGGGCCTCGATCGGTTTGGGTCCGAAACGCAGGTGGGAGGTCGTCTTGGATCCGGATTTCTTAGAGTCGTAGACGAAGTAGCCCTGGGCGTAGGTGTTGGGGTCCGATCCGAGGATCTTGATGGTGTTCTTGTTAGCACCGACGGTGCCGTCAGAACCCATGCCGTAGAACACTGCGCGGATCGTTGTGGGATCCTCGATGTCGAGGGGTTCCCATGGCAGGGATATGCCGGTGACGTCGTCGTCGATACCGATGGTGAAGCGGGGACGCGGACTCTCCAGCTCGAGCTCGGCGACGATCCCGGCCACCATACCGGGGGTGAATTCCTTTGACGAGATCCCGTAACGGCCGCCTGAGACAATCGGCATGGAATTTCGGGTGCCGCGGGAATGAGCCTCGGATAAGGCAGCCAGCACGTCGAGGAAGAGGGGCTCGCCGTTCGAGCCGGGCTCCTTGGTGCGGTCCAAGACGGCAACGGTACGAGCTGTCTCCGGGATGGCTTTGACGACCTCGGCGGTGGGGAAGGGACGGAATAGGTGCAACTCGACGAGACCGAGCTTGTGCCCGCGGGCGTTGAAGTGGTCGATGGTGTGCTCGATGGTGCGGGCGCCAGAGCCCATACAGACTATGACCTCGGTGGCTTCAGGATCACCGTGGTACTCAACGAGATGGTATTGGCGTCCGACGACTTGGGCGAACTCGTCCATGAGGGACTGGACGATGCTCGGCACTTTCTCGTAGTACTTGTTTGCGGCCTCACGAGCTTGGAAGTGGGTGTCGGGGTTCTGGGCGGTGCCGCGGATGAACGGGTGAGCCGGAGAGAGGGCGCGCTCCCGATGAGCGTGGACGAGGTCATCGGTGATGAAGTGTCGGATGTCGTCGTCCGAGAGCATCTCGAGCACGTTGAGTTCGTGGGAGGTGCGGAAACCTTCAAAGAAGTGCATGAAGGGCACGCGGGAGCGCATCGTCGCTGCCTGGCTGATGAGGGCCAGGTCGTGGCATTCCTGCACGGTCGAGGAGCACAACATGGCGAAGCCGGTCTGACGGCAGGCCATGACGTCCTGGTGATCGCCGAAGATGGATAGGCCCTGGGCGGCCAGCGAACGGGCGGCCACATGGAAGACCGTGCTGGTGAGCTCGCCAGCGATCTTGTACATATTCGGGATCATGAGCAGTAGGCCTTGGGAGGCCGTGAAGGTGGTGCTCAGGGCGCCACCCTGCAGAGCGCCGTGTATGGCCCCGGCAGCGCCACCTTCGGACTGCATCTCCATAACGGTGGGGATGTCTCCCCAGATGTTCTTACGCCCGGCGGCAGACCACTCGTCGGCGGTTTCAGCCATCGGGGAGGACGGGGTGATCGGGTAGATCGAGCACAGTTCGTTGCAACGATAGGCGACCGAGGCGGCGGCGGTGTTGCCGTCGGCAATGGTGCGGACGCGGGAGTCGGAGCTATTTGCCATGGTCAGTCCTCCTTCTCAGTTCTCGGAGTCGACGGTGAACTTCAGTGAAGCTGACCGTTGTGGATTAGGTTCAGGACGCACCGCCCAGCCGGGTGTGGGGTTGCCGGATCCCTGTACGGTGGCCGGGTCCGTGCCTTCGGGGATCATCTCAATAGCATGAACTGGGCACTGGTCGAAGCAGGTGGCGCATCCGGTGCATTTGTCGTAGTTGAATTCGTAGCGGTGGCCCTTGCCGAGCTTGATAATGGCGTCCTCAGGGCAGGAACCGTAGCAGCCGTCACATTCGAAGCAGTTACCGCAGGATAGGCATCGTCCGGCTTCGAAGTGGGCCTGATCGTCGGTGAGTCCACCGACGACCTCGTCGAATCCGACGCGCTGGGTCGGGTCGAGTTCGGGCTGGTGACGACGCAGGTGATCGCCGAAGTACCACAGGTTGAGGTCGTTGAAGCCCACCGTGGTGTTCTTGGCGGTCGGGTAACCGGACTCGCGGTTCAGCCACAGGTCGATCTGACGGGCGGCGCGTTTGCCGTGGCCAACGCCGATCGTCACGGTGCGCTCGGAGGGGACGGTGTCGCCGCCGGCGAAGATACCGGGGACGTCGGTCATGAGGGTTGAGGGGTTGACGTCGACGACGTCGTTGCGGAACCTCATACCGGGCATCTTGTGTAGGAAGCTGGTGTCGGCGTCCTGGCCGACGGCAAGGATGACGGTGTCGGCTTCGAGTTTCTCGTAGCGTCCGGTGCCGTGCGGCTTGCCGTCCTCGTCGAGTTCCATGACCTCGACGGTGAGGTCGTCGCCGACGTCAGTGATGGTGCGCAGCCAGTTCATCTGGACGCCCTCGCGCTCGGCTTCTTCGCGCTCTTCGGCGTGGGCGGGCATCTGCTCTGCGGTGCGTCGGTAGACGACGATGGACTCCTCGGCGCCGAGGCGCTTGGCGACGCGCGCGGCATCCATGGCGGTGTTGCCGCCGCCGTAAACAGCTACGCGGCGTCCAATGAGTGGCTTCTCGCCGGCGGCGACGTTGTGCAAAAAGCTCACGGCGTCGACCATTCGGGAGGCATCAACGGTTGGGATGTCGACGCGTTTGGATAGATGGGCGCCGATGGCCACGAAGACGGCGTCGAAACGCCCCTTGGCCTTTTCTTCCATGAGGTCGTTGACGGGATGGTTGAGGACGATCTTGATGCCGAGGTCGGTGAGACGTGCTACTTCGGCGTCGAGGATTTCGCGCGGTAGACGGTATTCGGGGATGCCGTAGCGCATCATGCCGCCGACTTTGTCGCCCGCGTCGTGGATCTCGACGTCGTGGCCAAGCATTGCGAGGTGGTAGGCGGCAGACAGGCCGGCCGGGCCAGCGCCAATGACGAGGACGCGGTGCCCGGAGGGCTCCGTGGGCCTGGTGAACGTCCAGCCCTTTTCAATGGCAAGGTCACCGAGGTAGCGCTCCACGGAGTGAATGGACACGGCACCATCGAGGTCGGCGCGGTTACAGGCCACTTCGCAGGGGTGGTAGCAGACACGACCGTGGATGGCAGGGAAGGGGTTGTCGGCGGTCAGTTGACGCCATGCCTTCTCTTCTTCGTGGGCCTTGATGAGGCGCAGCCACTCCTGAATGTTTTCGCCGGCTGGGCAGCCAGCATTACAGGGAGGAAGCATGTCGAGGTATACGGGTCTGCGGGTACGGGTGGGAGTAACGCGGCCGGTCGTGCGGGCTAGGTCAGGACGTGCAGTGATGTCCTGGTTTTCCCTGATGACGTACCCGTTTGGGTCGGTGGTGTCACTCGTCATAGTCTCGGCGCTCATACCTGGCTCTTCCTGTTGGAAATGCGGCATTTCAGATTGCGAATGTGGGGTTCGCAAACGAACCTACAGCCGATGTTAGACCACATGTGAAAGGGCGTGCAGGTCAGGGTATAGGAGATGAAATTTGGTGCAGGAAGGTTTGCCTAAACCGCATCCGAGATTTTGGAATTACGAACCATTTTATTATCGAAATATGGTGAGGTGTGAGGACTCGCAGCGGTGTGTGCCCTCGATGTCAAACTCGGTGGTTTCCTGGCCGATGGTGCAAGACTGGAACCATGATCGTTGCCTTCAGTCTTGTTCCCAGTGGTGGCCGAGCTTCACGGGAGGACGGTGGCGTTGCCGACGCCGTTGCTGCTGCTGTCAGAGTGGTTCGCGATTCTGGGTTGCCCAACCACACTTCGTCGATGTTCACTGAAATCGAGGGCTCGTGGGATGAGGTCATGGATATCGTTAAGCGGGCTACCGAAGCGGTTGCGCAGTATGGCACTCGGGTGTCGCTTGTACTCAAAGCCGATATTCGTCCCGGGCGTACCGGTGAGATGACGGCCAAACTGGAGCGACTCCAGGGGGAGCTGGATAAGCAGCACAACTGACCGCGGGTGAACCGGCGTTAATCATCTGTCGATGAGCAGGGTGTTGTAGGTATTGCGGATGTGCGCTTCGGTGACCTTGGCTGCTCGCTCGGAGTCGCCATTCTCGATCGCGGCAAGCATTTCTTGATGATCGCAGACGAGACCGTCACGCCATTGTTCCCACCCAATAAGGGAATGCTCCGCTTCCAAGATAGGTAGGTGCACCGCCTCGCGAATGGCCACCGTCAGGTCCCTCATGAGGCGGTTGTCTCCAGCTTCGGCTAAGGCGACGTGGAAGGCAGTGTCGAGGGCGTTGAAGGAGTCAGGTTGCATAGCGTCGTGCATTTGAACGAGGAGGTCTGTCGCCCGAGTTAAGGGCACAGGGGCGCGCACATTTGCCGCTGCAGCACAGGCAGCTTTTTCAAGCGCTATACGGGTTTCAGTGAGATCAGCGAACGAAACAACGTCGAGGGCTAATTGCAGCCGCAGTATGCGTCCCATGGCGTCTGAGGGGCGGGCGTCGACGCGGGTTCCATTGCTGCGTCCGGTGCCTGAGGACAGGATCCCCTGGGCCTCTAAAGCCCGAATGGCTTCTCGAACCGCTCCCCGACTGACGCTTAGAGAAGCTGCGAGCTCTCGCTCTGGGGGAAGACGAGAACCGTTGACCCACCGTCCGGCGAGGATTTCGTCGTCAATGTGGCGCATGACAACCGAGAACCCCCCCGATTTCGAGGCGGTGCTCGAATGGGTCACTGATGCCTGATGTCCAGCGTGTGGGTCTGGTCGACTGGAGCCGGCGTCGCGGGTCTGTGTCATGGCTGGGATCCTCGTCGGTGAGTTGATTCGTAGGCGCCAATAGTTCATCTTATGTCCACCTCATGAGCTTCCCGGGGCGATGTGGTGTGATCTCGGCGATTCTCATAGTGGCTTGGTGCGGTATGTGAGGTACGCCTGAGTCGAGATGTGCGCAGTCCGGTGCTGGACGTCGCCGCGCACGCTCACAACATATTTAAAGTCATTGGCAGCGTAGGCAAACCTTAAATGCTTCACAAATGATTGTTAAGCTAACTACGAATTGAACGGAAGTGCTTGACGTCCATCGAAAACGGTCCTACCGTCATATTGGTCGGACCAAATCGGTCCGACCTTGCCAGCGGTTAGCCGACCGTAGGCAGTGGTTGAACAACGGAGTTCTTCGATGGTTCTTCTCCAGACCTTCACCCCATCGGCCAACCCGCTGGGGTCGCAATGGCTGTCGGCCCTCTTGGCAGTCCTGCCGGTGCTGGCCATGCTCATTACCCTTGGTGCGCTGCGTTGGAAGGCGCACCTGGCTGGCCTCTTTTCGTGGTGTGTTGCCCTCCTTGTGGCGATCACCGCCTTCCGTATGCCGATCGGAATGGCGTTTTCCTCAAGCGTCCAAGGTTTCCTCTACGGCCTCTTCCCGATTTCATGGATCCTGCTGGGCGCCATCTGGATGTATCAGGTGACGGTCATTTCTGGTCGCTTCGACGACCTGCGCCGCACCTTCTTCCTCATCAGCGACGACCCGCGTGTGCTGGGCATCCTCATCGCCTTCTGCTTCGGTGGTCTACTAGAAGCCCTGGCCGGGTTCGGTGCCCCCGTCGCCATCGCCGCTGCGATGCTCATCGCTATCGGATTCGGCAAGCTCCGTGGTGCCATCACTGCCTTGGTCGCTAATACCGTCCCGGTGGCGTTCGGAGCCGTCGGTCTGCCGGTTCTCATGGCCGCCAAGACCGGTGGCTTGGACGTCGCGATGGTGGCCCCGGTCACCGCCCGCGTCTGCGCCGTGCTCTGCCTCGTCGTCCCCTTCCTCATGCTGGCGATCATGGACGGCCGTAAGGGTGTTCGCGAATGCTGGCCCTTTGGCCTGTTCGTCGGCGTCGTCTTCGGTGTGACGAAGGTCATCGTCGGCGGCACCCCGGTCTACAACCTCACTGAGATTTTCGCCGCCGTCGTCACCGTCGCCCTCTCCCTGCTTTTCCTTAAAGTCTGGAAACCCAGGGGCGGCCGCGAGGCCGCCGAGCGCATCGGCATCCCAATCGATCCGACCGTCGAGATCGAGTCGGTCGAGGCTCAGGAGGTCGACACCTCTGACCTCACTGGCAGCCGTATCTTTATGGCCCTCGTTCCCTACATCCTCGTCATCGTGGTCTTCGGTATCGCCGCTATCCCTGCTGTCAAGGACAGTTTCAAAGCCGCCGACGTGAAGATGGCCTGGCCTGGCCTATCCGGACTCATGACCGCCGGTGGCGAGGCCGCCGCCCACCAGGCATACACCTGGCAATGGCTGTCCCAGCCGGGCTTCTTGCTTGCCATCGTCGCAATTCTCGTGGGCTTCATCTACCGGGTGCCCCTCGCCGACGTCACTAAAGAGCTATGGATCAACGCCAAGAAGATGAAGTTTTCGATGCTGACCATCGGTTTGGTCGTCGCTTTGGCCTATGTGATGGGTGACTCCGGCCAGACCCTTGCTCTTGGCATGTTCATCGCTGGGGCAGGAGCGGTCTACCCGTTCCTCGCCCCGATCCTCGGTTGGATCGGCACGTACGTCACCGGATCCGATACCTCCGCCAACATCCTGTTCTCTGGCTTACAGAGCAGTGTGGGACAACAGGTCGGTGCTGGGTCATATCTTGGTATGGAAAGCATGCGGCATTTGCTGGTTGGTGCGGGCGCATCCGGCGGTGTCGTCGGCAAGATGATCTCCCCGCAGTCGCTGACCATCGCGGCCACCGCGATAGGTCTAGCCGGCGGCGAGTCGGTCATCCTGCGCAAGGTTTTTAAATTCTCGATCATCCTCCTCGTCCTGATGTGCATCATCGTCGGCCTCATGTCGACCCCGGTGCTCGGATGGATGGTCCCCTGAATCTGCTGACGGTTGACACCGCCTGGCATCCGTTCATTATCAATGGAGGTCACCATGACAACCACTACAAGCCCTGGCGCCAGGGCTACCTCGCCCGGCTTGCCGGGGGCGGGTATGACCGTCGGGCTGTTCATTACGTGCATCAATGACGTGATGTTCCCTCAAACGGGCGTGGCCGTCACCACCCTGTTGGAGCGCCTCGGCTGCAAAGTTGAGTTCCCACGGGAACAGACCTGTTGCGCCCAGATGACGACCAACACCGGATACTTCGACGAGGGTATTCCCACCGTCCGCCAGTACGTGCGAGCCTTCGGAGACTACGACTACATCGTTGCCCCCTCGGGGTCCTGTGTCGCCGCCGTCCGTGATCAGCACCCAATGCTCGCCGAGTATGCCGGAGATTCTGGTCTGGCCAAGGAGGTCGAGCACACCAGTCAATGCACCTACGATCTACCCGAGTTCCTCGTCGACATTCTCGGGGTCACTGACGTCGGCGCATATTTCCCGCATCGGGTGACGTATCACCCGTCCTGCCACGGCAAGCGGCTGCTGAACCTTGGTGATCGTCCCTACGAGCTGCTGCGTCACGTCAAAGGCATGACCCTGGTCGACCTTCCGATGGCCGAGCAGTGCTGCGGGTTCGGTGGCACCTTCTGCATCAAAAACCCCGATATGAGCGCGGCCATGGCTAACGACAAGGCTCGCCACGTCCGCGAGACTGAGGCTGAGTACGTCGTCGCCGGCGATAACTCCTGCCTCATGAATATCGGTGGTGTGCTGTCGCGCCAGAACTCGGGCGTTAAGCCGATTCACATCGCCGAAATCCTCGCCAACACTGAGGAGGACTGACCCATGAGTACCGAACTGCGTCGCGTCACGTACGGAAACCACGGCGTCGCCCGGTTGACCCCAGCCCCCGACAGGCCCGGCACGTACATGGGCATGCCGAAGTTTTCGAAGGCCGTCAAGGGCGAGTTGAACTTGTCGGTGCAGCGCAAGAACATGCGTAATGCCACCATGACGATTCGCAACAAGCGCGCCATGCGTGTCTCCGAATCCCCGGATTGGCAGGATCTGCGTGATGCTGCCGAGTCCATCAAGAATCGCGTCGGCCGCCACCTCGACCATTACCTCGTTGAGGCGGAGAAGAACCTGACTGCGAATGGCGTTCACGTCCACTGGGCCCGGGACGGCGAGGAGGCCAACCGCATCGTCGCCCAGATCGCCAAGGATAAGGGGGTTGACGAGGTCGTCAAGATCAAGTCGATCACCAGTCAGGAAACTGACCTCAACGAGTACCTCGAAGAGCAAGGCATCGCGGCGTGGGAGACGGACCTAGCCGAACTCATCGTGCAGCTGGGCCACGACCGTCCGTCCCACATTGTCGTGCCGGCTATCCACCGTAACCGTGCCGAGGTCCGCGAGATCTTCCTACATGAGATGAAGAATTATGGCCGTCCGGCCCCCGAGGACATCTCGGAGAACCCGCCGGAGCTAACCAACGCGGCTCGTCTGCACTTGCGCGAGAAGTTCCTGCGCGCCGAAATGGCCGTCTCGGGTGGCAATTTCGTGCTCGCCGATACTGGGTCCTTAGTGATCGTTGAGTCTGAGGGCAATGGCCGTATGTGCCTGACTCTGCCGGACACCCTGGTGTCGATTGTCGGCATCGAGAAGGTGCTGCCGAGTTTCGACGACCTTGAGGTTTTCCTCAAGCTGTTGCCGCGTTCGGCCACCGGGGAACGGATGAACCCGTACAACTCGGTGTGGAGCGGTGTGACCGACGGTGACGGGCCGCAGGAACAGCACGTCATTTTCCTTGATAACGGTCGTACCGACGTGCTTGCCGACACCCTTGGCCGCGAGGTGTTGCGGTGCATTCGGTGCGCTTCGTGTATCAACATCTGCCCGGTTTACGAGCGGGCGGGCGGTCACGCTTACGGCTCGGTGTACCCGGGGCCGATCGGTGCTGTGCTCAATCCGCAGTTGCGGGGCGTGGAGCATCCCGTCGATCGTGGTCTGCCGTATGCGTGTTCGCTGTGCGGTGCGTGTAATGAGGTATGCCCGGTGAAGATCCCCTTCACCGATATCCTCCTCAAGCTGCGTAATAAGGTGGTCAAGTCCGAGAAAGCCGACCGTATACCGCAGGACTACGAGGTGGCCGGCGAGATGGGTCTCATGAAGACGGCCTCGTGGGCGTTCAGTGATCACAAACATTTCGAGGCGATCCAGGTTGGCTCGCGTGGCGTGGGACGTGTCCTGCGGGGCAAGAAGATGGGGCCGGTTCCGGTGCCGGTGGCCGAGCGGTGGCTTAAATATCGCGACGTTGACGCACCCCCGGCTGACACTTTCCGCACCTGGTGGAAGAAGAACAGACAGGAGCAGCGATGACCACCATCGGCACTGATCCGGTGGCGCGTACCGAGATCCTCGCCCGGATTCGTCGCGCCAGCACTGACATCACCAATTCTGACCCGGTCGCAGATGTGCCGATCGAGTGGGAGTACGGCACTGGCATCGACATGGACGACGTGGTTGGCACCTTTGTCGAAAAGGTCATCGACTACAAGGCGACCGTCGTGCGGGTCAAGGGGGCTGACGTTCCCCAGGCCGTCGTTGAGGGGCTGAGGTCTACCGGTGCTGAGCACAGCGCCGTCGTTCCGGTCGGTTTGGACAAGTCCTGGGTGGAGGCGATCAAGACTGCCGGGTTTGACGCCCGCCTCGATGATCCGCAGCTATCGAAGAAGGAGCTCAATGACACCGATGCTGTCGTCACCGGCGCTGCGTGTGGTATCGCTGACACGGGCAGCATCGTGTTGACCCACGTGGAGGACCAGGGGCGTAGGGCCATCACCCTTGTCCCGGATCGCCACGTCTGCGTCGTCAAGGCTAGCCAGGTGGTTTCCGACGTCCCGGAGGCCATCCAGATCGTCAAACCGGCGGTGCATGAGGGACACCCGTTGACCTTCATTTCCGGTGGTTCGGCCACCTCTGACATTGAGTTGTCCCGGGTTGACGGAGTGCATGGGCCTCGTCGGCTTTATGTCATCGTCGTCGACGACCGGTAAAACACGACCAGAACTAGTGCCCCGGTTGAGGGACCGGGGCACTGCTGTGCCTGAGGGTGTAAGGAAGATGCGCCGTTCAATGCAGCCGGGTCTGTTTGGCTGCTTTCGTGACGTTCCAGTACGATCAGCGACGATGATCATTGACGATGTGACGTTTTCCTACCGGCGTCACCACGAGGTCCTGCACGGTGTGACCGTCGAGCTTGCTCCCGGCAGGACCGTCTTGCTGGGCCCTAACGGGGCAGGTAAGTCCACTCTGTTTTCTCTGTGCTCGGGATCCAGGGCGCCCACCTCGGGGAGGATCGGTCTGGCCGGGGTGGCTGAGGCGTCGTCGCGGACGTTGCGTCAGCGAGAGTCTGAGCTGCTACTACGTGCGGTGGCAACATGAATGACCGCTGACGCAAGGCCGATCACAGCGAAGGGGATGTAAAGCCACCAGTGCGTGCCGTGAGTGAGCGCATCGGTGATTTTGACGACGATGAAACCGGCGACAAGCCAGCCGACCAAGGCCAGGAAGGCGTTGCGCCAAGAGCGTTGAAACATGGTGATGAATCTCCTTAGCCTAGAACAGGCAGCCGCTGACAGCGTCGCCAACGCGGACCCAGCCGTGTGCGTCGGAGCGGTACCAAGCCCAGCCAGCTCCCGCAGCACAGAGCACAACGGCCCCCGGTCCGACCTTCTTCGCGAGGAACTTCCCCGCTTTGAGTCCCTTTGGGGCCATTACCTTGACGCCTGACCAAGTCTTGCCAACGACCCATCCAGCTTTTGAGCCAAGCCACTTGGCTGCGCTGGCGACCTTCGATCCGCCATGCTTGATTGCGGACCAGATTTCCGACCACGATGGGTCGGCGACGATTGGATAGGTGTAGCCACCGCTTCTGTGGTCGACGACCTGGGTGAGCTTACTACCATGGATCTCGTAATGCGTTGGCACAGGCCGGCCGATTGCGTCGCGAGCCCATGCACGTTCGACGTGGCCAACTTGAACGAGTTCGTCGTTCGAATCCGCATAAAACAGATCAGCGCCGCCATGCCCGTCGCTGCTGATCCGAGTGATGTTGTGGAAGGTGTAGGAGAACGTTTGAGGAGCGCTCTCAGTCAGGAGGATTGAGTGGACTGTTGCTTCACCTTCAGCAGGGGTGGTGATAGCTAGTGCAAAGTTGTCCGATCTGGCATCGTCGCCGAGAGTTGCGACTGTGCTATCGCTGCTCCTCGTGACGTTGCTGGAGGACCCGGGTAGGGAAACTGAGAAAGACTCATTGTTTGAGAAGTGAGTAATTGAATTACCGCTATTAGAGGCACGAACTTCAGTACGTTCGGTGTCCTGAGCTGTTGATGCAGTCGTAGAACTATCACTAAAGAATTCTCGGTATGTTGTTGGTGCGACACTGGCGGAGGCGGCTGCACTGCGGGTGAGTGCTGCACTGTCGTCTGCACTGAGGATGGTCGTGGAATGTGCAGGGGCCGGTGTGGTTGTTGCGAGGAGGCAGACGGTAGTGAGACAGGCGAAGGGGATCTGAAGCGAGGGTCGTATGGACGCCATAGCCGAAAATGTAACAGGGTCGGTGTCACAATTAAGTAACGACTGTGTAGATTCCAGATTTAATCTCATTTGTGCTGAAGGTCGCCACTGCAGCTGATTCGTGAGGTTGAGTGACGTTCGTCGTTGGCGGTCCCTTGCGAGTTTGCTGTGTAAGTTAGCCCACTTCCCACACCCGGTCGCATCGTGCCATGACGAGAGGGTCGTGGGTGATGACCACTTTCGCGGCCCCACCGGTGGTCGCCCACAGGTCGCTCATGAGAGCCTCGGAGGTCTCGACGTCTAGGTGCTCGCTGGGCTCGTCGAGGATGAGCAGATCGTGAGTTGCAGGATCGGCTGGAGTGCCATGGTTGACGAGCACCCGCGCCAAGGCCAGGCGTTGGGCCTCACCGCCTGACAGGGAGCTGCCGTCCTCGGTGACCACTCGTCGCGGCGGAATTGCTAGGCCAGCGCGAGACAGCGCTGTGAGAACCTCGTCCTCGGTGGCCTCTTTGCAGCCGATGCGTACATTTTCGCTGATTGACGTTGCGAACACATGGGCATTCTGGGCCAAGTAACGCACCCGCCCGGTCGTCGTCACTGTCCCGGCCAATGGGGGGATGAGTCCCATGATGGTTGCCGCGAGGGTTGTCTTTCCAATTCCTGACCTGCCGACGATGGCCACCGATTCTCCAGCCGCCACCTGCAAGTTGACGTTCGAGAGCACGGGCTGGTCTCCCGGCCAACCAACCGTCAGCTCCTCGATCACCAAGGAGGGTTTTTCCTCGGAAGCGGCCGCGGTGGGGGAATCGCCCACCCCGACCTGAGGCGCGTCGAGCACCTCGGCTACCCGCTGCAGGGCCGCCATGGCACGGGTATGAGTCTGGGCAGCCCCCGTGAACGCTCCGAACACCTCGTGGAGGGCCAGTGGGGTCAGCACCAGCACAGCCAGGATTCGCCCACCGATACGCCCGTCGGCAACCGCATTGCCACCGATCCATAGGGCCGAGACGACTGCTAATCCGGCTGCCAGGATCTGACCTGCGGTGCCGAGACCTCGTCCCCATGCTGCTCGTTTCTCGGCAGTGCGCAACCGGGAATCGACCTCCAACACGTCGGCCAGGATCGCGTCCTGGGCTCCGTAAGCCACCAGATCTGGGGCGCAATGGGCCAACTCGCGAGTGCGGTCGGCCAACTGACCACGCAGCGGCACCAAGGAAGAGTCGGCAGCCCGGGACAGGCGTTGGGTGATCGCCGGCATGACGACGGCCGCCAGTAGGGCCGACAGTAGTAGGACCGCAGCCGAAGCCAATGAGAACCGGGCTAGCAGGACCGTCGTGCCAATGATGACGAGGCTTGACGCGCACGCCGGAACGATCACCCGCACGACCATGTCCAACACCGCGTCGACGTCGGCAGTAACCCGTACCAGCAGGTCACCCCGGCGACGTCCCAGCAGGGTGGTACGTGACAGCCGGTCGTAGACCCGCATCCGCAATGCCCCCTGCATCCGCAGAGCCAGGTCGTGGCCTACCAGACGTTCGGCGTAGCGGAAGACACCGCGGGAGATGCCGAAGAATCGCACCCCGACGGCTGCGGCCTCCAGGTAGAGCACCGGTGGCATCTCTGCGGCCCGAGACAGCAACCACGCTGACACACCCATGAGGGCCACCGACGCCCCGGATGCACACGCGGCGAGCAGGGTCGACAGGACGAGTAGCCAGCGACCTCGCGGGACATCCCGCAACAGAGTCTTGAGCAACTGGGTGGTTCGCGCGTTCATGCCAGCACCTCCAGGTCGACGACCACGTCAGCTGCCGCGATGATGTTGCGACGATGGGACACGACGAGCACCGATGCTCCCGAGGCACGTACCGCCTCCAACACGGTCGCCTCGGTGTCGGCGTCAAGACCTGCCGTCGGCTCGTCAAGGACCAGCAGACCGGCCTCGGCCTGCTCCACCCGCACCAGAGCGCGGGCCAAGGCCACACGACGACGTTCCCCGGCGGACAGACCTTCGGCGTCGTCGTCGATACGCTTATTCAACGGGATTGCCGCGGCTCCGCAGCGATCCAGGGCGTCGCGCAACATGGCCTCGGGCGCATCCGAGCACCCTAAACGGATGTTCTCGGCCACCGTACCGGCCATCATCGCTGGCACCTGGGGCACGTAGGCCAGCTGACGTCGCCACGACTGCCATACCGATTCGTCGGCTCCGATGAGCTCGCGATCGCCGACGAGGATAGACCCGGAATCGGGGTCGATGAATCCGAGCAGACACGACAGGGCGGTCGTCTTGCCACCACCGGAGTGCCCGACGAGGGCGACGACACTCCCGGGCTCGATGCGCAGAGACAACCCGTCAGGGGCGGCACGATCCGTCCCTTCATACGTGTGCGTCAACCCGCTGATGACCACCGGGACCTCGCGAGGTGAGGCGATCTCGACGTCGCTCTTGGGTGCCGTCGGCCGCCCGGACTCAATAAGCCCGAAGGACACCTCTGCGGCGGCCATTCCGTCAGCGGCATCGTGGAAGAGCACCCCCACCTGCCGCACCGGCAGGAAAACTTCGGGGGCGAGGATGAGGATGAACAGGGAGGTGCGCAGGTCCATTCCGCCAGCGGCAACCCGGAAACCGACGGTAACGGCCACCAGGGCTACCGAAAGGGTCGCCAATAGCTCAAGGACGAAAGAGGACAGGAAGCTGATGCGCAGGGTGCGCATTGTTTCGGAGCGGTTGGCCGCCTCGGTGCGGCGCAGCCCCTCGAGTTGGGCGCGGGCTCGCCCGAAGACCTGCAGGGTCGGCAGCCCAGCGACCAGATCAGCGAAGTGGTTGGCCAGTCGGGTGGCTACCTTGAACCGTTTTGCTACGGCCGCCTCGGTCCGCCAGCCAATGAGGGCCATGAAAACGGGGATGAGCGGGATCGTCACGACGACGATGACGACGCTGGTGAGGTCGTTTAGGCCGATCGCGGTGGCTAGCACTACTGGCACGATGACGGCCAGTACAAGCTGGGGAAGGTACTTCGAATAGTAGCCGTCGAGGGCGTCCAGACCTGTTGTTACCAGGCTGATGAGGGTTCCCGACGGCATTGTTGCGTCAGTGGGACGCGACAACCTGGCTTGCAGGATGTCGCGCCGCAATTGCGACTTGACTGACGCTGAAGCTCGATGAGCCAGGGATTCTTGCAGCCAGGCGAGGCAAGCTCGGCCACAGAACACCGCCGCAAGCAGCCCGCACCACATCGCCACGCCGTCGAGATGATGGGTGGCGAAGACCGACGAGACACCACGGGACAACAACCAGGCCTGTGCGAGGATGAGCAAGGCCGTAGCCACGCCCACCACGCACAGACCTGCGAGAAAGGGAAGAGTGGCCCGCGCCCGGCGAACCAGGCGCGGATCCAGCGGAGCTGCCACGGATTAGGCAGCCACCGCGGTGTCTGGAATGGCCTCCCGAGTGAGGCGCTTGCGGAACACCCAGTAACTCCAGACCTGGTAGGCCAGCACAATCGGCACGAAGACGCAGGCGCTGATCGTCATGATCTTCAGTGTCCGGCCGGTTGCGGAGGCGATCCACATGTCGAATGCGATACCCGACGGGCGGTACCCGAGGTTGCCGTACATGGCGAACATGCAGGCAGCGATCATGAGGGCGATACCCAGAGCGGTGCACAGGAAAGCCAGCCCCTCGCGACCTTTGGCGACGACCGCCGAACCTGCGGCTAGCAGCACGACGACGAGCAGGCAGAGGATCCAGGTGAACACCTGACGTCCGTCCCGGGTGACGTACATGATGTTGAACATCAAGGCCCACACCAGAGCGACGATGGTGGCGATCCAGCCCAGCTTGGCCGAGGTTTTGCGAGCGCGGTCGTGCATGTCACCCATCGTTTTGAGCGCGACGAAGTTGGCCCCGTGAGCGCAGAAGAGCACCACGAACAGAATGCCGCCGATGAGGGCGAACGGGGTGAACAAGCCCCAGAAGGAGGTCGTCACCAACGGCGCAGTGCCGCCGTCTGGGGTCGAGTGCGGGCCGACGGCCAGGCCGCGGACGAAGTTCGCGAAGCCGACGCCGAGCACCAGGGTGGGCAGGAAGGAACCAATAGTGGCCATCCAGTCGAAAGCGTTGCGCCACGAGGAGGACGGGTTCTTCGAACGATATTCGAAGGCAACGCCACGGACGATGAGACCGAGCAACACCAGTAGTAGTGGCAGGTACAGACCGGAGAACATCGTCGCGTACCAGCCGGGGAAGGCGGCGAAGGTGGCGCCACCGGCGGTCAGCAACCACACCTCGTTGCCGTCCCAGGTCGGTCCGATGGTGTTGACCATGAGACGACGATCCTTGTCGTCACGTCCCAGGAAGGGCAGCAGCATGGCGACGCCGAAGTCGAATCCTTCGAGGAAGAAGAATCCGACCCACAGAACGGTGATGAGGACGAACCAGACGATCGTCAGGGGCGAGTGGGCAGTAGTTTCAAGAACGGGAAGCATGTCGTTACCTCCTCAGTATGCGAAGGACAACGGAGTGTCCTCGCCCTCGGTAACAGGTTGATCACGGGTGGAGAGCTCAGGCAGCCCCTCCTTGAGGGCCTTCCAGAACAGCCCCACCTCAACGACCGCCAGAATGCCGTAGACGACGGTGTAGGCGATGGTCGAGAAAAGCACGCTGCCGGCCGAAACGTTGGGTGAGACGGCTGCCGTAGTTGGCAGCACACCCGCGACGATCCAAGGCTGGCGTCCCATCTCCGTGAATATCCAGCCGAAGGAGATGGCGAACAGTGGCAGCAGGGGTAGGGCGATCATGAAGAAAGTCAGCCACCTGTGCGGCTTCGGGTTGCGGCCTCCGCGCATTGCGATGAGCATGACGAGGCCGATGAGGCCACCGATCATGCCGAGGGTGATCATGATGCGGAAGGTCCAGTAGGACAACGGGACGTTCGGCTCGAGTTTGATGCCGTTGGCGTCGATCTTCTGACGCAGCACATTCTGGTAAGAGGCCTGCAGGGGGGTCTGCGAGCCATCCTTGCGATGGTAGGTGTACTCGTGGACCTGATAGCTCTTGAGCTCGTTGATGCCCTTGACCTGCGAGCCCCACTTGCCGTTACCGAGGAAGCCGAGCATGCCGGGTATCTTGAGAGCCCACACCTCCTCCGAGCCGTCCTTGTTGCCGATGGTCAGCACTGAGAAGTCCGAGGTGTTCTGGTAAGCCGCCTCGGCAGCAGCCATCTTCATGGGCTGTGCGTCGGTCATGACCTTGCCCTGGTAGTCGCCACTCAGCACAACGCCGACGCAAGCGACAATGAGCACCCATGCGCCGAACTTCGAGGCCCAGCGCCACGTGCGGACGCTCTCGACCTCTTCGGCGTCGGAGATCTGGGAGGTGGTGCGTCCCCTGGCGACTTTGGCCAAGTGCCAGAAGGCGATGGCGGCGATAAGGGCGCCAGCCACCGTGTAGGAAGATGAGATCTGGTGAACGAAAGTCGCCTTGAATACCGGATTGCTTAGTACGGCCCCGAAATCGGTCAGCTCGGCCCGGTGGGTGACTGGGTTGTAGCTGGCTCCGACAGGATTCTGCATCCAGGAGTTTGCCGCGAGGATGAATACTGCGGAGATCATGGTGCCAATGGCGGTCAGGTAGATGCACGCCAGGTGGACTCCCTTGGGGAGTTTCTCCCAGCCGAACACCCACAAGCCAACGAAGGTGGACTCCATGAAGAAGGCCACCAAGGCCTCAAGGGCCAGCGGAGCACCGAAGATGTCGCCAACGAATCGCGAGTATTCCGACCAGTTCATGCCGAACTGGAACTCCTGCACGATTCCGGTGACGACGCCGAGGGCGAAGTTGATGAGGAAGAGCTTGCCGTAGAACTTGGTCAGACGAAGATAACGGTCGTTGCGGGTCTTAAGCCACACTGTCTGCATCACCGCCACGAGCATCGATAGCGCGATCGTGATCGGGACGAAGAAGAAGTGGTAGACCGTCGTGATCCCGAATTGCCATCGGGCGATCAGTTGGGCATCCATGGCGGGTACCTTACTATCCGAGGTCACCGGTTTGGCCCGACTGAGTGGTGTTGCGCAAAAACAGACCAAAAGGCCAGGTGCGTGCCATGTTGCTGGTGACGTTCGCGCTGCATCCGCATGACCGCCGAGACCAGTTAATCGCACGTCGGTTCGCGCCTGTGAACCTCCGTTGACGTTTGGTTTAAAGACTCAGTGGAGATACCCGACCGGCGTAGCGGAGCCCCACGCCAGTAGCCGATGAGCGCCATGACGATGATGAAAGCCAGGGTGCCGAGTGTCAGCGCCTCGAAGGAGGCATACGAGACCCCCTGGGCTTTGGAGAAGTCGTGAGGCATTCCCACCAGGGCCTCCAGGGTGCCTGGGAAGATGCTTACCCATGACCCAAAGGCGACAAATGTCGTCGTCACTACGCACATGAGGATGAAAAACCAGTTCGGGCCGGCCCGGAAGGGCCGTTCGACGTCGGGCTCGCTAAGCCGCAGTTTGGCTGCGGCCGGGATGATGAGCAGGTAGCTGAACAGGTAGGTCGTTACTGCCACTCCGAGGACGACGTTAAACAGGTCAGCGCTAGAACCCGTCAACTCCATGGCGGCGAGCATGAAAAGAGTGGAGACGATCCCCGATAGCAGGTTGACGTGCACCGGCGTGCCCAGCCGGGGGTGGAACTTCCCGAAGAACCCACCGAAGAAGGAACCATCAGCAGCGGCCATGGCCTGCATTCGGTCGGACATGATCATCCACGCCGCGCCCTGACCGATATTCGCCAAAGTGAACATAACGAGGGCTAGCACCATCATCGGTTCGGCAGCCGGTCCATATACCGAGAAGACGGTGTTGACGGCTTTAAGTAGTCCCGAGACTCCGTCGATGTCGGAGGGAGGTAGGACGAGCAGAATCGTTGCCACTGGAAGGAGGTAAAAAATTCCAGCCATAGTGGCCGAACGGAGCACCGAGACCGAGACGTCGTGCTGGGCGTTGCGCATCTCCCCCGACGCGCTCGATCCACCCTCAAAACCAAGGAAGGCGAAGAGCAGCAAAGGCGTCAGGGTGATGAATCCGCGCAGGGTGGGAGAGAAGCTACCAAGACTGAGGGGCTGGACGCCGTGTTGGGTCGCATACACGGCGGCGGTGACTAAGAACAAGCACAGGAAGGAGATTTTGAAAAAGGCGCCGGCAGTAGGAATCCATTTGGCTTTAGCTAGGGACAAGATAGCAGCGAACACCGTCAGCCAGATGAAGGCCAGCTTAAACAGGTAGTCACCAGCCGATCCTGCGGAAAAGTGAACGAGGTGGTTGCGGGCGGCCTCCGCATTGAGGAAAGCCATCGAGCCGCCCACCCATACTGGCTGGGTGATCCAGGTGAAGACACTGGTGACGGCGGCAGCTGGCCGCCCAAAGGCACGTCGAGTCCATAGGTACACCCCTCCCTCGCCGACGAAGGCCGAGCCGGTCTCGGCGAAGATGAGGGAATAGGGGATGAGGAAGACGATGATGAGGAATACCAGCCAGGTGAAGGTTTCGGGGCCTTCGGCTGAGACCGATCCCAGCATCTCCAGCCCGACCACCGCAGAAACGATGAGGAAGACGATGTCGAATCGGTTGAGGGTACGTTGCAGGACCTTCGTCTGGTCCTTCGCCATGTCAGTGTCGTTGTGGGCAGTCAGCTGGGAGTTTTTGACCTCGGCCATGGGTCTCTTTCGTCGATGAGAACGACCGGCTGGGGGCTGGCCGGACGCTGTGCCCCGGCGGGCACCCCATCAACTTTAGAGCCTGTTGCTAAGAATGTGGGTGCGGTGTCTCATTCGTGACTCGCCGCGGCGAACTGCGCTTGGTACAACTCGTAGTAGTGACCCTGGTGCTCGAGCAACTCACTATGGCCTCCCTGCTCGACGATGTCGCCGTGTTCCATGACGAGGATGAGGTCAGCGTCCCGGATAGTGGAGAGGCGATGGGCGATGACGAAGCTAGTACGCCCCTTGCGCAAGTTTGCCATCGCCTCTTGAACGAGCATCTCGGTGCGGGTGTCCACCGAACTAGTGGCTTCGTCAAGGATGAGTAGGTCCGGGGCCGCTAGGAAGGCTCTAGCGATGGTGATGAGCTGTTTTTGACCCACCGAAACATTGGATCCATCATCATCGATGATGGTGTCATAACCGTCGGGCAGGGTGTGGACGAAGTGGTCGACGTGGGCGGCCCGTGCGGCGTTAAGGATATCTTCTTCGGATGCTTCAGGGCAGCCGTAGGCGATGTTGTCGTGGATAGTTCCGCTGAATAGCCAAGTGTCCTGTAGGACCATGCCGAGCCGGGAGCGCAGTTCGGCGCGAGGGACTGCGGAAATATCAACGCCGTCAAGGGTGATGGTTCCGTCATCAATCTCGTAGAACCTCATGAGCAGATTCACCAGCGTCGTCTTGCCGGCTCCGGTGGGTCCGACGACCGCAATCGTCTGTCCTGGTTCTGCGACCAGGGATAGGTCGGTGATGAGAGGTTTGTCCGAGTTGTAGGAGAAGCGAACGTGGTCGAAGACGACTCGTCCCTTCGTGGCTGGGAGGCTTCCGTGAGCATCCGTGGATAATTCGTCGGCGTCGAGAACTTGGAACACCCGTTCCGCGGAAGCCACCCCGGACTGCAGCAGATTTGCCATGGAGGCAATCTGGGTTATCGGCTGGGTGAACATTCGGGAGTATTGGATGAAGGCCTGCACGTTGCCTAGCGGCATCTGGCCCTTCGCCACCCGCAGGCATCCGATGAGGACGATGATGGCGTAGTTGGCGTTACCGAGCAGGAACATCACCGGTTGGATGAGGCCGGAGACAAATTGGGCCTTGGCGGTCGCCTGACGCAGTTCCTCGTTTCGTTCGTGGAATTCCTGGGCGACAGCCCGGCTGCGCCCGAAGGTTTTGACGAGGGCATGGCCGGAGTACGCCTCCTCCACCCGCGAGTTGAGCTCGCCGGTGGCTTTCCACATCTGGGCGAACTGTCCCTGGGCCCTCTTGCCGATGAGGCCTGCGATGACCCCGGCGATCGGGATGACGACTAGGGAAATGACGGCCAACAGCGGTGAGATCCAAAACATCATGATCAACACGCCGATGATCGTCAACAGAGCGTTGAGGAGCTGCTGCAAGGTTTGTAGCAAGGTCTGGGAGACGTTGTCGATGTCGTTGGTCATCCGGCTCATGAGCTCGCCGTGGGGCTGACCATCAAAGTACGACAGTGGCAGCTTGTCCAGTTTGGCACTGACCTGGCGGCGCAAGTCGTACATGGATCGCTGAATGGCGGTGTTGAGCAGGAACCCCTGCAGGAACATTAAGAGGGCTGCGCAGGCGTACAGGCCCAACGCCCAACCTATGATGACGCCGAGCCGGTGGAAATCGATGCCGGAACCGATGACGACGTGAGGATATTGCTGCAGCAGGGTGATGATCTTTCCTCGATCTCCACCGTGGCTGGCTTGTCCGAGTGTGTTGATGAATGTCTCGGCTGTCATGCCCCGGGCTGCGGGAATGTGCTTGCCTATCTGTTTTCCGACGATGCCGCCAAAAATGACGTCGGTGGCGCGGCCCAGGATTTTCGGGCCGATGACGTTGAAGGCCACTGAGATTGTGGCCATGATGACGACGATCGTCAGCGTAATGCGATGGGGTTTGAGTTGGCCGAGCAGTCGTTTGAGGGAGGGTCCAAAAGAAATGGGTTTTTCGGTAACTTGACTACCACGATGACCTTGTTGGGAGGAGGCCCGGGCGATCTCAGCCTGCTCATTCCTGGTAGGTGCCTGCTGGGCGTCCTTGCCGGTCATGCCGCCTCCTCGACCGATAGCTGGGAGTCGACAATCTCGAGGTAGGTCGGGCATGACTTGATGAGTTCATCGTGAGTTCCCCTACCGACGATGTGTCCGGCATCGAGGACGAGGATCTGATCGGCGTTGCGGATCGTCGAGACCCGCTGGGCGACGATGAGCATCGCGGCGTCGCCATGATTGGCCTCGAGGGCGGCTCTGAGTCGGGAGTCGGTGGCCACGTCGAGGGCGCTGAAGGCATCGTCAAAAATGTAAATGTCGGGATCTTTGACCAAGGCTCGGGCGATGGATAGGCGTTGTCGCTGACCACCGGAGACGTTGGTGCCACCTTGGGTGATGGTGGCCTCTAACTTTCCGTCCATGTGGGAGACGAAATCGTCAGACTGTGCGACGCGCAGGGCGTTCCAGAGCTCCTCGTCAGTTGCGTCGCAGCGACCATCACGCAGGTTTGACGCTACCGTGCCACCGAAGAGGTAGGGCCGCTGGGGCACCAGACCGATGCAGCTCCATAGGGTTTCAGGGTCGTAACGGCGCACGTCGGTTCCGTTGACGAGCACCTGTCCGTGAGTGACGTCGACGAGCCTGGGGATGAGGTTGACCAGGGTTGATTTCCCCGACCCAGTGGAACCGATGATGGCTGTCGTCGTGCCACGGGCCAAGGTGAAGGAGATGTCGTGGAGAACCGGCTCAGAAGCGCCGGGGTAGCTGAATGTAACGTCGCGAAACTCTAGCAAGGTCGGAGCGTCGGGCAGGGCCATTACAGGTTCGGGATCAATGGTGAGAGACGACGAGGTGTGCAGCACTTCCTCGATGCGGTTTGCGCATACCGAGGCTCGTGGCCACATGACGATGAGCATGACCGCCATCATGACGCTGATGAGAATCAGCATGAGGTATGTGGTGAATGAGGCCAAAATGCCGACTTCGGTCTGTCCGTCGTCAATCCGTGTGGCCGCAAACCAGAACACCGCAATCTGGGACAGGTTCATGATGAGCATGACGAGGGGGAACATCGCCGCCATAGTCCGGCCGACGTTCACCTGGATGTCGCGCAGGGAGGAGCTGGTGGCGTCGAAACGTGCCGCTTCGTGGCGCTCCCGGGCGAAAGCTCGCACTACGCGGATGCCGGTGATTTGTTCACGCACGACTCGGTTGAGGTCGTCGATGCGTTTCTGCTGACGCTTAAACAGTGGCCCCATCCGGGAGACGATCAGCCCCGCACCGATGGCTAGCAGGATGACTGCCACCATGATGATCCACGACAGGGAAACGTCGGCACGTACGGCCATGATGATCCCGACCATCATCATGATCGGCGCCCCGATGAGCATTGCCAGGGTCATAAAGACCAGCATTTGCACCTGCTGGACGTCGTTGGTAGTCCGGGTAATGAGTGATGGTGCTCCGAATTTGTTGATCTCTCGGGCCGAGAAACCAAGGGTGCGGGTGAAGACGGCGTCGCGAATGTCACGGCCCGTTCCCATCGCCACCTGAGCGGCGAGATAAACCGCAATGACCTGGCAGATGGTCTGCCCTAAAGCGATCGCCAGCATGAAGAGGGAGTGGGTGGTGACATATCCGGTATCCGCTGTTACGACGCCCTTGTTGATGATGTCTGCGTTGATGGTTGGCAAGGACAGGGCCGCGATTTGGGCGCAAACCTGCATAACGATGATGACGGCAACGTGCAGCCGATAGGCCCTCAGGTGTCGGGTCACGAGTTTTGCCAGCACGAATACTCCTCGGACGGGGATGTGTGCAACCGCCGCCGGTTTGCCGGATCAATGCGAGCGGCACGACCACCTTAGTGGAGTTCACGGTTGGTCGCCCGCATGCGGTAGGTCGGTAGGCTGTGTGTCGCAGGAGGTGGGGTGTTGTGAGGGGGATGAGACGCTTGTGGTGGCGGAGTTCTTCTGGTTGATTCTGATGGGGTGTGCAAGCTCACCGACGAGCAGTAGCGGGTAAGATATTGGGATTTTCCCAATTTTCGCGTAGGATGTCTCCATGAGTGAAGATATGCGTGAGATTGGGGAACGCATCAAGTCGCGGATGCCTGAGGGTATGACCCAGCAGTCACTGGCTGAGGCAATGGAGATGACGCCTGATGCCTTGTCGCGAATGCTCAACGGAAAACGTGGTATCACCATGACCGAGTTGGGCAAGGCTGCGGAGGTGCTCGGGGCCAGTGCTCATTGGTTGGTGACGGGGCACAAGGATCCCTATGCCATGAGGTTTGCCGCTCGGCACACGTATGATTTCGATACTCATCGGCATATCAACGAAGGACGGGAGAAAGATCGCGAGGTCCTCGACCATATAGCTGAGGTGTACCGGGCCGCGCATGGAAGTCTCAGGGCTAGTTCGGTGGTTCTGCCGAAGACCGCCAAACAGATGCGTGAAGCATTGGGTGATGGATTCGTTAATGACTTCGCCGCGCGCGTGAAAGAGGTTCTCGACGTTGACGTCATGAAGCGTTCCGGATTGTCGACGGATTACTCTCTGTGCATCGTCGGGCGGCGCGTTGTTGTGCTGAACAAACAGTTCTGGGCTCGTACGACTTGGTCTCTGGCCCATGAGCTAGGGCATCTCGTTCAAGGGCACCTGGATCGTGATGGAGACATCGCGGGCGAGGCGGACGAAAAACAAGCGAACGCTTTCGCTGCGGAATTGCTGCTGCCCGAGAAATGGATGAGGAACTTCAATTGGCCCGCATTGACCCGCGCGGATGTCGCTCGGATGGTTTGGGAGGCCAAGGTCTCGGCTGCTGCGATGAGGGTCAGAATTGAGACATTGAGATTGAAAGCGTCGGATGAGGTTCGCGAAGCCTTGGAGCTGACGACTCCGAAGTTACTCACACTCGCCAGAACTAGCGCGGCGGAGCGATACCGAGATGTATTCGTCCCTGATTGGTCCCCGACTGTCATAGCTGCGTTGCTTGAGGAGACGGAGAAAGGTAACGCGGATCCGATGCTGACTTCCAGGGTTTTAGGTGTCCCCGTTGACGACATCGATTTTCCTGAGCCGCCGAGCGAGGAGGAGATGGTCGAGCGGTACGAAAGAACGATGTTGGATCGTCGTAGGCGTGACGACGGGGCTGGGGAGTCTGCATTGTGACGATTGAGGATGGGATCGGGTGGACGTGGGTCTCGAACCAGGATAAAGAAGCGTTGCGAGGACTTCAGTCGTTCCAATGCACCACAGATCGACCGAAGTCCCCCGGGGGTAGAGCGCTGCGACATCCTAAGCCGTGGGAGCTCGAGGTCCAGAGTTACTTTCGCGACAGAGGGTGCGGAAGGGCCAAGAAAAGAGGCACGCGGCGTTTACTGCTCGCGCGGAGGAGCGGGGTCATTGTGGCCGCCGCGGACACTGAAGTGAGTATTAGCAAAGATGGCGACGGCAGCTATGTCAATTTCTTCATCTGTGCAGTTGCCATAAATGTGTCCGAGCGAGGTAAAGGGGGCCGATTGGCCAGAGAACTCGTGCAGGTTCTCAAGGATTGCGCTGTGCAGAAAGCGCGTGAGGGAGGGCTGCCGAGGGCCAAAGTGTATGGGCGCATTGACGCTAATAATGAGCCGAGTGTGCATTTGGTGGATGACATGGGATTCGAGTTGGAGCAGATGGAGTCTGTGCATCTTCAGACTTGGTCCACCATGCTTGGCGTTTAGTTCGTTTTCCCCGACTGTGATGGGCGAACGGTGCCGGAAGCCGGCAGTCGATTGCTTCAAGGTGCGAGGGGTGGGGCCACTACCCGCTGACTTGACGTCCTTGCCTGCGTACACCACGTCGTCACAACCGTGCAGGTTGGTGAAGGTCTCTTTGCGTATGACCATGCGTGCACTCCAAGCACCAGGAAGGTAGCGGAGATAAGGAATTAGGTAGCTAGTTAGAGGCGATGACAACTTCGAAGGCGGGATAGCATAGGCGAAATCGTCGTCAGCTTGCTGCTTCGATAAGATTCCCTGGTGAGTTCTGACACTGCATCCAGCCAGTCCCCTGACGTCTCCGAGCAGATGCAGGTCCGCCTCGACAAGCGGGCCCGGATCATCGCTGACGGAGGCCAGGCTTATCCGGTCGATTTGCTACGCGACCACACCCTGGTCCAGGTTCGTCAGAAATACACCGACGACACCGGGGAGCTGACCTTGGCGCCTGGCGAGGAGACCACCGATGAGGTCACCGTCGGCGGACGTGTCGTCTTTGTCCGCAATACCGGCAAACTGTGTTTCGCCAGCTTGCAGGACGGGTTTACCGAGACTTCCAACGGTGAGCGGTTGCAGATCATGCTTTCCAAAGCCGAGGTGGGCGATGAGTCCTTGGCTGCGTGGAAGTCCGACGTTGACCTGGGTGACCACGTCTGGGTGCGTGGCCGAGTCGTCGTCTCTCGTCGTGGTGAGTTATCCATCATGGCTGCTGAGTGGCGGATGGCCTCCAAGGCTCTGCGTCCGCTGCCGACCCTCCATAAGGAGCTCTCGGAGGAGACCCGGGTGCGTCGTCGCTACGCGGATCTCGTCGTTCGTGAAGAGTCTCGCCAGATGGTGCGCACCCGCGCCGTTATCACCCGCGCGGTGCGTCGCGCCCTCGACGAGCGCGGTTTCCTTGAGATCGAGACTCCGATCCTGCAGTTGGTCCACGGTGGTGCCGCAGCCCGCCCGTTTAATACCCACCTCAATGCCTTCGACATTGACATGAGTTTGCGTATCGCTCTTGAGCTCTATCTCAAGCGGACGATGGTCGGCGGCACCGATCGGGTCTACGAGATGGGTCGGGTCTTCCGCAACGAGGGTATTGATTCCAGCCACTCGGCCGAGTTCTCTATGCTCGAGGCCTACATGAGCTGGGGCAACCAATTCACTATTGCTGAGGTGATCAAGGACATCATGATGGCGGTGGCCGACGCCCTCGACGTCCATCAGATTGAGACCCCCAAGGGCACTATCGACCTCGACGGGCAGTGGCGTTGGGTCAGCGTCTACCCAGGCCTGTCGGAAAAACTAGGGCGTGAAGTCACCCTTGACACCCCGTTGGAGGAGTTGCAGTCCATCGCCGCTGAGCACGAGATTGAGATCGACCAGTCTTGGGAGGCCGGCAAGGTCGTTATGGAGCTTTTCGGTGAACTCGTCGAGCCGGGCCTTATCAACCCCACCTTCGTCTGTGATTACCCGGCTATCGCCCAGCCGCTGGCCCGTCCGCACCGCGACGATCCTCGCATGGTTGAGGCCTGGGACCTCATCATTGGCGGGATGGAGCGCGGTACTGGCTTCTCCGAGCTCGTCGACCCAGTCATCCAGCGCGAAGTGCTTACCAAGCAATCCCTCGCTGCTGCCGCGGGTGACCCTGAGGCGATGCAGCTTGACGAGGACTTCCTCGAGGCCCTGGAATTCGGCTGCCCGCCCATGGGTGGTCTGGGGCTGGGTGTCGACCGGCTGGTGATGCTCTTTACCAACGCTGGGATCCGCGAGACGATCCTCTTCCCGCTGCTCAAGCCGGAACACTGACTGAAGGCCCGCCGGGACATCCCTGGTGGGCCTCCCGCTCATTTCCACAGGGTAGCGACGCCGAATCCAGCAGCCATGAGCCCCATGCCGATGAGGATGTTCCAGTCACCCAGGTTGCTGATACCGGGGATCTGATTACCTGCGATGTAGTAGACGATCAGCCACAACACTCCGAGTAAAAAGAGGGGGACGAAGACCTTCGGGACCCATGAGCGATCAACCGGTGCAGCCTTTTTTTCGGCTCGTCGTTCGTCCATTGTGGCCCGGTTCTTGGCCTGGGCCTTCTTCTTGGCTTGCGGTCTGACCTTCGATTCGGGCACGGTGACTACTCCTGGGGTTCGAGGACACGCCCACCGAGCGTGATGGGACAAGTCTTGCTTGACTAGCCTAGAGGACGATCGCCAATTCCGGCGACACGGGTCAGCCTGCGAGGAGGGGACGATGAGCGACGACAACGACCCTGATGACGTCCGTCCCGACGACGCATCCGTCGATATCGACGAGGATAGGTCGCAGGCTACGACAGACCCCTCTATTCAGGACGTCCGTTCGGATTCGCGGCACCCTCGTCTAGCTAGATCCGCCAGCGTGATTGTCATGGCCCTGGCTGGTCTCATGATGACGACGGCTGCTATCAATTCACGCGGTCACGATCTTCGGCCCGAGCGTGATACCGACATGGCCACCCTGGTGCGTAGCCAGGCCAGTCACAACGCCGCCTTGCAGAAGGAGGCAGCCGGTCTGCGGGCGCAGGTGGAAGACCTTTCCAAAGCTAATCAGACTCCGGGCGTCACGTCCTCGGTCATCTCGTCGGCGTCGGCTTTAGCGCCGTCCGTTGGTTTGGAAGCTGTCAGTGGTAAAGCCCTGCGCGTCACGCTCGACGACGCGCCCCTCAGCGAGAATCCGGACGGGGTCGACGCCAACATGCTGGTCGTCCACCAGCAGGACATCCAGATGGTTGTCAACACCTTGTGGTCTGGGGGAGCAGAGGCCATGACCATTCAGGGGCAGCGAGTCATCTCCACCACAGCCGTGAAATGCGTCGGTAATACCGTGGTCCTGCATGGCGTGGCCTACGCTCCTCCCTACGTCATCGAGGCGATCGGGGACCTCAACGCCATGCAGAAAGCTCTCGACACCTCTGAAGCGGTGTGCATTTACAAGGAATACGTGAGTGCTTACCAGCTCGGGTGGTCGGTGGAGAGAGCTGGCCAAGTCACCATGCCTGCCTACACCGGCGCCGTTGCTGTGAGTCACGCCACGCCGCGTTGAGCCGGGCAATTTAGCGGACGCTGTGGTGTGGGGACATCGAAGCCCCCGCTAGCGCCAGCCAGATGAGCCCGCCGATGAGCGCATCGGGCTTCAGCGGCCCGACGACGAACTAGTCGTGGGTACTGCAGTCGTCGGGGCCGGCGGGACCGGTGCGATTGACGACGAGGACGGTTCCTCGGAAGGAGCGGAGTTCGTCGGTGGCTCGCGAGTAGGCTCTGGGGCTGGCGGTGCCACGGCAACGAGCACCTTGATGGCCGTTGACCTGTTAGCAATAGCCCCATAATCCGGATCCTGGCCAAAGACCGTTCCTGGAGCAGCAGAGGACGTCACCTGACGCTCCACCGAGATGGAGAATCCGCTTGATCCAGCGGCCGAATTAGCCTCTTCGACGCTCATACCCTTAAGGTTCGGCACCACCGACTTGCCGGTGGCGATCGTCAAGGTGACCTGCTGATCTGGGGTCAGTGTCGTTCCGGCTCCCGGGCTGACAGCGTCAACGGCGCCAGCTTTCGCCGAATTCGGCTCAGTCTTGGGGTCGTCGTTAGTTGCCTTGATCTGGCTATCAGAGAACCCGGCATCCTTAAGGGCTTTAAGGGCGTCGTTCTTAGGCAGTCCGACGATATTGCGCGGGATCGTTAGCTGCTTCGGGCCATCGTTAACCGTGATTTTCACGTCGCTACCGGCAGGAACCTTCTCGTTAGCGGCTGGGCTTTGCGAGACGACCTGGTTGGCGGTCGCCTGGTCCTTTTGAACGTGGTCGACCTGGACCTTCAGACCGGCATTTTCCAGGGTTGAGGTTGCCCCCTGTTGGCTCAAGCCGGTGACGGCTGGAACTTTGACCATCTTCACCGTTCTGGATGGTGTAGGAGCCGGAGAGGGCTGCGAGGACGAATTAAAGATCTTATGTAATCCGAACCCGAGCAGGGCGAGCAGCACCACGACTACGATCGTGACGATGATAACCGGCCAACGTTTACGATGCGGCTCTTCAGGCTCCTGGGGACTTTCAGCGCTAGCAGGGCTGGCCTCGTCTTGCTGAGCAGCAGTGGCAGGGACGGGATCGGTTGCAGCGGCTGGAATAAGGTGAGTCTGCTCCTCGGTATCAGCCTCAGAATCGGCGTAATTCTGCATCGCAAAAGGTTCGCGTCCCGAGAGTAGGCGATCAATGTCGTCACGCATCTGCTTGGCAGTCTGGTAACGATCCGCCGGGTCCTTGGCGAGCGCCTTGAGGGTGATTGCGTCCATCTGATGGGTGATCTCAGCGTCCAGGGAGGACGGTGGGGCCGGGACCTCGCGGACGTGCTGGTAGGCCACCGAGACGGGGGAGTCACCGATAAACGGTGGGCGCCCGACCAGCAGCTCATAGAGAAGGCAGCCGGTGGCATAGATATCAGCGCGATTGTCGACGGTCTCGCCGCGGGCTTGCTCAGGGGATAGGTACTGGGCCGTGCCTATGACGGCGGCCGTTTGGGTCATGGTGGCGGAGGTGTCGGCGACCGCTCGTGCGATACCGAAGTCCATGACCTTGACGTAGCCCTCGCGGGTGAGCATGACGTTAGCTGGTTTGATGTCGCGGTGGACAATGCCGGCGGCGTGGGAGTAGCTCAGCGCATCGAGCACACCTTGAGTGAACTCCAGGGCACGCCGGGGGAGGATCTTGCGACCGTCACGTAGCACGTCGCGCAGGGTGTGACCGTCAATGAGCTCCATGACGATAAACGGCACCGGCAGGCCGGTAGCCGGGTCTTTCGTTTCACCTGTGTCGTACACGGCGGCGATATTGGGGTGATTAAGCCGCGCAGCCGACTGCGCCTCGCGCTGGAACCTCGCTTGGAAGGTGTCGTCGCTGGCGAGGTCAGTGCGCAGCTTCTTGACCGCGACGTCGCGGCCGAGGCGGTGGTCGCGGGCCTTCCAGACATCGGCCATGCCGCCACGACCGATGAGATTCTGCAGCTCGTAACGCCCGGAGAGCCAACTCTCAGCGCTCATTGAGGGATCTCCTTTGTGTTGACGTAGTGGGTTGTTTGTCTGCTTGTCATCTCATCGCCTCGATGACATCTCTAGCGATGGGAGCCGCGAGTCGGCCTCCTGAGACTTCATTGATGGCGGTGTCCGAAGATTGGATGAAGACCGCTACTGCGACGTGCGGGTTGTCCGACCATCCGACGAACCACGCATAGGGGGCCTTACCTTTTACCGTCTGGGCGGTGCCGGTCTTACCGCCGACGGTGGTCCCATTAATGCGCGCCCTCTTGCCAGTGCCATTGTTGACCACCGAGACCATCATCGCCTTCAGCTGCTCGGCCGACTCCTTTGTCATCGGTTGAGACATCTGCTTCGGGTGATGTTCGGAGACTACCTGCAGGTTTGATGCTCTCACCTGCGCGGTGAGGTAAGGGGTCATGAGTTTGCCGCCATTGGCGATGCCGGCAGTCACCATGGCCATTTGCAGCGGAGAGGCTGCGACGTCGTACTGGCCGATGGAGCTCTGCGCCAACTGCGCATCGGTGAGGTTCTGCGGGAATCTTGATGCGGCTGAGGACACATCGGAGTTGACAACCTTGCCAAACCCGAATCGCTCAGCCTGATCTCGGATCTTGTCTTGGCCCAGGCTCACGCCAACTTTACCGAAGGCGGTATTGCACGAGATGTCAAGGGCGTGGGCCAAGGTGATCCTGCTGCCCCCACAGTTGGTCTCGTTCGTCAGCGGGGTGCGAGTGCCCGGCAGGATCCAATTTTCCGGTGAGTCGACCATGGAATTCGGGTGGTACCCGTTCTGGAGAGCTGCCGCGGCGGTCACCAGTTTGAATGTTGACCCCGGAGGGTAGATTTCTCGGGTCGCGCGGTTCGTCAGCGGAGACGACGGGTCCGCAACGAGGTTCTTCCATGCTCGGGTGGTGTCATTGAGGTGGTGGGAGGCAAGCTCGTTGGGATCATAGGAGGGGGACGACGCCATAGCCAGCACCGCGCCGGTGGTGTAGTCCAATGCGACGACAGCGCCCTTCTTTCCCTTGAGTCCGTCCCACGCGGCATCCTGTGCTTTGGCGTTAATCGTCGTGGTGATAGAGCCGCCTTCAGGTTTGTGGCCAGATAAGGTGCCGGTGATGCGAGAGAGCCATTGGGCATCGGAGGTTCCGGTGAGCTGGGCGTTCTGGGTCTGCTCCAGCATGGATCGCCCGTAGTAGTAGGAGTAATACCCGGTGATGGGTGCGTACTTCGGCCCCGACGGGTACACACGCTGATAGGCGAACTTGCCATTGCTTGACGTCGTGGTGGCGATCGGTCTCGAACCGACGAGGATATTGCCGCGGTTCTGGGAGAACTCCGCGTCACGCACCCGGACGTTGTGGGGATCGTTGTTGAGACTGGCCTGCCGGAACATAGCCGAACCTGTGAGGTTGACCATGAGGGCCAGGAACATCAGCCCGGCGAGCAAAGAGACTGCGCGAATTTGTCTATTCATCGCGTGCCTCCGGTGATGGCCTGTTGCGGATCAGGTGCCGGGACGGTGGCGGTGAAGTCGTCGGCAGGCTTTCGGTTCCGGTGTGAGACGATCATGATGATCGCAACGATGACCCAGTTTGCGATCAACGAAGAACCACCTTGACTCATAAATGGCGTTGTCAGACCGGTCAATGGTAGAAGGCGGGTGACGCCACCGATGATGGCGAAGACCTGCAGGGCGAGGGTGAAGGACAAGCCAGCGACCATAAGCTTGCCGAAGTCATCACGGCAACCGAGGCTGGTGCGCATTCCGCGGGCGGTAAGGATGAAGAAGAGCACGATGACGGCCATGAGGCCGGTGACGCCGAGTTCCTCACCTATGGATGTAGCGATGAAGTCACTCCACGCTAGCGGAACCATGCCGGGGCGTCCTAACCCCCAGCCGCGTCCGGCTAATCCTCCCCAGGCGAGCCCGAATTGTGCCTGGATGATTTGGTAGTTCTGGGTGTAGTTGCTGAATGGGTGCAGCCATGAGTCGAAGCGAACTCGTACGTGGCCGAAGCAGGTATACGCCAGCACAGCGCCGCCGAGGAAGCTCACCGCCCCTAGTATGGCCCATCCGACTCGTTCGGTGGTGATGTACAGCATCACGACGAACATGCCGTAGAACAGCATTCCGGTGCCCAGGTCGTTCTGGTAGACGATGACGAGCATCGTTGCTACCCACATAACGGCAATTGGCCCGAGGTCGCGGGCGCGCGGCAGAGTGATTCCAAGGATCTTGTGTCCGGCGCGGGAAAGGACGTCACGATTGTCGACGAGGTAGCCAGCAAAAGCGATAGCGAGCACGACCTTTGATACTTCGGCTGGCTGGAAGGTGTAGGAGCCAACGTGGATCCACACCCGCGACCCCAACGTCGCCATGCCCAGGCTCGGCACCAAGGGCAGCATGAGGAAAACCAGGCCCACAATGAACAGTACATACGGGTAGCGCTGCAAGTTGCGGTGGTCGCGCAGGATGAGCAGCGTCGCGACGAAGAGGACAATACCCAAAGCCGTCCACAAAGCCTGGGCATCCATGCGGTGATAGTGCGGATCAGGAATGTAGTCGATGCGATGGATCATCGCTAGCCCGAGCCCATTGAGAGTGAAGACGATAGGCAGGATTACCGGGTCAGCGTAGGGAATGACGAACCTCACGAAAATATGCGCGACGATAGCCACCGCCAGCCACACGCCGCCGACGGTTGTCCACGTATCTGGCAGCACGTGGTTGATGTTGAGCTCGGTGAGAACCCATCCGCCGAAGCCGATAGCCCAGGCGATGAGGAGCATGAAGAGTTCCGTCCAGCGCCTCTTGGCCTGGATGACGACGGTGCCGTCATCAAATTCCTGTCCGATACTCATTGGCAATCCCCCGAAGTGACGGCCGGGAGGTCGACTTCATGGCCTGCGGCGCTCGGTGAGGGCATAGCGGAAGTTGGCGTCGGCATGGCCGGGGTTGGTACAGCGGACGGCTGGGGAGTGTGATGGGCGTTCGCGGTGGGTCCGCTGGCGGAAGGTTGCGGGGGTGTTGAGGGGGGCGTCGCGGGTTTAGTAGGAGGTGGCGCAGTGGCAGCCTCCCTTATTACCTTGCACTGTTGAGCCCCAGTACGCAGTTCAGCAACTGTGGCGTGGGCTGAATCCATGGACGAGACCCTTATATTCCCCAAGACGCGGTCTCGGTAATAGCGGGGAAGATCAGCAGTTTTGATGTTGGTTTTCTCGGTGACGTGAGATAGCTGAATCCAGGCTAAATTGTCGGGTGATCCTTGGTAGATGGCTACTGTGTCGTCGTCGGTACCAACGTAGTACTGGGTGTTGAGGTAGGCGCGAGCGCCAAAAATGCCGCCGACTACCACAGCGACGAAGGCCAAGATGACGACGGGCCACAACCAATGGCGGCGGTGACGGGTCATGGAGTCAACGGGGGCGTAGCGCATCGACTCTTCAGCCTCGGAGTCGAACAATACGGTTGACTTGCCGTCATTGTTTGTCGCGGATGCCGGTTGATCGAGGGGCAGTGGGGCGGTGACCTCATGCTCGGGTACTTTGCGGGTCGTTGCTGCGCCAATGATGTGTGGTTCGGAAGCGTCCAGGTTGGGGTCGGCCTCAACGACCTCGGCGACGACGATGGTGATGTTGTCAGTGCCGCCGCCAGCATGGGCGTCTGTTGTGAGCAGATCGACGACGTCGTCGAGGTTGGTGGTGTTGAGGTGCTCGCCGATCGTATCGTCGTTAACCAGACCGCATAGTCCGTCGGAGCAGAAGAGAATGCGGTCACCCAAACGAAGATCCACGATCTGAGTGTCCGGGATGTGCTGAGGCTGACCATTAAGCACCTTGAGCAGGAGGGACCGGTGCGGGTGAACAGCGGCCTCCTCGGGAGTAATCCGCCCATCGTCAATAAGAGACTGCACCCAGGAATGATCGTGAGTCATCCGCTTCATCCGGCCTTGACGCAGCAAATAGCCACGGGAGTCGCCGATGTGAACGATGCCAAGCTGGGTACCAGAGAACATCGCGCCACAGAAGGTCGTTCCCATCCCTTCAAGGGAGGAGTCCCATGCGACGAGATCCGCCAGTTCGTCGTTGGCGTCGGCTACCGCACCGGAAAGAACGGTGAGCATCTCCTCACCTTGGGGGCGAGCTGGTGAGCCCTCGCCGGAGAACCTTCGGTCGGCCTTAGCAACATGGCGTACCGCGACGGTCGAGGCAAGGTCACCCGCGGCTGCGCCTCCCATGCCGTCAGCGACGACGAGCATCCTCGGGGAGACGTATCCCGAGTCTTGATTATTGCGTCGGACCAGACCGATTTCGGAGTGGCATCGAATATCGAGGGAAAAGGCCATTGCTCATCGCCTACCGGTGACGGTCATGGTGGTCCTGCCAATTCGCACCTCGTCCCCCACCGACAGGCGCGTCGGATTCTCGATGCGCTCACCGTTGACATGGGTGCCGTTGGTCGAGGCCAGATCCTCAACGAACCATGCGCCGTCGATCCCTGGGCTGAACTCGGCATGGTGGGTGGAGGCGTAGTCGTCGTCGATCGGTAGGGTGCAGTCGTTGCCGCGCCCTACCGTGACGCCGTTGGCTAGCGGAACAAAGGTGCCAGCTCGACTCCCCGAAATGACCTGCAGGCCGGTTGGTATTGGGGCAGGCTCACGACGACGAGTTCTGCGGCCTTTACTGCGTCGTCCGGTTTCCACGGCGGCTTCTCCAGCATTGCGAGGAACCCGGTGACCGTAGATATCGGTACGAATGACATTGGTGACAAACAGGATGAAGATCCACAATATCGCCAGATAAGCGATGCGTAATAGTGTGACGAGAAATTCGCTCACGATCAGATCCTCGTCGGCGAGTGGACCAGCATCCTCGTTGAGCCGATCTCGATGCGTGACCCGTCGCCAAGTTCGGTGCTGGTGACCTTGACGCCATTGACCGTCACCCCATTGGTGGAGTCGAGGTCCTCAATGGACAAACCAATGTCGTTGCCCTGGGGCCAGACGTTGATACGAGCATGGAGGCGAGAGATACCCGGATCGTTGATGCGGATGTCGGCGTCAGACCCACGGCCAATCGTCAGTCCCGGAGGGGTGAGGGGATGGCGCACCCCGTCGACTTCCAGCACGAGCGGTGCACGCCGATCTGAGACGGCCTTTGCGTGGTTTTCCCCGGTGAGGACGGTGAACTTACCCACTGGAAGGGCGTCGTCTAAGTCGTACCGAATGTGGATAGGCCCGTTGAACACGTAGTGACGTTCACTGGCGTGGTCGCGCAGGGTTGGGATGATCTCGGCGTTAAGGGTCTTGGTGTAGGGGACTAGACGCTCGTAATCACGGCTGGACAAGCGGACGACGAAATCGTTCGGGACCAGTGACTTGTCGCGGGACAGGATTTGCGCCTCGGAGTCGAGCTCGCGCTGCAGCCGACCAGCGATCTCCACCGGTTCAACCTCGCCACGGAAGGCGCGTGCGAAGACGCCGCTGACGGCACCTTCGATCGACTTCTCGACTTTGTCCAGGAATCCCACTCGGCTCCTCCTTCCGGCTACATGTCGGGTTCGGCGCCCGTTTCACACGGGCAACCCCCCATGCGAGTGTACCCAGAAGGTTTGACGGCGCCGCGTGGAGACCGTGTTCCGCGTGGCGTGTGGGTGGGCCGAACACGTTCTCGGATACGCTACGCGCCGTAGAGAACCGGCTCAGTGGTGACTCCGCCCAACATTGAACATGAGGTCGAGCCATGCCTCGCCGATCTTTGCGCCGGCGTGGTCGGCAAGGACCTCGGCGACATACTCCCGTTGGATCCGACGCAGCGGTGCGTCAGCCATGCCCTGGGCCAGGGCGCTCGACAATTCGCCGGCGGCAGGGTACCCGCACCGCGACAAGATGTCAGCTGCCGCAGGGGTGTCGGCGTAAGCGGCTGCGGGCAGGCCGGCGCCAGCGGCGTCGAGGATTCGGGAGGCCAGATCCTCCTTGCGGGTCATGACGAGGGCCAACTCGCTCTGGTTCATAACCGTGTTTTCGGATCCAGCTGGGTGAATACCGACGTCGCGGCGGGCTGCCACTGCCGAGCGGGCTCTGGATTCATCGTCAAGGCAGATCTCCAAGGACCAGCCGGGCACAACTTGGCAGGCGTGGTCGAAGGCGAGGAGAGCGTCGGCAAGCTGCTCATCGGTGCACGGGCCAAGTAGGGCAATTCGGTTGGGGCGGTCGCCAGGGGCCGGACCGCCGCCAGCCGCCGGGACGCCGATGGAATGCACCGGGACGCCGAGGTGTTCCCAAGGTTCGGTCTGGGGGTTAGGGGTGACGACAACGTCAACAATTTCCGCAAGCTTGTCAGGAGCGTCGTCAGGGTCGGTGGCGAGCAGGACGACGACGGGGCGGTCCGACTGGGCTTGAAGGCCGACGATCTCGTCAAGACGACGGGGATCAGTAACGATGAGTGCGCACTGGTGGTCGAGGCTCTCAACGAGTTCGTGGCGCGCCGTCCCCTGACGGTGACGTGACCATTTCGCTAGCACCTTGTGTGCCGGGGCAGGCATTGACGAAGCGGTGTCCTCGGATCCCTCGATCGGGAGCTGTGACACATCGATTCCCCGCCGGGAGAACTCGTTGGTGAGATCGGCGACGAGACGGCCAGGGCGGCCCTCGCCTGCGGCGGTCACCATGACGATGCGGCGGAAGCCGCGGGTGACATGGGTTGCCCGGTTGATGGTCTTGGCCAGGCCGAGATTGAGGTGCATGGTGTTTATTCTGCCGCGCGAGGGGGCTCATGAGAGGGGGCTCATGAGGGGCCGCACCGTTTCAGTTCGATAGTTACGCGAGGTGTTCGGAGGCCCACAGCCAGGCGCGTAATCGACTTGCCCGCTCGCGCTGAAACTCGCGGAGTTGCGGCATTCCAGCGGGGTCGGGATTGCGGCATTCGCGTTCTGAGAGCCCCAAAATGGCGACGAGAAAGTCGACGATAGGTTCGACTGCTGGTCCGCCGTGAGTGGATGGGGAGAACTCAGCCGCGACGCGCTTAACTAGGTCATCGGCGCGATTCCATCGCGGGGCGTCAATTGGATCGGTGTGAATGATGTCGACGATGAGTCCTGCAGCGTCGACCCATGCCGGGCCGATCACGGCATGGGACCAATCAACGAGAACAGTTCCGCTAGTGCGCAAAAGCACGTTGTCGGATCGAACCGCGTTATGGATAACGGTGTCACCGTAAGCGTGGCGGGCGAGCCGCTCGACGCGTCCGGCGAGGTCGGGTAGGCGCTCGATGAGCCAGGGGTCGAGGTCGGTGGGGGTGTCGGCCATGAACTGTTCCCACACCGAGGGGGTGTTTTGCAGGCGTGCCGAAAATGGTTCCCACTGCTGGTGGAAATCGGCCGTCACTTCAGTCAGCCGGGACAGCGAAGCAAGGGTGGTGTCGATGTCCTCATCTGACCAGGGCAGGTCGGGGTGGGGGCCCTCGATGTCGGAGGTGACCATGCCTACCCATCCATCGACGTCGATGCGACCAAGTAGGTGCGGGGCGGGCGCGGTGTCGGGGAGGAGCGACAGCAGGGTGGCTTCACGACGGTTGAGGCTGGGGATGGCCTCATTGATGGCTGGATGGCCAATTTTGACGAAGGCATGAGAACCATCGGCGGTGACGACTCGCGATGCCACGCCAGGAGTGGTGCCGTGGGTCTGGACGTGATCGACGGAGACCGGGGACCCCAGAATTTCGGCGACTCGATGGTGAACCGAATCGGGCAGTTGATCCCAGCGGACTCGTGATGGTTTCATGGACGCCTCCTCGTGCCCTTAGCCCATACTTTAGTTCACGACGTGGCCGTCGTGGCGATACCTAGGTTCGGAAGTGCAACACCGTCTAGCGTGTGAGTGTTCAAGTCGTTACGTGGAGGGGTTTGCTTCCTTGCGTTTAGGGTACCGGCTTGCCGGTCCGGTCGATCGCCACCGGTAATGGACCAGCATTCGCCAACCACTATCTCTGTCTGGATGCTCTCGGTATCCCCAAGCTGACCTGGATAAGGTTTGTCGCGAGATCAACACTCGCCCCCGGGCCTGCCTAAATGGATGCATGGTTGCTGACATGTTCGACGAACATATTGACTAACTCCGGTTATCATCAACACCACCTGCACCCGTCGTAATCCCAACGAGAACTTAAGGTGACGACGGGAGAGACCGAAGTTGCCAGCGATGGGTCGCATTTGCACATCCCGGTATTTCGTGGTCCTTGGGTCGATCGGGTGATTTTCGTCGAATCGGATCGTGTGGCGGTCGAGATGGCCAAACTGCGTCCATACCTTGTCTTGATCAACGCTAAGTCTCCTTGGGTGTATAGATGGGGGCGGTCTAGTTCTGGGTGGTGGTGTTAGTTGTCGTAGTGGTGTGGTGGTGGGGTGAGGGCGTTGAGGTGTGCTAGTTGTTCGGGGTTGGTGTTGTAGAAGTCGCGGTGTTCTCGGTAGGCGTCGGCTGCCAGGATATTGCGCCATATTTGGGCTTGTTCGTCCCAGTTGGGGTCGGTGATGTTGGCTTGGGGGAGTTGGATGTGGCGGTGGTGGAGTTCTTCGGCGAGTCGCAGATGTACGAGGGCGTAGTCGTATCGGTGGTAGTCGATGTTGATTTTGGTTTTTCCGGCCCAGATTTTGTAGCGGTGGCCACCGATGTCGAATCGGGTGATGTCGGTGAATTGGATTTGGTGATAGAAGAAGGGTCCGAATCGGGTCCAGATTTTGTCGTAGTCGACGCCGTATCTGCGGAGTGTGACGTCGCTGAGAATCCAGACGGGCGTTCCGAGAAAGAAAATGAAGCAAAACCATCCTCCGATGCTGTCCCTGATTCCGTCGGAATTACTCAGGAATATTGACAGCATGCCCCAGGTGATCTCTGCTGTGAGGGGTAGCCATACTGGGACTAGGCCTCTGGCTTGGGAGAATACGCGCGGGTGGTGTGGGTCCCAGCCCATGACGCGTAGTGCTTCTTGGACTCGGTAGGCTCCTTCGGCGGGTAGTTCGAGTGATGCGTCATCGTTGGGGCCGAATTCGCGTGGCCCGGCGCTGTTGTCTATAAACATGATTTGGAGTTATTTGGAGGTGTGTAGCCCAGGGAAGCTGGTGTGGGCTGCGTTTCCTAGGGTGTGGGCTGTCTTCTTGCTGAAACCATCAGCAAAATCATGGGGATCCTGGCCATTCATAGCGGTGGAGATTTCCTGGGTGGTGGCGTCGGCAATCGCGCCCCTCACTAGCTCGTGGCCAAACGTGGAAAACTGCTGCTTCACCCCCATCGTATCCGTCAGCAGCGCGGGCCCGCGCTTGAAGCAGCCATTATTGAAACTGATGTTTGGCCGCGCCATTGCGTTCCCTCGTGCTGACAAGACCACCCCGAAGATAGCATTGCCATTGGCCTGAGCCAGACCGCTCGCACTGAAATGCTTATCATGAGACATGGCAGTATCCATGATGTATTGCGTGTTGGAGGCGGCGAAATTGGATGCTGCCGAACCCGCGAAGTGATGTATGTACATGGTTTCGAGCGCATCGAGATCCCCACTCTTGGCGGCCAGCTTCAGAGCGTTGTTGGCGGCAGTGTTGGCGTTGAGTATTCCCTTCAGCCCGGTCTGGGCGAATCTCACCTCATCGCGAACGCTGAACTTGGTGATGGCTGCTGCGGCGGTGTCGGAGTGTTTCAAAACCTGGGTGCCAACAAGGTTGGTGGTGCCTGCCCCGACACCTCCCACGACAAACCCGATGAGGGCTTCTTTGCTGACTGTTCCCCAATTTACATCCCCGGTTGCGTATTTCTGGGAGCTAGCGGAAAAGCCGCCTGAGATGAGTCCCCCGGAAATGGCCGCGGCTAGGAGGGGTCCTCCTACGCCCGTGGCCGCTACGGCGATACCGCCGATGACGAGGCCGGCACCGATCAGGAAGTCCCGGGAGAGGATCCGGTCTTTGTGGGCGGTCCACCAGTGGCTGATCGGATCGGTGATGTGATGCACGAGTGTGCTGACGTAGTGTGCGAGTGTGCCGATGGGGTGGGTCAGGCCGGCTAGTTGATCGTCGGTGACGGGGTGGGTCCCCGAGAGGATCGGTGAGGGTGAGGGGGTTGTTGTTGGCGTAGTCGTAGGGGTTGTTGGCCCATAGCGCGCCGGCGGGCGGGGTTAACGGGTCAGGAGACAAAAAGGTGGTGGTAGTTGGGTCGTAGAGGCGCGCTCCCACCAAGGGTGACCATCAACCACTAGCGCGTTCCCGGCCATCCTGATCGTCTCGGGGACACCCTCAATAGCGACCGTCGTTGGTTGGTAGGGGTTGTCAGGGTCGGTGGGCATGACCTCACGCCATAGGTTGGTATCGCCGATGGGTGTGGCACCGAGGATGCGTCCTCCGGGCAGGGGAAGCACAGGACGACCATCAATCGAGGTGGGGGCTCCGGTCACGAGGTCCCAGTCCACTCGTACCTGCTGGCCCTTAGTGGTGATACGACTGGCGCGCCCCAATGCATCGACGTGAGTCGATACGGTCGTGGCGTCGGTGGTGATGTCAGACAGCCAACCCCGTCCATCCCAGGAGTAACGCTCCTCCTGGCCGTCTGAGCTGGTCGCACTGACGCGCCGTCCCGCTGCGTCATAGCGATACTGGGTGGCAGTGGCATGCCCGTGTGCACGCGTACACGTCTGCGCCAGGTGGCCTTCCTGGTCCCAGGCGAAGGTGGTGTCGGTTCCGGATGTGGCGTGGCTGGTGAGCCGGCCATAGGCGTCGTGAGTCCAGTTATGTTGTGTGCGGGGCCCGGTCGCGCTGATGAGTGACCCAGCCTCGTTGTAGCCGTAACTCCAACGCCCTGATGGCCCCTCTATCCCGGTAACCCGCCCCTGAGCATCACGGGCGACACGCGTGACGCGCCCATCGTGGACATACCCACACACCAGGCCGCCATCATGATCCCCAGTGGTCGTGATGGTCGGGGGTGGTGACGTCGGTGAGTCGCCCGGCACTATCCCACGCCAGACTCGCCGCGCCTAAGGCGGAATGAGTAATACGGGTGGGTAGCCCATCACCCCGGTAGGTATATGACACGGTGGCGCGCGTGTCGTCGGCGCGGGTCAGACGACCCTCACCATCCCAATCCCAGCGGTGGCGGCTGATGACCTTACCGTCACCGTCAGTGGTGGTGTGGTCGCAAACAAGCCCGCGCGCATCGACACTGATGGTGTGGTGCAGAGGGGCCGCAGGGTCGGTGTGGTCGTCGATGTGAAGCTGGCGAGCCTCTAGGTCCCACCACTTGCGGGTAGAAACCTGACCGTCAATGGTGACTGTTTCTGTCCCGCCGCGCGTGTCGTAGCTGGTCGTGATGCCATCAGGGCCGGTGTGGCTGGTGAGACGCCCGGCCGGGTTCCAGGTGTAACGGTGGGTTCCGCCGGCGGGATCGGTGGATTCGACGATCTGGTCGAGCTGGTTGTATCGATAGGTGGTCAGCGCGGCGGCGTTGGTGGTGGTGACCAGTCGTCCGCGTTTGTCCCAGGTGTAGCGGTGGACTTGGCCGGCAGCATCGACTGCCGTGATGAGGCGGCCAGCGGTGTTGTAACGGAAGTTCCGGGTTCCGGTGACCGGATCCCAGGTGCGCGTGGGTCGTCCGCACACGTCATAGTCAGCGGTAAAGGTGACGACCTCGCCGGCACGCGTTTCGACGAGCCGACCCACAGGGTCCCAGCTGTACTCGGTGGCAACCCCGGTGGGGTCGATGATGCCAGTTAGTCGGGAATCGGCATCGTAAAGGTAGCGGGTAACCGCGCCGGTCGGATCGGTTGTGCTAGCCAAGCGCCCAGCTGCGTCGTAGGAGTAGCGCTCTTGCAGCCCGGTGGGGCTCGTGATGGCGGACAGGTGTCCTACCTGGTCATAGTCGAACCGGGTGGGTGCACCGAGGGGGTCAGTAAGCACGGCTGGCAGACCGGCTGTGTTGTAGTCGATGCTGCTGGTGGCACCGAAAACATCGGTGCGTGAGACGATGCGCCCATAATCATCGAACTGATCGGCGGCTATCACCCGACCCGCGGCGTTCGTGACCTGAGCCTGGTGGGCGGTAGTAGTGGCGTGCAGACTCACCCCGGGGGGATCGGTGAGCGAGGTCAGTTCTCCGATGATGTTGTAGGAGGCGCGCCAGTGGGCCCCATCCGGGTCCTTCACTCCGCACAGCCGGGCCATCGCGTCACGCAGGAATCCCCAGCTGGCCCCCGTCGGGTAGACCGATCCCCGCCAGATCCCCCACCTCGTCATGCGCCAGTGTCGTCGTGGCGCCGGTTGGGTCAGTGATCGTGGTGATCTGGCCATCAGGGCCCCAGGTGTAGCGGGTGCGTCCACCATCAGGGGCTGTGGCTGTCTCAAGGTGTCCGGCCTCGTCGTAGTCGTAGCTCCAACAGGCCCCGTCCGGATCGATACGCTCGACCAGGCGGCCTGCCTGGTCATGGGTCATTTCGGTGCGGTACCCCAGCGGAGTGAGGATCTGGCTGATCTGTCCGGCCTCATCGTGGCTGATCTGCCATGTGGCACCGACCCCGTTCGTGATGGCCATGATCTGGCCATATTTGTCATAGTCGACACTGATGTTGGCGCCAGTAGCGTCGGTTAGGTGGCGTAGTAGGCCCCGATCCCACGACATCGTTACCGTAGTGCCGTGGGGATCGGCGAGGCGCACCGGGGTGAGTTGCGTGCCGTCGTAGTCCAGGCGTGCCCGGAGTGTGCCGGCGGTTGAGATGGTGGTGAGCCGGTCAGCCTCATCCCAGCCGTACTCAATGACCCCGCCAGTGGGCAGTGTGGTGCGGGTGCGATGTCCCCGCTCGTTATAGGTGTGACGGATAACCTTGCCCGCTCGATCAGTAGCCCCCACAAGGTTGCCATAGCGGTCATACCGCATAGAAGTGCGCTGCCCGTCAGCATCAATGATCCCGACGGTACGGCCCCGGGCATCACTAATCCACGTATTGGAATGGTGACCCTGCCCGTCATCGGCGACGGTTACCCCACCAGGAAGATACGTGAACCGTGTTAGGTGTCCTGTGGCATCGCGCTGGGTGCGGATCCGGCCGAGCGCATCGAAGGTGTTGACGCACTGGGCCACACCAGACGCATCGATAACCTGGCTGAGTAGCCAGCCGTCCCACTGGTAGTGGTGAACCCCGTCAGGACGGGTTACCTCTACCAGTCGACCCTGGGAATCGTAGGCATAGCTTACGCTACGACCATCACTGGCCACGGCCTTAGCCAGACGGCCCTGCGCGTAGAACAGATCCACCGACCGGCCCCACTCGGAGTGCATAGAAGTGATCACGCCATCATGGCGTTCGATCCACACCCCATCACCCGCTCCGGAGGTCGAACCCACCCAGGCGCCCTCAGCGGTGAAGATCAGCCGGCTACCAGTGTTGTCGGCAACGATCCACACGGGCCCAGCCACGGTAGCGCCCTGAACACCAGCTAGATCAGCAGCATCGCCGCGTGAAATCCACACATTGTCTTGGGCGGCCCGCCATGGTCCTTCGACAGTGTGGCAGCCCTCAGCAGTGGGGGAGCCGCTGGCGCCATTGCGGCCCGTGAGCGGGAAAACGATCTCGCGGCCGTCATCGCGCACCCAACGCGCCTGCTCATCAGTGACGATCAAACGCTGATCCAGAATGGTCGACCAGCCAGGCCCTAACACCCCACACGCCTCGGGCTCATCGTAGGCGGCAGCCAGCGTCGAGTTATACATCCGGGAGATCGCCAGCCCCTGGCTCGGCCCGCCAAAGACCACATCCGTTTCCGGGAGCACGAAGTTCCCGGTTGCCGAGTTCACCGGGTCCTCGATGTAACCAGTGGCAGGATCAATCCCACTCAAGGTGGGCGAGGACACCTGAATATCTGCCCGCGTCACACTCACCCCAGCGGCCCGCAACCCGGCCTCCAACGCCACATCGGCCAATATCACCGATCCGGAGCCGCCAGCGGCAGCAAATGCACGGCCCACTGCCTCCAACCACGCCACATCAGCGTCGTTGAGGCCCATCCACCGCTGGTACTGGCCAAACAAGCCCCCCACAGTCAATGATCCATACTGGCAACTCGCGCAGAAGTGCTCGTACAGTGCTTCCAGCGCCGACGCGGGCATCAACCCCCCGATTTGCTCCATGAATCAGCCGGGCCCCACCGGTCAGGTTCGCCGGAACCGCGAAATCAAACTTGACGGGATTTTGGTAATCACCCACGCCACTCGTATCAGACACGGAAACCTCACATTACATACACAACACTCTCACAATACAGACACAACACAGATGGTAGATAACCCCGCACTTGTGAATCTAGATGCTGCCTGGCGTTATGTCCCCCGAGCAACTCGTGGACGTGGTGGAAACTCAGAGCGCTGCCCCCGAGCCATGCATCGTCCTGATCGATGATGCGCACCTGGTTGCCGACGACAGTCAGGTCTTGGCACGAGTGCTGGCCCTTCCGGACTCGCCTTTACTGTTTAATCGTGGCTGGGCGTAATAATGATCTGCGCACCCTGTACAGCCACTGGACGGGGCAGATCCGTAAGTCCCGGCTGGGAGTCCTGCTAGTGCCAGATGCTGATTATGACGGGGACCTGCTGGATGTACGTCTGCCGAGACACCCGGCGGCGACGGTCAACAAGGGAACATTGAAATACTCCCTCACCTATCGCACTATCAAGCAGCCGCTGAGCGGAGACGTCCTCGAGGTGGTCACGTCGGCCCGTTCCTGCCCTGATGCTACGTGGGATGGCACTGCCAAAGTTGTGCCGCATAGTCCGGCGCTCACTTCGATTGATGCCAAATGTGGGTGGACGATCACGCTGAAGACTCTCCCACAGGAGGAGCCGGTGACCGTCACGGCGAAATTCCCAGCGACGGAAGCGGCGATCAGCAATCAGGCAAACCTGCAGACTTGGCTGCAAAATCAGCAGCAAGCTACCGACAAGGCACTGAACAATGACGCTGTTACCTCAACTGCGTACTCTTTGCAACGGTTGCAAACGATGCGGATCAAGATACCCCCGCGGGTCAAGGAAGGATCCGCGATCCCGGTGACGATCTTGGGCACCTGGCCGGGTGGTGAAAATGAGATGACGCCGATCTACACCACGCCTTTCAGCTCAAATCCGACGAGCATCCTCACCGACATCACAGGAGGTAAGTTGGAGAACGTTCGGCTCACGGATCGTTGTTCGGGTGCAGTGTCTATTACCCCGGACGGTCACGACGTGAGTGCTCTGCATCCGGCTTCGTGCAGCATCGGTGCAGAGATCGGGAATTATCAGGTGCAGGAGAGCCCGATTACCATTGTTGCCGGTGGATCGTGACGGCGTCTGTTGAAAATGAAGTTAGTGGTCTTTGGGAAAGGTTCCCACGGGCATTGTTGTTGGTATTGATCTGAGAAGCCGTGGCGATTGTGGGAAGCTGGCCGAACCTGATTCCGTAGTGGCTGGGGGATTGCGGCCAAGATGTGACGCAAGTTCGTACGAGGCTCTGTGCGGTATCTTGAATTGTGTTATATCGAGGAGTTCTCCTTGACTGCCGGTTGGCATATCCTCGTGCAGTCGAGGAACTGCGTCATCGCCACTTCGCACGTCATGAGACTGCCATCACTGATGTCGGCGGCTCGCCAGGTTGGGCCGTGAGCGCCACGCTCAAACCTGAAGGCACAGGTCTCCCGTTCATGATTTAATATGGGCTATGTTCAATCTGCCGCGCCCGGTGAGGTGCTGTTTGGTGGTTCTGCTTGCTCCTGTTGTCATGGGCGCTGCGAAATTCAACTACGGTATGGAGATTAGAGATGAGGATCACGTCCGCTCCACGTTCGTTTACGGTGTCTCTAGAGCAGATCTAGAGGAGGCAGGGAAGAAACCCTCAGATTTCTCCGATTGCGACAAGACGTTCGATGTGTCTGCCTCCGAAAAGCAACACGGCGTAAAAGCTGAGTTCGTCGAGGACAAGGAATACGTTGGCTGCAAATTCACGATGACCACCACTGCAGATGACGCGCGGGGCGCTGGATTGGGATTGACTTTTGATGCGGACAAGGTGTCACTATCTATTGGTAGGAAGTTTTTCGAGGATGCTCGGCTTGATAAAATCAAGGTAGGTGCCTTTAAAGTCTCGGTGACGTTCCCTGGTAAGGTGATCAGCCACTCGGGTTCAAGCAGTGTTGACGGCAATACTGTCACGTGGACCGATATCAAGGACTCTACATCAGGATTGAAGGCTGTGGGCGAGCGACCTACCGGTGCTGCGACGGCGGGACCGCCATTCTGGAAGGGCTTCGGGAGACATGGCATCAGAGGGGGGATCATTGGCCTCATTGCGGGTATTGCCTCCTACTTTGGTAATAAGCGACGTGCGAAGAAAAAGCGGGCGAAGTCTGGCGGGGCAACTGCGACCGCGCAGTACCCGGGATACGGGCAGCCGCAGCCCCAAGAATGGCAGGCTCCGGGTCAGAACGGTCACCAGTATGGGGAATCGATGAATTCCGGGGGCAACCAACCTTATATGCAGGATGGTCGTTACATCGGGGACCCGTGGAATGCAAATTCGACGAACACTTCAGGGTTTAACGAGAAACCCAATCCAAGATAGGTGCGCACCCGGGGCGGTGCTCGCCCCGGTGTGGTCTGTGGTAATTCCCTGTGATGAATCGTTGAGTTGTGTCGGCTTCTATGCCGCAGGTGAGTAGGGTTCGGGTTCGTCCACCAGTGATAGCGGATCTAACAGGGTATTCTCTGCGTAGTTGACGTGCCCTGTTGCGATTTTCTGGTGGATCTTGCTTTTCTCGCGGCTTTCGAAGTTTCCTTTCGCTGCTTGATGTTTGGTTTACTGCTAGCGTAGCCACGTTTTGGGGACGATGTGGTGCCACCATTTGGGTTCGACGGGTTCGTGGCTGAAGGCCCACGACCAAGCATTAAGGATAGTGCGATTCGTGTAGTCGAATATGTCAACATAGTTTGATCCAGTTATCCTGCTTGTGTCATCCGCATGATTTATGCGGGTGTAGGATATGGTTTCAGTGCTGTAGATGCGCACAAATTCTACTGACTGTATTGCGTAAATCGGTTTTAGGATATTCAAGAGGAATGGCTCGATCATTTGAATTTTCAGGTGTGTATCCGGAATGTAGTCATATTCGGATGGCTTAAATAACAGATCTCCTGGCTTGCCGATGCATTTAGAATCGACATAAATTTCGGACCATTTGCCTATAACGAGCGGTCCGATTTCTGAAAGGCTAATGATTCTGGACGGTGCTTCTACTTCTTCGGTTCCATTGATTTTTCACCTGTTCGTCGATGATAAGTATTTGATTTCCGCCTCCGGGCAATCGGGCCAAGGTGTCTGAGTCTTCGATGGCTTTGACGGGTTGCACTCCGGCTGCACCTTCGTAGAACGGCGCGAATCGAGGTATTTCGAGTTTTGTTACATTTTCAGCAGTATTCCTCCATTGGGGGGCAAGTGCCAAGTCGAGTTGAGTTTGGAGGGGTCCTGCTGGTCGTGTCCGGGACACGTAGCTGCCGACCTCGTAGTCTGGATTACTCCAGCTACGGTAGGTTGTGATGGGTTTTATGGCGATCTTGCTTTTGAATGTGGCTCCACGGAATGATGTTGCCTGACTTAGGTTTAACTGGCCATTTCTGTGGTATCGTGCGAGGAAGGTTGTTGGCTCTTTCCTAACTCCAAGGGTTGTGTTATGGGGTCCGAAGTGTCCGGTGGGTATTGAGTCTGGGAGTGTGTCGTATGTTTTTCCTCCTATCGTGGCGGTGATGCCTCCGAAGGCGGCACCGCTGAGTGTTTCTCCGCCTACTTGCTCTAGGTAGGTTTCGGCGTTGTGGGGCCCGGGTGATGTTATCCAGTGGTAGTTGCCCATCACGTAGCCTTGGGTTGCCGGCTTCTATCCCGCGGGAGAGGAGAGTTTGAGTTCCGGGACCTGCGATTTTGCCGGATATGGGGCCTGCGATGGGTTCCAGGACTCCCGATAAGACAGCCTCTCCGTAGTCGACGTGGCCGTGTGTAATCTGCTGGAAAACCATTTCACTTTCGGCGTTACCAATCCAGTGAGAGAGCAGCACTGTTTCATTGAGTGTGTCGACTATATGCTAATAAAGCCATGTATCAGGAATGAGGTGGTGCCACCAACTAGGCTCTATAGGCTCATGACTGAACGCCCACGACCAGCCATTAAAGAGGCTCCGCTTTGTATAATCCCCTATGTCCACGTAGTGGATTCCTGTTATTTCGCTTCTCTTCTGTCCTTCATGCATGGCGTAGTGGGATATAGGACCAGCGGCGTAGACCCGCACGAACCAAACGGCTTGTATTGCGTATTGCGGCTTTTTTATATCTAGAATAAATGGCTCCGACATCGTTATCGTAAGTCGAGTGTTTGGAATATAGTCATACTTGATTGGAGAGAAAAACAGGTCTCCTGGCTTTCCTATGCATCCGGTGTCCAGATTTATCTGTGTCAAGCTGTTTATAATAATGGGTCCTACTTGGGATATATCGATTTCTCGAAAGGGACGTTCTACTTCTTGGATTTCCATCGGTCTAGTACCTGCTTGTCGGTGATGAGTATTTGGTTTCCGCCTCCGGGTAATTGGCCTAAGGTGTCTGAGTCTTCGATGGCTTTGACGGGTTGCACTCCGGCTGCACCTTCGTAGAATGGCGCGAATTGTGGTATCTCGTATTCGGAGATGTGATTGGCCTTGTTGCCCCATTGTGGGGCCAGTGCTAGGTCGAGTTGGGTTTGGAGGGGTCCCGCTGGTCGTGTCCGGGACACGTAGCCGCCGACCTCGTAGTCTGGGTCACTCCAGCTACGGTAGGTTGTGATGGGTTTTATGGCGATTTTGCTTTTGAATGTGGCTCCACGGAATGAGGTTGCCTGTCCGAAGTCCAGTTTGCCGTTTCTTTGGTATTTTCGAATGAACGTCTCGGGCTGTTTACCAACGCGGAGTATCGTGTTATGGGGTCCAAAATGTCCGGTGGGTATTGAGTCTGGGAGGGCGTCGTATGTTTTTCCTCCTATCGTGGCGGTGATGCCTCCGAAGGCGGCGCCGCTGAGTGTTTCTCCGCCTACTTGCTCTAGGTAGGTTTCGGCGTTGTGGGGCCCGGGTGATGTTACCCAGTGGTAGTTGCCCATCACGTAGCCTTGGGTTGTGCCGGCTTCTATCCCGCGGGTGAGGAGAGTTCGAGTTCCGAGACCTGCGATTTCGCTGAGTCCCGAGCCTCCCGTAGGTGCCAACGCTCCGGACAAGGCAACCTCTCCATAGTCGACGTGGCCGCGTACGACTTGCTGGAAAACCATGTCGCCTCCGGCGCCGATCAGCATCGCCCCGGGCACCTCAGCCCCAAAACACATCAGGAGTCCTCCGGCGGTGGCCAGAGCAACACCCCCGAGGGTCTCCCACGAGAACACGTTGCGGATGTGGCGGTCCCATAGGTTTCGGGTGTCAATAGTGCTAGCGAATTGGCGCATCTGGGCATCAGTGACGGGTCTGAGGCCTAATGGATCGGCTAGCGCAAGGGGATTGGTGGCGGCGTAACCGTAGCTGGCGGCCTCCCACAAGGATCCTGGTGGCGCCGCAAGCGGGTCAATGGTCAGGAAACTCGCCGTGGTGGAGTCATAAACGCGCGCTCCCATCCATGCCAAACCAGCTACACCAAGATGACCTCCCGTCATACTGATGCCCGCCGTCAGGTGTTCTTGGATCAACGTATACGGGTCGAGGGGATCGGTGGCTGGGCGACGCCACGGCTCATCCTGATCGCTGTCTGCGCTCACTGGTGTCAGAACACTGCCGTCGGGAAGTGGCAGCGCTGGTATGCCGCCAACCTGGACTAGCTGAGGTTCACCGGTCGCAAGATCCCACGCAATCGGGGTTCGTCCGGCAGGACCGGATACGTCGGTCAGACATCCGAAAGCGTCGACATGTGTGGCAAATTCGTGTGAGCGACCTGCTCGGAAGGTCATCACTCCCGCCAGCCAGCCCCGTGAATCCCACCTGAACTCCTCGCGCATCCCAGCCGAGGATGCAGCCTCGATTCGTCGGCCGCATGGGTCGTATCGGTAGTGCGTCTCTACTGTGCTGTCACCAGGCCCCAATTGCGTCACCGTGCTGACGAGTTCGCCGGCGAGGTCGTAGTCGTAGTGACAGGTTTGACTGGTGCCGGCGTCCTGACACGTCGTGGTGACGAGCCGTCCCGCCGTGTCATAAACCCATCGGCGGCTCGATCCATCAAGGCCGTCGGCGGACGTGAGCGAGCCGGAATCGTCATACCCGTACCGGAAATCCCCGTATGGTGCGCTCACCCGGAGTACTCGGCCCATCTCGTCGCGACTGATGGTCGTGGACCCGCGGGAGGAGGTGTGGCTAGTGACGAAACCATCAGTATACCCCCACTGCTGTTGATCCAGAGGACTACCTAGCTTCGCGAGACGACCGACCGCGTCCCATTCCAAGCTCACCTCACCCAATCGAGAGTGGCGAATCGACCCCAATACACCGGTGTTGGTGTATGCGTAATCGATAGAATCACCAGTCAACGTGAGATGACGTACACGACGCCCCTCGGCGTCGTACCACCATTGTTCGGACGAGGTGAGTGGCCCCTCGTCCACAATCGATTCGTCTCCCGGCACGGGGGCGACGCTGTGGGTCAAGAGCAGCCCACGAGGGTCGTACCCCAACAGGTGGCGCCACGGGAAAGCAGGATCGGTGTAGTCATCAATAGTGACCGTGCGGGTGGTCGGCGTGATGAGGATACGACTGACCAGCTGGTCATCAATGTATTCCTCGACGCCTTTAGGGCCAAGACGACGGCTGACAACCGTGCCATCCGGGCGGGTGATGGCGGCCAGGGTTCCGGACTTGTCCCAGGTATATTCGGTGACTCGCCCCAGTGGGTCGGTGGCGGCGATCATCTGCCCGCACTCGTTGTACTGATACGTGGTGAGGCCACCACCCGGATCGGTGCGGGTGACGAGTCGGCCACACCGATCGTAGCCGTACCGTGAGACGCCACCAGCCGGGTTAGTCGCTGCCACCAGTTGGCCGGCAAGGTCGTAACTGAAGTGACGCTGTCCGTACACTAGATCGCAACTGAACACGAGTCTGCCGCATGGGTCATATCGGTACTGGCTCACTCCAGCGCCAGGAACATGACTGAGCACAACACGTCCCATGGCGTCATACTCGTAGCGCGCGGTCTCGCCAGTTGGATAAGTTACTGTCGCCACCTGGAAATCTGAGGTGTAGGAATAGCGCGTTACGCGGCCTGCGGGATCGGTGACATCAACCATCCTCCCACACGCGTCATAGCTGTAACTCGTGCGCAGCCCGGTGGGGCTGACGAGGGCCACAATGCGGCCCGCTAGATCGCGCTCCACATGAGTCACCGCGCCAGACTCGTCCTGAAACTCAACCGGTCGGCCACACAAATCACGCGTGACGATCTGCTGGGCGCCAGTGACATCGGTGACGGCAGTAGTAAGACCGTAGGGATCGGCATCGACGCGGTGGAGTTGGTGCCCGTGACTATCCGAGGCGGTGCTGGCAGTGAGACCGTCAGTAAAGACCCTGGCCTGGCGAAACCGGCTGGATCAGTGACGCCGGAAAGATTGCCATCAACGTCATAGGCATACGTCCACCTGGCCTCGTCCGGTGCCACCACCTGCGTCAACCGCGATAGCGCGTCATGGATGAAGCTCCAAGCGCTGCCGTCGGGGAGCTGCATGCCCGCCAGGTTCCCCAAGTGGTCGTAGGAGTGTTCAATGACGCGCCCGAGAGGATCGATGACCCTGGAGATCTGGCCGTCTGGGTGATACTCCCACTTTGTGACCCCACTATCGGGGGCAACCAACTCGATCAGATGACCGGCCACATCATAACGATGCTCCCATGTCGCGCCATCCGGTGTGACCACGGCAGCCAGGCGGCCAGCGTCGTCGTAGCTGAACCGCGTCGTGGCGCCACCCGGCGAGATCGTTTCGACGATCCGTCCCGCCTCGTCACGGATGAGGCGGGAAGCCTCCCCATGGGCATCCTCGACGCGCACCAATTCTGCATGATGGTCATAGGAAAACCTCAGGCTCACCCCGACAGGATTCGTGGCGCGCAGAAGCAATCCATCCTTCCACTCCGCAACGGTGACGCCACCGCACGGATCCGTGACGCGCACTGGATCACGCTCGGTGCCGTCATACTCGAAGGTGGTCTGGGCGCCATTGGCCAGGGTTGTGCTCACAAGCCGGTCCAGATCATCCCACGAACAGTCAATCGTGCCTCCAGTAGGAAGGTCCGTGTGCGTCAGTCTCCCTCGCTGGTCATAGCGGTGTGAGGTAACGTTTCCAGCCCGATCGACGCAACGCACCATATTGCCGAAGGAATCGTAGGTCATCGAAACCTGGCCACCATGGGCGTCGACCACACCTGTGGTGCGACCGTGAGCATCACATATCCAGGTATTGGCATTGGTGCCATCCGCATCGCTGGCGGCGGTGACGCCCCCAGGCAGATACCTGAAATGGACAGTACGACCGTTAGCGGCTTGTTGGGACGTGATCCGGCCCCGGCCGTCATAACTGTTGATGCATTCCGCGTTGCCACATGCATCCACCACGGTCGTGATGAGTGTGTCATCCCACTCGTAACGCCGTGAACCGTCAGGCCCGTCTACCTGGACGAGTCGATTTTCGTCATCATAGGAGTACCGGACACAACGGCCATCACTGGAAATAGCCGACACCACTCTGGCGCCGCCATACGACACGGTGATCTTGTGACCCCACGACGTTTCCATCGCGGTCACGCGATCGCCTTCCCGCACGGTATGCACGACGTCTCTTTGCGAAGATCCGCTGCACACCCATGCGCCACCTTCAGTGAAAACCCATCGACCTCCCCGGTTGTCCGAGATCACCCACACCCATTTTGATGTGGCCGGATCGCGAAGGAACTCCGGAAGTTGGGAAGCAGAGACCCGGCTGAGCCACAGATTCTCACCCTGAGCTCGCCACTGTTCGACAGGCTTTTCGTCTTCCTCTGCCGGATTGGGCAGCTGATTGGTCGTCGGCAGGACTGCTGTCGGTGCAGCCTCCACCGCGAAGGCGATATGCCTGCCATCCTCACGCACCCACTCGACGCACCCCGGCTTGACGAGCAGGCACTGGTCAAGGATGCTGACCCACCCCGGGCCGAAAACCCCACCCTGTCCCCGAACAGCCTGAATAGAGTTGTACATCCTGCTGAGGGCGAGGGGGGATGACGCTGCCGCGAAGGCCAGATCGGTCTCGGGCTCGATGAAATTCCCGGTTGCCGAGTTGATGGGATCCTCAACGTATCCAGTGCGCGGATCAATACCCGACAGCCCCGGGGATGTGATGTCGAGATCGGTACGCCACAAAGGGGTTCCAGCAGCTCTCAAGGCGGCTCGCAGGGCAGAGTTAGGCAAGGTAATAACACCAGAGCCAGCAGCTTGAAAGGCCTTGGCTACCGCGTGCAACCACTCGACGTCTCCGTCATTGAGGCCCCGCCACCGATCCAGCTGCACGAACAGATCCCCGACCTCCACGGTGCCGTACTTGCACTGGGAGGTGAAGTCGTCGAACCAGCCCGCCAGGACTGATCCCGAGGGTACCTGTGCTGCGGCTTCCCCCAACACCTGCGCGGCACTGATGAGATCCTTGGGGTCCGCCGCAGATATTCCACCCGATGAGCCTCGGATCGACCGATCCTGCTGACGATCTCCTGTCACAGGCGGATGGAGCAGCTGGGGGGAGGGAGGCTCGGCAGGAGTGAGGTTGGGCGGAACATCGACGCCGGTGAAGAAATCGCGCACATGGTCACCAAAATCGTCATGTTGCGCAGCGAAATCGCGAACCTGTTGGCGTCGCTTATTCTCTAACCGAGCTTGCTCGGCAAGATAGTCCACCATGTCGGCGGCGGTGGTCAATGCCTCTGACAACGCCATAGCGTCCGCGGAACATATGTGGATGTTCTGTGTGAAGACAGTCGCGAAGAATCCCCGAAACCCTCGTGAGGCGATGGACTCAACAAGCGACGTTCGCGCGTCAAAAATGTTTATGCGTTGCGAGGTCCAACGCAGCTGGCTAGAGAACCCTTCGGCTGTTGAGAAATTGAATTCTACGGGATTCTGGTAGTCGCCGAAAACACTGAAATCGACCACTGAATGCTCCCTTGCTCTTTGGGCAAAGTGCAGCGTGATGCTCCACTGCCTGGCCTGCCGGCATGTCCTGAGCGCAGTCGGCAGGCGCTAGACTTTTGAGGGCTGCTATACGTCCTGTGTCACTTCTTGGCGATTCCCAGTGCTTTGGTGGCTGACTGCAGCGTGGACTTGACTATTCCGGCGTCTCGTCCGAAGATGCGGATCGCCTGATCATTGTTGAGCCAGATGTATGCCTGATAGCCGTGATCAGAGGTTCCGGTACTCCTTTTGATGGAGACATCGAAAAGAGCGGCTTGCTTGGAGATATTTTCGTAACCCTTGATGGGTGACGCCTTGATGTTTATTTCCAGGCCGTGATTGACACCTTGCGTGGACAACGTGGTATGACCGCACTTGGAAGTTTGTTCTTCTTGTGATTTGTATGCCTTCTTCTGTCGGTCGGACATGGCCGTGGTGACGATGATTCGTGTGGATGGTTTGTCACTGACGGCCACGAGAGTGTCGCTGATCTCGTGTGAAGTGAGGCCGAGGGAGGACTGCCTGAGAGCCGCATCGCATCCAGCTGGGGAGATCTTCGCTTGACTGAGCGTCTTGTCGAGATTGTCCACAACGGGCCTGAGCTGAGAGTTGTCCTGGATGACAAACGTGTGGCCATCGATCTTCTTGTGGGAGAACGCCTTGGTGAAGTCGTCCTTGCTAATTCGCTTGACCGCCTTGGTGGACGGCGAGGGGTTTGCGGGGGTATCGGATGACGAGTTTGTCTTGTCCCCGCACGCTGCAAGGCTGATCGCCATGATGCCGACCATGCCCAGCAAACAGGTTTTCGTCAATTTCTTGGTCATTCTGTGGTCACCTTTGCGCCGTTTTGATTTATGCTCAGAGAAATATACCCGCTCTTTACGGCAGGACATAACCACCGGCCTTGAGGAGTGAGCGAGTGACGCTGGCCGAAAACCCGAAGTACTATTTCGCGACGGCCCCTGGCAGAATGCAGTGAACTCAAATGAAAATGTCCGCCCCCGGATAGACCGAAAGGCGGACTTGCCGCGGAGGATACGAGATTCGAACTCGTGAGGGCGTGAACCCAACCCGCTTTCCAAGCGAGCGCCATAGGCCTCTAGGCGAATCCTCCGCCAAGTAGCGTACATGGACTTGACGCGTGGCGCCAATTCGGCCGCGAGTCGTGGTGTGTTAAGCCGGGCGAAGAGCCCTCAATAGCGAGAGTCTCGGCCTCGGAGCCGATCGATCTCGCGACGATCCTTCTTGGTGGGTCGTCCAGTCCCACGGTCACGGCGAGCGAGGGGAGCCGAGAGGTAGGCGGGTCGGGGAGCTGACAGATCTTCGTAAGCCTCGACCGCGAGTTTGGCGCCGACTCTTTTCGTGATCGGGTTGACGACCTTGAGGACCCGGTCCCATCCGGGGGTGTGGATGGTGACGGTATCGCCGGGTTTCACGTCGTGGGAGGGTTTAACCGGGTCTCCATTGAGGCGAATGTGGCCGCCCTTGACGGCGGCGGTAGCCAACGACCGGGACTTATAGACGCGCACCGACCACAGCCACACGTCGATCCTCGTCATGATGCCTCCCTTGCCGTGGAAAACGTGTCAGCAATGTTATGGCGAGTCACGCGTTGTTGCAGCCGATGATGATTCGCGCAGCATTGCCACGGGTTGTTCCCCGGGCAGGGCGTCGGTTAAAGTGGAACTTGGTTCCCCGTGCGGCGGCACCTGACTGAACTCCCCCAGGACCGAGAGGTAGCAAGGGTAGGTTGGCTCTACCGGGTGCGCGGGGAGCCCTTTTCATGTCCGCGGCAGCCGTGCCTTATAAGGTTTCGATCAATGCCCGGGAGGAGGGTCGCTATGGACGATCAGCGACGCATCATCACGACCGACCGTGCTGGTTCCATCTGGGCAGGTATCACTTGGTGCTCGCTGTTGCTATTTATCGTCGCCGGCATCATCGGAATGATGGCTCAAACAATGCTGCCGGCCAATCTCGGTTACCCCCAGCTTCACGACAGCGGTGTGCCGACCTGGCTGACCTGGACAGTCGTCGGCCTAGACGTTGTGGCCTTCTTCATTCCCCCGCTCGTGACCACCTCGTGCGGCCGTAAAGCTAAGCGGCTCGGCCACCCGGTGCGCTCTGCGGTTCAGATCTCGTGGGCCACCTTCACCGTTGTGACGGTGATCAGCTTCTTGCTGGTTTTCTTTGGCTGAGGATGTTCCGCGCGGAGCTGGGCGGACCGATGAGAATGTGTCGCAGCCGTCAACTAGGGTTTTCACCGTGGATGAGAGGGCGCCTGAACCGGGCATGGAGAATGAGGCCGTTGAGCCTGAGGTCTTCGAGCAAGACGGTCCGGATCTTTTCGGTGACGAGGAGTCGCCGCGCCCCGTCATGCCTCCTGACGAAGCTACCCCTGATGATGACCTTCCCTCGGATCCGTGCGATCCAGGGTTGCTGGACGGCCCCGAGACCCCTGAGGAACCCGACGGCCTCGAGACAGACGAGGACGAGGAGGATGGGGCTGACGTTATTGAGCGGGTTCAGGAATTAATCGGGGAAGCCCCTGACAGTAACCCCGATGACGATCTTCCAGAGCTTCCGCTGGCCCTCTACCGGCGTTACCGTCCGGAGACCTTCGATGAGGTTATTGGTGAGGATCATGTTATTGAGCCTCTCAAGCGCGCGATCCTTAATAACCGCGTCAACCATGCCTACTTGTTTTCAGGGCCACGTGGCTGTGGCAAGACGACGACCGCCCGCATTCTTGCCCGAGCGCTGAACTGTGAGCAGGGTCCGACGCCGACTCCCTGCGGAACGTGTCAGTCCTGTCGCGACCTGGCCTGTGGTGGACCCGGATCGATTGACGTCATCGAGATTGACGCTGCCTCCCACGGCGGGGTCGATGACGCACGTGATTTACGCGAACGCGCCTTTTTCGCCCCAGTACATTCGCGTTACAAGATCTACATCATCGATGAGGCCCACATGGTCACCCCGCAGGGCTTTAACGCCTTGCTGAAACTCGTCGAGGAGCCCCCGCCACACGTCAAGTTCATCTTCGCCACCACAGAACCGGAAAAGGTCATCGGGACGATTCGCTCCCGGACTCACCACTACCCGTTCCGCCTTGTGCCGCCGAAGGTGCTCGTCGAGTATCTGGCTGAGCTATGCGGCAAGGAGGGGATCGACGTCGACCACGCCGTCCTGCCGCTGGTGGTGCGTGCCGGTGGTGGGTCGGTGCGAGACAGCCTTTCGGTGCTTGACCAGCTTCTCGGCGGTGCTGCTGATGGCCATGTCAGCTACGAGCAGGCTGCGGCCCTCCTCGGCTACACCCCAGAGGCCCTTCTAGACGAGATCGTTGACGCCTTTGCCGCCGGGGACGCCCACCAGGTTTTTGCCACGATCGACAAGGTCATCGAGGTAGGTCAGGACCCTCGCCGTTTCGCTGAGGACCTGCTGCGTCGCATGCGCGACCTCGTCATCGTCTCGGCGGTCCCTGACGCCTGCCGGAGCGGACTCATCGATGTCTCACCGGAGCAGGCCACCAGACTTGCTCACCAGGTTTCTGGTTTCGGCGCAGGCGAACTCACCCGCGCTGCCGAGGTATTGGCCACCGGGCTAACTAACATGCGCGGCACTACCGCTCCCCGGCTCCACCTGGAGCTGATGTGCTCGCGGATTCTCCTACCCGGAGCCGACACGGATGGTCGTGGAATCCATGCACGTTTGGAGCGGTTAGAGAGGAGGATCGGCGTCTCCGGCCCCGTTGAGGAGGTCGAACGTGCTGAGCGTCCGGTCACCGCCCAGCCTCCCACTCGCTATGCGGACACACCACAGCAGGCTAGTCCTCCTCAGCACTGGCCAGCGGAGAACCTTCAAAACCCGGAGCGTCGGTCCGCACCAGAACACCACGACGCCCCGTCGCCCGGACAGCGTCCATCTGGGCGTCCACGTCCCAGCCGTAAGGATTACCGGCCCGGCAATCAGCTTGCTGAACAGCCGCCGTCCAACCAGCACGGCGATGATGGTCAGATGTCGCAGGGACCAAGGCAGCAGGGCGGTCCGTCAACCAGTCAGCGCCAGCAACCCAGACCTCAGGACCACCAGCCGTCTCAGCGGGATCGTCAGGACACCCCACCGGCCCAACCTCAACAGCCTTCCGCCGAACAAGGCGGTCGCGCCGACGATGCCATAAACATCACCACCTTGCGTCGCGAGTGGCCGCAGGTCCTCGAAGCCGTCAAGGATGGCGGACGTGTCGCATGGATGGTCCTCAATCAGTACGCCCAGGTGCTTGAGGTTCACGGCAATCAGGCCACCTTGGGATTCTCTAATATCGGAGCCCGGGAAAATTTCGCTGCCGGTAATTACCCGAAGGTCTTGCATGACGCCGTTGTGAAGGTGCTGGGAGTGGACCTGGCCTTCACTGCGGTCGTCGGGGAGCCTCCGGCCGCCGTCCGCCCCGAGTCCCATCCTGCTGAGTTTCAGAGTGGACCGGCTGCCCAGGAACCACCGGATGACGATCCCTGGGAGCAAGGGCCACACCATCAAGACTCGACGCGAGGTGGCGAACCGTCGGACCCTACTCATCCCGGTCGGGATCCTCAGGGCCGACCGGGTGACCGTCAGGCGATTTCCGACGACGCTTCAAAGGATGCGCCACCCCCGCCGGTGACCAGCTCCCATCCCAGCGAGGCTGGGGACGACGATCCTGCCCCTGATGCCACGACCGAGGACCAGTCCGCAGATGTCCGCGATGAGGTCGTGGAATCGGGACCCGTAGCTGGCGCCCCAGACCCTGACAGCGGTGGAGCTGCCGAACCTAAACCTGATCTGGTGCCAGGCCAGGATCACGTCGAGGCTGCCGGACGCGCTGAGTCTGCGCGGCAGATCGACCCTGGTGGCGCATCCTCGCAAGGCCGTCCCTCCGCTGCTGCGGTCAGTACCGCGCACCGTTGGAGTGAGCGCGCTAAAGGAAGTGTTCGCCCTCTTGAGGTGACTTCGCGGTCAGCCCAGGTCGAGGAGCCGCCTGATGACGGCGGGGAGTGGGACGACACCGTTGTGGAGGAGTCCAACGAGAGTCCGATTGACCTCATCATGCGCGAGCTAGGTGGGGTCGTCATAGACACCGACGGTGACTCAACCGCCAGATGAATGCGAGCGGGAATATATCAACCCAGAATCTCGTCGTTACCGACGGCTACTGTGGATGACGACACCGCCCCACCGGCGAGGACCAGGGGCCACACACACGGGAGACACTATGACCACTGGAGGATTCGACCTCGGGGGACTTGACATAGGTGCCTTGCTCGCGCAGGCTCAGTCTGTCCAGAACCAGCTTGAAGCGGCCCAGAACCAACTCGCGGAGAGCAATTTCGAGGGCACCGCTGGAGGTGGCCTTGTTCGCGCCACGGTTACTGGAACCGGTGAACTCGATGCGCTGACGATCGCGCCCGAAGCCCTCGAAGACACCGACGCCGAGACCCTTGCGGACCTCGTTGTGGCTGCCGTCAAGGACGCCACCGGCCAGGCCCGCGCCATGCAGCAGTCTCTCATGCCTCAGATGCCCAGCCTTGGGCTGTGAGCTACCCCAGCACACTAGACAGGAGAATCGATGTACGACGGTCCGCTGCAAGAACTCATTGACGCCCTTTCTCGGCTACCGGGGATCGGGCCGAAGGGTGCGCAGCGGATCGCTTTTCATATCCTCGACGCTCCTGCGGAGGAGGCCAATGAACTGGCCGACGCCTTGCGCGAGGTCAAAGAGAAGGCCAAGTTCTGCAAGATTTGTTTTAATGTCTCCTCCGACGAGGTGTGCCAGTACTGCCGTGATCCGCGTCGGGACCAGTCGATGATCTGTGTTGTTGAGGAGTCCAAAGACGTTATTGCTGTGGAGCGTACCCGACAATTCCGTGGTCTGTATCACGTTCTTGGCGGAGCGATCTCGCCGTTAGACGGAAAAGGCCCAGCTGATCTCCACATCCGTGAATTGTGCCAGCGGTTGGCTGACGAAACCGTTACCGAGGTGATCCTGGCCACCAACCCGAACCTTGAGGGGGAAGCAACGGCAACGTATCTTTCCCGCCTCATCGCGCCCATGGGCGTGACGGTGTCCCGACTAGCCTCTGGTTTGCCGGTTGGCGGCGACCTGGAATACGCCGACGAGGTCACCCTGGGGCGCGCCTTCGAGGGACGCCTCCATGTGGGAGTTGGTGCCTGATTAGCGCTGTGTCTCACTAAGTGGGCAAAGGTCGGATAAGTCCTTGACCGACGAATATTGCGTATGCGACTATTGGTCGAGATCGAAGCACGGCACCCGGAGGTTACATGTCCATCAAGTTCGCCATCCTCGCCTTACTGGCTGAGAAGCCTCGTCACGGGTATGAGATCAAAAACGAGTTCGATCGGCGCACAAATCATACCTGGCCCTTGAACATTGGACAGGTTTACACAACGTTGGACCGTCTTGAGCGTGACGGGTTGTGTTACCGTGGAGAGGAGACCCCCGATGGCAGGGTTATCGCCACCATCAGTCCGAAGGGTCGCGAGGAAGTGCGTCGATGGTTCACTACCCCGATCGCCCCAGCCAACCCGCCTCGCAATGAATTGGCCATCAAGATCGCCCTGGCGGCTACGTCGAAAGATGTTGACGTCGCCACCCTCATTCAGGATCAGCGTCACGCCACCATGCACCAGTTGCAAGAGTGTCGTCAGGCCCGCCGTAGTGTCGCAGAGGACGACCTCGCCGGTCAGCTACTCGTTGATGGAATGATTTTCGCCGCCGAGGCGGAGATCCGTTGGCTCGACCACTGCGAATCCAAGGCGGTACAGGCTTCTCACGCGCGCCCCCATCAGCCCGCCGAGCCAGTAACCGACGGTTCTAAGGCCGTCCAGGAAGCCTGAACCGTATGACGTCGACCCCGTTGCACGCCGCTGACCAGATCACTCCCACGATGCAGCGCACCGTGTTGTCCCTGGATCATGTGAGTCGTTCCTTCGGCGAGGGTGAGCAGCGGGTCGACGCCATCGTCGACGTCAGCCTAGGCGTCAACCCTGGTACCTTTGCCGCTGTCATGGGGCCGTCGGGGTCCGGTAAATCCACCCTCCTCGGTCTGGCTGGTGGGTTGGACCAGCCCACATCTGGAACTGTGTCGGTATGTGGCGAGCCGCTTGGCGGCATGTCCCGCGACGACCTGGCGCGGGTGCGACGTCGTCAGCTTGGTTTCGTCTTCCAGGATTACAGCCTCGTGCCCACCCTTACTGCTGTCGAGAACGTGTCTGTGCCGCTGGAACTCGACGGGGTGTCGGCCACTCGTGCCCGCAAGGCCGCCGAGATCGCCCTCGAGCGCGTCGGCGTCCCGGAATTAGTTGATCGCCACATCGAGAAGATGTCGGGAGGGCAGCGTCAACGAGTAGCCATCGCCCGCGGCATCGTCGGGGATCGCCGCGTTTTGCTGGCCGATGAACCCACCGGTGCTCTTGATTCGGTCACCGGCGACGAAATCATGGCCCTCATCCGGACCCTCGCTGACGAGGGAGTCGCCGTCGTCCTGGTGACCCACGAGGCTCGTCACGCGGCGTGGGCTGACCGGGTGATTTTCCTGCGAGACGGAAGGCTCGTCGACGAGTCTCAGGTCGTCAGCGATCCTATGGAACTACTCAACGACAACCCGAAACGTGGCCGGTGGTGATGTCAGCCCGGACCACGCCCGAGATGCCGACTAGCGCGGTTCGCCTCTCCGGAGACGCTATTGCCCGAGGACGGCCCCACCGCCGTCTCATCAATCGCCTGGCCGTACGTGACATCGGCAGGCACAAGTTGCGCTCCCTACTTATCGTGATGCTCATAGCGTTACCGGTGGCCATCATGTCCGGATTAGGGGTGCTCCTGCGCTCGGATGGCAGTGTCTCCGGCAGCCAGGCCCTCAATAACTATGGTGACGCCGACATGGTCATCAGCCCGATATCAAATTGGGATGGTCACTGTTCCCAGCAAGGGCCGACTAACACGTACTGTGACGACGGTGCCGAGCCAGATGCGCACCAACGAGCCCAGCAACAGACGGCTCTGGCCAACCTGAGGCTGCCTGGCCACAAGCTGCACCCCTTGAGGACTACCGAGGCTAGCGTTTCCTGGCGGCTTGCCACCTTGTCGGCAACGGTTAAGGCGATGGACCTGACGACTATGCGTCCCTACCGCATGGAGTTCCCGCGTGGCCCCATGCCTACCGGCAATAACATCTGGGTGACCACCGGTGCTGCGAAAGATTATGGCTGGTCGGTGGGGTCCCGAGTAACCGTCAACGGGCACCGGTACACCATCACTGGGGTGGTCCGGGAAGAATGGCCGGGGAATGGTCCAACGTTCTGGGTAGCCCCTCGCAGCCCGTTGGCCCGTGGTGGAGAGCTCACTTATTACGTCAACGGTGCATCGCTCACGAGGCAACAAGTCGAGAAGCTTAATGCGTCCGGGGTGGGCGTCGCCGACCGCCGTGCCGAAGAGAGTGCCAGTCAAGGAGACACCTTCGAACGGGACATGTTTGCGCTGATACTGGCCGCTGGGGTGCTCTCGGCTATTGTCGTAGCCACTATCGCAGCCGCAGCATTCGCTATTGGCGCTCGTCAACAGCGGCGGATGCTCGCTCTGCTCGGCATTACCGGGGCCGCTCGACGTGACCTCATGGGTGTGATGATTCATCAGGGACTGCTGTTGGGCCTGACGGGGGCCCTCCTCGGGGTGGGCCTCGGCGTGGGTATGGGCAATGGCGCGGTGGCCATTATTCGAATGGTGTACCCCGACTACATCACCTATGGGGTCGATTGGGGATATGCCGCCGTCGGGTCCGTGGTCGGTCTGCTTGCGGCACTGACCGCTTGTTGGTTCCCGGCTCGTGACGTTGCCCGTCAAGACGCCCTCATGGGGGTCAAACATGCCGAATCTGCGGCACGGCCTGCGCGGCGACCAACGTTAGCGATCGTCATCGCGGCGATCGGTCTGCTCGCTGGTGTCGGTGGCGTCATATATGGCCGTCGTGGAACGACCGGCGACGTGATGGTGCGCCTGAATATTGGCATTATCGTCACCATTGTCGTGCTGTACCTGGCCGCTGTGTCTGCCATGCCCTGGTTGGTGGACAAGGCGTCGGGACGCAAATCGTCGCGGTTGCCGATCCGGTTCGCGCTGCGCGATCTTAACCGTAACCGAGGACGGGCGGTACCAGGGGTTGCCGCCTCCATGGCTATCACCGTGCTGGCATGCGCCGCCGTTACTTTTTGCGACAGCCTCGCCATCCAGGACAAGGCCGAATACGTCCCGGAGTTCGGAGACCACATTGGGGTTCTCGCTGGTGAACACGATGACGAGGTCAGGACTTCGGACGATCGTGTTGCCGGGGAGATCAAACGGGTCACTGCGGTTTTCGGGCCGCACGTGAAATATCTACGACCGGAGGAGCCGGTGACGTGCGGTCAGGACGGGAAGTACTGCACTAGCAGTCTCGAAGTCACCCCCAAAGTACCTAACGGAGCGATGTCGTCGACGGTGGCCATCGACGACGGTACTCTGTATGAGCTGCTGACTGGGGAGAAGGCAGACGGCAGGGTGATGAAGGCTCTCGATGATGGAGTCGTCCTGTTCTCGCCCGATGCCACACGGGTTTCGCAGGCCATCATCTCCGACCATGATGAACGTCACAGTACCGGCACCACCGTGCTTCCAGCTATCCATGCTCCCCACCATGCCCTGGGATACGGTGTGCCCAATCTCATCAGCCGTAGAACGGCAGCCAAGGTGCTTGGGGTAAGCCCCGACAACGTGAAAACTCAATCCACAACGGTGTGGTTACGGTTGCCGCACATTCCGACCGCGAAGGAAGGGGACCGTCTGCAACATTCCCTCATGGACGTCACTGGGTCCTCCTCGGAGTTCATATGGGAGGAGGGGTACTCGGATGTTTTCGGGACCGTGATGCGCTGGTCGGCGGTAGTGGGCACGCTGTTGGCGGTATGCGTGGGCGCCGTGGTATTGGTCTTGACTCTGTCCGACTCGAGGGGGTCGCGCACCGCCATCGCGTCGGTAGGGGCGTCAAAGGCGACCTTGAGACGAATGGTGGCAGCACAGGCCCTCGTGACGACAGGGCTTGGTCAGGTCCTTGGCTTTCTCGTGGGGTTCGTGCCGGTTGCCGTTATGACGTGCGTCGGCCGCCGCTGGCCGATGCCAATGCCACTGCCGTGGCTGGCGCTCATCGTGTTCGCCCCGCCGGTGTTGCTGGCTTTAGTGACGATGGTCGCCGTACCAGTGCCGCGACCACGGATGCAGAGACTGGACTGACGCCTACCGTGCCCAAGTTCCCGTCACAGTCGGGTCAGTCTCAGTGTTGTTGAGAGCTGGATGGTGCGGATCCGCCGGGGGCTGGGATCGCCGACGGCGCCGTTCACGCGGGACGGCTTGACCAGCACCCCAGGAAGCGAGGGTCGCCAACCGGGACCGCAGATCCTTCGGGAGAGTGAATGGACGGGCCAGCAGCGCGCCGAAGCTGCCTCCGACGGCTAGCGCCACACCGACGAGCAAGGCCTCTAGAAAGAGGGTCCACCCAGCGCTCGAGGTGCCGCCGGTTTCGTTTTGCGCATTGACGATCATGTACAGGGCTCGGTACATCATGACGCCGGGCATGAGGGGGACGATGGCGATCGTCACCAAACCTAGCTGAGGTACCTTCCAGCGCTTCGCTCCTAGGCCTGCGATAAAGCCTGCCACCATGGCTGCGAGTCCTGACGCTGCTGACACAGATCCCGTCAACTGCATGCCGAGGAGGTATCCGGCCCAGGCTGCTGCCCCCAAGGCCGCACAGATCGCCAGGGTGCGGTATCCAGCGTGAGAAGAAACGCCGAAGGTCACGGCGATGACCGCGGCAGCGACCATCTGGAGGACCGGGTTGGTGGAGAACCCCAGGGCGGGCGAGATGTACCCGGGCACTCCGAGCCTCAGTCCGATCCACATCGCCGTGATGACGCCGAGGATGACGCCACCGGTTTGTACAAACCCTTCCAGGAATCGTCCGGAACTTGTGACGACGTAGCCGTCGAGGGCGTCCTGGGAGGCCGCGACGAAAGAGCCGCCGGCCAGCAGGGAGACGATTCCGGCGGCGACGATGAGGGAAGGAGACAGCGGCAGAGGGTGATTGGAAGCCGCCATGTACACCATGACGATAAGGGCGAACGCGGTCGCGATGGCGCCACCGGCCGCTTGAGCAAAGAAATTCGTGATCCGCTTGCGCGCCATCGCCTGAACGGTGGCGTCAACGATGCACGTCGAGAAGAAGCTCAGCACGCCGTCCATGACGGTACCGCCGAACAAGGTAGACAGCCCTGCCCCCATGAGACCAATGTTCATAGTGACGAACCATTGACGGTACAACCGGGGGCTGCGCGTGATGGCGGCCAAGCGGTCGGCGGCCTCCTCGAGACTTACGGTCTTGTCGCAAATGTCATCGACGAGCAACTGCAGTTCGCCCAGGCGCTGGTAATCGTTGCTGCGGGAACGAACCACCCGCAACGCGGTGATGGGGTCTTCGTCCAGTCCACGATGCTGGGTGACGATGACGGACGTGTTCGTAATATCGATGTGGACGGTCACTCCGTAGGTCGCGGTGATGCGCAGGGCTATTGCGACGGCCTCAGACGCGGAACCTCCAACCGAGATCGCCATCACCGCGACGCGGGTGACGAGGTCGACGACACGTCGAGCTTGCATGATCGCCATCTCAGCGTCGCCCAGGTTGAGAGCCAGAGTCGGCTCTACCGGTGTCCTGGCGCGAAAGAGTTTTTCTAGCGGGACGCGTCGGGTTCGGTGCGCCCTTGGTGGCCTGGAATGGCGGAGTTTGGCTTGGCCATTGTGGGGAGAGGTCGTCCTTGAACGGGTCAGGGGCCACGACCTCGAAAGGCTGCCTACCGGGGCTATCTTCGTCGGGTTATCCTCATCGACCGGGGGTTCAGAAGGGGTGGCACTCGACTGTGGTGGGGTAGCGGGCTGGGCGGAGGCCTGGCCTGGACGGAAAATACGGGCGTCAATGCCGTCAGCAGTTCGTGGGATCGGGTCGTCGCCGTGCCAGGAGCGCGGATGATTTCGGGACGCGGATCCGCTACGAGCACCCGACCGCTTCTCCGCCATCTGACACCCTCCTCGCGCCACGCAGGAACGCCCTGCAGGACCATTGTGATGGTCTTTACCGACGGTACCCAAACGGGGACGGATTCGGGACTTGTCGATAGGGTGACGGGGTGCTCATCGCGACCGACCTCGACGGAACCTTCCTCACCCCCGACGCCACCGTGTCTCCTCGAAACTGGGCTGCCGTGAAGGCCGCCGAGGCAGCTGGTATTCACGTCATTCCGGTAACGGGCCGGGCTATTGGTGGGCTGCGCGTCATCGGTCCGGTCTTTCACCGGTATGCCCTGGTGTCTAACGGTGCTGTCGGTACGGACATGTCCACTGGCGAGACTCTCTTCACCGAGACGATGTCGGCTCGTACCGTGAAGTCCTACGTCGACCAACTCACTGCCGAGTGTCCGGGGGTGGTGTTCTGTGCGGAGGTTGGGGATTCTTCAGTGTTCCTCGTCGAGGAGGGGTACGACGAGATTGTCCCTGCCTTTGAGTCTGAGAACGATCCCGCCGAGCACGTTCTCGTCAGTCGTAAGGAGCTGTGCTCTAGTGAAGCCGTCAAGCTCATGATCGTGCACCCGACAGTGCCTGCCTCAGATATCTACCAGTTGTCTAGGCGCCTGCGGGTGCCCGGAGTTCACGCTACGTGGGCGGGGTTCACGGTGGCCGAGGCCGGACCGGCCGACGTGACGAAGGCCAGTGGTCTAGAACGCATCTGTCAGCTCCTCGGCGAGGATCGTGCCAATGTCGTCGCTCTGGGAGACGGGGCCAATGACGTTGAGATGTTGCAGTGGGCCGGTGTGTCTTACGCGATGAGCGGCGCCAAGCCGGAGGCGATTGCTGCCGCGGACAGGCGCGCTCCCTCCTGCGAAGAGGATGGTTTCGCCGTTGTTGTCGAGGAGTTGCTGGCATCTCGATAATCTCGCAGTGTGCTCATCGCAACTGACCTTGACGGAACCCTCCTGACTCCTGACGGCACTATCAGCCCTCGCACTCGTGATGCCATTCGCGTCGCAGAGAAGGCCGGGGTGCCGGTGGTGCCAGTCACCGCACGGCAGATCTACGGTATTGAGAAGTGGCGTGACGATTTAGGCCGCTGGGCACTGTGCTCCAACGGCGCCATTTGCTGGGACCTCCAAGCTCGCACCGTACTCTTTCGCCAACTCATGCCGGGTGCCGTGGCGAACGAGTTCGCCCACCGTCTCCTCGATGCCGCTCCCGGCACCCGCTTTCTGACGATCAAGGACGACGGGCTCACTTTCGCCTCCCAGCGCGGCTATGCCGAATTGACGACGTTCGCTGACCATTCCCGCGAGCCTTCCGACATGCCCGCCCTGGATCTCGACGAGGTGCTTGACGGAGACTGCCTCAAAATGGTCGCTCGCCATCCGAACCTGTCCGTCGAGGAACTCGCTGCGCGCGCGGCGAGCGTCGGTATGGCTGACGAGGTACACGTCACTACCTCGGGGAAGCCGATGCTAGAGATTAGTGCTAAGGGGGTGGCCAAAGACTCCGGTTTGTCCATGCTGTGCGATCACCTGGGCATTGACCGGGCCGACACCGTGGCTTTCGGTGACGGAGCTAATGACGTCGAGATGCTCGCCTGGGTGGGAGACTCCTACGCGATGGCTCATGCGGTGCCGTTGGCGGTCGCAGCGGCCCGTCACCGGGCGCCGTCGAATGCCGAGGATGGGGTTGCGCAGGTCATCGAGAAGCTGCTGTCCATGAGAGAACGGTGACGAACCATTCGGAGCTCAACATAGCGGTTGACAGGAAGTATATGAGGTACGGCCCTCTCGTAGGCGATCTTAATATAGGTGTCGTTAGCGTCTTGACTATAATTAAAGTCTGGAAATATGCTTAGCCGCCGACGGCCCTCCGAGCGGCGGGCATTAGGCTACGAGGACAAGCAGCGTGAAGAATCGAACGGTTGCAGGCGTGACCCTAGCGGCCACCTGTCTCGGCGTAATTGGGTGCGCCAGGTGAGGGCTTTTATGTGGTTGGAGTTTTCTCCGGATCCGATGGTGACCCAGACACTACAGCTCGAAGGGGTTCACTTCTCCTATCCACGATGCAAATCCCGGCTTTTCACTGAACTGAACTTAATTCTGGGTGATACCGGGCCAACGGTTCTCTTGGGCCTTAATGGTGCGGGGAAAACTACCCTGCTGCGGCTATGTGCGGGCGAACTTCAGCCCTCGGCGGGGTTAATAGCCGTGGATGGGGGTAAAGACCCTCGTTCCGTTGTGTCTCTGATGCCCCAGCAGATCAGGCCAATTCCTGGGTTCCGGGTAGTTGAGCAAGTGGCATATTCAGCTTGGCTCGGCGGGTGTAGTTCGTCCCAGAGTGAGAAGCGGGCAATTATGGCGCTAGAGGCAGTCCAATTAGAAGACCGTCTGAAGGACAAGCCCAATCAGTTGTCCGGAGGACAGCTGCGTCGAGTTGGTTTGGCTCAAGCTCTGGTAGGAGAACAGCCGATTGTTTTGCTCGATGAGCCAACTGCTGGCCTTGACCCAGCGCAGAAGCACGTATTTCGGAATCTGCTCACGGAGCTCGGCGCTACTCGTAGTTTTGTGGTGTCCACTCACGATACTTCCGACGTTGACTCAATGTACAACAGGGTCGTAATACTGCATGAGGGGCACATTGCCTATGACGGATCTACCGATGAATTCCTCATGCATGGTGCGGGATCTTCTCACGCAGCAGAGGCGGCATTTCTTGATGTCGTGGGTGTATCGGAGCAGGCGCGATGACGTGGCATCTTCTGCTCCGACGGTCTTATGGCGTGCGTCTTGTGCCAGTAATGCTGCTCATGTGGTGGTATGGGGCATTTGGGAACCCTCCGGCGCGTTCAGCTATTGAGCGGGCTTCCAGTATACTTTACGCATTCATGATGGTTGCGGGGCCTGTTGCGCTGAGTACTTGCTTGGAACTTCGGAGATTTACCGAAGGTCAGATTCTAAAGAGATTATCCAAGCGGTCTCGGCTGAGAATTGTGGCGCCGTGGTGGGAAATTGCTGTTCTTCCTTCTACAATAGCTGTAGGCGTTTTCGTTCTGCTTTCAGGATCTGGGGATCAAATTGTAAAAATGTCGTTGATTGGTGTTGTCTGGATGCTCGCGTGGGGTGTCTTTGGCGCCGTGATTGGAATGTCATGGCCATTGGCATTATCGGCACCGACGGCTCTTTTGATCCCATTTATACTCGTTTTGTATGGACCGGCCGTATCGGTACTAGAAATGAGGTATCTGGTTGGCTATTACATGGACTGCTGTAATGCGGGGGAGATGCTAGATCCGCAAGTCCTTGCGGCCGGCATGACGATGGCGTGCGGTGTTCTTGTCGTGTCGATGGTGGCGTTTATTGCGAGTAGGGGGCGCCATCATTCAAGTGTCATCGTGACCGTGATCTTGATTATCGGGTTGGTCTCAACAGTGTTAATTGGGTTCCGTGAGGTGGAGGGTGTGGGTGCTTTTCCTGCCGTGCCTCGAACTGGAACGCAGACGTGTTTGAAGGATCCCACGGTGTGTACCTGGGATGCGCACGACCTCCAACTGCTGGGGCCCATAGTGCAGAAGGCAGATGCTGCGTGGAGGGCTAACGGGGTTCACGTTCCAAGGGCATACCGGCAGGGCATTGGGCAATCGACTCAAACAATCGTTTGGTGGTCGGCGTCGGCAGAGGATGTGTCTGAATCGGCATTACCCGCACTATCGGCAGTCGCGGAGGGCCTGGCTGTTGCTCCATGCCAAGTTCGTCAAGACGAAGTGGAGACCTGGGTGGAAGATGTTCAGGAGCGTGTTGTCGCGTGGTTGGTGGAACATTCAGGCATCGAGGTGCGAGACACGGCATTATCCCCAGAGACTCGTGAGTGGTTGAAATCCATCGATCGGCTGCCGATCGAGAAGCAGGTCAGCATCATTGAACATGATCGAGCCCGGCTTCGGACATGTTGAGCGGTAATGTGGTGCTGGGCTGGAGAGCCTGGGCTCGAAATCGATCCCTGTTATCTTTGCTTGCAGCGACTGTGGTTTGTTGTGTCCTCATCGGACTCACTTCCGAAGTCATAATCGCGATCCCCCCGTTTTTGACAGGCAGAGGTGTTGACGTTTCTAACGCCGCCGTGGTTCCCCTGTGCGTGGTCATCGTGCAAGGTTGGTGTCTTTCGCGGCGTGACACGCGGCTGGAGGCAGGATCCGAGCGGCGGACTGCACTTGCCGATTGTCTCCTGTCAACGACGCCGGCCGTCCTTGTTGGAATTGTGGCGTATGTGGGAAATCTCCCCGTCGGAATGGTTGCCACGCGAAATACTGTCGGATTGTCTGGGGTGACCCTTCTTGCCAACGCACTTGGCGTCACGAGGCTGTCATCCCTACCTGCGACTATCTGGGTTCTCATGAGTCTATTGGCGGGGAGTACCGCAAGTTTCGAAGCTCCGTGGTCTTGGCCGGTGAAGGATCGCACAGATGTACTGTCTGCAGTGCTTTCAGTGGCTCTGTGCCTTCTAGGGATCTCTGCCTCGCTGGTTAAGCCCCGCCCGTGGCGTAATCGTGGGTGATCCTCATACGCGAGGTCAACTGACCAGTGTGGGCAGGTGGGGTCCCTCCGGCACACGAGCATGACGGTGAGGCGGGACCATCGAGACGGGAACGAGCAACACCTCAAGCACACTTGGGTGTTCTTTTTTCATGTCAACCTAGCTCGTGTTACCCATGACGGAAGACGTCTAGGACGCCGGATACCCAAGGTGGCTATTACCGCGCACAGAGCATCTCAGTGGTCCGTTGTTGACTCTGAAACCTGATTGCCACGGGTGTTTGCGGCAAGGCCTCGATCAAGTGACTACGTGCAGGCCGGGGGAGCTCCCAGGTGTGTGGCATTTCGGTAGGTGATGGGCGTTCCTGGCGTCTGTGGTGGCAACAATGCCGTAGAGCGACATCATTGCCATCATGCCCGGAGACCCGCCACAGTTTTCTCCAGTTGGAGTAAGATGCTTGCGACCGCAAGGCAGTGATGGGGCGATCACCCCGGAGTCGCTGGAAGAACGGGCGAGTGCATACACCGCCTTAGTAGAACCAGCAGCGATCGACTAACCGAGAGGCCGACGTCGTTGACGTCGTGCAAGGAGGGTGGTACCGCGGGTACCCGGAGAATCCGGTGTGCTCGTCCCTCGGTGACCCGAGACGAAGGACCACCCGCTGCGATGACCGATGTGAACCCAGTTCGCTCCGACAACTGCAGGCAGTACAACAACGTGCCGCCACAGATTGACCTGCCCGCGATGGACCACGAGATCATTGATCTGTGGGCTCGTCAGCACACTTTTGACAAGTCCTTGGAGGCCACCAAGGACGGCCAACCGTGGACCTTCTTTGAGGGCCCGCCGACCGCTAACGGCCAGCCAGGTACTCACCATGTTGAGGCCCGGGTGTTCAAAGACATCTTCCCGCGTTTCAAGACGATGCAGGGGTTCCGCGTCGACCGCAAGGCAGGCTGGGACTGTCACGGTCTACCCGTCGAACTGGCCGTTGAAAAGGAGCTCGGGTTCTCCGGTAAGCCTGACATCGAGAAGTACGGCGTTGAACCGTTCAATGCCAAATGCCGCGAGTCCGTTACCCGCCACGTCGATGCCTTTAGCGAACTCACCGAGCGAATGGGCTACTGGGTCAATATGGATGAGGCGTATTGGACGATGAGCCCGTCCTACGTCGAGTCGGTGTGGTGGGGTCTTAAGCGAATCTGGGATAAAGGTCTGCTCGGCGAGGACCACCGCGTGGCCCCGTACTGCCCGCGCTGTGGCACCACCCTGTCCGACCATGAGCTGGCTCAGGGCTACCAGGATGACCGCGACCCGTCGATCTATGTGCGATTCCCGGTGACGTCGGGCCCGCTGGCTGGACGCGCCAAGCTGCTGGTGTGGACGACCACCCCCTGGACCCTCGTATCGAACACTGCTGTGGCCGTCCACCCCGAGGTGCGATACGTCGTCGCCCACCGGGATCCGGTTCCGGAGGGATCCGATGCCGTCGCTACTGCTTCCGCAGAGGATCCGGCCTCCCAGGACCTCATCATCGCTGAGCCACTGTTCGAAAAAGTGCTGGGTGAGGGGTGGAGCCTTACCGGCGAGTCCTTCTTGGGCTCGCAGATGGAATTGTGGACCTACGAGCGCCCCTACAATTTCCTGGAGTGGCCGAAGACTGAGCGGGTGACGGTTGATGGACGTCCCACCCCTGCTGACGCAAACTTCGTCGTTCTAGCCGACTACGTCACCGTCGAAGATGGCACCGGGCTGGTGCATCAGGCCCCAGCCTTTGGCGCCGACGATCTACAGACCTGCCGTCGCTACGGGTTGCCGCTGGTCAACCCGATTCGCCCCGACGGTACCTTCGAGGAATCCGTGCCGCTGGTGGGCGGGCAGTTCTTCAAGACCGCCGACAAGCCGTTATGCGAAGATCTCGACAGGCGCGGAGTTCTATTCCGCTTGGAGATGCACTGGCACTCCTACCCGCACTGCTGGCGCTGTGATACCCACTTGATTTATTACGCCCAGCCCTCGTGGTATATCCGCACGACGAAGGTTAAGGAACAACTGCTGGCCCAGAACGAGGTCACCACGTGGTATCCCGAGACGATCAAGCATGGCCGTTTTGGTGATTGGCTGGAGAACAACATCGACTGGGCTGTCAGCCGGTCGCGCTACTGGGGTACTCCGTTGCCGTTGTGGCGCAACGACGACGATCGCTCCGACGTCATCTGTGTGGAGTCGCTGGCCGAGTTATCCCAGTACGTCGGGCGTGACCTCACCGGGATGGATCCGCATCGCCCGTTTATTGACGAGGTGACCTTCACCCGAGACGGCCATACCTATCACCGGGTGCCCGAGGTGGCTGACGCCTGGCTCGATTCGGGCTCGATGCCCTTCGCCCAGTGGGGATACCCGCATGTGCCCGGTTCGAAGGAGAAGTTCGAGTCCCACTACCCGGGTGACTTCATCTGTGAGGCCATCGACCAGACCCGCGGGTGGTTTTACACCATGATGGCCGTCGGAACCCTGGTGTTTGACGAGTCCTCGTACCGCAATGTGCTGTGTCTGGGCCACATCTTGGCCGAGGACGGTCGCAAGATGAGCAAGCACCTTGGCAACATCCTGTTGCCTATCCCGCTCATGGATTCTCATGGTGCCGACGCGCTGCGTTGGTTCATGGCGGCCGACGGCTCCCCATGGAGTGCACGACGCGTCGGTGACGAGACCATCCAGGAGACGGTCCGCAAGGTTCTGTTGACGTACTGGAATACCGTGAGTTTCCAGGTCCTCTACGCCCGCGCCAATGGGTGGTCTCCAGCTCAAGGCACGCAGCATGATGCCGACCCGGCGAGGGGGTTCGGGGGGGTCGTCCCCCCCGCTGTGGGCTCGAGGGGGTTCGGGGGGGTTGTCCCCCCCGCTGTAACAGAGCGTCACGTGCTGGATCGCTGGCTCGTCAGTGCCACCAATGTGCTGGTACGCGACGTTACTGAGGCGCTGAACAACTTCGACACCCAGCGCGTCGGCAACCTTATTGCTCAGTTCGTCGACGAGCTGTCTAACTGGTACGTGCGCCGGTCCCGCCGTCGCTTCTGGGACGGCGATGAGGGTGCCCTGTGGACGTTGCACGAGACCCTCGAAACCCTCACTAAGTTGATGGCACCGATGGTTCCGTTTATCACCGAGCGGGTCTGGCAGGACCTCTTCGTGACGACAAATCCGCACGGCCCGGAGTCGGTCCATTTGGCAAGTTGGCCGGTGGCCGACGACTCGCTCATCGACGAGTCCCTGTCCGAATCGATGGATCTGGCCCGACGCATCGTCGAGCTGGGGCGCGGTGCCCGTGCAGAGGCCAAGGCCAAGATCCGTCAGCCTTTGTCTCGCGCCCTCATTTCTGGTGCCGCCTTGGCTAAACTGGACGAGGATTTGCAGGCTGAGATCCGGTCTGAGCTGAACGTCATGGCCCTGGATTCCTTTACTGCGGCTGGGGACCTCGTTGATCATTGCGCGAAGGGCAACTTCCGGGCCCTAGGCAAGAAGTACGCTAAAGCCACTCCGAAGGTCGCAGCCGCTATTGCCGCTGCCGATCCCGAGTGGCTTGCCTCCGAACTGGCCATCAAGGGGTCCGTCGAGATGGATGTACCAGAGGTCGAGGGAGGTAAGGCCGTCGTGACCGCTGACGATGTGATCGTCTCCGAGCGTCCTCGGGAAGGCTGGAGCGTCGTCAACGAGCAGGGTGAGACGGTGGCTCTCGATTTGGAGATTACCCCCGAGTTGGCTCGCGCTGGGCAAGCCCGTGAGGTCATCCGATTCGTCCAGGACAGCCGCAAGAAGGCTGGACTCGACGTTTCCGACCGCATCACCTTGGCGTGGTCTGCTAGTGCAGATCTGGCTACAGCTATCGAGGAGCATGCTGAGCAGATTAGTCAGGAGGTGCTGGCGGTCCAGATGTCGCGTGAGCCCCGCGCCGACGACTGGGCCGTCGAGCCGGACCTAGGACTGGCGGTCAAGGTCGTCAAGGTCTGAGGACACAGACGGTCGCCGTGCCGGCCAGTCGCCAGGTGTGGATCGACGGAGCAATATCGCGACGCGGTACCTCGCGCATCGGCCCGGCTGAGGCTGGGCCGATGGTCCCGTGATTCAGACGGTCTGTTTCGCCATCATCAGCGACAGGATCTCCGGATCGGTCTGTTTCATTCCTTCGGTTCCCAGCCGGCCGATGCCGCGAATCGCCGCGTCGACGTCATCGTGTACCAGCCCGTTCGTTCCAGGTACACGTCGGCCTGCCAGCGAGAGCAAGGCGGCACGGCCGGCTGCATTCGCTGAGGCGGAGACCTTCAACGCACAGCTGCAGCCGGCACCATCGCAGACCATGCCGACGACGTCGCCGGTCATTGATGCGACTGCGCGTTCCACCGCGCTGTAGGAGCCGTCTAACACCAGGCAGATCCCGGCTGCCGCGCCCATCGCTGCTGTGGTCGCGGCACAGAAGGCGGAGAGCACGGGAAGCCCGGCGTGGGCGTAGAGCGCGACGGCGTGAGAGAGGGCCAGGGCGCGCACGCGCCGTTCGTGGTCGACACCTGCGTAGTCCGCCGCGACAGTGACTGGGACGGTGGCGACGATGCCTTGGTTGCCTGATCCACTGTTGGTCATTGCCGGCAAGGGGGCACCGCCCATTCGTGCGTCTGAGGCGGCTGCAGTGTATGCGGTCATGCGTGTGCACAGGTCGTCTGAGGCCATGCCGCGGTCGATCGATCCGAGTATGGCGGCACCTTCACCAATCCCGTAGGAGCCGTCTCGTCCAGCATCGACCAAGGCGCTGTTGAGGCGTTCGGCTTCGGTAATGAACTCGATGCGCTCAATATCCACGGTGGTAGCGAAATCGTAGATCTTGGCCAGACTGAGGCCTTGGAGGAGTGCGGCCGTCGGGGGGACGTGGCCTGCGGCTGGGCGTTCCTTGCTCTCAAGGACTTCGTCGTCGCGGCTGACAAGGAATACGTTTGTGTGGTCGCCTGCAATACAGGCTCGAGCGTGGTGACCATCGAGGTGAAGGACGGTTTCGGCATAGAGGTCATCGTCCACATCGGCCACAGTGAGTTCGACGGCTCCTGAATCGACTAGGTGACGCGCCTTCTCTGCCGCGTCTTCGCTGACGTCGGCCAGGACCGCTAGCCCCGCATCGGGGTTGCCTGCGAGGGCTCCCACCGCTGCGGCGATCTCGAGGCCGGGCCGTCCGGTGCCGGGGACCATGACGGCCATGCCGTTCTTCATAATGTTGGGGGATACCCGAGCGTCAATGTGGAGAGAGTCGAGTTGTTTCGCGTCGCTTCCAAGAGCTCGTTTGGCGCGCTGCGGCATAGGCCAAGGCAATCGGTTCGGTGCAGCCGGTGGCTGGGGTCACGCCCTGGTGGAGGGCCTCAATGAGGTTGTTGATCTCAGAGGGAGAAAGCGGGGTTTGACATCGTGTTTTCTGCATCGAGTCGGCATTCCGGACTCCTTCGGTCGCCAAGGGTGTCATGATCAACCTTTCTGATAAGAATTAGCTGAAAGCCAGGAATGGCGAGACAACTAGAAGAATTCCTGTTGCGATAATGAGAATTAGACTCGGGCGTCGGAATTTGTGAAGTGAGGGAACTTTAAATACAAGATACGCTGGGATGAGGCAACCGATCATGCCGAAGATGGGACTGCAGATGGAGGTGAAACTCAGCACAGGGGCATTGAGGAGGATAGCACCCCACGACACTAGGATTGCAAAGACGAGGATGGACCATGAAACAATTTTCTTGTTGATTCTCTCCTCGGGGATGAGGCGGCGTAGCACGTTCATCGCAATTCCTTGGCATGCCTCACGGAAGCCGAGGAACACCCCGAAGTACGCCGTCATTACGGCGAAGATGTTGAGAATCAAGGAGAAAATCTTGACGGTCGTGCCTCCCATGCCCTGGGCCACCATCGCCAAGGTCGAGATGTTTTGATTGTAGGCTTTCACCGCTACGTCATGTCCCATGGTTAAGTTGAAGGAGATGGCATAGAAAAAGACTGTGATGAACAGTACGCTGAACGCGATGTTCATGGAGCGCAAGGCCTTGTGACGTGCTACTTCGATTGACCTGTAGTGGGCCCGGTAGGAGATGACCATCGGGCTGAGTGACTGGATGAAGAGTATCGAGGTCAATGTGAATGGGAGCATGATGATGGTCTGTTTCACCAGGTAGCCCAAGCTCGGGAAGGCCCCGACGTTCGCCAGGTTCCAGCTGCCGATGATCGCGAGGCCGAGGAAAGTCACGACAGACAGTTTCGTGAGTACCATCACCGTCGAGATTCGGAAAAGGATCTTTTCCGCTCGTGAGGCGATCGCCACCATGATGCAGATGACAACCAGACCATAGAACGGATTGTGCGACCACACAGTTTTGGTCACTCCGAAGGAATGGAGAAAAGAGGCGGAATCGTTGGTGAGGGCTGTCGAATAAATAAATACCCAGATCACCAACATGATGAAATAGAGGATACCGATAAAAAAGCCCCAGTTCTTTCCCAGATAACCTGAGATGACGCTTGGGTAGTCCTTGCATTCGGGTGATTCGGCCAAAGTGTTAATAAATAGCCTCTGGAACAGGTACATCGCGGGATAGGCGATCACCGATGAGACGAGGAAAACCCACAATCCGACTAAGCCGACCTTCACTGGAAGAAATACAATACCAGCACCGATAGCCATGCCGATGCTCATAATGATCCAGCCCCAGTCGGTGCTGTCAAATTTGATGGCTTTTCGCCATTCCTGCTCGGTCATACTGGCAGGTCGGTCAACAGTGACCAATGTATTCATGGGAATCAACTTCGTCGAGATTCGGATTTTTGATGATGTTAGCATACTCCTTACCCTGCATCGAACAGGTAGTCGTGGAGGTGTCCATGATTATCCAGCAGGGACGTAAGGGAAGTGGCACGTCAGTCACGGAGTTTGGACTTACTAGCGTCCGTACGATTTCCTGGAGGGGGCGAGGAGTGGGCGAGTGATCTGAGGAGTCACGGCCTGTTGTCGGGCCCAAGGTTCAGGCGTGGGACAGTTCAGTGTCGTCGTAGTTCTCCACACCGAGCTGGTCGAGGACTCGAGACATCGTCCTGGCTACCGCCAGCGTGTCGTCGAGTGGCATCGTCAGGCTCTCGGTGCGTCCGGCTCGCAGACATTGGCAGACCTCCATGAGTTCGTGAGCGTAGCCGCGGCCCAGCGCGGGGGTGTTGTGGATCTCCGGGATGACTCCGCGGCGGTGGATGAGGATACGGCTGGGGTGGTGGAACCTAGGCTCGACCTCTATCCAGCCGTCGGTGCCTTGAATAGTCATGCGTCCCGGACCGTCGGAGGTGAACGAGATGGCCAGCGTGGCGAATTTGTTCTTTGGGAAAGTCAGCAGCATCGAAGCGTCGGAATCCACCCCATTGGGGAAGTGGTTGCCACGGGCGATGACCTCGGTGGGCTCTCCAAAGAGGCGAATGGCGAAATCGAGGGCATAGACGCCGAGGTCAAGGGTTACTCCACCACCTAGAGCTGGGGAGAAGAGACGGTCGTCAGGGTCATAATCGCGCAGGGCGAACAAATCTCCCTGGATACCCGTCGGCTCGCCGATCGCGCCATTGTTGACGGCGTCGATCATCTCGGTAACGACAGGCAAAAACCGGGTCCACATCCCCTCCATGGCAAAGACCCTTTTAGCCCGAGCAGCCTCAGCTATTTCGGCAGCCGCATGGGCAGTTGCGGCGAAGGATTTCTCGACGAGAACAGCCTTCCCGGCGTCAATGGCAGCCAGGGCGATCGGTCGATGCTGAGGGTGCGGGGTTGCCACGTAAACGACGTCCACTGTGGGGTTGGTGATCATGTCGACATAGGAATCATGAGTGTCTGGGCGGGGACAACTCAGGTTCTGAGTAACCAGATCGGCAAAAGCATCGGCGCGGGCTGCCGACCTTGACGCGATAGCGCAGATGCGTGCTCCCGGGACATGTGCGAAGTCTTTAAGAATCGTGCGAGCGATACGTCCAGTGCCTGCGATTCCCCAACCGATGGTGGTCGTGGTGTCCATGGGGTAACTCTAGAGTAGGTGTATGCGATATCATGGTCCATCGTGCAGTCAGTTTGACTATTTGGTCCCTTGTCAAAAAGCATCCGTATCGCGTACCGTGAGATTCGTGGAAAGCAATGAAGCTGACGATTGGACGCTCCAGGCAAATTGCCGCGGTATGGCAGATGCCCTCTTTCCGGATGGAAAAGAGCAGCGCCGAGCTAGGCGTATCTGCACTGACTGCCGCGTCCGTCCGGAATGCCTTGCTGAAGCCCTGGATAACCGGCTTGAGTGGGGGGTCTGGGGCGGTATGACCGAGCGTGAGAGGCGACGCTTGCTGCGTGAGCGTCCAGACGTGACGAGTTGGCGCGATGTGCTGCTCGCTGACCGGGGAACTCTGACGAAGACGGCTAGGGTGAAGTCATGACCCGATGGGAGTACTTCACAGCACCGATTCTGGTGCACGCTTCGCAGCAGATCCTCAATAACTTTGGAGCCGACGGTTGGGAACTTGTTCAGATCGTCGCCGGCCCCAACCCCGATTCGCTAGTGGGCTACTTCAAACGTCCGCTGCCTGACCAGGAGGAACCCCGATGAGCGCCACAACGAGGTGTGCCGAATTGGGGATTACTCTTCCTCCAGTTGCGGCTCCGGTTGCCGATTACGTGCCGGCCATTCAGACCGGATCACAGATTCTTACCTCCGGTCAGCTACCCTTCGTTGATGGTGAGTTGACTGCCGTTGGCAAGGTGGGAGACGCCGTTTCCGCTGAGCAGGCCGCTGAGGCTGCCCGCGCCGCTGCTCTTAACGCCATCGCTGCGGCAGCTGAAGTGGCCGGTGGGTTGGACGCCATTAAGCGGATTGTCCGAGTGGTCGTCTTCGTCAACTCCGCCCCGGACTTCACCGGTCAAGCTGGGGTAGCCAACGGCGCGTCGCAGCTGCTTGGCCAGGTCTTCGGCGAGCATGGCCGACACGCCCGCAGCGCCGTCGGGGTGGCCACCCTGCCACTCGGATCAGCCGTCGAGGTCGAACTGACCGTCGAAGTCTGATCGCGCCGGTTCCAGAACAACACTGTGGGGGCCAGGCGTTAACGCCTGGCCCCCACACTTGTGGATGTGAGGTGCCGCGAACTCAGTTGGCCCGCGATGCCAGCTTCTCCGGCTCCATGATGGTGACAACCTTGGGTCGCGCTGCGATCCATCCCCGAGCGGCGAAATCCGTCAGCGCCTTGTTGACGGTCTCTCGGGAGGAGCCGACGGCCTGGGCGAGCTCGTGCTGGGTGAGGTCGTGACGCACCACGATGTGCCCAGTTGACGGGTTCGCGGTACCGAAGCGTCGTGCCAGGTCGAGCAGGGTGTACGCCAATCGACTTGGGACGTCACCGGAGACAAAATGGGCGGTGTTGTCGTCGGCTCGACGCAGGCGCTCCGACAGGCGTCCCAACATAGCCAGGGCGACGTCGTGACGGCCTTTAACGAGCTCGCGCATCTGCGCACCCGGAGTCTTGAGCAGGCTGCAGCGGGTCACAGTGGTGGCCGTCGTGGAGCGGGTGCCGCCGTCAACCAGCGACAGCTCCCCAAACATGTCACTGGGGCCCATAAGCCACAACAGGGAGTCGCGGGGAGTGAGGTCATCGGCAGTTGTGGAGCGAGTGAGCTTCACCTTTCCTTCGACGACGAGGTACAGGTTGTCAGCTGAGTCTCCGGCCTCGAAGATCACGGTATTTCGCGGGCAGACTGACGCCTCACACATGGCCATGATTCGGGCGGCCGAGGCTGCGCCGAGAGTTGCGAAGAACGGTTGGGTCGCCGCTGTTGCCACCACATTTGCCATCCGAACATCTCCCCTCATGAGCACGTGCATCGTTCGACCATTCGTGGCCGGGCGTGTGCCTACATTGTGGCAGCTGTCACATTCGGTGCTGACACCGGGCCTCGATTCTCCTCCTATGCTTAGCTCCATGGCAGCATCCCCTAGCGCATCTCGACCTCAACGGGAGGACTGCCGCGCGTGCGCCAACGAGGTGCGAGCACTCCTTGCCAAGGCCTATCCAGACGCTCACTGCGAGTTGAATTACGCCGGTCCGTACCAATTGCTCGTTGCCACGGTGCTGTCGGCCCAAACGACGGATCGGCGAGTCAATACCGTCACACCCACGTTGTTCAACCGTTGGCCTGGCCCCCAGGCCCTGGCCGATGCTGACATTGGTGAAGTCGAGACAGTAGTCGCCCCGCTGGGATGTGGACCAACCCGAGCAGCGCGCCTGGTGTCGATGGGCGCGAAGCTCGTCGACAATTTTGACGGTGCCATCCCTGACGATCTTGACTCTCTTGTGACCCTGCCCGGAGTCGGTCGTAAGACCGCCAATGTTGTTTTAGGTAATGCCTTCGGCATCCCCGGAATCACCCCGGACACCCACGTCATGCGGGTATCTCGACGTCTGGGCTGGACCGATGCGACTACCCCCGCCAAGGTGGAAACCGACCTGGCTGAGCTTTTTGACCCGTCTGAATGGGTGATGTTGTGTCACCGCCTCATCTGGCACGGGCGGCGGCGCTGTCACTCGCGGCGTCCTGCCTGCGGGGTATGCCCGGTTGCCGAGTGGTGCCCGTCCTTCGGGGAAGGCCCAACGGATCCCGAGGAGGCCGCCACGTTAGTCCGGGAGCCGCGTCGATGAGGGGGATGAAGGTTTTCAGCGCGGTGATGGCCGCCTTGATGTTTGCTGGCTGCGGGGGAGATGCGGGCATGGCTCATCAGCGCGAGGATGCCGGAATACCGGGGTGCTCGCATCTGCCGTCGGGGCCGATTGCGAAAAGTTCCGGGCCGGCCACAGAGGGCCGGCCCATGCCTGATCACGGCTTGCAATGCCTTGGTGAGGGGCCGACGGTCTCCATGTCTCGGGCGACGTCGAGGGGTGTGACCGTCGTGACGATCTGGGCGTCGTGGTGTCGACCATGTCGTAGTGAGGCTCCGCTCATTGCGAACGCGTACCGCAGGTATCACGACCGGGTGCACTTCCTTGGCATCGATTACGCTGAATCTGACGCATCCGAGGCCATTTCGTTCGCGGGTGACGCGGGTCTGACCTTCCCCCACCTGCAGGATCCTGACAGCACTATCCAAGGCGCTTGGCAGATCAGTGGGGTGCCCGTCACCTTCATCGTGCGCGACGGAACTATCGTCACCCGTCACAGTGGACAGTGGCGCTCCCAGCGGGAGCTTGACTCTGCTATTGACAAGGTCATTAAGAGGACGCCATGAGTCACTTAAGTGCCCTCATCGCCAGTCTTGGCCGTGACGACCCTGATTTTTCGGTGGGACGACGACCTGGCGGCGGACGATCCTCGGCGGTGCTGGCCCTTATCAGCGAGGAAGGGAACGACATTGTCCTGACTCGACGACCACTGTCCTTGCGTCACCATGCTGGACAGGTAGCCCTACCTGGGGGTCGGGCTGAGAACACTGACGAGACGATCGTCGATACCGCCCTGCGGGAAGCCCACGAGGAGGTGGGATTGGACAGACGCCTCGTCACCGTGAGGGGAGTGCTGCCGACTGCCCACGTGGCTGCTAGCGGCTCTGATGTCACGACCGTCATCGCCACCTGGAGTGGGGCAGGGACAGTTGGGGTCGTGGATCCCGCCGAGGTGGCCATGGTGCAGCGTGTCAGACTGGCTGACCTGGCAAATCCGGCGGCTCGTGCCACCACACGTCACCCCTCGGGATATCGCGGTCCGGCCTTCGTCCTACCCGACATATTCGTGTGGGGATTCACTGCCCATGTTCTCGACGCTTTGCTCGATCGCGGCGGATGGTCCCGGCCGTGGGATCGGGAGCGCATGGTGGAGATTCCGGAAGGATATTTAGGGGCTCGACGTCTGCCGGAGGAGATGACGCCGAACGACATTCCTTGAGGTGCGGGTTCCGCGCCTTGATGGCTACATCATAGGCAACGGCCCTCCCACATAGCTGTGGGAGGGCCGTAATAGTTAACTCAGTCGCGCTCGGTCGCACCGCTAGCGCGGCGGGGAGCGGAAGTCCCGTCAGCCGCCACCGGAGCGGCAGGAGAAGGAATTTCGCTGGCGTCGATGCTGCTGCGGGCAGTGGCGTTGTACTTACCACGGGCGACGGCCGACTTGACCGCTGTGAGAGTTGATTTAGCCTCGTCAACGATGCCGGTCGGGGCTTTGACCTGAGATATTTGTCCCTTGCCGGCCAGGGCGAGGATGCCTGCCAGGATGAATAGGACGACAGCCATCGTCGCAAAACCGACAACTAGAGACAGCAGGATGTCCCAGTTGCCAATATGCTGCCACATAAGAGAAAAAGCGAAGGCGCCACACAGCCACAGCAACAGTGCGCCGACGATACCGAAGTAACCAGCGCCTCCGAACATGCCGACACCAATCCCGGCGTGCTTGGCGGCAGGCTTGATCTCCGCCGTCACCAAGGCCTTGGAGTCCTGGACCAACTTCTGGCCGTCAGTCTTAAGGTTGTCAATCGTATCGCCAACCGGGAGCTTGTCTGCCATGGGATGCCTCCGCGTGATGAATGTAATGATCTCAGCCTAACGGGAATAGGTTCGATCTGCTGTGTTCGGGTTGAGTTGTCGTCGCAGGAACTGGCTTTAGTCGTTGCAGGTACCGGCTGCAACCGGAACCTCGTGGGAATGCTTGGTCTGGCGCATGGCGTGACTTTTGCCGCGATGGTGCAGCATGGCACCACCAAGGATGGCCGCCAAGAAGGATGCCATCAGCACGGATGCCTTGGCCTCGTCCGCGAATTCGTGGTTCTTTGGGAAGGATAGATCGGTCATGAGCATTGAGACGGTAAATCCGATGCCCGCCAACACAGCTACCGCGATGATGTCGCGCCATACAACACCGCGACCCAGCTCAGCCGAGGTGAATCGGGCGGTGAGACAGGATCCGAGGGTGATGCCGATGACCTTTCCAAGAATGAGCCCGCAGACGATACCCAGCGAGATTGGGTGAGTCCATAGGGCCAGGAAGGTTTTCCCGCTGACGTGGACACCGGCGCTCATGAGAGCGAAAAAGGGGACGACGACACCGGCCGACCATGGCTCCACTTTGTGCTGCCAGCGATCAACGGGGTCGTCCAGGACGTCTTCCTCAGTGCGGGTCAGGAGGCCAAAAGCGACGCCGGCGATGGTGGCGTGGACGCCGGAGCGCAGCATGCACCACCACCCGACGATGAAGATCGGCACGTACCACCAGCCGTTATCGACGTGGAAGTGTTGCATCACTCCCCAGAGGCCGATGCAGGCGATCGCACCGGCGAGCCACCAGATGTCCAGGCCCGTGGAGAAAAAGACTGCGATCACGATGATCGAACCGAGGTCATCGGCAATGGCCAAGGTGAGCAGGAAGGCTCGTACGGCCTGTGGCAAGCCTGCTCCGACGATGGCTAGTACCGCCAAGGCGAAGGCGATGTCGGTTGCCATCGGGATGGCCCAACCTGCCGGGTGTCCGTCGCTGGCTAACACGTTGAATAGCGTGTAGATGCCAGCCGGGAACACCATTCCGCATACTGCGGCAACGATGGGGACCAATGCGTCAGCAGGTCGCGATAGCGATCCCTCAACGAATTCTCGCTTGAGTTCGAGGCCGGCGATGAAGAAGAAGACCGTTAGAAGGCCGTCAGCCGCCCACTGCTCGATTGTGAGCGGACCAAGAGCCAATTCACGGAAGAAATGGTACGAGTGATGACCAAGATTGGCCCACAAGAGGGCTGCGACCGTGGCTGCCAGCATCAGCATGCCGCCAGTGGTTTCGTTTCGGAAGATGTCAGACAGGTGAAGGGCGTTCGGGCCTGTCACCGGTCGAAGGATGCTCTTGCGAGGCCGCTTGTTCTTGCGGGAATCCGTCATAAATGCCTCTCGGGAACCCGCGGCGCGGGCTCAGCGGGATAGGGGACAGAGTCACGCCGACCAGACTTCCCGGCACACCCTGTGTAGCAGCATACCAAATTGGTGTGATGTCACCGATCGGCGCTCATAGGGTGGACGGACCGTGTTAAGGCACGGTGTGAGCGGGATCAGAGCGTGATCGTCAGGCCGTCGTCATGGGGTCGAATAGGGGTGGTGAGCTCATCGTGGTCGACCCAAGCCCGCCAGCATTCAAGTTGATAGGGCAGACGTAACCCGCTAGTCCCGGCAGAATCGTCGGCGAGTGCGGCAACCTTCGTGAGCACGTTGGAGCGGGCGTCGGAGTCGAGGGCCCGGACGGCCGGTCGGGCCGCAGCCATGGCGACGAGAGAGTCACGGTTGACCGGCACCCACAGGCGCTTGGTGGTGTGCTCGTCCTCCGGAAAGTACTTGCTGGAGATGAGTTCATGTACTGACTCGGTGCCGTAGTCGCCGCTCATAGCATTCTCATCGACGGTGCGCAGTAGCGCCGCAAGCCGCTTGACCCACGGAACAGTGTCATCGCGTACCAGCCAGGAGACGCCGAGGACACTGCCTGGGCGCAGGACGCGGGCGATTTCAGGTAAGGCGAGGCCGGGGGCCAATTCGTGAAAGCCCTGGTGCACCAAGACAGCATCGAAACTGGATGAATTAAGAGGTAACGATTCGGGCGACCCGCAGACGGCCATGACGCCAGGAATGCGGTTGAGTTTTTCCGCGGTATCGGGATCGCGGTGAACGGCCAGGACATCGGCCCCATGGGAGGCAACGGCTCGGCAATGGGCGACGGTCGGGCACAGCACGACGACTCGACTACCTGGGTCCACACGTCCGGCAGTCAGCCATTCGAATGAGCCGCTGGGAAGATGCGGTGCCGAAGAGACTGCCATGGCCCCGATTGTAGAGGGAATCGTGGTGGCCAGGGTTGTCCACAGGGGCTCGTCGGCGAGTTGGCACGGTTTTCCACAGATCTGACATTGGGTGACGAATTCTGCGGTTTCCGACGACAACTGAAGGTATGAAGATTCTTGGACAAGGACGGGGCGCTGCGGTGCATCGGCCTGCGCATAGTGCTGCCCCGGAGGAGACAGCGGTCGTCTTGGTGACCCGGGATAGTCGATTGGCGGAGGTCGTCGGGTCAGTGGCAGCCAGCGGTTGGGTTGGTGTGGAAGTCTTAGGGGGCCGCGAAGCCGTGTCACGGGCTTGGTCGAGGAATGGTCCATTGCTGGTAGGAGCGGACATGGCTGGGTCGGTGATGGCGTGGGGGCTGTCTCCACGGTCGGGCACCTATGTCGTCGGTTTCGACGCTGAGGAGGCGGCACGCTGGTCGGCGGGACTATCGGCCAGCGTCATCGTCGTGCCGCGAGCCAATCAGGTGCTTACTGAGATTCTCCATGACGAACTGGCGACGACATCGAGGGCCACAGTGGTGCAGGTGAATTCGAGTGGAGGCGGTACTGGGGTCAGCACCTTGGCATCAGGTCTGGCATGGGCCGCTGCGAGGTCGGGGATAAAAGTTGGGCTGGTTGAACTTAATCCCAGTGCCGGCGGGATCGACCTGCTGCTAGGCATCGAGAGAAAAGACGGGTGGCGGTGGCCTGAGTTGGCGTCGGCCCGCGGGGTGACGACTGATTTGGGGTCTCACGTGCCTTCCCTCGACGGTGTTGAGGTGGTGAGTGCAGGCAGGGTGGGTGTTCACGTGCCTCCAGCAGCTCGTAGAGCTGTGGTTGATTCCCTGGCTGGCGATCACGATCTTGTCGTCGTGGATCCGGGAGGTCTTGATACTCCGGAGGTCACGGTGAACGTCAAGGTCGGGGTGGTGGCGGCTGACCTCAGATCTGTGATGACGGCCAGAGGGCAGAACCTTCCGGACCTCCTCGTAGCGCGGCGAGGGCCGGGACGATCCATGCCTGACGAGGATATCGAGTCGGTGTTGGGGGTACGGCCCGATATGACGATCAAGGATGACCGCCGACTGGCTCGTGGCCAGGGGGACGGGGAAGCGCCATGGGTGGTGGCCTCCCGACGATGGCGTAGCGGGTGCGCTGAGCTCGTTGATCAGGTGATGGGCTCATGAGCGGAGAAGAACCGGATCTCAAGCTCGTCGAGCAGGTGCGACGCCGACTGGCTGGCCTTGCGCGGGACTGGACACCGATGGACGTCGCCCACGCCATTCTCGACTGTGGCCGGGTGGCTTCAGACAAAACCGTACTGGCGGTCGTCGAAGAGCTACGCCGCACCAGCACTGGGGCCGGGCGATTAGATCCTTTGCTGGCAATGGACGGGGTCACTGACGTCCTCGTCAACGGTCCCAACCAGGTGTTTATCGACCGCGGACAAGGCCTGGAACTGACCGACGTCACCTTCAGCGGACCTGAGGAAGTAAGGGCTTTAGCAGTGCGGCTGGCTGCAGCGGTGGGGCGTCGGCTCGATGACGGCAATCCGTGGGTGGATGCCAGGCTGCCAGACGGCACCCGGGTTCACGCTGTCTTGGATGTGCTGGCGAGGCCAGGGACCTGTCTTAGTTTGCGAGTGCCGTCCCGACGCTGCCTCTCCCTCGACGATTGGGTAACCGGAGGATCGATGGCACCGGGGTGCCGACGGATGATCGACACAATTTTGAGCCGGAAGTTGGCCTTCTTGGTAACTGGGGGTACCGGGACCGGAAAGACGACCCTGCTTTCCGCGATGCTGACGAGCTTGCCGTCGGACCAAAGGCTGGTCATTGTGGAGGACTCCCGGGAGATCTGGATCGACCATCCGCACTGGGTGTCAATGGAGGCCCGCGCAGCCAACTCTGAGGGTAAAGGATCGGTGACTCTGACCGACTTGGTCCGTCAGTGCTTGCGAATGAGGCCCGACCGGATCGTCCTTGGAGAGGTGCGAGGGGCGGAACTGCGAGATCTCCTCATGGCCCTCAATACCGGTCATGAGGGTGGTTGCGGGACGGTGCACGCCAACGGGGTGGCTGAGGTGCCGGCTCGTCTGGAGGCTTTGGCTGCTTTGGGTGGGTTATCTCGGGAGGCGGCATCGGCTCAGATCACCGCAGCCCTTCACACCGTCATTCATGTGGAGAGGGGAGAGAGGGGACGACGGGTGGCGGAGATTGGGGTTTTCGTCGATGTCGAGGGTCGAGCTGTGGTCCTACCCGCCGTGCGGTGGGATGCCGACGGCGTGATGACTCTTGGCGACGGTGCGGGGAGGTTGTCACAGTTGCTCGGAATGGAGGTGGCGCGATGACGGTCATCGGAGCCTCCTTGCTTATGGGGTTGGCAGTATGGATAGCGATGCCATCCGCCACAAGGAAGCAGGAGGGGCGGCATCTACCAGCGTGGTCGGGGATACCGGTGGGGTTCGTGGTGGCCTGGTTGCTTTTTGGTGCGAGCGGTGTGGTGTGGGCCGTTATGACGGTAGTCGTGGGCGAAACGGTGCTCGTCGTTGTGCGCCGTCAGCGTCGGAGAGCCCAGATTCTTAAAGGCGGTCGCGAGGTTGCCCGGGCGACAAGGGCTTTGGCTGGACGGGTGTCGGTGGGAGAGATCCCCTCAGTTGCGCTAGAGCACGTGGCTGATGACGTGGAGGTATTGGCCCAGGCTAGGCGGGCTCAGGCAGTGGGCGGAAGCGTTTCCGACGCCCTCATTGCCACCTCCCGGCAACCAGGGATGGCTGGTCTGGTGCCACTAGCCCACGCGTGGCATTTGGCGGCGACAACAGGTGCGCCCCTCGCCCCAGCGGCGAAATCCGTGGCTGAAGGAACAGCTCGGCGAGCCCGCCTAGAAGCCACCCTCGACTCCGAACTCGCGGCGGCTCGGGCGTCGGGGCGGATCATGGGTCTACTACCTCTGGTCGGATTGCTTATGGGCCATGTCGTCGGAGCGCATCCGACGGTGTTCCTTACCACCACATGGTTAGGGAGGGCTTGCTTGTTGGGATCGACCTTGCTGGCATGCGTTGGGGTGCTGTGGAGTGAGTCTCTGGCTGATCGGGTAGCGAAGGAGGCACTGCCATGAGCGACATCGATGTGACGGGAACCCTCCTTCCGGCGATGATCATGGCCGCGATCGCAGCGTGGCTGGTCGTTCCGGCGACAGCACGAACACGTACTCAGGCTCGGAAACCGCCTCCCGCTTGGCTGGCTCCTCGCCCCGGAGCCCCAGCATCGCACATACGGGTGCTAGCGGGGCTAGTTGCGGCCTGCGCGGTCCTCATCGGCGTGCCGTGGCCGTTTCCAGCAGCGGCGGGTTTATCCGTTCTTGTGGGAACGGTGATGTGGTGGGGGTCTGGCCGGCTTGAGTCATCGGGGCATAGACGAATGGAACAGCATCGGGCGGCTCAGCTTCCTGAGGCCCTCCTGATGCTCTCGAGCGCGATGGAGGCTGGGCTGCCATTGCGGTCGGCAGTAACAACGGTAGCCGAATCGTTGGAAGGACCATGCGCTGAGGATTTGCGTCGGTTGGCGTCGTCTCTGGCGGCAGGAGTGCCGGACTCGAGGGCTTGGAACGATCTCGCGTCGGTAGAAGTGTGGCGTGATCCTGCTCAGGACGTCTCACGAGCCGTGGACTCTGGTGAAGGGATCAGCGAACTGTTGTCGGCCCATGCTGCGCAACTTCAGGTTGCAGCCGCAGAAAAGACCGAGAAAAAGGCACGTAAGGCGGGAGTTGACGCCATCGGTCCGCTGGTGTGCTGCCACCTTCCAGCCTTTTTGTTGGTTGGCGTGGTGCCGATTATCGCCGGAATGGTGTTGGGGGCGCTGTGACGACACGGGCTGTGTCGTGAGGGCACGGGCATGTCGTCCTGCCTGCCATCGGTTGTCCACAGGGGGTTTGGGTGACCGTAGGCGGGTTATCCACAGAAATGAAACTGACTGGCGGATTTTGGGAGCTCAGACGACAACTGGAGGTGTGAGGCACACGCCTCACAGAGGTCGGGAGTGGCCCGGCCTGATAAACAGACAGGAGACGACAGTGTCTGAGAACACCGATCCAACGACGGAACCCGTCATCTCTGCTAGGTCTCTCGACCTGGTTGGCGCTACTGATGTGGTAGAGCCCCGACATCGAGGGCGTTACCGAGCAGCGCGCAACAAGATCATTGATCGTGGCATGGCTACCGCGGAGTACGCCGTCGGCATGCTTGCCGCCGTCGCGCTCGCGCTGGTCTTGCTCAAGGTCGTCACCCACCAGGAGGTCTTCACGAAGCTGCTCAAACTGGTTGTCAGCATCATTGGCAAGGCAGGAGGCATGCTGCCGTGACCGGTCTGGCTCGTCGTGGCGGACGCTCGCGGGTGTCCGCCACGCCGGGTCGCTCCCCGCAGCGATCCCGGCAGCGTATAGCACGGGGGATGGTGACAGTCGAGATGGCTGTCAGTCTCATCGCAGCCACCCTGGTAGTGGCAACAAGTTGTTGGGTGGTGGGGCTGGTAGTCGTCGAGGATGCCTGCCGTACGACGGCCGCCCAGGTGGCCCGTCAGGTGGCTCGCGGGGATACCGCGTCGGCTCGGCAGGCCGAGAGTAACGCGCCCACCGGAGCCAAGGTATCTACAACCACATCCGGCGGCTGGGTGAACGTGACCGTTCAGGTCGACAGGTCGTTGGGGAGGATCGGGCCGGTACACCTGCGAGGGCAGGCCCGTTCTCCGATGGAACCGGGGCAGACATGATGAATTTGGCCTTGTCGAGAATCCGGACTCGTGGCACCAAAGCGGGTGGAGAACGAGGCTCGGGAACCCTGTTGTTGGCGGCTGTCGGGGTGGGGTTCATCGCGGCAGTGTGGATGTCACTTTTAATCACGGGATGGTGGTCAGCTACTCATCGTGCGGAAGAGACGTCTGACATGGCCGCATTGGCCGCTGGGGGAGCCCAGGCCATCGGGGAGCCTGGCTGCCCCGTGGCCGAGCGAACCGTCAAAGCCAATGGGGCTGAACTGGTTTCATGCGTTGTGCATAACACGGAGAACGGGTCGTCTGTGACCGTCGAGGTAGGGGTACAGCTTCACCGCGGATGGGAGTTGCCGGGAATGCCTACCAGGGTGGTGAAATCGTCTCGGGCCGGCCCGATGGAGTGAGAATTTCGCCCAGAAATGCCAGGGGAACCATAGGCGGCCCTAGGGGGCGTCGGTGATCCGTCCTAGCGCATGAGTTCCAGGTGTCGCTGCACGGATGCTGTGTCGAGATCTCGATATGGAATTGGGACGGATCACCGTCATTCCTGATGCTCATAGGACCGGGAAATTATACCTCTATCGAGAGTTGCGGATGGTTCCAGGAATGGCACCGAGCGAGGTCATTTCAGCCCAGGCAGCCGAAGACGACCTGGGTCAGTTGTCTGTCACGAGCTTGTCCGTAAACAGATGCGAATCACCAACCTGGGGTGCTGAGCTGCCCAGAGTAGTGCTGGGGATGTTGCAGGGGCGGTAACACAAACATCCGCGAGGAGGGGATACCGAAGCCGCACCATAAACTATGTCGAATGACCGATTAGGCCAGCGGATCCATCGCTGCCGTCAGTGCGGCAGCAGCGGCCTTATCGAGCATTTGGTTGGCATTCCCGCATTTGGGCGAGACGACGCAGGCGGGGCATCCAGACTCACATCCACATTGGGCTAGGCGCATGATGGTGGCATGCCACCATTCCTCGGCCTTCTCGAAACCGGCCTCGGCGAATCCAGCCCCACCGGCCTGACCGTCGTGGACGACGATGGTGCACGCTCCAGTGTCAGGCAACATCACCGTCGACACCCCACCCACATCCCATCGGTCGCACGGTGAGTACATTGGCAGTAGTCCAATCGCGGTGTGCTCAGCGCCATGGGCGGCCCCTGCCAGATGGACGGCATCGAACTTCAGGTCGTCCACAACTTTGTCGGGAATAACCCACCAGCAGGCCTGGGTGATCATGGTGTGGGTGGGCATCTCGAGGGCCACCGAGTCCCACACATCATTGGTGATTTCGTCGCGACGCAGATACCCAACAACTTGCTCTGTCAGTTCCACCTGCCCGCACGCCACATATCCGGGACCACAAGCGCGACGTCTCTCCTCCCGAAGGATTCTCACCGTCGACGCTGACTGCGGTTGAGTCCAATATCCCGGCAGGTCCTGGTGCACCAGGGCGTGGTGCTCGACCGGGTTGTATTCGTCGACCAGCCATTGATCCCCCTGATGCAGGTACACCGCGCCTGGATGCACGGTACGGTCTGCGGCGGCTTCGTCGACTCCCCCGATGACCCTCCCCGTGGACACGTCGATAATGTCAATCCCTTTGCCTGCCGCCGATCGCAGGTCGATGGCGTCGACAGCCCGTTCTGGACGGGTCCAGAACAGCCGATTTCCGCGACGTCGCAGTACGTTCTGGCCTGTCAGCGTTTTGCATATCCCGGCAAAGGCCGACCCGTAAAACTCTTCGTCCGCAGGGGAGAGGTATGCCTCCTGGGCGGCCGCGGCCACGTGCGGGCCGAGCACATACGGGTTATCCGGGTGCAACACAGTCGATTCCACCGAGGACGAGAACAATAATTCGGGGTGCTCAAAGAGGTATTGATCCAGCGGATTTTCCCGGGCCATGAGCACCACCAACGCGTCACGGCCCGACCGTCCGGCTCGACCAGCCTGCTGCCACAAGGCCGACAGTCGTCCCGGATACCCGGCGATAACGACAGCGTCCATCCCCGAAATGTCTACACCCAGCTCCAGGGCATTCGTTGCGACGACCGCTCGCACCGAGCCGTCCTGCAGTCTGGCCTCGATACGTCGTCGGTCCTCGGGAAGGTACCCAGCCCGATACGCGGTAACCCGAGCGCCGCTAGTTACCCGGTCCTGGGCATGGGCAGAAATGACCTCTGCCAGCGAACGCGAGGCGACGAAACAGATCGTCTGTAATCCGGCGTCGGCCAGGTCAGCTACAAGCCCCGTCGCATCGGTTGAGATGGACTCGGCTGGCTGCCACAAGACGACGTCACGGCCCGGGTGTGGGGAGCAATCCTCATCAACGACCTCGACCTTCTCTACCCCGAGCAGGCGGGTCCCGGCTTCGGCTGCGTTCGTCGAGGTCGCGCTAGAAAGCAGGAATACCGGATCTGCGCCATGCATCCGACAAAGCCTGCGCAGCCGGCGAATAACCTGGGCCACGTGTGCCCCGAAGACCCCGCGATATCGGTGGGCTTCATCAATGACGACATATCGCAGGCTTCCGAGCAACCCAGCCCACCGTGCATGAGACGGCAGCACCGTGTGGTGCAACATGTCCGGGTTCGTGAGGACGTATCGGGCCTGCTCCCGGGCGAAACGACGCTCAGCCTCATCGGAATCGCCGTCAAGGGTCGAAACCAGCCAATCCCTCGGCCCAACCTCGCGGCAAACGCGTTCTTGGTCGTGAGCCAGGGCCTTCGTGGGAGCCAGGTACAGGGCACTGTTGCGGTGTAGGGAATCCCGCAAAGATGCCGGCAGGCCAGGAGTTGGCGACTCCGGCACCACCGGGGTGGCCGATGCCGTCGCAGCCATGATCGGCAACAAATAGGCCAAGGTTTTTCCCGACGCCGTTGCGGTACAGATCGCTGCATGACGGCCTGCTCTTGCCAGCTCGGCGAATCGCGCCTGGTGTTGCCATGGCCGATGAATCCCAGCCGCTTCGACGGCTTGACGACAATCCTCGGGGAACCACGAAGGCCACTCGCAGGTGTGTCCTGCTGCGGCCTCGCGATGATCAAGATAGACCACCTGGGGGCTGGTCAACAGCCGCGACACAGCGTCACGGGTTGACGAGACAGATGGAACGATCACGCGCCAAGATTGCCACCATGGGCAGACACCTCACCGTCGACGAGATCGAACAGCTGCGGCACATCTTCACCGATATCGGGTACGTGACTGATCCTGTCATGGCCGCCATCGGCGACTCTGGGCAGCTCGGGTTGACCAGAAATAGCACCACACCAGCTTTGCGGGCGTTAGCAGGGCGCACGGATGCCTTGGCCGGAGCTATTCGTCTATGGCTGTTGCAGCAGCCCGTTCCCGTTGAACAGTTGGCACCGTTGCCGCTGCAAGCCCTCACTGAGGCCGGCATCGTCAGCATTGCGGGATCAACAGCTCGCGCCCTGGTCGATGTGCGTCCCTACGGGTCCCCCGACGACGGCGCTTCGGGGTGGACAGTTTCCGACCTCACCCCGGGCTTGGATAAGGCCATCACTAAAATCCGCCCTGACTACGTATTAGGCGTTTCACCAGCATCAGTTTCACTGACCCAGATGGCTGTACCAACTCACGTGGGGAGCGCCCTCGACATGGGGTGCGGGTGCGGCGTCCAGTCCCTGCACTTGTCGCGTCATGCCGATCATGTCGTCGCCACTGACGTCAACCCTAGAGCCCTCGAGATGGCCCAGCTCACTTGCCGTCTTTCTCACGCCGACGTAGACATCCGGGACGGATCCCTCTACGACCCCTGCGGCCACGACACCTTCGACCTCATCGTCACTAATCCGCCCTACGTCATGGCTCCGCCTAGCCGTGATGGCCAACGGCTGATCTACCGGGAGGGAGGGTTCTGTGGGGACGGCTTGGTGGAGGCCGTGGTTCGTGGTGCCCCTGCCCGTCTCAATGACGGCGGGATGCTCCAGGTTCTTGCTAACTGGGCCCACATCGGTGATCAACCGTGGTCCGAAAGGCTCGCCACCTGGGTCGAGGAGACTGGCTGCGATCTGTGGGTGGTCGAGCGCGAGCACCTCGACGTTTGCGAGTACATCGAGACCTGGCTTACCGATGCCGGATTGGACGGGTCTGCCCAGTGGCGGTCTCGCTACGACGAGTGGTTGTCCTACTTCGACAATCTCGACGTCACCGGTGTGTCTCTGGGGTGGATCACTTTGACCAAGGCGGGCCGGGACGATCCCGATCTCTGCTTCGAAGAATGGCCCTGGCAGGTGGCACAACCGATTGGTGGAACGATGGCTCGACGCGCCCAGGCTGTCATCTGGGCGCATCTCAGTGACGAGGACCTGCTTGCTCGACGTTGGCGCATCGCCCCCAACGTTGACAGCGAAACTACCGGACGTCCCGGTGCCACCGACCCTGAGCACGTCGTGTTGCGTCAGCGTCGCGGGCTATGCCGGGCTGTCGAGATGACGACGGCCTCTGGCGGAGTGTTGGGTGCTTGCGACGGCGAACTCACATTGGCTCAGATCACCGATGCCGTCTCTGCGATTCTTGAGGTTGACCATGACGCCTTGCTCATCGAGGTGCTGCCTCTGGTTCGCGAATGCCTGCGCTACGGCATCCTCGAGACTGCATGACCGGGTGCACGCTGAGCGCTGTAACCCGTAATGCCACACTTCGATCCCGGGTGCGCTATTTTTGGCGAAGCAATCATTAAAAAGGAGGACTGATGACTGACCACCAGGAGATCCCGCTTACCGAGACCCATCACTGCAGCTGCGGTGAAAGCGACACCGAGTTGCCTGAGCTCGATGTGCGCACTATTCCGCACGCTATCCGTCATGGTGCCGTCATTGGTGCCTTTGCGCAGCTGCAGCCGGGTGCCTCGATGGTCCTTATTGCCCCGCACAACCCGCTGCCCCTGCTGAGCCAGCTTGAGCAGATCGGCAGTGTTGGCGTCGAGTACCTCGTCGAGGGTCCCGACGAATGGCACCTTAAGCTCACCAAACAGGCCTGATGCTCTGAGGATCCGGATGCGCTCCCGGCCTCCGGTACCTCATGTGTAGCCGGTCCGTCGGGGGCGAAGTGTTTACGTTTCTGGCATACCCGAGGTGCCGGATGCGACGGCTGTTGTTACGGTTGACGCGCGACCACCGGTGACGGTGCCGCTACATTGGGCCGCGGGCCGTCCACTTTGGGCAGCCCAGCAGCTCACATCACGTCAACGGAGAAGGCAGGAATGTCACCGACCAAGAGCCTCGTCATCGTCGAGTCCCCCCATAAGGCCACGATGATCGCCGGGTACCTGGGGCCCAAGTACACCGTGCGAGCCAGTCAGGGTCACGTGCGCGACCTGCCCACCAGCGCATCCGAGGTTCCCGCCAAGTACAAAGGGGAGCCATGGGCGCGTACCGGAGTCAACGTCGATAACGAGTTCACCCCGGTCTACGTCGTTTCCCCAGAAAAGCGGTCGACGATCCGCGAACTCAAGAGCCTGCTCAAGGACTCTGACGAGCTCCTGCTCGCTACCGATGGTGACCGCGAGGGGGAGGCCATCGCCTGGCATTTGCTTGACGAGCTCAAGCCGAAGGTGCCGGTGCGTCGCATGGTGTTCAACGAGATCACCGAGAAGGCCATCAACGAGGCCGTCGCCCATACCCGAAAGCTTGATACAGACCTCGTCGACGCCCAAGAGACCCGACGCATCCTTGACCGTCTCTACGGTTACGAGGTCTCCCCGGTGTTGTGGAAGAAGGTACTGCCGCGGCTGTCGGCAGGTCGCGTGCAGTCAGTAGCTACCCGACTAGTCGTCGACCGTGAGCGCGAGCGGATGGCGTTCACCAGCGCGAACTACTGGGACATGGAAGCCACCTTAACCGCCGACCTGGATGAGTTTCAGGCCCGCTTGGTTTCCCTCGATGACACCAAGATCGCCACCGGCCGCGACTTCGACTCCCACGGCAACCTCATTTCCAGCGTGCGCCGCCTTGACGAAGTTGCCGCGACCGCTATCGCGAAGGCCCTTGAAAAGGCTCCGTTCACCGTCACCAAGGTGGAGTCCAAGCCGTACACCCGCCGCCCTTACGCCCCCTTCCGTACCACGACCTTGCAGCAGGAAGCAGGTCGCAAGCTCGGCTTCACCTCCCAGCGCACCATGTCGGTCGCCCAAAATCTCTACGAAGGCGGCTACATCACCTACATGCGTACCGACTCGGTGGCCCTGTCTCAGGAGGCCATTCACGCGGCTCGCAACCAGGCTGCCGAGCTCTATGGTTCCGACCACATTCCGGACAAGCCGCGCATCTACGCCTCTAAGGTGAAAAACGCTCAGGAAGCCCATGAGGCCATCCGGCCTGCTGGCGAACACTTCCGCACCCCAGCTGAAACTGGCCTGACCGGGGACGAGTTTAGGCTTTACGAGCTGGTCTGGATGCGTACCCTGGCCTCTCAAATGGCCGACGCCAAGGGCGAAACCCTTTCGGTGACTATTGACGCTACCCCGGTCTCGCCGGTAAACCTGCCCGACGGCGATGTCACCACCGCTACCTTCACCGCGTCTGGGCGCACCATCACTTTCCATGGCTTCCTGCGCGCTTACGTCGAGTCCGTCGACGAAGGAGCTTCCGATGACGCGCAGAAACGTCTGCCTCAGTTGTCGAAGGGACAGGATCTAGACCCACGCGAGGTGACCGCTAAGGGGCACGACACCCGCCCGCCGGCCCGCTACACCGAGCCCAGCCTGGTGGCAAAGCTCGAGGAACTAGAGATCGGTCGCCCATCGACGTACGCATCAATCATCCGCACTATCACCAGCCGTGACTACGTTTTCAAGAAGGGCTCGGCCCTGGTGCCGACCTGGCTAGCGTTCGCCGTCACTAGGCTGTTGGAGGAACACTTTTCCAACCTCGTCGATTACCAGTTCACCGCCGACATGGAGGAGACCCTCGACCAGATCGCCCGTGGTAATGCCGATCGGGTGGCGGTGCTCTCAGCCTTCTACTTTGGCCAGACCAAGACTGGCGACGGCGACGTCCCGACGCCCACCGAGGGCCATGAGGGGCTGCATCAGCTTGTCACTGAGCTTGGTGACATCGACGCACGCACGATCTGCACCTTCCCGCTCGACGACTCTGACGTCGTTGTCCGGGTGGGCCGCTACGGCACCTACGTTGAGGATCCGGAGGGCAATCGAGCTAATGTCGACGACGCTCTGCCTCCTGACGAGCTCACCGTCGAGGCCGCCAAGGAGCTGCTGGTAAGCCCGAACGGTCAGGACCGCGAGCTCGGTCTGGATCCGCACAGCCATCGTCCGATTGTGGCCCGCAACGGGCGTTTCGGCCCTTATGTCACCGAGGTCCTTGACGATGACGAGGCCACTGAGATCGTTGAGACGACAACCAAGGATGGCAAGAAGCGTCGCACCAAGCGCAAGGTGAAGCCGCGCACTGCCAGCTTGTTCAGATCGATGAGCCTTGAGACCGTCACCCTTGACGAGGCTCTCAAGCTGCTTTCACTACCCCGAGTGGTCGGAACGGCCGCCGACGGCACCGAGATCACTGCGCAGAACGGGCGCTACGGCCCCTATCTCAAGAAGGGAACGGACTCGCGTTCCTTAGGCAGCGAGGACGAGATCTTCTCCATCACTTTGGAGCAGGCCGAGGCTATTTACGCCCAGCCTAAGCAGCGCGGTCGTGCTGCGGCTAAACCGCCGTTGCGCGAGCTTGGCGAGGATCCGGCCTCGGGACGCCCGATCGTCGTCAAGGATGGCCGTTTCGGCCCTTACGTTACTGACGGCCAGACCAACGCGACCCTCCGCAAGGACGATTCGGTCGAGGACATCACCCCGGAGCGGGCCCAGGAATTGCTGGCCGAGAAGCGGGCTAAAGGGCCAGCCAAGAAGAGCCCAACTAAGAAGAAGACGACCAGGAAGACAACCACTCGCACAACCACCACGAAGAAGACGACCAAGGCCACCTCGAAGTCCGTCAAGGTGACCAAGGCGAACGCGAAAACGTCGTCAGGAAGCTGAGATGACGACGGGTTGTCGTTCGGGCAGCACCGAACCGTTGTACTTCGAGTTGGCATGGACGGCTGCTCGACCGGTTCCAGCCGACCTGCGCACAACCGTCGCCGCCGGCGGGGCCCGTCGGACCATTGAGTGCAAGGTCACCTTGCTGGACTCCCCGGACCACCGGCTGCTGAGGTCGGGGATTGTCGTCGCTCACCGCGTCGTGGATGGACTGGGGGAGTGGTACATGGATGCTCCCGAGTGGTCCCCGTGGTTACCGGTTGCTCGGTCAGTAGCCCTCGATGCCGCCGGTGAACTGCCTCAAGATTTCACTTGTCTGGTCCGTCCCTTCCTGCGCGGGGCGACCCTCTGCCCGGTCGCGGCCCTGTCCTGGGAGCGTAACGAGACGATCCTGGAGGCGCTCGATTGCACCAAACTGGCCCTCATCCGCGACGACCGCATTGCCGTCGTCCAGTCAGGAGTGACGACATCGCGGGTTCGCGAGCTGACGATTACCCCACAACGGGGTCTCGCTGAGGGGCAGCGGGAGTGGCTCACCAACCGCATCCTGGCTCTGGATGGTGTGCCAGTCTCTCGGCACCCTTCAGTTTTGCGACGTCTTGGCCCAGGGGCTGGCGCGCTCACCGACTACCCGCGTCCGCACCTTCATCATGGTGCTGGATTACAGACCTGGGTATCGGCTCAGCTGGCCGGACAGTTGCGGGACGTTATCGAGGCTGATCTGGCGGTTCGTTGCCAGGGGATGGATTTAGGCCCCACCGAGACCACACGGACGGAGCCGCGCGTTCTTCCAGAGTCCCCAGATCGCACTGATCTTGTGGGGATGGGATACGACCCGGTAACGATGTCGACCCCCAGTATCCACGACGGGAACCACGGGTCGATTCGGCCGCTTCAGAAGGCGATTCGGGCGCTGTCGGAGACTCTGGACGCAATGTCGGGTCTGCTCGATCAGGCTTGGGTCGAACGTGCCCAGAACTTGTGTTTGCGGGTGATGGGTCTGGATCCCGGTCACATCAGTATCCATAACCTTTCTCGAGAGTATTACCAGTTGCTCGAGGAGATCACAGCGGCGGCGCGGTCCCCGCGTCTCACTGTTGATCCTGACCAGCCCGCCCGTCCCACCATGAAGCGCGTGCTTCGGAAGTCGGTTGCTGACGCAGTGGCCAAATGCGATGACGTTGAGGATGTGCAGGGGTGGTCAACAGCCGAGGTCGCGGTTCGCCACGCAGCAGCGGTCGCCGGAATTCTCGACACGGGTCGCGCCGGAAAAGTGGCTAAGCGGCTGCGCCCCGTCGTCAAGGAGATAGCGCAGACCAAACGCAGCGTGACCGAGGCTGTTGACGTCTCCAAGATGTCTCCTCAGGAAGCTTTTGAGGCCGGACGCGAGGTAGAGCGGGCGTCGGCATCGTTGTTTGCGGCCCGACAATCGTTTAGGGATGACTGGCAACAGCATCGCCGCAAGATCCTTAAGGCTATCCATGACTGATCAGACGGTGACTGGCCGCGATCTGGGCGGTGTATTCGTTGTCTTCGAGGGTGGGGACGGTGCCGGTAAGACGACCCAGGCCCGACTACTTGACCAGTGGCTGACGACCGAGGGAATCCCTCACCTCATGACTCGCGAGCCCGGGGATTCCTGGCTTGGGCAGCGGATCCGCGAGCTGGTGCTCTCTCCTGGCTCCGGGCCGATCTCCTCGCGCGCTGAGGCTTTGCTGTACAACGCCGACAAGGCTCAACACGTCGACGAGGTTGTCATTCCGGCTTTGCGAGAGGGCAAGGTCGTCGTTTGCGACCGTTACGTTGACTCGACTATCGCCTATCAGGGGGCTGGCAGGGCCCTCGACCCTGGCGAGGTCGGCCAGCTCGCGTGCTGGGCGACGACCGGCCTGGTACCTGATGTGACGGTTCTGCTCGACGTCGATCCCTGCGAAGGGGCCGGTAAGATCGCCGCCAAGGATCGTCTGGAAGCTGCTGGTGACGAGTTCCACCTTCGGGTGCGTCAACATTTTCTTGACCTCGCTGCGGCCCATCCGCAGCGATACCTCGTGCTGAACGCGCGGAAGAGTCGCAAGGAGATCAGTGAGGCCATCCGTCAGCGCGTGACTGGATTGCTCAACCGGTGAGGAATCGAGCGGTTACGATGTCGGGCCGATCTGCAACGATGATCTTGTGAGCGATGTGTTGACCGGCGTGTGGGCCGATCTTGTGGGTCAGGAGAAGGCTGTCGGGGTACTGCGTCGTGCCGCCGAATCGCAGCCGGGGCGCTCGTCCCATGCGATGAGTCACGCATGGCTCATTACGGGTCCGCCTGGATCAGGTCGGTCGAATGCTGCGAAGGCCTTTGCAGCGGCGCTACAGTGCGTCGACCATGGATGCGGGCAGTGCAATGCCTGTCGAACCACCTTGTCAGGCGCCCATCCTGACGTCACCCTAGTGCGTACTGAGGCACTGTCTATCGGCGTTGATGAAGTGCGTGAACTGGTTCGTCGAGCGGCGATGAATCCGGTCCACGGGTGTCACCAAGTTGTCGTCGTCGAAGATGCCGATCGCATCACTGAACGCGGAGCTGACGCCTTGCTTAAAGCTATCGAGGAGCCTGCGCCGAAAACCGTCTGGTTGCTGTGTGCCCCTACTCCAGAGGACGTCATCGTCACAATCAGGTCGAGATGTCGGCGCCTTCACCTAGCTACGCCGCGCGATGAGGCTGTGGCAGATCTGCTCACCCGACGTGACGGCATTGCCCCGGAGGTGGCTGCTGAGGCTGCCCGCGCTGGCCAAGGGCATATCGGGCGGGCGCGGCGTCTGGCCTGGGACGAGGAGGCTCGTGCGCGACGCAACGCCATTGGTGAGCTCCCTACCCGGTTGCGGAGCTTGGGGGACTGTCTGCAAGCAGCCGAGGACCTCGTTAATCAGGCCAGCGAGGAGGCCGCAGCCGCTACCGCAGAGGTTAATGCGGCCGAGCGGGCCGAGCTGAAGAAAGCCCTGGGATTTGGCTCCTCTGGTGCTCGACCGCGCAATGCTCAAGCTGCTTTACGGGACCTTGAAAAGCAGCAATCCGCTCGGTTGAAGCGGTTACAGCGCGACGCCTTGGATCGTGTGTTAACAGAGTTGACTGCTTACCACCGTGATGTATTGGCTATCCAAACTGGCGCTGTGCGTCCTGAGGAGGAGAACGCTTTACGAGGAGCCCGCCTTGTTAATGCTGGCTGGTCGGCCTCCCTTCATCGGATCGCAGATTCGCAGAGTCCTGAGCACACTGTTGCCACGATCGATGCGATCCTTGCGGCGCGCAAGAGCCTGGAACATGGCGTCACCCCCCTGCTTGTGATGGAAACTCTCCTTATCGCCATGACGGGAGTAGACCGCGCCCGCTGGTGAATCCCCCTGTCATGGCATGATGAAGTGAATAACAACGGTGTGTTGCGCCGCTGTGGCAGCGAGTTTCGTGGCACAGTGTGAGTGTGCCGTGCCGTATCCTCGGTGCGGTTCCCAAGTCGTGAGGATTGAGCGTGAGCAAGGCGATCAAGAGGACTGCAGCGGACTCCACCGACGCCGAGACCACCCGGGTCATCCGGACGGGGGCCTCCCGCGTGGATGCCGATGTCAACCCCACTGAGGTGATCAAGCCCAGTGATTCAGCGGATTCGGAGCGCACCAGCGTCATCGACGACAATGTTTTCCGTCCTGACTCCGAGACGACTCGTGTTGTGGACGATCGCGAGTTCGAGGAGGAGCGTCGCCGTCGCGAATTGGCCGAGCAGCGCGCCCGCGAGCGCGCCGACCGTCAGGCTATCGAGGCCGAGCGTCAGCGTCGTGCCGCCCATGCCGAGCCCGAGCCGGAGCAGGTTGCTGAACCGGCCCCCAAGCGCACCACCGACAAGGTCATGGCATCCCTGGGCCTGTTCTTGTTCCGCCTCATCGTAGGCGGGATTCTTGGGGTTCACGGATTCCAGCACCTCGCCCAGCGAGACCTCACATTGCGCGCGGTACAGGCTCTCCCACTACCCAGCGGATACGCCCAGTCCGGTGTGTGGGTGCTGGGCATCTGCGAGTGCATTGCCGCGGTGTGCATCATCCTTGGCCTGTTTACCCGCGTCGCGGGAGCCGGCATCATTGCGATTATGGTGTTGTCCTTGACTTTCATCTTCTGGGGCAGTTTTGCCATCTTCAAAACGATGGGCTTCAAGGGCGAGCTGGAGCTGCTGCTGGCTGCATGCGGCGTGCTGTTGTTGTTCCTGGGTGCCGGTGGCTGGTCCATTGACGCCGCCTACCGGCGTAGCCGCGCTGCTGCGAAGGCAGAGGAGGTCGGCGACTGAGCCGAATCGTAGCGGTAGCCTTCCGCGAATACGGTCAACTTTTTCACCTCGACGTCGGGACCCTCGACGTCGAGGTGGGTTCGTGGCTGCTATATCCCACCCCAGAAGGGCCACTGGTATGCCGGTGCGTATGGGGTCCTGAAGAGGTCGATCTCGACGGGAAGTTGCCGACGTGCCCTGGTAAGGCCGGCGATGCCGCTGTCGCCGCTGCAGCGCGCGATCGACGCACCCGAGCCGAGATCTTGCAGACCGTTCGGCGCACCATCGAGGATGTGGGAGTCGACATGGAAGTGTTGGCGATCGACCTCGTCGAATCCGGCGATGATCGTGCTATCGCGGTGTATTTCCGCGCCCCACACCGAGTGGAGTTTGCCACCATCGTTGGTCCCCTCGCTCGGCGGCTACGCGCCAGAATCGATTTGCGCCAGCTTCGTGGCCGCGATACCGCTAGGGTCGTTGGTGGTGTCGGGGTGTGCGGTCGTTCGCTGTGCTGTTCGACCTTCCTGCCTGAGCCGTCGTCGGTGCCGAATCGCCTTGTCAGCGAGCAGGGGATGGCCTCTAACCCCTTGGCGGTGACTGGGGCATGCGGCAAACTTATGTGCTGCCTGCGTTACGAGTCACCTTATTACGCTGACTTTGAGGCTGCCCTCGGAGAGGTCAGGGTCCCGGATGCTCCGAGATGTCCGCTAATGTCGACGTGTTCTCGCAGGCGGGACCAGGAGCGCAAGGACGCCTGACTCCAGGAGGGACTCAATGACACCACGCGTTTCGCGACGACGCATGTTTGTCTCGGCTTTGATGGCCAGTTCCCTATTCGCTGTCACCGCATGTACCTCTGCGGGGTCTAGGCCGCCCCAGTCGGCCTCGGTGAGTCGACAGTCTGCGTCGCATAAGCCGAGCGCCTCGCCTTCGGTGACTGCCTCGGTCGTACCAGCTCAGGATAAGGTTGACACCAATCCGCCGGTAGCCTCCTTTGACCCGAAGGCGCACGCTCTCATGGAAGGTCCGCAGAGCCCCGATCGGCAGGCGATGCACCCAGCTAGAGACAACAAACCCTTCAGTAAGGCTCCTGCTGGTAAGGGAACGAATCGGTACCTATCTCGCAAGATTTCGTGGCATGACTGCGGGACGTTCCAGTGTGCGGACATCCCGGTGCCGTTGGATTGGGATAACCCGGACGGTCCAGCAATTACCTTGGCGCTCAAGCGCAAACCGGCTGAGGGTGCCGCCAAGGCGACTCTTTTCATCAATCCCGGCGGTCCAGGTGGTTCCGGCCAGGACATGGTCAGCTCCTTCCAGTCGTCGGCCTTCCCCGACCATGACGTCATTGGGTGGGATCTGCGCGGTACGGGGGCGTCGACTCACGTCAATTGTGGTCCGGCGAAGACAATGGATGGTCTGTTCAGTCTGGACGCCTCCCCTGATAACGAAGCCGAGTGGAATGGGCTTATCCGCGGTACCAGGGACTTTGCGCGCAGTTGTCGCGCGTATTCGGGGCAGCTGCTGGACCACGTTTCGACGATAGACACCGCTCGTGACCTCGACTATTTGAGGTATCTGGTGGGAAATAAGAAGCTTGATTATCTCGGTGTTTCATATGGCACTTTCCTCGGTGCTACCTATGCCGAGCTGTACCCAGGCCGCGTCGGGCATATGGTGCTGGACTCGACAGTGAACATCACGAACCATGACACTGTTAGTCAGGCTGTTGGATTCGATCGAGCTTTCGGCGATTTCGCACAGTGGTGTGCCAATCGGGGAAACCGCTGCGCTTTGGGAACGAGCGCGGCTGAAATTCGCAAGGCGACATTGAACTTTTTAGACCGTCTTGATGCTCATCCCATGAAGGTCGCGGGGCGAGAATTGACGCAGAGCCTGGCGGCTACCGGCATCGCCTTGTTCCTGTATTCGGGCAAGCAGGCCTACTCGTATCTGACCGCTGCCCTCGTTGGAGCCATGAAGGATGGCAATGGTGGCTATCTATTGACGGCTTCCGATTACCTCAACGGCCGTGGAAAAGATGGTCAGTGGGAGACGATCGCTTCGGCTTTCCCCGCGATCTCGTGTCTTGACCAGGCCGATTTTGGCTTGAAGCACGCGCGTCAAGAGTGGCCTCATGAGATCGCCAAGGCCCCAACATTAGGTAAAGCTCTGGGGGTGGCACCGATCTGTGAGGTATGGACGGCTCGCCCGGCTCCCCAGCTGTACCTGACCGCTCGGGGAGCGGCGCCGATCCTCGTGCTGGGTGCCACCGGCGATCCTGCGACCCCTTACGAGCAGGCCACATGGATGGCTGGCCAGCTTAAGTCTGGCGTGCTACTGACGTGGCGAGGTTCCGGCCACTCCGCGTGGGAATTGGGTAACCAATGCGTCAAGAAGGCTGTCGAGGGATATGTCAATGACGGAAAGACCCCCAAGGACAACACGGTGTGCTAGCCGTGACCTGCCGCAAGGGCAAACGTGCGCGGTTGCCGGGAGGTTTGGGAGACGTCGTTACCCTTGTTCTCGGGAGGAGGGATCGCTCATGACCTTGGATCAGCGCCATGTCGCCGGCATCGTGGTGCGTGCTGTGGGCCTTGCCCTGCTCGCGGGTATTTTGCTCGCACTGGAGTGGGCATGGCGCACGCATGCGTGGAACGATCTCAAGGCCGTGGACGGACGGTGTGTCCTCGTGGGTGCGAGAGTTGACGATGGGCGTGTCCCGACGGTGGGGTGCCATGAGAATGGTGCCAGGTACGTCAAAGATGTTGTTAAGCCTTCATCGCAGTGTCCCAAGGGACTGACCCGGGTGTCGGTACGCCACGAGTTGAGCCACGACACCGGGTATGTCGGGGCCTTGTGCGTGCGTAATCCTTGATCACACACGCCCCCGCAAAACTCAGGAGCCCAGCTAGGACAGCATCGCTCGACGCAGCACATCCAGTGGCAGAGCTCCCATCCGCAGTGCTGTGGTGTGAAACTCCTTAAGGTCGAAGTTCGGATCCTTGGCCTTCGCAGCCTCCCTCAGCTCCAGCCAGGTGCGCTCGCCGAGCTTGTAGGAGGGGGCTTGTCCAGGCCACCCGAAGTAGCGGTTGACCTCATAGCGGGCCGAGCCCTCGTCCATCGAGACGTGGTTATTGAAGAAGGCCCAGGCTTTATCCCAATTCCATTCGCCGCCGCCCATTTCCTCGGGGGCCTCGAACTGGCAGTGCAGGCCGATGTCGAGTACGACGCGGGCGGCGCGCATGGACTGCCCGTCGAGCAAGCCCATGAAGTGGCCGGGATCGTCCATGTACCCCAAATCGGCCATCAGCCACTCGGCATAGAGGGCCCAGCCTTCCCCATAACCCGACGTCCAGTAGTTGCGGCGCCAGGAATTGAGTTCCTCGCGGGCCGCGATGGCCGATGAAGTCTGCAGGTGATGGCCTGGAGCGCCTTCGTGGTAGACGGCGGTGAGTTCTCGCCACGTGGTGAAGGTGTTGGCGTCGTCGGGCACCGACCACCACATGCGGCCGGGACGGGAGAAGTCATCGGATGGAGGGGTGTAGTAGACGCCGCCGTCGTGGGTGGGAGCGATCATGCCCTCGATGTGCCTAGCCTGCTCGGGTACCTCGAAGTGAGTGCCGTCCAGGGAGGAAATCGCTTCGTCGGCGCGCTCCTGCATCCAGACTTTGAGGGCCGCAGTGCCGGTGATCTGGTATGCGGGGTCGGCGTCGAGGACGGCCATGGCCTCCTTGATGCTCGCTCCCGGGCGGATGCGCTCAGCTGTCTCGCGCTGCAGCTGTTCGATGCGGGCGCGCTCCTGCTTTCCCCATTCGTACGTTTCAGCGAGGTCGACGGTGGTGCCGACGAATTGGCGGGAGGCCAGTCGATAGCGGTCGATGCCGACGGCGTCGGTTTCGGTGGCCAGTGGGGCAATCTCGGTTGAGAGGGCCTCGGCGGTGCGACGGAAATTCCCCTTGGCCGCGTCGATACCTTCGGCGAGTGCGGTTGTCACAGCGTCGGGTAGGTCACGGGAGGCGGTTCGCTTGAGGTAGTCGTCGAAGAACCCGCCGTCGGAGGTCCATGCGGTGATCTGTTCGACGAGGAGGTCGACTTGGCGAATGGCCGCCGGGATTCCGGCGTCGATCGAGGCGCGTTGGGTTGCCAGCCAGCCGTCCAGGGCAGGGCCGGTGGCATGAAGACGACGCGCGATCGTCGACACCTGGTCGGGGGTCTCGGTGGGCATGGCGTCGTAGACCTCGCGGATTTCGTGGACTCCCGACGCGATGCCATTGAGAGAAAGGAGGTCGTACCCCTTATCGTGACTTTCCGCCTCTAAACCCAGGCTAGAACGCATCGCGGCGACCGTGATCCGGTCGGTATCGTCGGCGGGCATAGCTTGATCGAGCCGGTCGAGGGTGTCCATGGCGAGGCGGTATTGGGCGTCCAGGCCGGCGGGGGACAGGTCGTCGTATTCGTCCTGGTTAAGATCCAAACCGAGCGCCGTGGCGAGCGTAGGGCTGGACTGGACGAGGGCGGCCCAATAGTGGTCGGCAACCTCGTCGACCTCTGATCCCATCTGGTGGGTGGTGTGTGCATTGTCCATGGTCACAACGATGACGTTATACCGAGCCGACGACGGGTGCGTGGCATGCGGTGTTCCAGCAAAAAGCGTGTTGGTTTCGTGAAGAGGTCATCGTGCCGGTATAGTTTTCGGGGCCTGCCGCGGCAGGCGTGCCAACTTAGCTCAGTCGGTAGAGCGACGCTCTCGTAAAGCGTAGGTCACGGGTTCGATTCCCGTAGTTGGCTCCACGTTCCCAAAGCATTGCTGACAAGGTACCGCAGCGGTCCGCTCAATCCCGATTTGCGACCGCTCGTCCCACGAGGTCAAACCTGCGGATCGAACAGGGGCGACGCCCAGCTCGTCAGAGGCGCCAGGTACGATCAACTCACCACGATTCATCGATCACGGTCCGGCCATGAGTTCGGTCCGTCCAGCGGAATTGCAAGGGGACGCATGTACGACAGCATCATCATTGGCGCGGGTCTAGCCGGACTCACGGCTGCTGAAGAGCTCGCCTCCGCAGGACACTCGGTGGTGGTCCTGGAGGCCCGAGCCCGGGTAGGCGGCCGCTTGGAAAACGCCGAGTTATCCAACGGGCAGGTCGTTGAACTGGGTGGCCAGTGGGTTGGAGAAGGGCATGAGGAACTTCGCTCCCTCCTCTCCTCACAAGGGTTAGAACTGGTTGATTCAACCGACGGCGACGTCGTTGTCAAGGCCAGGGGCAGGGTCTCTCACGTCACAAGTTTGTCCGAGCCGTCCGCTCATTCCCTTAGCCCCTTCGAATTGGCTGACCTCGGCCAGGGCCTGCTGAGGTTCCGTCGTCTGGCCGATCGTGTTGCCAATAACAAGGGCTGGGCGGCGGCCAATGCCACCTGGTTGAACCAGTCGTTGAGTCAATGGACAGTCTCGAATGTTCGTACCGAGGCCGGTCGTGGCTACATCACGAACCTCTTCCGTCAAGCCTTCGGTGTGTCTGCCAATGACACTCCTCTCTTCAACGGTCTGGCTAAGGCCAACGCCGGTGTGGACTTGGAATCCCTCGTCGCCGTCAACGGTGGCCTTAAGCAGCAGCGCGTTAAGGGCGGGGTTGCTCAGGTTACCCGTAACCTCGCTGAGCCTCTCGGTGACGATCTTAAACTCTCCAGCCCGGTCCGATCCGTTCATAGTGACGACGACGGCGTTACCGTCACCACTACTGATGGCACGCAGTATCAGGGACGTAGCGTCATCGTCACCGTGCCGCCGCGGCTACTTAAGGACATGACATTCGAGCCAGCGCTGCCTGCTGAGCGTCTCGAGATGGCCGACAAAGTGCCAGCTGGCAATGTCATCAAGGCCTACCTCGTTTATGACAGCCCATGGTGGCGCACCTCTGGTGCTTCCGGCCAGATGGGTGCTGACGAGGGCGCTGTCCGTGTCATTTTTGATACTTCTGACGACGAGACCGGCAAGGGAATCCTCATGGGCTTCTTCGAGGGCACCGAGGCTTCCGGCTACGGGAAACTTTCGGTCGGTCTGCGTCAACGTGCCTTCGAAGAGGTCGTCGAGTCGGCCTTCGGCAAGGCCCCCAGCTCGCCGATCGAGTACCTTGATCGCGACTGGCTCTCTGAGCCTTACACCGGCGGATGCCACGGAGCCCACTTCGCTCCCAGTCTGTGGACGACTACGGGGCCGATCCTTGCCGAGCCGCTGGGCCGGGTGTTTTTCGCGGGGGCTGAGTACGCCTCTTCCTTCAACGGTTATATGGAGGGCGCACTGCGCGCTGCTGCTCGCGCTGCTCAGGAGGTCCTCGACCTGCTCTGAGCCAAGACGATCAGCCACTGACTTCTTCTGCGGCGAACCGTGCCACGAGGCCAGCGTCAGAGGGTTGTATCGCGGCGACTCCCATCGCTGACTTCAGCCTGGGGGCGACGTCACCGGGAGGAGCCACAGAGATGCCTGAAGGTTGCACCGAGGGGCTGTTGCGGAAGCGCTTGGTCGACGTTACTGATATGTGAAAAAGCAGGTCGCGAAATGACGGCGGCGTTACGTCGATAGCGCCAAAGTGACGGGAGCTGGTGAGAGGATGCCATATTCTTGAGCAGCCACTCGTGGATGGAGATGAGAATGTTTTGTGCGCGATGCGGCACCCAGGTGGGTGCACACGATGCAGTCTGCCCACAATGCGGGCTGAATTTGCGTTTGCCTGGCGCCGTGCGCATGACCGACCCGGGTTCCTATGACGAGACGCGGGTCCAGAGCCCGGTGGGTGAAGGGGCGACACCGACGCGGGAAATCCCACGGGTGCAAACGCCGTCGGAGCCAGGGGAGTGGCAGGATTCCATGCCGACCCAGCAGTGGCCGGTCCAGGACTCGACGCCAACTCAGCAATGGACCACCAATAGTCAGTCGGGGCCGCAGCAACCTTCTCAAGGGCAATACCGAGATCTTGGGGCTTCCCAGATGCCCGACGATTGGTTCCGTGACCCGGAGGCTGAGCGCACCCGGGTGATGGCCGCGGTTCCTGAGAATCCCGTGTTCACCCCTCCGCCTCCGCCGTCGACGCCAGCTATGGCATATCCGCCGCCACCTTCGGGTGACTCCCCACGTCATCGCAACGTATTGATTGGCTTAGCGGTGGGTTTGTTGGTGCTGGTTGTCCTGGGAGCTGTGCTGCTTTTTGCCGGCGGTCTCAAAGGGCGGTCGGGTAGTGAACCTGCTGTGGTCACGACCCCGTCGGCCAGCTCACAGCCCACGCAGTCAGCCTCGGAGGATCCGCAGGCTACATCGATTGACACCACCCCCAGCTTCCTGATGTCCTCGCCTGCCTCGCCAAGTCCCGTTCCGTCGAGTCCAGCCTTATCAACCCCAACTCCGTTGAGCCCGCAGTCTCCGACATTGAGCGCTCGTCAGGTGGCTGACAAACTGCCCGACGGAGACACCCTTTGTTCCTCGTCGGTTGGTGCCGTCGGTACGACATCGTGCCCGTTCGCTCTTGAGGTGGCTAATGCCATCCCGGCGGGTGCCCAGGGCGACTATGAGGTGCAGGCGTATAGCCCGGTGACGGGTAAGATGTACACCATGAAGTGCGAGACGCAGGAGAGCTACACCACCTGTACGGGTGGCATCGCCGCGAAAGTTCACATTCTGCGCTGAGGGCTCGGATCCTGAAATCACATCGGTCGCTGAACCCCGACGAGCCTCACCTTGTCGAAATATTCATCCTTGAGATCAGCCCACGTGCCGTCGACCTCTACCTCGGTGAGGGTCGCGGGCGGGTACCAACAGCCGACCTCGTCCTCGGCTCCACTCATGGCGGCAAGTTGCGCTGCCAGTCCGGGGATCGTCGGGGCATGGGCGATGATGAGCAGGTTATCCACATCGTCGTCGATTTCTCCGATGCGCCGACGCACGGTATCAGTGCCGCAGTAATAGAGGGCTCGCATGAATTCGACCGGACAATCCAGTTGGAGGCAGTCCCAGGTCTGGCGGGTGCGTAGGGCATCGGAGACCAGAGCATGTCCAACATTGCGCAGTCCTAAACGCGTGCCGACCTCACGGGCCTGACGGCGCCCCACGTCGGTGAGCGGACGCTCCCGATCCCCGCCCGGAGCATGTGATGCGGGCTGTGCATGTCTCATGAGGAACAGAGTGTGCATGGATCCATCGTTGCACTTCGCGGTCGCCGCGGTTCTACGATGTTGGCATGCCGTTGACGGATTTGGGCATTGATGAGGCGCGTACCTACCGCCCGAACGTCCCTGAACCCGATGGTTTCGACTATTTTTGGGCCGAGACCCTCGATGAGTATTCCGGCGTTCCCCAAGATCTGACGGCGGTGCCTTTCGATAACCGTCAGGCTCTGATAGATACCTGGGATTTGTCGTGGGCGGGGTATCACAACTCTCGGGTGAGCGGGTGATTACATGCCCCAGCCGCTGTGAACGGCCCATTCCCCCTTGTCATCGAGTACCTCGGGTACTCGAGTTCGCGTGGTGTGCCGATTGGATCAGTCTTCGCTGCTGCTGGCTATGCACATATCGTCGTCGATCCACGTGGTCAGGGGTGGGGCCACCCAACCTTGACGGAAAACTGTCCGGATGCCCACGACGGGACAGGCGCCCCCGGGTTTATGACCCAGTCTCTTTCCGACCCCCACGGCCACTATTACCGTCGGCTCTTCACTGACGCTTTCCGTTGCCTCCAGGCTGCCCGAGAGATGGAGCTGGTCGACCCCACCAGAATCGCCGTTCTCGGTCATTCCCAGGGCGGTGGTCAGGCCATTGCGGTGTGCGCGCTGGCGGCGATGCGCGGTATCAAGCTGGCTGGGGCCTTCGTCGACGTGCCGTTCCTGTGCCATATCAGGCGCAGTTGCGATATTGCCACGGATGGCCCATACCTGGAAGTCGTTCGTTACCTGGCTGCCCACCCGTTACTGTGCGGCCGTGCTTTCCAGACTCTCGGGTATTTCGACAGCCTGCATTTCGCCCCGTCGGGCCCGAACTTCTACCTGGTTTTCAGTCGCGATGATGGACCAAGCGGTACCACCGTCGTCAGTGTGGGCGGCATACAACGCTTGGGGCGACGGCATGGTTGCTGATAAGCACATTGCCGTCTACCCCTTTGCCGGTCACGCGGCTGGGGAGGACGTCCAGCGTTGGAATCAGCTCGGAGTGCTGGCCCAGCTGTTTTCGTGACGAGTCAAGGTCAGTTCACGGTTTGACGGCGACGATGAGGTCGCGGTGTATCGAGGAATCGACGCGGTGGCTGAACTGATGCCACAGGTCGTCGTCAAGGGGCGTGAGACCAGCGGCAGACAGAATCGTCACGAGGTGTTCTCGAGACAAACCCAGGGTGTTCCACGACATACCTAGCGCGCCGCCGTGACGCAGCTGACCGGCCCATACCGGGATGGCCTCGCGCAACAGGTCAGTAGGGGAACGACGTCGAGATGCTCCGCTGTGGGAGCCATGCACTACACCGTAGGGGGCGTCGGTGACGACAGCATCGAAGGTCTTGCGTCCCCACAGCACTGCCGAATCAGCGGCGTCACCAGTGAAAACGCCCATGGCCAAAGGTTCGGTTTTTGGCAGGCGTACCTCAGCGTCAAACCGCTTGCCAAGCGAGCGGCCGTCACGTCGCACTGGATGGGTGCCGCAGCTGTGCTTGAGGTGTTTGCGACGCAGCCATGTCGTGACGTGAGCAGCGAGCGCCTCGACGGCCTTGGCATCCTGCTCGACACCGAAGCCGTTATGCCCGGCCCTCCAGGCGCATTCCAGAGTGGTGCCGCGCCCGGCCAGCGGGTCGAGGATAGCTAGCCGCTGGCCCTCATCACGACGGGTTGCGCAGCGGCCCTCCAGACTGGCGAGAGTGAGGTTGAGCAGTAGACGGGTGAACTGTTCGTTGGTCTTGCCTCGGTACTTCGGGATGGTGACAAGGTCCTCGTCTACGACGTCAACTTGCGGCAACTCGAGGGGAGCCAGCAGATCGCCACGGTATTCGAAACAGGCCAGAGCCGCCGAGGATCGCGCCACCGCCGCCAGATCTGCTGGCGGGAGGGGATCCTCGCTGTGAATCGACAGGTACTCGACCCCGGCCACGGTCACCGGGGCAACTGACGTGGCGTTGGGACAGGTGAGAGACAACTCGGCGGCGCACAGTCGTCCCGCCTGCCCGGCGTAGACGTGGTTTGCTGCAGGGGCGAGCAGAACGAGGGATTCGGACATGGGTGACATTGTGTCATGAACAGCATTCGGCATCCGCGGTGATGCGGGTGTCGAATGCTGACGTCATGACTCGCGGCCTGGAATTGGGGCGGTGCCGGGGTGCGAGTGGATCAGGCGGTGTGCAGGTTCTCGTAGGAGGTGCCCTTGGCGCGCTCGAAGGAAGCCTTGATCTCGGCCTCAGCCTCGTCGCGATCGGTCCAAGTGGCTCCTTCGACCGACTTTCCGGGCTCCAGGTCTTTGTAGACAGTAAAGAAGTGCTCGATTTCCATGAGGGTCATGCTGCCGACATCGTCAAGGTCGATGAGGCCGGCGCGGCGGGGGTCATCGGCAGGCACGCACAGCACCTTGTCGTCGCCACCCATCTCGTCTTGCATCTGGAACATAGCCAGTGCGCGGCACTCGATGAGGCAGCCGGGGAATGTGGGCTCAGTCAGCAGGACAAGGGCGTCAAGCGGGTCGCCGTCCTCGCCGAGGGTGCCCTCGATGTATCCGTAGTCATACGGGTACTGCGTAGAGGTGAACAAGGTGCGGTCGAGACGGATGCGACCGGTCTCATGGTCCATCTCGTACTTATTCTTGTTGCCACGTGGAATCTCGATCGTCACATCGAAGTGCAAGCTCTCAGGCTGTTCTCCCTGGAATGGATTGGTGAAATCGTCGGTCACGAGGGGCCCCTCTTCTTGTATTGGACACGGTGATGATCGACACTGTATCCGTTTGCAGGAGGGATTTTCGTGCCACACTCAGATCAACCTACGTCGAAGCGAGTTATGTCGGCGCCACGACGGCGCATGCCGGGATGGGTACCCGTTACTGTCGGCATCGCAGTGGTCGTCATTGTTGTTGTTGCGGTTATCGTCAGTTCGCTGCGGAGCGGGTCACCTGCGCGCTGGACCGGAGGAGGAATCCTTCCTCATCGCCACGACAACACCGCCCAAGCGGTGCAGCCGGGACGAGGGGTTGTCGCGGCAGTGGCACCGACGACGCCGTCGGCCAAGCCAGTCGCTGCCACGATCGCCAATCGCGTCAAGTCTGCAGGCGCAGCCCCTGGCGTACTGGGCGCTGACATTATGGATGCAGCGACCGGCGAGACCCTCTACCAGTCGGGTCAGAATTCCCTCCTGACTCCAGCTTCCAATCTCAAAGTGCTTACTGCGATTGCGCTGTTGGATTGCACCGACGCCGGGCATCGTTACACGACGAAGGTTGTCGCCAATGGGTCCGCACTGACTTTGGTCGGTGGTGGAGACCCCTACCTGCGTTCGAAGTCTTCGGCCCAGCACCCCGAGTATCCGTCGATGGAAGAACTTGCCAAGCGTACGGCGGCGGCTCTCAAGAAGGCGGGGACGACGAAGGTCACCGTCAACTTCGACGACACCCTGTTTACTGGACCGGATTGGAACGGGGCCTGGCCGGTCGACAACTACTCCGACGAGGTCACTCCAATTACGTCATTGTGGGTCGACGAGGGAATGATCAACAACAGCCCATGGAATCGCAGTAAGACGCCAGCCGTACTTGCTACCAACGCTTTCATCGGCTCGCTTCGTAGCGCCGGGATAACGGTAAATGGTTCGGTTTCTCGTCACAAGGCTGACAGGTCTGCCAGGGAGATTGCGGCGGTGCAGTCGGTCCCGGTGGAGGACCTTGTTACCCGCACCCTGGAGGAGTCAGACAACTCTGCCGCTGAGGTCTTGAGCCGGCAGATGGCTCTTGCTAGTGGCAAGCCGGGATCCTTTGCTGGTGGTACCCAAGCCCTCGAGGAGCACCTCAAGAACATAGGTGCCTGGCAGGACGGTGTGGTGATCCAGGACGGATCGGGATTGTCCCAGGGCAATCGGATCACCGCGTCGATGCTTTCGCGTGCCTGGCGCAAAGTATTGACGACCCCGAAGCTGCAGCCGGTGGCGAATGCGGTACCAGTGGGTCGGGTCTCTGGGACCCTTCATAAACGATTTTCCGATCCGAGCACGGCAGCCGGACGCGGTGTCGTTCACGCCAAAACGGGCAGTCTGCAAGGAGTCATCTCAATGTCGGGGTGGCTGCGTGACGCTGACGGGCGAATTTTGGTGGCTTCCTTCATCATCAATCAGACTGACGGCAGTGCCCGGTCGTGGCTCGACGTCGTTTACGGCAACCTGGCCGGGTGCGGCTGCACCCGCTGATGGCACGACGGGAATTAGGGCCAGCGGCCCTGGCAGTCGCCCAGGCCGTCGAGCGGATGGTGCGAGGGGTTGATCGGTTCGTCGTCGGGTGCTCGGGCGGTCCGGACTCGCTGGCCTTGGCTTTGGCCTCAAAGTGGGCCTCGCGGCGGTGCGAATCTGGCGTGAGGGTCGTCATTGTCGACCATCAATTGCAGCAGGGGTCCGACGAAGTGGCCGAGCGGACCCGGGACTTGCTGGTGCGACGCGGCATGGATGCATGTGTGCGTCGCGTCGACGTTGACGCTGATGACCCCGATGGCCCCGAGGCGGCGGCGCGGACTGCTCGTCGGGCAGCACTGCTCGACGTCGCTGGGGATGAGCCGGTGTTGCTCGGGCACACCCGGGACGATCAGGCCGAGCAGGTGTTGCTTTCTCTGGCCAGGGGCTCCGGGGCGACGTCGCTGGCAGGTATTCGGCCGCGTTCCGGTCAGTTTTGGCATCCGCTGCTAGAGGTGCGACGGGCTCAGACGGTGCAGGCGTGCCGGGAGTGGGAGGTTGAGCCGTGGCAGGACCCTCACAATGGTGATCCACGGTTCCTGCGCTCTCGGGTGCGCACTGAGCTCATGCCGGTTATGGAGGAGGTGCTGGGCCCAGAGGTGGCGGCATCCCTGGCTCGCAGCGCGACCTTGCTGGCAGGGGAAGATGAGGTCGTCGCCCGGGTTGCGCGGATGTGGGCGGATGAGCACGGGGTGAAGGCCAATGAATTGCCCGGTTTGCGTGGGGTTGAGGTCGGCCTGGCGCGCCGCGTCGTCAAGGAGTGGCTGCCGCAGGCGAGGATGGTGCACGTCGATGCCGTTTTGGGCTTGCTCGACGGGCCTGGTGGTGCAGGGGTGGACGTCCCGGGCGGACGCGTCGAGATGAGACAGGGGACTCTGTATCTAGCCCGGCGCCTGTGATGGGACATAAGTCGGTAGGCTGATGGTGTGCGAGCTTCTGACATTCCTGGAGATTTCGACCACGTTCTGTACACCGAGGAGCAGGTGGCCTCCCGTATTCGCGAGGTTGCTGCCCAAATTGACGCTGACTACGCCGGGCGAGAGATCCTTATGGTTGGCGTGCTCAATGGGGCCGTGATGACGATGGCGGATCTATGTCGCGCGATGACCTCCCATATGTCCATGGACTGGATGGCTGTGTCGTCCTATGGGGCTGGGACAAAGTCCAGCGGCGTGGTGCGCATCCTCAAGGACCTCACCAAGGACATCGATGGTCGTGACATTCTCATTGTTGAGGACATCATTGACACCGGGTTGACGCTGAGCTATTTGGTGCAGAACTTGCGTAGCCGCAACCCAAACTCGATTGAGATCATGGCGATGTTCCGCAAGCCCGAGGTTGTTACCTGCCCGCTGGATGTCAAATATGTCGGTTTCGACATCCCAAACGAGTTTGTCGTCGGATATGGCCTTGACTACGCCGATAAGTACCGCAACCTCACGGATGTGGCGACGCTGGCACCGCACGTCTACAAATCCTGAGGATGCGATCCCAAGTCGTGACGCCGTGCCAGTGAACTATTTCTGTTCTGAGCTGTCCGCGGAACGTAGCAAGGGCCGGTTGTTGTCATGCGCTGGTATCGTGACGCTCTGAGTTCCACCCATCATGCCTCTAGGTAGTCTATGAAAAACGCGTCCCGCATCTTCAAAGGTCCTCTGATCTGGATCCTGTTGTGCATCGGCTTGATCATTGTGTTCTTACAGTTCGCCGGATCGGGGAACGGGTATAAGGACATCCCGACTTCTGAGGCTGTCAGCATCATCAACAGCTCCAAGAAGCTGGATAGCGTCACGCTGACTGACGGCGACCAGGTCATCAAGATCACTGAGAACGAGAACAAGAAGTATCGCTCGTACTGGGTTGGCAACCAGTCCGATCAGCTCGTTGACAGGCTCAACGACCGAGTTAAAGCGAAGACGCTGAAGTCGTGGCAGGGTGAGAACCCCGGGCAGAGCATCTGGAAGGCTCTGCTCATCAACTTCTTGCCCTTTGTCATCATCCTGCTGTTTTTCTTGTGGGCCATGAACGCGGCACAGGGCATGGGTGGCCGCGGTGGCGTCATGGGATTTGGTAAGTCCAAGGCCAAGGTGGGTAGCAAAGACACCCCCAAATCGACCTTTGCCGACGTCGCTGGCTGCCAGGAGGCGATCGACGAGCTGCAGGAGATCCGCGAATTCCTCGCCGAGCCGGCGAAGTTCCAGCGGGTGGGTGCGAAGATTCCTAAGGGCGTGCTGCTGTATGGCCCGCCTGGTACTGGTAAAACCCTCCTGGCTCGTGCGGTAGCCGGTGAGGCTGGGGTGCCGTTCTTCTCTATCTCAGGTTCGGATTTCGTCGAGATGTTCGTCGGCGTCGGTGCCTCCCGAGTGCGCGACCTCTTTGAGCAGGCCAAGGAGGCCGCCCCGGCCATCATCTTCATTGATGAGATTGACGCTGTTGGTCGTCATCGTGGTGCCGGTATGGGCGGTGGCCACGACGAGCGTGAGCAGACCTTGAACCAGTTGCTCGTTGAGATGGACGGCTTCGACGTCCATGGCGGCGTCATTCTGATCGCGGCGACGAACCGCCCCGACGTTCTTGACCCGGCTCTGCTACGTCCTGGGCGTTTCGACCGTCAGATCGCAGTGGAGGCTCCGGATCTCGATGGCCGTCTCAAGATTCTCAAGGTTCACGCTCACGGTAAGCCCATGGCCGACGATGTCGACTTGGCGTCGATTGCCCGTCGTACCCCTGGCATGACGGGTGCTGACCTGGCTAACGTCCTCAACGAGGCCGCTTTGCTGACGGCTCGTGCCAACCTGCCGGTGATTGGTAACTCTGAGCTGGACGAAGCTATCGATCGCGTTATTGCTGGACCGCAGAAGAAGACTCGGCTCATGAACGAGCATGAGCGTTTGGTGACCGCTTACCATGAAGGTGGTCACGCTCTGGTGGCCGCGGCCATGCCGGGTACTGACCCGGTGCAGAAGATCACGATCTTGCCGCGTGGTCGGGCGCTGGGCTACACGATGGTCATGCCTGACTCCGACAAGTACTCCCAGACGCGCAGTGAGCTGCTGGACTCGATGGCGTACATGATGGGTGGTCGTGCGGCCGAGGAACTCATCTTTCACGATCCGTCGACGGGTGCCTCCAATGACATTGAGAAGGCCACCAAGGTGGCTCGCGCTCTTGTTACCCAGTATGGCCTGTCGGCTCGCGTCGGCACCGTTCAGCTGGGGTCCGGGGACACTGAGCCTTTCCTCGGCATGACTGCCGGACAGCAGCGTGACTACTCTGACGAGACTGCCAAGATTATTGACGACGAGGTGCGGGAACTTCTCGAGAATGCCCACCAGGAAGCCTTCGATTGCTTGGACGCTAACCGCGAGGTGCTTGACGAGTTGGTGCGTCAGCTTTTCGCACGGGAGACGCTGAGCAAGGCTGAGGTAGCCGATATTTTCAAGCCGCTCAAGCGTTGGCCTGAGCGCGGTGCCTTCACTGGTTCGGACAAGCGTGTCCCCTCGTCTATCCCGCCGGTCAAACCGCCGCAGATCGCTGGCGTGGACGAGGATGCTCCGGAGGTTGGTGCTCCTCGTCGTGGCGTCATCGCCCCGCCGACTCCTGAACCGGGTGGGGATCTACCGGGCGATAATCCTGGTGAGTGGGAACCCCCCTCCGATTGGCAGCCGCCAAGTGTTGGGGGAGGTAAGTCACCCGAGCCGCCAAGCCCGACGCATCCGGGGGAGGGCCCGCAACCTCCGTCAAACGGTAACCCTTGGGGTCCGCCAAGGTCCTGATTATCAACGGCCTGCCGCACATATCGCGGCAGGCCGTCGTTCTAGGCTGTCCGCTGTGAGTTCCATGAAATTGTCCGTTGATCGCGAGCGAGCCGCGGCAGCTATCCGCGAGTTTCTTCTGGCGGTCGGCGAGGATCCCGATCGGGAAGGCCTGCGCGATACTCCAATGCGAGTGGCCCAGGCGGCCGAGGAGCTATTTGGCGGATTGAGCCAAGATCCGGGGGAGTTGCTGGCAACGACCTTCGACATCTCCCACGACGAGATGGTGTTGGTGCGTGATATTGAGTTGCAGTCGATGTGTGAGCACCATCTGCTGCCCTTCATCGGGGTAGCGCACGTCGGTTATATTCCGGCTAGGGACGGCCGGGTGACGGGGTTGAGTAAGATCGCGAGGTTGGTGGAGGTCTATGCGCGTCGACCCCAGGTACAGGAGAGGTTGACGACCCAGGTGGCCGACGCCTTGGTAGAACATTTGGACGCTCGTGGCGTGATCGTGGTTGTTGAGGCCGAGCACATGTGCATGACGACGAGGGGGGTCCGCAAGCCGGGGGCCCGGACGGTGACCTCCGCGGTGCGCGGGATTCTGCGCAACCCAGCGACGCGGGCCGAGGCGATGGGGCTGATCACGGCTGGACGTTGACCATTTCAATGGGCCCTTACCTGGGCCCTGGGGCCTAACGTTTGAAGCTTTGACTTCCCTAGCATGGTAACAGTGTTCAGTGCTGTGGGCGGACCGGCTGCCGCGACGGTGGGTGTGATGACCGGGTTGGCTGAAGGGACACTTATCCTGGCTTTCGTCACACCGAGGCGTTATCGGCGCGGCGACGAGGCCGACCTTCCGGTGCGCAGCCGGTGGTGGGTACCCGTCTGGACGGTTTTCGGACGTTCGCCGGGTGCGGGCTTTCTCGTCTTCGTTGTGTTTTTCGCGCTGGCCCTCATCAGTGGAGGCGGCGGCATCGGCATGGGCGATGTCAAGCGGGCGGTGTTTATCGGCCTCATGGGCTGACGCCGACGCCGTTGTCGGGTCCGGTTGTGAGTACTACGTCGACTCCTGGTGATGCCGGTGATCCGGCTCCTGTGCCCATCGAGCCGACTTCTGGTCACATGCGGTGCGGTGATGTATTCGTGTTCCGTTAGGGTTTTGGCTGCAGCTTTGCGCTTAGTTATTAGTGTTCTCTAGTCAGGTGAGCCCTGGTTGTGGCTCGTGGGGCTTTGTTTGTGTGTGGGATTGGGTAGGTGTTGTGGGAATGTGGAATTGGAAGATGAGGGCGGCAGGTTTTATTGGTGGGCTTGCTGTGGTGTTTGGTTTTGTGGCGTTACCGGCGCACTCTGATGAGAGTGTCACTGTGCCGGTGCCTCTGGTTGATGCGGTGGCGGTGAGCCATTATGAGTCGGCCAAGCGGCAGAAGGAGAAGCCGGGGTCGGTGATTTTAGCGCTGCACGCCGTGCGGCGTCTTCCGTATGCCACGGTGGTGTACTACTCGGTGTCGGTGGACGCTTCGGTGTCTGGCCCGCTTGAGGACTACGGGTACCTCGTCGGACGTGGCGGTGCTCAGGCACACTACAGCGGAACCCTCAGTGCCGATGGTGCCGTTATCGATGTGGGGAATCATAAGCTGTATCGCACGATTGGTGACTTCCAGGGTTGCAAGATGTGCGCTAGCGAGTGGTGGAATGGTGCACCGATATGGGAAATGGCTCCTGGGCATTCCCGGCTTGGTTGGTTTAGTACTCCGCCGTTGCCTGCTGATGTGTCGCGGGTTGATGTCACGGTTGCTAATCGTATTTTTCATGATGTGCCGGTGGGTGATGGGTTGTTGGGTCCCACTATTGATAAAGAGGCGGCGACGGGTCGCTGGAATAAGGGTATGCCGTTGGGTGTGGCTTGGCCGGCACTGGATCCGAAGGATCTGGCTGGTGTCGATGTGTCGAAGTTCGTGAATGCGTTGGTGACTACGACTGGTGATGCTTCCGATGCTAGTCGTGAGCGGGTGACTAAGGAATCCATGAAGATTGATTTGGATGCCAGTGTGCTTTTTGATCTGGACTCTGATGTGGTTAAGCCGGCTGGTCGTCAGATCATTGACCGGACCGCTAAGCAACTTGTTGCTCGCAAGGTGTCGGGGAAGATTGAGGTGACTGGCTATACCGATAGTAGCGGTTCTGCTTCTCATAATCTGGATCTTTCGCGTCGGCGGGCTGCGTCGGTGGCCAAGGTCCTCGGATCGCAGCTATCCAAAGGGATCACCTTGGTTACAGCGGGTAAGGGGGAGGCTGATCCAGTGACCAGTAATGATTCGGAGGCTGGGCGCCGTTTGAACCGTCGGGTCACGATTACTGTCAAGGAGGGATGATGAAGGGTCGTCCGGTTTTCGTTGGCTGTGTGGCTGTGTTGGTTTTGACGGCTTGTGGTGGTGCTGGTGTGTCTGCTGGGTCGCATCCTCATACTGCTGTTGCTTCTTCAAGTGTGTCTGTGGTGGGCATGTCGGCGCCGCCGAGTGCGTCGGTGAGTGTGATGGGTTCGGAGCAGGCTGCGGCTGTGGAGTCGGCGGCGGGTAAGGCGATTCGGGATAAGGTGAAAGAGGATGGTGGCCCAATTCCCAAAGAGGTGGCTAACGTCTCTTTCCATCCGAACCTCGACGATAATGTCGACGTCACAGCGCATGTCGTCTCGATTAAGGCGGGCCCTACGGGCACTGTCCTGACTTTCTGGCTTACCTCGAACACAATTGATCATGCCATGGGTCCGGTCTTTCCCGAGGATTTCCCATCTCTCGTTGACACTGTTGGCGGTGTCAAATACGGGGTGAATTACTTTTCCAAGGCCGGTGATACGTCAAAGTTCGTGGTTGGTAGCGAGGAACCGGAGATTGATGCCAAGAGCGTCTATGTTATGCAGGCGTCGTATCCGCCTTTGCCGAAGTCGGTGACGAAGGTGAAGATCGCGATCGGGTCGGCCAAAACGTCGCCTGATATCCCGGTGACTCGTTGAGGGGACGATGTTGAGGCCTGGGCCCAAGCTAGGCCCAGACTTAGAGCCACGGGCTCAGGCGCGCTTGACAGCTTCGTCGCTATGATCAGCGCGGCATTGTGGAGACTATCGGGATGAGGCCCATGTTGGCCAAGTATTTCGAGAGCACCAGAACGCACCGCGTTTCGTTGAAGCGGTGGCTTCGGGCTGTAAGTGAGTGAGGGATGATGGCCAACAACTATGGCGTGTCGCGTAGGACGTTGCTCGGTGTGGGCGGGTTGATGCTTGGCGTTGGGCTGGTGGGTTGCTCTGATTCGGAGGAGGGTTGGGAATCAGTAACCGTTGATCGCATCACGGTGAGCCATCCCACGGAGTGGGTGGAGAAGCCACCGGAGAATGAAAATTTCACCAAGAATTTCACTGACGGCCCCCATGGCATGCAGATTGCGGGTCATTACAGTGACGACACCGAACCTACGTTGGCATGGTCCGTGCTTGAATTCATGATCCGCGGGACGTTCCAGGGCTACGACCCCAAGGGGTACCAGGAGATCACCGTCAAGGGCGCTGCCAGGGCGATCAAGTGCCCGTTTGACTTCACTTATAAGGGGAAATCTGCGCGAGGGTATTGGCTTGTTGCTTCGGGTGTGTTGCCCACAGAGGGTTCCGCGATCGTGCTTCTCCGTCTTCCCCGCGATGACACGAATCTGGTTGACAAAATTTTGCGTCGATGTCGTTCAAGGCGTGATCTTGCGCCCTGCTTGAGGTGGTAGAGATATGAGGCAAGATACTCGGTCGGCATGGGCGGACTCTACTTTGACGTCGCCGGCACCGAAGCGACGGTCTCGGACGTTTAACGTTGTTTTGGGGGTGTTGCTCACCATCGTTGCAGCAGGCATTGCCGATGTTGTCGTCGTGTGGTCGTGTGCTCTCGTCTATGACACGCGGCTAGGGGCAGCGCTTCTGGGGTGCCTGGGTGCGTTGGTGCTTTCGCATGTATGGGCATCGCGCCGGGCGTTGGCGACGGTGTGGTGGTCATGCGGATTGGTCCTGCTGTGTGTGGTGGGGATGGCCGTGTACGCGTGGGTGCGTGCGGGTCTGAGCCCGGTGGATCCCGTGGTTGTAGAAACGCTTGCTCCGATTCTTCCGGTGGCGGCTTGTACCGCGGTCGGTACGGGGTATGTGTGGCGGTTGTGCGCGCGACTCGTGGCAGACCATCGCAGCTTGTGAACCGGGACTAGGCAGCTGTCTAGCGCGGTGGAGGAGCCGTTCGGTTCCGACGCGTGATGTACGGACATCCGGTTGATCCCATGGTTTGGGCCCGGCTTGGGCCCCGGTTTGGGGCCATGGGCTCAGGTGCGGCTATGGGTTTCTTTTTATGCTCTCCCCTGTATTGGGTAGGTAGTGGAGGGGAGACCCATGCGGACAAGGGACGATCGGGGTGCCGCCGCGCCGGAATACATCGCAATTCTCCTTATTGCGGCTATGTTCACCAGTGCGGTGGCGGTCGGCGTCAAGCCGGAATGGGTGCAGCAGAAGGTGTGCCAGGCCTTGGCGGTTATCTTCGGGAAGGGTTCGTGTGCTCCGGCGAGCCAGGCGAAGCCGCCGGCCCAGCAGCTGCCTAAGCGCTGCTTGATTCACTCCGACGAGAATGCCACGTCAATCTATGCCGAGGGAAAGATCACCTGGGTCACGATCGGTGGGGAAGGTGGATACGGCTACCATTTGGTTGAGTACAGCGATGGTAAAGCTGACGTTGAATTGTTCTATAACGTCGGGGCAAGTGCCGGCGCCGCAGCGCCTGGCTGGAGTAAAGGCCCCGCCAGCCTCGACGCGTCCATCACCGGGTCGGCAAAGTACACGAAGGGTGAGACTGTCCATTACGACAGCGTCGCCGCTGCTCGCGCAGATCGGGACAGCTTGAACAAGTACGCTCGAGAACGTGCGCTGGCGGTCATGCATCTTGGCAGTGCCCCCGATGTCCCCAACTCCCGGCTTTCTTCGACTTCGAGGACAGTAGAAGTCGATGTCAAAGGTAAGGCGACTCTCAAGGTTAAGGCTAAAGTCGGTGGTCACGGTTCAGCCGATGCTGGTGCCAGCGGCAGTGTTAACGGCATTGTTCAGTACATAACTAAGCGTGATTCGAAGACCGGTGCGGTAACGCACACGGTTGAAGCTTTGGGATCGGCTAATGGTGATGCCCATGCGAACGCGGGCGCGACGATGGGTAACCACGGCGTCAAAACACCAACTGTCGGCGGTCATGCCGGGCTTGATGACGATACCTCGGTGTCGGTAACCAAAGACAATTCTGGGAAGATTACAGAGCTTGTCATCACCAAGAGCGGTGCCGAAGGCGCCGATTTCGGCGTGGATGGTGACTTCAAAATTTGAGCTGGGTAAGCCGAGGCTTGTTCCTGGTCCGGGTAAGCCGAGGCCTGTTCCTGGTCCGGGTAAGCCGAGGCCTGTTCCTGGTCCAGTTAGGTGGAAGCCTGAGCCCAATAAGACTCGCGATGCCGGTAACAACGAGGGCCGCCACGGCAAGCAGGGCAAGGGGAGTACTTTGTCTAAGAAGCCGGGTCGCGAGGAGGAGTCCGACGGTGACCACAAGAGTCGTGAGACGACCACCATCCGGGTAGCCGTCAACGACCAGAACCGGAGTCAGGTCGAAAAGTGGCTCGGGGATAACGATGTCGGCCCCTCCAACGCAGTGCCACTGCTGGTCAAGGCGCGGTTTATGAACCCGCTGGACGCTGACGCCACTAACGACTTCGCTAAGTTTCTTTACCAGTCTGAGGACACCCAGATCGACACGCAGACGAGCAGTGAGACTTCCGATTTGAAGGACGATTCATATGACATTTTGGTCGCGAAGGTAGGAGAAAAAGATGCTAGGGAATCCAGTTCGTCCACCGGTCAGATGGGTTATCTCTTGGAGAACGGCAAACGTGTCCCCAAGATTAGTGAGGGGTGCAAGTAAGTGACTCCCCGCAGACCTCGATGAGTGCCTGCGAGGCAGTCCTAGACTCCACTGCATGATCAATGTCGGCTCGGCTACCAACTCGCATCCCGCCCGCACCCTCGTCATGGGGGTCGTCAACGTCACTCCTAACTCGTTCTCTGACGGAGGCATGTGGGCCGATCCTGAGGTGGCCATCCGCCACGCTCGCGACCTCGTTGTCGAAGGAGCTGACATCATCGACGTCGGTGGTGAATCGACCCGTCCGGGCACCGAACGCACCCCCGAGCACGAAGAATTGCGCCGCGTCCTGCCCGTCGTCAAAGCTTTGGTGGCCGACGGGGTAGCCGTCTCCGTCGACACTATGCGCGCCTCAGTGGCCAAGGCTGTTGTCGAGGCAGGAGCCACCATCGTCAACGACGTCTCTGGGGGCAAGGCTGAACCGGAAATCCTTGATGTCGTTGCCGACGCTGGCGTCGATTACGTTCTCATGCACTGGCGCGGTCAATCCGCCACTATGCAGAACCTTGTCGACTATGACGACGTGGTAGCCGACGTCATTTCTGAGACCTCCCAGCAGGTCGACGCAGCTATTGCCGCTGGAATCGACCGTAGGCGCATCATCGTCGACCCGGGCATTGGTTTCTCCAAGACTTCCGAGCACAACTGGCAGCTCATGAACGCCGTTGACGCCTTCCAAGAAGGATTTGCCGACCTTCGTGTCCTGTGGGGAGTTAGTCGCAAGCGCTTCCTTGGTGAACTTCTCGCCCAGAACGGGGAGGACCGTCCGGCCCTCGAACGCGATGCGAGCACCATGGCCCTGTCGACTTATTTCGCCCTTCATCACGCCTGGTGTGTGCGCACCCACGAAGTTCGGGCCAACCGCGACGCCGTGGAGACCGTTGCCCGCCTTCTCGCCTGACGCGGTAATCTGCGCACTTGTCGGTAAAGTCCGATTGTGGCGAACAGGTAACCTTCCGCCATGACCTACGGACAGATCACCCTGACGGGCATCCGTGCCCACGCGAACCACGGCGTGCTTGCCAGCGAGCGTGAACTCGGTCAGCCTTTCAGCGTCGACGTGAGCCTTGACGTCGACATGGATACCGTCTCTGACGACCTCACCCAGGCCGTCAACTATGCGACGGTCGCACAGCGGGTGCTCAACATTCTCACCAGAGAGCCGGTGAGTCTCATCGAAACCCTGGCTGGCAAGATTGCTGACACCGTTCTTGCGATCAGTCCGCGTGTCCATTCTGTCCAGGTAACCGTTCACAAGCCACATGCCCCCGTAGGGGTTGCCCTCGACGACGTAGCCGTCACGTACCGAAAGGATGCCGAGTGAAAACCGTATTCAGCCTGGGTTCCAATATGGGAGACCCTTTTGCCCATCTGCGAGACGCCGTCCGCCTGATCGCCGAAACTCCCGGTATTCACGACGTCGTCGTTTCGCCCGTCTATGTCACCGCTCCGATCGGGGGAGTGGAGCAGGATGACTTCCTCAACCTCATCGTCGTTGCGACTAGCGACCTTCCTCCGTCAGTCCTGTTGGAGCGCGCCCATGTCATCGAGGCAGCCCACGGGCGCGATCACACCATCCCGAATGGTCCTCGCACCCTCGACGTTGATCTCATTCGCGTTGGCGACGAGACCGTCACCACCGACGAGTTGACCTTTCCACACCCCCGTGCACATAAGCGCGCCTTCGTTCTGGTGCCGTGGCGCGACGCCGACCCTGAGGCTGAATTGCCCGGGTACGGTCGGATCGCCGATCTGGTCGCCTCCTTCGATGCTGACGAGCTGGCTGACGCCGTTAAGCCTTATTCGCGTCAGATTGACGTAGCTGGGGTCACCGTTGCAGGAGAATGGGACGAGAGGCACGACGAGGAGGATGTATGACACGGAGCTTGCCACCCGAGTGGGATGACGACCGGCGACCTGGCGGCGGTAACCCTCAAGGCAACATCGCTCCGACCGATTGGAAGGTCATCATCGTGGCGGCCCTGTGCGGGGCCGCCCTGGGATGGTTTGCGCTGAGTATTTATAAGATCAATGACGTTACCGTGCCGATCTTGCCGTGGTCTTTGCCGGTGGTCATCCTTGTTGCCGCCATCGCAACCTGGGGGTACGCGCGGGCTTTCCGTACCAAGGTTGTTGATCCACAACGTGAGGTCGAGGCGAACCAAGGGCTCGTCTCGCTGGCATTGGGTAAAGCGATCGCCCTATCTGGCGCTGCGCTTGTCGGCGCTTGTATCGTGTACGTGCTGACCTTCGTGTGGCATCTCAACATTCCCTATCCGCGCCAGCGCGTCATCGTCGGAGGAGTGACGGCCATCACCTGCGCCGCCATGGCTTGGGCTGGATGGTTCCTGGAAAACGCCTGTAAGGTTCCTAAAGGGCCTGATGATTCTGAAAAGCATCCCAAGGGGTGACGGCGGACAAGATCACGACTCGCCGGGATCCAGTGCTTGACCAGAGGCTAAACGGGCTGTACTTGTGGCCTCCTCGCACGATATGATGATGCCCGTGAGCGGTGAGCATGATCCCAAACGGGTTGAAAAGGACACTGGCGAGCGCAGAGGTGTGCTCGCCCTTCTCATTGTGGCAACGATTGTTGCCGCTGTGTGTGGGGTAGTTCCCTCTATTTGGGCGGTCCGGGCTGGTGTGCTCGTTGCCCTCGTGGGGGCTTGGATTTCTGTCTTTATGGCGTGGCGCCAAGTTGATGCCATTCGCCGGATGCATTTCGACACCCTCAAGGAGCTTCGTCACGCCGCCTCGGAGCAGGAGAAGCGTCATCATGCCGAGTCCATGGAGATGATTGACACCTTCTCGCGTCGGGTTGGCTCTATCTCGAAAACCCTTGCTGATACCCGTGCCAAGCTCGATCGTGCAGAGAGCGAGCTGTCGACCCTACGCGGCGACAAGGCGGCTCTGCAGTACAAGGTCACCGCTGGCAACAAGAAGGTTGCTTCCCTTGAGATGCGTATTACCGAGCTGGAGACAGAGCTTGATGCTCTGCTGGCTGACGGTCGGTCCGGGCGCCTGACCACCCTGCGTACCGTCACTGATGCAGGTGTCCCCACCGCCGAGGAGATCTGGGAGCGCGGTAACGACGCGACTATCGCTGATCTGTCCCGAGTCGCTTTCCCGCGCTTATCTGAGGGGACTCGCGAGACTCGTCGCCAGGCCTGACGCTTAGCTTGCCAAATGTGACGCGGGGTCTAGCTTCCGGCTGGGCCCCGCGTTGTTGCGTCACCCCGATACCAGCTCACTTATCGAGGTCTCCTAGCGTCCATCCCAAGGAGGCAATGGTGGCCTCAACGTCGTCAACTCGAGTGCCGGGAAGCACCGCCTCCAAGACTTGAACGTTGGCGAAGGTCGGGGTGCGCAAGGCCATCCGCCACGGTGTCGTGCTGCCGCGGGACTCTAGCAGGTATCCGGCACGTCCCCAGGGGGCCTCTATAGTCGTCCAGGTGCGTCCCCGAGGGGCCTTGATGGCGGTTGGTAGACGAGTCTCCAGAGGCCCGTCCAAGCTCGGCAGCCGGTCGAGGATCTGACGGCATAGGCTCGACGACACCGCCGCATCGTTACATAACGTTGCCAGTCGTGAGTAGGCGTCACCGCGGGGCTCTATGACGACCTCAGGCCACTTCAGCTCGTCGTATACCGCGGTGCGCCGTCGAGTATCTAGGTCGACCCCGCTAGCCCGGGAGACGGGCCCTGATAAACCATAGCGATCGATCATATTCGTGGGTATGACGGCCACGCCGCGCACGCCGACGGTGGCGTCGAGAGCGGTACGCAGTCGCGTCACAAGCGCATTAGCGTCGTCAAGCCACTCACCCAATGCGGGCTGCCATTCACTCTCTGGATGGATCCGAAGTCCCCCGATACGGGTGATCATAGGATGGATTCGATTTCCAGAGCACCTCTGCCAGATCCTTCGGGCGTTTTCAATTGCTGTAGCGATCGCATTTTCAAGGCCAGCATCATCACAGTGATGGCCTACCCATGACAAAAATGTGAAGTGTGAGGTGATTCTGCTGAACTCAGCGAGCAGGGTTCGTATCCATGCCACGCGAGTTGGGATGGTAATGCCCATCGCGTCCTCGATAGCATGGGCTGCGCCGGTCTCACCGATGAATGGAGCTGTCCAGTCATGACGTGATGCAAGCATCGGAATCTGGCGGTAATCGCGAACTTCGAAAAGTTTTTCATCACCGCGGTGAAGGGTGCCGACATTTACCTGGGAAGAGATGATGACGTCGTCATCGACAGTTGTGGCGATAGTGACGAGTCCCGACCGAGTGGGGTGAAGGTGCCCGAGATCTAGCCGAGTCACCTCGTATTTTTTGCCGGGGTCACCATCGGCGGATTGACTAGGATGCGTTAACGGCATCGATCCGATGACGAACATGATCTTTCGCATGGAACTGAACACACGTTGAGGATGCCGCATTGCACGCCTAGATGCATCTTCACGACAACGATTCGTCAACAAAAAACTGGATCCGCCTTGTGATTTTCGTGGTCATGAATATAAGCTGTAGTGTAAAGGCCGAAGTTGTATCTACGGCGCAAGTCTGAAAGGAATGCCATGGCACAGCGTGTGCGTGTTGATCTTGTCGATGATGTGGACGGAAGCCCAGCTGAGGAATCCGTCAATTTCGCTCTTGATGGTGTCAACTATGTGATTGACCTGTCCGCCGAGAACGCCTCCAAACTGCGCGATGCTCTGTCCTTGTGGGTTGATCATGCTCGTCGCACTGGTGGCCGCCGTACTCGTGGTCGTCGCCCAACCGGGGGCCCGACCGCTAACGAGGTTCGTCAGTGGGCCAAGAGCCAAGGCTACGAGGTCTCGGAGCGTGGCCGCGTCTCTAATGAGATCCGTGAGGCCTACCAGCGCACTCACTGATTCCAGTTTATGTGACCGTCTGACAAGGCGAGTCGGTTGCGACGCCGGAGCGGGATAGCTCCGGCGTCGCGCTGTTCTACTTGGGTTGTGCCAGCGGCGTAAACAGGTTTCGCAGATCTGTCGGCAGCGGTTATTAGACTGAGCACACAGGCTGACGGTCCAGTGCCGTCGGTTGGTTGCATGAAAGTTTCACGCGACCGCGGGTAGATCGGTCATCCGGTATTTCCGGGGATTGGTCTGCCCCACATACAAGGAGAGTTCATGTTCGAACGGTTCACCGATCGGGCCCGCCGGGTCGTCGTCCTGGCCCAGGATGAGGCCAAGGCCCTGAACCACAATTACATTGGCACTGAGCACCTGCTGCTCGGGCTCATTAGCGAGGGCGAGGGAGTCGCTGCCAAGGCTCTCGAGTCCCTTGACATTTCACTGGAGGCTGTTCGCGCCCAGGTGGAGGAGATTATTGGTCACGGCACTTCGACGCCGACGGGCCATATTCCCTTTACCCCGCGTGCCAAGAAGGTTCTTGAGCTGAGCCTGCGCGAAGCCCTCCAGATGAATCATTCGTACATTGGCACCGAGCACATTCTGCTTGGCCTTATCCGGGAGGGAGAAGGCGTCGCTGCTCAGGTACTGATCCGGCTGGGTGCTGACCTCAACACGGTGCGCAATAGCGTCTTGCAACTGTTGCAGGGATATCAGGGCGACGAGCGTCAGGCCGCCACTTCCGGTGCCCCCGAGGCCGGACCGCAGCAGTCCTCGGCGACGATTCTTGACCAATTCGGTCGCAACCTTACCGAGGCCGCCCGCGACGGCGAGCTCGACCCGGTTATCGGGCGTGAGAGGGAAATCGAACGAGTCATGGTGGTGCTGAGCCGGCGCACCAAGAATAACCCGGTTCTTATTGGTGAGCCTGGCGTCGGTAAGTCTGCTTGTGTCGAGGGCCTGGCTCAGGCCATCGTGCGTGGAGACGTTCCCGAGACTCTGCGTGACAAGAAGATTTACTCCCTGGACCTTGGCTCCATGGTTGCGGGATCGCGTTACCGCGGTGATTTCGAGGAGAGGATGAAGAAGGTCCTCAAGGAGATAAAAAATCGCGGGGACATCATCCTGTTCATCGACGAGATCCACACCCTTGTCGGCGCCGGTGCCGCTGAAGGGGCAATCGACGCTGCCAGCATGCTCAAGCCGATGCTGGCTCGCGGCGAGCTGCAGACTATCGGTGCGACGACCCTTGATGAGTACCGTAAGTACATCGAGAAGGACGCCGCCCTGGAGCGTCGCTTCCAGCCGATCCAGGTAGACGAGCCCTCGATCCCCCTGGCCATCGAGATCCTTAAGGGTCTGCGCGACCGGTACGAGGCCCACCACAAGATCACCATCACCGACGAGGCAATCACCTCCGCAGCGAATCTTGCGTCCCGTTACATCCAAGACCGCTTCCTGCCAGACAAGGCCATCGATCTCATTGACGAGGCCGGTGCCCGGATGAACATCCGCCGCATGACGGCCCCGCCGGATCTGCGCGAGTTCGACGAGCGGATTGCTCGTGTGCGAGTGGAGAAAGAGGCCGCCATCGACGCCCAGGATTTCGAGCGTGCTGCTGGGCTGCGCGACGACGAAAAGAAACTTCTCGCCGAGCGTGAGGCCAAGGAGGAGGAGTGGAAGCAGGGTGACGAGTCGGTGCCAGCCGTGGTCGGCCCTGATGAGATCGCCGAGGTGCTCTCTGGAGCTACCGGAATTCCGGTCTTCAAGCTCACGGAGGAGGAATCCCAGCGTCTGCTCCACATGGAGGACGAGATCGGCAAGCGTTACGTCGGCCAGGAGGACGCCGTTAAGGCCCTGTGCCGCTCTATCCGACGTACCCGTGCCGGCCTCAAGGACCCGAAGCGTCCGGCAGGTTCGTTCATTTTTGCTGGCCCGTCGGGTGTTGGTAAGACCGAGCTCACCAAGGCGCTCACCGAGTTCCTCTTTGGCGACGAGGACGCCCTCATCACCCTCGACATGAGCGAGTACTCCGAGAAACACACCGCTTCGCGGATGTTTGGGTCCCCGCCTGGATTCGTCGGGTACGAGGAGGGCGGCCAGCTCACCGAGAAGGTGCGCCGCAAGCCGTTCAGCGTCATTCTCTTTGACGAGATTGAAAAGGCCCACCCCGATATCTTCAACTCTCTGTTGCAGATTCTTGACGAGGGACGTCTTACTGACGCCCAGGGCCGTGTAGTGGACTTTAAGAACACCGTCATTGTGCTGACGACCAACCTTGGCACCCGCGACATTTCCAAATCAGTCAATCTCGGCTTTTCCAAGGCCGACGACGTCGAGTCTAGCTACGAGAAGATGAAGGCCAAGGTTACCGAGGAGCTCAAGGGACACTTCCGTCCCGAGTTCCTCAACCGCCTTGACGAGATCATCGTCTTCCATCAGCTCACCCAGCCCGACATCCTACGGATTGTCGACCTCATGGTGGGGCAACTGGAGGATCGTCTGGCCGACAAGGACATGGGTATCGAGGTCACTCCGGCTGCCAAGGAACTGCTGTCCACGCGTGGTTTCGACCCGCTGCTCGGTGCTCGTCCGCTGCGCCGGACGATCCAGCGCGACATCGAGGACGTCCTAGCCGAGAAGATCCTCTTCGGGGAGGTCAAACCTGGTCAGATCGTGGTGGTCGATGCTGCCCCGGAGGGTTCCGAGGAGCCGTTCGTCTTCACCGGCACGGAGCGCTCAGAGCTGCCTGACGAGGTTCCTCCTGAGCTCACCTCTTCGGCAGGGGAAAATAACAGGGGGCAGCAGGGCTGATTCCCTGATAACGATGGCCGTGGCCCGGTGCATTATGCGCCGGGCCCGTTCCTCACACCAGCACCGCCTGCAGGGCGAAGGACACCAACCAGTGAGTAGCCATGAAATCGCCATGGGTGATTTGGTGGGAGACTTCGTTGATCTGGCGGGCAGTGGCTTTCTCGATACGATGGCGGGAGCCTTCGGCAAGCCACGTGGCCAGTGCGCGCAGCTGCCAGGCTCGTGACAAGCTCAGCCCATATAGGTGAGCAAGCTTGCCGTCCGTGCCGTCTGTCACCCTGGGCACGTTCAGGAGATTATCGTCAGACTGTCCCAGACGCGGCAGGAATGTGTGTAGCCACGTCCCGAACTCATTGGTTCGACCCTCGACGTCATACACCCGAGCCATGAGGTGGGCCTCGCTCAACGCCGCCGACAAAAAGTCATTGCCACTCGGCTCCCACGAAGACGGGTAGTGAACGTCGGCGTCGAACAAGCGATGAGAGTGTTCCACAATGGCTTCGATGACCTCAGGGCGTTGCAGCGACCGGGCAGCGTCCAGACACAGACCGATGCCGAAGGCGGTGTTGTCGTGGGTGCCAGTGCGTACCGGGAAGGTGAGGGTCGGCAGCCACGCGAGCAGATTCTCGAAAACTTGAAGGCTGATAATGCGGGTGGCCGACGCCCACGTCGTGCCCGTGAGGGGAGCACACTGGGCAGCGAGCAGGGTTGCCCATCCCCAGCCGTAGGGACGCTCGTACCCGCGATGAATACGCAGATACTCGGCCTCCACGCGAGCGTTCTCGTCGGTCAGACGGTCATTGAGAACGCCGTTCAAGGCGTCGATTGTTGTGTGGTCGATCACCTGATTCGCGCAACGGAGCAGGGTGACCGCCGACCACTGCATGTGGACCGACGAGTGCCAGTCCAAGCAACCGTGGAAGGCCGGGTGGAGGCGCCATGGAGTGACGTCGACATCGTCTGGTCCCGAGGATTGGTGGGCTGACCCCCACGGGAAGGGACGATTGAGTCCGTCAATGATGGTTTTCGCCCAGATTGGGGCGTCATCGTCGAGAGTCATAGCAAACCTCCTGGGAAGCAGCACAGGTACATAATGAGGATGGTGCAGACCAGTAGCGGAACTGCAGTGGGTATCTGCGCCTTAATCGGACCATAGCTATCGTCGAGCTCAAGTAGAGCGGCCGGAACAAGATTGAAGTTCGCAGCCATCGGCGTGCACAGGGTGCCGCAGAACCCCGCCAGCATACCCATGGCGAAGACGGCGGCCATATTGCCGTGGAAGTGTTGGATGAGCAGCGGCCAACCGACGGCAGCAGTCATCACTGGGAAAGCCGCGAAAGCGTTACCCATAATGAGGGTGAACAAGGCCATCCCAAGGCAGTAGACGCACACCGCTGCGAAGAGACTTTCTGAAGGAAGGATCCACGAGGTGATACGCCCCACCGCATCGCCGACACCGGCGTTGTTGAATAAGGTGCCAAGGGTCGCCAGGAACTGCGGCAAGATAGCTGCCCATCCGATATGACCGAGCAATCGGTCTCCCTCTTTGAAAGCCACCACTGGTGAACGCACCTTGAACATAATCATGGCTGTGACAAGGGCAATAACGGACGCCGCTCCTAGACCAATGATCGTTGCCATGCCGGTTTCTAGTAGCGGCGACCCGTCAAACGACACGTTGCGCATCCCAGCCACTGCGAAAATGGCAGCCACGAACGGGATGATGAGGGCAAGCATGAAGAGTTTGTTGCCGAATTTCTTTGCTGACTTTTCTCGCTCGGCCTCGGTGGTCGTCTCGGTAGAGCCGCGACCCGGAAAGCGACAAGCGGCCAGCACAACCAGGAGGAGCACCGCAATACCCTCGACGAGAGCAGGTGCAGTCTTGTTGATGACAAAGCTGCCGTAGCCAAATGAGAAGGCCAAGATTGCCCAAAAAGCGGCCGACCCGAAGCGCTTGTTGTCCTCGCGGTCCCGCAGCCGGACGAGCGCGGTGACGAGGAAAAGGAATCCACACAACCAGTAGAACCATTCCACCTTAATCATTCGTGGACCCCCTGCTCCGGGTTGCCTCCGGAGGGCAGGCTGACGGTGTGGCCAGGCTCAGGGACCTCATCGATGTCGACGTTGTCGCCTCCCTCGGCAGCCATCTTGGCGAGTTTGCGGTCCAACAACCACAGTCGGGGTGCATGGATGAGGAAGGCACAAATGGCCGTCGGAATGGCCCACAAAGCGATTTGGAGAGCCTCGAGTTTGAGGTTGTAGGTGGCATCAACGAATCCAGTGATGAGCAGAATCGACCCGATGGCAATGAACACGTCCTCGCCGAAGAACAGTCCGATGGTGTCTGCTGAGGACGCGTAGGAGCGCAGTTTCTCGCGCATCTTGCGGGTGTATCGCGGGTGGGTGCGTCGAGCCGCAGCCTCAGCCATCGGTACGACGAGGGGACGCACCGCCTGGGCTGGCCCACCAATGGACGACAGCCCTACAGCTGCGGTGATCTGACGCACAGCAAGGTAGACGGCAAGGAGTTTTCCGGCCGTCATGGACTTCATCTTCGACATCAAGCGGCCGGCCTGCTGCATGAGACCGTGGCGTTCGAGCAACCCGATAACGGGTAACACGACGATGAAGACCGTCACGGAACGCGAACTGGCGAATCCAGTTCCGAAGGTCTCGATGAGCTTGACCGGTGACATTCCGGCGATGAGGCCGGCAGCGATTCCTGCGACGGCTACCACGAGCATGGCATTGAGCCGCAAGGCAAAGCCGATGACGACGATCGCCACGGCGAGTAAAACCCACATGGTGCGCTCCTCTCGTGTTCTGGGGTGTTGTGGCGTCACTTTAGAAGCGATCGGACCGCCTGAAGGTGTCTCTACCCAGAAAACGTGTTGACCGGGAGGGATCTCGGCGCCACCCTTATGTCATGGCAACTGTTGATCTCAACGCGGACATGGGGGAATCTTTCGGATCGTGGAAGGCAGGTGACGATGAGTCCCTGCTGGGAATTGTCACCTCCGCAAATGTGGCCTGCGGATTCCATGCTGGTGACGCCGTCGTCATGGGCCAGACTTGTAAGGCTGCTGCGGAACACGGGGTGTGCATCGGCGCCCACGTGTCTTACCGGGACCTCGCCGGGTTTGGTCGCAACTTCATCGACGTTGACCCTGGACGGTTGCGCGATGAGGTCATTTACCAGTTGTCGGCACTGCGTGGAATTGCTGCAGTCCATGGCGCCTCGGTGCGCTACGTCAAGCCTCACGGCGCCCTGTACAACACGATCGTTCACCACCAGGCTCAGGCCAAGGCAGTCGTCGAGGCGATTGACGCTGTCAACTCCGCCACGGGTGCCGATATGGCCATTTTAGGCTTGCCGGGAGCTCTTGTCCTTGACCTCGCTGAGCAGCAGGGCGTCCGTACTCTGAGTGAGGTGTTCGCCGATCGGGCTTACAACCCCGATGGCACCTTGGTATCACGTCGCCAGGAGGGGTCAGTGTTGCATGATCCGGGCGAGGTCGCTGAGCGCGTTGTGACGCTGGTGACTCAGGGATCGGTAACGGCTATCGACGGCACCAAGGTACCGATTAAGGCAGATTCGGTGTGTGTTCATGGTGACACCCCGGGAGCTGTTGCGATGGCTACGGCAGTGCGTGATCGCCTTGCCTCCACCGGGATCGAACTGCGGGCTGCCGCATGAGGTTGTTGCCGGCTGGACGGACGGCAGTGCTCGTCGAATTGGATGATGCCGGTCAGCGTCGTCGCCTGCATCGGACTTTGAGTGAGCATCCGGCGGTGGGAACGGTCGATCTCGTCCCGGCCCAGACGACGGTGCTCATCGACGTCGAGTCGCCCGATCAGTTACCGGCAGCTGTCGCTCACGTCCAGGAGTTTATCGCCGCAGGATTGGACTGCGTTGAACAAGGAGCGCGGGAAATCGTCGAGGTGCCAGTTCGCTATGACGGGCTGGACCTATCTGACGTGGCGGAATTGCTCAGTATGACCACGGACGAGTTGGTGAAGCGCCACAGCGATCAGCAATGGACGGTGGAATTTGCCGGGTTCATGCCTGGATTTGGGTATATGTCCGGAGCTGATTGGCCGTACCGGATCCCGCGTCGGGATAGCCCTCGAACCAGGATTCCGCCGGGCAGTATCGCCTTGGCTGATGGATTCACCGGCGTCTACCCGCAAGCCTCCCCGGGCGGCTGGCAGATTATTGGCACGACTGACGCAATCTTGTGGGATGAGAAGGCTGACCCGCCAGCTCTACTACTCCCGGGAGCCGTCATCAGATTCGAGGTGGTGGACTCATGACCCACTTCGTAGTGGAGACAGCCGGGCCGAGAACCCTCATTGAGGACGCTGGCCGTCGAGGCTGGGCGGATCTAGGAATCAGTGGCTGCGGAGCATGGGATCGCCGGGCCTATCTGGACGGTGCTCGGCTCGTCGGTAATGGTGCTGGATTGGGGTGTCTGGAGATTCTGCTCGGACCGGTGCGGCTGAGATGTGTCGGGGGTCCTGTCCTCGTTGCGGTGACAGGGGCGGATGCCCAGATCGATTTGGATGGAGCGCCGCGCCCTAGCGGCTGGGGATTTCTCGTTACAGATGGTCAGACGGTGAGCATCGCCATGCCAGCAACCGGTTTGCGGAGCTACTTTTCTGTGACCGGAGGAATTAACGCGTCGCCCACCTTTGCCAGCGTCTCGGCTGATCCGACCCGTGGGATGGGCCCGGCCCCGCTGAAGGCAGGCGACCGTGTGAGCGTCGGTGATGGCCCAGCTGGTCTCATCTCGACGACTCCTGTCGACATTCAGCAGGCACCAACGGAACTCGTCCTTCATGGGGTATGGGGACCTCGCGACGATTGGTTTACCGATGCTGGGCGGCGTTCCCTCGAGCAGACACCGTGGCGAGTCGCACAGGCGAGCGACCGAGTGGGCACGCGGTTGGAAGGACCTTCCCTGGAAAGAGCGGTGACCGGGGAGTTAACGAGTGAGCCGGTGATGCGAGGCGCGATCCAGGTACCTACCTCGGGAGTGCCTCTGGTCTTTGGGCCGGACCATCCGACGACTGGAGGTTATCCAGTTATTGGGGTTGTTGATCCAGAGGATGCTGACCGTCTTGCTCAGGCTCGGGCAGGGGTCGTCGTGAGGTTCGCGATGACCGCTCATGACTGGTGACGAGTATGACGTTGAAGTGTTAGCTATAAGCATAATGCCTAGTCCAAGGCTTGTTTATGACGTAATCGTGCAGGTTTCAGTGACGATGCGGTACGTGTCCCCGTCGACCTGCGGGAGGTACGATCGTCTCTTGGCCTAACTTCTTCTTTCCCTAGGAGACCCCTTGTCGCCTGAGCAGTCGTCCGTTGCCCATGTCGAACACCTTGCCCGGGACAGAGACGGGCACGTCGTCACTGAGGAGCAGGCCTGGAGCGCCCTGTGGGCCCTTCTTATCGGCTTCTTTATGATCCTCGTAGATACGTCGATCGTCACGACCGCTCTGCCGGCGACCATCCGCGCGCTCAACGCCAACCTCAACCAAGGCGTGTGGATCACGAGTGCTTACCTACTCACTTATGCCGTCCCGCTGCTGATTACCGGACGTATGGGTGATCGCTGGGGACCGCATCGTATGTACATCATCGGCATGCTCGTCTTCGGAGTTTCTTCACTGGCATGTGGTCTGTCCCCGACGATTGGCGTCCTCATCGCTGCTCGGGCGGTTCAGGGCATCGGAGCTGCCCTTATGACCCCACAGTCTCTGTCGATGATTACCCGACTTTTCCCACCGGAGAAGCGCGGTGCTGCCATGGGCCTGTGGGGAGCCACTGCCGGTGTCGCGAGTTTCGTCGGTCCTGTGCTCGGCGGCATCCTTGTTGACACCCTGGGCTGGGAGTGGATCTTCTTCGTCAACGTCCCGGTTACCGTCATCGGGTTGTGGCTGGCTATCCGTAATGTGCCTGCTCTCGAAACCCACGGCCATGCCTTCGATTGGTGTGGCGTCGTCTTGTCGGGTATCGGCATGACCCTGCTGGTTTTCGGTATTCAGGAGGGAGAACAGTACAACTGGGGGACGATCACCGGCATCATTTCCGTGCCGCTGCTCATCGTCCTCGGTGTGGTCTTTATGGTGCTCTTCGTCGTCTCACAGACGTAGTGGGCGCAATCCCGCTTGCATGCTCGTTCGACCAACTTTGAACCACTGGTTCCGCTGCGACTGTTTACCAAGCGCAATTTCACTCTCGCCAATATCGCGATTTTCCTCGTCGGCATGCTTGTAACTTCCTACTTTCTGCCGACGGCCATCTATCTGCAGAACGTGCGTGGCAAGTCCCCGACGGTGGCCGCCCTGTTGTTGATTCCAACCGCTGTCGTCTCCGGCGTGCTGTCTCCGGTTGTTGGACGGGTCCTCCAGCACCGTCGGTCTGGCCGGATGGCTGCGATTGGCGTCTCGCTATATGTGATTTCCTCCATCGGATGGTGGCTGTTCACAGTGCCGTCCACCGGTCTGTGGGTGTTCCCGCTGCTATCTGTCATCACCGGCGTTGGTGCGGCTCTTACCTGGAGTCCGATTTCCCTGGTTGGTACCGATGACCTCGGTCAGGCCGACGCTGGAGCCGGTTCAGGTGTTTATAACGCCACCCGTCAGGTCGGGTCAGCGCTGGGATCGGCTTTTATCGCGATGATGATGGATGCCCGAATCATGGCTCGCCACGATCTGGGGCGAGGTCTCGGTGAGTCGATGTTTATCACGATTACTGCTGGAACGATCTGCGTAATCGTCTGTGCATTCTTTGCGAACTTTCAGCGTTCGCGCCAGCGCAATTCTTGAGCGTACTCATCTGTGAGGCCGGTGGACCGCGCAGGGACGCCCTTCGCTGGACCCGTAGGATGACCATATGAGGATTGCCATCGGAGGGTTCGCCGGTCTTATCGGCACAGCGCTGGTGCAACGTCTGCGCAAAGAAGGCCATGACGTCGTCACGTTGACTCGTCATGAACCCATCCAGCCCTCTGATCGACGCTGGGATCTTGACACCCTCTCCATCGCGCCGCCTTTCCTCGACGACGTTGACGCTGTGGTCAACTTGGCCGGAGCACCGATCGCTGATGGACGCTGGACTGATGAACGCAAGACTCGCATCCTTGCCTCCCGCATCGACTCGACACGCGTTGTCGTCCGCGCCTTAGCATCCTCGCCGCGCTGCAGGATCTTCCTCAATGGTTCGGCGGTCGGTTACTATGGTCCGCACGGCGATGAATGGCTTGACGAGAACGATCCCGCCGGTGCGGGATTCCTGGCCGAGGTGTGCCAACGCTGGGAGACAGCCGCAAACTCTGCCCCTGACGGGGTGCGGGTAGCGACCCTGCGAACCGGTCATGTCGTGAGTTCCTTTGGCGGCATGTTGGGCAAGGAGCGACCGTTCTTCCAATTCGGCCTGGGCGGCAAGATCCGCGACGGAAGTCAATACATGTCGTGGATTAGCCTGCACGATCACGTATCGGCAATGATGAAGATTCTGACTGACGACACTATGAGCGGGCCGGTGAACCTCGTGAGTCCGAACCCGTGCACCAATGCCGAGTTCACCACGGCGTTGGCTCAGGCGATGCACCGTCCGTCTGTAATCCCATTCCCGGTTCCGGCAGCAAAGATGATCTTCGGGTCTCAACTCGTCGACGAAGCGCTGTGTTCGGGGCAGCGGGTTAAGCCAGCCAAACTCCTTGAGCACGAATTCGAGTTTCGTGACACCTCCATTACCGAGTCAATAACTTCAGCACTTGCAGGACGCCGATGAGTCAGAATAACCAACGTCCCGACGGTTTCTCTCGCCCCGATGAGTGGGGATCGTGGCAGGACGAACCACAGCAGAACCACGGCGATGCGTCAGGGGCGGCTTCACACGCTAGACCGGCGCAACGAGACGAGTCGACGGCATCTCAGCCTGAGCCTTACCGCTCGGTTGACGTAGACCCCTCATGGGCGCCTCCCTCGGCGTCGTACCAGCAGGCGACTCCCCGACCGGTTGCCCGAGTGAAGCGTCACAGTGATGTTCCGGTCGTCACGTGGACCCTCATTGGTATCTGTTTCCTGGTGTGGGTGGGGGAGTGGTTAAGCCCTCAGGTGGGTGAGGCCGTTGTGTTGGCCCCACGAGTCGGATTCACCGAGCCGTGGCGATTCGTCACTTCGATGTTCGGGCACGCGCTGAGTATCTTCCATATTGGCTTCAATATGTACGCGTTGTGGGCCCTTGGCCGATCTCTAGAGCCCTTCCTCGGACGCGCCAGGTTCCTCGCTGCTTACCTCATGTCTGGCCTGGGTGGTGGGGCGCTGTTCTGCCTGATGGCCACTGCGGATGGGGGCAGGGCGATCTTGCCGAACGTTGATGACGGTGTCGTCGGGGCCTCGGGTGCGATTTTTGGTCTCTTCGGTGTGCTGCTCATCGTGCAGCGACGCCTCGGGGCCTCGACGCGGGAATTATGGGTCGTATTGGCTATTAACGCCGCCCTGTTGCTTTTCATCTCTGGGATCGCATGGCAGGCCCACCTTGGGGGTTTTCTCGTCGGAATGATGTGCGGGGTTATTTTCTTCGAGGACCCCAAACGTATTCAGGCAGGCAAGTCCGCGCGGACATGGCCTCGAATGGCTTTGTTACTGTTTACCATGGTGGCCGCGCTGGTGGTCAAATATCTGGTGATCTGATACGCGTTTGGTGGCGGTCAGGAAATGGTGAGATCGGCGAGATCAGCTGGTCGGTGACGTGCGATGTGTAGCCCCTCCTGAACGGCCCACATGGCCCACTGGTCGCGAAATTCTGGGTCCCGGGCTAGGGCCCGGTGGCGCCTGAGCGGTGCGGAGACTTCGCACCACACTCGCAAGGATGCCAAAGGTGCATTCGTCGGCGTCAGTACCCCGCAGCCCTCGATAACGAGGGGACGATTCGCATTCAGGATGACTTCGTCGTCGAAGCGGTTTTGATACCAGTCCCATCGCCGGTACCGGCGTCTAGCGACGAGATCACGCAGATCCCACACTGCTGACAATCCGGACCAGCCGGGGTACAGGTCGTCAGCGTGGACGAGCTGCCAGTCGGCATGGTGACAGATGAGGGTATTGGCTAAGGTAGTTTTGCCTGCTCCAGAGCGCCCATCGATGAGGACAACCGGCTGCCCGTGTCGTAAAGGTTCGGCAAGGATGAGTTCTTCCAGAAGGTCAAAGCGGTTGGCGTCAATGAGCACCTCACCAGTCTCGTCGCCTTGGGCCAGGGAAAGCAACGATGGAGGCGGTCAGCCCGTCATCAGGTAAGTAGTTCCACGCAGTAGCCCCAAGCTATCAGCGCCGTTGCGCTTATGCAGCAAGATACCCAGCCCGCTCAACGAGTACCGCGATGCGGACTCGACTGTCGACGTCGAGCTTGGTCTGAATCGTCGACAGATGCGCCTTGACGGTGCTTGCCGAAACGTTTAACCGCGCGGCGATGGCGTCATTGGTTAGTCCCTCGGCCACCGCTATTGCAACCTCTCGCTCCCGGTCAGTGAGGGCGGAAAGGGTCTTGCGGGCAGCCCCGCGGACCCGTCTACCAGCGTCGCCCCGCAACTGTTCCAGAAGTTGGCGGGTCGACGTCGGGGACATGAAGGCATCCCCAGCGTGGACCGCACGCACGGCATTGACGATGTCATCAGGTGAGGAGGCTTTCAGTAGGAACCCCGATGCCCCGGCGTGAACCGCGTCGGTGATGGCCGCGTCGGCGGTGACGGTAGTGAGGACGACGACCTTGGGTGAACTCGGCGAATGGGTGATTCGCGATGTTGCTTCCACACCACTCATTCCGGGCATTCGCAGGTCCATGAGGACCACATCGGCCTGGGGAGCCTGCCTCACGGCTCCGTCGCCGTCACTGGCCTCACCGACCACCTCAAGGTCATCAGCGGCCTCAAGGATCTGGCGCACAGCCCTGCGTACGAGCGTGTCGTCGTCGACGAGTAAGACGCGAACGGGCAGCATGGCCACATCCTATGATGTCTATCGTTTGCGATCCGTCGCGGCACCACTGTGGTCTATTGGAAACGGGCGGGGATGATTATCACTGCCACGGGATGTCCACATGGACGTGGAACAGATTGTCATCAAGACCGTAGTGAAGGCTGCCCCCAAGTAGCTCGACACGCTCGGTGATCCCCCTAAGCCCGCGGGAATGGGCACTCGGCCCACCAGCCCATCCACCGATGTAGCCGTTCGTCGCGTCGATGCTGATTCCGTCTCGGGGATTTCCGCGTATGCGCAGGGTCGTCGTCTGCCCGGGTGCGTGCTTGGCCGCGTTAGTGAGCAGCTCCTGAACGATGCGGTAGACGGCCCTCGACACAGCGGGATCGACGCGATCGGCGTCCTCAATGAAGACGCTCGAATTGAGAGGCTGACCGGCGCCGAAGGACTCGTCAATGACCTCGGCCAGTTTCGACAGGGGCAAGTCCGGTGTCACGCGGGACTCGGTAAGCACCGACAGCAGGGAATGCAGGTCATTGACGGCTGCAGCTGCCCCAGCCTGTACCTCGTGGGCGGCCTTGACGACGTCCGGATTGTCCCGAAGTTGAGTCTCTAGCGCCCCGGACTGCAGGCTGAGAAGGGACAATCTATGGCCGAGTTGATCGTGGATTTCCTGAGCGATGCGCTCGCGTTCTTCACGGCGTGACAGTTCGTCGCCGAGTTTGGCGTTGGTGGCCTGCGCGACGTCGCGCTCCCGGGTAAGTGAGGTCGTCGCGCGTTGGGTGCGGCGCCACAGCCCCGAACCGATGGAGATGATGAGCCCGGCGGCGATGAAGGCCGCAACGGTGAACCAAGAGACTGTCAGGTCAGCAGCGTCAGGGGTGTTTGCTGGGGACAAGAGAGTTTTGATCGTCGACGCGGCTTTCGGAGACCTGGCGGCGTCCACAATTCCCACGATGGTGGTCGTGATCGTCACGGCTGCGGTGGCCCACCATGATGCTGCGCCACGTCGTCGTCCCAGCAAACATGCCAGGGCGATGAGAGGAACAGTGTTACCGATCGGTAGGACCAGGCTGATTGCCGCTGTGACGAGGGTGATCGTGAATGGTTGACGATGTCGCCATAGCAGCCAGACCGGCAAAACCATATCTGCGACGAGGGCGGCGACTCCGTGCAGCACGGTGAGACCGGAGGGATTCTGCGCCGTCATGCGGAGGGCCAGTGGACAGAACGCGGTCGAGGTGAAGCATCCGAGTATTCCGATGGCGATGAGGACGATGGACAGCCAAACAGCGGGCCTGCGATCGTCGCCCACGACTTCGTACTCGATCATGCCCTCATCCTAAGGGCGGTTTCGGTAGGGCTGCCTCGACCGGATGGGCGAAAACACCTGCCCAATCGGCCACCTGCGGTCTGTCCGTTCGGCCGATGCGGGAGGGCCCGATCCCGGGATGCACTGGTGTGGAGCCGAAAGGAGACACCAATGTCCAATGACCAGCAACCACCCCACTACCCACAACCGCAATACCCGGGAGAAGGTCCGCAAAGTCAGTCCAACCCCCAATATGCCCTGAACTCAGGCGGAATGCCGCCGTCGAAGCCAAAAAAGCCGATCTACAAGCGGGTGTGGTTCTGGATTGTTATCGCCGTCGTCATTCTGGGGATTTTCGCAGCTCTGGGAGGAGGGTCGAAAGGAGGTGACGAGCAGAAATCCGGTAGCGACAAGGCCGCGTCGGCCCCAGCTACGAGCCAGGCCAAGGAGGCTGACAAGTCTGCGGGAAAGCCCGCTGAGAAGCCTGCCGCGAAGACCACCGACGAGGATCAAGTCAAAGGTGATCTTGCCCTGCTCAAGGGTTGGAAGTTGAAGAAGGACGAGTTCTCTGCCCATGTGACGGGGTACGTGCGCAACAACTCTGACGAGTCGATCAACAACTACATCCAGATCGAATTCAACGCCTATGACGCGTCCGGCAGCAACACGGACACCTGTCTGGCTAACACCAACACCATCGATGCCCACGGCAAGTGGAAGTTCGATGCGATTTGTTCCCAAAACCCTAGTGAGATCAAGACCGTGAAATTGAAGGACCTCACCGGAGCCTGATCAGCCCGAGGTTCAGCCACTGTCATGGATCACAGTGGCTGAACCTCGTGATGTCGGGGTGGGAGTTAGGCACGCATCTGGATTTTGATCTGGGTGACTTTGGTGCTGGCTTTCCGGCAAGAAGGTCATCGCAATTTTGTGTATTGACCGCTAGCGATGAGCCTTAACAGGTGCGCGATCGTCAGCCATCCATCCTCATCACCTCGTTGTAGAGCCGGGTGGTGTGTAAGGCGATGTAGTTGATTTCGGCTTTCGTCAGGTCGTTGCCGATCACTTTCGACATGTGCTCGGCCACTTGGCTAGCTGCCAATGTGGCTTCTGGGTAGCGATCTGACATGAGCCCCACAATGTCCAGGTCAACGTGAGAGAGCTGCTTGTTGTCCGAGGCCCGAGCGAACAGATAGCGAAGGTGGGTGACGAAGCGGGATGCGCTCATGGACGAACGGTCGATCTCAACGTGCCACAGGTCCTCCAGCTCGGTGAAAACGTCGCAGATCGTCTGGGTCATCGACATGGTCCGCGAAACGTCTTTACTGTCCCACCGCTGATTGATGAAGTGCAGGGAGAATGCCACCCATTCCTCGGGTTGCAGATGGATTCCGAGAGCACCGTCGACGATTTCGACAGCGCGTCGGCCCAGTTCCGCCTCATCGGGATAGAGCTGACGGACTTCCCATTCCAAGGGAAAGTCGATGACGGCCCCCTGCTTAGCTCGGTGCACAGCTGCGACGAGGTGATCGAGGATGGGCAGCATCATCCGTCGGGCATGGGGAGTGCCCAGCTCTTCGCGCGCCAATTCGACGATTGCCTGTGCCACTCGCACCTCGGTGTGAGTGGCGTTCGTTAGCAGTGATGCGATGGCGGTCGTGCGATAGGCACCCTCTGCGACATATCGCTGGGCCGACGAGGCATCGACGATCTCCCCGCGGTGTCGTCCGTAGGCGATACCGCGAGCATTGACGACCATTTCGGTCCCCGAACCGTTGACGCCGAGAAGGACATTGTTGTTGTAAATCTTCTTGACGATGACGTGCCCGGGTCTGAGCGATCCCTGCTTCGTCGTTGCGTACCGTGAGCGATCCGGGCGTTGCACCGGGTCATCCTGCGGTGACTGAGAGCACTGACGCCGGATCATTGCTGCGTTCCGAGATGGTGAACCCGGCCGCGTTGGTCACGACCACGGGGGAGATCAGCGACGGTACGCGTGGCCGTATGCTGTCCAGGTCGACGCTCAGGAGCGGATCGCCGGTCCTGACCCTGTCGCCCTCGTTGACGTGGGCAGTGAAACCTTCACCCTTCAGCTCAACGGTGTCGACGCCGACGTGGACCAGAACCTCCGCCCCATTGTCTGCGCGCAGGCCGACGGCGTGGAGGGTCGGCGCGACAAGTATGACGATGCCGTCGATGGGCGAGGTGAAGTCGCCCGAGACCGGGGCGACCGCAAAGCCTGGGCCCATGTGCTTGCCTGCGAATACCGGGTCCGGTACGTCAGCAATATCGATGATCTCGCCCGAGACCGGTGCTGCGATGGTCAGGGGTGTGGCCTTGCGGCGCTTGCGAAAAATGGACATGTCGACACCTTTCAGTCGTCGATTCCGAGTTGGGCGTTGATGGCGTTCTTGTAGAGGATGGCTTTGGCTCCGTAGACGGCCTGGACTCCGCCGCCGACCTCGAAGACCTCGGTCGCTCCGAGATTCTTGAGGCTGGCTTTGCTGACCTGATCAGGCGCTTTTACTGACACACGCAGACGCGTGATGCACGCGTCGACGTCCTCGATGTTCTCGGCACCGCCCAAGGCAGTGATGATCTCCGCCGCTGTCTCGTCGATCCCGTCGTTCCTCCGCTCGGACTTTTCCTGGGACCTTCTATCGGTGGGTGTGGCGGCAGTCATGGTGTCCTCGAGATGTCCCGGGGTGGCGATCCGGAATTTCTTGATGAAAAAGGTGAAGGAGAAATAGTAGATGACGAACCAGAGCGCGCCGACAGGCAACACATACAGCCAGTGGGTCTTGGCCTCACCTTGCAGCACACCGAACAGGAGGTAGTCGATAGCACCACCCGAGAAGGTATTGCCAATACGAATGTTGATGAGGTCCGCCACCAGGAAGGAGACGCCATCGAGGACCGAATGGAACACGTAGAGCAGCGGGGCCACGAAGAGGAACATGTATTCGATGGGTTCGGTGATTCCGGTCAGGAAGGACGTGAAGGCGACGGAGGCGAACAATCCGGTGTACTTGGCGCGACGCCCCTTGGGAACGCAGCGCCACATCGCCAGACAGGCCCCAGGCAGTCCAAACATCATGGTGGCGAAGCGACCGGCAAAGTACTTGGTGGAATGGGTGAACAGTCCGACATGGTTGGGATCAGCCAGCTGGGCGAAGAAAATCTTCTGTGCGCCTACAACCGTTTTGCCGGCGACTGCCTCGGTACCGCCGAGGGGTGTGTACCAGAACATCGGATAGATCATGTGGTGAAGGCCGACGGCGCCGGCTAGCCGCATGAGGAAGCCATAGAAGAACGTACCAATGACACCCCAGTCGGCGATCGCAGTGCCGGCTGACACCATCCCGGCCTGGATTGGTGGCCAGACGACAAAGAAGAATGCGCCAATGATGATTCCCGCGAAAGCCGTAACAATGGGAACGAAGCGTGAGCCTCCGAAGAACCCGAGGAAAGCGGGGAGCTCGATGTTGTGATAGCGGTTGTGAAGCCATACGGCGATGGCACCGATGACGAGTGAACCAACGACACCGGTGTCGATTGTCCGATCGGGGTGACGGGAGAGAACGACAAGCGCCTTCGTGGTGGCTGTCATGACCAGGAAACCGGTGATGCCGGCGAGTGCCGCGGTTCCCTTGTCACGTTTTGCCAGGCCGATGCACAAGCCGATGGACAGTAGCAGGGCAAGGTTTTCGAAGATGACATTTCCAGCTGCGCTCATTACCTGGAAGATGTCTTGGAGGATGGGATTGTCGAGAACTGGGTAGCTCTTGGCAGTGGTGGGGTTGGACAGCGCACCACCGATCCCTAGCAGCAGACCTGCGGCAGGGAGGATGGCGATCGGTAGCATGAACGCCTTACCGATCTTCTGCAGAGTCTTGAACATGTCAGTTCTCCAACGACGTGTGGGGGATGCGGGCGCGAATCGCGTCGATGAAGTGGGTGCAGATGTGGGCGGGACGGGTGATTGTGCCACCAACGGCAACGATGTCGGCTCCGGTGGACAGGATTGTCTTGATGTCGTGAACCGAGTTGGCACGGATATCGACGGCCCCGGACTGCGCAGCTGCCGTCGCGAATAGGGGCGTGACACCACCGCTCTTGGAATATATGGGTTCATCAGGCAATGTCTGGCACGGCACGATGAGTCCCTTCGCTAGGGACTGAACGACTGAATTCATGCGAACCTCCGGCAACGTGGGGTATACCGGCCTGAACACGCTCGTGCCCGCCGGTGGATCAGGTATTGCCGAAAGTTACAAGCCTGAGATCCATGAACTGCTATTGAGACGCTAGCACAGCCTCTGTCGGTGACGTTTGGGTGGGGGAGTCGCAGTACGAGTGTGGTCAGATTTACAGCCGTGTTTACCAGTGAGCTGGGATGATGACGTAGCTTGTGTAACCTCTTCGGTACCGTCTTTAAGCTAGTAACCAATAAAGGATTCGTCACGAACCGGTGTTGATCGTAAGGGGTACTACGAGGTCTCGGGCCACGTGACGGGATTTGTGCCACAGATCCTAGTGAGGTCAAGACCGTGAAATCCAAGGACTTGACTGAAATCTGAGGTTTCTATGTGGAGTTCAGTCAATTTGACCGTGAGTACTCGGCCAAATTGACGGAAATTCCGGGTATGGGTCACATTGAGCCCGTCCAGGAAAGGGTCGACGCGAATAACAGGGCGGGTCCTGGGGCAGATGCGAGTGGAGTTTCGACGGAACCTTACGGTGCTGTCCGAGTGATCTTCGGCTTGATGACGACCCATGCGAGGGCTGCGCCGACGACGAGCGCGACGGCACTGATGGCGAGCGGGACATGAGTCCCTTGACCACGGGGGGAAAGCCACAGAGTGTAACCATAGAAACCGCCCATGAAACACAGGTAGATGGCAATGAGTTGCCACACGTGTGCGCTGCGGGCGGCGGCTAGGTACCCACCGTCGCCATCGATGATGGGTTTGTTGGCCTCGTCGGCGGCCAGTTCGGCCTCGATGTATTCGCGTTCGGCGCCGGATGCCCATTTCGCATCATGAGGGTGGTCGGAGACGACTAAGAGCCATACGATCGCCCATATCAGTGGCGGGACTCCTTCCACGAAGAGCACCGTCCGCCAACTGAAATGGTCGAGGAGTGCTCCGGTGATCGGGGAAATGAGCACCGATGACAGGGGTAGGCAGCACATCCACAGGGAATTGGCTCTGGCACGCTCTTTGAGCGGGAACCAGTTGGCGATGAGGATGAGCACCGAGGGCCATACGCCACCTTCAAAAAAACCGAGGACGAATCGTGCGGTGTAGAACTGGCCGTTGGACTGGACAAAGGAGACCGCCATGGCGGCAAATCCCCAAAGGAACATGAGGATCGCGACAGTCTTCTTCGCACTCCAACGTTCTGCGAGGATCGCGGCTGGGATCTGCAGGAACATGTAGCCGAAGAAGAAGATGCCGCTCACGATGCCCTCATCGGCCTTGGTGAGATGAATCTGGCTAGAGGTATCCGAGTTGATGTACGGCAGGATCATTGCCGTGTTGGTCCGGTCGAGGTACGCCAACATGTACATAACCACGGCTACGGGGATCACGTAGACCCAGCGCTTCGCCGGAGGCTTGCTCGCGTCGGCCTTGTCGGTCATTTCTAAATTATTGTCTGAGTTAATGGCCATGGAATACCCCCTTGAGATAATCGAAGATAGACGTCCTCGAAATCATCAGTTGCGGCCTGTGTTCGGTGAATACTCCTCTCGAATTGCCGGAACAAAACTCGCAAAATCACTGGCAACGTGCAGGGCTGATTGCATGGTCATGGGGGAGGCGGCACCTTGACCGGCGATGTCGAAGGCCGTGCCGTGATCGACCGACGTTCGGAGGATGGGGAGTCCTGCTGTGACAGAGACCGTGCCGTCAAAGTCAAGGGTCTTCGAGGCGATATGACCCTGGTCGTGGTACAGGGAAAGGACACCGTCGTACTCCCCGATGACGCCCTTATGGAAGACGGAATCTGCAGGAACCGGTCCGACGACGTTGTAACCCTCGGCGCAGGCGCTTTTGACAGCAGGGCGAAGGACTTCGATCTCCTCGGTGCCAAAATGTCCACCCTCGCCAGCGTGGGGATTGAGCGCGGCGACCGCCAGTTTCGGTGAGTTGCAGCCGAACACCTTGAGGGCTCGAAGCGCTTTGTGGATCTCGTGATCGATGAGATCGCGTCTGATGGAATCAACTGCCTCGCGCAAGGACATATGCCTGGTGGCAAAGAAGATCTTGAGCCCACTGACGACGAACATCGTGTCGGTGTCCGGGGTGCCGCATAAGCTCCCCAACATCTCCGTGTGCCCTAGGAACTCGGAGCCAGTCTTCCAGATAGCTTCCTTGTTGATCGGGGAGGTGACAACGCCGTCGATCTTTCCCGAAAGTGCCGCAGCAGTGGCTGCTTCGATTGAAGCGATGGCCGCGCGCCCAGCGAGTTCCTGGACGCTTCCCCACTCGATGGAATCGGCATGAGGAATGGTGCCGGTGTCGACGACGTTGATCACATTCGGTTCCGGCTCGATCTGCTCCTCGGAGGTGATACGACGAACGGTCTCGCTCAATCCGGTGACGGAGCACGCCCGAGAGATGATGGCTGGATCGCCGTACACGATTGGGATGAAGGATCGTTCGTCGGCCATGTTGTGGATGGCTTGGACCGTGATTTCCGGTCCGATTCCGGCTGGGTCACCCTCTGTGATTCCAAGAAGTGGTGTCTTTGACATGGTCTTGCTCTCCTTTATCGTCTGATGGTTTTCGGGGTGAGCGGGATTGATGATGCGATCGTGATGGGCCCGCGTCTACACGATCCGCGGTTCGGATTGACGTATTCGGCTTCGGAGCTGGTTGATGCATTCGACGGCCGCGTCGGCGTCCCCGACGAGGCCACCCTTGGTGGCAAATCCGAGACCGTCATGAGGGCCACCGACCAGTTTTCCGGACACGGCCAGGGGGACGACCTCGTTCTCCACTTCGTAGCCACGAGCGCCCAAGGCATCGAGGACGGCGAAGGCAACGTCACCCCCTGACGCATAGATTCCGTCAAGCTGCATTGAATCCGCGCATTCCACTGCCAGGTCGATGATGAGCGTGAGCATCTGGGAGGCGTGCAGCGGGTCGGGGGCTGAGCCGTCTCGTGACGTGGTACGGATTCCGATGACGGTCTTCCCAACCTCGGCCGATGCCCGAAGTCGGGACAAGAGCTGGCTAACATCGGAAGCCGGGTCGTCGACGGTGATGAGATCGACACCGGATTGGCTCTCGAGCCGGTCCGACTGCAATTTCGTGAGTTCGGTGGGTGAACCGATCAACGCCAGAATGGGATTGGCTCGATCGACATGTGGACGAATTCCCAGCGCATGGGCATAGGTGGCACCGAAGGGGCCCGATTCGAACACGACCCAGCTGCGTTCATCCGATTCAAGAGCGCTGGCTGCCGTGGCGATCCTCTGCTGGTCGTCGTCGGTTACGCTGTCGACGATGACGAGCTCCGCGTCCTGTGCTGCCCTTGTGAGCCTATCGGCGAGCGTAGAGGTGTTACCCATGACGACATCCAGACCAATGTTTGTCGTGGTCAACTGGGTTTGTTCGTGGATGATGCCTGCGACGCCGGAATGTCGAACCGGTGTGAAGGGATCACGCGAAGCCGGGCTCATGAGAATGGGCTCACCGTCGAGAAGTTGATAACCGCCGACGGTGGTTCGGTGGGCCGCCGGAAAACCAGGGACGACAAGACCGCATATCCGTTGTTTGGGATGCATCACCCTGGCAGCGGTGAGGGTTGCCTCGATCTCAGCCCCAATGTTGCCGCGCAAGGTGGTATCAAACCGTTTCACGATGGCCCGGACGTCGTGCCCAAAGTTCCTGACGATTGCATCCACGGTCTGTGCGGCGCGTGCGGGTGTCATGTGACGAGAGCCTGTCGAACACGCGACGACCTGGATGGAGTCATCGAGGTCGACCGGTGCGGTCGGGTCGAGCACGGTTACTGCCCGCAGCCCATCTCGCGCATAGGCGGACGCGGTTGCGTTGGTACCGGTGAGGTCATCTCCAATGACGAGGATCTCCGACACGACTCCTAGCTCCTTCGCCTAGGGAATGCACATGAGCGTCATGCTCACTTTCTCGTGCGAACATGCATAACGATAGCAAGATAAGCCATAAAATGCGGCTTGTATGCAGAAAACTGGTCAAAAGATGACTAGATGACGCATCTAGTGGTGTGTTCGTGCGTTGAAGTAGGGACGGGATAATGGGACTAGCGGGACAGCGACCGGTGAAGGGCCCGCTGGAGCAGCTAGGGACCGTCAGTTGGCGTCTGCAGGCTGAAGGGGCACTTGGACGACGCGGTGTCCGCTCCGGCGGAAGGCACCGAGCTTCTCGCTCAGCTCACTGTTCGACGACTGGACGGTGACGATCCCCGTCCGGGGCGGTATCGATGCCCAATACGGTTCGCTACCGGTGGTGAGGATCTTGGTGGGATCAGCGAGGATCCACGACGTGCGAGCCCGCGTCATCGCTTCGTGTTTGAACTCGACGGACTCCAGGAGTGGGCAGTTGAGCCCGTCGGTCGCAGAGACTGCGTCGCAGCCGATGAACGCGGCATCAGGGGTGATGCTGCGCAGGTTCGATGACGCCCACGGTCCCAGAAGGCTTCCGCTGTGCTGCCTTAACGCCCCGCCGAGCACCATGACGTTGGCGGTGCCTTCGGCCACGGCCTGGAGCACGGACAGGCCGCCTACAAGGATGGTGATGTCGTCGCGAGTCGACAGGAGGCGGCCCAGTGCTGCGGTGGATGTTCCGGAATCGAGCAGAACTAGGTCACCCTCGTTCACGAGGTGTTCGGCGGCATACGTGGCCATTGCTGCCTTGGAGACGTGCTCGCATTGTTCCTTCTCGTGCCAGGTAGGCTCGTGTCGTCGGATCATGACGTCTCCCCCCCGGAAATCTTCCAGATCTTGGATTCATCCGAGAGGGCATCGACATCGCGGCGAATCGTCGATGTAGAGACACCGAACAGTCGGGAAAGATCTCCGATGGACTCCGAGTGCCCCAAAGAACGCAGATGGTCGACAATGTGTCGGCGTCGGGCAGCTGTCGCCGTGCGCGGCTGTTTGGGTGTTGTGCTCATGGTGTCTTGATCGGTGACGTGGTTTGGCTGATCCAATTTGAGGACCACCTCTAAGGATAACCCAGCGGCATCACTGCTGGACTCGGTCTGTTTGGGTGGTCGGTCCAAGAATATCTCGGGTCACAGGCTAATGAGGCTACCTCGTCGGTGCACTAGACCGTCATCGAGTAAGGATTCCAGGCACCTCGATGCCTGATCGGGCTCGGGCCAGGCGGAAAGAGCCATCTGGACCTTCACCCCGCGAGGGCTGTTGCGCACCACGTCCATAATCACGCCGCGGCACTGGCGATCCGTGCCCTTCCATGGCTGTCCTCGACGGGCCGGGGCATTGTCCGGCCTACCGTCGATCACCCACCGGCAGCCATCCCGGATCGGGCAGACCTCACACTGCGGAGACCGCGCCGTGCATACCAGTGCCCCCAATTCCATCGACGCCACCGCCCACTTGGCCGCTCGGGCGTCTTCGTCGGGAACCAACGCGTCGGCGACTATCCGCTCAGCTCTTGTCACCGAGGTTGGACAGTTTGCGATCCCAGACTCTGCTCTAGCAATGAGGCGACGTACATTGGTGTCAAGCACTGTGGCGCGGCCGCCAAACGCAAAAGAGACGACTGCGCTAGCGGTGTAGTCGCCAATACCCGGGAGGGCGACGAGCTCGTCGTAACTGTTGGGCACAACCCCGTCGTGCTCGGTGGCGATCGTGACGGCACAGGAATGCAGGCGCAAGGCCCGACGCGGGTAACCCAGGCGCCCCCACGCGGCAACTGCTTCCCCAGAGTCCTCCTCCGCTAAATCATCAGGGGTGGGCCAGCGGTTCATCCACTCGTGCCACGGTCCGATCACCCGGGACATCGGGGTCTGTTGGCTCATGACCTCGCTAACAAGTACGCCCCACGCGGAGGTGCCGGGTCGGCGCCACGGCAGATCGCGTCCGTTGGCGTCGAACCAGGCACAGATTGCCTCGATGACGTGCGAAGTCAGCCCGGTGTCAGGCACTGATCACCTGGGCAGCCGCCTGGGCAGCCCTCGGCAGGGCGGCGCGGAAAACCTCGAAAGCTTCGTCGTCGTGAGCGTCCGAGAGGAACCAGGCCTCAAAGCACGATGGCGGCAGGTTGACCCCGGCATCTAGCATCGCGTGGAAGAACGCGGTGTAAGCCTCGGCATTCTGAGACTTGGCGTTGTCGTAATTGCGCACCGGGGAGTCGACGCCGAGGAATACGCTGAAGAGATTTCCGGCGTTCTGCAGGCGGTACGTGACGCCGGCTGCGTCAAGTGCGGATTCGAGCTCATTGCGCCATTTCTCGGAGCGGACATCGAGGCGCTGATACACCTCGGCGTCGGCCAGCTGTAGGGTTTTGACACCCGCGACGGTGGCCAGCGGGTTACCGGACAAAGTGCCGGCCTGGTAGACGGGGCCGGTAGGAGCCAGCAAGTCCATGACATCGGCGTGCCCACCCAGGGCAGCCAGCGGCATGCCTCCGCCCACGACCTTGCCGAAGGTGAAAATGTCGGGCGCGAAGTCCTCGCCGGCCTGCTGTTGCAAACCCCAGAATCCCGACGGGCTGCACCGGAATCCGGTGAGTACTTCGTCGGTGATCATGAGGGCGCCGTGCTCGGTTGTGAGGCGACGAATCGCGGCATTGAAGCCGGGCTCGGGCGGAACAACTCCCATATTGGCCGGGCAGGACTCCACGATCACTGCAGCAATCTGGTCGCCACGCTCGGAGAACACCGCGTCGAGGGCGGCGACGTCGTTGTAATCCACCACAATAGTGTCGGCAGTCGAGGCGGCTGGCACACCGGCCGAACCGGGTAGACCAGCCGTCGCTACACCGGAACCGGCGGCGGCGAGCAGGGCGTCAGAATGGCCGTGGTAATTACCGGCAAACTTGACGATGACGTCACGACCGGTGGCGCCACGGGCCAAACGGACCGCAGTCATTGTCGCCTCAGTGCCTGTCGAGACGAAACGCACCTTCTCGACCGGATCCATCCGCTCGATGATGGCATCCGCTAGTTCGGTTTCGGTGCGGGTCGGGGCGCCAAAGGACAGCCCCTTCGACGCGGCCTCCTGAACCGCAGAGACGACCTCGGGACGGGCATGCCCAAGCAGAGCCGGGCCCCAGGTGCACACCAGATCGACGTAGCGCGTGCCTTCGGCGTCCCAGATCCACGGGCCTTGGGCCTTCTCGATGAAGCGCGGAACCCCGCCTACCGAGCCGTAAGCCCGCACCGGGGAATCAACCCCGCCGGGAATGACGGCCTGGGCGGCAGAGAACAGTTCGGCGTTGGAGGTCATGTCTTCCTTCCGGTGTGGGGTTTGTGGTGAGCATGATCACCACGGGTCAGAGGTCCTCGCGGAACATCTGGGCCGCTTCGATTGCCCAGTAGGTCAAAACGAGATCGGCACCGGCACGCACGATCGAGGTCAGGGACTCTCCGATGCACCGTCGGCGATCGATCCAACCGTTGGCGGCAGCGGCCTCGAGCATGGCGTATTCTCCAGAGACCTGGTAAGCGGCAACCGGTACCTGCGACACCTCGGCGACATCGGACAACACGTCGAGGTAGTGGGAGGCGGGCTTCACCATGACCAGATCGGCTCCCTCGGCGAGGTCGAGAAGGGTTTCGCGTAGGCCTTCCCGGCGGTTCGATGGATCCTGCTGGTAAGCTTTGCGATCACCCTTAAGGGAACAGTCTACGGCGTCCCGGAAGGGGCCAAAGAAGGCTGAAGCGTACTTAGCTGAATAGGCCATGATGGACACGTCGGTGAATCCCTCGCGATCCAGAGCATCGCGAATGACAGCGATCTGACCGTCCATCATCCCCGACGGGGAGACCATGTGGGCTCCGGCGCGCGCTTGGGAGACCGCCATCGCGGCATATAGCGGCACGGTGGAGTCATTATCGACGCGACCATCAGGGGTCAGAGCTCCGCAATGTCCATGATCGGTGAACTCGTCTAGACAGGTGTCGGCACAGATCACCAGATCGTCGCCGACGGCCTCGCGCACAGCAGAGATGCCGGCGTTGAGGATGCCTTTCGGGTCCCAGGCCTGAGAACCGATCTCGTCTTTATGTTCCGGGATACCAAACAGGTCAATACCACCGATACCGGCCTCGGCAGCTTGGGTGGCGAGCTCTTTAATCGACTCGGTGGAGTGCTGAAATTGGCCGGGCAGGCTGGTGATCTCGACGGGGGAATCGACCCCCTCCTTGACGAACGCCGGCAGTATCAACTGGGCGGGGACGACGCGGGTTTCGGCGACCATTCGGCGCATCACAGGAGTGGTGCGTAGTCTACGCGGACGAGAAACAGGACGCAGCCCCTCGGGCAATGGCTTGACCCCAGCCATGCGGGGATCACTGGCATCAGGCAGGTACGGGTTCATGATCAACTTCCTTCGCGAACGGCCGTCGGTCAGGCGACCAAGGACTCAACCGCCTCAAGGACGGCTTCAGGAGTAGGGGAGGAGGCCACCGCATGCGCTGGGTGACCGAGCTCCTCGAGTGTTCTTGCAGTGGGCTTGCCGAGGGCGACGAGCTTCTGATGACGCCATCCCAGCGGCTCCACCAGCTCGACGAGGGCACGTCCCACCGAGGAGGCAGTGACGACGCCGACCCCGACAGACGGCCACGACTGGGCGATGACCTCAGGTAGTTTCTCGACGGCAGCGGTGGTGTAGACCTCCAATCGGTTCACCGTGCAGCCGATCTTCGTTAGTCCCAGCGGTACGGTGTCGGCGGCCAACTGGGACGTTGGTAGGAGGATGCTGGCGGTTCCGCCTGGCCACTCGGCGACCAGACCAGCGCCGCTGTGATCGTCGGGGACGAAGTCGACGTCAATCCCACGTGTGCGCAGCGCAGCGGAGGTAGCGACACCGACCGCGGCTACTTTGATGTTGGGATTCGGCAACGGGGTAGGGAGCAGTCCGACGGTGGTCTTCGAGGTGACGACCAGCCAGTCGGCATGCCACAGGTCAGGGGTAGTGAGCCCCTCTGCGTCCGGCAAGGTGACGGTGCGCGTCAGCGCTGTGTGGATCACTCCATAACCGGCCTGCTTCAAAGTCGTCACGAATTTGTCGTGGGAGTCGTCGCGGGGAACGACAACCGGGGGCTTGACGAGATCGGCAGGGTTTGTGGTCATCGAGTGCTTCCTGAAGCTTTGAGATCTGCAACGTCGGCGGCACCATCGTCCAGCAACTCCTCGGCAGCCGTCACCCCCAGCGTATGCGCCGCAGCCAGTGCTGAATCCACCTCCGCGGGTAATTCGACGCTGACCTGTTCCCGAATGATGCGGGAGCCATCGACAGTAGCTACGACAACATCCAGAGTTAACACTTGTGGGGAACTTCCCGAAACTGGCTTGAGCTGAGCCAATGCTCCGATGGGGGCAGCGCACCCCGCCTCCAGATGGGAGAGCACCGCACGTTCCGCAGTGGCGGCCAGCCTGGTTCTGCGGTCGTCAATCCGTGCCAACGCCTTGGCGAGCTTGCCATGACGCGAATCAGCGGTCCGGCATTCGACGGCTAGCGCTCCCTGGGCAGGGGCAGGCAGCACTACCGACGGGTCGAGGAACTCAGTGACGGTGCCGCTATGACCCAGTCGAGCTAGTCCAGAGGCCGCGAGCACGACGGCGTCGAGGTCCTCCTTGCCACCACCTTTGGCGTAGTGGCCGAGTCCCTTGACACGACCCAGCCGGGTGTCGACGTTTCCACGGATGTCGACGATCGTCAGGTCTGGTCTGACCGCCAACAACTGTGCGGCCCGACGTGGCGAGCCCGTTCCGACGCTAGCTTCCTGCGGGAGGTCGTGAAGGGTGAGCCCATCACGGGCCACCAAAGCGTCACGCGGGTCTGCTCGAGCTGGAACGGCACCGATCGCCAGGCCCAGCGGACGTCCTGTCGGTAGGTCCTTGAATGAGTGGACGGCAATGTCGGCTTCTCCCTTGAGGAGGGTCGCACGGATCGCCGAGGCGAAGACCCCGATTCCTCCCATCGCCGCTAACGAGGCCGTCGAGGTGTCCCCGTGAGTAGTGATCGTCGTCAGATCGACGTCCAGCCCCTCCGATCTGAGCAGCCTCGCAACCATCTCTGATTGAGTAGTAGCCAGAGTGCTGGCACGGGTTCCCAGACGGATCGCAGACATATTGCCTATTGTGGCACTCAGTACCGACGCCGATTCAGTCTGCCATCAGACAAGTTGACGGACAGTTCGGCGGGCCTGCGCCACCAGAGCGGCAATGCCCGAACCCGATGCCCACGCCCCGACTAAGCCAATTCGCCCCCGTCCAGACTGGTTCAATGCCTCTAGCTGGCGGTGCAGACCGTCGCGCCATGCTCGGGTCTGTGGAGTTGTCGGTGCGAGGGAACCTGTCCAGTGAATGATCTGGGAGTCTACGACCTGCTCCGCCGAGAGATCGACACCGAGTAGGACGGAGGCGTCCGCTAGCGCCTGGTCGATGCTCAAAGAGACATTCGTTTCACCGGATCGACCATAGGAAACCCGTAGCAAGTGGAGACCTTCGGGACATGATTCTCTCAAGCTGGGCCACTTCGCCGACATGTGGGTAAGTGCCTTGGCAGTAACGGTGGTCGTTCCGGGCGCCACCAGCATGCCGTTTCCGCGTGGGCTGGAGTCTAGCTCGGGTGCCTGCAAGGCGAGATTGACGTGGCCGATCGGCGCGCCTGGCGCCATCTCGGGTCCAACGGTCTCGATGACATTGCTGAGCAGTTTTGTGGCAGGTCCAGCCGAACAGGCTACGACGACCCGAGGGGTCAGGAAGAAACGACTCTCGCCGTTGGTGACGGGGGGCAAAGATGGATCCGGATTGCGAGAGGTTCCAGCGGTCTCCACGAGCCACTGATCTTCGTGGCGGGTTAGTCCGCGAGCTCCTACTCGGGTCATGGTCGTCGCGCCGGCCTGTTCTGCCTGACGACGCAGCTCGGCCGGCATGATGAACATGCCACCGGCTACCGACGCGACTGCGGGCCCCGCTGGCATCCGTGAGCGGCACAGCGCAACTCCCGCGGCTAGCGATCCGGTGGCCTGGGCGGCAGCCCTCAGACCGGGGGAGACGACGTCGGCTGACAGTAGATGTGGATCGGCGGCGTGGATTCCCCCGGCGATTGGGGTGACGAGACGCCGCAGTACTTCTGGACCCATCCGGGAGGCCACGAGCGTACCCAGGTCGCGAGGAAGATCCTCAGGCATGGGCGCGCGATCGAGCTCAGCGGCGCGAGCAGCCTTTTCCGCTCCCAGAGCGATGACGACGGCTGGGTCCGACAAATTCGCCGGGATGCCAAGAATGGCATTATCGGGCATCGCGAAGCAGGCGTCATCGAAGTACACCCAAGACGGGGCGATGGTCGGCTTCTCAACCGTCAACCCCAACTCGGTGGCCAGTTCAGCGGTGTCTGGTAGACGGACCGCCCACCCCTCGGCCCCGATGTCGTAGCTGACTCCGGCCAGCGTCGACCTGGCAATCAGCCCACCAGTGTACCCGCGGGATTCGACAAGTACCGGGCGCAGACCCTCCTGGGTGAACTGCCAGGCGGCCACGAGGCCAGCCATGCCCCCGCCAATGACGACGGCGTCGACGTGCTGCGGATCAGAAATGTTCATTATCGCTACTCGGTTCACAGGGAGTGCACCAGCTCCACCAGCCGTGTCAAGACGTTGGGGTCGGTGTTGGAGGGCACGCCGTGACCCAGATTGACGACGTGTCCAGGGGCCTGACGTCCTGCCGTGACGATATCGCGGGTGGCGGTTTCCAGCGGTTCCCATCCGGCGAAGAGCAAGGCGGGATCGATGTTGCCCTGAACCGGCATCTCCATCCCGGAGACCATAAGAGTGGTGCAGGCCTCATCGAGGCTAATCCGGTGGTCGACACCAAGTACTGGGTACCGTGACGCAGTAGCTGCCACCTGCGCAAACTCAGACAGCAGATGGGTGGCATTGACGCCAAAGTGAACCACCGGGATGTTCGGATCGACGGTAGCCAGAGCCCGCTGAGAGAACGGTGCGACGCTGGCTCGATAATCGCTCGCGCCCAGCGACCCAGCCCAGGAATCAAAGAGCTGGATGGCACGCGCCCCGCCGCGCAGCTGAGCAGCCAGGAAGGCAGCATCCAAGTCGGCAACCCACTCCATGAGCCTTGCCCAGGTCTGTGGGTCTGAGTGCATCATCGCCCGGGCAGACAGATGGTCGCGGGAGGGGCCGCCCTCGACGAGGTAGGCGGCGATAGTAAACGGGGCACCCGCGAAACCGATGAGCGGTGTGACGTCGCCTAACTCGGTGATCGCCAGGCGTGCAGCCTCCTCGATAGCCGAGGGGTCCTCGACATGACGTCGAGTAATGCGGTCAACGTCGGAGGCAGTGCGGACGGGCTCGTCGAGAACGGGCCCGACTCCTGGCTCAATGCGCACCTCTGCCCCCGCCAGGGCTAGCGGCACCATGATGTCGGAGTAGAGAACGGCCCCGTCGACGTGGTGGCGGCGCACAGGTTGGCAGGTAATCTCGGCGGCGAGCTCAGGGTTGAGGCAAGACTCGAGCATCGTGGTGCCCTCTCGGGCTTCGCGGTACTCCGGTAGCGAACGGCCTGCTTGGCGCATAAACCACACCGGGGCGACGGTAGGGCGGTGCCCAGTCATGGCTTGCAGAAGCGGTGAATCTGCCGTGAAGGTAGTGGTCTCAGTCATCACCCCGATTGTGCCCCACCACGTGCGGATGCCGCCCATGGGACGATTATTGGGCGAGTTATGAGCTTCGTATGTACTGGGGCTCGTCGTTACAGCATGGTTGAATAACGCTTCGTGGGATTGTGTGTCTTGACCGTGGATCATGCCGAGCAGGGGCTTGGCGTCGTTTCCGAGGCGGCCGCGCAGGTTGACGGACTTGGCCTGGCATTGACCGATCATCCCCAGATCCGGGGCGCCCTTGTGCTGTCAACGTGCAACCGGGTGTGCCTGATCGTTGAAACCTCCCCTGAAGCCGTCGCGCAAGGGTTCGACGAGGCCGCGTTACGCAGGTGCATTGCCGATCACGGAGCAAACGTGTTAGCCGAATCTGCCCAGCTCGTCTGTGAGAACGACGCCGTTTGGCGTTTGTTCCGGGTGGCTGCGGGCATGGAGTCGATGGTTTTTGGGGAACGTGAGGTCGCCGGACAGATGAAGCGTGCTCTCAGTGAGGCGCGCCGTGAACAGACCGTCTCCTACACCATTGGTCACGTCGTTGAGGAAGCTCTCAAGACGTCACGTCATGTCGCTACCGAGACTGCGTTGGCTGCTGAGGGACGCACCGTTGTCGCGGTCGGGCTTGATCTCGTTGCCCAGCGGATGGACTTGGATGGCGCTCGGGTGCTCGTTATGGGGACTGGCTCCTATGCCGGTGCGTCGTGCGCCCAGCTGAGTTCTCGGGGGGTCGCCGAGATTCAAGTCCATTCAGCCTCCGGACGTGCCGCCGGATTTGCTCGACGCCACCGGGTCAGTGAGGCTCTCGACATCGACGCCGTGCTGGCACAAGCTGATCTTGTCGTCACCTGCCGTGGGTCGGGGGTTCCTGCGTTGTCGGCTGAGGCTGCTCGGCGCGCGGTCGATGCTCGAAGGGGCCGAGATCTCATGGTGCTCGATTTAGCAATCAGTGGGGACGTTGAGGAGCCTGTCCCCGCTGGGGTAGAGGTCATCGACCTTGAGACGATCCGGCAGGCTGTTCCCGCCTCTGCGGAAGCTGAGCGGGCCGCCGCCGAACACATCATCGCTACGGGAGTCCGTCACTTTGCCGTAGACCTCGAACGTCGTCGGATGGCCCCGGCTGTCGTCGCTCTGCGCGACGTCATTTCAGATCTCGTTACTGCTGAACTGGAGCGTCTGCCCGAAGAAGGCTCGGTCCCTGTCGATGAGGTAGCGGCGTCCCTTCGACGGCTCGCTGCGTCTATGGCGCACATCCCGTCGGCTCGAGCCAGGATGGCCTCTGAGCAGGGCTTGGGCGATCGCTGGCTTAACTCATTGTCGGATGTATTGGGGATCGACGTGGACATCGCGGCACCCGTCATTGACATGTCCAGCTTCGCCAATGCTGACTGCATGACGTGTCCGGTTACCGGCCTGCGGGTGGAGGACCTTGCCGCAGATGCGGCACCCCGAGGTGAGGAGAGGACATCGTGACCGCTAACCCCTACGCTGCCCCCACGGACCCGTTGGCCCCTTATGGCGCCGTGCTTGTCGTTTCTTTTGGCGGTCCGCGTTCCCCCGAAGAGGTCATGCCTTTTCTGAGAAGGGTCTCCCACGGTCGCATCCCTGAAGAACGCTTGGCTGATGTCGCCCGGCACTATGACCGTTTCGGCGGTGTTAGCCCGATTAACGATGCGACGGACGTTTTCGTCAACGCGATTGGGAATGAACTGCGCCGTCACGGAGTACGAGTTCCAGTGCTGTTAGGGAACCGCAACGGTACCCCCTTCCTTGAGGAAGCGCTGACTGACATGCACGCGCACGGGGTACGTCGGGTGTTAGCGGTTGTCACCTCTGCCTACGCCAGTTACTCCGGGTGCCGTCAGTATCGCGAGGAGATCGCGACTGCTCTGGCTCACGTCGGTATCACCGATATGCAGGTCGACAAGGTACCCCCCTTCAACGAGGCGCCGGGATTCATTCGCGCTAACGCGGAAGCTCTGATGCAGGCGTTTATGCGGATCCCACCTACTCCTCTCGAAGCTACCCGCGTCGTTTTCGTCACTCACTCCATCCCTGACTCTATGCAGGACGCATCCGGCGCTGGGCAGCCGGGAACGGACTACATTTCCCAGCACAAAGCGGTTTGTGAGAAGGTCGCCGGCCAGGTGCGTCAGGTTTTCGGGAATATGCCGCAGTGGGACTTGGCCTACTGCTCGAGGTCGGGGCGTCCCAACGACCCGTGGCTTGAACCGGACATTATCGATCACCTCCGCAATCTTCCCGAGCAGGGCGTGCAGTCTGTTGTCGTCGCTCCAATTGGCTTCGTTGCTGACCACATGGAGGTCGTTAATGACCTTGATTACGAGGCCGCCGAGGCAGCCAAGGTGTCCGGGCTCGCCTTCACGCGGGCGGCGACCGCTGGCACCCATCCCGCCTTTATCGCTGATCTCGCCGGGCTCATCTTGTCCCAGGCCGCGGCGGCTCGTGGTGAGGGTGGCAATCTAACGTCGTGGCCGGCTCCCTGCGCCGCTGGCTGTTGCCGACGCTACCCGGACGCTGAGGACATTCCAACCGTCTCCGGTAGTGATGTCGAGTCTGTAGCTGCCGGTGCCGATGTAGTCGATGCTGAACCAGGAGGTGCGGTTTTTGTGCCCAGCGGCTCAGCGAGTGCAGTCGATCGCCCGGGGCCAGAGGCGGTCGAACTGGAGACTCCTCCTTCCCCCTACAACCCGTTGACTAAGGAGACCCCCATGTCTGACCATTCGAGTGCTGATTCGGTGATTGAGGGACCACGCGACGACGAAGTTCCCGCCGGCTCCTACACCGCACCGACCGATCCCCGCGACACCCCGGTCATTCCCGAGGAGGTCAACGCCTCCAGCAAATGGGCGATGTACTCGGTATTCCGCGTCGCGACCGCGCTTCCTGCCGAGGATGACGAGCGTCGCCGCCTTGTTGAGGGTTCCGACGAGTGGGCGGGACACTCCGGTGTCGACACTCGTGGATGGTACGACTTGTCAGGCCTGCGCGCTAACGCCGACCTGCTGGTGTGGTGGGTTAGCGGCGATCCGGCGGTGCTGCAGGACGCCTACCATCGTTTCCGCGCATCTGGGCTGGGGCGCCACCTTGAACCGGTGTGGTCGAACGTAGGAGTTCATCGTCCTGCGGAGTTCAACAAGTCTCACCTGCCCTCATGCTTCGCCGGCATCGCCCCGAGGCGTTGGGCTGCGTTTTACCCCTTCATTCGCTCCAAGGAGTGGTACCTCCTTCCGGCGACTGATCGTTCCCGCATGCTGCGCGAACACGGTATCGTTGGCGCAGCCAGCTCCGACGTCAAGGCGTCGACGTTGGCGGCATTCGCGCTCGGGGACTACGAGTGGATTCTCGCCTTGGAGGGTGACGACCTCGCCCGTGTTGTTGATGTCATGAAGGACCTTCGTTACGTTGAAGCCCGTCGTTATGTCGACGTGGATACCCCCTTCTTTACCGGCGAGCGCGTTTCTCCGGTGGTGTGGGCCGACCGCCAGATGAGAGCCTGATGACGCCATTGCGTGGTCTGACTGACCCAGTGGGGCCAGAATCTCCGCAAATATATTGGGTGCGCCGACTGGTGTTGTTGATTGCCGCGGTCGTCGTCGTGGCGTTGGTCATTGCCGGAATTGCCAAGCTGGTAGGGGGGTCGAAAGAGTCGGCTGCTCCGGCGGCTTCGTCGTTCACTCCGGACCCGTCGTGGACGGACACTGCGTGGGCGTCGGCGACTCCTTCAGCAAGTTCATCCGCAGTGAGCCCAAGTAGGTCTGCGCCCCGGACGGAATCCCCATCGCCGTCGGCCTTGGCATCGACTCCGTCGGCGTCGTCAACGATGTGTGAGGGTTCGCAGCTGTCGGTGAAGGTGACCGGAGATACCAAAAAGCCCCATGTGGGTGACACCGAGACTTTCACCGTAGAGGTGAGTAGCTCAACTAGTTGCCACTGGGACACCCAGAAGGTGAAACAGACCCTCACCGTCACGTCTGGGTCGGATCGCATCTGGTCGACCGATGATTGCGGTTCCTGGGGGCCGAAGGGTGTGCACGAGATCAAGTCCAAGAACCCTTGGACCTACAAGATCTCATGGCCGACGAAGCGTTCTACGGGTAAGTGCAAGCTGTCTCAGGAGTCCCTAGGTGCGGGGTACTATGTCGCCACTGTAAATCTCGGTGGCGGCCCTAGCGGCCGCTTCGTTATGCGGATGGGTACCTGAACCCTGTCGACACACGTGTCAATGCATATGCGGATCTAATGATGATGGGTGCGCTGATCGCCTTCAAAGATCGACTCTAACCCTTGGCGAATTTCACGGGCCCGTCTGAGGCCGACCCCCTTAATATCGCCGAGCTCGGAGGTGGATGCTGACACCAGGCTTTGCAGATCGCTGAAGTGGTCAATAATCCGCTGGATTGTGCGTGACGACAGGTCCGTCATGAGTGTCAGCTGTCGATGACCGCGTGCCCGAATGGGGGAATCCAGCGGGTGTTCAGCAGGACCGAGGTTGATGGTCTCGGCCACCATGGTCACATTGAGCAGATCTTCCCAGGACAGTTTCTGTAATCCTGACAGGGAAAACCCGCCAGGAGCGACGGAATTGGGACGATAGTCATCAGTGAGCAACCGGCCTAGGTCTTCTACGCCTAGGGACAGTTCGTTGCGTTGTAATTGGACAAGGCGTCCCTCCACACCCAGAGCAGAGACATATCCACGGACCTCGGCATCGATACGACGCCACATTTCGACCCGCTGGGCGACAGCGGCGACGTCACGCACCTGGACTTGGTCGCGAATCTCTAAGGTGGTGAGGTTCTCGGCCTCGTCGACCAGACGCCCGCGGTAGCTTGCCAGGGTGGCAAGGGCCTGATTGGCTCGAGCGAGCAACTGTTCAGGCCTCTCGATCAGGTACCGACGGCCGTTAAGGAAGAGCGACATCACTGACATCGACGCCGAGACGACTACCACCGGCACACCGGTTTGTTGGGAGAGCCGATCTGCCGTGCGGTGACGGGTACCAGTCTCCAACGTGGGCAGGCTACCGTCGGGGACGAAGTGGACCGCAGCTGCTTTGATGCGCTCGTGATCACTCGAGACCACTAGCCCACCGTCCATCTTGGATAGCTCGCGCAGAGCCTGCGGGGTGAGTCTGACGTCAAGGGGGAATCCGCCGGAACAAACCCCGTTGATCTCTGGCCCATCACCGAGCACGATGAGACCACCAGTGCGTCCGTTAACGATGCGATCTAGTCCTTCCCGGATGGGCGTGCCAGGGGCCAAGAGGGCCATTAGATGGCGCACCTGTTCCGCCTGCATCTCCCGGGACGTCTCGGGATCGGGCTGGACGTCGTTCATGAGTCGACTCTAGTTCGCTGTGCCGCGGTTCTCACCTCAGATGTCCTTACTATCACTGGTTTACTTTCCGCTGTCGGCGCAGGTTAAGCACCGAAAGAGCTTCGGCCACACTCCCGACTTCGATGACGTGCAACCCGTGCATCGTCGGGATCTTGGTATGTGCCTCCCGAGAGTTGCGTGGCACCACTGCCAGGTCGAACCCCAACCGTGCCGCCTCACCCACTCGTCTCTCTAGTCCTGGAACGCGGCGCAAATCTCCCGCCAGACCGACTTCTCCCAGAGCAACGACTCGGGTCGGGAAATTGGTATCAAGAACTGCGGAGGCGACCGAGACCGCGATCGCTAGGTCAGCTGACGGGTCGGACACCCGGGCGCCACCCACCGTCGAGACGTAGACGTCTCGGTTGCTCAACGGCAAACCTGCTTTACGTTCCAGCACGGCCAGAATCATGGCCACCCGACCGCCCTCGACCCCATGGGTGATGCGACGCGGGTATTTCTCGGAAGCTGACGGAGCTACCAACGCCTGCACCTCTGAGAGTAGGGGACGGCGTCCCTCTATCGTCACCGTCACACAGGTGCCCGGCTGAGGATCGGCGTTGTCTGAGGTGAATAGGCCAGACGGGTCCGGAACCTCCATGATTCCGGCGTCGGTCATCTCGAAGCAGCCCACCTCGTCGGCTGGGCCGTAGCGGTTTTTCGTGGCGCGGACCATACGGAATCCGGAATGGCGGTCACCCTCGAAGTTGAGGACGACGTCAACGAGATGTTCCATGGTGCGCGGGCCAGCGATCGACCCTTCTTTGGTGACATGGCCGACGATGATGACTGCCATCCCGCGTCTCTTCGCCACCCGCACCAGGGCCCCGGTGACCTCCCTAACCTGTGAAACGCCGCCGGGGGAGCCGTCAGCCTGGCTGGTGCCAACCGTTTGTACGGAGTCCAACACCATGAGGGAGGGCTCGGTTTGCTCGATATGTCCAAGCACCGTACCCAGATCGGTCTCAGAAGCTAGGTAGAGTTCGTCGGCTAGCGACTTCGTGCGACCAGCCCGCAGCCTTACCTGGGCAGCCGACTCCTCCCCAGTGACGTAAAGGGTGCGCCTGCCCGCTTTAGCCCATTTGGCCGCAACGTCGAGCAACAGGGTCGATTTTCCGACTCCTGGCTCTCCGGCGAGCAAAACCACGACTCCAGGCACTAGACCACCACCCAGTACCCGGTCGAGTTCGCTGATCCCGGTGAGATGACGATTAGCGGCTTGTTCACTGACTTGACCGATGGGCACAGCCTTCGACGTGGGCGTCGATGAGGTGACCTCAGTGAGCTTCGGTGCCCCCTTTTCAACTACCGAACCCCAGGTTTGACACTCGCCGCATCGGCCAACCCATTTGGTCGTCGTCCAGCCGCACTCGGTGCATACCCACGTCGGAGTTTGCGTCTTCCTCGCCATGGCGTTTACCCTGCCAGCAGGAACCGACAGGTTCGACTACGACGGTGTTCCACGCTGTGTCCCGGTCAGCCCACCGGCGGGTAATGCGGCCACCACATGGCATCTTGCACTGCCTGGACGACGTTGCTGGGCTTTTTGGTGGCAAGGCCCTCCTCGATGGCAGCTTGCACGACCGCCACTGCAACGGTGGCCGAGGAGGCACGTAGGTTCTCCACCGCCGGTAGCAGGGATGACCCAGCCGGACGCGGGTCAACTTGGGAGGCCACCGCTTCGGCGGCGGCACGGATCATGCGGGCGCTCACCCGTTCGGCTCCCGAGACGATAACTCCTAGTCCTAGGCCCGGGTAGAGGAGGGCGTTATTGCCCTGCCCAATCTCGTAACGGGTGCCTTCATAATGGAAGGGCGCTACCGGAATTCCAACGGAAACCAGAGCTTTCCCCTTTGACCACGCAATAACGTCGGCAGGCATCGCCTCGATCTTCTCAGTCGGATTCGACAGCGGCATGATGATGGGGCGCTCGACTTCTCGGCACATTTCCTCGACGACCTGCTGGGTAAAAGCGTCGTGGTCAGTGGAGGTCCCGATGAGGATCGTCGGGTGAATTCGTCGGATCGTCTCGGTAAGACCAATGTGTCGATTCGTGTGAGCCCAATGACGAGTTTTCTCAACTGGCTTAGCGTAGGGCTCTTGGTAGTCGGGTAGGCCCTTCATATCGTCAGTGACCAGGCCATTGCGGTCGACGAGCCAAATCCGATCGACTGCCTCCTGCTGGCTTAACCCGTCACTGATCATGGCTGCGCGGATTTGGTCAGCAATTCCGGTGCCAGCGGTACCTGCCCCGTATACGATCAGGCGCTGATCAGCGAAGGATTGCCGGGTCACCTTAAGCCCGGAGATGACGGCTGCCAACACGATGGCTGCTGTGCCTTGCATGTCGTCATTAAAGATGCGGTGGTTTGCGGCATTCTGTACCAGAATGCGGCGAGCATTAGAAGCACCGAAGTCCTCGAAATGTAACAGTGCGTGTGGGTACAGCTCGCTTGCAACTTCGAGGTACTCGTGGATCAACTCGTCGTAGCGTTCCCCGCGCACCCTGGCGTGACGATTGCCAAGATAAGACGGGTCGTTGAGCAAATATGCGTTGTCGGTGCCGACGTCCAGATTGACGGCGATAGTGCGTTCCGGCCGAATACCGGCGGCCGCAGTGTAGACGGCGAGCTTGCCGATGGAGATATCGGTTCCGTTGACGCCCCAGTCTCCAATTCCCAGGATTTGTTCGGAATCGGAAACGACGAGCAAGTCGACGTCATCAGGCCCCAGCTCGAGAGTCTCGAAAGAGGGGCGGACGTCCTCGATATGGTCTACTGACAAATAGACCGCCCGGGAGCGTCGGTAGGCGTGGCTCCACTTCTTAATAGCCTCACCGACGGTGGGATCATAGATTACCGGCAACAGCTCGACGAGGTGATCGACGAGGAGTTTGTAGTAGAGGGTCTCGTTACGGTTTTGGAGCTCCTCCAGGAAGACGTAGCGATCAATATTGCAGCCCAATCCCTGAAGCTGGCGGTAACAGCGTTGGGCCTGTTGCTCCAAGGTTTCGACGGCCGCCGGAAGGCGTCCGATCATGCCGTGCTCCAACCGTTCAGCTCGGGTAAAGGCCGTCCCCCGATTCGTGATCGGGTTGGTCATAAGCTCAGGTTTTCGTGACACGGCTATCTCCCGGTGGTGGCTTCTCTTCTCACACTACCGGGAGGATCTGTCAGTGCTGAAACGTCAGATGCGAACACATCCGCGTGAGGGGGTGTCGAAGGTTACAGCGTCAATGCCAGGGTGGCCGTTCGGACTGGCGAAATTGAAGGTGATTCCCTCGACCTCGTCCGGGATCGTCTCCCCCAGCCAATCCTCTACACGCTGACGCGATCCGGACATCTCGACGGAGGTCAGGGTGACGTTGCCGCTCAGGCTGGAAGGCAACAGTTCGGTCGGAGAAGTCCACTTGATGAAGAAGGGTAACTGCGGGTCTGCCATCAGGCCCTTAATCCCGATTTGACGCCATTCAAGGTGACGACCGTCGGGGAAAGTACGCTTACCGGGCACCGACTGGCGCTCAAGGCGCTTCTCATAAGGAGCGAGATCGTCGACGGAGACGGCCCACCCCATCCAGCCGCCGCCCTGTTCTTGGCGTGCACGCACTGCCTGTCCGAAGACCGCTTTTTCTGCGGCTGGGTGATCGAGGACCTCCACAATCTCGATGTAACGCGGGCCGGACAGCGGCAAGATGCGATTGCGGGTGCCGAAGCTGGGATGGACTCCGCCGTTGATGAAGGAGGTTCCCAAGATTTCGCCGAGGCGAGCGGCGTCCTCATCGAGACCTGCGGGGCCAGCGGCGAACATGAGATGGTCGACATGCATGGCAATATTGTCCCCTTTGTGCTTCCCATGATGAAATCGGCCCTCGGCTGGCTGTCGTAATGGGGTCTAGCATCACGATTCATTGTGACGTGAGCGCAGCGCATCCGGTGCCTCCGTCACGGTATCGGTTTGGGCACGGTAGGTTGAGCATGTGCCTGACTGTTTCGGACTTTCTGAAACGACGACCACGTCTGCCTCAGTCGCCCCCCGTGTGACGTTGTCGACGACCTCGGTCTACCCTGAGTCGACCGCCGACGCTTTCGCTCGCGCTAAGGCTATCGGTTATGACGGAGTCGAGTTGATGGTCGGTATCGATCCAGTCGCCGCAGACGTTGACCGGATCGTCGATTTGTCGGCTGAGTATGGCGTCACAGTGTCGTCGATCCATGCGCCGTGTCTGCTCGTTACGCCAAATGTGTGGGGTAGTGACCCGTGGGGCAAGTTGGATAACGCCGCCGAAGCTGCTGGACGGCTCGGCTCCAAGCTCATTGTCGTTCACCCTCCCTTCCGCTGGCAGCGTGACTATGCGGGTAGATTTGAAGAAGGTATTGCCAAATTCAACGAGAAGTACTTCCCGCTCGTCTTTGCCGTAGAAAACATGTATCCGTGGCGTACTCCAGCGGGTCGCTTTGCTGCTTATTCGCCGGGGTTTGACCCCACAAACCTCAGTTACGACCACCTCGTCTTGGACCTCTCTCACGCCGCAACCGCCCAGATGAACTCTCGTACCCTGGTTGATCTGTGGGGTTCACGATTGCGTCACATCCACCTGACGGACGGCTCTGGTACCTTTAAGGACGAGCATCTTTTACCCGGCCAGGGAAACCAGCATGCCTGGGAGGTCATCGAGCGAGCGGTAACGGGTGGATTTGACGGGGACATTGTGTTAGAGGTCAACACTCGTAAGTTCTCTGGCGAGGGTGCGGGCCAAGGTGCTCGCTTCGAAGCATTGTCTGAAACTCTGACGCAGACCAGGATGGCGGTTGATCGTGGCATCTTTGCTCGCCGATCTGGCCAGGCGTGGGAAGGGGCCCGGTAGTGACGGAGAGTCGACATGATTTCCGGGGCAGAGCTCTGCTGGCATCGGGTCGACGTCTTGCGATGCGATTGGCGATGGACCCCACGATCGCTCACAAGGTGTCCCGATCTCGAATCGCTCGTGAGATTGCTGTGACGTACGTTGCGGGGGAAGACGTCGCATCGGCGGTCGATAAGGCTGCTGATCAGGTGTCTAAGGGCCTAGACGTCAGCCTGCACCCCCTTGATCCCGATCCCGCTGACCTAGCCCAGGCCCGACGAGCAATGGTCAGGCTGTGCGGGGTTATCGAGAGACTCGGCGCTGATCCGTCCTTTAATGGTCATGCTGAAGTGTCGATTAGCTTGGCGGCTCTGGGGCTGAAAGTCAGCGACGATCTGGCCCGGGACCACGCCCGACAGGTCTGCCAGGTTGCTCGCGACAACCACGTTGCTGTGACCGTTGACGACGAAGGCCCCGACATCCATGACCGCTCGCATCGCATTGTGATGGATCTGCTGAGCGAATACGAAAACACCGGCATCGTCATCCAGGCTGCACGCCACGATTCCCTCATGCAGGTTCGAGAACTGGCTGCTCCGGGACGCCGCATCAGGCTGTGCAAAGGCTCGTACACCGGCCCTCGTTCTGTTACTTTGATCCGTCCACACGACGTCGATCTGAGAATGGCGGCTTGTCTGCGCGCTCTCATGACCGGTCCTTCGACGGTGATGTTAGCCAGCCATGATCCCGTCTTTGTGGCGCTCGGCGAGCAACTTATGGCAAGTCTGGATCGTCAGCTGGAGTTCCAAATGCTGCAAGGAATCCGTCCCTTAGAGCAGCGGAGACTGGTGGACATTGGCCATCGGATGAGGGTTTATCTGCCCTATGGCCATGACTGGTACCGGTACTGCACTCGACGAATCGTCGAGAGGCCGGGCAATATTTGGCTGTTTGGGCGATCGCTGGTGGAGAGGCGTTGATGATGCGGAATAACACGAGCACCCTCGGCCCTCGCCGGTGCCTGGATGAGAGGCCTCGTCGGGGGATGATGAGGGATCGCGCGGCGGATCGGCGCCTGCTCTGGGAGACGATGTTCGTGCTGGCTGTCAGCTTGGGGCAGTCAGCGTGGTACTCAATTCTGCGGATGATCGAGCGCCTCACTCGAGGTGTGCCGATGAACCAGCAGACCTCCACGCTCAACTCCTCCGTGACTCCGGGGCGTCCGTGGCTCGATCTGCTGTATCAACTGTCTGACATCGCTTTCGGAGTCGTACCAGCCTTGCTGGCGGTCCTCCTGCTCGCCCAGGTCAAGCCGCCGCGACAGGGCGTCCGTCGCGCTTTAGGGCTGGAAGCGCCGGGATGGGGACGTGACGTCGGAGCTGGGGCGATGCTGGCTGCCATTATTGGTATCCCCGGGCTTGGTTTCTACTGGGCGGCGCATGCTCTCGGCTTCAACACCACTGTTCGGGCCGCTGACCTGCAGCATGTGTGGTGGACGGCCCCGGTTCTCATCGGGCTGGCAGGGATGAACGCAGTCCTTGAGGAAACTGTCATGATCGGCTACCTCTTTACGAGGTGGGGTCAGATCGGATGGTCGACGACGATGGTTATCGTCACTTCGGCCATCATCCGCGGCACCTACCACCTCTACCAGGGCTGGGGCGGCTTCATCGGCAACATCGTCATGGGCCTATTCCTGGGCTGGGTTTTCTCTCGTCGGTGTCGGCTCTTACCCCTCATCGTGGCGCACGCTTTCCTCGACATCGTCTCTTTCCTGGGATACGCCTATCTGGCTGGTCGCGTCAGCTGGTTATAAGGCAATTCGGACACTCACCGAACCTGTCGTCCCCTGCCCGTACCATGGGGTTCATGAAGCTTGGAGTCTTCGGAGCCACTGGGCAGGTTGGCCGGGTGATGCGCACCCTGCTAGCCGAGCGTCATTTTCCCGCCGATGAAGTGCGGTTCTTCGCTTCCGCCCGTTCGGCTGGCCAGAAGTTGTCGTGGAATAACGGTTCGGGTGACAGCGAAGTCGTCGTTGAGGACACCGCGACGGCTGACTTTGCTGGACTTGATATTGCGATCTTTTCTGCGGGTGGCGGAACCTCCCGCGAGTTTGCCCCTCGCGTGGCGGCTGCCGGGGCTGTCGTTATCGACAACTCCTCCGCCTGGCGACGCGATCCTGACGTCCCGCTGGTTGTCAGCGAGGTCAATCCCGAAGATGTCGCTAAGCGTCCCAAAGGGATCATTGCTAACCCCAACTGCACGACGATGGCCGCAATGCCGGTGCTCAAACCGCTACATGACGCTGCCGGTCTGACTCGCCTTGTCGTCGCTACGTACCAGGCTGTTTCGGGGTCTGGGGTGGCCGGAGTACGAGCCCTCACCGACCAAACCACGGCTATTGACGATCCGGCAGGCCTGGCGCTGGACGGCCGTGGTGTGCCGGTGGCGGACCTTGGGCCTTACGTCGCACCGATCGCGTTCAACGCTCTTCCGGTGGCGGGAAACTTTGTTGACGATGGCAGCGGCGAGACTGACGAGGAACAGAAACTTCGCAATGAGTCTCGCAAGATCCTTCATATTCCTGATTTGCTGGTTGCGGGGACCTGCGTGCGGATTCCGGTGTATAGCGGTCATGGGCTTGTCGTCCATGCTGAGTTCCGTGAGAGCCTCAGCCCTGAGAAGGCCACTGAGCTATTGACGCAGGCACCTGGAGTCAGGGTCGTCGACGTCCCGGATCCCCGGTCGGCAGCCGGAATTGACCCCTCGTTGGTTGGTCGTATTCGTGCTGACCAGTCCGCACCGGCTGGCAAAGGTCTGGTGTTCTTCTGCGCTGCGGACAATTTGCGCAAGGGCGCGGCCCTCAACGCGGTGCAGCTCGCTGAGCTGGTGGCTGCCGAATGAGCGGGAAGATTGCCGTCCTGGGCTGTGGAACGATGGCTGGGGCGCTTGTTGGTGGACTCATTGACGCTGGACAAATGAAGGCCGAGGACGTCGTGGCAACCGCGCGATCGGCGTCCCATCGCGACGAAATCGCCAACACTTTGGGTGTAACTACGAGCGGTGACAACACCACAGCTGTGCGGGACGCCGACCTCGTCATCCTCGGCGTCAAGCCTTACGCGGCCGTTGACGTGCTGGAAGAAGTCTCGGGTGCTCTGAAAGCTGATGCGGTGGTTGTCTCCATTGCTGCCGGTGTCACTACTGAGAAGTTGCTCATGGCATGGCAGGGAAAGATCGTCCGTGTAATGCCAAACACCCCAGTTCGGGTGGGCAAAGGGGCGTTCATTGTGAGTTCCGCTCCCGGCTCCGAGGATGCGGCTAAGAAGGTGGGTGACCTACTCGAATCGGTGGGAGTCGTCGTCACTGTGCCTGAGGAGCTGCATAATGCTGCCACAGCCGTGTCGGGATCGGGTCCGGCGTACGTTTTCTTGGTAGCAGAGGCCATGATCGATGCTGCCGTCGCGCTGGGTGTGCCGCGCGACCAGGCTAGCCAACTTACTGTAGCGACGTTAGCCGGTTCGGCTGAGTTGTTGGCAGGAGGCGAGCACCCTGCGGTCCTGCGATCCAAGGTGACGAGCCCGGGTGGTACCACTGCGGCTGCCGTAGCCGCATTGGAGGCCGGAGGTGTGCGCTCCGTTTTCGCCGATGCGATGACGGCATGTCGGGACCGCGCCGCTGGCCTGTCCTGATGAGTTGGTGCGGCGATTTTGGATCCCATGGTCGACACAGCGTAGAGTACCCCTCTGTCCGCCTTGTAGGTGGGCCAAGAACTTCGCACCTACCTGGGTGCACCAAGCTTTCAGTTTCAACGAAAGAGGTTGACCGTGGGATCCGTGATCAAAAAGCGTCGCAAGCGCATGGCGAAGAAGAAGCACCGCAAGTTGCTCAAGAAGACGCGCATCCAGCGTCGTCGTGCCGGCAAGTGACACTTCGGGCGGTTGTGACATGTGGCGGCATCAACATGGCATGGCTGCCCTCCGCAGCGGTGAATTACGGCCCCTCGACCCGCTGGTCGAGGGGCGCGTCATTATTGTCACCCGACAGGCCTGTCATTTGTGCGATGAGGTCATCGGCCTCGTTGCACGTTTGAGACAGGAACATCGCGATCTCGTGCCTGAACCGATGATCGTTGACGTCGATGCCAATGAGGACTTTCGCTCCCGCTGGGGCGATCATGTCCCGGTAATTTTCGTTGATGGCACGCTTATCTCCTATTGGACCCTTGACGCTGACACCTTCCTGTCAGCCTTACGTGATGGCCCCTCGCTCCCGGCAGTGTTGCCCTGATAGCCGGGACGTCCAGTTGACGGGCAGGTTTGCGCCTTTCCTCACAGACCAGCACTATTGACCTCGATGCCCGATGCCGGAGCACACCGCCTGGCATGACGACAGACACCGGAAGGACTCCAGATGACTGACGAGGCTCACCAGCCGACGCCGCAGCCGGCCGGTGATCTGGGCACTGCGTCGTCTCAGGCCAGGGTGCAGTTTGTGGGTACCGGTCCAGGAGATCCGAATCTGTTGACCCTTGGAGCTGTTGACGCCATCAATCGCGCTCAGGTTATCGTCATTTCGTGCGCTGAGCACCGCATGCTGCTGGGCAGTGATTTTTTGGGGCTTCGTCCCGACGTCAGAATCGTGTTGGCGGGTGGTGTTAATGAAGAAGCCGCCGTCCTACCCAGTCAGCCAGGGACTGGCGCTCCGACTCCCGTCGACGTGGACGAACACTGCGCTGACGTTACTGCTACCGTTATTGATGCCGCCTCCCAAGGTCTTGAGGTCGTTCGTCTCGTTTCTGGGGATCCTTTCCTTGATGGCGATATCGGCGCGGAGGCTGCCGCTGTGGCTCGCGCTGATCATGACGTCGACGTTGTTCCCGGTGTCACTGGCATGACCGCTGTCCCGGAGTACGCCGGACTGACCTTGCATGGCCATGACGTCCAGCTCATCGGGGACGCTGCATGTCAGCGCGATATTGCTGGACATGGTTCGAACTGGTCAGATCAGGGGCTTATCGTCGTCAATACCGAGGCAGGCAAGCTTAAAGAAGTCGTCAAACACGCGATTGAATCTGGACGCGGTGAGGATGAGCCCGCGGCCCTTATCTGCCATGGCGCGACGACCCAGCAGACCACTCATACCGTCACCCTGGGTGAGTTACCACAGACCGCTAAGACAGCGCGCCTGGGTGACGCTGAGCCGGTTCACGTCGCCATCGGCAAAGTTGTCGAAGCCCCCGAACGTGAGCAGCTCGATTGGTACGAGTCCAAGCCGTTATTTGGCTGGAACATTCTCATCCCGCGCACCCGTGACCACTCCGCGACCCTGCCCTCGCGACTACAGAGTTACGGTGCTCATTCCCTTGATGTTCCCACGATTTCGATGGAGCCTCCGCGTACTCCTCAGCAGATGGATAAAGCTATTCGCGGTCTTGTTGAGGGACGTTACGAGTGGGTCGTCTTTACTTCTGCCAACGCGGTACGTGCCGTTTCGGAGAAGCTAGAGCAGATCGGTCTGGACGCTCGCGCGTACTCAGGCTTGCGGATTGCCGCGATCTTCGACTCGACTATCAACGCTTTGGCTGAATGGGGTGTTCGACCCGATTTCGTGCCATCGGGCGAGCAGTCCACCCGAGCTCTGGCCGCGGTATTCCCGGCCTTTGACGAGGCCCTCGACCCCATTAACCGCGTTTTCGTGCCGCGTGCCGACATCGCCACTGAGTCCCTGTCGGCCGACCTATCTGAACTGGGATGGGAGGTCGAAGACGTCGTCGGGTATCGCACCGTGCGAGCTGCCCCGCCGCCAGCTGAGACCCGTGAAGCCATTAAGACCGGCAAATTCGACGCCGTCGTGTTTACCTCCTCGACGACTGTGCGCAACCTCGTCGGTATTGCCGGAAAACCACATAAGCACACCGTGGTCGCCGCCGTTGGTATGCGCACCGCTGAAACCTGCCGTGAGCACGGCCTGACCGTCGATGTCATAGCCCCCGAGCCGACTGCGTTGAGCTTGGCTGACGCCTTGGCGGATTTCGCTGCGAAGCGCCGTGACGACATGGTTGCCAAGGGCCTGCCGGTAGTTCGGCCCTCCCAGCGCAAGCGTCGTGGCCGTCATCCGTCACGCTGACACAGCCCCATGACGTAAGGTCATGGGCAGGGCGGGGTTTACCGCCCGCGAGGTATCGGAAAGGGAGACGATGGGCGCCACGACGACTGTCCACCTGCTGCGCCACGGTGAAGTCGATAACCCGACCGGGGTTTTGTACGGCTGTATGCCTGGGTACCACCTATCTCCGTTGGGGCGAAGGATGGCTGCCCGTGCAGCTGAGCACTTTGCCGGTGCCGAGCTATCGGCCTTGGTGAGTTCCCCCTTGGAGCGCGCCAGGGAGACGATGGCCCCCATCGCCGCGCTGCATCCTGGACTTGAGGTGCGCATCGATTCTGACGTCATTGAAGCGGCCAACGTCTTCGAAGGCCAGGTCTTTGGCAAAGGCAACAAGGCCCTGCGCAGTCCTCGTAACTGGCGCTATCTGTCGAATCCCTTGACCCCTAGCTGGGGTGAGCCTTACGTTGAGATCGCCGAGCGAATGACCCGGGCTATCATGCGAGCGGCGGAAGAGGTCCCCGCAGGCGGTCAGGCTCTCATCGTCTCCCACCAACTGCCGATTTGGATTGCGCGCTGCGCAGCCGAGGGACGACGCCTTCCTCACGATCCGCGCTTTCGTAAGTGCACCCTAGCCTCGGTCACGAGTTTTGGGGTGCTACATGGTCGCATCGTCCGCGTTGACTATTGCGAGCCGGCACGTGACCTCATTCCGGCGAAGGATCGTCGGGCCAATATTTCTGCAGGTGGTGCCCCGGAGTGAAGACTCGGCTCATCGCCACCTTTGCTGCGGCGACTCTTGTGGTGACCGGAGTTTCGGCATGTTCGTCAACCTCGGCCAGTGATGACAAGGGATTCGCAGCCGGAGACGGATCCTGGTCAAAACTTCCAGCCGATAAGCGGGAGCCTGCCGCGGTCCTCACCGGGACCGATCTGAACGGTAAGAAGATCAGCACCGCTGACGCCAAGGGCAAGGTCATCGTCGTCAATGTGTGGGGATCATGGTGCGCGCCGTGCCGTCATGAGGCTCCTGCCTTGGTGAAAGCGGCTGATAGTACCAAGAACGTCGCAGCCTTTTATGGGATCAATACGCGCGATCTTGACCCTGGGCCGCCGCAGGCCTTCTCCCGAGCGTTCCATATCTCCTATCCGAGTTTCTATGACCCCGATGGGGCATTGCTGCTCAAGTTCACCGAATTGCCTCCTAAAGCGATTCCGTCCACCCTCGTCATCGATCGCAAGGGCCGCTCGGCCGCCCGATTCGTGGGAGAGGTGAGCACCGCCACCCTGGTCCAGGCGATTAATGATGTTGCCAAGGAGAGCCAGTGACGCCGCTCGACCTGGGATCGTGGGCAGCCGGGGCACTGACTGGATCGATGGCCGGAGCGATCCCGGTGGCGGTATTTGCCGGTTTGTTGTCCTTCTTTTCCCCTTGCGTCTTGCCTCTCATCCCTGGCTATCTCAGTTATGTGACAGGCCTGGGGGCCGCAGACGTCATTGAAGGACAGCGTCGGGCACGTACTGTGGTGGGCACAGTCCTTTTCGTGGTGGGTTTCACTGTCGTCTTCGTCGCTACTGGGACGATTATTGGCACCCTCGGCAAGGTACTCGTGGGCCATCGTCGCGCCATTGAGCTCATTGTTGGAGCCCTGACTGTCATACTCGGGGCGATGTTTGCTGGATTTGTTCCGCTAGGCCGGCGTGAACTGCGGATCCATCGTCTGCCCCGAGCAGGGTTGGCCGCCGCACCGATTTTAGGAATCGTCTTCGGGTTGGGCTGGACCCCATGCATTGGGCCGGCGCTGTCGGTGGTTTATGGGCTGTCCTTGACCCAGGGATCAGCGGCCCGAGGTGCGGTACTGGCCACTTGCTACTCGTTGGGTTTGGGAACTCCGTTTATTGCGGTTGCTGCTGCTGTGGTGTGGATGGGTCGCACGATTGACGCAGTGCGGATCCATCAGCACGGTGTGCAGCGCTTCGGGGGAATACTCCTGATGACTGTTGGTGTGCTGCTGGTCACCGGATGGTGGGAATCGATTATGGCGATGCTGCGAGCCTGGGCAGCTAAGTTCGGAGCGGTGATCTGATGGGTGATTCCGTGACGGATTCGAAAGTGACGAAGACCTCAACGTCTGGGAACAGCGGGCTGGGTTTCCGCTCATTCATGCGTTGGTTGTGGGGCCAGTTGACGAGCATGAGGACGGCCCTCATTTTGCTCTTTTTGCTTGCGCTGGCTGCCATCCCAGGCTCGGTGGTACCGCAGAGCGCTCAGAGCGTGGTGAAGGTTTCTGACTTCGCCGCCAACCATCCGACTCTGGACCGCATATGTCGTCCGCTGGGGATGTACCACGTCTACACCTCGGTGTGGTTCTCGGCGATCTATCTACTGTTGTTCATAAGCCTTATCGGCTGCATTGTTCCGCGCATCGTCAGCCACGCAAAGGCCCTGCGCCGTCAACCTCCCCGCGTTCCGGCCAGGCTGGACCGGCTAGCAGCCCACGCCTCGATGACCACCTCCGCTTCCGCAGCGGAGGTTAGTCAACGCGCTCAGCAGTGGTTGACATCACACCGGTATCGGTTCGTTGTTGACGACGACGGCTCCCTTCGCGCCGAGGCCGGACGTCATCGCGAGACGGGCAACCTCGTATTCCATATCTTCTTGGTCTTTGTCCTTGTTGGCGTCGGCTGGAACACTTTATGGGGGTTCAAGGGAACTTCTGTCGTTGTGGAGGGTCAGGGTTTTTCCAACAGCATCACTCAGTACGACGAGTTCAAGGCTGGGGCGATGGTCGATACCGATAATCTCACCCCGTTTTCCATGAAGCTGCGCAAATTCGTGGTCTCTTTTGAGACTGGTACGGTGCAGCGCGGCGCCGCCCGTTCCTTCGACGCCACTGTCGACCTCACCATGGGCGGCAAGACGCAGACCCGAGATTTGCAGGTCAACCACCCACTGCGGATTGGATCAACAAAGGTACACCTGCTTGGGCACGGATACGCCGCGGATGTCGTCGTCCGCGACGGTGATGGCAAGGTGGCTTATTCCGGACCGGTTGTCTTTTTGCCACAGGACGCCAACTTCAAGTCTGTCGGGGTCATCAAAGCTCCCGACGCCCGTCCGGATCGTCTGGCCTTTCAAGGGTTCTTTCTACCGACTGGCGCCATCACGGCCGGTGGCCCGACGTCGCTCTTCCCCGACGCCCTTAACCCGCAGCTGTATCTGACCGCCTGGTATGGCAAACCGACTGTGGAGACGGGGGTGCCGTCAAATATTTACACCCTCGACACCACGGGACTGACCCAGGTGACGAACGGTAAGGACAAGGCCCGCTTTGTGCTATCCCCAGGTCAGAGGTACAAACTGCCCGACGGCAAGGGGTCGATCCAGTTCAATGGCTGGCAGAGGTGGGCCAAGATCCAGGTGTCCCAGAACCCGGGGCTCCCGTTGACGTTCTTGTCGGTGGTGCTGTCAGTGGCAGGGCTATGTGTGAGCTTGTTTTCGCGGTCCCGGCGGGTGTGGGTGAGGACTATTCCTGGTGATGACGGCTTGAGAGTAGAGATTGGTGGCCTAGATCGCAGTGACTCCCGATCCGGGGCTGTGGACGACGTAAACTCTCTGCTGGCTGCGCTACATGGGGATAGCATGTCTGGCGATGTCGGGGAGGAGCACTCGTGAGTGTGGAGAATCTGTCTGCCGTTGGCATCGTCACCGCGGCGGTGCTCTATATGCTTGCCTTCCTCGCCCACGCCGTGGAGTGGGCCAGTGTGCGGGGGACCGAACATCCCAGCCACGAGGAGCGTCTGCGCTCGGAAACGTGGGGCCGTATGGGGCTCAACCTCACCGTGCTGGGTGCGGTTTGCGCAGCAATCGGTGTCGTCTGCCGTGGTATTGCTGCTCGTCGGTTGCCCTGGGGCAACATGTACGAATTCGTTACCTCGGCGCTGTTCTTCGTCGTCATCGCCTATCTTGTGCTCGTCGCCATCCACCACGTCAGATGGATGGGTATCGCCGTCACCCTGCTGCTAGCAGTTGGTAACGGGCTGGCAGCAACGGTGTTCTACGTGGCCGTAGCGCCGCTCGTGCCGGCTCTGCATTCCGTGTGGTTCGTTATTCACATCGTTGCCGCTTGTATCGCTGCAGCCGCCCTCAACGTCGGGGCTATCGCCTCAATCATGTACCTCATCGCCACGAACGCCCAGGCAAAGGCCCAACGGACCGGAGTTCCCGTCAAGGGTTTGGTGGCAAAATTGCCTCCCCTGGAATCCATGGACACTCTGGCATATCGCGCCCACGCGATCGGCTTCCCGATCTGGACCTTCACTATCGCTGCTGGTTCGGTGTGGGCTGACTACGCCTGGGGACGCTTCTGGGGATGGGATCCCAAGGAGACGTGGTCTTTGGTGACCTGGGTGGTCTACGCGGCTTACCTCCACGCCCGGTCCACTGCCGGATGGCGCGGTCGCCGGGCCGCCCTGATAGCGATCGTTGGTGCGGCCTGTTTCTGGTTTAATTTCGTCGGTGTCAATTTGATCTTTAACGGTCTTCACTCGTATGCCGGAATCTGACATGACAGGTTCCTTTTCTGAATCCCGCGACGATTGGCTTCCCCAGCTCTATCAAGAGAGGTGGGACGCCTTCGTGCGGTTGGCCACCTTGCTGTTGGCGGACCAGCAAGTAGCTGAGGATGCGGTGATCGCGGCCTTCGCCACAAGTTACTTGCGTGATCCGAAACTACATTCGTATGAGCATGCCGTGTCGTATGTGCGCACTGCTGTCGTGAACAAGGCGAGGAGCCGTCAGCCAGCTGAGCGGGATGCCACCCCACCCGAAACTCCTGAAGACCTGGCCTATTGGTGCCTGAGGGGTCTGCTGGCTCGTCAGCGCGAGGTGCTCGTTCTTAAGTTGGCTACGCCGGACCTCTCCGACGATGACATCGCTGAGACCCTTGGCATGAGCGTCAGCGCAGTGCGCAATAACGAGACCAAGGGCCTTATTGCCATTGGAGAGAGGCTGCGTCCGGGATCGCAAACGAATCCGGGCCACGCCGACCCCCGAGTCGAAGCAGTCGTGCGTTCTGCGTTAGAAACCTTCGCGGAGTCGATCCATCCGATGTCGCGTTATGACGCCATCATATCCCAGATCGCGCGCCGCCCCCATCGTGGCAGGCCTACCACCTGGGTGATTGTGCTCGCCTGTGGGCTAGCCTTCCTGGTCGGTGTACTTTTGCCGTTGCTGGGGTCGGGCAACGGCTCGACGATGGGGGATCCGGAGGCTTTACCGTCTATCCGGACCCCAGAGTCCAATAGCCAGTCACTGTCGACTCTGCAGACCGATCTCGACGTGTTTTACCTGGGTCGCGACGACGGCCTCATCCACCGTGAGCTGCGTGACCTTCCCACCTCTGGTGACCGGCTAGGAACGGCCGTCGGCGCCGTCCTCAATGTTGCACCTCTAGACCCGAATTACACCTCGGGTTGGGCAGCTGGGCAGGTGAATCGGGCTACGGTGAAAGGTAACCGGATCACTCTCGACCTCTCCGCATCAGCTTTCAGTCAATTCAAGAACGGTGAGCAGGTGCAACGCGCTATTCAGCAGCTCGTCGTCACGGCTACGGCTGCCGTCGGTGACCGTACCGGCGACAAATCAGTGCGCATCCTTGTTGACGGCTCTCCGAATCTGCCCATTATCGGCAAGCCGGCGACGGACTTCGTCGACGAGGGGTTTGCTCGGTGCGCCCGGGTGTGGGTGGACTCGCCTCAAGCTGGTGCCGACATGTCGGCTGGCACGATCACCATTAGTGGTGTGGCACAGCCGACGGTATCCGTCATGAGCTATGAAGTAAGGCCCCCTCAGAGTAGCCGGATCATCACGAGCGGACAGATCAATCTATCGGCTAACGATGGTGACAAGTGGCGGCCGTGGCACGCCACCTTCACCATGCCGAAAGGGGAATACGACTTAATCATCCGCGAGGGAACCCACATCGCCGACGAGAAGGTCATCACGGCCAAGTAGGTGCGTTGGCTTCAGACCTGGAGGTATTTCTCGGCTTGAGTCATCACCAGCCGCGCCGGTAGATGTGGCGCCAGCCGCGCGACGGTGCGGTTAACGAAACCGTCAACGGCGTAGGGGCGATGACGGGCTAGAGCGTCGAAGGCGGTACGGACCACGTCGTCTGGGTCGCGCCGAGCACCGGCCGCCATACGCGGTACCCCGGCGACGTCGAAGAACCCGGTTTCGGTGGGACCAGGGCAGATCGCGGTGGCGCGCACCCCGGTGCCATTGGTCACAGCCCATAGGGCACGGGTGAAGGACAGCACGAAGGACTTCGATGCCGCGTAGGTGGCGAACTGTGGAATGGGCTGGAAAGCCGCAGTAGAGGCGACATTGATAATCGACCCACGTTTGGCTGTGATCATGCCAGGCAGCAGTAACCCACACAGGTGCACGACAGCCTCGCAGTTGACCTCTACCTGGGAGGTTTGACGCTCCGGGTCGGTCTCAGCGATGCGGCCAGCAGCACCGAATCCAGCATTGTTGACGAGGGTGTCGATGATGATCCCGCGTCCCGCAATCTCGTTGACAAGGGCTAACCGCTCTGATGCCGAGGAGATGTCGCAGGGATGAACGATAGTTTGGATTCCGTACCTGGTGGTGAGCTGGTCGGCGAGGTCGTCGAGGACGTCATGCCGCCGTCCGGTCACAACGAGGTTGACGCCGCAGCTGGCCAGATGGCGGCTAAATGCCTGCCCTAGACCACCACTGGCCCCGCTCACCAGTGCCCACGGGCGTTCGTCGCGAGTCGCCTCCATGTCATTCATGTTTCAAGTCTTCCACGCTGTCACCGGAGTGCATGCTGCGCAGGTGAGTTCGGGGTGCCCAATCGTCTGTAGTGCGCGTGGGTCTTGGTAGGGCTGTCTGGGGGATTGGCAGTCAAACTGGTTGTACGCGGGCATGCCAGCCTGGGAACGAGTTGGCAGCCAGCTTTGCGTCTAAATGTCTGGATCTGTGGGGTGGCTGGTCGGTTCCTGAGACCGTTAGAAACGTGGACGTTGAAATGGATTAATGACCATTCCCAGGAGTCGGAGGCGGGACGATTCCTTCGGGGCATGTCCAACTGTGTCTGGCTCTACTATTTGTTGCGGCTCCGACATTCTCAACGTCTGAAGCTGATCTTGCAGGTCGCGGATATGATCTTGCTGAGAGACGACTTCATTGGCCTTATTATGAGTGATAAGCCACATAATAAAAATGGCAACAATGAGCCAAATATCTACCATCAGATATGGCGTCGATGCTGATGTCATTTTTGAAGCTTGGAACTGATATACTATCAGGAATGAAAATACTGAAAACAGAACCTCAAGGAATTTGGTTGACAACTTGTTGACTCTAAGCCATTGGGTTGTCACTGGGAGAAAAATAAAAACGAAGTCTGCGGTAAATAGTGCAGTGGCAATGATAAACCCTATGCTTTCTATAATTGATAGAGATTTTATGACGCGTGGCAGATCGCAGACTAAGCACATGAGGGTTATAAAAATTACTGAAAGTAGAAGCCGGATCCAATAGTTTGGCTTTGTGTAGTCGAGGCTATTCCTTACGGCTCTAAGACTGTGGGACATGTATTGTTCCGCTGCTGCCCAGACGGCATGCGGGGTGGCATTGCATCTAGCTGCGGTGTCGCACAGGCATGAGCGGAGCTCGGTGACGCTTGTTGTTGGCCTGGCGTTTTGCTTGTAGGTTGAGCATATATCGTAGAATATCTTTTGATCTACTGTCTTGGCTCTATTGTAGTAATATGAGTTAAATCTATCGCAGAGGTCTCCTATTTGGAGACGAAATCTATTAAAAAGATTATAGTTCTGTCGCTCTATCGTTCTTTGTTCTATTTTCTTTTCGTGTAGCATCTCGCACACATCAAAAATACTTTTGTTGTATTTTACGGCTACTCCCCCCAATGCTACTGCTTGTTCGGCGACATTTTTACCCGGCCTGCCTGTTCTATGGGGTGATTTTGGCTTGGTGATGTCACTGTATAGATCGAATATTTCTGTTTTTATTGCTTGAGCGTCTTTGGATTCTGTTGTGCTTTGGTTGCTGGTGCTCATGTGATGATATTCTAGAAGTTAGATGATGTGATAGTTAGCCCTGCAATGGTGGAACGTCGGCCATGGGGTTCGTGTCGATGGGTTAACCGTCGCTGCCGACCGATCTGTTTCGGTCGACTCTGCTTGTCCGGTGATGTGCCCGCGTATGGACCTGATGGTCTGGGGGCTTTGCTGCTTGCCAGTATCGACCGGTGGCCTCCACGTCACAGGTCAGGGGTGGAGGTGTGCCGTGAAAGGCATGACAGGGGATAACAGTCCGGTGCTCATCCACGCCATGCCGAAGGCCATGGCGAAGTCAGCGAGTCCGGAGAGCCGGATTGCGAGGGGCTCGGTAGCGACTACGTGGCAGGTGGGCGCCTTGCCTGGGTTTTCCGCGCGGCCGCTGATGGCCCGCCATAGCCCGGCGACGGCCATGGCTAGCAGGGCGACCATAAGCGGAACACCGACCACGGCGTAGTCGTGCATGGCAGCATTCATAGCCGTCTGCATGCCGGGACCATGCATGCCACTGTGCGTGTGATTCATCTGGCCCATGCCAGAATCCCGGGGGGCAGTCATGAGCGAGGACATCTTGCGCATCGCGGCCAGGTGCCAGACCATCGCTGCGAACATCGCGGCGTGACCCCATGACGACCACGAGGATCGCCACGCGGCCATGAACACCATCCATGCGGTGCATATAGCGAAGATGATGACAGGGGTAATGGGGCCGCCGATGGCAGGGACAATGGGTTTTCACCATGACTTCGGCACCATGAGGATCATGGTCACGGCCATGACGACGTGGACCCAGGTGGAAATTCGTGTCACGACAGTGGGGGCTTTGATGGCATCTCGTACTGACCATACGAGTGACCAGGCAAAGAGGATCAATAGCCCGATGAAGGTGACGGGCGTTGAGGTGAGGGTGAACATTCCGCTCCTGTGAAACCGGCTGGGGCTGGCGATCACCCTACATGGCATTGCTCGACATCACTGGATCCGCGCCTGCAGCAGGTTGACGGGATCCGCGTGGGCCCGGGATGACACACTGGTGACATGGAGCATTACGACATCGTCGTCATCGGTTCGGGGTCGGGAAACACGATCCTGGATGAAGACTTCGCAGATCGACGCGCCGCGATCATCGATTCTGGTGCGTTTGGGGGCACCTGCCTCAACGTCGGCTGCATACCTACGAAGATGTTCGTGCTCCCGGCGGACTTTGCGTCCTCGCCGTCCGAGGCTGTCCGAGTGGGAGTCGACCTGCAGTTCCGCGGAGCATCCTTTGTCTCGATCCGTGACCGGATCTTTGGCCGAATCGACTCCATATCTAAGGCCGGGCTTTCGTACCGACAGGGACTAGACAATATTGACGTTTATACCGGCGAGGCGGCATTTATCGATGCACACACCCTTGAGGTGGGAGGCAGGTGTATTACTGCTGACCAGATTGTCCTGGCGGCTGGATCGCGTCCGCGAGTGCCTGATGTGCCTGGTCTCGACGATCCCAGCATGGCTGGGTTGATTCACACTTCCGACACCATCATGAGGCTAGCGGAGCTTCCGCAGCGTCTGGTGATCCTTGGTGGCGGGCTTATCGCGGCGGAGTTCGCTCACATCTTCTCTGGGCTCGGGTCCCAGGTGACCGTTATCAACCGTTCTGGCCGGATGCTGCGTCACGAGGATCGCGAGATCTCGCAGCGCTTCACTGAACAGATGGGACGTCGGGTGCGTCTGCGGATGGCGGAGGGGCTGGTGGGTGTTGACCGTGACCCCGGCGGTCACCTGGTGGTGCTGACCGTCGACGGTGATGGGGTCGACTACGACTATCCGGCAGATGTCGTTCTCAATGCCACCGGTCGGGTCTCCAACGGGGATCGCCTTAACCTGCCGGCGGCCGGTGTTGACGTTGACGACGACGGGTTCGTGGTGGTCGATAAGCACCAGCGCACCAACGTTGAGCATATCTGGGCCCTAGGCGACGTGTGCTCCCCCTGGGAGCTCAAACACGTGGCCAATCATGAGGCGCGTGTGGTCCGTCACAACCTGTTGCATCCTGACGATCTGGCTAGTTCTAATCATTGCTTCGTGCCGCACGCGGTGTTTTCGAATCCGCAGGTGGCGTCGGTTGGTGCCACGGAGCAGGGACTGTTGCAATCCGACACTCCTTACGCGGCGTACCTTCAGGAGTACGCGGACGTCGCCTATGGGTGGGCCATGGAGGACGAGGGGCACTGCGTCAAGCTGCTGGGAGATCCGCAGACGAGGACTTTGCTGGGGGCGCACATCATTGGGCCCCAAGCGTCCACCCTCATTCAGACCTGTATTCAGGGGATGAGCGTTGGGCAGACGGTCGACGAAATGGCGCGTGGGCAGTACTGGATCCATCCTGCCCTCTCTGAAGTCGTCGAAAGTGCCCTGCTGGGGCTTGGCAAGGAAATGGATACCACGAGGTGACGGGTCGCCGCCCGCATCCCCGAATGCTCCGCTGCGGGCACTCGGGGATGAGAGACGGTGCGCCCTCATGAACTCATCGTGGTCACTTCTTGTCCTTGATGAGATCGTGCAGCTTCTCGGTGCCGGTGATCGTCAGCGGGGTCGGGGGATCGGTCAGCGCAAAGGACATCGTCACCACGTGACCTTTCTTGACGGCCTTAAGCTCCTTGGCTCCTTTGAAGGATAGGAAGGTCGGTTCCACCTTCGACATCGCGCCATCACCGGCCAACAGCACAATCCACTCCGGGTTCTTATGCAGGAGGTCCTCCATGTCGGCGTCGAAGACCCGCGTGGTGTTTGAGTGGTACATATTGCGCAGACCGTTGGCGGCAAACATCGGTTCAATCATGCTCGAAGAACCGTAGGTGTAAAACTCGGTGCTACCCGGGGTGATGTACAGGGCGACGGCATTGGCTTTGGCCCCAGAAGCGGTCTGCTTCTGGATTGTGGAGATCTTGGCGTCGAGCTCTTTGTTGACCTGTTTTGCCTTATCCGGAACGTCAAAAATCTGTCCGACCTTGGTCACCTCGTCCTTGACCTGGGAGAAGGTGGCGGGAGCCGGCGGTTTCTTGTCGGTGCACATGGCGTCGGTGCTGTACATCTTGACGCCGGACTTGCGCAGGGCGTCGCGGTCGACCCCGGTGTCGTAACCGATGACGAGGTCAGCGTGTTGGTCCAGGATCGTCTCGGTGGACACTTTGACACCGCCGGTGTTCAGCTCCTGCGAGGCGATTGTTGGGATGGCCTTGAGCTTGGCAAGGGTCTTGGCGTCGTAGGCCCCCTCCTTGATCCGACCGGCCCGTGCGACAACATGATCGAGCACCCCGAGAGCATTCATGGTGGAGGCGTCGGTGTCGCCGAGCATGATGACTCGTTTGGGAACACTGGTGAAGGTGAGCTTCTCGTTGCAGCTCATGACAGTGCGGGCTGGCCCCGAGCTGGACGAGGACGACTTCTCGGTCGATGATCCGGCGCAGGCGCTCATAGATATCGCGCACAGGCCGGTGAGGACTGCTGCCGTGACACGAGTCGCGCGACGGCGAGTGTGAGGGGTGGACATGATGTTCTCCTTCATCGTGGTGGGTTAAACAAAAGATGGATGTGGCCGTTGTGGGTGATCCGTTCGACGTTCACCTCATAGACCTTCGAAAGCAGATCGGGCTGCAGGACGTCTTCGCAGGAGCCGGTGGCGACCAGATGCTTCTCGGCGAGGAGCACCAGCTGGTCGCATACCCGGGCAGCCAGATTGAGGTCATGTAGCACGATGACGGTGGTTGCCTTGATGGTTCGGACGAGGTCGAGCAGGGCGAACTGATGGCCGATGTCAAGGTGATTGGTGGGTTCGTCAAGAAGGAGATGGCCGGCTTGTTGGGCAATGGCCCGAGCGACGAGCACCCGCTGACGCTCCCCGCCAGACAGTTGGGTGACGAGTCGGTCAGCCAGGTCGGTGAGGTCGGTACGGGTTAGGGCCTCTTCGACGATGTTGCGATCTGCAGCGTCCCCGTATCCCATGAGGGACCGGTGCGGCAGTCGACCGAGGGCAACGGTGTCTCGAACTGTCAGTGGCAAGGATGGATCGGGGGTCTGGGAGACGACGGCCACCTCGCGGGCGATCTCCCGTCGACTCATCGAGGCTAGATCGTGGTCACTGACCGTGACCTGCCCCGAGGCGATCGAGACGTTGCGATAGAGGGCCGACAGCAACGTGGACTTTCCGGCACCGTTGGGGCCGACGACCCCCACCGTCACCCCTTGGCCTGCGGAAAAATCGATGTTCTCTAAAACGATTCGTTGCCCGCGTCGGACTACCAGCTGAGAGGCATTGATCATGCCAACGTCTCCCTCTTTACGAGTACGAGCAGGAAGGGTGCGCCGAGTAGACCGGTGATGACGCCGATCGGCAGCTCCGCCGGGCTGAAGACTGTGCGGGAAAACGTGTCGGCCCACACCAGGAAGATCGCTGCTGCAATTGCTGAGGAGACGACCAGACGGCGGTGGCCGTGTCCGATGAAGGAACGCATGAGGTGGGGGATCACCAACCCGACGAAACCGATCCCGCCCGAAATCGCGACGGCGATCGCGACCCCGGCCGAAACGGGGACGAGGAGCAGGACGCGGATCATCGCCGGGTCGATTCCCACTGCAGTGGCTGTGGAATCACCGGAGGCCAGGGCGTCGAGCCACGGAGCACAGATCCACAAGAGTATAGAGAGCACGACCGCCACGACGATGCTCGTCCACCCTTGGGCCCAGCTGGCCCGGGACAGATCGCCGAGGGTCCAGAACATTACCGCCCGGGCGGTCTCGGGAGAGTCGGACGAGAAGATAATGAAGTTGGTGAGAGCTTGGAACACGAATCCCACTGCGAGTCCGGCCAGGATGAGGCGAAGGGTCGACGAGTTGCGCCCGCCGCCCATGAACAACACGATGGCGGTTGAGGCAAGAGCTCCCAGAAACGCCATGCCGGCCACTCCGAAAGTTGAGGAGATACCGACGAGGATGATTGCTGTGGCAGCCCCCGACGACGCTCCGGCGCTGACTCCCAACACATACGGCTCAGCGAGCGGATTGCGTACCACCGCTTGCAGGGTCACCCCGGCCGCTCCCAGGATCGCTCCTACCCCCAGCCCAGTGACTATCCGTGGCATTCGGTTCTGCCAGACGATGGCATCGGTGATGGAGTCCCAGGAGAGGTGGACTGGTAGTCCGCAGTGATCGGCTAAGACCCCGAGCACCTGGCCTATGGGCACTGGGGCGGCGCCGAAGGCGATAGACAGCACTGGGGTGAGGACGAGCAACGCCACCAGCAGAATGAATCGCACTGGTGTGCGGCGATGCAGGGATCGAACCAAGAAAGCCATCCTCGTTGGGGCCGAGTCGCGCGGCCGTCGGGTAAGTGTGGTCCGGGAGGTTTTCGGACTTGGCATCATCCGAACGAGCGCCTTCCCGGGTTGTTCCCAGTGGCTTGCTACTCGCCCGTCTGCGTTACCGCTGCGCGTCAGTCCCCGATTCTCACGGGGTTCCCTGCGTCGGACGGCGGTACTTTAGCACAACCTTTAGTACTACCTCATCTGGCTGAACCGGCGCACTCACATCCCCGCGCTGCCGTGTCTCCAATAGCCCATGAAGGCGATGTGACGACGATCGACGCCGTGATCGTTGACGAGGATCCGTCGCAGGCGTCGCACCATTGTGGACTCGCCGGCAATCCACGAGTAAAACTCTTGCGGCGGGCTAGCAGGGGTGTCCCACAACAGATCGTCGGGTCCCTCCTCAGGAGAGTCCTGTTGGCAGCGCGGCAATGGGAACCGATGCAGGTGGTCCTCGATGGCCTCGGCCAGACGGTCCCCTCGCTCGCTTAACCGCTCCTGCCACCTAATGTTGATCCGATTGCCGCGCGAGTCGGTCCAGTGGCCGTCCGGGCCGGCTTCGATCTTCCGGGCCAGCTGTGGTACCTCCACCACGGCCTCGACCTCTGCCGCATGGGTGGGCAGTTGCTCCAGGATCGAGCACACTGCGGGTGCAGCAGCGTCGTCACCCAGGATCAGCAGCCGTTTAGCATCCCCGGGGTGGAAATCGATACCGGTCTGCTCTGCTCCTGGGGCGGTGGCGTCCAACCCGATGACGAGTACCTGACTGCCCAACGGAGCACTGGTGGCAAACCTGTGCCCCGGGCCGTCCCCGTCGTGGCAGGCGACATCAATGACGATGCCGTTCTCTATCACCCGGCGCACGGTGTACGTGCGCATCTCGGGCCGGGCGGGATCGTCGAGCCAGAGCTGGTACCAGCCGTCTCCGACCTTGGGATCGGTGAGCGCCGGGTTTGGATGCTCCCCGATGAACAGCAGTTTGATCCGCCGATCAAGGCACGGCTGGGGGAATCGCACCTCGTCGCCGGTGAGAATGAGTCGGATGAAATTGGGCTCGACGAGGCTTCGCGACGACAACCTCATGAGGTAGGGACGGTACTCAGCCATGGTGGGTCTCCAGGATTTCGAGGGGAATGACGATCGGTGAGGCGGTCTCCGGATCGTTAATGATCCTGGGGCAGCGGTGTTCAGCGAGCAGCTCCGGTGAGTGCTGGCGCTGTTAGTCAACCCTAAGATTAGGAATCGAGCAAGGGGAAGCCGGTCAGGTCAGCGCGGAGACATTCGTTGCCATGCTGGTTGAAACGCAGCGGTGTGATGGAGCTGTCGAGGTCTCTCAGCCGAAGCGGCCCGAGATGTAATCCTCAGTGGCTTTTTCCTTTGGGTTGGAGAAAATTCGCTCGGTGGTGTCGATCTCGACGAGACGACCGGGCTCTCCCTGAGCTTTCAGGTTAAAGAAGGCGGTCTGATCAGAAACCCGGGCAGCCTGCTGCATGTTGTGGGTTACGATCACCACGGTGAAGCGCTCCTTGAGCTCACTGACAAGATCCTCGATGGCTAGGGTTGAGATCGGGTCCAGGGCCGAGCAGGGCTCGTCCATGAGTAGGACCTCGGGCTCGACGGCAATGGCTCGGGCGATGCACAGTCGTTGCTGCTGGCCACCCGAAAGGGAAGCGCCGGAGCGCTCCAGGCGGTCCTTGACCTCGTCCCACAGGTTGGCGCCGCGTAGCGACTTCTCACAAGCCTCATCGAGTAATTTGTTGTCACGTACGCCGTTGAGCTTCAGCCCTGCTACGACGTTATCTCGGATGGACATTGCCGGGAAGGGGTTGGCTCGCTGGAAGACCATGCCAACATTGCGTCGCACGGCCACCGGGTCGACGCCTTTGCCGTACAGGTCAACCCCGTCGAGCTCCACCTTGCCGGTGCAGTAGGCACCTGGAATGACCTCGTGCATGCGATTGAGGGTCCGCAGCACCGTCGACTTGCCACACCCGGACGGGCCAATGAAGGCCGTCACAGTGCGAGGCTCGACGATCAGGTTTACCGACTCGACGGCGTGGAAGGACCCGTAGTAAATGTCGAGGTCTTTGGTCTCGATGCGCTTTGCCATATGCAGCTCACTTTCATGTCACTTGCCCATGCGGCGCATGTAGCGGCGGGAGATCCGACGGGCAATGAGGTTGAGTCCCATGACCAGGATGATGAGGGTAATAGCGGCTCCCCACACCACCGGGGTATCGACGCCGCCCTGGGTGTAAGCGTTAGTGATGACGGTCGGCAGCGTCGCGAAGTTTGGTGTTGACGGATTAAAGGTCAACTCGGTGTTGAACTGCAGCAACACGATCAGCGGAGCCGTTTCGCCCATAACTCGAGCTAAGCCCAGCACGATACCGGTGAGGATGCCAGTCATGGAGGTTGGCAAGACGACCTTCATGATCGTCTTCCATTGAGAGACGCCCAGGGCGAAGGAGGCCTCACGCAAAGAGTCTGGCACGAGCTTGAGCATTTCCTCGGTTGATCGCAGCACCGTCGGAACCATGAGGATCATGAGGGCCAACGAGGAGGCCCACGCGGATTGGGTGCCACCGAAGGTGGTAACGACTACGGCGAAGACGAAGAGGGCCGCGACGATTGAAGGTACACCGGTTAGCACGTCGACGGCGAAGCTAATGACCTTGGCGATCTTAGTTCCGCGGGCGTACTCGACTAGGAAGATCGCGGTCATCAGAGCGATCGGTACCGAGATAATCGATGTAATAAGGCCAATTTCAAGGGTTCCGACGATAGCGTGGATGGCGCCCTGCTCGGCCAAGTCGAAGGAGGGATCCATCGAGTGGGTCCACCACGACGCGTGGAATAGTGATCCGATGCCGCGCCGGACGGCCGCGAAGAGCAGCCAGGCCAGTGGGATAACAGCCAGTACGGTGGCCACGATCATGAATGCTGAGGCGCAGCCGCTCTTGATAGTCCGTTTACCAGACGGGCGGGAGAGATCTAGCTGTCCGGGCGTGTTGTCGCCATGGTGGGTGATGTGGTCAGGGGTGGTGGCGCTCATCGCTTAACCCCCTTCGCCGCAATCAACCGGGCAGTCGCGTTGACCACGAAGGTAATGACGAACAGGGCCAGGGCCGACGCCACGAGGGCACCCAGCGAGGTGGGATCGCTAATGGCCTCGGAGAAGTTACCGGCAATCTTCGACGCGAATGTCTCACCACCGACGAAGATCGACAGGTTGAGGTTCTGTTTGAGCGCCATGGGGCTCATCGTCTGCAGGATGAGGGTGACAGCCAGGGTCTCGCCGAGGGCGCGTCCTAGACCCAACATGGATCCGGAAATGATGCCGGACCGCGAGTGGGGGAGCACTGCAAGCTTGATGACCTCCCAGCGCGTCGATCCGAGGGCGAGCGCGGCCTCGACTTGATCATGGGGCGTCTGGGCCATGACGTCGCGGCTAACAGCAGTGATAATTGGCAGGATCATGATGGCCAGGACGAGACTGGCAAGGTAGACCGTGCCAGTAGCCGAGGACCACGACGGATCCTCGGAAAAGATCGGAATCCAGCCGAGCGCTTTGATTATGGCCCCGCGTAAACCGTTGATGATTCCCGACGATCCGAAGACGATGCCGCCCCACAGACCGAAGACGATCGAGGGGACTGCCGCCAGCAAATCGACGACGAACGCGACCGGGCTAGCGAGCTTCCTGGGTGCGAGTTGGGTGATAAACAGAGCGATGCCCACCGAGAGTGGCACTGCGATGAGCAGGGCAAGCAGGGATGAGATGACTGTCGTCCATAGCAGGGCCTGGATACCAAAGGCCGGCGGGTTCTGATCCGTTGTCCAAGCCCGGGACGTGAAAAAGTTATCGGTGTTAGCCAACAATGTTGGGGCTGCCGTCTTCATGAGGAAGACGAACATCAGGATGACGATGATGGCCAGGGCTATGGCAATAACCGACGAGGCGCCAGCGAAAATCGTGTCCCCGACCCGCGACACCGGCTTCATGCGGGATGCCGCCGTGAGTTTCCGCTGTGCCGGCGATGTGGTTTCAGCCATGGGCTTCCTTCGTCGCGATCATGGTCGTGTTGTGGTGAGGGGCGGGAAGACGACTGGCGTCCTCCCGCCCCGGCGCGCCGGGGCGCTTGTCCCCGGGCAGAGAGTCAATCAGGAGAGGGCCTGGGCGGAACCCAGAACCTTCGAAGCAACGTCGGAGGGTAGCGGAGCGTAACCAAGGTCCTGGATCTTCTTCTGCTCCCTCTCAGAAGCGTAGAAGGACAGGAAGTCCTTCAAGAGCGCGGCCTTGCCGGAGTCCTGGCCCTTGGAACAAGCGATCTCGTAGGTTACGAGAACGGCCGGATACACGCCCGCCGGGGTGTTCTTGTACTGGAGCTCGAGCTGCAGGTCATGGCCCTGTCCGACGACCTTAGCGGCCGAGACGGCCTTACCGGCAGACTCACCGGTCAGCTTGACCGGACCGTTTCCGTTATCGATGGCGGCCATGTCGAGGCTGTTCTTTGTAGCGTAGGACCACTCGTCGTACGAGATCGAGTTCTTGGTGCTCTTGACAGCCTGGGCGATGCCGGCCGACTTATCGGCGCCCTTGCCCGCACCTTTCCATGTCTTGGAGTGCTTCTCAGTCCAGATGTCACCGGCCGCCTTGTTGAGGAACTTGGTGAAGTTGTCGGTGGTGCCCGACTCGTCCTTGCGGTAAAACACCTCGATCTGGGCCGACGGCAACGCGGCTTTCGGGTTCTCCTTCTTGATGGCGTCGTCGTTCCAGTTTGTGATGGCGCCGGAGAAAATCTTGGCGAGGGTCGCGGTGGAGAGGGTTAGATCTTTGACGCCGTCGACGTTGTAGACCACGGCAATCGGGCCAGCAGCCATCGGGAGGTGCCATGGGTCGGCGTTGCAGCGCTGCTTGGCCTTATCAGGCTCCCCCTTGTCAGCGTTGAGGACGGAGTCAGAACCGGCCCAGTCGGTTTGCCTACCGATGAAGGACTTCACGCCAGCGCCGGAGCCGGTGGGGGAGTAGTTGACGGTTGCTGAGGAACAGGCAGCCTTGTAGTCGGAAATAACTTGGTTGATGGCGTTCAGCTGAGCCGAGGAACCAGCACCGGAGATGCTGCCACCAGGGCAGGCGGGCTTGAACGAGACAGCGTCAGCCGAGGAATCGCTGGGCTGGGCGGCGGAGCTGGCAGTCGAGGTGGTCTTGGAGGACGAGGCAGAACTGGAACCCTTGTCACCATTGGCACCACAAGCGGTGAGGGAGATGGCGCTGATAGCAGCCAGGGCAGTGATTTTGGCGAAACGATTCACGGCACATCCTTCTTCGAGTGATGTACTGGGGCCGCCGTTGCGGTCCTTGGTACAGGGATGACGTTAGGGTTTGGAAATGTCGCAGGGATCGCGTCAAGGTGAACGCAACGTGAACACCGTCGCCACTTTGACCGAAGGAAATCGCCTAAGACGCAGTTTGTGACCTGCTGGTTTAGTACCGTGATGAGTGCCACTCTTGGCGGATTGTGCGTCCCGTTTCATCGAGGTGAACAATCAGGCACTCCGCAGTTGACATAGGGCGATTCGCCCCGCCAAGGGCGTCTCGCATCGTCGGCAGTACCGGACGATGGCCACAAATGGCAATTGGTTGGTTGGGGTCTGCCAACGCGCGGCCAATAATTTTTCTCATAGCTGACGTCGCCTTGTGGGGGTCGGCTTCGTGTGTCTCCTCGCTCAGAGCATCAAGCCCGGTGATCTGCGCTCCAATGGTGTCGGCATATGGCTGAAGAGTTTGCATACATCGCGTCGATGATGAGCTTGCAAGGCGGGCCACCCCAAAGGCGCTCAGCAAGTCGGCCAAGGCCTTGGCCTGACGGCGACCGCGCCTTTCCAACGGGCGTGTGGCGTCTTTACCGTGTCTCTTACGGGAGTTCCACTCTTTGCGTGAGACAGCTTTGCCATGTCGTACCAGGATGATTGTTGACGTCGACGGCAAGTCGAGGGCCTCCTCGAGCACCTGGACGTCGGTGGGATAGGTGAGGCGCTCAAGAGCCTGGTCGGTTGGCATCCAGAAGGCGCCATCGATCTCCTCAGGACTGGCTGTCGCATTCTCAATGGACCCTCCGATGGCGACCCCTAGCCACCAGGAGACGACTTTGGCGCGCGACTTTGGCTTGCCGTCACGTGTGGAGTATTTGACGGTGTACTCGATGGGTTGCAGAGGCATCGTCAACCGGATATTAATGCCGGTTTCCTCGGCCACTTCGCGCACTGCAGTGGTGGGAAGATCCTCGCCAGGTTCGAGTTTTCCCTTAGGTAGGGAAAGGTCGTCGTAACTGGGACGATGGACGACGAGTACTTCACGAGCCCCGTCATCAATGTCGCGTAGTACGACGGCGCCAGCTGCCTGGATAGGCCCCTTGTGTCCCCCCATCTCGGTTTCACCGCCTCCTGTCGCGGGTGCGTCGGATGAGTTCTTCTTGTAAGTCAGTTAGGGGGATGTCGTCCGGTCCGCGTGACACCTCGGTCCAAGTGCGATCCTGCAGGTGCCACGACACCGTACCTGGGTCGAAGGCCATGTCGAACATCTCTTCAACCTCCGCCACGTGCTGCTTGTTGGACAAGCCGACAAGGGCTTCTACCCGGCGGTCCAGGTTGCGGTGCATGAGATCGGCTGAGCCGATTGCCACCATCGGGCGACCACCGTTGGCGAACCAGAAGATGCGGGAGTGTTCTAGGAACCGGCCCAGGATAGAGATGACCCGGATGTTCTCACTGAGCCCGGGAACCCCCGGTCTGATAGAGCAAATACCACGTACCCACAGGTCTACTGGAACACCGGCGCGGGAGGCGCGGTAAAGGGCGTCGATGACGCGCTCATCGACGATGGAGTTGACCTTGATCCTCACTCCGGCAGGCAACCCAGCCTTCTTATTGTCGATCTCGCGCTCAATCGCGTCGATGATGCCGCTCCGGATGCTTTCAGGGGCTACCAGGAGACGGCGGTAACGTTTCTCAGCCGTCATCCCGGATAGGTGATTAAACAGCCTCGCGACGTCTTCGGTAATGATCGGGTTGGAGGTTAGTAGACCGAGGTCCTCGTACTGGCGAGCCGTCTTGGGATTGTAGTTTCCGGTGCCGATGTGGGCGTAGCGGCGCAACCCTTCGCCCTCGTCGCGGATTACCATGGCCAACTTGCAGTGGGTCTTGAGGCCCACCATGCCGTAAACGACGTGGACTCCGGCCCGTTCCAGCAGTCGGGCCCAGGTGATGTTGGCCTGTTCGTCGAACCTCGCCTTAATCTCCACGACCGCCAGCACCTGCTTGCCAGCCTCGGCGGCATCGACGAGGGCGTCAATGATGGGGGAGTCGCCGGAAGTGCGGTACAGGGTTTGTTTGATGGCCAGCACCTGGGGGTCTTGAGCAGCTTGCTCGATGAACCGCTGCACGCTGGTGGCGAAGGAGTCGTAGGGGTGATGGACGAGCACGTCGCGACGACGGATCGCGGCAAACATGTCGGCTGGGCGAGCCGTCTCCACCTCGGCCAAGTGCGGATGCGTGATGGGCAGGAAGTTCGGGTAGGACAGATCGTCGCGGTCGACGTCGGCCAGCGAGAACAGGCCGGTCAGGTCCAGTGGGGCCGGCAGCCGGAAGACCTCCTTGTCTCTGATGTCAAGTTCACGGGTGAGTAGCTCGAGCATCTCCGCGGAAATGTCGTCCTGGACCTCCAATCGCACCGGAGGGCGGCCCACCTTGCGGCGCAGCAGCTCCTTCTCGAGAGCGAACAGCAGGTTCTCGGCGTCATCCTCCTCGACCTCGAGGTCTTCGTTTCGAGTGACGCGGAAGGTGGTGTGTTGCAGCACGTGCATGCCGGTGAACAGTTGGTCGAGGTGACGACTGATGATTTCCTCTAGCGGAAGGAATCGTCCCTCGCCCAGGTTGACCAGCCGAGGCAGCACCGACGGCACTTTGACCCGAGCGAACTGCTCTGCGCCAGTAATGGGATTTGCCAGCATGACGGCCAGGTTGATCGATAGGCCGCGAATGTACGGGAAGGGGTGGGATGGGTCGACGGCTAAGGGGGTAAGAATGGGGAAAATCCGTTCCGAGAACAAGGTGCGCATGCGGCCCTTTTCATCATCGGACAGCTCGGCCCAACGCAGGATCTCAATGCCTTCATCTACCAGCCCGGGGCGCACCTCCTCAGCGAATACCCGAGATTGTTCAGAAACTAGGTCATGGGTGCGGGCCAGAATGGCATCGTGGAGCTCACGGGGTAGCATCCCAGCGACGGAAGGCACGGCGACTCCAGCGTCGATACGGCGTTTGAGACCGGCGACTCGCACCATGAAAAATTCGTCGAGGTTGGACGAGAAAATGGCCAGAAACTTCGCTCTCTCGAGCAGAGGGATGCGTTCGGTATCGCGCGCAAGATCCAGCACCCGTTCGTTGAAGGCGAGCCACGATAGCTCACGATCGCTGTAGCGACCCTCCGGCAGCTCGTCGGGAGAAGACGGGGAAGTCCCGGGGGTGGGCTTCTTGGCCATGGACACACTCCTTGGAGATTCGTCCGCTCACCATCGGGTGAGCGCAGCTGCATTCAATCTATCGGACGGAGCCCGCTTGCAGGGCGTGCAACTTTCAGTTGGCCCTACCGTCCGAGCGAATTTAACGTTCCGCCTGGAATCGGTAGCCCACCGACCGCACCGTTTGGATGTGGCCTTCGTACTCTGGGCCGACTTTGGCGCGCAGACGACGGATATGGACGTCTACGGTCCGGGTACCACCGTAGTAGTCGTAACCCCACACGTCTGACAACAGGAGGTCTCGGGTAAGTACTCTACCGGGGTGTCCGACGAGGTACTTCAGCAGCTCGAACTCGGTGTAGGTGAGATCAAGGTCCTTGTCCCCGACACTTGCTGTGTACCCGTCCTCGTCGACGGTGAACGGTCCGGCCACGAGCTGGTTGGTGACCTGGATCGTAAACAGACAGCGAAGCCGGGTCTCGGCTTCCGATGGGGTTGCCGAATCGCACAGAAAGTCGTCCATTCCCCAGTCGGGGCTGATGACCGAGAGAGTGTCGGAGCCGACCAACAGCAGGACCGGCACTCGTCTCTCGTGACAGGACAGCCGCAGACAAGCCTCGCGCGCCTTGGCCGGTTCGTCGTGGCAGTCGACGAGCACGACGTCGACCCCTTCCAGATGAGACATGCATTCCTTCAGGTCGTCGTAGCGAGAGATGCTGTGCGGTAACAGTTCCAAGGCCTGAGGTAGCGGGGCATCTAACGGACCCAGCAAGGACAGTCGTGCCATCCGGATGCCCTCCCATGCTGAAATCGCGTTGTTCGAGATCATGTCGTCAACGATGTCGCATCCCATCATCCCACGGGGGACCGAGCCGTCTCACAATATCGGCACTACGATTTGTGTCGTGACGAGGATGCCTGACGAGTGGTTCCGTCCGGATGAGGAGGAGTCCGGGCCGGGCGAACCCTGTCCGGCGGAGAGCGTTGAGGGGCCTCAAGAAAACGAAAATCCGCCTTCTCGTCATGCGGACTCCGAGGAGACTCCGATCTCCTCAACGACTAGCGGCACAATTCGCGTCCTGACCGATGACACCGGGCCGAGTGTGGTGGTTGGTCACGCCCGTGCTACTGGCGCCTCGGCGTCCTCACATCACCGGCATTTCCCGATCTGGATCCTGGGGGTGGCGGCTGCGCTAGTCGTCGGATTGGTGCTAGGTACCTTCATCACCCAGTCCCGTGACAGCACCGGCGCGGCGCAAATCGCCCCTAGGGCCTTGGTGCCTGCGTCGACCTCCACAGCAGACATGCCATACCAAGGGAAGGTCAAGGCGATTGGCGGTGTGAAAGCCACGGCATCGTGCGTGTCCGACCCTGCGGTTGGCTCTCGGCATGAATTGGTTCGCTATGACGCTAAGTACGTGGTCGACGACAAGCCGGAGACGGCGTGGCGGTGCAACGGTTCGGGCGAGGGTCAGCAGATCACCCTCACTCTGCCCCACCCCTCCCGGATTGTTGGTGTGGGGATGATCAACGGCTATGCGAAGGTGTTCGGAAACGTCGACCTCTATCCGCAATACCGCCGCGTGCGCACGGTGCGTTGGACGATGCCTGACGGGACGTGGTTCAACCAGGATTTCACCGATGACGATCAAGATCTGCAGAAGGTCATGATCGCCCCACGTACTGTCAAGGGGGACATCACCCTCACCATCATCGCGTCGACCCAACCCGGTTCGCTCGGCGAGCCCACCCGGGACTCGGTGCTCATCTCATCGGTGCAGTTGTACGAGGAATCTTGAGTTGTACGGATTGTTCAGTGCCAATCATCGGTGTCGATGAGAATCGTCATCGGGCCGTCGTTGACTAGACCCACCTTCATATCGGCACCGAAGATTCCGGTCTCGACGTGGGCTCCCAAGCTGCGCAGGTGGGTTACGAAGTGGTCCACCAGCGGCTCGGACACCGGCCCGGGTGCCGCAGCACTCCACGACGGGCGGCGCCCCTTACGGGTACTGGCGTAGAGGGTGAACTGGCTGACGACGAGCAGCGGGGCATTAAGGTCGCTGGCAGATTTCTCCTCGGACAGGATGCGCAGCCCCCACACTTTCTCGGCCAGTTTTTCGGCCGTGGTGGCGGTGTCGGTACCGGTGACCCCGACGAGCACCACCAGCCCGGGAGTCGTCAGTGACCCGACCGTCCGGCCCTCGACGACGACCTCGGCACTGGTTGCTCTCTGTATGACGACCCGCATGGAATCGAGTCTACGCAGCTGACCTCGTAGAATCGTGACGTGGCTGAAGCTGATCTTGTGGTTCTGGTGACCGTTGCGGTGGTGGGTGCCGTGTTACCGCTGGTTGCTGTGACCAGGGCTCTGATCGCAGCTTGGCGAGGCTGAGCACGGCCATCGCTCCGTCTTTCCCGAAAATCTACGACGACACGAGGACCCATGCCTTTCCAGATTCCTGACGACCTGAATCGTGATCTCATGCCCTTGGCCTGGATGATCGGCCACTGGGAGGGGGAGGGACACGGAAACACTCCAGACGACGGTGAGTTCAGTTTCGGGTGCCAGGTCGACTTCACTGACAATGGTGGGGACTACTTGCACTACATCTGCCAAACGTTCACCATGAATCCCGACGGCACCCCGGCCGCACCGTTGCGTATGGAGACCGGTTTCTGGCGTCCCAACGTCGACACTCGCAAGGTCGATGTCCTGATGGCTGCCCCGGAGGGCTGGGCCGAGGTGTGGACCGGGAACATCGACGGCGCCAAGATCGAGCTGGTCACCGACGCGGTGGCTCGTACTGAGGAGGCCCTGGTGCCCTACACCGGCGGGCAGCGTCTCTATGGTCAGGTCGAAGGCGATCTGTTATGGACCTTCGACCGGGCCACCGTCGATGCCCCCCTGCAGCCCTACATGTGGGCTCGCCTCAAGAGGTCTTGAGATGTCTGATCCGGTATTGCTGACCGACGGTCCGGACACCGGTCTGGTCTCCCACATGAGGAACCCGATCGCTGAGCAGCGCCTGATGGTCGACGGAGGTGGGAGCGTCGAGCTATCCAATCGCGAGGTGCTGGCAATCTCCGGTGTCGACCGGCTGGGCTGGCTGCACTCTTTGACGTCACAGTTTCTTGACGGCATGGAACCGGGGCGCACTACGACGAGCCTCGTATTATCGCCGACCGGCCATGTTGAGCACGTCTTGCACGGCGTTGATGATGGCCAGACCTTTTGGGCCTGGACGGAGCCGGGTCGCGGGGCTGATCTGGCGGCGTGGCTGGACTCCATGCGCTTCATGATGAGGGTCGAAGTTGCGTTGCGCCCGGACATGACCGTCCGATGGTTCGGCCATGACGTCGCCGTTTCCGATGGCGTGGTCCTCGACTCGGAGGTGGCCGGTGGACACGAGGTGATCCTGCCCGTTGACGCCGAGATCCCTGGGGATGCCGATCCGGTCGGGGTGCTGGCCTGGGAGGCGTTACGGATTGCTGCCGGCATTCCGCGGATTGGGCTGGATACCGACGATCGAACCATCCCTAATGAGATTGGTCTCTACGGCACTCATATGGATAAAGGGTGTTACCGCGGCCAAGAGACGGTTGCCCGGGTGTACAACCTGGGGCGCCCGCCGCGTCGGTTGACTCTGCTGCAGCTCGACGGCTCCCGCGCCGAACTTCCCGAGGTCGGTGCCGACATCCACGCTGGTGGGCGTCGGGTCGGGGCCATGGGGTCGTCCGCCAACCATGGCGTCGACGGTCCGATCGGTTTGGCCCTAGTGCGTCGTGGTGTCGATGTCGGTCTGGAGCTGGAAGTCGACGGGATCGCGGCGGGTCAGCAGCCCCTCGTCGATCCTGAAGTTGGCTTGCACGTCTGCCCGGTAGTGTGAGTCTGTGCCCCTGTGCCCACCAGGGTCGAGGAGGAAGTACGTGAAGAAGGATTATTTCAACCGCACCCAGAAATTGGTGACGATCCTCATTGACGCCATCGTCTTTGTGGTCGGCATCTTTTTGTCATTCTGGATGCGTTTCGGAATGGTCATTCCGCAGCGAAATCTAGATGACGGAAAAGCCGCGCTCATGGCGTCGGTTATTGCGTTCCTTATTATCAATGTCTTGTCTGGTGTTTACGTCCTGTATAACAAGACATTGTTAGATATAGGAATTATCACGGTTGTCGACCAGGTCATGGTGACTATCGTGATTATGGCGTTGACCTTCTTTGGGCGATGGTTTGCCTTCCCGCGGTCGGTCCTTCTCATCAACTTGGTGGTCGGCATCGTCTTGCTCCTTGTGTGGCGCAGTGTCGAGGTCGTAGCCTATCGCCATCTACGAGGGGCTAAGCGGGTGATGTTGCTCGGTCCTCCTGAGATGCTTAACCGGGCCGTCATGAACTACATGGCGAATAAGGCGACCCGTCATCGCCTTACTCATGTGGTGCGTGGCCACTACTTGGAGCAGATTCGATCTCATATCAACGAGTTTGATACTGCCCACGTTTCTGACGATATTCCTTCCTCTGAGCGAGTCGCTATTTATGATCTGCTGCTGAGTGAGGATAAGGAAATCTTCATGTCCACCTCGTTTGAGCATATGATGCTCATCAATCCGACAATAATGTCGATTGAAGATGAGACGATCATTGCTGCGAGCCCATTTAAGATTCCGGCAGAAATGGATATTGTCAAGAGGTTCTTTGACATTTTACTGTCGCTAATCGCCCTGGTTGTCGCGTCGCCAATTATGTTCGTCACCGCGATCCTGGTGAAAGCCAGCTCTCCCGGTCCGGTTTTCTACCGTCAGACCCGCATCACTAAGGACGGGCGCGAGTTCAAGATCCTCAAATTCCGTTCTATGGGTGTGATGGCCGAAAAAGAGTCCGGCCCCATGTTGGCCACTACCAACGACCCGCGCGTGACCACGGTGGGCAAATACTTGCGTAGCTTGCGCATCGACGAGATCCCGCAGCTCATTAACGTGCTCATCGGCGACATGTCGATCGTCGGTCCTCGCCCCGAACGACCCTTCTTCGTCGACCAGTTCCAAGAGCAGAACGCCCACTACACATTGCGGCACAACGTGCGCGCTGGCATCACCGGGTACGCGCAGGTCTACGGTAAATACGCTTCAGACTTCGCCGCCAAACTCAACTTCGATCTTATTTACATCAAGCAGTACTCACTTGTTCTGGACGTCAAGATCATGATCCAGACCATCAAGATCCTCTTCGACAAGGTCTCTTCGCGAGGTGTTGACGAGACAGCTGAGCCCGACGAGAACATCCACCTGCCCGCGGAGGTCCAGCAGCTGAACTGACGGGCAGGGGAGTCCTCCTGAATCAGGATTCGCGTGCCACCTTGTACTGGGCGGCCTGGGCGCGAGGACGGACGATCATTCGATCAATGTTGACGTGGCTGGGCAGCCCAGAGATCCAACGTACGCATTCGGCAATGTCAGCGGCGACCAGGGGAGAGTCGACCCCCTGGTAAACCTTGTCAGCTTTGGCCTGGTCGCCGTGGAAACGCACCAGGGAGAACTCCTCGGTGTGCACCATGCCGGGGCTCACCTCGCACACCCGCACCGGATGGCCACATAGTTCTAGGCGCAGGGCTTCGACAACAGCTCTCTCGCCAGATTTAGCAGCACAGTATCCGGCACCGCCCTCGTAGCCCCATTCAGCGGCGGTGGAGGTGATGGTGATGATGGTGCCTTCAGCAATTTCGAGCGCGGGCAGGAGAGCCTTGGTGACCTGCCCCATGCCTAGCACGTTGGTTTGGTACATCGTCGTCCAGGCATTGAGGTCAGCCTCAGTGACGGGTTCTTGACCGACGGCGCCACCAGCATTGTTGACGAGGAGATCGACCTTGCCGCCGACAGTCTTGACGAGGTTGGTGACAGACTCGTCGCTCGTCACGTCGCATACTACGGCTTGCCCACCGATCTCGGCGGAGAGTGGCTCGATGCGCTCGACTCGGCGGGCTGCACAGATGACGTGCCAGCTATCGCCCGCTAGAGCGCGGGCCGTGGCCGCGCCGATTCCCGAACTCGCTCCTGTGACCACTGCAGTTTTAGTCATGGCCCTATTGTCCTCCCCCTGCGGAGCATGCTAAAGCCCCCTCTGCGGGGGCTTTAGCGGATTGAGGATCGTGTATCAGCTGACAAGAACCTCGACACTCGGGTCAGCTAGCTTCAGGGCGGCCGTGCGGGCCTCTTCTGGGCTGCAAGCGGCCAGAGCGGCGTCGGCAATTCGGCGGCACTGCTCTAGGTTATGACGAGATAGGGCCGCCTTGACGGCGGTGATCTTGCCGGCGGCCATCGAGAGCGAACGAATTCCGACGCCCACGAGGACCAAGGCCAGCAGAGGATCACCAGCAGCCTCTCCGCACACGCCAATAAGCCGCTCGCCGGCTCCATCACAAGTGGCTTTAACCAGCTGAATGACGGCGGGCTGCCACGGCGTCAAAAGTTCGGCCAACTCGCCTTGCAGGCGGTCAGCGGCCATTGCGTACTGGGTGAGGTCGTTAGTGCCAATGGAGGCAAAATCTACCGGTTCCAGTACCTGGGACGACCGTAGAGCCGTCGAGGGCACCTCGACCATGATGCCTACGGTCTTGATACCTGCGGCACGGGCACGGGAGGAAAACCACTCGGCTTCTGCCTTCGTGGCGACCATCGGGGCCATCACGTACGGGTCACGACCTGTCTGCTCAGCAGCCTTGGCGAGTGCCTCCAGCTGGGCGTCGATGAGGTCGGTGCGCACCTGGGACAGACGCAGCCCACGACGTCCTAGGGCCGGGTTTTCCTCAGCGCCCAGGTTGGCAAACGCCAACGGCTTGTCGGCTCCGGCGTCTAGAGTGCGAAAGACAACCTTGGCGCCCTCATCAAAGGTCTTAAGTACGGTGGCGTACGCCTCAGTTTGCTCGTCAATAGTGGGGGCGTCTTGCCGGTCCAAGAAGAGGAACTCGGTGCGGAACAGGCCGACTCCCTCGGCACCTTTCTTCTTCGCCGTGGGGGCGTCGGAAGGATTGCCGATGTTGGCGAGTACGAGGATGCGTTCGCCGTCAGTCAGTGTGGCGTCGCCGTCAGGGGCTGATGCCAACACCTCGGCGCGGCGATTGGCACGCTCGGTGAGCTCGGAGACGGATGCCTCGTCGGGCTCGACAAGGACCGTGCCGGTGACACCGTCAAGGGCTAGCGGAGTGCCATCTTCAATGTCACGAGCCTCGCTACACCTCACCACAGCGGGAATACCGATCTGGGAGGCCAGGATCGCGGTATGGCTTGTCGGGCCGCCAGCCGCAGTGATGAGACCACGGACCAGCTCTGGGTTGAGGGTCGCAGTGTCAGCCGGGGCGAGATCTTCCGCGACGAGAATCACTGGTGAATCAAAGGAGGGAACACCAGGCTCAGGCAGTCCTTGCATGACGGCGACCGCGCGATCGCGGACGTTGCGCAAGTCAGTGACGCGTTCGGCGAGATAGCCGCCAGCTGCGCTGAGCTGAGCGCAGAAATCGTCGAAGGCTGCCCACAACGCGTGGGCCGGACCATGCCCGTCGGATAGGTGGGACTTGACGCTGGTAAGCAGCCCGGGATCGCGAGCCATCATGGCAGTGGCCTGCAGTACTGCAAGGGCCGACGGATCGGCGTGAAGGGAGCGCTCATCGAGACGATCAGCAACCTTGCCGAGGGCGGCCTCAACCTTGGCCAGGTCTGCCTCTGCGCCTCGGCTGGGATCTGAAGCGGGCAGTCCGGGGGCGGGGGAGACGACAAGCGCGTGGGCCTGTCCGACTCCTGCCGAGACCCCGAGCCCCGAGAGGGTCCGCATGGGATCAGGCCTCCGGGTCGGTTTGCAGGTTCGCAACGAGGGCATCAAGCACCTCGTCGGCGTTATCACCCTCCGCGGTCAATTCGACGGTCTCGCCGTGCTTGGCGCCAAGCCCCATCACCGACAAAATCGAGCGGGCATCCACCGGCTCTTCGCCAGGGCGTCCGATTTTGACGGCCAGGCCGGACTTCGACGCCGCCTGAACGAACATAGCTGCGGGACGGGCGTGCAGGCCGCTCTCGGCTGCAATAGTGGTGGTGCGGCTCGGCATGATTGCCTCCTTGGTGGGCTGAAAATGTCAGGGACGACGATAGCCGACTGCGCGATGATACGACGTGGTGGGTCGGGGCCGATAGAGTGCCAACCATGGTTGATGAGCACACCCCGCCGGTCGTCGCGGTTGTCGTCGCAGCCGGTATGGGGACACGGTTCGGCGGTTCCGTTCCCAAGCAAGTTACCTCGCTGACCGGAAAGGCCGTCGTCGCTGTTGCCGTGGAATCCCTAGCCGCAGGCGGTTGTGATGAGGCCGTCGTCGTCGTGAAGGAGGGTATGCACAACCACTTACAGCTAGCCCTAGCTGCATCTCCGATACCGGTTCACTTCGTTACTGGGGGCAATACGCGCCAGGAATCGGTACGCAACGGGCTGAGGTTTATCGCTCAACATCATCGGTTGAGCGACGCTACAACGGTGCTCATTCACGATGCAGTGCGTCCGCTGGTTCCGGCATACGTCGTCGAGAATGTTATCGCGGCCGTGGAGAATGGTGCTGTTGCCGTGACTCCGGTGGTCGATGTGGTCGACACCATACGTCAGGTTGACGGAGACACGTCATCGGTCGTTGACCGCTCGACCCTGCGTGCTGTTCAGACCCCCCAGGGATTTAAACGGGCCATCATCACTGAATGTCATGAGCAGCTATCTATCGAGGGCGGTTCGGTGACTGACGACATTTCGTGTTGTGAGCGATACGGCCACCATGCCACCCTCGTCGAAGGCTCCAGGATGTCCCTCAAGATCACTGAGCCGGTCGATCTCGACATCGCAGAGGTGTTTGCGAAAGCGGCTGCCGGTGCCGGGCATCATTCGGGACGTCGTATTGGCAGGATGCTGCGTGCTGCTAAGCCGTCTACCGTTGTTAGAAAATTGGGTCACGGGAGTCGGCGGTGATGGAAATTCGGACGGGGATCGGGACGGATGTCCACCAGTTAAGCGCGGGCGTGCCGATGCATGTTGCCGGGCTTTCTTTCCCTGACGAGAGGGTTGGGCTGGTCGGTCATTCTGACGGTGACGTTGCCTGCCACGCCATATGCGACGCGCTGTTATCGGCGACCGGACTGGGCGATATCGGCTCAGTATTTGGCACCGCAGATCCGCAGTGGGCTGGGGCGGCTGGTGCCGACTTAGTTGGTCATGTGGTAGCTCTCATCGCCGGGAAAGGATGGACAGTCCAGAACGTCGCGGTGCAGGTTATTGGTCAGAGACCGCGTATGGCCGCTCGCAGGGCCGAGGCGGAGGCCGCCCTGGCACAAACCGTCGGGGCTCCGGTTTCCGTGTCGGCGACGACGACCGATCACTTGGGGTTTACCGGACGTGGTGAGGGAGTAGCAGCGGTTGCGTCAGCCCTTGTCACTCGAGGGCTCAAAAGTGAGGATAACTCCCTGATCCGGTAGCTGTGGTGGTGGCCCGGACACCTTGATAGCTCCAGCAAGTAGAGATTGGTCGGGGGAATTGAAATACAACGCGACGTGGCCGAGATCGCTGAGATTTGAGGTTGCGGCTTCTCCGACCTCATCGATGGTGTAGCGAGTGCCAGCGAAGTTGAGGACATCTCCGGGTAGTAGTTCGCGCTGAGGAGTCAGCGGGGAACGACCACCGCGATTGTGAACTACGCAAATATCAGACAAGGCATCGGGCACGGGCTCTCCGAACAGCACGATGACTCCGGTATCCAACATGTCCTGGGCGCCTTTGCCGATGCGGAGCACTACGGCGTTCCACAATGTGCTAGACGTAGTCGCCATGGCTGACCCCCTTGAGTATGGACTCTGTGCCCTTCACAGCACGGTATCATTACCATCAGTCTTCTAAGGTGTCATGATCGTAGCGGACTAACCCCCTAAAAGGGGCGCGTTTAACATCGTGAAAGAAGCCCTTGGTAGACCACATCCAAGGGACGATGAGGTTTCCCAGAGGAGGAGTGGTCACCATGATCGAGAAGAAGATTCTTGTTTGCTGTGGCACTGGTACTGCGACGTCAGTGCAGGTTGCCAACAAACTTCAGCGGTTGCTGCGTGAGCGCGGGATCAACGCCCGGATGGAGCACTGCCGTGTCGCGGAAGTTCCGCGGGTGGCTGAGAGGTTTAGCCCTGATGTGATTGTCTCAACGACCGCAGTGAAGCAGCCCACCGAGAACGTCAAAATGTTCCGCGGCGTTGCATTCCTTACCGGTGTTGATGAAGGGCAGTTGGCAGACGAGATTGCGAACGCATTGAAATCGTGACGATCCCGTGACAGGCGACAAGGCATGAGAAACGGGGATTCACCCGAAGTGTGGTGAATCCCCGTTTTCGCAATGAGAATGAATCAGGAGGCGAGAACCTCGTCGAGCATCTCCTCAGCCCGGTCATCAGCTACCTTTTTGGCGAGGGCTAACTCAGACACCAGGATTTGACGAGCTTTCGAGAGCATCCGCTTCTCGCCGGCGGACAGACCGCGGTCACGTTCGCGGCGCCACAGGTCACGGACGACCTCGGCAACTTTGAGAACGTTGCCAGAGTGGAGCTTTTCAAGGTTAGCCTTGTAACGGCGAGACCAGTTGGATGGCTCCTCAACATTGGTCTTACGAAGGACCTCGAAAACATTCTCGAGACCCTCGTCATCAACGACGTCACGAACGCCGACAAGGTCAAGATTGCTGGCTGGCACTCGCACAACCAAATCGTTTTGTCCGAGAATCCTCAGAACGAGGTAGAGCTTTTCCTCGCCTTTAATAGTGCGAGTCTCGATATCCTCGATCACGGCAGCGCCATGATTCGGGTAGACAACGGTTTCACCAACGTTGAAAGTCATTTGTGCGGCCCCTTTCGCGGGTTAAGTATATCACATAATAATAGTTGCGGTCAATATTAATTTTGTACGAATGTCCTCAATAGCGTCACGGCGCGCCGGCCTCATTGGTTGAAGGCCTTACACATGAACCCGGGGTTCCTTGGCGCTGCCGACGGGTCGCCTTGCTCTAGCGGATGAGGCCCTCATGGACGCCGACTCGGCTAAACTCAACGACGATATGCGCCCCGGAAGAGGAGATTCCACGATGATCGACCGTCGCCGGACGACTGCTGTCCTTGCTGCCGTCGGGGTTCTTGGTGTGGTGGCTTGTGGCGCCGATCCTAAGGTCCTTACCAGTTACACCCCGGCGGCTGGTGTCAATGGCAAGTCCGACACCGTCAAAGTGCAGAACCTGGTGCTCATCAATGGCGGCGGTCAGGCCCGTGTATCCGCCGCAGTTGTTTCTCGCAAGGATGACAAAATTGTCGGGATTACGGGGGAGCCGCTCACGTCGAACAACTCTCTATCCGGGCGGTCCTTCACCATGAGGACGGTGAACGTCAAACTTCCGGCCCAAACGTCGGTGAACCTTACTCAGTCCAAACTTCAGGTCCCCGTTGAGGGGCTGCCGAACGGGCTATTGGCCAAGGTGACGATCAAGTTCGCGAACTCAGCGCCAGTTACTCTGGATGCTCCAGTTGTGTCGTCCACCCATCCGGACTTCGCGGAGTACGCTCCTTCAGGAATTCCGTCAGCTCGGTCCTGATCAGCCGAATACACCATTCCTGCGTGGTGCTGCTTTCCTGCGTGGTGTTGCTTTAGGCCTGAAACTTGTAGCCCAGTCCGCGTACGGTGATGATGCGCACCGGACGGGATGGGTCATCTTCAATCTTTGCGCGCAGCCTTTTGATGTGCACGTCAAGAGTTTTAGTGTCGCCAACATAGTCGGCTCCCCACACTCGGTCGATGAGGGAGGCTCGGGTCATGACACGTCCTGCATTGCGCAGCAGCACCTCAAGTAGGTCGAACTCTTTGAGGGCAAGTCGCACTGCCGTCCCGCCGACGCTGACCTCATGCCGCTCAACGTCCATCCTTACCCCGCTCTCCTCGAGCACATCGGGGGAAACCTCTATCTCAGGGCCGCCGCGACGAGTCACAGCGCGGATGCGCGCGACCAATTCTCGGTGGCTAAACGGTTTGGTGACGTAGTCGTCGGCTCCGAGCTCCAGCCCGACAACCTTGTCGATCTCCGAATCCCTAGCCGTCACCATGATGATCCCGACATTGCCGCGCTGGCGTAGCTGACGGCAGACTTCGGTCCCTGGAAGCCCTGGCATCATGAGGTCGAGCAGTACGATGTCGGCACCGTTGTGCGAGTAGATTTCGAGACCATCAGCGCCATTGGCGGCAGTATTGACCTCAAATCCCTCTTTGCGCAGCATGAAGGCGGTGGCCTCGCGATAGGACTCTTCGTCCTCGATGATGAGTACGCGGGTCATGACTCCTCCTGATTGGATTCGTTGTGGTGATCAACGTCGAGGGTTGGAAGTCGAAGGGTGAACGTGGACCCCTGGCCCAATTTGCTCCACACATCGACAGATCCCCCGTGTGCCTGGCAGGTGTGCTTAACCAGCGACAATCCCAGGCCGGTTCCACCGTTTTCCCTGGAACGGGAGTAGTCCACCCGATAGAACCGTTCGAAAATACGCTTTTGGTCAGCCTCGCTAATACCGATTCCGTTGTCGGCGACGGCGATTGCGATGACGTCGGTGTCGACGTCACGGACTCGCCGGGCGGAGACCACTACCCGGGCCTTTGGTTCGGAATAGACAATGGCGTTGTGAACAAGATTGGCGACTGCTTCGGTGAGCTGGCTTTGATCCCCGAGGACCCACAGGTCGTCGTCGCAGCGCACTACCAAGGACACCTCTCGATTGGCAGCTTGTTCGCGGTGGCGTGAGACGGCCTCGTCAATGGCGTCTGCGACAGCCACTGGTTCAGCGCGCAGTAGTGGTTCGTCGGCTTGTAGCCGGGACAAGTCGATGATCTGGGTGACGAGGGCAGACAGTCGTGAGGACTCTGCTGTTAGCCGCTGGGAGAAATGTCGGACGGCCTCTGGGTCGTCAGCTGCACCTTCGATGGCTTCGGCGAGGATGGAGACAGCACCGATGGGGGTCTTCAACTCGTGAGAGACATTGGCGACGAAGTCTCGGCGGGTCTCGGCCAGCCTGACATGTCGCGAGCTGTCACTGGCAGAGATAACGGCGTTGCCGTGATCATCGAGAGGACCGACTCGCACGGTGAGAATGAGGTCGGCCCCCGTGGAGGCCCGTTTCATCTCCATGGTGTCGACGATGTCGCGCCCCTCGCGCCGGGCAGTACGCACCAGTTTGAGCAGAGCCTCGTCAGCGATACGTGAGCCGCGTACGAGTTCCATCGATCGCGCACCCAGTGTGGTGTGGAGGACCTCGTCATGCGGTCCGACGATGACGGCTGCCTCGGTGGTTAAGTCGAGAGCTCGGGCGAGGGCCGAATCGACTTCGATAGCCTCGATGTCGGTGGCGAGGGTGTCCACGGGATGACGAGACGACTCCACCACGCGGCTCACGAGGACCGTCAATCCAGCGCCGACGACGGCACCAATGATCGCTGACAGAATCATGCCCACAGTTCGCATAATAGGGGGATGGTCGTCATGCTTGTCACCCGCGTGTCACGGAGGGCTGACGAGGTTACTGGTCGTTCACTTAAGGTTCATGGTGGCGCTACACGGGAGAAATGTCTGAGTCGACAAGGCCGATAGGCTTGGCTGCACCCCACTATGGAAGGACACCGGCATGCGTGAGAGCTATCACGACGAGCTCAATGCCACCAGCGGCAGAATTCTGACGATGGCGGAGCTGGTTCGGGTCGCCGTCAAAGATGCCACGGCGGCTCTCATCGGTGCGGACCTGACTACCGCTGAGCGTGTCATCTCTGACGACTCGAAGGTCGACTCGTTGAACGAGGAGATCGAACGTCGTTGTTTTGATCTGCTGGCCCGTCAAGCCCCAGTGGCCGGCGAGTTGCGCACCATTGTCGCGATGCTACGGATGTGTTACGAGCTTGCACGTATGGGCGATCTTGCTGCCCACGTCGCTAAGATTGCCCGCCTTCGTTTCCCTGAGGTTGCGGTGCCTCCGCAGGTCGCTGACCAGTTCGTCGAGATGTCGAAGATTGCCGACTCCATGATTGGCAAGGCTGAGAAGACTCTTGCCGATCGCGACGCGGAGGCCGCCGAATCTCTGGCGTCTGAGGACTCCAAGATGGATGATCTGCGACGCGATCAGTTCCGTCTGTTACTGGGCGACGACTGGACTTACGGGGTGGAGAGCGCCGTCGACACCGCTTTGTTGGGCCGCTACTACGAGCGTATCGCCGATCACGCCGTGGCCGTCGGTTCCCGTGTCATCTACATCGTCACTGGTGAGGGCCCCGCTGGTGAAGACTGGCCGAGCGCGTACTGATCAATCTGCCCCTCACGTCGGCGTTTCCCGTCGGTGTGAGGGGTTTGCTGTGTCGCAGTGACAATGCCTTGTACTGAGTACGTACAATTGAGGTGATTAATGTGTCGTGGTACACGGCTGATAATTCTCAGTGAGGTCTTGTCATATGGCTTTTGCCTTCCGTAGCAAAACGATAGCTGGCGCTGTCGTTGTCGTCACTACCGTTTCGATGGCCATCGCCGGGTGCGCGAGTAGTGACCCAGAGTCTGCTAGCTCCTCGTCGAAATCGGGTGTGAGCTCTGCCCAGTCATCTTCGCAGCCGTCGCCATCGAAGAGTCCCATCGCGAAGCCCAGCATTTCCAGCGGCGCTAGTGCCCCGGCGGGGTTGCCGAGCGGTCCGGTGCCCGCCGGCGTATTCGGTGTTGGTGCGGCCGTCACCAAGCCCGCCTGCGCTGAGCCGCCGTCGAATTACTCCCCGCTTAAGGTTCCGGGCACTGTCGTCAAGGACATCGACGGTCTGGAAGCGGGGACGAACCACGGCAGGGCTGCCGACAAGTATGTCTACTCGGCTTCGGTGGTGAATCAATGGTTGGAGAAGCCTTCCACCCAGCCCAAGAACAAGAAGATCGTTTTCGTCACTTTTGACGACGGTCCAACGACCAAATTCACCGGCGAGCAGCTGGATAATCTGGAGAAGGCAGGTGCTCGTGCCACCTTCTTCATGATCCCCCCGCAGATGCGTGACGTGGGCAAGAACATGCTCAGCCGCTCGCTCAAGATGGGCAATGCGCTGGCCATCCACTCGTACTCCCACGACTACAAATACCTGTACCACGGCAGCGCTGCGAACAAGGCCAAGCACATCAGTTGTGACTGGGACTGGGCAATGGCTCAGAGTCGTGCCATCCTCGGGTCGAATTACTTCTCTTCGGCCTTCCGCTACCCGGGCGGCCACATGTCCTGGACTAATCTGTCTCAGGCTGACGCTACGCTGGCTAAGCGCGGGGTCGGCTGGATCGATTGGAACGCGATGAGTGGAGATGCTGATGCCCAGCGTCCCACGACTGTTCCTGGATATCTCCAGATGGTTAAGAAGAGCATTAAGGAGTCCAATAACCCGAACGTCGTGGTCATCCTCAATCACGACACCTACGGCAAACAGATGACGGCTAAAGCCATGCCTTCCATCCTCGCGTGGCTCAAGAGCCAGGGCTACGAGTTCGGCGTTATTGCCTAAAGCTCTAGCTTCATGCAACTCGACGGTGCCCCGATATTTCTGGCGGCACCGTCGAGTTGCATCAAGCAGCTTCAGCAGCCTGCGGGCAGGCTTACTTGTTTCCCTGGTTAGCGACTGCCTTGGCGCCGGCGGCAGCGGCCTCAGGGTCGAGGTAGCGGCCCCCCCTAGTCACGGGCTTGAGGTTGTCGTCAAGCTCGTAGAACAGCGGGATACCGGTCGGGATGTTGAGGCCGGCGATGTCCTCGTCACTGATCTCGTCGAGGTGCTTGACGAGGGCGCGCAGGGAGTTACCGTGAGCAGCCACGAGCACCGTCTTGCCGTCCTTAAGGTCGGCAGCAATATCAGAGGTGAAGTACGGCACCATGCGGGCCACGACGTCTTTGAGACACTCGGCGACCGGACGCTCGGACGCCGGGATGTCGGCGTACCGCGGGTCATGGAACTGGCTGAATTCGCTGTCGCGGTCAAGGTCCGGTGGACGAACATCGTAGGAGCGACGCCAAGCCATGAACTGGTCGTTGCCGTACTTCTCCTTGGTCTCAGCCTTGTTGAGACCCTGCAGCGCACCGTAGTGACGCTCGTTGAGGCGCCAGGAGCGATGCACCGGGATCCAATGGCGGTCGCAGCCGTCAAGGGCTAGGTAGGCGGTATGGATAGCACGACGTAGCAGCGAGGTGTGGACGATATCGGGCAGGAGGTTTTCCTGCTTGAGCAGGTCGGCGGCGTGACGAGCCTCGCCCTCGCCCTTCTCGTTGAGATCGACGTCCACCCAGCCGGTGAAGAGGTTCTTGGAGTTCCATTCGCTCTCGCCATGGCGGAGCAGGATGAGCTTTGCAGTCATGGTTCCACCATAGTGTGTCTGGGGAATAGCATTCGCGTCCCCTACCCCATCTGCGGGATTGCAGTCGTTATGTCCCTCGGTAGTTAGATCCGGTGATCTCGGTGTTCGCCCTGACACAACACCGTCAGTCTTCTACCGTTGCGAGGACGTCCGGGAGTGTATTCGCGACCTCCGCGTGGCTGCCGTGCAGCAGAATGCGGTACGACGACTCGTCTTGGATGAGTGTGATGACAGCTTCGAGCATGTCGATTTGATTGCCGGGGTCAGTGACTAGGGGCCAGATGCTGAGCTGGACGTCGAGGTTGCGCTCGGGATCGTCCATGGCGTGGAAGGTTGTCGATGCACTATTGCGGCATACCAGTAGCCCCGGGGAGATGACGTGTTCGGGATCGATGTGCGGAATAGCGATGGACACGTAGCCGAAGTCAAGCCCGGTGGGGAATTTCTTCTCTCGTGCACTCACCGCGTTAAGGAATGTGGATTTCACCATGTTGTCAGCGGTGAGACGATCATTGACCTGGGCGTAAAGGTCATTCTGGCTGGTGGCCGTCACGTCGGCCACGATAAGACGGGGCGTCGGCATTGTTTTACTTTCCTATGGGGGCTTCGACCGGTGACTTGTGTCCTTCGACACGGCCAGCGGACCCGGACACCTTTGCGCGTCTGATCGGGGTGAGGTGGTCGGCTCATACGTTCGGTTCTGCCCGACAGTTCGGGGGACTAACCAAGTTAGTTACGCACTTATGTGTATTTACGCCCATGAGGTAGGCGACGGGCAATGAGACGTTTTGCCTATTCCACCTGCAGCAATGACAGCTAGTGACCTGTCAGGCTTTGAGGTCGCTAGCGATCTGGTCTGCGAGTTCCTCGGCGTCAACACCGGTGAGCAGCGGCGTGCCTCGGTAGACCTTGATCTCCTCATCTGGAGGGGTGATAGCGGTGGTGACGACGATGGCGTCAGGCTGGAATGTCGTCATTTGGGCGGAGACGTTGGCCGTTTTGCATTCCTTCATCGTCGCGGTGATGCCCCGATCACGCAGCATCCGCTGCAACTTGTTCGCCACTTGGACGGAGGTTGCGATGCCAGTGCCGCAGCAGACCAGAACCTTCTTGTTGACCATCAATGCCTCTCCTCACGTGGATGTCGAACCCACCTCGTCGGCCACTTCGGGGTGCGGCACGAAGGGGGCGGCGATGCCCTCATATTTACCCACCATGCCTCCATGATTGTCCACGGACAGGCCGTTAGCTAGTGCTAGCGGAAAATCTCACACTTTTTGCGACGAACGTGCATCAAAACTGGGCCCTTGGTGGGAAAGTGTGATAATTAGACGCTGATCTCACCAGCGATGTCGGTCTCGATCCATCGCTTGAGCTCTTTGCCGTGCAGCCCTTGAGAGAGCAGAAAGACTAGCTTGGCATAGAGAGCCTCGAGAGTCATGTCATGGGCGCTGACAGCTCCGCCCTCCGTGAGGGCATGACTTGACTGGTATTGACCCAGTTGGACATCAGCTTGCATGCATTGGGAAGCGACGACGACGGGGGTGCCGGCGGAGATGACATCGAGGATGGCGTCGACGACGCCGGGTTCATCACTGGGGATATTTCCGACCCCGAATGCGCGCAAAATGACGGCTTCGGGCAAAGGGTCGAGGACGGCGCGGAGGCGTCGAGCGCTGATGCCCGGAGATAGATCAACGACGAGGACGTCGTGACGCTGGTATGGGCCGGGGTTGAGCCAACCGCAACCCGTCGATTCATTCTCGACCCATTGCCACGGTGCTCCGGTGCGCGCTAATTGTGGGACGGCGGGCGAATCGAACCCGTTATAGGCCCACGAGGAGAGTTTCGTGACGCGATTGCCACGCAGCAGTTTGTGGCCAAAGAAGACCGCGACCCCGTTGAGGCGCCCGCTCGTGGCGGCTCGCAGCGCTCCCGTGACGTTTGGCGCAGCATCTGTTCCGACGACTCCCAATGAGTACTGTGCTCCGGTGACGACGACCGGCTTACCGAACTCGGTAAGGGCGTAGGACAGCGCGGCTGAGGTGTAGGCCAAGGTGTCGGTTCCATGAAGAACAACGAATGAGTCGGCATCGTCGCGATGCTCCCACAGATCGTCGACAATTCGGCGCCAGTCATCGGGAGTGGCGTTGGCCGAGTCAATGAGATGCTCGAAACTCAGGGTCTCAAAGGTTCCGGCGAGTTCGGTGCCAGATAGTAATTGGTTAAGCCAACCCGTCAGATCAGCACCTGGAGCTAAGCCGTTAGGAGTGGACACCATTCCTAACGTTCCGCCGGTGTAGAGAACGTGGGTTTGCATCATTCACATCCCCTCATCGCTTGGAACCACGTTGTCGAGCAGGTCGGGTTTGATGCTGTTACGGACTGCGTACCACCCGGCGACCATGGCAATTGCGACCAGGGCGAAGAGGGCTAGTGTCCAGCGCCCCGATTCCGAAGTGACGTTCGACAGTACGACGATCAGCAGGAAGGCCAATGAGATGTAGTTCGTGACCGGGGCACCAGGCATGCGGTATTCCGGTCGGTTGTCCTTGCCCCGCCTCACTGCGCTCACGAAACGGGTGTGGGCGAGCAGGACCATCGCCCACGTGCCGGCGATACCGATGCCGGCGAGGTTCATGACGATCTCGAAGGCGCTATCCGGGAGGAAGGCGTTGAGGGCAACGCCCAGCAGACCGAGGGCGGCGGTCATGGCGATGCCGCCAGAAGGCACGTGGTGACGGTTGAGTTTAGCAGCGGCTTTTGGTGCTTCGCCGGCAACCGCCAATGACCTCAGGGTGCGTCCGGTCGAGTACAGGCCAGCATTGAGCGAGCTGAGGGCAGCCGTCAGGACGATTACCTGGATGATGTCACCAGCGTAGGGAATTCCGATTCCGGTGAAGAAGGTGACGAACGGGGATTCATTGCTTGAATAGGCAGTGTACGGCAGTACCAGCGCCATCAAGATGATCGAACCGACGTAGAAGACGAAGATACGCAGGATCATCGAGTTGATGGCCTTGGGCAAGATCTTGCTCGCATCCTTGGTCTCGCCTGCTGCTACGCCGACCATCTCGGTGCCGCCGAAGGCGAAGATCACTCCCAGAGTGAGTGCAAAGACCGGCGCCAGCCCAGCGGGGAAGAATCCGCCATGCTGGGCGATGTTGTGAAGGCCTGCGGTGTAGTTGCCAACCCGCGCACCCGTGACGATGGCCCAGATGGCCGCGATCATGAACAGGATGATCGCGGCTACCTTGATAGCAGCGAACCAAAATTCGGCCTCGCCGAACATCTTCACGCTCAACATGTTGAGGGTAAACACCACGCCGAGGGCGATGAGCGCTAACACCCATTGTGGGATGGCACGCAAGGGCGTCCAATAATGCAGGTACAGCGCCACTGCGGTGATGTCAGCCATCACCGTGACCGACCAGTCAAGGAAGAAGAACCATCCGGTGGCGTAGGCGCCCTTCTCACCCATGAATTCACGCGCGTAGGACACGAAGGCGCCTGAGGACGGACGACGAATAGCCATCTCACCGAGGGCCCTCACCATGAGGAAGGCGAAGATGCCACAGACGGCGTAGCTTATCGCCAATCCGGGGCCACCTTGGGCAAGGCGTCCGCCAGTACCCAGAAACAAGCCGGTGCCGATTGAGCCGCCGATGGCGATCATCTGCAGGTGCCTGTTCTTTAAGGCCTTGTCGTAGCCGGCATCCCCCTTATCAACGGTGGTGCTGGTGTGCGGGGTGACAGAATCACCTTCCTGCATGGGAACCTCCTCGTGACGGAACCACCCGGTCTAGCACGGGAATGCTAGCCCCGAAGGGGCCACTCTGCACCGAAAATAAGTATCTTTACAAACGGATCAGAAACGAGTGGGCCGGTTGAATTATCGGCGTGGGCGTGTGATAAGGCTCCGTCTGATGAGATGGACGATTGGGGCGTCTCGTCCCCAGGCTGTCGAGGTCGCAGGATCAGGGTCAGGGAGCCACAGGAGCGAAGAAAAAGGGCAGCGACGAGAAATCGACGGCCCATGTTCTGTTCTTTGCAGAACGTGGACCGCCGATCGAAACGGTGCGGAAATTTCGTGAGTAGATACTTGGTGAGAATCCCCGAACTAGGAATCAAGGGGGATTGAGCCCCGTCAGGCCAAATCCAGCCCTGGGTAGAGGGGGAAGTTGCCCAGCAGCTCGTCGGCGGCGTCATGGACCTTCTGCGCCACACCGTCGGCAATTTGGTATTTGGCCTTGCCGGGCTTGCCGGTGGAGGCCGTCATCGGGGTGGTGGCCTCCAAGGTAGTGACGATGAGCTCGGCGACCTGATCGAATTCGTCGGGTCCGAATCCGCGGGAGGTCAGTGCCGGGGTGCCGATGCGTATGCCAGAGGTGTACCAGGCGCCGTTCGGGTCAGTCGGAATGGAGTTGCGGTTGGTGACCACACCGGCGTCCAGCAGCGCGGCCTCGGCCTGACGACCGGTCAGCCCGAAGCTCGTCGTGACGTCGAGCAGGTTGATGTGGTTGTCAGTCCCATCGGTGACGAGCTTGACGCCACGTTTCATGAGTCCTTCGGCTAGGGCCTTCGCGTTATTGGCGACGCGCTGAGCGTAGTCGCGGAAGGTCTGGGTGCGCGCTTCTGCCAGAGCGACGGCCTTGGCAGCCATGACGTGGGACAGCGGGCCGCCGAGCACCATTGGGCAGCCGCGGTCGACGTCGTCGGCGTAGTCCTTAGTCGTCAGCACCATGCCGCCGCGCGGTCCGCGTAGCGACTTGTGGGTCGTCGTCGTCACGACCTGGGCGTGGGGGATGGGGTTCTCGTCACCAGTGAAGACTTTGCCAGCTACCAGGCCAGCGAAGTGGGCCATATCGACCATGAGCACAGCACCGACTTCGTCGGCAATCTCGCGCATCTTTGCGAAATTAACGCGGCGCGGGTAGGCGGAGTATCCGGCGACGATGACAAGCGGCTTAAACTCGCGGGCCAGCTCAGCGACCTTGTCGTAGTCGAGCAGGCCCGTTTGCGGATCGGTGCCGTAGGAGCGCTGGTCGAACATCTTTCCGGAGATATTGGGGCGGAAACCGTGGGTAAGGTGGCCACCAGCATCGAGGCTCATGCCGATCGCCCGCTGGTCATTGAAACGATGACGCAGGGTGTCCCAGTCAACTTGAGTGAGGTCATTGACAGTGCGGGCGCCAAATTCTGACAGGGCTGGGGTCTCGATATGGTGGGCCAGGATCGTCCAGTAGGCGGTGAGGTTGGCGTCAATGCCGGAGTGGGGCTGTACGTAAGCGTGCTCAGCGCCGAACAGAGCGCAGGCATGCTCGGCGGCGATCGTCTCGACGGTGTCAACGTTTTGGCAACCGGCGTAGAAGCGGTGGCCGGCAGTACCTTCGGCGTACTTATCAGAGAACCAGGTACCCATGGTCGCCAGAACTGGCAAGGATGCGTAGTTTTCGGAAGCAATAAGTTTGAGGGAATGACGCTGGTCGGTGAGTTCAGCACGGGTGGCCTCCGCGATCCGCGGCTCGACCTGTGCGATCGCGTCGAGCATGGTGCGGTAGGCCGGGGCTAGCTTCTCGGCAATGTCACGGGCAGTGGGATCGACGGCACGGGGATCACTCACGGATGGCTCCTGTCATGACGGGACGGTAAGCACAAATCTACTCGTCCCGGGAGCCACTTGGGGCTATAGCCTGAAAGGACGGCGAACGGCTCGCCGTCCTGCCACGGATCGGATCAGCGTTTCACTCGTGCAGATCCGCCTGCTGCCAACGATTCCACCTCGCAGCGGGTGACCATCGAGGTATCGCCGGGCGTCGTCATGGCCAGAGCGCCGTGGGCGGCTCCCAACTCGACGGCTTTCTGCAGGTCTCCAGTCTCCATAAGACCAGCCACGAGACCAGCTGCGAAGGAGTCACCACCGCCAACGCGGTCGAGGATTTCCAGGTTGGGGCGTTCGACCGAGCGGACCAAACCAGTGTCCTTCGACCACGCAATAGCTGACCAGTCGTTACGGCTAGCAGTACGCACCTGACGCAGGGTCGTGGCGACGACGGAGATATTCGGGAATTTCTCGATGACCTTGTCAATCATGGTGGCATACGAGTTGACGTCGAGATGGGAGAGGTTCTCGTCGTTGCCCTCCACCTCGAATCCCAGACACGCCGTGAAGTCCTCCTCGTTACCGATCATGACGTCGACCAACCTCGCCAATTCGCGGTTGACACGGCGTGCCTCCTCTTGACCGCCGATCGACTTCCACAAGCTCGGGCGGTAGTTGAGGTCGTAGGAGATAACGGTGCCGTTAGCGTGGGCAGCTGCCATGACAGCCTTCGCGGTCTGAGCGCTGCTCTGTGACAAGGCGGCGTAGATGCCTCCGGTGTGTAGCCATCGCACTCCCAGTTGTCCAAAGAGACGGTCGACGTCGATGTCTTCGGCACGCAGCTGGCTGGCAGCACTATGGCCACGGTCGGAGACCCCGACGGCGCCGCGGACACCGAAGCCACGCTCGGTGAAGTTGAGTCCAGTGCGCACTGTGCGGCCGACTCCGTCAGAGGGCACCCAGGTGATGAACTGGTCGTCGACTCCACCAGCAGTGATGAGGTCACCGACAAGATGTCCAACCGGATCGTCGACGAGGCTGGTAATGACGGCGGCGTGTTTGCCGAAGACGCGGGACAAGCCGCGGCTGACGTTGTACTCGCCGCCGCCCTCCCAGGCGTCGAAGGACCTAGCGGTACGGATGCGACGCTCACCTGGGTCGAGTCGCAGCATTACTTCGCCGAGGGAGACGATGTCGTAACAGCACTGATCTGCGGGGCGAAGGGTGACGGGGTTAGTCATGACTGCTCCTTGACGATGTGGTGGGCGCTATCGACGGCTTCGCGGACTAGGTTGGCGATGGTGTGGCAGTCCCGGGCGGCGACGGCATCAGCCGGGGTGAGCCAGGTACCTCCGACGGCAGGAATATTGGCGCGGGAGAGGAAATCTGCGAGGTTGTGCGGCTTGACCCCACCGGTGGGGACGAAACGTAGGTGCGGGAAAGGGCCTTCCAGCGACGCGATGGTGGCTGCACCGCCGAAGGTGCCGGCTGGGAAGAACTTGAAGGTGTCGAGTCCCATGTCGATGCCAGCCATAATTTCGGTCGGGGTGATGGCCCCCGGCAGAACCGGGATGGCATGGTGCCGACATCGATCGACGACCTCGCGGGAGAGGCCGGGGGAGACGACGAAGCTCGCCCCGGCGCTCACCGCCTCATCGACTTGGCGGGCATTGATGACGGTTCCGGCGCCGACGGTGATCCGGCCGTCACCGGCCATGGACTCGATGGCGGCTGGGGCGGCATCGGTACGGAAGGTCACCTCGGCGACCGGAAGGCCACCGACGACCAGCCCGTCGGTGACGGCTGGGGTAGTGGCGGCGTCATGGATGACGACTACTGGGATGACCAGATGTGACAACACAGTGTTGAGTGCTTCATTGCTCATGTTCGATCTCCGACATTGGGTATTGTCCAAGGTTGTCTAGCGGTCGGCGGCCACGGCGACGAGTTGCCACGATTTCCCGTAGCTGCGGGCGGACCACCCGATGCGCCGATCCGTGAGGACTCGAGACGCTGTGGCCAAGGACACTCCTGTTCGATGACGGGGGGAGACTCTATCGGTTCTAACAGGCTACGGGCGGCATATCGACGAGGGGACCGTCGTCCTAACGAGTCGGATCGAGCCTAGCAATGTTCCCCTGATGATGGTGTCAATTTTGGTGTTCGAAGCGGTCCTCTAGTGGGGCGGTGAAAGCGATTTCTCACGTTCGTTTAAGACGGGTCCGGGTTCCTTGTAAAGAGTAAGATGGCGAATGATCCGAAGTTGACGATGGTGGACCGAAAGGATGAAACCAGCAATGACAAGACCCTGTGTGGTGCTGTCCGTTCTGGACCGGTACAAGCCGATGTCTTTCACTGTTGAGGCCATGGAGCGTCTTGGTGAGTTGGCGGAATTGCAGATAGACCCCGACCCGCAGTTCCATGCATCTGCGTAGAGCCGCCAAATGCTCAAGGATGCAGAGGTTGTTGTCACCGCATGGGAGATTGGCGAGCTCACTGATCTGCTGGATTACACGCCACGGTTGCAGATGGTGATTCACTCGGGGGCTCGGTCAAGGATGTTATTGGAATGCAGAACTACGAGCGAGGGGTGAGAGTCTCTTCCCAGAGATCCAGCTCAATGCCGAACCCGTTGCTGAATGCTCTTTAGCTATGATCATCCTGGCTGCCAGAAGGGGTCTTCCCATCACGGCGTCGGTACATAGAGAACCGAGCCAAGGAGGAGACGTTTTGGGGAACTTCACGGAAGTCGGGCTGTATGGTGCGCAGATCGACTCATTGGGTGTCGCGAATTTCGCGTTGGGTCATTGACATGCTGGCCCCCTTGCACGATGACATTAAGGTGTCCTCCCACCATCTCAACAAGGCACAGGCCCGTAACTCGGCGTCACTGCCGCAAACATCGAGGACATCATGCGTACCTGCGACGTAGTCTCTTTGCACTCGGCGTCGACCCCGCGGACCTACCACATGCTGGGAGCCGAAGACTTTGCTACCATGGAAGATGGGGCCGCCTTCATTAATACCGCGCGGGGCGCCATCTGTGGCCAAGATGCTCTCATCGCCGAGCTCCAGCGTGACAGAATCAATGCCATCATGTGATGTCACAGATCCTGAGGCCAACGTTCCCGATTCGCCGTTGTGGACGTTACCCAACATTATGCTCACTCCATACGCGGCCGGTTCTGTCGGCAAGGAGCTTCGTCGTCTTGGTGACGGGGCCGTAACGACTTGGCCCGCTACATCGTAGGTAGCAAGGTGGTCGGGGAAATCCTGGTCGATCAGTACCGCAGGGCGAGCTTGACCGACCAGGGGCCTACTTTTATTGCTCAGGAGCTAGTGTGCGGCAGCCCGAGGGGGTAGGACGAGGCACGGAGGCTTGGCTTTGTCGGTTTGGGCAGCGCAGGGGACAGTGTGACTCTGATGGACTGGCCGCCTAGGTCTGCGGTGTTGATGCGTAACGTCGTGGTCTTGTCACTTCGGCTGACGCTGATGCGGTCGCTGGAGTTCTCAACTGTCCAAACGCCCTCGATGGCGACGGTGAGTGAGGGCCTCTTCTGGGTGGGTTCGGACATGATGACCTCGACCCGGCTTCCCTGGGCCTGCGTCTGTATTATGGCGGGTGCGTCCGCCGTCATCCCGGCACATGTGGCGGGCTTCCAGAAGGCATAGGTGGTAACCACAGTGGGGTCTTTTGTGAGCAAGCAGCCGGTTGAGCGTACAGCCTGCACCATACGGTCGTTCGATAGCACGATGAACAGATTGTCGACAGGTCGCTGAGCCAGCGCCATCGTTTGGGATCGGCTGGCGGTGGGCAACACGGCCCAGGCCACCGGACGATTGTGGTGGGTGACGTGGAGAGAGGCGTAGTTGCGCTCAATGGCTTCGTTGAAGCCCTTGACCGTGCGTGCCGGGTTGACGTCGATCCATGAGCCTTTCCTTTTCTCCAACTGAGCGGTGAGATCGACGTCAGTGGCGAAGACGTATCCACCGACTCCGCGCAGGTGTGCCCAGTGGGGGTTGTCGAAAGACGTCTTCGATGTGATGGTAATGCCGTCGACTAGCAGTTCCGGCGGTGTCTTACCGACCTTGCGGTGTTCGACCACTGTGGTGGCCTTGGAAGCGTCGGTGGAGACATCGGTCGTCAGCTCCAACAAGGCATCTTTGAGCCCCACCCACAGCCGCCGGGCTTTCAAGGTGGAGTCCTGAGAGGTGATTTGTGAGGCGGCGGCAGACCACTCTCCTGACGCCAGCCCACCGGACCATTCATTGTCGGGGGTTCTCTCTGCCCACGCGGTACCGACGGCGCGTTTCAACGGAGTGGAGTCCACGGTCGTGCCCGTCGGTGCGGAGTAGTCGACGGTAGCCCAGAACCCGTCCTCGTACTGGCCCATGTCCTCAGGCAACATAAGATAGCGCATTCCTTGGCTGGTCCTTGACGCCCACTCATTTTCCGAGTTGCCATACTCGTACCACGAGATGCGGTTCGAGCAGTTAGAGACGGCGATGAGCCAATTTGGTGTTCGGTGCACCAGCCGGTCGATAGAGGCAAAATAGGTTGGAGTGGACGATTCTGGTATCGGTCGGACATTGGCGGCGGTGTCGAAGAGATCGATATCCCTCAGCGAGGCAGGTTCACTCAGGTGGTCGAAGGTGTTGCGGGTCATCCATCCGTGTACGGTTCCCCGCCACAGTTCGGCACGGTGAGCGGGGATGGCATTGGCCATGAGCAACATGGATCGTGCGATGGACATGCCGTGCATGGCTGCGGGTTCATCGATGCGCGAGATGGAGCGGCCGCGCACACAGTCGAGGATCTGGCCGCCATACATCACGGGCACGATGCCGCGCTCCACTTGTGAGAGGAGATTTGCTTGTGCCGAGTCGGTGATGTCGAAGCGTGTCCCCGCCACCAATGGGAGCAGCATTGCCAAGCCGCTCAGCAATACGTCGCCGTAGGAGCCGGTGTAAGGGACGTGAGAGTGCTGGATGAAGCCGCCGTCGGCACGAAAGCCGTCGCCTTCGGCGACCGTGCGCCAAGAATCGGGGAGCCCCTGGACCGCATGGCGGAGCTTGGACTCGTCGCCAGTGGCAATTGAGCGACATATCACAGCCCGGGTGAGGTCCATTCGGTTCGCTCCGGTCGAGATGACCGGTTGTGTGGGATGGGCGGTCGGTTTCACCGATTCTGGTTGCTGATACCAAGGATCGGGGACGAAGTGGTCGATGCCGGCTGCTGCTGCAGCCATGACGTCTGTGGGCAGGGCGTCGTGCAGGATACACATGACATCGCCGATGGCACGGGATGCGCCATCCTCCCAGTCCCACCAGTTGCCGTACTCGTCCTGTGAGGGGTGGTAGCGAAGACGACAGAAGTCCTTCAGAGCGTCGATGCAGGCAGAGAGGACATGAGGTTCGGCATGGTAAGCGGAACCAGGAGTGGCCCAGGCGCACGCGATGGAACTAATGGCACGGGCGGTTGTGGTAATGAAGGAGGATTCTTCCTTCTGCAGGTTTGCGGAGAGTAGGACAGTGGTCCTACTGCTGCTAGATGCGAGGTCGGTGAGGATTGTGGCCACCCTTTTGTCGGTCTTAGCGATGATCGCACGAGCTCGTGGATCAGCGGTTTTGGCCGCGTTGCGTCCAGTGATGATGTCGGTCCATTTTTCGCACAGTGCCGACCAAATATCGGGATCTGGTGAGGCGAAGGCATCGGGCATCTCAGGGGAAGCGGCAATCGCGATGGCTGATAGTGCGGACAAGGATAGGAAGGTCCGTCGCGAAGGGACTTGATACGGGATGTCGAACATTAATCGCGCTCCTGGAGCAAGTGTGACAACGGTGCCACGCGGATGGGTATGGGTTCCTAGCAGATTACGGGAAAGCGGTTACCGATAGTGTCGATTTGACGATACAGGCATTTTGCAACTTTATCTAACAGTGGTTCGAAGATGACCGTTGGGGAGCGCTCGCATGATCGAAACGAGTTTAGGAACGCGAGTACTGGTGCAAACTGGCTGATCGACTCCTGGATGCCGCGATCGCGCAGGCGACCCTGGGACATGCACGGATTGTTATGCCGGGTGCACCTGGGGGGTTGGGAACCGACGTCGACGGACTGGAGGGATTCGCCCGGGTCGGACCGTTGGCGGGGGCACGATTCGTGGGGGAGCAGGGGAAAGCCCTTCATGAGCTGGCGTCGTGGTGGGCCAACGGCGTCGATCCCAAATCCAGCGGGCGTTGGTTACGCCCGTCTGAGCATCGGCAGGCAGTGGTCGAGGCATGTTCACTTGCTTTGTTGCTTCACTTCGCCAAACCTTGGATTTGGGAACACTTGTCCCCCGCAGACGCTGGAACAGCCGGTCGAATGGTTTCAGGACGTACGAAGTCCTCAGATTCCCGACAACAATTGGATCTGGTTCCAGATTATCGTCGAGACTTTCCTGCGCGGAGTGGGATGAGGATCTAGTTCGACGGCACCGCGCCCGTCATGAACAGTGGTATCGCCGCGACGGATGGATAAGCGACGGACCGAGACGATGCTTCGATCGCTATGTCGGATGGGCGATGGAGACGTTGCCCGCACTGTGGACCCTCCTGGCCCCGGACTGGGACGTGGCCAGGAAATTTGCGGACATCCATGGGCCCCGGCTGGCACGCTATCTCGAGGGCGCCCCTTACCTCGTCGGGGCCGACGTGGGAGGCAGTCGGGGAGTTGCCCCGCTTATCCAAGGCGTAGTCTCATATATCGGTGGTGCACGTGCGCGCCCCTATGGGCAGGGGTATTCATGAAGGTTTCGCCCCTATCGCCGGGATTGACCAGGCGAATCTGCTCGGGGACAGTGCGCCATTTCCTCGATCACGGGGTCACCAGCGCTGACATCCTCACAATGGTATGGTTTCACGAGTTCCGACCGATGGCCCAATCTTATTCCGGAGTGGGATCCCCCTACTGGGCGGCAAAGGGAATGTTGGGACTGGCGTTACCGCCAGATCACCCGGTGTGGACCGAGCCCGAGGAGCCCATTCCGGTCGAGGCGAGTGATATTTATCGCATCATCGCTGTTCCCGGATGGATGGTCAGCGAAACTTGTCAGGACGGGATCGTGAGGGTTCTCAACATCGGTACCGATGGGCAGGACGAGGGAGAACTCGTTGGTGAGGCCCCGCTATACACGTCCCTAGGATTCTCGACCGCCACGGCACCTCCTCAGGCGGGGGAGTGGAAGCTCCGGTCGGTAGCCAATGTAGTAGGGCTCAGGGACGGACAAGGGCAGGTTTCTGCCCGTTCTGACCAGAGGGTTGAGCGGTGCGAATATATTGGTGAGGTGGTCGTCGGTCAGTCGTCGTGGCTGGCTCACTGGGTTCACGATGACGTTGATGAAGGGGCCGGTTATGGTGCTCGCGGCATTGTGGAGATCGGACCGAAGATTGTGTGCGCCCATGCTTGTCACCGTGGTGTCGAGGTGCGTTGCGTATGGGTGGAGGGAGCATTGTGTTCGGGGGTGGTCTTGATGGCGGGATGGCCGACTGATCCTTGCGATGGACCGGAGTCCTACCTTGAGCCGGTCACGTCCTGGAGCCATCGTGAGCGTTTGGCGGGTCATCGGGTTACTGGTCTGTCGAAGCTAACGACCGTTGAGACCTTGAAGACTTCGCTTGCGGGGGGAGGGGCCTTATATCGCATTGGTCGGGTTAGACCAATGCGAGCCTCGCCCACAGGTGAATGTAAACGGCGGTGACGTAGTGGTGTCTTTCCCCGGGCAACCTACAGTCGTGCTGAAATCCGAGTACTTTCACCGTTGAGAATCGCGATGCGTAGTTGGTTGGTTAGATGGTCTTAAGGCTGGATACAGAGTATAGTCCACGCCGTGCAGCTGGCCAGAGAAACGGAGCTGACCATGACGAGTTTCGTGCGACACGTAAACGTGGGATTTGGAGTTGTACCTGACGATCTTGGATCGTGCTCACCGCGGCGGCATTTCCGGATGCGGCGATGCTCCATGCGCTCCGTTTCACTGTCTGGCGTGTCGTGCAAGGTAACGCGGTGACGATGGCCGTTGGTCCCGGCCAAGGCTGGAGCTCTAGTCGAAATCGGTGTCATTGAATAGCCCGGCGCGATTACTATTGCCTACGCCATGGCCGGCCTAAGTATCTGAGGATCATTCCCCCTTTGGAACTCTCATGGCTCGCGCAGACGAATTCGCGAATGCGAACCTACCCCATAGTCCACAGAGCTGCGGCTCTCACTCGGATGTCACAATTTCGCTCCCCGCATCCTTGCCGCCTCATACAGCGCAATGGACGCTGCGACTGAAGCATTGAGGGATTCAACGTCGCTGCTGATGGGGATCGACGCCAGCACGTCGCACGACTGACGGGTAAGTCGGGCCAGACCGTCTCCCTCTGAACCGACAACAATCACCAGGGGGCCGTCGAATCCAGGAGCTGAAGCGAAGTCCGAGTCGGCCTCGCCAGCTAGCCCGACGATCATCCAGCCAGCCGCAGCGAACTTGCCGAGAGCCTGGTTGAGGTTCGTTGCCATCGCCACCGGGATGCGCGCCGCGGCCCCGGCTGAAGTCTTCCACGCCGCAGCCGTCATCGATGCTGACCGCCTCGACGGGATGAGCACACCCTGGGCGCCAAAGGCCGCAGCAGAGCGGATAATCGCTCCCAGATTACGCGGATCGGTGACCTTATCGAGGGCCACCACGAGCCCACCGCGGTAGGTCTGGGTACCGGCTGCGATGAGGTCACCGACGGTGGCGTACTCGTATTCAGGCAGGCGCAAGGCCACTCCCTGATGGTTAGACCCACCTGTCATGCGGTCGAGTTCGCCGCGAGTGGCCTGCATCAACGCGATGCCATGATCAGCGCAGAAGGTGAGAATCGCCCTCAGCCGAGAGTCATGCTCAGCTCCCTCGGCAACGTAAGCAGTGCGTACTGGAAGACCAGCATGTAGGGCCTCGAGCACAGGATTACGACCGATAACCCACTCCGGGCCCGCCCCCGTCGACTGTCTATTCGCCGGTTTGCGGGCTGCAGCGCGGGCTAATTTCTCCTGCTTGGCCTTGTACGCCTTGTGGTAAACGCGGTCTTCTGCCTTGGGAGTGGGGCCTCGGCCTTTGAGTGCTTTGCGGCCTCGCCCACCGGAGCCGACAGCGGAACTCTTGCTCTTGTGCCCCCCGCCGCGGCGCTGGGAATTTCCTGCCATGTCAGTCTCCTTGTCAGCTCAGCGACCAATGGGCGCCGGTGGGGGTGTCTTCGATCGTCAATCCAAGGTTTGTCAGGGTGTCGCGGATGGCGTCAGCCGTGGTCCAGTCTTTGCGGGCGCGAGCCTCGGCACGCTGGTCCAGCATGGCCTGCACCAAGCCGTCAACGACCGGTTCTAGACGGGCGTCGCCTGTTGCGGTGTCGGCCCACTCGGGGGCCTGAGGATCGAGTCCGAATACCGCGAGCATGGCTTTAACCTGGGACAGGTGATGACGGGTGGCCTCAGCATCGCCGATCGACACGGACTTATTACCTTCGGTGATTTGGCTGAACAGGGCCGCCACCGCCTGGGGAGTACCAAGGTCATCGTCCATCGCAATGACGAACGCCTCCGACAATTCATGCGAAGCCGTCACCTGCTCGCCAACGAGGTTGCTGGCGCGGTCCAGGAAGGAATCGATGCGCTCGATGGCTTTGGTGGCCTCATCCAGGGAGCCCTTGGTGCCCTCGTCGGAGGGGCTGAACTCGATCATGGAGCGATAATGCGGGGCCAGCAGGAAGTACCTGACGGCTCGCGGGCTGTAGGTCTTGGTGACCTCAGACACTTGGGCGGTATTACCCAGGGACTTGCTCATCTTCTCCCCAGACATCGTCACCCAAGCGTTGTGCATCCAATAGTGGGCGAAAGGACGCCCAGCTGCTGCTGACTGAGCCAACTCGTTTTCATGGTGAGGGAACCGCAAGTCGATACCGCCACCGTGAATATCGAAGGCCTCGCCCAAATACTTCCCGGACATCGCCGAGCACTCCAGGTGCCACCCAGGTCGACCGCGTCCCCACGGAGACACCCACGACGCTGTTTCGGGCTCGTCCTCTTTATGGCCCTTCCACAGTGCAAAGTCACGTGGGTCGCGTTTACCACGCGGGTCTGAATCCTCGGCCGGGCTCATTTCGTCGACACGCATCCCGGACAATTCCCCGTAGCGCGGCCAGGATCGAACATCGAAGTAGACGTCACCGGAGCCATCGGGGGCAGGATAAGCGTGACCTTTTTCGATGAGGGTCTTCACCAACTCGATCATCTCCGGGATGTGACCGGTGGCTCGAGGCTCATAGGTCGGCGGACGGCATCCCAATGCTTTATACGCCGCATGAAGCTCATTTTCGTAGTGGTACGCATGGGCCCACCACGGGGTGCCGGCAGCAGCGGACTTAGCGAGGATCTTGTCGTCGATATCGGTGACGTTGGCGACAACGGTCACCCGGTAGCCAGAACACTCCAACCAGCGCCGCAGGACGTCGAAGACGACCTCCTTGCGGATATGGCCCAGATGTGGACTGGACTGCACCGTCATTCCACAGTGGTAAATCGACACCTGGCCCTCACGAAGGGGCTTAAAGGTCTCGATGCCATGGGTAGCGGTGTTGTAGAGCTTAAACGTCACATGACTTAGGTTACCGGTGTACCCTGACACATCACTTACCATGAGGGTATGGCCGAGATTCGCAAGCACAAGCCGTCGTCCAGCCCCATAGCCCGGGCCTTGGAGGCCGCAATGGGTGAATCCATCAAGCCGGTTGTCCCCGGATCGCGCCCCGACAAGGGCGTTGAGGAGCCGGAGACGAAGCTCGAGTCCTCCCCATCGGTCGCCGCAAGTCCCGCCCAGTGGGGGTCCTTCACTGTGGTGATGCCGCCGAAGTCCTCAGATTGATCAGGCTGTCCTAGCGTTTCATTCGGGCTCGTAAGGCGTCGATGTCGAGACGTGACGCAGACTCCACGTCGATAGCTTCGGCATGGGCCTCCCACGGGTCGTAGGGAGCGTCCTCCTCTTCGTCCTCAACGTATCCGAGCGACGGGTCGTAGACGTTGACCAGTTCATGTCCGCTGTGCGCCGGTGAACCGTCCACCGGTACTACGGATTCTGTGCTTATGGCCTCGTCGGGCAACTTGGCGAGAATGTCACGGACGTAGCCCTGGGCTGCTTCAACGTGGGGGACTTCCCGTTGCTGACGCTGAGACTCGTACCACCGATAGTCGAGGACCTCGTGGTAAAACTGCGCGAGCTCGCGTTTCCGGGACAGTTCCGGCGGAATTTGCTGGACGACTGGCTCGAAACACTCGGTGAGCCAGCGGTGAGCCGCGACTGCCTCGTCAACCCCCTGAAGCCCATTGCGCGCCCGGAAAGTGTCGAGATCGTTGAGCAGACGCCGTGCCTGGAATTCTTCGGTGTCTAAGCCAGTTAGGCGCAGCAAGCGACGCTGGTGGTGCCCGGCGTCAACGACCTTGGGCTGGATGCGTAGTCGCTGGCCGTCCGGCGAGGTTTGGATGTCCAATTCGGCGACGTCGAAGCCAAGAGCATTGAGGCGACGTACCCGCGACTCGACCTGGGAGTAATCGCCTCCGTCGAATTCCTCGGCCGCAGTGAGTTCATTCCACAGGTCGTGATAGCGGTCCTCGATAGTCGTGACCAAGCCCAGGGGGTCCAGGGCATCGTCGAGCATGTCGCCCTCTTCAAGGTCGAGGAACTCGCCATAGAGATTCGTCCGGGCGATTTGTAGGTCGTGTTCCCGCTGGCCGGTGGTCAGGTGATCGTGCAGCTCACCGGTCTCGGCATCGACTAGATAGGCCGCGAAGGCCTCGGCATCTCGTCGGAACAGTACGTTCGACAGCGAGATGTCACCCCATAAGAAGCCCACCAGATGAAGTCGCACAAGAAGAACGACGAGGGCGTCAAGGAGCCGCATGACGGTTCCTTGACGCACACCAGAATGGAAAAGGGACCTGTAGGGCAAAGAGAACCGTAGGTGGCGGGTGAGGATGATCGGCTCCAGCGGTTCACCGTTGGACGCAACGCGGTCAGTAATGACGCCGATGGGCTCGACCGACGGGGTATCGAGCCTCATGAGGTCGTGCAGCAAGCGGTATTCGTGAATTGCGAGGTGCTCGACGACCTCCTTGGCGGCGTAGACATCGTCGTCGACAGTGATGAACCGCACCACGTGACGAGAGATGCCCCGAGGCAGCGCGACGAGCCGCTCCTGCGGCCACTGTGCCAACGGTGTGCTCCACGGCAACGGAAGCAGGCGGGAGTCGGGCTTCGCGCTGAGGAATCGGGTCACGAGGAACAGTTTGCCACCCACACTCGGGTTAGGTGGTGTGCCACCTAGTCAGAGGGGGAATTCAGACAGTCGCGGCGCCACCTTCGAGGACCGTCAGTCCCTGCATGGTGGTGGACATCGTCATGGTCCCTCCTGTCATCGGGTGTTTCTGGAGGTAGCTAAGCCAGGGCGTCGGAAATTTTCGACCAATTTTCGGATCCGCCGTGACGAATGTTCCCCCTAGACATCTACACATATGAAAGTCCCCACACATCGAATGGAGATGAGCCGATATGACTGACAACAAGACCGCTTCCGCTAAATCCGATGCCACGAAAACCGAGAACCTGCCAGAGACAACGACCAAAGAGACCCTGCCTCCCTCGCCGCTGCACACCGATCACGGCTCCACCCTCATCGCTGAGCAGGTAGTCCAGAAGATTGCCGGTATTGCCTGCCGTGAAGTCCCCGGTGTGCACGCCATGGGATCCACTGGTCGCCGGATGCTCAGCTCTATCACCGATCGCATCCCCGGATCGACTACCAACGTGTCGAACGGCGTCCAGGTTGAAAAGGGCGAGCGTCAGTGCGCTATCGATCTGTCCGTGGTTATTGAGTACGGCTACTCAGTTGTTGAGGTCGCCAATAAGCTCCGCGAAACCATTATTGACGCCGTTGAGTACGGCACCGGCCTTGAGGTCGTTGAAGTGAATGTCCAGGTCACCGATGTCTACATTCAGGGTGAGGACGATCACGACGACGACCAGTCTGATCAGGTTGCCGGCCAGCGCAAGAACACCGAACTTTCCTGAAAGGCCACACTATGAATGCATCGCGCATCGGAGCACTCGTTGGACTGCTGTTGGGTGTGATTGCAGTCTGTGTTGGTGTGTGGCAGGCGATTGTCGTGCTGGTGCTGGGGCTGCTCGGTCTCATCATTGGCCGGATCATTGACGGTCAGCTCGACGTGCACGACATTTTCGGCAAACCAAGTCAACGGAACCGTTGATGTCCGCCGGCACCACACGCGTACGTTCGGTGCCCTCGCTGGCGGTCCACAATCGTGAGAAGGCTAGTCGTGGAACCCTAACGGTCACAACAGCGGTCGTCGAGAAAGTCGCTGCTCGCGTGGCGGCTCAAAGCGAGGGTTTCGGGGCTCCCACCTCGTCCTTCTTCGGATCAGGCTCGCGCGCCGACTTCGACCGAGGCCCGAAGGTTAGTGCGGTCCTTACCGGCCGTACGGCTGATCTTGAGGTGGAGGTTGCCATTGGCTACCCCGCCCCCGTTCAAGCTCAGTGTGATGATCTGCGAGCCCGATTGACCGAGCAGGTACCGAAGATGTCCGGAGTGGATATTCGCACGATTGACATCCTGGTGAGCCGGGTCGTCAGCAAAGCCCCGACGATGAAGGAGTTGACCTGAGATGAGCAAGCAGTACGTGTCTCCTCCTCTCATTCGTCGACCCTCCCGGACGCTTCCGGTGACGATCCTGGCTGTCGTGCTCCTGGCAGCCGGGGTGGTGGCCATCATCGCTGCTATCCAACGACTCCAGCACGGATCCTTGCCGCAGTGGGTGGCCTGGGGGCGTGGTCACATGACCACCGCGTCATGGCTCAACGACACTGCCCTGACAGTGGCCATTGTTATCGGTGTCGTCGCGCTGCTGTTTCTGATATGGGCCTTCAAGCCGGGACGGACATCTGGGGTGTTTCTTCAACCGAGCGAGGGTGCTCCTGACAATCGGGAGATCGTCATGGACAACTCGGACCTGACAGGGTGGCTGTCTCGCTGGCTTGACGAGGAGGACGGCGTCGCATCATCAGTAGTAAAACGTCGTGGCAAAACTCTCAAGGTCCACGCCGAGACTGACGTCAAGGACCCAGAGGTGATGCGGGAGCAGCTCACGACGAGAATCGCTGCCCGCGTTGATTCGCTGGGGTTGGAACAACCCCTGAAGGTGGAAGTGAGGTTGCGATGAAGGGCCGCGCAAATAGAACACGACTCGCCGTCGTCGGGATCATCGGTCTGGTAGTGGTTGCGTGGTTCATGCTGGTGCGGTTCAACGTCGTCTCGTCGTGGGGATGGCGGCAGCCCAAACCCGACGCCCCTATCGTCGACGTGCCGAAGGCATGGCGAACTGACTACGCATCATGGGCTCTGCTCATTGTCGGGATCTTAGTCGCGGTGATTGGGTTGGTCTGGCTGCTTCGTCAGTTCTCGTCGAGCAATCGGGCCCACACCTACGGCATGAGCCACGAGGCGGACCACGGCTCAACAGTGCTGTCCACAGACGCTCTGGGAAGGGCCGTTGAGGAGCAGATCGAGGAGTTCCCCGGAGTCAGTAGCGCTAGCGTGAGATTCTTTGGAGCCCGTGTGGCTCCCGAGATGATGGTTCAGATCGACATCGATGACCGCGCCGACGTGCGAAAGCTCGTCGACCGGTTGGAGTCCGAAGTGGCTCGCGACGTCGAGGCGACCCTGGACGCGAAGCTGGTGCGGTTTGGGACGAAACTGCGGACCGGAGCACACGTCACTGGAATGGGCGTGAGCCACGTCGGTGTGACCGAAGTGCCCAACATTGACGATTCGGGAGACAGTCTTCCTGCCAATCCGATGCCGAAATCGACATTTCTTCAAGAAAAGTCCGACCGGGCCAAGCCGAGGACTCGCGAGGGGAAGGTGCTCGCCTAAGGTGCGCTGGCGGTCGAGGACACAGAAGTGCCCTCGACCGCTGCTAGCGTCTAATCATGGTCAGCAGAGTCGATGGTCACGGTGGCGACGAGGTCATCCTGGCAGACATTCGCGCTGCTCAGGACGGAGATGCCGGCGCTTATGCTCGCATCGTCAAATCGTGGGGCGGGCGGCTTTTGAGATTCTGCCGTAACAACCTTCCGGCTACGATAGACGCCGAAGATGTCGTTCAGGACGTTTTGCTCACTGCCTGGCAGAAATTGCCTGGCCTCGACGACCGGTCCAGATTCAGGGCGTGGATGTACACCATCGCTCGTAACCGGTGCCGGGAGGTTATTCGGACCGCAGGGAGGCGCGCTACCGATCCGGTGTCTCCGGAGGAGGTTGCGGTAAAGATCGATTCCAGGCAGGACCCAGCGAGGGCTCATGCCAGAGACGCAGCAATGATGGCGCTGCGAAAGAGTGTTGCTGGGTTACCGGATACCCAGAGAAGTATTTGGGTAATGGCCCAGATAGACGGTCTCGGATATGCCGAGATCGCCGATATTGAGGGATTACCATTGTCCACCGTCCGGGGTCGTTTAGCTCGGGCGAGGGCCACCATTGCGAAGGAGATGGAGTCATGGAGGTGAAGCTCGCTTGTGGCGCGGATATGAACCGCGTTTGGGAGGGAGCGACACAGCCTCTCACAGAACATGAGGCCGAGTGCCCAGCTTGCCAAGCTGTGCGCACTGAGGCTCTTCGTGCTGATCAGCTGCGTGACGACACGGTTGCTGAGGATGCGCAGACCAAGGTAGTCGTCGATCCACTGAAGCTAAGCTCAGTGTGGAGGTCATACGCTGCTGACCTCTCGCCGCGCCACTGTGTTTTCGATGATGACGGCGGTCAAGTGGAAGTCCGAGAAACCGTGCTTGCCGCGATTGTGCGTAACAGCCTTGCCGACTGCGAGGACGGGAGACTTAATCGGATTCGGTTCTCGGTGCCCCACACCCCATTGAGACTTCGCATTGATTTATCTGTCGCGCGAGGGGTGCGGATACCTGATTGTGCCGAGCGGGTGCGTCACCGCATTTCGACGGCGATGACCCGTGAGCTTGGTGGCCGTCCGGAAGCGATCGACATCATCGTGGAGGATATCCATGTCTGAGCTTAAGAACGACGACGTCGTCTCTGGAACGCTGCTGACGGGCGAACACATCATCGATGACCTAGCGGGGATCATTGTCACTACCGTCCGTAACACCCCGGGAGTGACGCGACTCGTGAAGCCGTGGTGGCGTCGAATTGGTAATGATGACCGCTCAGCGATACGGATCAGCGAGGAGGATGGGCTTAGCGAGGTCAAGGTGGAGGTTACTGTCGACCTGACGGTGCCTATCGTGCAGTTGACACAGGACCTTCGTCACCGGGTTTCTACCGCCATTACCCAGTCGGGACGCACTCCAGGCAAGGTAGACATTGTCGTATCCAAAGTTGAGCCCAATAACGAGTGATCTGAACCCATGAAACACGACGAGGCCCCCAGTCATACCGGGGGCCTCGTGGCGTTCATCGAGGGTCAGGAGATGCGCTCGGTGGTCTCCTGGCTGAAGACGTGGACAGAGGCAGGGTCTACGCCCAGACGTACCTGCTCGCCACGCTGCGGAGGACGACGCGAAGAAATACGGGCGACAACCTGGTGAGCCTCGCCATCCTCGATGGAGGCCTGCTTGCCGGATCCGACGAGGGAGCCGTACAGGTAGGCGTCAGCTCCGAGCTCCTCGACAACAGCAACGTCGAGTCCGATGCCCTCGCTGGCGAGGGTGAATGCCTCCGGGCGGATACCGAGGGTGAGCTTGGTCTCGTTCGGGACCTTAGCTAGGACGTCGCGAGAAACCGGGACAACGTAGTCACCGAGCTCGACGCCGCCGTCAACGACATCACCTTCCATGAGGTTCATAGCGGGGGAGCCGATGAAGCCAGCGACGAAGAGGTTCTTCGGAGTGTCGTAAAGAGCGAGAGGAGAATCGACCTGTTGTAGAACGCCGTCCCTCATAACAGCAACGCGGTCGCCCATCGTCATGGCCTCAACCTGATCGTGGGTCACGTAGACGGTGGTCACGCCAAGGCGTTGCTGCAGGGCGGCGATCTGGGTACGGGTCTGGACGCGCAGCTTGGCATCGAGGTTCGACAATGGCTCGTCCATGAGGAAGACCTGTGGGTTACGAACAATCGCACGACCCATGGCGACGCGCTGACGCTGACCACCGGAGAGTGCCTTCGGCTTACGGTTAAGGAAGTCCTCCAGGCCGAGAAGCTTGGCGGCTTCCAGGACGCGCTGCTGGCGTTCAGCCTTCGGCACGTTCTGCATCTTGAGGGCAAAGCCCATGTTGTCGGCCACGGTCATGTGGGGGTACAGGGCGTAGTTCTGGAAGACCATGGCGATGTCACGGTCCTTCGGGGGAAGATCAGTGACATCGCGGTCCCCGATCCAGATGGAGCCGGCATTGACCTCTTCGAGGCCGGCTAGCATTCGCAGAGAGGTCGACTTACCGCAGCCAGACGGTCCCACGAGGACCATGAACTCCCCGTCGCCAATGTCGAGGTCGAGCTTGCTGACGGCTGCGCGATCGGTGCCCGGATAAACCCGAGTCGCCTCCTTATATTGCACGGTTGCCATGACCGTTGTTCCTTTCCACGGGCAGGTACGTGCCCGACGATCCGTTGTGGAAAATCGGTGACGGATGTCACCGGGTCCCTCCGAGGTTTCGAGGAGCCAAAATTGATCATAATGGACACAACCCACAAAGGTGGGCCGGGGGGTGAAGATGCAGCGATTCTCCTTGTCAAGTGGCGAATTTTCCGCGTGAGGGGAACTATGAATGAGGTCTTGCCGCAATCTGGCACAGGATGGTCGTCCCGGGACGTGCGCAGAGGACCACCCCTCATGTTCTTCTACATCGCGGCCCACTGGACTGTGGATTCACGGTTGTTCCCATGCGAGGCTGGTTCAGCTTGGTTCGCTTTTCCGTTTCTTTAACCACCGGTCGCTCCCTTGCGGCAGTGACGGTATGTGGGGTGATTAACCACGGATTTGTGTAATAGATTCCCTAGGATTTTTGCTTGATCCTCCCGCGGTTTATCCCGCCTTTTATGGTGGAAAGTGTGGGCGGCGTTCGGGGCCAGAGGGTGTGGGCTCGGCCGTGCCAGGGTTGTCAGAGGATTCCACTGTGGTGCCCGTTCCTGCCAAAAATGCAATGGACAATTGTCAGATCAGCGGTGAAAAAACAGGGGACAACGTGTTGAACCGCCAATCCCGGCCCCTCGATGCGCCGAGCTGCTAGCACTCGACGATATTCACGGCCAACCCACCGCGCGCCGTCTCCTTGTATTTGACCTTCATGTCGCGTCCGGTCTCCATCATCGTCTTCATGACCTGATCCAGACTGACGATCTGGGAGCCGTCCCCAGCCATGGCTAGGCGGGCAGCTGTGACGGCCTTGATAGCACCAAGGGCGTTGCGTTCAATGCACGGGATCTGTACTAGGCCCCCGACGGGGTCGCAGGTGAGCCCGAGGTGGTGCTCTAGGCCAATCTCGGCGGCGTTGCAGACCTGGGTCGGCGTCCCGCCCATGACCTGAGCTAGACCAGCCGCAGCCATCGAGCAGGCCACGCCGACCTCGCCCTGGCAGCCGACCTCGGCCCCAGAGATCGATGCGGACTGTTGGTAGATCTCCCCGACGGCGCCGGCCGCTAGCAGATAATTGACGATGAGGTCGTCATCACCGGTGTCGACGCCAGGAGTGCCCGAATCGATGTCCGAACCGGGGGAGAGGAACTTCACCGCAAAGTGCAGGCAGGACGGGATGATGCCGGCCGCGCCGTTGGTAGGGGCGGTAACAATACGTCCACCCGCGGCGTTCTCCTCATTGACTGCCAACGCCCACACTGTTAGCCAGTCAACCGAGCCGAATGGTTCCGGCTTGCCCGGGGTGATCCGCTCCCGGGTGACAAGATCGTGGTGCATCTTCATGGCGCGGCGGCGCACATGCAGACCGCCCGGAAGAACGCCGGCGCGCGAGCAGCCGCGCTCGACGCAGGCGTGCATGACTGCCCAGATGTCGAGGAGCTGGCCGCGTATTTCCTCCTCTGCACGGAGGGTCATCTCATTGGCCATTGCGACTTCGGGGATGCTCATCCGATAGTCCGAGCACTGCTCGAGAAGTTCCTTGCCGGTCTTGAAAGGGTAAGGGACCGGTGCCGAGTCGCGCACGATGGCGGGGTGCTCGTCCTCTCCGTGCTCAACGACAAAACCGCCGCCGATGGAGTAGAAAGTGCGCTCGACCACGACTTCCTGGCCAGACCAGGCGGTGAACGTCATGCCGTTGGGATGAAAAGGGAGGGACCGGTTGCGGTGAAGGACAAGGTCGGTCGTGACGTCAAAGGAAATCTCCCGACCGCCATGGACAGCATCCAGAGTGATACGGCCATCATTGGCGATAGACGCGGCTCGAGCCGGAGTCTGATCCGTGTCGACGGTGGCCGGATCTTCGCCTTCCAGACCCAGCAAGACGGCGGCCTCAGACCCGTGTCCGTGCCCGGTCGCTCCCAACGAGCCGAAGAGCTCCGCACGCACGCGGGTGACCTCAGGCCATACCGGTGACTGAGCCAGATCAGTCACGAAAATCCGGGCGGCTCGCATGGGGCCGACGGTATGAGAACTAGACGGACCGATGCCGACCTTGAAGATATCGAAAACGCTGACTGCCACAGACATGATTCTGCCAAACCCGGGGCTGGAATGTTGTCCAAAGAGGTTGTGTCGGTTCACGGTGAAGCATGGTTCGCGAACCGAATAGACCAAGGCTCTCGAACCTGTCCCTGGGCCCTATGCACCATCGATGATCTTCTGGGGCGGCTAACCGGCCGGGGGCGGCCCTGCTCGACCTATAACCACTCGTCCCGGATGCGCGATGCCAACCAGATTTGCTCGAAGACCTTGACGAGCGTGCTTGCCGGGTTCAATATGTAACCACCTTTTGAAATACGCTTTCGAAACGGTTTTCCATGAGTCTCCGAGAGCGGGCACGAGATAAGCCCGGACAGGAGTGGCTGACGATGACCTCACAGGAGAGGCCGGCCGGTCGGGGCCAGCGCAAGGACGATGTGCTGCGCGAACTGCGTGCTGACGGTGCTCTGACTGCCGCTGAGCTGGTCGAACGCACCAGTCTGTCGCGGCCTACCATCATTTCGCTGCTGCGTGAGCTGGAGGAGGATGGATGGGTTTCCAGTGAAGTAGGTGGTCACGGTGCTCCTGGACGGCCTGCGACCGCGTGGGCTCCGGCTAGCCGTGCGGGGATCGTCATCGGCGCTGACGTGCTGGTCGACTCGATGCTGACTGTGGTGTCCACGTTTCACGGGAGAGTTCTCGAGGTCAGGACCGACCAACTCGTCGACCGGTGTCGTGAAGCGCGGCTCGATGTTGTTGCCGGTGTGATCGGGGAGGCGCGGGATCGTTGGTCGGAAGGGTTCGGCCTGCTCCGACAGGTCGCGGTGTCCACCACCGGAGTCGTCGACGGTCACGGCACCGTGCTGCGCAGCGATCTCGTCCCCCAGTGGGAGGGCCTTGATCTGGCTGCAGCGTTGGTGCAACGGCTCGGTGTGTCTGTTAGCGTCGAGAACGACATCAACATGGCAGCCTGGGGCGAATTTTGCTGCCGGCGTGGCCAGAGCCTCAGTTCCGACGGCGACATGCTGTTGGTGCAGATGACCAAAGGGCTGCACACCGGTCTGGTCCTAAGCGGGCGAATCCACCGTGGTCGGCAGTGGAATGCTGGCGAGATTAGCGACGTCCTCGACCTGCGTCTGGAGGACGGGCAGCACCCCGACGACGAGTGGATCGATCGGGCCGCCTTGACCATCGGGTCGGTGGCCGGGGTGGTGGATCCCGATCTCATTGTCGTAGCGGGGCCGACCAGCCGATCTTTGGACGTCATTCGACAGGTCATTGCGCGTCTGCATCAACGTCGGGTACCCGGTTCCGTCCCGGTACCGGCCGAGGTCGCTGCCCTGGGCCGTGCTGCCTCCGTCGTCGGAGCCGTCGACGTCGCACTAGGTCATGCGTCCGCGGCGTTCCTTGGTGTCGAGCGACCGCACCCGGTGGCTTTACAGGGTGTCGAGCGAATCCACCAAGAGGTCGAGAAAGGTCATCACAGCGTTATGGCGACAACAAGAGACAAGCGAACTATAGAGGTCCTGAGAGTAGGCGTGGTGGGAGTAGGGGCGCGTTCTCGACTCGCCCTGAATGCCGAGCTGGAGGGTAATGGCGGTGCCATCGTGGCCGTCTGCGAGCCTCACCACCTGGCCCGCCGACGGGTGGCGGATCGTCTCGGCAAGGACCCCGACTCCATCGTCATCACCAGCGACGTCGCGGGGCTCATCAGGGCAGGGATTGACGTCGCCTTCGTCACCTCCCCTGACGACACCCACGTCGAGGTGACTTGCGCCTTATTGGAGGCCGGTGTCCCCGTCTACTTGGAGAAACCATTGGCGATCACCCTGGAGTCGACAACCAAGGTGCTGGTGACAGCCCATCGGACCGGGACGAAGCTGTACGTCGGCCACAACATGCGCCACATGAACGTCGTGAGGTCGATGCGTGACCTCATCCGTACCGGACGGATCGGTGAGGTCAAGGCGATTTGGTGCCGTCACTTCGTTGGCGCCGGAGGTGACTTCTACTTCAAGGATTGGCATGCTACGCGCGAGCATGGCACCGGGCTGCTGTTGCAGAAAGCAGCCCACGACATCGATGTCATGCACTGGTTCGCCGGCTCCCACACTACTGACGTCGTGGGTATGGGGGGACTGACTCTCTACGATCAGATTACCGATCGTTGTGACCACTCCGATGAACTCATGGGGGACTGGTACTCGTTGGACAACTGGCCGCCGTTGTCCCAGAAGGGGCTCAACCCGGTCATCGACGTCGAGGACCTGTCGATGGTGCTCATGCGCATGGAATCGGGGGTGTACGCCTCTTACCAGCAGTGCCACTATACGCCGGACTACTGGCGCAACTACACCGTCATCGGGACCGAGGGGCGCATCGAGAACTTCGGTGACGGTGAAGGCGGCGTCATTCGGCTGTGGAACACGCGCACCCACTACAACGCCGAGGGGGACGAGACCTTCCCGATCATTGGGGACGCCAATGGCCACGGAGACGCGGACGTGCTCACCGTCACTGAGTTCCTCAACTTCGTGCGCAACGGAACCCGTACCGACACGTCCCCATTGGGAGCCTGGTATGCGGTCGCGGCAGGAATCGAAGCCACCGAGTCCCTGCGGAGCGGGTCGACGCCGAGGATGGTGCCGTCCCTGGATGCGGAACTCGTGGAGTACTTCAACAACAACCAGGTCAAGTAAGGACCACGACCGAAGGACGATCATGGATCGAAGAGGATTCATCGCAGGTGCGGCGCTCGCCACTCTGGCTGTCGCAGGTTGCTCGTCGAGCAAGAAGGAGGCTGGCAGTGGGACCGCCAGCATCGCCCCTGACACCTCGGCGGAACTTGTTCTCGCCTACTGGGACAAGAACCAGACCAGGACCATTAAGGAGAATATCAAGTCGTTCAACAAGAAATATCCGAATGTCAAGGTCACCACGAATCTGGCTGGATATGAGGACTACTGGAAGAAATTGCGCACCCAGGCGCAGGGAAATGAATTGCCCGATGTTTTCTGGATGAACGGTCCCAATATTCAGCTCTATGCCGGCAACGGGATGCTGGCGCCGATCGACAAGGTCACCGATGCCGGTGTCAAGTGGTCGGACTACCCCGAAGCCCTCGTCAAGCTGTACACCTACGACGGCAAGCACTACGGCGTCCCCAAGGACTTCGACACCATTGGTGTCTTTTACAACAAGAAAATCTTCAAGGATGCTGGTGTTGAACTGCCGACCGCTGACTGGACATGGGATGACTTCCATGACAAGGCGAAGAAGATCTCCGACTGGGGCAAGTCGAAGGGGATATACGGCTGTGCGACGACCATCAACGGTGATGGCCAAGGAACGTACTACAACACCATCTTCCAAGCTGGTGGATTCGTCATCAAGGATGACAAGTCAGGATTTGACGATCCGAAGAGCATCGAGGGATTGCAGTGTTGGGCGGATTGGGTCAAGGACGGTTCGGTGGCGTCCCCGAAGGTCATCACCGACACCAAACCCTCTCAGATGTTCAAGAGCGGGAAATCGGCGATGTACTGGTCCGGTGACTGGACCGCCTCGGAACTTGCTGAGGAGTTTAAGGGACACGAGAACGACTATGACGTTATTGTCCTGCCCAAAAAAGACAGGAAGGCCACTGTCATTCACGGCCTGGGATGGGTGGTTTCAGCCAGGTCGGCCAACCAAGCCGCCGCACTGGCCCTCGTCGCCCACATGGGCTCCAAGCAGGCACAGGAGACGGAAGCTCGGAACGGTACCGCCATCCCGGCTTTCCACGGGACCCAGGATCCCTGGGTCAAGGCGTTCCCGCAGTGGAACTGCAAGATGTTCGTTGACGCTGCCACGACGTACGCAGTCACGTACCCGGTTAGCAGAAATACCAGCGTGTGGGCTGATAAAGAGGCTGACTACGTCAACCCGGCATTCTCCGGTGAGATGCCTGTCCCGGAGACGGCGAGGAAGCTCGCGACGTTCATGAATGATGCGCTGGCGAAGGAGAAGGGATGATTCACCCCGGCACGCGGGGCGACACCGCCGTCGCCCCACTCTCGAGCCGGTCAGGACACCGCAAGAAGAAGGACCCGACCAGCGTCGGAGCGTGGCCGGCCCTGTTCATCGGCCCGCTCATGCTCGGCATCGCAGTGTTCTACTACTGGCCGATTTTCGAGAACGTTGTTGCGTCGCTGAAGCAGACGAACGCTTTCGGTGGGAACCCACAGTTCGTCGGATTCGAGAACTATCGGGAACTGTTTGCTAGTCCGGACCTCAGGTCAGCGATCGGCAACACCTTGCTCTACACGGTCATCGTCCTGCTCGGCATTCCACTGTCGGTGGCTGTAGCGGCCATGATCGAGCTGCCCGGCCTGAGGTTCAAGGGGCTGTACCGGATCCTCTACTTCATGCCGTACCTTGCCATGCCGATGGCCGTCGCTCAGGTGTGGAAGATCGTCTACAACGGTCAGTTTGGTCTGCTTAACCAGATTCTTCGGAGCGTGGGGGTCTCCGATCCGCCCTACTGGCTGGTGTCACCTGGATGGGCGTTGTTCGCTGTTGCCCTGTTTGGGTTGTGGGCGTCGATCGGGTTCAACGTGATCATCCTGTCTGCGGGGCTGAAGTCGATCCCGCGGGAGCTGTACGAGGCCGCGTCCATTGACGGTGCCTCTGCCTGGCGACAGTTCCGGATGGTCACGGTGCCGTTGCTGTCCCCGTCGATCTTCTTCCTGACGATCATGACGACGATCGGTGGGTTCCAGTTGTTCGACGCGCTGTACGCGATGATCGGAACGGGGAACCCGGCTGAGCCGAGGACTCGCTCGTTGGTGTCGCTGTTTTACCGACAAGCCTTCGTCAACCATGACCAGGGGCTCGGTGCCGCCGTGGCGATCGTTATCTTTGCTCTCGTCGCCATCGTGACTCTCGCCCAGTTCCTGGGGCAGAAGAGATGGGTGAACTATGTCTGAGGTGAGTACGGGGTCCGAACTCTCCGCTGTAGAGGTGGCGGCCCTTGCCAAGCGGGGCGACACCGTCTCGCAGCGGCGCTTCGTCGGGGTGCACATCCTTCTGCTGCTCGGCGGAGTGCTCATGGTGTTCCCATTCGTGTACCAGATCCTCATGTCCTTGTCGACGAACATGGAGATCCAGTCCGTCCCGCCGAAGCTCATTCCCGACCGCTGGCAGTTCCACAATTACACCGAGGTGTTTACCCGTCTTCCTTTCCTCAAACAGTTTGGGGTGTCGGTGACGATCACGGTGTTGAGAACCGTCGTCCAACTGATTCTGTGCTCGATGGGGGGATATGCCTTCGCGCGAATGAAGTTCGGTGGCAAGTCGGTTCTCTTCGGGTTCGTCCTTGCAATCCTCATGGTGCCCGGGCAGTCGTATCTCATCGGCCAGTACGAGATCATTCGCGAACTGGGATTGTTGGAGACGCCATGGGGCATCGTCCTTCCTGGCTTCTTCTCGGCTTTCGGAGTGTTTCTCATGCGGCAGTCCTTCATGAGCCTGCCGGCCGAGCTGGAGGAGGCCGCAAGGCTCGATGGCTGCAATCCGTGGCAGACGTTTTGGCGAGTCATGGTGCCCGTCGTCAAACCAGGCTTGTTCGCGGTCATGATCACGACCGTGTTGTGGTCCTGGAATGACTTGCTGTGGCCATTGATTGTCACGGCGCGGGAGGAGTCGATGCCGTTGAGCGTTGGCATCGCGACCCTTGCAGGGCAGCACTCGAGCGAGTTCGCGCTCATGATGGCGGCCTCCGTGATGGCCATGGCGCCGATCTTCCTCCTCTTCTTCTCGATGCAACGCAAGGTCATCGAGGGGCTCGCCAGTTCGGGGCTCAAGGGTTGAGCGCGGGTCGCTGGTTGTCGGGGGCTTCTGCCGGCATTGCCAAGACGTTTCCGGGGAAGTGGTTCGAGCGAGCCGATGTGGCTCATGTGGCGACGGATGGCCATGTCCTGACGGTGCCCAGGCGAGGCCTCTTTTTCGTAACGTTCTGCACGTGAGATATGGAGGAGTTGCAGACTAATTGGCGTGAGGACGTACCCGTCCGTCGAATGTCTGGCACATCTCAACGATGCCCCGTTTGCGGCTACGGGAAACGCTCACGGGAGATATCATAACCGCTGTGCTGCTGTGACGATGGTGGCACAGTGGTGTCAACACGAGGAAGTGTGGGGCGCTGCCCCGGAAAGTGAGGCTCGATGAAGGCCTTGGTCAAGACCCGCCCGGAGCCGGGTCTGGAGCTGGTGGAGGTCCCCGACCCGGTCGCTGGCCCCAACGACGTCATCGTCAAGGTGATGCGGACAGGAATCTGTGGCACCGACGTTCACATCGATAAATGGGACGGGTGGGCCGCCAAGACGGTGCACACCCCGCTGGTCCTCGGCCACGAGTTCTGCGGTGAGATTGTTGAACTCGGTTCGGAGGTCAATGATCTGGAGGTCGGACAGTTCGTCTCCGGCGAGGGGCACTATGTCTGCGGACGCTGCCGGGCCTGCCTAGCGGGCAAACGTCACCTGTGCCGCAACACCCAAGGTATTGGATATGCGGTCAACGGTGCCTACTGCCAGTACTTCGTCATGCCGGCTGGCAACGTCTGGGTACATCACATCCCGGACCTTGACCCCGACGTCGCGGCGATCTTTGACCCGTTCGGCAATGCCGTACACACCGCCTTGCAGTTCCCCTGCCTGGCCGAGGATGTCCTCGTTTCAGGTGCTGGGCCGATCGGCATCATGGCGGCCCTGGTCGCTCAGTTCCAAGGGGCGCGCAATGTCGTCGTTACCGACCTGTCCGACGAGAGGCTGGAGCTGGCTCAGCAACTGGGCCTGAAGAACGCCGTCAATGTTTCCCGCGAAGGTTTGGAGACGGTCTGGGACCGATTCGACATGAAGGAGGGGTTTGACATCGGCCTGGAGATGTCCGGGTCGGGGACAGCTTTAACATCCATGATTGACAATATGACTCATGGTGGACGGATTGCGTTGCTGGGAACCCCGAGCACTGACATCACCCTCGACTTTTCCAAGATCATCTTTAACATGATCACAATTCAGGGAGTGACCGGGCGTCAGATCTTCGAAACGTGGTACACCATGGCCTCCCTCATCCGTTCCGGTCTGGACATCTCCGGAATCATCACCGACCGATACCCCATCACGGAATTCCGGGAAGCCTTTGACGTCGCAGGCTCGGGCCACGGCGGCAAGGTTGTCATGAACTGGGAATGCCTCGACTGATAAGCGACTTAGAGGAAGGACAACTATGTACGGACCTATGAAAGACGAACTCAGCGCCAAGATCGCAGCCCTTAAGGAGGAGGGGCTGTATAAAGCTGAAGCCCCGTTGACCAGCCCCCAGTCGGGCAAGATCACCGTCGATGATGGGCGCGAGGTCATTAACCTGTGCGCGAATAATTACCTCGGTTTGGCTGATTCCCCGGTGCTCATTGAGGCTGCCAAGAAGGCTCTCGATGAATGGGGATTTGGGATGGCCTCGGTGCGGTTTATTTGTGGCACCCAGACCCTCCACCAGAAGCTCGAGCGAGCCATCACCGAATTCCTTCACCCCGATGACCCCGACAACTGGGACACCATTCTTTACTCATCCTGCTTTGACGCCAACGGCGGTCTTTTCGAGGTCCTTCTCGGCCCTGACGACGCGATCATTTCCGACGAGCTTAACCATGCCTCGATCATCGATGGGGTCCGGTTGTGCAAGGCCCAGCGCTTCCGTTACCGTAACCAGGACATGGCCGATCTTGAGGCCCAGCTGCAGGCTGCGAAGGACTGCAGGCACATCATGATCGCCACCGACGGCGTTTTCTCGATGGACGGGTTTGTTGCCCCGCTGCCGCAGATCTGTGACCTCGCCGAAAAGTATGGTGCCATGGTTATGGTCGACGACTCCCACGCTGTCGGGTTCGTCGGTGAACACGGCGCCGGGACCCCCGAGCAGTGGGGCGTTCGCGACCGCGTTGACGTCCTTACAGGCACCCTTGGCAAGGCATTGGGCGGTGCCTCAGGCGGCTACACCTGCTCCCATCGGGAAGTCGTCGAGATGCTGCGACAGAATTCGCGGCCCTATCTGTTTTCTAACTCGCTTGCCCCATCGATCGCCGGAGCATCGCTTGCTACCCTTGACTTGCTCAAATCCTCCGGCGACCTGCTCACCAAACTGCGCGAGAATACCGAGTACTTCCGCTCCGAGATGACTCGTCGCGGTTTCGAGATCCCCGAGTCAGATCACCCGATCGTGCCCGTCATGGTGGGTGACGCGGTCAAGGCCGCGAAGATGGCCGACGCCATGCTCGCCAAGGGCATTTATGTTCGCGCCTTCAGCTACCCGGTGGTTCCTAAGGGGAAGGCTCGCATCCGTACCCAGATGTCTGCCGGGCTCACCCGGGAACAGCTCGACAAGGCTATTAAGGCCTTCGAGGAGGCACGCGCGGAAATAGGCTAAACCATTGGCTGGCCGATTATGAGGCCAGCCCCCTTTGTGCTAACCAATCCTTGGCGATGGTGGCTGCGGATGCTTTTTCGTCTCCCTGAAAGCGCTGGTTCATCCCGATGAGATCGTCGGTGGTCAGCGCTTTCGACACCCTGGCCAGTTGGGCACGTGCCTTGTCATCAACCTTCTTACTTAAAAGTGGGACGACGTTTTGCGGCACGATGAGATGCCTGGGGTCGGAGAGGACGACGAGGTGCTGTTCCTTAATCGCTGGGGTCGTTGTGTAGAGGTCAACGAGATCAACCGTCCCCGAGGTCAGTGCCTTAACGGTGAGCGGGCCCGAGGAATCTGATAGGGCGGTGAACTTGACTATGGAGGATGGTACGCCGTACGCCTTCGTCAACCCCTTCGGGCCGTAGGGTCGTTCTTTGAGTTCGGGGTTGCCGCCCACTTTGAGGGAATCTAACGTGGCTAGATCGGTGAGGGAAGTCACCTTGTGGGTGTGTGAGAATTCGGTGGTGACGCACCAGGAATCGGCATCCTGAGCTGCCGAGGGTTCTCCCACCGACATACCGGCGGGCACGGCTTTGCGCAGGGAGGCCATGACGGACTTCTCGTCGGAGGCGGACGATGCCCCCTGGAAGAACTGCAGCAGATTTCCTGAGTACTCCGGGACGAGGTTGACCGAACCGTCTTGAAGGGCCTTGACGTAGACGTCTCGGGCACCGATCTGCATGCGACGTTTGATCGTGATCCCGACCGTCTCGAGACTCTGAGCGTAGACCTCGGCGATGATCTCAGATTCGGTAAAATTCGCCGAACCGACGATCAGGTCTGCGCTACCGGATCCCGAGCCATCCGAATTGAGGGGGTCGTTTGAGGAACATGCTGCCAGACCGGTCAGCAACGCTGTTCCGAGCAGGGTTCGGCGGGTCATGGGCGTTGTGATCATCGGGTGCTCCATTCGATGGGATCACTGCGGGGTGAGGGCCAAGGCGTGTCTGACACCCGGGCCAGTGAGTAAGCGGGTAACGAGGCAGAGCAGCCCGTCAACAACCAGAGCCAGCACGATGATGACGATGGATCCGGCGAGCATCTGTGGGTAGTCGGAGACCGCCAGCCCGTCAAGGATGAAACGGCCAAGACCCCCCATGCCCAAATATGAACATATTGTCGTCGTCGCGATCACCTGCAAGGCCGCCGACCTCAACCCGCCCAAGAGGAGGGGAGTGGCTAGCGGCAACTCGACGCGGCCCAGTACCTGCATCTCTGTCATGCCGCAGGCTCGAGCGCCGTCAGCTACCTCGTCGTCAATGGCGTCTACGCCGGAATAGCTACCGGCCAGCAGGGGTGGAATCGCCAGGATAGCTAGCACGATGGTGGAAGGTACGACGGGATTCTCGATTCCGATCGTTGTCGAGATCGCTAGCAGAGTGAGCAAGCCGAGAGAGGGGAGAGCACGCAAAGCTCCAGAACAAGCCACTGCGATAGTCTTTCCACGACCGGTATGACCGATAGCTAGCCCAGCAGGAATGGCGGTGATGGCGGCGATGGTGAGTGCCAGCAAGGTGTACCAAAGGTGCTCGCCGATGCGGACCCCGATAGATCCGGAACCGGCCCAGTGGGAGGAAGTCGTCAACCAAGTGAGAGCTGCTGCGATGTGGTTCATATCGTCGCTGCCCTCCGCCACGGAGTCAGGAGGCGACCGACGCAGACGATGACGAGATCGAAGATGATCGCCAGTACCAGGGTCCCGATAATTCCTACCCAGATCTCGGTGGGGAAGGAGCGCTGGTAGCCATCGGTGAAGAAGTAACCCAAAGAGGGCACACCGACTAGGGCTCCAACGCTGACTAAGGACAGGGTGGACGCCGAGACCACCCGCATTCCGGCAACGAGCGCGGGAACGGCGAGCGGCAAGGCGACCCGCCAGAACACCTGGGAATCCGAGTGGCCTATGGCGACGGCATCACGGCGTACCGATCGTCCCACCGAATCGAAGGCATCAGTGGCGGTGCGCACCAGCACGGCAATGCCGTACAGGGTCAGCGCGACGACGACGTTGATCGGATCAAGGATCTTCGTTCCGAGGATGAGCGGCAAAAGGACGAACAGTGGCAGAGAAGGGAGGGCGTAGAGGACTGACGCGCCCGGCACAAGAATGCGCCTGGCGGTTCGCGCGCGGTGCGCCCACCATCCCAACGGGACCGACAGTAATAGGCTCAGTAGCACGGGAGTGACGCCTAGCACCGCGTGGTGGCTTGTGAGCTGCCAAATCTGATCCCAGTTCTCGCTAATCCATCGGGTGTTCACGAATTCTCCCGGACGGTTGTCGATGGCTGGTTGGCGAAACGCCCCACGAGTCGACCACCGGCATCAACGATGGTGGGGTGGTCATCATGTCGCTCCATGTGAAGGTTCCGGCGATCGCCACCAATGAAGGAGGAGACGAAGTCGTCAATCGGATGGAGGAGGACGTCGTCGGGTCGCCCTCGTTGCGCGACCTGGGCTTCCCGCCGCAAGACAAGCACCTCGTCGCCGAGCAGGAATGCCTCGTCAACGTCATGGGTGACGAAGACGATCGTCTTTGCTAGATCCGCCTGGATTTGCAGCAGACCCTGCTGTAACTCGGTCCGCACCACCGGGTCGACAGCACCGAAAGGCTCGTCCATGAGGAGGATGTCGGGGTTGGCGGCCAGGGCGCGTGCCACCCCGACTCGTTGTCGCTGCCCGCCTGATAGTTGGGTGGGGTATCGACGCGCCAAGGAAGAATCGAGGCCGACTCTTTCGAGTAAGTCCATCGCTCGGGTACGGGCAGCAGTCCGCGAAACCCCCGAGAGAAGGGGCACAGCGGCGATGTTGTCAACAACAGTGCGGTGGGGGAGCAATCCGCCCGATTGCATGACGTATCCGATCTGGCGGCGCAGCTTGACCGGATTGACGGTGGCGACATCAGTGTCGTCGATGAGTATTCGTCCTTCAGATGGATCAACCATCCGATTGACCATCCGCAGCAGGGTCGTCTTGCCACACCCCGAAGACCCCAGGAGGACCACCAGGTGGTGTGATTCCACTGTCAGTTCGAAGTTGTCGACGGCGACTGTTCCGTCATCGAAACGTTTGCTGACGTGGTCGAAACGGATCATGTGGTCCTTCCTCGCCCGGCGGGGTTAGGGTGTGCTGGGTGAAGCGAGATACCACGCTACCGCTGAGATAGGGCTGTGAGTAGGGCGTTCCCCTCTCGGCAGATATTGCCGATGCAGGGTTGTCACCGGTTCTGGGTATCCTCAACGGCGTGCAGAATGAGATGAGCACTGCGGCGGCAGGTGAGAAGGATTCCTTTGCCGTTGCCGCCACCTCCCTGGCTGTGGCTGAAGACGAACTGGCGCGATCCTCCACCGGAACCGAGTCCTCAGCAGAGGAGGAGTGGTGGAAGGCCGAGGGCATGCCGTGGAACCACAAGCCGGGTCGCTCCGACTACTGGTGCATGGGGTGGATCGGTTTCCTTGGCATCTTCTCCTTGGCGATGCTCCCATTGCGCGGTTGGCTGCTCGGTCTTGATCCGCCCATCCTCATGGGGTTGACCGGGTCTCGTACCGGTGCGGCTGCGACCGGGGCGCTGGCATCAGTGGGGCAGGCTCCGTACTGGCTTTGGTGGCTGTTGTTGGGCTCGATTATGTCGATCAAACTCGACTGGGTCTACTGGTGGGCCGGCAAGCTGTGGGGCCGGGGCATGATCGAGGTCTGGGCTGGACGATCCGAGCGGGCGCATCGCAGGTATGACCAGGCGGAGAAATGGGCTCGCAAGCTTGGCTGGCTGGGAGTGCTCGTCGCCTATGTGCCGATCCCGCTTCCGATCATGCCGGTTGTGTTCGTCTTAACGGGGGCATCTGGGATGAAGGTGAGGTGGTTTATTGCTCTGGACTTCGTCGCCGCGACCATCTGGAATCTAGGATATCTGGGACTGGGCTGGGGAGTGGGCGATCCCATCGTTGACGCCCTCAAGTACTACGCCAAGATTGCTAATTGGGTGGCTATCGCTCTCATCATCGTCATCTTGGCACCCATCTTCGTCAAAAAGAAGCAGAAGGCTTAACCCTCGCGTGACACAGTGGAAGACATGACGATTTTCCGCGCAGTGAACATTCGTGATGACCTCAAGAAGGGCCCTGCCGAGGGGTACCGGGTATTGGTTGATCGGATGTGGCCGCGAGGGGTCAAGAAGGATGACGCTCGACTCGACGAGCGGCGCACCGATCTTGCCCCGTCCTCCCAGCTGCGTACGTGGTGGAACCACGATCCTGAGCGTTTCGACGAGTTCGCAGGCCGCTATGAAGTCGAGCTTGACGAGTCCGGTGCCGCGAAGACATTCCTGGAGGAATGTGCCGGGCGCGATGAGGTGATTTTGCTCTATGGTGCTGGTGATCGCGAGGTCAATCACGCTGTTGTGCTGGAACGCATCCTTACCGAGCTAGCTAACTAAATTGTCGGCGTCCTCGCCCGAATACCCGGATCACTCCTCTCCGAGGGCAGCTCGATAACCGGCCTCGGCCTCGGCATTGAACGCAACGAGGTAAATCGTGTCTACCTTGGTGACGGTCTGTCGGCAGGTCTCGACGGCGATCCGAGTCGCCTCGTCCATCGGGTAGCCGTAGACCCCGGCAGAGATGGTCGGAAAAGCAATGGTTCGCGCGCCGATCTCGTCGGCCACGTGCAGAGAGGTGCGATAGCAGGAGGCGAGCTGGTCAGACTTGTCGATGGTCTTAGCCCATACCGGGCCGACGGTGTGGATGACCCACTTCGCGGGCATCTTTCCGGCAGTGGTGGCTACCGACTGACCGGTGGGCAGACCATCGGTCAGGGTGGTTTCGCGTAGCTTCCGGCATGCCTGTGACAGTTCTGGTCCAGCGGCCCGGTGGATGGCTCCATCAACCCCGCCGCCGCCAGCCAACTGACGGTTTGCCGCGTTGACGACAGCATCGACGTCGAGGGTGGTGATGTCTGCTCGAAGGATCGTGATGTCAGCCATGGCCCCTATTGTGCATGACCCGCGATCACCCTCCGCGGAATCGTCTGGTGTGACCGCGATGCTCGCGCGAGAGTTGGCAAGTAATGCTGTAGCGGTGTCGAGAAGAGGAGTACCCCCATGAGCACCACACGTCCCACGACCACCCGTGCCGTCCACCTGGCCTCGCGCCCGCACGGCGCACCGACCGAGGACAACTTTCGCATTGAGGAGATCAGCCTCCCCGAGCTATCCGACGGTCAAATCCTGGTTGCCAATGACGTCATGTCGGTCGATCCGTACATGCGTGGTCGGATGAACGACGTCAAGTCCTATGTGCCGCCTTTCCACATTGACCGGCCCCTTGACGGGGGTGCCGTCGGTACCGTCATCGAGTCGCGCAGCGAGGATATTCCGGAAGGTAGCCACGTCAGTCACCAGCTCGGGTGGAGAGAGCATGCCGTCCTTAACGCCGGTGATGCACACATCATTGACACCGACATCGCCCCTGCGTCGGCATATCTGAGTGTGCTGGGAATGACTGGGCTCACCGCCTACGCTGGCCTGACTCGTGCCGCCGAGATGAAGGCTGGTGACGCCGTCTTCGTTTCTGGAGCTGCCGGAGCCGTCGGATCGATGGTTGGTCAGCTAGCACGGCTGCTCGGTGCCTCTCGGGTCATTGGTTCGGCTGGCACTGACGCTAAGGTTGCCCGGTTGCGTGAGCTCGGCTTCGACGCCGCTTTCAACTATCACGACGGTCCGAGTACCGAGTTGCTTGGGCAGGCAGCCCCCGATGGCATTGACGTCTACTACGACAACGTTGGTGGCGATCATCTGGAGGCCGCCATTGATCATCTCAACATCGACGGTCGGGTAGCGATGTGTGGGGCGATATCCCAGTACAACTCCGTCGAACCGCCTTGTGCCCCCCGAAATCTCGCATTGGCCATCGGGAAACGCCTCACCCTACGTGGCTTCGTCATCGCTAAGTATGCCGAGGAGGTCCGTCCGGAGTTCCAACAGCGGATGGCCGAGTGGCTGCCGGCCGACGAAATCCACTGGGACGAGACTTTTCGTGACGGCCTCGACGCGGCTCCACAAGCGTTCATCGACATGCTCGACGGCGCCAACACCGGGAAGATGCTAGTCCGGTTGTGAGTTGCGGGGGCCAGCCAACTCGTTAGCACGTTCTGATTGTCAGCCCACGCTGATGGCCGTGACGAATGTCATGGCCAAGTTGTGACATTGAAGGATGGTGGCTCCAGTCTTGTCGATTCGAGACTGGAGCCATGGACAAACCAGCGATAGAGATACGCGATCTCGTCAAGTCGTTCCCCCAAACCGGCAGCCGCGAACGCCTCATTGCCGTCGACCACTTGTCAATGACGATCAACCGCGGAGAGGTCGTGGCCTTCCTCGGGCCTAACGGAGCCGGCAAATCCACGACCGTCGACATGCTTCTTGGCATGACCAGACCCGACAGTGGGAAGGTCAGTGTCCTGGGCTCCGATCCGAGAACAGCCGCACGTACTGGTTGCATCAGCGCCGTCTTTCAAACCGGCGGGCTGCTACCCGACTTCACCGTCGCAGAGACCATGAAGGCCATCGCTGCCGCACACGGGCAGCGTTCGAGGGTCAAGCCCCTCATCGAAAGGTGGGAGTTGGCCCCATTCGCCGGAACCAAGGTCGGCAAATGCTCGGGGGGTCAGCGGCAGCGACTTCGTTTCGCCCTCGCGATGCTGCCTAAACCCGATGTGCTTATCCTCGACGAGCCGACAACCGGCCTGGACGTTGAGGCTCGTCGCCATTTCTGGCAGGTCATGGGTGAGGAGGCCGACGCCGGGCGTACGGTCATTTTCGCCACCCACTACATCGAGGAGGCCGATTCCTTCGCCCGTCGCGTCGTCCTCGTCAGTGGTGGACAGCTCGTCGCGGACGGTCCCATCAATGAGGTTCGCGCCTCGGTGTCCGGATCCATTGTCAGGGCGACCCTCACCGATCCCTCCGGACTGGCCGAGGGTCTGCACACCTTCCCTGGGATTAACGACGTCACCGTCCGGGGCCAGCAACTCATCGTGCACACTAGTCAGCCTGACGACCTGGCTCGTTACCTTCTGGCCCACACCGACGCTCACGGACTGCTCATCTCGACGACGACCCTTGAGGACGCCTTCGTCCGGCTCACAGGCTCCAATGATTCCCGTGACGATGCTGACGACTGGGAGGCAGCAGCATGATCACCTACGCGCTTCTCGACATCCGCAGGTTGCTTCGCAACACCGGCGGCATCATCTTCACCGTACTCATGCCTGCCGGTTTCTACCTCATCTTCGGAGCCACCCAGTCGTACACCGACGCCGCCGTTGCCCACGGAAACGTCAAGGCAACGATCATGGTCTCCATGGCCGTTTACGGGGCCGTCCTGGCCGTCACCACATGGGGATCCCACGCCGCTCTCGAACAGCAGCGCGGATGGGGTCGTCAGCTGGCGCTCACCCCGATGACACCGTTGAAATACGTCTTTTCAAAGGTGCTGGCGATCGAAACTGTGGCTTTGGTTCCGCTGGCGGTCGTGTTCGCCACGGGTGCCATCACCAATGCCCGCGTCGATGGGTTGCGCTGGTTGTGGTCCTTCCTGCTGTGCTGGGTGTGCTCGATGCCCTTCACTTTGTTCGGTCTGGCCGTCGCCTTGCTGGTGCGTGGCGAGGCTGCGACTGGGATCACCTCCTTCTGTACCGTTGCCGTGGCCTTTCTAGGCAATATGTTCATCCCGCTGAATGGATTCATGCTCAAGCTGTCACGATTCACCCCAATGTATGGGCCCGGCCAGCTGACGCGGATGCCGCTCATCGGGCAGCAGATGGTGACGATGCGTGGCGTGATCGACGAGCCGGTGTGGCGTCCTGTCGTCAGTATCATCGCTTGGACGATAATCATGGGGATCGTGGCAGTGCTGGCGGGTAGACGTCGTCAGAACCGCTGAGAGGATCGGAGCAGACGAGAAATCCACATCGGGGACGAAATCGATCAGGACAACACCCCTGGAATGCACGAGGCTAGCAGGAAGGACTCCGCCATGGTAGTAATCGTAGGGGCATCGCATCCGATTCCCTTGCGGCGTCGCAACCGCAACGCCCTCGCTGCTGGTATCTGGCTCGTCTTCCTCGCCTATACCGTAGTGTCCCTTCAGAGCTCGCATTTACCGCCATGGCGCATCGCTTTGGGCTGGGTGGGGCTGACCATCTTCGCGCTGTTCTATCTGACGCTGTTCTGGTGGCATGTTGACGGGCTGGAACTGTGGTACACGAAACGTCAGGTTCGTAGAAGCGCCATCGTGGGTCAGGTTGTGCTCGTGGTCTTGTGCGCCCTGTTGGCCCTTGTCAGCCCCAAGATGGTGGCAAGTGCGCTGGTATACCCGATAGCCTTCGCTGTCTTCCAGATGCCTGAGGTAGCCCTAGAGATCACGCTCGCCATCGAGGTCGTCGGGATAGCTGTGCTGGTGTGGACCGTGCCGGACCTGATGCCGTGGGCGATCAGTTGGGCCATCTCGGTTGCTCTAGTGACGGTGGTGGGGGTCTTGGAGCGGACGGCCTGCCGGGGGCAGTTGGCTTGTCAAGCAGAGCAGGACGTCCTGGCACGTCTGGAGGAACGCGAACAGGTCGCCTCTGATGTCCACGACCTGCTCGGCCAGACGCTCACGGTTATGGCCATGAAGGCTCAGTTGGCGGAACGCCTCATTGGCACCGACCCGGACGCTGCGCGTGCCCAGGCGGTCGAACTGCACGGATTGACGCGCCGTGCTCTGGCGCAGGTGCGAGAACTGGTCAGTGACATGGCCCACATGGGAGTCGATGCTCAACTTGCCGCAGCTCGTACCGCACTCGAGGCTGCCGGTGTTGAGTGTGTGGTCTCCGACACGCGTACCGATGTCCAAGGCGGGTGCCATGGCGAGGGCTCGGAGTTCGACACGGTGCGCGGATGGGTGCTGCGCGAGGCGGTAACGAATGTGGTGCGTCACGCGCAGGCCCATACCTGCTGCGTCGAGATCGATGACGAGATTCTGGTCATCAGCGATAATGGTCGCGGTCGAGGAGGCGCTCCCGAGGGCAACGGTTTAACGGGTATGCGTCGACGGGTTGAGGCAGCCGGGGGAGAGTTGTGGATCGGGCCGGGGGAGCGTGGCCACGGTACCCGGATTGTCGTGACAGGCTGAGGCCATGATCGACAAGACCCCGATCAGACTCGTGCTAGCCGACGACCAGACCCTTGTACGCGGAGCTCTGGCAGCCCTGCTCGGCATGGAGGACGACCTGGAGATCGTCGGCACGTGCGGGCGAGGTGACGAGGTGGTTGGCCTGGTGCAGGATACTTACGCTGACGTGTGTTTGCTCGACATCGAGATGCCTGGTCTTGACGGGATCACGGTCGCCGCCGAGCTGAGGGACCAGGCGCCGTGGTGTCGAATTCTCATCGTGACGACCTTCGGGCGACCGGGATATCTGCGGCGAGCCATGGACGCCGGTGTGGCTGGATTCCTTGTTAAAGACACCCCTGCCGAGGATCTGGCCCAGGTGGTGCGCAAGGTCCACGCCGGAGGTAGGGCCATCGACCCGGCCTTGGCCGCTGAATCCCTCATCGAGGGTCACAATCCCTTGTCAGGCCGGGAACGGGAGATCCTGCGGCTGGCCGAGTCGGGAGCATCGATCTCCCTCATCGCTTCCGAGCTGTGCCTGTCAGTGGGTACGGTGCGTAACCACGTGTCCTCGGCTATTGGCAAGACGGGCGCGGCGAATCGCACTGAGGCGGCTGTCACGGCTCGACGTCGGGGGTGGCTGTGAGGGTCGTCGTTCGTGATGTGGCCCAGATCATTGCTCGTCGGCAGGGATGCAGCCAGCCAACAGTCTGACATCGCCAAGGCTGAGAGTATGACGCAGATTGCCCGCAGCGTTCGAGTCGGTCGCGAATCCCGCTACACGTCTCCCAGTGCTACGGGAAACATCTTTTCGGACGATCGTCGAGTACGCGCTCGATGACGTGGAAAGTACGGTCTTGCGGGCTTCGGGGGTGGGGGATGGAGCGTCCGGTTGACTGGTTACGACCGCAAAGGCCGTCAATGTAATTCGCCCAGGTCCACATTTCGTACCATGACGCTTCCGTTCGTCAACGAGAGATCCCAGTCGAGGTCCCGGTGACTACGACCATCGAGAATCCCCAGTAGGATCCGCATGGTGTCACCGTGCGTGACGAGCACGATTGCCGACAGATGACGAGCTGCTAAGTCGTCCAGCAGGCTGTGACACCGCTCAGCCACATCTGCGAGCGACTCCCCGCCGGCCCATCGCACGTCGGCCGGATGTACCCCCGTTGGCTGGGGGAGAGGTTCGAGCTCATCGGCGGTGTGCCCCTCCATGGCCCCCAGCCCCTGCTCTCGCAGCCGCGGATCCGTCATCACCTGCACTCCCAAAACTCGTGCGATGGGACGGGCCGTTTGCACTGCTCGCTTCTGGTCCGAGGCGATGGTCGGGGTGCCGTGGGGCACCAGATCTGCCACCGTGCGAGCGGCCTGGCGAGCCTGACTTCGTCCGCGCATCGTTAGCCGAACACCCATGGTCTGTCCTTGGATGCGTCCTTGACGATTCCATGTTGACTGTCCGTGCCTGACGATGACGATGCGGCTCACCTTAGGAAGGCTACCGGGGCCGCTCGATAACTCGATCTCGATAAGGTGTGAGGCATGTCGATCACGCCACGCCGCCACGTTGCCGTCGGTCTGCTCTGCCGGGCTGCTGGTCTGGGGCTGGGCATTATCGCCGACCACATCGTGCCTGACCCGCAAACCCACCATCCGGTGGCCGTCTTCGGTGCGGCGGTCGCCCGGCTAGAAAAGACCATGTACGCGGATTCGACGCGACGCGGGACCCTCTTTACTGTCACCTGCTTGACGCCGCTTGCGGTGATCGGAGGCGCCGTTGATCGCCTCACCCGAAACCGACCGGCGCTCCGTATCGCCACCACCGCCTTGGCCACGTGGGCCGTCGTCGGGTCCGCATCTCTGGCTCGCGAAGGCCGGGCGATGGCCGGCCATTTGGCCAATGGCGACCTGGTTGCCGCGCGGAAGCGTCTACCGCACCTGTGTGGGCGTGACCCTGACGCCCTCGACGCCGCCGAGATAGCCCGGGGCGCCGTCGAGTCGATGGCCGAGAACGCCTCCGACGCCGCAGTCGCATCGCTCTGGTGGGGCGCGGTCGCCGGGTTGCCTGGGCTGCTCGTCCACCGCGGGGCCAACACCCTTGACGCCATGATCGGCCACCATAACGACCGCTACGAGCACTTCGGCAAGGTGGCCGCTTACCTCGACGACGTTGTCAACTGGGTGCCAGCTCGGTTCACCGGAGCCTTGGCCGCTGGGTGTGCCTCAACGGTCGGAGGCGATCGGAAAACTACATGGCGAGTGGTGCGGGCCGAGCATGGCCACCATCCCAGTCCCAACGGTGGCTGGTGCGAGTCGGCCTGGGCAGCGGCCCTCGGTGTTCAACTCGGCGGACGTAACGTCTACTACGGCAACCGGGTGGAGTTCCGCCCCTTACTGGGGTCCGGGACCCGTCCCGATGCTGACAAGACGGCCGACGCGGCGCGCCTGGTCACCACGGTCACCACGGCAGCCACCTGGTGTGCTGTCGCAGGGCTGGCCAGTGTGGCCCATGTGCTGTTTTACGGCGGCCTGATTCCGCGCGGTCTTCTGCCGCACAGCACAAGGCGTTGATGACAAGGAGACTCACCATGACCGGAATCCTCGTTGCCGGAACATCGTCGGACGCGGGTAAATCCCTCGTCGTTACCGCCTTGTGCCGGGTCGCCCGACGTCGCGGCGTCGACGTGGTGCCTTTCAAAGCCCAGAACATGTCAAACAACTCGATGGTGTGCGCAGACGGTTCCGAAATCGGCCGAGCCCAGTACCTCCAGGCCACTGCAGCCGGGGTCACACCAACATCTGCCATGAATCCGGTGTTGCTTAAACCGGGCACTGATCGGCGCTCCTTCGTCGTGTTGCGGGGAAAGCCCGGTGGAGTGTTGGAGGCGGGGGAATACACCACCGGACGGCGATACCTGGCCGAGGCCGCATGGGCTGCCTATGACGAGCTTGCCGCGTCCCACGACATGGTGATCTGTGAGGGAGCTGGGTCTCCGGCCGAGATCAACCTGCGCCGAGGCGACTACACGAATATGGGGTTGGCTCGGGCCAAGAACCTGCCGGTCGTGCTTGTCGGTGACATTGACCGCGGCGGGGTTCTGGCAAGTCTCTTTGGCACCTGGGCACTTCTCGACGATGACGACCGGGCTCTGTTGGCCGGTTACATCGTCAACAAGTTCCGTGGTGACGATGCCATCCTCGCTCCCGGGCTTGAGGAGATCACCGATCGTACCGGGATGCCGAGTTTCGGGGTGTTGCCCTGGGTCCCGGGGGTGTGGCTCGATGGCGAGGACGCCTTGGAAGTGGGGCGGTGGCGTCACGAGGGAGACGCCGTCGACCCGTCATCCTTACGGGTTGCGGTGGTGCGGTTCCCGCGCATCTCCAACGCCACCGACGTCGACGCCATGGCTGGCGAGACGGGGGTGGACGTCCAGGTGACGACAAACCCGGATACGTGTCAGGCCGCTGACGTTCTCGTTCTGCCGGGGTCGCGGTCCACAGTGTCCGACTTGGAATGGTTGCGACGCTCGGGCATCGCTGACGTCGTGGCTCGCCGTGCCGAGCAGGGGCGCACCGTGGTGGGCATTTGTGGCGGGTACCAGATGCTGTGCCGGACTATCCTCGACCCCGATGGTCAGGAGACGACTCCAGGAAGTGTCGTCGAAGGGCTTGGACTGCTGCCGGTCGAGGTGGACTTCGCCGCCACGAAGACCCTTGCCTTGTCGCACGGGACATGGCGGGGGATCGAGGTTGGTGGCTATGAAATCCATCACGGCGTCTGTCGTTCGCTTGAGGACGCTGAAGCCTTCCTCGACGGCGTACACGTCGGTCCGGTATGGGGGACGATGTGGCACGGGGCATTCGAGCACGACGAATTCCGTCGCACGTGGCTGGCTGACGCGGCCCGTCACGCTGGTTCATCCTGGCGTCCGCACTCTGACGAGCTGGGTTATCAGGCTCGACGCGAGGCGATGATCGAAACCCTTGCCGACGCGTTAGAGGCTCACGTCGATGTCGATCGGATACTGCACCTGGTGCGTTGATCTGGCGGTTGAGGATTTTCCTACTCGGCGATGAACTCGGCCACCTTGTTCTCAGATGACCTGGTTCAGGCTGTGAGTGTGCAAGAACACCACGGCGGCGACAGAGAACCCGTTATGCGGTGCGGTGATGTGTTCCTCGCTACCGCAGCATTAGGTGTGTGTGGTGTCTCGTCTCGGCTATGCTCGATATGCGATCGAGCGATGAGCAATCCGGTGAGATTCCGGAGCGGTCCCGCCACTGTGAGACACCCCATGCGGTGCAGCCAGACGCTCTGCCCGGTTCCTGCCGAACAAACCGTCAGGCGAGGGTACCTGAGGAGAACCACATGAACGATGCCACGTCACGCACGCTTTTCGGAGTGGGAGTCGGCCCGGGCGACCCGGAACTGGTCACCGTGAAAACCGTACGCATCTTGCGCGAGGCAGACGTGATCCTCGTTCCCTACACCGAGGCCACCACTGATGGTCCGGGGCGTGCCGAGAGCATCATCACAGCTGTCGCCCCCGAGATCGCCGGGCGTATCAGACGCATCCCCTTCTCAATGCGGGAGAGGTCCGGTGTCGGTGAAAAGCGCAAGGCCTCCTGGCAGGTCTCCTCCGACGCCGTGGTTACAGCTTTTGATGAGGGAGCCCGTACCGTCGCCCTTGCCACCGTCGGTGATCCGACTGTTTTCTCTACCTTCACCTATCTGCGTGCCAACGTTGAGGAGAGGCTGCCCGACGTCACCGTCGAGTTGAGCCCTGGCATTACCGCCATGCAGGCCCTGTCGGCTGCATCCGGGCGTCCACTCGTCGAGGGCAAGGAGATCCTGGCCCTCGTCCCGGCTACCGTCGGCATCAGCAAACTTGGGCAGGTCCTCGACCTCGTTGACTCGGTTGCGATCTACAAGGGCGGACGTAAACTCCCCGACGTCGTCGAGCAGTTGCGCAGCCGGGACCGTCAGGCTGTCATCGGCACCGACGTCACCTTGGAATCCGAGCAGATCATCACCCTTGACGAAGTGGCTGACGCGCAGACTCTGCCGTATTTCTCGACCGTCTTGACCACTCCGGAGCGCACCACCACAGGAGGGAAACTGTGAGCGAACCTCAGGCCGCACGGCCCACCCAGCATGTGTCTGAGAAGGCTCTGGAGGATTTAGACCACAACGTCATCGAGCCGCCGCCGGTGCCCCGTCGTGACATCCCCGAAGGAGCCGGCAAGGTCGTTTTCGTTGGAGCCGGACCGGGTGCCCCAGACTTGGTGAGTGTGCGCGGCGCTCGGGTCATTGAAACCGCCGACATCATCATCTGGGCCTCCAGCCTGGTACATCCCGACATGGTTGCCCGTCACAAGGAGGGCGCTGAGCTCATCGACTCCGCCTCTATCCCCTTGGAGGACCTTGAACCTCTCTACACCCGCGCCCGCGACGAGGGCCTGATGGTGGCCAGGGTCCACACCGGTGACCCGTCCATCTACGGGGCTACCGCAGAACAGCGTGACCTGTGTCGTCGTATTGGTATTGACTTCGAGACCATTCCTGGCATCTCTGCTTTCTCGGCTGCCGCTGCACGGATGGACGTCGAGATCACTGTCCCGGAAGTCTCTCAGTCACTCATCCTCACCCGGCTCGAGGGCGGGCGCACACCCATGCCCGACGGTGAGACCGTTGCCTCCTTCGCCCGTCATGGGGCGACTATGGCAATCTACCTGTCAGCGGCCCGTAACAAGGCGCTTCAGGAGGCCTTACTGGAGGGCGGATATCTGCCGGAGACCCCCTGCATCATCGGGTATGCGGTGACCTGGCCCGAGGAGATGATGTTCCGCTGCGACCTGGCTCACCTGTCGGAGACGATGCGTAACCACAAGCTGTGGAAGCATGCGGTCGTCCTCGTGGGCCCGGCGCTGGCAGAGGGGCCGATCTCCACCCGCAGCCACCTCTATCATCCCGGTTTTCGTCACGAGTATCGCGCAGCCGACGCTCAGGCCCACGCTGACCTCAAGGCTCACGGTACCTGCGGCGTCTACCACCGGAACTCCACGAACCCCGACACGAAGGGCAATTCATGATTCGCGTCCACGGATATCTCGGCACTATTAGCGACGCCCTGCGCGAGGAAGTTACCCAGGCTGATCTCGTCGTCGGTGGTCAGCGTCACCTTGATGCCCTCGCTGTCCCCGACGATAAGCGTCAGAAACTTGGACTTATCGGGCCTGCCATTGAGCGGATCCAGTCGCTGCCTGACGACGCCAACGTCGTTGTTATCGCCTCCGGTGACCCGCTGTTTTTCGGTGTGGTTCGCCGGATCCGACAGGCCGGTTTGCGTGTCGAGGTGGTGACGGCTCCGACCTCTTTGCAGGCAGCGTTCGCCGCGGTCGCCCTGCCGTGGGATGACGCCCAGTTTGTCTCCTCCCACTCCAAGGACATCGAAACGGCCGTTCGGCTTGCGAAGATCCATCCCAAGGTTGGCGTGCTGACGGCGCCCAATCGAGGTCTCGCTGAGCTGGTTGATGGGCTTGCAGGTCGCGGCAAGACCTTCGTGCTGGCCGAGAAGATCGGTGAAGAGGGTCAGCGAGTACGCGTTCTGGACGAGGACGCTGCCAAAGCCGTTATCGCCGATGAGGACATCCTTAGCCCCAACGTCGTGCTGGTGCTTGAGCACCACCCGGATTCTCCGGAGGCCCTCGGTATCAACCCCGAGCTCGCTGGTGATGTCAACGTCAACGGTCCCGACGACCCGCAGCCAGGTTCCGACACCAACCCCGACGGTTCCGACCGTGATCCGATCATCGGACAGATCATCAACTCCGACGCTGCCGTAGCCCACGCCGAGGCCATTGACCGCGCTCTCAAGCGTGAGACGAAGAAGTATGTCGGGCCATCGCGCACCGGTCTGGCCGCCGCATGGGGGGAGTGCGATCTCATCGTTTCCCACTTGGCCCTGGGCGCTACTACGCGGATCATTGCCCCACTACTGGAGTCCAAGAAGACTGACCCGGGAGTGGTCGTCGTTGACGAGGCTGGACGCTTCGCCATCCCGTTGGTGGGTGGTCACGTCGGTGGAGCCAACGAACTCTCCCGCACCGTTGCCGAGGCCCTCAGCGGCACCGCCGTTGTCTCCACCGCTACCGACTCCCTCGGTGTACCGGCCCTCGACCAGCTTGGCTGGGCCTACGAGGGTGATGTCGCGGGTGTAACCGGATCGATCATCGCCGGACGTCCGGTGCTCGTCGTCCGCGAGCAGCCTTGGCCGTTGCCCCCGCTACCCCAGAACGTCACCGAGGACGTCGAGACCCCGGCTGCCCGGGTTATCGTTTCCGAGCGGGTTGCAGAGCGCGTCTTCGTCGATCACGGTGACGACCTGCCTACCGTTGTCTTGCATCCGAGCTGTCTAGTCGTTGGGATGGGATGCAACAAGGGCACCGAGGTCGAGTCGCTGCGTCAACTCCTCGTTAAGACTTTGGAGGATAACGGCCTGGCTCTCGGTTCGGTGACCCGCTTGGTGTCCCACGAGGTTAAGGCCGGCGAGCTTGGTTTGGTGAAGCTGGCTAACCAACTCGGTGTGGAATATCGCACTGAGTCCGCCGAGGCTCTGGCCGCCCACGATGTCCCGACACCTTCCGACGTCGTTGCCCGGGAGGTCGGGACGCCGAGCGTCAGTGAGGCCGCGGTGTTGTGCCAGGGGGCCGAGTTGCTGGTACATAAGACCAAAACCTCGGAGGCTACCTGCGCCATCGGCCGCATCCCGGCACGTGGCCATCTGTCGGTGGTTGGGCTCGGACCGGGCTCCCGTGATCTGCTGACTCCGCGCGCCGTCGAGGCCATCCGCAATGCGACTTTCGTTGCCGGCTACGCCCCCTACGTGCGTCAGATACGAGACCTGGTGCGCCCAGGGGCCACAATCCTGGCCACCAAGATGGGCACCGAAGAAGAGCGCACTCAGGCCGCTATCGAGGCCACCCGGGACGGCCGCAATGTAGCTTTCGTGTGTGGTGGCGACCCGGCCATCTACGCGATGGCCTCCCCTACTCTGGAGATGGGTACCGACGGTATCGACGTCGAGATCGTCCCTGGAGTCACCGCTGAGCTCGCCATCTCGGCGATCCTCGGTGCTCCGTTGGGACATGATCACGCCACTATCTCCCTGTCGGACCTGCATACCGACTGGGACCTCATTCTCAAGCGCGTAAAGGCGGCTGCTGAGGGAGACCTCGTCACCACCTTCTATAACCCGCGTTCGCGCACTCGTACCCACCAGCTCCCTGATGCCCTGGCGATCATGGCCGAGCACCGTCCGCCTTCCACCCCGGTGGCCCTGGTCTCCCACGCTGAGCGCCGTCAACAGCAAGTGATCATGTCTACCCTCGAAGAGTTCAAGCCCGAGTGGTGTGGCATGACAACCTTGGTTGTCGTCGGCTCGACGACGACCAAGTACGTCAGCTCCGGTGATGGACGACGTCTCATGGTCACCCCGCGTGACTACCACTGGATGGACGGGCACGTGTGTAGCGAGGCTCGCAAGAATTACACCCACAAGGACTTGCCCAAGGCCGACGAAGAGACTTATCTCTCCAAGCCTCCGGTTCACTCCACTCGCATGTCTGAGCCCATAAACGACACAAAGGATTCGAAATGACCGATCCCCTCACCAGCGGAACTCCGCTGATCATCGCTGCCCACGGCACCCGCGACGAGGCAGGTGTGGCCGAGTGCCGTGCTTTGGCTGAGCGCGTTGCTCGCAAGCTGCCTGGTATCCCGGTGGAACTGGGGTTCGTCGAGCTCGCCGAACCCGGCATCCCCGAGGCCGTCGGTGCCGCCGTCGCCCAGGCCCCAGACAATCCCGAGGGGGCCGGCGGCGACGAGGAGGCAGCCGCTGTCGTCGTGCCACTGATGTTCAACACTGGCGGTCACGTCCGCGAGGATATTCCGGAGGCAATTGACGAGGGCCGCGGGGACGCCCGGGTGATGTATTCCGCCCCGCTGTTGCCGGACGTTCGGATGCGCAAGGCCCTCAACCATCGTCTCACCGAGACCCTTGCCGCTGGTGAAGGATGCGAGGAGTGGAGGCCTCGGGACACGTCGGCAGTGCTCGTGGGGCGTGGCGCCCTAGTGCCTGACGCCAACGCCTCTCACTACACCCTGACGCGAATGTTCTGGGAGGAAAACGACCTGTCGCGGGTCGAGCCTGCTTTCATTCAGGTGACTCGTCCGTCAGTCCCGGAAGCCTTGTCTGCCTTAGCCGCGCAGGGGGCCAACCAGATCGTCGTGCAGGGCAATTTCTTGTTCCCAGGCCTGCTACATGTGTGGATGACCGAACAGGTGGAGGCCTGGCAAGCTAGCCACCCCGGAGTCGAGATCCGTATTGCTCCGGTAATTGGTGACTGTGACGAGGTCGCAGATGTCGTCGTCGATCGTTACCGCGAGCCTCTCGACGAGGTCGGTCTGGGGGAAGGAGCTCCCGTTTATATGTCGGGCCTGAGGTTGCAGGGGCGCAAGGTGCTGGTCGTCGGTGCGGGGCACGTGGCGGAGCGTCGCGTGGTGCGGTTGTTGGAGGCGGGCGCCGACGTGCATGTCGTGGCCCCAAATTCTGGCATCCAGCTTACCCGCATGTTCCGTAAAGGATTGGTGAACCTGGAGCGTCGGGCTTTCCAGACTGAGGATCTTGACGGAGTCTGGTTCGTCCAGGCACTCACGAACGATCCAGAAGTCAATGCCCTGGTGGCCGAAGAGGCCGACAGGCGAGGCATCTTCTGCGTGCGTGGCGATAACAGCCGCAAGGGCAGTGCTTTCACCCCGGCCACCCAGCAGGCTGGCGGCATGACAGTCAGCGTCGTCGGTGACCGCACCCCACGTCGTTCTGCCAGGCTGCGGGATGAGGTGCTGCGAGCCTTGCAAGGCTGATCAATGGGGTCATTCATGACACGGCGTGGGATCGCTCGACCATGACGGGCGCGTCTGGTGGTGCATATCATCGTCGGGTGATTTCCCACGACCTGCATGCCCTGGGCTTCGATGCTCCCGATCTTGACGCTCTTGTCAACTCTGCGGCTGAGGCTGGTGCCGTCGGTGTGGAAGATGTCGGCGGATTTGACTTGCTGGCTGCTTATACTGATCCGTCTGGAGCTCGGCTAGCTCTCATGAAGCAAAAGGGTCACGACGAGATGGAGACGATGGCCTCCCTTGTCGCCCCGACGACGCATCCGGCGGATCTCGTGCGATTCAGCCCAGCGGTGGCGTTAGTCGACATCTATTCCCATGCGGGTCTTGCCTCGATGCTCACCGGGGAGTCTGTCCTCACATTGCCGACAATGAATCGCAGGCACGTGGCGCGGTTCCTGGCCAACGTCGACGATCCGGTCGAGGTGCCGTTGTGTGCCGAGCCTGGCGACGACACCCCTCGTTTTGTTAAGCATCTTCGTGTGGGCGCGGTCGCCAACCAGATGTTGCGGGTTTTTGAATCCGAGGAGGAGTACGGGCGTTCCCACGAGGGATCCTTGGGCGGCGAGCTACAGTTCGCCGCCGGAACCCTGATCAGTCCTTGGCTCATGGAGATTAACGCCGGGCGAGCTACCCGTGGTGAGGCCAGTGCTGTCGCTGAGATGACGATGGTGTGCAAGAAAGTTGAGAAACGCACGAACGTGCTTACCGGGGTGGACTGGTACCGGATCGTGGGTGACACTTCGATTCCCATGACTCTGGCCGTGTCTGCGAACCTTCCTCGTGTGCCGCATGTGGGGTCAGTCGTCACTGGGCAGGTCGTCCCGGTGGTGTCGACGGGAACCTGGGAGGGTGACGCCCTCTGGGGGTGAGCAATGAGAGGGCCTTGTGTTGCGACGCCCCACACCTCATCGTCATGACGGGCTGGTCATGTTTGCAGTGTGGAAACGTCACACTACAACTCACACTTCAAATTTTGCAGTGTCAGTTGCACTGTGAGTTGAAGTGTAGCTTTCTGGGTTGCGGCGTGGGGTTTTTCGATGTGGATCGTGGCGGACGGTTTCCTGTGGCAGGCAGCGGGACCCCTTCGCGGGCGTCCATGTTTCACGTCGAGTGTCGACAGTTGTAGCTGCCTGTTGCATTGACGCCGGAGGTGCGACTTTCGGGCCGGATCCGATCACAGTCGAGATTTAAGCAGCACTGGAGCACCTCGATGAGGGTCTTAGGATGGGGAACACAAGCGCGTTGACGTCACGGGGGACGCCGGCTGAGGGGGAAAGACGGCGAATTGCTGCCCGAACGCGCTGTTTGCGAGGCTTTCGTCAACGAGCATGGCGGATCGTGGATTCTACTATCTGTGCGGTGACAACGCGTCCTGACGCTTTCGCGTCCAGCGGCATGCTCTCACGCAAAGTTTGCATCACGGTAGAGCTTGGCTCGGACGCGATCGGAAGTGGGCACCTCGCGGTTACTGTGTAGCTTTTCGCCCCACGAAGTCGTGGTCTGAGCCGATTCTGTTGTGTGGCTCGGTACGTTGACGGGGCTGTGCGGCATGGAATGAAGGTCCCTGATATCCTCCATGAGTCTGTATGGTGCGGCCCTGATGAGGTCGCAGGAACCCGGTGTGAATCCGGGACTGTTGCGCAGCGGTGACGGTGACGACGTCGGCGAAACCACTGGGAGTGATCCTGGGAAGGGCCGACCGAGGGTGATCCGAAGTCCGAAGACCCCCATGCACGGCGCTGTGTCGTTCGGATCTCGCATCAAGGTCCTCGCACCAAGAAGGAACTGTCATGCCCTCATCGAGGCGATCGGTTGAGCGTGACCGCAGGTTACCGGTGGCGCCGTTGCTGCTGGTCCTCGTGGTGCTCATCGTCGTCAGTGCCGTCATCTCGTTGGCCATCGGATCCGAACCACTGCCGCTGCGTGGAGTCCTTGACACCGTGGGCGCTCGGGTGACCGGTCAACCGGGACCCGATCCGACAATCGACGTCATCGTCTGGGACCTGCGTGCCCCGAGGGCTCTGCTGGCGGTCATCGTTGGCGCCGGTCTTGCCCTGGCCGGAAGTGGCATGCAGACCTTGGTGCGGAACCCGCTGGCTGACCCCTACCTGCTAGGTGTATCGGCTGGCGCAAGTGTGGGAGCAACCGCAGTCATCGCTTTGGGGATGTTCACTTCGTGGGGAACTCACCGACTCACTCTTGGTGCCCTTGTAGGGGCCTTGGCAGCAGCTGCACTGGTCTATCTCATTTCCATGGCGCAAGGAGGCATGACGCCGCTTCGGTTGGTGCTATCGGGCGTGGTGTTGTCCTCGGCGTTCTCGGCGTTGGCGAGTTTCCTCGTCTTCCGGAGTCCCGACCCGCGTGCGGCACAGTCGGTGCTGTTTTGGATGCTGGGGTCAGTTGCGGGTGCCACCTGGGACAGCCTGTGGGTGGCGGCCCTTGTCACTGTTGTTATCGCCGTGCTCATGATCGCGTTCTCCGGGTGGTTAGATGCTCTGGCGGCCGGCACCGACGTTGCCCGTTCCCTGGGCATACCTGACACGCGCGTCCGCAAGGCGCTGTTCGTCGGTAATTCAGTGCTCGTCGGGGTGCTCGTGGCCGTTTCCGGCGGCATCGGGTTCGTGGGGCTTGTCATCCCCCACATGGCTCGATTGCTCGTGGGAGCCAGTCATAGGTCGATGCTCCCAATCGCCGCCGGCGTGGGCAGCTTGTTCCTGTTGTGGGTGGACGTCGGTGCGCGAGTCATTGCGGCTCCGCAAGAAGTGCCCCTCGGCGTCGTAACCGGATTCATTGGTGCGCCCATCTTCCTGTACCTCATGGGTCGCAGCGAATACCGATTCTCGAGTGAATCATGACGTGTCTTGACGTTCGCAATGTGCAGTGCCGGATCGGTGATCGCGTCATCGTCGACGACGTGAGCTTCACGGCGGAAGCGGGACAACTCACTGCCATCGTCGGGGTCAATGGTGTGGGTAAGTCCACGCTGTTGCGATCCATCGCCGGCGTCAGGAAGGTCAATGCCGGGGATGTCCTGCTCGACGGGAAATCCGTGAACCAGTACACCCCCATGCAGCGGGCTCGGCTCATGGCGTTCGTTGGGCAGGAGGAGTCTCCCTCCCCGGATCTCCTGCTGGGAGAGATGGTGGCGCTGGGACGCACGCCGCACCGCAAGCCGTGGCAGGTGGGGCAGCGTTCCGAGCGCGCGATCATTCGTGACGCTTTGGCTTTGGTCGGGTTGGATCATTTGATCGATCGTCGGTGTGACCATTTGTCGGGCGGTGAACGGCGACGTGCCGTCATCGCGCGTGGGCTGGCCCAAGGGGCCGATCTCATCCTGTTGGACGAACCGACCAATCACCTCGACGTTCGGCACCAGTTGCAGTTGTTGGAGACGCTGCGTGCCAGTGGGCGGACGGTCGTGGCCACCATCCACGATCTAAGCATGGCCGCTTCGCACTTCGATCGCGTGGTCGTCCTGGCCGACGGTGGGGTTCTTGCCACGGGACCCGCCGAGGAGGCGCTCAGCCCGTCTAACGTGGCGACGGCTTTCCATGTCATTGCGCATCATGTCACCACCCCTGAAGGCAGCCGGGAACTCGTCTGTACCGCAGCGCTGCCCGAGCCCTCTAGAAAGGAAATCTGAAATGTCTATTCCTCGCTTGCCCATCGCCGTGGTCGCGTGCCTAACCATGGCTCTTGCCGGATGCAGCAGTGGATCCACCTCCAAGGGTGACGACGCCAAGAGCTCATCCGAAGTTACCTTGACCAACTGTGGAAACAAGGTGACGTATCCCAAGGTTGCCCAGCGTCTCTATGTCAATGACGGCAACATCATCGCCATGGCTCTCAGCGCGGGGGCCGCTAAGCAGATCGCTGCTGTAAGTTCACTGGGTGATGACAAAACGATTCTTGCTGCCAAGTACGGCTCGCATGTCATCGACAACCTGCATGAGGCCGTCAAGGGGTATCCGACGCTGGAATCGATCATCGCCAACAAGCCCGATGTCGTTGTCGCGGGCTGGAATTATGGGTTCTCCGAAGAGGGCAATCTGACCCCGGACAAGCTCCATGAGCGGGGCATTGGCAGTTATCTGCTCAGCGAATCCTGTCGGCAGAAGGGCAGTGAGAAGGCCCGTGGTGTCATGCAGCCGTGGGACGCCGTTCGCACAGATCTGAGTAACCTGGCTAAGCTCACCGGCAATGAACCGACCGGGAAGAAGGCGGTCAAGGACCTCGACGACCGGCTTGACGCTCTTAACAAGGCTCCGAAGGCTGCGAAAACCCCTGTGGTTTTGCTGTTCGACTCAGCCAAGGACACCGTCCTCACTAGCGGAAATAAGGGCGGACCGCAGGCCATCATCAATGCTGCGGGTGGACAGAATGCAGCCCACGATGTCAACGATACGTGGGTAAGGATCAGCTGGGAGAAAGTGGCGACACTCAAGCCCGACGCCATCGCCTTCGTTGATTACGATGCCCAGCCCTACTCCGAGAAGGTAAAGATCCTGCAATCCAACCCGGCGACCAAAAATCTTGCTGCAGTGCAGAAGAAGCGCTTCCTGAACCTTCCCTACGCCATGTGGACCTCTGGCCCTCTCAACATTGATGCTGCTGAGCACCTGCGGGTCAGCTTGGAGAAGTGGGGGTTGGAGCCTAAGTCGTCGATCAAGCCGCAACTCACCATTCCTGCATCCGTGCCGGGGCACGAGGGCTGAGGGATCGGGGCCGTCCTGATGAGGCTCCGGTTGGTCTCGTGCGGCGCCGACCAGGCCTATGTGGCCGAGTCTCGTCTCATCGCGACCACAGTGACGAGACGGGAAGCGATTCGAGCCGATCGCCGGCTTTTTGTCCCGTGCTGGTTGTCAAGACGATACCGGCAAGGAATTCGTCACCAAGCCGATCTCGAAGAGCCTTGAGGTGCTGGAAGTGCCGGGCGGTGGCCGCAACAGCAGACTTCACTTCTACCGCGATAATGCCTGTCGGAGTCTCCACGATGATGTCTACTTCGGCACCTTGGCGATCCCGATAATGGAAAAGTTTAAAGGGTGTTGCCGACCATCCTTGTTGCCGCAGCAACTCACAAACCACGAACTGTTCGAGTAGAGGACCAAGGTGGTCGGCACCCTGCATCGAGCTCAGGTGGGCGGCGTCCATATTTGACAGTGCGGCGTTGAGCCCCGTGTCGGTGAGGAACACTTTGGGACGCTGGATCTGTCGTTTCGTGAGATTGCGGGACCACGCCGGCAAACGGTGGATAAGGAACAAGGATTCCAAGAGATCTGAATAGCGAACCACGGTCCCGCGTGTCACCTTGAGTTTCTGCGCAAGCCTGTCCTGGACCAGCTCGGCCCCGGGGGCAGCCGCCAGCAGTTGGAGTAACTGGCCAAGGATGGGGATTCGGGTCTGTGCCATGTCGGAGGCATCTCGCTGGACCAGTCTGTTGGCGTAGTCCTTGAGCCATGCGGTTCGTACGCGAGGTGACATGGACTGAACGAGTGGGTATCCCCCGACTGTGAGGCGCGTGATGACGTCTGAACGGTCGGCTTCTGGGGCCGTTCTTCGGTCCGGGCTGAGCAACCAACTGACCCAATCCTCCTTATGCCCTTCTAACTCTCCTTGGCTAAATGGATGTAGCCGGGCGGTCATGGCGCGTCCGGCCAAAGAATCCTGGGCGCCGGGAAGTCTCAGCAGGTTTGCTGAGCCAGTGAGTACGAAGCGACCGGGGCGACGGTCGTTATCCACGACGGCCTTGAGCGGAAGGATGAGCTCTGGGCAACGTTGGATCTCGTCAATCACGAGACGCCCCTCTTTGGCCGAGCTAAGGAAGCCCGCCGGATCGTCATGGGCGAACGTGCGGGTTAGGTCATCGTCCATGGTGGTGAATGTGGTGTTGGCGTTGTCGATCATGCCTGTCAATGTCGATTTGCCGACCTGTCGAGCGCCTTCGATGACCACGATTGGTGAGATGTCCAGTAACTCTTGCACCCAAGCTGTGATGTTGCGCTGTAACAGCTGCATGCTAAGACAGTAGCAGTTTGCTACCGCTGAATCAGCAAAACGCCGTGCCTAGAATGACGATTCGCTGTCCTGGAAAGAGCGGTTTGCTGCCGTCAGCGATGACTATTGGTCAACTCGTCGGTCGATGCGATGGCGTTAACGGCGGCCACTGCGATCGCTGATCCACCGCGGCGTCCCAGCAAGGTGAGGTACTCCAAGCCCAGTTTTGAGTCGACGAGGGCCTGCTTGGACTCTGCTGCACCGACGAACCCGACCGGGATACCAACGACGGCTGCTGGGCGAGCGCCGGTCTCTTCGCACACCTCAAGCACTCGAAACAGCGCGGTGGGGGCATTGCCGATAGCGACAATGGCTCCGTCGAGTTTGCCTTCCTCGGTCCACAAGTCCACCGCGGCGCAGGTCTTCGTCATATCTTTCGCCTGAGCGATATCGGCCAAGCGAGGGTCTTTGATGTAGCAGATCGTTTCGTTGTCGCGAGGCAGTCGGGATCGGATAATGCCGGTGGCCGTCATGGAGGAATCACACAGAATTGGTGCACCGTCACCTAAAGCCCTGCGAGCTGCCGTCACTACTGCCGGGGTAAAAGCGATGTCATCGGCGATGGCCGGATCGGCAGCGGCGTGGATCATGCGGACGACAACCCCCTCAACGTCGGTGGGGAAGCGATCCAGGTTCGCCTCAGAGCGAATGATACGGAAGGACTCGCGGTAAATGTCGGATCCGTTGTTGACGTATTCGTGGGCCACGATGCTGCTCCTGACGACGGCGAAGACTTGTGGTGGTGATTGTTTGGAAGCGTAACACCGGACCATTGTGCTGTAACGGGTGCGCAACCAAGCTTAGGCAACCCTCGGATACAACTTTAGGAGCGGCTGTGTTTAACTGGTTAACGTACAACTCGAGAATGTCCTGATGACGTGGTTGAAGCCGGGAGGTGCCGGCACGGACGCGCCACTGTGAACGACCCTATGCGGTTCGAAAGTCAGATCTGCCATGCACGTCAGGCCTTTCCAGGACGGGACGCGAATCCCGAGAAAGGAGATGACACCCCATGCATATCGCTGAGGGGGTTCTCTCGCCGGCTCAATGTGCGGTTTGGTATGCCGCAGCTGCACCGTTCGTCGTTCATGGCGGATACCGGGTCGTTAAAGAGGTCAAGGAGCACCCTGAAAACAAGCTTCTGCTAGCTACCGCGGGCGCTTTCACCTTTGTGCTCTCGGCTATCAAACTGCCCAGCGTTACGGGATCGTCCTCGCACCCCACCGGAACAGGAGTTGGGGCGGCACTGTTCAAACCGCCTGTCATGGCCTTCCTGGGGATGATCGTGCTCATCTTCCAGGCCCTGCTCCTGGCCCACGGGGGAATTTCCACCCTGGGAGCCAATACTTTCTCGATGGCTATCGCGGGACCGTGGGCTGGGTACGCCTTTTACAAGCTCACCAAGAAACTTCGCGGGCCTAACGCGTTAGCGATCTTCCTGTGTATGGTCTTCTCCGACTTCATCACCTACGTCGTGACTAGCTTCCAGCTGGCTTTTGCCTTCCCGGATGCAACCGGTGGCTTCTGGGGAGCTGTCGGTAAGTTCCTCGGCATCTTCGCCATAACCCAAGTTCCGCTGGCTCTCATAGAGGGTCTCGTCGGCATCCTGTTGTTCCGTTTCCTTGCCAAGGTCGCCGCCCCGCAGCTCAAACAGCTCGGCGTCCTCGATGACAACCCGGAGGTGGCTCATGCCTGAGAATACTGTTGCTAAGGCCCATCGGGACAGCTCCCTGACTAGCAAGAGTAAGTGGGTAACCCCCGTCATCATCGTCCTCGTGGTTGGCCTTTTCATCATCAGCATGGTCCTGGGTGCCAAGAAGACTAGCGGCGGCGAGGAAGGCTTCGGGGGAACTGACGACGCTGCCGCCGAGGCCGCTGAGAAGGCCGGCGCCAAGAAGTGGATCAAACCGATCTTCGAGCCGAATTCCTCTGAAGTCGAGTCCGGTCTCTTCGCTCTCCAGGCAGCTTTGGGTGCTGGCATAGTTGGATATGCCTTGGGTCGCATGAGTGGCCGTACGAAGGGTCGTGAGGAGGCTGAGCGCGCCTCCGACCTCAACAGTGTCGACGACGTGCCGCAGGCCGCCGTCACCTCTTCGGAGGACACGTCGACTTCGAAGTCATGACAATTACCTCTCTCGACGACGCCGCCTGGGATTCCCCCTGGCGGCGTCGCCCGGTCGGGGAAAAAGTCGCCCTATCGACGGCCCTGCTCCTGACTGCCCTGTGCACTCCGTCAATGGAGGCTTCGCGGTGGGTGAGGTCGGTGGTAGGTTCTGGTATTTGGCCCGGGGCGCTGTTGGCTGGGATCGTCAGTGTGATCGTCGTCCTGGGGCCAGCCCGCATTGCTGGACGGGTACTGTGGCAGGCAGTTGTCGCCCCGCTCGTCTTTCTCGTCATCGGCGGCATCTCCGTTCTCGTCAGCCTTGGATCCACCCCGGTTGGAACGGTTTGGTGGCATGCCGGGGCGTTTAGCATCGGACCTGTTTCCAGCGCCCAGGCGATGTCCCTGATCGAACACGGCGTATGCGGCACCCTCGCCCTCATGGTGCTGGCGGTCACCACGCCGATGGTTGATCTCCTAACCTGGCTTCGGAAATTCCACATCCCTGATCCGTTGTTGGAAATCGCCTCTTTGACCTACCGACTCATCTTCGTGCTACTCGATACCGTTGTCACAGCCAGCGAGGCCCAGCACGCCCGCCTTGGCGATACCCCGGCCGGACGATTCGGCGGGTTCAATCGGCGCATGAACAACACGGCCGCTCTGCTGGGATCAGTCGGAATCCGGGCATGGGCGAGGGCTAACCGTCTCAACGATGGACTCGTTAATCGCGGCTTCGAGGCCGCGCTGGCCACCTTGCCCATCAAACGCACCGGTTCGGTGCGATACAAGATCATCGTCGTCATCGTCATCGCTGTCCTGTGGGTGATCAGTTGGACGACGACCGGAAGGATTTTCAGATGAGTGCCAAGGTCCTGCTGTCGACCGAGCACCTGTACGCCACCCACCCGGGCCGTCCTATGGTACTGACCGACGTTAATGTCTCCTTTCGCGCCGGGGTTCGCGTAGCGATCCTGGGAGCTAATGGATCCGGTAAGACGACCCTCATGCGCTGCCTGTCCGGTTCCCTCAAACCCGCCAAGGGTCACGTCAAGAGGGGCGACATCGTTGTCAGCTACGGGCGCGCTCAACTTCGTGAGCACCGTCGAGCCGTCCAGCTTGTGCTGCAAGACCCTGACGACCAGCTCTTTAGCGCCGATGTCAGCCAGGATGTCTCCTTCGGCCCCATGAATATGGGCCTCAAAGTTGACGAGGTGCGTGACCGGGTCTCCGAGTCCCTAGAACTGCTCGGGGCCAGTCATCTGGCTGAGCGTGCCACGTATCAACTGTCCTATGGTGAGCGCAAGAGGGTCGCGGTTGCCGGTGCCGTGGCCATGCGCCCGGATCTGCTGCTCCTTGATGAGCCCACCGCCGGACTTGACCCGGTTGGAGTCACCCAGATGTTGGAGGCCCTGGATCGGCTGCGCGATCATGGAACAACGGTGGCGATGGCTACCCACGACGTCGACCTGGCTCTGGCGTGGGCGCAGGAGGCCCTTGTCGTTGTCGACGGTCAGGTGCACCAAGGACCGATCGGCGAGTTACTTGCCGATGCCGACACCGTGGGACGGGCACACCTGCACCTTCCGTGGCCCCTCGAGCTCGCCCGGCGCCTCGGTGTTCGGGACCTTCCCAGGACGATGGACGACGTCGTGGCGATGCTGTCCGACAATCCCTCGCCAGCTCCCTCGAATTGATGGTTAAAGTGCTGCGCAGCGATCTTGGCAGTCCGGGCGCAGCGGTGGTTCGATGGACCCCATGAACAGGTCATCGTCGAGTGCTGCGCTGCTTGTCGGCGCCGTCGCCGTGCCGATCGCCGTGTGTGCGGTGTTGAGCGCCCTCATTGACGTCTTCGTCGCTCCGGCAGCGGCCCTCGTGCTCGTCCTCGTCATTGTCATCGTTTGTCTGAGAGGGTCGTGGTTGGTCGACGCCCTCGTTATCGTCGTTAGTGCCATCGGCTTCGATTTCTTCCTCACCTACCCCTACCGGAGCATGAAGATCGCCTCGCGTCCCGACATCGAGGTGACGATTGTGCTCTTCGTCGTTGGTGCCGCGATCGCAGGCATTTCGCGGTGGGCACTGACGGCCTCAGATTTGGCTGAGCGACGACAGGGATATGTCACCTACGCTCTGGACGCGAGGTCGGGAGACATGAGTCGTGACGAGGTTGCTCAGCGTCTGGCCGGTCTGGTCGGGGCTGAGGCCGGAGCTTGGGTGGACGGAGCTCCACCTTCCGGGGAAGCTGTCATTCAGGACGCCACCGTCATGCGCACCGACGTCGGTCTGGAGGATCCCTCTCGGGTGGGATTCCCAACCGATCGCTTCATCTGTTTCCCCGCGGCCGGTGGTTACATCCGTATCTCGGCGGCATCGCGCCACGTGCGTCCCACCGCCGAGCAGATGCGGGCTGCCTGCTTACTCGCTTCCCAGATCAGCTGAGTCCGCAGTGGGGGTAGCCGGGCATGTCACTCAGTGCGTTGCCAGGTCCACGCCACGACGGTGCGGGCTGGCTTCCAGCCGTGTAACCGACCGATGACATCGGCGGTTTCGACTCCGAACCTGATGAGATCACCGCCTAGGTCACAGTGCAGGGTCTCCACTAGCATTTCGGCCTCCATAGTGACACCGTGAACGACGAGCCGACCGCCGATGGGAAGTCGTGGCCGGCACTGATTCACCAGGGCCTTGGTGGCTCCACCGCCGATGAACACTGCGTCGGGGTCAGGAAGCCCCTCGGGCAGTCCCTTTGCCAGATCGGCGTCGATCACGTCGAACTGGCCCGGAAGGGTGAGTTCGGACGCGTTAGTACGTGCGTTGGCGGCCCGCTCAGCCTTGCGTTCCAGCCCGATCGCCCGACAGGTTGGGTCAGTGCGGCACCATTCCACCGCGATTGACCCGGCTCCGGTACCGAGGTCCCATAACAGTTGACCAGGCATGGGCCGCAGGGCTGCCAGCGCAACGGCTCGTACCGCGTGCTTGGTGATGAGCCCGTCGTGGGCGAAGTGCTCCTCGGCCAGGCCGGGGGTACGTCCGAGGAGAGAGGTATCAGGATCGTGGGTCATGGGTGAAGCCTAGGCCAGTGCGCAAGCTGGCCCCCGGATCCGGGCCAACGCGGGGTGGGGGAGCCAAAGCCCGTGTGACACAATCAAGGGGACTCGCGGGGAGGAATTCGGTGCGAATCCGGAGCGGTCCCGCCACTGTGAGCGTCCCAGCGCAAGCCAGGTCTATCCCGTAAGTCAAGTCGCAGAAACGCCGCGGTACCAAGGGCGCGGACCCGAAGGAGGTCATCCATGCCGCACGCGCGCACTAGTGCCGAACCCGACGACGGACTGTCCACGAGGCAGCGGCGATTACGCCCGGTGCTGGTGGTTAACACCGGTGAGGGTAAGGGGAAAACGACGGCGGCCATGGGAACCGCCCTGCGTGCCTGGCATCAGGGATGGCGAGTTGGGGTCTTTCAGTTCGTGAAGTCCGGGCGCTGGCACGTCGGTGAGGAAGATGCTCTTCGGGCGCTCGGACAGTTGCATGAGGAGATCGGCGTCGGAGGGCCGGTCACCTGGGAGGTGATGGGTACCGGGTGGTCTTGGACACGATCCTTTGATGCTGCGGAGAACCCTGAGGCGGCCGCCCGGGAAGGATGGCGCCACGTGTCTGATCTGTTGGCGCACGAGGCCCTCGACTTCTACCTCCTTGACGAATTCACCTACCCAATGGACTGGGGATGGCTCGGCGTCGATGAGGTCGTCGAGACTTTGGTCAATCGCCCGGGAACTCAGCACGTCGTCATTACCGGACGTCGAGCACCGGATGCGCTTGTCGAGGTGGCCGATATCGTCACCGAGATGACGAAGATCAAACACCCGTTTGACGTTGGCCAGCGCGGCCAGGCGGGAATCGAGTGGTGATGCGCCTTCCACGAATTCTTATTGCCGCCCCGGCATCGGGTGGTGGCAAAACAACTGTTGCTACCGGTCTCATGGCAGCTCTTCGCGCCAGTGGCCGGACGGTGGCGCCTTTCAAGGTCGGACCGGACTACATCGACCCCGGATACCACTCGATGGCGAGTGGACGTCCCGGTCGCAACCTCGACTCCGTGATGTGCGGTGACGAGCTCATGGCCCCTCTGCTAGCCCACGGTTTCGTCACCCCTGATCCGGCCGATGTTGCGGTTATTGAGGGGGTTATGGGACTGTTCGACGGCCAGCTTGGGACTGGTCGTGGCTCCAGCGCCGAGATCGCCACGACGACCCGAACTCCGGTTGTCGTGGTCGTTGACACCGCGCATGCTTCGCTCACCCATGCCGCCGTCGTGGCCGGTTTGGCGACGTTCGATCCTGACGTCACCGTTGCGGGGACGATTCTTAACCGGGTGGCCTCACCCCGTCACGGTGCCGAAGTCGCTCGGGGCTTAGCCCGACTGGGCATCCCGGTGCTCGGTCAGATTCCGCGTACCGAGTCGATCTTTGTGCCGTCGCGCCACCTCGGTCTGGTGCCAGCGGGGGAATGGCAAGACTCCGCGACCAAGGTTGCCGGGCTGGGGGACCTCATTGCCGAATACGTCGATCTTGACGCTGTCATGGATTTGGCTGCCACTGCCCCCGACCTCGATGTCGAGCCGTGGGATCCCGCCGCTACCCTGGAATCCGCCGGCTGGCAAGGCCATCCATTCGGTGAGTCGCCGCTTGTGGGTATGTTCGCCGGACGGGCCTTCACCTTCCGGTACCCCGAGACCACCGAGATGCTGATAGCGGCAGGGTTCCGGGTCGTCGACGTTGATCCCCTTACGGATAGGCGCCTTCCTGACGGCATCCAAGGACTGTATTTGGGAGGCGGCTTTCCTCAGATGCATGCCACCGATTTGGAAACCAACTCGGAGCTGGCGGACGACGTACGGTCCCACGCTGAGGCCGGGATGCCGATTGTCGCCGAGTGCGCCGGGTTGTTGTATCTGTGCCGTCACCTTGACGGGCACGAGATGGCTGGCGTGCTGCCGATGGATGCGGCCATGGCAAAGCGGCTCACGATGGGGTACCGCGTCGCTACACGTGACTCCATCAGTGTCGTTGGCCACGAATTTCACCGCACCACGACGACTCCGCTGGCCGACCTCGACCCGGCGTGGCACATCACGATGCCCGACGGCACCGACCGCGCCGAGGGGGCTTTGGGAGATCCGGCGGGGCTGGGCCGACCCACGATTCAGGCGTCCTACCTGCACCTGCACTGGGCCGGCCAGCCCACCCAAGCAGCGTGGTTTGCCAGCGAGGTGACAAAGTTCCACGAGGGTCGAGGTGATCAAGTCGTTGAGCCTGATCTCAACCATCACGGGGATCGTGACATCGCCGACGGTTTGGTCGACCTGGCCGTCAACGTGCGCGTGAGTGAGCCGCCGCAGTGGCTTCGCGACGCCATCATCTCCACCGAGCATGACTGGGCCCGTTACCCCGACGCCACGCCGGGTCGCGAGGCCCTGGCGGCCATGCACGGGGTGCCTACCGACATGGTGCTGCCCACCGCGGGTGCTGCAGAGGCTTTCCCGCTGGTCGCTACCCTCGAACCTCGTCACGCAATCGTCGTCCACCCCCAGTTCACCGAGCCCGAAGCTGCTCTGAGAGCGGCCGGGATTAGCGTCGGTCGGCACATCCTTAACGTGTCCGATGGGTTCGCCCTCGACCCGGATCTCGTCCCCGACGATGCCGACCTCGTCGTCGTCGGGAACCCGACGAATCCCACTGGCAGACTGCACCCGGCTACCGACCTGCTGGCTCTGCGCCGCCCCGGAAGGATCCTCGTCGTGGACGAGGCCTTCATGGACGCCACCGATGAGTCCCATTCCCTTATTGGAAGCGATATGGACGACCTCCTCGTCCTGCGCTCCCTGACAAAAACCTACGGTCTGGCTGGAATCCGGGCCGGATATGTCGTCGGTGATTCACAGCTCGTCGCACAGTTGGCAGCTCACCAGACCCCATGGTCGGTGTCGACTCCAGCAATTGCAGCCATGATCGCGTGTACCTGCGAAGAGGCTAGACGTTTTCGGACCCAGTTACGCGACGACATCCCAGCTGCCCGCGCCAACCTCGTCGACAAGCTTAAAGGCCTCGGGCTGAGCGTCGTTGACTCCGAGGCTCCCTTTGTTTTGGTCAACACATCGTCTCTCAGCGGGGATTCGATACGCCAGCCCCTTGCCGAGCGTGGTTTCGCTGTGAGGCGGGGGGAGACGTTCCCCGGGCTCGGGCCTACCTGGATCAGACTCGCAGTCCGTGACTCGAATATTCATGCCGAGCTCGCTCGAGCTATCTCCGATCTGACAGCACACCGCAACTAAGGAATATCAATGATCTACTCCGCAGACCTCGTTCCCGGCACCGTCACTCTCGTCGGAGGTGGCCCTGGTGATCCCGGATTGCTGACCGTCGCGGGATTTGAGGCGGTTCGCCAGGCCAACGTCATACTTTACGACCGGCTCGCTCCAACCGCCGTCATGGATGAGAATCCCCAGGCCGAGAGGATCCCGGTCGGTAAGGTGCCGCGCGGGCCTTACGTCCCCCAGGAGCGCACCAACGAACTGCTTATCGAGCACGCCAAGGCTGGGCGTAAGGTGGTGCGCCTCAAAGGCGGCGATTCCTTCGTTTTTGGTCGCGGTGGCGAGGAGTGGCAGGCCTGCGCTGCTGCTGGCGTTCCGGTGCGCATCATCCCCGGCGTCACTTCATGCGTAGCCGGTCCCGAGCTCATGGGGGTTCCGCTGACACATCGTCATATGGTGCAGGGATTTACCGTCGTTTCGGGTCACGTCGCCCCTGGCGATACTCGGTCCGAATTGGACTGGGCCCAGATCGCCAAGACAGGCACTACCCTGGTGATTCTCATGGGAGTGGCCCACATTGGCGACATCGCTACCCGCCTCATGGACGGCGGGTTGGCCGGCGACACACCGGTCGCCATTATTGCTGATGCCTCACTGCCCACCCAGCGTTCTCTGACGACGACCCTCGAGAAGGCAGCCGAAGACATGGCGGAAGCCGAGATCAACCCGCCGGCCATCACCGTCGTCGGCGATGTCGCCGGGCTTGACCTCGACGGGACCCAGGCCCACGTCCCGTCTGATCACTGAAAATAGTGCTCCGTGAGGGATTACTGCTCAATCACGGTGGCGATGTGGTTTCCTGTCCACTGCACTGCGTCGTCAACGGTGCTGAGCTCATCCCCCCAGCCGGGCGCCGGACCACGTGAGACCATGACGACCTGGACGTCGGTTTCGGCCGCCAACCTGAGTTTAGGGTCGAGACCGGTGCCTCCGGAATCCTTGGAGACAAGGGTAGCCACACCCTGCGAGAAAATCTCTCGCTCGCGGTCGAGGGTGAACGGACCACGCTCCCGCAGTACCTTCCAGCCTGCGGGAAGCTCCTCCTCGGGGGCATCGACGCAGCGCACGATCACCCGACGTGGGCCGAGTCTCAGGTAGTGGCTGACGGGTTGGCGTCCCACCGTCAGCAGGATGACGTCGGGTAAGTCAGCTAAGACTTGAGCAGCACCGTCGTGGTCGTCAACCCAGTGCCAGGTCGCTGCCTCAGGTTGGGTACGCCAGCTTGGTGGTGCCAGCCGTGCCAGCGGAAGGTTGAGGTCGCGGCATGCTTGAGCGGCGTGGCCGTGCATAGCTGCTGCGAAGGGGTGGGAGGCATCCACCATGACCTTGACTTCGTTGTCAGTCAGGAATTCTTTGAGACCGTCGATGCCGCCGAAACCACCCACCCGAGTCGGGCCAGGAACTGGCCGGGGGGACTTCGTGCGCCCCGCTAACGAGCTGCACAGGTCTACCCCCTCATCGATCAATCGGGTGGCTAACTGCCGGGCCTTCGTCGTACCGCCGAGAATGAGGACGTCCATGAGTCCATCAAACCAGCCTGTGGAACAATGAGCCTCAATCGCGGTGGAACACCGGTGTGAATCCGGGACGGTCCCGCCACTGTGACGCCTCTTGGGCGAAGTCAGACCAGAACCGCGCTCACTCACCCCGACCGGGGTGGGACCACTGCGGCGCACGCGCGCGGCGCCCAGGCCTGCGAGGACACAGGCCCGGGGGATGCGGCGGCGTCCCCGACGATGGAGCATGATGGCCCGCCTGCCCGAATCCCTATCCGCCGAAAGCTTGCTTGCACGCACGGTGCGAGGCATCCGAGGAGCTGATGCGAAAGCCTTGGAGGCGGCCCGAGCCCGTCAGCAGTTACTTACCAAACCCGAGGGGTCGCTAGGGCTGTTGGAGGATCTGTCGATTCGATTGGCCGGAATGTACGGGCAGGTGCCAGTGACGGTGCCGAGCCATCCGGTTGTCGGGCTGTTTGCCGGTGATCACGGGGTATGGGCGCAAGGTGTTTCCCCTGATCCTCAGGAGATCACCACCCAGCAGATGATCAATATGGCGGCTGGTGGGGCGGCGATCAGCGTGTTGTCGCGCCAGATGGGTGCACAGCTGTGGATCACTGACGTCGGAGCCCGCCACGAGGTCGACGCCCCGATTCAGCAGCGGTGTGTGCGTCGTGGCACTGACGACATCTCCCAAGGCCCGGCGATGAGCCTTGACGAGGCTGTCGAGGCCCTTGAGGTCGGTATTGAGACTGGGGTGGCGGCCGTCGAGCAGGGGGCTGACATCCTTATCACCGGAGAGATGGGAATCGCTAACACCACCCCGGCGTCGGCCCTCATCAGCGTCTTCACCGGGTTGCCGCCCGCTGAGGTGACCGGGAGGGGAGCTGGGTCGGATGATCGTCGTCACCAGCACAAGATCGGAGTCGTCGCCCGCGCCTTGCAGGTTAATCGACCCGAGGCCAAACATCCGGTTGAGGCCTTGGCGAAGGTGGGAGGTTTTGAGCACGCCGCCATGGCCGGTTTTATTCTGGCTGCAGCGTCGTCACGGATCCCCGTGCTCATTGACGGTGTTATCGCTTGTTCTGCCGCCCTGACGGCCACCGCGATCTGTCCTGAAGCGCGAGATTTCATCATCACGAGTCACGCCGGTGCCGAGCCAGGAATCACGGCGTCGACCTCTGCCCTGGGCCTGCCCGCTCTGTTGGACCTTGGTATGAGGCTAGGAGAGGGGTCCGGGGCTATCCTGACTCTACCGATCGTGCAGGCAAGCGCTCACATCCTTAACGAGATGGCCACCTTTGAGGACGCTGAGGTCATCGACATCAAAGTGAGCGGGGAAACCGAGATTCCCGATACCGTCCAGACGAGTGTTCCTCCTTGTCGGATGCTTGTCATTGGGGGTGCCCGCTCGGGAAAATCGACCTTTGCCGAGTCGAGGCTGCCTCGCGATTCCCGTGTCACCTATGTTGCGACCTCCCAGCGCAACCCTGGCGACGCGGAGTGGGAGGAGCGAATCCGCCTGCACCAAGCTCGGCGCCCGGCCACGTGGCAGACTGTCGAGACCACCGACATCGCTTCAGTGCTGCTGGCCGACGACGACTCCCCGGTGCTGGTGGATTGCCTTGGGGTGTGGATCACTCGGATTCTTGACGAGGTTGGCGCCTGGGCTGCCGCTCCTGGTGACGAAGCCTGGCAGAACGATCTAAGACGCCACGTTAATGACTTGGCCAGCGCCATCCGTGGTACCCGACGTGACGTCATTTTTGTCTCTAACGAGGTGGGGATGGGGGTCGTGCCCGACACCCCGGCTGGACGGCTCTTCCGCGACGAGTTGGGGCGACTCAACGCCGCCGTCGGGGAAGCATGCGACGAGGTGTGGATGTGTGTGGCCGGAATCCCCAAGAGGTGGGCATGACGGACGAGCAGCATCCGGATCTTGGGAGACTCGGGCCACTGCGTGGAGTTGCTGAGGCTTTGTCTCTCTTTACGATCTTGCCCGGGCCATATCTGAACGACATTGACCGTCCACTAGCCCGTCGTGCCATTACCGCCTTCCCGTGGCTGGGTCTGTGTCTGGGCGTGGTGGCGGGAGGGATCGTCGCCCTGGTCCTGGGACTGGGGGCCGGGCCGTGGCTTGCCGGAGTGCTAGCGCTGGGCTGGCTTGCCGGCGCGACGGGCGGCTTCCATCTCGACGGGGTCGCTGACACCGCAGATGGTTTGGGATCCCGGGCGGCGCCGGAGAAGGCTCTCATGATCATGAAGAAGTCCGATATCGGGCCGATGGGTGTCATGAGTATCGTGCTGGTGCTACTTGTTGACGCGGCCGCTGTGGTGAGTCTGGCTGGGACAGCTGGCTCGGGGGCATGGTGGCGCGTGGCGATTCTGGTGGGACTTGGCCCTGCGCTGGCTCGTGCGGCGATCCTTCTCGCGACGATGACCGAAGTGCCGTGTGCCCGTCCGGGCGGGTTCGGGTCTTTAGTTGCGGGAGTGACGACGCCGAGGTCTGCGGCGATCAACCTCACGGTGTTGGGATGCGTGTGTGCCTTAGCCGGATTGGTGGCTGGAGGCTGGATGTGGTGCTTGGTAACGGTCAGCTGTGCCGCGCTGACCTTGCTTATCGCGCGAGGATGGATTCATCACCTAGTGCGACGCCTATCCGGGATGACGGGTGACACATTTGGAAGCATTAATGAGGTGACGCAGATGACGTTTTGGGTCCTGACGGCGTTGACCGTGGCGGTGGTGTCATGATCGATGATCTTGGTGTGAAGGCTTCGGTAGCGAGACCTGTCCAGCGGGTGGTGAGCTTAGTGCCGTCGATTACCGAAGCTATCGCGATGACTTGTCCACATGTCTTGGTGGGTTGTACCGATTACTGCATCCGTCCGACCCATCTCGAAGAAATCGTCGGGCACGAAGTGGTTAGGGTGAGGGGCACCAAGAACCCGGATCGCAAGGCGATCATCGACCTTCGACCGGACCTCGTGGTGGCCAACCAGGAGGAGAACCGCGAGCACGACGTCACCTTGTTACGCGAGGCTGGGGTGGCAGTGTGGGTGACGCGCATCGACACCGTTGAGGAGGCCATCTCCAGCTTGACGAGGTTGTTCGAGGAAGGCTTTGGCGTCAGGTGCCCACAGTGGCTGGAGGAAGCCGGTCGGGAATGGCGCGAACCGTGCCGCGGTGAGGTACTTTCGGCTGTGACGGCGGTCTGGCGGGATCCCTGGATCTGTGTGGGGAAGGACACCTACATCTCTGATGTGCTCAGGCGGGTCGGGATAGAATTGGTCGACCTGCCGGGGGAGTCCCGGTATCCCCACGTCGAGCTGACTGACATCGCTGCGGCCCATCCGGATCGCGTTATTCTTCCTGACGAGCCATACCACTTCGGTCCTGACGATGTATCCGCCTTTCCTGGCCTCGACGTGCGTCTTGTCGATGGCCAGAAGCTCGCGTGGTACGGGCCGTCCATGGTGGGTGCGCGTCGCTACCTCGCCTCGGCATTGAGGTGATTGACGCCGCATCGGCGATATGTGCCACAATGTTCCACGTCGCCGCGAGGTGACATGCCTCTGTAGCTCAGTTGGTAGAGCGCCGCTCTTGTAAAGCGATGGTCGCGGGTTCGATTCCTGTCAGAGGCTCCATACTCCTTAGCTAGAGTCGTGATGACGTTAGGCCATCATGGCGGTGCCGACGCCCGAGCATCAGCGCCGCCATGATGAGTCTCGGTGTGTTACTTCGCCCGGTCAAGGGTGGAAACGTTTCGTCCGTTACGTAGCGCGATTTCGGGGTGTCTGTCGTTGATCACCTTGAATGAATCCTTCGTCACCTCCAGGTAAAGCTCATGGACTTTCTCTCCTTTGAGGTATCCCTTCATGAAAGGCGAAAAATCCGGGTCTTTGAGATAGGAGTCAGGAACCTCGATGGCTGCGTCGTAGTACCGTGGGGTGCTCGTGAGCCCACGTTCCCGGTGGCTCAGCATTGACAAGGTCGTCTTGAGGCGGCCGTCAATCGAGTGGAGCTTTACCGGATATTTTTTCTCACCCACCGTGAGCTCGATCGTTCGGGTCGTCGATTGGTAGGCGAAGTCTTTGATGTTGATGTTCGCCTTGCCCTGCAGATTTCCCGAGTAGTTGAGCCCGCTGGCAGATCCGAGATCCACTTTCGACGTATCGCGCTGTGGGTTGTCAAGGGGCTTGCCCTTGAGATTCTGACCGGTGGGAACGAACTTCCAGGCTTTCGCGTCAATCATCTTGGACCAGTAACCGGTATGGCCCTCACGACGTCCCTCGATACGAAGTTCCCGGTTCTGGGATCCGGGAGCGGTTGACACCACGGTAAGCCTGTCGGTGATCTCGCCGGGGATCTTCGGCTGATGCTTCCACCCGGCCGGTGGAAGTTTGATGGCAGCGTAGCGAGGATCGACCTTGCCCTGCAGCCACGTGGAAGGACTGGGAAGATTACTCTGGTCCTGCCAGGTGTAGCGGAACTGGGCGGGATCGGTCCCGGCGATGTCGTAGTCCCAGAGCCTCGTGAACATGTCGCCGTGATCATTCGTGATCAGCGCCACTGACCCCGACGCGGACATGGAATGCACACGGAACCTCGAGTTGTACGGGGTTGAAGCCTCGAAGGAGTAGTCGTTCGGCAGCCAGGGATCGTGCTGGTAAATGTGAGCTCCATCTTTGGAGACCATCATGATTTCGGTGCACATCGCCAACGAGATTGGGTGATCATGACCGTCGACACCGCGATAGGTGCGGTCGGTCTGGTTGTCGATGAGGGACAGGGCCCACCAACCTTGGTCGTGGTTGTCGAGCTTGAGCCCACGGCCAAACCAGAATGGGCTGCCCCATGCTCGGAACCAGCCCCAGTCCTTAGGAGAGGAGAGCAAATTATTAAGGCTATACACCCAACCGTTGGAATCGACAGCGGCCAGCATGGCGTCATTGACGGAGATGGCTGAGATATGTCCGTCGAGGCAGGATGGCGTGTCGATGTGACGCCACTGATTCTCGGATTGGAAACGTCCGTACACTTTGCCGTCACGCAGGGCGAAATCCATGCGCTGGTTGAAACCCTCGGTGTTGTCACGCATCACAATCTTGCTGGGCAGATCGGAGCGGCTGGTGGAATCCATTCGTTGCCAACCGTCAGTTCCCCAGTTTGGTGGGATGACTCCGAGGGGGAGTTGTCCCGAGCTACCGGGGCGCCCGAAGAAGGGCACACACGTCATGGGGCCAACGTGTTGGCTCTGTGCCCCCTGCGATGGTCCAGACGCGAGAGCGGACTGAGTAGGAATCATGGTGCTGAGGCCGGAGGTAGCCATGATTGCAGCCACCGCAAACGTGAGTAGTTTGTGTGATTTCATACGAACCGTGTCCTTGGTGAGTAGCTACGTTCTAACTTTGATCGTTTTGGTCATTCGCTGAATGGCAACGGCGTGCACTGGATGGTGTGTGCGTGAGTCGGGTTGAGTTCGTTATCGACCATGTGGGTGACGTTCGGGTCGTCAGTGATATTGCCGTGTTCGGGATAAGAATTGCTGGATACTGACCCGCCTTGGGTCGGCAATGGATATTGATGTCGCCACGGCAGACGGGGCTGGCATGGCGGTGGCGATGAGCGGCACGAGGGTCGCAGCGAGCATTAGGGGTCGCTTTGTGATGAGCATTGCTGGTGTCTCCCTTGTCACCAAACAGACGAAGTGCGTGCAACCATTTTGTTGTAGATTGTGTCAACGATTGGCTCTTAATAGGACATCATTCGACGTCAGTTAATTGTGGATATACGGTGAACCTATGGTGGATGCTGCGATTGACGACTCATGGTGCCTCAAAATGTCTGTTTTGATCACGGTACCATCCTTAGACAAGGGTTTTGGTTGCCGCTGGTTATTGGCCGAGACGCTACCACGTAAGTGGCTCATCTATAGGGTTCCACATGGGTTCACCGGTGACCCGCGGAGGATGGCCTTATCGCTTGAATGATTTCTGACGTTTCCTGCGACACCGACCGCGGAGGCTATTACAACCCCAACTCATCCCGGGACGGAGGTGTTGGTGCCCCCACAGGAGGGGCGATGCGGCGGTGGCTAATCGTGGATGCCGTTGCCGTTCGCGTGGCCTCGTCTGGGTCATCGCTCACCTCCTCTGCGGTGACAACGGCCGTCACACCGTCGGATGACGATCCTCGTGCCGGAGCCGGGTCCCAACCGCCAGCGCGGCGCTGCATCAGGATGGCGCTACCAAGGATGGTGGCACCGATGAGGGTGAGAATGATGGATCCTGAGACGGTGCCGGTTCGGGCCCCGTATCCGATGAGTATCCCGAACCACCCGAAATCGGCATCGCCAAAGGTTGTATTGGCTGAACTGAATGGCCCAAGAACTTTGAGGAGGAAAGCTGGCAGGAAGGTCACGAGTAGACCATTGACGAACGCTCCCGCGACCGCGCCGCGTCGTCCGCCAGTTGCATTTCCGTAGACCCCGGCAGCCCCACCGGTAAAGAAGTGGGGTACAAGCCCGGGCAGGATCAGAGCGAGCCCCCATGCCGGCCCGAGCACGGTCGCGAGGATTGTTAGCCCGACCAGCCCTCCGATGAACGACGAGATAAATCCGATGAGGACAGCATTCTGAGCGTAGGGAAAGACGATGGGACAGTCGAGTGCTGGGATGGCGCCGGGGACCACCTTGCTGGCGATTCCCTGGAAGGCAGGGATGAGCTCACCGAGGATGGTGCGGACGCCAAAGAGAATGACGGCCACCGCGATGCCGAACTCGAGCCCTTGAGTAACCGACGCCATGATGTAGTTTCCAGTGCCGGTTGCTGGCTTTGAGAACGTCTGGAATGCGGCCTTCTCGCCACGGCGAGCCAGGAAAACGATGGCAACGACGACGTACATAAGAACCATTGACAGTGCCGTGGCCACCATGGAGTCTCGGAGGAACCGCAGACCCTCGGGAACTTTTATGTTCTCAGTTGACTGGCTTTTCCCGTGCGGATCGACCAAGCGGCCGGTGGCGGCAGCGGCGATATAGGCCGAGGTGCCAAAGTGCCCGATGGCGATGTCCTCCCCGCCGGTGATCTTTCGTGTGAAGGGGTGAGCCAAGGCAGGAAGGCTCACCATAAGCACCCCCAGCAGCAATGAGCCAAGCCCGATGACGATGGAAGTGGGCATCGATGTCGATGCCATGACGATGGTGATGAGGGTCGCCATGAACAGCATGTGATGCCCGGTGAGGAACACGTAGTGAAGTGGGGTGATGCGGGCCAGTACCAACGAGATGAGAAACCCCGCGAGCATGATCCATGCGACCTGGGATCCAAATTGTTGTTGGGCGATGCCAGCGATCGCCTCATTGGTGGGTACGACGCCCTGAGCCCCCAGCGCTCCCTCGATCATCTTTCCCAGCGGCCCGAGAGAGTTGACAACTAGCCCTGCTCCGGCCCCAATGAGGAGGAAACCGAGGGTGGCTTTAATAGCAGCACCGGCGATCTGGCCGATGGATTTGCGCATAGCTGCCAGTCCGACGGCCGTAATGATGCCGATGAGGAAGGCGGGCACGCTGAGGATCTCGTTTACGAGGAATTGGACGATGGCCAGGGCGATGTTCATGAGGTTAGTCTCCGGGGATGATGTAGGCGTGGCGACTGATGGTCAGCGATTAGACGTCGTAAATGCGGCGTAACGCAGCATCGACCTGCGACACTGATGTGAAATCGTCGATGACTTCGACGGGAATGGATAGCTCACCGAGAGTTTGAGCAATGGCTCCCGACGTCAAAATGGCGTCTGCTTCGCTGCAGCGCCCTCTTGCAGAGATGGTGTCGGTTGCCTCAACTGACAGGTAAGGGGTCCACGCCCAAGCATCAAGGACTTGCTCAGTGGTGTTTTTGAGAAACAGACTGGTGCCTAGTCCGTTGCCGCAGACCGTGAGCAAGAGATTCTGGGATGTCGATGCCTCAGCTGAACGGTGTCCGGCCTCGTTGGAGAGGATCGACACGACCTCCTGGGGAGTCGTCGCAGTGTCGAGGGCGTTGCGTCTGTTTGGATCGGCCAGTGCGCTCGCCAACGCGGCCAGAACATTTTGGTGGGCAGAGGCGTCTGTGGCTGCGAGTCCTGCTACTAGAGTTACAGGATCGTTCGTCTCATGGCCGAATGCCACCGGTTCGTCAAGACGTATCCACGACATGCCTGTCCGCAGCACTGAGGAGTCCGGTCTGGCATGGGCCAGTGCAAATCCAGGGGCGACGACGATGTAAGGACCATTTTTCTCGAGATTATCGATCATGGCCTGCGTGTATCTGGGGGTAGCGGTGTCGGTGGCCACCAGCAGATGCCCGACGGCCTGGAGAGCTTCTCGCCAATCGTTGACGTGTGCGTCCAGACGAATGGCGGCTGGAGGCAGGAGGTCTGTCAGGTCAATCACCGTGGGGGCCTTTCCATCGCTGTGGGAGCCATAGCGTACGCCCTCGTGAGGGTAGAAGGCCACGGCTTTCAGGCCATTACCTGTTTCCAGTGGTCGCGGTGGTTCAGCATTGTGTGGGCGGCTTCTTGGGCGGCCCTGAGGGAATGGTTGGCTCCCCACCCGCACTGTACTTCGTTAGCGGCGGGGGTGGTGTTGAGCTTGAGGATGTCGCGCAGGGTGGCCACGACGAGTCCCTAGTGCCCTGATACTTGAATACGTTTCAGATATCTGGCGATGGATTCGAGGATGTCTTCGACGGTCTTAGCTCAGATAAAGGGCTTGGAGTTTTCGTTTCATGCTTTGGCCCAGTTTGCAGAAATCTCTTTCTAGGGATTGGACGGTGCGGTGATCGGGGCGTTGGAGGAGACCGCGGGTGATGTCGGCGATGAGTCGCTCGATCTGGTTTATCTACGATGAGTATGTCGGAGTGAAGTGCATATGGGATCAGGATGCTTGGCTAGTTGCGTCTTTACTGAAGAGTGTTTGTGAGTGGCGTAAGTATCGCATGCTACGTGCACGTCCACATGCTTGGAGGTGGTCTTGTCGATCTTCTGGAGGAATTTCTTAGGCTCTTCTGCTCGGTGGTGTCGGTGGATCGAGGGGATCACCGTTCCGTCGTAAACATTCAGTGCGGCGAACAAGCTCACTGCCTGGCGGTGTGGTCAATCGCTTCGACGAGCTGACGACGAGCCTGGCTGGGCGCGGATCGGCTGGTGGTTGGCTAATGATCCGGGTTTGGTGTGAGTGTGACCCGGGTATCGGTGAGCGTGATCTCACCCTTGGCATGCAGCAGCGGAATCAGCGCTGACATGAATGGTGCCAGAATTATGTTTTCCGGTGCTCGCGTCAACTCCATACTCGATCATGTCTAGTCGGAGATTCTTACGCGAGGCAACGTGCCCTGCCCAGGCAGAGGGCTGAGACTGCGTCAACTCGGGGTATTGACAAAACCTTTAGACAGGGGTAAAATAATACTGCGCTTCTCTTTAAGGGGTGCAGTATAGCCCGCAAAAGGAGCATCGATATGAGGATAAGGAAGTCCGTCTCGGCTGTGGTGGCGACGGTTATCGTTGCGGCCCTTTTCAGTGGCGCTGCTGGCTCGATGACTGTAGTTGCACATGCGGAGTCGATATCTAACACGGGCCAAACAGTTACTTCAGCGATGCAGGCCTTGTCGGATCGCAACGATCTGGCCCATGGCGGCGATGGTCGTATCGCTGTTGGTGATCGTGAAGTTGTGCGATGGCATGGTGGAATGCCAGTAGCGGAAGTGGCCAATTCTCACCAAGTATCCACGTATAGTTGGACATCATGGGGGCGCAGAGTCGCCCTTTTTGTGCTGCGCCATTCCGTGCACAAACTACCAGCCAAAATCAGGCCTTGGGCCAACAAAATCGCAGATGTTCTTGAGTAAACAGAGATATGGGAAAAGGCTCCTATTATTTTCACCTTGGGTAAAGCCGGGATCCCGTACGACGTTGCCAAGGCGGCTGCAGATTGGATCATTTTCTTCCTAGGCTGAGGTTCGACGTGGTAGTATCTAAGAAATTCGATGATTTGCTGGGGATGTTAGGCGCAATTGTCTTTTTTCTCGTCATCGTTATTCTTGTTATGGCCCCCTTCATTATGATTCCAGCGTTGTTCGCCTTGGTGTTTCAGGAGTGCTATCTAGATTCGCCGTGGACATGGGAGACTGTTGTCCTGGGCGGATTAGTGCTGTTTGCACTGGGGATGGGTGTTTCCCTGCTCATGGGGGTGTTGGCGAGGGTCGTCGCCCCCTTGACTCATCCTGTGGTCAACAGGGTCTTTAAAGAGATTCTTGAGTTCCTTGTGCTTTGGTGGTTTTATTCCACTCTCATGCACCCGACTAGCTATGCTTTTTGGGCGAGCATTGTGGTGATGATTATGACCACTGTTACCGAACCCATTCTCGATAGGGCCATCGAACGACAGAAGCACGCCCCCAACCAACCTTGACCCGGTAGGGCGCTGAGTGCTTTCTGCGCGCCAAGAAACCCATGCTGGGTTTCTACTGCTGTGGCGAACACAACCCGATATCTTCGTAGTTGAGGGCGGTAGACGATGCAAGCGGTGTGTCTTGACGAGCTCGGTGTGGTAGCCGAATCCTCAGGCCATTACCTGTTCCCATTCGTCGCGGTGGTTCAGCATCGTGTGCGCGGCTTCTTGGGCGGCCTTGATGGAATGGTTGGCTCCCCATCCGCACTGCACTTCGTTAGCAGCGGGGGTGGCGTCGAGCTTGAGGATGTCGCGCAGGGTGGTCTCGACAAGTTCGCATGTGCCTGGGACATCCGGTTCTCCGATCATGATGAGGTAGAACCCGGTCTGGCATCCCATCGGCCCGAAGTCGATGACGGCGTCGGAATGGTTTCGCACGCACTCGGCGAAGGAGTGCTCCAGGGAGTGCACCGCAGGCATGTCCAGATGTTCCTTGTTGGGCTGGCAGAACCTCACGTCGTACTTGGTGAGGGTGTCGCCAGCGGGTAGGTGCTTGACGTCGGCCACACGCACGAATGGTGCTGCCACCTTGGTGTGGTCCAGGTTGAAACTTTCGACGTTCATTTTGTGTGCCATGAACCCATCCTCTCGCATCGACACGAATCCCACACGGGCAACCAGCCAGCTGTGGTTAAAGCCCGGCGGCAGCAATAAATCCGTCGCAGTCTCCGTCAATTTGTACCCGTTCACCAGCTGGAATCCAGACGGCCTGACCGCGTACGATCTCGTCAGTTCCATGAGAGCCTGAACAGACCGCATACCCATCCGTAATGAGGAGTATTCGAGCTAGCTCGCTTGCCGGCATCATGGCGGGGCAGGTGGTGTCGAGGTCGAGCTGCCAGAGTCGGAACTGGTCGTCAATGCCCGGGAATACGCGCATTCCCGGGTCTACCTCCTCCGCCGCAATGATCCGTGGCTCCTGGGTCTGGAACGAGACGATTTGGATGAGGGAATCGATGTCAATGTGCTTGTTGGTGAGTCCGCCCCGCACGACATTGTTGGAATCGGCCATGATCTCAATGCCCGTGCCCGATAGGTATGAGTGCATGAGTCCCGGGGGTACAGACAGCGCCTGGCCCGGTTTCAGGTGAACTCGATTGAGCATGAGCGCTGCCAGGATCGAGGGGTCCCCGGGAAAATACTCGTCGAGCTCGACGGCGGTGCGAGCGAACTCTCCCAGGGGTGTGTCCTCTCCTACGTGGTTGACGGCTCCTGAGACCACCTCGGTGACGATCTGACGCCGTACGTCGTCCCCCGCGAGGCAGTTGAGGAAGGTTTCGGCAAGGGCGGCCGAACCGGAACGTTCGGTCAGCGATCCCAACACCGGGTCAGTCGGGGTGAGGACCTCTAGCTCATCGAACAGCTGACGGGTCTCGTGCGGATCGCGGAATCCGCACAACCCCTCAAAATCGCTGAGGGCGACGAGAATCTCGGGCTTGGGCCAATCGTCGACGAAGGTGCGGTGGGGGTCGTCAACGCCAATGCCGTCCTGGTTCTCTCGAGCGAATCCAGCCCGTGCCATCGCGGCGTCAGGATGAGCTTGCAGACTTAACGGGTGGTAGGCCGAGAGGATTTTGAGGAGAAAGGGTAAGCGGGCACCGAAGACTTTTCGGCTGCGATCACCGAGTTCGTCAGGGTGAGCGTGGATGTAGTCGGTGAGCGGTATGCCATCGAGGGTCGACGGCGAGGTCTCATGGGCCCCGAGCCAGTATTCGGCCCACGGCTTTCCGTCAGCCTCTTTTCCGAGGATGTCTGGGATCGCATCGTAGGAGCCCCAGGAATACGTCCGAACCGTTCCGGTCAGGCGTTTCATAATGTGCCTCTCGTCATGTCGCATCGTTGCCGACGTCGTAGGTGTCATCTGAGCAGTTGTGCGCTACGGGAGCGGCGTTGCTGGCTGCGAACCCGCTGAAGTCGTCCCACCAGGGACGGCGCGTACTGGGCGGCCTTTTCGTCGTCGATGAGCTCGTTGAGTCGCAGGTGGTATCGGGGGGACGATAGGCCGAGGCTGTCGCGAATGGCGGTCTCCTTGTCAACGCTCAGACTCCCGGCTTGCCAGGACTCCTCAAGATCCAAAATCGCGCGATCCGAGGCGCACAACTCGGCGGACTCTGCGGATTCGGGGGTGATGGAATCTGACACAGTGCCAGTTTAGGGGCCATCCCGGCATAAACGGGTGGGTGACGTTGCGGGCCCCGTCGTCATCGTTGGTAGTACGACTGGACATGTTCCGCTCACGAACTCTTTGCACTCGCTGGGTGTGAGTGCTAAACATGTCATTGGCACTCGACAAGCGAGAGTGCTACCGCCCGGATTGGTGTTGCGAGCGCCGGTACGAGTGGTCCTCCCGGTGATGAGATCACCAGATCGTCCGTCGCGGGCATCACGGGGAATCACAATGCGGGGTCGCTCCCGCCACATCATCTGACGTCCACGGGCTACCAGGCCCACCGGAGCGGAGGAATCCCCTAAACATGGCAAAGCTCATCGAATTCAACATCGAGGCCCGCCGCGGGCTCGAGGCGGGCATGAATACCCTCGCCGACGCGGTCAAGGTCACCCTCGGCCCCAAGGGCCGCAACGTCGTTCTCGAAAAGTCGTGGGGCGCTCCCACCATTACCAACGACGGTGTCTCCATCGCCAAGGAGATCGAGCTCGACGATCCCTATGAGAAAATCGGCGCCGAGCTCGTCAAGGAGGTCGCCAAGAAGACTGACGACGTCGCTGGCGACGGCACCACTACCGCCACCGTTCTGGCGCAGGCCATGGTTCGTGAAGGCCTGCGCAATGTCACCGCTGGCGCTAACCCGATGGGCCTGAAGAAGGGCATCGAGGCCGCCGTCCAGGCTGTTAGCGCTCGTCTGTCCGACATGGCCATCGACATCGAGACCAAAGACCAGATCGCCTCTACCGCCTCCATCTCGGCCGCCGACCCCACCGTCGGCGAGATTATCGCCGAGGCCATGGACAAGGTTGGTAAGGAAGGCGTCATCACCGTCGAGGAGTCCAACACCTTCGGCCTGGAGCTTGAGCTCACCGAGGGCATGCGTTTCGACAAGGGCTACATCTCGCCCTACTTCGTGACTGACACCGAGCGCATGGAGGCTGTCCTCGAGGATCCCTACATCCTTATCGTCAACTCCAAGATTTCATCGCTGAAGGATCTCCTGCCGGTCCTTGAGAAGGTTATGCAGTCGGGCAAGCCGCTGTTTGTCATTGCCGAGGACGTCGAGGGTGAGGCCCTGGCTGGCCTCATCGTCAACAAGATCCGCGGAACCTTCAAGTCTGTCGCCGTCAAGGCTCCAGGCTTTGGCGATCGTCGCAAGGCTATGCTCAATGACATCGCCATCCTGACTGGTGGCCAGGTTATCTCCGAAGAAGTTGGCCTGTCCCTCGACGCGGTGACCCTGGACTTGCTGGGTCGCGCTCGTCAGGTTGTCGTCACCAAGGACGAGGCCACCATTGTCGACGGTGCCGGGGATTCCGAGCAGATCGCCGGCCGTGTTTCTCAGATCCGTAAGGAGATCGAGAACTCCGACTCCGACTACGACCGCGAGAAGCTGCAGGAGCGCCTCGCCAAGCTCGCTGGCGGCGTTGCCGTCATCAAGGTGGGCGCTGCTACCGAGGTTGAACTCAAGGAGCGCAAGCACCGCATTGAGGACGCCGTGCGTAACGCTAAAGCCGCCGTTGAGGAAGGCATCATCCCTGGTGGTGGTGTCGCCCTGCTGCAGGCCTCCAAGGCCGCTGAAATCGAGGGCCTGGAGGGCGACGAGCTCACCGGTGCACAGATCGTTCTGGCCGCGTGCACTGCCCCGCTCAAGCAAATCGCTATCAACGCTGGTCTTGAGGGCGGCGTCGTGGCTGAGAAGGTCGCTGGTCTGCCCGCAGGACAGGGCCTCAACGCGGCCAATGACGAGTATGTCGACATGGTAGAGGCCGGCATCATTGACCCGGCCAAGGTGACCCGTTCGGCTCTGCAGAACGCCGCGTCCATCGCGGCCCTGTTCCTCACCACTGAAGCCGTCATCGCTGACAAGCCCGAGCCTGTTAAGGCTCCCGCTGGCGGCGGTGATATGGACGGTATGGGTGGCATGGGCGGCATGATGTGATCGTGCATTGCCTTCGCTGATTTGAGGTGGGGCGGTCCTAGTGGCCGCCCCACCTCGCTGTCTTGTTACAAACGTGGTAGTTGTTCGTGCGGTGCGCATGCGTACATGAGAGAGTCAGCTCACTCCGGGAAGGATCAGATGGCTGGGGTGATGATGTCACGCACCAAGGTGTCGAGATCGGCATCGGCCTGGAGGAACTGGCGAAGAGTTCTGCGGGTGGCACCAAACGTGTCGAACTCCTTGATCGTCATTCCATCAGGATCGTAGGCGCGCATGAACTCCGGGATCTTCTTGAGAGCATCGAGATGCTCGGCGGCAACCGGTTCATCTATGCGTGGGACAACGTGGTAGTCAGAGTCGTTAATGCGCTTTTGCCACTTGAACGGCGGGGAGACCACGAGGTCGCCACCGATAAGTTCGGACCACTGCAAGACGTTGCGGAATGCGGCGCACAGCACCCGGGAGTGGAATCCGCGCTCGACGAAGATCTGGTTGGCGCGCTTGATCGCGGCAATGCCGGCCCACTCCAGGTGTCCGGGGTCGATAAAGAGGCGGTCGCGCTCGGCCACGATTTTGAGCCAGTCGTCAAGGCGACCGGCCATAATTGTCACTACAGGTCCCATTTCGTCAATGGGCTTGCCTTCGGCTACACGACGCTGCAGCCCTCGCTCGATGGCCTCAGCCGATTTCACTGCCTGAGGTACGGTGAAGGACACCGTCACGTTGACCGAAACGCCACGGTAGGTGGCCTCCTCGATCGCCTCTATGCCCACAGAGGTGCAGGGGATCTTGACGATGATGTTTGGCGCAAGATTACTGAACTCTTCGGCCTGGTCTGCCAGAGCCTTGGCGTCGCGATGCAGCCGCGGATCGGTCTGGATGGAGAGACGACCGTTTCGGCCCTTGTGCTCGACGAAGATCGGCTCGAGGAGCTTTGCGGCTTCGACTGACATGTCCTTGATGGCCTGCCATCCGATTTGGGACTCTCCCCACGTGGGATTGTTCTTGGCGATAGCGCGAATACGGTCTTCCCAGATGTTTGGATGCTTCTTGATGGTCGTGTAACCGATAACCGGGTTGCACGTGGCACCGACGCCGCCGAATGCAATGGACTGACGAAGTTCGTCTAGATCGGCCGAGTCATTCCACAGCGCCGTCGGGGTCGTGCGGGACGCGTCAAGGAGCGGACCTGGGGTGTAGTTGATCTTCATGGCAACTCCTGTGCGAGGTGTTCACCGGCTCGTCGTCGCCGCCGGTACAAGATCTAGCCAACACCGCAAAGTTTGTCCTGTCAAATAATCTCGCCGCGGCGTCAGGCGTACACCGTGTTCTCATAGGCATAAATGGAGGCGCGGTACACGTGCTGTCCAAACTCGATGACGCGGTTGGACTCGTTACATGCCGTGCGTTGCATCGTGAGTAGGGCGGCGCCGGGTGGTTCGTTGAGCAGACGTGCCTCGTCAGGGAGGGCGAGACGGGCGCTGAATCGCTGATGGCCTACCGCGACGACGACATCCCTGCTGCGCAGATAGTCGTAGAAACCAGTGGTTCTCAGCTCTTCTGCACTGGGCGCGAGGTCCACGGGTACCCAGTTCGTCATGATGGCCAGCGGTTCGTCCTGGGACATTCGTAGTCGGCGGAAATGGGCCACTTCGGAGTTGCTGGGCAGGCCAAGCGCTGCGGCTACTGCTGGCGGGGCGGTTTCCACTGTCCAGTCGAGCACGCTGGTGCGCGGCCTTTGGCCAGATGCCTGTAGGTCGTCATAAAGACTCGTGAGGTTCATGGAGCGGTGCACTCGGGTGGGGGTCACCTGGGTGCCGATGCCGCGTCGGCGGATGACGAGTCCACGTTGGGTCAGGGTTTCAAAAGCTCGCCGCGCGGTGGGACGCGATACATGCAGGCGTGCCGCCATGGACATTTCGTCTTCGATGCGCGTTCCGGGAGGAAGCTCGCCGGATTCGATGAGTTGCGCCAGGGGTTCGGCGATCTGGGTGTGGAGTGGTTCTGGGCGCGATCGGTCGATGGTGATGTCAGCGATGTAGGGCTCGTTCTCCACTGTCGTTCCTCATTTGTGGGTATGTACTGACGCACAGTCTATTGGTGGGCAGTGCAAGGGGCGGACCGATCGTACGGGCTGCGTCAGGATATAAGCGGGCGGCGATTTCTGTATTCGGAGTAGGGTGGCTGGCAACATTATCAATTGTATTGACATATGTCTCTTGGTTGGTAGTATCTGAGGCGTTAGACATCCTCGATGAAGTGGAGTCGTCATGGTATCCAGCCGCCGCCGTGACCTTGATGTGCTCACGATGGGACGAATCGGTGTAGACATCTATCCGCTGCAGTACGGGGTGGGGCTTGAGGATGTCACGTCGTTCGGAAAGTTCCTTGGCGGTAGTCCGACCAATGTGGCCGTCGCGGCTGCCAGGCTGCGTCATTCTGCCGCAGTCGTCACGGCAGTAGGCGATGATCCCTTCGGGCGGTTCTGTCGCCGCGAGATGGCCAGACTCGGTGTCTATGACAACTACGTGCTCGTCAATTCCGAATTGCCCACTCCGGTGACGTTTTGCGAGATCTTTCCTCCCGACGACTTCCCGCTCTACTTCTACCGGCGTCCTACCGCTCCAGATCTGAGGATCACTCCGGACGACGTGCCTGAGGATGCTGTGAGGAATGCGCAAATCCTGTGGCTTTCGGTGACTGGCTGGTGTCAACAGCCTTCCTACGACGCACATTGCCGAGCCCTCGAGGTGCGCGGTAAGGCAGAACACACCGTCCTCGACCTCGACTACCGTTCGATGTTCTGGCAGTCCGCGGCGAAGGCTCATGAAGCAGTCTCAGCGGTGTTGCCGCACGTGACGGTGGCGATCGGAAATCGCGAGGAGTGTGAGATGGCGGTCGGGGAGTCCGACCCCGACCGAGCTGCTCATGCACTGCTTGATGCAGGCGTTCAGCTTGCCGTCGTCAAGCAGGGGCCCAAAGGTACCTTGGCCATGACCCGTGAGGAGCGCGTGGAGGTCGCCCCCACCCCAATCGACGTTACCAATGGCCTCGGAGCCGGAGATTCCTTCGGCGGCAGCCTATGTCATGGGTTGTTAGAGGGATGGAGCCTCGCCGAGACGATTCAAGCAGCGTCGGCCGCAGGAGCCCTCGTCGCGACGCGGTTGGAGTGTTCCACCGCGATGCCCTCGGAACCGGAACTGTTCGCGATGATGGCGAAACATCCGGACATTGCCATCAAAGAGGAGCATCTGTCATGACGCGCACCCCGCTTATTGACAAGCTGTTAGATCGGCGACTTGCCGATCCGGTGCGTTTTGCCGATCGCGTCCGGCAGCGTCCCCGAGCGACGTGGAGCCCCACTGAACCGCTGATGGTCGTCGCGGCTGATCATCCTGCTCGCGGTGCACTCGCAGCGGGAGGTCGTGCCGATGCCATGGCTGACCGGGAACACCTCCTTGAGCGCTGCGTGACCGCATTAGGACGTCCCGGGGTCAATGGGTTTCTGGGAACTGCCGACATGGTTGCCGACCTGGCGAACCTCGACGCTCTAGATGGCAAGGTTGTATTCGGTTCGATGAACCGAGGAGGGTTCGCTGGAGCTTCCTTCGAGCTCGACGACCGAATGACGGGCTACGACGTGCAAGGAATCCTTGACGAGGATCTGACCGGTGGCAAGATGCTGCTGAGGTTCGATCTATCCGACCCAGGTACGGCTACCACGGCACAGGCCTGTGCTGAGGCTGTGACGACTCTGGCCAGGGCGAGGCGAATTGCCATGGTGGAACCGTTCATCTCCTACCGTGCTGACGATGGCAAGGTCGTCAACGATCTTTCCGCTGACGCGGTTGTGAAATCGGTGGTCATGGCTTCGGGTCTTGGCGCCGATACCTCGTGGACCTGGCTCAAATTGCCCGCGGTTGACGATATGGAGCGGGTGGTACGAGCCACCTCGCTGCCCATTCTCCTGCTTGGGGGAGAGGTGAGCACGGATCCTGAGGAGACCCGGCGTCGTTGGGCCACGGCACTGGCCGCACGCCATGTCCGTGGACTCGTCTTGGGACGATCGGTCCTCTATCCGCCGGACTCGGACGTGGCAACTGCCATTGACAACGCTGTTCAATTGTTGGGAGTACAAGCATGACGGAACTAGTTCTTCGATCTGGGAGCACTGCCTCGGGCTGTCGCGACGTTGTTGTTGACCCTAAGTGCGCTGGCTGGACGTACTCCGGTCTAACTATTGCGAGTTTGACGAAAGATGAGACCCTTGAGCTGACCACCGACGACCACGAGTACCTCGTTCTACCTCTGGAAGGGTCGTTCACAGTGCAGGGTGATGGGTTCCGAGCCGATCTCGCCGGGCGCAGCACTATCTGGGGTGAGGTCACCAACTATGCCTTCGTGCCCCGTCACAGGACAATCACCGTCACTGCTGTCAGTGGCGGACGGGTGGCGCTGCCCAACGCCCTCGCTAGTGAGGACCTTGAGCCCAGGTATTGCCCGTCCACGGAGGTGCGTGTCGAGCTGCGTGGGGCGGATAATTGCTCGCGCCAGGTGGTGAACTACGCCGTTGCTAACCCGGTGCATACCTCCAGGTTGCTGGCCTGCGAAGTTCTCACCCCGGGGGGCAACTGGTCCTCTTACCCTCCTCACAAGCACGACGAGGAGTCGCAGGTCGAGCACGAACTCGAGGAGATCTACTATTTCGAGATTCGCGGTGACGAGCACGGCCCAGGGATGGCATTCCACGGGACCTATGGCACGCCGGACCGTCCCATCCACGTGGCAGAGATGATTTCGAACGGTGACGTAGCTCTGGTGCCGCATGGCTGGCATGGGCCGTGTGCAGCCGCCCCCGGCTACGACTTGTACTACCTCAATGTGATGGCGGGGCCAGGCGCCGCTGAGTGGAAATCAGTCGACGATCCGCATTACGGGTGGATTCGTCAAACTTGGCAGGACCAAGATATCGACCCGCGCCTGCCGCTAGCGGTGGACGACTCAAAGGAGTGATTATGACTGAGCAGACTGTGAGGCTCAGCGTCGGACAGGCCATCGTGCGCTATCTGACTCATCAGTACACCGAGCGGGACGGGGTTGAACGCCGCTTCATACGCGGAGTCTTTGGGATCTTCGGCCATGGAAATGCTACTGGTTTGGGCCAGGCGCTTTTGCAGAATGAGGCGGCCCCCGACGATGAGGAAGGCCGACTTGAGTACTGGATGGGCCGGAACGAGCAAGGTATGGTTCACGCCTGTTCCGCCTACGCCCGCGCTACGAACCGGTTGCAGGCGTTAGCTGCCACCGCGTCCATTGGGCCGGGTTCGCTCAACATGGTCACCGGTGCGGCTCTCGCCACCACCAATCGGGTACCGGTGTTGCTCTTCCCATCCGACATCTTCGCCAATCGGGCACCTGATCCTGTCCTTCAGCAGCTGGAGGACCCCACCAACCCCGATGTATCGTGCAACGACGCGTTCCGTCCGGTCTCGAAGTTCTGGGATCGAGTGAATCGTCCCGAACAGCTCATGGTTTCGCTGCCTCGTGCGATGCGGGTGCTTACTGATCCTGTGGACACGGGAGCTGCCGTCATCTGTCTACCGGAAGACGTACAGACCGAGGTGTACGACTGGCCGGTGTCTTTCTTCGCCAAGAAGGTGTGGTACATCGATCGCCGCCTCCCCGATAGGGCCGCTGTGGTGCGTGCAGCGCAAGCCATCCGTGCCGCACGCTGTCCACTCATCATTTCTGGTGGAGGCACGATCTATTCCGAGGCCAGCCAGGAGCTGCGGGACTTCGCATCTGCTACCGGCATCCCGGTCGCCGACACCCAGGCGGGGAAAGGTGCAATCAATTGGGATCATCCGTGCGCCGTTGGTGGCGTTGGTGCGACTGGTTCCGACTCAGCGAATGCGCTGGCGGCCCAGGCCGACCTCATCATCGGCATCGGCACGCGGTACTCCGATTTCACCACCGGTTCGCAGACGGCCTTTAAAAATCCGGACGTGACGTTCGTCAACGTCAATGTGGGGGCCTTTGATGCCGCCAAGCAGGGTGCGCAGATGTTGGTGGCCGATGCGCGTGAGGCTCTCACGGCCCTGTCGAAGGAGCTTGACGGCTACCGCGTTCCTCAAGAATGGAGCGACCTCGCTAGTGCGAAGGCCAAAGCGTGGGCAGAGGTAACCGATCGTTGCTACCACCTGGGGCACGGTCCGCTCCCGGCACAGACCGAAGTGTTTGGAGCGCTCAACGAGCTCATGGGTGACGACGACGTGGTCATTAATGCTGCCGGTTCGATGCCTGGCGACTTGCAGTGTCTGTGGCGTGCCAGCACTCCCGTGCAGTACCACGTGGAGTATGCATTCTCGTGCATGGGCTACGAGATTCCGGCGTCATTGGGCGTGAAGATGGCGTTGCCGGATTCCGAGGTCGTTGCGATTGTCGGTGATGGCACCTACCAAATGCTGCCGATGGAGTTGGCAACGATCGTCCAGGAGGGTGCGAAGGTCATTCTCGTATTGCTTCAGAACTACGGATTTGCCTCCATCGGGGCGCTGTCGGAGTCTCACGGTTCTCAGCGGTTCGGGACGAAGTACCGCCAGCACGATGACGGTCAAGGTCATGTGGTCGGGGACGACGCCCTGCTACCCCTTGACATTGCCGCTAACGCGCGGTCGTGGGGTATTGATGTCCTCGAGGTTCGTACCATCAAGGAGTTCAGGGAGGCTTACCGCAAGGCCGAGGCGTCTGATCATGCCACGATGATCCATATTGAGACTGACCTGTACGGGCCCAACCCACCTGCATCGGGATGGTGGGATGTACCGGTCACGTCGCAATCGCGCCTGAAGTCGACGCAGAAAGCCTATGCCGAGTACATTGGACAGGTTGCCGCACAGCGCAGGTTTTTCTGACCGCATCCCCGATTCCCGGTTGGGGATTAGGCGACGTGTCGTAGTGACGGTACGAGGAGATCCAGTTTTGGCTGGATCCCCTCGTGAGTCCGGTTATCTTGTTGTTCCCGTGGGGCGTGATCGTCGTGATGCGGAGCTGAGTGCTCAGGCGTTGTCGAAGAAGTGCACCATGCTCAACGTGATCGTCAGGGCGACGGTCATGAGACCGGAGACGATCGTAAGGATCGGAGCTTGGTTGATGACGCCGGCAATAGCTAGGGCGAACAGAACCAGTGCTGCCGGGACGAAGCGAAGCAGTGTGACTGCCTGACTGTGCATAACCGACCCCATACCGGCAGGGGTACGCAGAATGATTCCAGAGTCAACGTAGCTCAAGGACATGTGTGATGTCTCAACTCCCTTTCGGATGCCGAAACATGACCGTACGGCCGTGCTCGGCACGGCCGTGTGCGCGCTCAAGATTCCTCGAACGGTTGGGAACTGCCCCAACGACAAACATGTTAGCACAATTGCCAGGGAATCTACACAACGGTTGCGGGGGTGGTGTTACTTCATCAACGGCATGTTGGCGGGCACCGAGATGTTCTGGCGGCGTTACGAGCGCTTGGATAGACGGGGTGGGTCTGCGGTCTGGAACCGGGATTTCTATTTGTTAGTACAAACTACGTCAAATAGGCTATTATGAGCTGCGTTGGCCACGGAGCTGGTCGACCCCGACGTCCATCGACAACGAAGGAGTTCTCGAGCATGAAGACCATTAGACAATGGGTCGGTGGTGAGTACTACGAGGGATCCCCGCTGGGAGTGATTCCCGTTGAGAACCCCGCAACCGGTGAGGTAACTGCAGAGCTGTTGCAGGCGTCCAAGGAAGATTTGGACCACACCGTAGAGGTGGCCCGTGATGCGCAGAAAGAGTGGGCAAACTACTCGCTGTCAAAACGAGTGGCGATCATGTTCAAGATGCGCCAGCTCGTGCTAGACCACCAGGACGAGATGGCGCGGCTCATTGTCGAGGAGCACGGCAAGAACTACTCCGACGCGATTGGCGAAATCCAGCGTGGTCGGGAGACCTTTGACTTCGCGACAGCGATCAACGTTGCCCTTAAAGGCGAATACTCTCATGACGTGTCCACCGGAGTCGACATCCACACCACCCGTCAGCCGGTCGGTGTCGTCGCGGGTATCTGCCCGTTCAACTTCCCAGCCATGGTCCCGATGTGGATGCACCCGCTGGCCGTTGCTACTGGAAATGCCTTCATTCTTAAGCCAGCATCGCCTACGCCGTCCGCTTCGCTCCTCACCGCGGAGCTCTACAAAGAGGCCGGGCTTCCCGACGGCGTCTTTAACGTGCTTTCGGGGGACCGCCGCAGTGTTCAGGACATCCTGGTTCACCCGGGTATCGACGCTATTTCGTTTGTTGGTTCGACGCCAGTGGCTCACATTGTCCAAGACACCGGCGTAAGCCATGGCAAGCGCGTCCAGGCCCTCGGCGGTGCGAACAACCACGCCATTGTCATGCCCGACAGCGATCTGGACTTTGCTGCCCAGCACATCTCCGCATCCGCTTTCGGAGCTGCTGGTGAGCGTTGCATGGCCCTTCCTGTGGTCGTCGCCGTCGGGGGCTGCGGTCCGCAAGTAGCCGAGAAAGTTAAGAAGCATGCCGAGGCCATCAAGGTCGGAGAGGGCATGGGCGAGGGTGTCGAGATGGGACCCGTCATCTCCGCCAAGGCCAAAGATCGTATCGTCGGCCTCATCGATGATGCGGAGAAGCGTGGTTCGAAGGTCGTCCTTGACGGGCGCGGCCTTACAGTCCCGGGCTACGAGAACGGGCACTTTCTCGGCCCGACAGTCCTTGACGACGTGCCCCTGGATGCCCCGGTCTACACCGAGGAGGTTTTTGGTCCGGTACTCGCCATCGTGCATGCCGACACCTACGAGGAGGCGCTGAAGATCGTCAACGCTCAGCCATTTGGTAACGGTTCTGCCATATTTACCAACGATGGCGGTGTGGCCCGTCGCTTCACCCTTGATGTGGAGGCGGGCATGGTTGGTGTCAACGTGCCGATTCCGACCCCGGTCGCGTTCTATTCGTTCGGTGGCTGGAAGGAGTCGCTGCTGGGCGATACCCACATTCACGGTCCAGAAGGCGTTACCTTCTACACCCGTGCTAAGGCAATCACCGAGCGCTGGCCAACGGAGAAGACCTACGCCGCGACGATGTCGTTCCAGCGCGAGGAGTGACACGGCGTATGTAGATCGAGGCGGTCAGGACCTGTTCCCGGCCGCCTCGTTACCCTTGTACCGATGCCACCATGCCGGCGGGAAGGGGCACGTCGATGCGCAACCCAGCTCAGGCCGATGATTGACTATGACGGTTGGTGTCCTAGCTGGAAGGGTGCCCGGCTAAGAGGGTGGACAGGGGCACTCGGTGTGCTATCTTTTTGACAGGACAAATGCACAGGGTTGTGCGTAGGTCCGTCGGCTATGGGAGCTGGCGCGATTCATGGGGGTAGTGATGGAGAAGAGACGAACCATTGGTGTCGGCGTGGTTTCGCTGGGATGGATGGGGAGGCTGCACACTCGTGCGTACAAAGCACTTGCCGAAAAGTTTCCAGAGATTGACGTAAGCATCCGACTGGTTTCGTGTTGCGATGTGGTAGCGGAAAACCGAAGGCAAGCAGTGGACCGGCTGGGATTCTGCACCGCGGTTGAGGACTACCACGATCTCGTCGCTAATCCCGAGGTAGATGTCGTCTCCATCTGCGCGCCAAATTTCCTGCATCGCGATATCGCTCTTGCCGCTGCGGAGGTGGGAAAGCCGTTCTGGATTGAGAAGCCGATGGGGACTAACGCGAGGCAGTCCCGCCAAATCGCTGAGGCAGCAGAGGCCAAGGGACTCGTTACCTCGGTGGGATTCAACTATCGGCACACTCCCTCTATCGAGTTCGCACGCCAGCTGATAGCTGATGGTCGCCTGGGGACGGTGACTAATGCTAGGGCATGGCTTATCGCGGACTACGCGTCTGATCCGCACGGGCCACTGACGTGGCGTTATGACAGGGAGCGGGCCGGTGCCGGCGTCATCCTCGATCTCATGGGTCACGGAGAGGACCTCGTCCAGTATCTACTCAAAGGGCGATTCACTGAGGTGTCCGCCGTGTCCGAGACGTTCATCCGTCAGCGTCCCAAGCCACTCAAGGAAGGCATCGGCCACACAGGTTGGGTCGTCTCGGACGAGCTCGGGCCGGTGGGCAACGAGGATTATTGCGCTGTCATCGCCCGTATGGAAAACGGAGTGATGTGCACCCTGGAGTCCAGTCGGGTCAGTGTTGGGCCGCGCGCGGAGTACATCGTCGAGATCTATGGAACCGACGGATCAATCCGGTGGAACTTCGAGGATCTCAACCATTTGCAGGTCTGTCTGGGGCGAAACAATCGTGCCCTGCAGGGATATGTCAACTGCATGGCCGGACCAGACTTCCCGGAGTTCATGCGTTTCCAACCGGGAGCCGGAACATCCATGGGCTTCGACGACATGAAGGTCGTTGAGGCTGCGAAATTCGTCCGAGGGGTCTTGGATGGGCAGCAATATGGCCCATCTGTCGCCGATGGTTGGGCCTCAGCGGAGGTCAATGACGCGATCGTTGCCTCCTGTGGGGACCATGCCTGGCATGACGTGAAGCCGGTTTCGGGGAGAACCACGTTCGATAAGTGACCGCGTCATCGCGTGTCTGTGACCAGGCCTGGCGGCACAACCAGGTCGCCGGTGGGAACTTCCGCCGGATGGACTGGGGCGGGAGCTGCCCCTGACTTGAAAGGGTGACATGAGTACACCTCCACGCATTAGAGAAGACATCAGCCGGATGGTTGATGAGACTCCGCCGTCCGGCAAACATCGGGGCATCGGGGCGCTTGCTGCCGTGGCGACCCTGGGGTCCCTACTCTTTGGATATGACACAGGTGTCATATCGGGGGCGCTTCCCTACCTGTACATGCCCCAGCTGGCTGGCGGTCTCGCCTTAACACCGATGCAGGAGGGCGCCATCGGCGGCACACTCCTCATCGGGGCTGCAATTGGCGCCGTGACCGGTGGCATCATGTCCGATCGGTGGGGGCGGCGTCATAACATCACGATACTCGCGGTCATCTTCTTGCTGGGGGCCCTAGGTACGACGTTCTCGCCGAACGTGTTCGTGATGTACGTCTTCCGCTTCGTGCTGGGATTCGCTGTCGGCGCAGCGTCAGCCACTGTTCCGGTGTACCTTGCTGAAAACGCGCCAAAGCGCATCAGGGGGTCGATCGTGGCTATCGACCAACTCATGATCGTCACCGGTCAGCTGTTGGCGTTCTCCATGAACGCCATCATTAACGCCGCTCATGGCGGTCCGCAGTTGATCATCAAGGCCAACAACAATCCGGACAGCCTCGGGATCACCAAGGGCACCTATTCGTGGGACCAGATTCTGGCTCTCCAGGCTTCGAAGGGCGGGCCGCTGGAGGGGGACCAGTACCGCGCGTTCGTGGAGAATCTCGTCATCCAGTCTGGTAACGGTGCGGCCTGGCGGTGGATGCTGGTGCTGTGCTCAATCCCGGCCATCGCGCTGTGGATAGGTATTCGCCTCATGCCTGAGTCGGCTCGTTGGTACTTGGCCAAAGGTCGGGTGGCTGATGCTGTCGGAGCTCTCAAACGAGTGCGCGATCCCCAGAAGGATGGTCCTCTGGATGCTGAGGTCGAGGAGATGCTTGTCACCCAGCAGCGCGAGTTGGAGAACAAGTATCAGGGCAACGCCTTTGCCCATGTGTGGCGAACGCCGTGGCTACGCAAACTCATGCTAGTAGGTATCTTCCTTGCAATCGTCAACCAGACGACAGGCGTTAATACCGTGATGTATTACGCGCCGAAAGTACTGGAGTATGCCGGTATGACGACCTCTGCCTCGATCACCGCGCAGGTGGCCAATGGTGTCATGTCCGTCATTGGTTCTGTTGGTGGTTTGTGGCTTATCCTCAAGTTCAGCCGGCGTAGTTTACTCATTTTCGACGTCTCCGCCGTGGGCATTACTTTGCTTGTCATTGCGGGAACCTTCCAGTTCACAATCGCCCCGCACATTGCTGACAAGACCACGCCGCCGACGTGGGCACCGTACCTCATCCTTGGTCTTATGGCGGTGTTTATGCTTATCGTGCAATCTACCAATGGCACGGTGGTGTGGACCATGCTCGGTGAGATGTTCCCGGCAAACGTCCGCGGCATCATGAATGGCACGGCCATCTTCTTCATGTGGGTTATTAACGCTGTCATCACCTTCACCTTCCCGTCCATGATGGCAAGTCTGGGAGGTGGGTTGACGTACACCATCTACGGCATGATGAATCTCGTCATCGCAGTAGTCCTCTTCAAGATCATGCCTGAGACCCGAAATAAGTCCTTGGAGCAGATCGAAACGTACATGGAAGAGCGCTACTCCTGAGCTCGTCTGGTGTGCTGAAGGGGTGTGTGGTTGTGGCCGTACACCCCTCACCGCCGTACTGCGGTGCTACGGAAGTTCGGTGAGCTGTTCTTCGAGATGAGTCGGCTGAACGGCACTGTTTATGACGGGTGTGCCCTATGAGGCACAGTACTGTGCCTCATAGGTGCGCTGCCATGACCGCATATCGAGCGGTCCGGCGGGGCGCAGATCTGAGATACGGCGAGTCTGAGGCAGTTGTTGCCACAGGGGCGGGCTCGAACATCCTGCACTTCGCCAGGGCTATGGGGTCAGACCCCATCATTGCCATCGACGTCAAAGACGGAAGATAGGGGCCTGGCGTCACTCATACCGTCAACTCCGTCATGCAAGACGCTAGGCAGAAAGTATTCGAGATTACGGATAGCCGTGGCGTCGAGATCGCCTTTGAGGCGTTGGGTATTCCCGTGACATGGATGTCCTTTGCGGACGGGGTGGGCACATGGTGCCAGTAAGGCCGGGAGCAGGAGTGTCAACCGCCAGTGTGGAGATTAACGGAACCGCATGGTGGCCCGTCCTCCGCGGAGGACGGGCCACCATCGTGATCCAACTTGGCTCAGCGGCGTGCAGGGCTCATCGTCCCAGCGATGCCAGGGCCTCGTAAGATTTCTTGGCGTTGATAATCGGGCCGTCGTCGGCGGGTGGTTCCTCGTCGATCATGATGTCCTGCTCTAGGACGTAATAACCATCGAACCCGGCTTCATCAAGGAGCCTCACGATGGCTGCAAAGTCGATATCACCGTCGCCGATGGGTGCGAACATCCCGGCGCGAATGCCTTCGGACCAGGTGATCTCGCCAGGCAAAAGCTTGTCGGCCATCTCCTTATGGACATCTTTGGCGTGGACAATGTCGACGCGGTTGGCGTACTTACGCACCAGCTCAACGACATCGGTACCACCACAGGCCAGATGGCCAGTGTCCAGGCACAGCCCGATCGAGGAGTTCTCGAGCACGCGGATCACTTCGTCACGGTTCTGGACCATCGTTCCCCAATGGGGGTGTAGACAGGCGGTGACGTTGCGGCTGGCGCAGACTTCGCGGATCTGGTCCAGGTTGGTGAATAGCGTTTTCCAGCCGGCCTCGTCGAGGACAGGGCGGTCGTCGTATCCATCGCGTCCGGAATCCGTGGCGAGGATGAGATAGTCACCCCCGGCAGCTTCGAAGGCGTCAAGCTCCTTGTTCACCATGGGGATCGGATCGAAGTCCGGATCGTGCATGACGGACAGGAAGAACGCTCCCACGGGCTTGAGACCGTACTTTTTCACTTCTGTGGCGCGGGCTTCTGCCTCAATAGGTAACCAGCCCTGGGGGCCAAACTCGGTGGCGGTGAGGCCGATCTGCTTCATCTCGGTGAGGACTCGCTCCGGCGTCATCTGGTAGCCCCAGTTCGGGACCTCGCAGACGCCCCAGCTGATGGGCGCTCCGGCAATCTTCATCGATGTGCTCCTCGTGTCTTGGAGGCCTGAGCTCCTGTGCATCAGGCCGCTCTCGGTAGTATATGTCCTGTCAAATAGTGGGGCAATAGCTGTCGCTGGCGTGGGAATCGGTATTGATGACGGGCTTTGTGCTAACATTAGGGAGTCTTGCCGTTACTGGTGAGAATCCAGCTTTGTCGAACACAGGGGTTCACAGCATGATCAGGATCGCCATCATTGGAGCCGGACGCATCGGTCACGTCCATGCCCGAGCCATTCAAGGACGCAACGATGTCACGTTGGCGCTCGTTTGTGACCCATTCGAGCAGAACGCGCGTGCTCTCGCTGGTGAGTATGACGTGCGCTATTGCTTGGATCCGGACGAGGTTTTCGACGACTCCACAATCGACGCTGTTGTCATTGGGTCTCCAACCCAGTTCCATGTCGACCATATCCTCAAGGCCGTCAATGGTGGCAAACGAGTGATGTGTGAGAAGCCGATCGCACTGGACGTCGAGTCCGCCAAGAGGTGCATCAACGAACTGGGTGATCGCGCCGATCAGGTGATGATGGGGTTCAACCGCCGTTTCGCCCCGACGTTCAGCGCGTTGAAGAGCCGCCTCGACGATGGGGAGATCGGTAGCCTGCAGCAGCTCACCGTGATCTCCCGAGACCCGGCAGCCCCGTCGGCGTCCTACATCGCGGGGTCCGGGGGCATCTTCAAAGATATGACGATCCATGATTTCGACATGGTGCGGCATTTCCTTGGTGACATTGCAGAGGTTAACGCCGTGGGCACCAATGTCTCCCCGGAGATCGCTGAGCAGGGCGACTTCGATCAAGTAATTGTCACCCTGAAATCACGTGACGGCAAGCTCGCCACCATCATCAACTCGCGGACCTGCGCCTTCGGATACGATCAGCGTTTAGAGGCATTTGGGGCCGACGGCATGCTTAGCGCCGACAACCTCACCGACGCCGCAGTGCGCATGGCCACTAGTACCCAAACCGACGCGAAGACCGCAATCATGGACTTTTTCCTTGAGCGTTACGAAGACGCCTACCGCATCGAGTTGGAAACCTTCCTTGACTCGATCGCCATCGGCGGTGCGGTTTCTCCGTCGGTGCGTGACGGCTATGAGGCCCTTGTCCTGGCCGATGCAGCTACGCGTAGCGCCCAGGAGCATCGCGTCGTCGCCCTGTGATGCCACTCGGTACGATCACGGGGTGAGCACCGATAACCAATGCTCGACGGGTTCGTTGTCCGGGGACGCTGAACCCGTCGAAGTGCCGCCACAACACGGCGTTACTGGCCTGCCCCCTGGCCCCTCTCGTACCTGCAAACGCCCTGTTGTCCAATTCCTCGCCGGAGCCGGAACATTTCATCCGCTGTTGTCATTGTTAGCAGCAATGGTCATCCTCGGCGTGGGACAGGCTGGTTTTGACTTGGTACTCACCGCTCTGGTTGGCGGTCATCCAGACGCTCAGACCTCGACGATCTTGTTACTGGCATCCTTCGCTGGTGTCTGGCTGGTGTTGTGGGCGTGGATGCGGTTCGTCGAGCAGCGGCCCATGAGCTGTCTTGGTTTTCGCGGGCCCGGCAGTGACGTCTGGATTGGGGTAGCCATCGCGATCGCAATCCTCGCTATCGACGTTGTGGTGATGACGGTCAGCGGCCAGGTGACGATGTCGTGGGCCAGGCCGAGCATCATGGCTGCGGTGTTCATTGTCGCTGCGATCTTGCTGTTTCTGGTGCAGGGATGCGCTGAGGAGGCCGTGCTGCGCGGCTATCTTATGCAGTCCGTGGCAGCGAAATGGGGGATTCCTGCCGGACTGGCTATTCAAGCCGTCGTTTTTGCTGCGCTTCATGGGGCTAACCCAGGCACAACATGGGTGGCATTAGTCAACGTCACAGGGTTCGGCCTCATGCAGGGTCTGCTGGTGGTGTGGCGAGGCAACCTGCTCGCGGCGATGGGTTTCCACACAGTCTGGAATTGGTTGCAGGGGATGGTGTTAGGATTCGATGTCTCGGGTCTGGAGCTTCACCACAGCGTCATGACGACTGCTAGGACAACTGGCTCACACTCCTGGCTAACTGGGGGAACCTTCGGGGCGGAGGGATCCGTCATTAACACGATTGTCTTGGCTATCCTTATTACTTGCCTTCTCGTGACGATGAGGCACGATTGGCGCGACAATGAAGCCTATGGCATTGCTTGAGGTCATCTGTCTGCACGAACACGACGCTAAGCGGGCAGCGGCGGGAGGCGCCGATCGCATCGAGTTGGTCGGCACGATGGATGACGGTGGCTTGGCGCCCAGCCCCGAATTATTGGCACGTACCCTCAGTGCTGTCCACATCCCGGTGCGTCCCATGCTGCGTCTGGACGGTGGGTTTCGGGCTGATCCGCGTCGTCGTGACGAGATACTGCGTTTGGCCAGTGCGTACCGCGATCTGGGAGCTGACGGTCCGGTGCTGGGGTTTCTTGACGAAGCCACCGGAGTCGACGTCGAGACTGTCATCGAGTTGACGGAGGGGTGTCAGCGTTGGACTTTCCACCGCGCTATTGATAACTGCCTGGAGCCGGACAAAGCATGGGCGCAATTGCTTGGCTTGCATGGGCTTGACCAGGTGCTGACAGCGGGATCGCCGCGAGGAGTTGAGCACGGCCTGGACGATCTCATTGCCCGAGCTTCAGCGGATCTTCGGGTAGCCGACCTCATTATGGCTGGTGGCGGGTTGCGCGCTGAACACGTCCCGTGGCTGTATCGGGCCGGCGTCCGGGCCTTCCACATCGGTAGCCCTGCACGGCCCCAAGGGTCATGGAAAGCGTGGGTGGATGCTGACTTGGTGAGGTCCTGGCGAGATCTCCTCGACCGCTTGGCCGGATGAGGTCAGGATCGCGTCAGAACGCTTGGATCCAGATATCCCGGGTGCCCGGTGCTCGAAAGGAAACGTGCCCGTGATCATCTTCGACGCCCTGAGGCTTCGGGGCGGTGGTCTGGGTCGGCGCCGTTGATGAGGAAGGAGTTGTGACGCTACGAGGCTGATGGCGGGCAATGATCCGCGCCATTCCCTCGATGGTTTCTACGAGATCGTCCATGGACGCTGTAGCGGAATGGGTCAGACCGACGACGGTATATCCCGCAGTCCCGGTGGAGGCCACTGAATTCACGTGCCAACCATCGTCGAGCGACAGCCAACCGTTCTTGACGAAAGGGGATTTCATGCCCGCCGTCATGCCCCAGTTTTGGTCGTCTTCGACGTTGGACATGAGTTCACGGGCGTACGCACGCATGGACTCGGGAATAATGGTGTTGGGGCAGAAAATGTGGTCAGCAAGTGCGACCTGATCGGCGGCAGTCGTCGATGTCAGACCCCAACGGCCCTCAGGATCGAAGGTAGTGTGGGTGGCTCCCATACGACGCATCGCCGTGCGGACCCCATCAGCTTTGCCAACCTTTTTCCACAGCGCAGTCGCAGCGTCGTTACTCGAATTCTCGATCATGGGAACTAGAAGGTTCTTCTCGCCCTCGGTGAGCTGACGCTTCTCGCCAACAGCCTGGATCATCACGGTTTCCATAATCGCCAGCTTGATGATGGAGGCGGTGATGTAGGTGGTCGCACCGTGATTGAAAACCTGGATTTCGCGCTGACCGTGCACCCGCATCGCCACGGACTGCTCCCCGTCACGGGTATTGAGGTATGTGCTCAGCTCATCCTGGTAGGGAAAGGGCACGTATGGGCCGGGAGCCGCAGGGCTCGTCACTGTGGTCGGGACAGGTTTGCGCGGCGCCTTCTTCTGTGGCCTGTTGGTGGCCCGCACTACTGGCACACCAATAGCAGCTCCGGTAGCGACGAGCAAGCCCCCTAACGCTGTACGTCTGGCGATTAGCGCCTTCCCAGACAAGCATGTCCTCCTGTTCGTGGACCCGGTGCGTTCACGTCCATTCTCACGCCGTTCGGTCCAATGCGTCCAGATCGTCTGCATCAATGATGCGGTACGAGTATCCCTGCTCGGCCAGGAATCGCTGACGATGGCTGGCAAAGTCTGTATCAACGGTATCGCGCGAGACGACCGCATAGAAACGGGCCACCAGGCCCTCTTTGGGACGCAGTAGACGGCCCAAACGCTGGGCCTCTTCTTGACGCGATCCAAATGCTCCCGAGACCTGGATGGCGACCTCCGCGCTTGGTAGGTCAATGGAGAAGTTGGCGACCTTAGAGACTACGAGCAGGTCGATCTGCCCCTCCCGGAAGTCCTGGTAGATCTCCTGACGGCGAGTCGGCGTCGTTGAACCGGTGATAATCGGGCACTTCAATTCCGCGGCCAGCTCCTCCAACTGGTCAACGTATTGGCCGATGACAAGGGTGGGCTGTCCACGATGACGCTCGACCAGGTCTCTCACGACCTTGTTTTTAATGGGGAGGGTTGCGGCCATCCGGTAGCGGACGTCAGGCTCGGCCATCGCGCAGGCCATCCGGTCAGACTCCGACAAGCTCACCCGCACCTCGACGCAATCAGCAGGTGCGATCCATCCTTGGGCTTCGATTTCCTTCCACGGAGCGTCGTAGCGTTTCGGGCCGATGAGGGTGAAGACATCGTCCTCGTGTCCGTCCTCACGCACTAGGGTGGCTGTCAGGCCGAGACGACGACGTGCTTGCAGGTCAGCCGTCATTCGGAAGACCGGGGCCGGCAGCAGGTGTACCTCGTCATATATCACTAGGCCCCAGTCGCGGGCTTCGAAGAGTTCTAGGTGTGGGTGCACTCCGTGACGTTTGGTGGTGATGACCTGATAGGTGGCGATTGTTACCGGGCGCACTTGTTTGCGCGACCCGGAGTATTCACCGATGTCGTCGGGGGCGAGGGAGGTGCGACGAACGAGTTCCTCTTTCCACTGCCGTGCTGAAACGGTGTTGGTAACGAGGATCAGAGTGGTGCAGCGGGCGAGGCTCATAGCGGTGGCCCCGACGACCGTTTTGCCAGCGCCGCAGGGCAGTACAACGACTCCAGATCCGCCGTCCCAGAAAGACTGCGCCGCTACTTTCTGGTAGGGGCGCAGGCTCCAACCATCCTCGTCAAGGTCGATGTCGTGGTGCTCGCCGTCGACGTAACCGGCGAGGTCTTCAGCCGGCCACCCCAGCTTGAGCAGCGCCTGTTTGAGGGTGCCGCGCTGCGAAGGATGGACCACAGCCGTCTCATCATCGATTTGATTACCGACAAGACCGCGCACTGACTTGGAACGCAACACCTCGGTGAGTATGGCTCGTTCAGTCGACACCAATACCAGCCCATGGGTGGGGTGCTTCTCAATGCGCAACCTGCCATACCTTGACATCGTCTCGGTGACATCGATGAGCAGGCCGGAGGCTACCGGGTAGCGCGAATACCTCATGAGGATGTCGACGACTTGCTCTGCGTCGTGGCCGGCAGCCATGGCATTCCACAGTCCCAGCGGGGTGAGCCGGTAGGTGTGGATGTGTTCAGGGGCGCGTTCTAGTTCCGCGAATGGGGCTATAGCGTGGCGACACTCGTCTGCCTGGGGGTGGTCTACCTCCAGCAGGAGAGTGTGGTCGGACTGGACAATGAGTGGGCCGGGTACAGAAGTCATCACTCCAAGTATCGCCCCACAGCGTGCGTTTGTTCCCGGCGAGGTTCGGGTTGAGTGCGTCGGTGTCGCAGCCCGCGGGCGGTTGTGGCAATGATGCGCGGCGAGGATCCTGTTGCCACCGCAGATGGCAGAGGGAACGCTTGCGAGCCGCATAGCCACAGCTAGGCGGGGGAACCAGCAGCTCCACGTCAGCCGCGTTCCGAGATGCGATGGTCTGGCTGCGCTGGGGCCATGATGACAGCGCAGAAAGCCCTCTCGCGCCGCAGGGAGATCGCCGCAGTGTGCGTGGACGGGTTGTGTGCTCAGTAGCCGGTCGGGTGATTGGTTGTTGAGCGCATACTGTCTGAGCTTGTGGGTATGGCCGTGGGCATGCGCACTATCATGAATACGTGGACGTCGACCCGCGAAAGGTGGATGCGGGAGCATGAGTGCTCATGCATACTGGGAATATATCCAATTTCAAGGACGTCCCGTAACCGTGTTCACCACGGTGACCGGCGCGGCCTCTTCGGGAAGCGTCGCCACTATCGTGAGGGTTGATCTGGCGTCTCATGACATTGGCTGGGTTCACCGACGCTGACAATTGGCGGTGGGTGGGGGACGGGGACGTTCCTGGCCCTGGCAACCCGCCTCAGACAGGCTGGCAGGACGTGATTCGCGAGACCGGCACGATGGTCACCCCGCCACCGCCCCGGATGACACAGCGCACCGCACCGGCGGTCGCGGCCATAATCCGCACTGTTTGACGCACTGACGTGCCGTCATCAACGACCCGTTCGATGTACATCCAGGTGCCATCTTGCTGAGCTTGGTGGAGCTGGGCGATCAGTTGCCGCCGATCGGAAAATCCGCGTCCCCTCTTGTCCAACAATGAAGCAGCCAGCTCCTCGGGGTCGGCCTGGGGGGCGGATGATGCCGGTACGTCCACCTTGGCTCGCGGGGGCGGGGGCGCAGAGAACACGTCACCGTGGGCGTCGCGAGCTACCGGGGACATTCCCAACTGACGCAGACCTGCCAGCACTTGGTCGGGTTCGGCTTGGGCAACCAACACTTGGGGTCCGACGCGGCGCAGTCCAACATCGGTGGTTAGTGAGCTACGCAGAATCGCCTCGACGGTGGCTGGATCGTCGACTTCTAGGAGCGCTCCAGCGGCCGCTACCGACACCCGACCGTGGTCACGCACGACGTCATTGAGGAGTACTAGGAGGCTTTGCGGAACATCCCCGAGGGAGTGTTCGGCCCACCATTGGCGCACTCGCTCACCGGTCCACCCGGCATCGAGGGCACGACGCAGGCTAGAGCGGTTGAATCGCCTGACACCGGCGATCCCGGTGGACTCACGGTCGGCAAGTAGGGCGAGGTCGGCAGCGGTGTCGGGGGTAAGTGGGCCGGGAGCGACCGCGGTGAGGTCAGATTGCAGAATCACCTCGTCGGTGCGTTCCGGCATGTCGGCACAGGTGCGTGCATCGACGAGGTCAGTGCGCGCGTCTAGTGCGACCATCCCGAGCACTCTGCACTCATCCAGGACAGCCTCCACCAAAGAGTCGTCGACGGTGGTGCCCGGCTGACGCCACCGGATCCGATTCGCGATGACTTTGGTCTCGATCGGAGTGCCCGGCTCGGCACTGTGTAGTTCCCGGTGTATCAGGCGACGCCATGCTTGAGCGGTTGCGGGTGCTGAGGCGTCGAGAGCGTTGCCGAGGTTACCGGGCAACTGCGGAATGTGTCGCCACGCTTCTCTCAGGCTCACCCATTGCCCCCACAGCGAGTCGGTACGCCATCGGTCGGCCAGGGGAGTAGGGAGCCAGCTGCGTCCGTCAGCCCCGATGAGACCGCCTGCGGCAGCCAGGGCGAGGTAAACCCATCCGTCGTCTCCGGGTGCCACCCGAGACAGCACGATGCGTGCATCCCGCTTGGCAATGCCACCGCTGGCCAGCAAAGCGCAGTTGTGACGCTCCATTGCCTCCAACAAAGCAGACATTGCGCTGACGGCTTCGAGGGCAGTTCCGAGTCCGGCCCGGTTCACCAAGTTGGTCTGATGTGGTTCGGACCATGGCGGTGGGGTAGGGCTGGGCTGTTCGGCGAAGAGGCGGTTCCCGCGCAGCATGAGAGACACCTCTCGGGGCAAGATGACGGTGTCGTCGCTAAGGGGACGCAATAGCCGATGGGCTAGAGCGGTCTCGACGGGGGTGGTGGCTGTGGCGGGAGTAACGGCGCGACGAGCATTGGGGACGTGCCCAGTGGGGGACCACACCAGACGTTCGAGTACGGATCGAGCTTTGGAGCCAGCCGCCGCCAACTTTTCGGCGACCTCGTTGGGATTCATGGGCAGGACGGACGCTGGTGCAAGTCCGGCGGGATATCCGGACAGATGAGCGGTGACGATCTGGATGACGTGCAGCTGTCCGGAATCTTCCAGGACTAGGGCCATATTAAGTAGGTCAGAGATGCCGTCGGCGACGTCGGCCTGGATGGCTTCAGGTTTAATCGGCCACCCCTGACACAACGCCTCAGCAAGCTCGGTGAAGCGGAGATCCCCTAGGGCAGCTAGTGCGGTCAGAAGACTCAACCGCCAACGATCGAGGCTGGAGATCGCCGCAATGATGGATGCGTGGGTGCTCGCGCGCGAAGACACCTCAGTCAAATCCCTCGGGGTGGGATTGGCTAAGTCGGGACGCAGGGTTAACAGCCGCGACAGACTCTGCGCATCGAGATTTCGGATAGTGGAGGCAAGGGTTGTTGGCTCCTCGGACGGGCTCATCGGGAGGACCCCGGGTCATCGGGAGTGAGCTGACGGTCAATGAGGATGAACCCCAAACCCAGCATGATGACGCAACCGAGACGAGACATCCATGCGAACTGTGCCAATACGGTGCGTACCGGCGACTCGATGGCCCCGCCAATAATGACGGCGACCGTCACCGCAGTAAGAGCCTTAGTGAGGCGTCCAGCAGCAAAAGGGTGACGCCATGCCAGCCACCATGTGATGAAGAGGGCTGGAATAGACAATGGAGACCACGCGCATCCCAGGACGAGAACGACGATCCACGGCCATCCTAACCCCTGGCACAGGTCGAGGAAGGACCGGCTGCCAGCTTTGGAAGGGGTACGCGGATCGAGACGCGAAGGCATGCGAACCGATTTGATGCGAGGTGGCGGTGTTGTCGATACCGGCGCTTCTGTCGGTGCCGACCACGTGGAATAACCGCTAGTGAGCCGGCTGGTGCGGATCGGTTCATGCGGATCGTGGTGCTCGATACGTGGCCCTGTGAGCCCAGCCTGGGTGGAGAACGGTTCCAGGGGCTGACGGCTACTGCGTCGACGGGGGATCAGCTCGGTGAGCGGGCGGTGATCGCCTCCTTGGTAGTGGTGTGGGGCGCTACAAGGCTTTCCAGCAGCAGGATTGACGGGTTGGGTCGGGGTTTCCAGCGGATCGGCCCGAGGTGCTTGGAAGGCGCGCGGAGCAGGCCGGGAGTCGACGACGTCGACGGGTGCGGTGATGCTGCGTGCCATATCTCCATGGTACGGGGTAAGACCGACGATCCGGCACGCTCACCTGTGCCGGATCAACGCTCATAGGCGATGAGTGTGATCGCTCAAGAACGCTTACATGGCCCTAGTCTCACTTCAGGCACGTCCCAGCTAGGACGTGGCGCACGCTGTGATCGCGTCAAGGAAGGTTCGACATGGAGGTCATCATCTGCTCGGATGAGCAGGCCGTCGGGCGGATCGCCGCCGACCGGATTGCAAAGGTTTTGGGCCGGGCCAAGGCTCCGGTGTTGGGAGTCGCGACTGGATCGACCCCGCTGACGACCTACTCTTCCCTGGCTGCTCTGGCAGCCGAGGGTAAGGCTGACTTTACTGATCTGCGCGCCTTTGCCCTTGACGAATACATTGGGCTTCCTGCAGACGATGAGCGCTCCTACGCAGCTACCATCCGCCACACCGTCACCGAACAGCTGGGACTCGATCCGGCCAACGTCCACACCCCCGACGGCATGGCCGATGACCTCGATGCTGCCTGCGCCGCATACGAGACAGCCATCCAGGAGGCTGATGGCGTCGATGTTCAGATCCTTGGCATTGGGGCAAATGGACATATTGGTTTCAATGAGCCCACCAGTTCGCTGTCTTCGCGCACTCGCGTCAAGACCCTTGCGGAGCGCACAAAGGCTGACAATGCCCGCTTCTTTGAGGAGGGGGAGAAGGTCCCGAGTCACTGCGTCACCCAGGGGCTCGGTACCATCATGGACGCTCGCAATGTTGTGCTGTTGGCCATCGGAGCCAACAAGGCTGACGCGCTGGCAGGGGCTGTCGAGGGGCCTGTTTCGGCGATGTGCCCGGCGTCGGTGCTGCAGTTCCACCCCCATGTTTTGGTGATTGCGGACGATGCTGCAGCCTCGAAGCTCACCATGGCTGAGTACTTCCGATGGACAGATTCCCAGCGAGGTGACCTCTCCGGAGCGATGTGAGATTTCGGTGATACTCCTGGCCTGGTAGGTGTCTTCGCGCCGGGCTATCGAAGTATCGGATAATGGTGAGTGGTGGACCGTCGTCAAGGCTTGTAGCCTGGTATGGCGGTCCATCGACCGTCATGACCAGAAGGAGTGAGCCAGAGATGCCAACCGGAAAGGTGCGTTTCTACGACGCCACCAAGGGGTTCGGTTTCCTGACGAAGGACGGCGGCGGCGACGTGTACGTCAACGCTTCTGCCCTGCCCGCAGGGGTGAATACCCTGAAGCCCGGTCAGAAGGTTGATTTCGGGATTGTTGAGGGACGTCGAGGAGAGCAGGCCTTGTCCCTGCAGATCATCGAGACCCCTGCCTCGTTGTCCAAGGCGAGTCGCAAGAAGCCGCAGGACATGGCGGTGATCTGTGAGGACCTCATTAAGATGCTCGACAAGATGGGCAATGGTTACCGGCACGGGCGTCACTCTGATTCGCGCACTGCCGGCGCCGTGGCCAAGATGCTTCGTGCAGTCGCTGACGAGTTGGAGCTGTGATGACACAGGTGACGTCGAAGCCGCGCACTGCGACCCGAACTATCAAAGCCGATGCGACCATTGCGAAGGCTGTTGATCAGGCCCGGGAAGCTGCCGAGTACCGAGCTGGTGATTTCGGTGTGGGCGAGCACGTCGGGACTATCGCTGAAGGTGAGCGAGTCCTGACCCATCTCTTCGAGTGCCCGCATCCCGGTTACCGAGGATGGCGTTGGGCCGTGACAATGTCGCGTGCTCTACGTGGCCGTAACGTCACTGTCAATGAGGTTGTCCTCGTCCCTGGCGAGGATTCCTTACTCGCCCCCCCATGGGTGCCGTGGCGTGATCGGGTGCGTGCTGGTGACATCGCCGCAGGCACTCTCATGCCGACTGCTGACAACGACCCGCGTTTGGAACCTGGTTACACCGGCGGTGAACTGGCCGCAGATGAGGACCCGGCTGAATGGGCTGCTACTCGCGCTGTTGCTTCTGAGTTGGGTTTGGGACGGGAGCGACTGCTGTCGCGGGAGGGCCGTGACTCCACCGCCGAGCGCTGGCTCGCTGGTGAGGGCGGCCCGGACAACGCGACGAGCCATCATGCGCCAGCCAGCTGCGTGACCTGCGGGTATTTCGTGCGCCTACAGCATTCTCTGGGACGGGTTTTTGGGGTGTGCTCGAACGAGTACTCTCCCTCCGATGGTTCGGTGGTCCACGTCGACCATGGTTGCGGAGGCCACTCCGACGTCGTTGAGAAGCGTCGGGGGATTGAGCTCCCAGAGCCCGTTTTCGACACCATCTCGGTTGACGAGTCGTTGTTCGACTGAGTCGTCTTCTTCGCAGAAGCCCCGGTCTGCGATGAACTCAATGACGGGAACGCTGCCAGCAATATGCGGTGCCGACAACACCTAGGCCGGTACCCGTCAGGCAGATCCACAGCCAGTCGCGGTAACCAGTCTCGGTGAGACGGTCGAGCATGATCCAGCAGATGAGGGATGCCACTGCGAAGGCGATAGTTCCCACGATGCCGACCGTCACCCCGTTTTCGTCAACGGGTGCGACGTTCGCCTGGGTAAGCAGGTGATGGTTGGACACCGTTCCATCGTAATGCCCTGCAACATTGTTGTGACACGTCATCCCTAGAATGCCTCCGTGCCTAGCAACACCGCATCAGCAAGATTTGATCAGTGGTTCCATCTGACAGAACGTGGTTCGACGACGTCGCGCGAAGTTCGCGGCGGCATCGTCACCTTCTTCACGATGGCATACATCCTGGCTCTCAATCCTCTCATCATCGGTACCGCAGCGGATAAGAATGGCAAACTCCTCAATGGAGCTCCGAAATTCCTCGACGCTGCTGGCACCAGCCTTAATACTGCTGGCATTGATGACAACAAAATCATGGTGATGGCAGTGACTGCCTTCGTGGCTGCCATCATGACGATTGCTATGGGTGTCTGGGGACGATTCCCGATGGGTATCGCAACAGGCCTGGGCATTAACTCCCTGCTTGCCTACGTCGTCGCCCCGACGATGACGTGGTCTCAGGCGATGGGTTTGGTTGTCTGGGAGGGCATCTTCATTCTGGTGTTCGTCCTTACTGGTGTCCGGGAAATGATTTTCCGGGCTGTCCCTAATTCCTTGCGGTCGGCGATCAGTGTTGGAATTGGCCTGTTCATCGCTTTTGTGGGATTTGTGGATTCTGGCGTGATTCGCCCTGGCTCGGGTACCCCTGTCACCCTCGGAGTTGGTGGCAGCTTGGAGGGGTGGCCAATCTTGCTGTGCCTGTTCGGTTTCCTGTTGCTGGTGGTGTTGCATCAGCGTCACATCAAAGGGTCTATGCTCATCGCGATCATTGGCACCTCACTGGTGGGTGTGGCCATCGAGGCCGTGGGGAACATCGGTGCGCAAAGTGACAAGAACCCCACTGGCTGGGCCCTCAACGTGCCCCGTCTGCCCGGCGCCTCGGATTTCCGCTGGCCCGATCTGGGCCTGCTCGGTCATGTTGACCTCTTTGGTGGGTTCCTTGCCAACGGACACTTTCGTATTGGTGTCTTCTTGGGCACCTTGCTGGTGGTGTTCTCCCTGATGCTTGCTGACTTCTTCGACACCATGGGGACGGTTGTTGCGATCGGTGACCACGCCGGGCTTCTTGACGAGACCGGCAATCCTGAGCACCTCAAGGGAATCCTGGTCGTTGACGCCTTGGCCGCGGTGGCTGGCGGTCTTGGCTCGGCGTCGTCGGCAACGGGTTACGTCGAGTCGGCTGCTGGCGTGGGAGAGGGAGCCCGCACAGGTATCGCCTCCATCGTCACCGGTCTGGGATTCCTGCTGGCGATGTTCCTGTCGCCAATCGTTTCGATCATCCCGTCCGAAGCAGCCGCACCGGTGCTTGTTTTCGTCGGGTTCCTCATGATGGCTCAGGTCACGCGCATTGACTGGAAGCACGTTGAGGAAGGCCTACCGGCCTTCCTAGGCATGGTGCTTATGCCGTTCGCCTACTCGATCACTACAGGTATCGGAGCTGGACTCATCATGTTCTGCATCACGAAGGTCATCGCTGGTAAAGCTCGCAGCGTGCATCCTCTGCTGTGGGTCGTTGCCCTCCTCTTTGTGGTGTATTTCAGCCAGACCCTCCTCATGAAGCTGTTCGGCCAGCTCTGAGACCAGTGGGGTGGGCGTCTTCGACGGTGTCCGGCTGCCAGACCACTAAGAGGCCTGGCGCCGGGCGGCCCAGATCGACTGCGAGATGATTCCACCCCGGATATGAGCTGAGGAACTTCAGCACGGCGTTAACCTCACCTCGTCGTGCAATCGGCACTGTGCCGATGACCTCGGACAGCTCAACCCAGGTGGCCAGTATCTGCCTGGTGCCGGCATAGCCGATCTTCATGCCAGGTGCTGGTCGCAGTGGAATCTGTGGGTCCTCGTCCATAAGCTGTTTGAGCGAGTAGGTGCTAGGTAGTCCAGCGGCTGCCAGATCGCGATCGAGCTCCTCGAAACGTGCCACCGACATGGGGATCTCGGTCCACCCCCATGACAGGTGGGTGAGCCATTCATTGACAAGCCGCCAGCACCGTGCCGACCGATCGGATTCGATGTAGCGTCCGCAGACGAGGTCTTCGACGTCATGAGGGGTCGGCCATCCGGTTGGCAGCATCGAACATTCAACATTGGGCTTGTAGAGCGGGTGGAACGGGCTGCGCCACCTCGGTCGACGATGATGATGAACGGGCACGCTGAAACGAGCCTCAGCCCACCTACGCAGTTTCATGGCGAGACCCTCGTCGGCCCCGAATATGTCGCGAACTTCGTCGATCGCGATGGCGTTGAATCTCAACCCACCCATAGTGACAGGTTATAAGATAGCGGGGTTGACATAAGGTGTCGTCCATGAATCCACGCTCCAGGCAGCACATCATCAGCGGGGTTCTCATCGTCCTCTTACTCCTCGTCGTGCTGGGATCCCTGCTGTGATAGGTCGGTCCGGCATGGCAGGATGTAACATTGTGACCCAACGATCCCGCACCCGACGTCGCGCCTCCCGAGCCGCAAGCGCGTTGCTGGCGCTCGGATGCGCTTGGGGGTTGTCGGTTAGTCCTGCCGCAGCTGCCGACTTCACCGTCAGAACGGATAAAAAGCTCGGCAAACCTGTCGGTATGGCTGCTGACCTTCATCATGACTGGTACTGGATCACCGACGGTTCTTCGTCGACAGTCCACTCTCTGCTTGCTGTCGACAAGACGGGCAAAGAGGTTCACCGGGTGGTATGGGAGCCAGCCTTCCATGATGTCGAGGCGATGTCGTGGGCTCGTGGGGTACTGTACGTCGCTGACATCGGTGACAAGAAAGCTCAGCGTCGTGGGATTCGGGTGATGTCTCCCACCTCAACGGCAGCCAAGCAGTCCACCTATTACGAGTGGATGTTCACTTATCCGGACGGCGCTCACGACGCTAAAGCCTTGACCGTCAGCCCCAAGGGGAGTTTTTACATCATCACCGACGGTCCACATCCTGCGATTTATCGGGGCGGCCCCCAGGTGAGCCGCACCGAATCGAACCCACTAGAAAAGGTGGCAGATGCCCCTGCTGGGGTCAAAGACGCCACATTCCTGCCAGATGGGTCACGAATGGCCCTACTCACTGACCATGAGGTGCGCATCGTTGACGCCTACTCCTGGAAGACAGTCGCCAATGCGGCCTTCTCCGGCGGTCAGGCCATCACGACCGACACCACTCAAAAAACTCTGGAGATTGCGACCTCAGGTAACAAAGTGAGGGGGATCAAATTCCCGACAACCTTGACCTCGATTACGCCGACCCCGTCACACTCTCCGAAAGCCAAGGTGACTACCCCGGCCAATGGCAAACCGACGTCCAAGGCGCGATCAGGAACTTTTATCGCGGTGATGGGGGCGGTCGTAGTGGCGCTGTGCGCTGGCGTCGTTACGTTCTTCTACGGCCGCTCCCGGGACGCCACCTGGCGGCATCGTTAGTCGCGGTTCTCTAGTAGCCAGTCCAGGCATGCCGTCAGAGCCTCGACGTCGCTCGGCTCAATTGAGCTGAAGGTTGCGATTCGGATCTGATTGCGCCCTAGTTTGCGGTAAGGCTCGATGTCGAGGATGCCGTTATCGCGGGCGCGGGCACACAGTCGTGCGGCGTCGACGGACTCGTCGATGTCGATCGTCACGACAACTGGGCTGCGCAGCGCCGGGTCAGCGACGAACGGGGTCGTTAGGGGGTTGTCCTCGGCCCAGCGGTAGAGGATTCCTGACGTTGACGCCGTGCGTGATGCAGCCCACGCCATACCGCCCTGATCGAGTAGCCAACGGCATTGCGCCTCGAGCATGACGAGGGTGGCCAGAGCCGGGGTATTCAGGGTCTGATCAGCTCGCGAGTTCGTCACGGCGAGACTCAGATCGAGCATCTGGGGTACCCAGCGGGCCGAGGAGGTCACTCTGTTCGAGCGTTCGATCGCTGTAGGTGACAGGATCGCAAGCCACAATCCACCATCTGAAGACAGATTTTTCTGCGGTGAAAAGTAGTAGGCGTCAATGGTTGACATATCCGCCGCGACGCCGCCGGCGGCCGAGGTGGCGTCAACGAGAACGAGGGAGTTGTCATCAATGTCGTTAGGTCGTCGGACTGGGGCAACGACGCCGGTGGAGGTCTCGTTATGGGCCCATGCGTAGGTGTCAACGTCGCTGACGGCCTCCGGGAGGGCGAGTTTGCCGGGTTCGGCTTGAAATACTGCGGGGTCAGCAAGGAAGGGGGCACGCTGCAGAGCTGAGGAGAACTTTCGCGTGAATTCCCCGTAGACGCCGGTGGCGGCTCGTTTTTCCACGAGGGAGACGGTTGCCATATCCCAGAAAAGGGTGGCTCCACCGTTGCCGAGTGCCACCTCATAATCGGTCGGCAGGTTATACAGTTCAGTCAACTCTTCACGGATTGCCGCGACTACGTGACGGACCGGTGGCTGGCGATGGGAGGTACCCATCACGGATCCCGGTTCGGACAGACTGGCCACCACCTCCCGTCGGATCCGAGATGGGCCACACCCGAATCGGGGGTCGGAGGGCAAAAGGTCACGAGGAATCATTGGCTGAGCCATAATCCGATCCTTGCAGATCATGTCGTCTATAACGGCGGAGTTCATGCTGTGATCGTGTGGCAAGATGAGGGAAACCCGGTTAGGAGGCATCGATGATCACCCGCATTGCTTCTCACCACGTCGTCGATCGCGATGGTAGTGATTCACCAGCGACGATCACCGTCGAGGCTGGACGCATTAGTGACGTCAGCGAGGGTATTGATCCCAAGGCCGAACTCGTTGATGAGTGGATTTTGCCCGGATATGTCGACACCCACTGTCACGGTGGCGCCGGTGCTGACTTCACCGACCCTGACCGCGAGGCCGCTTTGCGCGCCGTCCATTACCACCGCAGCCAGGGGTCGACGACTCTTTTCGCATCGACGGTGACCGCAGCGATTGACGACGTCGTCGCGCAGATTGGGCGACTCCGCCAGCTTGTCGACCTTGACGAGATCGCCGGCATCCATTTAGAGGGGCCGTTCTTGGCTGAATCGCGGAAGGGGGCCCACGCCGTCGAGCTGCTGTGTGACCCAGATCCGGTGTCCGTGGGTCGTCTCATCGAAGCTGGCGGTTCGGCTCTCAAGATGGTGACTATTGCGCCAGAACGTGCGCACGGCTTGGAAGCGGTGACCACCTTCACCACAGCCGGAGTGCACGCTGCTATCGGCCATACTGAGTGTGACAACACCACGGCTAGTGCCGCAGTCGACGCGGGAGCAGACGTCATCACCCATCTGTTCAACGCGATGCCGTCGATCCATCATCGAAAGCCCGGTCCGGTGCCGCCAATGCTCACTGATTCGCGAGTGGTCTGCGAACTCATTTGCGACGGCGTCCACTTGGCCCCGGACGTCATTCGGATGGCGATGTCGAGCGCCGGCCCGAAGCGCATCGCCCTGGTGACCGATGCCATGAGTGCGACCGGTCAGCCTGACGGCGACTACATTCTGGGCAGCCTGCCAGTGAAAGTTGTGGATGGAAGAGCCCGTTTGTTGGCCGCTGACGGTTCGCTGGGAGCGATAGCAGGATCGACTCTGACGATGGGTCGAGCGGTCGAATTCGTCACGTCCGTTGTAGGTATCCCGCTGGGACAGGTCGCCGTCATGGCGGCCACAACACCGGCCAAGCTCCATGGTTTGAACGAGGTTGGCGTCATCGAAGAGGGCCACTGGGCTGACTTGTGTCTTACTGACGCGAAGGGTCATCTGGTGCGCGTCATTCACCGGGGTGAGGCTGTCTGACGGCCACAGCGGGTGATTGGGCACTAAACTTTTCATAGAGAGGGTCGCTCGGGCGTAAGCAATGGCGCCCGAAAGATTGTTGACAGTTAGCTTGTCCAGTGGGCAAGCGGCTAGCGTCGTCCCTCGGCTGTGAGGGCGGGGAAGAGGTGCACCGTGAGTAGTGAACTCGTTGACACGACGGAGATGTATCTGCGGACTTTCTACGAGCTACTCGAGGAGGGTGTCGAACTGCGTCGAGCCCGTATCGTTGAGCGGCTGCACCAGTCTGGGCCGACCGTCTCCCAGACCGTGGCTCGTATGGAGCGTGACGGCCTTGTGGTCGTCGAGTCTGATCGCTCGATCTCGCTGACCCAGGAAGGCCACGACGTGGCTCAGACTGTTATGCGCAAGCATCGCCTGGCCGAGTGCCTGCTTACCCAAATCATTGGTCTTCGTCCCGACTTGGTGCACGATGAAGCCTGCCGCTGGGAGCACGTCATTTCCGGCGAAGTTGAGAAGCGCCTCACGGGGCTCCTCGAGAACCCTGATGTTTCTCCATACGGGTGCCCACTGCCGCCTGAGCAGGCAGGGTGTCGTCCGGATGGTTCCGCCCGCTTTCGTGACGACTCCAAGCCCCTAGATGAGGTTATCGCCGAGACTGGCTGCCCGGTCAGCGTGACCGTCACCCGGTTGTCGGAGTTCTTCCAAGCTACCGAGGGTAATCTCGCGGACGTCTACGCTGCCGGCTTGTTGCCGGGTAAGAGCGTCGAGGTCGATGATGACGCCGATGGTATTCGTTTGACGGGTCCCAGTGGTTCTATCGTCGTCGATCCGGAGATTCTCTCGGGTCTGTTCGTCGCTCAGAATTCGTGAGTTGCGCTGACTACGCCGTGATGGGTGTGCCTCAAGTCGTGTGTCCCAGCCAGTTGCCGGACCTGGACCAGATTGCCGCCCTCTGCGAGTCAGGCTGGTACGACACCGCCGATTCCATGTTGAGGATGGCGCACGCATCTGAGTCTGACAATCCTCATGTGGTGCAGGCTGCTGGCGTGATGGCGGTGGCCCGCCGAGTCTTGGCTCTAGATGCCGAGGATTTTGAGGACATCGGTGAGGCCTTGCCCGCGGATCTGCGATCTCGCCTTGTCGACTCTGGTTTTCCACACCACCCGCGTGCCGCAGAGAGGGGAGCTCTTGGGGATCTCATCCCCTTGTATGAGCTCATGCTCGAGGTCCTCGACATCCGGATGCGTCGTGAGGAGCCCCAACAAGTCGTTGTGACCTGCCACATCCTGGGGGAGTACTTGGCGCAGTTGGCCTGGCAACCAGTCTTAGGCGATGGTGGGGATCCGCTCACCTTGCCTGGCAAGGTTGGCCAGAAATGGGGCGGTGATGGTCAAGGCTGTGCCCACACCTCCGCGATGAATGCCACCGCGCGACGCAGCATGCATGCTGCCCAGGGAGACGAGGAGGGGTATACCTCGTACCTCGACAAGTTCCACTCCCGGTTGGGGGAGGCCCTCGGAGTGTGCGCGATGAATCATGCCACTATTGATGCCGGTGAGCGTCCCGACGTTGGTATCACTTGCCCTGACCCATGTCGGTGGGTCTTAGCCGGAACCTGGGAGGAGCGCAGAGCCCTTGACGCGCGGGTGCGCCTGGCACGGATTTTTCAAGAGTCCGGTCTAGTGGCTCTGCGCCATCACGCTCCGGTAGGCCATTTTTTCGGGGTGCCATCGGGCAGCGAGATCGGAAATGCTTGGGTGATGACGTGGAATAAGCTCAACGAACAGTGGGCTGATGGTTCCAACCCGATGCTAGACCCGTCGGCCCCCGGGTATGACGTTGACGCCTCTGATGGGGCCCTGCCTGGCCTTGCCCGGATGGTGTCGGTCATCGCTGCGCGGCCGATTCGAGCTGGCCATTTGCTGCGGGATCTGGGAGTCACCGCGATTGCCGAATTGAAGGCGGTTTGACGTTGCCCGCGTGTTGGTGCATCGGGAATAGCCTGGCGCCTGATGCTGTTTGACGACATACGGGCCGAGGCGCCACGGCGTTGCGGTCGACCGAACCCAAGCAATTACCGGGAGGTACAACGTGGCTACCGTCGCATTGACTAAAGACAACTTCTCCTCGACCATCGATTCCAATGATGTCGTTCTCATTGACTTCTGGGCCTCCTGGTGTGGACCATGCCAGCGGTTTTCACCAATCTATGAGGACGCCAGTGGACGTCACTCTGACGTGACCTTCGCCAAGGTCGACACCGAGGACCAGCAGGAACTGTCTGCCGGTCTGGAGATCACCTCCATCCCGACGATCATGGCCTTCCGTGCCGGATACCTTGTTTTCCGCCAGTCAGGCCTGCTGCAAGGTCGCCAGCTTGATGAGCTTATTGAGAAGGTCAAGGAGATCGACGTCGAGGATCTCAAGAAGCAGGCCGCGGCCCAAAACCAGGGCTGACACCGGGCTTTCCATACCCAGCTGAAACGCGGAGCTCAGGGCCCGCGGCGGGTGGTAGCGTCCTGCTGTCGGCCTGTGCTTCGTCATATCTCATGAGACGACGATAGGGCGGGTCGTGGTGCCCGAGCGCAGTGGTGTGCAGGTCGACCAGGCCGTTCCTAGGAGTTGTCCGTGACATCGAGAATCGAGGTGGCCGAGCTCGTTGAGACAACGCAGCCGGCTGGCCCGAAGCGCCGTATGGGTGTAGTGGCCGCAGTCGCTACCCTGGGTTCACTTCTTTTCGGCTACGACACCGGAGTCATTTCTGGCGCCTTGCCGTTCATGTATCTGCCTCATGGCGCTGGCGGTCTGGCCCTGACGGTGGGACATGAAGGTGCCATCGGTGGCACCTTAACCCTTGGCGCTGCTTTCGGCGGCCTTATAGGCGGGATGATGAGCGACCGCTGGGGTCGGCGTCATAACCTCCTGATTTTGGCTGTCCTCTTTGTTGTGGGAGCTTTGGGAACTGCCGGTGCCCCCAGCGTGTGGGTGATGTACCCCTTCCGAGTGGTGCTCGGATTCGCCGTGGGAGCGGCCTCAGCAACAGTGCCAGTCTACTTGTCGGAGACCTCACCCAAACGGATGCGTGGGCGGATCGTGGCGCTTGACCAATTTATGATCGTCTTTGGTCAGCTGCTGGCTTTCTCCGTCAATGCCGCCATCTCAGTGGCTCATGGGGGACCCAGCTTGATGGTGACTGCGGATCCGACGGGACGACTGTTTCCGGGAACTTATTCCTGGGACACTTTGCAGGCCATGACGACCTCCCACGGGGGAGCGATGACCGACCAGGCTTTTCATGCCTTCCTTACTCAGCTGTCGGTATCAGCCGGGTCCGGTGGAGCATGGCGCTGGATGCTCGTGGTATGTACTCTGCCCGCCATCGCGCTGTGGATCGGTATGAGGAAGATGCCCGAGTCGGCTCGTTGGCATCTAAGCCACGGTCAGTTTCGGGAGACCGTCGCATGCCTCAAACAGGTGCGCGTCGAAGGGGTTGATGAACCCATCGTCGATGAGGTCACTGAGATGGTTGAACTCAACGGCGAGGGCGGCAGGCTCAGTCATCGTCAGCAGTGGGCGGTCGTCATGGAGTCTCGCTGGACGCGTCGCCTCCTGCTGGTCGGGATTTTCCTTGCTGTAGTTAACCAAACCACCGGCGTCAATACCGTCATGTATTACGCGCCCAAGGTGTTGGAGTTCGCAGGAATGAGCACCCAGGCGTCGATTATTTCTCAGGTGGCTAATGGAGTCATGTCTGTTATTGGTGCCGCTGCAGGCTTGTGGCTCATCGAACGGTTTGATCGTCGTCACCTGCTTATCTTCGATGTCACGGCGGTCGGTGTGTGTCTCCTTGGTATTGCGGCTACTTTCGGGCTGGCAATTGCTCCTCATGTGGGTCAAGGGGTACCGAAGTGGGCGCCTATTCTCGTGCTCGTCCTGATGAGTATCTTCATGCTTATCGTGCAGTCCACTAATGGCACAGTGGTGTGGACCATGCTTGGTGAGATGTTCCCGACCCGGATGCGCGGGGCGATGAACGGTGCTGCGGTGTTTTGTGGGTGGCTGGCTAATGCGACGATCACCTGGACCTTCCCGGTCATGCTGGCGGGGCTCGGCGGTGCGGGAACCTACCTGATCTATGGCCTGGTAAACCTCATGATCGCGTTGGTCCTCGTCAAGGTCATGCCGGAGACCAAGGGACGCTCACTGGAGGAGATCGAGGTCGAGATGAAGCAGCGTTACGCCTAAGGGGCGGTCCAATACAACTCGATCCGCCCCGGAAACCGCGATTGAGGAGGGTTGCCCCTGTCGGAAGCGGTTTGTACTGCGGCCCCGATAGGATTCGAACCTACGACACATGGTTTAGGAAACCACTGCTCTATCCCCTGAGCTACGGGGCCCTGCCCATAAAGGACCTTACTAGAGTAGTCCGGCAGGGCCGCCTGGACCAACCTCAGACCCCATAGAGTCGTAAAACCAGGTTGTCGACGGTCCCGTCGTACCTGCCGCCAACTCAGCTGATTCGCCGCAATCTATCGAGCAAAGCATGGCGGGTTATCCGGAGTAGCCCGTCTTGACCCGCGTCGGGCTGGGCAGGTTATCTCGATCAGCCGACGAGCTCGTGGTCCTGGCAACCTGGCGCACCGACGACGTAGTGGCGTGCTCTGGCCTGTCAGTGGGCTCTTCTCGGTACAATGACGGCGTTCGTTAACACGCAAGGGGGCCAGGATGAGTGAAGAAGGACTTGCGGCTGCACGCCAGAAGATGACCGAGGCAGGTGTCGATCCTGTCGCCATCGAGGTCTTCACTTCCTACTACCACCAGCTCGAGACCGGCGATACCGGACTCATCCGCGAGGACACCATCTCCCCGCTCACGAATCCGCCAATGCTCGACGACGTTGAGGTCAGCGAGGAGCAGGCTGCTGAGGCCCTCGACAAGACCGTCATCATCAAGCTCAATGGCGGGCTCGGAACCTCGATGGGCCTCGACCGAGCTAAGTCGCTGCTCGAGGTTCGTGACGGCAAGTCCTTCCTCGACATCATCGCTACCCAGGTGCTCTCGGCTCGCAAGACTTTCGGCGCTCGATTGCCGCTGATGTTCATGAATTCCTTCAATACCCGCGAGGACACCCTCAAGGCCCTCGAGAAATATCCAGAGTTGGCTGTCGACGGCCTAGAGCTCGACTTCCTGCAGGATCAGGAGCCTAAGCTCGACGCTGAGACCCTAGCCCCGGTTGAGTGGCCGAAGGACTCCTCCCTCGAGTGGTGTCCTCCGGGTCACGGCGACCTCTACACCGCTCTGCTTGGATCCGGCGTCCTCGACCATCTGCTCGAGGCTGGATACCAATACGCCTCGGTATCCAACGGTGACAATCTTGGTGCCGTTCCGGACGGTCGTCTCGCCGGCTGGTTTGCGGCGTCGGGTGCTCCCTACGCTGCCGAGTTGTGCCGTCGCACTATTAACGACAAGAAGGGTGGCCACCTGGCCATTCGTAAGTCTGATGATCAGCTCATCCTGCGCGATACGGCACAGACAGCAGAAGAGGAAATGGATTACTTCACCGACGAGCATCGTCACCCCTTCTTCCACACCAACAATCTGTGGTTTGACCTTGAAGCCCTCAAGAAGGTGCTGGACGAGCGACACGGCGTGATGGGCCTGCAAATTATTCGCAACGAGAAGACGGTCGACCCGAAGGATTCCTCGTCGACTCCTGTCATCCAGATTGAGTCCGCTATGGGGGGCGCTATCGAGGTCTTTGAAGGCGCTACCTGTATCTGTGTTGATCGGTCCCGGTTCTTGCCGGTCAAAACGACCAACGAGCTGCTGCTGCTTCGGTCTGATGTTTATGACCTCGACGATTCGGACCACCTCGTCAAGACCACCGACATGACCTGCGCAGTCGATCTTGACAAGGATTTTTATAAAAAGATTGGTGATTTCGACGATCGCATCCCTGAGCCGCCATCGCTGCGCCGCGCCACCTCGCTGAAGGTCAAAGGAGACTGGACCTTTGGTTCGGAGGTTGTCGTTGCGGGGGATGTTTCGCTGGATACTGAGAAGCCTCAGACGATTCCGGACGGGACCGTGCTCACTGGCGAAGTCCTTGGCGCGAAAAAGTGACACCGGATCGACAATGCTGGGAGGCGGTGGCCGCGGTCTTGACCGGACAGCGACTTACCGCTCCTGACAACCCAGGATGGCAGGCCGTCGACGTCGTGGAGTGGCTGGCCGAGGAAGGGTGGCCGGCGAACCGGCTGGCGAACAGGCGCGCCGAATTCCAGCAAGCCGGGCGATCTTGGCCCGGCCCGATTCCCGACGATTTGTCCCCAGGCCTGGAGTTCGCTCGCTACGGAGCGGTACTAGCCCAGGCGCGTCGGATCGCTGGGCTAGATGGCTTAACTGCTACGGTCCACCGGGGCGCGGTGGTCATTGGGCCAGACGAAGCTCGTCTGTTAGCCGAGCGTCCACCGCACAACTTATTGCACTGAGTCTGGCAGCTCTGGCGTGTCCTCACTTGACCGGACGGGAACGCAGTTCGTCGCGAATCTCGATGAGTAGGTCGGCGGTGGTGGGGGCAGCCACTGGTTCGTCTTTGGTGCGCTTGAGCTTCTCCGTAGCCAGCTCGATGGGCTTAATGAGCCCGAAATAAATGACGAAGGACATGACGAAGAAGGAGATGACGTCGGTGATGAAGGCACCGACGTGGACCCCGCCTGGAACCCAGCCAGAGAAGTTCGGGGTGCCGCCCAGCTTGCCGATCAAGTCCATGATGATTGTCGTAAACGATTTGACGACGGTGGAAAATGCGCCGCCAAGGATGAATGCGACGGCTAGTTCAATGAGATTACCGCGCATCAGAAAATCTTTGAATCCCTTCATAGGGCTCCCTTCGGGTTGGTGTGCTGCCCGCAAACTAAAACCGTAACGGTACTGGGAAGGCGTCGCTAATACTCTTCGCTGTGTCTGGTGAGCTGCACATTCACTCCACCACCAATCCTAAAGGCTGTCCCTGGCCAGCTACCGCGATTGCTGCGGCATCGGCCGACCCGGTGGACACAACGACGAGCTCCGTTGACGGAGAGCCTTGGATGAGTCCGCCCCCGCTGGTAGGCAGGCTCCGAATGATGGCGCCGCGCGTCAGGACGTGCGGAGTTCCGTCCTCGCTAGGAGAGACAACGGATACCCGCTGGCCTACCTGCAACATTCCGACCATTGATGAGTCGGCCAAGTGAATGCCGACGAGTGCTTTTCCAGACCCTACGGCGGACCCGGAGAGGACCGCTGAGGACGTCAAAATCGTTCCCTCGGTGATCCGTATCGATGCTTGGCGGCCTTCCACTTGCGCAAGAGTGGCCGTTTCGTGGGGGAGAACACCAGGATCGATCCGGACGGTGTGAAGGTCAGAGCGTTGGATGACGCGACCGCCCTCAATGGCGTGCGCGGCGACGATGACCTCACGTCCAGATGACGAGGTTGCCATTCCTGGGGATGCTACTAGAAGCACTGCGAGGGCCGCGAGAAGCGCGGCTAACCCGCGTCGGTGACGGGCCACCATGACGTGCACACGTCGCCGCGCAGGTTTATGGGTACGGCTTAGGCGTCGGGGATCCTGGGAGTTCTTCGCTGTCAGTCTCACACCCACAGTTATCGGCAGGGGAGAGCAGATTTTTCAGTTATCCACAGGGCAATTTTGACGTGTTTGAGCCAAGCTCATGTCAGGATGCGCTCTCGGAGGCTTTCGCCGTCGAGGAAGATGAGGACGAGGCCGGTTCAGACTTCGTCGAGGACTCTGAGGCCGTTGGCGAAGAGCTATCCCCGGTGGCTGCCTTTGATGCGCCCTTGGTGTGATTGTCGGTGGAGTAGAACCCTGAACCTTTGAAAACCACCCCGACCGCGCTGAAGACCTTGCGCAGATCACCCTCGCAGGACGGGCAGATAGTCAACGACGGGTCGCTGAACCTTTGCACAACCTCGAGGTCACGGCCGCAGTCATTGCATTGGTATTGGTAGGTGGGCATGGTCTCCTCGTTCTGGCGGTATCGGGCGCCTGTCGAATGATAGGCGTGTTACGGGGTACCAGGAAATCTCGGACCACTTACTGGCCCAGCATGTGCAGTCCACTGGGGGTAAGAGCCGCCGTGACAGACTCGTCCCATGGGTCGTGGGGTACCTCGTCAAGGATCTCGTCGTCATTGACGACCGCCCACACTGGAACGTCATCGGCCCGGTGGGCAAGGACGCGGTCGTACCAGCCACCGCCCACTCCGACGCGGTATCCGGATCGATCGACGAAGAGTGCCGAGCACAGCACCACCTCGACCTGGTCGATCGCCGAGGCAGGGAGAATAGGGGCTATCGGCTCGGGGATCTGCCACAGACCAGTCCGTACGTTCTTGCTGTCGTACCACGCCCACGCCGGTTCATGGAGGGAGCGACCATGACCGTCAGTCAGAACGGGTGCCAGTACCTTCTTGCCCATCATGATGAGAGTGTCGGCGAGATCCACGGTGTCGGGTTCATCACCACGAGAGAGGTAAAGGGCGACCTTGTGAGCCCATAGCAACCGGCTCATAGCATGTTCGGTGCGCCGATCGTCGCGGCTCATCCGCGTTCGGTGATCCAATGCGGCACGATGAGCCAGGCAGCGACGTCGTAACTCCTCCTTGCCGCTTCGAGGATCCACTCCGGCGGGTCTCCTATCTGACGGAACATGGTCTGTCGTCACTGACTCATGCTACGCCCTAGCCGAGTCGCTGCCAGGCAGACGGCAGAACGCCCTCTAGGGTGGTGCTATGGCGTTGTTCCACAGGAAGAAGCAGGTCGAGGCCCCCGAACCCGAAGCGGAGCCCCTCGGCCTGCCAGGAGCGCCGGAGACAGATATGTCAGGTCGTCGGTCTGTCGACGATCATCGTGACTACCTATGCAGCTTGGTGCAGGCCGTCCCACCAGTAGCCGTGGAGGTGCCGAGAGCTGTCGGTCTGGCTGTTTGTGAGGACGTTCATGCGCCCCATGACGTTCCAGTCGTGACGACGGCGGTCATTGATGGCTACGCCCTCGACTCGGCGTCGACTCGAATGGCCGGACGTCCCGATGCCGTTGAGATCCAGGTGGATCGACGCCCACCTAGCCCGGTAATCCCTGGTACTGCTGTGCGGGTCATGGCTGGATCGCTGCTTCCTGAGGGGACCGACTGCGTCTTACCACCGGATCTGCTCAATGCCGACGGCGACATTGTGTTGTTTTCTCCGGTGAAGAGATGGGCCGGTGCCCGACTCGCGGGCTCGGATTACGGCCGCGGCGAGGTTCTGGTACGTAACGGGACGATCCTGCACCCAGGTATCATCTCGGTGCTCGCTTCGGCCGGAATCGACGAGGTGTTCGTCCGTCCGCGCCCCAAGGTCGTCATTGTTGCGGTGCGCGCTGATGAGGACCAACGTGCGGAGATTGAGCGGAAGGCGCGGGCCAATGGCGCCGAGGACATTGCCTCTCTTGATGCCACTGCTGCAGCCATCGAGTCTGCTACCCGAGCACTCGATGTGAATGTCACTGTCGTCTCCACCAACACCTCCAGTGACAGTGAGTTGACGCGATTGCTGGCGAATGCTGGACGTGGGGCTGACCTCGTGATCGCCACGAGCGACCGGATAGTTGTGGGTCAGCAGGACCCCGTCCCATCGGTGTTGCCACCGATGGGAGGTACTGACTTCGCCAGGGTGGCGATGGAGCCGGGCGCAAATCAAGTGTTCGCCCTGATAGATCCCGGTTTGGTCCCTCTCATCGTCTTGCCGGTCGGGCCTGGGCCAGCTCTGGTCTCCTTCATGGCCTTTGTGCAGCCTCTGCTGCGCAAATTGTCCGGGCTTCCGCCGGTCGAGAAGCTCAAGGCTGAGACAGATCGACCGATTGCGCGGCATCCGGAATCCACCACGTTCGTTCCAGTACGTCTAGCACGGGTGGGTGGCCGCCCGGTGCTATCGCGAGCAGGAATGGGCGACGTCACCCACGTTGTCGATTTGTCGATGGCCGATGCTATCGCTGTTGTCGGGGCGGGGGATGAGCCAGTTCCTACCGGCATGCCGCTGACCTGTTGGCGATTGGGGTGATGTCGTGGCCTCGCCTCGTTTGCCGTGGGGAGTGTCGATGCCGCGGCATCGACACTGGCCAGTGACTATGCAGGCTGGCGGGGTGGTGCTGCGCCCGATGCGGCGTGCTGACGAGGCGAGATGGACGACGACACGGGAGCTCGATTGGGACTGGCTAGGCCCGTGGGAGGCCACCAAGCCTCCTGGCTCTCATGAGCGGGTTGGCGGCTACCGCATGATGATTGCCCGAAATCGCCGGCGTGCCAAAGAAGGCACATTTTTGCCGTGGGCGATTGGGTGGGATGATGGTTGGCCCGATCGTCCTGCCCTGAACCGAGACACTACGCCCCTTATCGGGCAATTGACGGTGTCGTCGATTTCGTTGGGATCTGCGATGTCGTGCTCAATGGGCTATTGGGTGGCTTCCGCCTACGCCGGTAGGGGGGTTGCACCGACCGCGGTGGCGTTGGCGTGCGATTACGTCTTTCAGGTTATGGGATTGCACCGCGTCGAGATCTGCGTGCGGCCAGAGAACACGAAGAGTTTGCGCGTCGTTGAAAAACTTGGCCTGGCAGAGGAGGGGATGCGGCCGGCATACTTGCATATCGATGGTCAGTGGCGCGACCATCGTGTGTTCCGCTTATTAACTGACGATTATCCCGACGGAGTGCTGCGCAACTACCTGGTCAACCACCTTCTTCCCGGGTTTGCGCTGGAGGAGGACGAGGGCTGAACCACATCGTTGTGATTCGTTTCCCGACACTCCGGTTGTGGTCCCCGCGACACACCGAAGCATCCCCGTAGCGTGTCATTTGTGCAAGCCCTCCAAGCTGTCCTCATCGCTATCGTTCTCGTAGGATGGATCGCCTACCTTGTCCCTATGGTTGTCAATCGACGACGGTCTCAAGAGGTTACTGACGACAAGCACGAGGACTTTCCGGACACTATGAGCGTGGTGTCTCGGGGCTCTTGCACAGTCACTCCTAACGACACCGACGAGAATCCTCGGGTGGAGCTGTCCACCCCATACACAAGGTCTTATGCACGTTGGGATCTGAGGCGTTCATGGGCGGTAGCTGCCCGACGGCGGATGACGACAATGTTGGTGTTATTGGGGCTGACGGCGCTGGCGATGGTGCTTGCTATTACTGACGTGACGCCGTGGTGGCTGGTCGCCATCTTCGTACTGTTGTTGGTGGGCTTCTTTGCCCTTGCCCGCTGGTCTGTGGTGGCCATGGCCAAGCGTTTCGATCGCAGGTACGCGCTCATCGATAAGGGATGGGACGAGGACACGGTGGAATTGGAGGTGGGTACGGAACCCTTTCGCGCCGAGGACGAGCCCACCTCCTGGACGATCGACCTCGACCGCCCAGTGACAGCTCCGGAAGGTTCACTGTGGGACGACGTCGTCGTCACTGCTCCGACCTATGTTTCGACGCCGCTGGGTGCTCGGACGGTCCGCACTATTGACCTGTCCGCGCCCGGACCAGTTCCCGGTCAGGTCGACACTCCTGTCGTTGCCGAGAAGCCGGTCGAGCGGTCCGACGGTGAGCATGTTGCGGAGGCTCACGAAGGTCCCTCGGGGATCGTCGGAGTTGCGTCGGCCTGAACCGAGTTCTGACGACATGGGATTGACACAATGACACTTGTGTTGCCCATGTCGTCCTGGGCAGAGCCCGTGCGGTGCCCAGGTGGTGGCCGGCGGGGTTATCGGCACTGTTGTGTGGAGGCTGATCGTCAGGGCTTCGAAGTTAACGTGGCCTACGCCGAATGATTCGTAGCATGGCGCGGGTTGCCCAGGTGTGGTAGCGTAGCCGCGTTGTTGGGGCATTGGCGCAGTTGGTAGCGCGTCTCGTTCGCAATGAGAAGGTCAGGGGTTCGAATCCCCTATGCTCCACTTGAGGGGGAACTGTCGAACTCTTGCTTTCGGACGTAGGTTCTCAGTTTCCCCGCCCGGTTTCCGCTGGTCAGAACCTCTTCGAGGTCCTCGAGCTCGATGGGCGTTGCGCTGTCGTGGGAGTATGAGGCGATGACGCCCTGCTCGCGACCGATATAAATCTTGTCGGTGAAGTACTCGAAGAGCTGGTTGTGGGTCTCGGGCGTGTCGATGGTGGCCTGCGCGAAGCGCCGATAGAACGCGTCGATGCTGGCCTCGTCCTCGTAGAGCGTCGCCTTGAGGTGCTCGGCCTGGATGGCAGCAACGAGTTCCTGCTTCTGTGCTTCGAGGCTGTTCATCGCCTCAGCCGTGCTCGCGTTGAAGATTCCCCGCGAGATCGCCTTGACGAAGTTCGCGAGCTTGGCCTCCACGTCTGTGCGGCGAGTCTCAAGGGCCTTCAAGATCTCGTCTTTACGGACGGTCTTCGCGGTCAGCTGCTCGGCTACGGCGCTCAGCGTCTTCTCGATCTCGCTGAGCCTGTTCCTCGTCTCGTCGGCGAGGGCTGCCCGGGCAGCCGCGCGATCGATGTGTTCAGACACTTCAGGTCGGCGCTCTGCGCCTCGTCCATCGCCCTCAGGAAGCCGCTCACCTTGTTCACCGCCTCGGTCAGCTGCTTCGTCGTTGAGCAAGGAGGTCTGTGACATCTTTGATCGTTTACAAGGCGTAAGTCATCCCAACTACTCCGAGGAGATAGTCATACAGTGTCCACGGCAAATTTTTAATATATCATGAAACATACCGTTTTAGCTATTCACTTGGAGTGCAGCGCTCAACCCGATCGAGACTTCACGATCGGCATTGATGGCCCACCCACATGCGCCACAGGCCCTATCACCAAAAACTAGTAATCCGCAACTGATGAGCACAACGTCGATTAGATCGCGACTCAAGTTCATCGTGGCGGTGCGCTGGTCCGCGACGTAGTCCGAAGAATGTGGCGACTAGGCCGCCCGAGTCGGAACCAATTGGCACCATCCGCCGGATCCCGGGTTACGTAGGTACTTCGAGCCGATGGTGATACTCACGTAGAACGGTGCCAAAACCGGGCGTAGGTGTGTGTCCCGCGTGGTTAGCTGCTGCCAGGTTCCGTTGCGTGTCGGTCCTGAGAGGTGAGCTACCGCACGCGTGGTAGCTTCCCAGCGACGAATAGCTTCGATTCTTAGTCGAGACTACACAGATTGTTGCCTTCTGCCGCGGGGCGGCGAACTGATCTAGCAGAACCCGTTGCCTTAGCGCGTATACGAGCCTGAAGACGTCCCCCAAGTACCGCTCGTAGTCCTCGGCAGCAGTTACGTAACTCCAAGTCGGTTTGCCTCGAACTACGAGCGACCCAAGATCCGATGTATCGCTTACGCACGGATAACCGTGAATGTCCGCCCCCCTCTTCCGTCTCAACAACCGAGGTGTTAAGTTACTACTGAGACGGTGAAGAGGCCGTCTCTGCGACCGATACAACGATGTCGTCGCAACACTTCAATCAAAGGAATAGCCATGCACAAGGCTGCACCTAAGGAAGACCCCAGCGGTTATACGACGCAACAATCGGACGAAGACCCCAGCGGTTATACGACGCAACACAAATCGTCCCCGCCAAAAATGATCACACTCGGCGGCTTCATCATGATCACTTCAGCCGCCCTATTAAGTATTCGAACATTCCCAGCTCAAGCTTTACTCGGGTGGCAATCGGTAGCCTTCAACATCGCCGCTGTCATTCTATACCTCCTACCGGCAGCATTCGTCGCAGCGGAACTTGCATCGGCTTGGCCTGATGAAGGCGGCGTGTACGTCTGGGTCAAAGAGGCTTTCGGTGAACGATGGGGATTCACTGCCATTTGGATTCAATGGTTCCAAATGACGATCGGCTTCATCGCAATCCTGGCATTCATCGGCGGCAGCGTAGCTTATGTATTTGCTCCTGATATTGCCGAGAATAAGTTGTACATATTTTTGGTGATTTTAGCCGTGTGGTGGGGCGCAACTGCCGTTAATTTAAAAGGAATCAAGGCCTATGAGCGCATGACCACGTGGTTCACTGCGTTAGGCGTTTACCTACCTTTCGTACTTCTGATCCTCGGAGCGATCGTCTATTTTGCTCGTGGTGGGGTCCTCCAAATCCCCCTGGTACCTCATGGATCTGCTGACCTGATACCGCACATCTCAGGGTTGAGCGCTATGTCTCTCCTTGTGACCTACGTCTTCTTCTTCATCGGCATCGAGATGACCGCAGCCCATGTCAACCACCTCGAGAAACCAGGACGTAATTACCCTATCGCGATTTTATCGATCAGTGTAATCATGACAGCGATCAGTATTCTCGGGTCTCTGATTGTGGCCTGGTTGGTGCCCGCCAAAAAAATGAGTCTTAACGCTGGAGTCATGCAAGCCGTTGCCATCGCTTACGGGGTTAGTTCGCCACTTTTAGTTAAGACGATTGGCCTTTTGGTCGCTATTGGCGCGACCGGCCAAGTGGTCGCGTGGGTTCTTGGGCCTGTCCGGGGACTTGCGGTCACTGCCGAACACGGCAGTCTCCCCCCTATACTACAGAAGCGAAATTCCGAGGGTATGCCCGTAGGCCTTCTAATAGCTCAGGGACTTTTCGTCACTTTCTGGGGTTTGGTGTTTCTTCTGTACCCGGGAGGATTAAACAGTAGTTTCTGGGCACTTTTCGCGCTCACTACCACTGTGTACATCGTGATGTACTTCCTGATGTACGCTGCGGCGATCAAACTTCGCTACACGCAGCCCAACCGTCCACGAGCATTTCGAGTGCCAGGTGGGAAAACCGGAATGTGGGTCGTCGCCGGATGGGGATTCATTTCCATGGTTTTTGTGTTCTTGGTTGCCCTTCTACCTCCAGATCAAGTCAAGGGTGATGCGCCTATCTTCATCACCTTTATGCTTGCCGGTACCGCAGCAGTAGTGGCCATACCTCTCGGTATCTACGCTAAGCGTCGAGCGAATTGGAAACCCTCCGCGAAAGACGAGCGGATTTCATCAACGCAGATTGCACAAACTACTATAGGAGACTGAATACTATGTCTGACTTTAATAACACGAACCGAAATAACTTGGCCGTCGAGGCTCTCTTCCTTGGCCCCCGTTCCGAAAACAGGGCATTCTTCCGGGAATCTCTCCGTTCAGTTGTTGATGAGCACTGTCATTGGCGGCGTAATTTCCATCCCGACGATGCCCCTCTTGTCAACCGGGTTTCGATGGAGAATGAATCTTTTCGCAAGACTGAAGCCCGCAGTGTTGACATTCTTGACGAGCTTACAGCGAGGTTAAAGAAGACCTCAACTCCTTGGTTCTCGACTCGATATTTGGGTCACATGAACTCCGACACTCTGATGATTTCTAATCTCGCCGAGATGGCGACGATCCTTTACAATCCCAACAATGTTGCATATGAGTCATCGGTGGCTACTTCAGAAATGGAGGCGGAGGTTGGTGCTGATCTCTGTAAACTCTTTGGGTACGACACTAATAAAGCTTGGGGCCACATTACTGCTGATGGAACAATCGCCAACTATGAAGGTCTCTGGCTTGCGCGCAATCTTAAGTCTTTGCCAAGGGCAATAAAGGCTACCTGTCCCGATTTGGTTTCCGGAAAATCTAATTGGGAGCTTTGTAACCTCCGTAGAGAAGAGGCCCTAGATCTCCTCGGCCAGCTACGCAACGATCGCGACACCTATAAGCAGGTCCTTACGGCGACTGCCCGTGGAAAGGGCATGGCTGATGGGGTCGGTCGCGTTTTCGTTCCTGGCACGCGGCACTATTCGTGGGACAAGGCTTGCGACCTCCTCGGGATTGGCATCGATAACCTTGTTCACGTGCCCCTCGCCGATAACTTCCGAATGGACTTGGGCGAGCTTCGTAAGCAGCTCGAGACGTGTCTTGAGCAGGAAATTCCCGTTATCGCAGTCGTTGGTGTAGTCGGGACTACTGAGGAGGGTCAGGTAGACGATGTCCAGGGACTCCTTGACCTGCGTGAGGAGTTCCGCACTCGAGGATTGGATTTCTACCTGCACGTTGACGCAGCATATGGGGGGTATGGTCGCTCGCTGTTCCTCGACGAAGATGGACGCTACATGGAGTTTGAAGAACTTCGTGCTCGACTTCAGAAAGATGGACTTGCGGTCGACGGTGAGTGGCCTTCCGAGCATACGTGGCGTAGTTACCGTGCATGTTCAGAAGCTGACTCTGTCACGATCGATCCCCATAAGATGGGCTATGTGCCTTACGCTGCAGGTGGTGTTATTTTCCGCGATCGCCGTATCCTCGGCTTAATCTCGTATACTGCGGCATACGTGTTTGAAGATGCCGATGCCGGTGACTTGGTAAGTAGCCTCGGCAGCGTCACCCTTGAAGGGTCAAAGCCGGGCGCAAGCGTCGCTGGGGTTTGGGCAGCTCATAAGCTGCTACCGTTAAATTACAGCGGTTATGGGCAAGTGATCGCTCGCAGCTGGGGCGGGGCACGCAAGTTTTCTCATATCCTCGAAACTCTTGACGGAATCGAAGTGGCGGGAGCGACCATCCAGTGCCAGCCGCTGTTGCTTGACCCAGATTTCAACATGATCTGCATGGCATTCAATGTCCTCGGCAACCACGATCTGGACGCGATGAACGAGCTTAACCAAGAGATCTACTATAACTGCTCTTACCAGTACAAACCGCTCTATGAGAACGACTGGATCACCTCTCATACGATGCTGGACCGCGAGGTCTACGGAGATTCACCGCAGGGCTTTATTGAGAAATTCGGGATTTCGGGCGCCGAGTGGGAGAAAGCAGAGGGAGTTACTGTCCTACGCGCATCAGTAATGCACCCTTGGCTACTCGAGTCAAAAGAATACCCGCAGGTCGTGGATAACTTCCGTTGCATCATGCAGCGTAAGCTTGAAACGGTAGTTCCTAAGTGGCTCGAGAGGCACAGCCAAAAATGAGCCTCGTCGTGTAGATCGGTGGTCTAGGTAAACCGAGGGGGTAGCGAGATGGGAAATCTCGCTACCCCCCTAATTATGTACTCGCAATACATCTACTATTTCTCAAGGCCCGCAAAGCAGCTTAAAGCAAAATCCAAGACCGCATTATTTGGCAAGAACCTAACTTCTTTTCTTACCGGGACGATGGACTAAGTGCCGGTCACTGCCCGATAAAGTAGAAGTGTAAATTCTACTTAGGAACGTATAAAGCCTAAGGTCTTTCGTCCCCGGCGAACTAGCCAACCAATGCCTCCGAGCTGGTCTCTCATTTCTAGCTTAGCATACGGATCTTTGACTCCGATGCCATTCACCGTAATCGCGTTGTCGCCTATGAGCCTGCGCGCTTCATTGTTTGACTTTGCTAACCCGACCTTGACTAAATTGGGTGCAAGATCATAGCCCGTTGTATCAAGCTTCGCGCTTGGGAGAGTGTCTGCCATCTGACTTACGGCTGCAGGAGATAGGCCACGCGGATCAGCTGTGCCAAAGACGGCGGCCGAAACAGCAAGAGCTGTTTGCAACTCAGAATCTCCGTGAACAAACTGCGTCATGTACTTGGCTAGCGCAACTTGTGCTCTGCGCTTATGAGGCTCTCGGATTGTGGAATCCTCAAGGTCCTCTATCTCCTCCCGACTGATTTCGGTGAAGACGCGAAGGTAATTACCGATTACAGAATCATCTGAGTTTAACCAGAACTGGTAAAACTTATACGGCGAACATAGCGTTGAATCCAACCAGATCGCATTGCCTTCTGACTTGCCAAATTTTTCACCATTGGCGGTTGTAATTAAGGGGGTAGTAAGGCCGTGAACGATATCGCCGTCCAGTCGACGAATTAAATCGGCACCTACGGCAATATTTCCCCACTGGTCTAAGGCGCCAGTCTGAAGCGAGCACCCGTACTTCCGATGTAGGTAGAGGTAGTCATAACCCTGCAGGATTTGGTAGGAAAATTCCGTGAACGAAATGCCCTGCTCGGATGTCATCCGTACTGATACCGAGTCTTTCTTGAGCATCTGATTAACCCGAAAATGCTTGCCCAGGTCCCGCAGGAAATCGATTGCGGTCATGTCACCAAACCAGTCAAGATTATTAACCATAGTGACTGGGTTACTCCCGCTGAAGTCCAAGAAAGGACTGATCTGTGTTTTGATCGATTCAACGTATTCAGCGGTAAGCTCTTTAGTCTTCAAGGTTCGTTCCGCTGTAGGGCGCGGATCGCCAATCATTCCCGTTGCTCCACCAACCAAACACAGCACGTGGTGCCCAGCTTTTTGTAGCTTTCGAAGCATAATGATCTGTAAAAGATGGCCCACGTGTAAGGAAGCCGCAGTGGGATCAAAGCCGCAATAGCTGGTCAATGGGCTGTTGAATGCCTCGCGGAGTGAATGCTCATCGGTTGTCTGAGCAACTAACCCACGCCATTTAAGTTCATCAAACACATTTTCCACGATGCCTCCTTATAAGCAACGTGCGTGGCTTCGGACCCGTGGCAGGTGAAGGATTCGAACCTTCGTAGCTTTCGCACCGGATTTACAGTCCGTTCCCTTTGGCCACTTGGGTAACCTGCCTTGGTGGGCTTATTGTATCAGGGCTTTCCTTGCTGCGCAAGGCGCTGCATAGTTTCAACTGCATTGCGGCGTGACTGGTCCTGTGTCTAAGTTGACGTTTGGAAATCCTCACGATGGAGTTGGGGTCGGTTGGTCCATGCTAGATCGGTTTGGGCTCAGTTCTTGCGGTTAGATGAAGCCCGTACGTGCGATGGCGATCCCAGTGATGGTGTGGTCGACGTGGCGAGGACTTGGGGGCCGCCATGGATGTATTGAGGCCCTTCATAAGCTGCTGAGATAACCGACTTTGTCGGCGCTCGTCCGGCACCTCGCTGGCCGCTTGGGAAACTGCTTTGCAAAATACTCACGGGTGTCAGGCGGTGAGTTTTTTAAAGACAGCCGACACGAGGTCAGCGGGATGCGTGATCCACCGCGATAGGGCTCGGGCAAAGATCCCATAGGCCTCGACCAGCTAACTTGAGCTGGTGATCTCAGAGCTAGGGGGAGGGGCTCTCTGTTGGTCGCAGGGTATTCCGCATGGCCATCGATGAGGTCGTTGATACGTTCCCCGGCGGCCTGTTAGGCGCGCGTGTTTTACTTCTCGTAGACGTTCAACAGACGGAGTGGGATTGCATATCCCAAGCCAACACCTTCGCGATCGACGTCTTCATACATGGTTGCCGTATAGCACTGGGCATGGATGTGAAGATAATGAATCGACCGTCTTCTGAGCCGAGGCCTTGTGTCGGCGTGGACTTAACGTCATTTAGTTTATGCAAATTTTTCAATTTTATATCCTGTAGGGTTCAGGAATGTAACTAAAAATATCCTGTCCGTGATCAGCTGGCAACGCCGCCATGTCTACTTCGCCCGTAATGTTATCCGGGCACTGGGCACAGCTAGTGCCGAGCCTGTGGCCGCGGTCATCTCCGCGACCTTTGCCGAGGCTAGTCTCGAAGAGCTCCACGAGGTTTACTGTCACGCGCGCTCTGTCATTACACGCGGTTGGCGCCATCCAATGTGAGTACTGAAAGGAGCAGCAATAAAGCAATTAAGGCACGCCGTTGCTTCTTTGAGATCTCGATGCATCGCTTCAGTATTCCGATGGTTCAAGTATCTCCGCTGCCTGGAACAGCACCAGACTGGGCTTGATCTCGGAGGTCGCGCCCTTGGATTGAATGCGCAGCACGTCGCAACCGAAAAATCCGAAAGGCCGGTGGTTCAGTCGGGGTGCGTTGCACTCATAAGGGTGCTCGCGTATGGGAGCAACGCCGAGTACGCGAATGGGAAACCCAACAGTTCGATGTGTCAAAGCAATAAGTCGCCAAGGTAATACTTGCTGCGATCCTGCATATCAGGATCAGTTTTGTCGCCGCGGCGCGTGTATTTGACACCCCTCGAGCAGAAGCCACGTCGCATGCACTGATAATATTAAAGAATGATGGACGTACCGCACTCAGACCTCCAGCGTCGACTAGGGCCGACTCAAGTTGCTATGATGGGATTAGGAGGCTCACTGGGAACAGGTCTTTTCCTTGGCTCTGGCGATGTCCTTCGGCTAACCGGCTCTGGCGCCGTGTTGTCCTATGCACTCACTGCCGCTTTGGCTGTTGTTGTCATGTATGCTATGGGAGAGGTTACGGCGGCGCACCCGGAGCTTGGCGGTTTTGGAGCTGTCGCGCACGACTATCTTGGTCCGTTAGGCGGTTTCGTCGCGCGGTGGAATATTGTCGCTGCCAGTTGCATCGGTGTCGGCGCTGAGGTCGTTGCCGCTGCAACATACCTACAATATTGGTGGCCTGACATCCCGTTAGCATGGGGCGCCCTAGGCGTCTCGGTTCTTATCGCGGCCGCTAATTTTTTGGCTGTAGGCATTTATGGCCGTCTAGGTGCCGCGATGACTTCGATCAAAATCGCCGTCATCGCGGTCTTCATATTAGTGAGCGCTGCCGTCGTGTTTAACCGTGGAGGGGGCACGTCAGTTTCTCATGCCACTGGTGATCTGCTACCGCGCGGCAGTCTCGGGTTTTTCCAAGGTGCCACGGTGGCTGTATTCAGTTTTGGTGGCATAGAGGCGAGTTCGGTAGCTGCAACTGAGTCGCGAGATGCAGCGCGTACGATTGCCAAAGCATTCCGGATCCTTGCCGTGACGCTGGTGGTAGCCGATGTTTGCTGCTTGGCTGGAATTGTCGCACTCTTTCCGCAACATCAAACTGTGACCGGTGGTCGACAAAGCGCCAGTCCTTTCGTTCGCGTTTTCTCTATGCTCAACATTCCCGCGGCTGGATCGCTAATGAACGCGGTTCTTATTATTGCATCAATTTCAGCTGCTCTTGGACTGATGTATGCCGCTTCACGTATGCTGTACTCCTTATCTGGCGATCAACTTGCGCCAACATGGTTGCACCACACTAACCAGAGGGCAGTCCCATGGCGTGCAGTAGCGGCTTCCAGCCTTGGCATGGCGCTCGCCGTCGCTTTAGCGGTATTTCGCCCAAACGACGCTTTTCGTGCATTAGCCGGAATGCTTGTTTTTGGTGTTGTTATCACTTGGACTATGACGTTGCTTACACACCTAGCCCAGCGCCATCTCTCCGATGCTAGACCGCTAATTCGGCTACCGTTCTCGCCAGCTATCGATATAGTCGTGCTGCTCACCTTGTGGGGCTTTGCTGTGCAGTTATGGTGGATACCCGGATTCCGAAATGCCCTCCTCGCTGGAGTGCCATATCTATTTGTGTTACTCGTTGGCGGTTGGCTCGCCACGCGTCCAGCGCGTTTGGAGCGACTGGATAGACAACTACACGTGCGTGCCTCACTGGGTGTGGATGGATACGGAGTAGTCAGCCATGGTTCTACTGAGCTTGAGCTCGGCGACGAATGATCACGCCAATTTGGGTCCCAGTCGTTCCTCGATCGTTGCCACAACTGAGGGCTAGAAAGACGAAGAGTCTGTGAAAAAAGCGGGTCTCCGAGGCTATTCGGGGGTGGCACCTCATCGAATGCATTCTCGAGGACGTCTGGGGTGTGCGAGATGGCCTCGATAAACCGGGTATTGCGATAAGTATCGGGCCACAGCGTATGCGGATAGATCTCCGGCACCCGCGGTTGCATCGCACCGACCTGGACCTACAGACAGTAGCACGATGGCACCGATGCCATCCGACGTAGTCGTTCCCCAGCTTGCGAGCCAGCAAGAAGTCGGTGTGAGCGGTCGTCACCTGGCCGGCTGGGATGCCATTACGTTCGTGCAGCCAGGATCGGGGCAGGAGCGTTCTCGACGATGCAAGTTCTGGAGGACTTCGTGCCGATCAAACTGACTCCTCAGAATTGCTGGCGCGGATGGCAAAGGCAGCCATAGCTCGCGAGTAGCCGGAGAGACAATCGGTCGACATCCTCGCCGATGTAGAAGCGGCTTTGGCGGTGAGGTCTTCATCGAAACCGACCAGAGCCTTCATTTGCGAGGATTTCCTTGCTAGTGTCGATGCTGCGTGGGGCGGGGGCGGTGTTAACGATGACGAACGCATCCCTCGTATCGGTCTTCGCGTTCCCAGATAGAGGCCGGCGACTCTGCACATCGCCAAGCAGAGTAAATAGGCGACGGCGATGCTCGTCGAGCGGGCAGCAGCGATCAGGAACCCGCCGATCGTGTTGGGCTGGTCGACGATTATGAGGACCCGGCCATGGTTTTGGAGCTTGTCGAACAGTTCTTTCAAGCGTTTCTAGCCCGAGATAAGAGTCGACTACTCCTTGGAAATGACTGGAACGGTTCTGGGTTTATATCAGTGTTTGACTACGCTGGCAACAGCGCACTTCGAGCAGGACGACGAAGAGCCAGCGCAGGAGCAAGTTGAGCCGCCCGGCGCCAGGAGATCGATGGTCACGGACCCGCCGCCGAATGCAGAGGTGGTGGGGCTCTGGATGCTGCGGGTGCAATGCTCAAGGGTCGTGGTGGTAAATTTCAGGCATTTCCTGAGGCGTTGAGATTTTGGCGATCTAGCTCGACGCTAGTATGCGGCACACCTCAAGGTGAAGGGATGTCTCGATTAAGTTAAACCTCCACAGCGGCCAGTTTTGCGCGTGAAGGAGCTGGCACGCCGAGGAATTCTCCACGCACGCAAAATTCCTTCATCTGTGGCGGGATCGAGGTTGCTTGCTAGCTTTACGTAGGCATGTCAGAACGCGAGTGCGGTGACGGCGTTGTCCTCCCACACGTCAACAAAGCGGGTGTAGGCAGACTGTTGTGAGGGAGATGTGGTGGCTGTGGTGTGCGTTTTAGGGGGCGGACACCGCGCTTGTGGGCGTAGGCGATGAACCCTGTGCGCAGACTGTATGCGGAATAGGGTACCTGTATCCGTGAGGACTGGTGATCGTCTTGGTCGGTGTAGAGCGTGATGGGGTGTTCTTTTTTGTTGGGGGGGGGGGGAGAGAGAGAGTTTGGCGCGTAAATGGTTTGCACGACGAGTCGGTTTACTCCCCTCCTCGCTCAGTGATGGTCCGGGTATGTCACCTTTGGTGACGTGGCATAGGAGTGATCCGTCAGTGGTGTTGGCGAGTTCGCGCCGGGTGTCGATCACGAGGGTGGGGTAGCAGCCACGGGGGCCGTAGGCGAAGAAGAAACGGAGCTCGCGCTTTTCGGACCAGTGCTCACGTGCCGACCTTATTGGGTCTCCGTCCAGACGAAGGTCTCACCGGCATGGACCGCGCCGGATTGAAAATCGAGCAGTATATAAGGCGCGGAGCTCCGAGCCGAAACCGACGGTCGGCAGGCTTCCGCAATGAGGAGGTCAGAGGTTCGAATCCCCTATGCTCCACTGATCGGTGGTGAAACGCCGCTGACAAGCGTAAACAGCCGGAAGTGGTAGAAATAGCCGCTACAAGGTCGGTAGGGGTATAGCTTTCCAGCGTGGTCGTCGCGCGGCGTGCGAAGTATAAGGGTTCTTGCTATCAGACGAGGACACCTAGCGGCGAGGCGAATGAGTATATGAGTCATCGTGGCGTATTTGTGGGCAACGGCGGTTGGTCAGAGGTGGTGTTACTCGGCAGCAGGCGCGAAGTCGTCACAGCGCTAATTTGACGGCTTTTGCTGTGGGGAGCTAGCACGCAGTAGTACTCGGGGGTGGACGCTGGGGATCACCAACTGCGCTACGTAGCGTGGCCCGGCTTAGGGCAGGCAGGCGTGTTGTGCGTCTAAGAACAGCCAGTCTCCGACCCCGTCAATACCTCGGTGTCGATCTGCTATTGACGAGCTACGTCACACTGTCTAAACATCGGTCGAACTCGTCAAGTGTAGCGATAGTGACTAGGGCGACCCCTTTCATGAAGGAGGTTTGGGCTTGCTCACTGACACGTGACAGGAACGATGGTGCCCAGGCGAGCACGTGGGTGCGTAAGAAATTGGCGACTATCGCGAGCGTCTGGTGACTCTCGTCAGCGTGACCGTCTTCTCGGGCATCCAAAACGCGTAAACATCCCTGGGCCAAGAACTCCAATTCCAGACCGATGTGATCGTCAGGTTCGCGGTGGAGATGAGGTGCGGCAAGCCCGAGACGGGCGTAGGCGGCACGCACTTGCAGGGTGTGTTCGTCGAAGACCAGCCCCTCCCGGTTGCGATGCACTGACTCGTAGGGTGGCACCAGGGCGACTGCGGAGTCACCGTAGAGGCGGTCGTGGTCGGCGACCACGACCTGTCGAGACTCCGCCTCTTCGCGTGAAAGCCGCCACATCTGCAGGCCTTCTTCCATCCGGCTGGGTGACCGGGGGCGGCTCAGTGGCCACTCGTCGATCATCTGCAGCAACTCATGGAGGTGATCAGCGTCAGGGACTTGATAGTGCAAAGAACCTAGGATGGTGAACACTGCCGCGAACTGGTCCAGCTCGTCGTCGAGAGAACCGGTGACGGGTTCTGTCACCTGCTCGGGGCTCATTGGTCGTCGCTCCTGGTCCACTCGCCGCTGCGTCCACCGGCTTTGTGAGTGATCACCGCGTGCTCGATGGCGAAGCCGCGATCGACTCCCTTGACCATGTCGGCGACGGTGAGGGCAGCCACCGTCACAGCGGTGAGCGCTTCCATCTCCACTCCGGTGCGATCGGTGGTACGGGTTGTGGCACGGATCCTCACCCGGTCAGGCTCCAGCCACAGGTCCACTTCTGCCCCGTGCACACCGATGCGGTGCGCCAGGGGGATGAGGTCTGGAGTGTGCTTGGTGGCCTGGATACCTGCGATGCGGGCCACGGCGAGGACGTCCCCTTTGGGGACCGATTCGTCGCGCAGGGCAGTCATGATCGGCTCGGAGCACACCACGCAGCATTCCGCCGTCGCCACGCGCACCGTGGGTGTCTTTGTCGTGACGTCGACCATGTGAGCCGATCCGTTACCACGCAGGTGGGTGAATGGGTGTGAGGTCATGTGTAACTCCTCCCGTCAGTAGGATGCTCAACTCGTCGCCGGAGTCCACGTGATCGATTCCGGGACCCGCCACCGCCAGGCCCTCTACCAGAGGCAGACTTGTCACTAAGTGGGATTTTGACCCCAGCGCGTGCACCGGCTCGACATTCTCGCCGTTCCAACACACTGGCATGAACTGAGTCTTGGCTGCTGGGGAGCGCCACGGAGCACCGGCTCGGGCACGTACCAGGCGACGTCCCAGCAGCGGGTCTATGGGTGCTGTCACTCCGGCGGGTGTCGCGTCAATGAGATCGGGTGACAGGCCGCGTAACCGTGCCAGCAGTGGGGCGACGTATACGTGGAAACTCACGTAGGCCCCGACCGGGTTGCCCGGTAGGGCGAGCACGGGCATCTCGGCCACCATTCCAGCCCCTTGGGGGCCTCCGGGTTGCTGGGCCACATGGTGGAAGGTGAGTTCGGGCAGCCCCTGCCGCACGACCTCGTAGGCCCCCATGGAGATGCCTCCAGCTGTGACAATCAGGTCCACCCGCCAGGAGCGGACGAGTTCGCGCAGGCGTTCCGGGTCGTCGGGTACGCGGGTTTGCTCGACGACTCCTCCGTGTGTGCGCACCAGACCACCCAACATGATGCCGTTGGAATCGGGGATTTTGCCACGATGTAGCGGTTCACCAGACCCGCCAAGCTCCGAACCTGTCGCAAGGACACCGACCCGAGGGGCCGGGTGAACTCGCAGACTGCCATGACCTACTGCGGCTGCAGCGGCCAGTGCCTCGGGGGTCAGTCTTCTCCCGGCAGGCAGCACCGTGGCGCCGGTGGCCAGAGCCTCACCACGGCGTCGCACATTGGCACCGGTTGAGGGGGTGCGAAAAATCGTCACCGTCGCGGGGGCGTCGACAGTTCCGGGAGCATGATCGGTGTCCTCCACCTTGATGACGGTGTCGGCGTTCTCGGGCATGCGGGCACCGGTCATGATGCGCTGGGCGGTTCCGGGGTCGAGAGGCCGGTGGGCGGGAGATCCGGCGGGTACGTCATTGGTGACCGGGAGCGTGACAGGGGTGTGCACAGTGGCCTCGGACACGTCGGCGTGACGCACCGCGAACCCGTCCATCGCAGAGTTGGTGAACGGCGGTACCGTCAGTCGGGCGGTAACTGGTTCGGCGCTGACTAGCCCCAGACACTCGGCCAGCGGTAGTTCGACTGTCTTGGGTGCGGTAGCCAGTGAGGAGACCAGTTGCAGGTGCCGTGCGATGCTCACTGGCTTTGGCGTCGTGGCGGGCACGCTGGAACGAGAGCTGCTCACGGCTCCTCCCCGGGCAGCCCGGCCCATTCGTGGGAGCCGTCAGTGAGCCATTGGCACTTCCACACCGGCAGGCTTTCCTTAACGGCGTCGACGAATTCACAGGCCGCCTCAAATGCTTGCCCGCGGTGGTCTGCCGACACGGCCACGACCATCGCTGTCCCGCCGACCTCCACGTGGCCGATTCGGTGCTCGGCAGCTACGCCGTGGACGCCATCGCGCGTGGCGCACTGTTCGACTAGGTCTGCCAAGATCTGCGTGGCATGGGGGTGGGCACTATAGTCGATGGCTGTAATGGACTGGCCGCCATCGTGGTTGCGAACCACTCCGGTGAAAGTCACGACAGCGCCACTGCGGTCGTCACTCACCAAGCTGACGACCTTGGCGACGTTCAGCGGCTCGTCACTGATCTTGGCGTGCATTCACCCTCCTGCAAATGGTGGAAGGACCTCAACCTGGGCTCTCGCGGGCACGATCTGTTCACCGCGGACAGCAGATCCGTCGACGAACAGGGTGCACACTCCCAGCAGTCGTCCCAAGCCCGGGTGCAGGTTACGAAGGTGGTCGAGTAACTGATTGACGGACAGGCCGGTTGGCGTCTCCACCGTCTCCTCACTGGTTCCGGCAGCCTCAGCTGTGCCGCCGTAGTAGTGCACTTGCATATTCACCCTCCAATGGCAGACATGCGACGCCGGGAGTTGGCAAAACTCCCGTTGTCAACCCCGTGGTGGGCGCTTTTGCACCACATTTCACCTTGCCATACGGCGATGATCTCGTCATCGCTGGCTCCTGAGCGTAGCAGGGAACGCAGATCGGCCTCTTGGTCAGCGAACAAGCAGTTGCGGATCTGGCCGTCGGCGGTGAGCCGGGTGCGCGAGCAGTTTGCGCAGAACGGTCGAGTCACTGAGGCGATGATCCCCAGCCATCCGGGGCGTGTGTGCCGCGAGCTCACCGACCAGCGTTGCGCGGGTGAGGAGCCGCGCGCAGCCTGGTCAGCGGTGATGCTGAAACCTGCATCTCGGACCACGGTGAGGATGTCGTCGGCACTGACGGTTGCCTCCCGTTTCCAGCCATTCGCCCCGATCGGCATGAACTCGATGAATCGTAGTTCTAGACCGCGGTCCAGGCAGAAAACGAGCAACTCGGGAATGTCACGGCGGTAGGAGTCGATCTGGGGGACGGCATTGATCTTGACTAATAGTCGTGCGGCGAGGGCTGCGTCGATCCCTGTCACGACGTCTGCGAGCCGGTCTCGTCGGGAGATGGTGGCAAACCGTTCGCGGTCCACGGTGTCCAGGGAGATGTTGACCCGATCTAGGCCGGCCTCGACGAGACCGTCGACACGCCGGTCCAGGCCGATCCCGTTGGTCGTTAGCGCGGTGATCGGTGGGGTACCGTTCGTGCGGCGCAGCGTCGACGTTGCGGCCACCAGGTTTTCCAGACTAGGGCGCAACAGGGGCTCCCCGCCGGTGAATCTCACCTTGGTGATGCCGAGTCGCTCGATCCCGATGCCAATGACACGGATGATCTCGTCGTCGGTGAGCAGGTCACGGTTGGCCAACCAGTCCATGCCTTCGGCGGGCATACAATAGGTGCACCTCAGGTTGCAATGGTCGGTTACCGAGACCCGCAGGTCGGTAGCCAGCCGTCCGAAACGGTCCGGCAGACCATGGTGGGCGGCACTCTGGCCCGTCGCGGCGCTCATGACCTCACCGTCCTCCCGGTCTGCCTGTGGTGTGGTCATGTCATCGCTAACGTGGCCGAACTTCTGTCGACTCGAGGATATACGTCGGCACTGTACAGATGAAGTGAGCCAGAGCTCGTGAGCCCGACGCTAAGAGATTTTGCGGGTAAATGAGATAACCTATGTTCCAGATATTCGGATGAAGGCATCAAATTCTTCCGCGAATACGGAAATTATGGGCCACTTTTACGGAGTTTACCGATATGAGCATAATGAGTCCGCATCCTCCCTCCCATCGGGTTTCCGACGTGGCGGCCCTGCTAGGGGTCTCTGACGACACAGTGCGTCGCTGGATCGATCAGAGGCACGTTCGCGCCGCTAAAGACACCACAGGTCGACTTCGTGTGGACGGTGCCAGTCTTGCTGCGTTCCTCGTCACCCAGCAGCAGGAGCGTCAAGACCTCGCTGATGGCGCGCAGACCCAGTCGATGCGCAACCACATCCGGGGTATCGTTGCCAAGGTTATCAGCGACAAAGTGATGAGCCAGGTCGAACTGGTCACCGGCAACCTGAGCATTGTTTCACTGGTCTCCACCGAGGCCGTGCGTGAGCTCGGTCTGCAGGTCGGCTCGATCGCTGTAGCTCAGGTCAAGGCGACCAATGTGTCCCTTCAGCTACCCGTTACCAGGTGATCGAGATGTCAAGAGTCTCGCTGCGGACCTGCGCCATTGCAGCAGTAGCAGCGGTGTTGCTTGCGGCGTGCGGCAGTGGGCCGTCTTCTACCCAGCCCTCGGCAGCCCCGACGAGGTTGACCGTCTTTGCCGCTGCGTCCCTCACAAGGTCCTACGAGCAGATCGGCGAGCAATTTGAGCGCAAGTATCCCCGGGTCGACGTGCAGTTTTCCTTTGAAGGGTCCCAGAACCTGGTCGCCCAGATGGCCCAGGGGGCCCCGGCTGATGTCCTGGCCACCGCTGATCAAAGGAGCATGAACAAAGCGGTTGAGCAGAACTTAGTGAATGTCCCACGTCAGTTCGCCAGCAACGTGCTCACCCTTGTTACCCCTGCACATAATCCGGCGAGGGTGACCGGATTGAACTCTTCGCTGCGTGGCGCCAAGCTTGTCATATGCGCCCCAGAGGTGCCCTGCGGCAACGCGACGAGGAAACTCGCCAACAAGCTGGGCGTCACGTTGAAGCCGGTGAGCGAGGAACAGAAGGTCACTGATGTTCGGGGCAAAGTTGAGTCTGGGGAAGCCGATGTGGGGATCGTCTATCGCACGGACGCGCTCGCGGCTGGCAACAAAGTGGACGTGATACCGATCGGTCGAGCCAATGAGGTCGTCAATCATTACCCGATAGCGACCGCGGTCGGCGCCACCCACCAGGGCCTGGCTAAAAGGTTCGTCGAGTACGTGATGTCGGCTGATGCCCAGAAGATCCTCTCGGATGATGGGTTTTCCGGGCCGTGATAGGTGTGAAGCGACAGCCCGGTACCGGTTCCAATCGCCCTGCGAAGCGGACATGGGCGGTTACCGGGGAGACATCGCGGTGCGATGAACGAGTGTAGTGGTGCTGTGCATGGGACCATCAGTGTGAAAACCCGGCGCCGACTGTTCGATCCAGCCCCAATGCCGATGTGGATCGTTATCCTCGCCGTGGTGGGCATTTGCGTGCTCGTCCTGCCTTTGGTGGGGATGGGTAATGAAGTGCCTTGGGCTCGGATTCCGGCAATCATGGCCTCACCGGAGGCTCAGGATGCGCTGTGGTTGAGCGTGCGCACCTGTGTGATTGCCACGGTCATCGACGTGTTTCTGGGAGTACCTATTGCCCTGTTACTGGCCCGTGACTGGAACGGTGTAGCAGCGGTACGAGTACTTGTGCTGTTGCCGCTGTCGCTACCGCCGGTGGTCGCCGGTTTGGCCTTATTGGCGACATTTGGTAGACGCGGCATGATAGGGGCGTCGTTACACGCTGCAGGCATCTCCATCGCGTTCTCCACGGCGGCCGTCGTCATGGCACAGGTCTACGTCTCGTTACCCTTCCTTGTCACCGCACTTGAGTCGTCTATCCGAACCCGGTCGTGGAAGTTAGAGCAGACAGCCGCAGCCTTGGGAGCGGGGCCGTGGCGGGTACTCAGGACTATCACTATGCCCACTGTGGCCTCGGCTCTGGGACGTGGGACGGCGCTGGCTGCGGCTCGATGTTTGGGCGAGTTTGGGGCGACGATCACTTTCGCGGGATCGCTGCAGAGCGTCACCCGGACAATGCCGCTTCAAGTGTATTTGGCTCGTGAGACCGATTCGGATACTGCCATGGCGTTAGGGCTCGTCTTGGTGGTAGTCGGAGCGATAGTTGCGGGGCTCACCCAGTGGCAACCGAGTCAGCGATCGTGGCGACGAAACGAGCCACCGCTTGTGGAGGAAGGCCTGACGGGACAAGGAAATTATGAGCTGGCTGGCACTAGGGGGACTCCGTATGAGCAGCATGTCTGCGAGCAGAGTGATCCTGGGAAGGACCTGCCTGAACAATCGTCGATCACTACTAACTTGGGTACGAGTGCGGTGACTGTCTGGTCTCCCCAGGCTCATGACGATTCAGTGTCTCGAGTCAGGGGTGCGTCGGCCGGACATGAGCCGATCGGTTCAGCCGCAGCCGCGATCCACGTCGACGGGCAGGTGAGCGCTCGTTCATGGGACGTGAGGCTGGATGTCGAGCCCGGCGAGGTTGTCGCCGTCATGGGGCCTAACGGGGCGGGGAAGTCGACCCTTGCGAGTGTCGTGACTGGACTGCTTGCCTTGGATCGTGGTCGGGTGTGCATCGGCCGGCAGCTTGTTGACGCCGGGGATGGTCGCATCGTACTGCCTGGACGCCGCGGAGTTGGTTTGCTCACCCAGGACGCGCTCATCTTCGAGCACATGTCGGTGCTCGACAACGTCGCCTACGGTCCACGCTGTCATGGCTTAAGTCGAGCACAGGCGCAGAAGGTGGCCTATGCCCAACTCGCTGCGGTGGGATGCGCTCACCTTGCTGCACGTCGCGGTGGAGAACTCTCAGGTGGCCAGGCGGCGCTAGTAGGTCTGGCTCGGGCATTCGCCGTCGAACCGGCCGTTCTGGTACTCGACGAGCCCACTGCCGCACTTGACATTGACGCTCAGATACGAGTGCGCGACTTGCTGAAGTCTCAGTTGGATCGCACCAATATGACGGCTCTGATCATCACCCATGATGTCGCCGACACGATGACGGTGGCCGGACGATTGGTTGTTCTGGAGCACGGCCGGATCATCGAGGATGGCGTTGTGTCCCAGCTACTTGAGAACCCGAAAAAGGCTTTTACGGCTCAGCTCGCTGCGTTAGTGAAGTTCGGGGTCAGGACTAACTCACAGGGCGCGGAGTCTTCCTCGTGATGGAGCGTGACGTGCACGGAGTTACCCCCGGTGCGCTCGATCACCCGGTACAGCATGCCTTGCTGGATTGCCATGGCAACTGGATCGGTGTCATTGGGATCGACGAACGGACAAGCTCGAAGTATCAAAGCGGTTGGATTCGTCGGATGGGGCTCGGCGGAGAAACCGAAAGCCGTGAGGAACACGCGGATTTTCGTCATATGATCGGCCAGGCTGAATTTGTCACTGGGGGAGTGCTCCGTGTGATCCGGGACGTTGGCCATCGCTAAAGCGTCGTCGCCCAGGTGCTCTCCCAGGCTTCTCGCGGCGGCGACGGGATCGTCGCTGGTGTCGCGAATCCACCGGATTGTCGACCGGCTCAGGTGCCGTAACAGATCGGCCGGTGAATTTGGTCCGGACAAGGTCCGGCTCGTGTATCCCCAGTATGGACGGCCCCGGCCTGCTGCTGGGAGTTTCTCGCGTTCCACCAACCCCAAGGACACCAGTACGTTGAGGGGCTCCCGAATCGTGTTGACGTGTAACTTGGATTCTCTGGCTAAGTCGGTAATCGTCACTGGTCCCGCGTGGAGCGATACTTTTTTGAGGACTGACTGCTGGGCAGGGGTGAGCGATGCAATGGTGGTGAGAATTTCGCCTATTCCTTGCCCGCTCATATCACCATCCGTAGTGTCGCGATGAAGATCCCAGATGGCCGTTCTTGGACCTGTATATGACGTATGGCCTTGTCGGGTAGCTTACTGGTGCAGAAACGACGTGCACCAGCCGAGTGAATGGCCATACGCTGAACAGGACCATCCCAGCCATAACATGTAGCTTATAATCTAATGGTACCGTGGCCATTAGTTCTGGTCGAGGCTGAAACAGCGCGATGGAGCGGAACCATGGACCGATAGTATCGCGGTAATTGTAGCCGCCGACAATCATCTGCTGGTGTACGGTGGCCCAGCACCCCAGCGTGACTGTCAGAGTGAGCAGCACATAGGTGACGATGTCCATGGTGGTTGTCGTGAGGCGCACCGACTTTGTCATGAACCTGCGGTACAACAGCCCGAGGAGTCCGACGAGGGCCGCCAGCCCGGCTGCACTCCCCAGAACGGTCGCCATGACGTGATACGTGTCCTCGGTGATTCCGATGGTGGAAGTCCATGACTGGGGGATGACAAGTCCCAAGACGTGTCCCAGAAAGACGAAGAGGATCCCGAAGTGGAACAGTGGTGACGACCAGCGCAGGATGGACGGCTCGTTCCACTGGCTTGATCGGCTCGTCCATCCGAACTGATCAGTGCGGTACCGCCAGATCATCCCTCCGATGAGGAGGATGATCGACAGATAAGGCAGTACCAGCCATACCAATAGATTTGTGTTCACAACTGCCTCCCGAGGGTTGATACGGGATCCGTGGCGGCGAGACCTACCATCTCAACGGGCGGCCCCTGGCTGATGAGTTTCTGATAGCGGGCGAGGGTCTTCTTATCTAGAGGTGACAGGATGAGACACAAACCCTCTAGAAGGTGTGCGTAGGGACTAGACGCCGTGACCAGTGCTGATCTAATAACTTCCAACGCCTCTCGATTGGCGCGCAACAACGTGTCGCCCTCGCTGGCGCGTGCCGAGAACTCCAATACGACGGGCAGATAATCGGGCAACTCGTTGGCATGGTCCAACTCGAACCCGGCACTGCGCATGACTTCCCGGAATCCCAGGATTGCAGCCCCCCGTTCTCTGGTGTCGCCGGCTGAGTAATAGCTGAGGTACAGCGCACAACGTCGATGCTGGTCGAAGGTCTCGACGTAGTGCTCCTGTAGGGCACGCAGCCCCCAGCTCTCTGCCACACCGCAGAAGGCGGTAATTTCATCGGCTACCACGGCGGGCATGAGGTCGCGATCGTGGCGCACCGCCGTAATGATTTGGGTGAGTTGCTCGTCCGGGTAATCCAGTAGCAGACTCGTCGCCATGTGAACCACGCGGCGCTGGGCAAGAGAGGCATCCACGTGGGTCGACACTGGTATGCGTGGTGCGCCTAAGAAGACACCCACCTCAGATCACCTCCAGCGGCAAGGTGGGTGTGCCCTCTGGGGCGCTGACCGGGGAGGAGATGCTGTGGAAGGCTTCGAGGCTTCCACTCACGGGGCAGCGACCCAGGTCGGCGATTCCGTCGGGTAGGCCGCTGCAGGTGGTGGGAATGACGTAGCGGTCGTCGTACTTGGCGATGGACAGCAGTCGGTACATACTCTGTATGTCCTCGCCGGTCATGTCCACTGCCTCGGGGATCGTTTCGTCTGCTTCATTCCCCAAAAAGATGTCTCGCATGTAGGAGCGCATTGCAGCCAGACGACGAAGTGAGAGCTCAACTGGAGCCGTGGCTCCAGCAGTGAATAGGCCGGCGAGATACTCAAGCGGAATGCGCATCTGGGAAATCGCGGCCAACAGCACTCTGTGATCTTCCCCGTCGTTGCCCGAAGCGCTGACAGCGTCGACGACTGGTGACAGAGGTGGTACGTACCAGACCATCGGCAGTGTTCGGTACTCAGGGTGCAGGGGTAGGGCAATCTGATAGCGGCTGATGAGCTGCCATACCGGTGACGCCTGGGCTGCTTTGATCCAAGAGTGTGGGACGCCGTTGGCCTTGGCTTGTGTGATGATTTCGGGGTCGTTGGGGTTGAGGAGGATGTCTCTCTGGGCGGCGTACAGGGTACGTGGGTCGGGCTGAGATGCGGCCCAGGTGACGTGGTCGGCGTCGTAGAGGAGCACCCCCAGGTAGCGCAGTCGTCCAACGCAAGTTTCCGAGCACACTGTTGGCTGTCCGACTTCCAGCCGTGGATAGCACAGTGTGCATTTCTCGGCTTTGCCGCTGTGATGGTTGAAGAACACCTTCTTATACGGGCAGCCGGACACACACATGCGCCAGCCGCGACAATGGTCCTGGTCGACAAGGACGATTCCATCCTCGGCACGCTTGTAGATCGCCCCAGATGGGCAGGCAGAAACACATGTCGGGTTGAGGCAGTGTTCGCAGATGCGCGGCAGATAGAACATGAATGAATCCTCAATGGACTTGCGTACCGTGAGGTTCATTTGGTGTAGGACTGGGTCCTGATCGAGGGTTTCCATGGAGCCACCAAGATCGTCATCCCAGTTGGGGCCCCAGTCGATGGTGTCCTTGTGCTCACCCGTGAGGGCTGATTTTGCTCGGGCAGTGGGAATGTGCTGAGTCGATGGGGACGCCAGTAGTTGGTCGTATTCGTAAGTCCACGGCTCGTAGTAGTCCTTCTTGGCGGGCAGGTTCGGATTGGCGAAAATCTTGCCTAAGGTGGCCAAACGCCCTCCCTGATAGGGGACCAGTTTCCCGGAACGGGTGCGCTTCCAGCCTCCCCTCCAGCGTTCCTGATCTTCCCAGCCGCGCGGGTAGCCAACGCCGGGCCGAGTCTCGACGTTGTTAAACCACATGTATTCCGTGCCCTCACGGTTTGTCCAGGCCTGTTTGCATGTCACTGAGCAGGTGTGGCAGCCGATGCACTTGTCAAGGTTCATCACCATCGCGATCTGTGCCATGACTTTCATCAGAACGTCACCTCCTGGCCGCGACGCCTAATGAGCGTCACTTCGTCACGTTGGTTGCCGGTGGGGCCGTAGTAGTTGAAGGCGTAACTGAGCTGGGCGTATCCGCCGATGAAATGGCTGGGTTTCAGCAAGATACGAGTCAGGGAATTGTGGGTGCCGCCACGCTTTCCTGAACGTTCGGTCAGCGGGGTGTTCACAGTGCGTTCCTGGCCGTGGTACATGAACACCGTCCCTTCCGGGATCCGATGACTGACGATGGCCCGGGCGTCAACCGTGCCGTTGCGGTTGTACGCCTCCACCCAGTCGTTGTCGGACACCCCGATCTTCGCGGCGTCGGCGGGAGACATCCAGATCGTCTGGCCTCCTCGGGCCAGCGTGAGCATGTGCAAGTTGTCGTAGTACTGCGAGTGGATGCCCCACTTGTTGTGTGGGGTCATGTACCGCACCGATACGACTGCCGCGCCATCGGCATCAGTGCCTGTGTATCCGGCAGGTGGCTCATCGTAGATATGTGCGACGTCGAGTGGAGGGCGGAAGATTGGAAGGCTCTCACCCATGTCACGCATCCAGTCGTGATCCAAGTAATAGTGCATTCGTCCGGTGAGGGTATGCCACGGCTTGTGCCGCTCCATGTTAATGACGAAGGCTGAGTAGCGACGCCCCCCATGCTCCGAACCCGACCACTCGGGTGAGGTGATGACGGGTTGAGGCTGAATGACCGTGTCGGTGAATGTCACTCTGCGATCCTGTGACCCCACCGATAGGTCGGTCAGCTTCGTACCTGTGCGGGCTTCTAATTGTTCAAATCCGGCAGTGGCTAGGCGGCCGTTGGTGGTACCCGAGGTGGCCAAAATTGTGTCGCAAGCTTTGATCGCGGTGTCGAGGAGCGGGCGCCCTGCACCAGGGCCAGAAGTGGCGACGCCGTGGCGTTGTGCTAGGTCGGCGACTTCCGGATCAGGATGGAACGGCACCCCCTTAGTCACCATGCCGAGGCTTTCGGTGAGTGGACCGAGGGTGTCGAACTTCGCGCCGATTTGGGTGTAATCACGCTCCACGGTGACAAGCTTTGGCATCGTCACTCCGGGTATCCAGGCTTCTTGCTCACGGCTGACGGAACCGGCGGGCGTCGTCATTTCGTCGGGGGTGTCGTGCATCAACGGTGCGGCGACGATGTCGGTGCGGGTCCCCAGATGTTTTACGGCCATCTGGGAGACGGAATATGCCAAGGTCCGGAACACCTCAAAGTCGGTACGTGCCTCCCATGGTGGATCCACAGCCGGGTTGAAGGAATGAACGTAGGGATGCATGTCGGTGCTCGACAAGTCGTGTTTTTCATACCATGTCGCGGCTGGCAGGACGACGTCCGAATGCAGTGTGGTGGACGTGTTGCGGAAATCCGCGGTCCACATGAGGTCGAGTTTGCCGGGAGGGGTGTCGTCGCGCCAACGGATGTCGGTAGGACGCTTGCCCTCAGTTAGCTCGGTGGCGTTGACGTCATTCTCGCAGCCAAGCATGTGCTTCATGAAGAACTCGGTGCCTTTGGCACTGGAGCCCAGCAGGTTGGTGCGCCAGTTGGCCAGCAGTCGTGGATAGTTTTGGGTGGCGTCGGGGTCTTCGCAGGCGAAGCCCAAGGAACCGTCAGTCAGTTTCTGGGCGATGTACTCGGCTGGTTCCATCCCGGCAGCGGCGGCCTCGTCGGCAAGATCTAGCGGGTTGCGGGTGAAGGTCGGGTAGCTCGGCGTCCATCCGCGGCGGGCCGAGTACACCATGCAGTCTGCAGTGGTTCGGCCGGCGAACGAGCCGCTGCCCAGGGGGGAAGCTATGCTCTCGGCACGGGCACCGTCATAACGCCACTGGTCGGTGGTGAGGTAGTACCAGGCAGTAGCGATCATTTGACGTGCCGGACGTGCCCAGTCCAGCGCGAACGAGTAGTTGGCCCAGCCAGTGAACGGGCGCACCTTCTCCTGGCCGACATAGTGGGCCCATCCGCCACCGTTGACGCCCTGGGTAGCACACATGTTCGTCAATGCCAGGAATGTCCGGTAGATCTCGTCGGCATGGTAGAAGTGGTTGACCCCTGCTCCCATAACGATCATGGACCGTCCACCGGTCTCCAGCGAGTTCAGCGCGAACTCGCGACCGATGCGTTCGGCTGCAGCTGCTGGCACGCCGGTGAGCTCGGCCTGCCAGGCGGGAGTGCCCGGCACCGTGGGATCGTCGTAACCGCTAGGCCATTGGCCGGGCAGACCTTCACGGCTAACGGCGTATTGGGCAAGCAGGAGGTCGTAGACTGTGGTGACTAGCCGGTCACCGATGCGACGGGCTGGTACTCCGCGGTGCACGATGCCGGCACCTAGGCTCGTCTGGTCCGGGCTGGAGGGCAGGTCGAAGCGGGGCAGGGCGATCTCTACGGCTTCCCAGGAATTGACGTCCATCATGCTCATGACGGGGTTGACGCCATCGAGATCAAGATTCCAGTGTCCGACGCCCGACTCGGAGAATCGATCGGCCAAGGTTCCACCGGGATCCTTAAGCGACCCGTCAGCCTCCATCACCAGGGGACGGAACTCGGGGTGATCCGGGCGCGTCTGGAGATTGACCTTGTCGGCGGTGAGAAACTTTCCGGGTACATATGCCGCGCCGTCGGCCTGTGGGCCGTCGAAACGGTCTAGTTCGACGAGGAAGGGAGAGTCGGTGTAGCGACGCATGTAGTCAAGGAACATTGGTTCGCGACGTGTGACATGGAATTCCGAGAGGATGACATGACCCATGGCCATGGCAAGAGCTCCGTCGGTTCCCGAAGCGACGCGCAGCCATTCGTCGGCGAACTTCGTGTTGTCGGCATAATCCGGGCTCACGACGACGACCTTCTGGCCGTGGTAGCGCGCCTCGGTCATGAAGTGCGCGTCTGGGGTACGTGTCACGGGGACGTTGGATCCCCACATGATGAGGTATTGGGAGTTGAACCAGTCACCGGCCTCTGGCACGTCGGTTTGGTCGCCGAATACCTGAGGGCTGGCTGGGGGAAGATCGGCATACCAGTCGTAGAAGCTCAACATAGTGCCACCGAGTAGTTCAGTGAACCGGGAGCCGGCTCCGTAGGACACCATTGACATGGCCGGGATGACAGAGAACCCGGCGATGCGGTCGGGACCGTAGGCCTTGATGGTGTGCACGTAGGCTGCCGCGATGATCTGGGTGGCTTCCTCCCATGAGACACGCACCATGCCTCCGTGCCCGCGGGCGCACTTGTATGCCTGGGAGAGCTCTGGGTCGTTGGTGATGGATGCCCAAGCGTCCACTGGATCGCCGAATTCGGCGAGTTTGTCTCGCCACGCGTCAAGCAGGACTGAGCGCACATAGGGGTGACGTATTCGTGTGGGGGAGTACTCGTACCAGCTGAATGACGCGCCACGCGGGCATCCTCGCGGCTCGTAGTCGGGCATGTCCGGGCCGGTGGAGGGGTAGTCAGTCTGCTGGGACTCCCAGGTGATGATCCCTTCCTTGACGTAGATCTTCCATGAGCACGAGCCGGTGCAGTTCACTCCGTGGGTGGAGCGCACGACCTTGTCATGGGACCAACACTTGCGGTAGAAGACGTCGGCGTCGCGTCCGCCCTCCAGAAATAGCTGGCGTGTGTCGGGCGACGTCGTACCGCGGCGTAGCCACGTCCCCATTTTCAGCAGGGCTGAGCCGCTGGGGGACTCGGCGTCAGATGTTTCGTCGTACTCCGTCATCGGGTCTCCTTTGTAAAAACCGAACCAGGTGGAGTGTGTCGAAACTGGGGTCGCTGGTCAGCCAGGGCATGGAGCACCTGGGCGGGCATAACGGATCCAGCAGATGATCGAGCACACAATGCAGAAGACGGTGCAGATCCAGAACCAGGCAACGGCTGACATCGATGACAGGGCGACACCGACGACGAATGGGCCGAAACAGCCGATGGCGGCGGTGAACCCGATGGCTCCACCGGCTTGTCTGGCAGGCATGATCATGGGCATCTGCTTGAACGTCCCGGCGTTGCCGATACCGGAGAAGAAGAACATGGTGAGCATTCCCCACAGGAAGTAGCCGAACTGGCTTGGACTTGTGGGGTTGAGGAAGAAGGCGCAGAACCCGAACGTCAGTGCCATCCCGATTCCTGAGACAAGGGTCCAGATCGCCCCACCGAATCGGTCGCAGAGCGGCCCCCAGACGACACGCACCAACGAGCCGATCAGTGGGCCGAGGAAGGCGTAGGAGGCGCCGGCGGGCAAGTTAGAAAATCCGTGGGCCAAGTTGCTCGAGTTGCCATACGTATTCTCGATGAGTAGCCCGAACTGGGCGCTGAAGCCGCTGAACAGGCCGAACGTCATGACGTACATGAGCGTCATGATCCAAGTGTCGGGGTTGGTGAAGATGTCGATCTGCCGACGGAAGTTCGCCTTTACCGGAACGTCTTTGAGCATGGTAAATGCCAAAATCGTGGCCAGGATGGTCCACGGGACGAAGACGATGGCGATATTGTGCACCCACAAGGGGCTCCCGGCGGTGTGCTGCGGGGCGATCCACGTGAGGCCGAGGAGCCCGAAGCCCATGAGCCATGGGCCGAGCAACTGAACGATGGACATCCCCAGGTTGCCGATGCCAGCCTGTACTCCCAAAGCGGTGCCCTGCTTGCTTTTAGGGAAGAAGTAGCCCGTTGATGGCATGTAACCGGAGAAAGAACCGCCCCCAACGCCGCATAGGAAGGCGAGGAGGAGAAGGGTGCCGTACCCGGTCGACGTGTTCTGGACGGCGAAAAACCAGCCCAGCATAGGGATGAGGTAGAGCAGGGAGCTGTATCCCACGAGCCTGCGAGTGCCGATCACCGGCGGTAGGAACATGTAGACCAGGCGGATGAATCCTCCCGAGAGCCCTGGCATGGCGGTGAGCCAGTACAGCTGTGACTTCGTCAGGTGGAATCCGATGGCGTTGAGTTTGGGTGCGATCGCACTCACCAAGAACCATACGCAAAATGCGATGATCATGGAGAACGTCGAGATGGTCAAAGTTCGCCATGCGATACCGGAATCCCAGTTTTCCTCGGGATCCCAGTTCTCGATGAGATGGTGGGAAGGGCTTGTGCTCACAATGTCTCCGCGTGGGATCGTGCAATTAACACGGATATTATCAGAAAAAATCATCGGCGTGAAGGCCGCCCCGCCCTGTGCCCCAACGCCGGCGTGGCGACATCGCGTGGTTTGCTGTTTCTGGCGGGGCGTATCGTCGGCACGCTTCGAAGATGTGTTGGATGGTCATATTGGTCGGAAACTTTGGTGAAGTCTGTGGCGGGTGGCTTGTTACGGATCGGTATGCGGCATGATCATGACATGACCAATCGTCGTTTGGACGCTGTCATCCTCGCTGGTGGATGTGCTCATCGATTGGGTGGGGTGGCGAAGGCGAATCTGCGTGTGGGGACACGTCGTCTACTTGATGTCGTGTTGGACGCGGTGGATGGTGCCCGCGAAGGGCTGGAAGGTAGCAACGTGGTCGTTGCTCGCGAATCAGTGGAGGTGCCATGGTCAGTGATACGTACAATGGAGGACCCGCCTGGGTCTGGGCCGTTGGCTGGAATCAGAGCCGGGCTGCAGGCTTTGCCTCCCGCTCAACCGGATGATTTGGTGCTCGTTTGCGCGGTGGACTCTCCGGGGATTGGCAGGTCAATTCGTCAGTTGCGCGAAGCGCTAGAGGATGATCCGTTGAACCATTTCGCTGGGGCCGTCACATTTGGGGGAGTACCGAAGCCTCATCGTCAGCTCCTGCAAGGGTTGTATCGGCGAGTACCCTTAGAAGCCTCGATTGCCGCTGCTGACACGGTCGTGAACCGCTCGGTACACAGCGTGCTCGGTGGCTTATGCTTGCTCGACCTTCCAGTGGAGCCAGAGGCTTGTCGTGATCTTGACACTCCGGGCGATGTGGAGTGGTGGTTGCGTCACATCGGCGATTGATTCTCCGAAGCGTACGTGTTTTTCGGAAACCCTGCGCCCATGATGAGACATCCTCTCCACGCAGTTACCGTGGTCATTACTATGACAGCGAGACACTCCGTGTCGCAGGAGCACAGAGTTAGTCGAGGCGCTGCTTTAATAAAGCGCGTTGAGGAGCATGTGTGGTCCCGCATCGCTCGGTTTCCGTAAGTCTTGCGAGGGGGCGGACTCCTGCCCCTCTAGAGGCGCACTCTTAGTGGCTTATGCCGAGCACGGGTCGGCGAGAGCGCTGATCGGATCTCGATAAGATCGATTGTGTGGATGAGATCAGGGCACGCGTCATCACTGTCTCAGATCGTTGTGCCGCTGGCGCGGCCCTGGACCGGTCTGGGCCCTTGGCTGCTTCATTGCTTGCTGAGCTGGGATGCAGCTGGCTCAAGGTCGATCCGGTGACTGTCGTACCTGACGGGATCGACTCGGTGGGCGGCGCTTTGAGGGATGCACTAGAGAATGGATGCCGGCTTGTCGTCACTACCGGTGGAACGGGGATCTCGCCGCGTGACCTTACCCCGGAAGCCACCGAGCCGTTGTTAGTGGCCCGTCTAGATGGGCTGGCCGAGCAGGTCCGAGCCCTCGGTGCGCATGGCTCCGCCCTGGCAGGACTATCGCGTGGTCTCGTAGGTGTGACCTCACGGGGTGACCAAGCGGCTCTCATCATCAATGCGCCCGGCTCCACTGGCGGAGTGCGCGACACCCTCACTGTGATCGGGCCGATGCTCGAACACATCTTCAGGCAGCTTGCCGGAGGAGGTCACTGACGTTCATGACTAGCGAGTTAGCACACACTGCATTTACTGAGTGCGGCGGACCGCACGTGCAGGCGTCCCTTCGGTTCGCTGGATCGTAGGGTGTTTTTAAACGTGGGTGTTGTGACGACCAACAGGTGGTCAGCAGCCTATGACAACCCTGAGAAGCGAGGAGGTAGCCATGTCGCATCATGACGACAACCCTGAGAAGATGGCCCGGATGCGTGATTGGTTGGAGATCGCCGCAAGAGAGGTGGACGTCGATCCATCCGTTCTGACCGATGTTGAGCAGCCTTTGCTTGACATGGTCTCAGTTATCTCGCACGGACCGTCCCGTCCGGGAGCCCCGCTGACGGCATTCCTGGTCGGTATTGCCACGGCACAGGGTGGCGATACCCTGCAGTTGGTAAAGAAATTGATGCAGGCCGCCGAGCAGCGGGGCCAAACACGGGACTAAACCTTCATGGGGAAGCGGAGCTGCTTGCAATCATTTGTAGCAGTGGCCTTAGTTGATTGGCGTTCATATGCCGATTCGCACCAGACTCCAGTAGTGCAGCGCTCGTCCGACGATCTCGCCCGCGAAAGTAATAATCAGCGTGGTGATAAGTAACCAGCCAAGGCTATGAGGGTGCTCGCGCGGTGTGTGTAAAGCTCCGCGGTAGACGAAGCTTCCGAGCATGAGCGCGATGGCACCAAGCAGAATGAGTCGGGTAGCGTAGATACTTCCGGAGAACGTGTTACTGGCCTGGTGGGCGACAGGCCCGCCGGAGGCCAGCTGGGATGTGTAGAGCGGATAACCCACCATGAGGGCAACCGAGACCACGGCGGCGCCGATGGAGCACCATTTGGTTACCGTCAACGACAGGTCCCATTCCTGATCATCGGTTGGAGCGTTGATGGCACGGATCTCCTCGGTGACGTGCCGGGACCACCAGCCCGTGGTTTTCGGATGCTTTTCCCTGGCTGAGGGGACAGCTGTTTCGTGACGATGACGCACCATCGCGGTGATCATGAGTGCACAGGCCACTGAGAGAGTTCCCAAGATGATGGTCGTCGCTGCAAAGGAGAAAGGCACCCACCAGCTGTGCCAAGCCGGGACCGTCACCAAGGAGTAATAGATCATCGACTCGCACACCAACAGTCCGATGCCAACGATAGCGGTGACAACCGCGAGAACCCGCTGAATAGCGAAAGCAGGTCGCTTAAACCAACTCAGCATGGCAAAGACAAAGCCAAGTAGGGCGAAGCCGGAGCCAAACATGATTTCACGCGATAGCCAGGAAGTCTGCGGGTGACGCAAGACGTTGAGGGTATGAGCCGGGTAACCCATATGAAACATGGAGACGAAGAGGCCGAATACCATGGCCGGGCCGATGGCATAGAGCACTGGGCGACTGGTCCGCTCCACGACGCTGTTTTCGCGTCCCCTGATGGCTGCCCCCACGTGGGCGGTCCCAAGGACCAAAAAGGCACCAACGCACATCTGTGTGACGACGGTGAACAGGATCATCGGAACGTCGTGGGTGTTCATCAGATCTCCTTGGTATTAGCGATCTCGCCGGTGCCCTCGTCCCACCTCTGGGCGTCACGATGCGCAGTGATCACTAGGTGCGGTTTGGTTACCGAAGGATCAGGCAGTGGAGCGATGGCGTCCTCATTGCCGTATGTGCTGCGCAGCTCATCGATAGGTCCCCAATCCAGAGCTCGCGACGGGCAAGCGGCTACACAGGCTGGCTCTTTACCCTTACTGCGATAGTCGTAGCACAGATCGCATTTGCTCATTCGGCCAGTGTCCTTGCGGTACTGCGGTGCGCTATACGGGCACGCCCACTCACAGTATCGACATCCCACGCACTTGTCTTGGTCGACGTAGACGGTGCCGTCATCGCGGCGGGACATTGCCGTGGTAGGGCAGACTTTCATGCAGATCGGGTCCTCGCAGTGGTTGCATGAGACTGACGTGTAGTAGGTGAAGACTGAGGGGTTGAAAGTGTCCCCCGAGATCTGCCAAGTTCCTCCGCTGTACTCGACGACTCGGCGCCACCGCACCCCCGTGGGCAGGTCGTGTTTGTCGATGCAGGCGATTTGGCAGGCTTTGCACCCGGTGCACAGTGTCTGGTCAAAGAAGAAGCCGTACTTGGCTCCTTTTGCCGTATAGTTCTTCTCTCCCATCCTCTGACTCCTTAGATTTTCCGGATGTTCATCAGGTCGGTGTAAACCCGATTTGCGATTTTGCCTATGGTTGCCGATGCTAGTTCGTCATATGCTGATGTATTCTTCTGCCTCAATGTTGGCGCGTTTATGCGCGGTTGACTGGTTTCCCGTGGGGGCGGGGTATTCATGCTTTCTCCACATTGGCGATCGTTGTGTGCACCGCATTACCCTTCGCTAGCGGCGAGGGGTGCAGCGAGGTGAGAGTATTCATGGCTCCATTGATGTCGACCGGTTGCTTGGGATTGGCCTTGCTTGGCGGGGCGACCTTTGTGTTGCTCAAGGGGCGGTACCAAGCGCCCTGCGGCACTGAGAGAACGCCGGGTGCAATACGATCGGTGACACGGGCCGGTAGCCGGATGGTACCGCGGTCGTTGTAAACAAAGACTTGATCGCCATTGGTGATACCTTTAGCTCGGGCATCTCGAGTGTTGATCCAGACAGTCTGGGGATGAGCGTCCAGTAGCCAGTCAACATTGCCATAGCTGGAGTGGGTTCGTCCTTTGAAATGGTGTCCTATCACCTGGAACGGATATTTCTTGGAGGCTTTGGCCTCCTCGGGGCCTTCCCAGGTGACGACGTATTCCGGCAGTGCAGTGAGTTTGTCACCAGCCAGCTTCTTGCGGAAGGTGCCGAACGTCCACGCTTCGGACATCGCAGCTAGCCGCTCAGAATAAATCTCGATCTTGCCTGAGGGGGTCTCTAGTGGATTGGCAACCGGGTCTTTACGGAATTCATCAAGTTCTACATAGGGGCCCATGTCTTTGCGGAAGATACCTATTTTCTTCCACTCGCGGTAGGTGGGCAGGCCGGGGTCTTTCTTTCGAGTCTCTTCGATCGTGCGTTCCAGCCATTGGCTACGGGTCAATCCGCCGGTAAATTCCTTCTCGGTGCCTAGGCGCTTGGCTAGTCCGGCGCAGATGTCGAAGATGTTGCGGCACTCGTACAAAGGCTTGATTGCCTGAGATGAAACGATTCCATAGGCCATCGGCCCCCGTTCTCGCCTGGATGGATGTCTTCTTCCTCGGCGGTGGAGGTGCCAGGCAGGACGTAGTCGGCGTAGCGGGCCGAGGTCGTGTACTGGATGTCACAAACGACGATGAGCTCGCATTTGGAATCGTCACGCAGGATCTCCACTGAGCGGTTGTTGTTGCCGGTCTGTCCCACTAGCGAGTTGCCCGCGTACTGCCACACCATCTTGATGGGGGCGCTGAGCTTGACATTCGTCGGCTTGCCGTGCTCGTCGATGGGAACCTTGTTGGCACGTACTCCGGGGGCTGGCTTTTCACACACCCCAGAGTTGAAGGTGTCCATCTGCTCACCATGGTCGATGGCGTCCAGCCAAGAGAACACTGGGATGATCTTGTTGGATTTGGTATTGGTGATCTCAGTGTTGAAGGGCAAGGTGAACTGGAAGGCTTGGGCGCCTTCGCGAGCACCGGTTCCGCCGCCGGGGATGCCAATGTTGCCGGTGACGGCTGCGAGCAGGAAGATCGCCCGAGCACTATTTTCTCCGTTGGCATGACGCTGGGGCCCCAGCCTTGGGTGATGGCGCAGGGATTGGCTGCTGCGATCTCACGTGCTAAGCGGCGGATCCGCTCTGCCGGGACTCCGGTGATGTGGGAGGCCCATTGGGCGTTCTTGATGGTATGGTCGGGTCCCTTCCCCTCCAGATAGGCTCGGTAAGATGAACCGGCTGATGTTCCTTCGGGTAGATGTTTGTCATCGAAACCGACGCAGTAGCGATCAAGGAAAGCTTGGTTGTGCAGGTCCTCGGTGATCATGGTATGGATGAGACCTGCGACCAAGGCGGCATCGGTGCCGGGCCGAATCGGAATCCATTCGTCAGCCATAGTAATGGCCGTTTCAGAGTAGCGCGGGTCGATGACTATCGTGCGTACACCCGAGGCCTTGCGTGTCTGCTGGGAAACGAACACTTGGCCGCCGCCTGACATGCGTGTTTCCGCAGGGTTGTTGCCAAACATGACCTGAAGTTTGGAGTTTTTCACGTCATCAAATGAGTTGCTTCCGACCCATGATCCGTAGAAATACGGGTAGGCCTGAGTTATCTCGGTGGTCGAGTAGTCACTGTAATGGTCGAGGTAACCTCCCCACGTGTTCATGAGCCGGGCGAAGGCGCTCTGATCCGGCGGCCATGACTTGGCCATCACTGAGCCTAAAGTGCCAGTGCCGTAGTTAATGTAAAAGGCTTCGTTGCCGTACCCGGCTTTGATCTTTTTCATTTTTTCGGCGATCTCGTCGAGGGCTTGATCCCAACTGATCGTTACCCATTGTTCATCTCCCCGCTTGGTGCCGGGCTTGCGTTTCATTGGCTTCTTTAATCGGTCGGGATTGTAAATGCGGTGGCGAATCGAACGTCCTCGCACGCAGGCACGTACTTGTTGGGAGCCCACTTTGTTGTTTGCGGTATCGTCGGGTAGCACGCGTACGATGGTGCCGTCCTTGACTTCCAGGCGCAGCGGACAGCGTGAGCCGCAATTGACGGTGCAAGCAGACCACACGAAGGTCGAAGCGTCGTTGGTTGGCTTGTTGGCTAGTGCATCTTTCGTCTCGTGTAATACTGGGGCGAGGGCGGCAGTCCCGCCGACCACGGCGGACCATTTCATGAATTCACGGCGACTTGCCTTGGTCTTTAGCCCAGGTATATTCGTCGAATAGGATTCCACGTTGAGACCTCCCGACATACGATACGTCATTCACAACTTACCGTATCGTGTGAAAAGTCGTAGCGATTTTCAGCCTATGCTTATTGCAGCTTACGGGACACTGTGCACTGGCGCTGAGACCCCTCACCGACCGGTAGTCCTAAACCCTGTAGAGGGTCCTCTCCCATGATGTGCATGCCAAGGTCGACGTGACGTGGGCGGTGTATTAATAGATCGTCGCTACTGACCGCTGCTCACGATGGCCAGCAGACAAACAGAATCCTGTACCAAGATCACCCTGCTCGCTAGCAGCATCCTGGCCATCTTGATGAAGCTGAAACGACCTCAATAGGCACGACAGCTACTTCCTAACGGCCCCACCGAGGTCACCAACAGACGCCTCAAACCTCTCCGAGGCGACGCCCTCGGATTCAAAAAATCAATCAGCTACATCACCCGAGAATTCCTCCACCTTCACTCAGCTTCGGGCAGCTGCGTCACTGAAGCACGGTCCGGGTCTGCGGCGAAGCTGAGGGTGCGGGCACCGACGCCGAGAGCGTCGACGACGACAAGTTTTCCCACGGCCGGCGTCCCGATCCCAGTAAGCACCTTCACGGCTTCGGTGGCCATCATCGATCCCACCTGACCGACGACCGGGCCGAATGTGCCTCCAACAACGGCCGACGGCACTGAATCAGCGGCGGGAACCTCGGGGAACAGATCGCGTAGCATGGGCCCGCGATCGGGCCAGAAAACTGATAGCTGACCTTGGTACTGCAGAATCGTTCCCCAAACCAGCGGGGTTCCGGTGATCTCGGCAGCGTCGGAGGCTAAGTAACGGGTGGTGAAGTTGTCCGTGCAGTCGAGGATGAGGTCATGATCCTTGACTAGGTCGAGCGCATTGTCAGTTCCCAGCCGGGCGACGACGGCCTCTGCCACCAGATGCGGATTGAGTCGCTGCACCGCATCTTTGGCGCTGAGGGCCTTGGGCCGTCCCACGTCGGCCTGACGGTGGATCACTTGCCGCTGCAAGTTGGACTCGTCAACGACGTCGTCATCAAGGATCGTGAGGTAGCCAACCCCGGCGGCGGACAGGTATAGCAGTACCGGGGAGCCGAGGCCCCCAGCCCCGACGACAAGCACCCGACTATCTCGTAGTCGGCGTTGAGCCTCCTGACCGAATCCGGGCAAGACGATGTGGCGGGCGTATCGGATCAGGTCACGGTTGATTAGCGACGTCGTGGAACCCATGTCTTCTACGGCATCGTGGCCGTTGGTAGCACGAGATACCGCGTCGTCCATCGGGTTTAGAGCGCTCACAGACTGTCGTTCTCCCTCGGACCACGGACTCGCCCAGTGATGATCCCGTCGAACGGCGAGCTGGCTCGCGCCAGACGTCGACGCGGGATGCGTCCCGATGTACGAGCCATCCGTCCAGCCACCACAGCCATCTTCATCGCCTGGGCCATGCCCACCGGATTGTGAGCGCGGGTCACGGCGGACGCCAGGAGTACCGCGTCGCACCCCAGTTCCATGGCCAAGGTGGCCTCCGAGGCCGTGCCGATCCCGGCGTCCAGGATGACGGGGACGTTCGCCCGGTCGACAATCAACTCGATATTGTGCGGGTTAAGGATTCCTAGCCCGGTACCGATCGGGGCTCCGGCCGGCATCACCGCAGCGCAACCGAGATCTTCCAGACGCTTAGCTATTGCTGGATCGTCATTGGTATAGGCCAACACGACGAAATCATTGGCCACGAGTTGTTCGGCGGCGTTCACGAGCTCAACGGGGTCGGGCAGCAGGGTGTCCTCATCAGCGATGACCTCGAGTTTGACGAGGTTGGTATCCAGGGCTTCCCTGGCCAGATTCGCGGTGAGAATAGCGTCTCGTGCCGTGTAGCAGCCGGCCGTGTTCGGTAGGGCGGTGATCCGGTGCCGTTGCAGGATCTCGAACACCGATTGACGAGGCCCGGCGGCGAATCGACGCATAGCCACGGTCGTAAGTTGAGTCCCCGAGGCAACCAGTGCTCGCTCGAGGGTGTCCATGCTCGTGCTACCACCGGTGCCCATGATGAGTCGTGATGTGAGCCTTAGACCACCTATGCGCAGCGGTTCGTCGGAAGACGTCGCCGCCTTTTCGTCACAGCTCACTATCGTCTCCTTCACGTTCGCCACGTCTGTTTCTTCCGTCATCATCCGCCTTGTACCGCCGTCACGACGTCGATGACTCCTCGCACCGGGGTTGCCGCCCACTGTGCGCGACGTATCACGGCCCCATTTATGGCCACCGCAATCCCCAGGGGCGAGCCATCGACGGTTCTCCCGTCGGCTCTCAACGTCTTGCCGATACGGGCACTAACGAGGTCGAGAATCGTCTCATTACCGCTGGGATCGTACGGCTCCCCGTTGACCGTCGTCGTGGGGTAGTGGCCAGTCGTCTCACCATTGTTCGCTGTCATCATGGCTTTTTACCGGTTGCCGAATCGGAATGGATTGACGGCCGCTAGCAATGCCGGATTGTTGTCCTTTTCGGTGCCGCAGACGATATCTGCGCCAATCCTCGAGCCGATCGCAGCCAGGAGAATGCCGTGCCGGAAGTACCCCATTGAGACAGTGAGCCCATCGCCTACCCGTCCAACCATGGGTACGTCGTCGGGGGAACCGGGACGGGCCTTGGCAGTCATCTCGTAGATTTCGCAGTCGAGGATTCCGGGTACCAAACGGTGGGCGTCGCGCAGCAACTGGTGAACACCCTCCGCACGCACTCCGACCATGTCGTCTTCTCGAGTTGTTGCGCCTAGGACGATGGTGCCGTCGGCGCGCGGGACGATGTAAACGGCATTTCCCTGAACGACGCCGCGGATGGTTCTTGTTACCAATGGCCGCAGGGCTTCGGGGACGCGGAGTCGCAACACCTCACCTCGTACCGGGCGCAGTAGATCAGTGAGGGCCTGCGGAATGCCGGTGATCGCACCGGTGTCCACCCCAGCGGCGAGTACGACGTGATCGGCACGGTAGCTTTTGCCGTTGGCACCACGCAGGCCGATCGCGCGATGATCCTCATTGAAGAGAACCTCACTGGCTCGGGTGGGTACGACTCGGTCGCCAAGGAATTCGAGAATGGCGCCGCACAGCCGTCGGGGATCAACTTGATGGTCGCCGGGGATGTCGACGACCCCGACGCATCCTGGGCCCAGCGCGGGTTCCGCTGCCCGTGCCTGGGACACACTGATTCGGTTGACTGTCATGCCCATCCGGTGCTGCAGTTCGAGCAGTTCATTGAGGGTCTGGCGGTCGGCGGAATCTCCAGCGCAGACGAAGGTGGAGCTTTCCAGATACCCGATGTCGTGGCCAACGTCGTGGGCTATGGCGGCAGCGAAGTCGCGATAGATCCGGCCCGATTCCACCATGAGGGGGTAGAGGGTCGGCTGATCCCAGATGACCTCGGAGACCGGGGCGAGCATCCCGGCAGCAGCGAAACTGGCCCCGGAAACTGGGGCGTCATCCAAGACGGTGACCTCTATCCCGCGACGACGCAGTCGCCAGGCCGTCGTCAGACCGATAATTCCGGCTCCGGCGATGACGACAGAGGAGGGACGACCACGCTCCGACGGTGGAATAGTCGAAGTCTCGGCGGCGTGATTGTGGCTCTTCGTATCGACGTGACCCACGACAGTGGATCCAGCGAACTCTCGTCGTGTGGCAGCAGTGCCCACAGCATGTCCTCCCTCCGGCGGCATGACCCGCATCAGGTGAAAGCGGTCGGCGAATATGCCCTCTCAGCCGCATCCTGTTCTGTGCGGCTCCCGCGGAAACCTTTCCCATCATAGGTCGTTGTCGTAGAGGCTGGGCTGGTGACTCCGACATCCAGCCCTGCGGCCTGTGTTTTGCCGAACCCGGTGAAGAAAACGCGACATTTCCTGATGGCTGGGTGGTCTTAGCGTATTCCGTGTCAGGGTATGCCATTCTTCCGAGAACAGGACGATACCGTGAACCGGTACCGGAGCGTGTTATAACCAATTGTTTTTGCGGAATATGACGTAGAGAATCCCGCTGCTGGCCACCATAGAAAGTATGCAGTAGAGGTAGCCGAACCTTCAGTGTAGCTCTGGCATGTTGTCGAAGTTCATGCTATAAATCGACCCTATGAGGGTGGGGACGACGCAATTGCGCTGCTTAATGACTTCGGCCTCAACAAAGGCGACGTCCTCGATCGAATCGATGTAGAACGGCGGATGTAGCACCAGGAACAGGGCCTCGCCATGGCGCTCCAGCTTGGGTCGTTGATGGCCTTCGGCGAGGTCTTCAGCCAGCAGCGGGTCGAGGTTCATCGGATCAACTAACCGCTTGATCTGGGTGCGGTTGGGGCTCTGTTCGACGATGATTCCTAGACGTTCCGGATGGCCGTCCAATCATGTTAAAGTGGTTTCGATGTCAGGTCGATGTTCCGGATTAGCTGGGACCCCCTGCTCGAACCACTTAATGTCGATAAGGCCTGGTCTGGTGTCGGCGATCGGTCCGGTCGCTACTGGTGAAGTTCCGCCATGGGTTCTCGCGCTCGTTGACGCGGTGTTTTTGGGCTGGAATGTTCCTGACATTGATCGCCTCCTCCGAACACTTGCGCGGCAAGCCTACTGCGTATGGCATCGGTCGCCCCCGTCGTGATCGCGATTACTGGGGGGTGTCGTCATCGACATACATTCCTGGGGCGTCAAGAATGATGTTGGTGCCACCCGCCGCGTCAGATAGTTCATGTGGGGCTAGCCACCTAGCTAGATGATAGACACCGACGGTGACGATGGTGCCTAGAGCGATGCCACCCAAAGTGAAGGACTTGCTGAATTTCAGTGACACATCGCCGACACCGATGATGATCCCAGCGGCCACCGGGACGAGGTTCACCGGGTTGCCGAAATCGACTTCATTCTCCTTCCAAATCTTCGCCCCGAGCAGACCGATCATCCCGTAGAGGACCACGGTGATGCCACCCAGGACTCCGCCGGGGGTCGCCGAGATAACGGCGCCAAACTTAGGGGAGAAACCGAACAGGATCGCCACGACTGCGGCTACCACATAGGCAGCCGTCGAGTACACCCTCGTGGCGGCCATGACGCCGATGTTCTCCGAGTAGGTGGTCGTCGGGCCGGCACCCAGGAAGGTCGCCAGCATTGAGGTCGCACCATCGGCAGCCACCGCCCGTCCGACCTGGTGGTCAAGGTTCTTACCGGTCATTTCAGCGACCGCTTTGACGTGGCCGGTGTTCTCAGCGATGAGGGCGATAACCACCGGCAAAGCTAGCAAGATGAAGGCCAAGTGGAAGGCCGGCAGGTGAAATCCGACGACATTGGTTGATGCGTAGTGGGATCCGTTGTGAACCTGGGGCAGGTATTGCCAGTTGTTTAGGTTCGTCGCCGGAGGTAGGCCGATCCACGCGGAGTTGTGTACCGCCGACCAGTCCACTCGCGGGGCGGTGCTGCCATCGGAGTGGTGCAGCGGGCCAAATACGAGATCTTCGGTCCACGACAGCAGATAGCCGATAACCAGAGCCAGGAAGATAGCGATCCGGGACACGAAGCCACGCGGTCCTACCGACAACGCAATGACGAGCAACATGACGATGAGCGCCGTCCACTGATCGGTAGGCCAGTACGTTTTGGCGACGACCGGGGCGAGGTTGAACCCGATGAGCATAACGACCGCGCCGGTCACCGTCGGTGGCAAAACCTTATGGACTACCCGAGATCCGGCGGCCTGGATGATGATGCCGCAAATAAGTAGGGTCAGGCCGACACACAGTAGGGCGCCTGAGACGTCATTGGGTTTACCGCCCGAGGCGTAGATCGCGGTCGCTACTCCAGGAAACGCGGCCGACGAGCCGAGATAAGACGGCACTTCATGCTGAGTGACGAAGATAAACACCAGGGTTGCCACACCCGACATCATGACCGCTAACTGCGGGTTGAGACCCATGAGAACGGGGAAGACGAAAGTCGCCCCAAACATGGCTACCACGTGCTGGGCTCCTAGCCCAATGGTGCGGCCCCACCCGAGTCTCTCGTCGGGAGCCACCACCTCACCCGGTTCTAGTACACCGCGATTGTGCAGTTTCCAAATCATGCGTGTCCTTCCGGGGTTGGCTCCCTTCCGGAGTCTCAGCGTATCGGTCGGGCGGGCACGTCCGCCCAGGCCCCGACGGAGCTTAGATCCAGGAGTGGAACCACATTCTTGCCAGCCATGCCTTTCGGGTCATGAGACCGTCGGTGAGGATCGGATAGATGAAAGCAAAGTCGGCGGCGACCAGAGCCATAACCGTCCCGACGACGATCGCACCGATGCGTCGTCGGCTGCTGGCTTTAGCGGGTCCGAGGATCTGACCGAGCCAGATAGCCAGGATCGTCACGGTGAACGGGATGATGCAGATCGCGTAGAAGAAGAACAACGGGCGGTCGTCGTAACGGAACCACGGGATCCACGTCGACATCATGGCGACAATGGGCAAGGTGAATCGCCAGTCACGGGCGAAGATCCACCAGATCACCGCAGCCACCAGGGCGATGGCCGCGAACCACCACAGTACCGGGGTCCCGGTGGCAGAGATGACGCGCAAGCAAGTATCGCCGACGGCCTTGCAACCTTGCTGGCCGGGCTTGATGCCGTTGACGGCGTCGACGCCCAGTGGACGCTGGATCACCAGCCATCCCGACGGATTCGAGGCATAGACGTGAGTTTGCGTCATCATGTACGAACCGGTGTGAAAGTCGTAAATCTGTCGGTGGTACTCCCACAGCGCGGCCAATGGTTTCCCAACTACCTTCGACAGGCCTGGGCTGGGGGCGGGGCCAGCCCACGACTTACCGAAAACCATGTGCGGGTAGGTGACCAACCACTTCGCCCAGGTGGCGAGGTATGTCAACAGCGCAACGACGACGAGGTACACAAAAGCCGGCACCCCGTCGCGAAGGAAGGACCACCACGCTTTCGTCCCGGCGCCGGCTAGACGACGCGCCGACCAGTCCCAGATGACAGAGACGATACCCATGGTTGCTAGCACGAACATGGAGTTCCACTTCGTGCCACAAGCCAGCCCGAACATGATGCCTGCGACCAGACGCCAGGGTCGCCACCCCAGAGCGGGGCCGAAATCCCCATTGAGATGTGGGTTACCTATGGTGCGCAAATGATCAGCTAGTCGGTGACGGAACCAGTCTCGGTCGGCCGCTACCGCGGATACACCTGCCACCAAGAAGAAGGCCTGGAAAATGTCGAGCAGTCCAATCCGACTCATGACGAAGGCCAAGCCGTCGAGCGTGAGCAAGATACCGGCAATGGCGCCCACCATGGTTGAACGGGAGAGACGTCGAGCCAGCCGGATCGTCATGAGGACGAGGAGTGATCCAAAGACCACCGAGCTGAACCGCCATCCAAAGGAGTTAAATCCGAACAACTGCTCCCCGGTCGCGATGAGCCATTTGCCGACTGGTGGATGGACGACGAACTCGGCGTCTGGAGTCCAGGTATTCGTGATCCCACGGACGATATCGGCATTGGCCTTGGCGGCGTCGGGCCAAGTGGCCTCGTACCCTTGATGGAGCATCGTCCAGGCGTCCTTGGGGTAGTAGGTCTCATCGAAGACGAGACTGTTGGGGAATCCGACGTTCCATACGCGCAGCAGGAATGCCACGGTGGTGATAAGGGCCGTGATGATCCAGCTCGTGTACTCGTCGGTCATCCGACCGTCGTCGAGGCGTTCGATGGTCGACAAGGATCTTCTCGTTGCTGGCACAGTGCCATAGTAAAGGGTTGGTCCGACGTCATCGTCGGTTCGGCGTGGGACGATAGCTCGGTGAGTAAGACACAGCCGGGACGAGTTATCCTGGCGGGCACCCCGATTGGCGACCGTCGTAGCGCCTCGCCCGCCCTTATCGAGACCTTGCGGGATGCCCGCGTCATTGCCGCTGAGGATACCCGTCGGCTGCGTGACCTGCTGCGCCGCCTCGGCGTCGAGAGCTCCGCCCGCGTTGTGTCTTACTTTGAAGGCAACGAGTCTGCCCGCACACCCGAACTCATCAACTGCCTCCGTGATGGCGACGACGTCGTGGTGGTTACTGATGCCGGGATGCCTTCGGTTTCAGACCCGGGGTACCGACTTGTCACCGCGGCCATTGAGCACGGCATTGTCGTCACCTCAGTGCCTGGGCCCACCGCCGTCACGACGGCCCTAGCCATCTCCGGGCTACCCACTGACCGGTTCTGCTTCGAGGGATTTCTGCCGCGCAAACCGGGAGAGAGGCGTCGTCGTCTGGCCGAACTGGCTCAGGAGCCACGCACCACCGTCCTGTATGAGGCCCCCCACCGACTCGCTGATCTTCTTGATGACGCCGCTGATGCCCTCGGCACCGACCGACGGGCCGCGGTGTGCCGGGAGCTGACGAAGACCTACGAGGAGGTTCGCCGCGGCGGTTTGGGCGAGTTGGCCGAGTGGGCCCGCGAGCACGCCCGTGGGGAGATCACGATTGTCATCGAGGGGGCCCCGGGCACCGTCGTCGGCATTGACGAGGCCGCTGAGATGGTTGCAGAGCTCACCGCCGACGGCATCAAGCGCTCTAAAGCTGTCGCCCAGGTGGCCCGCGCCACCGGAGTCGACCGCCACGATCTCTACGACGCCGCGCAGAACGCCTTGACCACTGACAAGGAGGAATCGTGAACGAAGCCATTCGTGAGGTGCTGGGCGAGGCCGGAGCACCACCCCTGCCCGAGCCGCTGGCGGGCTCCATTGTGGACTCTCACACTCACTTGGACACCGTGCAGGACGTTGTCGGCATCGAACCCGCTATTAGTTTGGCGGCCGCCCGTGAGGTCGGGGTGACCCGCATCGCTCAAATTGGGTGTGACGTCGCGGGGTCCGAGTTCGCCGAGGAGTTGGCGCGGACGCACAAGAACGTCATCGCTGCGGTCGCCATCCATCCCAACGACGCTGCCCGTCTCGGCAGGGAAAAGATTGGTGATGCCTTGAAACGGATTGACGAGCTCGCCAGCGTCGGCAACCACGTCCGTGCTATCGGTGAGACCGGTATTGACCATTTCGGCACTACCGATGCCGACGGACAGGCTTTGCAGCGCGAGGTCTTTGCCGCCCATATCGCTATGGCCCACGCCCATGATCTCACCTTGGCAATCCACATGCGCGACGCCCGTAATGGCGGTGAGGGTGACGAGCCGCCCTCTGGTCGTCAGGCTCACGATGACGTTGTTGACGTCCTTAACTCAGAAGGTTGGCCCGATCGGATTATCATGCACTGCTACTCCGGTGATGCTGACCTGGCCCGGATCTGCTTGGACCATGGGGCCTACCTGTCGTTTTCAGGGACCATCACCTTCAACTCAGCCGGTCCGCAACGCGACGCACTGGCGATCGCGCCAGACAATCGCATCCTCGTAGAGACTGACGCGCCCTTCCTAACTCCCGCCCCGCGCCGGGGCAAGCGCAACGGGCCATACTTGTTGCCTCACACTGCACGCTTCATCGCGAAACAGCGGGGGTGGGATGAACTCCGTGTCTGTCAACAACTAACCGAGAACGCCTTTGCCGCGTATGGAGGTGCCTGGTGAGTGAAACCGGCCTGCTCAACCCGGCGTCGATCCGGCGCATTGCTGACCAGATCGGTCTGCGACCGACAAAGACTCGCGGGCAAAATTTCGTCCACGACGCTAACACGGTGCGCCGGATAGTTTCCCTGGCGCAGGTGGGCGCCGCAGACCGAGTTATCGAAGTCGGCCCCGGGCTGGGTTCGCTCACCTTGGGGCTGTTGGAGACCGGCGCGGAGGTCGTTGCCATCGAGATTGACGAGGTGTTGGCCAACCAGCTTCCCGGTACCGTCGCTGAACGAATGCCGGGTGCTGCCGAGAGGTTGGAAGTCGTCCTGTCCGACGCCCTTGACGTCAAGGTCATCCCCGGTGCGGAACCCACCGCCTTGGTGGCGAACTTGCCGTATAATGTTGCGGTTCCGGTGCTGTTGCACATGCTGGCAATATGTCCGCAGTGGAGCACCGGCGTCGTCATGGTGCAGTCGGAGGTGGCCGACCGACTGGTAGCCGCTCCCGGCTCTAAGATCTATGGGGTTCCAAGCGCCAAACTGGCATGGTATGCCGAGGCGATTCGGGTCGGTAACGTTCCCCCGACGGTCTTCTGGCCAGTGCCCAATGTGGATTCCGGGTTGGTCCGGATTACGAGACGGCGTCCTCCCCACGTCGACGGGCGGGACCCGCGCGTCACCCGTTCCCAAGTCTTCCGCGTTGTCGACGCCGCTTTCGCCTCTCGCCGCAAAATGCTGCGCTCGGCCCTGGCCGGGTTATGCGGTGGTTCAATGGCGGCTTCCGAGCTCATTACCGCTGCTGGAATTGACCCGACGGCGCGTGGCGAAGCCCTCGATATTGGCGATCTGGCCCGCGTTGTAGAGGCCCTAGCCCAAGCTGGTGCTCTCAGCGATTCGGGTCAGGTGTGAACTTCTGCCGGTACGGTTAGCACATGGTGATGATGGACGATCCGTTTGACTTTCTCCGGCCGATGACCGTGACGGTGCGGGTCAGCGCCAAGGTCAATCTGGCGCTCGGGGTTGGTGGCCTTGCGCCCGACGGCTTTCACCCGTTGGCGACTGTCTTCGAAGCTATCTGCATTTACGATGAGGTGGCGGTGACTCGTCGCGACGATTCGCGCATCACCCTCACCGTCTCAGGAGAGGACGCCGATCAGGTCCCTACCGACGAGACGAATTTGGCCTGGCGAGCTGTAGAACTCGTTCGCGAGGAATTCGCTTCAGAATGGGGGAAACGTGGCCATGGCGCCGACATTCACATCGATAAATCGATCCCGGTCGCTGGTGGGATGGCTGGAGGATCAGCTGACGCAGCGGGCGCCCTCATGGCAGCGGCCGCGCTGTGTCGGCTCCCTTACTCCCCCGAGGAATTACAACCGTTGGCTGCTCAGCTTGGCTCCGACGTGCCCTTCTGTCTCACCGGTGGAGTGGCGTTAGGGCGAGGTCGAGGAGACCGTCTTGCGCCAGTGATCTGCCGAGGACGTCATCGCTGGGTGTTCGCGACATCGAATCAGGGACTGTCCACCCCGGCTGTCTACCGACGTTTCGACGAGTTGGGCGGCACCCCTGGGGGAGAAACGGTGCCCAATGACCTCATCTCGGCCTTGACCCGCGGCGATCTTGATGCTGTCGCTGCCAGTTTGAGCAATGACTTACAGGCCGCTGCCATCGACCTTCGGCCCGAACTCGAAGAGGTGTTGACGGTTGGGCGAGAGGTGGGTGCGTTGACCGCTTTGGTTTCTGGATCGGGGCCGACCTGCGCCTTCCTCGTCCGGGACACCGCTGGCGCCAAAAAGGTGAGCGCTGCTGTGTCCAATCTGCCTCAGGTTCATCGCACCCGAACTGCCCGCGGTCCAGCTGCGGGAGCGCAGCTCCTGCCTGGCCCGGTGGGGAGCTTTGCATGACGAGGCCGCTACATCAGAACGCTGTGCACCAGAATTCGCCACGGAAGGACGCGGTCGACGGCATCATTGCGGCGTGGGCTAGGGAGCGTCCTGACTTGCCCGTCGAGGTAATGGAGGTGTGGTCGCGCGTCACGAGGCTCGCCCGCCGCTTGGATCGTGACCGCGCCAAAGCGTTCTCCCAATGGGACCTTGAGGGCTGGGAATTCGACGTGCTAGCAGCGCTACGACGCTCTGGTGAGCCCTATCAACTCAGCCCGGGTCAGCTCCTTAACGAGCTCGAGGTGGCATCGGGGACGATGACTAACCGCATTACAAGGCTGTCAAATCGCGGTCTGGTGCGTCGTCTTCCCCATCCCAAGGACGGGCGCGGGGTCATCGTCGAACTTACCGATGAGGGGCGCGATCGGGTCGATGGAGCCCTGGCAGCCCTGTTGGAGTCCGAGGGACGTTTGTTCGACTCGATGGATGCCCAGGTCGTCGAACAGGTGGGTCAAGGTTTACGTGCCGTGCTGGCCCGTCAAGAGGAACTGGACTGAAGGCTTTCTCTTTCGGCGTGACGGCTGAGATGTGGGCTGCCCGACAGATGAGCAAGCCCGTTGAAAGTCAGATCAACCAGATGGGCGGCAACGACCTCTTTGGCCGGTTCACGGGTGTCGAGCCAGGCCTGCCCGGTCATGCCAACCATGCCGGTGAGGGCCTGGGCGTACAGGTAGGAGTACGAGACATCGAACCCGTGACGGTCAAAGTTGGCGGCGAGAATCCCCTCAGCCCACGACGCGACGTCGGAGAGAATTGACGCGTACGAACCGGTGGCTGAACCGACCGAGGAGTCTCGCGAGATGATCCGAAAACCGTCTGGACGGTCGTCGATGTAGTCCAGCAGGGCCAGTACCGCTGACTCCAGGGTGCGTTTCGGGCCTTGCTTTGGGCGGGTCATGGCGGCGTTGAGGGAATCTTGTAGGTGGCGTACCTCGCGGTCTACGACGACGGCGTACAGCCCATCCTTGGACCCGAAATGCTCGTAGATGACGGGTTTGGAGACTCCCGCGGTAGCGGCGATCTCCTCGACGGAGGTCCCTGCCATGCCATTGTCTGCGAAGAGGCGACGGGCCACGCTGATGAGCTGTTCACGGCGCTGGCCGCTGGTCATCCGCGCCCGGCGCTGCGGGGGTGACGGCTGGGATGAGAAATCCGACATCATGATATTGAGCTTACTGAGCGTCGCTGCGTGGCCGAATTGCGATGCATGCTCTAAGGTTATGGGGACTCGGTTCGCCGAGCGTTCCCCGGTTGGTCTGTCGGCAGGGCCCGCCTGACTTTGAATCAGGATGAGCGACGCAGGTTCGACTCCTGCCCGGGGAGCTCGTTGATCCCGCTCCCGCAGTGCGGTGTAACCGAGTGGCGGCTAGAGTAAACCTTGCATGCCACATCCGAACCTGGGGGGAGCACCGTGACGCCGAGCCCGTCCACTGACCGAGCCGAGATCGACGGAGTGGCTGCCGTCATCGTGTTAGCCGCCGGCGGCGGCACTCGCATGAAGTCGACGAAGTCTAAGCTGCTGCACGAGGTTGCTGGTCGGCCAATGTTGTCGTGGGCGATCGGAGCGGCTCGCGGACTTAACCCGGAACATCTCGTCGTGGTCGTGGGTCACCGTCGCGAGCAGGTAGAGGCCCATCTCGCTGAGGACGCCCCCGACGTCACCACCGCGGTCCAGGCAGAGCAAAAAGGCACTGGGCACGCCGTCGCATGCGGGCTCGAGGGATTGGACGAGCTTCACGGTGAGGTCGTCGTCACCTACGGCGACGTCCCTATGCTTACCGGTGAGACCCTTCAGCGGATGGTTGAGGTGCACCGCGAGCGCCGCAATCTTGTTACCGTTCTTACGGCCGAGGTAGAGGACCCCACGGGTTACGGACGAATCCTGCGAGGGGGAGAGGCTGTTGTAGGAATCGTCGAGCATAAAGACGCCGATGAGGCCCAGCGAGCCGTTCGCGAGATCAATTCCGGTATTTATGTTTTCGATGCCGAAGCTTTGCGCGAGGGCGTCTCCAAGCTTTCTAACGACAACGTTCAGGGTGAGTATTACCTCACCGACGTCGTCACCATGGCTGCTGACGGCACTGTCGAGGTTCCTGGCCGCGGTCGCGTGGGCGCCTTCCGTATCGACGACGTGTGGCAAACCGAGGGGGTTAACGACCGGGTCCAGCTGGCCCGCATGAACGCCGAGGTTAATCGCCGTATCGTCACTGGATGGATGCGTGCTGGGGTTACCATCATTGATCCCACTTCGACATGGATCCAGCCGGATGTTGACCTCGCTAATGACGTCACTTTATATCCCGGGGTATTCCTCAACGGGGCTACCACCATTGGAGCTGGGGCCACGGTTGGCCCGGACGTTACTGTCACCGACTCCGAGATTCGTGAGGAAGCCACCGTCACCCGTTCCGAGGTCACCCTCGCGGTCGTCGGTGAGGGGGTGCGGGTTGGCCCGTTCTCCAACATCCGTCCTGGTTCCGTACTCGACCGTGACGCCAAAGTCGGAGCCTTTGTTGAAACCAAGAACACCCACATCGGAACCGAAGCGGCCATCCCCCACATGGCCTACGTTGGCGATTCCGAGGTGACTGCAGGATCCTCCATTGTTGCCGGATCCGTCCTTTCCCGGGAGTGCGCCGCTCCCGCCACCGTCTCGGACATCACGTCCGACAGCCAAGACGACACCCTGAACCCGGAGGCTGACCAGTGAGTGGAACCACCCGTCCGAACAACAAGCACCTCATGATTTGCTCAGGACGGGCCTATCCCGAACTTGCTGAGCAGATCGCTGCCGAACTCGGCGTCGAGCTTGTCCCGTCGCGTCAAGTTACGTACGCGAACTCGGAGATCTACGTGCAGTTCCAGGAGTCTGTGCGCGGCTGCGACGCTTTCGTTATCCAATCCCACAGTGCGCCGGTAAACGAGGCCATGATGGAGCAGCTCATCATGATCGACGCGCTCAAGAGGGCTTCGGCTAAGCGCATCACCGTGGTTTCTCCGTTCTATCCCTACGCTCGTCAGGACAAGAAGCATCTGGGTCGCGAGCCCATTTCCGCCCGCCTTATGGCCGATCTTTATCAGGCTGCTGGAGCCGACCGCATCATGTCAGTCGATCTGCACGCCGCCCAGATCCAAGGATTCTTCGACGGCCCTGTCGACCACTTGTGGGCCCTTCCGGTGCTCGCCGACTACGTCACCTCCAAATATGACAATTCTGACATGGTTGTCGTCTCCCCGGACGCCGGCCGGGTGCGCCTGGCTGACATGTGGACCGACAAGATTGGCTGCCAGCTGGCGATCATTCATAAGCGTCGTGATCCGAACAAGGCCAACGAGACAACCACCCATGAGGTTGTCGGTGAGGTTGAGGGTAAGACTTGTTTGCTTGTCGACGACATGGTCGACACTGCGGGCACGATGTGCCAGGCTGCCCTAGCTCTTAAAAAGCATGGCGCCAAGCGGGTTATTGCCGCTGCCACTCACCCGATCCTGTCGGACCCGGCCGCTGAACGGATCAATAACTCGCCCATCGAAGAACTCATCGTCACCAACACTCTCAAGATTCGCGACGATATTGACATTCCTGCCATGACGCTTCTGTCCATCGCCCCGCTTATTGCTAAGGCGATCCAGGAGGTTTTCGAGGACGGGTCTGTGACGAGTCTGTTCCGCTGACGTTGTTTGGGGGTACAGCGTTGTGCCCCTTCGTGCCGGTCCGAATGGCCCTCTCGGTTGATACCGTCTATCTGTCAAGGTCAGATCTTGGCCGGGAGCGTGCCCTTGCTGTCGGGTGCACCTCCGACCTGCCTCGATTGGAGGGAATATGTGGCCCATCAGGACGGTGCGGGCCTATTGCGCGGGGACCGTGGCGACGGCCGTCGCCCTAGCTGCTTTTGTTACGAGCGGGGCCCACGCCGCAGGGGCTAGGGAAACGAGCAAGCCGCAGGCATATCCAGTTCCTGGTCTTTTCGATCCGTGCGGTGGTTCCGTGACTCCTGACTGGCACTACGGCGAGACAAGCCGCCACTACCAGTCCGACGGAACTCTGCAGTTCACGAACCAAACCGACCATGCTGTCGACTACACCGCCAGTGTAAAGACATCGACAAACCACAAGATCGATTCCAACTCGGCATCCAAGCTTCCCCCGAACTGGAACACCACCCTCAAGACGGAATTAGGGATCGTTGCCTCCAACGGGTGGCAGGATAAGGAGACTTTCGGTCCCGTCAAACTTGGCCCTGGAGAGTCTTTCCGGGTTGAGTACGGTGTCACCGTCAAGAACTTCGTGGGCATGTTCTTGGGGTGCCGGGACGGATATTTAGAGCCCAGCGGTGGCGCTAACGTCATCCAGGGCACCGCGCCAGCCGAGCGTTACGCCTACGCTCTCGTCATCCACAAGGATGGTTCCATCTCGGATCGAGCCCTGGCCATCCCCTCGCGAGGGTCAGGCAAGAACAGCCGGATCGTTGATGACCACGACATTGTCATGGCCGGACCTAATCTGGAGAAACTTGCCGATCCCAGCAAGGATGTCCCGGTCGAACCGACTAGCCCATTGCAGCGCGATCCCTCCTGGCCTAAGCAGGGGGAGCGATGCCCGGCGAGGGGTTGGTACCCGTTGGACATCTCCGGTATTGATCCGCTCATCCGTCAACCCGGGTATTCTCAGGACTTCCTCAATTGGTCCAAGGGCCAGTACCACTTCACTCCTGTCACTGACACCGTCGTGGGAGCTCAATTCGCTGGATACGTGAACTGGAATCCCGCCGCCGACGGGCCACCACGCGGATGGCTGGAGTCCGTTGGGGCGATTTACCGCGCCTACCTACCCGTCAGGACCGAGCTTAAGGGCGTTGATCTCGCACCTGGGGAGAAGGTTCACGTCGAATATGGCACCCTGCTACGCCGAGTGAACTACCGCGAGGTCGGTTGCAAAAACGGTGTCGCATCTATCGTGTCGCATTACGGACTGGCTTCCGCGCCTGCCGGGTTCTGGGCTGAGGCCACTATTACCGGCACTGATGGGACCAAACGCACCGTCGACGTAACGCCTGACGCGTGGAAGCATCTTCCCGTACCCACCCAGACGACCCGCTGATACCCATTCCCATTCGCGTCTTGGAAGGAACCACAATGATTCGCTCACTCGTTGCTACTCTCGCTGTCGGGGCAATCGTCACCGCTGGTGCCCAGATGCCCGCCCAGGCCCTGCCGGTACAGCACCAAAACCCCGCGAACCCAACCACCATCGGCGCTCCCTGCTCGAATCCGGGTGACACCGGACAGACCGTTCATGTGGTGCGCAGCTACTTCGATGGCTCTGCTGGGACGTGGACGATCTCCAACTACAACGACACTCCGCTGCCGGTCACGCGATCCATCACAGAAACTAAGACGAAGAACTGGTCGGTTTCGGCAGGCATTGACTTCCCATTGCTCGATGTGATCCACATCTCTATTTCCAGCAGCTATAGCACTTCTTCTACCTATGAGGTTGGAGAAACCGTCGGACCCTACAACGTTGCCCCGGGCAAGACCGCAGTCTTGCAGGCCGGTTGGATTGTCTCCGACTTCGAGGGGCAGCATACGGTCTGCGGTCCCGACAAGAAGTGGCAGGGCCGTGGTGATCACTTCACCGCCACCCTCCCGCGGGAGCATCACGTGAGGATCAGCACCCGCGACAATGTGCAGTACGACGTCTGAGATGCCAAGGGGGATCAGTGTGTTGCGTCGCGCAGTAGTGGGTGCGGTAACTGCGGCAGTAACGTCGACCACCGTGCTCTCAGTAGTTCCGGCTGGTGCTGTTCAGGAATCGCCGAACAACGGGATCAATTTCGAACTGCCCCAGCGGTGGAACGACAACTACAAGCCCGGCACTCGTTGTACGCCGCAGGGGACGCGGGGCGTGTACGTCACGGCCTCTCGTCGGTGGTTCAAGCAGACTGACGGGGCCAGCGTCGAGAACACTACCGATACCGCCATGCCCGTGACCCATACCGTCACGGTCAAACGCAGTGAGACTACCGAAGTCAAGGGTGAGATTAAGGCTGATGGCACGTTGACCACATACCTCAATCAGTCCTATGGCTTCGACTACATCAACACGGTGTCGTGGGAGTTGTCGCAGAAGGTGGGACCTTACGACCTTGCTCCGCACACCCAGGGTCGTCTGGTCTGGGGATTCATCATGCTGGATGTTGACGCCCAGAATGTTAGCTGCGGAGCTGATCTCACCTGGCACGCGGTCGGGAAGCCGTTCTCTGGAACTAACCCTGAGTCCCGGTACGCCGAGTTGAGATCTGAGGGTTCGATCGGCTGAGTAGCCTGAATGTGTTCGGCGGGGGCCACGACCTGAGCTTGCCAGGTTGTGGCCCCCGCATCGCACGAGTAGACTGCCTTGAGCTTGGCGAGGGACCGCAAGGTCCGTGATCGACTGGCCGCCTACTTGGGCTTCCTCTCGTCGAGCCGTTCTACGTCAACGAGAAGGAGACGCCGCCATGGCAGACATCATTCACCTCAAGGCAGAGCAGCGTACCGAGTTCGGTAAGGGCGCCGCGCGTCGTATCCGGCGTGATGACAAGGTTCCCGCCGTGATGTACGGCCACGATCACGATCCGATCCACGTGACCCTTGACGGCCACGCCACGTTGCTGGCTCTGCGTACCGAGAATCCGCTGCTCTCGATTGAGATCGAGGGCCAGAAACCTATGCTCGCTCTGCCGAAGGACGTTCAGCGCGACGTCCTTAAGGGATTTGTCCGCCACGTCGACCTGCTGACTGTGCGTCGTGGCGAGAAGGTTGACGTGAATGTCGCCCTGCGCATCACCGGTGAGTCTGCCCCCGGCACCATCGCTATGACCGAGTTCAATGAGATCGAGGTCCAGGCTGACCTCCTCAATATCCCCGAGGTTATTGAGATCGACGTCACCGGTCTTGAGGCCGGCACGACTATTTACCTTGGCGACCTCAAGCTCCCCGAGGGCACTAGCCTGCTAGGCGATGCAGAGGATGTTGCTGCCACTGTCGCCTTCCCGGAGACTGAGCCCGTTGAAGATGAAGAGTCCGCGGGGGAGGACGCTCAGGGCGAGTCCGAGGAGAAGGCTGCGAAAGAGTGAGCCCATCGTGGCTCGTGATTGGGCTCGGCAATCCGGGCCCACGTTATGACGGCACCCGACACAATGTCGGGGCAGACGTCATAGCCGAGTTATGCCGTCGGGCTGGCGAGAAGCTCTCGCCGGCCCGCGGCCAACGGGCGGAACTCGTTCGCACCCGCTTGAGTTCGGCCGGTCTGGGCGTACCGGCTGTGGATGCCCAGACCGTTATCCTGATGCGCAGCCGCACGTATATGAACGAGTCGGGGATCGCCGTCAGCAAGGTCGCGAGCTTTGCCGGAATCACCCCTGATCATCTCATCGTCGTTCATGACGAAATTGATCTTGATCCGGGTCGGCTACGCCTCAAAAAGGGAGGCGGAGATAATGGCCATAATGGACTGAAATCCATTCGAGCCCACTTACGCACCGGTGATTTCATTCGGGTGAGATTAGGCGTTGGGCGTCCCCCAGGTCATCAAGATCCGGCTGACTGGGTGCTGGCCCGGGTGCCTGCCAGGCAGCGCGCTGAGATGGGTGTTCAGGTGGCCTTGGCCGCCGACGCCGTCGAGTCGATCATTATCCAAGGGCTGGCTGCGGCCCAGAACCGTTTCAATTCCTGACTGTTTTCCCGGCTGCGTGCAACGGGTGGTAGGCAAGGATCAGTCAGGATGTACTTCCATTAGGGGCTCACCGGTCTGTGAAAAATCACGCAGGTATTCCATCGCACAATGCACCATTTCCGCTGTGACGGTGTCTGAGTAGAAGGCGATGTGCGGGGTAACGACGACGTTCGGGAAGGAACGTAGCAACGTAAGGTCGTGGTTATTCAGAACGTCAAGACGGTGATCTTGGTGAAAATACCTGTGGTCGTTCTCGATGACGTCAATAGTTTCCGGATTCATGGCATCTATCAGTGCTCGGGTGTTTATGAGTTCACCACGGACGCAGTTGACGAGAAAAACGCCCTAGCGCATCATGGCGAATTGCTCTGCGTCGATCGTGTGGTGGTTCATCGGCATAGCGGGCACATGCAGGGTGATGGCGTCGCTGTTGTGGAGCAGTGTCTCCAAGTCGACGAACTCGACGATGTCGTTTTGTTGTGGGTTCGGCAGGAGGTCGCAGGCTAGGACATTGCAGCCAAGGGGTTGCAATAGACGTGCGACCGTCGAGCCAATTCAGCCTGCACCAATGATGCCAACGGTCATTTCTGAGAGCTGTCGGCCATCGGATCCTTCTAATGAATAATCCTGTATCTCGCCACGGTCGAGGATAAGTTTCATGCGCCTTACTACCATCAGAAGCATCATGAGGGCGTCCCCGCGGCACTCGTCCAGGTTATAAAGTGTCAGTGATTCTTCGTGAAGACCGATGCTGACGGAAAGGTCGCGTTGGAAGGCCTCAAAAATGTGTCACTTCATCGGATCGAACATCGAATGCTTCAATCCGGGTCATGAGGCTTTCCTTTCGTTGAAAAGTTGCGAGATGTGGTCAACCCAAAGTCCAGGGAATGTGGTTGCATGTCGTAATACTCTAGGACTGGGTGATATGGCGCATTAGCATTAGCCGTGCAACAGTCATACGCCGTCCCATTCCACGCTGTGTAGCGACACAAACGTGGTTGGGCGCGCAGTTTGCACCCAACCACGAAGGTCTGCCTCAGCGTGTGAAGTCGGTAATGACGGTGGTTCCCACCGTGTTGTAGGTGGACATGGCGGTGAGAGCGTCGTTCACCTCACTCAGTGCGATGGTTTTGGTGACGAGCTGGCCTGGTTTCATCTTGCCCGCAGTAACCTGATTGAGCAGGTAACGGAACTCGACGGCAGGCATTCCGAAGGACCCCCGGAAATCAATCTCCTTGGCAATGAGGTCGTTGATCGTCAACGCCACGTCGCCGACTGGCCCCTCTGCAGTCATGCCGATCTGAATATGGGTTCCTCGGGAACGCAATGAGTTGACCGCGTTGTGCAGAGTTTCGGAAATGCCCAGGGCGTCGACGCTCTTGTCCGCGCCTCCGTCGGTCAGCTCACGAACTGCCTCCACTGGGTCGGTTTCGCGCGAATTGATGGTCGCGATAGCCCCGACCTTGCGAGCCAAGGCAAGTTTGTCATCTGCGATGTCGACGGCAATGACGTTTGCCCCTGCGCTGGTAGCGACGAGGGTGGCCGACAGACCCACGCCGCCTGCACCATAGACGACAAGCCAGTCACCGGGGTGGATCTGTCCCACCTCGACGATGCCGTGGTAGGCGGTCATGAGGCGGCAGCCCATACCCGCAGCATCGGTGAAATCGACGGCGTCGGGGAGCTTCACGAGGTTGGCATCTGCGTCGGGGACGGTGACATATTGCGCGAATCCGCCGTCATAGCTGAAACCGGGCATGGACACGGTAGGGCAGACGTTTGAATGACCGCTCCGGCAGTACTCGCAGTGACCGCAACCCAATGTGAAGGGGACAATCACCCGGTCTCCCACGCGGTATCGGCTCACGTTGTTGCCGATGTCACTGACCAGCCCGACGAACTCGTGTCCGAAGATGTGAGGCAAGGAGCCGCCGGTAAATCCTGGCCACTCGCCCTGCCAGCCGTGCCAGTCGCTTCGACAGACGCCGCAGGCTTTCACCTCGACGACCACACCGTCCGAATCATGAGCTGGCTCAGGAATATCCCTGATGGCTAATGGTTCGTGGTACTGCTCAACTAGTGCTGCCTTCATTGCTAGTGCCGCTTTCTGTTGATCCCGTTATGGTCTACGTCACAACCGGTGCGCCGTAGAAATTCGATACACCCGGGCTGTCCGACGCCCTGCTGGCACTGCCCTGGGTGAATCTTCCTTATGAGGATAAAGCGGCACGGGTTCGTTTCTGCTGGGTCACGGACACCTTAGTTGTGTGAATTATTACGCATATCTAGGGCGGCTCTTTATGCGGCAGGGTAGCTGTGTGAGCGCCATATTCGCGGCGTCGAGTGATCCTGTACAGGATTGGGCCTAGGGGTTGACTGTCGAGATTATTCATTATCAGAAAACGGAATCGCGGCGCTACAAGGATTATCACTGTAAGGATCGTCGGAGCCCACTACCGTCGGGGCTTACCATGTTGCCGGTGGTTGTATCGGCGGGAATTGCGGCATCAACGGTAGTTGTCCTAGCTTGTCGGGTCGCGATCGCAGCCATTCAGAAAGCTGGTCGCGACGCTTGACGAGCTCAGGACCGCCTTCTCCAGCGGCAATACGGTGTTGTGCCAGCGCAGCCTCAGTCGCGGCAGTAATCGTGCGTTTCTGGTTCCGTTTCGCGACTCGACCATACTTACCCGAATCAGCGAGGATGGCGCGCCGCTTACGCGGATCTGCAATCATGTCAGCCTCAGCCGGAGTCACCAGGCCAGCTTCTACCATGAGGGGTAGCTGGGATCGCACTGCCTCGTATTCGTTGCGTCGATTGCGAGTCGTCATGATGATGGTTCCAATGAACACTGGTACGAAGAGCACAATGTAGACCAGGATCATCGCAGCTAACTGGCCGGTGTCGTCAAGGCCAAGGCTGCCCGCCAACAATGTGGGGCCGCCATTCCACAGACCATGAAGCAGGCATGCAGCGATGTAGCCAACAGCGGCTTTCCAGAGACCACCTTTAGTGCGCCACGCCCAGATACCGACTGCGGTCGCCGTGGTGTAAAGCGGGTGTCCGAAGACCCCAAAACCTGTGCGCACAAGTGCCATGACGACAAATTCCCCGGCACTCGACGAGAGAGCGAAATAACCCAGGTTCTCCACGAACGCGAAGCCTAGGGCGCAGATCCCGGCATAGAAGATGTGATCGGTTAGCGAGGTGAGCTCAAGCTTGCGGGCTCCAGTGGCAACGAGAATAAATACTGAGGCTTTGGCTAACTCCTCAGCAAGCGGTGCGACGATGGCCATCGTCACGAACTCACTGGCGGGAATCGCCATCTCGACAAGGAACGAGAAGATGACGCCTGCTGACCCTCCCCAGATCAGCGCCATCACTGTGAGACGGGTAGGTTCGGGCTCCCATCTGTCGAGCCAGCGGTAGCACAGCAGACACACGATAAGGGCCGCGGTCGATGGGATTGCACCGACGATGAAGGTAACGGGTGAGCCTGCGCTGATGAGCGCGACGATGAGGAGGATGGCGATCGCTCCCAATACGGTGATGACTATCGGCAGGGCTCCGCTGCGTCGAACCGGTTTGGGAGTGAGTGGGTACTGCATAGGTGTGGTGCTCACCTCGACATGCTATGGGGAGGGGAGTCCTCGAGAACAACTTCACGAGTGATGGTGAGTGTCGGTACCACCACGTACCCTATGTTGGTGACTTTTGGCGGACTGACCTCCCTTCTTTCCCGCGAACCGGTGCTCTCCCATGTTGTGGAGGACGCCCTTACCCGGCGCACTCCCACCCTTGACCTTCAGGTGGCAGCTTCGGCCCGCCCGGCGGTGGCAGCCGTACTGGGCCGGTCTCTCGACGGTTCCGGACGTCTGCCAGTATTACTCGTGACGAGCACGTTCCGAGAGGCCGAGGAATCAGTTGCTACCTTGAAGACGTGGCTCGGCGCCGACGCTGTCTGTTACTACCCATCGTGGGAGACCTTGCCTCATGAGCGTCTGAGCCCGCGTACGGACACCGTCGGTCGACGCATGGAGGTGCTGCGTCGGCTGTGTGGTACCGAGGGTGAGGTACCACAGGTGGTGGTCGCCCCGGTGCGCTCCTTGCTGCAGCCTCAGGTTGCCGGTCTGGGACGCGTCGCCCCGGTGCGCCTGGCAGTGGGAGAAGAGCATGACCTTACCGAGCTCGCGACTGAACTCGTCAACGCCGCCTATAGCCGGGTTGACATGGTGGAACGCCGTGGCGAATTCGCAGTACGTGGCGGCATCGTCGACGTCTTCCCACCGGTGCTAGAACACCCGGTCCGTATCGATTTTTTTGGTGACGAGATCGAGGAAATGACCTCCTTCGCGGTAGCCGACCAGCGATCCACCGACGAGACTCACCAAGAACTGATCTGCGCTCCTTGCCGTGAGCTCATCCTCACCGACGAGGTACGTTCCCGAGCCAAGGCTTTGCTGACCGACCATCCCGAATTAGCTGACATGTTGGAGCGGATCGGCAACGGTCAAGCTGTCGAGGGGATGGAGGCTCTTATGCCGGCCCTCGTTGATGAGATGGAACTACTCGTCGACGTCTTGCCTGAGCATGCCATGGTCGTCCTGTCAGATCCAGAGATGGTGCGCTCTCGTGCTGCGGATCTGGTTCGCACCTCCGAAGAGTTCCTCGGTGCTGGATGGGCAGCTGCCGCCGGCGGCGGACAAGCTCCTATTGACCTGGCTGCTTCGGGTTATCGCAGCTTGGCCCAGGTAAGATCGCACTGTCTAGAGCGCGGCATGGCCTGGTGGTCGATGTCCTCTTTTTCTCTGGATTCTTCGGCAACTGATGTCCTCGTCGACGACGACATCACCAGTGCTCCGCAAACGGTTAATCCCCAGCTCGTGGCCGTTGAGCCGTGGCATGGCGACGTCGAGGCAGCTGTTAAGGATCTGACGGCTCGCCTTGACGACGGCTGGACGGTCCTGTTGTGCGCCGAGGGTGAGGGCATGGCCAAACGCATGTCCGAGCTGTTGGGGGAGCACAACGTCGCGGCCAGACTGGTTGACGATGTCGACCCGGATGCCACCGAGCCATGCGTTCAGGTCATCCGACTTCACCAGCGTCATGGGTTCGCGGCCGAGTCTGTCAAACTGCTCGTTGCTTCCACCGGTGACCTCGCCGAGTCCCAGGATCCCGGTGGCACTGGCGAACGTCGCATGCCTCGACGACGTCGAAATCAGATCCAACCCCTGGAGCTCAAGCCGGGCGATCTCATCGTCCACGAGCAGCACGGTGTGGGGCGGTACGTGGAGATGGTGCAGCGCACTGTCGGCGGCGCTACCCGCGAGTACCTCGTTATCGAGTACGCGCCCTCCAAAAAAGGTCAGCCTGGTGATCGCCTCTTCGTGCCGGTGAACTCGCTGGATCAGGTGACCCGATATGTCGGTGGGGATGCCCCCAGCCTCGACCGTATGGGTGGGGGAGACTGGCGCAAGCGCAAGGCGCGTGCCCGCAAGGCGGTCCGTGAAATCGCCGCCGAGCTCATCAAGCTCTATGCTGCTCGCCAGGCCACTAAGGGGCATGCTTTCGGCCCTGACACTGCGTGGCAGCGGGAGTTGGAGGGCGCCTTCGCTTACGTCGAGACACCTGACCAGCTCACCACCATTGCCGACGTTAAGCGTGACATGGAGCAGGTCGTTCCGATGGACCGGCTGGTCTGTGGTGATGTCGGCTACGGTAAAACCGAGATCGCGGTACGTGCTGCGTTTAAGGCGGTTCAGGACGGCAAGCAGGTGGCGGTGCTGGTGCCCACTACTTTGCTGGTGCAGCAGCATTTCCAGACCTTCACTGAGCGTTACGCAGGTTTCCCCGTCAAGGTGGCGGCCCTGTCTCGTTTCCAGACTGACACCGAAGCCCGCGAAACCCTCGAGGGACTTCAACGCGGTACCGTCGACGTCGTCGTCGGTACCCATCGCTTGCTGGCCAAGGAGGTTGAGTTCAAGGATCTCGGCTTGGTCATCGTCGACGAGGAACAGCGTTTTGGCGTCGAGCACAAAGAAGCGCTTAAACGCATGAGGGTCAACGTCGATGTGCTTGCTATGAGCGCTACGCCGATCCCGCGCACCTTGGAGATGGCGGTGACAGGCATCCGCGAGATGAGTACGATCGCCACCCCACCAGAGGAGCGTCACCCGGTGCTCACTTTCGCCGGACCCTATGACGAGGGGCAGGTTGTTGCGGCGATCCGGCGTGAACTTGCTCGTGAAGGTCAGGTCTTTTACATCCACAACCGCGTGCAGTCCATTGAAAAGACAGCTGCCAAGCTGCGTGAACTTGTTCCAGAAGCGCGGATTGTCACTGCGCACGGCCAGATGAACGAGAAACAGCTGGAACAGATCATGGTGGACTTCTGGGAGCGTCGTGCCGACGTCCTGGTATGCACGACGATCGTTGAGTCGGGTATCGACATTTCTACCGCCAATACTCTGCTCATCGATCGAGCTGACCTTATGGGGCTGTCTCAACTGCACCAGTTGCGTGGTCGTGTGGGGCGGTCTCGGGAGCGTGGCTATGCCTACTTCTTGTACCCGGCGGACAAGCCACTCTCCCAAACGGCTCACGACCGCTTGGCGACGATGGCCGCTCACACCGACCTGGGTTCTGGCATGGCCATCGCCATGAAGGATCTGGAGATTCGCGGCGCCGGGAATCTGCTTGGTGGTGAGCAGTCCGGGCACATTGCTGACGTTGGCTTCGATCTTTACATTCGTCTGGTAGGTGACGCCGTCGCTGAGTTCCGTGGGGACAGCACCACTGCCGATGAACCGGAGATGCGTATTGAGCTGCCCGTTGACGCCAACCTTCCGGTTGAGTACGTCGAAACTGAACGCTTACGCCTTGAGATGTACAAGCGATTGGCTGAAGTGCGCAGTGACGAGGAGGTTGACGCCATCGGGGCCGAGTTGGTCGACCGTTATGGACCGATGCCCGAGCCCGTCCAAGCTCTGCTTGGGGTGGCGCGATTCCGCCTGCTATGTCGACAGGCGGGAATTCATGAGGTCGTTCCGGCTGGACGCAACATCAGGTTTTCGCCGGTGAATCTGCCGGAATCCCGGGTGATGCGCCTCAAGAGGTTGTATCCCGGATCGGTGGTCAAGCAAACAGCGGGTTTGGTGCTGGTGCCTAAACCCATGACTGCAACGATTGGGGGCCAGCCATTGGGCGGTGCCGACTTGTTGAAGTGGAGTGCCGACCTCGTGACGAACGTCCTGGCTGTTGACACCCCGATCGGCGCGGGCCGGCCCACTGAGCCATAGAATTGTGCCGTTGGCGGCATAAGATGACCAGCTGTACCCTTTTTTCGTGGCAGGAGATGTGATGACGATGCGACGACGACTCGGTGCCGCTGCGGTGGCTGTTGCTCTGGTGAGTGTGGCTTCCGGGTGTGCGAGTTCCCCGAGCAACGCGGCCACGGTGGGAAATACGACGGTGACCATGAAGTCCGTTGACGATGCCGTCGAGCATTGCTCGAAGTTCATCAACCCGTCCTCGGAACTCACCCCGCGCCAGATCATCGCCTCGACGGTTATTCGTGGAGCCGTTGCGCAAGAGGTCCTGGACAAACGCGGAGCGAAGCTCTCTGACGCCGAACGTGACCAGATTGTCGCTCGAAATGGTATGGCTGCCTTAGATTCCGATCAGGTCTGTCACACGATGGTTCGTAGCTTCGCGGGTGTGTTCCATCTTTTCGACCTCGAGGGTGACAGGAAGGCGAAGGCTGACCTGTCCGCCGTCGATGTGAAGGCCAACCCACGCCTAGGGTTCTGGGACGCTAACAACCTGGTCGTTCAGGGCAGCTCGTCGCTGTCCCGGCCCTTCACTAAGACTTTCTGATCCCGTTGATGGCGGCTGAGTACGCACGACCCAGGGCCGAATTCAGCGAGCTCGTCGAGGTGATGGCAAGGTTGCGCGACGAGTGTCCGTGGGATCGCAGTCAGACCCATCGATCCCTGGTGACCTATCTAGTCGAGGAGACTGGCGAGGTCATTGACGCGATTGAGGCCGGTACCGATGACGATCTCGTTGAGGAGCTGGGGGATCTGCTACTCCAAGTCGTCTTCCATTCCCGGATCGGTGAGCAGGGGGGACGTTTCGACATCAACGAGGTCGTCGGTGGAATCGTCGCCAAGCTTGTGGCCCGTCACCCCTATGTGTTCTCCGATGAGGAGGTTCCTGAGGACCTCGACGCCGCATGGGAGGCTCGTAAGGCAGCGGCCAAAGGACGTACGTCCAGCCTGGACGGGATCGCCTACTCCCTTTCCAGCGTGGCCCGCAGCGCTAAGGTCATCTCACGGGCACGCACTCGTGGGGTGGGCGTCAAGCTGGCCGACGAGCCGATCACCGCGGCGGAGACTGGTGACCAGCTTGTGACTCTCATTGCTCGCGCCCAGGCAAGCGGTGTTGACGCGGATCAGGCGCTACGAGACCGTTTGCGCGATCTCGAAGACGAGATCAGGAAGGCTGAGTGCCGAACTGACTGACCGATGCGGTTTAACACCGCTTATTACTGCGGCATCCCTTGTTGTTGAGGCGGTGGTCTGGCCGACTAGGCGACAAAGACCAGTACGGTAGTCGGAGGCACGGAGGAGGTGTGTGATGCGACGAGCCCTGGCAGCGCTGTTTGCCGCCGTCGTCGCCTTGGGGGCGCTGTCTGGCTGCAAGGGCAGCGCGAACGACCCGGCTGGCGTCACTGAGGTTTCGGATGCGCCTACAGCTTCCGTGCCGTCGGTGAGTCAATCCTCCGGACCTAAACCGACCCCGCAGGATGTGAATCCGAACACCAAGTTGACGGCAACCCCGCAGCGAGGTGGGCTGAAGGACTTTCTTCCCGGCGTCACTGGGATAATTAGTGATCGTGTCGTCACGGGCTCCACGTCCCAGACCGTCGTCGTCAAGGCTGGCACCGTCACCGACTACTACTTTCTGTGTGATACCACCGATGCGCTGATGAGCGTCACCGAAAATGACGAGTCGACGGCATCGACCCCGTGCCATGAGGGATTCGCCCATCTGAGCGTTGGTAAGCGGGCACAGAGCGGGCAGATCGAGCTACATATCGACGCACCTGAGAACGTCACGTACGAATTCGTCATCACTGAAAACCCAGCGGAGGATCAACGGCAGTGAGTGACGGTCAGCCCTGAGATACCTCTAGTTGGACGGCTCCGATACGCTTTGGGGTGGACGCAAAGATCCTCTTTGAAAGGTTGGTCCATGGCAACCATCGAATTCATCGAAGCCCGTGAGATCCTCGATTCCCGCGGCAACCCGACCGTTGAGGTCGAGATGATCCTCGACGACGGCACCCAGGCCCGCGCTGCGGTTCCTTCGGGCGCTTCGACCGGTCAGTTCGAGGCCGTTGAGCTGCGTGACGGCGATAAGAAGCGTTACTCCGGTAAGGGTGTTCTCAAGGCTGTTGAGAACGTCAACGAGAAGATCGCCGAGGAGGTGCTCGGCTGCGACGCGAGTGAGCAGCGCATTATCGACCAGATCATGATCGAGCTCGACGGATCCGACAACAAGGGCAAGTTGGGTGCTAATGCCATCCTTGGTGTCTCCCTGGCTGCTGCTCATGCTGCTGCTGACTGTGCGGAGCTCCCGCTGTACCAGTACCTCGGCGGACCGAACTCCCACGTGCTGCCCGTTCCAATGATGAACATCCTCAACGGTGGTGCCCACGCCGATTCCGACGTTGACATCCAGGAGTTCATGATTGCCCCGATCGGCGCGGAATCCTTTAAGCAGGCCTACGAGTGGGGCGCTGCCGTTTACCACTCCCTCAAGAAGGTTCTCAAGGACAAGGGCTTGGCTACCGGTCTGGGTGACGAGGGCGGTTTCGCCCCCAACCTTCCCAGCAACGCCGCCGCTTTGGACCTCATCCTTGACGCCATCAAGGCCGCCGGCTTCGAGCCGGGTAAGGACGTCGCCCTCGCCCTTGATGTCGCTGCTTCCGAATTCTTCGAGGACGGCAAGTACACGTTCGAGGGCCAGGCTAAGACCTCGGCTGAGATGATCGCGTACTACGAAGGCCTCATCGCCAAGTATCCGCTGGTCTCTATTGAGGATCCGTTGGACGAGGAGGATTGGGACGGTTGGGCCGAGTTCACGAAGAAGCTTGGTGAGAAGATCCAGATCGTTGGCGACGACTTGTTCGTCACTAACCCGAAGCGCCTTGCCAAGGGAATCGAGACCAAGGCTGCCAACGCCCTGCTCGTCAAGGTGAACCAGATTGGCTCCCTCTCGGAGACTATCGACGCCGTCGAGCTGGCCCATCGCAACGGCTACCGCTGCATGATGTCGCACCGTTCTGGTGAGACCGAGGACACCACTATCGCCGATCTCGCCGTCGCGCTATCGACTGGTCAGATTAAATCCGGTGCCCCGGCCCGCGGCGAGCGCATCGCCAAGTACAACCAGTTGCTGCGTATTGAGGAGGAACTGGGCGACTCGGCCGAGTACGCCGGTGCTTCCGCTTTCCCGCGCTTCCAGGCCTGACTGACGCTATGAGGTGCTGACCGCAGCACCTGACATGACACGACCGTCCCGGTACTGCCGGGGCGGTCGTGTCATGATGGACCACGATGGCCACTACACCAAGCAATCGACACCGTCCGTCCGGAAGGTTCCAGCGACCGGCCGGGGGACGGACACACGCGTCCTCGCCGAACCGCTCAGGTCCGAGGAACCGCGGAAATTACCAGCGCACTACGCGCACAGAGCCTCCTCGTAATCGAGCTACTCAGGAGGAGGGGGGTCAGCCTCGCCGGTTCGGGCTCACCCTCAGAGCAGTCGTTATGGGTGCGGCTGTTCTGCTGGTACTTGTCATGATTACGCCTAGTTTGGGTATCTACTTCTCTCAGCGTTCCCAGATCTCCCGGACCCAAGACGACGAGGCTCGGACACGCGCTTCTATCTCGACCCTTCAAGACGAGGTCAAGAGGTGGCACGATCCCGACTACGTCCGTGCTCAGGCGCGCTCCCAGCTCGGCTGGGTGATGCCGGGCGAAACTGGGTATCAGGTCATTGGAGAAAACGGTAAGGTCATTGGATCGACGACTTCTTTGGACGAAAAAGATCCGGCGAATGAAGCCAGCGCTGACGCTCGCTGGTGGCGAAAGGCTGCGGGATCAGTCCAGGACGCTGACCATCCCGCTCCGCCCCACCCCACCCCGGGGGCGATGATCACGCCTACACCCTCAGCGAAGTTGTCTTCGCCCAGCCCTTCTCGTCGATGAGGTGACCATGCTAGAAGAATTTACTGAGAACGACCGTCAGGACGTCCGGGACCAGCTTGGCCGCGAACCACGAGGAGTCGCCGGTGTGGCCTGGCGCTGTGGTTGCGGTAAACCAGGTGTCATTGCTACCGAGCCTCGGCTGCCGAACGGCACCCCGTTTCCGACGACTTATTACCTTACCTGTCCGCGTGCTGCATCCCTCATTGGGACCCTGGAGTCTTCGGGGCTGATGGCTCGGATGACCGAACGACTCGGTGAGGATGAGGAGCTTGCCGACCAGTACCGGCGCGCCCATGAGTCCTATATTGCTGATCGCGTTCAGATCGGCGAGGACGCCGGTCTTGACCCGGTTCCTGAGATCGATGGGATTTCCGCTGGCGGTATGCCGACGCGCGTGAAATGTCTGCATGCTCTGGCAGGGCACGCCTTAGCTGTCGGGCCTGGGGTCAACCCGTTTGGGGATGAGGTCGTTGCAGAGCTGGGAGAGTTCTGGTGCGACCCATGCGCCCCTGAGCATCGCGAGCCCGAGTCGGGCAGGAGGATTGTATGAGCGGCAGCCACACCGTTGCAGCTATCGACTGCGGGACGAATTCGATTCGCCTCCTCATCGCATCAGCCAATTCGGACGGGCGTTTGGTCGAGCAGGCACGAGAACTGGAAATGGTGAGGCTCGGTCAGGGGGTTGACGCCACCGGTTCCTTCCGTCCCGACGCCCTTGAGCGCACTTTCTCAGCCTGTCGCACCTTCGCCCAGGCTATCGCGGACCACCGCTGCGACCGGGTGCGTTTTGTTGCCACCTCGGCTGCTCGTGACGTCTCCAACCGCGATGCCTTTTTCGCGGGAGTCCGTCAAGCTCTGGGGGTGGACGCGGAGGTCATAGACGGCATGGAAGAGGCGAGTTTGTCTTTTGCTGGAGCGATTTCTGGGATCCAGGTAATCGATGAGCCGGTTCTTGTTATTGATTGTGGAGGTGGCTCGACGGAGCTGGTGCTGGGCCGCGGGTCTAGCATCGACTCTCGGGTGAGCCTCAATATTGGCTCGGTACGGCTGCGTGAGCGTTTCCTCCATGACGACCCGCCCACCGTCGAGCAGATCGACGACGCTCGCAAGTACGTTCGTGAAGCCTTGGATTCCTGCCCGGTTGACGTTGCCGCCGCCCGTACCGTCATCGGCGTTGCGGGTACGGTCACGAGCTTGTCCGCAATTGGCCAGAATCTCACAGATTATGACCGCGCCAAGGTGCATCGTTCGGTACTGACGGTCGGCCAGATTTCCGACCTGGCGGGCAAGTTGCTCTCATCTACTGTTGATGAAGTCGAGCAGATGGGACCGCTGAAGCGACGCCGTGCAGAAGTGTTGTGTGGAGGTGCCGTTATTATTGACGAGGTATGCCGTCGTGCGACGGCAGGTAAACTTGTCGTCTCGGAGACCGATATCCTTGACGGCATGGCGCTGGCAATGCTGGCGCAGGGGAGCTGAAGTGCTCCTGGCCCCCGTAGCCCAACCGGCAGAGGCAGACGGCTTAAACCCGTCCCAGTGCGGGTTCGAATCCCGTCGGGGGTACACAGCTTCACCAGGAGCAGCTACGCAGTGTGTACGACCTCAGTCGTCGCTAGTGTGAAAAGCTCGTTCCGCGGTACGGGGAAGGTTTCGTGTCGTCGCTGCGTTGTTTAGAGTAGACGTCACCACACGTCTTCACAGGAGGATCACATGGCTAACCCGGTCTTTAGCCGAGCCGAGGCCTTCCAGCCGCGCGGTAACCCGTACGGGCAGCCGGCGTACGCAGGTCAGGGGTATCGGGCGCAGTACGGCGTATCAGGGCAGCCTGGCGGCGAGTCGGGCTCTCTATTAGACGGCCCGCAAGGACAGAGTGCCGAGCGCGCGATGACTTTTGATGACGTCCTCGGCCGTACTGGCCTGGTTCTGCTCATCATTGCTGCCATTGGTGCTGTGAGCTTCGCGCTGATTGGGCCGAACGTGGTGGCAAGTGGCCCTGCCTTGGTGGGCGGATCGATTGCAGCATTCATTACTGCGATGGTCGTCAGCACTCGCCGTACGGTGCCGGTCGGTGGCGTCATCTTCTACTGCATCTGCGAAGGGCTGGTCCTTGGCTCTATGTCAGCCATGTTTGAGACCGCTTACCCCGGTATCGTGGTGCAGGCCGTCTTGGGTACTTTCGCCGCTGCCGGCGTGACCTTGGCGGCATACAAGTTCTTTAATATCCGGGTGACGCCGCGATTTCGTCAGATCGTCATCATTTCCACCTTCGGCTTTGCCCTTGCGATGCTCGTCAACCTCGTGTTGATGCTATTCAGGATCAACATTGGCGTTGCTAGTTTTGGCCCTATCGGCATCTTGTGCTCAGCGCTGGGTGTGGTGCTGGCCGCCATGAACCTTGTCGTAGATTTTGACTACGCCGAGCAGGGTGTGCGCAACCAAGCCCCAGCATCTGAGTCTTGGCGTGCGGCCTTCGGCATCGCTGTGACGATGGTGTGGCTCTACACAGAGATCTTGCGGATTCTCAGTTACTTCCGGGCTGATTGACATTGACGCCAGAGGGGGCTTGGTCATCGTGACCAAGCCCCCTCGTCATGCCTGTGGTAACTGTGGCTGATCAGGTGCTGGGGACGTCGCGCAGATGGGTCTCAAGACACATGCGTGTCGCGGCTCCCCAGGACAGCCGACGCCAACGCCACAGCGGTATCCACTGGGCTGACTGGGTGGTGCCACCGACGTCGATGACGTAGGGGTCGGTGGGGTTTTCGCTGGTGGCTGAGTAGATGATCCGCAGGGCATGGAAGTCCTCTAGCACCCCGGTGGGGGAACGGCCGATCCAATGATCGGACTGCAGATCGATGATGCGGTTAAGGCGGACACGCTGTCCGGACTCTTCCATGACCTCACGGGTGACCGCTTGCGCGGGGGATTCACCGGGTTCTAAACCACCTCCAGGTAGCGCCCACAGGCCAGGGACTGCGGTGCGTGGCGAGCACTCGGTACCCAGTAATCCCCGCCGTGACCGTACAACGGCGTAGGCCGCAATGCGTTGGTACGGACGAACTGGTTCGTCGGCTTGTCTGTCCTCGGAGAGATCCGGCACGCTCTTTCGGGTGCGGGGAGGCTGAGAGCTAGACGTTCGAGGCGCGACGTGGGCGGTGACGACGATCTCGTCGTCGACCCGATCGGCAGATAAGTACTCTCTGACGACGAGCCCGTGACGCCACAATTCGACGTGTGGATTCATCCCATGGCGGACGCGGAAGGCATGGGTCTGCCCACTGCCTGGCGTTCCGACTGCGGTGATGAGCACACTTTCATTCAACCACCTTGATCCGAGGCTAGCGGTCTAGCTCCTTGATGGGCTGAATTATTCGAGGACCTGGAAGCTACTTGATCTTGTCGGTGACGTCGGTGCCGTCGGTATTAAAAGCCCTAGTCAGGCCGTTAATGTCAACGCGAAGGACGGGCGTGTCAAGCTTCGTGTCCTGAGAAATGGTCCATTCCATGTCGGATGGCTTCTGGTGGGCTTGCGCAGCCGCGAGATTCATGATGCGGACGATGACGTGTGGATTCAGGAGGCCAGGCGAGAAGGTTGCGGACGCGTCGCTCCTGCGTTGTACCGCCCATGCGGGCATATCGGCAGACCGGGTCCGCCTCATGACGATGCCAGGTGTCGTTGTCAGCGTATCGACGATGATGGCCTTACCGGGCTGGTAGCTGATCTGGTCGACTTGCTTAGCGTCCGCGACAGCATCACTTAATGCCTCAGTCATGCCAGAAGTCGATGCGAAGTCAATGTGGTTGATGGCAGATCCATTGGGTCGGAAGAAGACGGTCTGGGTTTCTGGCTTGGTCGAGACTGTCATGAGGACAGTACCTTGGTTGTACTCGACGATCTGCAAGTTCTGGTTCATATGGGATCCGGAGATATCGGCGGCCCTGCTTAATATCACGGGCAACTTCTCTACGGCGAAGTCGCCAGGATTGAAGGGGCGTGACGCTGTTTGAGTGCTCTGAGTTGCTGACGAGTCGATCTTGCCGTTCTGCCAGGTCCAGATTGTTGGGGAGTTACCGATCTGAACGGTGATGCTGAGCGCACCCTTAGTGATGTCTACCTTGGTGATAGGTCCATTGCCCGACGCTGCAACAAGTTCATTGATGATCGCGCGGGTATGGATGCCATCGAGCGGGGATACCGAGGCCGTGACCTTGGACGACGGGACCAAAGCAGTTCGGCTCGGCTCGTCTGAAGGCGTCGTGGGAGTTGTTGAAGTACATGACGCACACACGCATAGCGCGGCCGCACTGAGGATCACGCTTGCGGTTTGACGGAACCTTATTCGATACGTCATGGGGTGAGTCTATGAGGAGTTCAGCGACTGGATAGGTCTCGAGAGGGGCAACGACGGGGTAGGTAGGCCCGGGGTGAAGATGCGGCTGTTTTGTGGGTTTGTGTTGGTGGTGGGGGTGTGTGTAGTGTGTGTTGGGCCGTTGGGGGCTGCGTGTGTGGTTCTTGGTGGTGGCTGTGTTTGGGATGTTTTCTTGTCGGGTTTGACGGCGGGGGAGGGTTCCGGTATGGTTTTCCGGGCTGCTGCTTTGGTGGTGGTGTGGTTGGCTGGTTCTGCTGGCTGGTTCTGGGATCGTGGTTTTGTGGTTTCGGGGTTGGTGTGGTAGGGTTGGTCGGGTCGCCTTGTGATGGTTTCTGCATGGTTTGTGTGGGGATTGTTGTGGTGGGTGTGATGTTTGAGAACTCAACAGTGTGTCTTTGATAGTCAATAGTTTTTGATGCATCTGTTTGTTGTGGATGTGTCGGATTTGTTTATGATTCCTTTGTGATTCTGGACATGTGACTGAATATTTTTTGGTTAGTGTTTGGGGTTAGTGTATTGGATTCTTCGTGGTGTCACTGTTGCCTGTGTGCGTGCTGTGTGTGTGCGTGTGTGGGTGGGTGATATTTTTTCATTGGAGAGTTTGATCCTGGCTCAGGACGAACGCTGGCGGCGTGCTTAACACATGCAAGTCGAACGGAAAGGCCCTGCTTTTGTGGGGTGCTCGAGTGGCGAACGGGTGAGTAACACGTGAGTAACCTGCCCTTGACTTTGGGATAACTTCAGGAAACTGGGGCTAATACCGGATAGGAGCTCCTGCTGCATGGTGGGGGTTGGAAAGTTTCGGCGGTTGGGGATGGACTCGCGGCTTATCAGCTTGTTGGTGGGGTAGTGGCTTACCAAGGCTTTGACGGGTAGCCGGCCTGAGAGGGTGACCGGCCACATTGGGACTGAGATACGGCCCAGACTCCTACGGGAGGCAGCAGTGGGGAATATTGCACAATGGGCGGAAGCCTGATGCAGCAACGCCGCGTGCGGGATGACGGCCTTCGGGTTGTAAACCGCTTTCGCCTGTGACGAAGCGTGAGTGACGGTAATGGGTAAAGAAGCACCGGCTAACTACGTGCCAGCAGCCGCGGTGATACGTAGGGTGCGAGCGTTGTCCGGATTTATTGGGCGTAAAGGGCTCGTAGGTGGTTGATCGCGTCGGAAGTGTAATCTTGGGGCTTAACCCTGAGCGTGCTTTCGATACGGGTTGACTTGAGGAAGGTAGGGGAGAATGGAATTCCTGGTGGAGCGGTGGAATGCGCAGATATCAGGAGGAACACCAGTGGCGAAGGCGGTTCTCTGGGCCTTTCCTGACGCTGAGGAGCGAAAGCGTGGGGAGCGAACAGGCTTAGATACCCTGGTAGTCCACGCTGTAAACGGTGGGTACTAGGTGTGGGGTCCATTCCACGGGTTCCGTGCCGTAGCTAACGCTTTAAGTACCCCGCCTGGGGAGTACGGCCGCAAGGCTAAAACTCAAAGGAATTGACGGGGCCCCGCACAAGCGGCGGAGCATGCGGATTAATTCGATGCAACGCGTAGAACCTTACCTGGGTTTGACATGGATCGGGAGTGCTCAGAGATGGGTGTGCCTCTTTTGGGGTCGGTTCACAGGTGGTGCATGGCTGTCGTCAGCTCGTGTCGTGAGATGTTGGGTTAAGTCCCGCAACGAGCGCAACCC